>Ga0247608_10000001_pt1 | contig 1108528 bp, 1004 predicted proteins | sample 176DNAGHGlowgp2_FD_193490 | JGI IMG/M metagenome (GOLD analysis project Ga0247608, IMG submission 193490) | Sheep rumen microbial communities from Palmerston North, Manawatu-Wanganui, New Zealand - 1766 DNA GHGlow gp2 | ecosystem: Host-associated > Mammals > Digestive system > Stomach >...
AGGACGGCGCAAAGGTAACAGTAAACGATGCAGAGATCGTTGAAGAAAAGACCGCAAAGGTAACCGTATCCAAGAAGGATATCGCAGGCGAAGAGGAAGTCAAGGGCGCTAAGATCACCATCGAAGGGACCGACAACACCTTCACAGAGACCTGGGTATCTGACGGAACAGAAAAGACCTTCGAGCTCGGCAAGGGCAGCTACAAGCTGACCGAGACCGGCGACGAGGCAAATGACGGCCTTATCTATGACGAGAACACCAAGAAGTATTACAAGGTAATAACTTCCGAGCTCACCTTCGAGGTCGATGAAAACGGCAAGGTCGTAAATGTTAAAAATGGCACTACCGAGGGCTCTGAGGATGGATTCTTCAAGACCGAAGAGACCGAGGATGCGTTCAAGGTAACTGTTTGCGACGCTGAAGACACCAAGAAGAGCGCTGGCGACGACGATACTCCCGGAGACGATACTCCCGGAGACGATAACCCCGGAGACGATAACCCCGGCGATGACAATCCCGGCGGCGACGACACTGACGGCCGAAAGACCGGCGGCGACGACGAAGAAGGCGGTAAGAAGACCGGCGGCGACGATGAGGAAGGCGGAAAAAAGACAGCAGGCGACGATGAAACACCTAATACGGGTGCAGGCGCAGCAGGTCTGGCATCGCTCCTCCTTGTTGCAGGTGCAGCAATAGTTCTCGGAAAGAGAAAGAAGAGCTGACATAATTAACAGCGGCCGACGTTGAAATATACGTCGGCCGTTTTCTTTTATACTATAATATAATAAAATAGAATTAAATTATCTGGATCCGGCACTAGATAGTGTGTTTTTTGAGCTGAAAACCAACACAACAGCACAAAAAATTGACAGATTATAGGATAAGTCAAAAATTGCTCGAAAACGTTTGAAACGTCTATGTTTGTTCAAAAAATGATTTATGATTAGTAATATTACACCAATAGAAAACAACATTTTTGGATAAAACATATCAAATATGTGAAGAGGCAGATCGCATGCAGAAAGAGTGACAGCAGGTCAGTTTCGCAGGAAAAAATTGGGCACTAATAGTAACGATTTGGTTACACAAGCCGGAGATTTATAAGCATGGTGCACAATTTTCAAAGCAAATTTTTGTATACAACTCCATATTTTATTACACAGAACATAAAAAAACGAAAAAGTGCTTGAAATTTACGGAGAAATAATGTATATTTTTATTAACGGAAACGTTTGAGAAACACTGGTCATTTCAGCGTATGAGGCTAACTTAAACGTTTGAAATGAATGAAAGGCGGAAATATCATTGGTCTCACTTAAAGACATTTCCGTTCGTTGCGGCGTTTCGGTTGCAACAGTGAGCAAGGCGCTCAACGGTCATAAGGACGTCAGCGAGGCGACTCGCGAAAGACTTGTCAGAACAGCCAGAGAGATGGGCTATTTTCCCAACGCTCAGGCTAGAGCCTTGAAAACGAACAGGACTTACAATCTCGGAGTCATGTTCCTGGATGAGGCGGGAAGAGGTCTGACGCATGAGTTCTTCGCAAAGGTTTTAAACAGCTTCAAGACCGAGGCAGAGCTTGCGGGATACGATATCACATTCATAAGTAATAAGGATATCGGCGGCAGGCATATGTCAACGTATGAACACTGTAAATACCGGAGTGTTGATGGGATCGTTATTGCATGCACCGATTTCACTACACCTGATGTCTTTGAGGTCATCAACGGCGATATTCCTGTCGTTACGATCGACCACATATTTGACTGCCGGACTGCGATCGTTTCAAACAACGAGACCGGGATGGAAAGGCTGCTGAACTATGTTGCGGACTGCGGTCATAAGAAGATAGCTTACATCCAGGGCAAGAAATCGGCTGTCGCTGAAAAGCGCCTCGCAGGATTCTGGAAGGCGTGTATGAACAGAGGCATCGAAGTCAGACCTGAATGGCTGCTTGTCGGAGATTACTGCAATCCCGATAACACATATCAGCTCACTAAAAAGCTGCTGAAGAATAAGGAACTTCCGACCTGTATATTTATGCCCGATGATTATGCGGCTATCGGCGGACTTAATGCCATCAAGGACGCCGGCTTATCAGTACCGGATGACATCTCGGCTGTAGGATACGACGGAATAGCTTATTCTCAACTGTTGTCTCCAAAGCTCACGACCTATACGCAGGACACGCCTACGATAGGTGCAACGGCGGCTAGGCAACTCATCTCTCTGATAGAGAACCCACAAACGACCTTTACAGAGGTCATAACTGTTGACGGACAGTTCCTCGAAGGAGGATCCGTTAAGAAGCTTTAGGCATTTAGTTACGCGGAAAGCCCGCGCAACAACAATATAATGCAAATTTAAGGAGGAAATTTATTATGGCACAGTTAAAGAAAGTTCTTGCCGGTTCATTCGCTGTTATGATGGCAGCTACAATGATGGCAGGTTGCGGCAGCAGCGATTCCAGCTCTTCTACAGCAGACGCTAACAATGCAGGCAATGGCGATTCCGCAGCTCCTGCAGCTTCTAACGAGAACGAGCTCAAGGATCTCGCAGGCGCAGATTCTACCAAGGTAGTTAACATCTACTGCTGGAATGACGAGTTCAAGAGCAGATTCGAGAAGTATTACTGGCCGAAGAGAGATACCGCTCTCTGGGATGGCGTTAAGTATCACTTCGAGATCATCGACAACAAGGACAACGCTTATCAGATCAAGCTCGACGAGGCTCTGAAGACTCAGGCTAACGACGCTATGAAGATCGATATCTTCCTCGTAGAAGCTGACTATGCTCTGAAGTATGTTGCTACTGATGCTACTGCTGACGTTAAGGGCGTTATCGGTCTTACCGACGACGATCTGAAGGAGCAGTACAAGTATACCAAGGACGTTATGACCGACGCTAAGGGCGTTCTGAAGGGCGTTTCTTGGCAGGCTACTCCGGGCCTCTTCCTCTACAACGCTGAGTATGCTAAGGATGTTCTCGGCTTCGATGAGCCCGAGAAGGTTCAGGCTGAGCTCTCTGACTGGACAAAGTTCGAGGCAGTTGCTGAGAAGATGAAGGCTAAGGACATCTTCATGGTATCCGGTTTCGACGATACTTACAGATGCTTCTCCAACAACGTTTCTGCTCCTTGGGTTAAGGACGACAAGATCACCATCGATCCTCAGATCAAGGCTTGGGTTGACCAGACCAAGAAGTGGACCGACAATGGTTGGAACAACAAGACCTCCCTTTGGGATGATAACTGGAAGGCCGGCCAGAAGATCGACGGTAAGGTATTCGGTTACTTCTTCTCTACATGGGGCATTCCTTTCACCCTTCTGCCTAACACCCTTGCTACCTCCAAAGAGGACGGCGGTAAGGAAGAAGTCGGCAACGGCGGTTACGGTAAGTGGAGAGCTTGCGCAGGTCCTCAGGCTTATTTCTGGGGCGGCACATGGATCAGCGGCTGCGCTACTCTCGACAACAAGGACATCGTTAAGGATATCATGCTGAAGATGACTTGCGACACTGATATCATGGCTGATATCACCAAGGGCGAGCAGGACTACACCAACAACAAGGCAGCTATCAAGAAGCTTATCGACGGCGGTTACAAGAATGACTTCCTCGGCGGCCAGAACCATCTTGCACTCCTCACCGAGGCTGCTGACAAGATCGACCTGACCAACAAGCTTTCTGCTTATGACCAGGGCTGCAACGAGAAGTTCCAGGGCGCTATGAAGGACTACTTCATGGGCAACGGTTCTTATGACGACGCTGTTGCTAAGTTCAAGGATGAAGTTACCAAGCTCTACAGCAACCTCTCGATGTAATTTCTGAAACAGAGATTTATAATCGGCAATAACGATTGGGGGGCGGAGGAAAACTCCCCCCCCGATTTTTATTCACAACACGCAAATGAAGTTTGTATTGTAGGTGTATTATATGAAGAAAAAAAGTATCAGCTACGCTAAATGGGGTTACATATTCCTGATCCCGTTTTTTGTAGTTTATTGCATTTTTGCACTTGTCCCTCTCGTGCAGACTTTCTACTACAGCTTTATCGAGTATTATGTTGATACCGGTACGGTATCGATATTTAATCCTGACGGAAATATTGTCGATAACGGTTTCTGCGGCTTTGCTAACTTCAAGGAAGCAGTAACAGGTAAAGGCCATTTCTTCTCATGCCTTGGCAACACAGTTATCCTTTGGCTGATCGGCTTTATACCTCAGATATTCTTCTCTCTGCTCCTCGCGGTTTGGTTCACCGATATCCGCCTCAAGCTCAAGGCTCAGGGCTTCTTCAAGACCGTTATCTATCTTCCTAACATTGTAATGGCTTCTGCTCTCGGTCTTCTGTTCTATTCTCTGTTTATCAATAACGGCCCTCTCGATTCTGTATTGGGCGGGCTGACCGATAAACCGTCACTGATGGATACCATATGGGGTGCCAGAGGCATCGCCGGTTTCATCAACTTTATGATGTGGTACGGCAATACGACGATTCTCCTTATGGCTGCAATCATGGGTATTGATACCTCGCTCTATGAGTCAGCTCAGATCGACGGCGCAACTCCGACACAGACATTCTGGAAGATCACTATCCCGCTTATCAAGCCTATCCTTGCTTTCGTCCTCATCACTTCGATGATCGGCGGCTTGCAGATGTTCGACGTTCCTACGTTTATCGCGGGCGACGCCGGCTATCCTCAGGGTAAGATGCAGACGTTGGTTATGGTCATCCAGACAGGTAAGGATTCGTCTGTCGGCCTCGTAGGTGCTATAAGCGTAATGATCTTTATCATTACCGCTATTCTTGGCTTCCTCACGCTCAAGGTAATGAACGATGACGGCAGCGGCAAGAAGAAAAAGAAAAAACCTGCAAAGGGTTAAGTAAGGAGGACAAATAGTATGCCAAGATCTGCTGATGTAGTCGGTGAGAGCACCGGCCAGACAAGCTTGCTTATCAGAAGAATAGTAGCGTATGTTGTTCTCGTAGCACTTGTCATTATTTCACTTTTACCGTTCTGGCTTTTGATCGTTAACGCAACAAGAGGTAAGGTTCAGACCGGCCTGGAGTTCTGGTTCGGAGGCAGCCTCGGAGGAAACTTCAAGGTCCTGTTCTCGGATAATAACCAGACCAGATACGGAAGCATCCTCGCTTCATTCGGAAACAGCTTCCTGATCTCCGGCCTTTCCTGCGCACTTTCTGTTTATTTCTCAGCTCTTACTGCTTATGCGATCCATGTATACGATTTCAAACTCAAGAAGGTTGCGTATACATTCATCCTTCTCGTTATGATGGTTCCGTCTCAGGCTTCCGCTATCGGTTTCTACAGATTCATGATCAAGCTCGGCCTGACCGACTCCCTTATTCCTCTGATAGTTCCTGCTATCGCAGCTCCCTCTACTTTCTTCTTCATGAAGCAGTATATGGATTCCTCGCTGCCGCTGGAAATAGTAGAGGCCGCACGTATCGACGGCTGCGGAGAGTTCAGAACGTTCAATTCGATCGTTCTCCCGATCCTCAAGCCTGCCTTCGCTGTTCAGGGAATCTTCACCTTCGTTTCGAGCTGGAACAACTACTTCATGCCCAGACTCATACTTTCGACTAAGAGAACTATCCCGCTGGTACTTCAGTCAATGAAGTCCGATATCCAGGGTAACCCGCAGGCGGCACACGCCGGTGCTATGAACCTCTATATGGTTCTGGCTATCCTGCCTGTTATCGTAGTTTATCTGATCCTGTCCAAGTATATCATCCGCGGTATCGCACTCGGTGCCGTTAAGGGCTAAAAAAGATCAAGGCTGTGTCCAAAAGGGCACAGCCTTTTTTGTGATCCTGTTCTGCTGCTGCACAGCAGCCGGAGATGTATGATAAGAAAAGCCGTATATCTTCCTTGACAATGCCAAGAAGATATACGGCGATTTGTTTGTATCGGATCCGGCATTGAAGCTGTTGTAAAGACCGTAAGAATTGAGCGCTGCTCCGGCGGCACAGCTAAAAGAAAAGATCAGATGGTGAGATAGAGCTTGCGGTCTATTATCAGATATGCCCAGAAGCCCAACAGCCCGAGAGCCGGCAGTGAAGAAAGGCGGTACAGTATGTTGTAAACCTTCTCGTTGATGATCGGCTCAGCCCCGCGCGGCTGGATAAGCTGGCTGAAAAATGTCGAGAACCAGTAGCTGCCGATAAACGCTGGAACAAACATGAGCAGACCCTGCTCGTATGAGACTTTCTGAACGCAGGCAAGATAGGTAAAATACCCGCAGAGACCGTATGCGGCCAGCATTATTCCATAGCATATAAACCCAAATACCTTGCGCATGGCGGCTCCTCCTTCGGCTTTGCTGCTATCTAGTTTAACACTATTTTGAGTTTATGTCAAGAAAAATGCTGCCTGTAGCCCGAAACTGTAAAAAAAACATCATTTTTTGTTAAAATAGCTAATATAACTCTTGACATTTCGTCAGATTTGTTATACAATAATATTATGCATTATGTTTTTATATATGGCTGCTGCGGTACAGATTTTTGGACATATACCGCGATGGCTTAAATATAGAATGTATTTGCTTATCTGTATCTTTACAATTTCATATTATGTCTGCCGCATCGGTGACAGGGATGTGCGCAGGCAGACTAAACGAGAAGGAGGAAATTTTACTATGGTCGTAACTATCATCGCTTCCGTAGTATCCCTTGTCGTTGGTTCTTTCGTGAGCGGCTTCTTGTTTTACCGTAAAGGTCAGGCCGACCGCCAGAAGGTCGCAGAGGCTGCTATCGGTTCCGCAGAGAAGGAAGCCGAGCGCATTGTTGAGGACGCAAAGAAGAATGCAGAGACTTTGAAGAAGGAAGCTCTTGTCGAGGCTAAGGACGAAATACATAAGTCCCGCCAGGAAACAGAAAAAGAGCTGAAGGAAAGACGTATCGAAGTCTCAAGACAGGAACGCAGGATCAACCAGAAGGAAGAATCTATCGACAAGAAGCTCGATAACCTCGAGAAAAAGGAAGAAGCTCTCCAGGCTAAGCTCAAATCGGCAGAGGAAAAAGTCGCCGAGGCTGACCGTATCAAAGCATCTCAGCTCGATATGCTGGAGAAGATCAGCGAGTTCAGCAAGGAGCAGGCTAAGGAATATCTCCTTTCCAATCTTGAGGGCGAGCTGGTGCATGAGAAGGCCGTTAAGGTCGCTAACTATGAGGCTCAGATCAAGGACGAGTGCGATGCTAAGGCAAGACAGTATATATCGCTTGCTATCGCCCGCTGCGCCGCAGATCAGGTCTCCGAGACAGCAGTCTCTGTCGTTCCGCTGCCCAATGATGAGATGAAGGGCAGGATCATCGGCCGTGAAGGAAGAAATATCCGTACTATCGAGACTCTCACAGGAGTTGATCTTATCATCGACGATACTCCCGAGGCGATAACCCTTTCCTGCTTCGATCAGGTCAGACGTGAAGTCGCCAGGATAGCCCTTGAAAAGCTCATCCAGGACGGCCGTATCCACCCGACCCGCATCGAAGAAATGGTCGATAAGGCCAGAAGAGAGGTCGAGTATAAGATCAAGCAGGAGGGCGAAAGAGCAGTCCTTGAGTGTAATGTTCATGGCCTCAATCATGAGCTCGTGAAGCTGCTGGGAAGGCTCAGATACCGTACAAGCTACCGCCAGAACGTTCTCGATCATTCTATCGAGGTATCGCACCTTGCAGGTATGATGGCTTCAGAGCTGGGTATCGATGCAGGTCTTGCCAGAAGAGCAGGTCTTCTGCATGATATCGGTAAGGCTCTCAGCTATGAGATCGAAGGCTCCCATGTTCAGATCGGCGTAGATGTCTGCAAGAAGTATAAGGAGAGCCCCGAGATCATCCACGCTATCGAGGCGCACCACGGAGATGTCGAGACCAGAACTGTCGTTGCAGCTCTTGTTCAGGCAGCAGATGCTATTTCCGCAGCAAGGCCCGGAGCAAGATCAGAGAATTACGAGAACTATATCAAGAGGCTCCAGAAGCTCGAAGAGATATGCACCTCTTACGAGGGCGTTGAAAAGTCGTTTGCTATCCAGGCAGGCCGCGAGGTCCGCATAATGATCCAGCCTGAGAAGATCAACGATGAGCAGATGGTGCTCGTTGCGAGAGAGATCGCAAAGAGAATTGAAGATGAAATGGACTATCCCGGTCAGATCAAGGTAAATCTGATAAGGGAGAGCCGTGCCGTAGAATACGCTAAGTAACTAGCGGAATGCTATCGCAGACATTAACGGAGCGTTGTTGAACGCGGCAGCCAATTCGGAAACCCAGCCCGGAAAGCAGCGTCTGCTTTCCGGGTTTTTTGCCTGTATACGCTCCTAAACCCATTTAAGGAGGACACTATGGCTGACAGAAAGCATCTGTTCGGAACAAGCGAAAAGTCTGACTTTATCGTAAACCTATCCGACGCAGGGACAAAAAAACTCTGCGCCATGTATTGTATAATCGCGATGATAATAGTCGAGCTCGCAGCTCTGCCTTATTATCTGACCAGAGATGTTCTTGATTATGTTGATATCAATGACGGGATCGAGCTCAAACATTTTTGGAGCGAAAAGGTCATCTATTGGGTGACTGTCCTTATGTTCGGCATCGGTATACTGGGCTTCTGTATCTTCCTTATAGGAAGGATGAAGAAGCAGTATGATCTCACCAAGAACAAGCCTTTGATCCTGCTGGTCGCGATCACAGCCCTGAGCCTTATCTCAGCCCTCGTTTCAAACGACGTTGCTTCGGCTATGACAGGCTATCTTGACCGCGCAGAGGGTATGCTGACCCTTATCGGCTATTACGGCTTCTTTGCCGCTGCCTTTACGATAACCGGAGACGGTTGGCGAAAGCGTGTCTGCGGAGTCCTTGTAGGGCTCGGCGCTCTCAATGCCGCTGTCGGGCTGCTCCAGCTTACATCGCCCTTCAGGAAGATATGCCTCTTCGATGAGCTGCATATCTCCTTTACAAAAGTATATCCTGTGCCGACTTCATCCGGCCTTTCCATCACGCCCCATTCTCTGGCTGCTATGATGACCGTCTGCTTTGCGGCAGCGCTGGCTGCTATTGCTTTCGATAAAAGGCTGATAGTCAAGCTGCTCAGCGGCGGCGCTGCAATCCTTATGACTGCCGCCGGTGTCTGCACCAGGACGGTGACATTCCTTATCGGCTTCGGAGCTGCTGCGCTATTTATGCTCATCATCGCTGCTGTTTATGCTGCAAAGGCAGATAAGACCGCAAGCGAAGGGGAAGAGGCCGGCGAAGCCTCGGACGGTCAGGAGCCCGCTGCAAAAGTCTCCGGAAGATCTGTCATCATCTCGCTGCTTTGCGGGGTAATAGCTGTCTGCGGTGCCGCAGCGGCTGTATTCGCTGTAAATGCTTCGGCTTATCCCGAGTCTGACGGATATCTGACATTCTACGACGAAGAGATCATCCGCACCGATTCCATAAGGATGAATATGCTGCTTCGCAAGCAGGAGAACTATATCGAAGACTGGATATACCCCTATCTCTGGGAGGACGGCCTCTATGCCGCCGAGCAGAATATCCCCTTCGGAACAGGCCCGGATAACTGGGTGCAGATCTCCAGGGCCGGCCTTTCCATCGACCGCTCTTATAACGAGTATATCGACATAGCCATGCAGCGCGGCTACGGCACACTTGTGCTTTATGCCGTATTCCTGCTGATAACCTTCGTCAAGGCTTTCGGCGCCCTTGCATCCTTTATAAGAGGCGAGGTCGGCTGGGCAGCTCCGGCAGTATCCTGCGCGGTGTTCGCTTACAGCGTACAGGCGTTCTTCAATATAAGCGCCCTTACGAACACACCTTTCTTCTTCCTCTGTGTCGGCCTCGTTTGGAGCTATACGGCTATGGGAAAGAAAAAGCGTGCTAAAACAAAATGACCTGAGATCATCCGACCAACCCCGGACAGCCACGATGCTGCCCGGGGCTTTTTCTTGTGCTGGAGTGTATCTCCGCCGATTGACAGAATTGTAATTTTGTAGTAAAATAGATAGTAAATATCCGGGAGAGGAGGAAGTATCATGGGATTGATCGCTAATATCTCCAATGCTATGAAAGCCGCTGCTGCAGCGCGTGCCGCAGAGCTCGAAGCACACCGCCGGCGTATGATGCCTTACAACAGAGGCTACGATGTGTTCCGGCGCGAGCTGACTGAGCCAATAGCATCCGAGGTAAAGGGGCGCTTCAGGATAAGAGTGCTGATATATCTTATTCTCTGCGGGGCTGTAGCTTTCGGTATCGCTGTCGTTAAGATCGGGCGCAACCCGTTTCTGTTTATGTTCCTGATCTTGCTTGCGCTGATCTTCGGCCCGCTGTTGCTCTTGAATCTTTTCAGGCTGATAAAGATGATCCTGGGGAAATACGATATCTACGGCGCTATGGTAACAGATAAGCGGACAAGACAGAATACTTCCACCGACAGCGAAGGGAATACGACCACCACTACCGACTATTTTCTTTCTCTCAACTGTATAGAAACAGAGGTCACATCCCGGGAATACAACAGAGTCAGGTCCGAGGAGTATTGCTTCTTCCTGCGGATCCTTGGCAAATATCAGAGAAGAGATGTATTTTATGTCTTCCCGGCGGACGCTTCCAGACAGGACGAGCGTATCGGTCAGCATCTTCCCTCCGGTGAGATGAGGCTCTACTCAGCTCCGAAGGGCAGTGCTGTCTGCGTGCTCATGGCGATACTGACAGCTATGGCTGCGCTGTTCATAATGATTGCCGGCCTTACGGGATTTACAGGGACAGGTCTTATGGAGACGATCTCCGCCAACTGGAAGGTGTTTATGGGAGGAGCCTGGGGGCTCTGTGTCATGTGGATATTCATAAATCATTTAGTATCCGCCGGCAGGGCGAAGGAGATGCTTCGCCGGAAACAGGAGGGACAATGACAGAAAACGAGATAAAGCGCGAAAGAGCTATGCTCTGCGCTGTAGATATAGGAGAATACGATGCCGAGCGTTCATTGGACGAACTGGAAGAGCTGGCTGATACTGCCGGAGCTGATACCATAGTCCGTGTCATACAGAAGCGCCCGGCTTATGAGCCCGGGACTTGTATCGGGACAGGCCGGCTGTCAGAAATGGCGGAGCTCTGCGAAAGGGAAGATATAGACACGATCATCTTCGATTGCGAGCTTACGGCGACACAGATCCGCAACATCGAGGATGTCTGTGGAGTACATACTATCGACCGAACGATGCTGATACTTGACATCTTTGCTCAGCGCGCCACTACCCACGAGGGGCGATTGCAGGTCGAGATAGCGCAGTATAAATACCGTCTTCCGAGGCTGGCAGGAATGGGCCTCAAGCTCTCGCGGCTCGGCGGAGGCATAGGAACAAGAGGCCCCGGCGAGACCAAGCTGGAGACAGATAAACGGCATATCCGCGAGAGGATAGCTTCGCTCTCCCGGGAGCTGAAAGAGATCGAGAAGCGCCGCGGGCTGCACCGTGAGCGCAGAAAGAAGGACGGAGTCCTGGTCTGCGCCATAGTAGGCTATACAAATGTCGGAAAATCGACTCTGCTCAATACCCTTACCGATGCCGGGATCCTTGCAGAGAATAAGCTGTTCGCAACGCTGGAGACAACCTCCCGGGCGATAGAGCTGCCCGATGGCCGAAGCGTTATGCTGGTCGATACTGTCGGGCTCATAAGCAGGCTCCCGCACCATCTGGTCGAGGCATTCAAATCCACATTGGAAGAGGCAGCCAACGCCGATGTCATCCTGCACATAGTCGATGCTTCCTCGGATGATTGCGAGCGGCAGGCAAGAGTAACGCTTGAGCTGCTCAAAGAGCTGGGCTGCGAGGGTATCCCTGTTGTTACAGTGCTGAATAAATGCGATCTGGTCCCCTATATCGACGAGCTGACGGCAGGGGAGAACGCGGTCAGGATCTCCGCAAAGCGCGGGGAGGGCATCCCGGGTATGCTTCAGGCCATAGCCGATGCACTGCCCCAGAGCGCCCGGAAAATGAAGCTGCTGATACCCTTTTCCGATGGCGCACTGCTGAACGAAATACGCCGCGACGGCAAGGTATTCTCTGAGGAGTACACCGCAGAGGGGACAATGGTAGACGCTCTGGTGGATATCAAACTATATTCAAGAGTGGAACAGTACAAATATCAGGACAGATAAGGCAGGATAGCCGTGAACAGGGAATGGTCTGAGCTCAACAGAAAAATGCAGTCCGGGCTTGCAAAAAGAGCAGACTTCAATAACGGGATAAGCACTCTTTTTGAGCTGCGAAACACGCTGCTGAGGGCGCTTGTTACTCTGAAAGACGAGCTTACGGAGAAGCAGTTCTCAGCTATGCCGTTCTCACGGCACTGGATCATGCACACCGAGGCTGCCCTGCGCATCAGAAACGGAATAAACAAGTACAAATAATTGTACAGAAAAGGAAATACAGATATGAAAAGAGAACTCGGTATCGCACGCTGCGGGCTGGCCTGCTGCCTTTGCAGCGAGAACGTAAAATGCAGGGGCTGCCGGCAGGACGGCTTCAAGGACCTCGCCTGGTGTCAGGATGCGGAATGGTGCGAAAACAGAAAATGCGTTATGGAAAAGGGGCTGGGTCTCTGCTGCGAATGTGAGGAGGCAGAAGAGTGCGGGAAGGGCTTGTTCGCAGATAAGATCAAGCCACGGGCATTTACCATCTTCGCAAAGCGCTGCGGCGTGGAAGAGCTGCTTGACTGCCTTGAGCGCAACGAGAAAAACGGCATCGTCTATCACCGTGAAGGGATAATAGGCGATTATGATGAATTCGACGATATCGAAGAGCTGATAAGCTTTATAAGAACAGGAAAAAGATGATGGGCAATGAAAGCGAGCTCATGCAGCTCTTTGCGCTTTTCTTCGACGGGACTCCCGTTTCCTTTGAGACCATAGATTCAAGCAGAGGCGATGATGATCTCAGAGTCGCATTTATCGCAGAGACAGATGCGGGAGAGAGATATGTCATCAAGCTGGCAGACAATGATTTCACTTTTCCCGGGAAAATAAAAATGTGGCAGAGGACAGTGTCGGAATACCGTGCTTTGGGGTATTACTGTCCAAAAATATTCCCTGATAAGCAAGGGGAGTTCCCTGTAGTTCAGTATAACGGGCACAGGTATATCGCTTTTGCGGAGGAGTATTCGGCTTACAAGCCGATATCATCAAGAGATAACGGCAGCGAGGCATTGAGCAGGAGATATCATACAGACATCTGGATCATGACCGGTAAGGTCGCGGCAAAGCATTTTGACTATACCGACTACCCTTCGGCCTACTGCCTGTTTGAGACCTTCTGCCCCTCGGACGAGACCGAAGAGGTGCTGGAAAACGCCCTGAAATGGAAGGAATATGCGGACACACTGCCCGAGACCTTCCGCTCTCAGACCGACCGGATATGGAAGCTCTGGAACGACAACCGCACCGCTCTTGAAAAGATCTATCACAAGCTGCCGACCTCGGTGTTCCAGGCTGATCTGAACTCAACGAACTTGCTGGCGGATGAAGACGGCCGTTTCGTCGGGGTGCTGGATTTTAATCTCTGCGGAAAAGATGTGTTCCTGAACTATCTCATCCGGGAGAACTATGGCAGCTTTGAGCACGATATGGAGACTATCCCGGCTGCGCTGCGGGCAGCAGCAAAAGTGTACAAATTTTCGGACAGCGATAAAGACGCCGTCCTCATGCTGTATCGCTGCCTTTCGACCCTCTGGGTAACAAAGCTGGAGGAGCTTAAAGGCCTCGGAGAGGACAGAGAGGCTGTAAAGGCTTTTCTCGACAAGACTGAGCATTATCTTACATCAGATACGGACTTTGTGCAGTATATGGCATAACTATACAAAAAAATGGACAGTTGGTTAGAACTTATGATAAGAGAGATAACAGAGAAGGACTTCGACGGGCTCATGACCCTTTATATGCAGCTCCATGACAACCCTTTTCCCGAAAAGAACGAGTATGTTATGGGAATATGGCAGGAGATACTGGCTGATAAAAACCACCATATCATAGTCGCGGAGGAGGAGGGGAGGATCGTTTCCTCCTGTGTCTGCGTCATCATCCCCAACCTTACCAGGGGGCAGCGACCCTATGCCTTTATTGAGAATGTGATAACCGATATCACCTGCCGGGGGAGAGGCCTTGCTGCCGCCTGCCTGGACTTTGCAAGAGATATCGCAAGGCGGGAGGGCTGCTATAAGATGATGCTGCTCACAGGGTCGAAGCAGCAGTCTACTCTTGACTTTTATACCCGCGCAGGGTATAATAGTAACGATAAAACCGCTTTTATACAGTGGCTCTGAGATGCAGACCGCGATCTGCTCGGTCACAGAGGAGATACACGATGGAACGACTTTTGCTGATGGATGAGAAGAATTATGCCCCCGATCTTCCTGAGATCTGCCGTACAGCGGTGAGAGGGATAATTTCTCTTGACGGCAGGCTGTTGTTTATAAAAAGCAAATACGGCGAGGTCAAGCTGCCGGGCGGAGGCCGTGAGGAAGGCGAGAGCGACCTTGACACACTTATCCGCGAGGTGCGAGAGGAGACCGGCTTTGAGGTCATCCCCGAAAGCGCTGCGCCTTTCGGATATATCGAGGAAAAGCGGCTCTCTACCAATGAGCCTATGATCTGGCATCAGTTCTCGCGTCTGTATTTCTGCAAGGTGAGGAACGAACAGGGCTCAACGAAGTTCACCGAGAGCGAGCTGCGCCAGGGTATGCATTTCGTCACCATGACCCTCGACGAAGCCATAGCTGTCAACCGGAGAATGTTGGACTCCGAAGGCGAGCGTGCCTGGAACAGGCGGGAATACAATACTCTCCTGCTTATAAAAGAGCATTTCAGCAAATAACAACGAGTACAATTTGTTGGACTTGTAATCAAATACAAAGAGATTTTCAAATAAAAGGAGTAATGTAAAATGAAGATGAAAGAGAGTCAATTTGAGCTGATAAAGGCGCAGCTCAAAAAGCTGACCTCTCAGGACGGCTTCTACTCCCGCATCCTTGCCGGGATCGATGTAGATGCTGTCAAGAGCCAGGAGGATTTCGAGAAGCTGCCCTTTACATGGAAAGGAGATCTCAGAGATGCTTACCCTCTCGGGCTCCAGGCTGTCCCCGAAGAAGAGATCGTCCGCATCCATTCTTCCTCCGGGACCACAGGCACTCCGGTCATCATCCCCTATACCAGGCAGGATGTGGAGGACTGGGCGATAATGTTCGCACGCTGCTATGAGATGGCAGGAGTCACCAGGCTGGACCGTATACATATCACTCCCGGCTACGGCCTCTGGACAGCAGGAATAGGTTTTCAGCTCGGTGCCGAAAGGCTGGGCGCCATGACTATCCCTATGGGCCCCGGCAATACCGACAAGCAGCTCAGGATGATGATGGATATGCAGTCCACAGTCCTCTGCGCGACTTCCAGCTACGCTCTGCTGCTGGCTGAGGAGATCGCCAAGCGCGGCATAGGAGATAAGATCAGGCTCCGCACAGGAGTCATCGGCTCAGAGCGCTGGGGCGACAAGATGCGTGCCCGCATCGCCAGAGAGCTGGGCGTAAAGCTCTTTGATATCTATGGCCTTACCGAGGTCTACGGCCCAGGTATCGGCATAAGCTGCGAGCATGAGTGCGGTATGCATATTTGGGACGATTATGTATACTTCGAGGTCGTAGACCCCAAGACCGGCGAGCAGAAGCCGGACGGCGAGATAGGCGAGCTGGTCATTACAACTCTCCGCAAGCAGGGCGCCCCGCTCATCAGATACAGAACACATGACCTTACCCGCATCATCCCCGGAGACTGTCCCTGCGGCAGCAAGTATCCCCGTATAGACACGATCCTCGGCCGCACCGACGATATGGTAAAGGTCAAGGGAGTCAATATCTTCCCCAGCCAGATCGAAGAGATGCTGACTACTGTTGACGGCGCCTCCAGCGAGTATCAGTTTATGATCGACCACCTTTACGGAAAGGATATCTGCACTCTGTTTGTCGAGGTCGAGAACGGAACAGATAAGGAGCAGATGGAGCAGAAGATCAGTGCAGCCTTCAAGGGCAGGATCGGTATAACCGTTATCGTTAAGCCCGTCGCTATCGGTGAGCTCCCCAGAAGCGAGAAAAAATCTACCAGAGTTTTTGATAACAGATACTGACAGCGCCGCATAAAGCGGAAGCCGTTCTGTTGAAATAAGACTGTACAGCAGAAAGCCGTATATCTCCTGTCAGACGGGGAGTGTACGGCTTTTGTATTTTAAAGGAGATGGCCTTCGGAGCGGGAGTCCTGCCCCTGACAGGCCGTTTTGGAAGATATCCGCAATCAAAGGCCGAAAGACCGCAAAAAGATGTCTTGACTTTATGGCTTCAGCGTGATATCATATAAAGGCAACATTTCTTACGGAGGTCATTTCCAATGAGCATAATAAAAAAGGCTTTGCCTGTCGTTATGTCTGCGCTGATGCTTTTCGGATGCGCCGGCTCAGACAGCAGCTCGTCCGGTGCTTCCCGGGGCGGAGACAGCGCAGCAGTTACGACTGATAAAAACGGCAGCGAAGAGAAAAAGGAAAAGACTCAGGCAGAGCTTGATTCCAGTATGGGCAAAACACTGCCGGTCATAGATATCCAGACAAAAAACACCGATAAGCTGGATTTTGTCACAAAGCCGGTGGCGGAGCACGTTTCTAAGCAGCAGGCGATGTGGACCCCGAATTTCAAGATGCCCCCCGCCCCCTACTATGAGGACTGCACGATAACAGTAACAGGCATCGACGGCGCCAAACAGATCGACGGCGCGGAGGCAGAGGTCAAGGTGCGCGGAAACTGGACAACTACTTATGCGAAAAAATCCCTGAGGATAAAGTTCGCTGAAAAGCAGAGTATGCTCGGGCTCAACGAAGGGCAGAAGTATAAGAACTGGGTCCTGCTGGCAGGGTATAAGGACGGTTCGCTGCTGAGAGACAAGACAGCTCTCGAAATGGCAAGGGAGATACTGGAGCCGGATGGCTTCTATGCCTCCGATTCGCAGCTCGTTGAGATCAACATAAACGGTAAATATTTCGGTGTCTATCTGCTGGCGGAGCTTCAGCAGATCAATAACGGCAGAGTCTCCGTAACGAAGGCCGAAAAGGATTATAAGGGAACAGATATAGGCTATTTGCTTGAGTTCGACGGCTATTACTATACCGAGCCTGACCTACAGCGCTTTAAGTGCGATTATAACGATAACGCCCCGCTTACTCCATATGACGGCAACGGAGGCGGCGGTAAAGAGATAACTGTCCTCGGGGACGATAAGACCGATCTCGGCTTTACGATCAAGAACGATATCTACAGCCAGGAACAGAGAGATTTCATAGCGGGCTTCGTAAACAACGTTTATAAGATAATGTACGAGGCAGCATATAACAACAAGGCTTATGTCTTCGACTCTGCCTTCAAGAGCATTTCCGAGACTTCTGATATAACTCCGAGAGAAGCAGTAGAGAAGGTAGTCGATACTGATTCGCTGGCGGATATGTTCGTAATAAGCGAGCTGACCTGCGATGCGGATATCTATCTTACCAGCTTCTTTATGTCCGCAGATTTCGGTGAGGGCGGCAGCAAAAAGCTGCGCTTTGAAGCTCCCTGGGATTTCGATTCCTCTATGGGGAACAAAGACCGCTGTGCCAACGGCAGAGGCTTCTATGCCGGAAATACTGTCCCCGATGTAAACGGAAATCAGTTCTATACCGTCAACCCCTGGCTCTGTGTACTTATGTATCAGAGCTGGTACACCGATATCATCAAGGAAAAGTGGACAAAGGCCTACGATGCCGGAGTTTTCACCCGCGCTCACGATATGATCCTCAGCGATACCGAGACTTTTTCTGACGCTTTCGTCCGCAACTATAATAAGTGGGACAACATCCGCAATAACAGAGACTTCGCCGGAGAGCTGTCCTTCCAGGCCGCAAGCTGCCGCACCCACGAAGCAGCCGCCGGGTTCCTGGCAGAGTGGCTTGAATCCAGAGTTCAATTTATGAACGAGCACTGGCATAAATAAACGAACAGACCATCCTCCGGGGCAGCCGAAGAAACGCGGCTGCCCCGGATATCTATATGCAAAGTGCCTATTGACAAACTGCTGCCGGAGTTGTATAATACATTAGTCAGGGCGTTCATCGCGAGATGTGTCTTTAAAGAAAATGAACGCCGAAAGGAGAATACAAAATGAGCACACAGCTTACAAAAAAACAGTTCGATATCCTCTCTGTGCTCGCCGGGAGCGTCTCGCCGCTGACTCAGCGCGAGCTGGAAAAGCTCACCGGGCACAGCCTCGGGACGATAAACAAAACCGTCAAGGAGCTGACAGAAGCAGGACTTATCCAAAACAGCGGGATAACCCCGGAGGGGATCTCCGCTCTGGAACCTTACCGCGCCAAGAGAGCGATATTCATCGCCGCAGGCTTCGGCTCAAGGCTCGTTCCTATAACCTTCAATACTCCAAAGCCTTTGGTCAGAGTCAAGGGCGTCCGGATAATCGACAGGCTCATAGAAGCCTGCCTCGGTGCGGGGATAGAAGAGATCTATATTGTCAGAGGCTATCTTGCCGAGCAGTTTGACCAGCTTCTATATAAATACCCGAATGTCAGGTTCCTGGAGAATCCGGTATATAACGAGGCCAATAACATCAGCTCAGCGCTTGTTGCCAGAGAGCTTCTGAAAAATGCCTATGTCTTCGAGGCCGATCTGCTGATAAGCAATCCCGGGATCATAAAAAAATATCACTACACCTCAGACTTCCTTGCGATCAGGAAAGACCGCAGCGATGACTGGTGCTTCAAGGTCAAGGACGGAGTCATAGTCGAAGAGAAGGTCGGCGGCGAGGGCGAGGATATCTGGCAGATGGTGGGCATATCCTACTGGAACGAGGCCGACGGCCGGCGCCTCAGCGAGGATATCGCAGAGGTGTATGCCGCACCGGGAGGCAAGGAGCGCTACTGGGAGCAGGTGCCTTTGGTATACCGTAAGGAGCACTATTCCGTAAGAGTCGCCCCCTGCATGGATGAGGATATAGTCGAGATCGACACCTTCAAGGAGCTCAAAGCCATAGACAAGACCTACGATGTCTGAAACGAAAGGAGATATAACAATGGAATCCGTTAAGAGAAACATACTTCTGAACCCAGGCCCCTCTACTACTACCGATACAGTAAAATATGCTCAGGTGGTTCCCGATATCTGCCCCCGCGAAAAGGAATTCGGCGGGCTGATGAAGGGGCTCAGAGAGGATCTTGTCAGGATCGTCCACGGCGACCTCGATAAATACACCAGCGTGCTGTTCACCGGCTCGGGGACTATAAACATCGATGTCTGCATCAACTCTCTTCTGCCCGAGGGCAAGAAGGTTCTGGTAGTCAACAACGGCGCTTATTCGTCAAGAGCCGTCGAAGTCTGCGAGTATTACGGCCTGCCGCATATCGACCTGCGATTTCCTGTGGATCAGCTCCCCGACCTTGCTGCTGTGGAGCAGACCTTGAAGGATAATCCCGATATCGGGCTCGTCCATACTACCCATAACGAGACAGGGACGGGGATACTCAACCCGATAAGAGAGATCGGCGCCCTTGCTCACAAATACGGCGCTACCTTTACCGTTGACACCACCTCCACCTATGCTATGCGCCCGATAGATATTGAAAAGGATAATATCGACTTCTGCATGGCTTCGGCTCAGAAGGGGCTCATGGCTTTTACCGGGCTCAGCTTTATTGTCGGCAGAAGAGCTATCATTGAAGCCTCAAAGTATTATCCTAAGAGAAGCTATTACTGCAACCTCTATCTTCAGTATGAGTTCTTCGAGAAGACAGGCGAGATGCACTTTACTCCCCCCGTTCAGACTATCTACGCCACTATCCGGGCTCTGAAAGAATACTGGGCAGAAGGCGAAGAAGCTAAGTGGGCCCGCCATACCAGAGTGTTCAACGCGATCAACACAGGCCTGGATGAGCTGGGCTTCAAGCAGGTCATCAGGCCGGAATGGAGAGCCGGACTTGTTTCCTCAGCTGTATATCCCGACGACGAGAACTGGAGCTTCGAGAAAGTGCATGATTACTGCTATGAGCGGGGCTTCACTATATATCCCGGAAAGATAAGCACGACCAACACCTTCCGCCTCTGCGCCCTGGGAGCTATCGACGAGGCAGATATCAGGGATTTCTTCAAGGTGTTCAGAGAGGCTCTCGAAGCAACGGGCGTTAAGATACCCGTTCAGTATAAGTGAGGTGCGGGATGAAAACAGTTTACACCTGCTTCTGCACGGATGTCATCCACGACGGGCATCTGAATATCATAAATGAAGCAAAAAAGCTGGGGCGGGTCATAGTCGGATGCCTCTCAGACAGGGCGCTGATCCGCTATAATAAATTCCCGACAGTCCCGCAGGAGGAGAGAGTAAAGCTCTATCGCTCTGTCGAAGGGGTCGATGAGGTCGTGATCCAGAACGATATGCGGTATGACGATGTCGTGACCCTTATCCAGCCTGATTATATACTCCACGGCGATAACTGGCAGCAGGGCCCGGAGAAAGCTATCCGCGACCACGTTGAAGAGCTGCTGAAGGCCTGCGGAGGGCAGCTCGTTGATGTGCCCTATACCTATAACGAAAAGGTCAGAAAGATAGATCTCCAGCTCAGAGAGAAGCTGGCTATGCCGGAATACAGGCGCAAAAGACTCCGCCAGCTCATTGAGATGTGCCCGATAGTCAAGACAATGGAGGCGCACAGCGGCCTTACCGGGCTCATCGTCGAGAAAACCGTGGTAGAGCATGAGGGCAGGCTGGATCAGTTCGATGCTATGTGGATATCGTCTCTCTGCGACAGCACAGCCAAGGGCAAGCCTGATATCGAGCTTGTGGATATGACCTCTCGCTTCCGCACGATCGACGATATCATGGAAGTCACTACCAAGCCTATAATCTTCGACGGAGATACCGGAGGGCTCACCGAGCATTTTGTCTATACCGTCCGCTCACTGGAAAGGATGGGCGTTTCAGCGGTCATCATCGAGGATAAGAAGGGGCTCAAAAAGAACAGCCTCTTCGGGACAGAGGTCGAGCAGACTCAGGCGACTGTAGAAGAAATGAGCGCGAAGATCGCCGCGGGCAAGAAAGCTCAGCTAACCGATGATTTTATGATAATCGCCCGCATAGAGAGCCTTATCCTTGAGAAGGGCATGGAGGATGCGCTGGAGAGAGCTGCGGCATTTGTCAAGGCCGGAGCCGACGGGATAATGATACACTCCCGAAAAAAGGATCCGGCAGAGATAGTGGAGTTCTGCGACAGGTTCCGCGAGCAGGACAGGACTACCCCGATAGTCGTCGTCCCCAGCAGCTTCAACACCATTACCGAGGCAGAGCTGGCGGAGCACGGAGTCAATATCGTCATCTATGCAAACCAGTTGACCAGGAGCGCATTCCCGGCTATGCAGAAGACCGCAGAGGATATCCTGCGCTACCACCGTGCAAAAGAAGTTGATGACAGGCTCATGCCTATCAAGGAAATAATCACGCTCATTGATGAGCTTTGAGGTGTAAAACAATGAAAGTACAGAATTTAGTCGAGATCATCGGCGCAGACTTTTTCACAGGTGTCCCCGACAGCCAGCTCAAGGCGCTCTGCAATTTCCTTATGGATACCTACGGCATAGACCGTAAGCATCACATCATCGCTGCCAACGAGGGCAACTGCACAGCTCTGGCAGCGGGCTATCATCTTGCGACAGGCAAAGTCCCTGTTGTTTATATGCAGAACTCCGGCGAGGGCAATATCATCAATCCCGTTGCCAGCCTGCTGAACGACAAAGTCTACGCTATCCCGATGATCTTCATCATCGGCTGGAGAGGGGAGCCCGGCATCCACGACGAGCCTCAGCATATCTACCAGGGCGAGGTAACGGTAAGGCTGCTGGAGGATATGGACATTGCATCTTTCATCATCGGCAAGAATACCGCAGACGATGAAGTCAGAGCAGCTATGGGGCAGTTCAGGGATGTCCTCGCTAAGGGAAAGCAGGTCGCTTTCGTCATCCGCAAGGGCGCACTCACCGATGCTCCCGAGGTTGAGTATAAGAATAACAACACTATGGTGCGTGAGGAGATAATCAGCCATATAGTAAACGTATCCGGAGAAGACCCGATAGTTTCCACCACAGGCAAGGCCAGCCGTGAGCTTTTCGAGATCAGAGAAGCCAACGGCCAAAGCCATAAGTATGATTTCCTGACAGTCGGCTCAATGGGTCACAGCTCTTCTATCGCACTTGGAGTTGCGATAAACAAGCCTGACCGCAAGGTTTGGTGTATCGACGGCGACGGCGCAGTGCTGATGCACATGGGCTCTATGGCTGTCCTCGGAGCGAACAAACCGAAGAATATGGTACACGTTGTCATAAACAACGCTGCCCACGAAACTGTCGGCGGTATGCCCACAGTTGCGGGTCAGATAGATGTTGTCGGCGTGGCAAGAGCCTGCGGATATCCCAATGCTGTATGCGTTGACAGCTTTGAGGCGCTGGATAAGGCGCTTGAAGCCGCGAGATCAAGGGACGAGCTCTCGCTCATCGAGGTCAGATGCTCCATAGGCGCAAGGGAAGACCTTGGCCGCCCCACCACTACCGCCATCGAGAACAAGAACGGCTTTATGGCATATCTGTCCGAGGGCTGAGACATCCTGTCTTGAAAGGGGCAAAGCTATGAAAATCAGAACGAACTGCTTCTTGGCAAAGGCTGCGGCTCTGGCTCTGTGCGTATTGACCGCCCTGGGAGCAGTGTCCTGCGCAGGGAGCGAAGAGAGCTCTTCAAATACGCCGGTATCAGAATCACTGACTGAAACTTCCGCAGCAGTGACCGATCCTGCGGAGACCTCCGGGGTAACGACCGCCGGGACGGAGCCGGCGGCCTCTGCTGAATCGGCAAAGCCGGAGCCTCAGCTCCCGGATTCTCCTCTGCCGGATTACAGCTTCAGCGGAAACTGGGCGTTTTATGCCGAAGGGGAAAACAAGACCGCCGACCTTTTTATCATCGCACCGACAGTCAACAGCGTTGACAGCTACAATTCCGAGTTCGGAGATAACGAGGTCAGAAGCAATATCTATTTTTCCGTAAGATCGTCCAAGGGTATTTACGATACCGATGCCCGGGTCTTTTCGCCGTTTTATGAGCAATGCTCAATGAAGGTCTATAACGAGCTTGCTCCGGAAGAGCGTGAGCCCTACCTCAGCTTTGCTTACAGGGATGTCTCTGAGGCATTCCGCTATTATCTCGAACATGAGAACAAGGGCAGACCCATTATCCTCGCAGGCTTTTCACAGGGCGCGGATATGTGTTACAGGCTGCTCAAGGAGTATTTCGGAGATGAGGAGCTCTATTCGAGGCTGGTGGCCTGCTATGCCATAGGCTGGGCCTGTACCGAGGAAATGACAAAGCAATACCCGCAGATCAGAATGGCAGAAGGGCAGTATGACACAGGCTGCGTCATCAGCTACGAATGCGAAGCAGAGCTCGTTGACGATTCGCTGGTCTGCCCTAAGGGTACGAAAATGCTTTCGATCAATCCTCTGAACTGGAAACGCGATCCGACTCCTGCCGATAAGTCGCTGAACAAAGGTGCCTGCTTCTATGACAGCTACGGCGGCATTTCCAGCGAGATGCCAGGGCTCTGCGGGTGCTATGTTGACCCTGAGCGCGGCACTCTTAAAGTCACAGATATCGCTGTCGAGGATTACCCGACCTATCTTGCCGGACAGATGCAGGGCGTTTACCATACCTACGATCTTGTGTTTTTCTACCGGAACCTCCAGGAAAACGTAAAGGACAGGCTTGAAGCCTATCTGACAGCGGCGGAAAAGGCAGCGTAAGGTCTTGCTTCAGAAGTAATCCGTTAAACAGAATATGCCCCGAAGCGTTTGGATGCTTCGGGGCTATTTTTTATTATATCGCGGTAAGATCGGATCTGTCTCAGCCGGGATAGAAGCGATTTCAGCAGAAATCCGGCGTATTATATCATCTTTGACGGGCATAATAACCCCAAAAGGAGTTGATCGCAATGAGCAAACGCAAGAAGCCCGCTGAGGCGGTGTTCGACGATGCAAAGGAAAGAGAGATCGAGACAATGTTCGACCCTGATGCTCCGGATGTCAGGACAGGGCTGGATTCGGGAGCGGCTTCATCCTCCGAGATGACAGGGCTCATCCCCTCCGGCGCAGATCTTGACCCGGAAGAATACGAGCAGAGCAGAGATCTTTTCCCCTTCGGGACAGGCAGGATCCTTCCCCGCTGAGAGCACGAAAAAAGGCGCGGTGTTTACCGCGCCTTTGTATTATCTGTTCAGATTTATCTTGCTTCCTCGGAGAAGCCGCTGTCAACCAGCTCAACGAGACCTTCAACTGCTGCCTGCTCATCAGAACCGTCTGCAATGATCCTGATAGTTGTGCCGCCGACGATACCAAGAGAAAGAATGCCCAAAAGGCTCTTAGCGTTTACTCTTCTCTCTTCCTTCTCGATCCAGATAGAGCTCTTGAACTCGTTTGCCTTCTGGATGAAGAAAGTAGCCGGACGGGCGTGAAGGCCGACCTGATTCTGAACTACTACGTCTTTTACGAACATAATTAAATCTCTCCATTCATTAGATTTCCGCATCGGCAAAGCCTTTGCAGATAACGAATAACCCTTTTATAACTTCTATATTTATATTATACATATTGCCTCGTTCAACGTCAACGCAAATTATCACCAAACACACCTTTTTTGTAGTTTTTTTGGCGAAATGCCAATAATAACGATTAAGAAATGTTTATAAACATACAAACCTCACAAATGGCTTCTAGCTTTTGAGACAATTTGGACAAAATCACTTAACAATTACCTTAAAAAAATTCAAAATCTGTTCGTACTGCCTGTTTTTAGCTGTCAAAACCGTCAAAGTCCTTAGTGATTATAGACAAATCCTCGTCAGTGAGAGGGTAGCTCTTCAGGAGCTCAGGCCGCTTGCGGGCTGTGTTCAGGAGAGCCTGTTCGTGCCGCCATTTGAGAATATTCGCCCTGTGCCCCGAAAGCAGTATCTCGGGGACTCTTATCCCTTGCCATATCTCCGGGCGGGTATACTGCGGGTACTCCAGCAGGCCGTTGTAATGGCTCTCATCCTCAAAGCAGTCGGGCTCGGCAAGAACGCCGTCCAGCAGCCGGACGATGCTGTCGATAAGTGTCAGCGCCGGCAGCTCTCCGCCTGTAAGGACATAATCCCCGACAGAGATCTCCTCGTCCACTATCTTGTCAAGTATCCGCTGATCGACTCCCTCATAATGCCCGCACAGTATCATTATATGCTCCATACCCGAAAGCTCGATACTGCGCTTCTGGGTAAGAGTCTTTCCCTGCGGGGACATATATATGACATGGGGCTGGCTGCGGGACATATCGCAGATCGCCTGCCAGCAGCGGTATATTGGCTCGCATTGCATAAGCATACCCTGCCGCTCGGAATAGGGAGTGTCATCGACACGGCGGTGTTTATCGAGGGTGTAGTCGCGGATATTATGTGTTTCGGCGGTAAAAAGCCCTTTTGCTCTGGCTCTGCCGATGACGCTCTGAGAGAGATAGTTCTCGATCATATCCGGGAAAAGTGTTGCTATATCAAATCTCATAATGCACCTCAGTCGAAAAGCCCTTCCAGGGGAGTGATCTTCATAACTCCGCCTTCGATGTTGGTCTCTTTGACTACATCCGGTATGGCGGGGATATAGAACAGCTTTCCCTCAGGGCTCTTGATATGGTAAACATCATTGGCTCCTGTCTCGCTGACATCGGTAAGCAGACCGTACTCAATGCCGCTGCCGGCATCGACCACCCTCAGCCCGATGAGATCCTGTATGAAATATGCGCCATCTTCCAGCTCGACATCGTTTCTGTCCATATAGAGGACACGGTTCCTGAGCTTCTGCGCTTCCTCAACGGTGTCGCAGCCTTTGATCTTCATAATGACGATGTTTTTCTGCACTCTTGCCCTCTCGACCTCAACAGGAGCGCCGCTCTTCCAGAACAGCGTATCGAACTCACAGAGGAAATCCGGGCTGTCGCACCAGGGCTGGATTTTAATCTCTCCCTTCAGCCCGAAAACAGAAACTATCTTTCCTATCTCCAGATATTGTTTCATATCATAGCTCCTTCTTTGCGAATATCTCGGTCATAAAGACCTCATATCCCAGCTTTTTATACCATTCGGCAACGCCTGTGAAGAAAATAAACGAGATATCCTGTCCTTCATTTTTCAGTATCTCTGTCACTCTTGCGATCATCTCTATGGCTATGCCCCTGTTCCTGAATCCGGGCACAGTGCCTACACACCCGGGCATACCCACCCGGCCGAAAGCATCTGAGAGGTAGTTCTTTACATCTGTGCTCACCAGGCAGAAGCTGACGATCCCGCCGCCGACTTTCGCGCAGTATACCCGGTCGTTTTCATTGAAATACTGCACCCAGTCCTCGTTGACCTCGGCTACGGCTCTGCGCAGGGCATCGATGCTTCCGTTGTAAAAGCCGTATTCGGCTATCCTGTGCCCGCGGAAATCATCCGGGGCGAAGGAGAAATCCTTCAGGGGCATCAGCAGCTCGTCGCATCTTCCGACTTCGGTGTAGCCTGCCTTTTCAAAGAACCCCCAGGAGGAAGAGTCGGCACCGATAAGAAACCGGGAGCTGACTCCGCCGATAAGTATCTCGTCGTATCCGGCTTTTCTGATACCGGCCTCGGCTTTTGATAAAAGCGCAGTGCCTATCCCGCGGTGCCTCTCCTGCGGTGAGACACAAAGGAGCCTGACGGCATTCTTTTCGCAGATATCAAAGCCCAGGAGTCTCCCGCTCTCGCGGTGTTCGGTGACAGATGTGTCTTCTTTCAGCATGAGCTGTTCAAAGGTCTCCGGTTTCATGCGGAACTGCGGGTAACATTCTCCGAACAGCACGCAGTGTTCTTCGTATCGGTGCATGGCTGTACCTCCGTTCAGTTACCGAAAAGCGGCTCGGCACATTTTCGGTGCGGTTTTCGTTCAACGGTATCCCGGAGAACATTATACCATATTTCATCCGCTCCGTCAATCTGAAATGTTCCTCCGGTGCGGTTTTTTCGGGGCGCTGTGGAACGGAGGGCATTTTGTTGTTTATGACGAATAATTGCTCCGGCGGAGCCTGATAATGCCGCTGAAGCACTTTTCCGAAACTTTTATGTGTAAAAAAACGGACTTCAAGGGCTTGTTAACAAAAAATTTAAAAATTACAAAAAAGTAACTGAATAAAGGGCACTTGGTGACAAAACAGTCACTGACAGCATAATTTTGCCGGTTTTTTAACAGAAAATTCACACATTCCGGCTCCTAATATGTTACAATCTGTAATAAGTTCAGATCATTACAGCGGCCGGCTGAGGCCAAAAAAACTTTTTTGAACATTTTTACCATAAACCTCTTGCAAATTCAATCGTTTTTTGTTATAATGTATTCCGTAAAGACTTTTCCGTCAAACCGGTCTAAAATTTGCAAGTAGAGGGGATCAATTTATGTCAAACAGATTATTTCAGAGCGTAGTTCACCAGATGAGAGATACCATTGACTGCACGATAGGCGTCATTGACGAGACTGCTACTATCATCGCCTGCTCGGAGCTGGCGCAGGTCGGGACGACCAATGAGTTCGTTTCCTTCGATCTGAGCGATTCGCATGATATCTTTGTGCGCGACGGCTATACCTATAAGCCCTTCGGAGCTCTTATGAAGCCGGACTATGCAGTGTTCGTTGAGGGGACTGACGAAGTCGCCGCGAAATATGCGAGCATCCTCGCTATCACTCTGTCGAGCATCAAGCAGTATTACGACGAGAAGTATGACCGCAACAACTTCATTAAAAACGTTGTCCTCGATAACGTCCTCCCAGGAGATATCCATGTCAAGGCAAGAGAGCTCCATTTCAGCAGCGATACCTCCCGTGTAGCCCTGCTCATCAGGATCATCGCCTCCAACGATGTTTCTGCTTTCGACGTTATCCAGAACCTCTTCCCCGATAAGAACAAGGACTTTGTCTTCAATATCACCGAGAGCGATATCGTCCTCGTAAAGGAAGTTGCCGCAGGCATCGAGCCCAAGGACCTCGAAAAGCTGGCAAGATCTATCTCCGATACTCTCAGCGGAGAGTTCTATACCAGAGTCAATGTCGGCATCGGTACTGTCGTTGAGGGGGTAAGAGATCTGGCCAGATCCTTTAAGGAAGCCCAGATCGCTCTTGAAGTAGGCAAAGTTTTCGATACCGATAAGGTCATCGTTTCTTACGACAATCTCGGCATCGCAAGGCTGATCTATCATCTGCCGACTACCCTCTGCGAGACCTTCCTCAAGGAAGTATTCAAGAAGGGCTCTATCGAGTCCCTCGACCAGGAGACCCTCTTTACGATCCAGAAGTTCTTTGAGAACAATCTGAACGTTTCCGAGACCTCCAGAAAACTCTTCGTACACAGAAATACTCTGGTATACAGGCTCGAAAAGATCAAGAAGCTGACAGGCCTCGATCTTCGAGAGTTCGATCATGCGATCATATTCAAGATCGCGCTGATGGTCAAAAAGTATTTATCAGCAAACCCGGTCAAATTCTAAACTGATAATGATCAAGGTCGGGCTTCGGCCCGACCGCCTTTTTTGGCCTGCGGCAGTTAATCTATAAGGCGGTGTATTTTTCTTGGTAGAATTCAAGGATGTGTCTGTCACCTATTCCAGCGGTGTGGACGCACTCAACAAGATCAATCTGACTGTCAACGACGGCGACTTTGCTTTCGTTGTCGGCCCCTCGGGCGCAGGCAAGTCCACGCTCATAAAGCTGATACTTAAAGAGATCGACGCTACTTCCGGCTCGGTCATCGTTAACGGCTTTAACCTTCGCAAGCTCAGAAGACGTAAAGTCCCCGCTCTTAGACGTACTATCGGCGTCGTTTTCCAGGATTTCAGGCTTATCCCTACGATGACCGTTTATGAGAACGTCGCTTTCGTGCTGCGTGTTATCGATGCCCCTTCTAAGTATATCCGCAGCCGCGTTCCCTATGTTATCAATCTTGTCGGCCTCTCCCATAAGGCTAAGTCTTACCCGACAGAGCTCTCAGGCGGTGAGCAGCAGAGAGTTGCATTGGCCAGGGCACTGGTCAATGACCCTAAGATCATCATCGCTGATGAGCCGACAGGAAATATAGACCCCGCCCTCTCCTATGAGATAGTCGGGCTTTTAAAAGGCATCAACGAGTGCGGGACAACTATCCTCATGGTAACTCATGAGCATGAGCTCGTCCGTCATTTCGGCGGCCGGATCATCAATATCAACAGCGGCTCGATAGCCTTCGATGAAGTTATAGGAGGAGCCAATGAGGATAAGTAGTATGAGATACCTGGTCCATCAGGGATTCAAGGGTATCTGGAAAAACAGGATGATGTCGTTTGCGAGCTTCTGTATCATGCTCGTGTCGCTGCTGATGGTCGGCATCGCAGTGCTTCTGACAATAAACATCAACCGCATTATCGGCGGTATCGAAGATAAGAGCGAGGTAGTAGTCCAGATCAGGGACGGCGTCGCTCCCGAACAGAGAGAACAGCTCCAGAACAATATCGGCGCTCTGCCCAATGTGCATACGATAGAGTTCTATTCCAAGGAAAAGGCCTGGGAGAATATGATGGAGGGCATGAGCAAGGAAGAGCGCGAGCTTTTCGATTATGCCTCGGACAACCCTCTCCCCGATACCTTCCGCCTTACGGTAGTCGATATCAAGAGAATGAACGAGACAACGACCCAGATCGAGACCTTCGCTGAGGTCGAGTCAACAAGATCTCCGACAGAGTTCGCAGATGTTCTCATAAGCATCAGAAGAGTCCTCGGGATAGTTTCCGGCGCGATAGTCGTTGCGCTGATAATCGTCTGCCTCATAATCATCTCGAATACAACAAGAGCCAGCGTTTTTGCAAGACGTAAAGAGATAAATATCATGAAATACGTCGGAGCAAAGAACAGCTTTATCAGGATACCCTTCTTTATCGAGGGTATGGTGGTCGGCGTTCTGGCAGCCGCAGGAGCTCTGGCGCTTACAAAGTTTGCCTACGAGGGCTTCTATAATATCTTCAACGACGATTTCAAGCTCTGGAGCGTCCTGGGCGTAAGCAATCTCTATTCGTTCAAGGATCTGTTCATGCCGGTCAGCATAGCTTATGCAGTAGCAGGCGCTGTGATCGGCGCTCTCGGAACATCCTTCAGCACAGGCAAGCACCTCAAGGTGTAATAGGCATCAAGGTAATATCAGGCGGAAATCTTTTTCTGCCAAAAGTTTATAAAAATTGTGTGTAAAAGTTTTGGACGCGGCAAGAAATACAGATAAAACGCCGCATAGCCCTATGGAGGGATAGGAATGACAAATTCAGGCAGATTCAAACGTGTCGCCGCCTGCCTTGTCGCAGCGATAACGGCGCTGACCATTGCGGCCTCCGGCTCTGACTCTCTGCTGAGGCAGGATAAAGCTCTCGCCGTAAGCAGCGAAAAGCTGGAAGAGCTGGATAAGGCTGCCGACGAAAAAGCCGCCGCTATCAAAGAGGCTCAGGAAAAGCTGGCCGCACTCGAAGAAAAGCAGGCAGAGCTGGACGAGGTCATCACTAAGACCGATAACGATATCTCCGCCGAGGAGAAAAACCAGCAGGCGATCGAAGAGCAGATAAAAACCGTCCAGGAAACTATAATCGCTCTGGAGGATTCTATCACCAAGCTCAATGACAGGATAACCTCCCTTACCGAGAGCATCGCTCAGAAGGAAAAGGATATCGCTGACAAAAAGCAGGAGATAGAGCAGGGCGTCAAGGACTTCAAGCAGAGGATCAGGATAATGTATGTCGCAGGAAGCGAGAGCTATACCGATATCCTCGTAGGAGCCAGCGATTTCTATGATATGCTCATGAAGCTGGAGCTGGTAAAGCGCGTCGCCGACCACGATAACAACCAGATCGACAAGCTCATCGCTATGAAGGAGCAGTTCGAGAAGGACGAGGCCGCTCTTGAACAGGAAAAGGCTTCTCTCGAGGCCGATAAGGCCGAGCTCCTCTCTCAGCAGGAAAAGCATGAGGCTCAGAAGAGCAAGCTGGATGATCTTTACTTAAAGAGCAAGGTCGCTCTCGCACAGCTCGAGATCGACAGACAGGCGCATCTCGCTACTCAGGAGGAGGCTGCCGCAGAGCAGGCCGCCTTTGAAGAGGATATGAGAAAGCTCTTCGAGGAGCAGGAAGCTATCAAGCAGGCCCGCGCCGACGAAGAGGAAAGGATCCGCAAAGAGGAAGAGGAGCGTAAGAGAAAGGAAGAGGAAGAGCGCAGAAGGCGCGAAGAAGAAGAGCGCAAGAGGCGCGAGGAGGAAGAGCGCAAGAGGCAGCAAGCCCTGGCTCTCATGCAGCAGCAACAGCAGCAGCAGAATACCGCCCCCACCGAGGTCCCGACACTTCCGACACCGGCGACTACACCTCCTACCGTTACAAACGTCAAGAACGCACAGTACGGGTACGTCGATAAGTCGATGTTTACCTGGCCTGTTCCGGGCTTCTATCATATCTCCTACGGCGTTGGCTGGAGATGGGGAGCTTATCATCAGGGTATAGATATCTGGTCCGAAGGCATCCGCGGTGCCAAGATATGCGCAGCAGCAGCAGGAACTGTTATCAGAGTCCAGAACTACTGCCCGCATGACTGGGGCAAGAACGGAAGCTGCGGCTGCGGCGGAGGATACGGAAGATACTGCGTCATCGACCACGGCGACGGATATTGGACGCTCTACGGACATTCCGAGAATATCATAGTTACCGTCGGGCAGCACGTTGAGCAGGGCGATGTCCTCGGATATGTCGGCTCTACCGGCTATTCAACAGGCCCGCACCTCCATTTTGAGGTCAGGATCAACGGCGTGGCTCAGAACCCGCAGCTTTATGTATAATCTGATCGGCCCTGTGCATTTCCGTGCACAGGGCCTTCCGAGGTTTATCGAGATTTTTCCGGAGCGAGGTGACCGCAATGTATAAAGCAAAAAGAATATGTGCTGCCGCAGCGGCTTTTGCTCTGAGCCTGGGGGTATTCTCCGGCTTTGCAGAGGATGATCCCGCTGTCTCCGGAGAGCCTGAGCCTGTGGTCACCGGAGAGGGAACAACGGATGAGCTGCCCTCTCTTGACGATGCGATCAAGGAGATCGAGGAGAACGTCAAGGAGATAGAAGCTCCCGCCGAAACGGAAGAGGAGGAAGGCGATGGCTATATCGCTCCCGACAACGGGAATGCGCAGGGTGTCGTCGAGACTGAAAAACCCGGCTCGCCGGATGACGACGGACTCAAGACCTTTGTCATCACCCCTTATGCCCAGAAGCTGAAGGAGCTTACCGATAAGCAGAGCGAGATAGATTCAAAGCTTCGGAATGCCAACGACCGCCTTGAAGAGAACGAGCAGGCAAAGAAGCTGTATCTTGAGAATATCGCTATCATAAACGAGAAGATCGAAGTCCTCAATTCATATATGACCGGCCTGGAGATCAGTATGAACAACAACAGGCTGAAAATGGAAGAAAAACAGCGGGAGATAGATGTCAGCATCGAAGCCTTCAAGAAAAGGCTGAGAGCCCTGTATCTCTCCGGCGGGGACGAGAGCTATATCAATGTTCTGCTGAGCTCCACCGATTTCTTCGATATACTTATGAGAGTTGAGCTGGTAAAGCGTGTCGCCAAGCACGACGACGGATTTATCGATTCCCTCAATGCCGCCAAGGCCGTGCTGGAAAAGGAAAAGACCGATCTCGCCAACAAGCAGAAGGAATACGACCACCAGCTGGAGACCCTGAACGGCCTCAAAGCCTATGTCGATGAGATGCTGGCCAGAAACGAGGATGTCAGGAAGGAATATGAATCCGAGAAGAAAAAGCTGGAAGAGCAGCGCCTTACAACAGAACAGGAGAAGGAAAACTACGACCAGCAGTTCGGCGCCGAATATCAGGCCGATTACGGCGACCATGAGAAGGATATAATACGCCGGAAGACCGAGCTTGCAGCCAACAGTGCCCTCGATCTGCTGCATAAGCTGATCAACGACCGTAAGCAGGCCGGGATAGCGCTGGGCGAGTATGAGCCCGAATATGTGTTCAGATGGCCTGTGCCGGGGCTGTATTTCGTCTCATCGGGAGTCGGGGCACGCTGGGGGAGCTATCACACAGGTATCGATATCCCCGGCAGCAAGGGAGTAGATATCCGCGCTTCGGAGAGCGGGACGGTTAAGAGAGTCAATACCGACTGCCCCCATAACTACGGCAAGAATGAATCCTGCGGCTGCGGCTACGGCTACGGCAATTTTGTCGAGATCGACCACGGGAACGGCTTCTCCACCCTTTACGGGCACATGACTTCCGTCGATGTGAAGCCCGGCCAGCAGATCAAACAGGGGCAGCATATCGGGACTATGGGAACGACAGGCTATTCTACCGGCGAACATCTCCATTTTGAGATCAGATACAACGGGATGATCGTAAATCCCGCAAAATATGTAGTTTTAGACAGATAGCCCGAAGCCCGGAGCTATCCTGACAGGAGGAAACACTATGAAAACTGTAAAGACCCGCAGAGCGCTCCTGGCATCTCTTCTGGCGGCCGCAGCCGTTTTTTCGGCAGGCTGCTCGATAAATAATACAGGAGATTCAAGCTCCGCCGAGACAACTGCTTCTGCTGCCGAAAGCGCCCAGCAGACCGCAGCCCCATCAGCAGAGACAAATGCTCCCAAGACCGATGCCCCCAAGGAGGATGTACCCTCAGACAATAAGGCTTCTGTAACACTGGAGGGCGCTTCTGCAAAACTCTCCGACGGAGCTAAGGGCATTGAGGTCAGCGGAAGCGTTGTGACTATCACCGCCGGCGGAGAATATACCTTCGAGGGCAAGCTGGATGACGGCAGCATCGTCGTAAATGTCCCCAAGACCGATAAGGTAGATATCTATCTCAAGAATGTTGAGATAAGCTCTTCCTCCTCGGCTCCTGTCAGAGTCGAGCAGGCGGACGGCGTTACCCTGCATCTCGAAGACGGGACAGTAAACACTTTCAAGGACAGTGCCTCCAACAGCTTTTCGGCCTGCATCTCCGCAAAGGATGATCTTACCATCAAGGGTACGGGCACGCTGAATGTTACCGGAGTCGCCAAACACGGGATCAAGTCCAGCAACGATGTCAAAATCAAGAACGGTATAATCAATATCTCCTCCGCTGCCACAGCGATCTACGGCGAGGATATGGTGCAGCTCACAGGCGGAAAGATAACGATCGAATCCTGCAAGGACGGTATCAAGGCCAGCAACGAGACAGAGTCTGATAAAGGCTATGTTTCTTCCGAGGATACAGAGGTCGATATAAAGAATGCCTCCGGCAACGGTATCGAGGCTATCACCTATGTCAAGGTGAAGAGCGGCTCGATCAGGATCCATTCTGTCAAGAATGCTGTCAACTGCACAAATCAGGAGCTCGCTGAGGGCTGTGTTACTACATACTGATAGATCATAGCAAAGTAAATAAATACAGGACCGCGTATACCCCTCTGCCGGGACGGAGAGGATACGCGGTTTTTTGCTGAACGGCGTGCGGAAGGGGATATGCCGACAAGGCGCGGCAGCCCTGTTTTCTGCGGGAGATCACTATGGCGGACATCCTCCGGCAATATGTGACCAAAGCATTAACCGATGGTAAATTATCATAAACTATTGACAACAGGCAGAAAAATATTGTATAATATCACTAATGAATCTTTGGAGGATGAGCTGATGAAAAAAAACACTGAAGGGATAAAGAAACTGACAAATGCAGGCAGCGTTGCGGCGCTCCTTTCTGTCGTTGCATTTATTGCCGCGCTGGGCGGGATGCTGCTGGAGCCGGTGGGATATATAGTACATAACTCGGAATTCGGCAAGGATGTCGGGCTGTTTTCCGGAAAGCAGTGGTATTCCTTCTTTACGGGCTATGACAAGCATATAACTGTCTTTCTGCTGGCGCTGGCAGCAATGCTGATCTGCTTCTCCGCCAGAAAGATAAGGCGCCTCGGCGCAGAGCCCGGCGCAATAGTGACATTCATTTCCTTCGGATGCCTGATCTCTTCCATAACAGGGATAGTCAGCAGCTCCGATGAGGGAACGCTGGAATATACCTGGGCGACAGTCCTTATCCCCAGGCTCGACCCGGATATGGTGAATTTCGACAGAGTAATGGCTGTGCTCTATTATGTTCTTCCGATCTGTGCTTCCGGTATCCTGCTGATACTGGGGCTGTTCATCTGGATAAGAGCCGAGGTATCATCCTTCTCGGTAAAATGCCCGAGGAACGATATGCTCCTCTCCTCCAGCAAGCCTGCCGAGGCTCTCGCACGCGAGGAGATAGAAAGCGCTGTCAATACTGTTGTCACCTGTACGGATGAGGCAGCTAACGAGCCTCCCGCAGAGGAAAAGACCGAAGAGCCCGATCTTTCTGCCTTTGAGGAGATACTGACCTCTCCTCCGGAGCAGGAAACAGAGCCCGAGCCTGTTCCCGAGCCAAATCCTGTTCCTGAGCCAAATCCTGAACCTGAGCCGGCTCCTGAGCCTCGCCTCAAAGATCGTAAGCCGCAGCAAAGCGCTCAGAGCCGCAAAAAAACCGTTCAGAACCGTCAGCACAGACCCGGACAAGGAAAGGGAAGCCATAAAGCCGGGCAGAGAAGCTCTCAAGGGCGTTCCGGCCGTCCGAAGCAGGCCAGAAAGCCGAAAAACTGAAAACAGACAGGCGGAGCCGCTGAGATATCCAGCAGCTCCGCTTTTTTTGAGAAAACATCAAAAACTCTTGCAATAACAGCGGAAATGTGTTATAATAACTGTGTATGTTAAGGGGAGATATGCTCCTTTAAAGAAAGTCGAAAGCGAGGTGAGCCCGGATGAAAAAAATACTTGCTTGCGCACTGGCAGCGCTGACCCTCTCGGGCTGCACTACGCTGAATTTCGGTGTCGAGACGCTGCTGGCCGCCCCGAAGCTCACCAACGAGCAGGCGGCGATACATGAAGCGCTGATCTCGGCAGTAGGAAATAATCTTACTCTGAAATATCCCAAGAACGGCTCCAACCGTTCTGCTTATGTCGTCGCAAATATCGACGGAGAGCCGGGAGATGAAGCCCTGGTGTTCTATGAGTACACAGGCTCCGATACCCGCGACGACGGGCTAAGAGTCAACCTGCTCGATAAGAACGACGAAGGGAAATGGGTCTCGGTCAAAGAGATCGCAGGCGCCGGAACGGATGTAGACAAGGTCATCCTTACCCGTATGGGCGGAGACAGCGGCCTCAGTGTGCTCGTCGGATATCAGACCCTGTCGGGAGACGATAAGGCGCTGGAGATCTATCGCTACCGCAGCGGGGAGTTCACAAGGATAGGCACGACCAACTACTCTGTCCTCGAGACCCTGGATATAAACTCCGACGGCTCCAACGAGCTGGTCGCTATCAGAAAACTCACCAATACCGAGACCGGGCAGGTAAGCTCAAAAGCCGCCTTGCTGGAAATGAATCCGGAAGGCGAGGTCGTCATGAGCCAGAGCATAGATATGTGCGATAACGTTACTTCTTACGTCAAGGCTAAGGTCGGAAAGCTGGCCGACGGCAGACGGGCGCTCTATGTCGATTCCCTGAACTCCGACGGCGCTCTTCAGACTGAGCTGATCTATTACCGCTATTCAGCTCTGCAAAACCCGATGCAGCTTCGGAGCGAGAAGCTGCTCCCGCTCTGCACACGTCCGGCCGGTTATTACAGCGCGGATGTTGACGGCGACGGTATCATAGAGATCCCTTCGACCTCTCCCATGATAGGCTATGAGAATGCCGTTGTCGAGGAGCAGGTTCTGCTGACGACCTGGAGCCAGTATAAGGATTTCTATGAGCTCAACGAGAAATACTCCGGCTATTACGCCGTTTCCGACGGATATTCGATGATGTTCCCAAAACGCTGGAAAGATCTTGTTACAGTTAAGAAAGACACCGCCTCGGGCGAAGCGGTATTCTATAAATATGCCGGAGATGTAAACGCGGAGATGACAGAGCTCATGCGTATAGCCGTCGCTCCGAAGCAGCAGTCGCAGTCGTATCTCTACGACGGCTATCAGCTCATAACCAGCGCCGGGCAGTTGGATTATCTTGTCAAGCTGCCGACAAATAAGCGCGAGCAGCTTATCCTGACCCGCGCCGAGGTGGAGAGCAATTTCTGCGTGATAGATCAATGATACAGATCATAATACAGGGAGGTAATAAAAATGAGAAAAGTACTGGTCTGCGAGGATGAGGATTCCATCAGAGAGTTCGTCGTGCTCAACCTTACAAGAAGCGGCTATGAGGTAGTTGATGTCAACTGCGGAGAGGATGCCATAACAGCCTTTGAAGAAGCTGACGGTGAATTCGACGTTGCGCTGCTGGATATCATGATGCCCGGTATCGACGGACAGCAGGTCTGCAAGAAGTTCCGCGAGAAATCCGATACTATGGGTATCATAATGCTCTCGGCAAAATCTCAGGAGATGGATAAGATCTCATCTCTGATGAACGGCGCCGATGACTACATAACCAAGCCTTTCTCTATCTCTGAGCTGGTCGCCAGAGTAGATGCTGTCTGCAGGAGAGTTAGTATGTCTCATGTCAAGCCCGAGGTCTCCTCGACCATAATGTCGGGCCCCTTTGTGCTCAACCTCAAGAGCAGAACAGTCTCCAAGAACGGGGAGACTGTCGATCTTACACAGGTCGAGTATCAGATAATGGAGTATTTCTTCAAGAACCAGAATACCGCTCTCGACCGCACAAGTATCCTTAACCATATCTGGGGCGAGAGCTATTACGGCGATGATAAGATAGTCGATGTCAATATCAGAAGGATCAGGATGAAGATAGAGGACGAGCCCTCGAACCCGAAGTATATACAGACTATCTGGGGATACGGCTATAAATGGAGCGGTTCCTGACCGGGAGCGCTGAATAATCTGCCTGCTGCGTAAGCAGCGGGAAATGATAGGAGATCGCAATTGGCATTGAAGAAACGACACGGCAGGCACAGCGTCAGGCGGCATTGGCTGATAAATACTATCGGAACTGTTGTCATAGTCCTGCTGATAATCGAGATACTGCTGATACTCGCCGTAAGAAGCTATTATTACAGTGCCGCCAAGCAGTATGTCACCTCAAAAATGAATATCGTTACCAACGCTGTTATGCAGAATGCCAACGACGCGACAGTAAACTACAATTCCGAGATCAGGTCGGTCGTCGAGGCTTACCCGGATAAGGATAAGGTCGAGCTCATGGCTGTCAAGACAGACGGCAGTATCGACATCACCTCTTCGGGCTTCTCCCCGGAGCAGGATGTCAGCCTGGAGGATTACTTTGAAGCCAAAAAAGCCTCAAACGGTACAGCCTCCGCTGTCTTTAAGCTGCCATCCGGCGAAAAGGTCATTGCCGTTACGTCTATGATCTCTCCCAGAGGAAGCGAGTATGAGGCGCTGCGAATGGTAAGCTCGATGAAAGGCGTCGATTCGCAGATAATGTTCGTCATAATGATAATAACTGCGGTCGTAGTCGCGGTAGTGCTGGTAATATTCTTCTCGGGTATGTTCTTTATCCGCTCGATCGTTTACCCGGTCATCAAGATCGGTGAGATAGCAAGAAACTTCGCTAAGGGAGATTTCTCCGAGCGTATAGAAAAGAAATCCGACGACGAGGTCGGCGAGCTCTGTGATTCCATCAACTATATGGCCGACGAGCTCTCCAATACCGAGCAGATGAAAAATGAGTTCATCTCCTCTGTCTCTCACGAGCTGAGAACTCCTCTGACAGCTATCAAAGGCTGGTCGGAGACCTTGACTACTATCGGAGACGATGAGGAGACCTTCCGCAAGGGTATGAGAGTTATAACCTCGGAGACAGAACGGCTCTCGCAGATGGTGGAAGAGCTGCTTGACTTCTCCAGAATACAGGATAACCGCCTCCAGCTCCAGAAGGCTACCATCGACATCCTGGCTGAGCTGGGCGAAACTGTCCTGATCTACCAGGAAAGAGCAAGAGCCCTGGGCATAAAGCTGGATTACTACGAGCCGGAAATGCTGCCTTTCGTTTACGGCGATAAAAACAGGCTCAGGCAGGTGTTCATCAATATCGTCGATAATGCTATCAAGTATTCCGATAAGGGCGATACTGTTTCTGTCGAAGCCTATGAGCAGGACGGCGAGATCTGTATAACCGTATCTGATACCGGAATAGGTATCTCCAAGGAGGATCTGCCGAGGATCAAGACAAAGTTCTTCAAGGCGAACCATACAAGACGCGGCTCAGGCATCGGCCTTGCCGTAGCGGATGAGATAATAGCAAGACATAACGGGACACTCACCATAAAGAGCGAGCAGGGCGTCGGGACAACGGTTATGATAACCCTGCCGTGTATAGAGCAGAAGAAAAAAGCCGACGATAAGAGCACAGTAAGCGTTGAGCTCATAAGCAACGATGTCAAACCGTCGGAATAGTAAGGAGAGTATAAATGAGCAAAAGAAAAGACCCGTCTCTCGGAGAAGAGAAATTCAAGTCAAAGATAGGCGGCCAGGCCGTAATCGAGGGAGTAATGATGCGGGGCATCGATCTGGCATCTATGGCTAACCGTCTGCCCAACGGAGAGATAGACCTGGAGACCTGGCCGATCCGCGGAGGAAAGAACCTCCCCTGGTACAGAAAGGTGCCGTTTCTGAGAGGCGTTTTCAGCTTTATGATCTCGCTTATCGACGGATATAAATGCCTTATGCGGGCAGCCGATAAGCAGATGCAGGACGATGAAACAGAAGAGCCCTCAAAATTCGAGAAATGGCTGACGGATAAGCTGGGAGATAAGCTGATGCCGATCGTTTCCGCCATATCTGTCGTTCTCGGACTGGGAATTGCGATATTGCTGTTCATGCTGGTCCCGACACTGATACTCAAGCTCATCGGAAAATTCGTCGAGCTGCCGACTCTCGCCAAGAATGCCATCGAGGGCGGGCTCAAGATCGCTATATTCATAGGCTATACCGCGCTGACAGGCCTTATGAAGGATATGCACAGGCTGTATGAATATCATGGCGCCGAGCATAAGACCATTGCCTGCTATGAGCACGGCCAGGAGCTTACCGTCGAGAACGTGAAGAAGCATTGCCGCTTCCACCCACGCTGCGGCACCAGCTTCATTTTCTTGGTGCTCTTTATCAGCATTTTCGTTACGACTATATTCAACCTGAGCTGGAGCAACGTTCTGCTCCGTGTCCTCTGCAAGCTGGCGCTGCTGCCTGTCGTGATGGGTATATCCTACGAGATAATCAGGCTTGCCGGCAGATACGATAATATCATTATGAGGATGGTCTCTGCGCCGGGGCTCTGGATACAGAGAATAACTACCAAAGAGCCCGAGCCCGATGAGATAGAATGTGCTATCGCGGCGCTGAAAGCTGTCATCCCCGCAGACGGCGAGGATGCGTAAAATTAGGAGTGATATGATTTGAGTACATACGGTCAGCTTATTACCGATGCTGTCAGAGAGCTCTCGCAGCTTGAGTATTCCGATGCTGCTCTGGAAGCCAAGGAGCTTATGGGTCTTGCTCTCGGGATGGACTGCCGGAGCAGTGCCTTTGAGGACAAGCTCTGGGATGAGACATCGGATGAGGACGAGGACCGCTTCGATGAGCTTTGCAGCAGAAGACTGAAAGGCGAGCCCCTGCAATACATCCTCGGAGAATGGGATTTCTACGGCAGGAGCTTCAGGCTGGGAAAGGGAGTCCTGATCCCGAGGCAGGATACTGAGCTGCTTATAGATATAGCTAAGGAAGTGTTCAAAAATTCGGACAGCTGCACAGTGATAGACCTTTGCGCCGGCAGCGGCTGCATCGGCCTTACGCTGGAACAGGAGCTGAAAAATGTCAGCCTCGCTATGGTCGAGAAGTATACCGACGCCATAGAGTATCTTTTTGATAACAAACTGCTTTTCGGCTCTTCTGCAAGGATCGTCAAGGGAGATGTCCTCTCTGATGAGCTTATCCCGGAAATGGAAAAAGCAGATCTTATCGTCTGCAACCCGCCTTACCTGACCGCCGAGGATATGAATAATCTCCAGACTGAAGTCAGGAGCGAGCCTGTGGAGGCTCTCTACGGCGGCGAGGACGGCCTCGATTTCTTCCGCGCAGTTATAAGGATATGGAAGGGAGTCCTCAAAGAAGGAGGGACAATGCTCTTCGAGATCGGCGCGACCCAGGGGAAAGAAGTCTCCGATATGCTGATACAGCACGGCTTCAGGGATGTCCGCATAAAGCGGGACATGGCCGGGAACGACAGAGCCGTAGTCGGGACAAAAAGATGATAACTGTACTGAAAATTGTACTTAAAAGCGCGGAATTTTTCTAACTGTCCAAAAAAAGATACACACTTTTTTGAAAAACGTGCTATAATATATACCGAGGACAGGATATATCACTCAGATGGAGGCGTTTGAAAATGGCAATAGACAAGAAAAAGAAGGACCAGAAATCCGTTACCAAGATCACGGATAAGGAAGAAAAGAAGAAGGCTCTCGATACTGCGATCAGCTATATCGAAAAGCAGTTCGGCGTCGGAGCGATCATGAAGCTTGGAGACACAAAGGCTCTCGATATCGAGTGCATCCCGACAGGCTCTATGACTCTCGATATGGCGCTTGGCGTAGGAGGCATCCCCAAGGGAAGGATCATCGAGATCTACGGCCCGGAGTCCTCCGGTAAGACCACCGTTGCTCTGCACTGCATCGCTGAGGCTCAGAAGGCCGGCGGCGAGGTAGCATTCATCGACGTCGAGCACGCTCTCGACCCGGTCTATGCCAAGCAGCTCGGTGTAAATATCGACGATATGCTGGTATCTCAGCCTGACAGCGGCGAGCAGGCGCTGGAGATAGCTGAGGCTCTTGCAAGATCCGGCGCTATCGACTGTATCGTTATCGACTCTGTCGCGGCTATGGTAACAAAGGCCGAGATCGACGGCGAGATGGGCGATACACACGTCGGGCAGTTGGCGAGACTTATGTCCCAGGCTATGAGAAAGCTGACATCCGTTATCTCCAAATCCAACTGCGCTGCGATCTTTATCAACCAGGTAAGAGAGAAGATCGGCGTCGTTTACGGAAACCCTGAAACTACTCCCGGCGGAAGAGCCCTGAAATTCTATGCCTCGGTCCGTATAGAAGTCAGAAGAGGCGAGAAGATCACCCAGGGCGGCGAGGTCATCGGTAACAGGACCAAGTGTAAGGTCGTTAAGAATAAGGTCGCTCCTCCGTTCAAGGAGTGCGAATTCGATATCATGTACGGCACAGGTATCTCCAGAGTCGGAGAAGTCCTCGACCTGGCTACAGAGCTCGGTATCGTAAAGAAGGGCGGCGCCTGGTACAGCTATAACGATGCTAAGCTGGGGCAGGGCAGAGATAACTCCAAGGATTATCTCGCAGCCAATCCCGATGTCATGAAGGAGATCGAAGAGAAGATCAAAGAAAATAAGGATCTTATCGATACCTCGGCTCAGAAGACCAAAAAGGATCAGAAGCTGGCGGAAAAGGCTGCCGCAGCAGCAGGAGCACAGGCTCCCGAGCCTGACGAGATCGCTGATGATGACGAGGAGTTCGAGGAGTTCGCTCCTGTCGATGTCACTAATTTCGGAGACTGATAGATGCCGACTATCGCGGATATACAGACATATAAAGGCAAGACCCTGCGCATTGACCTTGCGCAGGGTGAGCCTGTTTTTATAAACAGCGGCGTCGCTGCCGATATGGGGCTCCGAAAGGGAATGACTCTGACCGACGAGGAATGGAGCGCTGTTATCTACAAAAACGAGCTCCGCCGGGCAAAGGAACGTGCCCTATATCTGCTGGATTATAAGGACTACTCCTATGTAATGATGTTCAAGAAGCTGAGGGAGAATTATCCGGAGAAGATCTGCTACGATGTATGCGATAAGCTGGCAGAGCTGGGCGTCCTCAATGACAGGCGCTATGCAGCTTCGCTGGCAAGGCGGTATATGGAGGTCAAGCGCTTCGGGTATTTCAGAGCTGTCCAGGAGATGAAGCTCAAGGGCTTATCCAGAGAGCTCATCGAGGAAGCGCTGGAGCCTTATTCCGATACCGACAGCGTGCGGCAGAGGATAAGGGAGCTTATCGAAAAGAAATATCTTCGTCGCCTGGAAACCGAGGACGGAGAAAAGAAGGTAAAAAACGCGCTGGTGCGGCAGGGTTTTTCCTATGCGGATATAAACGCTGCCCTGAGTGCTTTGCGTGAGGAGGATGAATGATGTTCCCAATATCGCTGTTTGATGAGAGCGTTATGCCCAAGGCGGCAGTGGATGCCTTTAATATAGTGGTCGTTATCATCGTTTGTGCGGTGCTGCCGCTGCTTATCTGGGTCGCTTACGGGCTGAACAGAAAATACGAGAAGGAGCTGTCCGAGAGCGCAAAGCCTGAGCCCGCTGAAAAGACCGAAGCTATCGAAGAACTGTCTGCCAAAGAAGCTGCCGGGGAGGTCGAGAAAGAATGAAAAGGCTGCTGCCCGCAGCGCTGGCCCTTGTCCTGCTCTGCGGATGCTCCGATAAGTCCGGCTCCGGCTCGCAGACAGAGACATCGGCAGAGGCTACAGCTCCGTCTCCTGCTGTTACTTCCGCTGCGCCCGATGCTGCCCCCGCAAGTACTGAGTCTGACCCTATAACCGCTGCTGCCGGGGTGTTCTCTCAGTATCTGGTCTATGCAAATCATGATTTCAGTATGTCGATGTTCGAGCTGATGACTCCGACTATGCGGGAGCAGTATAACTCTACCCTGAAAAGTGCCGCCGGAGACCACGGAAATGTCCAGCCGACAGGAAATGTTACCACTGATGTCAGCTTTTCGCCGGAAACAGAGGCTTCTTCGGTCATCGGCAGGATCAATATCCCGGAGGAGCATCTGCGCTGTGTCGAGCTGGTCGGGAAGATAAACTACCGTTATCTCGGGACAAAGACCGAATCCGACGGCTATGCCCTTGTCATCGAGACCCCGGAGCATGAATGGAAGCTGGCCTTTGCCGGCACCAAACAGCTCGCTTACCTTAACGGCTATATCAGCGACGATGATTCCAAGCAGGCTGAAGCAAATGCCAAGCTGGTCTTTGAAACAGCGGTAAAGGTCAAGGCGGCTCTGAAAGATCATGAGTTCAGATTCATGAACTATCTCAGCACAGAGAAGGATGAATTTGTCGAAGAGATAAAGAAAGAGCTCCCGGAGGAGCTCAAAGGCAGCTACTTTATGATCTTTCTGGAAAATGGAGAGGTCTCCAGGGTAATGTGGGCGGCAAAGTCGGACGGTCTGACTATGCAGTACTCCATCGGTCCCGCCGTATCGGAAAAGAAAACGGATCAGTAAGAAAAACGGTATATTCCCCACAGGCTGCGGGGAATATACCGTTAATTTGTTTTGCTTTGGATCAGTCGATCTTTACAGTCCAGCCGAAGGTATCTTCGATCTTGCCCCACTGGATGCCTGTCATTGTATCGTAAAGCATCTGGGAGATCTTGCCGATCTTGTTATCGTTGATAGTCATTACCTTGTCGCCCCACTTGAGATGGCCGACAGGGGAGATAACAGCGGCGGTACCTGTGCCGAATACTTCGTCCAGCTTGCCTGCATCATAAGCATCGGCAACTTCCTGGATGGTTATACGGCGCTCGGTAGCCTTGATCCCCTTAGCCTTGCAGACTTCAAGAGCAGACTTTCTTGTGATACCGGGAAGAACAGAGCCCTGGAGCTCGGGAGTGATGACCTCGCCGTCGATAACGAAAAAGATGTTCATAGAGCCGACTTCTTCGATATACTTTCTCTCAACGCCGTCCAGCCAGAGAACCTGCTCATAGTCCTGATCGTGAGCTTCCTGCTGCCCCTTGAGGGATATAGCGTAGTTAGCGGCTGTCTTTGCAAAGCCTGTACCGCCTCTTACAGCTCTTACATAGTTGTTCTCAACATAGATCTTAACAGGGTTGAGACCTGTGGAGTAGTAGGCTCCGGAGGGCGAGAGGATGATGAGGAAGAGATAATGATCTGCGGGACGAACACCTACATAAGGGTCGGTAGCAATGATAAAGGGGCGGATGTAAAGGGAAGCGCCGTCTGTGTGAGGCACCCAATCCTTCTCGATCGCGACCAGCTTCTTGGTAGCCTCGATCATGAATTCCTCGTCGATCTCGGGGATGACCATTCTCTTGGCAGAGTTGTTGAGACGCTTATAGTTCTCGTCAGGTCTGAAAAGCTGGATACCGCCGTCAGCGCGTCTGTAAGCCTTGAGGCCCTCGAAGATCTCCTGGCCGTAGTGCAGGCACATAGCGGCGGGGGAGAGGGTGATATCGCCGTAGGGGACGATGCGTGCATCATGCCAGCCCATGCCTGTGTCATAATTCATCGCAAACATATGGTCTGTGAAGATATGACCGAAGCCCAGCTTGGTCTCGTCCTGCGGCTTTTCCTTCGGGGTCTTGGTAAGCTCTAATCTGATGTCCATAGTTGATCCTTCTTTCTAAAAAATAGGTTATAATTATTGTACCACCTTTTCCTGCATTTTTCAAGGGGTAAGCGCGGTTTTTTTTGATTATTATGAATTTTTCCGGTGCTTTCGGTGCATTGTGAGGCTTTTTGTGGCAAATAATAACGCCCCGTCTTTTGCAGGCGGGGCGTTGTTTTGTCTGAGATCAGTTCTTGCTGTTCTGGATCCTTGCCAGGAGCTGGAGAACTTTGAGGTAGAGGTATATAACGCTGAGCATCAGGCTGTATCCGCAGTACCACTCATATTTCTTGTTGACTCCGTTGTTTACTGCCTCAGCGATAGTCTCGAAATCCAGAAGCAGCAGGCAGGCTCCGAGGACAACTCCCAGCGCTGCGAAGAGGATGCCGAGAGGGCCGTTCTGTATCTTGAGGATAGAGGTAACGATCGCGCTGTTGGGAGCCAGCTTATAGAGCAGCAGGAAGACAAGCGAGCCAAGTACGGATGCGATGAGAGCAGTCATAACGATGGTCTTGAATCTCTGGCCGACTTTTACGATCCCGGTGTAGTAAAGGGTAGCCATTACAGCGATGATGAGAAGTGTCAGGACAAGAGCCTCAACAACGATACCGGTATACTGGCCGGCATAGAGATAAGAGGTTATCGCTATCGCATAGCCCATACCGAGGCAATAGATACTGCCTGTAACGGGGATAGTCTTGATTGCGAAGGCTGCGATAAGTCCGGCTACCAGAGTAACTATCCATGCGCCTACAAGGATGCTCATCTCGTTGGAGTAGATCTGATATCCCAGCTCGGCGTTGATGACGCTGGCTACGGTGTAGCCCTCTCTGCCGAAGTAGCTGTGCATATAGAAGAATGCGCCGACTCCCAGCAGTACCAATGCCAGGAAATAGCCGATCTTCATGAAGACTCCTGTATAGCTTGCGGTCTCCTGGCTGGAGTAGGAGTCAGCGAAGCTGTTGACTCTGGAGATCGCAGGGTTGGTAAAGGAGCTGCGTCTTTGATTGTTTAGTGCCATTTTCATGCCTCCTTGAAATATTCGGTTTTATGACCGTATAATATTATTTATTATACCCGGTTTTTAGCGGAATGTCAAGTGCTGCCCGGATCATTCTTTCCGGCTCTTGTTTTCAGCTTTGAATTCCCGGCAGAGGTCGGTGAGAGGGCAGCTTTCGCAGCGCTTGCCCCTCGCCTTGCAGACATCTCTTCCGAAGAGCACCAGCCTGTGGCAGAGGTCAGATGAGCGCTCCGGCGGAACGATCTTCCTGAGATCAGCCTCGACCTTGGCCGGCTCCTTGTTCTTTGTCAGCCCCAACCTTCCGGCGATACGGATGCAGTGGGTATCGGTAACGACAGCGGGCTTGTGGAATACGTCGCCCATGATAAGATTGGCGGTCTTGCGGCCTATCCCGGGGAGGGTTATGAGCTCCTCGATGCTGCCGGGGATGCTGCCGCCGAAGTGCTCTTCGATCTCCCGGCACATTCCGACTATCGACTCTGCCTTGGTCTTATAAAGTCCGCAGGGCTTGATTATCTCTGCGACATCATCTGGATCTGCCCCCGCAAAGTCGCTGATGCTTTTATATTTTTCAAATAGTATCGGGGTCACAAGATTTACTCTCTCGTCGGTGCACTGCGCAGAGAGCCTCCCTGCGATCATCAGTTCGTGGGGCTGCGACCAGTTCAGCGAGCATATTGCGTCAGGGTAGCGTTCCTCCAGCCTGTCGCAGAGGGCGGCTGCCTTTTCTTTAAGTGTCACTGAAAGACCTCCTTTCAATCCGGGTATTCATACTCAAACGAGGCGTTCCCGCTCTCGATATCCAGCAGGACTTCGCCGTCTCTGACCAGCTTATACCTTGCCCTGCACGAAGCGCTCTCGTGGATAGTTCTCTCCATTGATCCCAGGACAGGTGCAGCCAGCGGCCTTGCGTGCTTTTCGATGAGCTGGGCTGTGAGGGTAGTCTTCCCCTGACGGACCGTGATCTTTCCGCCCTTTATCCCGACAGGCCGCGCACCAAGATAGGTAGCTATCCTGTGCTCGGTCTCTCCGAGCATCACAACTCCGATTATCCCCGTAAAGCTGACCGGGCCTATAGGAATGTCAGCGACACTCAGCATCACCGAGCCGCCCTCAAAGCAGCACTGTGTCCAACTGTATACCTTCGGGAAAGAGCGGCCCCTGTCTCCTTCTATATAGCCGACTCCGTTTCTGAACTCATACCGTTCTCCGTTTATGGTTATGCAGCCGTCTACCCTGTGCTTCATACTGACAACCGTATGGCGGCATTCCATAAACGGAACAGCGCAGAAAGGCCCCATAATGTCATACCTTATAGGTGTGAAGCTGCCGAATCTCAGCCTGCCGCTTACCTTTAGCCCCTCCCGGTCGATATTGAGCTCCATGCCCCTCTCAGTGAATTTATTATCTCCCAGCCGAAGCCTGAAGCCTTTTCTGGCCTTATGGTAAGCTCCCGCCGGATAGGATGCGCTCCATACTCCGTCGTCGCTGATAAGCTGGACAGAGCAGCTCTCTTCGCCTTTGGAGCGGTGATAAGCTGCGATGACAGCAAGGACCTTTTCTCCGCTCTGCGCTTTAAAATAGTATCCTCCGAATTCGTCCTTCAAGGATGCGCCTCCTTTATCCCTTATTGATATTATGATACTACAAGACCGCCCGGATGTCAATGATCTGCATTTAATGATTAGTTAATAAATCCCGTGTTATACTTTAGACACAGTAAAGAAGACACAGAGATCATCAGGAGGGAAGAATATGTTTTTTCACATTCTGAAAAAGGACATGAAGCGGAAAAAGACGATGAATGTCATCGTGCTGCTCTTTATAATCCTTTCGTCGATGTTCGCATCGTCCAGTGTAAACAATATCGTAACTGTTCTCGGAGGCGTCGAGTATTTTATGGATAAGTCCGGCATCGCGGATGTCGATTACTTTTATCTGACCGCCGAGAAAGGCTCAGGCGATACGTTGACAGCGAAGCTGGAAGCCGAGCCTTCCGTGACCGGCTTCACAAAGGAAACGGTTATCTTCAACTATGCCGCTAATATAACCCTCGACGGCAAAAAGGTCATGGAATACACCAACTCTTCTATGATCCAGAGAGTCGGTGAAGCAGATGTCAAATACTTCGATAAGGACAACAAAGTCATTGAGAGCGTTCCCGAAGGATGTGTCTATATCACCGGCGGACAGCCTGTGAATTCCGGACTGAAAGAGGGAGATATGCTGGATATCAAAGCCGGAGAGCATACGGTAAGGCTCAAGTATATCGGATACGGCAAGGACGCAATGCTGGGTTCCAACTTTACCAACAATCCCAGGCTGCTGGTCAGCGACAAGACCTTTGAGGAGTTCCTTGCGGACGAGAGCACACGGAATTATGTCGGCGGTGTCTACTATGTAAAGACCAGCGACAGAAAGGCCCTTTCGGAAGCGGTGTCGGAAGACGTATCCATAACCTTCGATGCCGATGGGAGTGTCATCCGTATGACCTATATAATGGAGGTGCTTGTCGCTGCAATGCTGCTGATCGTTTCGGTGATCCTGCTGCTTGTAGCCTTTGTAGTGCTCCGCTTTACCATAGGCTTTACAATAGCCGAAGAGTTCAGAGAGATCGGCGTCATGAAAGCGATAGGCATCAAAAACCGCTATATCAGAACTCTCTATCTTGTAAAATATCTGGGCATGGCGATAGTCGGAGCCGTGGCGGGTTACTTCATCGGTATCCCCTTCGGAAGGATGATGCTCAGTTCGGCTGAACAGTCAATGGTGCTCGGCAACGACAGCTCGGTGCTCATCGGCGCTCTGGCAGCCCTCGCAGTAGTTGTCATAATCCTGCTCTTCTGCTATAGCTGCACAAAGAAGATCAGAAAGCTCTCCCCGATAGATGCCGTAAGGAACGGCCAGACAGGAGAGCGCTTCCGCAAGCACAGCTTTATGAAGCTCGGAAAGAGCAGGCTTGGAACAAACGGCTTTCTCTCTGCCAACGATGTAGTCTCCCAGCCAAAGCAGTATGGGATCATTACTCTTATCTTTACTCTCTGTCTGCTCCTGGTAATGATCCTTGCCAACACAGCCAATACTCTTGCCAGCGATAAGCTGCTCTTTACCCTCGGTGTCACCAGGAGCGATATCTATTACAATACAGTCCAGAGGTTTATGGATATTAACAGTGCCAAGACGGATTACCGGGAATATATAGAGGAATGTGAAAAGAAGCTGGCCGATGCCGGCATTCCCGGAAAGATCAAAAGCGAGACGATCTTCAAGGTGCCTATGGAATACGGCGGTATGAGGCAGAACGTCACAATGCTCTGGTGCCCTGATACCGATACCTCGGAATACGTTTACGAGCGCGGTACACCTCCGCAGAACGTTTACGAATTTGCGACAACATCTCAGATCTGTGAGGAATTCGGATTTGATATCGGCGATAAGGTCGAGCTGACCATCAACGGAAAGAAAGAAGAATATCTGCTGACCGCAGTTTTCCAGAGCATGAACCAGCTTGGCAAGGTAGGCCGGCTGCATCAGGATGTCCCGATGGAATTCAAGAATGCCTCTCTCGGATTTGCGTTCCAGATAAATTTTGACGACCATCCCGATAAAAATACCATCGAGGAGCGCAAGGAGAAGGTCAAGGAGCTTCTTGAGGTCGATAAGGTGATGAACATAACCGAATTCGTTGACGATTGCGTCAATTCCGCTTCGGCCATTACAGCCGTCAAGAACCTTATGCTGATCGTTACGTTGCTGATAATCATAATGATCGCAGTCCTTATGGAGCGTTCCTTCATAACCAAGGAGAAGTCTGAGATCGCTCTGATGAAGGCACTTGGCTTTAAGGATAAGCAGATCATCATGCACCACACTCTCCGCTTTGTTATCGTCGGAGCCCTGGCAGGGATCTTCTCCGCAGCCCTCTGTATGCCGCTGACCAAGCTGGTCATAGACCCGATCTTCGGTATAATGGGAGCCACTGAAGGCGTATCCTACGAGATAGTCCCGCTGGAGATCTTCCTGATCTATCCTGCGATCATCCTCGCAGCTATTATCCTGGCCGCCTTCTTCACCTCCTTCCTTACAAAGAAGGTAAAGGCCTCGGATACAGCAAACATTGAATGATATAATCCCGGAGAAAGTACTGAACGTTCATCATATCAGAAAAGGAGCAAGTATTATGGAAAAGATACTCGAAGTAAAGGGACTCTGCAAGACATATATCGTAAACAAGAAGCAGAACAATGTTCTCAGAAATATCGACCTGACTGTTTCCGAAGGGGAGATGGTAGGTGTAATGGGGCCCTCCGGCTCCGGCAAATCGACTTTGCTCTATACGGTTTCAGGTATGGATCAGATGACATCCGGCGAGGTTAAATTCTACGGAAAGGATATCTCCAAGCTCCCGCCGGATGAGCTGGCGGAGCTCAGGCTGGATGAGATGGGCTTTATCTTCCAGCAGATGTATATGCTCAAGAACCTGACTGTCCTGGATAATATCATCCTCCCGGCAGTAAGATCCGAAAAGAATAAGGCCTCCCGCTCCGAGAAGCAGCAGAAAGGTTTGGAGCTTATGAAGATGCTGGGTATATCCGAGCTGGCGGACAACGATATCAACGAGGCCTCCGGCGGTCAGCTCCAGAGAGCCTGCATCGCCAGAAGCATGATAAATTCCCCGAAGGTCATTTTTGCAGACGAGCCCACAGGCGCCCTCAACCGTACATCCTCCGAAGAGGTAACTGACAAGCTCAATGAGCTCAACCGTATGGGCACGACAGTCGTGCTGGTAACTCACGACACCCATGTAGCGGCAAAATGCGACAGAATATTATTTATAGTTGACGGAACTATAAAAGAGGAGTATAATTTAGGTAAGTACAACGGGGCTGCAACGATGAGAGACAGAGAGCGCAAGCTCTCCGAGTGGCTCATGAATATGGGCTGGTAAGCTCCCGCCCTGTAAGGAGGCTGCCTATGATAGATGTTCTGATAGTAGAGGATAATTCCGATATACTAAGTCTGCTCTGCGATCTTCTGCGTGCAGAGGGGTATACCGTATCCTGTGCGGAAAGCGGGGAAAAGGCGCTGGAGCTGTTTGAGAAGTACGGCTCCCGCCTTATTCTGCTGGATATAATGCTCCCGGGGATCGACGGCTTCGCTGTCTGCGAGAGGATAAGGCGCCAGAGCGATGTTCCGATCTTTATCCTCAGCGCCAGGACAGAGAAAAACGATAAGCTCAACGGCCTCATTACAGGAGCCGACGACTATATCGAGAAGCCTTATGATATTGACCTGCTGACAGCAAAGATCGCAGGCGTTTTCAAGCGCAGATATTCTCTGGACGAATTCAAGTGCGGAGACCTGGTGCTGAACCGCTCCGAAAGGACAGTTTCACTCGCCGGCAAGCCACTTGATATGACCGCCAAGGAGTTCGAGCTCCTCCTGCTCCTCTGCGAGAACCAGGGAAAGACTCTGACCAAGGAATACCTCTTCTCCTATATCTGGGGGAGCGATTCCGAGACTGAGCTCCAGACGGTAACTGTCCATATCAAGCGGCTAAGGGAAAAAATAGAGCGCGACCCGAAGTCCCCCGAGCATATACAGACAGTCTGGGGAGTGGGGTATAAGTTCGTATGAGCAGATATAACAGACTGATCCTGATCGTTATCCTGATCTTTGCCGCAGCTTTCTTAGCCGGGAACCTGCTCCTGCCTGTCCGCGCAGACCGCGATGAAGAAGGCTTGCGGAAAGTGGAGATCGAGAGAGTCACCAGAGCTCTGCTGGCAGGCAGTGAGCCGGACATCTCTTCCTCCGAGTATATCTCCGCGATCTCTCCCGACGATGGCTCGGACGGCTTTGTAAACAGCGGGAAAGATATTGTGCTCATACGCGCAGGAGGAAAGCTCTATCGGCTGGAGCTGCGGGGGTCGGATACCGTTTTCCGTAAAACGAGAGTGATATTCAATGCCTTTCTGGCGGCGGCAGCTATCCTTTCTCTGGCGATAATGATCTATATCCGCCAGAGGATCATCAAGCCCTTCAACCGGGTCAGCGAGCTGCCCTATGAGCTCAGCCGAGGGAATCTGACAGTCCCGGTCGATGAATCCGGCGGAAAATATTTCGGCAGATTTATCTGGGGAACAGATATGCTGCGCGAGAAGCTGGAAGATCAGAAAGCCCGTGAGCTGGCCTTTCAGCGCGATAAGCAGACACTCCTGCTATCTGTCTCCCACGATATCAAGACGCCCCTCTCGGCTATAAAGCTCTCCGCTAAGGCTCTCTCCAAGGGGATCTATACCGATAAGGAAAAGCTCTCGCAGGTCTACGAGAACATCGGCCATAACGCCGACGAGATCGAGCAGTATGTCAAGCGCATAACCGACACCGCCAGCGACGATTTCCTCAGCCTGGATGTAAACATCGGGGAGATATACTTATCTGAGCTGGTGGAGAGAGTAAGGCGCTACTACACCCCGAAGCTGGAGCTTATCCATACCGGGTTCATCATCGGAGATTTTTCTGACTGCCTGATAAAATGCGATGTTGACCGCGCCGAAGAGGTGATGCAGAACATCATCGAGAACGCTGTCAAGTACGGCGACGGAAAAGAGATAAAGCTCTCCTTCTCCGAAGAAGAGGATTGCCGCCTCATTACCGTCTCCAATTCAGGGACACCTGTTTCGGATGACGAGCTGATACATATCTTTGACAGCTTCAAGCGGGGGTCAAACTCGGCAGGCAAGCCCGGCAGCGGCCTTGGGCTCTATATCTGCCGCAGGCTCATGGCCTCTATGGACGGAGACATATTTGCCCGTACGGACAGCGGACAGATGCAGATAACGGCAGTATTCCGAAAAGTATAAGCAGTTTCGCCCCGCTGAACCGTCAGCGGGGCGAAACTGTTAAGGCAACACCGCACGACCCCTGTGCATCAGATGCGTTAGTCGCGGGTCGTGCGGTGTTGCCTTAATGTTATTTCAGCGAATTCAGCAGGCCGTTAGAGTTGATGATATTTATCAGGAACTCCGGGAATGACTGCCCCTGATATTTCTCACCTTTGGTGATGTTCTCAATGACTCCGGTGTCGAAGTCGATGGAGATCTCGTCGCCTGCTTCGATCTTTTCGGCAGCTTCGTCACATTCGATTATCGGGAGCCCGATGTTGATAGCGTTGCGGTAGAAGATACGAGCAAAGCTCTTTGCGATGACACAGCTTATTCCGCTGGCCTTGATCGAAGCCGGAGCGTGCTCTCTCGAAGAGCCGCAGCCGAAATTGGCCTTTGCGACCATTATGTCTCCCTTTTTGACCCGGGATGCAAATTCTGTGTCTATGTCCTCCATGCAGTGCTTTGCCAGCTCCTGCATATCTGCTGTGTTCAAATATCTTGCGGGGATGATAACATCGGTATCGACATTGTCTCCGTACTTATGTGCTGTGCCCTGTGCTTTCATATCGGGATGATCCTTTCTTTACTTATTGACATAATCCGAGGCGCCAAATACGTTCTCGCCGTTTGCCTGACGGTTGAGCTCATCATAGATCTGCTCCATATAAGCTCCGTCGATCTTTTCCTTATTTCTTGTGATGTAGTAGCAGACCTTGGCCTTTCCGAAAAGGCCTGTCTTTACCAGCTTAACGACTGACTTGCCGTTTACACTGGTGTTTTCAAAGGCGTTCAGTCCTTTTTTGTCTATAACGGACTGTATCATGTCGACTGTAAATCCGTTAGTGCCTTTAAGCTCGGCAATAATGTCGTCGGCCTTTGCCTCCTTCTGTGAGTCATTGAGCGAATGACCGTATTTCTTGGTTATGATACTGAGCAGAGTGTCCCAGAACAATACTCTTAAAAAGTCCTTCACGGCTACAGCCTCCTTTCGTTGCTGAGTTTTGTATTCTCGGATATCAGAAACGGCGCAGTTCGTGTAAGAAACAGCCCGGCTTGTCTGATATCCTGAGAGAGTCTTCTCTAAAGCGCCCCGGCAGACTGGAATGGATGTGTATCCGTGCCGCAGGATCGCTTTAAGAGCCAAGAACATTTTGTTGCTGATCTGTCTCATTCCTCGCTGTCGTTCTTATGCCTGTCCCGGAAAATGAACCCCAGAAGGAAAACATAGATACAAACAGTAAAAAAGAATGTGAATGCCAGCAGATCGGTAGGTACTTAGATCTTATTTTTCATAATAGAGCTTCCCGTTATACTATTTCACTCGGCTGAGAGATCCTGCCCGTTATCGCAGAGGCCGCTGCCACATATGGCGAAGCGAGATATACCTCAGACTCGGGATGACCCATTCTGCCGACAAAGTTTCTGTTGGTTGTCGCCACGGCTCTTTCGCCCTTGGCCAGTATGCCCATGTGCCCGCCGAGGCAGGGGCCGCAGGTCGGTGTTGAAACTGCGCAGCCTGCGTTGATGAATATCTCCAGCAGGCCTTCCTTCATAGCGGTCATATAAACCTTCTGAGTCGCCGGGATCACGATGCAGCGAACGTTCTCGGCGATATGTCTGCCCTTGAGTATCTCCGCCGCAGCTCTCATATCTTCGATCCTGCCGTTGGTGCAGGAGCCGATGACTACCTGATCTATAACTACCTCTCCGATCTCGTCGAAGGTCTTTGCATTCTCCGGCAGATGCGGGAAAGCGACAGTAGGCTTTATCTGCGAGAGGTCGATGTCGTAAACTGCGTCGTATTCAGCGTCCGGGTCGGCCTCATAGATCTTGTATTCTTTGGTCACCTTATCCTTGATGTAATCAAGAGTTACCTCGTCTACGGCGAAGATGCCGTTCTTTGCTCCGGCCTCGATAGCCATGTTCGCCATACAGAGCCTGTCTTCCATAGTCAGATTCCTGAGGCCGTCTCCGGAGAATTCCATGCTCTTGTAGAGGGCGCCGTCAACTCCGATCATCCCGATGATATGCAGGATGACATCCTTAGCGGCGGAGTATCTTGGCAACTTTCCGGTTATGTTGAATTTTATCGCTGAGGGGACTCTGAACCAGTCCTTACCCTTTGCCATTCCGGCGCACATATCCGTTGACCCGACGCCTGTGGAGAAAGCTCCGAGAGCTCCGTAGGTGCAGGTGTGGCTGTCTGCTCCGATGACACAGTCTCCGGGGGCGACGAGGCCTTTTTCGGGGAGCAGAGCGTGCTCTATTCCCATATCGCCTACATCAAAGTAATTCTTTACTCCGTACTGCTTTGCAAAATCCCGGCATTGCTTGCACTGTGCGGCGGCCTTGATATCTTTGTTGGGTGTAAAGTGATCCATTACCATAGTCACCTTATCCCGGCTGAATATCGAGTCGAAGCCGGCCTTGTTGAACTCGTTGATCGCTACCGGTGTAGTAACATCATTCCCGAGGACAAGATCGAGATCAGCCATGATGAGCTGCCCCGGCTTGACTTCGTCAAGGCCTGCGTGTGCAGCAAGGATCTTCTGTGTCATTGTCATTCCCATATTGAAAACTCCTTAAAAAGATTATATCATACCACAGATATTATAGCATATTGAACAATATTTGTAAAGGGCTAAATGGAAAAAACATATATTTTAATAATAAATATTTCCCCGAAATCGTTTGCTTCATCAATTTTTTAGAAAATATCACAATTTTGTTATGCGATCTGTCCCCCGGGATCTGTCTCCGTAAGGCTCCCGGAGCAAAAAAAGCGGAGAGCCTAAGCTCTCCGCCCCGACACATCGGTCAGTTACAGCCGCAGTTGTTATTGCAGCCGCATCCGCAGCCGAAGCCGCAGTTGTCGTTGCATCCGCAGCCGCAGCCGCCGAAAGCAACAACGATGAGGATGAGGATAAGGATCCACCAATAACCGTTATTCATGCTGAATACTCCTTTTCGGAAGATTTAAGGTGCGCCTTGCGCTGCCTTATATTACAGGATATGCCGGAGGAGAAGGATGTGACACTTATTCTCCCGATGCGATATTTGTGCAAATTTACAGCAGGTCCGCAGGTCAAGGACGGGTATCCTTCCGAATAGGATTATAAAGACAGCGCAAAGCGGGCTTTGATTAAATCTCAGCTTTGTGTCAATGCTTAGAGAGTATGGGATTCTACATTCCGGAGGGAGGAGCATATATGAACGACAGGAGCATCGAGACGGACGGTATGACCAAAAAGGCGCGGAGAGCGCTTAGCTGCGCAAGGGCTTCGGCAGGGAGGACCTGCAGCGGAAGCGTAGGGACAGAGCATCTGCTCTGCGGGCTTTTGGAAGAGGGCAGCGGTGCCGCCTATACTATCCTGACCGATAACGGCCTGAGCCTGGCCGAAGCCGAAGAGCTCATCGCTGCGGGAAACAGCAGAAAAGCGCAGAGCTCGCTGATACCCGAGCTCTCTGCGGAAGTAAGAGGGATACTGCGGAGCGCTTCATCCGTCGCAAGGAATGCCGGTTCTCCGCTGGTCGGGACAGAGCATATCCTGACGGCTATCCTCCGGGAGACCGATTGCAGGGCAGTCTCGCTGATACGCGAACTGGGTTGCAGCCTCAGCGCAGTTTATGCTCAGTGTCTTGTGTGCGGGGGCTGCCCCTCCGAGCAGGCTGCTCCCCGGCTGAAGCAGCTTGAAAAATACGGCAGAGAACTGACTCTCAGCTCTGTCAGCGCCGGATTTGACCCTGTCATCGGGCGGGAGGCGGAGATCGAGCGCATCGAGCAGATACTCTGCCGCAGGAACAAGAACAATCCCTGCCTTACCGGAGATGCCGGGGTAGGCAAGACAGCGATAGTCGAGGGGCTGGCTGCAAGGATAGCTTCGGGAAAGGTGCCTGAAAAGCTCCGCGGCAAGCGCATCTTCGCACTTGACCTTACTCTCCTTCTGGCGGGAGCGAAATACCGGGGGGATTTTGAGGAGCGGTTAAAGGCTTGTCTCGATGAGGCGGGATCCTCCGGGAATGTTATCCTCTTTATAGACGAGCTGCATAATATCATGGGGGCAGGAGCCGCTGAGGGAGCTATTGATGCCGCAAATATCCTGAAGCCACAGCTTGCCCGGGGAGAGATCAGGCTTATCGGCGCCACTACCTCTGATGAATACCGCAGGACTATAGAAAAGGACAGCGCTATGGACAGGCGATTTCAGAGAGTAGCCGTTTCTGAGCCGGATTGCGAAAGGACATTATCCATCCTGAAGGGGCTCCGCTCCCGATATGAACAGTTCCACGGTGTCTCGGTCAGCGACGAAGCACTGCGGCAGATCGTCGCGCTGGCGCAGCGATATATCCCGGAGCGTCATTTCCCGGATAAGGCAATAGACATCCTGGACGAAGCCTGCGCCTGCCAGCGTCTGGAAAGCGAGCGCGGCCGCAGTCCCTCGCGGCTCAACGAGGCCTTTGAGGGCTATGTTTCCGGGAAAATCGGCAGAGAGGAGTATATCTCAGCTGTAACTAAGGAGCAGACTAAGCCGCTGCCGAAGCTGTCGGCAGCGACCTGCTCTGCCGTAGTCTCCAGGCTGACGGGGATAGAATGCGGAGAGCTGTCTCTTTCCGAGGCTGAAAGGCTTCGGAGCCTTGGGGATGTCCTTTCGGCGGAGGTCATCGGGCAGGAGGATGCTGTCAGCAGGCTGTGCGATGCGATGATACGCTGCCGTTCCGGCCTCCGGGACGGGAAAAGACCTATAGGCAGCTTTCTCTTCATCGGGCCCAGCGGTGTCGGCAAGAGCAAGCTGGCAAAAGCGCTGGGTAAAGCCCTTTTCGGCAGCGAGGATGCTGTCATAAGGCTGGATATGTCGGAGTATTCCGAGAGACACAGCATCTCAAAGCTGATCGGCCCTCCTCCGGGCTATGTTGGCTTCGGAGAGGGCGGCCTGCTGACAGAGCCTGTCCGGAGGCGGCCTTACAGCATCGTCCTGCTGGACGAGATCGAAAAGGCTGACAGGAGCATCTTCGAGCTGCTGCTGCAAATGACCGAGGAGGGGAGCCTTACCGACAGCGAGGGAAGAAAGGTCTCTTTTTCCGATACGATCATAATAATGACCTCCAATGCCGGGATGCGGGAGATATCCGAGAGCCGGGCTATGGGCTTCGGGCAGGGGAGACCCGGCGGAGAAGCACTTTCCGGGGCCTGCGAGAAAGCCGCTGCAAAGCTCTTCTCTCCTGAGCTGCTGGGCAGACTGGATGCGGTCATACCCTTTAAAAAGCTGGAAGAGCCCGAGTTGACCCGTATAGCCGAGCAGGAGCTTTCCTCTCTGGCGGAAAGGGTTCGCTCTCTCGGCTGCGAGCTTAGCTGGCAGAGAGAGGCCGCCGCATTGATAGCTGCACAGTCGGTGGGGAAAAGCTCCGGAGCCAGAGAGGTGCGGAGACTGATAACTTCTAAGCTGGAGACCTCGCTCTCCAGACTTTTGCTGGGGGGTGAGGTGAAGCAATTGTGTGTAAGATGCCGGGATAAGGAAATAGAAGTTACAAAAGGAGACGGCGTTCACACATTGTTTACAAACTAATTAGGAATAATATTCAAAAAGCTGTTGTGCAATCGCAACTGTTTGTGATATAATGTATATACCAATAAGTTGGAGGGACTGCACAATGGCACAGAACAATAGTTATATATTGATGACCGATTCGACCTGCGATCTGCCCCAGGAGCTTTATAAGCAAATGGGAGTTAAAGTACTGAAGCTGACTTTTGAGCTGGACGGTCAGAGCTATGCCGACGGAGATATGGATTCTCATGAATTCTATGAGAAGATGCGGCATGATTCCTCCACAAAGACATCTCAGGTCGCTCCCTCGGATTGCGAGAAGGCTTTTGAAGCTATCCTTAAAACCGGCACCGATATCCTCTATCTCGCCTTTTCCTCGGGCCTCAGCGGCACATATAACAGCGCCTGCATCGCCAGAGATACCCTGAAGGAAAGATATCCCGAGAGAAAGATCATCGTCATCGACAGCCTTTGCGCCTCGACCGGAGAGGGGCTGCTGCTCTACAAGGCCTGGGAGAAAAAATGCGAAGGGCTATCTATGACAGAGCTGGAGGATTGGCTGGAAAACAATAAGCTGCATCTCTGCCATATGTTCACAGTTGACGATCTTAAATATCTGCACCGCGGAGGCCGTATCTCAAAGGCTACGGCTGTCGCCGGAGCGATACTCGGTATAAAGCCCATCCTCCATGTTGACAATGATGGCAGGCTCGTCGCTATCGGCAAGGTGCGCGGCAGAAAGCAGAGCCTCAATAAACTTGTCGAAGCTCTTGATGAAAGGATAAAGGGCTATGACAATACTGTTATCGGTATCTGCCACGGAGATTGCAGGGAAGATGCGGAGTATGTTGCTGATCTCGCCCGCCAGAAGCTGGGGCAGCAGGTCAAGATCATAACCTCCTATACCGGCACTGTCATAGGCGCACATTCCGGCCCCGGAACGCTTGCATTCTTCTTTATGGGCGAAAAAAGATGATAAAAGCTGTAAAAGGCTGATAATAAAACGGTATCTTCCCCGCAGGGCAGATACCGTTGATTTTTTTATGCTTTTAATGTCATCGCCCGTGCCGCTGTCTCTTCAAGGAAGAGCATATCGCTCTGCTTGCCGGAGGAGACTGTTTTCAGCCGGATATCTGCCTCAGCAAACACTGAGATCACTCCTCTTATCCTTTCAGCCGGGATGTTCTGACATTCATTAAAGGCGTTTTTAATAGCGAACTCACGGTTTTTCGGGTATTTCATATCCTCGGTACAGGCGGCGAGGCTCCGTCCGGAGGATATGGCGAGCCTTGCGCGGTAAAGATCGTTGAGAGAAAAAGCTATTGCTCCGATGATCTCGATAGGCTCATAATTCTGATCCGAAAGCTCCCGTATCCGTTTAAACACAAAATCCGATCTTCTCCTTAGGATGTTTATGGCCAGCGAGAAGCCGTCAGACTCGACTTTCCGAATACACAGGGCGTCGATATCGGAGCGGGTGATCTGTCTGCCGGGGGCGTAGGAAGTGAGCTTCTGGATCTCCTGCCTTATGGATGCTGTGTCGCAGAGGCAGAATTCCGCCAGATATTCGGCATCGCTGCGGGAGATCGAGCATTTCTCCTTTTCAAAAGCTGAGGATATGTCCTTTGCAAGGTCTGAGGCTCTTTTGAAAGCGAACTCGCAGCAGGCGCCGTGCTTTGCGCAGAAATCCGCGAAGCGCTTGTTCTTGTCGGTAAGGCTGCGTTTGTTTTTGTAGAGATTCTCCCCGGTGGAATAGATGACTACACTGGTGGTGTCCGGCAGGTCACCGAGTATCCGCCGGAGGTCGTCGCCGTCGGACTTGCCGAGCGAGTCCATATTCAGATCGTTTATGGTTATGACTACCCGCTGGGCGAACATGGGCAGAGCCTCGCAGGCATCAGCCAGGGAGGGAATGTCCAACTGCTTGCCGTCGAAGCGGTGGAGGTTCATCGTCCGGGCTTCTTTGGGGCAGAGCTTGGCTAAGAGAGGCTTTACAAAGCTCTCCAGTGCGCCGGTGTCCTGGCCGTAGAGATAGTAGAGCCTGTCAGGCTCTCCGGCTCTGACTTTTTTTGAAATATCCGAAGCTGTAAGCTGAGGCACAGAGCTTGTCTCCTTTCTGTTATCTTGTCGCCGGCTCCAGGAGAGTCAGCGATCTTTTATCGGCATCCAGCCTGCATCTGAGACCCATAGGCAGTACCCCGATGGGGTTCGCGTGCCCGATATTGACATTGTAAAGGATAGGCAGATCCGGCCTGTGGGCTTCCTTCCCGACGACAGTCCTGAGCACTTCTTTATACGGCTCATACTTGCTCCTGCGGGCGGGCTTGCCGAATATGATCCCCTTTACGGCATCGAAGAGCCCCTGGGCCGCCAGATTGCGGAGGATCCATTTGAGACAGTCTGGGCTCATGTCGTCCTCGCTGGTCTCCAGGAACATCAGCTTTCCCTCCCATTCCTTTCGGGAAGGCCAAAGCTCTGTTCCTGCCAGCATTATTATAAGATCGACACAGCCTCCCAGCAGTTCCCCCTCGGCGGCACCAGAGCCCTGTATGATCTCATAGCCGATCTCTTCGGGGTGATAGGGCTTGGGAATATGGCTGTTGGCCTCCGACCAGAGTACCTGATCGTCCTCATCGTCGCACCAGTAAGGCGCAGAGGGGATATCAAGAACCGGCTGGGGGTCGAAGAGGGTCTTGCGTATCATGTTGTCTGTATAGTCGTTGATCTTTACATACTCTGCAAAGTTGGTCATTATGCTGGCACCGTAGTAAGACACCAGCCCGGCCTTATACATCATAAAATGGTTGGCAGTGGTGTCGGAGAACCCGGTAAAGATCTTGGGGTTGTCTCTGAGAACGTCAAGATCGACATAGGGCAGCAGCCTTATGGTATCATCGCCGCCGATTGCCGAGAACACAGCTTTTATGCTCTTGTCTCTGAAAGCCTGCATAAGGTCATCGGCGCGGGCTTCCGGGTGGTCGTTAAGGTATTCCACGCCTTTGAGGGCGTTGGGCATAACAACGACATTCAGGCCGAAGTCCTCTGTAAGCCTTTTCTTTGCGATGTCGAGCTTATGCAGAGCCCATTTTTCTCCGAGTATACCCGATGACAGACTCACTATCGCGGCAGTATCGCCTTTTCGTAAATGCTCAGGCTTTATCATTCTTTTCCTCCTCCGATCATCCATTATTATCGGTCAGTTTTCAATTACTATCTCTGCTTTCCCGCCCAGATCCTTCGGGTAGATATACCCCTCTCCGACGATCTCGGCGCGGTCCTTTGTCAGACGGATGAGCTTGTCTCCTGCCGAGAGTTCGTAGCCGTCTTCAGTTCTGGCAGCCCTGAAACTGCCGCTCAGCTCTGCCGAGTATCCGTTCAGAAATGGCTCGCTGTAATATCCGAAGCCTGTGCGGAGCTCTTCAAAGGCAGGAAAGAGTTGTGTCTTGTAATCAGAGGCGCCCAGATCGCCGGAAACAAAGGCTGTCCGGCAGCGGAAGATGCCGCTGTAACTGAGCTCCTGCTGGACTCCGTATATATACCCGCCTTTGGCACTGATGTCGAAAAGAGAGCAGCTCCCGCCGTATTCAGCCAGAGCGCACATACTTCTGCCGTCCGAGAATAGGACGACCTTTATCCTGTCCGAAAGTGAATTGGAGACAGACTGCACTGCCCAGAGGCAGACAGCCACTGCTGCAAAAGCCGAGCAGAACACTCTTATTCTCCCGCCCCGCAGCGTATAGATCAGCGCCCCGATAAGTACGGCCGAGCCGATAAGTATGGCGATCTTATACTTGCAGCCGACAGCGGCTCCGGGCAGGGAGGCAAAGAGATCGGCAGCTTTCATAGCGGCGCGGATCAGCAGGTCTGCCAGCCGGAGTATGATCTGGGCGGGGAGCGTTGTCCCACCCATCAGCAGAGCGATGGGTATCAGTGCCACGGCAGCGGTGCAGAGGGGGACTATTATCAGATTCGACACCGGGGCGATGACAGAGACCTCGGTAAACATCACAGCGAAGAGCGGCATCATCACAGCCAGCATGATCTCGGTCTGTATGACCGGCCGGAGTATCGCTGAAAAACGGGTCTTCGGCAGGCGGTCTATCAGGGCGGGAGCCACAGCTCCGATGGCGAAGCAGCAGCCGAAGGAGCAGATAAATGAGGCGGTAGTGCAGACCAGCGGGTCTATCCCGCACATTACTATCGCGCAGATGCCCAGCGAGCTCAGGACATCTGTCCTTCTGCCGAAAAATGTCGAGCAGAACACCAGCGAAGCCATTATACCGGCTCGCACCAGCGAGGGCGAGAAGCCGCCGAAGGCCATATAGAGCAGTATCACAGCTTCGAGCGCTATGGCCCGCTTGCGCCTTGAATGGATAACTGTCCCGAAAATTGTACTGAAAACTGCTGCTAGGACAGCGAGATGCGTACCGCTGAGGGCGAAGATATGCCCGACTCCTGCGCGGTAGAGCCTGGTCTTTTCGGCATCTCCCAGCTCCGATCTATCCCCGCAGATCATCGCCTGCGCAAATCCGGCGGAGCTGTCCGACATCCCAGAGGAAATGCTCCCGGCAGAATAGTCTCTGAGGGCGTTTATCCAGCGCTTTACCACACTGCCGCTCTCACCGAGGCTCTCGGCGGTATCGGCGCTGCCCTGAAGGTAGATCCCCTTCGGAGAGTAATAGCTCCAGCCGGGAAAGGCAGGGGTGTCTTCCAGCTTTGAGACTTTGCCTGTTATTCTTACTTTTTCGTAGGGCTCGAAGAGCCTGTCAGTAAAGAAGCAGACCTTGACGCTTCTGCCCTCCGCCTCGCCGTCAACGGTTACGAGGGCTCTGTCGCTGCCGAGAGCTTTTACCTCCGAGGCGTATCCCTCCACAGTCACAGTCCTGCCGGAGAGCTCAAGAGCAGGAGTTATCCTGATATTCCAATACATCTGGGCAGCGAATACCGCGCACAGGACGGAAATGCCCGAGGCCAGTGCATAGCTCCGGTATCTCGGAAATGCCAGCCAGAACAGTGCCGCTATCGCCGCCGGGGCGATACAAATAACGGCAAGCCGATCCCCGAAGGCGCACCGGAGCGCAGTTCCCAGCAGGAATGACAGACCGCACCAAGCGGCTTTCCGCTTCATTGGAACACCTCCTTCGGGCATCAGGCTTGCCGCCCTGAGTCATCCGGAAATCAGCCCGCAGGCCAGCCGAAAGGCCTTCCTGCCAGCAGATGGAAGTGGATGTGGAATACGCTCTGACCGGCGCTCTCTCCGCAGTTGGTGACTACCCTGAAGCCGTCTTTTAAGTCCAGTTCTTTGGACAGCTTTGCGATGACCTCATAAATGTGTGCGATAACTGCGCTGTTTTCGGGCGTAACTTCGTCCAGCTTGGAAATATGCTCCTTGGGAATGACGAGGATATGCGTCGGAGCTGTGGGGTTGATGTCCTTGAAGGCATAGCAGAGCTCGTCCTCATATACCTTGTCCGAGGGGATATCTCCCTTGATGATCTTGCAGAATAAGCAGTCAGCCATTTTTCTTACCTCCGTTTGATTATGATCATAGTATTCCGATCTCCCCGTATATCTTCCTGATAAAGGGAGATTTGTGTGCGATATAGCCGTCTATGTCATCGGGGAAAAGCCTTGCGCCCTCTTCCTTGATGTGGCTGTATTCCCTGACCGCCTCCGGGCTGGAACGCAGATAGTCCCTGAAAGCCAGATGACGCATCAGCTCGGCGGAATCCTCGGCGCAGACATACAGATGATGCCGCATGAAATGTTCCTTTCCCCGGTAGTCAAAGGCTTCGCGCCCTGCGATCCCGCCGTCGCCCTCGTGAAAGTAGCCGATCCCTGCCAGCGCAGTGATGACTTCTCCGAGCAGTGAGCGGTCTTTGATAACAATGTCGATGTCTATGACAGGCTTTGCGGAGAGGCCTCGCACCGAGGTGCTTCCGACGTGTTCGATACCCGAGGCCAGCTCTCCGAGCGCCTGTTGCAGTTCTGCCCTGATGGCCTCAAAGGCTTCTGTCCAGGACTCATCATAAGGCCTTACTGTAACAGGCTTGCCCATATCATGCTCCAAGCGTTTATTATTTTACGAACTCCGCCACGATCTCGTCGATCTGATCGAGAGCTTCGTCGATCTTGAACTTATCTCCGACTCCTGCCATAGCGCTGTCGGGACGTCCGCCGCCCTTGCCGCCTGTCAGTGCAGCTACCTTTCCGGCGATCTTTCCGGCGTGTGCGCCCTTCGCAAGTGTGTCCTTTCCGCAGCCTACTGCGAAGTTGCCCTTATCGCCGTCTATTCCTGCAAGAACTACGATGAGGTCGTCATGTGCAGCCTTCATCTCGTCGGCCATTTTTCTGAGGACATCAGCCTTGATATTACGCAGCATAGCGCCTGCGACCTTGACACCGTTCACATCCTTCGCAGCGCTCAATATAGTCTTGGAACGCATATTTGCGATCTCCGACTGGAGGGTATCCCGCTCTTTCTCAAGAGCCTTGACCTCCTGCATGACCTGTTTGCAGCGGTTTACGAGCTCAACAGGGTTAGTTGCTTTCAGAGCGGATGCGGCTTCGATTATTATCTCGCGGTTCTGCTCGATGAGCTTGAGCACATTTCTGCCCGTAACGGCCTCGATACGTCTTACTCCCGAGGCTACCGAGCTTTCGGACAGGATCCTGAACAGGCCGATGTTTGCGGTATTCTCAACGTGTGTGCCGCCGCAGAATTCGATGGATACTGCATCCTTGCCCTCGCCCATGGTAACGACACGGACGGTGGAGCCGTATTTCTCACCGAAGAGTGCCATAGCGCCGAGCTGCTTGGCTTCCTCGATAGGCATCTCCTTGACAGTTACATCCAGCGCCTGGAGGATATACATGTTGACAAGAGCCTCGACTTTCATCTTCTGCTCGCTGCTCATTCCCTCAAAATGGCTGAAATCGAAACGCACTCTTTCAGCATCTACCAACTGACCGGCCTGATGGACATGGTCTCCCAGGACTTTTCTGAGAGCTGCCTGGAGCAGATGAGCTGCGGAGTGGTTGCGCATGATATCGCGGCGGTTTTCCTTGTCAACTGCGAAGTGTGCAGTCTGTCCGACAGCGATGCCGCCCTCGGCTATCCTGACCTTGTGAGCGAATTTTCCGGCAGTTACCTTGATGACATCCAGGACCTCAGCCTTGCCGCTCTGGGTGGTGATAAAGCCCTTGTCGCCTACCTGTCCGCCGCTCTCTGCATAGAAAGGAGTCTTTTCGGATACTATATAATAGATATTCCCGTCGCAGCCTGCGTTTTCCACAAGCTCGTCGTCGGTGGCGATATAGCCGATAGTGCTGTCGTCCTCAGTCTTATCGTAGCCTGTGAACTCGGTATGGAAGGTCTTGTCCATTTTCAGGAAGATCGTATCGTCGGCGCCCATATATTTTGAGCCGCCTCTTGCGACACGAGCCATTTCGCGCTGCTTTTCGTAGGCTGCACGGTAGCCCTCCTCGTCGCAGGAGAAGCCCTTTTCTTCAAGTATCTCGCGGGTGAGGTCAATGGGGAAGCCGTGAGTGTCGGAGAGCTTGAAGCAGCTCTCGCCGTCCAGGACGGTCTTGCCGGAGGCCTGCATCTCTGCAACATACTCGTCCAGCAGCTTCATACCCTTGTCGATGGTGTTGTTGAAGTTCTGCTCTTCGGTAGCCAGCAGCTTAACGATATAGTCGTATTTCTCCTCCAGCTCGGTATACTCGCCCTTGGAGTTGTCAACTACTGTCTTGACGATATCTTTAAGGAAGGGCTTGTTGATACCCAGCAGTTTGCCGTGGCGGACAGCGCGTCTGATAAGGCGGCGCATAACATAGCCTCTGCCTTCGTTGGAGGGAAGGATCCCGTCGGAAGCCATAAAGGTAACAGAGCGGATATGGTCTGTGATGACACGGACAGACACATCCTTCTTGTGCTCCTTGCCGTATTCGACGCCTGCGATCCTGCAAACGTGGTCGCGGATAGCCTTGATGGTATCAACGTCGAAGATAGAATCAACGTTCTGCATCATGGCGGCGATACGTTCAAGACCCATGCCGGTGTCGATGTTCTTCTGCTTCAGCTCGGTGTAGGTGCCGTCCTCATGGCGCTCGAACTGTGTGAACACCAGGTTCCAGAATTCCATATATCTGTCGCAGTCGCAGCCTACTGTGCAGTCCGGCTTGCCGCAGCCGTATTCCTCGCCTCGGTCGTAGTAGATCTCGGAGCAGGGGCCGCAGGGGCCGTCGATACCTGCCTCCCAGAAATTATCCTCCTTGCCCATGCGGAAGATTCTGTCCATAGGCAGGCCTTCCTGCTCGTGCCAGATCTTTTCTGCCTCGTCGTCGTCCTCATAGACAGAGACATAGAGCCTGTCCTCAGGTATTTCCAGGACTTTGGTGACATACTCCCAGGCCCAGGCGATAGCCTCCTTTTTGAAATACTCTCCGAAGCTCCAGTTGCCGAGCATCTCGAAGAAGGTGCCGTGGCGGGCGGTTATGCCGACATTCTCGATATCGCCTGTTCTGATACACTTCTGGCAGTCGCAGACTCTTACCGAGGGCGGAACGTCCTGCCCTGTGAAATACGGCTTCAGCGGCGCCATGCCTGCGTTTATCAGAAGCAGGCTGTTATCGTTCTGCGGAACAAGGGGAAAGCTCTTGATCCGCAGATGACCCTTGCTCTCAAAGAATTTGAGATAGGATTCTCTGAGTTCGTTTAGACCCATCCATTTCATTTTACATTCCTCCGGTAATAGTGAATAATTGGTTATGAACAGCAGAAGTCTGCCTGCGCTGCAACAAAAAACGCCTCGCCCCAGAGATATGGGGCGAAGCGCCAGGCTCCGTGTTACCACCCAAATTGCGAAAGCACAGGGCTCCCGCCGCTTTGACCCTTTAACGCAGGGATACGCCGCTGCTTTCACAGCGATGCTCGGGCAAGCCACCACGTCCTCCGATAAGGGCTTACACCTGCCGCCCTCTCTCTGTGCTCATCCTCCGTGGATAATTCCGTCACAGCACTTAAAATATACTACTATTATAAACCCCGTGCAGCGGTTTGTCAAGAGAAAGCGCTATCTTTTACCGACTGTTAAAAAAATCCCGGTTTTGCAATATTGTTATTGACACTTATGCTCAAAAGAGGTATAATTGTCTTACGTTTGCAGACACCGGATACGGCCCCTGCCCATAGGCGGGAGCCGGTCGGATGTACTTATAAATTGGGGGTAAACAAATGAGCGAGTTCCTGCTCTCCACCGATAAGCTCACCAAGATCTACGGAAAGCACAAAGCCGTAAATGAAGTCTCGATGCACGTCGAGCGCGGCGCTGTCTACGGATTTATAGGTAAGAACGGTGCAGGGAAGACTACATTTATGAAAATCGTCGCCGGGCTGGCCAACAAGACCTCCGGCAGCTATTCTTTGTTCGGACAGACAGGCAGGGCAGTCGATCAGGTCAAGAGCAAGCTGGGGTGCCTTATCGAGGCTCCCGGTATCTATCAGCGGCTCTCGGCCTATGATAATATGAAGACAAAATGTCTGGCGCTTGGAAAATACGACCCGGATTATATCAGAGAGCTGCTGAAGCTGGTTGGCCTCAGCGATACAGGCAAGAAGGCCGCGGGACATTTCTCTCTCGGTATGCGCCAGAGGCTTGGCATAGCCCTTGCGCTGATAGGCGAGCCGGAGATGCTTGTCCTTGACGAGCCTATAAACGGCCTGGACCCGCAGGGTATAGTCGAAGTCAGAGATATAATCCACCGGCTTTCTGTCGAGCGCGGGATAACGATACTCATCTCCAGCCATATTCTGGATGAGCTCTCGAAGATCGCCACTCATTACGGCATAATCAACAACGGCAGCCTTATAAGGGAGCTCTCTGCGGATGAGCTGGCCGCCGAGTGTGCCAGCGGAGTCGATATCACAGTCAAAGGAGCAGCGGCTTCGGCAGCAGGCGTTCTGGAAAGGATGGGTCTCTCGTTCAGTATCCTGGATGCCGACCATATCCGTGTCAACGGTCAGCCGGAGCGCAGTGCGGAGATCAATGCAGCTCTTGTGACAGGCGGCTATGCTGTCTCTGAGCTGTCTCTCCATACGGCAGCGCTGGAGGAGTATTATCTCAGCCTTACGGGAGGTGCTCAGAATGCTTGATCTGTTAAGAATGGAGCTCTTCCGTATGCGGAAAATGTGGGCTTTCTTTATCGTTCCGCTCATTTTTATAGTTTTCCTGCTGATCGAGAACATCACCACCAGCAATATTTATTCCATGTCCTCGGATGCTTTCTCTCTTGCGGAATCCAAAGGGATAGATTCAAACGACCTCGAGCAGATAGAGCTCCTGGATCAGAGATTCGAGCTCCGGATCGATGCCTTTACCGAATATGCCGAGCTTGTACCCGATACGATGCACGCTCTCTTCCTTGCGATATTTACCGTCCTCTTTGCCGGAGCGGAAAGCAGCTCAGGCTTTATCAAATCCATAGGCGGGCAGGTGTCGAAGAGGTCTAAGCTCATGTTTTCCAAGCTGGCGGCGCTGGGGATATTCGAGATCGGCTTCTTTGTCCTGACCTTTGCAGTCAATGTGGTCTTTGAGCTGATCTTCTTCAAGCAGGTTCGCTTTGACGACCCCGGCAGGTTCGCAGGCTTCATGGGGATACAGCTCCTGCTGCATTTTTGCGTGATATGCTTCTGTATGATGGTGACGATAGTTACAAAAAGCAACATGGGCGGCATGATCCTGTCGCTGCTGACAGTCCTCGGCTTTTTCAATATCATCGCGGTCCTGCTGCAAAGATTCTGGATTTCGACCTTTGAGAAAAAGATCGACCTTTTACAGTTCCTTATGATGGAAAACGTATCGAAGCTGACCTACCATTCAAACGGTTACGCCGGCCATGCGCTGGCTGTCTGCGGAGTGACAGGCCTTATATCCGTTGCGCTGTGCTGCCTTTCATTCGAGAAGCGCGACATGGTCTGAGCCCGTGAATTGATCCGGCAGCGATCCAGGCAGTCATGTATCTGGTAATTAAGCGGTATATCTCTCCGCCTGCGGGCGGCGGGATATGCCGCTTTTTCATTCTTTGACCGTCCAAAGGGAGAGAAACTTCCGGCTCTTTCAAAATAATTTGCAAAGAAAATTATATAAACTACTTGACAAATTATTTAAACGTGCTATAATATTATGTAGAGACAAGAGCAAAAGAAGGCAGACAGCAAAGGAGGAGACCAAATGAGCAAAGCGACAGATAAACTCCGGGAATATAAATGGGAGCTGCTGGCAGGCAGTAACGTGATAGCGCTGGTCGTTCTGATGGTGTTCAGAGCAATGTCGGTATAATGCCCTTCGGCGCTGGATAAGGAGGATGAAACGTGAAAAAGAGCGTTTACAGTATCGTTCTGGCGGATGAAGTTGTCGGAGCAATCGACGAGCTGGCATATTCGCTGGGGACGAGCAGATCAAATCTTATAAACCAGATACTTGCCGAGAGGGTCTCGATGATGACCCCTGAGATGCGTATGAGGGATATCTTCGAGAGGATAGAGCAGCTTATGAGCGGGAGGCTTTTGCAGGTCGCCCAGAGCGGAGGCTCCGCGATGATGCTCAAAAGCCCTCTGAAGTATAAATACCGCCCGACAGTCAATTACAGCCTGGAGCTCTCCAGGAGCTTTTCCGGCAGGGTGGGGCGGCTGAGAGTCTCTCTCAGGACTCAGAGCGAGAGCCTTATCGAGCGTATCCGCGGGTTCTTCGCCCTCTGGGCAAGGCTGGAAGGGAAGTATCTCTCGAAGCTCTTTCCCCAGGGCATTCCCTGGGAGACGGCAGGAGCCAGCTTTGCCAGGGATTTCTATACCGCAAATGCCCTTTCGGACGAGCAGATCGCCGAAGCCGTCGGCGGGTATGTCAGCCTGCTGGACGAGTGCCTGAGAACATATTTTGAGAGCGACGATCCGGCTCAGGCCATAGAGAGCAAATACAAGGCATACCTTTCCAAAGGCGTGCTGATACTTTGATAGTCAGATACAGAGAGGAGAGACAGCTATGAATGTAAACAAGATGACACAGAAATCATTGGAGGCTTTGCAGGAAGCCCAGTCCCTCGCCGTAAGGAATTCCAATCAGGCGGTGGATCAGCAGCATCTTCTGCTGGCTCTGGTGCAGCAGGAGAACGGCCTTATTCCTCAGCTCATCGTCAGCCTCGGGCTCTCGGCGCAGGCCTTTGCCGATGCCGCCGACCGGGCTGTGAACAGCACTCCGAAGGTCTATTCGGGGCAGAGAGCGCAGGATCAGGTCTATATCACTTCCGAGCTTGACCGTGCTCTGGCCGAGGCCGAGCAGCAGGCTCAGAGGATGAAAGATGAATTTGTTTCCGTCGAGCATATCTTTATGGGAATGCTGGAATGTCCGAACCGGGAGACCGGAGAGATATTCCGCAGCTTCGGCATTACCAAAGACAGGTTTCTCAAAGCCCTGCAGGATGTCCGCGGATCGGCACAGGTCACCAGCCAGAACCCGGAGGAGACCTACGATGTCCTCAAAAAATACGGCACAGAGCTGGTTGAACTGGCAAGATCCGGTAAGCTGGATCCTGTAATCGGGCGTGATAATGAGATCAGGAACGTTATCCGTATCCTTTCCAGAAAGACAAAGAACAATCCTGTCCTTATAGGCGAGCCCGGAGTCGGCAAGACCGCCATAGCGGAGGGGCTGGCTCAGCGTATCGTCAAGGGAGATGTTCCCGACAGCCTGAAGGACAGAAAGGTTTTCTCCCTCGACCTGGGAGCTCTTGTCGCCGGAGCGAAATACAGAGGCGAGTTCGAGGAAAGGCTCAAGGCCGTATTGCAGGAGATCAAGAAAAGCGAAGGCCAGATAATAATGTTCATCGATGAGCTGCATACCATCGTCGGAGCCGGGAAGACCGACGGCGCTATGGACGCCGGAAACCTCCTGAAACCTATGCTTGCAAGAGGCGAGCTGCACTGCATCGGCGCTACGACTCTGAACGAATACCGGGAGTATATCGAGAAGGATGCCGCCCTGGAAAGACGTTTCCAGACTGTCCTCGTCGCAGAGCCGACAGTCGAGGATACGATAGCTATCCTCAGAGGCCTGAAGGAGCGGTATGAGGTCTTCCACGGTGTCAAGATACAGGACAATGCCCTTATCGCCGCCGCGACCCTCTCGAACCGCTATATCACCGACCGCTTCCTGCCGGATAAGGCCATAGACCTGGTAGACGAGGCCTGCGCCCTGATCAGGACAGAAATGGATTCCATGCCGACAGAGCTGGACGAGGTAAGAAGGCTCATCATGCAGCATGAGATCGAGGAGGCCGCTCTCAAGAAGGAGACCGACAAGCTGGCGGAAAAGCAGCTCGAAGAAGTCAGAAAGGAGCTCTCGGAGCTCAAGGATAAATTCAACGAGATGAAGGCCAAGTGGGATAACGAAAAGCAGGCAGTCGGCAAGGTGCAGAAGCTCCGTGAGGAGATCGAGGCCTGCAACGCCGAGATCGAAAAAGCAGAACGCGCTTACGACCTTGACAAGCTGGCCGAGCTGAGATATGGCAGGCTCCCGCAGCTCCAGAAGCAGTTGGAGGACGAGGAGCATACCGCCGAGCAGAGCTATACCGCCAACACTCTCCTCAGAGACAAGGTAACAGAGGAGGAGATCGCAAAGATAATCTGCCGCTGGACAGGGATACCTGTCGCCAGACTCATGGAGGGCGAGCGTGAAAAGCTGCTGGGAATGGAGGATATCCTTCATAAGAGAGTCATCGGTCAGGACGAAGCGGTAAGGAAGGTCTCCGAGGCGATAATCCGTTCAAGAGCAGGCATCGCTAACCCGAACCAGCCCATAGGCTCATTCCTTTTCCTGGGCCCGACGGGAGTCGGCAAGACCGAACTGGCAAAGGCTCTGGCTCAGGCTCTCTTCGACGATGAGAAGAATATCATAAGGATAGATATGTCGGAATATATGGAGAAATTCAGCGTCAGCAGGCTCATCGGAGCGCCTCCGGGATATGTTGGCTACGAAGAGGGCGGCCAGCTCACCGAAGCAGTCCGCCGCAAGCCTTATTCGGTAGTGCTTCTGGACGAGATAGAGAAGGCGCACCCGGATGTCTTCAATATTCTCCTGCAAGTCCTTGATGACGGGCGCATCACAGATTCCCAGGGCAGGACCGTAGATTTCAAGAACACTATAATCATACTGACTTCAAACCTCGGCTCTCCCTACATCCTTGATGGGATACAGGAAAACGGCGAGATCAGCCAGGAGGCCAGAGCGCAGGTGGATAAACTGCTTAAGACCTCCTTCCGTCCGGAGTTCCTCAACCGTCTCGATGAGATCGTATATTACAAGCCTCTCCGCAAGGAAGAGATCGGCGGCATAGTAGACCTTATGCTGGCAGAGCTTTCCAAGAGGCTGGAAGACAAGCAGCTCAGAGTGGTTGTCACCGAGAGGGCGAAAGAAGCGATCATCGAGCAGGGCTTCGACCCGAACTACGGCGCCCGTCCGCTGAGAAGATATATCCAGAGCAGGATAGAGACGCCTGTTGCCAAGAAGATCATCTCCGGAGAAGTGACACCTGAGCAGCCCATAACCGTAGATTTCGCAGACGGGGAATACAAACTGTCATAATTGCAGGAGCAAAGGCCGAACAACGATTGATAATGACAGATCGATGATCTAAGAACACACATTCGCAGACAGATGGGCGGGGCAGCACCCTTTGCACAACGTCCCGCCCCTCTAAAGAAAAGACGCCGCTGAACCTATATGCAGCGTCGCAGGACGAACAGACGTCAAATAAACGACAGCAAGTACCCGAAGGGGCTCGGGGGCGATCGGAAAGCCCCCGAAACTAAGCGGGAACTATTGTGAAGTTACCGCACTTGGTCTGGGCGGGGCAACACCCTTTACAAAACGTCCCGCCCCTCTAAAGGAGAGACGCCGCTGAACCTATCGGCAGCGTCGCAGGGCGTACAGACGACCCACCAACGACAGCAAGCGACCACCGGGAGCGCCGCGTTTCGGAGCTAAAAAACGGAAAATCGTTCGCTGCGCTCACTGTTTCCTGTGCCAGCGGGCAAAAGGGTTTTGTCGGCGCGGCATTTTTGTTTGTCCACATAAAAATGTAGGGAGACCATACTTGGTCTCCCTTATTTTTCGTTATGCCGCGCCTTGGCCGGAACTGCGTTCCGGACGAGACTCTGTCTCGTGCTCTGCAAAGGGGACGCTGTCCCCCTTGACCCCCTGCCAAGGGCTGGCGCGCCCTTGGATTGGCGCAATGTTGCCCGCTTTGTGTGGAACAGCACTTGTTCTGTGACCCCGCCACTAACAACGTCCCGCCCCTCTAAAGGAAAGACGGCGCTGAACCTATATGCAGCGTCGCAGGCCGTAATGACGACCACGCAACGACAGCAAGCGACCGAAGGGAGCGCCGCGTTTCGGAGCTAAAAAACGCGTTTCGGCGCTAAAAAAAATTAGAACTTTTGGCGGCTTTTTGCGAAGAGAGCTGCTAAAAACGAAAAAGCCATAGCTGCCGTTATCCCCGCAGAACAACTTGCTAATCCACCGGAGAATATCCCCAGAACGCCCTCTTCCTGTACCGCCTCGCTGACTCCCTCTGAAAGCGCACTGCCAAATCCTGTCAAAGGTACTGTTGCCCCCGCCCCGGCCAGTTCCCTTATAGGCGCATACAGCCCGAAAGCTCCCAGTATCGCTCCGGCAACTACATAGCTGACAAGTATCCTCGCAGGAGTCAGTCCTGTCATGTCGATCAGTATCTGCCCAACTGCACAAAATGCTCCGCCGATAACAAAAGCCCAGAAATAAGTCATATCATCGCTCCTTCCTTGAAAACCGAATATCAGGAGCAGTGCCCGGGTCCGAGGAGATCCAGACAGCGTGGGAAATTGCCGGGATGCTCTCTCCCTGAGCGCTTACTGTCGGATTAAGAAGCGCCCCCGTCGCAGCAAAGAGTATATTCCTGAACTCCCCGCTCCTAAGCCTCGGGATAAAATACCCGCAAAGCATACTTGCCGCACACCCGGCTCCGCTCCCGCCGGCGTGGACATCCTGCTCTTCAAAACTGTAAAGCATCGTGCCGCAGTCCCGGTGCAGAGTGGTCAGGTCGATCCCGTCCCTTGAGAACAGCTCACACAGCACCCGGCTGCCCACCTTGCCAAGGTCGCCTGTAACTATCGCATCAAACATTTCCGGCTTCAGCTCAGTGTCTTCAAAGAACTGTTTTATGCTGGTATACGCGGCGGGAGCCATTGCAGCGCCCATATTTGCGGCGTCCTTTACGCCCATATCGACGATCCTGCCGACGGTAGCTGCTCTGACATAGGGCGGAAGCCTCTCGGCGGACACAACCAGCGCTCCCGCAGCGGTCGCGGTATACTGTGAGGTCGGTGTGCGCTGCCCGCCGTAGTTGAGCGGGAAACGGTACTGGCGCTCAGCGGCGCAGAAATGGGAGGATGTGACAGCGAGCGCCCGCTTTGCATATCCTCCGTCGATAAAAAGAGAGGCGAGCAGCACCCCCTCGGTAACTGTCGAGCAGGCACCGTATATCCCGAGGAAGGGTATATCCAGCTCCCTGACTCCGTAGGTCGTCCCTACGCACTGATCCAACAGGTCTCCGCCGAACATAACGTCGATAGACCCCGTTGCAAGAGAGCCCTTTTCCAGAGCTTTGAGGACAGTCTCCTTGAGCAGCTTGCTCTCCCCCTGCTCAAAGGTCTCGCAGGAGAAGAATGGGTCTTCGTTGATCTTATCGAAGCAGGCGGACATAGGCCCGTCCCCTTCCATCTTTCCTCCGACAGAAGCGGATGAGATTATAGCGGGAGATGTTCCGAAAAAAACGGTACAGCCTTTCATAACAATTCCTCCGATCAGAATTATCTTCCGTTATATTATTGCCGACAGGGGGAAGATTATTCAAAAAAAGGCGCAGGCCGCAATAAAAATGCGTCTGCGCCGAAAACCGACATAATCAAAAGCCCCGGAGCATCTGCACCGGGGCTTTTGGAGCTGCTAACCAGATTCGAACTGGTGACCTCATCCTTACCAAGGATGTGCTCTACCACCTGAGCCATAGCAGCATATCAACATCACAGTTATATATTATACAGCATCATTTTGCAAATGTCAATAGGTTTTCACAAATTTTTTATTTTTTAGCTCCGAAACGCGGCGCTCCCGATGGTCGCTTGCTGTCGGTGGTGGGTCGTCTGTACGCCCTGCGACGCTGCCGATAGGTTCAGCGCCGTCTTTCCTTTAGAGGGGCGGGACGTTGTTTGCGGCGGGGTCACAGAACAAGTACTGTACCGCACAAAGCGGGCAACATTGCGCCCATCCAAGGGCGCGCCAGCCCTTGGCAGGTTCTTAGGGCAGAGCCCTAAGCGGGGCATGGGGCAGCGCCCCATACCGGAACGCAGTTCCGGCAAGGCGCGGCATAGCAACAAAAACAAAGGGAGACCAAAGCAAGGTCTCCCTACTATTTTATGTGGACAAACAAAAAAATGCCGCGCCGAAAAAAAGTCTGTCGCCCGCACAAACAGGAAACAGTGAGCGCAGCGAACGATTTTCCGTTTTTTTAGCGCCGAAACGCGTCGCTCCCTTCGGTCGCTAGCTGTCGTTGCGGGGTCGTCTGTACGCCCTGCGACGATGCCGGAAGGTTCAGCGGCGTCTTTCCCTTAGAGGGGCGGGACGTTGTGTAAGGGGTGTTGCCCCGCCCAGACCAAGTGCGGGAACTACACATCAGCTCACGCCTGAATTCGTGGGCTTTCCGGTCGCCCCCGAGCCCCTTCGGTCGTTTTTTAACTCCGAAACGCGGCGCTCCCGTTAGTCGCTTGCTGTCGTTGCGGGGTCGTCTGTACGTCCTGCGACGATGCCGATAGGTTCAGCGGCGTCTTTCCTTTAGAGGGGCGGAACGTTGTGTAAGGGTTGGGTTCCCGTACAAAGCGGGTAATATTGCGCCCATTCAAGAGTGTGCAAAGCCTTTCGGATGGGTGCCAATGGGGACAGAATCCCTTGCGGGGGTTGAGTTGGCACAGTAGATTGTCTGTCCCGATATTATGGGCTATTCGGATGTCTCCTGGCTTTATCGGATGTTATTTGTACCGCAGATAAAATGCTGCGCTGAAAAGGTTTAGCTTGACTTTTTTCGGACATCTGTGCTATAATGATTTATATATAAGCTGAAAGGAGGAGCAATGCCATGATAATGATCTATTATAATGTCATGTTTTTGTTGTCGGTGCTGCTCACTCTCGGCTATGTTATGATCTGGCATAAACACTTCGATGTGCATATAACGGCTATTTTCATCCTTGTTCCCATATCGAATCTGATATTTCTGATTTTTGCGGAAGCGCAGACCCTTGAGGAAGCTCTGATAGCTCAGCGATTGACATACATCGGCGGCCTGTATCTGATCCTGATGATAATGCTGGTAATATTCTCAATGTGCAATATACGGCTCAAACGATGGATGTCTGCTATGCTGTATTTTATTACCACCGTTGTTTTTGTAACGAGTCAGACTATCGGAAAATCGGATATATTCTATAAGTCTGTCAGCTTTTCCCGGGAAAACGGAGTCGCCGTCCTGTATAAGGAATACGGGTTTATGCATACTGTTTCGCGGATCCTGATAATTGTTTACCTCATTCTCAGTGTAGCTGCGGTCATTTACAGCTATTTCTGGAAGAATCAGGTATCAAACAGAATGATCGTCCTGCTGCTGATACCTGTTCTCATTGCAAGTTTTGCCTTTTTCGCAGGAAGAAAGCTGATACCAAATGTCGAGCTCATCCCTGCAGCCTATGTCTTTGCCCAGTTCGTTTATATTATCATCATCTACCGTGTCAGCATCTATGATATCACAGATGTAACAGTGGATTCGATGATGAAGACCGGAGAGACCGGGATAGTTACCTGCGATTTCCAGTTCAGATACCTCGGCAGCAATGAGTTCGCAAAGGAAGTCTTCCCGGCTCTGAACGATATATCTGTCGATAACCAACTCAACAAGAGCCTGAAAGTCGCCAATACCATCTCCCGCTGGATCAAGGCCTTTAAGGACGACGAGACAAAGAACAAAGTTTTCTATGCCAAGGACGATAAGGTATATCTTATAGCTATCAGCTTCCTTTATAACGGCGTCCGCCGCAGAGGATATCAGATCTTTATCACAGACGATACCAAGAATCAGGAATACATAAAGCTCATCAATTCCTATAATGAACGCCTCAGCAAGGATGTTGCCGCAAAGACAAAGCATATAATCGAGATGCACGATAACCTTATCCTAAGCATGGCGACCATGGTCGAAAGCCGCGACAATTCCACCGGAGGCCATATCAGAAGGACCAGCATCGGAGTAAAACTGCTTATCGAGGAGATGCGCAAGGATCTGACCAATGAACTGTCAGATGAATTCTGCCACGATATTGTCAAGGCCGCACCGATGCACGACCTCGGAAAGATCGCAGTTGACGATGCTATCCTCAGAAAGCCGGGGCGCTTTACTCCGGAGGAATTCGATAAGATGAAGACCCACGCTGCCGAGGGCGCCCGGATAGTTCATGAGATACTCAAGAGCACTGACGATGAGACCTTCAAGAAGATCGCGGAGAATGTCGCTCATTATCACCATGAGCGCTGGGACGGCTCCGGCTACCCTGACGGCCTGAAGGGCGAGCAGATACCGCTGGAATCCCGTATCATGGCTATTGCGGATGTCTACGATGCTCTGGTCAGCAAGCGTGTGTATAAGGAAAAGATGTCATTTGAGAAAGCCAATGCTATCATAATGGAGGGAATGGGTACTCAGTTCGATAAATCGCTGGAGCGTTATTATGTCAGCGCAAGGCCGGAGCTTGAGAAATATTACTCTTCTTTTGAATGATCCTGACGCCTTCTGCGGATAAATTCCGCAGGGGCGCCTGTTTTGTTTCAGCAGTCCAAAAAATCAGACAGGATTTTGCTTCATCCCTCTTGATTTATCGGAAAGACTGTGATATAATGATTTTGTGTGACCGGACCATAGTCTTCAAGACAGAAACGGAGATGGGAAAATGAAACTGCGCATTATAACAGCAGCCTGTATCTGTGCGGCGCTCTGCCTCTGCGGATGCGAGGAGGAGGAAAGCTCCGGCTCTCCGGCTTCAACGGGCCAGACCACCGCGGCTGTGACCCAGCAGCAGACTTCTCCCGTAGAGGTCAGAAAGTATGAGTTCCCCTCCTTCCTCGGCAGTGAGGCGACAGCCGATATGCTGGCCAATATAGTCTCTGTGGGCTTTGACCCTGCACAGTCTGTTACAGATGCCGTGACCAGCCCCATTGAGGATGTCCGCTGCGATAAATGCTTCCTCGGAGAGTATTATACCTTCAACAGCAAGGGGCATATCGGGATAGCCAATTCAAACGGCGCTGTCATCATCGAGCCGGGTAAGTATACCGGCGCCGAGCTTGTCTCCAATGAGCTCATAAAGCTCAATAAGACCCGCAGCGAGGACGGAGTCTTCGATATGCTACAGGTCAGAGACGGAGTCGGCAGGCTGGTGGATGCCGAGTTCGATCCGGATAACATCAGCGTTACCGAGCTCCCGGGTGAGGATGAATCCAAGCCGGCTCAGTATTGCCTGGCTGTCCGCGGGAAGAATGACCTGCATACTTACGACTCCATCGAGCCGCTCAGCAAGGGCGCTCTCAGGACTTCAAGGATCTATTCCGCAGCCTATAAAGCCTCCGCAGGCGGAAGATACTATTATCTGATCTTCGATGAATACTATAATCTGACGATATGCGAGGCGGCTTATGCACAGATAAGGATGAAGATCGCCGGGACTTACGGCGAGTGCTATATCCTCAACGGCGACCACTACAGCGAGCTCTCGAAGATGATAAAGAGTTTCGGCAGCGAGCAGCAGGCCGTTAAACCCAATAAGGACGAGACTCTCGACTATATACAAATAGTATTCGGGATCTGCGCCGGCGATCAGCTCACAGTAACTGTCTCGGCAGACGGCTTCTGCCTGACCGACGGCCTGACTGTCAAAGGCCAGCCGATAAACAAATACTTCTCGGTCTATCCCAAGGAGACCTTTACCGATCTGGTCAACTGGGTCGGGGATGTGGTATCGACAGAATATGCAAGACATGAAACTGCAAGTCCACAGGTGTAATCCTGCAAGTTTGGCCTCAAAACAGTTGACATAAGCAGCTATCTGTGCTATTATTATGTTCGGAGAGCTGAAATATGAATTTTTACTTTCATTTTTGAATACAGATATACTGTCCGGCTCAGCCGGATAAAGGTTTCTCTTCGGAAAGGATACGATGATCAATGACCTTTTTGAGCACAGTGTTTCAGGCTGTAATACAAGGGCTGACCGAATTTCTGCCGGTCTCCAGCTCGGGACATCTCTCGCTGTATCAGCATTTTACCGGCAACAGCGGCGAGGGAGCTCTGTTCTTCTCTGCTGTCCTCCATCTCGGAACACTGGTCGCAGTATTCGTTGCTTTCAGGAAGCGCATTTATGCAATGATAAAAGAGCTGGGCTCGCTTTTCAAGGATATCTTTACGGGCAATTTCAAGCGGTCGGAGATGAATCCCAACAGGCGGATGATAATAATGATCTTCTTCTCCTGCTGCTGCCTGCTGCCCTTCGCCCCCTTCCTTGACTGGTTCGAGAGCATATCCGAAGACCAGAGCATAATGGCTGAGGGTATCTGCTTCCTCTATACCGCTGCGATACTTATGATGTCTGACCGCTGCGTCAAAGGCAATAAGACCGCCGGAGACATAAAGACCAAGGATTCCGTTACAGTCGGGTTCATGCAGGCTGTGGCCATGCTGCCGGGCGTATCCCGCTCCGGCTCGACTATCTCCTCCGGGCTCTTCTGCGGATTTACAAGAGATACTGCCGTCGAGTATTCCTTTATCCTCGGCATACCAGTCATCCTGATGGGCTGCCTTACGGAAGTCCGGGGCGCTGTGAAGTCGGATGCGGCTATCCCCTGGGGGAGCTGTGCGCTGGGGTTCATCATCGCGGCGCTGGTAGGCCTCGCAGCCATAAGGCTCGTCCGCTGGCTGGTCAAGACAGACAGATTCAAGATCTTCGCATATTATACCCTGGGGCTCGGCCTTATCGTAACGGCTGTCGCTGTTATCGAGCTGGTCCTCGGGCATCCGATCGTTTTCGATTGATCCACGATAAGGCTGTACGGGCTTTCGCCGCCGGCGGGGGCACGGCAGTCTTTCGGCGTTTTATATACGGCCCGATTAAAGGAGCCGAAAAATGATGAAATAACGTTTTTTGACACTTTTCGTGAGGTGAAAGGCATAAATGGCTTCGGCTAAGAACAGGAACAACAAAACATCGGCTTCAAAAAATACCCGCAGCACAGCGAAGAAGCCCGCCGCCAAGGGGAAGACATCTTCCGCCAGAGGCAGTGCCGCAAAGGCTGCTGCCGAGAAAAAGAGCGGCGAGGGCAGACGTTTCTGGAGCTTCATACTGTTCTTCTTCGGCATCGCCGAGCTGCTGCTGACCTATGTCAGGGGCGAGGGGCTCTGGGAGTCTATGTTCAGAGCAAACAGGGGCATTTTCGGGCTCGCTGTTTTCTTTGTTGCGCCGCTGATGATCTATCTGGCGCTCCAGGTCGCTTCGGACAAGCCCCAGAGCACGATAATCGCAAGACTCATACAAGGGCTCATCCTGCTGGTGCTGCTCAGCGGTACGACTCAGATACTCTTCGGCTCGCAGGTCACCGGGCCTACCTTTGGCAAAAAGCTCTCTATGCTCTATAACGACGGCGCTGCCCTGCAGGGCGGTGGAGTCGCTTCAGCACTTATCGGCTGGCCGCTGCTTTCGGTGTTTCGGAAAGTCGGCGGGGCTATAATCATAATCCTTCTCGACCTGACATTCATCCTCCTGCTCTCCAATGTTACGCTGCCGGGGCTCTTCAAGCTGCTGTCAAAGCCGTTTGTCGGCGGATATAAGGCTCTTGAGGAGGAGAGAGCTGCCCGCGCTGCCGCTAATGAGGAAAGGCTCCGCCTTCAGGCGGCCGAAGCTCATGCCGCAGAAGCCTTTAAAGCCAAGGCCGAGACTCCGGCGCCCGCATCCAGAGAGCGGAAAAGAGTCGATATCGCTAAGTATTACCGCGATGACGAGACGGAAAAGCAGGCCCGTAAAAAGAAAACAGACAGATTTGCCAATATCTTCACCACCGACCCGGATGAGTTCAAGCCCAAGGAAGAGCCGCCCAAGTCGGATATATCAAAGCTCATCGAAGAAGCTGTCGGCATGAGCACCGCCCGCAGCGAAGAGGACGAGCTGGCAGCTCAGCAGAAAAAAGAAGAAAATCTCAGGAAGAATCAGGATCATCCCGAGATCACCCTACCGAAATTCGGCCGCGGGAGCGTCTGGGATCTGCCTGTTGACAGGAGCAGGATCCCGACAGATGGGCCCGCCGGGCAGCCTGAACAGCCGAAGCCTGCCGCTGCTGCTGTGAAGCCTGAGCCGGAAAAGAAGCCGGAGCAGGCGCCCGCTGTGAAAAAGCCGCCCAGGCAGGAGCCGGCCCCGGAGAAGCAGAAGGAAGTCTATGTAGACAAAACAGGGCAGACTTCTATGGTAAAGCAGGACGAGAAGATCCCTGTATATACTTTCCCGCCTGTCGATATACTCAAATATGCTGCTAATGTCAGCTCCGCCGACGATGTGCAGGCTGAAGTGGCCGATAAGTCGCAGAAGCTGGTGCAGACGCTGGATGATTTCGGCATCAAGACTACTCTTGTCGGCATAAAGCGCGGCCCGTCGGTCACCAGATACGAGCTGGAGCCCGGCAGGGGAGTCTCTGTTTCCAAGATAGAGAACCGCGCCAAGGATATAGCTCTGAACCTTGCCACAAACGGTGTTCGTATCGCGCCGATCCCCGGCAAGGCCGCCATTGGTGTCGAGGTGCCCAACCTCAACCGCGACAGCGTTTCGCTGCGTGAGCTCATCGACAGCGATACCTACCGGAAGGCTTCAAGCAAGCTCTCGTTTGCTGTCGGCAAGGATATTGACGGCAAGATCGTTATGGGCGATATAGCAACGATGCCCCATATGCTCATAGCAGGAACTACCGGCTCCGGTAAGTCGGTGTTTACCAACTCTATCATACTGAACATCCTCTTCCACTGCACACCGGAAGAGGTCAAGCTGATACTTATCGACCCGAAAAAGGTGGAGTTCCCGGTCTATAACGGCATACCGCATCTGCTGATACCCGTCGTCACCGACCCGATGAAGGCGGCAGGCGCTCTGGGCTGGGCAGTCAACGAGATGATGAGGCGCTATAACCTCTTTGAGGCCAACGGCGTCAAGAATATCGAGGATTTCAACGAATTCGTTGACGAAAACCCCGAGCTCAACTACAAGAAGCTGCACTATGTTGTTATCATCATCGACGAGTTCGCTGACCTGATGCTGGCCGCCAAGAGCGAGGTCGAGGAAAGTGTAATGCGTCTGGCACAGCTTGCCCGTGCCGCAGGTATGCATATGCTGATAGCTACCCAGTCCCCGCGAACCGACGTTATCACAGGTCTTATCAAGGCAAATATCCCAAGCCGTACCGCACTTTCGGTGTCTTCAAACATCGACTCCCGCGTTATCCTCGATGAGAACGGCGCCGAAGACCTGCTGGGACGCGGCGACCTGCTCTACAAGCCTGTTGGCTATCCTAAGCCTTTGAGGATCCAGAGCGGCTTCGCCTCCACCAACGAAATACGGAACGTGGTCAAATTTCTAAAGAACGAGACCGGCGGAGAGTATGACGAGGAGATCGTCCACGAGGTTGAGAAGAACCAGCGCGAGCTGGAGCAGGCCAAGAACAAGAACTCTGTCTCTGCCGACGATATCGCAGTCAACCCTGATGACGATCTTATCAATCAGGCTATCACGATCATCGTCGAGAGCGGCAACGCTTCAACAGCCTTCCTCCAGAGAAAGCTGAAGCTGGGCTTCCCCAAGGCAGCCAGGATAATGGACGATATCGAGGCAATGGGGATAATCGGCCCCGCCAACGGCGCCAAGGCCAGACAGATAAACATATCCAAGGAAGAATGGTACGAGCGGCAGGGAAGATCCTGAACCGATCTTTCCTGAATAGCAGTATATACAGCATGACGGAAAAGGCCGCAGCCGGGGTGATCCGGCGGGATCGTGCCCGAAGGAGCAGTTTTACGGCACAGTAGGAGCAGTATATGGATTTCATTTTTGTGATCGGCCCGCCCGCTGTCGGCAAGACGACCCTTGCAGGCCGGCTCTATAAGCGGCTCGGAGGAGTATATATCGAGCAGAATATGATCCCGGAGTTCGTTATCCCGCCTTATGTCCTCGATCAGGGGGAATATGAGGAGAGGGTCTGCTTCGGAGCTGTCCTCAGCCAGATCGAGTATTTCCAGAGGCTTGGCCTGAGAAATATCGTAGTTACCGATCTTGACGATCTCAGAGCCAGAGAGCTCCCAAGCCTGTTCAAGGGGCGCCGATTTATCATCCTGCGGCTCTTTTCCTCCGACCCGGAGCAGATCAGGGTGCAGATGATACACCGAGCCAAAAATGAAGGCGGGCTCGTTGCCCTCAAAGGGGTCAGCAGGCTCAACGCTCTGATCTCGGAAAGGCCTCTGCTGCCGAATGAGGTCAGGCTGGACGTCGCCGGGAAGACCGGGGAGCAGATACTCGAAGAGGCAGTAAGCATCATAGACAGCTTCGAGCCCCTCCTCGATTACGATTATCTCCCCGACGATATGAAGAACTATCACTCATGGGTAAAAAGCCGGGGCCTGAGCTGGGAACTGACAGTGGAATGACCGATGCGGTCTGGAGACTAAGATGAGTAAAAGGCGTAAGAAACGAACATCCCGGCGGAGCGTCATAGGCGTACTGCTGCTTATCATCGCGGCTGCGGCGCTGATACTGACTCTGCTGGCAAAGGCAGGTGTCATCTCTCCTCAGGGCTGGTTCTCTTTCCTGAGAAAGAAACCCGCTGCTCCCGATGCCGGGACTTCTGTCCGGTTCATCGATGTCGGGCAGGGGGACTGCACACTGGTCATCTCTGAGGGAAAGGCTATGCTCATAGACTCCGGCGAGACCGACGGCAGGGATAAGGTCATAGCCTATATCAGGAGCCTCGGGATAAAGCGTCTGGAGCGGATCATAGTTACCCACCCCCATTCCGACCACATGGGCGAAATGGCGGATATCATAGACAGCTTTCAGGTCGGGAGCGTTTCGATGCCCCTGCTGCCGGATGCGCTGATACCTAAGACCTATTCCTATGAAAAAATGATGAAGTCGATCAGAAAACGGGGAGCCGAGCTGCTGAACGCCTCGGACGAGAGCTTCGATCTCGGAGAGATCAAAGTCACGACCTATGCCCCGAAGGAGTATGCCGAAGACCTGAACAACTGCTCGACTGTCGTTCTGATCAGGCACGGAGATAATTCATTCCTTGTCACAGGCGATTGCGAGAAGGAAGAGGAAGCCTGGCTGCTGGAACGCGGGGCGGAGCTGAAAGCAGATGTCCTGAGAGTCGGGCATCACGGCAGCTCTTCTGCTACCACAGAGCCTTTTCTGGCAGCGGTAAGACCGATGTATGCGGTCATATCCTGCGCCGCAGCCAACGATTACGGACATCCGTCAGAAAAAACGCTGAAGAGGCTCAGTGCCTTTGCACAGGAGATATTTATCACCCGGGACAACGGCACAGTAACATTTGTCTCCGACGGCAGCGGACTGAGTATTTACACAGAAAAATGATCTTGGGGTATTCGATATGGAGATAAGACTTTTTACAGATAAGGATGCAGAGGAGACAGCGCAGGTCATAGCTGAGACAGCAAGGGTCTGCAACAGCAAGGATTATCCCCCGGAGTTCATAGAGCAGCATATCATAGGTCTGCATAATGCAGAGGCGCTGAAAGCTTTCTCCAGGGAGCGGCACAGCTATGTGATCTGCGACAACGGCCGGATCATCGGCACGGGCAGTATCGCCGGCTACTGGGGGAGCGTTACCGAAAGCATCCTGCTGACTGTATTTATCCTGCCGGAGTATCAGGGCAGAGGGGTCGGCAGAAAGCTCATAGAAACGCTGGAGCAGGACGAATACTTTTTGAGAGCGCGGCGTATAGAGATACCCGCATCGCTGACTGCGGTCGGCTTCTACCGGAAAATGGGATACGATTTCAAAAACGGCGATACAGAACCGGAGGACGGCATCATGTACCGTCTGGAAAAGTTCAGACAGGTCTGAGTCACTTCAAAGCCTTGCATATACAGGCTTATAAATAATAATTCCTTTCAGGAGGCTCCGCTATGGAAAAGGATCTTTTTACACTTATCAACGAAAGGCTGCCCAAGCTCTCAAAGGGGCATAAGCTGATCGCCAATTTCATTCTCTCACACTACGATAAGGCAGCGTTTATGACAGCTCAGAAGCTGGGCGCGACTGTCGGAGTCAGCGAATCAACTGTCGTCAGATTTGCAACAGAGCTGGGCTATGACGGCTATCCCGCTCTCCAGCGGGCTTTGCAGGGGCTCATGCGCAATAAACTGACCGCTGTCCAGAGAATAGAAGTCATGAACGACAGGCTGACAAGAGACGATGTCCTCGAAAGGGTACTGAGCCTTGATATCGAGAAGATAAGGCGCACACTGGAGGAAACATCGGTCGCGGATTTCAACCGTGCCGTCGATATGATAACCTCCTGCAATACTATATACATCCTTGCTGCCAGAAGCACAGCTCCGCTGGCCAGCTTTCTGGGCTATTACTTTACTTTGATATTCCCGAAGGTCAAGCTGGTGCATAATTCGACTACCAGCGAGATGTTCGAGCAGATAATGCACATCGACGAGAAGGATGTCATCATAGGCATTTCCTTCCCCCGCTATTCAAGGCAGACCGTCAAGGCTCTGCAATTCGCCAAGAGCAAGGGAACACACGTTATTGCCCTGACCGATTCGATCAGCTCGCCTCTGGCACAGTATGCCGACACGCTCCTGCTGGCTCACAGCGATATGGCCTCATTTGTTGATTCTCTTGTCGCGCCCCTGAGCCTGATAAATGCGCTGATCGTCGCTGTCTCGATAAACGATATCGACAGGGTCTCCCGGAATTTTGAAAGGCTTGAGCAGATCTGGGAGGAATATGATGTGTACGAAAAATCGGACAATTCCTCAGACCCTCTGAAACCGTGAAGGGGAAAAGCGTAAAAAAGCCCAGGGTCACAGTAGTCGTCCCTGCGCATAATGAGGAAAAATATGTCGGGAGATGTATCGCTTCGATAAAGGAGTCGGCGGCACAGTATGGCGGCGAGACCGAGATCGTTATTGTCTGCAACCGCTGCACCGACAGGACAGCCCGGCTTGCAGAGAGCCTGGGCGCAAAAGTTGTCTTCAATGAGGACAGATGTATCGCCAAGGTGCGGAATTGCGGGATCAAAGCTGCTGAGGGCAGCATAATACTGACTATCGACTGCGATAACAGGATGACTCCTGGAACTATAAAGGAAGCAGTGTATCTGCTTCGGACAGGGAAGTATATCGGAGGAGGAGCGCCGATGAGGTTTGAGCGCTACTCTTTTCCCCTCCGGCTCAATGATCTGCTTTGCAGAGCCTCCTTCAGATTGACAGGTCTCTGGTGCGGGATCTTCTGGGCTGAGAAAAAGACCTTTGAGGCTGTCGGCGGATTTACCGAGCTCAAAGCTATGGAGGATGCCGCCACCGCCAGGAAGCTCAAGGCATTCGGAAGGGCACAGGGAAAGAATTACGGCGTCCTGAGAAAGAACCTGCTTATAAATTCGACACGCAAATATGACGATCTCGGAGACTGGCTCTATTTCAAGCTGATGATAAGGAATGCCGGGACGCTTATAAAAGCAGCCTTCGGTCATAAAGATGGATTGGATAGGCTGCTGGACGAGATGTTTTACGATTATAACGGATGAGTGATAGACGATAAATGGTTTTTGACAGACTTATAATAGGCGGGGGAGCCTCAGGGCTTTTCTGCGCTGTGCAGGCGGCCTGGCTGGGAGAAGAGGTCATAGTCGCCGAGCACGGAAAGAAATGCGGGCAGAAACTGCTCATTACAGGCAAAGGGCGCTGCAACGTTACAAATAACTGCGATGTGCAGACGGTGATGAAAAATATCCCACGCAACCCGAAGTTTATGTATTCCGCACTTTCCCGTTTCGCCCCGGAGGATACGATGGCTTTCTTTGAGAGCCTTGGTGTCCCGCTGAAGACCGAGCGCGGGAACCGTGTTTTCCCCGTCAGCAACAAGGCGGAGGACATCCGCAGGGCGCTGGTGAATGCCTGCAAGGATGCGGGAGTAAGATTTGTGACCGACGAGATAAAGGAGCTTATCACTGAGGGCGGAGCCTGTGTCGGAGCGAGGTCTGCCTTTGAGGAATACCGGGCGGGAAAGGTGGTAGTCGCAACAGGCGGCAGGAGCTATCCTGTTACCGGCTCTACCGGGGACGGTTACAGGCTGGCCGAAAGTGCCGGCCATAAGGTGACGGATATCTCTCCCTCGCTGGTGCCTGTGGTCTGCGAAGAACGGGACTGCACCGAAATGATGGGGCTCTCGCTGCGTAACTGCACGCTGTCGCTCTATGACGGCGGCAAAAGGCCGGTCTATACCGAGCTGGGTGAGATGCTGTTTACTCACTTCGGCATGAGCGGACCGCTGATCCTTTCGGCTTCGGCGCACATGACAGGGCTGGGGGCTAAGAAATATACGGTAGTCATCGACCTGAAACCGGGGCTCCCGGAGGAAAAGCTGGATGCGCGTATCCTGCGGGATATCGCCGCCGAGCCCAACCGCGATCTCTCAAATCTGCTGAGACGGCTGCTGCCTGCAAAGATGATACCCGTTGTCATCAGGCGCAGCGGGCTCTCTCCGACGAAGAAGGGAAATCAGCTTACTGCCGGGGAAAGAGCATCGCTGATAAGCTCTGTTAAAGGCCTGAGCTTTACAGTCAAGGGGCTGAGGCCTGTTGAAGAGGCGATAATCACCAGAGGCGGAGTCTGTGTCGATGAGATAAGCCCGAAGAATATGGAGTCAAAGCTGGTGCCGGGGCTGTATTTCATCGGCGAGGTGCTGGATGTGGATGCCTACACCGGGGGCTTCAATTTGCAGATCGCCTTCGCTACGGCCTATGCCTGCGCTAACGGATAGGCTTTGCTCCAGCGGGGCATAACGGCAGACGCTGAGTCAGCCAGCAGTTTGCCTGACAGAATAATATGGGAGTAATATAGAATGTCTAAAGTATTTCTTATGTGCGGCAGGATATGCTCCGGTAAGAGCACCTATGCCCGCAAGCTAAGAGAGGAACACAAGGCGGTCATTCTCTCAGTGGATGAGATCACACTGGCTCTTTTCGGACGTGATGTAGGAGAAAAACACGACAGCTATGTTGAAAAGGCCGAGGAGTATCTTTACGGAAAAGCCCTTGAGATACTGGAGAGCGGGATAAATGTCGTCCTCGACTGGGGCTTCTGGACAAGACAGGAGCGCGACTATGCCAGAGATCTTTTCGGCTCCCGGGGGATAGAATACGAGTTCTTCTACCCGGAGATCAGCCCGGAAGAATGGAAACGCCGTGTGCAGAAGCGCGATCGGGAAATACTTGAGGGCAGGCTGGAGGCCTATTATGTGGATGAGGGCCTGATGGCCAAATTCGAGGGTATATTCGAGCCCCCGGAGCCGGATGAGGAGATCACATTCATCCCGCAGCCCGGTTCGCCTTTGAAAGAATAGGGCTCCCGGCCAGATGTCTTTACTTTTGCGTTAAAATATGATATAATACTAACACCTTGAATGGAGGTAATTGAGATATGGGAATAAATGTTGCTCTTGACGGCCCCTCCGGAGCCGGAAAATCTACTATCGCAAAAAAGATCGCTGCGAGGATGAAGTATGTCTATGTCGATACCGGCGCACTTTACCGCTCTATCGCATACTATGTCATCTCAAAGGGCGCTCAGCCGGGAGACAAGGAGGCTGTGGTGCCGCTGCTCCCGGAGATAAATGTTTCTCTGGCTTATGTTGACGGCGCACAGCACGTTTTCCTCAACGATGAGGATGTTTCCGACAAGATCCGTACCCCGGAGATATCCATGGGAGCCTCTGCTGTCTCGGCAATACCCGAAGTCAGGGAGTTCCTCTTCGGGCTGCAAAGAGATATCGCCGCCAAGAACGATATAATAATGGACGGCCGGGATATCGGCACTGTCGTCCTGCCGGATGCGGATGTAAAGATATTCCTTACAGCCTCCGCCGAGGAGAGAGCCCGCCGTCGCTTCAAGGAATTGCAGGAAAAGGGCGACCCGTCTACCTATGAGGAAGTCCTTGCAGATATAAATCAGCGGGATTATAACGACACACACCGCGAGATCGCTCCCCTCAGAAAGGCCGATGACGCCATTGAGGTTGATTCAACAGAGATGGGTCTCGATGAGGTGGTCGAGCATATCGCCGGGATAATTGAAGAGAAGGCAGGAAAGAAACGCCCTCCCCGGGAGAAGAAGGAGAGAAAGCCCCTACTTGATTTCTCCGGGATCGAGCCTGTGAAAAGAGGAAAGAAGCTCAACCCCTTCCGCATCTTCTTCTATAATTTACTGAGATATATTGTTCTTTTCTGCTTCAAGATCAAGTTCAACCTCAAATTCGAGGGCAAGGAAAATGTCCCCAAGGACGGCAGCAATATCTTCGCTTCCAACCACAGGAGGATGCTGGACCCTGTGCTGATCGAGCTTCAGTGCCGCGTGCCTAACTCCTTTATGGCCAAGGAGGAGCTTTTCCAGGGCAACAAGATCTTCGTCTGGCTGATAAAGAAATTCGGAGCTTTCCCCGTCCAGAGAGGAAAGGGCGACACAGGCGCTCTCAATCTTGCTTTTGAGAAGCTGGAAATGGGCCGCAACCTCGTCATCTTCCCGGAAGGGACACGCTCCAAGGACGGTACTGTCGGCAAGGGCAAGACCGGTGTCGCTCTGATAGCTGCCGTAGCCCAGTGCCCTGTCATCCCCGTCGGGATAAACTATTACGGCAAGGCTAAGATCCGCCAGAAGATAGTAGTCCGCTATGGCAAGCCTATCAGCCCGGAGCAGCTCAGAATAACTACCCCCGGCCCTAAGGAACTCAAGCTCCTCCGCACGACGATTATGGATTCCATAAAGGAATTGGTGCATTAAATGTTAAGAAATTGTAAAATTTGCGTCGCGAAGACCGCAGGTTTCTGTTTTGGTGTAGACAGAGCCGTAAAAATAGTGTATAATGAATTAGATATCCGTAACAATGTAGTGACGTTAGGGCCTATAATCCATAACGGAGATGTGGTCGCCGACCTTGAGCGGAAAGGTTGTAAGGCCGTTTCGCTCGACGAAGTGACCGAGGACCGCACCGTTATCATACGTTCCCACGGAGTTGCAAGAAGCGTTTACGACCGTCTCAGCAAAATAGGCTGCCGCATAGTCGATGCGACCTGCCCGTTCGTCGCAAGGATCCATAAGATCGCAGAGGAGCGCTCGCAGGAGGGCTATACCGTCCTCATCGCCGGAGACCCGGATCACCCGGAGGTCGAGGGCATCAGAGGGCACTGTGTCGGAGAGTCCTTTGTGTTCGATGGATGTAAAGAGCTTGAAAACTTGGTGAAAAGTGAAGAGCTTTCGCAAAAAAAACTTGCAATTCTCGCGCAGACAACGTATAATAAGAAAAAATGGGAGGAATGCTGCGATCTTATCGCGCAGGAAGCTCCCGGCGCGCTGATCTTCCATACTATCTGCAACGCGACTGCCGACAGGCAGGAGGAGGCTATGAGCCTCGCCTCTCAGGCAGACCTTATGGTAGTGGTCGGCGGGCGGCACAGCTCCAACACCTTAAAGCTCGTATCTGTCTGCGAGGGGTTATGCCCCTGCATTCTGGTCGAGCGGGCCGAAGAGCTGAAAAATATGGAGCTCGACCTATCTGATGCTCGTTTTATCGGGATCTCTGCCGGCGCTTCAACTCCGGCTTACATAATCAAGGAGGTACAACAGACCATGAGTGAAATGATCAACAACGAAGAGGAATTTAATTTTGAGGAGGCACTGGAAGCTTCTCTGAAGCCCATACATATCAATAAGAGAGTGCAGGGCACTGTTCTGAGTGTAAACAACAATGAAGTTTTCGTAGACCTCGGCACAAAGCAGCAGGGCATCATCCCCGCTTCCGAGCTTTCTGACGACCCCGGCGCAAAGCCCGAGGATGTTGTCAAGGTCGGTGATGTGGTAGACCTTATCGTACTCAAGCCCAACGATCAGGAAGGTATCGTTACCCTCTCCAAGAAGAGAGTAGACGCAGCTCTCGGCTTCGAGAAGATCTGCGCAGCCAAGGAGGAGGACGCTGTCCTCTCCGGCGTCGTTACCAACGTTATCAAGGGCGGCGTGCTGGTAAGCTCCAACGGTGTCAAGGTGTTCGTTCCTGCTTCCCAGGCTGCTCCCAAGAGAGATTTCGATCTCAATTCTCTCCTCCGCCAGACAGTTGAATTCAAGATCCTTGAAGTCAACGAGGGCAAGCAGAGAGCAGTAGGCTCCATCAGAGCTGTCGCAAGAGAGCAGAGAGCTGCAGCACAGTCTGCGTTCTTTGAGAATACCAAAGTCGGCGATACCGTTTCCGGCGAGGTAAAGAGCATCACCGATTACGGCGTGTTCGTTGATCTCGGCGGAGTTGACGGCCTCGTAAGAAGAGCTGATCTTAGCTGGAACCGCTTTAAGCATCCTTCCGAGATCGTAAGCGTCGGCGATAAGATCAATGTTACTATCAAGGATATCGACCCTGAGACCAAGAAGGTCGCTCTCTCCTATAAGAAGGATTCCGAAAATCCCTGGGAGATCTTCTGCGCTAACTATGAGCAGGGCCAGGTTATCAAGGTAACTGTGGTTTCGATCACTTCTTTCGGTGCATTTGCACAGATCATCAACGGTGTTGACGGCCTTATCCACATCTCCCAGATCGCTAACAAGAGAGTTGACAATGTTGCAGAGATGCTGAAGGTAGGCGACGAGGTCGAGGTCAAGATAACTGAGATCGACCGGGATAAGAAGCGCATCAGCCTTTCTATGAGAGCACTCCTCCCCGAGGACGAGCCTGTATATGACTCCGAGGCAGAGGAAGATGCTTCCGAAGAGAAAGGCGCTGACGAGGAATAAGCGATAAAACAGAATAACATCGCTCGTTCAATCGTGCGCTTTGCACTATTTGATAAAGCAGCAAGGGGGCGAGAGATCGTCCCCTTTAACTGTTCTATGACATACTGTGCGTGAATAGAGAATGCCTTGAGGCGATATACTAAGCACAGAATGTCCGAAGGGAGGCTTTTTATCCGCTTTGCGGAAACGTATGGAAAATACAGTCAGAAAAGCTAAGCACAGGCGCAGGCAGAAAAGCACAGGACGTAAAGCTCTTCACGTCGCAGTCAGGAGCTTGAAGGTCTTTGGAACGCTGCTGCTCTCGCTGTTTTTGATAATCATAATCACAGGCTCGATCTTCGTGACCGTTCTTACTATCTATGTCCTTAATTTTGCCGATACAGAGGATGTTATCACTCTGGACAGCAGGTCTATCGCCAGGAGCAATATCACCAAGTTCCTCTGCGATAACCCGGATTATGCTCCTGACGATCCGAATTCCGACCCATATGTGATGCAGTATGCCCTCCAGAGCCAGCAGAGAAGAGCTCAGTGGATCGACCTCCGCGAGGTCCCGACTTATGTTCAGGATGCCTTTATCTCCGCCGAGGACGAGCGCTTTATGGAGCACGACGGCGTTGACTTCAAGCGTACCTTCGGTGCCATAATCTATACCCTGTTGGGAAGACGTCAGGGCGGTTCGACTATTACGATGCAGACTATAAAGAATATCACCGGAGATGACGCCGTTACCGGAACTCAGGGTATCGAGCGTAAGATCAAGGAGATATTCAGAGCGATTAATGTCGAGAAGAAGTATACCAAGGAAGATATCCTGGAGTGCTATCTCAACATAATCGGCCTTGGCGACGGCAAACAGGATATCGTCGGGATCCAGGCCGCTGCCAACTATTACTTCAACAAGGATGTCACTCAGCTCGACCTTGCAGAGGCTGCTTCGCTGGCAGCGATAACCAAATCTCCCGTTGACCTTAACCCGCTGACCAACTTCGAGCAGAATCAGGAGCGCCAGCAGTGGGTGCTCAGGAAAATGCAGGAGCTGGGCGCTATTACCGACGGCGAGTTCGATTACGCTATGAACGAGATGCTCACCGTTACCGGAGACCCGTCTTTCCAGAGCAGAGCAGATGTAGATGCCGAGGAGATCGCAGATCAGGGCATGACCTCGTGGTTCATGGATGAAGCGATACAGGAGGCTATCTCAAGGATCTCTGTAAGAAGAGGTATCTCCGAGGAGGAGGCCAGAGCTGACCTTTACAGCGGCGGCTATACTGTTTATACCTCCTGCGACCTTAATATGCAGAACAAGCTGGAAAAGGAAATGCAGGATAAGACCAATTTCCAGAGCTGGCCGCTGCAGAAGGATGACCTTATCTCAGGCTTCATCTGCATGGACCTCCGCGGAAATGTCAAGGCGGTCGTCGGAAAGAGAACAGAAAAGACCGTCTGGGATGAATTCGATATCGCAACGGATGCCGAGCGTTCCCCCGGTTCCTGCATCAAGCCGATCGCTTCGTATGCTCCGGCTCTTGAACAGGATCTTATGACCTATTCCACACTTTTCAATGATAAGCCTATCGAGATAATCAATGCTCAGGGGCAGAAAGAAAAGTGGCCTGTCAACTATTCCGAGACAGGCGAGGACGGTAACTGGTCGCTGCAGGATCTTACCACATGGCAGATGCTGATGCGCTCGCTGAATACCTGCCCCGCACAGCTCATCGAGAAAATGACTCCCGCTTATTCTGTCGAGTTCCTGAAGGAAAAGCTGGATATCACTACTCTGCATGACGCAGATGTCAACTATGCCCCTGTAACGGTCGGCGGTCTGACAACAGGTACCAGGCTCAAGGAGCTGGTCGGCGCTTATATGATCTTCGGCAACGGCGGAAGAAAATATGACGTTACCTTCGTCAATAAGATCGTGAATACAGCCGGAGACGTTATCTATGAAAAGAACGATGGCTATAAGCAGGCAATAAGCGAATCTACAGCTTATGTCATGAACAGGATGATGCAGAAGGTCATCACAGACCCGCAGGGTACAGGCCGATATGCCAAGCTGAACAATACCGCTCTTGCCGGAAAGACAGGTACTTCCTCCAAGTGGAAAGACCTCTCCTTTGTCGGAGTTACTCCCGACTACGTAAGCGGTATCTGGATAGGCTTTGACCCCCAGAAGCAGATACCGACCACCGAGTATCAGAATATCGCTTCGATCTGGAAAAATATCTTCGGAGATGTTGCCGAGACAGAGAAGCATCACGAATTCTCAATGCCGGATACCGTCGTTGAGCAGAGATACTGCACAAGGACCGGCCTCCTCGCAGGGCCGACCTGCGCCTCTACCGATATCGGATACTACAAGCAGACAAATGTCCCCGCAGTTTGCAGCGGAGTTCATTACTGAGATCAGAACACAGAGCTGCCTCTGCCTTAGCCGGGGCAGCTCTTTTGTGAAATGAGGAAAAATATATGGATACTATCAGGCTTTGCTGCCCCTGCCATTTCGGATTGGAAAGCGTGCTGAAATATGAGATCGGGAAGCTGGGGGCGGAGAATATCACCGTCAGCGACGGAAAGATATGCTTCGACGGCGACGAGGCGATGATCGCCAGAGCGAACTACCGCCTTGCTACCGCCGAAAGAGTCTTAGTTGAGCTGGGGAGCTTTACTGCGCTTTCTTTTGAGGAGCTTTACCAGGGGGTAAGATCGCTCCCGTTGGAACATTTTATCGGCAGGAAGGATGCCTTCCCGGTAAAGGGCCATTCTCTTGATTCGAGGCTGCACAGTGTCCCGGACTGCCAGAGGATAATCAAAAAAGCCGCAGTTGACAGGCTGGGCTCAAAATACGGCATCGAAAGATTTGAAGAGACCGGAGCTCTGCATCAGCTTCAATTCGTGATCCGGAAGGATATCTGCACAGTTTCTCTCGACACCTCAGGGCAGGGGCTCCATAAACGCGGATACCGCCGCAATTCCAATGATGCCCCCATCAAAGAGACTCTTGCAGCCGGGATCATAGACTTGGCGAGGGTCAGAGCCGATACCGTTCTTGTAGATCCGATGTGCGGCTCCGGGACATTGCTCATCGAGGGCGCATATAAGGCCGCCAACATAGCTCCCGGGTTAAGAAGGCATTTTACCGCCGAGAACTGGGATATCATTCCTCAGGAGGTCTGGAGAGAGGAGAAGGAAAAGGCGCTGTCCGAGGTCGTGAAAGGAACGGCATTCCGGGCCATAGGCTACGACATCGACCCGGAAGCTGTCGCACTTACGACGGATAATGCAAAAAAAGCCGGAGTTATCGCTAAGGTCTCGGCTAACATGGGAGATATAAAGGATTTCATCCACCGTGACGGCACCGTTACGGTCTGCAACCCGCCCTACGGCGAGAGAATGCTGGAGCTCAAGCAGGCAGAACAGCTCTACAGGCAGATGGGAGAGCGCCTCAGCCCCTCAAAAGACCGACCCTGCCTGATAATCACCCCGCACGAGGACTTTGAGACCTTCTTTGGAAAAAAGGCTGACAAAAAGCGCAAGCTCTATAACGGTATGATAAAATGCGATCTCTATATGTACTTCAAATAAGGGGGAAGAGCCTTGGATATCAGAGTAAAGCAGACCTGCAGATCGCTCTCGGAAAGCTGCGAGCTGCTGGATAAGAGAGGATACAGGGTAAATCAGGGGAAGAACAGTATCGCGGCGTTCGCAAAGCTGTCGCTGCTGAGGCTGTTCGTATTTCTCGGTTCCAGAGGGCGGAAGCTCAGCGGAGCCGAAGCGCTCTATATCAGCGAATTTATGGGGACATCTTACGAAAGCAGCGAGATCTCCAGGATAGTCCGGGTCGATAAGCTGGGGCAGGACAATGTCATCGACCCCTTCGTTATGCTCTGCGCTCCTTTTGCGGAGGCTGAATGCGACGGTGTTCTGGCCGGGGGAACAGAGAAACTGATCGGGGCTGTCAACGAGATAGTCCTGGACTTTATCGCCTGCGACGGCAAGACAGACAGTGAGGAATCTGCTGTCCTGGGAAAACTGATCTTCAGAATGAAGAACTTTGCATCAAGCTGGCTCACAGCCAGCGGAGCCAGGCCGCCCCGCAGGCCTCCGGCAGAGCCCGCTCACGCCGAGGCCGTATCGCAGCCGTCTCCGTCGTCTAAGGAGCCTGAAAAGACTCTTGACGAGCTTATGGACGAGCTTAATGAGCTTGTCGGTCTGGAAACAGTGAAAAGCGAGGTCTACAGCCTCTCGAACCTTATAAGAGTCAGAAAACTGAGGGAGGAAAGAGGCTTCAAGCAGCCCAAGGTCTCTCTGCATCTGGTATTCACGGGCGGCCCTGGGACGGGGAAGACAACGGTAGCAAGGCTGATCGCCGGGATATACCACTGCCTCGGAGCGCTTTCCAAAGGTCAGCTTGTGGAGGTTGACCGTTCCGGGCTGGTCAGCGGATATGTAGGGCAGACAGCTATAAAGACCAGGCAGGTCTGTGAGAGCGCACTGGGTGGAGTGCTGTTCATCGACGAAGCATACTCTTTGACGACTCATACCGGGCAGAATGATTTTGGGATGGAGGCTGTTGATACCGTCCTTAAATTCATGGAGGATAACCGGGATGATTTTGTTGTCATAGTCGCAGGATATACAGATCTCATGGAGCAATTCCTTACATCAAACCCGGGGCTGCGTTCCCGCTTCAACAAATTCATCGATTTTCCGGATTATACTGCTGACGAGCTGGTAGACATATTCCTGCTGCGCTGCAAGAGCTACAAGCTGGAAGTTGAGGACGAGGCGATCGAATGTGTAAGGACATTCTTTGAAGAACGCTGCACGACGAGGCCGGAGGGCTTCGCAAATGCGAGAGATGCGAGAAATTATTTTGAGCGTGTTCTGACACAGCAGGCTGACCGTCTTGCGCCGATGGAATCCCCCACAGATGAAGAACTGATGACCATAACCGTTGCAGATGTCATCGGTGTCATTCTATTTTAACTCCGAAACGCGGCGCTCCCGGTGGTCGCTTGCTGTCGTTGGTGGGTCGTCGTTACGCCCTGCAACGATGCCGGAAGGTTCAGCGGCGTCTTTCCTTTAGAGGGGCGGGACGTTGTTAGTGGCGGGGTCACAGAACAAGTGATGCACCGCACAAAGCGGACAATATTGCGCCAATCCAAGGGTGCGCCAGCCCTTGGCAGGGGGTCAAGGGGGACAGCGTCCCCTTTGCAGAGCACGAGACAGAGTCTCGTCCGGAACGCAGTTCCGGCAAGGCGCGGCATAACGAAAAATAAGGGAGACCAAAGCAAGGTCTCCCTACATTTTTATGTGGACGAACAAAAAATGCCGCGCCGACAAAACCCTTTAGCCCGCTGGCACAGGAAACAGTGAGCGCAGCGAACGTCTTTCCGTTTTTTTAACGCCGAAACGCGTTTTTTAACGCCGGGGCGCGGCGCTCCCGTTGGTCGCTTGCTGTCGTTGCGGGGTCGTCGTTACGCCCTGCGACGCTGCCGGAAGGTTCAGCGACGTCTTTCATTTAGAGGTGCGGGACGTTGTGTAAGGGGTGTTGCGCCGCCACAGCATAAGTGAAAACACCACTTGCACTCACGCCTAATTTCGGGGGCTTTCCGGTCGCCCCCGAACCCCTTCGGGTACTTGCTGTCGTTTATTTGTCGTCTGTATGCCCTGCGACGCTGCCGGAAGGTTCAGCGGCGTCTTTCCCTTAGAGGGGCGGGACGTTGTTAGTAGCGGGGTCACATAACAAGTACTGCACCGCACAAAGCGGGCAACATTGCGCCCATCCAAGGGCGCGCCAGCCCTTGGCAGGGGGTCAAGGGGGACAGCGTCCCCTTTGCAGAGCACGAGACAGGGTCTCGTCCGGAACGCAGTTCCGGCAAGGCGCGGCGGCGGAGTGCTTTGAAAAGCTGATCGAAAAAAAGAAAAGGCTGTTCGTAGTGTGACAGCCTTTTTCTGTTGATCATTCATTCTGATTCGGATTCGTAGTATTTGTGGGTTATAATGCTCTCTCCGCGCTCATTTATCAGCGTTTCTTCAAGGTTTGTGTTGAGCATATATGCAGTGAAGGTCGCGCCGAGCACCAGCAGACTGACGATTATCAGTATCCCGATACGGAACTTCGGGCGCGTTCTCTCGCTCTTTTTCTCCTTTGGCATCATATCGCTCCTTTCGGTCTCTGAGACTATTATAACACAATCCCACAGGTTTTGCAAGAGGATTTTTCAGCCTTTATCTTGCCGCCCCGAGCTCGGAGTGAAAATAGATCTCGTACCAGATAAGGAAGGTAAATACCGTCCAGATCTTGCGGGAGCAGTCATATTTGCCGGATCGGTGAGTGTCCAGCAGAGAGATAAGTTTGTCGGTGTTGAAGAACTGCTTTGCATCATCGGAGAGGAAATAGCTCTTGACATAGTTGTAGTATTTATCCTCCTTGAGCCATACTCTTATTGGCACAGGGAAGCCCAGCTTGTCTTTATTGGCAGTCTGAGGAGGGCAGGATCTCAAGGCGGCGATACGCATAGCATATTTTGTTGCATCCTTGGTGACGCGGTGTTTTGTCGGGATCTTTTCTGCCAGAGCCATTACCTCCTTGTCAAGGAAGGGGACTCTCAGCTCCAGCGAGTGCGCCATACTCATCTTGTCGGCTTTCAGAAGGATGTCGCCGGTCATCCAGAGATGCAGATCAAGATACTGCATCTGTGTTACCTGATCGTTGTCCTTACATTCATCGTAAAAGGGTTTGGTTATCGCGGAAGGGGCAGGAGCCGAGGTCCTGATCTTCAGCAGAGCCTTGCGCTCTTTCTCTGTAAAGATATAGGCGTTCCCGATAAAGCGCTCCTGCAGGCTCTGTGAGCCTCGGATAAGGAAGTTGACTCCGTGCTTTTTCGGCAGCTTTTGCGCTACAGCGCCGATGCCTCGTCTGATCGGACGGGGGATGTGCTCATATCCGGCCATATCGGCGGGGTTATGGTAGATATTGTAGCCTCCGAAGATCTCGTCGGCTCCCTCGCCGCTGAGGACAACCTTTACCTTTTCTGCGGCCAGCCTGCAAACGAAATATAGGGCTATGGCGGCAGGGTCGGCAAGCGGTTCATCCATCTGGTACTGGATCTTTGGGAAGCAGCCCCAGTATTCTTCGGGGGTGATTATATGGGAGAAATTCTCCTTGCCGATATATTTGGAAAACTCCTTGGCATAGCCGATCTCGTTATATTTCTCATCCTCTCCGAAGCCGACGGTGAAGGTCTTATCCACATCCGCGACCGCAGCCGCATAGCTGGAATCGACTCCGCTGGAAAGGAATGAGCCGACTTCGACATCCGCGATCTTGTGTGCGCGGACAGAATCCTTGAAGGTGTCGCTGATACGGTTTACCCATTCTTCGAGGTCGGGCTCGTTGTCCGGGGTGAACCTGATGCGGTGATAGCGTTCAATTGTGAGGTCGCCGTCCTTATAAGTAAAGCAGTGGGAGGCGGGGAGCTTGAAAACATTTTTGAAGAAGGTCTCCTCAGTGACACTGTACTGGAAGGAGAGATAGCTCTCCAGAGCATCGGTGTTGAGTTCCTTTTTGAAATCCGGATGGTCGAGGAAGCTCTTGATCTCACTGCCCCACATAAATGTCTTGCCCATCCTGGCGTAATAGAGGGGCTTTATGCCGAAGAAGTCGCGGGCGCCGAAAAGCTCTCCGCTCTCAGTGTTGCAGATGACAAAGGCGAACATCCCACGGAGGCGCTCCAGCATATCCTTTCCCCACTGTTCATAGCCATGGATAAGGACTTCGGTATCTGTCATGCTTCGGAAGGTATGCCCCGCAGCGATCAGCTCCTCTTTGAGCTCACGGTAATTGTAGATCTCGCCGTTAAAGGTAATGACGAGAGATTTGTCTTCGTTAAAGATAGGCTGGCTGCCGTTTTCGGAGAGGTCGATTATCGAGAGCCTGCGAAAGCCCATAGCGACCTTATCGCCGAGATAGTAGCCTTCGGAATCGGGGCCTCTGTGGATGATGCGGTCGGTCATCTTTCTGATGATCCCGGAGGCATTTTCCTGCCTCCCCGCAAAGCCTGTTATTCCGCACATAAAAGCACCTCCTGCAAGTTCAGTACGCTGAAAATTCATAAGCGCCCGGGCGTTTGCCCGCTGATATTATAATCATATCATATTTTCGGTTTTCATTCAATATGCGCTTTGAACAAAATGCAGCAATAATTGTCTGAAAATTCATATCTTTGAACTATTGTTTTTCAGACATTTCCCCGTAAAGAAGCGGGCCGCTCATCCCAGCAGCCCGCTTATGCCCTCTTCTTTGAATTTCTTTTTGTAGTATTCCAGCTCTTCCGAGATTTTTTTGTCGATAGCCCGCATACCCAGCAGCTCAACGGGAGCTTTGTCGTCAGTAAGGATGCGGTTCTTGCTCTCATAGCGTATCAGCCTGCGTGAAATGCTGTCCATAAGGTCGATAAGATCGGCTCTTTGCAGCTTTTCGGTATTTTGGGAGAGGGTCGCCAGCATATCCTCGCTGTTGGATGCAAAAAGCTCGCGGTTGGTGGAGCCTATGACATCCGCTGAATAGACCTGAGAAAAGACCTCTGAGACGGTGTCTGCCAGGTATTCGTTGATACCGTCTTCGCCGTCGGAGCGCATATTCATATTAACGACCATGACTCCGCCGTCGCGGAGGCTTTCCTTGACCAGCGTGAAGAATTCCCTGGTAGACATCTGAAAGGGGATAGTGATATCCTGATAAGCATCGACCATTATGACATCGTAGCGCTTGTCCTCTCCGCTGCGGCGCTTGGCTCTCAGGGCTTCGAGATAAGCTCTTCCGTCGTATTCTGTGACATTGATATTCCGGTCGAGCTGGAAGTATTCATAGGCAAGGTCGGTGATCTTGCTGTCGATCTCGACACCCTCGGCCTGCATATCCGGAAAGCAGGAGAGGCACTGTTTGGCGTAAGTCCCTGTTCCCATACCGAGTATCAGCAGCTCGCTCTTTTCGCCTCCGGCGCTCATAAGCGGAGCCGCCATAGCAGTATCGTAATAAAGCCCGGAGAGCCCGCCGTTTTTCATATAGATCGACTGAACGCCGAAGAGAACGTTGGTGGAGAGCACTGTTTTTTCGTCTGAGTCCTTGACCTGGAGGTAATTATAAACGCTCTCGCCCTCGTAGGCCAGGGATTTCTCCCAGAATGCGAAGCCCAGGGCTGTCCCGGAGATACAGAAGCCGATGAAGAGCACTGTGCAGACCGCGCAGCGTATCCTGCATCTGTGGCTGGAGATGAAATACACCAGAGCCAGCAGAAGCAGCACACCCGAGAAGATAAGGAAGGTAACGGCTGTGCCGACAGCGGGGATGGTGATAAAGGTCGGGGCGAAGGTCCCGATTATACTGCCTATGGTGTTGAAGGCACCGAGAGTGCCGACAGTACGTCCGTTATCGTTGAGGCTGTCTGTGGTGTATTTGACAAGAGAAGGAGTAACTGTTCCCAGCAGGAAGAGGGGAAAAACAAACAGTACCATGCAGACTATGAAGGAAGCCCAGATCAGAAGATTGGTGCTGACGGTAACTATCAGCAGGGCAGAGACTCCGAGAATTACCAGCTTGCCGATAAACGGGATAGCAGCGATCCAGACTGCTGAGATGAGGATACGTTTATAGAGCCTGTCCGGGTCTGGGTCTTTATCGGCACTTTTTCCGCCGAAGTAATTACCGAGAGCCATAGCGATCATAATAGTTCCGATGATAATAGTCCAGACGATCTGAGAGGAGCTGAAATAGGGTGCGAGGAGCCTGCTGGCGCCCAGCTCAACTGCCATGACAGACATACCGGAGAAGAACTCGGTAAGATAGAGGTAGGCTTTATGATTAAGTATAGGGGCTTTTTTATGTTCGGCATTCTGTTCCAAAGAGATCATCCTTCCTTTATACTGAGTCATATCAGCATTGATTATAACACGCCCTCCCCCACATTGTCAACTCTTTTCCGCTGCTGACTTATAAAAAGGGGGGAGATAAGGGCAGGATAAAGAAATGTCTTTTTTGCATTAAAAAGACCCGGCGGCTACTTGATTTTGGAGGCATTATGTGATAAACTTTATCATAGGATGGTGTATCCGCAAAAATGGATCTATAGGGCGGAGGTGCGTTATTGATGATAACTCAAAAGCTCAACGAAAACTGGCTGATGATCGACGGGGACAGAAGCTATAAGTGCAGTGTCCCGTGCTCGGTCTACGATACGCTCTATAAGGAGGGCGTTATCGAGCACCCTTATTACCGCGACAATGAAAAAAAGTATACTTCTGTTTCAGACAGGGATTTTATCTTCGAGAAGTATTTTACTCTCGACCACAGGCTCCTTTCGCAGGACAGGCTCTATCTGCGCTTCGACGGAGTCGATACCCTGGCGAATATCTACCTGAACGGAAGATATCTGGGCTCATGCAATAATATGCACCGAAGCTGGGAGTTCGATGTCAAGGGTATCGCTGCGGACGAGAATACGCTGACAGTCGAGATCGCATCTCCGACGAAGTATATCGCTGAAGCCTATAAAAGACGTCCTCTCGCAGGAGTAGAGCATTGTATCGAGGGCTATCAGCATATCCGTAAGGCGCATTATATGTTCGGCTGGGATTGGGGAACAAAGCTGCCGGATATGGGTATATGGCGCGGAGTCAGCATCTCCGGATATTCTCTGGGAATGATAAAGAGCGTCTATTATACTCAGAAGCATGAGAACGGCCGCGTTCTGCTGACCTGCAAGGCGGACTTCGATATCTGGACAGATGGCGTCACTGCCGAATTTGTTATGACATCCCCGGGGCAGGAGGCAAGGCTCTGCTCAAAGATGCAGCATAATGAGCAGATCATCGAGATCAACGATCCTCAGCTCTGGTGGGTGCATGGGCTCGGAGAGCAGCCTCTCTATACCTGTGAAGTCAGGCTGATCTATAACGGAGAGATCATCGACAGGCATAGTAAACGTATCGGGCTCAGAACACTTACTGTCTCGACAGCAAAGGATAAATGGGGCGAGGAGTTCTGCTTTGTAAATAACGGAGTCAAGGTCTTCGCTATGGGAGGAAACTATATCCCGGAGGATCAGATCATCCCTAACTGTACGAAAGAACGGACAGAAAAGCTGCTTCGTGACTGCGTTGATGCGAACTTCAATTTCATTAGAGTCTGGGGCGGAGGCTTTTACCCCGACGACTGTTTCTACGACCTCTGCGACGAGCTTGGGCTCATCGTATGGCAGGACTTTATGTTTGCCTGCGCTGCATATCAGGTCACCGAGGACTTTGAATCAACTGTCCGTGCAGAGCTCCGGGATAATATCATAAGGCTACGCAACCATGCTTCGCTGGGGCTTTGGTGCGGAAATAACGAGATCGAATCAGCCTGGGTCGGCTGGGGCTGGCCTGATGACCCTCAGGGCAGGGAAGATTACATAAAGCTCTTTGAGCATATCATCCCCGAGGCCGTCCTTACCTGTGACCCGGAGACCTTCTACTGGCCCTCTTCGCCTTCCTCGGGAGGCAATTTTGAAGACCCTTCCGCTGTGGATAAGGGGGATCAGCATTATTGGGCTGTATGGCACAATTTTGTGCCGTTTGAGGATTTCTTCCGGCAGCATTACCGCTTCTGCTCGGAATACGGCTTCGAGAGTCTGCCGGATATCAAGACCTGCCGTGCCTTTACCGACGGCAGCCCGGAGGATCTCCGGCTCGTCAGCGCCATAATGCAGCAGCATCAGAAATGCACTCTCGGCAACGAGAAGCTGATGTTCTATCTTGAAAGATATACCGGGGAGACAGATGACTTTGAGCGGATGGTCTACTGCTCACAGCTCGTGCAGGCTGACTGCATCAGGCTGTTCGTCGAATTCATGCGCCGGAACAGAGGCCGCTGCATGGGCTCGGCTTATTGGCAGATCAACGATTCAAACCCTGTCATCTCCTGGTCGGGGATAGATTATTACGGCCGCTTCAAGGCACTGCATTACGCCGCAAAGCGCTTCTATGCTCCTGTCCTCATAAGCTGCGACCGCACCGACCCGCTGCATCCTGTGCTCTATGTTACCAACGACACCCCGGATGCCCTCATGCTGACGGTAAGATGCCGCCTGAGAGACAATCGCGGGGAGGCTCTGAAACGTTATACCGAGGAAATAGCTGTTAGACCCTTCAGCGCCGCTCCGGTATTGAAGCCGGAGATCGCCTCGCTGCTGAATACAGAGGAGAAGAGAGCAACACGCTATCTGGAATTCAAGCTGGAGCGCAGCGGCGTGACGATAAGCGGGAACAGCGAGCTTTTTGTGACACCCAAGGAGTTTAAGTTCCTGCCTGTAAAGATACGCACAGAGATCACAGAGCGCAGAGATCGCTTCGAGATCAAGCTCTCGGCAAACCGCTTCGCCAAGAGCGTCTGCCTCTCGCTGCGGGATCACGATGCTGAATTCTCGGACAACTGGTTCGATATCCACGGCTCAAAGCGTGTCACCGTAACTCTGCCGAAATTCATGGGGGCGACTGCCGAAAGCATAAGGCGGGAGCTTTCGGTCGTATCATACTGAAACAAAACCGGCCGGATGCTGTGGAGAAAACAGCATCCGGCCGATTCTTTATTTTACCATTCTTTCAATGCCCTTGAGATATAACTTGGTGCTTATCATGCAGGAGACGATGTAGACCGGCACCGCGGCCAGCAGGAGAACCGCTCCGAAGGTGCTGAACTTAAAGTCACTGACTAATTTGAAGAAACTCTCCCAGAAGCTTTCTTCGCTGCCTATCCAGCTCAGATCACCGAACAGCAGATAGATAACGATGGCAAATACGATGACTGCTATGAGCCCGCCCTTTACCTGTGTGCCGATCTTCGAGCCGAAGGCTATGATGCAGGGCATCTCGACAGCCCTCATTATAAGCTCTATCGCAAACAGCGTGAGAGTTATACCGTAAGCAGAGGGAGTTTCGTCCCATATCAAACGTAATATTGCGTTCACGCCGGAGCATAGCCCGAGGGTGAGCATCAGAATCCCCGCTGTGAAGATATATTTTGAGACCACCTGCTTGATGATGCCTCCCGGCAGCGACACCACATAATAACCCCACTTCTTCCTCTCGTCTGTCTGGACAAAGTTCATGGCAAAGCCACCCACGCACAGAAATGAGGACAATGACATCGCCGCAAAAAAACCGGTCAATAGCATAGTTATCTCCGAGGTCTTAACACCGCCTTTGCTGTCGCCGACGATTAATGCAAAAGGAGCGACCAGATTAAGGAATGTCAGCACCAGGATCATTATGAGTATCCACTTTCTGTTGGTGCGGATATCCTTGTATAAAAATCCTAACATCTGCCGCCCCTCCTTTTCAGCCCTCTGACACTGAGGAAATAACAAAGAGCCGTCACTCCTCCGACAACTACGGGAACAAGCCACCAGGCATTACTGCCGAACCATCTCACCACGCCCATGACCTCATTGGTAAAAAAATCTTTCATCACCATTGTCTGTGTGAGCCCCTGAGCTTCAAGGATCGCATCCTGTTCCGTTTCGGACATTCCCGTTTCCACACCGAATCTCTCATAGTATCCCGTGAACCAACGCGTGAACCCGAAAGCGCCGCCGAAATAGATCCCCAGGCAGAACAGGGTGAATATCATCTGTCCCTTATGCGGATTTCGGAAGCGATAGCTCAGCACTGCCTTGATATGAACTATCACATACGCCAAACAGCCGATACCGAGGATGTAAACAAGATACATTGGGTCGAAGCTCCTGTCGAATAGCAGACAGGCGGAAAGCGCTGTGATATAATTCACCGCCGTTACGATCCCGAAGGCGCAGAGATTTGTGAGATACAATGCCCCCACGATCTTTTTCTCGCTTAACGGCAGGGTATGCTCATAGACCCGGAAACCGCATTTTTCGTCTGCGTCGGCGCTGTTTGTGAACTGCATCGAATAGAGCAGAAGCGAATTACCGAAGATCATGACGATCCATGCGACAGACTCCGCATTTCTTGCGCTGCCCTCTCCCAGCAGGGCGATGTTGCCGTGCAAAGCAGATATCCTGATAAGCACGCAGAGCAGTATCACCACGAACCATATCGCTATCCCGATGATACGCAGCTTCCTGCTGAGGTAGAATTCCTTGAGCATTAGTCCTTTCATGTCAGCTCCACTCCTTTTTCTCCCGGTTGACGTAATATACCATTATGTCGTCAAGGGTTGCGTTGTCTATGACAGCCCCGGAGTATTTGAGCTCGCAGGCAGCTCTGTCGGAGACCATCAGCTCCGCTCCGACATCCGAGATACGCGCTGAGATGAAATCCTGTCTGTCAATGGAGGAGTAGTCTGATCTTCCGCATTTGAGGATACCGTGTGAGGAGAGGATATCGTCCTTAAACCCTGTGAGAAGTATCTTTCCCTTGTCGATGAAGGTGACGCTGTCTGCGATCTTTTCAAGGTCGGAGGTTATGTGGGAAGACATAAGGATAGAATGAGTGTCGTCCTGCAAATACTCCATAAAGATATCGAGTATCTCGCTGCGGATCACAGGATCCAGCCCGGTGGTGGCTTCGTCCATGATTAGCAGCTTTGAATTGTGCGAAAGAGCGGCCGCTATCTGGAGCTTCATTTTCATACCCTTTGAGAACTGCCCGAATTTCTTTTTCGTCGGAAGCTGGAAACGCTCGAGATAGCGCCCGAAGGTCTCGCTGCTCCATTCCCGGAAGATATGTTTGAGCATCTTGTCAAGCATTTTTGCATTGAGCTGCTCGTGAAAGGGAAGCTCGTCAAAGACAGCCGAGATATCCTGCTTGATCTCACGCTCGCGGGAGACCGCATCCTTGCCGAAGATCCTGAGCTCGCCCCCGTCAGGCTTTATTATCCCCAGAAGAGCGTTGATGGTCGTGGATTTTCCGGCACCGTTCTGCCCGATAAAGCCCATAATGCTGCCTTTCGGGACATTGAAGCTGACATTATCCAGCGTAAACCCGTCATATCGCTTTGTCAGGCCTTTTATCTCTATAGCGTTTGTATAGTCATCCATTTTGTTGTCCTCCTTGTCTTGCGCTCCTTATGCTGCGGAGAATGAGCTATTCCGCATAAAGGATATCTACGAGCTCGTGGAGCTCTTCTGCGGTTATACCGCCGATACGCGCTTTGTCACAGGCCTGGGAGATGAGCTGCTCGGCCTGGCGGAGATACTCCTCCCGGACGAGCTCCTTATCCTGCCCCTTGACAAAGCTGCCCTTGCCTGTTACGGACACGATAAAGCCGCTGCGCTCCAGCTCTTCATAGGCGCGCTTGGTGGTTATAACGCTTATACGCAGAGACTGAGCCAGCGCACGCATCGACGGAAGAGCGTCCCCCTCCGAGAGCTTGCCGCTCATTATCTGCGCTTTGATCTGCGAGACGATCTGCTCATAGATAGCCTCGCCGGATGAGTTAGAAATGATAATGTCCATAGTGATCACCATATTGTATATACTCGATATACACATTATATACCATATACACACGCTTGTCAATAGGCTCAGGACAAAAAACTGCACAAAATCCCGCCGGGTATTTGTGAGCTTTGCATAACCAGCCGGGAGGGAAGAGCTCTCTCCCGCTTTTTTTCGCTCTCCCCTTGACAAAAATGTATATATAGTATATAATAAGACCTGTTGGTTGCTTTATTGGGTAAAAGCATAAAAGCAAAAAAGCGTTAAAACGCTAAAATGTCTTTTGGAAAGGGTATGTTTTGAAATGGTAGGAATGTGGATCATTCTGATCGCTTACCTCGCCCTTATGGTGGGCATAGGTGTCTATTACAGACGCAAGATGGCCAGCGTAACGGATTTCGTTCTGGGAGGCAGAACACTCGGGCCTTGGTTCACTGCCTTTGCTTACGGCACATCTTACTTCTCGGCGGTAATATTCGTCGGCTATGCGGGGCGTTTCGGCTGGAGCTACGGTGTCGCTTCTACCTGGGTAGGTATCGGCAACGCTTTCATAGGTTCTCTTCTGCCCTGGCTCATACTCGGCAGGCGCTCCAGGATCATGTCCAAGCATCTTGAAGCCAAGACTATGCCGGAGTTTTTCGAGAAGCGATATAATTCCCGCGGGTTGAAGACGATCTCGGCGCTCATCATCTTCGTTTTCCTGATCCCCTACACCGCTTCGGTCTACAACGGCCTTTCAAGACTTTTCGAGAAAGCCTTTCACATCGACTATAAATACTGCATCATCGTTATGGCATTGTTCACTGCGATCTATGTTATCCTCGGCGGCTACAAGGCGACAGCTCTTTCGGATTTCATCCAGGGTGTGTTCATGCTGGTCGGCATCACAGCCGTCGTGCTGGCTGTCCTCAATAAGAACGGAGGCCTTGCAAGCTCTGTTGACAAAATGTCCGCTATCCCGGATGCTTCCGGTAAGACAGGGGATTTTGCGGCGCTTTTCGGGCCCGACCCGATCAACCTGCTGGGAGTTGTCCTGCTGACCTCTCTCGGAACCTGGGGTCTGCCGCAGATGGTGGGTAAGTTCTATGCTGTCAAGGACGACAAGGCTGTCAGGATCGGCACTATCGTCTCGACTGTCTTCGCAGTAGTAGTAGCCGGAGGGTGCTATTTCCTCGGCGGCTTCGGAAGGCTCTTTGTAAACAGCGATAACGGTTCCCCCGCTACCGGTTTTGACGGCATCGTTCCCGAAATGATGAACAGTATCCCCGAGCTGCTTTTCGGCGTCGTCATTGTTCTGGTGCTCTCTGCATCAATGTCTACCCTCTCTTCGCTGGTGCTGACCTCCAGCTCAGTAATGACTATTGATCTTATCAAGCCCTTCCGCAAGAAAATGTCCGAAAAGCAGGAGCTTTTTGTTATGCGTATACTCATCGGTGTGTTCCTGCTGATCTCGGTCATCATCGCTATCTTCACCCTTGAGAACCCGACGACTATCATTTCAACGCTGATGTCTATCTCCTGGGGCGCTCTGGCCGGAGCTTTCCTGGCACCTTACCTTTACGGACTGTATTTCAAGTGGGTCACCAAAGCTGCGGTAATGGCCTGCTTTATCTGCGGAGTCGGAATAACTCTTGCACATATGTTCTACTTCACCTTCGGCAAGAGGACTCTGACCGTCGGCGGCCTCGCTATCCATTCGGCTATCAATGCCGGAGCTCTGACAATGATCTTCGGTCTGATACTTGTGCCGATAGTGAGCCTGATAACACGCCCCAAGCCGGAAGATAAGCAGCATACGGAAGAAGTCTTCAAGTGCTATGACAAGACAGAGGGCTGAAAGCTGAAAGAATAAGAAAACCGTATATCCTCCTGGCGGGGATATACGGTTTTTTTATTGAGGATCTCAAGGGAGCTTTCTGATCGGATGCCTGATAACGGTCTTCAGCTTATCGGGGGCAGTTTTTCGTGCATCGGAGAGATATATTTCGTGGTGCAGCCTGCTCTTGTTCAGATCGTTCTCATAGCCGTTCTGTCGGATAAAGCTGTCCATGAGCGCTACGCTTTCCGGTTCGTCGTCATAAGAACCGATGTGCATCATCTGTACGCAGAGCCCTTCTTCGACTGTCAGGAACTCGGCTGCGGAGCAATCCAGCTTCTTCTTTTCGGAGGCTGTCCTGATCGCCCAATCCAGATCTTCTTTGGTGATAAAGTCCGGAAGACGAATGACAGATATCCAGTTGAACTCGGATTTTCTTGAGTAGTCCGCTCCGCAGACACCGTCCTGCCACCAGAAGCCTTCCAGCGGAGGGACGACATAATCGAAGAAGCCTTCTATCTTATGGTCGGTCTTATAGCTCATTTTCAGAGTGTATGCGACAGCGTACAGCACGCCGACAGCGGCTTTGTAGGCTCCGCCCTCTTCATTCGGGTCGCCTTTGCCCCTTACGGCGATAAAATTCGCTTTCGGGACATCGACAATCTCCGGTCTGCCTTTCGGCATATAGAATTCCTTGTATTCTTTTTTGAAATCAAAGGCCATAGATCAGATCTCCTTTTTTGCATCTCTCAGCTTCCGTTTGAGCAGAGCGTAGTCTCTGAGGTCGATGCTCCGGTCATCGTTCAGATCGCCGACAGCTATATCGGGGGTATCGCTGCCTCCGGTGATGTAGACGGTAAATAGCTCCAGATCTATGCTGTCGATGCTCCCGTTCCTGTCGATGTCTCCGGGGGTGGGGGGAGCTATGCGGGCAAGCCCGTTTTCTCCGGCATATTCCCAGGCGGCTGAGCCCGGTTCGCAGTATACGGTGAAGCTCTCTATCTTCTGCGGCTGGTCTGAGATCTTGTCAAAACCGAATGCGTAAGCGCCGATCTCGGTGACAGATGAGGGGACGGTTATTGAGGTCATGCCGTTATTGCCGAAGGCATATTCGCCCAGCTTTGTGCAGCCCTCCGGGATATTGACTTCTGTCAGGCTCTCTCTGCCGAAAAATGCTCCGGAACCGATCTCCTTTACGGTATCTGGGAGGTGTATGCTGACAGGTGAGTAATTGCTGCTGTTGCGGTTGAAGCAATTGCTGCCTATGGAGACCACAGGCTCGCCGTCCAGCTCTGCCGGCACATCCAGGACAGTATCTCCGAAGCCGTCGTACTGGTAGATATGCTTGCCCTCCAGAGCGGTGTTATAATGATAGCTGAAAAGGGAAGTGCGCTCGGTGACTCTGTAGGATCTGGGGGCTGTTCCGCTGTATCCCGCCTCGACCTCGAAATATCTGCCGTCGGAGGTCTTTACCATAGCGTTCTTATGCCCGGATCCGGCTCCGAGATCCATATTACCGGCCCGCTCCCAGGCTTCCATCCCGGCTCGTCTTGCCAGCTCGCAGGCAAGACCTGTGCTTGCCCAGCAGTCGCCCCCGCCGAAGATCAGCATATCCCTGTAAGTGTAGTAGTGGTAGTCGTAATCATATCCGGCGATATACTTAGCTATCTCGGTTATCTTCTGTTTATCGTCGTTAAGAGGGGAGAGGGTCTCCTTAACGAAGGTCTTGAGCTTGTTATCGACAAAAACAGAGGAATAGTCGTTTACCTGAACGCTGACATCAACATATTCCGAGCCGGAGCTGACTCTGACGGTAAAGGTGCCAAAGATCACCTTGCTGATCTTTCTGTATAGCTCCAGCCCCGGCTGAGGGGTGCTGTATGTCCAGATATAGCCGTCTTTCCTGTACTGATACTGAGTCTGGGGAGAGACAGTTATGAGCCCGGAGGAGGAGACCTTTACAGGCCCGTTGTCGCCGTAGCAGAGGACGGAATATGAAACATCCGAGGCTCCGCTGACGGAGAGCTGGAACTTCTTTTTGTATTTCGAGGGGATAGTGATATAGTCCTTCTGATCCGGCTGGACTGCATAGAGCCTGACATCAGTGGAATTGACAGTAAAAGAGGCGGCCTCAGCGACTATGGGCCTGCTGACAGAAGGCATTTCCCCGGGGAGCAGCCCTGCTCCGGAGAAAAGCATAAGAGCAGCCGATGCCGCACAGATAAGTTTCCTTCTGAGTTTCATATATCACCACTCCTTATCAGACCTTCATAGTATCAGCCTTCAAAGCCCTTTGTTATATACATTATATTACTTTATAACAACAAAATCAAGTGTTTCGCCTAAATATTGGCGGGCTGTGCGAAAATGTTTGGCTATTCTGACAGAAAAGGCGCGTTTGCTTGACTATAAAGCCCAAATGTGGTATAATAATGTGTTGTTTGGTGCAATAATCGTATCGGAGGGATAGGCTTGACTTTCAGCTCTGTTATATTTCTTTTCGTGTTTTTTCCTGTGACATTCCTGCTATATGCGCTGATCCCTAATCTTACGGCGCGTAATGTTATACTTGCTGCGGCCAGCCTGGTATTCTATGCTTTCGGCGAGCCCTTCGCAGTTCTGCTGATGATCCTTTCGATCATTTTCAACTATGCTTTCGGGCGAATGGCGGCCAGCGAGAGCAGAGGCAAGCTGGCGGTGTTTTTCGCGGTGCTGGTAAATATCGGCCTGCTCATCGGCTATAAGTATACAGGCTTCTTTGCCGAGACATTCAATAGTATCACCGGCCTTTCGATACCTGTGCCTCAGATCAGGCTCCCTATCGGTATCTCCTTCTTTACTTTCCAGGGCCTCAGCTATGTGATAGACGTTTACCGGGACAAAAGGCTGGTGCAGAAGAGCCTGTTCGCTGTTCTGCTGTATATCTCCTTCTTCCCGCAGCTCATCGCCGGGCCTATCGTCCGCTATGAGGATATCGCAAAGCAGCTCCGGGAGCGCGAATTCTCCGCAGACAGAGTCTCCAGAGGAATACACCGCTTCATCTTCGGCCTCGGCAAGAAGGTGCTCATCGCTAATCAGATGGGCTTCGTTGCAGATACCGTTTTCGGCTACGATCCCGCTCAGGTCGGGGTGCTGTCCTCCTGGATAGGGGCTGTCTGCTATACTCTCCAGATATTCTTCGATTTCTCAGGATACAGCGATATGGCTATCGGCCTCGGATGTGTTTTCGGTTTCGATTTCAGAGAGAACTTCAACTATCCCTTCATAGCCTCCAGCATACAGGATTTCTGGAGACGCTGGCATATCTCACTTTCGACCTGGTTCAAGGAATATGTCTATATCCCCCTTGGGGGCAACCGCAAGGGCAAGGCGAGGACGACGATAAACAAGCTCACGGTATTCTTCCTTACCGGTTTCTGGCACGGAGCTAATTTCACCTTCATCGTCTGGGGTATGCTGCACGGTATGTGCCAGATGCTGGAGACCTATCAGGTCATCCCGACAAAGAAAAAATGGTTCAGGCCTATCGGCCATATCTATACAATGCTGGTAGTCATCCTGGCCTTTGTCCTCTTCAGAGCAGATACTCTGACTCAGGGCTTCGGTCTGATAAAGAATATGTTTACGGGCCATGTCGGAGATAACGCCGTCAACGCGGAGATAATGTCGCTGATGTCCCTTATGTTCATGGTCGGCCTCGGGTTCGCGATACTTCTCTCGACTCCGGTGTTCCGCGTCATCAGAGAGAAAGTAACAGCGACAAAGGGCGGCGCTGCCTACGAGCTGGTCTCCTATGCCGGTTCGCTGGTGATTTTCGCGCTCTGTATCCTTTCGCTGGTTTCCAGCAGATACAACCCGTTCATTTATTTCAGATTCTGAGGAGGGCCGGATATGAAAAAAGCTGCAAAGATAATCTATGCTGCGATCTTTTTCGGGATCTGCGCTGTCCCTCTCGCTGCGATGCCTTTCGTAAAGAGCAACGCCGAGATCGAAAAGAAAGAGCTTACCCCGATGCCTGCCCTTGTAAAGGACGGTTCTATCAATACCGATTTCTCCACTCAGTTTGAGAGCTGGTTCAACGACAGGCTGCCTTTCCGCTCGCAGCTCCTCTCGGGGGCTAATCTCGTGAAGGGCGAGATACTGACCTCGCCTTCCTCAAATGTTATCCCCGGAAAGGACGGCTGGCTCTTCTTTGAAGGCTGCAAGGCGGATTTTATGAATACCAACGCCATGACAGAGCTGAAGCTCCGCCAGACAGCCGTTACGCTCTCGCTGATACAGGAAAATGTGAAAGCTAAGGACGGCCGCTTCCTCTTCGTGCCAATGCCCAACAAGGAGACTGTCTACGGCGAGTATATGCCTGATTGCTATATCAGAGCCTCCGGTAACAACCTTTCAAGGCTCAGCCTTTATCTCGACGAGCAGGGCGTCAATTATCTCGACATGACATCCCTGATGAAGCAGAACAAGCAGCAGGGGATCTATCATAAGCGCGATACCCACTGGAACTATCTTGGAGCTCTCATCGGCTACCGCGGGATTATGGATGCCATCGGCAAAGAGCATAAGTCCTACGAGGGCGCTGCCTACACTCTCTCCAAGGATTGGCGGGCGGATCTGGACAAGCTGCTCTATCCCTCCGGCGGGTTCATGGACTGGCAGTATCATTTCGATATAAGCTGGGACGAGTTCGAGTTTGCTATACCGGCGGGCATCGACGATGTCAAGGCTCAGCTTGATATCTTTATGAGCGACAAGGAGGAGAACGACCTCCGTATCTCTACTGTCAAGACCGACCCCAGCGACGATGACAGCCGCCTCTATATGGTGCGCGATTCCTTCGGAAGAGCCCTTCTGCCATTTATGATTGACAATTACGACCGCGCGATGTTCGTAAGGACTACCAGCCCGGAACTCTCTATGGTGGCTCAGGGAGCAGATATGATCTACGAGATAGTCGAGAGGAATCTTGCAAATCTTACCGTCAAGGCGCCCTTTATGTTCGCTCCCGAGAGACAGGGTATAGCTGCTTCCGGCGCAGGCTCCGAGCTTACGGATGCAGCTGCGGAGGATGCAGGCTACGGCTTCCGTATCTACGGGATACTTCCCGATGATGCTTACGACAGTACCGCAAGAGTTTATGTAAAGCTCTCCCGCGAGGGCGAGAGCCATATCTTCGAGGCCTTCCCGATTGTCGAGAAGGATCTCTTGAAGGAGAACGTCAGGAACGGCGCCACCTATAAGGCGGATATTGATAAGTCGGAAAACGGATTCTCGCTGTTCGTTGACCCTAAGGCCGGTCTCTCAGGCAGCTACGATATAGCTGTCATCGCAGGAGGGAAGGAATATACGTCTGCTGTAAAGGCTGAATTCAAGGCAAAGTAAATATTGTCGTCAGGGCTTCGGGCTACCCCGTGCTGAACGGAGAGCCTGCGGCCTTATGATAAAACAACCAAAGCAAAACTAAGGAGTGTATGAAAATGAAGATCAGAAGAAACATCGCGGCAGTTGCCGCAGCTATCATCGCAGTATGCAGCTTTGCATCCTGCGGCAGCAGTGATTCGTCCAAGGCAGAGCAGGGAACTCTTCCCGGAAGCGCAGCACAGACTTCTGCCCCCGCAGAGACCAATGCTCCCGAGAATACCGAAGCTCCTGCTACCGATGCGCCCAAGAGCTCCGATGCTCCCGCATCCAGCGGCAGCTTTGCAGCCTCCAAGACCAGAGTCAAGTATAACGGCAAGGAATTCGGCACAGGCGATAACATCAACGATATCAAGGGGGACCTCGGTTCTGAGGCTGCTCCCGCTACCGATGCAGCAAGCTGCCTTACCGGGAACACCATCAAGGAGTATTACTTCAACGGCATGAGCATCCAGGCTACCAATGACGGCGTTATCTTCGCTATCTCCTTTACTGAGGATCTCTATGCCGGCCGCGATGCCGAGACTGTTGACGGCATCAAGCTGGGCAGCAAGGTAGACGATGTAAAGGCAGCTCTGGGCGAGCCCGGAGAAGTCAAGGGCAAGAGCCTGGTTTATACCGACGGCACAACAACAATGTCTGTTACCGCGAGAAAGGAAGAAGTAAACACGATCCTTATCACCGATTCCGCTCTCGATAAGTAATATCACTATGATTAAAAAGATCTTACTCACGGCGCTGGCTGCCTGCTCGCTGGGGCTGGCGGCCTGCGGCGAGGGAGAAAGCTCCTCTATGAACACCTCGGCTGCTTCATCATCTCTTCCCGTTACAGAGGGTACGGCTGTAATAATAGCCACAGAGCCCGAAAATGTGCTGACTGTCATAACAGAAACAGTGCCGGAGAGGGAGGGAAAGCTCTCTGAGCTTTGCAAAGTCCGATATAATAACGCTGAATTTGCTGTCGGAGACGATATGAAGGCTGTCATCGAAAAGATCGGCCCTCCGCCGACAGAGCCTCAGAAAGCACCTCTCTGTGCGCCGGGAGCCAACAGCGACTATACTATGTTCTACTCCTATGAGGGGATGAACATAAATGTCAGCTACGAAGACAGGATCCTCTCGATAACCGTCAAGGATACCGCACCTGAGGGCACAGAGCTGGTCTGCGGCCTCAGAGCAGGGGATACCCCGGAGCAGTTCAGGCAAAAGCTGGGAGAGCCTACATCCGGAGGGAAGTTCGAGATGTCCTTCGCGGAAGAGACCTTCAGCACGAATCTGTTTATGCCGGACGGAGAGAAGGTAGAGCGCTTCACCGTTACGGATGAAAGCATACCTTTCTGACAGTAATGTAATAATTGACAAAAGGGCATCCCCCGCAAGGAGGATACCCTTTTTCATTATATCTGTCCGTATAGGTGCGGTTTTCGTGTCGGCCTCAGAGCTTCGCACAAAGCTCCTCCATGCAGTATTCTGTCAGCCCGGTAGGGCGGAAGCCTTCCGAGAGGTAAAGCTGCCTTGCGGTGTCGTTGCCGATAGCGACACCTGTGTAGATCTCGCTGATGCCGAAGCGTTCTTTCAGGAAAGCTGTTCCCATCCGAAGAGCCTTCCTGCCGAAGCCCTTATGCTGGTGATCTTTATCTATAAGGAGCTTCCAGAGAGTGTAATAGCCTTTGAGTTCATAGTATCCCAGCATTATGAACCCCACAGGCTCCTCATTGTGATATATACCGAAGGGCCAGGCTGTTTCGCTGTACACATAGGCATAGGCCAGCGATTCGGCTGTTGTGGAGACAAAAGCGGTCTGATCCTCCCGGACTTTCAGAGCAAGGATGCTGTCTATATTCTCTCTTGTTACGGGCCTTAGCTGCAAGGGTCCGTCACTCACGGCTCTCACCGCCCTTTCCCGACAGCTCTCCGAAGCCGTTGAACAGATATACTCCCAGGACAGCGGTAAAGCCTGTCGCAGCGAACACGCTGAAGCGCTCGAAGATACCGAAATAAGCCTTGGGCACAGCATTGGTGCCGATCGCTCCGGCGAACATCATCAGCAGGGCTGCCGCAGCCCAGAAAGCCAGCGAGCGGTATTTTCCCTTTGAACGCAAACCGCCGATAATTATCGTTACCAGCGAGATTATGGAAAGACCTACTACCAGTACCGTAACAACGTAGGTGTGCATGATATCCTGGAATGTCCCGGCGTAGCCGCTGTCCGAGAGGGGGAACATGGTGTAGCCGATCCTGGAGATCCAGCACATTATCGTAAAAAGATATATCCCGACCCGGAGCGTTTTGGTTAGCCTGCCCTGTATGAACACACATACCAGTGTGACACAGACGGTCTCGCAGCATTTATAGACGGCTGCAAGCTGATCCCAGAGTATTCTTGAAGGCGCGTTCTCGGCGCTGAGGTCGCTGACAGCCTGAGACATCCAGTCATAGCCGGGATAATCCAGGGGAGAAAAGACTACAGCGGCGGTATATGACAGCAGCGAGAGTATCCCCAGCAGGCCCAGCTTGTTAATCATTGTCCTGTTCATTTTTGTCACCTCCGAATTCTTTGCAGAACCATAAAACGTAATTTTTCAGCATATCTTTTGGCGGCTCCTCGCCGCAGCCCGCGCAGTCAAGCATAAGATCCATAATGGAGTGGACGGTCATAGCGAAGGACAGCGCTGTGGTATCGACATCTCCGAAGCGGAGCTTTCCGTGTATCTGCAAGGCATAGAAGAGATTTTTGGTCGTCAGGATCATTCTCAGGGTCTCTTCCTTCATTATCCTTGCAGCGGAAGAGTCCACTGCTCTCTGGGCATAGATGAATTTATAGAATGTCATCATTTCCTGCTGAGAGTTCATATCACTGTAATTTCCGACAGAGATGAGCAGCGCTTCCTCGGCTGTCCTGCCCTTGACGAACTCGCCGTAGTCGATGTTTTGCAGCGAGAGCTTCTTCTTTGAGCTCTCCCGCAGGTATTCGTACATAGCCTCTATTATAGCTTCCTTGGACTCAAAGTGATTGTAAAGTGAGGGCTTGCGTATCCCAAGTTTTTCTGCGATCTGCGACATAGATACGCTGCCGAGTCCGTTTTCTGCTGCGAGCTCCAGCGCGGCTAAGATTATCTGTTCCTTTTTATCCAATTACTCCGCCTCCTCTGTACTCTTCGTTAGTGATTATACTACCGAACGTTAGTATTGTCAAGAGCAAATAAATAGAGTTTACGGTTTATTAACAATCATCCGGCATCAGACTGATCGCTGTATCAGGTTGACATTTTATTTTTCTTGTGGTAAAATATAGAGAACTCAGCAGGAAAGGTGTGGTTTTTCTGAAAAACAAGGCTTTTGTATATATATTCCGTATACTTATCATCCTTACATTTATCGGCGGGATGCTTTACCTTATTGCTTTCGTGCGGCTGGCGCAGACTTCTGTTTCTGTCTCGGAGAGCTCCTTTCTTTCCGCCTGCAGCCGCTGGACTTATTACTTTTTCGTATACCTCGGCCTGGCTGCTGCTGCCCTTCTGATGAGCGTGATCGACCTGCTGAAGCTGCCTAAGCCTCTTCCGGTCATAAGGACAGCCGTGTTGGCCTTCTGCACTCTGTCGGATATCCTTGCTTTCAGATATGTCCGGGTGTTCCGAAGCTATGACGATGCTGTCGAAGCTGCCAAAGCCATTGACGGCCTTCTGGATAAAGGGACTACCTTTATCATCCTTTCTTTCGTAGGCGCGATGCTGACATTTTTCCTTATGGTCGCTTCCATAGCGGCGCTGATAAGATATGTACCCGAGGAGCCGGACAAAAAGAAAAAAACAAAAGCAAAATGAGCGCTGCTGCACCTTTACGGAGCATTCATCTGACGGCAGCTCCGCTTCGGAACAGAGCAGTAAAACTGCAAAGGGCCGTATATCCATCCCACCGGCGGTGAGAGGATACACGGCCTTTTTTTGTTTTTTAGAGGATAAAACAGATCAGCCCGGAGCAGCCCTCGTTTATCATTCGCTCGACTGTCTCGGCCAGCTTGGATTTCGCAGCGGGAGAGAGCTTCGACAGCTTTCGGTGCAGACCTTCGTTGACAAGCTCGTGAAGGCTCTTCCCGAAGATGTTCTGCTCCCAGATCTTCTCGGGAGCGTTCTCGAAATCCCCCATCATATAGAGAACAAGATCCTCCGACTGTTTTTCCGAGCCAACTATCGGCGCGACCTCTGTCGTTATCATTGTTTTCATTATATGTATCGAGGGGGCTTGAGCTCTGAGACGGATGCCGTATTTGCTGCCCTGCTTGATGACCTGCGGCTGCTCGAGAGTCAGCTCATCCATAGATGGCATAACTATGCCGTATCCTGTCTCTTCAACTTCAGACAGCGCCTTTGCAAACTTCTGATATTTGTTCTTGACGGAAACCAGCTCGCTGATCTGCTGCAAAAGATCACTTTCGCCGTTTACGGAGAGACCTGTGGTCTCACCGATGACCTTGTAGAACAGTGAGCTGTCGATCTCCGCAGCGATCACAGCGCTGCCCGTCCCGGCTTCTACGGAAGAGACCCGGCAGCTCCCTATATATTCGCAGCGGCTGACCTCCTCTGTAAAGGCGGTAAGGCTGCGCAGGTCGGAGACATTTCCTGCCGCCTCGCGGATATGCGAAAAAACAGATCTCCGCAGCCATTGATCCTTCGGCAGGCTGCTTATCCAGGAGGGCATATCCACATTCAGCTCAGTTATGGGGAAGCAGTAGAGGACTTCCCGCATTATCTTCTCTATATCATCCTCTGAGAGGTCAAGGCAGCTTACAGGGATAACAGGCGCTCGGTATCTTTCCGAAAGCCTTGCGGCAAGCTCCTTTGCCTCTTCGCTCTCCGGATATACCGAATTGAGCAGTACGGCAAAGGGCTTGTTGATCGCTCTCAGCTCGGAAATGACCCGTTCCTCACATTCTTCATATTCCTCTCTGGGAAGATCGGTGATGGAGCCGTCTGTGGTGACCACCAATCCGACAGTTGAATGTTCGGTGATGACTTTTTGTGTCCCGACCTCGGCAGCCATATTGAAGGGGACCTCGCTGTCGAACCAGGGAGTCATAACCATTCTGGGGGCTTCGTTCTCGATATACCCAACCGCAGAGGGGATGACATATCCGACACAGTCGATGAGCCGGACACTCAGAGCTGTCCCGTTCTCCAGAGAGATGTCAACTGCCTCCTCGGGGATGAATTTCGGCTCTGTGGTCATGATCGTCCTGCCCCCGGCGGACTGCGGCAGTTCATCAACAGCCCGCTCCCGCTTGAAATCGCTCTCGATCCGGGGGATCACGAACTTCTCCATGAACTGCTTGATAAACGTGGATTTGCCTGTTCTGACAGGCCCGACGACTCCTATGTAGATGTCGCCGTCGGTACGGGCGGCGATGTCTTTGTAAATGTCAGATCTCATATCTATCCCTCCGATCAGTCGGTCAGCGGGATCAGCAGCATCCCGCTCTCCTCCGTTTTATCGGAGGTAAGACCGTTCTCTTCGATTATTGCTTTTACAGATGTCTTGCAGCGCTTAGCCAGCTCCCAAAGATCCTCTCCCGCCTCGACGCTGCATAGCTTCAGGGCGTATCTCCGCTCCGGAGCGGCAGACTCATCTTCGGCGGCAATGTCCTCCAGCAGAAGGATCCCGCCGCCTTCCGAGACCTCCGCAGATACAGCGAGCTCTGTTCTGACCTCGACTGAGCTGTCATCGGTAAGGCGATAGGAGCAGCCTGCTGCCTCGACAGAGGCCTTGGTCGCCGGACCTGCTTCCAGCTCGTATTCAAAGGGGATATCTGTCTCCAAATATACAGGCATATCTTCTTCTGTTACAGCCAGAGCACTGAGGGTAAGGCTCCCTGAGACGACGCTTTTGCCGCTGTCCTCCCGGAGAGAGATGCTGCCTGCAAGGCTTCGGACAGCGCTGACGGATACTATCCTTGCCTCTCCGCCGTCCAGCGAGCCGGTCAGCTCAAAGCTCTCGCTTATCTGCCGGGGCTGCTCCGGCATAGGCTCCTCCCAGTGCTTCACAGTGCAGGCGCAGCGTGTTGAGAAAGCATCTGTAACTGCATCGCAGCGCTCAAACCGCAGAGCTGTGCAGCTTACCAGCAGTATCAGCTCACATTCAAGGGAATTTGGGTCGTCGGACTTGGGGATCATCTCGCAGCCTCCCGGCGAAAGCTCGACCTTGACAGTATAGCTCTCGTCAAGCCCCTCGATGTCGATTATCTGGCTGTAGGGGACAGCGAAGCGCATAGTCTCGCAGGCAGGCCTGTCGTCGGCATCGGCAGGTATGTAGACCATTTCTATCCGGGCTTCGCCTTTGGTGAGGAGCTTTCCTTCGATAATTTTATGCTCCTGCTCGGTAACACGGCAATCTGTCCTGATGACCGCTCCGACAGGCGGCTTGGCGCCCCCGAGCTCCAGTTCTTCAAAGACAGTTACCTTTTTTGAAGCTGTCAGTCTTGCGGAAGGGAAGACAGCCTGTATCTTTTTGAGCTGTATCCCGCTGCCCTCGGCAGAGCTGATGAACTGCTGCCGTTTCTCGCCCTCGACAGCTACTCTTACCGTAAACGCTCCCCGGATATCGACTCTTCTCCGGCTGACGACCCGGCAATTGACATAGTCTGTGACCGCCGAAGCTCTGACGGCGGGAGAAAGAGCTCCCTCGGGGAGATCAAGTGTCTTTGAGAACGAGAGCTTCTGCTCCAGCAGGTTGAGCCTGCCGCTGTTCTCCGCAAGATAGATGACGCGGACCTTCGCCTCTGTTTCAACTGTCAGCTTGCCGCTGCGGATAGCTTGTGATGTTACGCAGGGCGTTACGCGGCATTTAAGGATCCTGAATACATCGGGGCAGTAATCGGGCAGGACAAAATCCTTTTCCACCGATTGCTCGAAGCTGGTATCAAGCACGGTGCAGCTCCTGACAAGGGTCTGCCTTCCGAGGGTCAATTGTGTAGCAGCCATAGCATATTCCTCCGTTAGTCAGTTTTTTTGCTTGCTAAAACAGTATATTCTCCCCCGGTCGGGAATATGACATCAGAGAAGCAAACGGCAGAAAAAGCCAATTTTCCTGAATCAGGTAAAAATGGACAAAACCTTTTGAATATCTGAAAAATATTTTTAGAAAATATTAAAAAATCTATTTCTTTATTTGAAATTGTATGTTATAATAAAGAAAACAGGTTTTTTAGCATACCTGAGGCCATCGGCCGGAAAGCGAGGTGACTTATGGGCAGAGCTTCAAAAATACTGAGTATCAACAAGCGTTTCTTTGTTATCGCCTTCATACTGCTGCTCCTGACTCATATAGTCATGGGCATAATCCTCATCGAGATGTCGGAAAATGCCGTCCGCAGCCAGATAGAACAGCGTATGCTGGATGTATCCAACACCGCAGCCTTCCAGCTCAACGGCGATGATCTCAAGACCCTTACCGCCGCAGATATCGGGACAGAGAAGTATACCAGGGCTCTGAAGATTCTTGCATCTTTTCAGGAGCATATCCAGCTTGACTATATCTACGCCCTGCGGGCAGAGCCCAACGGGACATTTACCTTTACCATCGACCCGGATCAGTTTGACCCCGGAGATTTCGGCAAGCTGGTGGAGACGACAGACGCTCTCAGAGGTGCCGCAAAGGGCAAGGCCGGAGTCGATAAGGAACCTCACAGCGATGAATGGGGTAATTTCTATTCGGCTTACAGCCCGGTATTCGATTCAAAAGGAGAGGTTGCAGGGATAGTCGGTGTAGATTTCAATGCCGACTGGTACGACAGTATGATGATCTCTCATAAGGCGGTAGTCATCATCGTTTCGATGATCGTACTGACTATCGGCATAGCTCTGGCGTTCCTGACCCGTACTACCGCTCTGGAAGGGGAGAAGGATCAGTATCGCAAGGAACTTGAGGAAACGCTCCAGCGGGAGCAGGAGCAGAAACAGGAGCTTGGCTCTGCAAGGCATCTTGCCTATACCGATTCACTTACAGGTGTAAAGAATAAGACCGCCTATCAGGAAGCAACACAGAGGATCGATGCGGGGATCGAGAGCGGCAGCATCAAGGAGTTCGGAGTTATAGTATTCGATCTTAACGGGCTGAAGATCATAAATGACACTCTGGGGCATGAGTCGGGAGACAGATTCCTCAAGGAAGGCTGCGCTCTGATCTGCCGGCAGTTCTGCCACAGCCCGGTGTTCCGTATCGGCGGAGATGAATTTACCGTCCTGCTGTCGGGGCATGATTATGAGCACAGAGATGAGCTGCTGCAGGCCTTTGACAAACAGGTAGACGAAAACCTTGAAAAAGGCGCCGTAGTCGTCTCGACGGGTATAGATATATTTGACCCGGAAACAGACAAAAGCTTCTCTTCGGTGTTTGAACGCGCCGATAAGAAAATGTACGAGCGCAAGTGCCTGCTCAAATCAAGAAATATCGAAAAATAAATGCCCACCGGATATGCGGGCATTCATAAGAAAACGGTATATCTTCCGGCCTGGTGGCGGGAGATATACCGTTTTCAGTTCGCCATCTCCCGGATACGCAAGCAGGGGGAGGGCGGTCTTGTATAAAGCTGTCAAGTCGCCGCTGTCTCTCAGGCAGAGGATAGCGGTGTCTTCCTTGATGCGGAAGGTTATATCGTTCTGGCCGAGCTTTTTGCTTCTTTGTGATCGGTATACATATCAAATCCTCCGTTTCTGAAATAATATGTCCGGATCTATTTGTATCTTTTTGCGCAATCGAATATTCCGAAGATAATTGCTGCCGGGGCAGCGATGATAATGACCGATAACACAGTATTACTTCCTTCTGCTGATGAGAGCCGGGACTGTCATGCCAGCTCCGCCCATTCCTCCATAAGTTCGTCCAGCCTGTTCCTTGAAGAATCCAGTTCGGCGCATTTTGCAGACATGAGCCCGAAATCGGCAACCACCTCCGGCTGGGTTATCTCTGTTTCCAGCTCGCTGAGCTTTTCCTCAAGAGAGGCGATCATATCCTCCAGTTCTTTTACTCTTGCTCTTCGCTTTGCGTCTTCAGCACGCTGCTGCTTGGAGCGGTACTGCTTCTGTTTGTTTTCCCTGTATTCCAGAAGCTGCTGCGCCTGTTTTTCCTCCGAGCGGCGCCTTTCTGCCTCGGCGGTCTCGGCAGCGATGACATCCGCATAGCTGTCGTAGTTGCCCTCGAAGGATCGTGCGCCTTCCTCCGAGAGCTCAATGACTCTGGTAGCGACTTTATTGATAAGATACCGGTCGTGGGAGACCAGAACTATCGTCCCGCCGAACTCCGCAAGGGAATCCTCCAGGACTTCTTTTGTTCCGAGGTCGATATGGTTGGTAGGCTCGTCCAGGACAAGGACATTTCCGCGGTTGAGGATAAGGTGGGCGAAGCTGAGCTTTGCCCGCTCACCGCCGCTGAGGACGGATACCGGCTTGAAAACATCCTCTCCCGAGAGCAGGACCGCTCCCAGGACGCTCCTGAGCTTCAGCTCGGATTCTCTTGGGAACTTTCTCTCCACCGAGCCGATGACAGTATCTCTAGGGTCGAGAGAGGCGTGCTCCTGATCGAAATAGGAGATCTTGACGTTGCCGCCCCGGGTTATGGAGCCGCCCTCGTGAGGGATGAGCCCCTGGATCAGCTTCAGGACGGTCGTTTTTCCTATACCGTTTGGACCGATGATCGCAAGATGTTCCCCCCTCGCGACTGTCATATCGAGAGACGGCAGTAATGTCCTGCGCTTTTCTCCCTCTCCCACAGCCACAGGGCAGCGCTCCACCTTAAAGATCTCTTTGGTCGGTTCTATGTCGTATTCCAGCTTGATCTTGGGGGGCTTGGTAAACTCTATCGGCTTATCGATACGCTCGATGCGGTCAAGAGCGTGCTGCCGGGATTTTGCCATCTTTGCAGTAGATGCCCGGACTTTGTTCCTTACGATATATTCCTCCAGCTTTTCTATCTCGCGCTGCTGGGATTCATATTCTTTGATCCTGCGCTCGGTGTCGGCCTTTTTGAGGACGAGGTAGGAACTGTAACCGCCCTTGTAAGAGGTAAGCCTGCCGTTTTCCAGCTCGCAGATACGGGTGCAGAGCTTGTCGAGAAAATATCTGTCGTGAGAGACAAGGATTATTGCCCCCTTATAGCCTTTCAGATAGCCCTCAAGCCAGGTAAGGGTCTTGAGGTCGAGATGGTTGGTAGGCTCGTCGAGAATGAGCAGATCCGGCTCTTCAAGCAGGAGCTTCGCCAGTGCAAGGCGGGTCTTCTCGCCGCCGGAGAGAGTAGAGATAAGGCGGTCTGTGGGAGTGTCGCCAAAGCCCATACCGTTGAGGACAGTGCGTATGCGGACATCGGTCCGGTAGCCGTCCCGCGCTTCAAAAAAGGCGGAGAGCTGTGAATATTCCGAGCTGAGCAGCTCGATCTGATCGGCGGGCAGGGAAGTCATAAGCGATTCTATTTCTTCCATACGGCGTTTGGCGGAGATAAGGTCGTCGAAAGCGTGCTGCATCTCGGCTTCTATTGTGGAGCTGCTTTCCAGGCCGCTGTTCTGTTCCAGATAGCCGACCTTAGCCTTTGAAGAGAGCGACACCGAGCCGAAGCCCTCAGGAGTCTTATCGAAGCCGGTGCGTCCGGTTATGATATTAAGCAGCGTCGTTTTGCCGCAGCCGTTACGACCGATTATGCCAAGAGTCTCGCGCTCGTTGACAGTAAGAAAAATATCGGAAAACAGCGGTTCACCGCCGAAATACTTATAGAGATGCTCGACATTAAGAAGCAATTTATGAGCCCACCTTTAAAAATGTATAATTATTAGTCATTATATCATATTTCAAAGCAAATGTAAAGACATCGGGAACAAAAGCCGGAGCAGGATATTTCTTTGCCAAGACCGGGGTATTTTTCTTCTCCGGAATGCTTCATTTACTAATGTGTTATCATATTATGAATGTTTCGTTTCCTAACTGTTTAGGAATATGCACAATGATACAAATAATAAAGCGCTTCAAGTTAGTAATAGTCACAAATATTTTGCAAAATGCAATAAAAAGCTAAAAAACTGTTGCAAAACAGTCGAGCATTTGTTAAAATAATATGTAGAAGGTGGGTGATGTCTGTGACACTGTTCAGAAATCGAGCCAATAGTGAGCGCAATTCAAAAAAGCGTATCATTCTGACTTGCTGCGAAGGAGAGGTCGTGGATATCGCTAATTCCAAAAACCGTGCAATCTCTATGAAGATCCTTGGGGAAGGATTCTGTGTGCATTGTTCGGTTCCTTCCATAACTGCTCCCATCAGCGGGAAGGTGACAGATATCTCGGACAACGGGCATACCTATACGATAACAGGTAATGACGGAGTCTGTATACTGGTCTGTATCGAGGCTTCGGAGAAAAACGAGGAGCTGGAGAGCATGGTCTCTGTCGGAGACAGCGTTGTCGCCGGAGACGAGCTTTGCGCCAAGGAAAACGCCGAGGCTGCTGTCATCGTCGTAAACAGCGAGATAATGTCCAAATTTCGCATCGTTTACGGAAAGACAAGGACAGGCAAGGACGGCGTTATAGTTTACGAGCTTTAAAGGCTCCTGCTTGTTCAGGCGGGAGCTTTTTGCTTTTTCCTTGACTTCTGACCGCTTTTTTGATATAATAACTCTTATATAAGCATAACAGATAAAAGGGGAGGATGACAGTGATGATAGTTTTGCTGGACGACATCAAGATCAAAGAGGAAAGTACATTCCTTTCGTATGTCAACCATGAATTCAATGACGAGCAGATAGACTCTTTCGAGGGCTTCCGGGATTATCTTCTGAGGACAGACCGCGAGATCGAGTTCATGATAACGGATTACGATGAGATAGAGGACAAGACCTTTGCCGCAAAGGTAATGGCAGTGCTCATGGATATGTCTTACTGCCGTAAAAACATAAAGCTAACGCAGATGTGAGCAGACCGAGGCATCGCCGGGCGGGCGGTGCTTTTTTTATGCGAAAAGAACCAAAAAAGAGCGCCTTCGTTTCCGAAAGCGCTTTTTTGCAAAATGAAGTTTATCAAACTGTAGGTCTTGTAAAAAATCAGAAAGCAACTTCGCCGTTGAAATCGCCGACTACATAGTATGCCTTGCCATCCTCGGGCTTAACATAAACGGTAACGTTCTTTGCAGTCTTCTTGGTCTGAGCCTTATAATCAGCCTTGCAAGCCTCGAGAACGCTCTTCATCTCAACGTCCTTGCCTGCGAACTGAAGAACAACATTGTCGCTGGCAGCAACCTTCTTAGCGGGAGCAGCCTTCTTAGCAGCAGGAGCAGCCTTCTTGACAGCCTTCTTAGCGGCAGCAGCCTTGGTCTCAGCCTTCTCGGCAACCTTCTTGACAGTCTTCTTGGCAGCAGTAGCAGCCTTCTTAGCAGTTTTCTTAACGGTCTCCTTAGCAGCCTTAGCGTCAGCCTTTACGGTCTCCTCAGCAGCCTTAACCTCTGCCTTTACTTCAGCAGCCTTGGTCTCTTTCTTTGCAGTAGCCATAATAAAAGATCTCCTTTTCTGTTTTGTGATCAGATTACTTGTTTACAGCATCCTTCAGAGCCTTGCCGGCCTTGAAAGCGGGAACATCCTTAGCATCAACATGGATAGGCTTCTTGGTAACGGGGTTGATAGCTTCCTTGGCAGCTCTGTGTCTAACCTCAAAAGTACCGAAGCCAACGAGAGAAACCTTCTGGCCGTCCTTAAGAGCATCTGTAATGGAATCAACTACAGCGGCGAGAGCCTTCTCAGCGTCTTTCTTAGTGTTGTAACCGCCCTTTGCAGCAACGGCTGCTACGAGTTCTGCTTTAGTCATGGTAGATTACCTCCAATTCAAATTTTCTGCTTGTATTATAGCGTATTTTGCGGGATTTGTCAAATAAAAACGCGCATTTTTCGGGCTTTGGAGTAATATTCGTTGAATTTCATTAAAATCAAAGTAGGCTTCAAGTGTATTTTTGTATTTATTTTCTCAATATTTCAAGGCCTGTTCACGTCTTGATGCTGAATAATACGGGATTTGCGGGTCTGAGCCGCAGTTTTTCGGCACTTGAGGAAATGTAAAAATTCGACAAAGCATCCGGAGATGTTAACAATAAGTTCATATATACTGATCTTGCCCCATAAACTTTCATCTGTTTTTCACAATGCTTTTAGTCTGCTTTTAAGAAAGCCGGGTATACTTATAGACAGAACGAAAGATAATAAGATTTCCTCCATATCATCAAATACCGCCGCACCGGAAGATGGCCCGGTGCGGCGGTATTTGTGTTTTATTCGGAGATCTGGTCCTCGGGGATAAGGCTGTAATCGAACATTACCTCAGAATGGTTATCCCAGATGAGGGTCTTGTCGATGAGCACTCCGCTCTCCCGGTCGAAGGTGTTTTTATAGATCTTGGAGACACGGTAGAATTTGCCGTCTTCTTCTTTTTTGAAGCAATGCCCCTCCTCGGAGATGGAGTAGGTATAGGGGAAAGGCCTTTCGCTGCGGAGCTCGCCCTTGAGGATACCGTCCTCGCACCAGATACAGAGCTCGACATCCTGATCGGTAGTGTTCTTGAATCTGAAGTCTATGTAATTATAGCAGACTGATGTTCCTGCGCTCATGGGGACTCTTCCGTGCTCGTCGGGGCCGAGTGCATCAGAATGGGTGTGGAACTCAGTAACGGTCAGAGGGCTGTGGATGACCAGCAGATGCACAGTATTCCCCAGATTGCAGAGGCCGCCTCCGAGGCCGGGCACGATCTTGTTCTGAGAGATGATACGGCCTTCCATATAGCCTTTCTTCTTGGTTATGCTGCCGACGGTCTTCCAGAAGGAGAAGACCTCTCCGGGGTGGATGATGATGCCGTTGAGCCTGCCGCCGGCAAGTCTGAGATTTACAGCCTTGTTCTCCTGGAGGACAGGGTCTATGCCGGGGCCTTTCTTGATTATCGTATTTGAATATGAGGAAACTAGATTGGGCAGTTTTTTTCTGAGCCTGTCCTTAGCGAATTTTTCACCGCTGAGGCGGTCGTTTATTATCCTTCTGAGTTCCTCCTTCTTTTCGGAGATAGCGTAGCAGGTAGGGCTTATGTCGCAGAAATTTTTACCGAGTAAACGCATTGTTCAATCCTCCTTAAAAATATCTCCAAGCCTTCCGCAGAGCCTGGTATGTTTCCAAAGCCGCAGGAGGGCGAATTCGGCATATCTGCGCTTGCCGATCCTTGTTTCGCACGGGGCGGTGATGAAATGCACCATAATTGTTGCGATGCCGAGCCTGTTGGCTCCGAGGATATCGTAAAAGAGCTGGTCTCCGATGCAGACAGTTTTTTTCTTTGACATCCTGAGAGTCTGTATAGCACGCTTGAAGCCTGCAGAATGGGGCTTATCCGCATCGCAGACATAAGGTACATCGCAGTTTTTTACAAATCTGTCGCAGCGCTCCTTATCATTGTCCGAAAGCAGGACAACTTTAAAGCCCATTTCTGTGAGTTCCCCGAGGAGCTTTTCTGCTTCGGGAGTAGCGTCGTCGCCGTGATGGGTAAGGGTATTGTCGATATCGAAGATAAGGCCGCGGTAGCCCATATCATAGAGCTTTTTGTAATCGATCCCTTAAACACTTTCCGCATACTCGTAAGGGAAAATATCCTTGAGCATTTTTATTTCTCCTCAGACTTTTACAGGGCTGTTTTCCAGGTACTTGCAGACACTGTTTATCTGCTGGCTGAACCTGCCGCCGAAACAATTATCGAAGAAAGCGCTGCCGATGGTAAATGCCCAGGGCGAGACATCCAGTATCTCGTCTATCTTCTCGTAGCTGTCAACGCTCCCTGCGAGGCAGACCGGTGCATCTATCTCGGAAACAAAGCGTCTGATGAGTTCGCCCGCATCGCCTGTGAAGCGGTAGGCGAGGAGATCAAAGCCGTATACTCCTTTTTTGAGCAGCTCTTTGGCTTCATCTATCATTCCGTCGATAGACCCGCCCAGGACAGACGGTCTGTCGTAGACATCACCGACAAAGGGCATATAGAGCAGCCCGTTCTCGCGGCAGTAATCGTTGATCTTATCGGAATACACAGTCCCCATAAGGATATCGACTCCGCACTCATGAGCCATTTCAGCGCCCTCAAGGCATTTTTCTTCGGTATAGGCAACTACTTCAAGAACGGCGGTCTTGCCGAGGCTCTTTATATACGCGAACAGTTTTTTCATTTCAGGGAGAGGCAGATTCTCTTCTTTGAAGCCCCAGTATTGAACACTGCAATCCTTGCATTCTTCAAAGATACTGTAAGCATCCGCAACGGTCTTATCGTTATAAGTCAGCATAACAATAAGATTTGGCTGATTATCACTTTTTGACATAGATCATCACCGTTTTCAAAATTTGTTCGACAATTCGCAATTTTCATCTATAAATTGTAACACCATTTGACGGATATGTCAAGAATAGCTTGATAAAATTGTAACAAATAGCTAATTTGAGGAATGACAAAACGATGATGATGTGATATAATATAGGTAAAAGAACGACAATAGGAGGGGATAGGGCGTTGGATAAGTATAAAAGGCTGGCTCTGAACACGGTTATTTTCGCTGTCGGCAGCTTCAGTTCAAAGATATTCTCCCTTGTTCTCAACAACCTTTACACCAAGAATATCGACCCGGCCGGGTTCTACACAAAATCCCTTATCGAGACAGTCGCTCTCTTCCTTCTGCCCGTGTTCACCTTCTCCATGACCGAAGCTATCGTCCGCTTCGGCCTCGACAGGGAGTACGAGAAAAAACGGGTCTTTACCAACGCCGCTGTTATGTCCTTGTTCGGGCTGACAGTTATGCTGGCCTTTGTGCCGATCCTCTCTGTCATACCCTTTCTGCGGCCTATGCGGGGCTATTGCATCCTGCTCTGTATCTATGTCTGGACAAGCTCTCTGCGGCAGCTCTGCTCGCAGTTCACAAGAGCAAGAGGTCTTGTCAAGCTCTTCTCGCTGGACGGTATCTTTACCACAGTCACTCTTTTCTTTTTCAGCATCATCTTTATCAGCTTTATGGGCTTGGGAGTCGAGGGCTTTATGCTGGCGACGATCTGTTCCGACGGGCTGTCGGCGGTCTGCCTTTTCTTTGTCTCAAACATCAAGCGCTTTTTTGATCTTTCCTTCCTGGACAGAGAGCTATCGGAGAAGATGCTGCGCTTCGCTGTCCCGCTGATACCTTCAACTGTCATGTGGACATTCACAGGCTTCTCTGACCAGATCTTCATCTCGAATATGCACAGCGATACCGTCGAGCTGGGAGATGCAGCGGCGGGCATATATTCGGCGGCGACAAAAGTCCCGAACCTGCTGTCTATGGCGGCGACGATCTTCTCGATGGCCTGGAATATGTCGGCAATAATGGTCAACCGGTCCCGCAGGAAACGGAAATTCTACAGCCGTGTCCTCAAGGGCTATCAGTCGATACTCTTCGTTTCGGCGGCTTTTCTCATACTGACTGTGCGCCCGGTCTCAGCGCTGCTGATAAATTACAGCACCTTCCCGGAATATTCAAGAGCTTATGTCTATACACCGATGCTGATCTGCGCTTCTGTTTTTGTCTGCCTCAACCATTTCATCTACGGCATCTATACCGCCACAAAGCGCAGCATGAATGCCTTTCTCACCGTGTTCGCTACACTCTGTGCCAATCTGGTGATGAACGCTGTGTTTATTCCCAGGCTCGGCATACACGGAGCCTGCCTTGCCACCTTCCTGAGCTATGCTGCCTGTTTCTCGCTGCGTATGGCAGACATACAGAGATATGAACCTTTCAGATACGATATCATGGAAACTGTCGTTAATGCGGTGCTGCTGATCCTTATGAGCATAAGCGTGATGACACTGGAGAACAGGCACTTCCTGCTGAGCATTTTCCCGGCTGCCGGGATAGTTTTCCTCAACCGCAAAGAGCTCAGGCGCACTGCAGAGAGGATACTTAAACGCAAACGAGTCTGAAAAATTGGACAGTTTTGACAACTTTGTAAATTTCTCGGTTCTCCGCTTGACAAGAGGACGGTTTTAGAATATAATAGATGTGTCGAAAACCAAACGGTTTGATAAGAGAGGAAGTATGATAATGATAAGAAAGCTGGTGGCAGCGCTTGCTGCCGCAACAGTTGCTGTGACAGCTCTCGCGTCCTGCGGGCAGCACGTCCATAAGTATACTGTCAAGATAACCAAGGAAGCCGACTGCACTCACCCGGGCGTAAAGACCTATACTTGTGAGGATTGCGGCAAGACCTTTGAAGAGCCGATAATGGACGGGCATAAATATGTTGATACCGTCGTTGAGCCGACTTATGACAGCGACGGATATACTCTCCGCAAATGCTCTGTATGCGGCGCTGAGATCAAGGAAAATATCGTTCCCAAGCTGGAGCGCCCCCATGACGATATCGCAGGAGCCGAGATAACCGGCATCGACGAGAAATATGCTTATACCGGTCAGGCTATCGAGCCCCAGCCGACAGTTACTCTCTACGGAGAGGTCCTCGTCCGCGATAAGGATTATTCCGTCACTTATGAGAACAACACTGAAGTAGGTACAGCTACCGTTACCCTGACTGCTATGGGCGAATACAAGAACAAGGCAGTCAGGACCTTCGCCATCGAGCGCAAGGGCTGGGAGGAGAAGGACGGCCTCAAGTATTACTACGACGGCGATCTCTCCAAGGGTATCAAGGAGATAGACGGAAAGAGCTATTTCTTCGATGAGAACGGCGTTAATCAGACCGGCTGGCAGGAGGTGGACGGAGCTTATTACTGCTTCGACCGTATCGACGGCACTCTGGTGACTAACGGCCAGGTGGACGGCATCAATGTTGACGCTTCCGGTAAGGCCGAGCAGTCGGATTACAACGAGTACAAGATCGAGACTATGATGACCGCACATAAGATCATGCTCGAGCAGACTCTCCCCACAGACACTATGGAGCAGAAGAGACTCAAGCTCTTCAATTGGGAGATGTATGAGCACGGTTATCACCGCTGGAGACTTCTCTCCGATATCTACGAGACTTCGCCCGATTGGGAGATCACTTTCGCCAACGATATCTTTGAGCGCGGCTCGGGATGCTGCGTTGCAGATTCCTGCGCGGCTGCCTTCCTCATCAGAGAGATCGGATATACCGATATCTATATCTGCCACGACACTTCCCATTGCTGGTTCACTGTAGGCGGCAAGCTCTATGACCCGCTCTTCGCTGAGGCCAAGGACTTTGATACCAACTACAACGCCGATTACACAGATTACAGACAGTGGCCGGTGGGCAGAAGAAGAGTTGACGGTGTCAGCACAGATGTTGACGACGATTGATCCTGAATGATATCCCTCCGCTTTTCCGGCGGAAATGATACGGATGCTTTACGCCATAGTATTTCTGATATGATGTCAGAAGTGCTATGGCGTTTCTGTTGACACCGCCTCTGCTTTATGCTATAATCATTGCGGTCGTATATCGCATTATCATTATTTTAATAGCAAGGAGAAACGTATGATACTTCTGGTCGTAGATACACAAAAGGGATGTTTCAATGAAGAGCTGTATGCCTTTGAACGAGTTAGAAACAATATAAAGCAGTTGATCGCTGCTGCGAGAGAGAATAATGTGGAGGTCGTATTTGTCCAGCACGATGACGGCCCCGGTACCGATCTCGACAAGTCTTCGGAAAACTATGAGATATATGAGGAATTTGCACCGAGAAGCTGTGAGAGGCGCTTTGAAAAGAACGTAAACAGCGCATTTCATCCGATGACAGGGCTGACAGAATATCTGCGGGCAAAAGGCGAAAAGGACATTATAACTGTCGGTGTATCGACAGATTACTGTATGGATGCGACAATTAAAAGCGGGTTTGAAAAGGGGTTCAATATGATCGTCCCTTCGTATACGAACTCGACCTACGATAACCCCTACTTCGATAAGGAAACAGCCTATAAGTACTATAACGAATTTATGTGGAGCAAACGCTATGCCCGGATAATAACTGCCGGGCAGGCTCTTATGCTCCTGCGGTCTGAAATATCAGCCGGGGATATATAAAGATATCTCCTCGTCAGCAGAAAAGAAAAATGCCCCTGAGCGTTTTAACAGCGCTCAGGGGCATAGCTTTTTAATGGGTATCTGTATCAATCGGCCAGCATATCCTTCATGGAGTAGAGGCCGGCAGGCTTGCCGCAGAGGAATATCGCAGCATTGACAGCACCGACAGCGAATACTGACTTGGAATGTGCTTCATGCTTCAGTGTTATGACCTCATCGCGGCCTGCGAATATGATCTCGTGTTCTCCGACGATAGTGCCGCCGCGGATAGAGTGCATACCGATCTCGGAAGATGTCCTCTTAGCGCGGACAGAATGGCGGTCATAGACAAGATCATAGGGCTTTTCCAGCTCGCCGTTGATAGCGTCGGCCAGCATGATAGCTGTGCCGCTGGGAGCGTCGATCTTCTGATTGTGGTGCTTCTCGACGATCTCGATATCGAACTGCCCGCCGAGGACAGCGACAGCCTTTTTAGCCAGCTCCGCCATAAGGTTTATGCCCAGAGACATATTGAAGGTAAAGAATACGGGGATCTGTTCGGCAGCCTTATGTATCTGCTCGGTCTGCTCCTTTGAATAGCCTGTTGAGCCGATGACTACTGCTGTGCCGTTGGCAAGAGCGTAGTCCAGAAGACTGTCCAGTGCAGAGGGGTGAGAGAAGTCGATTATGACCTGGGGCTTCTCCCTGACCTCGCCAATGGTGTGATAGATCGGGAAAGCAGCTCCGCCGTCCAGCCTGTCTACTCCTGCGACGACCTGACAGTCGCTCCTCCCGGAGATTATGTCCGCGATGACCCTGCCCATTTTTCCGCAGGCACCGCAAATAAGAATATCGGTCATTATAAACATCCTTTCTGTTATTAGATCATAACAAAGGGGGCAGAACTACCGCCCCCTTGCCTGATTTGCAGAACTCTTACTTGATGAGCCCGACTTTCTTCATTGTCGCCTCCAGCTTCTGCTTGTTGGCATCGCTCATTTCGCAGAGCGGCATCCGGCAGGGGCCGGCCTTGAAGCCCATAACATTGAGGGCATACTTTACAGGGATAGGGTTGACATCGCAGAAGAGATCCTTAGCGAGCTGCTGAACACGGAACATCTTTTCTCTTGCCTGGGTGTAGTCGTTCTCAAGGCAGAGGGTAGCGATCTCGTGGGTCTCGAAGGGCATAACATTGGAGAGCACGGAGATAACGCCCTTGGCGCCCAGAGCCATTATCGGAAGAATCTGGTCGTCGTTGCCGGAGTAGATATCCAGGTCGTCGCCGCAGAGGGCAGCGATCTGAGCGATCTGGCTGATATTGCCGCTGGCTTCCTTGATAGCGACGATGTTGGGGATCTTAGCCAGCTCAACACAGGTCTCAGGGGTGATGTTGACGCCTGTTCTTGAAGCGACGCTGTAAACGATAATAGGCAGGGAAACGCTCTCAGCTATCATTTTATAATGAGCTATGAGACCGGCCTGCGAGGTCTTGTTGTAGTAAGGTGTAACGAGGAGCAGAGCATCGGCGCCGAGCTGCTCGGCCTCCTGAGAGAGGTGGATGGCATACTTGGTGTCGTTGGAGCCTGTGCCGGCGATCACGGGGACTCTCTTAGCTGTCCTTTCGATAGCATACTTGATACACTCAACGTGCTCTTCGTCGGTCATAGTGGCGCTCTCGCCTGTAGTTCCGCAGATGATGATAGCATCAGTGCCGTTGTCAATATTGAAATCAATGAGCCGACCCAGCTCTTCGTAGTTGACAGAGCCGTCCTCATTGAAAGGGGTCGCGATAGCAACACCTGCACCGGTGAAAATAGTCTTTTTCATTATTATTCTCCTTTCCGGAAAACAGTTTTCGGTTTAGTCAAAATAGCCCTTTGAAGCCAGCAGCTCGGCCAGCAGGACAGCTCCGCCGGCGGCGCCTCTCAGTGTGTTGTGAGAGAGGCATACGAACTTGTAGTCATACTGTGTATCCTCGCGGAGACGGCCGATGGAGACTGCCATACCGCCTTCGAGGTCACGGTCCAGCTTGGGCTGAGGCCTGTTGTCCTCCTCGAAGTAGTTGAGGAACTGCTTGGGAGCGGAGGGGAGGCCAAGCTCCTGGGGAACGCCTGCAAAGTCCTTCCAGGCCTTGAGCATCTGCTCCTTTGAAGGCTTCTTCTCGAAGCTTACAAATACGGCGGCAGTATGTCCGTCGGAAACAGGGACTCTCAGGCACTGAGCTGTGATCGAAGGCTCAGTAGCGGGAACGATCTTATCTCCTTCGATCCTGCCCCAGATCTTCAGAGGCTCCTTCTCGGATTTCTCCTCCTCGCCGCCGATGTAGGGGATGACATTATCGATGATCTCGGGCATCGTCTCGAATGTTCTGCCTGCGCCGGAGATCGCCTGATAGGTGCAGACCAGAGCCTTTGTTACCTTGAACTCGTCCATAAGGGGAGCCAGAGCGGGAACATAGCTCTGCAGCGAGCAGTTGGATTTAACAGCGATGAAGCCGCGCTTTGTGCCGAGGCGCTTTCTCTGAGCGGCGATGATCTCGATATGCTCGGGGTTGATCTCGGGGATGACCATAGGAACATCGTCCGTAAATCTGTGAGCGGAGTTATTTGATACGATAGGGCACTCAGCCTTGGCATATCTCTCTTCGAGAGCACGGATCTCGTCTTTCTTCATATCGACAGCGCAGAAGCAGAAGTCAACCATAGAAGCCAGCTTCTCGACATCTTCCTCAGCATTCATTATGATCATATCAGCCATAGATTCGGGCATCGGATCCTTCAGCTTCCATTTGGAGCCGGCTGCTTCTCTGTAAGTCTTTCCGGCGCTCCTTGCAGATGCCGCCAAAGCGACTACGTCAAACCACGGGTGTTTGTCGAGGAGCAGAGCGAATCTCTGACCCACCATACCCGTTGCTCCGATGATACCGACCTTAAACTTCTTCATTTCAATACTCCCTTTCTCGGAATGTTGTGCTTTTTGCCCAAAGCGTGCTTTTAACTGCACGTTAAACTGCACAAAACATAAAATTTACAGAGATAATAAAAAAACCGGTTGAAAACCGGCGCCTCATACAATATAATAAGAATGTTGACACAATATAACTTATGTCGATAGCACTCCATCATAAAGCATGATGACAACCGGGGCTCTGTTAAAGCAGCGGTCAGCTGCGGGATCCCAACACCCGCGCTTCGGCGGTCGCGCCTTTCACATTCCCCGCAGGCTTTGGTGCCGCGACATAAATGTCAGGGAAAGCTACTCTTCTTGACCGCGCCTCTATCTCTTACAGATTATAATAGCAAATCTTGGCTTATATGTCAAGAGGGCAGGGAAAAAATATCTTAACATTTTGTAAACGAAAACGGTGAATTATTATGCTTGATACAAATGATATGAAAAGATCGGATTTTTGGTATGATCTCCCGGAAGAGCTCATAGCCCAGACACCTATCGAGCCCCGCAATGCTTCCCGTATGCTGAAGCTCGACCGCGCCACCGGAGAGACAGAGCACTGCCGTTTCTATAATCTATGCGATCATCTCAGAAAGGGTGACCTTCTGGTGCTGAACGACAGCCGTGTCATACCTGCCCGCATTTACGGTGAGAAGGAGGACAACGGCACCTTCATCGAGTTCCTCCTGCTGGAGCAGAGGGAGAATATGAAATGGGAGATACTCTGCCGCCCGGGCAAGAAGGCTAAGGTCGGGACACGCTTTTCCTTCGGGGGAGGCAAGCTCCGCGCTGTCATAACCGATATACTGGAGGACGGCAACCGTATCGCAGAGTTTGAATGCGAGGGCAGTATCTTTGCCGTGCTGGACGAGATCGGTCAGATGCCTCTGCCGCCTTACATAAAGGAAAAGCTGCAGGACAAGGAGCGTTATCAGACTGTCTACTCCCACGAGCTGGGCTCTGCCGCTGCTCCGACCGCAGGGCTGCATTTCACCAAAGAGATGCTGGCCGATATCGAGAGCAGAGGGATAAATATCGCTTATGTTACTCTCCACGTCGGGCTGGGGACTTTCCGGCCTGTCAAGGAGGACAAGGTCCTGGACCATAAGATGCACTCCGAACATTACGAGCTCCCGGAGCGCACAGCAAGGCTGATAAACGAGACAAAGGCAAAGGGCGGACGGGTCATCGCTGTCGGGACTACTTCATGCAGGACGCTCGAAAGCGTAGCGACCTTTAAGGGAGAGATCGTCCCCTGCGAGGGGTATACCGATATCTTCATTTACCCCGGTTATGAGTTCAAGGTGCTGGACGGGCTCATCACCAACTTCCATCTGCCGGAGAGCACCCTTATCATGCTGGTCTCCGCCTTTGCAGGGTATGAGAACACCATGAACGCCTATAAGATCGCCGTAGAGGAAAAATACAGTTTTTTCTCTTTCGGAGACTGTATGCTGATCCTGTAAGATTTGCGGAACAAATGTTCTACGTGGAACATCGGCCACAGTAAAAAAGGAGAGATGGTCTATGCAGTTCAAGGAAGGTTCAGGCTGGAAAGCCTGCTATGACGAGGAAAGAGAGCTTTATACCGCAGAGAGGTCCTGGAGAGGCTATTATCAGCTCTGCGAGATCACGAAGGAGATATATGACATCCTCGGCACCGACGCTATGGGCGACGAGTCCGCCGATAGGTGGATAAGCAAGGGCAGGGAGCTTTTCAGTGCCGATGACGATTACTACACATTGCCTTATTACACAGTCGGCGATGAGAATTACGCCGAGCTTGCACCTTGGTCAAGGGCCAGAGGCAGAGCCGAAGCAACAGACGAACTGGATAGGAAGCGTAAGGCTGATGAAGCCGCAAGAAAGGAAAAGGAGAAAAAAACTATGGAACTGTCCCCGTTTTTCAAGGCTGTTCTTGATGCCGACAGAGCACCTGTCGTGCTTTGCGGCCTTGATAACACCATAATCTACATGAACCCTGCCGCCGCTGAGAAATACTCCCGCTGGGGCGGTGAAGGGCTCGTAGGCAGGTCACTGCTGGACTGCCACAATAAGGATTCGCAGGAGAAGATCAAAAAGGTCGTAAGATGGTTCGTGAATTCTGATAAGCACAATATCGTTTACACCTTCAGGAATGAGAAAGAGAACAAGGATGTTTATATGGTCGCTCTGCGGGACAGTGACGGCGCTCTTATCGGCTATTACGAAAAGCACGAATACCGCGACCGCGAGACTATGCCGCTTTACGATCTCTGGTATTGAATATGGAGATACTGGAATATCACTCTTCCGCCGAAAGCGGACATTGGCTTTCACAACTGAGGCTCTGCGACTGGTCTGCGGGAAGCTGGCTCTGTGAGCTGATAGACAGGAACTGGTTTTTCGAAGAGCTCGGGAGCACCTCAAAGCTCCTGCTGCTTACGGAGGGAGAAAAACTTGCCGCGTTCTGCACTCTCTCGGAGCGGGATGATATACCTGATACAGAGCTGACCCCCTGGATCGGCTTTGTCTACACCTTCCCCGGATTCAGAGGCCGGCGATGCTTCGGCCGGCTGCTTGCGGAAGCAGAGAATATCGCCTCCCGGCAGGGCTATGATGCCGTCTACATCTCCACCGATCACATAGGGTTGTATGAAAAATACGGATTTGAGCATATCGGAACGATGACCGACAGACGGGGCGGGGAGTCAAACGTCTATATCAAAAGGATCATAAGATAACAGGAGAATCTATGTTTACATTATTGAAAACCGAAAATTCAGCCCGCCGCGGGCAGTTCGAGACCGTTCACGGGACGATTCAGACCCCGGTGTTCATGAATGTCGGCACATCTGCCGCCATCAAGGGCGGGATATCTTCCATCGACCTGGCAAACGACCTTAAAACACAGGTCGAGCTCTGCAACACCTATCATCTTCATGTCCGCCCCGGAGACGATGTTATCTGCAAAATGGGCGGGCTGCATAAGTTCATGAACTGGCATAAACCGATACTTACCGACAGCGGCGGATTTCAGGTCTTTTCGCTGGCAAAGCTGCGGAAGATCAAGGAAGAGGGAGTGACCTTCAATTCCCACGTTGACGGCAAGCGGATATTCATGGGGCCGGAGGAGAGTATGCAGATACAATCCCATCTTGCCTCGACTATCGCTATGGCTTTTGATGAATGTGTTGAGAACCCGGCGCCCTATGAATATGCCAAGGCTTCCTGCGAGCGCACTACACGCTGGCTCATACGCTGCAAGAACGAAATGGCAAGGCTCAATTCCCTGCCGGAGACGATAAACAGGCATCAGATGCTCTTTGGCATCAATCAGGGCTGCACTTATGATGATCTCCGCATCGAGCATATCAAGGCTATACGCGAGCTCGATCTGGACGGCTACGCGATCGGCGGGCTGGCTGTGGGAGAGCCGACGGAAGTTATGTATCATGTCATTGAGCAGGTCGAGCCTTTTATGCCCAAGGACAAGCCGCGCTATCTTATGGGGGTCGGCACTCCCTCGAACATCATCGAGGCTGTCGCCAGAGGGATAGATTTCTTCGATTGTGTAATGCCCTCCCGCAACGCAAGGCACGGCTCGGTATTTACCTGGAACGGGATGATGCATATTCCGAACAAATGCTATGAGCTTGACCCACGCCCTCTCGACCCGGAATGTGACTGTCCGACCTGCCGGAACTTCTCCCGCTCCTATATCAGACATCTTTTCAAATCCGGCGAGCAATTGGCAGGCAGGCTGACCGTTCAGCATAATCTGTATTTCTACAACACCCTTACCGAGCGTATAAGAGAGGCACTTGATGAAGGCCGCTTCGAGGAGTTCAGAGCCAGGTATTCTTCACTGCTGGCTTCCAAGCTGGAGGACTGACCGCCTCGGGCGAAGAAATCAGGCCCCGGGAGCTGATATCGAGAACAGAGCTCAGAAGAGCCGAACGGAGGAAACAGAATGGCTGTATCACAGGATACGGAGTCAGGGAAGAAACATGAAAAGGCCGGGGAAGCTGTCTTTACTGTCGGCTATATACTGTTTCTTGCTCTGCCGATACTGTGTATCGTATTTTTTGTTGAGGGGCTGCCGGTTGTCGGGGCAGCTATGATCGCCTGCGAGCTGGGGCTGCTGTTTGCAGCCATCGCTGTCAGGAAGCGCAACATCAGGCGGAACGATGAGCAGAAAGAGAGATACCGGAAAGAGCATATTTCAGAATACGATGTATACTGCGGGAACTACGGCACTCTGCGCTTCGAGCATGATGAAAACAGCAGGTGGAGCAAGCTCATCTCAGGAGCGCCGCGTATCTTCGATCAGGAGAGGGATTACAGCCTCACAGTCGATGGGGCAAGAGCCGACGCTGCCAGGCTTGAAAAGCTCTTTGACTGGATCTCCGCCTGCCTCGGAGAAATGACCGAGGCAATATATGCGCAGCGCAGCAAGGATATCAGGAGCGGGACAGGTCATGCTCCTGAGGCAGCGGGCTTCACAGTATGCCATATCTTTGTCCATGCACATCGGGAGGAGCCGGCAGAGCTTACAGTGCTCTTAGACGACCCTGCCGGCGAGCTTGAGATGACATTGCTCATCGGAGAGGGCTCACATAAAATAGAAGTTATAACGGAAGGTGATGTTTGATATGATCAAAACAGCGATATTCGATCTTGACGGGACACTTATAGATTCCCTTTTCGATCTCGGAGATTCGGCTAACAAGAGCCTGGCGGAGCTGGGTTTTCCGCAGCACCCGATCGAGGATTATAAAATGTTCGTCGGCAACGGAGCTGCGACCCTATGCGAGAGGATACTCCCTGAGGGCAGGAAGACCGAGGAGAATAAAAAGGCTGTGCTGGAGGGCTTTGCCAGGTATTATGAGGCCTGCGGCTTCGCACATACCACTGCCTACGACGGTATGCCGGAGCTGGTGAAGAAGCTCTCCGCTGCGGGAGTGCTGTGCGCGGTCGCCTCCAACAAGCCTGATGTGTTCTCAAAAAAGGTAGTTGAAAAGCTCTACGGCGAGGGTGCCTTCACGCTGGTCATGGGCAAGCGGGAAGGAGTCCCTACCAAGCCGCAGCCGGATATAGTTTTCAATATCTGCAAGGAACTGGGAGTCGGGACCGAAAGCGCAGTATTCATCGGAGACAGCAGTGTCGATGTTGAAACTGCACATAATGCGGGGCTGCCCTGTATCGGATGTGTCTGGGGCTTCAGAGGCGAAAAGGAGCTCCGTGATAGCGGATGCGACTATATCGCTGCCGCACCCGAGGATATTTTCCGCATCGCAGCCGGGAATTGAGACCCTGAAGAAAAGAAGCTCCTCGCCGCAGCCGGCCTGCCTGATCTGTAAGGCTTTAAAGCGGCAGCTCATAGCGGAGCATGAAAGGAGATAAGATGCTTCTGTACGAATACCCCCCGAAGCTGTCCCGCTCGCAGAGGCAGCAGAAGGCGGCAAACGATCTTGCCGAACACAAGAAGATGCAGAAAACACTGCTGCGAGGAACGATTATCGGGGTAGCTGTCTGCGTTCTGGCGCTGTTTGTCCCTGTGGCCGTCATAAAGATACTGCTGATACTCATCGGAGCGGGAAACATAGCTGTCGCAGGTCTGCTTTACAGATATTCGGCTCTGAGCCGGGATACAGAATGTTATACCCGTATCTATGACGATCATATAGAGCATAAGCAGGGGAGCATCTTCAAAGGAAAATATTTTTCTGCGGAGTTTTCTTATGACGATATACTGCGCTCCGAGCAGACGCCCCGGGGGGATATGACCTTCTGCTTTAAGGAGACGGCTTCTCCGAAAACTGAGGGCGCCGGAAAACGTCAGCTCGCGGAGATTTCGGAGCATAAGCTGACCCTCAGCTTTCAGGACACAAAAGCAAAGCTCTATCTGATAAACGAGCTTCACGCAAAGATAAAATATCCGAAGAAAAACTACAATGTCATCGAGGACGAAGAGACCGAGGATGATCTGTGGGATCCGCTGCATAAACACGGGCTGTGAATCAGGATGATCGAGGGGCCGGATCATCTGTTTATTGATCCAGCCGATGACAAGAAAGAAGAATTGCTGTCTGAGCTGACGGTATGTACTGCTGAGTTTAAAGACAGCGTAATATAAAGCTGTTTTGGCTCCGGCGGGAGCAGTTGTAAATTTTTTGTTACGCCCTCTTGCAAATGTCGGATAATAGTGATATACTGTTAGTTGTAAATTTATCAAACGCTTTGACCGGACACAGTAAGTCTGCGGCAGAGTGCCTTCAAAGAGAGAACGGGTCGTCGGCTGAAAGCCCGTTTACGGCAGTATGCAGACCGAATTTCATCCGCGAGCGGCAGTGTTGAAACATAGTAGGCGCTGACGTATACCTGCGTTAAGGGGGCGGAAGTGTCGGCTTCCTTGCGATATGGGTGGTTTATAAGCAAGCATCGGTCTTGTCCCGTATTGGGGCAGGGCTTTTTTGTTTTGGCAGGAGGCAGTCATGGAGTTCAGGCTTTGTTTTGACACGATCCCGGAGCAGTTCGATAAGTACAGAGTCCGCTACTGCCCGGAGCTTTATGAGCATCTGATCGCTAAGGCAGGGATAGGCAGGGGGACTAAAGCCCTTGAGCTGGGCCCCGGTACCGGTCAGGCGACCGACCCGATACTCGATACCGGCTGTGATTACACCGCCATAGAGCTCGGGAAGAATTTTTCGGAAATGCTCAGGAAAAAGTATGGCTCTCGGGAGAATTACAAGCTGATAAACGACGACTTCATCACTCATGACTTCGGTGCGGAGAAGTTTGACTTTATCTACTCTGCGGCGGCCATACAGTGGATACCCGAGGAGATCGCCTTCGGCAAGACCTTTGATCTCCTGAAAAGCGGCGGTATGCTTGCGATGATGTTCCTGAACGGAGATTATAAGACTCCAGACCCGGAGCTTTTCGCTGATATACAGAAGGTCTATGATGAGTATTTCATAAGGAAGAAAGAATACACGTATGACCGGGCGTTTATATATGACAATGCTCTTGACTACGGCTTCACCGAGCTTGAAACGGTATGTTTTCACGGAGAGCGTGAATACAGCGCAGATGATTATCTGAAATACATCGGGACTCACAGCGACCACATTATGCTTGAAGAACCGTACAGGATACCGTTCTTTGAGGGGATACGCAAGGCTGTCCTGGCTCACGGGAACAGGGTCGTCTTTAAAGATACATATATACTTAAAACGGTCAGGAGACCTTAAGGCAACACCGCACAACCCGCGGCTTGCGCCTCTGCACGTCATCTGCTTGCATATTTTCCGTCATAGCACACAAATTTTCCTTGCCGGGCGTCAGCCCGCCTGCGTCAAATTTATGCACTCTGACGAAAATCTCAGCTCAACTTTATTGAGCTTGCGCGCGATCTGACGCACAGGGATTGTGCGGTATTGCCTTAAAACAGTAATCTATTTTTTTAGGAGGAATAAACATGAAGGAACAGCTCAAAAGCATTGAAGAGCGTGCCAAGGCGGAGCTTGAAAAAGTCTCTGACATCAAGCTGCTGGAAGAGATCAGGGTAAGATTCCTGGGCAAAAAGGGCGAGGTAACAGCCATCCTGAAGCAGATGGGCGGCCTCTCCGCCGAGGAAAGACCTGTCATCGGGCAGTTGGCAAACACAGTACGCGCCGACATTGAGGCAGCTATCCAGGAGAAGCAGAAGCAGATGAAGGCTGCGCTGGCTGAGAAGAAGCTGGCAGCCGAGACTCTGGACGTTACACTTCCCGGAAAGGCTCCGAGAGCAGGCAGACCGCATCCGCTGAACGCAGTCCTCGCAGAGGTCGAGGAGGTGTTCCTCGGAATGGGCTTCGATATAGTTGAGGGCCCGGAGGTCGAGAGCGATTACTACTGCTTCGAGGCGCTGAATATGCCCAAGCATCACCCTGCAAGAGATACTCAGGATACATTCTATATAAACGACAATGTCCTGCTGAGAACACAGACATCCTCAGTCCAGATCAGGACTATGGAGAAGATGAAGCCGCCTATCAGGATAATCTCTCCCGGAAGAGTATACCGCTCCGACGCTGTCGATGCTACTCACTCGCCGCTGTTCCATCAGATCGAGGGGCTGGTAATCGACAAGGGCGTTACAATGGCGGACCTCAAGGGAACTCTTGAGCTGCTGATGAAGAGGCTCTACGGCGAGGATACCAAGATAAGGCTCCGCCCGCATCATTTCCCCTACACCGAGCCCTCGGCCGAGGTCGACCTTATGTGCTTCAACTGCCACGGAAAGGGCTGCTCCATGTGCAAGCAGGAGGGCTATGTTGAGCTCCTCGGCGCAGGAATGGTACACCCCAAGGTGCTTGAAGAGTGCGGCATAGACCCGGAGGTATATTCCGGCTTCGCCTTCGGCATCGGTCTGGAGCGTATAACTATGGGCAGATACAGCATCAACGATATGCGTCTGCTCTATGAGAACGATATGAGGTTCTTGGAGCAGTTCTGATCCGGGAGTTATCTTATGAAAAATATCAAGAGCGTGATACTTCCCAAATACAGCAGCCCCGGTTATGAGCCGGTAGCATTCGGCGTTCACAGGAACAGCCGGGCGGGCAATTACTGCATATGTCTTACCGCCGACGATATGAACGAGTTCATTCTGGATGCGCTTCTCCCGCAGTACGGTCTGAATTGCACCAATGACTATTACGGGCAGAAGATCGTTACGGAGAACGGGACTGTATGTATCGCAGAATTTGAAACGAGCAAAGACAGTCTGGCCGATCTGCAAAGGATAATGAATTTCGCTTCCGCTGTGGGAAAGGAAATAGTCGATTATGAAGTGAACGGCAATGCCCTGCTGTGTGTCAGGACCGGTGAGGTCAGCTTTACGGCAGGAGGGGTAGCCAGGACCGTCCCAGTATTCAGTGTCCGCACGGACGGCAGCGGTATGCTGAGCTTTGAGCCCCGATACCCCGATATACCCTTTACAGCAGAAATGTGCAGATGTATCGCATCAAAAGACATTCCGGCGGAGATGGATTACAAAGCGGTGCTCATCCAGGGCTTCCGTGCTTATATGATACTCGAATATAAGGGCGTAACGCTTGGATTTGAATACGGATTTGATGAAAAAGCATTCCTCGGAATGATAAAGGGAAAGCTGTTCATCGAACGTCTGCGGGGATATATACGCTGAAAATACGGTATAGCTGATCTGATAATAAAAGAAATGAGGATTTGATAATATGGATCTTTCAATGAGATGGCTCAGGGACTATGTTGACCTGAAAGCCGATGTAAAGCAGTTCTGCTCGGATATTACTATCTCGGGCTCTAAGGTAGAATGTTACAGCGAGGAGGGTGCTTATCTCTCCAATGTGGTTGTCGGCAGGGTAGAAGCTATAGAGCGCCACCCGGATTCCGACCATATGTGGATAACACAGATAAATGTCGGTGAGGCGGAGAACATCCAGATCGTCACCGGCGCACAGAATGTAAAGCAGGGCGATTATGTCCCCGTGGCAAAGCACAAGTCCACAGTCCTTCACGAGGGCAAGGAGGTCAAGATCACCAAGGGCAAGCTGAGAGGTGTCGAGTCCAACGGTATGCTCTGCTCGCTGGCGGAGCTGGGTCTTACTGTCCACGATTTTCCCTACGCTATCGAGGACGGTATCTTCATCCTCGGAGACGACTGCGACAAGACCCTTGGCAAGGATATCCGCGAGGCTATCGGCTTCAACGATACTACGGTCGAGTTCGAGATAACCTCCAACCGCCCCGACTGTCTGGCTGTCATCGGTCTTGCCAGAGAGACTGCCGCGACCTACAATATCCCGCTGAATGTAAAGAAACCCGAATACAAGGGTGTCGAGGGCGATGTCAACGACTATCTGAAGGTCGCTGTCCATAACACGGACCTCTGCAAGAGATATATCGGAGCTATCGTCAAGAATGTCAGGATCGGCCCCTCTCCCCGCTGGATGAGAGAAAGGCTCAGAGCCTGCGGAGTACGTCCGATCAACAACTTCGTTGATATAACCAACTTCGTTATGCTGGAATACGGCAGACCGATGCACGCCTTCGACCTCCGCTATGTCGAGGGAGGAGAGATCAATGTAAGAAACGCGAGACCCGGCGAAAAGATCACGACTCTTGACGGTGTAGAGAGAGAGCTCTCAGAGGAGATGCTGGTCATCGCAGATGCAAAGAAACCTGTTGCTGTAGCGGGCGTAATGGGCGGCGAGTACAGCGGTATCATGGATGACACTGCTACTGTCGTATTTGAATCCGCCTGCTTTGACGGTGCTTCGGTAAGGACTACCGCCAAGAAGCTGGGGATGAGAACAGACGCCTCTGCAAGATACGAAAAGGGCCTTGACCCGCACGAGTGCTATGAGGCGCTCATGCGTGCCTGCCAGCTTGTTGAAGAGCTGGGCGCAGGAGAAGTTATCAAGAACTATATCGACTGCAACTATCAGTCTGAGGAGCCCAGAAAGGTAAAGTTCGACCCCGATTGGATCAACCGTTTCCTCGGCTCAGACATTCCCGAGGCTCAGATGATCGACTACCTGAACAGGCTTGGCATCAGGGTAGAGAACGGTATGGCGATCTCCCCCTGGTACAGGATCGATCTGGAGGTCAAGGCAGACATCGCAGAGGAAGTTGCAAGGCTCTACGATTACAATAAGCTCCCCGACACTATTATCCGCGGTGTCGCCAACGCCAAGCTGACTGAAAAGCAGAAGTTCGAGCGCAGCATCAGAGAGGCTGTCATCGCTATGGGCTTAAACGAGATCGCCACCTTCTCGTTCATCTCGCCCAAGTATTTCGACAAGATCGCTCTCCCGGCTGATTCCACGCTCCGCAGGACTGTTACGATAACAAATCCTCTCGGCGAGGACACCAGCGTTATGCGTACTACTGTTCTGCCCTCTGTCTGCGAGGTGCTGGCAAGGAACTACAGCTACCGCAACCCCGAGGCTTATGTATTCGAGATGGGCAACGAGTATCTTCCCGTTGACGGGGAGGAGCTGCCTGCTGAGCCTGTCCGTCTGGGCATCGGTGTTTATGACACCAAGGACAGCTTTGATTTCTTCGACCTCAAGGGTATAGTCGAGGGCGTACTCAGAAAGGCCGGGGTCAAGGATTACGAGATAGAGCGCCCGGACGAGAGCTGCATCTTCGATGAGAAGTCTGCCTTCCATCCCGGAAGATCGGCTGTCATTATCGCTGACGGCGAGCAGCTCGGTATTTTCGGTGAGCTGCATCCGGCAGTTCTGGAAAACTACGGCATCGGCACACGCGCTTATGCTGCTAAGATTAACATCCCGGAGCTTATGGCCAAGAGCTGCCCCGACAAGACATATTCTCCGCTGCCAAGGTTCCCCGCGACTACGAGAGATATCTCTGTTGCCTGCGATGCGGCTCTGCCTGTAGCAAAGCTGGAGAAGGCTATCAGAAAGGCTGTCGGCGGGATACTCGAAAAGGTAACTCTCTTCGACGTTTATACCGGAGAGCAGATCGAGGCGGGCAAGAAGTCTGTTTCCTACTCGATCTCCATGCGCTCCCACGAGGGGACTCTTACCGACGAGCAGGCTGACAAGGCTATGGAGAAGGTCGTAAAGGCGCTCTCCGAGCTTGGCGCTGAGAGACGGTAAAGTAAACAAAAAGCCAAGCTCTGATTTGTGCATACTTACTATTTTTTTGAAAAACTATTGTTATTTGAGCCGTTATGGTATATAATATTATAAGGGATTTGGATTGGACAGTTCCCCGGAAGGAGATGATTGTATGCACGATCAGACAATGGAGTTTTCAGTAGTTAAGGATAATAAGGCAGAGATAAAGAAAAACCTTACCGCCATTTATGACGCGCTGAAAGAGAAGGGATATAATCCTATCAATCAGATCGTAGGCTATATCCTTTCCGAGGATCCGACATACATAACCACCTATAACAGTGCGAGGAGTCTTGTGCGTCATATCGACCGCGATGAGCTCTTACAGGAGCTTGTAAGGTCATATCTGGATGTTTAAGACACATTTCCGAGATAATATCAAAAGAGCGAAGCCAAAGCCTCGCTCTTTTTTCTTTTTCTTTCCGGTTCAGTACAAAGCGCCGTAACGCACAGCGTTACGGCGCCAGATAAATGTAATCGTATCCTCCGAGAGCGGAGCTTATGACGTATCTTGTGAGATCGAACCACCTGTCGCATCGGTCCAGGATTATCGCATCGCCGGATGCTACAAGAGGCTCGCTTTTAAGCAGAGTGTCAACAGAGTCCCGAATCTCGACGTCAAGTCCGAAAGGTATGCCCTCCGCCAGGGAACATATCCGCTCCCTGAGCCTCCCGGAATTGGAGACAGGCCTGTCAAGGTATATGACAGCTCCCAAAACACGCAGCTCTTCAAGGGCTGCAAGCAGGGCTTTTATTGCCTTGTCTGTCTGTGGGATGAGACGGTATGTGCCGTGGAGCCCCGCCAGATCTCTGACAGTGCCGTCCATACAGGAAAAGAGCATCGAGCCGGAGAAAGCGATCTCCAGGCTTATGATGATATTGAAGCCGTCGATGTAGATCCTTTCGCCTGATATATCTGTGACCTGTCGGCTTTTCCGGGAGCGGATGCTCTCCTGGGGAGAGACTGCTCTTGCCAGTGCGAGCCGCTGCCGCTCGGAGAACTGATAGTGGTCTCCGACGAACCGTACAGCGCTCAGAACGGGGTATCCTCTGCTGATGAGGTAGCAGATCTCAGCAGCGGCTTTTCTGAGTGCGGGCAGCGCCTGTTCGCTGAAATCCTGCTTGTCTGAGGGCATGAAGCCTCGCTTTGCCTGTTCCGGCATACTGTCATTCCTCCTCCAGGGGCTCATCGGGGCAGCCTGTTATTGTGAGCTTGCAGATCTCAGAGACAGCTATCCTGACACCGTCGGTAAATACCAGCTCTTTGGTGTAGCTGTCAAATGTTCGGACATTTCCGGTCTTGTCAGCGTATCTTCCGCCGGCTTTTTTATCGTCGGGGATGAAATAGGCGGCTCTGACCTCGGGGCACTCTCCGAGCATTTCAAGGAGACGGCCAAGCTCGGCATTGAGCTCGTTCTCTTCGTCTTCGGTGAGCTCGTATTTACTGTCTGTCAGCCTTGCGGTCTCATCGACTGCATCGTCGTAACCCACCAGCGCAGCAAAAGGGGAGAACTGCGCTGCTCTGTCAGACACCGGCATAGGCGGCAGGTCGTCATACTGAGGGCGGGAGAGAGCAATTATATCGCTGTAATCATCCATAGTCTTTACTTCTCCCCGGGCGCTTTGCCGCTGCTATTTTGAGTTCTTCCGAACCAGAAAGAGTAGCCGCCCTTGGCTTTGGCTTTCTTCAGAAATCTGCCCAGCTCATTGTTGTCTCTGATCTTGCTGTAGCAGCAGCCCCAGCACATATCCGCGATATCATTCTGCGAGAGCGTTCTGTAGAAATCCGGCTTCAGCGTTATATTATCCTCTCCGCCTCCGTTGTTGCCTGCGGATATGCCCGAAGAGAAAGATTCCTGGAAAATCATTGCTCTGCCGTCCAAGAGGAACCGCAGGGTTATGATATTGGAGCCGTGGTCGTAATAGCTGCCGCTTCTTCCGAGGAGTATATCCGAATGGATGAAGTTAAGCCCGTGCTCTCTGGCAAAATCCTCAGCATAGCTGTCGAATTCGCCTGTTATAATGACACCGTTTCGCCGGAACATTTCAAGGGTCGCCCCGGAAACGGGGATCTTTTTCAGGCTTCCGGGGACGATCATGCGGGTCAGGGTAGGGAACAGGTCGAAAAAGCCCTCTTCGATGTCGGTGATACCTTCTCCGATCTCGAAGGTGACTCCTCTCGGGTCTCTGACATCCGGGTCGTTTTTCCAGTGATCCATATCGCTTATACAGAGAATGCCCTCGCCGTCTGCGGCAAAGCCCTCATATTTCCAGCTTCTGCTTACTTTCACAGTCCTTCCTTCTTTCCTATGCTTTGTGTCCGCCAATCTGGCGGTTGCGGTCTTTGGCTGTTGCGCCCTCTGTAAAGTTCTTGCCCTTGAGGACGGCGTTCTTACCGTATTTATGCTTGATCTTCAGGACGGCTTTTTGCAGAGCGCGTTCCTTGTCTGTGGCTTCCTCACAGGATTTTTGTTTCTCCGGAGGCGGGTCAAACAGGCTGAGCTGCTCGAAGCGCTCGCTGTCCGGGATATCCTCTTCGCGGATGACATTGCAGACAGTGATATTGAGCCGTCTTGCCAGCAGCTCCTTATCTGTTATTCTGTCGAAGAGCTCCATTGTCGCCTCTATGATCTTCTTTGTTGAGGATGTATGCCTGCCAAGGCGAACGGTGCCGTGGGCGTGCTTGGGCACATCTCTTCCGTAATAGTCCCGGACGATCTCGCCATGATAGCGCCCGTCGGCAAGGCTCTCGCGGTCATAGTTCACAGTAAGGACTATCATATCTGTCAGCAGCCCCTTATCCACCAGGTCAAGAGAGATCATATCTGTCATTTCCCAGACTATCAGCTTTGTCCTTTCATAGCCGCAGGGCTCCGAGAGCACCTGCCCGGAGCTTATGCTGTTGCTCTGCGGCTTGTAGGTTTTGACATCGGCTATAGCTGTCGGCTCAATACCCCAGGCATGGTCGATCAGCAGCTCGGCGTTCTTGCCGAAGGCTTTGTAGAGATTCCCGATATAGAACCTGCTGAGGGAGAGCCGGGCTATATCTCCCATAGTGAAGATGCCCATTCTTTCCAGCCGGGCGGAGATGCCCTTGCCGACTCTCCAGAAATCGGTTATCGGCCTGTGCGCCCACAGCTTTTCCTTATAGGTCTGCTCGTCAAGGCTGGCGATGCGGACACCGTCCTTATCGGCGGGGATATGCTTTGCGACTATATCCATAGCAACTTTGCAGAGATACATATTTGTCCCTATCCCGGCGGTGGCAGTTATGCCTGTCGAGGCAAGGACATCCTGTATCAGCATACGGGTAAAGCCGCGGGGGTCGATATGATAGGTCTGCAAATAGCCTGTAGCGTCGATGAACACCTCATCGACTGAATAGGCGAAGATATCCTCCGGGGCGACATATTTGAGGTATATCCCGTAGATCTTAGCGCTGACCTTCATATAATCGGCCATCTGCGGAGTGGCGACTATATAATCGACGGCGAGAGAAGGGCCCCTGGCAAGCTCGGAGCCGAAGCAGCTTTTCCCGGTCAGCTTACGGCCGGGGGCATTCAACTGCCTTTCGGTGTTGACATCCTTTACCTTCCGGATCACCTCGAAGAGCCTGGCTCTTCCGGGGATACCGTAGCTTTTCAGCGAGGGCGATACTGCAAGGCATATTGTCTTTTCGGTGCGGCTGATATCAGCTACAACGAGATTTGCGTCAAGCGGGTCCAGCCCGCGCCGGACACATTCGCAGGAAGCGTAAAACGACTTCAAGTCGATGGCAACATATACCTTGTCCATAAGTCACCGCCTTTCTCGATGCAAACAGGATATTACCGGCTCTCCGTATTTACTGTAACTATCCCTGCTCCGATGAGCAGCAGGGCAATGATGTGGCGGGGGCCGAGGCTGGCTGATTCTCCCAGAAGAACTGCCGAGAGTATGACTCCGATGACAGGGTTCATAAACCCGAAGACTGAGATCCTGGAGACATCATTCTTCCGGAGAAGTATCCCCCATAGGGTATAGGCGACACTGGAGACCAGCGCGAGATAGATTAGTATCAGTACGGCTTTGCCGGGCTCAGGGGCGGAAAAGCCTGCCGGAGCGCCGGAGATCATAAGCCATGCCTGACCGGAAACGGTCATCACAAGGCCGCCCAGCATGAACTGATAGCCGCTGAAAAGGACAGTATCGTGCTCTCTGGAATAGCGTTTTATCATAGTCGATGATACGCCGTAGCAAAGAGCGGAGAGGGCGACGAGGCCGTCCCCGAGCGGGCGGAAGGAGAACCCCTCGGAGGTAAGGCTGACGATAAGAACTCCGGTAAATCCCAGCAGACATCCCAGCAGCTTTCTGGCTGTCAGCTTCTCCATACGCATGAGCAGGCTGGCGCAGATAATGGCGAAAAAGGCTGTCAGCGAGTCAACGACCGCAGAATTGACACCTGTTGTGTGTGCGAGGCCGACATAAAAGAAGACATACTGCCCGACAGTCTGGAAGAGGCTGAGAAGAGCTATCTTTCCCCATTCTCCCTTTGCGGGGACAGGGAGCTTTCTTCTCAGTGCAGCCGCAAAGAGTATGACCAGCAGCCCTGCAAGGAAAAACCTTATCCCGGCAAAGCGTATCATAGCCGGAGTATCGCCGTTGTCTATATCCCAGAGGCGGTAGCCGATCTTTATGCCCGGGAAAGCGCTCCCCCAGAGGAAGCAGCACACAAAGGCTCCGAAAAAGACAGCCAGGCTTTGTTTTATCCCGCCTTTCCCGGCTGCGGGCTGGGTGTTTTCCTGCTGCGAGGGCATATTATCGGCTCCTATCCGTTATCAACTGAATATATGTTCTTCTCCTGATATTATAACACAAATGTTCTGAATATGCAACAGGGCAGTCAGGAAAATTAACAGCCTGGCGGTTGACTTTGGCCGCAAAGAGGTGTATAATAATAGTGCTGTTCCGCTATGCAGTCAATGCCGGCGGATATATGCGCTAAGGAAACATAACTGTACTGAAAATCGTACACAAAAGAGGAGATCTCCATGCTTCTGAAAATAACAGACCTTACCGAACCCGACCACGGCTGTGAGGGCTTTATGCCCGGCGAGGAGCCCACTGTCCTGCTCCGTCTTGAGGACGGCAGAGAAGTCAGAGTTCCGGATATGCTCGCCTACCGTATGAACTGGGACGTCGGCGGGAGCATCAGCGATAAAGATATAGAGACCTACGGCGAGCTCGTCAGTGAATGAGCTGACCGTATTACCGAGGAGATAACGATATGAAGTTGAAAGTGTTTACAGCGGCTCTTGCTGCGGCGCTGATTTTCGCGGCCTGCGGGAATGTAATCGAAGATAACAGCCTCCCGATGACGACTCAGGCACCTGTATCCACAGCAGCTACGGCTGCCGGGGATGAGTCTATTACGGCAGCGGCAGATACATCCGCCCCGGGAAAGACGGCGGCCTCTGAGACCGGCCCTGCGTCAGAGCAGAGTACCAGGCCGGAAACGGCTGAGGCTTCTTCCGCTGCGGCTGCCACGACCGCTGCAACGACCACTGCTGCTACAACTACCACTACAATCACCACAACCACTACCACTACAACCACAACAACTACAACAACCACGACTGCAAAGCCTTCCCAGCCGACTCAGGCGGAGCTCCCGCCGGCAGAGCCGCTCATGCCATATTGCAAGGCTGCGGCGGTCTACTGTATCGAAGATAAGGAGCTGCTTTACAGCAGCAACTACACCGGGCGCATCTCCATTGCCAGCACAACAAAGCTGCTGACCGCGTCTCTGGCGCTGAAATATCTGGAGCTCCCGGATGTCGTTACCGTCGGGACAGAGGTCTGGATGACGAAGCCCTATTCCACCGTCGCCGGGCTGGCTGTCGGCAACAAGCTGACAGTGGAGCAGCTCCTCTACGGCCTGATGCTCCCTTCGGGCAACGATGCGGCGTATGTCGTCGCGGTCAATGTCGCCAGAAAGCTCAATCCGCAGGCACAGCTCACCGATGAACAGGCTGTCAATATCTTTGTCAAACTGATGAATGATACTGCCGGACAGTTAGGGATGCTCTCGAGCCATTTCGCCAATCCCGAGGGCTGGGACGACCCCGATCATTTCTCAACTCTCTCAGATATGTTCGTACTCACACAGTATGCTCTCAGCCAGCCGGTCCTTGCGGAGATCGTTTCGACAAGATACAAGCAGGCTGTATTGCTTTCGGGGCAGACTCTGACCTGGAGCAACACTAACCAGCTCATCAACCCTTACAGCGGCTATTATGTCGCGGATTGTATCGGCTGCAAGACAGGCACTACCGGTGATGCAGGGTGCTGCCTTATCGCTGCTGTCCGCAGGGGTGGGAAAACATACCTCTGCGCCGCTATGGGGACTCTTACCACAGAAGACAGATATGCTGCGGTAACTGCCCTTATCTCTTCTAAGCTGCCTCGGGTCTGACCGGGACAGCTCGATAATACCAAATTCCGGCCTGTAAGCCCGGCGCTGAAACGGAAGATCCAAGCCATAGTATTTCTGATATGAGGTCAGAAATACTATGGCGTTTCTGTTGACAGCGCAGAGTTGCTGTGCCGGGATCATTACTGAAATAACGGGTCTATGGGGGAATGCACATTGAACAGACTTATCATAGTGGAGGGCTTGCCATGCTCAGGCAAAAGCACGACTTCCAGATATATCCCAGAGAGGATCGGAGCAGTATACTGCGATGAAGGGAGCGAAGATCACCCTGCGGATCATGGATTTCATGCTTTTTAAAAAAATCGGAGATCAGCAGCTTTTCGCCGGAAGAGCAGGAGATCATTAAACGGAACGCTGTTCACAAAGCTGACGGTTATATTATCCCGCTGCGCTTGCCGGAGCTTAAATCAGAATACGTCCTCAAAGCGGCTCCGATAAGCATAAGACCGCAGATCTTCGGTATGCCCTCTTGATTTTTTGCAGGATATATGTTACAATGGGTACAAGATCCGTCCTTTTATCTGTGAGGTTCAAAATGAAACTATTGGATAACGATAAGCCAAAGAAAAAGAATAAAAAGCTCCTCCTTCAGGTCGCAGCTCTCATCATACCCATGTTTCTCCTCATGATCGCAAACATGACCTTTGCGATGTACCGTAATTCAGTAAATAACGTCCTCGGGGGGCAGAATTCATTTATCTCCGATTCTCTCGAGCGTATGTACGGGATGATCCCGACCTACATCGACAGCTTCATGTTCGATTACTGGGAAAAGCATCCGGGTATGCAGTATGAGCTGAATGATGATCTCCTCTACGGAGGGCTTTCCGATGAAGATGCCGAAGACCTGGATGAGAACAGCTATGATGTCGGATGCTGGACAAAAGATTTTCTTGAAAAACAGTCTGATGCAGTGCAGGAATACTGCGCGGCAACAAATTACAGGCTCCTCAAGCTGATACAGCAGTACAGCATTACCGACGAGAAATACAACAGCCTCTTTATCATTGACATAAACGCACCTTATGAGGGCTTTGTGTTTACGGAATTCTGCAACAAGAACGGGAACCGCAAGCTGGGAGAATGGCTCTCATTCGATATTAAAGACCACCCTGTACTTGAGGACCTGCTGGGTTCGCCTTCGGGGGATATAGTTTTTGAAAAGACAAAGGATTTCGTTTGCAGCGGCAGCCAGTATATCGGCTACAAACCGATAGTTGTCGAGGGAAAGGTAAGAGCCGTTATCGGAATGTCCTATGACTGGTCTGATTTCCAGACAATGATGTTCAAGTCTATGCACACGGCCCTGCTGATCGGTATCGGCGGTATGGCGCTCATTATGGTCGCCCTGCTGTTCCTGCTTTACCGCCTTGCTATCAAGCCTGTCGGCAGGATACAGAGAAGCGTCAGAGACTATATCGAGACCAAGGACAGCAAAAAGGTCACAGACGCTATGGGGGCAGTCAAGTCCGGAAACGAGTTCGGTCTGCTCTCTGATAATATCGCTGAGCTTTCCCGGGAGATCGACAGCTATACAGCCGAGAATGTCCGACTTGCAGGAGAAAAGGAAAGAGTCGCCGCAGAGCTGGATATGGCCAAGAATATCCAGGCCGGGCAGCTTCCCAGCGTATTCCCCGCATTTCCGGACAGAGACGAATTCGATATATATGCTTCAATGACTCCGGCCAAGGAGGTCGGCGGAGATTTTTACGATTTCTTCTTTATCGACAACGATCATCTCGGCCTGGTAATCGCGGATGTTTCCGATAAAGGCGTCCCGGCGGCGCTGTTCATGATGATGTCAAGAATCCTTATAAACAACCTCGCCTCCATGGGGCTTGAGCCTCACGAAGTCCTTGAACGGGTCAACGATAAGCTCTGCGAGAATAATGTCCAGAAAATGTTTGTTACCGTCTGGTTCGGTGTGCTAGACCTCAAGACCGGAGATATAACTGCTGTCAATGCAGGGCACGAATACCCGATCGTAAGGCAGCCGGACGGGAAATTTGAGATCTTCAGGGAAAAGCATTGCTTTGTAGTCGGCGGGATAAGCGGTATGAAATATAAGCAGTACCAGTTCAATATCCAGCCGGGAGGCGCACTTTTCGTTTACACTGACGGTGTTCCCGAAGCGACTGACAGCCAGGGCGAGATGTTCAAGCTCGACCGCTTGATAGAAGCTCTCAACAAGGAGCCGGATGCTTCTCCTGACAAACTGCTCCATAACGTAAGGGAAGCAGTTGACGAATTTGTCGGAGATGCGCCGCAGTTTGACGATCTGACGATGCTGGGTATAAAGCTGAACTGAGCAGAATGAGAAGAATAAAACGATCTGAAAGGTAAAAAAGCGCCGCGCTGAGAAATCAGTGCGGCGTTTTTTACTGTATCTTTTCCTTGCCGGCGATCCGGTCGCTATCTCAGAACATACTGAGAGATCAGCCGGCCGATCATACCAATGTCTACGCCGCCTTTGAATTCAAAGGTCGCGGTAGTCCCGTTGCTGAACACTATGTAGAGCTCATTATCCGGGAAGATCTCAATGAAGCCGGGAGTCTGGATCGAAAAGAACTGTATCTTGGAATAGGGCATTGAGGTAAAGGATTTGCGGCGCCCGGTGATACCCTGGACATCGATGGAAACTATCCGCTTGTTAGTGAAAACGAGCTGGTCGCGGACAGTCCTGAAAGCCATGACGGCGGATTCTCCTTCGATGAGAAGCCCCTGTAGCTCTCCTCTGACATCATCCAGTGAGATCGGTTTCAGGTTAAAAACAGAATCCTGGTTAAAGCTGACAGACATCTGGTATTCCCCCTTATTATGTAATATTTGTCATCCTTTATTATATCATTTTAAGCAGCGGCTGTCAAGCTGTGCAAAATAACAACAAGCATAAGGTCGGGCGGTTCGCCAAACTGTATGAAATGCCGAGCTTTCGCGGGTTTTCTTGACTTTTCATTGCTGATATGATAGAATAAAATTTGTGATGTAAAAAGACAAAATGTATAGAACGGAGGCGGAAGATGAAAGATTCAGGCGATAGCAGCCGGGTAGGCGGCGCTTTCAAGAAGATCGGGCCTGTGGGGCTTGGCGTTATAGGTGTCGTTATAGTTGCACTTGTGGTCCTGATAGTTCTGTTCGCAACCTCTGACAGAAATGACAAAGATACATCTTCTCTGACCCCGTTCCTTACTCAGAATATGATGAACGATCCGCCGCTGGTCACGATCTCCTCCAAGCCTGATGAGACGACAGCCCCCGAAACAGAGACTGCGACTCCTGCACCGACTCAGACAGCGCCTCCTGACGATAGCTCGGAGCCGGATACCGTTACAGAGCCGCCGGTCGTAACAACAGAAGAAGTCATCACCGAGCCGGAGCCTATCATCGACAATAACCCGAACCACAAAAAGCTGCCCATAGCAGACCTCAAGGACGATATCGAGGAGATGATCTCCCAGTATCCGGGAGAATGGAGCTGCTATATGCAGAATCTCGATACCGGCGAGAAATTCACGATAAACGATCATGTCCTTTATCCCGCAAGTATGATAAAGCTCTTCGCCCTCTGCGCCAGCTATGAGAAGATCTATGCCGGCGAGATAGACGAGAACGCATATAATCCCTATATGTATAATATGGCGGTAATGAGCAACAATCAGGCCTTCAATGCTATGGTCTGGGCGATGGGCCCGGAATACATAACCCAATGGTGCGAGGCCAACGGCCTGCCCAATACCAAGCAGTATCACGGCCTGCAGCCCTCAACAAACTACGAAGGGCTTGCCTGGCACGAAGGCAGCAACCAGACCTGTGCTTCGGATGTCGGCCACTGCCTGGAAATGATATACCGGGGGAAATGTGTCAACGAAGAGGCCTCCGAAAAGATACTTGATATGCTTGGAAAGCAGCACTGGCGCGGCAAGATCCCGGCAGGGATACCTTACGGAGTGTTCGTTGCCAACAAGACCGGAGATACCTATGATGTTTCCCATGATGCTGCGATAGTCGAGTCTCCCTGTGAGGACTATATCCTTGTACTGATGTGCGAATGTCCGGATATAGCCTTCGATCTCAATTACTATTTCGCATACGTTTCGCAGTATGTTTACAATTACTTCAATTCATAAAAAGAATACCGCCTCGGGGAGCCCCGGGGCGGTGTTTTTTACTATAAAACGATAAGCTGTCTGATGACTTACTTGAAGAAAAGTGAAGGGGAAATGGTGAAGGATCAAAAGGAAGTCATCTGCCCGTTCAAAGGCGATTACCCACAAGTTCTTCAAACGCTTATCGTCCGGCAGCACCGAAGGGCTGCCTTTTTTGCTTACAGACTGTTTGCCGGCGATCAGCTCCCGATCGAAGGCAGACTGAAGCATGAGCCTCAGTCCGCTGAAAAAGCTATTAAAAGTAAGCCGGGAACAGAAACATTTTCCGCTCCGAAAGGGAGCCTCGTCTGTAAACGGAAAAAATTGACCGGAAAGCTATGAGACAGCGGACTTGCCTGCACAAAAACAAGACATGTTTTTAAAAGGAAGCTGCCGCTTTGTGACGGAAACGCCGCACAAAATGGGTGCAGGAAACGCTTTCCGGCCGCGGGGGTTTGGCAAGCTGTCTGACAACAGACTCACTGCATAAACACAAGCAGGCCTCCTTTCGGAGACACTGCCTCCCAGTAGTGTAAAAGGAAGTTGTCTAAACTATGCAGGAACGCTTGCGTGTATTCCGGGCAAACTATGAAACAGCCTGCTCACTGCATGATAACTGTGCGCCCTTTCGGGCACTCACAGGTGACAAAGTAAAAGTATGCTGCTATGATCATGCGTGAACGTTTGCCCTGAACCATTATACTATAAACCGGCGGGCAAGTCAAGTACCGATCTGTGCATCCGTCCCCGCCGCAGACGGATGTTGTGTTTATTCCATAAAGAAGTTGTTGTCGATAAGGCTGAGCTCCTTCTCGGAGGAGGGCTTGCCCATTACGAGGATGACATCCGCGTCGTCGGGAGAGAATACTTTGGCTGTTCCCTGAGCGCGGAACAGGATCTCAAGATAATCGTTGACTGAGAAAGAGTTGTTCCTTTCCGGCTTTTCATAATAGCTGCTGTTGCTGCTCTCCAAGCCGTCGAATACGATGGCACGGCGCTGGGTATCGACATAGCCGTAGTGCATGATCCGCATCTTGCTCTTGAGGTAGTGGACAAAGAAGCAGTTTTTTGGGTCGTAGAGCTGAATGTCCGCACCGGTCTTTTCGACAGCCATAGCGCCCACAAAACATTCGTCGATCTCGGAGAATGTCTTATAGCCTGAGAAAAGGTTGATATTGAGTGTGACATCTTCCAGCTCGAACAGAGCCTTATCCAGGTCGATGTCGATATACTCTGCGGCATCGGAATGGGTTATGTCGCCGCTGAAGACGATCATTCCGTTTTTAAGATCACTGTTCCAGCCGATCCTCATAAGTTCGCCGTTAAGCTGGTTGGCGGAAGCGTGGAGGTCGATATCGACCCGATTCTCATCGTTCCAGTAAACAAAGAAGCGGATGCGTCTGACATCCTCGGGGATCTTATATGCCAGACCGGAGCGGATATATCCGCCCTCGGAGGACTTATCGGTAACTCTTATTGCAGAGAGGGAGAGATCGAAGCCGGAGTCGTCAACATAGACCTTTTTGCCTTTGAGAGGTGTCTCACAGGCGGCAAGGCGCTGCCCGAGGAGATGGTCCACCATCTTTCCGAGGATCAGCCCTTCGTTATAGCTGCGCTCGTTCTCATTCTTTTCGACCTCGTGGCGGAAGAAGCTGACAAGGCTTACCAGAGTCTGTGTTTTGAGCTGGGAAGCCCTGGGCGACAGGCGGGAGAATATATCTCCGGCATTGTAGCCGTTGCGAAGCAGATATGTAAGGTGTCTTATCATCATACCCGGGCGCTCTGCGTATACATCAAGAGCATCGGGGACCTTCCTCCCGACCAGGAACTTAACGCCGGATTCCCAGGAGCGTATCCTGCCGGAGCGGAGATCGGCTACGGCGTTTTTGAATTCACGTTTGCGGGAATACTCATTGAAGTCGATGTATTTCAGCATGAGCAGAGTGCGCTCGGCCTTCTTGTTAGAGAGGACAAGGTTGCCCCTGAAATCTTCGATAGGGTAGCTTTCCAGCAGCTTGACTATAAGCCTTTTCTGAGATGTTCTGAAATGGAAGCGGGAGTGGGTCAGAGCGTAATCCATACACTTCCAGACATCTCCCGTATGCTGGCAGAGGGCGTGCAGACAGGAGAGTTTCTTTGCGCTGTCGATGCCCTCGGAGGCAAAGATCTCGTTGAAGATCAGGAGCAGATTCTGCTTGAAGGTGACATTTACGCTGGTAAGCTCATCGGGCTGCATATTTTTTGCACATTCCGCGATGAGCATACGCTCCTTGTCGGTCATCCGCTCGGTCTTGGAGAGGATGGTCTTGAAGGGGTAGCTGAATCTTTCGGAGGCATCAATGAGAGCTATGACTTTGGCATCCAGCAGTGCCTTGTCCTGCTGAGTCTTTTCTGTCGCTGTCATATCAGGCAGCCAGCCTCTTGTGACCTGCACTCCTGCCAGCTCTTCAAGGCCGTATGTAGTGAAATAGTGAAGAGCCTGATGGAACCGCAGGACACATTCGTCGAGAGCCATGACCTGCTCCGGGAAATCCGGATACATAGGTGCGGCCTTGACATCGCCAAGGTATTCTCTGATGCGAGGCAGGAACCCGGCGATATCATCCGAGCCTGCAAGTCTGACTATATCCTTGGGAGCCAGTGTCAGCCCGAGAGCCATCAGCTCTTCATTGACAGTAACAGCCCGGACAAGATCTTCTTCTGTGGTCTCGGACTCCTTCGGGCTGACAGCGACAACTCTCAGCTCTGAAAAAAGCAGCATATCGTGATCCATATTTACCCCTCCTGTATTCTTTAAAGTCCTTATCCCTTCGGCTGTTCTTTCTGATATGAGCATCAGGGCAGACAGATACTTTTCTAAAGTATTACATTATAACATAAGCAGGCGTTTTTGTCAACAGGTATTGTAAAATCTGCCCGGATATGCTATAATATCCTCATAAAGATGCCCGGAGAGCCCGGGCAGGGGAGAAAAGGGGGATAATTATGGAGATCTTCAAGGGCAGGACTGACTGCACCCCGGCTGAAACAGGCTATGACGGGAGCAGGATCGACAAGCTGAACGAGAGATTTGAGTCTATGATCGAAAGAAGGGTCATATACGGTGCTGAATACTGTATTTCCCACAAGGGCAAGGTCATCGCGCACGCTGCGCTCGGAAAGGGAAGTATGCTCGGTGACGGTGCTCTTATGAAGCCCGATACTGTTTTTCGCATCGCATCCCTGACAAAGGTCTTTACTGCAACGGCGATAATGCAGCTCGTGGAGGACGGGATAGTAAATCTGAGCGACTATGTCTCAAAGTTCCTGCCTCAGTTTAAGGAAAAGCCCTTTTCTGATATCAGGATAATAGATCTTCTGACTCACACCTCCGGGCTCTACCCGGATTCCGGCTGCTTTGATGAGCCCTTGCCGACAAACTCCTGGAGCCGTATCGCAGATGCCTATGAGAGCTGGGACAGGCAGGGAGAGTTCGATTGGGTCAAGGCTGGGATATCTGCCGGGCTGAGAAGACCTGTCGGCAAGGAATGGATGTACTGCTCCTTCGGCTTCTGCCTGCTGGGAGAGGTAATTACCCGCGCCGGAGGCGTTTATGCCAACGACTATATCAGAAATAACATTCTCCGTCCTCTCGGCCTGAATGATACGGATTTCCGCTATAACGCCGACACGGCAGCAAGGGCTTTCTGCGGCAGCGGGAGCTTCAAGGAATATATGGCATCTATCGTCTCAGGAGAGAGGACAGGAAACGAGCAGGAGGAGGGCTTCTATGATCTGCTTCCTTCCACATCAGGCGGGCTGCATTCCACAGCATACGATCTTGTCCGCTTCGGCAACGCTTACGCTTTCGGCGGCAGGTTCGACGGAGTAAGGCTGCTGGGAAGAAAGACAGTCGAAAAGATGAGCACTCCCCAGCTCAGCGGAGTCCCCGACAACTGCTGGGGAGCCCGCGAGCCCAACAGGCTTTACGGCATCGGCTTTGATATCAGGCGCACTCCTTCCTTCAACTATTCCGACAGAACGATCATGCACGAAGGAGCGGGCGCTTCCTCGCTGGATATAGATCTGGACGAGCAGCTCGTTGCGGCCTGGTTCGTTCCGTTTGACGAGGGCGCAGGCGGATGGTCGGCGGAACCGCTCTACAATGTCCAGAATATAATATGGTCAGGGCTTATCTGAGCCCTTAAAGGCTTCGCTGTTATTGACAAATGCGGAGCCTTGTTGTATAATAGAATTGTACGAATTGACAGAGGACGGTGTCTGTATGGATAAAAAAGCCGGGGTATTGCATTTGATCTTGCTGATCGCAGGCTGGGGCTGCCTTGTCTGGCAATTGATCTTCTTTCTTGTGCACTGGGGCTCTCTGCCGGAAGAGCCGGGCATACACTTTGGTCGTGACGACTTCGATGTCTATGCCTCGAAGGTCTACGGCTTTTATCCGCATCTTATCTCGCTGATTGTTCTGGCGGCGAATACGCTGCTCACCTTTGTGGTCGGCAGAGAAAAGCTCAAGCTGGGGCTCAAAGTAAGCGAAAAAGGCAAAAGGCTCATCATCAGCTCGATGGTGATAGATCTTGATATAGTCGCTTTGCTCATCGTGCTTATCTTCTGCTGCTGGACTTATGCTGTCTCGGTGCAGGACCCCGGAGTTATGATGATGTCCGGGGATCTGTTTAGTGTGGCATTGACTTTCGCTGCTTTAGGAGCGATGTTCCAGTGTGTAGTTGCAAGGATATACAGAGATAAAGGCTCCGATCAGCAAGATCTTTCCCCCAAAGAAAAGCGGAAGCAGAGGCTCCGCTTCCTGCTGACCGGCAGCTCGGATAAAATGGACAGCGGGAAGTTCCGCCGCCTGAGCCGGGCAGTTAGCTGGATCATCGTGGTGATGCTGACACCGATATTTCTGTTTTGCCTTGAACGTCTGCCGAAGGACGATCTGGCGGATCTCCATCACGGTCAGGCCTGGTTCGAGGATCTGGGCGGATATTACGACAAATGGATGCTCTTCCTGCCCTTTATCATCGCTGTGCCGATAATGCTGCTCTGCGAAGTGGGCTCGGTAAAGGCGGTAAAGAAAAGCTGCGCACCCCTGGCAAAGCTTTTTGACAGCATAAAGCTGTTACTTGCAGTGTTCAGCGGCTGGTGCGAGCTCATGCTGTTTTCGGAGCAGGGGATACATCCGGCAGTGTATATCATCTGCGTGGCATTTTGCCTTGCAGCGACCGTAAGATATTTTGTTGAAAGGAGAAGGACCAATGAAAACACTTCAGCAGATAGTTGATTCCTCCGATAAGATCGTATTTTTCGGGGGAGCAGGAGTTTCCACCGAGAGCGGGATACCTGATTTCCGCTCACAGGACGGCCTTTACAACCAGAAATATGATTATCCTCCGGAGACCATAATATCTCATTCCTTCTTTATGAAGAACACGGAGGAATTCTATCGTTTCTACTGCGACAAGATGCTGGCGCTGGATGCAAAGCCCAATGCCGCGCATCTTAAACTTGCTGAGATGGAAGAGAAGGGCAAGCTGGATTGTGTCATAACTCAGAATATCGACGGGCTCCATCAGGCGGCAGGCAGTAAGAAGGTCTATGAACTGCACGGCTCTGTGCACCGCAATTATTGCATGAAATGCGGAAAGAGCTATACTGCGGAGTTCGTCAAGAACTTCGGCGGCGTTCCGAAATGTCAGTGCGGCGGGCTGATCAAGCCGGATGTGGTGCTCTACGAGGAATCTCTGGATTCCGATTGCATTGACAAGTCTATCGCGGCGATAGCCTCCTGCGATACTCTGATAATAGCCGGCACATCACTGACTGTATACCCCGCAGCAGGCTTTATACGCTATTTCAGGGGCAACGATCTTGTCCTCATAAACCGCGACCCGACGCCTATGGACAAGGAATGTGATCTTGTCATACATGACAGCGTCGGCAAGGTGCTGGGTGCGATAACTGTCTGAGGCTTGAAAGGGGAGTTATCCGATGCTTAGCGGGCCCTTCACCATGCGCCTGGACGACGGCAGAGAGCTGGAATACTATATCGACCGCGGCAGGCGGCAGAATATCTATATCTCTGTCAAGGAGGGAAGAGTCGTTCTGAAGCTGCCGCAGGGGGCTGATGCCGCAAGAGGGGAGAGCTTCCTGCGAAAAAAGGGGAGCTGGGTGCTAAAATGCCTGACCCCGACTGAGCCTGCGGCAGTAAGGCCGGAGCGCTTCTGCGAGGGCGGGTGCTTTACTCTCTGCGGGGAGAGGTATACCCTCTGCTGCGAAAGTGCGCCTAAATATTTCGAGCCGAGATTCGGGAACGGTAAGCTGGTCGTCGCAGTGTTCGACGGGCAGTTCGTGGACAGCGCCGCTCGGAATGAGTATATCGACTCGCAGGCAAGGAAGGCCATAGGAAAGCGCGGAGCAAAGATCATAACGGAAGCCTTTGAACGCCTTTGCGCACAGACAGGCCTCCGCCCGAGAAAGCTCACCGTCAGGAAGATGTCCGCGAGCTGGGGGCGCTGCTCCTCCTCCGGGAACATCTCGATAAACGAGAACGTCATCTTCTACCCGGCGGAATGTATAGATTATGTCCTGATCCACGAACTCTGCCATCTGGTATATATGGATCACAGCGCTGATTTCTGGGCTCTGGTCGAAAGATACTGCCCGGAGCATAAGCGGATAAGAGATATGATGAGATGACAGCAGCGGGTTTTGATGTTAATATCCCTAAAAATCGGGCGCAACATTTGTGTATTGTGTATAATACACTAAATATAGCAGCATATACAAATAATGCGCTTGACATTTGAGGAAAATGCACATATAATTAGTATGTATGGGTATCGAAAACGTTATCGCTGAGCCTCTTTTTGCTAGCTCTACTATCAAATGATTTTACCTATTCACTAAAAGGGCTTGAAAGCGAAGGCGTTTTGTGATATAATAAAATAGTTGTATCATCATCTGAACAGATTGTGCGACTAAGTCAGCCCGGACGGGCTTTTATCAATAGGAGGGAATCGTATGGCAAGGCCAAAGAAGGCAGTTGAAAAGACTATCACACGAGAGGAGCTGAAAAAGCAGTTTCTGGATATCCTTCACGGAGACTTTCAGACTACTCCCGATGAGGCTTCCGACCAGCAGGTCTATGAGGCTCTGACTAAGATAGTCGTAAGGATAATGAAGGCCAAGAGAACGCATTTCACCGTCAAGACACATTCGGCGGGAAATAAGAAGGTCTATTATCTCTCTATGGAGTTCCTTATGGGGCGCTCCCTCAAGACCAGCCTCTATAATCTTGAAATGATAAACCAGACCAAGGCGGTCCTGGATGAGTTCGGTATCTCGATCAACGGTATCTATGAGTGCGAGCCCGATGCCGGCCTCGGCAACGGCGGTCTCGGAAGGCTTGCTGCCTGCTATCTGGACGGCCTCGCCGCAGACGGATATCACGGCACCGGCTTCTCAATCTGCTATGAGTACGGTATCTTCAAGCAGAAGCTGGATGAAGGCTGGCAGACAGAGCTCCCCGATAACTGGCTCCCCGGCGGCTCGGCCTGGCTCGTCCCTGTACCCAGCAAGGCTATCGAAGTAAGATTCGACGGCGAGCTCAAGGAATACTGGGATAATCAGTATCACTGTGTAACACACGAGAACTATACCTCTGTTCTTGCTGTTCCTTATGATATGTTCGTTTCGGGCTACAGCAGCGAGGCTGTCTCCAAGCTCAGGCTCTGGAAGGCAGAAGTGCCCTCCTTCGATATGTCTATGTTCAACAAGGGCGATTACAGCAAGGCTCTCGGTCTGAACATCATGTCGCAGGCTATAACCAAAGTCCTTTACCCCAACGATAACCACGCTGAGGGCAAGAGCCTCAGGCTCAGGCAGCAGTACTTTCTCTGCGCAGCTTCCATAGGCGATATCGTAAACCAGCATATCAGCGTTTACGGCACTCTCGACAACCTCCACGAAAAGGTTGCTATCCATATCAACGATACTCACCCGACTCTTGCTATCCCCGAGCTGATGAGAGTTATGCTGGATGACTGCGGATATTCCTGGGATAAGGCCTGGAGCATCGTTCAGAAGACTTTCGCATATACTAACCATACAGTTATGCCCGAGGCTCTGGAGAAGTGGGACTGCAATCTGCTGAAGAGCGTAACACCGCGTATCTTCTCCATCATCGTTGAGATTAACGAGCGCTACTGCCGTCAGCTCTGGGAGCGATACGGCGACCAGAACAAGGTAACAAGGATGTCCATCATTGAGAACAACAAGGTCAAGATGGCGACACTCTGCGTTCACGCCTGCCACCATGTAAACGGCGTTGCAAAGATCCATTCCGAGATCATCAAGCGCGAGACCTTCCGCGATGAGTATGACTATACTCCCGAGAAGTTCACAAACGTTACCAACGGTATCGCTTACAGAAGATGGCTCTATCAGTCCAACGAGGGCCTGACCTCTCTGCTCAGAGAGAAGATCGGCGACGGTTTCCTCAGAGATGCTTCCAAGCTGGCAAATTTCAATAAGTATGCCAACGATAAAGATGTCCTTGAAAGACTTGCCGCTATCAAGAAGACTAATAAAGATAACTTTGCCAAGTATGTCAAGAATCAGTACGGTGTCATCCTCAATACAGATTCGATATTCGATGTTCAGGTAAAGCGTCTGCACGAGTATAAGCGCCAGCAGCTCAACGCTCTGAATATCATCGCGCAGTATAACTACCTCAAGCAGAACCCCGATGCGGATTTTGTTCCAAAGACATATATCTTCGCTGCAAAGGCTGCTCCCGGCTATTATATGGCCAAGCAGATAATCAAGCTGATCTGGAACATCTCTCAGGAGCTGAGAAACGATAAGAGGCTTTCCGAGAAGCTGAACGTCATCTTCCTTGAGGATTACTGCGTATCCCTTTCCGAGCTGCTGATGCCTGCCGCCGAGATCTCTGAGCAGATCTCTCTTGCAGGAACAGAGGCATCCGGAACAGGCAATATGAAGCTCATGATAAACGGCGCTATCACTCTCGGCACTATGGACGGTGCAAATGTTGAGATCCACGAGCAGGTAGGCAGCGATAATATCATTATCTTCGGTATGAATGTCGATCAGGTAAACGCTGCTAAGCCGAATTACAGGCCGATAGATATCTACAACCAGAACGGCATAGTTCGCGAGGCTATCGATAGACTTACCCGCGGCATCAACGGCGAGCAGTTCTCCGAGATAGCTACCTCGCTGAAAAACAGCGACCCGTATATGGCTTTGGCTGATTTCGATTCCTATCAGAGAGCTCAGGCTTACGCCTCCGAGTGCTACAGAGACAAGAAGAAGTGGCAGAAAATGTCGCTGGCAAACATTGCAAATGCCGGTATCTTCTCCGCAGACAGATCTGTCGAGGACTATGCAAGAAATATCTGGCATCTGTCCAAGTAAGCCTTTCAGTCCTGGCGCTGAACCAGAGAATAATGTAAACAAAAGGGAGACCTGTGCGGGTCTCCCTTTTCTGTTATAGGAAGCTGATACAGAAGATCGCCGCACTGCAAACAGCAGCGCGGCGATGAATTGATATGATATTCTGTTGGTGCTTTTGCGTGTCAGAGCTTATTCTTCGTTATGTTCAACTTTTTTCTTTCCGAAGAGCCCGCCGGAACGCTTTTTCTTCCCGCCGAGAGTCATAGTAAAGATACGGTCGCTGGTGAATACTCTGATAGCGAAGCTCATGCAGAAGGCAAGAAGTATGAGCTGGTAGATGAGTCCTCCGACATATAGGGAGGTGTTATTGAACATAAGATTCTCGCCTGCCATGAAGGTGTGAGTGAAAGGAATAGCGTAGATCACATATCTGATAACAGGGGAGAGCTGCTTGATGTCCATCATCATAGAGAGCATATAGGGCACCATTGAGAGAAGCTGTATCGGCAGGAGCAGCGACTGGCCGGATTTCGCATCCTTGGCAAGAACGCCGAGGACCAGCGAAACGGAGAGCGCGATAAGGATACTTACGAACATCTGCAGGCCTATAAGAATATACTGTCCGGCAGAGAGGGTAAGGCCGAGGGCTTCGATGCTTTCCTTATACTGGTTGGTATCGCCCATGGGGAGGGAATTCATCATATTGTTCATGCCGAACATCATTACGACAGCATAGATGGCGGAGATAACACCGGCAGCCAGCATCTTGGAACTGAGCACAGCAAGACGGGAAACAGGGGCAGAAAGCAGAGTTTCCAGAGTCTTGTCGATCTTTTCTGTCGAGACGGCATTGAGCACCATCTGAGAGGAGTACATAATGAGCAGGAAAACGATGATCGGGAAGAACATAGTCTCCATCTGCTTGAGTTTGGCGACGACGGAGGATTCGATATCTGCGGTCTTGTCGGAGACGACAGTCTTTTCCTTTATCTCGATAGGCAGTTCGAGCTGTTTGATCTCATCAGCAGTGAGCTGATTGGCAGCCAGCTTTTCCTTATAGAGCTTGGAGACGACTGCGGTTCGGATGATACCCTTTGCATTATCCGAGCCTACCGAGGCATTGCTGAGGGTCGAGAGGGAGGTCATCTTATTGACATAGATGAGATCAGCGACTTTGTGCTGGTTGACCTGGTCGGTAAATCCCTTGGGGATGATGATAACGCATTTTTCACCGATCCGGTCGAGCTCCTTGGGATAGTCATCTGATTCAAATGTAACGCTCTTGACATCGTTGGCTTCGCCGTTGACAGGCGTTTTCATAAGCTCGATGATTGCGCCGGTGAAATCTGTCTGATCCTGGTCGCAGATAACGATCTTGGAGCTGTCTTTGGCTATCTCATCGACCTGCTTCTTCATAACGTTGCCCATAAGGGTAAAGCCAAGATAGATCATTACAAGGATAGCGATCATCTGAGGAGTGATCATTTCCTTGATTTCCTTTTTGAAGAGATGTGTGAATTTCATTTTGACATCACCACCTGTTCAAATACTTCTTCAAGGTTCTTGGTATTATATTTCTCCTTGAGCTCCTGAGGTGTCCCGACCTCGAGAAGATGCCCTTTGGCGATGATGCCGACTCTGTCGGAAACGAACTCGATCTCCAGCATATTATGCGAGGAGAGGAGGAAGCTCATGCCTTTTTCGGCAAGAGATTTTATCATTCGTCTGATCTCAAGAGCGTTGATTATGTCAAGACCGGATGTAGGCTCATCGAGTATAGCGAGGGCGGGCTTCGGCATCATAGCTCTGGCCAGCAGCAGCTTACGGATCATACCTCTTGAATAGCTGCCGATCTTATCCTTCAGTCTTTCACCGAGCTCACTGATCTCTGCTCCCCGTGCGACAAATTCCTTGACCTGCTGAGCGTTGTCGGCATAGATACCGGCCATGAACTCCAGGTAGGCGTTGCCTGTCATAGTCTTGTAGGCACCGGCCTCATCGGGAAGGTAGGTTATAGCACGGCGCACCTTTTCGGGCTCGGTAAGGATGCTGTGCCCGTCAACGATAGCATCGCCCTCTGTTGCTTTGAGCAGGGTAGAGATCATACGGATAGTTGTTGTTTTGCCGGCACCGTTAGGGCCGATGAGCGCGAATATCTCGCCTTTGCGGACGTTGAATGTAACGCCCTGCGATGCGTAAACGCCCTTTTTGTACTGCTTTGAAAGCCCGCGTACTTCGAGGACGTTAATGTTTTGTGTCTCAGTACTCATTACTGTCTCCTTTCAAGTTTCCCCTATAATATAGTGCTGCCTCAGGATCCGGATGTCTGTGTGAGACAAAGATGCCGGAAAGCACTGATTAAATTATAATACAAATTTAATCCTGTGTCAATATAATAAAGCAAATGGTGTGTAGAAATCGGGGTCCACAAAGAGTCGGGCAAGGTCATTTTGCACAAAATCAGGCAGGATCCGGCTCAGAAAAAACAAAAAAAGAGGGTGTTATAATGATTTTTTTAAAAAAGGCTTGACAAACCGAAACGTATAGTGTATAATAATATAGTCGCTATGGGAACAGCATATGGCGGTATAGCTCAGTTGGCTAGAGCACTTGGTTCATACCCAGGGTGTCACCGGTTCAAATCCAGTTACCGCCACCAATCGCTGTTCCCATTCTTCGGCCCGTTGGTCAAGAGGTTAAGACACCGCCCTTTCACGGCGGAATCATGGGTTCAATTCCCGTACGGGTCACCACACACATTGCTCGCAAATTCCCTAAAATCAAGGGTTTGCGAGTTTTCTTTTTTTTTACCAAATCAGCGTTTGTCCTTTACTTGTCCTTTATACAGCTTCGGGCTGTCCTTTGTCAGTGTCGTGCTTCTTGAAGTCAAGCACTGATGCGATAGCATCTCCTGCCCTCGCCTGAGCCTGATTGAACACATGACAGTAGATAGAAGTCGTAGTCAACACCTCATAAGGACACACAAATAGTTTTTTCACGAAACCGCGCATTTAAGCGGTTTCATCGTCATTGTTGATCTCCAGCCTCATCTTGTTCGGCAGCGGCTTGTCCAGCAGCTTATAATAAATATGGATATCCCTCGGTCTGTCAGCCGCATATTCGTCAACGGTGATGTACTCGATCAGCTCCAGGCACATCTCGCGGGTAAGCTCGGGAACGTCGGCATATTTCTTCAAGCGGCGGATATATTCCTCAACATCCTGCTTGTCCTGCCGTGCGGCGGAGAGCTTGATCTCGATCTTTTCTGCCTCAGCTGACAGCTCCTTCTGCTCGGCCTGATACTTTTCCAAGAGCTTTACGCAAATTTCTTCAGGGATCTTTCCGATGAGCTTGTCCTCATAGATCGAGGGTATCAGCTTCTCCAACTCTGCAAGGCGTTTCCTCGCTGCGTCCAGATGTTTTGAATCCGCCGACAGCTGCTCACTGCTGTGCTTCTGTTTGTGCAAGAGAAAGAAATCCCTCGCATCCTGCTCATCGGCGATGACCAGCTTTGCCCTCATTTTGATGTCCGACAGCACCAAAGCGTTGATGTCTTTCATTTTGATGTAGTGGCTGTTGCAGAATCTCTTTCCGAAGCGCATATAATATCCGCAGTTGTAATTGTGCCTTACATATTTCCTGGGATTCTTCTTGCTGCCGTTGGTAGTGTTGTTATACATCAGCCGCATTTTCTGTCCGCAGTTTGCACAGAACATCAGACCGCTCAGCGGTGCAAGAAAGCCCGAAGATGTCTTCTTTCCCTGACTGACCGATGCCTCGACCTCACGGACTTTATCCCAAAGCTCACGCGATATGATCGGCTCATGAGTGTTCGGAATAATTACCCATTCTTCCTTGTCTTTGATAATGTGCTTGTGGTTTTTGTAAGAAACAGATGTGGATTTAAGCTGTACCAGATCTCCGAGATACATCTGATTCTGTAGCATTTTCCGTACTGCATTACCGTCCCATAGATGTGTTGTTTTTCTCGGAACAGGCTTTCCCAGCAGTGCATACTGATGATCATACGGAGGAGGTATATGCTCATCATTGAAAGCATCAGCGATATGCCGAGGCGTTATTCCTTTTGCTCTCATCTCAAACATCCGCCTGACTATCGGTGCCGCTTCGGGATCAATAACTGGCAGATGATTTGGATTATCGCCCTTTACATATCCGTATGGTGCAAACGTGGTGCGATACTTTCCAGCTTTAGCATTAGCCTCGATTACCGCCTTGATCTTCTTTGAAGTTGAGGCACAATGCCACTCGTTAAATAAATTGAGTATCGGCATCATGTCAAGAGCTGAACTGTCTTTATTAGCCGTATCAACATTATCATTAAGCGCAATAAAACGGATATTGTAGCTCGGGAAAATATAGTCAACATACCTTCCGACCTCGATGTAATTTCTGCCGAAACGAGATAAGTCCTTACAAATAATGAGGTTGATCTTCTTCTCTTTTGCATCATCCAAAAGCTGCTGCACACCCGGTCTGTCAAAGTCGGTGCCGCTGTAACCGTCATCAACATAAATGTCGATCAGATTCCAACCCTGATCTTTGACGTACTTCGTCAGTATCAGCTTCTGATTTTCTATCGAAAGGGACTCGCCTGCCCTCATATCCTCCTGTGAGAGCCTGACATATATCCCTGCATTGTATATGGTCTGCTTTGCCATAATTCTACTCCTTTCTAAAAAGCAGCCATATCCATACTATTTATATTAAACGACATTAGAAATTGCACTTTGCGAACGAGTAAAAGTTCGGTATATGCTTTTGCGAAGTTCGCAAAGCAGCAATTTCAATGTCGTTTAATATTAGTATAGCACAAAGTAACGGATATGGCAAGACTTTAAAGCGATAAATCACGCAGATATTCCTGAATTTTCTGTTACTGCGGACTGTTTGTCATTATTGTAAAGCACCTCATCAAGCGCCTGCCTCTCGGCAATATCCATAAGCACCTTGTCGATATCCTTTGAGCCGACAAAGTGGCTGTGGACGATGTATTTATTGCCGTTTATATCGTATTCGTTAGTGTGCTCGGGGCAGTCCTTGTGCTGCTCCGCATACTCAAAAATGTCTAATCTTTTGCTCAAATAGTTTATCCTCCGTTTGAATATCTTTTCAGATCATACCGAGATAACGACTTCAGAGAATAATTTGGAGCCGGATAATCACAAGATTAGAATTGAACAAAAATACAGTATTACTGTTCCAAAAGGTTATTCATTAGATACCATCGGTTCGATTGAAACAGATGAACTTCTGCATTATGTTTATTTCAATGCGGACAAGTCAAAATCAATTGTTTTTGATCAGAATACAATATCACATTATAAAAATGATATCGACAATGAAAAATCCACGTTAACAACTAAGGTTGATAAAAATGGTAATGAGATTATTGTTCATAATTATAATGATATTTCAGTTTCGATTTTTTGGGATAACGGAGAATATTGCTTTACACTTACCGGAGAGATGGCAGAAACTGAACTCATGAAGATTTATTATTCAGTAAAATAGTGTAGTCGTTTATTAATGAGGAGCGTTAATAGCGCTCCTCTTTTTGTATTATGATAACAAATCCTGTGCCTGCTTTTTGTTCAAATATACAAATGTTTTGAAAACAGGTATCAAAAACAATCAAAACTACAGTTATATATACAGAGTGGGGGTGAAAAAGATGAAAAAACTGTTTAGTTTGATTATCATGATCGTAATAGCAACTTGTTTTTCAATGAATTCGTTTGCACTTGATGAGGAACCGCCTGTTCCGATTGATCCGGAGGAGCCTTATTCTTATACAAGTGAGATACGATCAAATCTGAGTATATCTGGGAACACGGCAACCTGTATTTCTACGGTAATAGGCTTTCCCGGTTTAGTCACATCAATAAGTATAACTCAGTATCTACAAAAGCGTATAGGAAATTCATGGACAAGCATTAAAACATGGTCAAAAACTTTCTCCACAACTACCGCTTCGTTTGTTAACACAGAATCCGGTTTAGGCAGCGGTACATACCGTGTTTTCACGCTGGCGGAAGTCGACAGCGGAAGTTCTTACGAGTTCGTAACTGCATACAGCACAGTAAGAACTATTTGATTTGAAGAAGCATTTAGCAGTAAGGAGGTTTGATCCCGATGTTCCGGTAAAGATCCGCAAGGATAATGTTGTGACAATCCACAAACCGACTTGCTTCGGTTTGTGCAATCATACAAATCTTCAAATAAAGTGAGTGCCTTTTGAAGATCTGTCGTATTTAAGGGTAGAAGTAAACGTTCGAAAACGAAACAAGGAGGAAATCTTTATGAAAATGTTCAAGAAGCTCGCAGCGGCTGGCGCTGCTTTGATGATGGCGGTTACGGGGATGACGATGGGGGCGAGTGCGGATAATACATCAGTTTGGGCAGGTTTCAATCTTCATTACTACCCCAACATTCCTGCAAGTGAAAACGTGACTTCTCAGACCATAGGAGACAGAACTATTCACAAGTATTTCTATATATCTTCAAACGGAAAGCTCTATGTTAAAAATAAATACGGAGCCAATGCATTTAACTGTAGCATTCTTACTACTGAAGGATATATATGGGATCCGTATATATCAACATGGAGCTACACTTTACAGTATTCATCTATTTCAGCGGATACCGGAGCACATCAATCCAATAATTCGCATGCATTTATTGGATACAATGCTCAAGTAAAAGAGTATTTCCCTTACAGTATGTCTTCGATAAACTCAGTTACAGGTCAAACTATGGCATATTAATATATTAATATGGTATAGACAAACTGGAATAGAATAATTATTTTTCGGTTAGATTTGTGTTGCTTTCCCTACCAAAAGTGGGGAAAGCAATACATTAAAGTGTTGCTTTTTGATATCAGAAATAAGGAGATTAGAACCGTAATGAAATTAAAAACCGTTATAGCTATTTTTATAACAGCTATACTTCTTTCCTCCTGTGCCACGCAGGAAAACAGCGGCAACACAAGACAGACTGACGGCTCTGATAAGGTGCCTGTCTCACAGATATGGGAGGGCTATGAGGAGCTGCAAGGAAAGAACTATGGAGATGTGCTTGTACTTCCGGATAAAATAATCCCCTCTAATATCGCCGAGCTTTACACACTTCCTGTTGACCTTTCTTCTGACGGAGACCATTCCGCACAGAGCAAAGAATACTTCAAACGTTTCTTTGGCGACGGTTTTGATGAAAATGCGATCTCATTTAATGAAGACGAGGATACCTACATATATGCCACAGCAAACGGGGATTTTTCTGCTTTTGGTCTGGGTCGTCCTTTTACAGCAATCAAAGGCGGAGAAAGTCCTGCAGCCGGAGAAATAATAGCGTATTATAACCCGTGGACAGATTTGGATACCGTTTTAGAACTGGCAAACGGCAGCTGCACTGTCAAAGAAGTGACTGATACTGTAAACAGTTTTCTGAAAGATTCTTATGAGCCGTTATTCTCTGATCTTGATTTGAAAATAGAATCAGTAATGCTTTATGAGAGAGCAGGTGACCTGAAAAGAATCGTTAGATGCAAAGTTTCTGCAAGCTACCGAGGTCTAATGCTTGAAGATGACTCATCTCCTCTTTTTGAAGTTGAAAACAAACCCTTTTATAAAATCATTACAAATTATACCCCAGCAAAGATCGAATTTGAACTTGACAGCAAGGACAACATAATAAATGCGATTACTACTTTGCTTTTTGCCAATTCGGAAAAATCTGCTAAACTTGAAGAACTCATTTCTCTTTCACAGGCAGCAGAGCTCCTTGAGAAAGAACTTGCCTTATTTTCACATTACAGTATAAGTGAGATAAAACTTATGTATTGCTGTAAAGTGCGATTGCCGTCACTTGCACCTCCTGATATGGGACCCGGCCAGAGTGTTAACGATTTTCCTGAGCTGGAGGCAGAAATGTATGAAGAATTCGGAGATATCCCTCCACGCACATTTGTACCGACATGGTGTTTTTATCTGCAAAATCAAAATGGTAATAGGGATTCACTAAAAGTCAATGCCGTAACAGGCGAGATCACTGTCGATATAAATAGGGGGTAGAAAAAATGAAGGCAAACCTGCTATATATCATTTTATCTGTTAGCATAACTCTATGCTCTTGTAATCACTTTGACCATTCAGAAAATAATAACCCGAATGATAATACTGATGCTTCGAGTATATCCGAGACATTACAAAAAAAAGTTGAAACATCCAAACCTCCCTTTACCGATACTCATACTACAACAACTCAGAGATCTCCTCAAAAGACAGAGAGCCTCACCGTTTTGGTTTTAGACTACAAAATAGGACAGCTTACTTTTAAGCATAACAACAATGAATATACTTATGAAATTGAAAGACGTGTCTTGAATAGCCTGGATACAGGGGCAGATCTTATGACTGAGGAAAGGCTGATCAATAATTCTTACGGAGAAGAGATAACGGCAAATATCCGTCTTAACACTGATGAAACAAAAATAGTTAGTTGTGACATTATGAGTCCTAACGTAAGTATGTTTACTAGCAGTCAATTGATACCTGCCAATGAAACAGCTGAAGCAGCAGAAACAGAAATGACGATGTACAGACTTGAAGGAAGCAAAGTTGAATTCAGCAATAATTATGGCAGCTTTGAAGCAGATTTGAACGATCTGCCTAATTCATCTAAAATTGATTTTCCTGATAGTATAGATCGTTGTATTATTGAAGGATATAAATTCAAGAACGGGAAAATCTTTCTTGACGCAGTAAATGTTTTTAGCAACAACGAGCAAAACGGACAGATTAATTATAAGTCTTTTGATAACTATGATAAATACTGTTTCTTCGGCACCGTTCAGAGCGTAACAGATGAGCGCGCGGAGGTGCTCCTGACCGACGGGAAAACAGTCTGTGATGTCCCGACATACTTCAATGACGGCGAGATAAAAGAGGGCATGAAGGTTATGCTGACCCTTGACGCCGAGCCCTTGCTTTTCAGCAGCGGTGAGAGATACATCGCTGAATATGCCGTGTTTTATACTCGCCCGGAGATTTACAATACCTCTGATTTGGCGTTTGAAAGCCTTGCCTATGCCAAGTATGATGAGAGGACGAGAGAGCCGGTCTATACTGAAATACCAGCGACTGATCAGATTGTGAGCTGATTCCCAGGACACTACCAGGACACCACACCCGTCAGAAACGACATTAAACCGCCGTAAATCACTTGAACCCCGCCCGCACGAAGCCCCGCAAAACGGTGCATTTCGGCATATCACAGCAAATCCGAACACCTGCTTGCACCCTTTCGGGACGTAGGGGCCGTGGGTTCAAGTCCCGTCACTCCGACCAGCAACAAAGTCCGCAGAGATAATGGAGCTGTTCAAGTCGCTCAACGAGCAGGGGCGGACGGTGGTCATCGTAACCCACGATCCGAAGGTTGCGGAGCAGTGCGGACGGGTGATAGAGATCTCGGATGGAAAGATAATATAAGGCTTAATTCTCATAATTCCCAATAATATTTTGACTTTTGTAAAGGAGTATGCATTATGTCTTCTAATGAGCAAATAATCACAGGATCTTTGAACTATAAAGAAATAGACTTCACTTTTGTGCTTTACAAAAATGAATTGAAATTAATCCCACCTATGGATAAGCGTGAAGAAATCGAATGGAACTGGTCTAAAAAGGAAATAAAGAAAGGAGTATTCACTTTTGGAGATCCTATACGAATCGAAGAAAAATATATAGAAGGATTCATTAGTGAATCAAATCAAAAAATAATACTATTCCCAACCCAAGGAAGCATATTGGCTTTTAGGAATTCTACTATAATCATCGAAATAGAATCATACATTATTTGTAAATACGATCGAGAAACATTTAATAAAATAACTATAACTTGTCCGGAACTAAATGTTATATTTCCTATTACTCAGGCACTTTCAATCAATATAAACTCAGATGATTATTTTGAAAAAGGATTATTATCGCTTAATACTATTGATTTTGAAAATACCATTACGGATAAGCAGGTTTTTATCGTTGATCAAAAACAGGTATCGGTGTATTTTTCTATTTCACGCACAGTTTCCAAAAGCAATCTTAAGCCTCCATTAGAACTTAAGACATGCTTGAGTTTTGAATTTGATGCAACCGATGATTATTCATTTATTCAACATTTGTGGCATATCGCAAGAGACTTCATTAGGTTCCTTTGTTATAGGAATAATATATCTATCAGTTCTATACATATCTTTGCGCCTTGTTTGGAAGGCAAGCATGAAGAATTCGCTACAATGCATATTTTGACTCAAGAGGTTGAAACTGAGACTTATCCACTGGAGCAAGGACGTTGTATCCCTCAATGTCTGTTTGTTGGAAAAGAAGGGAAAATAATGGCAGATATAGCTAATGGCAGTTTATATCTCCGACATTTACCGGATTCATTTGTTTCAGGCAGACATATTAATGAAGCACGTTTTGTATTGATTACTTCTGCTTTTGAATGGGAATATAAAAGATTGTATCCTGATGGAATCAAGAAATCCGACAAAACGATTGAAGCGGAAAAATATGCTATAGGAAAAATGCAGGAATTAATAAATACTTCCACAGGCAAGAAAAAGGAAATTTTCAAACGTTTGTTCAAACTCATCAATTCAGATCCGCTGTCCGAAAAGATAAAGAAGTCTGCTGAAGATTTTGCAGATATAATTGGATGTTTCGGTGAGCACCTATATAAAATAAATAACGCTGAAATGAATTACTCGGAAATGGGAAAACGACTAGCTGATCAAAGAAATGATTTTGCGCATGGAAATATCGATAAAGACATTAATGGCCTTTCATTACTTGATCTTATGTTTATGGAATTCTTAATATATGCTATGCAATTAAAAAAGTTCGAAATCGATGATCTGAGTATAAGAAAATCAATAAATTATCTTTTCCATCAAAACTTTGTGTTTGAAGATAAATAACCTTTATAATATTTTACAGATTCACTTGTAGTAATATACTTTATTTAGTTATGAGACGGTAGTTAAATGTTCTTGCCGAAAATAACGATACTGTTTGGCTATGAAAAAAGCTATCAAATAAATAATAGAGATGTCAAAATTCTGTCCATTACCGCCCCATATGGAAACGCCCAACAACTTGCAGCCATATTCGATATAACAAAAAATCAGCGGTTCAATCATTGCCGCTAAGCTTTTCTGTTCCTTTTATGCTACAAGGTCTTCATCGGAGGGAAGGTGCTTTATATCCTGATCGCATTCGGAGCTTTCGTGTGGTTCAGCTACACTCCGATCAACGAGAAATTCGCCTCCGCAGGCGCAAACGTGCTTCTGCACACCTCTCCGAGAGGCCGAAGAGCGGTCTTTCTCCGCAAGTTTGCGACGGGAATGATCGTACTGACGCTGATCTATGTGTTGACGTATGCTCCTCATTTCTATAACGTCCTGCACGCCTACGGCACGCGGGCTATCAATGCTCCCGCCTCCTCTATGGAGCATCTATCCAGTGTGGATATGAGCATTTTATCATATCTGATAGTTATATCAATTGTACGATATTTCGGACTGATAGTGTCAATGCTTCTGATATTCTTTATCTCGTTGAAGGCAAAGAGCTTCATATCTTCGCTGCTGATCGAGACGGCAGTGCTGATTGTGCCGATAGTGTTGTATTTGCTGGAGATAGGGTTCTTCAAGTGGGTCGGATTGACACCACTGATTATTGGAAATGTGTTGTGATCTCTAGAAATCTCAAAGCATTTATTCTCAATCGGCAGTTAACATTCATAATATAATCAAAAATAAATATGCAAAAGGAACCTGATGCAAAAGCATTGGGTTCCTTTTTTGTATGAATATGGCTTGATTGTTGATAATTGTGTGGGTGTGTCCTTTTGGGATGTTTACAGTTGTAGTTATCGTCGAGTGACCTAACGCTCCCGACACGGCGGCTGCGTCCACGCCCTTATTGATAAGAGCCGAGGCATAGAAGTGTCGCAAAGAGTGAATGTCACAGAAGCGGAAATTGTTTTCTTCACAGAATTCTTTGAGCCAGAAATACGGTGTGTTGTTGTTCATCGGTCTGCCGTCCCACTTCACGAACAGGCGGTCATAATCCTGCCATTTCGTGCCGAGCTTTATACGCTCCTCGTCCTGTTCCGCTTTATACTCACGGAGCAAGTCCATGACGCTCTGAGGAAATTTCAGCAAACGCTGAGACTTCTTTGTCTTGGTGGTGTCGGTGTAGATGCCTTTAGAAGCGGTGTAGTTGCTTGTTCTGCGGACGCTGATAACATTATGCTCCCAGTCAATGTCCTTCCATTCAAGACCGAGCATTTCTCCCCGTCTGAATCCGCTGTATATCGCCAAAGTAAAGAAAGTGCGGTATTTGAGCGGTGCGGTTTCAAGGAGCTGAAAGAGCTGTGCGACTTCTTCAAGAGTGTAGATGTCCTTCTCCTTCTTCTCACCCTTCGAAACGGTAACACGCTTGCAGGGGTTATCGGTGAGCATTTCCATCTTCACAGCGTAGCTGAACACATCGCTGATGAAGCTGAGGTGATGAACGGCTGTCTTTCTCGACAGCGGTCTGCCTTTTTTCAGGCTTTTGCCGTTAAGTGCCAGATCGTTGATAAATTGCTGGATATGACGGCTGGTGATCTTGTCAAGTCTGAGGTGTCCGATCGCAGGATACACCCTCACCGTGAGCTGTTTCATACGCTCATAGGAAGTGTTGCGGAGATTGAGCTTTGCGTATTCTTCAAACCACTGCTCGGCAAAATCCTGGAACTTGATATTTGCAGTGACCTGACCTTTCATGCACTTGTCCTCAAAAAGAATAGCCTGCTTCTGAAGCTCTTTCTCGATCTGCTTCTTGTTCATACCGTTCACAGGCTTCCATGTCATGGTCTGCACGACTTGATTACCTGATGTATCATATCCGCAGGAAACTCTGATCTGATAGGAGTTTCCTCTTTTTCTTATCGTAGCCATAAGTTGATGTCCTTCCTGTCAACATAGATTTTATGGCATACTCCTGTTACTCTAATCATAGCGCGCATGCTGCTCATTGAACACTGTCCTTATGCTGCAAATATGGCAGGCAATATCAACTTATAACTGAACTTGGGGATGAGATCGTCCCGGATATAACGGAGGTCCGTAATGGAGAGAGAAGGATTTAAGTCCAGACTCGGGTTTATTCTTGTAAGTGCAGGCTGTGCTATCGGGATAGGGAATGTATGGAGATTTCCTTATGTTGTCGGCCAGAACGGCGGCGGGGTATTTGTAGCTTTTTATCTTTTGTTCCTGCTGATCCTGGGTGTTCCTGTTCTGACTATGGAGCTGGCTGTGGGACGAGCGAGCCGAAAAAGCGCGGTGCTTGGTTACAAGGCGCTTGAAAAAGAGGGAAGCAAATGGCATATCCACGGCTGGGTATGTATGCTTGGCTGCTATCTGCTGATGATGTATTACACCACTGTTTCAGGCTGGATGACGGATTACTTTTTCAAATTTGCAACAGGCTCCTTTGAAAGCGGTATGTCTTCCGAAAGCTTCGGAGGAACGTTTAATGATATGCTTGCTTCCCCCTGGGAGATGATCCTGTGGATGGCAGTCGTTGTTATTGCCGGGTTCTTTGTATGCAGCCTGGGCCTTCAGAACGGTATAGAGCGGATCAGCAAATACATGATGTCTGCGCTGCTGGTGCTGATAGTGGTCCTGGCGATACACAGCTTTACATTGCCCGAAGCAGGGAAGGGGCTCAGCTTTTATCTGGTACCCGATCTTGATAAGGTAAAGAGCATAGGGCTGGGGAGAATAATAGTCGAGGCGATGAACCAGTCGTTTTTCACACTGAGTCTCGGCATAGCGGCTATGGAGATCCTCGGCAGCTATATGAGCAGGAAAAACACTCTGCCCTCCGAAGCAGTCCATATAAGTATGCTTGATACCTTTGTTGCAATAATGTCAGGTCTTATAATCTTTCCCGCCTGCTTCTCCTACGGCATTGAACCCGATGAGGGGCCGGCTCTGATATTTATAACCCTTCCGAACGTCTTTGTCGATATGCCCGGCGGATGGATATGGGGTACACTATTCTTCCTGCTGATGACATTTGCCAGCTTTTCGACGATCATTGCCGTATTTGAAAACATCGTTGCATTCTGTGAAGAGAGCTTCTCTATCAGCCGGAGACGATCGGCAGGCATCAACTGCATTGCGATGCTGCTGTTAAGCCTTCCCTGTGTACTGGGATTCAACGCCTGGAGCGGCTTTAACATAGGCGGCAAGAATGTTTTGGATATGGAGGACTACATTGTCAGCAATCTGCTGCTGCCGTTAGGCTCTCTTGTGTTCCTGCTTTTCTGCGTAACAAAATGGGGCTGGGGTTTTGATAACTATTTTGAAGAATGCAACTCCGGCAGCGGGCTGAGATTTCCAAGGATACTGAAACCGTTTTTGCAGTTTGTGCTCCCTTTGCTGATCGTCGGGATAATTGTCCAGTGTGTTTTCTGACCTTACAGAAAAGATCGAAGCCCCCTGGTTCGCTGATAGTTTCAGAGCCTTTTCGCTTTTCTCCGCCATTACTGCTGAACTGGCTTTCAGATGTGCAAAAAAACACCTTCGTTTCTTTCGGGCTGATGTCCGAATGTGATCTCATCGTATCACAGTGAAACGGAGGTGTTTTGATTTGATCCACCGAGCCGGGGATAAATAATATAGGCAACACCGCACAACCCGCGGCTTGCGCCTCTGCACGTCATCTGCTTGCATATTTCCCGTCATAGCACACAAATTTTCCTTGCCGGGCGTCAGCCCGCCTGCGTCAAATTTATGCACTCTGACGAAAATCTCAGCTCAACTTTATTGAGCTTGCGCGCGATCTGACGCACAGGGGTTGTGCGGTATTGCCTATACGTCCGGAGACATTATCACGATGCGGGATCCTCACGCTTCTTTCTAGCAATCAGGAAGCATATCAGAGCTCCCAATGCCGCTGAACCTGTGCAGGCGGCGATCATCGTGCCTGTGCCGACTACAGAGCCTGTGGCCTGTGACGCTTCTTCGGAACTGTCGGAGGATTGTTTCTCGGATGCGGCTGCCGGGTTTTCCGCGGAAGAGGTATCGGCATCGGAGGCCGACTCAGCCGCAGCGCTGCTTGCTGTCCTCCCGGACGATGCGCTCCAGCGTTTTGATATCTATCGTATGCCCTTTGGCGCAGATGCCCTCTATCAGAGCGCGGGTGTCCGCCCAGCCCTCTCTGTCGAGAGAGATGCCGACCTTCTCGGGGCAGTGCCTTAAAATGTAGCTGATGTATTTGCTCAGCTCGGTGTCATTTTTCTTCATACCGTCCAACCCCCCGGAACAATAGATCTCTGCCGATATTATAGCATATATCCGAGCATATTTCAATACACTATTGACAAATTTGTAAAATTATGTTAAAATAAGGTTGTTATAAGTGCATAAAAAGTGAATGATAGTTTTTTTATGCGCCTTATTGAATAAAGGAGGAATATTATGAAACGGTTTCTTTCATTTGCGGCAGCGGCTGCATTATCGCTGACGGCTCTGGCGATACCCGTCTCGGCTGACGAACCGAAGCTCCCGTTTGAGCTCTCCGCTCCCGAGAACGTGTCTATGGTCTGGCTGGAGGGCAACGACTCCGAGAACACCATCGAGATCCATTACTCGCAGAACAATTCTATGAGCTCGTGGAGCTCCAGGATCGAATCGGAGTTTGAAAAGATCAAGGAAGAACTTGCGGCCGACGGCTACGACGATCTCTGGATAAAGACTCAGATCGACTGGTCGATCGACTCGCAGGATGACTGGAAGGTCAATGATTACTGGCTTACCGAGGGCTACGACAAGGACTTCCGTCAGCACCTCGGCTATTGGGCGTATATCGCTCAGTCCTATTCCGCAGAAACTGCAATGAGCGAATGGATATTCCGCGATATGGGCAATATCGACGACCCCGAGGACCGCGTATGGTACGGCAGACATGAGGACGGCGACGATTATTCAGGCTGGAAGGATGTTCTGAAAGAAGATCAGTACGATATAATAAAGGGCGAAGATGAAAGCCACGCAAAGATAGATCTTGACGAGCATACCATCTATACCCGCGTGCGCTGGCTCGTTACGGTGCGTCCCCTTGAGGGCGATGATATCCATATCCCGTCAGAGTGGTCGGAGGTCGCGGCTATCGGCAAGGATGCCGTAAAGGTCGAGCCTCTCAAGGAGGGCGATGTTGCGGCTCCCGTGATAAGTGACCTCAGATACAACGGCGAGGAATTCAACGGTTATCCCGTTGTAGCTTTCAAGCTCGCCGTGGACGAGACCCTTGCAAAGCAGGTGGCTCAGGTAAGCGGCACACAGGGGGGCATCTCCCTTGAGGTCGAGGCAAGAGTTCAGGGCTCCGATGAATGGGTCGGGCTTCAGGGCGACGGGGTCGTCAAAGCAGGCGAGATGACCTCGGCGCTGCTTCAGCTCGCCGAGAAGGAGAAGGATGTCAAGGAGGGCACTCCCATCGAGCTCCGCGCCAGATACCGCTGCGCTCAGCCCGAAAGAGACGATTTCTTCTCTCCCTGGTCGGAGACGATAACCTTCGGCTCACAGCAGATGACGGTAACTACCGCCACCGTTACCGAAGCCCCCGTCACCGAGACCACAGTCACCACCACGACTGCCGCTCCCGCTCCCAAGGAGAAGGAAGAAGAGGACAAGTGCTGGCTCTGCGGCTTCTGCCCCTGCCCTCTGGGACTCTGCATCTTCATCTGGATAGCGATAATCATTGTTGTCGGGATAGTTATCCTCCTGATAGCAATTAAAAAGAAGAAGGACGGAAACAAAAAGGAATAAAAACCTCACAGACAGCGGAGCAAGACCATCTGTGTGATACGGAAAAGCAAGAGGCCGGGCAGGAGATCTGCCCGGCCTTTCTGTTTTTATTCTTCCCTTTCGGGGCGGTAGAGGATGCCGTCTATCTCGGCGTCAGTGGAGTCGGCATTTACCGGGCATTCGGTATAGGCTTTCAGCGATTCGCTGAGGTCTGCGATCTTTTCCGCGACTATCTTGGCCTGCTCATCGTAAATGCTTGCTACAAGTGCATTGAGCCTTGATTCAGAAAGCGAGGGATTCTCCTTCTCAAAACGGCTGTACAGCTCGTCGACTCCGCCGGAAGCCCTGAGACGTGTCAGCCAGCCTGTCTCCGAAGTGTCTGCCGCCATGCAAAGGCCGGACATAAGAGCGTTTACATTATTGAGGTTTCCCTGCATGATGAGGGTAGTCATATCAACGTGCTCTTTTTCAGCCTTGGCATATTCCTCCGCAGACATTTCTTCTTTCAGCGGTTTGAGCAGAAGATCTCCGAGAGGGGAATCCCCGCTGTCGTCGTCAAGGAGCTTGTTCATCTTATCGTGAGCGAGTCTGGCCTTAACGGAGCCTTTTTCGTAGTTCCTGCGGTATTCTTCAAGAGCGGTCTTCAGATCGCTGACAAAGCTGTTGATCTCGGATCTCTTGTTTTCAAGCAGCTTTTCATATTCGTCGTAGCTGTACCCGCCGTTCATATTCATGACCCGCATATCGGTTATGGCCTGATCTATTTCGGCAGTGGTCTTATATCCGAGGTAAACGCTTCTCTTCTCGGAGCCCAGCCCGAGCCAGGAAATGCCGCCTTCCGCGCCCTCATTGAGATCCTGGTCAAGGACAGTATAGCCGTTATCCTTCAGCCATTGTTTGGCGGAATCTGCATCCTTGCCATAACTCAGATATAGTTAGCTAATAGATAACTTGTCATCCTGCTGAGCGCTTGCGATAGTAGGAGCATACGCCTGAAACATAAATGCTGCGCCTGTTGCAGCAGCCGGCAGCTTGCAGAGAAGGCCTTTGAAAAAACGTTTCTTCATTCTGAACCCTCTTCATCTGGTCCGGAATCATCCTTATGCTTTGTATTATAACTTAAGTTTTGTTCTTTGTCACTAACCGAAGCGGTTAAGGCAACACCGCACGACCCGCGGCTAACGCCTCTGCACATCATCTGCTTGCCAGCTTTCCGTCATGATCACCAACGTCATCAAAGATGACGTCAATTCTCCTTGACGTTGCGTAAAGCGAAGTGAACTTCGCTTGCAAGCCTGCGTCGAATTTAGGCAATCTGACGAAAATCTGTGCCTCAACGCCAGTTGAGGTTGCGCATACTGATGCACAGGGGTCGTGCGGTGTTGCCTTAATATGCATATTTTATCCAAACATAGCAAATATTCCGGACGGGCAGTGCAGGAATGGAGCCAAAGCACACAAGGCGCAGCAGGTCCGCTCCGCTGAAACTGTGTATGTTATGTATCGGCCGCTTTTCGGATCACAGCAGGATACGAGTACATTTATTTGGACTGTCAACATCAAGGCCTATCAGTGAAAATCCGCAGTTCATCATTGTTACTCATTTGCCGATCCCTCCCGGATCTTCCGATGCAGAGATACTCAGCTTTAACGTCGGAGTTCTACATCCCGTCGCTTAGGAAGACACACAGAGCTATCAGATAGCCAAAATGTTTATCAATGACCGCAGACGGAGAGCTCATCCGGGAACCTTGCAGCTATCTGAACAGCGGGCTTTAATGATCGGTCCAAAGAAAGGCAGATACTTCTCAGAGAGGAGATGTATTTGCCTTTTTGTCTTATGTGATAACAGTGGGATCAGGATATCGCTGCGGAAAAGCAGAGGATCAGATCAATCCATTGATCGTGTCTCTGATTTGCCCGATATCATAGGGCTTTGCAAGATGCCCGTTCATTCCGGCCGCAAAAGCAAGCTGACGGTCTTCTTCAAATGCGTTTGCGGTAACAGCAACAATGGGTATCGATGCTTTTTTCTTATCATCAAGTGCACGGATCGCTTTTGTTGCATCGTAACCGTTCATGACTGGCATCTGGATATCCATCAGCACGATGGAATAATGATCTGCTGCTGCCTCTTTCAGCATATTCAGTGCGATCTCTCCGTTTTCAGCGATCTCTACCGTAAGACCCATTTCTTCGAGTATCGCCGTTGCGATAAGCTGGTTCATTTCGTTATCTTCTGCCAGCAGAACGGTCTTACCCGAAAAATCAGGCAGCTCGGTTTCCTCTTTTTCAGCTCTGACGGCAGCAGCCTCTGCGATCTTGCAGGGAAGACAGACAGTAAATTCGCTGCCTTCGCCTTCCACAGAATGTAATGTGATCGTTCCCTGCATAACATCGACAATGTTTTTGGTGATCGCCATACCGAGCCCGGTCCCTTGTATCCCGCTGACAGTACTTGTCTGTTCACGGGTAAAGGCCTCAAAGATCGTTTTCTGGAATTCCTCGCTCATTCCGATCCCGGTGTCACTGATGCGAAATTCAAAGGCTGTCATACCGGCCTCCTCCGAAGGCTGCTCTGTTACCGTGAAGCTGATTTTACCGCCTGCCGGAGTGAATTTGACCGCATTGGAAAGAATGTTCAGCAGGATCTGCTCCAGCCGCAGCTTGTCGATCAGAATATCCTCGTGTATCATTTCGTGTATATCAATGCTGAAGCCGAGCTGCTTAGATGTGACACTTTCCTGCATGATCGTGCGGATATCCTGTATCACATCAGGCAGGTGCACCTCAGAATCATGGATCGTGATCTTTCCGCTTTCTATGCGGCTCATATCCAGCACATCGTTTATAAGAGAAAGAAGATGCTGGCTGGAAACTGTGATCTTGCTCAGATAATCCTGCACCAGCTCACTGTCGTCAATGTGGGAGCGTGCCAGCGCGGTAAAGCCGATGATCGCATTCATCGGTGTGCGTATGTCGTGGGACATATTATTCAGGAACACGGTCTTTGCCCGGCTGGAGTGTTCGGCTGCGGCAAGCGCATCCGCAAGGGCTGCTCGGTTGTTATCCAGCTTCTCGTTGGCCTGCTGCAGCTCCAGCCTTGATTTCTCCTTGTCAGCAAGCTCTTTTCTTGAGCGCTTGGAATCCCGGACCAGCAGAAAGATTACAAGACCGAGGACAGAAGCAGCCGTGAGTATGAATATTACCGCATGATCTTTCAGAACATCCACAAATCCGTAGGTATACAGGCCGTCTGTATAGCGGTAAGCCAGATTTTGCAGATACTTGCTGCCGATTACTGCGATACCTCGGTTCAGCAGCTTTAACAGCCCTTCATTTCCGATCTTTACGCCGAAGCAGCGGTCATCGTTTTTGCTGATATGGCGGTGAGAAAGGCTGCGGTAGGAACTGTTTTTCAGAAGATCGATAGCCCGCATACCGTTCAGCGTTGTTGCGCTTGCTTTCCCGGAAAGAACAGCATCCAGACATTCCTCGATGGAATCACAACTGATGATCTCCGCATCAGGATAATTTGTGATGACATAGTAATACTGCATCTTGTTGTTCTGGTTTACGGCAAAGCGGCTCAGTGTATCGTCATTGTATTCGCCTTTATACACCAGCTCTGTTGTCGAAGAGATCACAGGGCTGGACTGGTATATGCCGTTTTCTTCGGAATAATACAGGCCGCCCCCGACGGGGAATGCTGCATCGATGGTATCGTTCTGTATCGCCGTGATCATATCGTCATAGCTCTTATAGCCTGTGAAGCTGACCTGTATCTTGTTCAGTGCAAGATCATCAATGATCTCCGGTATCAGGTCCTTGATGATGCCTGTTACATCCCCGTCCTTATCGGTATCGCTGTAAGGGAGATAGTGTTCAAGATATCCGATACGGATACTGTCGTGGTTATTGAGCCATTCTTTTTCGGAATCGGAAAAGGCTCTCGATGACATACTTACAGGATAGTATCTCAGGCTCAAGGATTTGAGATAATCCGGCTCCTCGGCAGCAAGGGTGCTCTGCGCATCATTAAGCTCTTTCAGAATGTCGCTGCGTGTTTTGCTTACGCAAAGGAAATAATCCGAGCCGCCAAAGGAGAACAGAACTTCTGCGTGTTCTCTTCCGTAGGCGCCGTCTCCCTCCGCTGCAAGGATATCTATGCTCTTGGCATCGAACTCGGCAAAGAGTTTCTCGTAGTCTGAAAATGTCTGTATCTCCGCCCGGATATTGTTTGAATCCAGATATTTTTTCAGCACATCAACCATTGCGCTGTCCAGAACACCGATCTTTCTGCCATTGAAGCTCTTGGGGTCGGTCGTGATGTCTGTATCGGAATCATGCTTGACGAAATTATACGACTCGCTCCCCATAGGCAGCTCTGGATAGCCGATAAGAGCTTCACGCTCTTCTTTATAGGCAAGCCCGGCAAGAAGATCGACTTCTCCGTCCAGGAGCATCTGGTAAACATCTCCGAAGCTGCCGTAAACATATTCATACTCCCATCCGGTGTATTCCGAGAGCTTGAGATAGTATTCATAGGCATAGCCGGATTTGACAGAGCCTTTTCCGGCGCCTTCCTGAAAGACCTCGTTCTCGTAGTATCCGACCCTTATCTTCTGCGGCTTATCCTGCGCGGATGATCTCAAAGGGGAGAAGAAGCCGGCCATCATAACAGAAAGAAGCATAATAACAACAGATAGTTTTTTATTTACCTTCATTTCTTTGTCCGGCCTCCTTTCTTTCGGATAACACCCGATCAAGCGTTTCAAGAAGCATATTGACATCGACAGGCTTAGCGATATGCGCCTGCATACCGGCGGCTAGCGCTGCCTCCTCGTCCTCCTTGAAAGCATTGGCAGTCATGGCAAGTATCGGGAGCCCGCTGAGAGCTTTGTTTTCCAGCGCTCTGATCTTCTGGGCTGCCTCATAGCCGTCCATGACAGGCATCTGTATATCCATCAGCACAGCATCGTAGTGCCCCGGCTCGGATGCTGCGACCATATCGACAGCGATCTTTCCGTTTTCTGCCGTTTCAACATCGAAGCCCGCCTGGATAAGTATCATTTTTGCGATCTCCAGGTTGACCTCGTTGTCTTCGACCAGCAGCAGCCGTCTGTCAGTGAAATCTACCGTTCCGGACACAGGTTCATGCTTTGTTTCACTGGGAAGATCCGACTCTTCCGCCAGCCTGCATTTCAGCCGAAGGATAAACTCAGTCCCGCTGCCGGGAGAGGTGTGGACGTCTATCCGGCCGCCCATAAGGTCTATGAGATTCTTGCTGATAGCAAGCCCGAGCCCGGTCCCTTCAATGCCGCTGACAGTAGAGGTGCGCTCCCGTTCAAAGGGGCTGAACATCCTTTCGGCAAATTCCTTTGACATCCCTATGCCGCTGTCGCGGACTCTGATCTCATAAGTGCCGTAATCATCCTCGCATGAAAGCTCAGAGGCTGTAACAGACACTGTACCGCTGTCTTCGGTGAATTTATAGGCGTTGCTGAGAAGATTGACGATGACACGGATAAGGCTCTTCTCATCGCACCAGACAAACCGGTGCCTGATCTGCGCCGTATGTACGGAAAAATCCATGTGTTTGCGATTCATCTGCTCGTCAAACAGCTCGCGGACACTTTCAAACATGGCGCAAAGATCGGCAGGGTGCATATCCAGCTCGACCTTGCCGCTCTCGATGCGGCTCATTTCGAGAATGTCGTTGATAAGTGTCAGAAGATGATGATTGGAGCGCTGGATCTTGACAAGGTATTCATGTACCGCATCCGGGTCCGGTTCCTTCAGCGCCAGCTCAGTATAGCCGATGATAGCATTCATCGGTGTGCGTATGTCATGGGACATATTGAACAGAAAGCGGCTTTTTGCAAGGCTGCTTTCCATCGCGTGTATTTTTTCGCGCTCCGTTGCTTCATGCTTTTTACGGATAAGCTCCTGAACATAAAGCATGACGACAAGCCCTGCAAAGATAATGAGCAAAAGAACTGCGCCTCCGCTGACAAGCACAGATCGGACATCGTTAACGCTTTCCTTTGAGGCGATCAGCTTTGCAAGCCACATAAATGCCGCATAGATTATCAGTGCGAACAGCACTATCCCGGATGCCGGCATCCCGCTGTAGCCGGTAAGCGAGCTCTGATTAACTGTACGCCAGTAGAACACAAATCCCAGCAGGCACCAGAAAGAGAGCAGCAGGAATGCTTCTCCTCCCATCGCCTCCATAGCTGTCAGCCGCGGAACAAGCTGTACGATGACAAACATCACGGAAATGATCGTTCCGATAAGCCCGGCAGTTTTGGCTTTCCGGTCGTCCTCCGCCTTGGAGAGCTTATACGCTGCCGCAGAGGTATAGCCGAAGCCGACTATTGCTCCGAAGGAGGTCAGGTCTACGAACCAGCTCAGCGTGTTTCGCCCGAACAGCGCAAGTACGACGGAGATAGTCATAACAAAGAGGATACTGTATGCCGTTTTTGTAAAATGCCTGGAAATGATCCTGTCCTCGGCCATAGCTGTCAGGACACGGACAGTTGCGCGGTATCCGCCGATAATGCCTGTTATAACTCCCGCCAGGGCCGTAATGCTCAGCAGGATCAGTCCGCCCTGCCCCATGATCGTCTTTGCAGCGTAGAAGGTAGGCACCGCAAGTTCATCCGGAGCGCTGTCCAGCGCATTTATATAGGCCTGCCAGTTTTCGTATCCGTCCGGCACGGAAGAAACGCCGACCAGTGTCATTGCGGTATAGGCAATTGCCGCCAGGATGATCGCGATAAATATGATACCTTTGGAGCTCCGCACCTGGAAGCGGAAATTCGATGTGTCAAAGGCGATAACATCGAAGCCTACAAATGCCCAGGGCGCGAGAAATGCGATGCTGAATATACCGTAGACTTTATTCGTCCCCTGAGAACCGAATGAGCCGAGCTGTCCGGCAGCGTGCGGTATGCAGACCGCGCCGACTATCAGGATACCTGCCAGCAGGACAAGTGCAAGTATGGTATGCAGCCTGTACAGCACCTTTTTCGCACAGATAAACAGCAGCCCGATGCCTGCAAGTGCGGCGGCAGATACAAGTATCTCTCCAAGATAAACAGTGTTGCCGGAAACGGTATAATGGAGGCCGGTCTGCACCAGGCCGCCCAGCATGGTACGCAGCACGATATACAGCGCAGTTCCGTTCAGGAACACGATAGTCAGATAGGAGAGGCAAAGGAACCATGAGCTCAGAAAGGCATGGTCCCGCCCGAAGGCTTCTTTTGTATAGGAGTAAACGCCGCCTGTCCTCGGGCTCCGCTTCATAAGGTATGCGAAATTGCTGCCGATGACAAGCATTATCAGCATACCTACAGCCATCGCAATGACAGTGCCCGCAGGGCCGGCAACAGGTAAGAATGTGATGCCGGGCATCACAAAAGCACCCCAGCCCACCATACAGCCGAATGCCATTGCCCAGACATCAAGCTTTGAAAGCGTCCGGCCCGGCGTTTCTGTTTGAATAGATCCTTTCATTTCCGCTCTGCCCCCACTTGGTTTGTCTGCTCTTTCAGCTCGAAGTGTCTGTCAAAGACAGATCTTTCTCCGGCTCTCCGGATCGTGAGAAAAACGGGAACACTTCAAAAGAACTGTTCCCGTACGGCACTATGAATACGTCACAAAGCGCACAGCTTGTCAAACTGTGTCTTTAACTCCTGCATAAGCGCAGAATAATCAGTGTCCTTTCTGCTGCGGAGCATCTCTGTCATCTCGGAGGCCGGCTGTGTCAGGGGAGTCAGCGACAGATTTGAATACATACCCTTCAATGTATGCGCAGTTTCAAAGGCTGCGTCATAATCCTTGGCTGCAAGCTGCATTTCAAGCTGCGGCAGCCGTTTGTCCTCTTTGACCTTTCCGACGAGCATAAGGTAAAATTCTGATCTGTTCAGACAGCGGACAAGACCGTCATCAACATCTGCTCCGAATGCCCGGAGGTTATCAATTGTAAGCATATCTGTTCTCCTTTAATTCTGTTTTGACCAGATCTTCATAATCATCAGAAGGCAGAGGCCTTGAGAAATAATAGCCCTGGATAATATCGCATCCCAGCTCTTTCAGCAGCTCCATCTGCTCCTTCGTCTCAACTCCCTCAGCGATAACAGGGACTTCGATCAGCCGGGAAATCTCGATCATGATGCCCACAAGGCGGCTTGCCTTGTTGTCGCTGCAAATATTGCAGGTGAAAGCTCTGTCCAGCTTCAATGCGTCGATAGGCAGCGATGTCAGCATATTAAGAGACGAATAACCGGATCCGAAATCGTCCATCTCGATCCTGAAGCCTTTATCTCTCAAAGAATGAACAGTATCTATGATCTGCTCTGCATTATCGGTATAGGCGGATTCGGTGATCTCCAGCAGCAGCTTCTCTGTCGGGATACCGTTGGTCTTTGATATATCGATCAGGATCTCCGCAAGAAGCGGATTGAAGATATCGACTCTGGAAACATTGACGGATATGGGGATATATACTCCGAACTCATCCTTGAATCGCCTGATCTGCGCTGCGGCTTCATTCCATACAAAGCGGTCGAGCTTCTGTATAAGACCGTTCTTCTCGAAAATGGAAATGAATTCTCCCGGGCTGATCATTCCGAATTCGGGATGCAGCCAGCGAACGAGTGCTTCAGCGCTTGTAAGGACAGGCTTTTCTCCGGTTATGCAGTATTTAGGCTGATAATAGACCTTGAACTGTTTTTCTGCGATAGCTCTGTCCATATCGTTGATAAGGCGCTCGGCGTGGAGCTCCTTGCTGTGCAGCTCAGCATTGTAGAATTCAAAGCAGGTCGAATAGCTGTTCCGCAGCTTGCGGCAGGCCAGCCCCGAACGGTCAAAGCGGCGCTCCATATCCAGTCCGCTCCCGTCGTCCGAATAGAGACCGATCCGCAGAGTTATCTTAGGGTCATCAATGCTTTCTTCGATCTCGGAGAGAAATTCCGGGATCTGATCATTCAGGCCGATGTCGTGAGGGATATAGATGTAAAATGTATTGCTCCCGGCGCGGCAGGCAAGTCCTCCTGTCCGCTGAACAAAGGAATGGATGCTGTTCCCGATCCTTTTCAGTATCAGGTCGCCGTAGGCTTTTCCATACAGCTCATTGACGATATGAAAGCGGTTGATGTCAACTACCGCTGCATCCATCGGCATATTGTCGTTCTGCAGATCGAGCCTTTTCCCGTATTCAAAGAAGAATTCCTTGTTGAAAAGCCCTGTCAGCTCATCTCTCTCTGTTTCGTGGATGATAACGCTGTTTTCCGCAAGCTCGATAGAGTGGCTGACTCTTGCCAGGATGATCTCGGGTGCTTCATAGGGCTTTGAGATAAAGTCTGCTGCGCCAAGCTGCAGACACTCGACCTCTGAGCCTTTCTCGGCGGTAAGCACGATGACCGGTATCCTGCGCAGCTCGCTGTCAGCCCGAATGAGCTTCAGCAGGGAATAGCCGTCAAGCTCCGGCATATGAAGATCGAGAATGACAAGAGAAGGCAAAGGCTTGTTCTTCCGGAGACAGTCCAGTGCTACGGCACCGTTTTCAGCATAATTCACTGCATACTGATCACTCAGCATCGCACCGAGGATCTCCCGCTCGATAAATTCGTCATCAACGATCATGACAGTTCTGTGAAGCCCTTTATTCCGTTCAAGCAGTTCTTTCATACTGCACCTCCCGATGTTCGCTTGTGATATTATATATCGATACCGAAAAATAGTTTCGTTATCAAATACATATAAAAAATCCAATTTAATCATAGCACATTTGTCGAAAATTGTCAAGATATGTGTTGCGGAGCACTCATCGTTTTTGAGGGCGGATAGCGCACCGGATATGTGTAGTGTTTTACAGGGCCTTGTTATATTATTGACCCGGAGGAGTTTTGTGCATTACAGCCGTATTTCTTTGCCCGGCATTATGAAAAACACAGAAATAACAGATCCTGTTCTGTACTGACAGTATCAGACATTGGTGCATTATTTCCAAAATCTGTGCAGCATGGTATGATCCGAAACATAATGGAAAAATAATACTGCCGGTTTACCCAGCGCTGCAGATCAGGATATCAGTTTCCGCTTATGGGAAATAGCTGCACTTTCTGAAGAGCTTTTTGGTTTCTCACGCTTTCTGAGACGATCATTTGACAGCAGACAGCCTTCAATGTATCTGTGTTATGCATAGCTGCGTATCGTATATGATCTGCGACAGCCAGACCGTGCTTTGCAGAATTCACGAAAAAGTCGCATTGTGCTATTGATTTGTTATACAAACTGTGGTATAATACAAAATCAAAGATAAAGGGCGGATTATAAGGTCAAGAAGATCTACTTCCGTATGATCGTACCATATCTCTGCAAAGGCGGCGATGGATTTGAGTGAAGACAGCAGCAGACACAAGGTGCTTGGCATAGTATGTGCAGGCCTGCACGATACCGGTGCGCAGAATTCTATGCTTGCGCTGATAGAAGAGGCAAAAAAACGTGGTTATAAAGTGATCGTTATGACTAACTTCACTTATTACCACATGGAGTATTCCCCCGCAGAGATCGGTATCTTCAAGCTCATCGGTTCGCCTGTGCTGGATGGGCTTATCCTCATGCCGGAGACAATAAAGAGCGATATTGTCTGGAAAATGGTGCTTGACGATGTTAAGTCCCGTGGGCTGCCGTTTGTCTGCGTTGACAGAGATGTCCCCGATTGCGTCAGCATCACCTTTAATTACGGCAAGGCCTTCGAGCAGGTGGTCAGACATATAGTCGAGGTGCATAAGCCAAAACGCATCAATTTTATCGGCGGCATCGAGAACAACAGCTTCTCCGAGGAAAGGCTCAGTGTATATAAGAAAGTCCTTGCAGATAACGGAAGGAAATTTGAACCGGAGCGCTTCGGCTACGGGCAGTTCTGGGAAAACCCGACCCTGGAAGTGCTGGACAGATTCTATTCCGGCGACCGGGAGCTGCCTGATGCTATCATCTGTGTAAACGATACCGAGGCTATGACTGTATGCAACTATCTGAGGCAGAGAGGGATAGATGTCCCGGATGATGTAATAGTCAGCGGCTTTGACGGCATTGAAGAAGAAAAATATACCTTCCCCCGGCTGACGACAGCCGCTATAGATCTGGAGAGTATGTCTGTCCGCACTCTTGACCTGCTTGACCAGCTCATACACGGAGAGCAGCCTTCCGAAAGGCTGTCGGTCATACCCTATACTCTGAGGATTTCACAGTCCTGCGGATGTATGCAGATAAATGAGGGCGATAAGCTCAATAAGCTGCTGGAGCTTTATGTTTCCAGAAAGAATTTTGAGAGACACGAGCGAAGGATGTTTGAATACTGCGCCCATACTGCCGGGCTGAACAGCTACGACCAGCTTGCAGCGCTGATGCCGCAGTACGGAGAATGCCCGACATGGTGCTGCATCGAAACAGACCTCCTGAAGGATGATGACGACAAGAACGCCGAGGGCATCAAAGCCAGGAGCCACGAACTGAAGCTCTTTATGTCCAGCAAAAACACTACCCACGAGCAGTTTGAGGACACCTACGTTTTCGATATCCCTATGGCGCCGGGTGAGCTCCTTCCTGATCTTGACAGCATCCTTGACGATTATGATGCGCTGCTTTTTGCTCCGCTCAGCTATCAGGGAGAAGGTATGGGCTATATCGCAACGGCTATCGACAGCGAGGGCTTCGATTTCCTTTTCACACAGAGGCTTATCAGCAATACCAATCATATCTTTGAAACGCTCAAGACAAAGATACGCCTGCAAAAAGCCTACGCCGAGGTCGCTGATATGCATATGCGGGACCCGATGACAGGTATATACAACCGCAGAGGCTTCTATATGCGCATGGCCGAGCTCTCTGAAGACTGCACAAAGAGCTTCTCGCTTTTCTCCGTCGATCTTGACAGGCTCAAGTATATCAACGATACTTTCGGCCACTATGCGGGAGACAAGGCGATAATCACGGCTGCGGAGATAGTAAACCGCTCCGCAGGTGAAGGCGCTGTCTGCGCACGGTTCGGCGGAGATGAGTTTATAGTTGTTATCCCCGAAGGAAACGGCGGGGAGAGCTATATCGATAGGGTCTATGCCGAAGCTGCAAGGTTCAACGCGTCAGGAGAGGAATCTTTTGAGCTGGGGCTCAGTATCGGGAATGCCGATCTGATCATAACCGACCGGGAGAATATCGACATCGCCATGAAGGCTGCCGATGAAAAAATGTATGAATGTAAACGCCGGCACCATGCCGAGAGAAAATAAGGAGGAAAAGACTATGGCTCAGAAAAATAATCCCTATGCAGGAACACAGACGGAGAAGAATCTCAAGGCCGCTTTTGCAGGAGAATCAGAGGCAAGAAACAAATACACATATTTTGCTTCAAAAGCAAAGAAGGAAGGCTTTGAGCAGATAGCAGCTCTTTTCCTTAAAACCGCCGATAACGAGAAGGAGCACGCAAAGCTCTGGTTCAAGGAGCTGAGCGGTATCGGTTCGACTGCTGAGAATCTCGCTTCCGCTGCAGAGGGAGAGAATTATGAATGGACAGATATGTACGAGGAATTTGCCAGGACAGCCGAGGCCGAGGGTTTCCCGGAGCTGGCAGCTAAATTCCGCGGAGTCGCCGCTATCGAGAAGCATCATGAGGAGCGCTACCGTGCGCTGCTGAAAAATATCGAGATGCAGGAGGTCTTCAAGAAGAGTTCCGTCAAGGTATGGGAGTGCCGCAACTGCGGGCATATCGTTGTAGGCGAGCAGGCGCCTGATATCTGTCCGGTGTGTGCTCATCCGCAGTCTTATTTTGAGATCAATGCCGAGAACTACTGATCTGAAATATCTCCGCCGGGAGCTGCGGCGCTGATATTGTAGTTTCAAGCCATAGTATCTCTGATCCGGGGTCAGGGATACTATGGCTTTTTTCATCCTGGTAAAAGACGATCGGGACACAGCGTTTGACAAAAGTTCTTGTATATGCATGAGAAATATGGTATAATATCTCACATAAGTTCGGCGCAGAGAGATGAGCCGGGCGATGCGTGGCGTTCAGACATCGGAGGGTGAAGAGCTTTGCTTCAGATAAAGAATATTTCCAAACAGTATAAGACCGGAGATCTGGTGCAGAAGGCGCTGGATGATGTGAGCCTTGATCTGAGAGACAGCGAATTCGTCGCTGTCCTCGGGCCTTCGGGGAGCGGCAAGACCACTCTTCTGAATATCATCGGCGGTCTGGACAGATATGACAGCGGCGATCTTATCATAAATTCTACATCTACAAAGAAATATAAGGATAAGGACTGGGATTCCTATCGGAACCATGCCATAGGTTTTGTTTTCCAGAGCTATAATCTTATCCAGCACCAGAATATCCTGGCAAATGTCGAGCTGGCGCTGACTATCGGAGGTATCTCCCGCAGCGAGCGCAAAAAGCGTGCAAAGAAAGCGCTGGAGGATGTGGGCCTGGGAGACCAGCTCCATAAACGCCCCAATCAGCTCTCCGGCGGGCAGATGCAGCGTGTAGCAATAGCGAGAGCGCTGGTGAACGATCCGGATATCCTGCTGGCCGACGAGCCGACCGGAGCACTGGATTCCCAGACATCGATACAGGTAATGGAGCTGCTGAAGAAAGTAGCCAGGAACAGGCTTGTGGTGATGGTAACACATAACCCTGAGCTGGCAGACGAATATGCTACGAGGATAATCAAGCTGAAAGACGGCAGGATAACCGATGACAGCGCCCCTTTTACCCCCGAAGAGAAGAAGACGGAAAAGTCCGGCAGGCTGGGAAAGGCGAAAATGGGATTCTTGACTTCGCTGGCTCTGAGCTTCAATAATCTGCGCACAAAAAAGGGAAGGACGATCCTGACATCTTTTGCCGGCTCTATCGGAATAATCGGTATCGCGCTGATCCTGGCGCTCTCGACCGGTGTGAATACCTATATCTATGAAAAGCAGAAGGAGACAATGCTATCCTTCCCGATAACGATAACCAGCACGACAGTCGATGTCAACGCTATGCGGAACAAGCGCAACGAGCTCAAGGAGAGCGAGCAGAAGCGCAGCGGAGGTGTCTATGCCAGCTACTACCGGCTCCAGAGGAGGCAGACCAGGCGTTCCAGTATAATGGATAACGACCTTACTTCCTTCAAGCAGTACCTGGACGACCCGAACAGCGATATACGCAAATATCTCGGTGAGAACGGTGTCGTCTATACCTATGACCTGAATTTTGAGGTGTTCAGCCGGGACAGCAAGGGCAGGCTCGTAAACAGCAGCGCCAATCCGGACGATATCGGGAAGCAGCGATCCCCCGGCAGGAGTCAGAGCGGCAATCCGACCTCTGTGCTGACATCTCTGAATGGCAGCACAGGCTCCGGTGCAGAAAACTTTACGGAGATATTGAAGGGTGCAGACGATAAGTCTGTCAGCAAGGCGATACTGAACAATTACGATCTTGTCTACGGCGAATGGTGCAGCGAGTACGATGAGGTCGTTCTGGTGACAGATGAGAACAGCAGCGTGTCTGCCGAATCGCTGTATCAGTTGGGGATAATAACAGCGGAGGAGTATTCCGAGACCTCTGAAAAGATAAAGAACGGCGAAGAGTTCGGTGAGCAGATGTTCAGCTATGAAGAGGTCTGCGGAAAGACCTTCTATCTTGTCCCTTCCTGCGACAGATATCAGAAGGATGAGAGCGGGGTATTTTCCCTTGTCAGCCTGCTGGACGAGGATAAGCTGCTCAGCAGGGCTATTCCCATTAAGATCTCCGGCATAGTAAAGGCAAAGGAAGATATCAAGGTCGAGATAAGCTCGGCTATCGGATACACCGCAGCTCTGACCTATTACATAATCGAGCATACGGATAAGAGCGAAGTCGTCCTGGCGCAGGAGGCCTCAGAGGATACCAATGTGCTGACGGGTATGAAGTTCGAGGTCGCAGACGATCAGGCGAAGCAGGCAGATGCCGGAAATACATCGAAGATCTCGGAGTCGGTGATAAGGCACGCCTTTACACTCTGGCATCGTATACAGGTATCGTCCCGATGGACGACAGGATACTCAGCGATGAAAACGAAATGGCAAAGCAGTTGGATATCTTGATAAAGACAGACTTCGCAAAGCACTTCCTTATCTCGATCTACGATCAATATATCGCCGGGGCGACCTATAAGGATAATATGGATATATTCGGAAAGGTCAGCCTGGACTCACCCTCAGCGATAAACATCTATTCTGACAGCTTCGAGGACAAGGACAAGATAAACGCCTGTATCGAAAAATACAACAACTCAGTTGATGAGGTCAGGAAGATAACCTATACCGATTATGTTGCGCAGATAACGGAATCTATTACCTCTATGGTCAATGCCGTCACCTACGCTCTGGTCGGCTTCGTCGCCGTCTCGCTGGTGGTGTCCAGCATAATGATCGGGATAATCACCCATATCTCTGTGCTGGAGAGGACAAAGGAGATCGGCATCCTCCGGGCGCTGGGAGCTTCAAAGCGGAACATCTCGCAGGTGTTCAACGCTGAGACTTTTATCATAGGCTTCTGCGCGGGCGCTCTGGGAGTCATACTGTCAGAGCTGCTGATAATCCCCATAAATTCAATTATCCCGCGGCTTGCCGAAGGGATCGAAGTTACCGCAAGGCTGCCGCTCTTTTACAGCGCTATGCTGATACTTATCAGCATGGCTATGACGATGATCGGAGGGTTCATCCCCGCGAAGCGTGCGGCGAAGAAAGACCCTGTCATCGCACTTCGCACAGAATAACTGTCAGGAGGTTCCGGAATGTTGATCGACGAACTGAAAGCTGCCCGCGAAGCCGAAGAGGAGATCAGCGGCAGGATATATGAAAAGGAAAGTGTTTCAGCCGCAGATTGCCGTGGGCTCGACTTTCAGTCTGTGACCTTTGAAGGCTGCCGCTTTTCTGAATGTGACTTTGGCAGGGCTTCATTTTACGGCTGCAAATTTCTGCGCTGCGATCTTTCAAACTGTAAGCTGCCGGGCAGTTATTGGAAAGACTGTGAGCTCAGGGGCTGTAAATTCAACGGCGCCGACCTTAAAAGCAGCACTTTCAAGCAAAGCACATCAAAGGCCTGCAATTATTCCTACACACTCTTTTACGGGAGCAGCTTTGACAACTTCGTCTTTTCATCCTGCGATCTTTCATACGCTGTGCTCTCGCAGGTCGGGCTGAAACATACAGCTTTCAGCGAATGCCGTCTGATCAGAACAGAATTTTTCAGAACGAGCCTGAACGGCATCGACCTTTCGGATTGCGAGCTTTCCGGGATGATCTTTTCGGATTCATTCGCTGAGCTCCGCGGAGCAGAGGTCTCCTACGATCAGGCAGCCGATCTTGCACTGATTCTTGGTATAAAGATCAAATAGCTTTCAGCGGATACAGCCTGCCCCGGGATATTTACAGACAAAGACAAAAACCGCATATCTCCCTGGAAGGGGGAGATATGCGGTTTACGCATTCTTGTTTGGTTTATCAGAATCTGACCGGCTCTGTATCAATCAGCGTTGATAAATCCGTACATCTTCATTCTTATCTCGAGGAAATACAGATAATCATGCATGGCTGAGCTCTGTGCCTGAAGAACGTCAACACTGTCATCTACCTCAGCTTCTTCGCCTGCACCCAGCTTGGAGATGTAAGCGTTGAGCTTTTCCAGCCTGAGCTTTGTCTGCCAGTATTCAGCTTTCAGCCTTTCTTTTCTATCCTCCGACAGCATCAGTTCAACTGTTTCGTTCAGTTCCATAGTGTGCCCTCCTTATAGCATTATTTGTTGGATCGAAGATCCTCATTTCCATATTATTCTCGGTGTTACACAAATGTATTATATCACTTTTCCCTTTAATTGTCAACAGTTTTATAATGGGCAGGCCGACGTATTTTTCAGACACTGCATCAGCGTACACATCCCGGGAGGGTTAGTTTTGCCCGAATACTTGAAAAAAGGGTATAATTGTGTTATAATGGTCAAAATGCAGAGGGAGAGGTGAAAATATGCACACAAGCGTACTTATTATCGACGACGAGCCTGAGCTTGCGGAGTATACGGCTAAATATTTCAATGTGTCCGGGATACCGACAGAATATGCGCTGGATTCTGAGGGCGCACTGGATTTCCTGAAGGAGAACACCTGCTCCCTTATCCTGCTGGATATCAATCTCGGCACTGATTCGGGTTTTGACCTTTGCAGGGAGATCCGCGAAAAGACTGATGTTCCGATATTCTTTATCAGCGCCCGATCTTCCGAGGATGATATGCTCCTTGCTCTCGGTATCGGCGGAGACGATTATATCACAAAGCCATATTCTCTCGGTGTCCTCTCAGCCAAGGTCAGGGCAGCGCTGAAAAGATACGAAGAAAACAGCGCAAGATCCAAGGCTGCGGAAAGCGAGCTCATCGAGCTGGGCGCCGCCTGCGTTGATCTCAGAAAGGCTGCGGTCATCAGAGACGACGGGAAGAGCCTGACACTGAAAGCTATGGAATACAAGCTGCTGGTCTATCTGCTGAACAACCGGAACAGGGTCATATCCAAGGATGAATTCTTTGAAAAGGTCTGGGAGACGGATTATGTCAGCGAAGTTACCCTGAACGTGCATATCCGACACCTCAGAGAAAAGATTGAGGAGGACCCCAGCCATCCTTCTGTTATAAAGACTGTCTGGGGCGTTGGTTTTATGTTGGAGGTCGGGGCTTGAAAACTAAGTCTGTTTTAATATTTGCCGCTTTTTTCCTGCTGCTTAGCGCAGGGATATTTGCTTTTCTGATTTCCGGAGGATCGGAAAATGAGCTCCCGCAGTATACAACAGAGATCAACCGCCTGCTCATAAGGCTTGAAAATGAATGGGATGCTCCGTCTTTCCCGCAGGAAGTATTCGATTACGCTGTCATTGACGCGGAGGGAGGTCTGATCTACGCCTCGCGCAGCGGCATCTCGACAACTCTTTCCGCCGCCACAGGGCATTATGACATTATCCGGGACATAGAAAAGGGCGGCAGGGTCGTTGGCCGGCTGATCGTTCATGACCCTTACGAAGACATCAGAAGATCCGGCAGCAGAAGGTCTGCTGTTATGTTCGGAGGAGCGTCACTGCTCATGCTGGCAGTAGCTGCCGGGTATTTCATATATCTGAAAAAGAGGGTCGTGGAGCCCTTCGGGAAGCTGGAGGGCTTTGCAGAGAAGATAGCTGCCGGAGATCTTGAAACTCCGCTGGAGATGGACAGAGGCAATATCTTCGGCGCCTTTACAGAGAGCTTTGACATTATGCGCGAGGAACTGAAGGCATCACGCCGCCGTGAGGAGGCCGCCTTAAAGAGCAGAAAGGAAATGATAGCTGAGCTTTCCCACGACATAAAGACTCCCGTTGCCTCTATCAAGGCTATGACAGATTTCCTGGAGCTTACCACAGAGAGCGAGGATCAGAAGCAGACTCTTGCTTCGATAAACAGCAAGGCGGATCAGATAGATAAACTGGTCTCCGATCTGTTCCACGCTACTCTGGAAGAGCTGGAACAGCTTGCGGTAAGCCCCGATGAGCTGGCTTCATCAGAGCTGCGGCGTATCATCGGCGAGAGCGACCATCTGAAAAAGGCCGTCGCAGTCGATATAAAGGATTGTGTCATTATTGCAGACAGGCTCAGACTGGAGCAGACCGTCGGGAACATCATCTCCAATTCCTATAAATATGCCGACACAGAGATAGCTGTTACCAGCCGCTTTGAGGGCAGCAGCTTTCTTGTCGAGTTTTCCGACAAGGGCGGAGGGGTCCCGGAAGGCGAGATAGAGCTGGTCACAGAAAAATTCAGAAGAGGCTCCAATGCAGAGGGCAAGGCAGGCTCCGGCTTAGGGCTTTATATCTCCGGATACTTTATGGAGAAAATGGGCGGAGAGCTGGTCTGCCGGAATAACGGAGAGGGCTTTACTGTCGAGCTCCGCTTCCGTCTGGCCTGATCTTTAAAGCTGCAGATAAAGAACAGTTAAAGATCTGACAAAGATTTTAAAGAACAGATATGATATAATAAGGTCATACAGAAGAAAACTGTATGACCTTGATTTTTTAGGAGGATCGCTATGGCCGGGAAAGAAGTCATCGTAAAGACCGAGAAGCTGTCAAAGAGCTTTTCTGTCGGCGGGAAACAGCAGCATATCATAAAGAATCTCGATCTGGAGATATATAAGGGAGATTTTACAGTGATAATGGGCTCTTCGGGAGCAGGGAAATCAACGCTCCTTTATACTCTCTCGGGGATGGATAAGCCCTCTCTCGGAAAGATAACCTACTGCGGAGAGGATCTGACAGGTATGAACGATGACCGCCTTGCTGTGTTCAGAAGACGTCACTGCGGCTTTGTTTTTCAGCAGATACATCTTGTTGACAGTATGAGCGTAATGGATAACGTCATCAGCGCCGGGATGCTTACCGGGCAGAAGGAGCTGAAAGAAAAGGCGATGTCCCTTTTTGAGCGCATCGGTATCAGCGAGGAGCTGACAAAGAAATTCCCGGCGCAGCTCTCCGGCGGCGAGGCTCAGCGCTGCGCAATGGTAAGAGCCCTTATCAACGACCCGGATATCGTCTTTGCCGATGAACCTACCGGAGCTCTCAACAGCGCCGGAGTCAAGGCTGTGCTGGATGTTCTTACAGATATCAACGAGTCGGGGCAGTCTGTGGTCATGGTGACTCACGATATAAAATCTGCCAGAAGAGGGAACCGTATCATCTATTTGCAGGACGGCGGCGTAATGGGTGAATGCAGCCCGGGAAAGTATGTCAGCGGAGACAGACAGCGGCATGAAAAGATAAGGAGCTTTCTGGAGGGCATGGGATGGTAAAGCTGATAAAAGCGGGTCTCCGCAAGGACAGAGCCATACTTCTGATATTCCTGCTGATAATCATGCTCTCGGCTATGCTTATGCACACAGGGATCATGGCTTCAAACTATAAGCAGCTCTATGACAGGCAGACCGAAGAGACAGGTCTTGCAGACTATATCATATTTACTGCTGAGGATGGAAGGGCAGCAGAGAAATGGTTTGAGAGCGCTGAGCATATCCATAGCTTTCAGAGGTCGGATGTCATTCTGTTGAGCTCCTTTAAGTTCACCACAAGCAAAACCGATAATGAAAAGAACGGCACTGACTGGATGTTAGAAAGGCTTGGCGACAGCAACGGCTGGTCTGAGCTGAGATATGTCGAGAGAGATGACAGCGTCAGCGGGAGAAAGATATATCTTGACCTGTACGCTGCTTACAGCAACGGCCTCTGTGTCGGAGACAGGATAAGCATCGACTCCGGGCTGGGGAAATATGATCTCACCGTAGCGGGTATTTATCAGCATCTGTTTATGGGATCTTCCTATACCTATCTCTCCGCTATGGTCGAGCCCGGGACTTTTGATGAGCTCAGAGCGGCGCGTGATGCATCGGCTCCGGGAAACGCGGATAAGACCTGGAGAAATATGTATACTGTCCGGCTAAGCGACGGCTGCGACCCCAAGTCCTGCCTTAAAGAGACCAAGGATGCACTCACCGGACGATACGGCATCTTCTGCGACGGCTACACCGTAGGCGATGCCAGAGAAGCATATATTGCGGTGGTAAATATCCTTGCAGCCTTTATGGGAGCCTTTGCCGCTGTCATCATGGTGATTTGCCTTATCATCATAGTTTTTACCATCAATAACAATATCAACCGGGATGTGACGAATATCGGGGCGCTGAAGGCAGTGGGGTATACAGTGCGGCAGATAAGAGCAGCGCTGACAGCCGAGTATCTCCTGCTGGGCTTTATAGGGACTGCTGTGGGAATCGTTCTTTCCTATGCCCTCTACCCCTTTATCGAACATCAGTATATCCGCGAGATAACAGGGCTTGTCTGGGAGACCAGGTTCTTTCCCGGAATTTCTTTCGGAGTGCTGGGAGGCGTTCTTGCGGTGATCGTCCTGACTGCCTTTCTCTCAACTGTCAGGATACGCAGTCTTCATCCTGCCACCGCTCTGCGTTTCGGCTTGCAGACCAACAGCTTCAGGAAAAACCATCTGCCCCTCAGCGAGACAAGAGGCGAGCTGAATTTCCTGCTGGCTATGAAGAGCACGCTCCAGAGCAGAGTGCAGAATATCGTGGTGTTCTTTATCATCCTTTCTGTATCGTTCGTTACTATGTTCTCAGGGGTCATGTATTACAACACCAAGGTGGATATCACCAACTTCCAGCGTATGGTGCAGGGGGATATCGCAGACGGATATTTCTATGTCAGGGACATATCCTCGGATGCTGTCGGCAGGACTATCGAAAAGCTCAAGACAGTTGAGGGCATATCAGACGCTTACGGCATCTCGTTAACATACGCCTATATCGGCGACCGGGAGACGGATATCATCTATCTTACCGATCCTTCTTCCCTCAACTGCGTTCTATATGAAGGTGTTATGCTTCAGGAAGAAAACGAAGCTGTCCTGGGTATGACTCTGGCAGACGAGCTGGGTGCCGGAGTGGGAGACGAGGTCGAGGTCTCCTTCGGAGCCAAAAAGAAAAGGTTTGTTGTTACCGGATTGCAGCAGTCGGCGCTGAACAACCGCATATATATCCATGAGAATGCTGCCAAAGAGCTGGGGGTCACAGCGATCTACGATCATATCCGGGTAAGAGTCGAGGATGCGGACAACGAGAAGGTGGATGATGTGCTTAGCAGGGGCTGTGAGGTCTGCGGCAGCGATATCATCAATACAGACAATATCTTCCGCTTCCAGCACAGCAACGAGAACACTCCGGTCTATGCTGTCGGATTTGTAGTCCTGATACTTGCCGCTCTGAATATCCTTACGATACTGCTTGTCATCAGGCTCCTGCTGAAAACTGTTTTTGTAAAGAGAGAAAGAGAATTCGGCATAAAGAAAGCTATCGGCTTTACCAGCACTCAGCTCCGGTATCAGCTTTCCCTGTCTCTCCTTCCGACTACGCTGATCGCCTCGGCTGCCGGCGCTGTTATGGGGTATTTCCTTATAAACCCGCTGTTTGCTTTTGTCCTTGGAGGATACGGGATAAAGAATTCCGATCTGGTGATAAGATCGGCTCTCATCGCTATACCGATAGCTGCTGTTACTCTGTTCGTGTTCGGGTTCAGCTATCTGATGTCCCGCAGAATGAAAAAGATCTCGGCCTACAAGCTGATACAGGAATAAAAGGCTTGATCCGGCCGGAAACAGAAAAGGGCTTTACAACTTTGCGCTTTTATGGTATCATATTATTCAGCAGATCACAGTTTACCGATCTTCAAGCCTGCTTAGGAGGTGCTCATTCATGTCTGACAGACCTCTCCTGACAAAAGAACTGGACAGCCGCAGTTTCCGGGAGTATTACTATCTTAAAGAAGAACTGGTCGAATTCTGCCGCGGGAACGGTATCCCGGCCTCGGGCGGGAAACAGGAGCTTACGGAAAGGATAGCGGTCTTTCTCGATACAGGGAAGATAGAAGCTCCGAAGAAAAGCTGCCGGAGAATAAAACCGGATACTCCCGCCGATATCACAAGAGCAGACCTTATCGAAGAGAATTTCGTCTGCTCGGAGAAGCACAGGGCATTTTTTAAGCGGGAGATAGGCACGGGCTTTTCCTTCAATGTTTCATTTCAGAAATGGCTCAAGGAAAATCCCGGCAGGACATACGATGATGCCATCGCAGCTTACCATCGTATCCTTGGAGAAAAGAAGCAAGGCGTTTCCGAGATCGGAAGTCAGTTTGAATACAACACCTACATCCGGGATTTCTTTGCCGCTAACGAAGGCCGCTCTCTGAAGGATGCGATCCGATGCTGGAAATACAAAAAGAGCCTGAAGGGGCACAACAGATATGAGCCCTCTGACCTCCGGGCGCTGGAAAAGTAAAAAAACAAGGTGTGTCATCCCGTCTGCGGGGGCACACCTTGTTTTTATGTCTGATATTGCTTAAGGCAACACCGCACAACCCGCGGCTTGCGCCTCTGCACGTCATCTGCTTGCATATTTTCCGTCATAGCACACAAATTTTCCTTGCCGGGCGTCAGCCCGCCTGCGTCAAATTTATGCACTCTGACGAAAATCTCAGCTCAACTTTATTGAGCTTGCGCGCGATCTGACGCACAGGGATTGTGCGGTATTGCCTTAAAATCATCGTATATCTAGTCGAGCTCAGATCTTGTTATTTCGCGTTCATAGATCTTCATTCGGATCAGACCATTTACAGCTTGAAGGTGATAACGGTGATGTTATGCTCCGAGATACGGTAGTAAGATGTGCTTTCCGCGATCTCAGTCACCATTCTTATACCCATGCCTCCGGTCTCATATTCCTCGAATTCCTTTTCCAGCGGAGGCTCGGCAAAGGGATCGAATGCCGTGCCTGTGTCGTCGAAACGAACAGTGAGTCTGTCGCTCCGAGATGTCAGTATGAGCTGGATCTTTTCTGTCCCTGAATACTCAATGATATTGACAAGGATCTCTTCGCAGGCAAGGATGATACGGTTCTTCTTAGCGGAGCTGCCTGCGAGTTTCATCAGGATCCTGCGCATCTCTGCGACCTGAGACATATCCGGCTCGAACTCGGTGCTGATCTGATCTGTGTTGCCTGTAAATCGCATGGTAACGATAGTGATATCGTCAGACTGTTCGCAGCCGGAAGAAAATGCAGAGATGGCTGATTTTATGGAGGAAGCGGTCTGCTCACAATTTCCTGGAACTGAGCAGCTAAGCAGCCGTTCTTCTCCGAACAGTGCCTTATCGGCAGAAACAGCTTCGGTCACACCGTCGGTATATACGGTTATGCTGTTTCCGCTTTTCAGGAGCGTATATTCGTTCTTTATGCCTGCATCCTCGAAAAGCCCCAAGGCTATGCCTGTGTCCGGAGTCAGGAAACGCTTGTCTTCGTTTTCGATGATGAGCGGGCGTGTATGACCGGCGTTAGCATAGATGAGCTCACCTGTCATAGTGTCGAATACAGCGGCAAAAGCAGTAACGAACATCCCCTCCGGGTTTTCGGCGCAGAGCTCATCGTTGGAGATGTTCAGTGCATCGGCAGGGGAGAGCCCCGACCGGAGCTTTTCCTTGATCTGGTTTTTGGCCATAGCCATAAACAGAGCAGCGGCGATACCCTTTCCGGAAACGTCTCCGATGACGATAAACACCTTGTCGTCCTTTTTGATACATTCGTAGAAGTCTCCGCCGACTTCTTTCGCGGGGACAGCGCTGGCACAAAGCTCAAAGCCGTCGCCCGAAAGAGCTAACTGCTGCGGCACCATACCGATCTGTATCTTTCTTGCGATACTGAGCTCGGCGGCTGCCTTTGTGCGTTCATCGGTCATAGCGCGGAGGTTTTTGATATATCCGCTGATATCGTCTGAGAGCTTGCAGAAGGAATTGTTTATCTCTTCTATCTCGTAATAGGAGTGGATATCCAGCCTGGTATGCTCTTCCTCCGGCTCAAAGCTGTTCATTTCCATAGATATGCGCTTTATCGGGGTAAAGACCTTTTTGCGCAGGACGAGCAGCAGCAGTGCGAGGACAGCCGTAAGTATGCTTACGACGATAAGAACTATGCGGATAACTGAGCTCCTGGCTTCCTCGCGGAGCGTGGTAATATCAAAATCCACGCCGACGATCATCTTTTCGCTTAAATTCTGTTTCGGCGGGTCAACCTTGGCAGATCTCCCGGGGTCAGCGGAAGAGGAGTTATCAGAAGGCGAGGGAACATTGGCCGCTGGCTGTGAGGTCTCATCCGAAGGTGCAGGGACTTTCAGAGAAAGCTGTGATGCGATGTTGTTGGAAAGAGCGGGCAGCTCCAGCGAAGGTTTTGAAGTCTCGTCAGAGGTATCATCCTGGCTGCCGTGAAGGCTATCGTTCACAATGAGAGCCGCAGGCGGCACTTCATAAACATCTACGGAAAAAAAGAAAGTCAGCACATTTCCGAATTTGTTATCTGTATGCTCAGGCCCGGCCAGTTCGCCCTGATAGGCCTGATCGATATACTTGCGCTCGCCTGTATTGACCTTGGTGCCCAGTCCGCGTTCTGCTTTGATGAGTTTGTCATCTGCATCTTCTGCTCCGGCGGACATTACGAATACAAGATCATCGTTTGCGGGGGCGGATCTGAACATATAAACGAATTTGACTCCCGAGATCTTGCACATTCCCCTGATATACTCGCGGATAGCCTCATAGGTGCTGTCCTCTCCGTCGGTATCGGAAAAAGTGTCGATGTCCAGATGCTTTGAAAAATCAGAAAAAGCAGAACGGAATCTCTTGGCGCTCTCTATGCAGCTGTTTCCTGTAAAACGGCTGTAATAGATGCTGGTTATCAGGGTCATCAGCCCTGCGGTAAGGATTATAAGCACTACCGAGATGACAGCGATCCCTCGCAGGGCATGGTTTCTCTTGCTTAGCCCCATGTGATTCATTGGATATTGAGGCGCTTATCAAATCCTGTCATCCTGAAGACATCTATTATCTCCGGGGATGCATTTTTGATAGTAAGATTTCCGCCTACCTGCTTGTGTGCGGCAACGATGAGCCTGAGACCGGCAGAAGAGATGTATTCCAGCTTTTCCATGTCTATTGTGAGCTCTGTTATCTCTGCGCCGAGGCTGTCGATAGCAGCTTTGAATTCAGCAGCATTTGGCGTATCGAGCCAGCCTTCCGGCCTTATCATAGCGCTGGTCCCGTTTATTTCTTTGGTTATGTTCATAGCAAAACTTCCTTTCGTATTGGATTTACACACATTTTACCATAGTTTTCTCGGCTTTTCAAGTGTTTTTAGGTGAATTTTCTCAATAAGATACTGCCTCACAGCACTTGGGGCTCAGCACAGCCGGACTATGACAGTATATTGGAAAAAGATAAAAAAATCATACAAAATATTAGTACAGACCCCTTGCACTTTTGTTGATAATGTGTTAGAATTATAAAAGGCAGTAACGTTGAGACTCACGGCGTTTGGCGCCTAATATAAGCAGTAAAGGAGTAGGATAACTATGCAGTACGGTTACTTCGATCTTGAAAACAAAGAGTATGTCATCACCCGCCCCGACACCCCCGCCCCCTGGGCAAACTATCTCGGCTCCCCCGAGTACGGCGCTATCATTTCAAATAACGCCGGAGGCTACAGCTTCGTAAAGAGCGGTGCCAACGGAAGAATAGCCCGCTATCGCTTCAATTCTATGATGGCTCTTCCCGGAAGATATATTTATATCAGAGATAACGACCAGAATGATTATTGGTCGGCTTCATGGCAGCCTGTAGGCAAGCCTCTGGACAAATATAAGAGCGAGTGCCATCACGGTACGGCTTATACCACAATGAAGGCCTGCTATTCTCATATCCACAGCGAGGTCACCTATTATGTTCCTCTGAACAAGACCTATGAGGTCTGGAGAGCCAAGATCAAGAACAACGGTGAGGGCTACAGAAACCTCTCCCTCTTCGGCTTTGTTGAGTTCACCAACGAGAACAACTACGAGCAGGATCAGGTAAACCTCCAGTACACCCTCTTCATCACCCGCACCAGCTTTGAGAACGGCAATATGATAGTTCAGCATATCAACGAGAACAGCGGCAAGGATGCTTCCGGCTCCAACCACCGTGAAAGATTCTTCGGTATGGTAGGCGCTCCAGTTTCCGCTTCCAACGGCGATCTTACCAGCTTCATCGGTTCATACAGGACCTATTCCAACCCTATCGCTGTTGAGAGAGGCTTCTGCGATAACAAGATGAACTATAACTCCAACGCCTGCGGCGCTCTCCAGTCTGAGGTCATGCTGGCTCCCGGTGAGACAGTTGAGCTTATATACATCCTCGGCCAGAAGGATCCTGCTGCCGCCAAGGCTATCCTCGATGGATACAATGCTCCCGGCAAGGTCGATGCAGAGCTCAAGGAGCTTGTTGATTACTGGCACGGCGAGCTCAACAACTTCAAGGTCGAGACACCTTCTCCGGAGTTCAACAATATGGTCAATGTATGGAACGCTTATCAGTGCTTCATCACATTCATCTGGTCGAGAGCTGCATCCTTCATCTACTGCGGCCTCAGAAACGGCTACGGCTACCGTGACACCGTTCAGGATATCCAGGGCATCATCCATATCGACCCGGAGCTTGCTGCCGAGAAGATCAGATTTATGCTCTCGGCTCAGGTATCCAACGGCGGCGGCCTGCCCCTCGTTAAGTTCGACCACAATGCCGGCCATGAGACCTGCCCGGATGAGAACGATGAGAACAGCGTTTACGCTAAGCAGACCGGACATCCATCCTACAGAGCAGATGACGCTCTCTGGCTCTTCCCGACGATCGTTAAGTATATAGGCGAGACCGGAAACAAGGCATTCCTTGACGAAGTCATCGTTTATGCCGAAGAGGGCGGCGGAGAGGCTACCGTTTACGAGCACCTCAAGAACGCTATCCGCTTCTCGCAGGAGAGGCTCGGCGCTCATAAGATGCCCGCAGGCCTCCACGCTGACTGGAACGACTGCCTCCGCCTCGGGAAGAAGGGCGAGAGCACATTCGTTGCCTTCCAGCTCTACTATGCTATGAGCGTTATCAAGGGCTATGCTGAGGAAAGAAACGACAGCGAGTATGTTGCATACATAACCAAGGCTCAGGAAGAACTGGGCAAGACACTCGAAGCCTGCTGGGATGAGGACAGATTCATCAGAGGTATCCGCGAGGGCGGCGAGATCGTCGGCGCCAAGAAGGACCCTGAGGCTTCCATGTGGCTCAATCCTCAGAGCTGGGCTGTTATCTCCGGTTTTGCTTCCAAGGAGCAGGCTGAGACGGCTATGGAGAAAGTACACGAGATACTCAATACTCCTTACGGCGTAAAACTCATGGATCCTCCGTATGTAGATCACTACTTCGACGGTGCGCTGATGCACATCTTTAACCCCGACACCAAGGAAAACGGCGGTATCTTCTCGCAGACCCAGGGCTGGGCTATCCTTGCTGAATCCCTCCTCGGGCACGGCGACAGAGCCTTTGAGTACTTCCTTGAGAGCTCGCCTGCTTCGATGAACAAGAAGGCTGAGCAGAGAGTCCTTGAGCCTTATGTTCACGGGCAGTTCACCGAGTCAACACGCTCGCCTTTCGCCGGCAGATCGCACGTTCACTGGCTGACCGGTACCGGCTCTACAGTTATGGTAGGCTGTGTTGAGGGTATTTGCGGTATGAGACCTAACGCTGAGGGTCTTGTTATCAGTCCGTCTATCCCCGCTGCATGGGACGGCTTCAAGATCGAAAAGAATTTCCGCGGCAAGCATCTCTCCATCGACATCCAGAACCCTGACCATGTTCAGTCCGGAGTCAAGTCAATGACTGTCAACGGCGAGGCTGTAGAGGGTAACTTTGTCTGCGAGTGCAAGATGACAGATCAGACAAATATCGTTGTAGTACTCGGCTGATCTTAGACCATAGCGCCCTGCGGCGCGGAAGAAACGGAAAAAAAGACCGTATATCCACCTGCCTTGTGCAGGGAGAATATACGGTCTTCATTTGTATCTTTGTGTATTATCAGCTTTGCCGGGGCTCTCCGCATATCCGGCAGCAGCTTGAATCCCGGGTGTTCGGAGCGCCGCAGGAGCATATCCATTCGCCGCTCCTTTGTGGATCTTGCTGCTGAGCACTGAAGCTCCCGTCGGGATATGGCGTGTTCATCGGCTGGCCGTTGTAGGGAGGGGGATAGTTGTAAAACCTCGGATCGAACATATTGTTCTGCCGGAAGGGCGGCTTGCAGATGCAGATGATTATCCCGATAACTCCGAGAAAGAACCCCCAGAAAAAACCTTTGTTCAGACCGCCCGGATATCCCTTAGACTTGACTATCGCATAGGCGATAAGCCCGGTCACGACCATAGGGACGATCGTCATGAAGAAAAAAACGATATATATAAAAGTCAGGCCGACAATTGTGTGGTCTGCTTCAAGTACTGCCACGCCTGAGCGCCCCTTTCATTATAAGCTCGCATAATAAAAATCAGACCTGTCCAATTTTACGGACAGGTCTTGCTTATCCTTATTATTTGAAATCGTCAGAAAGACCGTTTTCAGCAGCGCTTTTCTGTTCCTGCTGCTGTTGCTGCTGAGCGTAGCCGTCAGTGGTGTACTGGCCGGGGTTCTGCTGCTGATAGCCATTATACTGCCCGTTCTGCTGGTAAGGATTGTATTGCCCCTGCTGCTGATAGGGATTATACTGCCCGTTAAACTGCTGCCCGTTCTGCTGATAGGCGTTGTACTGCTGCCCGTTCTGCTGATAGGGGTTGTACTGCTGCCCGTTCTGCTGATAGGGGTTGTACTGCTGATAGGGGTTATACTGCTGGTAGCCGCCGGGGAACTGGCCTCTGCCCTGCGGGGTGTCGAGATAGTTCGGTTTCACGGCGCAGACGATAAGCCCGATCAAGCCGAGCCAGAAGCACCAGGCAAAGCCGTGATTCATCTCATCGGGATAACCTTTTGATCTTACAACGGAACGTCCGACGAATCCCAAAACGATCGAAGCGATTATACCTACTACTCCGGCGATCACCAAGCCGATCGTTACCTGTCTGTCGAGTGATGTGTAATAATATGTTGCCATTGAATGCATAGCGTAAACCTCCTGAACAGAATTGCATCATATACTGATACCATTATAACACCCATCAGACAAAAAAACAAGAGGGAAGACATATTTTTATGAATTTTTTGCAAGATCAGAAAAGAAAAAGCCTGCCCGGGCAGGGCAGGCAGGAGAGTATCAGCTCTTACATTTTTTTGCGCAGGCCTCAGCGATCTTTACGGGCAGCCATTTCGGCAGCTCCGGGTCGGATACGTTCCAAGACCTGGACTCGGACTTAACGCACTTATATGTGATGACCTTATCTCCTTTCAGATGGTATTCAAACCAGAAAGAGTTTTTCCCGCCGATGCCCTTGCATTTCTTGGTCTTACAGATCTTCATAAACAGCACCTCCGAAAGTCTCAAAGCCGATCAACGAATGAATAAGATCCGACAGCTCTCACCCCCTTTTGAAATCTCGCTGACCTCCTTTCCTATATTATAGCACATAATATAAAAGCCGTAAAAAATTAACAAAAAATTTACGCTGAAGAAGACGCTTTCAGTCCGGTTTGTTGGACAGCTAAAATGTGAAAGTGCATATTTACAGCCCGAGAAGCTGCTTCTTCTTAGCAATGTAGTCTTCCTCTGAGATGAGGCCGGAGTCCAGAAGCTCCTTGTATATATTGAGCTCTGATTTGATGATTTCGTATTGTTGAAGCTCATCTTGCGTTTTATCAGCTGGCTGTGTTTCTTCTTCATTTTTGCCGTGATATATGATCTCAGTATCTCTTTCCGCCCCGCATTTGAAGCATCTGTTCTTGTTTACTCTGTTGATTTCCCCACATTTTGAGCATTTCCATTCAAATTTTTCTGGCGGAGCAGGAGGAGGATTCGGAATGTTCTGATTCATGTTCATCATTTGCTTCCTCATCATTTCTTCCTGCTGCTGCTTTTTTATATCAGGTTTGCAGTATGCAAGAATGAATGCAAAAATGCCGAGGAATAAGCCGATAATAAACCAAGCGTCGGCATCTTCCTCATAACCCTTGTTCACCATGCACTGGCGTGTAACAGCTCCCCAGATCAGTGCCCAGATAATTACACCGATAAAAATATACATGATATGACCTCCTTCTGAAAGATCGTACTCATATCATACCACGCTTATGTCCGGGCTTATAAAAATGGATTCCGGCATCGGGAGACTTGACCGTATCATCTGTCGGAAACGGTCTCCTTGACAATACCGGAGCGGCGTGATATAATCAATCCAGTATCGTTATATAAAATGCAAAGGAGCGCTGATCCTATGAAGATAGCGATAGTCGGCCTCGGCCTCATCGGGGGCTCGCTGGCAAAGTCAATTAAGAAAAATACCGGGCACGATGTTTTCGGGCTTGATATCAACAAGGATACTATCAAAGAAGCTCTGGCGCAGGAGGCCATAGACGGGGAGATCACCTCCGATGACCTCAGTCGCTTTGAGCTTGTGATACTTGGGCTCTATCCTGAGGCGACCATAAGATTCTGCCTGGACAATCTTGAAAAGTTCAGGAAAGGCGGGATAGTGATCGACACCTGCGGTATCAAGACAGCGGTCGTCTCCGGAGTGGACAAGGCAATGAAGGATGCGGGAGTCGCTTTTGTCGGATGCCACCCAATGGCTGGACGCGAATTTTCCGGCTTCGACCATTCTCTTGACAATCTCTTCGACAAGGCCAGCTTTATAATGACCCCTACAGATCTGACAGACAGTGCCGCAGTTGAAAAGGTCTCCGCTCTTGCAAAAGAGATCGGTTTTGCACGCTGCGTTATTGCCTCTCCCGAAGAGCACGACAGAGTCATTGCTTTCACTTCACAGCTTGCACACGTTGTTTCCTCGGCTTATGTAAAGAGCCCGAGCCTGCTGAAGCAATCCGGCTTCTCAGCGGGGAGCTTCAGGGATCTGACCAGAGTCGCTAAGCTGAACGAAGATATGTGGACCTCGCTTTTTATGCTCAACCGCGAGCCGCTGCTCAGCGAGCTGGATCATATCATCGGCTGTCTTTCGGACTACAGAGACGCTCTCCGGGATAAAGACTGCGAAAAGCTGCACGAGCTCCTTCGTGAGGGCAGGGAACTCAAGGAAAGATCAAATGAAACTCTCTGACCCTGCCGGCAGATGACATAACCAAAAAGGGTATTCCCCGAGGGGAATACCCTTTTTTAGACTAAAGATGTTCGAGCAGCGGACAAAACAGAGCTCTGTATCGCAGGAGCGGTCAGGCCAAATCTCTGTGGAGCTGTGCGAACTTGGAGGACTTGCTGTCCAGCATACTGAAATCGTTCTCTGTAGGAATGTTATTGACGCCGGACTTCATATAGTTGCGGATAACACCGGTAAGAACGAAAGGACGGATGAATGCGGTGTGGATAGCTCTCCAGAGGATGAGTCCGACGAGGCCGGCAGCGACAAGAGCGAGATTAGCAGAATTCTGGAAGAATGCGGGGACAGTTTCATTGGCTCTTGCTGCGGCTTCAGCGATCTCGTTAGCGAGAGATTCAAAAGCGCTGTCAAAGCGGGAGAAGATGAGGTAAGAAACGCCGGTAAAGGCTCCTGCAATAGTCAGGAATGAGATGATGCCCATACCGAAGATCCTTCCCATATTGCGGAGAAGGGTCTTGCCGTTCTTGAAGAAGATCACAGCGCCCTCGCAGGTGGCTTTTGTAGCGGGGAGCTCTTTGCGGTAGAATACCCAGCCGAGGCAGCAATCACAGAGATAGCCGATAAGCACCTGTATCACTGAGGATATGATGCTTCCGATAGTCTCACCGGTGTCTCCGCCGATCATCTGGCCTGCGCCGGTGATGAGTCTTCCGAGCTGATTGAAGATGCCCTTGATGATCTTTGTCGCAAGGAAGAAAGCTGCAACGGTGGTGAATCTCTCCTTGACTGTGCGGATGCCCTCGTGGTAAACGTCGTCGGGGAGGGAATCTTCAGTTACTGCCTTGGTTATCATTGCGATCTGTGCTGCTTTCAGCGCATAGGCAAGGAAATGTGCAATTATCGCTGCTACGATGATACCGATAACTGCGCCTATCCCCAGGCCGATGAGACCTTTATTCGTCGCCTTATCGACTATGAAAAAGCCTCCTGCGCAAAGTGCCGCAAAAATGGCAAGGTTTATAAGGCTCAGGAACATATTGCGGATGGAGAATGTCAGAGTTCGTTTATAAACTTCTGCATTGGACATAATGAATTGACCTCCTTTATTAAGATGAGTTTATTATATCAGTTTTTCGCCTGTTTGTCTATATCAATTACAAAAATTTATAAGTTGTGACGAAAATACAAAACATACTCGCAAAACGGTTGAATTTTTGTGGGAAGTGTGATATAATAAAATCAAATATTAACAGAGCTTGTCTCTTTGTTCGGATCTGCTGCGAACATACGTATGTTCCGGTATCAAAGAGCAGGATCAAAGAAAGATCTTAGGAGGAATGGAAATGAAGTTCAAAAGAAAGCTGTTCGCATCTGTTCTTGCGATCGCGCTTGCCTTCGGGAGCGCAGCGGCATTGCCCGGAAAGTTCTTTGGGAGCGGCTCTGTCATCGAGGCCAGTGCAGAGACCTCCGGGGATTATACATACACCGTTCTGGATGACGGCACTGTCCGGATCACACGATACAACGGCAGCGGCGGGGATATAACTGTCCCGGCAAAGCTGGACGGAAAGGCAGTCTCTGAAGTCGCCTCTTATGTGTTTTATAATAATTATCGGATCAAGAGCCTGACCTTTTCAAACGGAATAAAAAAGATCTCCGATCGTGTTGTTTACTGGTGCAGTAACCTGGAAACGATATCCATACCTGCCTCGGTAACAGATATCGGAGAAACGGCATTTGCAGGTTGCTCGTATACCACGCTCAAGGTCAGCTCTTCCAATCAGAATTATGCTGCCTCGGGCAATGTGCTGTTTTCAAAGGATAAGACAGTTCTGTATCTCGCTCCGAGATCTATCGGGAGCTATACTGTCCCCTCAACGGTAAAAAGGATAGGAAACGGCGCTTTCCGTGAATGCACCGGTCTTAAAAGCATCACATTCCCATCCGGCCTTGAAGAGATAAGTGAAAATGCTTTTTCGGAATGCAGAGGGCTGACAGAGATCAAGCTGCCGGCTTCTGTCAAAGATCTGGGAGACGGTGCCTTCTCAAACTGCTCATCCCTGAATAAACTGACTTTGCAGTCCGGGCTTGAGAGCATCGGGAACTATTGCTTTTACAGTTGCCTGTCGCTGACAGGAGCAGCTCTTCCGTCAACCTTGACTTATGTTGGCTCAGAAGCCTTTATGAATTGCAATACTCTTAAAACGGTCACTGTCCCTGAGTCGGTTACAAGTATCGGCTACCACGCTTTCGGGTATTCCTATGTCGGCAATGAAATGATCCCGACGGATGGTTTCACGATGCGCTGCTCATTCGGCTCCGCCGGTATGGGATATGCTGTCAGGAGCGGTATTGCCTATGAACTCGTTGATCCTGAATCTGTTGATGCTTATGACCAGTCTCTGGAAGAAGGGAAGATACTTGATTTCTTCTCTTTATCCGATGACTATTACTGGAATGAGAAGAGGAACGGCTTTTATTATGCCGGAGTGGGAGATGATCTCGGAAAGCTGATATTCCTGTCGCTGGATACCGGGAAAAGCGAGGTGGTTTTCGATTTTTCCGAGAATAACTGCGGATTTGACGTTAAGGCTCTTGCAAGAAGCGGGAACGGTCTGAGCAGCGATACCGAGCTTTATGAAATAAGGACATCCAGTGAGCTTTACAGATCTTTCCGCCAGGGCAGCAAGCTGTATATACTGTATAATTACTCCTATTATACCGGCAGCTACGACAACAGATACTATTCACATCTGCTCTGCGTTTTTGATCTTGATACAGGGAAGATACTCAATACCTTTTTCCCGGATCCTTCAAACGGCAGGTACACTGCTGTCGGAGCAGATGCTTCAGGAAGGATATTCCTTGCGCGTGAAAAGAAAGTGACGGAAAAGGTAACAGACGATAAGACGGGAGAGACCACTGAACGTTCTGTTCTTAAAGTCAATGTTGATATGTTCAGCCCGGCTTTCAAAAAGCTGGCAGAAGCAAAGGCTCCAGACGAAAGTACAATATACGGGTTTTACGGCTTTGACTCCGCCAGCGGTGTCTTTGCGATGAATGTATATTATAACTGGATATACTGGGGCTACGACCATAATATGGACGCTGTCGCTCTCGGAAAGGCCGGCAAAAGCTCTGTTGAGATAAGTAATTATATCGTAAGCACGATCGGGCAGCAGGGCTATTCATCTATCAGCAACGCTGCTGTAACGATCGGAAAATATCTTTGCGTCGATGCTCCGCTTGCCGTTTCCAACAATCTGTTAAATCCCTATTCTTCCGGAATGAGCGTTTACGATATTGCAAAGGCATACGAGCTTGATGAAAACTGCTGCAAATTCTCTCTGCCGAGAGAGTATTACTCAAATCCCGGTTCGACTTCCATCTTAAAAAACGGCTCGCGCTTTGCAAGAGTCTGCTCCGCCCCCGGAGACGATACTCATATCCTCGCCGTTGAGGGCAGCACCAAGATCGCTGAATACGATGCCGAACTGGGGACTGAAGGCGGCGAGATAGGCTATATCATCACAGAGCATCCGGTATATGAGCTCATCAGCGGAAGTGAAGATGTCATAATCATAATGAGAGATACGGAGAGCAGAACAAAATACTATATCCAAAAGATCAAATGGACAAAGCCCACAAAACTGACCATGTCCAAGACCAGGCTCTCTGTGAAGGTATCTGACAGAAAGCAGCTTTCTGCAACGGCAGACAGCGTTTACACTCAGGAGATCGATTGGAGCTCCAGCGACCCGAAGACCGTTTCTGTCAGCAAATCGGGAGTGATAACCGCTATGAAGGCGGGCAAGGCTGTCATCACAGCAAAGACCTCTCAGGGGCTTAAAGCCACCTGCACTGTTACCGTTACCGACCCTGCCCTGGCAGAGCTCGCCGGGACAGTTCTGAAAGTCGGCATAGGCGCAAAATCTCTGAACAGCGATATGAACGATTACAGCGGCTGGGCTGCCTCAACAGTTAAATCTTATCTGTACGAGAACGCTGACAAGACATTTACCAGAGCTGAGTATATCAGCGGGAACGTGGTCATCGAGAACTGGTCTGCGGATTGCAGGACCCTCCTCTCGACCAGGAAGATCGTTCCCGAGCTGCCGATCTTCGGCGGGGTGTTCTTCGGAAAGACATATAACTTCGTAGTCTCCGGCCAGAAAAACCCGGATCAGAGCGACACCGCTGAGGTACTGAGAGTCGTTAAGTATTCCAAGGATTGGGAGCGCCTCGGAGCAGCCTCGGTAAAGGGCGCAAACACCTATGTTCCCTTTGAGGCCGGCTCGCTGCGGATGACCGAATCCAACGGCAGGCTCTATATCCACACCTGCCATACGATGTATGATGATGGGGACGGCCTTCATCATCAGGCAAATATGACCTATACCGTAAGGCAGAGCAATATGAAGGTGGAGCAGAATCAGTCTGAAGTCTATAATTACACTTCCGGCTATGTCAGCCATTCCTTCAACCAGTTCATCAAAGCGGACGGAGACAGGATCTACAGAGTCGATCAGGGCGATGCCAATCCGAGAAGTATTTTCATCAACTACTTTATCCGTGAAACAGACCCGAGAAATATATCCGGCAAAGGCCTGGCTGATTTCGGCGGCGGTTACGGTCAGAACTATACCGGCGCGAATATCGGAGGCTTTGAGCTTACTACACACAACGCGGTAGTCGCCTATTCCTCCATAGACCAGAGCAACTTCCGGAATTCCGATCAGTATAATATCTTCCTGAGTGTCCAGGACAAGGATTTCAAGCATGATGTCAAAACAGTAAAGCTGACTGATTACGCTGAGGGTTCCGGAGTCTATGTCGCAGCGCCGCAGATCGTGAAGGTCAGCAAGGAGATCCTGCTGGTCATGTGGCAGGAGACCGACAGCAAGGGCACAGTTGCAAAGTTCGCAACTGTAAATGAAGACGGCCTTATGACCTCGGATATAGTTTCGATAAAAGCCGGGCTCTCCGACTGCCAGCCGATACTTTGCTCAGACGGGCTTGTCCGCTGGTATGTGACAAATAACAGCCACCCGACATTCTATTCTGTAAATCCCTTCTATCTTGATAATATATCCGTCTGCGGATTGAAGGCCGGAGATGCTGACCGCGACGGAGCGATAACCACTAAGGATCTTCTCCTCATAAAAAGATATGCTGCCAACTGGAAGGGCTACGGCTCAAAGATCGATCTTGATCTTTCCGATATTGACGGCGACGGACGGATCACCTCCAAGGATATCATGATCCTCAAGAGATGTCTCGCAGGCTGGAAGGGCTATTCAGAGAAATACATTGTAGAAAAGGTCGTTCCTTTAGAGCCGAGGCACGACAGTGTATAAATGCCGCTGCTGCCCTGAGATGCCGAATATAAAAGATCGCCCCGCTGAGACCCAGCGGGGCGATGATCTTTTATTGCTCAATAATATCAGAAGGGGATGCTGGTGTCTTCGGCGCTGATAATGAATATCCCATCCTTTTCTCTGATGTAAACATTCATGGTCAGGCTGCCGTCCTTGTAGCTGATATGGAATTCGTCCTCTTCGTCAGGCTCACCGAGGAACTGCTTTGCTTTCTCACGGGTATCCTTGAGCTTGAGCCCTCCGGCAGTGGAGCCTTCTGTGCCGGGGACATTCTCTTCGGACAGGCTGATATACATAATAGTCCCCTCATAGTTTACCTCAACGATAAAACCGGCATAGTAATGATACTCTACCTCCTGAGCTCCGGGAACGCAGGGCTGGGATTTTTTGGACTCGGCAGCCTCTTTGCCGAGCGCATCCTTGACATCGGCATATTTATCGCCGACGCTGACGGTTGTCCCGTTGAATATCATCTTGGCCTTTTCTGCAAGAGCTGCGGTTGCGGGAACAGCAGGCTGCTCGCCGGGCTGGCTCTCATCGGGTGCGGATTCGTCGGGCTTGCTTTCTTCCTCGGCGGCGGTAACTTTAATGGACTCAAGGATAGCCTTTGCCTCGGCGCTGTCAAAGCTGAAGCCCACGCTGGAGATCCTGAGGAACCTGCCGTTTGATGTGCCATAGAGCTCAAAGCCCTTGGAAAGCTCGTTGCCGTACTCAAAGCCGTTCCACTCGATGCCGGCGATAGTGGCGGCAGGAAGATCCTTCTGCTCAAGGGTGTAGGTCTTCTTGTTGTATTCGTACTTTTTCTTCTGGGTGTCTTCGGTCTCGCATTTGAGTTCAAAATAGGAGAAGTCTGATTTCTTTACAGAGCAGACGCTTTCGTCGTTGTCGTCGAAGACATCGCCTGTCCTGAGAGTCCAGCCTTCGGGGACAAGAACTGTGTAGATGCCCCAGGTCTTTGTCTCGCCCTTGATATCGGCGTTTTCGGGAGAGCTGGTCTCGGCGGGAGAGTCGGTAGAGGCAGGGCTGCCGGAAGCAGACGGAGAGTTATCTTCGGACTTTCCGGACGATGAGCTGTCGGAGCTCCCGCAGGATGCAAGAGCAAATGTCATGGACGCTGCGAGAAGCAGAGCCGCAGTTTTAGCTATAAGATTCTTTTTCATTCTGTTTACCTCCTGTTTACAAGCTCGCATATAGGAGCAATTATATGCTGATTATAGCACCAACCACCTGTTTTGTCAAGGCGTGGACAAGGTATAACGGGATCTTCCGGGCCTGATCCTGTCTGCTCCGGCAGCCTGTAAAAGGGCTTTGTGCATATAGCGAAAGATCTCAACCGGAAGGCTCATTTCTCCGGCCTGGTCAAGGGCAACAAAATGCTGGGGGAGATACTCTCTCACATGAAAGAAGACACAACCGAGTCTGAGATAGTCCGTAAGATGCGCGAGAAGTATGAAGCCCCGGAAGGGAAGATCGAAGCCGACGTACACAAGGTAGTTGCCGAGCTGCGCAAGATCGGCGCCATTGAGGGCAAGTAATGACAGATACCTATTAGATCGCCGGAAAGGTCATCGAGATATGCTCTGTCTATGAGAAGGTGCATAGCTATTGCAGGGAATACCGGTATGACGGTGCGCCGGATTTTGCAGTTAAGATCTCGCAGGAGGATATCGACTATGAACGTGAACGCGATGAACGCACTGCTGAGATCAGGGGCAGAAGCAATAGCGATCCTTCCGACGAATATCTTGAGGAGCTGGCGGTCTACCGAAAGATAGCAGAGAAGATGCTGGATCATGATACCTTACTGTTTCACGGCTCCTGTGTCGCCGTTGACGGGGAGGGCTACATTTTTGCTGCAAGCTCCGGCACCGGCAAATCGACACATACAAGACTCTGGCGGGAGTATCTCGGTGAAAGAGCTGTTATGGTCAACGACGATAAACCGCTTATCCGGGTGGATAAGTCCGGAGCAACTGTCTTCGGAACGCCCTATAACGGCAAGCACAGACTGGGCTCGGATATAGCTGTTCCGCTGAAAGCGCTTTGTGTACTGACCCGCTCGGAGAAGAATCATATTGAGCCGGTAACAAGGAAAGAAATATATGCGGCCCTTGTCCAGCAGACCTACCGCCCCGCAGACAGTATCAAAATGATGAAGACTATGTCGCTGATAGATGCTCTGGCGGATAATGTCAAGCTATACAGACTTGGCTGCAATATGGATATAGAAGCGGCAAAGGTCGCTTATGAGGGAATGAAATGACATTTGAGGAATACCTTGATAAAAACGGCGAGCTGACTTACACTAATGTCGGAAAAAGCATGATGCCTCTCCTCAAGCAGCACCGTGATCTGTTTACTGTTAAAAAGAAGGGCAAGTCCCGCTGCAAGGTCGGAGATGTCGTGCTTTACAAGCGCCCGCCGGACAGATATGTTCTGCACCGGATAATTGAAGTGCGCCCTGACAGCTACGTTATCCTCGGAGATAACTGCGTTGCAAAAGAGTACGGAATTTTGGACAGAGATGTTATCGGCGTGATGACAGCATACGTCCGCAGGGGCAAGTCACACACTGTAAATGACAGGAGCTTCCGGCTGTATTCTGCTTATATCATGCACACGATCCCCTTGCGCACAGCAGTAAAAAGGCTGTTATTAAAAGGGAAGAGGCTCGTAAAGAGAATGATCTATGGAAAGAAATAACTCGACAAAATGGCTCATGCTGTCCCAGAAAAGAAAAAAATTGGTATATTGCAGCCCTGATGACCGTGCAGGCTCTGAACGGCGGCAGCGGTGTTACTATACGCCCTTCTGCTCAGGAACCTTGTAGACAGCGCTGCCGAGCATAATAGTACGAAATTCTGGACACAAGTTGCTCTTGCAGCAACGCTTGTCGCCGCGCAGATTGCTCTCAGAGCTACGATCAGATGGCTTAACGAGCTTTCTAAATCGAGCTTTGAAAATCTGTTCAAGGCGCGGTTGATGAAGAATATACTGAGAAAAGATTATGCCGGAGTCAGCGCAGTCCATTTCGGGGAATGGCTCAATCGCCTGACAAACGATACCATCAGCTTCGGAACGATGACAGCGATAACCCAGCTCATTTCGCAGATACAGTCTTCCTTTGCAAAAATAACCGGCTATTTGCCGCGTTTCTATGCGATGACAGCCAGTGCTGAGAGACTGACGGAGATAGAATCCTTCGAGGATGATAAAGACGAAGCTATGACATCCGGAGAGATCAGATCCTTCTATGCCTACAAGCTGGAAAGCATCGGCCTGAGAAATGCTGATTTCACCTATTCCCCGAATGTCGAGAACGTTGACGCGCTAAGCAAGGACGATCATCGAGTTGTACTGAGAAATATCAGCCTAGAGATCAGAAAAGGCGAATATGTCGCTTTTACAGGCCACAGCGGGTGCGGAAAATCGACTGTCCTGAAACTGCTTATGAGCATCTACAAGCTGGACAGAGGCGAGCGCTATGTGAAGAACTCCGGAGAAAAGTCCGAAATATTGGACAGTAAATGGCGGATGCTCTTTGCCTATGTCCCGCAGGGGAACCAGCTTATGTCCGGGACTATCCGCGAGGTCGTCAGCTTTGCGGACGAGTCCGGCTTACGGGATGATGAGCGGATAAAAAAAGCCTTGCATATAGCCTGCGCAGATGATTTTATCAGCGATCTGGAAGACGGCATCGATACTCTTCTCGGTGAGCGGGGCACAGGGCTTTCCGAGGGGCAGATGCAGAGGATCGCCATCGCAAGAGCGCTTTTTTCCGATAGTCCGATACTTCTTCTAGACGAATCCACCTCCGCTCTTGACGGAGAAACAGAAAAAAGCTCCTTGGAAATCTCCGAAGCATGACAGACAAAACAGTCGTAATAGTAACACACCGTCCGGCTGCATTGGATATCTGCGACAGAGTCCTGAGGTTTACTGAGAAAGGAATAGAAGAATAACAGAGTGCGGCAGTACGCGAGCAGAGAAATATCTCTGTTTGTACTGCCGCTTTTCATTTTGAGCAAAGCACTTTATTTAATATCATCGCTTTTGAAGTTATAAAAGATCATGATTTCCTTCAGATTAGTATTCTGCCCGATCCTATTGCATTTTTAATGTCTGCACAAAAAGATGTGCATTGAGGGAGGTATACTGTAATTATCGGCGGCGATTCGTAAAATGGCTGAGACGGTGCTTAAAAGATTAAGATGAAGATCCGAAGAAGAGATACTCTTTTACCTGACTGCGAAGGAGCCTGATCCTGACACGGAAAAGTGCGAGCCGCTGCCGGGATCACTGTTTATCGTAGGAGATCCCAAGCAATCGATCTACCGTTTCAAAGGGAAATGCTTTGGTCTGACAGAAGATGAGCTTGAAAGAGTGCTGCCGGAATTTTCGCTGAACGAATTTGAGCCTACCGGTCACGAGCGTACGGACAAGGCTTTTGAGAAGCTGAAAAAGCTGTTCAAAGCTTCCCGTAATGTATTGCCTTCTGTACTGTTCGGAATGATCGTTGAAAGGCTCGAACTGCTTTCGTATGTCAGCGCGGATGAGCTGGAGTGTCTTTTCTTTGCACTTGAGCTCCTTCGTTCCGCCGAGGTAAACGGAGAAGTGACGTGTACAGCGGATGCGGCTGCATTCCTTAACGGGCTCACAACAGATAACAAGCAGGAGCGCAGCCTGCGGTTTGAACTGGCGGAGAACAGTGTGAAGATCACCAATCTGCATAAAGTCAAGGGGCTTGAAGCCAATGTAGTGAAACTTGCAGATCCTGATAACAATGATCTTCCTCCTTCGATAGCTACCGTACGCAGCGGCTGTAAAGCGGAGACTTATGTTTTCAGCTGCTGCAATCTTGCGGCAACAGATAAGTATTTCCGTGATGAATACGATACGGAATCCGAAGCGTGTATCGCGGAAAAGGAGCGCCTGATCTATGTCGCGGCGACTCGTGCCAGGAGCATCCTGCTGGCAGCAAAGCCGGAGGGCTGTGTCAACTTCTGGAGCTTCCTTGCAGACCGTGCAGAGAAAGAGCTTGAATACGATGTGCCGGAGAAATGTGATAAGGTTTCTGACCCGATAAAGATGTCGGACATATACGCCGGGACAGATGATCCGTTTGCCGGGGTGAAAACATCCCGGAGTTATCTTCCGTGGCGTGAGATAATACAGGGAAGTTCAGAGCAAAGCTGTCTTGACGAAATATAATAATATGATATAATAAACACAGGAGACATCTGCGGCTGACAGAGTACAGAATACTGTAAGCGTCCCTGCCGGCGGAGCATATAGCTTAACATAAGCAGTTGAAATGAATGAGAGGAAAAGATAATGAAAAATGACGACACATCTCTGAGTAAATTCATAAGCCTGATACTCCGACACAAACCGGAGGAGATCGGCATAACCATTGACAGATACGGCTGGGCGGACACTGCAGGGCTTATGGAGGGTATCAATGCCAAGCGGAGAAATCAACAGAGCAGGACGTAAACGGGCAAGAAGAAACAGAGGAACAAGAACAGGAACAACAGATTGATGAGCAGACGATGTAAGCCCCACAGCGCCCTGTGTGCCGCCGATGCTCCGAGCCGACCATGTTGACGGGGAACAGGTCGGAGGGGGTGTCGGGGCGGTTGTGAGGGTTTGTGGACGAATAAAACGAATTATGAAAGAGAGGAAAACAATGATAAAAACAGATGCAATGTTCCGGCATACACCCGATATGATGTCGGTGCCGGAGGCGGCAAAGGAGCTTCGGATCGGGAAAAACCGAGCCTATGAGCTTATCAAAGAGGGCAAGCTCGAAGCGATAAAGGTCGGGCGAAAGCTGGTGGTGCCGAAGTCGGCGCTGTATGAATTTTGTCGGGATGAACGAAACTACTTGTGGATTCAAAATCGCGCAGCCCGGTGATGTCGGCGTTCTGCACAAAGTATTCCTGCGGCTGTGCGATTTTAAATTTGTTTTGCCGAATTGGAGAAAGTGAGATAGACATTCCCGCAGTCTTGTGGTATTGTGGTGTTGACGGCCGGGGACGGCCAAAGCAGAAAGGAGAAATGCGATGAAAAGAACGACCGGACATCTGTCCGAGAAGAACGGTCGGTGGTATGTAGTCATCAACCTGTACGATGCCGACGGCAGGCGCATCGAGAAATGGCAGAGCCTCGATCTCGCTGCAAAGAAAGGCACCAAGACCGAGGCCAACCACCGGCTGAATCAGATACTTGAACACTACAACAGCGGCGACTTGTATCTTCACGAAACGATGACTCACGCCGAGCGCGAGCGTAACCGCATAGCTGATATGAGGGTAGAGGACTATCTCATCGAGTGGCTGGAGGGCTACAAGGGCAGCGTCTCCAAATCGACTTATGACAGCTATGAAATGTATATCAAGGTCCATATGATACCGTTTTTCAAGCCGATGAAGCTCAAAGTGAGGGAGACAACCGGTGACGAGATCAATGAATACTACGCCCATCTTCGGGGAAAGGGGCTGAAAGGCACGACCTGCCAGCGCCACCACGCTCTGCTGCATATAGCGTTCAAATCAGCTATGAAGCGGCGCATCATACCCAGCAATCCCGTAGATCAGGCTGACCGCCCCAAGGCGCAGCAGTTCATCGGAAACTTTTACAACGCCGATGAGATCAAGGCTCTGCTGGACTGCACCAAGGACGACCCGCTGCACATTGTTATACTGATAGCCGCATACTACGGACTGCGGCGGAGCGAGGTGGTGGGGCTGAAATGGTCGGCAATAGATTTCAGCGGACGGACGGTGAGCATCAAGCACAAGGTCTTGCAGGACGGCTCCGACCTCAAGGGCTTCGATGTGATGAAAACTAAATCCTCATACCGCACCCTGCCGCTGATACCGATAGTCGAGCAGGAGCTTATAGCCGAGCGGAAACGTCAAGCCGAGATGAAGCGTGTCTTCGGGATGAGTTACAACCGCAATTATGAAGAATATATCTGTGTCGATGCAGTTGGGGAGCTTATCAAGCCGAACTATGTGACCGATCATTTCAAGGTGATACTCAAACAGAACGGTTTGAGAAAAATCAGATTTCATGATCTCCGTCATTCATGTGCGAGCCTGCTTCTTGCCAACGGCGTACAGATGAAGCTGATACAGGAGTGGTTAGGACATAGCGACATCAGCACAACGAGCAACGTCTACTCCCATGTTGACAGTGAGAGCAAGAAGATGTCCGCAAAGGCAATAGAGCTGGCGCTGGCTGAGGACGAGAGGAAAGAGGGTGATGACAAGGTATGCACATAAGCTATACTATTATATAGGGCAGCAAAAATCCCTGCCGGTAGGACAGGGAACTAAAAACACATAGGGCTTATAATGTTCAGCTCTGCAAAAAGCCCGACCCCGAGCCAAACAAAATGAAAAACCCTCGCCAAAGCTGTTGGCGAGGGAGTTGGGTCCAGGGGCACGCCCCTGGTGGCGGAGACGGTGAGATTCGAACTCACGAGCCCGTTTAAGGGCTAACGCATTTCGAGCCTTTTGGACTTCGTCCCGTTTCGTCCCCGAGCGTCATTTCTGAACCCTTAAAATGGCGAAATTTAGCGAGATTTTAAGCGTTTTTTGGAAATCTGCGAGAAAAGTGCGAGAAAAGTGCGAGAAACATAGTCAACCAACTGTCCGATATTACGGACAGATAGCTGAAAGGACTGATTGACTATGAATGAAGAATTTGATACAAAAATCGAAACCTACCGTCAGCAGCTGGAACACCTGCTAAGAAAATGCCCCGACATCCTCACCCCGGCAAAGGCAGGCAGATGGTCGCCGCTGGGGAAGAATAAAATCTACGAGCTTCTGAAAAGCGGAGAGCTAAGATCGTTCAAATATCGGGGCGGGTACATCATCAGCAAGGCTGACCTTATCGACTACCTTGCCGAGCATTGCGAGGACAGCAGCGGCAGCCGCTTCAAGGCAGGTGGCTCCGATGACTGACCCCGAAGCTATCCGGCAAGCCTACCCGCCGATCATATCAAGTGAGCAGCTCCGGCTTATACTCCACATCAGCAAGCGAAAGTGTGTCTGGCTGATGCAGAATTACATACCACACACCGATAACGGAGCCAAGACTCGCCGTTACACTATCCGCCTTGAAGATGCTATCAGCTTCATCAAAGAGTACGAGCGTTCTCCCGATCGCTACGCTGCTCCGGCAGGACAGTTCAACTCAAAGCCCTGCATCACAACGAAGGTCGATACCGTAGCCCTCCGTCTCAAACTTGAAGATGAATGGTACAATGTCCCCGATATCCTTGACCCTGTGACCGTCAGCAGGCTGACCTGCTACTCCGACAATGCCGTGAACCGTTGGCTCGATAAAGGTATCCTGCGCTCGGCACTTGCGCAGAACGGAAGGGTAACGAGCAAAGCTTGGCTCATCGACTTTCTCTGCGGCAAGGGGATGAGGATAACGAAGAAGAATGAATGGCATTGGGAGCTGCTGAGATCGTCAGAATAAAAGAACAGTGCGGTCGGTAACGGTTGCTCTTGACGAAGCACTAACAACTTGTTCCGCAGAACAAGTTGAGGAACAAGTCAGTATCCAAGATTTGCTGGAATTCTGTGAAACTCCTCGCTCATGGGCTGAAATGCAGGAATTTTACATAGTATTGTGAAGAAAGAAATTCAACGCAGACTATCATTAACCTTGCTTGAAAGTGGTAAGTTGGCTATGACTGTTCCCAATAAGTCAAACAGTAGGGATCAGAAAAACTATACTGAAAAGTAATACACAAAAAGCTCCCTTCTAGGTGGCGTATGATAAAGAAGCTATCACATCTAATAATAATAACAGACAATACAGCGGGTCCAACTCCATCAGACTAAGTTCGCAGACATAAGCCATTCTTCATATATAATTATACCATTTAGATCACCAAAATTCAAGTGTTTTCAGAATGATCGCAGGGCGTTTATATAGTTTTTACCACGGGATCACTACTCTACCCCGTGTTTGACCAGCACCTTCCTTTTCCAAGCCTGCACCTTATTCCTTGCCGCCTCGCTGTCAAAGAAGAACTCACTCGTATCGTCCGTCAGATCGAGCCAGCATATCTTTCCGTAAGCCGTGCCGTAGTATCTGACATGACCCATTTCCCTCGTCAGGCAGGAAACAAGATAGCTGTGCCCCGGCTTCATATAACCCGCACCGCTCAGGTCAAGCACCGTCAGAAGCTGCTCCCCGGGCATATCAGGGTCAAGGGTCTCATTAAAGCGGTACTGCTCTTTCGGCAGGCGATACAGACCGCCGTTTATGATGAGTTCAACGCTTTCTCCGACCTCAGGACAGATACCGCTGATCCGCTTATCACACCTGACCGTTTGCTTGCAGACTCCGTTCGCACAGGTGAAAGCGTCCTCTGCCGTGCAGACAAAAACCGACTGTGAATAGCTGTCGTCATACATCTTGCCGGCAGCCTCAAATGCGGTGAAAGCACTGTCGGGGACCATGTCAGCGGTGACGGTGCAGTCGATCTTCGTTTTTCTAATATCTTCATAGTGCTTTATGTCCGCTATGCCCGCATCGGGTACGGATGAACGGATAACGATCCCCGCGATCACCGCAGCCGTCACAATAAGCACCTGAACAAAAATAAACAGCTTCATTTTTCTTCCTCCGTAAGGCTGCACACGCCCCCTCGCATACTGTAGATCACATCGCAGAGGGTGGATATATCCTCGCGGTTGTGGCTTGCGATAAGCACAAGCGCTCCGCGCTCCTTTTCCCCACGGATGAGGTCTCTTATCTGCTCCACGCCGTCCTCGTCGAGGGCGTTGGTAGGTTCGTCGAGGATCAGCACATCGGGACGCTCCATTATTGCCTGCGCCAGCACGATACGCTGTTTCATCCCGAGGGAGTATTTCCGCACGGTGCACCTGTCATCGGGATCAAGGCCGACGCGGGTGATAGCCTCTCTTATTTCCGCTTCGCCTATCACCGAATTGATCTTCGCAAGCATTTTCAGGTTCCGCAGCCCCGTAAATTCGGGGTAGAGCCCTACGTTCTCGATCACAAGTCCTAGCCGGGGGATGATATCAAGCTCGGTGCCGAGTACCTTGCCGTTGTATCTCACGCTGCCCCTCGTCGGCTTGATAAGCCCCGCTATAAGTCGGAAAAGCATAGTCTTTCCCGAGCCGTTTCGCCCCACAAAGCCGTAGATGTGACCGCTCTCGAAATGCAGGGAAATGTCTTTCAGCACCTCGTTGTTCCGTATCGTCTTGCTGACGTTTTCAATATCTATCCTGTTCATGATATCCTCCTAAAACAGATGCTCAGCATTGACCAGACCGAGCTCTCTTTTCTTTATCACGATAAGCCCGATGATGAACAACGCCAGCGCGATAAAACCGTTCACGCCGACCTTTACTGCCATATCCGGATAACTTTCGTCAGCTAAGAATGTGCTGTTGAATACGATACTGACCCGCTTTATCGGTGAGGATACCAGCAGGATATTCGCTGCCGCATACACCACAGTAACGGCAAGTCCGATCACGCTGCCGAAGAATATCCCGATGATGTTTGAAAGCATCACAAGTATAAAAATGCAGAACGTCACCGAGCAGATCACGAGCGTAATTCTTGGTACGGGAACGCTTCCGACATCAAAATATGAGGTCATCAGAGCGTTCAGGGTACAAGTGAAAACGGCGATGATAAGGCTGAAAACAAGCAGCGACAGAGAACGCTTCATATACCACGCGGCGCGGTCATTCTGTCTTGTGAAATAATAAGTGCCGCTGATGCTCAGATCGGCGGAGATGTTCTGTCCGAAGAACAGCGGCGGCACTGCAAGGAACGCAAGCTGGGCGATATCCGAGACATTCAGCCCTGTATCCGCTCGGTGAAATCCGAAAAGCAGCTCGCTGAATATCCTTGAATAATCATTTCCGAGGCTCTGTTCAAAGTCGATGACGTTCCTGCGCAGTGAAACAAGATCACTGATATTCAGAACGAATATGACCGTCAGCGTTACGGCGAGCCGTACAAGATTTCGTCTGTTCATCATAGCTGATCCCTCCGCGAGGCAAAGATCATTATGCACGCCGATACCGCGATGATGACAGTGATCTCTGCGGCGGGCAGCCAGTAGGGTCTGCCGTAGTATTGGTTATCGGAGGAAATGACCGTGTATTTCAGCGGGTCTATGCGAAGGTACATATAGCCGTAGTCCGCCTTTATCATAGACTCCCACAGTTCAAACAGCTTGCAGAGCAGGAACACGGGCACGAATATAAATACCGCAAATCTTCTGAAAAAATAGGACAACGCCAGTGCCAGCATTGCGCAGGCTCCGGCGTAAACAGAGAGCAGCAGCGCCGCAAAAAGCTCCCCGAGGGCAGGAGAAAAAGTTATGAGCTCCAGCATCAGGTCGCCCATAGTAAAGAATTTCTTGCCCCCGGCGGTCATGGTGCTGTAATTCGGATCAAAGATGTTGATGACCGAGTTTGAGTAGAAGATATGGGTCAGGGCTGTGCTTACCAGCAGCGGGATAAAGAATATGATAAAGCCGCCGACAAATGCCGCAGCCGCTTTTGAGAAGTAATATCTGCGCTTCCCGCTGCGGGCGATGACGATATCGCTTATCCGTGTGCTGCGGTCAACGAACAGCGAGAAGGAAAAAGGCAGTACGCACACAAACGGAAAGATGAACCTCAGTATCTGCGGGATGCCGTAGGACTCGCTTGTTTTGTTGAGCAGGGAACGGTCAACAGCCTGCAGGTATGATATATCCGCGCTCCTGTCAGGGTCGAGCGAAACGTAATACATCTCCCTCACAAAGCTGTAAGCGACGAACAGCATCATCACCGTGAAGCCGATCTGAAAGCCGCGCTTGTGAAGCATTATTCGCAGCTGTGTCCGAAAGCTATTCATAAAAAATGCACCTCCGCTCTTTGCCCGTTATCTCTGCCGACATTATAAAACGCCGGTGAGTGTACGTCAAGCAAATCTGCGCAAGGTGCAATTATTTGTCGCAAACAGCGGTCTAATCCGCGATAAGTGCGATATGGCAGACAAATTGTTCGTCCGCTTCAAAGAGATCCACCCGTCCGCTGTGACGCGAGGCGATCTCACTGATTATTTTCAGCCCCAGGCCGTGATCCTCCTTATCGGGCTTGTCGGTGGCGAGAGTCGGGTTAGCATCGAGAACGGAGACGTCGATGCTGTTCGACACCGTAAAGGTGTAGTATCTTTCGTTCTCGCAGGAGATCTCAAGGGATATCTCCCGTGGACTGCCGGCGGGCAGCTTTGAGCAGGCAGCTATGGCGTTGTCGAGGCCATTACCCAGCAGGCTGCAAAGGTCGCTATCGCTTATGCCGGAGATGTTGCAGACCGAAAGGCATTTCGTGCTTATCCCCAACTCCGCGGCATAGGACAGCTTTGAGTTTATGACAGCGTTGGCAACGCTGCTGCCGGTATCGGCAAAGGTCTGCATAGCTTCGAGAGCATCGGTGTTCTCCTTTGCAAAACGGTAAGCGCGGTCATACTCCTTGCCGGCGATAAGCTCGGTAAGGGTGAGAAAGCTGTTGTGCATATCGTGCTTTATCCGCCGCACCGAGCCGTACTGCTGCATAAGGCTTTCGGTATACTGGCGGCTGTAATGCTCACGGAGCTGCGCATTCTGCAGCTCGGTCTCAAGCTCGCGCCGTCTGCTTTGGAGCTCCGAGAGGTAACATATGAGCATACAAAGCAATGCGAACAGCAATGCAGCTATGCCGAAGATATCTCTCAGGCCGTCGTCCCTCACCGAAAGGCAGAGCATAACGCAGCCTGCAGCCGCCGAAAATCCCGTGACCGTCAGAGGGACACCGCTGTCGTAGGATACAGCAGTCTTTCGGCTCCGGAGCATCCGGACAAGCATCCCGAAAACCACGAACCATAAAAGCTGAACCGTTACAAACAGGGTGATGAGCTGCCTGTCGTTATAGATCAACTGTTTCAGACCGCTCTCACGCTGTGGGTGGAAGATCATCAGCGCCCCCGTATTCACGGCAGTTCCGATCGTGAGCGGGACAACTCCCGCGACCAGCTTTTCGGTGAGCTTACGGTGTACCGTGACCGAAAGCAAAAGCATCAGCGCCGGATATGTGATGCAGCCCGTCCCCTCGATCAGGACGGTATTATCCAGCAGCATCACCGCCGCCGAAAGCAGAGCGGTGCAGATTATCGGAAACGCGGCACGGTATGCGGGCTTTCTGAACTCTATAAACAGCCCCGCATATACCGCGCAGACCGCAGCCTGCAAGGTGCAGATGAACCCGTCAAGAATGTAGCTCATCAGATCACCTCGCCCTTTTCAGATACTCGGTCAGCCGGCGATCGACCTCCGGCTTGAAGCTCCGCCCCATGGGCAGCTCGCAGTCGGTTTTGAGTATCACGCACTCACGGGTCAGGTCGATATTGAAAACATAACGCAGGCTTACGAGATATTTCTTGTGTACCCGGACAAAGTTCTTCTCCGAGAGCCCGGCTTCGAGCCCCGAGAGCTTCGCCCTCACACGGAAAGGCTCCGGCTCGCCTTTGATATGATAAAACACATCGTGGTCGCTGCTCTCGATATATATCACATCCGCAAGGCTTACGGAAAACCGTCCCCGATCACTGTTTTCGAGTATGATCTTCTCGTTCTCGGTCAGGGCATCGAAAAGCTGCTCGACTACGCGGTCAAGCTTCGGCAGCATTATGCTTTGCTCCTGCTTGACGATGAAGTTCAGCGGACGGAATTCAAAGCTGTCATACACAAGCTCGTTGTGGCTCGTTACAAAAACTATACAGCACCGCGGGCTGATCTCGGTCATGGTCTTTGCCGCGGAGAAGCCGTTCACCGAGGGCATATCTATGTCGAGAAACACCGCATCAAGGGGCTCGGAGCGGTGTACCTCCAGCAGCATAGCAGAGCTTGAAAATCCGGAAACATCCGAGATGATGCCCCGCTTCTCAAACGTCTCCCTGACTGCTTTCACAAACCGCCCGAGGAACCTTTCATCGTCATCACACACAGCGACCCGCAGCATAGATCTCCCTCCCCCTCTGAAATAATTACGTCGGGTATATTCTATCATAAGTTATCGAAAAATGCAAGGGCGAGTTCATATAAATTAAGGAAAGAGACCAGCCTCACTTCCTGATCTCCTCCGCAAACTCCTCAAAACTCAGCTCCCTATCATACGCCCTCTGCCGCAGCTCAAGCGCATAGTCCGCCCACTCCCGGAACTCATTCTGCGACATTTTCGTCTTCAAATACCGGGCGTAGTGCTGCTTGTAGGCCTTGGTGTAAACGAGCAGGATCGGGTCGCTGTTGACCTTGTCTGCGTAGGTCTTTCGGTGCCCGAGATCGCGGTAGGTCTTTTCCTTTCTGTCCGTGGTCGAACGGGTGCAGAAAGGCGAATAGGCTGTCGCTTCAAGGAGAAAATACCGCCCGCACAGACCGCACCTGCGGGGCAGAAAGTGGTTGTTCAGCCCCTTGAACAGGTCAATGTAGAGGATCCCCCGAGAGTGCTGAACCTGTATTTCTCGCACAGCACAAGCTCATCGTCAATGGTCTGCGGGACGAACACCTCCGACATTGTACCGGAGGGTTCGAACTTGTCGTAGGTGCGGATGCGCTCTTTCAGTCCAGATGTGAAAGTGCGGTAGACCTCCGCTGTCTCCTTTGCGTTCAGGTACTCTTTCAGCAGCTGGTTTTGATGAAATATGTGTTTAGCAAAAATGCACAAATCCACAATCCCCCGCTGACAGGCCACTCCTCCCTGTCAGCGCTCTTTATATCCGCGAACGAATGTTCCTTTTAACGAAAATGTTTGTGCAATCCTACAAACCTCCAACTGTCCATAAATTTGCATTGACAGTCGTCACAAAGTGTGATATGATACTTTCAAGGACAAAGTCACAAAACTTTGGAGGTGCAGTATGAACGAGAAAAAACGACAGGCGGCGTACGCCATGATCGAATACATCGACAACTACTACCGCGAGAACCGGCACACGCCCTCGCTGCGGGAGATCGAAGCAAAGCTCGGTTTTTCGCGGCAGTCGGCGCTGCGGTATTTGCAGGAGCTGGACCGCGAGGGCGTGGTCAAGTATGACGGCAAGTCGGTCGTCACGCCCTACATTGAAAAGCTGACTTATTATACCGTGCGCCGGGTGCAGATCGTAGGCTCGATACCCTGCGGCACGCCGACAGTCGAGGAGCAGATGCACGGAGAGTTCGTGTCCATACCCTCCGAGTGGCTTGGCGACGGGAGATATTTCATCCTTCGCGCGTCCGGCGATTCGATGATCGAGGCTGGCATCAGTGACGGCGACCTTGTTGTTATCGAGCAGACAGACCGCGCCGAGTACGGTCAGATCGTCGCCGCACTTGACGAGAATAACGAAAGCACTTTGAAAAGACTTGTGTACGACAAACGAAAGAAACGTCCCGTTCTTCATCCCGAAAACAGCTCGATGCAGGATATATGCCCTGACGAGATCGTGGTGCAGGGCGTTGCGGTGAAGGTGATAAAAGACCTGCCGTAAAGCGAAAGGAGACGGAATTGACTGACAACAGAAAAACAATGCCCAAGCTGAAATGCCCGCACTGTCAGACCCGCTGCGCCGATGTCGCGGATGCAAAGCTGAAAAACAGCAGCGTGGTTTCCGCCCTTGGTTCGGAGCCAGCGGACTATATCATCGAGTGTCCGAGGTGCCATAAGCTGTTCGGGCTGTATATCAAGGTACTGCACAGCGCGTGATGTGTTCTGAAACATTCAATCAAAATAGTGTTTCAGAAAATGGATATAAAGGAGAAAGCTATGAGCAAAGACTATTATCTCTTTGAAAACGAAAACGGTAAAACTGGTTTCCTTGCGGGAGCAGTGGATGTATTATCAGATGACCTGCAAATGATACTGAATTATACAGAAGCATTTGATGCCGACGTGTTTTATGTTCCTGATAATAACCTGTCATTACTGAATGATTCGGTGAAAAAGAGAATGCTTGAATATAAGAACAAATATAGTTTACCCGTATCTGAGGTCAAGATCAATTCAATTGATTTTCAGCTTGAAGAAATACAGACCGATGTCTATGAATATGTTTACAGTCAGATGAAACGATACAGTTCAAGTGAAAAACTATCAGACAAGGTCAAAGAATTTCTTGATTCGCTGGAATGGTATCTCCAAAAACCTGTATGTATTTATGCTTCCAAAAGGATGCCTGACAAGAATATCAATGTTTTAGGAAAAATATATTGCTATGAAGCTTGGAATTACTTTTTTATCTCATATTACGATTATTATGTTCTCATGATTTTTGGTACTGACGAGTAATAATGATTTTATAACCGTAGTCTAACCATCCACCCGGCGGTGAATTCGGGAATAATGGGTCGGGATCATTACGAACGCAGAGGATAACTCTGCCCGTATGATCCCGGCCTTTTTTATTTCAAAAAATATGAAAGGGGAAATCAAATGGAAAATCAGATCGTAAAACCGTTGGAAACTGTCGGCGGGGAGGAACTCTTGGAAATGCAGCTTCCGCCGAAGGAGTTTGTCATTGAAGGGCTGCTGCCGAAAGGTCTTGCGATGATCGTAGGTGCGACAAAGATCGGTAAATCTTTTCTTTCATTGCAGGTCGCGCTTGCTGTGTCAAGCGGGGAAATGCTGTGGAGCTTTCCGACTCACAAGGGTCATGTTCTCTATCTTGCACTTGAAGATGACCTCGCCCGTCTGCAAAAGCGTGTTAAGGATATGGATGACAACGCAACTAACAATGTAAGGTTTGCTATCCTTGCCGAGCGACTTCATCAGGGACTTATCGAGCAGATGACTTCGTTCCTCGCAGAATATCCTGATACAAATCTTGTGATAATCGACACGCTGCAGCACATACGCGACAATGAAAAGAAAGCCGGCGGCAACTTGTATGCGCAGGATTACTCGGAGCTGATGACGCTGCAAAGATTTGCTCTTGACAAAAACATTGCAATACTGCTTGTTCATCACACAAGCAAAACTAAGTTCAGAGATCCCGTCGAAGCAGCTTCCGGTTCAAACGGTATCACCGCAGCGCTCGATACCTATTGGCTGATTAACAGACCGAACCGCGAAGAAAATCTTGCAAAGATGACTGTCGTCAGCCGCGATTACGGAGTGTCGGTTTACAAAATCGAAATGCAAAGCAACGGCGAGTGGAAAATGATCGAGGGGCAGGCTTACGAGAAAGAAAAAACAAATCAGTATGTCAGTATCATTGCATTCTATCTGCACTTTTTTGTCTGGGCAGACCTCGATGATTTGCAGCCTTATGTTACCAATCCGACTAAACTTATTGAAGATATTAAAGCCTGCGGTATCGAGCCGAAGTTCAATTTTAATTCGCGGAGAATAAAAATAGAGCTTAACGCACATCACGATCAGCTCGAATGTCTCGGTATTATGTTTGACGGAACACGCAGAAAAGGCGATGAGCGTTTGCTGATTTTTACTCCGATCACGGATGAAAATATGCTGCCTTACGAAGTCAAACCTCGAAAGCTGTTCGACGATATCAAGGTAACTATTGATAAGCTCTGTGACGTCAATGACGACATGACGACACAAACGTATATCGGACAAAACCTTGATAGTGTTGTCACCGATGACGACAAAAGCGAAAATGACATTACTCCTCCGGTATCAGAAGTGTCGTCATTGATGTCATTGTTGTCACAGATCAATATGAACGATCCGGATGCAGGAGATAAACTTGTTATGGCAGCAGCAAAAAGTATCGAAGCTAAGTGTGCAGAGCAGGGCACACCGATCACACCGTTTGAAGAATTCTGCAAACAGCAGGAAGAAAAAGAGCGAAAGAAAAAAGAAGCAGAGATTAAATATATTGATGTAACATTCTCTGATGCTGCAAAAGAGATTTCTGTCACTGATGAGAAAAAGTTTTCTCTCTCCGGCAAAAATAAAATCGATGCTGCCGTGATATTTCTGAAAGCGTTTCTGTTAAAAGCACGACTAAAAAGCGCGTGATATTTTTCTCTTCGCTATAATAATTTCTGCAAAACTATTTTAATGCACGCGGGCTTTTATTCTGCACGGAGGCTGGGTTGTCCGTGGCAAGCATAGCGCTTGGGCGACCACTGCCGCTTTTGGCGGCTGCGGCACCCTGCACCTATGCGGGAGACCCGCACCCCCTCTTTATTATTGGCGTAGAGAAGAAAGGAGGAGAACGATGCCGAGAAACCAAACCAAACGAGTGACCATTCGGCTCACGCCGGAGGAGTATCATACCCTGATGTGGAAACGCATCGAAGCGGCGGGTGTCACTTGGCGGGACTTCATTTTCAAGATGTGTACCGAGGGAAAGATCGTTTCAAACGATGCGCTCCGCGAGATCAACAAGGAGCTTCGCTACCAGGGCAACAACCTAAATCAGCTGACGAGGCTCGCACATCAGAGGGAGATCCAAGTGATCGACCTTGCGGAGTTGAGAAAATTGTATGAGAAACTATTGGACGAGATCAGGAAAGTTGGTGAGGAATAATAGCTGTCATTCAAAATATTCCCGAGAGCAAGCAGACACCCTCGGCGCTGAAAGGACTGCTGAAATATTGTATGAGGCCGGACAAAACAAATCTGAATGAGCAGGTGCAGCTCGTCAGCGGACATAACTGCATCCCGGAGATGGCGCTGAAATCTTTTCTTGCAACGCAGACGCTCTACAAAGCCGAGCAGGAAAAGCACATCGCAGAGGGGAAGGAAAACGTGCTGTTCTATCAGTATGTCCAGTCATTCAGCCCGAAGGACAAACTCACCCCGGAGCAGGCTCACGAGATCGGGATGCAGTTCGTCCGTGAGTTCTTCCCGAAGCACGAAGTCGTGGTCGCAACCCACCTTGACAATAACCAACTGCACAATCATTTTGTCATCAACGCGACGAGCTTCGTTGACGGCAAAAAGCTGCACACAAACAAGTACACCCTCTCAGATATGCGGCAGTTGAACGACGAGATATGTCTTGCACACGGGCTGTCTGTGCTGAAACCTTACGACCCGACTAAGCCAAGTATGAACCTCGGTCAGCGTGAATATCGAGCGCAGGAAAAAGGCGACAGCTGGAAATTTGAACTGCTGCTTGTGATAACCGATCTTATGAAGAAGTCGGGGAGCAAGGAAGATTTCATCAAGCGGCTGCGAGAGAAAGGCTACGATGTCCGATGGGAGGAGCGTCACAAAACGATGACATATACTTGCCCCAACGGGATGAAGGTCAGGGACAACAAGCTGCACGATGCAAGATTTTTGAAAGGAGCGATGGAAAATGAGTTCAGAATCAGAGAACAACTACTTGAATCGCTTGATCAGATCGGAGAAAGAGCAAGTCGTGGAGATAGCAGAGAAACCCTATCAGCCGACAGTCTATGCTATACCGAAAGAGCAATGGGAGCAGATGCTCAGCCTGCTGAAAGAACAGTCGGAGTTCCACGAAACGCTGCTGGAGGTATTGAAAAAGCTTCCGACCGCGAGAGCGATAGAGAACTTTATGAACACTACGCTGAACACTCAACTGGGAATGTTCAGGGAGCAGACGGAGGAAGTGAAAGAGAACGTCCGACAGGCTGGGAGCAGTCAAGAGAAATTTATTTCGGAAGCCTCATCCTTGCGGCAGGAGCAGAGAAAAGAGCTGACCGCAGCTCTCGGCAAGATCACGAAGCGAGTGTACCTGTTCACAGCGGGAGTCTTCCTGACATCAGTCCTGCTGTCGGGGCTGGTATCGTTGCTCTGCTTGCACTGGCTGACTTAGACAGCAGCGACGATCCCGAGGAACAGCGCCGGAGATACGAAGCCTACCTCGCATCGCAAAATCTCAAATTCGTTATGGATATTATCGTAAAGCTGTTGGAGAAGCTCAATGAGATAGACGAGCGGAGGGCGGCAAAGAGCATCCAAACTGAGGTGCGTAACGAAATGGAACATCAAGAAGAAACGAACGAGCAGGCGGAGCAATCAACAGAGCGGGAGGTGAACGAGCAGGAAGAAACAGAGGAACAAGAACAGGAACAGCAAATGGATGAGCAGACGATGTGATGCTTGTTCGGATATACCGAAAGGGTAGTTCCGAACTGCACAGTTTCCGGCAGAAAAATCTGTCGACATTGGTGATAGCTATTCAGCGGCGGGTGTGGTATCCTTGTTGGTTGAAGGAGGTGGCAATATGACCATCAAGGAACTGTACTTCGGGAACAACATCCCGATAGAAATGCAGTACTCATCGGACAGCGAGTATGTCCGGCTGTCAGCTGAGTGGGTGAAACTGTAATGATGAATTTATCGCAGGGCTGACAGAGAAGCAGCGAAAAGACTTCGACAGGCTGACCGACATCCACGGCGAACAGAACTGCATCAGCAACGAGCGGTGCTACACACAAGGCTTCCGAGACGGTGCAAAGCTGATGCTTGATATACTGAACGGGGGTGACTGATATGAAAAAAGCAATTGCAATACTCATACTCACCGCGCTGCTGTCCGGCTGTGCAAACACTGAGCCGGGCGCAGAGGTCGTAACAACTGCGATTTCATCTTCCGCAATAACAATGACGGAGAGAGAAAAGCCGTCCGAGAGCGTGACAACATCGGAGAGCAAGACCACAACGACCAGTCGGAAAACAACGCAGACATCGGCAGAAACTACAATAACGAGCGACGTGTCCACAAAGCACACAGCGCCAACGTCAGCGACGGAGAGTGCGAGCCGGGAAACTACGCAGCCAACCGAAAGCAAGCCTGTGTCGGCGCAGTGTGAGCCTGTCAGGGCGACAACGGAGATGACAACGACTGCCGCTCCGATAACGGAACAGCAGAGGGAAACAACGACGGCAATGCGGACAACGCAAAACGCTGCGACTACGACAACAATAGCAACAACCACAGCGAAGCCGAGGGCAATATCCACCACAACAACAGCACAGCCTGCGGTGACTACGACTGCGAAGATCACAGTTCCAAAGCCGCCGATCATATCAAAAGCGACGACAACTGTTATCGAGAACGGCATAACCTATGTTGAGGTGTCGGACGTGACCTGCCTTGCAACGATGATCGAGAACCTCGAAGAAACAGACACTCCGCCGATCTACTATATTCAGGTCGGGCAGAAGCTAAAGCACGACGGAACAGATTACGGCAAGGCGATAGCGGTGTATGATTGGATGATCAAAAACGGCTGGGGCTCCTGTGTCTATCACGCATTGGAAACTTACTATGTGTGTCAGGGCATCGGGCTCGAATGTGCTTATGCCTTCTGCACTGATAACGGCTGGTACGGTCACACCTACAATGCTGTGAAAGTCGAGGGCACTTGGTATGTACTCGATACGCAAGGGCATACCTTCCTCGACAACACCTGCCATTGGTGCAAGAGGATGTTTGACGGCAGTGACCAGGATCTTCCGCCGTATGACGAGTGGATATGGTATCCCTTCGATCAGTACGGCGAATACCGGAATTGGACGGTTGAGCCTGCGGAGTAAACCACAACAATAAAATAGAGCTGGAGGCTTCGGCCTCTTGTTCTCTTGGAGAAATACTATATAAAAGAAAGGAATAGAAATGATAAGAGTTGACGCTATGTTCAGACACTCACCCGATATGATGTCGGTGCCGGAGGCCGCAAAGGAGCTTCGCATCGGCAAGAACCGAGCCTACGAGCTTATCAAGGAGGGCAGGCTCGAAGCCATTAAGGTCGGGCGTAAGCTGATAGTCCCCAAGTCGGCGCTATATGAATTTTGTAGAGATGAACGAAACTATTTGTTGCTTGTGCCGAATTGGAGAAAATGAGGTAGACATTACCGACAAGATGTGGTATTGTGGTGATGACGGTCGGGGACGACCGAGACCGAAAGGGGAAATGCAATGAAAAGAGTAACAGGACATTTAGCCGACAAGAACGGCAAGTGGTATGCGGTCATCAATCTATACGATGCTGACGGCAACCGCAAGGAAAAATGGCAGAGCCTCGACCTTGAGGCCAAGAAAGGCACCAAGACCGAGGCCAACCATCGTCTCAATCAGGTGCTGGAACGCTACAACAGCGGCGACCTCTATCTGCGGGAGACAATGACCCACGCCGAGCGTGAGCGTAACCGCATAGCTGATATGAGGGTAGAGGACTACCTGACCGAGTGGCTCGCAGGCTACAAGGGCAGCGTCACCGACTCGACCTACGAGAGCTATCAGATGTATATCAACGTCCACATGATACCGTTTTTCAAGCCTATGAAGCTGAAAGTGCGGGAGCTGACAGGTGATGAGATCAACGAATACTATGCCCACCTGCGGGCAAAGGGTCTGAAAGGCACGACCTGCCAACGGCATCACGCGCTGCTGCACCTTGCTTTCAAGTCAGCGATGAAAAGACGTATCATTCCGAGCAATCCCGTCGATCAGGCGGACAGACCAAAGGCGCAGCAGTTCATCGGTAACTTTTACAACGCTGACGAGATCAAAGCCTTGCTTGACTGCACAAAGGAAGACCCTCTGCACATCGTCATACTGATAGCCGCATATTACGGTCTGCGCCGGAGCGAGGTCATCGGGCTGAAATGGTCGGCGATAGATTTCAGTGGACGGACGGTGAGCATCAAGCACAAGGTCTTGCAGGACGGCAGCAAGCTGACAGGCTACGATGTGATGAAAACCAAATCCTCATACCGCACCCTGCCGCTGATACCGATAGTCGAGCAGGAGCTGATAGCCGAGCGGGAACGTCAAGCCGAGATGAAGCGTGTCTTCGGGATGAGCTACAACAGAGAGTACGAAGAATACATCTGCGTTGATGCGGTGGGGGAGCTTATCAAGCCGAACTATGTGACCGACCACTTTGCGGTGATACTCAAACAGAACGGACTGCGAAAAATCAGATTTCACGATCTGCGGCATTCTTGTGCCTCGCTCCTCTTGGCAAACGGTGTGCAGATGAAACTGATACAGGAGTGGTTAGGGCATAGCGACATCTCAACAACGAGCAACGTCTACTCCCATGTTGACAGTGAGAGCAAGAAGCTGTCGGCAAGGGCTATCGAGAGGGCGCTTGGTAATGATGACGATGTTGATGAGGAAGAAGGCGAGAAAAGAAAGGGAGCCTAAACTATACTATATAATAGAAACTCCCTGTCCGTAAGGGCAGGGAGGGTGCATAGCAAGCTATATGGACAAAACAAATCCGCCTTATGCATCTCTGCAAAAGGCGGAAATACGCGGCTTAAACCGCTTGGATGGCGGAGAGTCAGGGATTCGAACCCTGGGTGAGTTACCCCACACAGCATTTCGAGTGCTGCACCTTCGACCACTCGGACAACTCTCCGTACAAAAAACTATTAGGAAAAATGCGAGAAAACTGCGAGATACACCCCGGCAAAGCCGATGTATCAAACGACCAAACCCGCGAAAATACGCGGTTTGCGGACTTAAACCGTGACAGACCCGACTATGTTTCGAGTGCGCCCCGTTATGACCACTTCGATACGTCTCCATTGGTGCCGAACTTCAATACGACTAATATATTATACACTATTTTATTGCGAATTGCAAGTCCTTTTTGACCACAAATATATGTTAATTTTCTATGAATGAGTTTGGCGCCCGTTTATCGTGGTTAACATATTATTTGGCAGAATTAACGAAAAACAAGGTAATAAATTGTGCATACTTTTTCATCATTTTTTTAATTTTTCTCTTGCCTATGAACAAGGTTTGTGATATAATAAAAATATACAGGTGTCGGGAAGCCTTCCGGCACCGCTCAATTTGCTGAAAGGAAGATATTAGTCATGGCGTTGAGAAGGAAAAGAGAAGAATCTACAAACGATAAGATAGTTCGCCTTTATCAGGAGGGCAAGTCGGTTTCAGATATCTGTGCAGAGGTCGGTATCAGAAACGATATAGTGACCGGTGTTATCCAGAGAAAACTGGGTCCGGATGCAGTCCCCGATGCGGTCATCCCGCATGAGAAGAATCCCGCAGCGGAGGTCATCGCCGCCGCTTCAGCAGCTCCCGCATCCGAGGTTCCCGCAGCTCCTGCTGCCGATACTCCCTCTTCTGAAGATCTTGACGGCATGAGCAAGCTCGAGCGCTATATGTTCGAGAAGAAGAGAAAGATGGAAGCCGAGGCAGAGGCTTATGAGAACACTCCTGTCCCCGAGGCCGTCCCCGAGACTACTCCGTCCAATGACGAGCCGCTCTTCGGGACCAAGTCTCCTGTTTTTGAGAGGCCTGCGATCACAGAGCCTGAGATCCCCGCTCCTTCCCTTAGTTTTACAGCTCCCGAACCCAAGGAGGAAGTACATAAGGTAAGCCTTGTTGAGGAGTATACAAGGACACATTCTTCAAACGGAGATAATATGTCTTCCTCTAGTTCTTCTATGGAAGGAATTTCGCTGGTCTCCGACGCTATCGCCGAGACAGCTTCTAAGGTGCCGTCCTATACTATCCCCTCGGCAGGGGAGTCCTATGCGGAGATGGATGCCCTCGTTCCGCCCGATCTTGAGTCGGCCGATGTTATCGCAGACGCTCCTATCCTCTCTTATGACCGCTTCGCCGATCACAGCGATGAGGATGCTTCCGCAGAGACTGCCGCCGAAGCGCCTGCAGTTGAGACTTCGGCAGCTTCCGATCCCGGTGCGGATGTCGCCGGCAAGGCCGCTAATAAGATGAAGGCCTTTGCTCTCAGTCAGATCGAGGCCAATAATGCCAAGATCGCTGAGCTGGAGAGCCGCAGCGCTTCTATCAAGAACGAGTATTCAGCTAAGATCGAAGCAGCCAATACCGCTCTTACTCTCAGCCAGAGCAGCTTCGATACCATTGAGACCCAGCTCAATGATGCCTATAAGGCTTCTGAGCAGGCCAGAGATGAGCATAGTGTCGCTATCGCCGCTATCGACGACGATTACAGACGCAAGCTCGCCGCTCTCGATGAAGAATACAGGACGGCTACCTTCGAGGCCAATAATAAATATCAGGAGCTGGACGATAAGAACAGAGAGACTATCGAAAGGCTGGACGGCGAAAAGACCGCAGCTCAGGCAGATCTCGTTGCCAAGAGAAAGGCAGTCGCCGATATCCACGCTGTTATCGATACCGAAAGCGAGAAGCTGGGCGAGCAGATCAAGGCTCTCAAGGAAGAGAACGCCGGCTATCAGGCTTTCCTCTGATATCTATTTTGCAGAATTATACAGAGCTGTCGCTGCTTGCGGCAGCTTTTTTTGTCTGGCCGGGACAGCCTCTCTGGCCAGGAGATATCATCAGATGAAAAATTTGTGAAAAGTATTGAAAAATATTTTAAGATATGTTATAATATCAGCGAGCAAATTAGCTCATAGAAAAATATAGAGAAAAAGGGGGAACAAAAATGGATACGACAATGGTTATCTTGTGGGCAGTGCTGTTTGTGGTTTTCCTGATCGCTGAGATCGCGACGCTCAATGCACTCGTATCTGTCTGGTTTGCTGTCGGCGCGCTGGCTGCAATGTTCTGCGCTATCGCTGACCTCAAATTCGTCTGGCAGATGGCAGTCTTCGTTATCGTATCAACTGTCGTGCTTATTGCGACGCGGCCTTTTGTCAAGAAAGTCCAAGGCAAGACCGTCCCGACCAATTATGAGCTCGACGTAGGAAAACAGGCGGTCGTTATCGAATCGATCAACAATGTCCTCGGAAAAGGCAGAGTCAGGCTCGACGGTACAGATTGGGCGGCTGTCTCGGAAGACGGCGCAGAGTTCTTTGAGGGAGATATCGTCATAGTAAAAAAGGTCGACGGGTCTAAGCTCGTTGTAGCAAAAAATTAACGGAGGGGTAATAATAATGGATACACCCGTAATCATTGCGCTGATAGTAGCAGCATTCATTCTTCTGGTAATCATTTCTAACATCAAGGTAGTTCCGCAGGCTTATGTCTATGTAGTCGAGCGCTTCGGCGCTTTCCACGCTGCCTGGACAACAGGTCTTCACGTTAAAATTCCGTTCATTGATAAGATCGCCAAGAAGGTCTCCATCAAAGAGCAGGTAGTAGACTTCAAGCCTCAGTCGGTCATTACAAAAGATAACGTAACGATGCAGATCGATACTGTCGTCTTCTTCCAGATCACTAACGCTATGCAGTTTACATACGGCGTTGAAAGACCTATTTCCGCTATCGAGAACCTGACAGCTACTACGCTGCGTAATATCGTCGGCGATATGGATCTGGAAGCTACTCTTACTTCCCGTGATTTCATCAATACCAACATCACCAAGATCCTCGACGAGGCTACTGACCGCTGGGGCATCAAGGTACAGAGAGTCGAGCTCAAGAACATCCTGCCTCCCGCAGAGATCAGAGACGCTATGGAGAAGCAGATGAAGGCCGACCGTGAAAGACGTGAAAAGGTAATTCAGGCTGAGGCCGAGAAGAAGTCTCAGATCCTTGTTGCTGAAGGTGAGAAGGAGTCCAAGATCCTCCGCGCAGAGGCCGAGAGAGAGTCCAAGATCCTCCAGGCTGACGCCGTTAAGCAGCAGAAGATCCTTGAGGCGGAAGGTGAAGCGCAGGCTATCCAGATGGTACAGCAGGCACTTGCTGACAGCCTTGTAAAACTCAATCAGGCTAACCCCAGCGAGAATGTTATCCAGCTCAAGAGCCTCGAAGCCTTCGCAAAGGCTGCCGACGGCAAAGCTACAAAGATCATCATCCCCAGCGAGATCCAGGGTCTTGCAGGACTTGCAGCCGGCATCAAGGGCGCTATAACAGAGCCCGAGCAGCCCAAAGCATAATACAAAGTCAGTTGTTTGCTGACTGACCGTTCAGAAACTATATCACCCCGCTGCCTGGCAGCGGGGCCTTTTTTTGTCGGAAGCTGTTTTCGCAAATATGTAAACAATATTGCATTTCGCTGCGCTTTGTGTTATAATATAAATTGGTAAATTTTTGATTATCGATTGGGTGTGGATAGATTGAGGAAAAACAAGGGAGGACTTGTATTTGTCATCATAGTTGCGTTGCTGCTCTTCGGGTCAGCGATCGCAGAGATGGGGCTGGTCTTCAGAGTTACCTCCAAACAGACAAATCAATTGGGTATGGATAAGCTGGAGGTCATCGGCGGAGAGCTTGAGGACACTATCAATGAAGCAAAGCTCCAGACCATGCAGTTTGCCAACGAGCTGCAAAACAAGCTGGGGGACAGAAGCGAGTGCGAAGCCTTCATAAGGTTGAAAAAAAGCTATATGGACAGTAAAACAGACCATGTCTGCTTCAATGTCTATATGGCTGCCGACGGCTGGTTCTATATCCCTGATTTTGATGAGCCGGAAGATTATATCATCGAGAAAAGATCCTGGTATACGGGCGCCTTAAAGAAGCATGGCGAGCCCTATGTAACAGACCCGTATATCGACGCTATGACCGGAAATATCTGCTATACGGTCTCTGTAATGCTTGCTGACAACAAGACTATAGCCGCTATGGACTATACTATGGAGAATATCCAGTCTCATATAAGGCAGATGAACGAAAAGGGAGAGCAGAAGGCCGTTATCGTTACCGAAGAGGGCGTTATCGCAGGCTGCTCCGATGAATCCTATGTCGGAAAAAACCTTCTCCAGTTTATCCCGGATTATTCAGGTATATTCTCGCTGGTCAAGAACAGCGAGGGCTCTGTTTCGATAGATCAGCGCGGCGAGAACCTCTTTGCTGCAAGATCTCACTTCGGATGGTATCTTATCGTCAGCGAGAATAACTGGTCGCTTTACCGGACATCGTATATCGCTCTGGCTCTTATGCTTGGTATGTCCCTGATAGTGTTCAGCGTCGTTATCGTTCTGTATATCATTACAGCCGAGAATGCCAATAAAGCGCATAGGATGCTGGGGAACAATCAGGAATTCATAGCAAATATGACAGCCGATCTCAGAGAGCCGGTTGAGCGTATCATTAACGGCTCCAGTGTCGAGAATATCAGAAATTCGCCGGATTACGAGCTGGAATTTGCCAGCATCAGAGAAGCCGGTTCCAGCCTTTCGGAGATGCTCTCGCGCCTGCGTTCCTATTCCGAGCTGGTAAGATCAAAAGATAAGAGCCTCCTCAAGGAAGAGGAAAAGATAATGTCTGCTCCGAGAGTCAGCAGATATTTCCGGTCTATCATCCTTGCAGCGCTGCTGATAGTCCTGACAGTGTGCGTATATATCAATATAACATCCTCTATGAGATACGGCAACGCCCAGATGCAGAAATCCGTTATGACCTATGAAAATCAGGTCTCCGGCTGGATAAAAACGCAGAAAAGTATCCTTGATATGTTCTGCAGCGAGATCTCCACAGAACCGGAGAAGCTGAATGATTACGACAGGATGGTCGAGTATCTCGACAGGATGACAGCCCAGTATCCCGAGATCTCGGTAAGCTATATGGTAAACTCCATGTGGGATACTCAGGTCATAATGAACAACGGCTGGAAGCCGGATTCCGACTGGAATGTTGAAGACCGAAGCTGGTATAAGGAGCTTATGGCTTCTGAAAAAGGCTGGATAATCTCCTCGCCCTATTTTGACGAGCAGACCGGCCTATACTGTGTCACCTTCGCGGAGAATGTTTATGACGACAAGACGGGAAGGTATCTTGGCAGCTTCGGGATAGACTTCTATATGGATAAGCTGGTCGATATCCTCGGCAGCAGCTATTCCGACAGCGGCTATGCATTTCTTGTCGATGCCAAGGGCGAGATAATCAACCACCCCTCAGGAACATTTCAGATGTCGGAAAACAAATCCGTAAACATAATCGAGCTGCCCTACAATAATGTCGAGCCGGACGGCCAGTCGGTGAAATTCATCAAGGATTACAACGGCTCCCTTAAAGCGATGATCGCAACAAGGAACGAGATCTCCGGATTTACTGTCTATGTAGTTGACGGGATAGTCAAGATATATAAGGGCGTGTTCATTTACGGGACCATCTGTATCGTTGTCCTGCTTGCCTGTGTCATAATCGTATATAAAGTAACAACTAAGCTAATAGCCTTCCAGGAGGAGGCCAAGATCAAGCTCAAGGAGAGCGCAGATGCAGCTATCGCTGCCGATAAGGCAAAGAGCAGCTTCCTGGCGCAGATGTCTCACGAGATAAGGACGCCGATCAACGCCGTTCTGGGAATGAACGAAATGATACTCCATGAGAGCGACGATACTAATATCAGGGAGTATTCCTCCAGTATCCAGAGCTCCGGCAGGACCTTGCTCTCGCTTATAAACAGTATCCTTGACTTTTCCAAGATCGAGGACGGAAAGATGGAGATCATCCCCGTCGAATACGATACCGCGACGATGATAAACGATCTTGTTACTTCGATCTCGCCCAGAGCGGTCGAAAAGGGTCTGGAGATATTTGTCTCCGCCGATGGATCGCTGCCCTGCAAGCTCCGCGGAGACGATGTCCGGATCAAGCAGGTCATCTCTAATCTGCTGACAAATGCTGTCAAGTATACCGAGAAGGGCAGCGTTACACTGACTATTCGCAAAGAAAAGGCCGATGAAAACAGCATAGAGCTTTTCGTCAATGTGACCGATACAGGTATCGGGATCCGGGAAGAAGATATCGGTGCGTTGTTTGAGTCCTTCAGGAGACTTGAAGAAAAGCGGAACCGGAATATTGAAGGCACAGGCCTCGGAATGTCGATCGTAACAAGGCTGCTGGATCTTATGGGCAGCAAACTTGATGTCAAGAGCGTTTACGGCGAGGGCACATCCTTCTCCTTCAGGCTCAGGCAGGAGATAGTCAATGCCGAGCATATGGGCAGCTATCTCGACCGCAGCCGCAGCGAGAACGAAGAGCTGCCGGAGGGCAAATATCTCTATGCGCCTGAGGCAAAGGTGCTGGTCGTTGACGATAATCCTATGAATCTGAAAGTCGCTGCAAATCTGCTCCGACTCTACGGTATCGAAGCCGACCTTATCGATTCCGGCGAAAAGGCGCTGGAGATGATCGCAGAGAAGCAGTACGATGTCATCTTCCTCGACCACATGATGCCCAAAATGGACGGTATCGAGGTCATCAGAGAGATCCGTCGCCGCGATCTCGTCCCGAAAAAGACCGCTGTCATCGCACTGACGGCTAACGCCATAGTAGGCGCAAAGGAGATGTATCTGGCCGAAGGCTTCTCATATTATCTGACAAAGCCTATCGAGAGCAAGGCCCTGGAAAAACAGTTGATAAACAGCTTGCCGGATAATATCAAGACCTTCAGGACTCGGGAAAAGCCCGGAAAGGAAAAGACCGAAGCTGCCGCCGAAACAGACAGCGACAGCTTCACTATGGAGGATATCCTGAAGCTCAGAGATATATGCCCCGCTGTCAATGCCGCCGAAGGCCTTGCCAACTGTATGGATTCTAAGGAATTCTATCTCGATACACTGAGCAGCTTTGTCGAGACAGAGAGATCAGGCGAGCTGGAGACCGCCTTTGCAAATGAGGATTGGGAGCTCTATCGTATAACTGTCCACAGTGTCAAGAGCGCAGCCAAGACGATCGGTGCCGATCTGCTCTCGGAACATTCCAGAGTCCTTGAATTTGCTTCAAGAGACGGCGAGACAGACCGCATCAGATCCGGGCACAGCGCTCTGATCGAAGAATACAGATCAGTACTGTCAGCCCTTAAAGAATACTGTCAGCCCGGGCAGAACTGACCTTGCAGCAGCCCCCTGAAACATAAAAAGACCGTATATCCTCTCCGTCGGACGGCAGAAGGTATACGGTCTTTGCTTCTTAATGCAGTTGCTTGCTCCTGAAAGGTATATGTCTGATTCGGATCGTTTTGCAGCGCTGACGGATATGAGGCCGGGCTGCTCTGATCTATATATGCCGCTCAGGTATGTTCTCTGAGCCATTTTTCCACGACAGGAAAGTCATCCGGCTCCATAAACGGATGCTTGCTCTTTTCGGAGACAGTAAGCTCACATCCGAATCGCTCAGCGAATCGGCGTATCGAGGCTTCCGGCTGCAATTCGTCCTGCCCGGCATACAGGATAGCTGTAGGCAGCGGCCAGAAAGCTGCCGGGTGTGCCAGGACATACTGATAATAATCCCAGCGAAGGGTGTCCAGCGGGGTATCTATCTCTTTGCTGAGGCGAAGCTGCTCCGGTGTTACTTTCGCCCACAGCATCATGTTTTCAACCAGCCACTTCATATCTACTATCGGCGATTGGAACAGGCATTTCTCAAACGGCCTGTCAGCATAGGCATTGAGGGAAAAATAGGCGCCAAGGCTGCAAGCGTAGAGCGAAACGCTCTTCCAGCGTCCGAAAGCGAGGTCTGCGATAATACCGAGGTCACGGATGCCGTTCCATATATCGCAGCGGTCAGGCTCTCCGGCACGTTCTCCGTGTTCGGGCAGGTCAAAGCTGAGGGTCTGGAAGCCCTTTTCCTCTGCGATCTCAGCGAAGCTCCCGGCGTATTCCTTACGGCTCATTTTGCCGTGGACATAGATATACACCTTATCTGATGGCTCTCCCCATATTATGGCGGGTATCCCTTCTGCGGCGGCAGATCTCTCCTGTTTCATTATCAAGCCCCATTTCTTATCCTGCTCAGTTTATTATATCACAAAAGCAAAGAGAATACAATGATCTGCTGTCAAAACTGATTGACATCTTCCGGTTTATGTGCTAAAATCTTGATAAGGATAATAATCCGGCGGAGATGCTGCCGGGAAGGAGGAAAATCGATGAAATACTATCTCTATAACCCAAAGTCCAATAACGGCATCAGGCTCAGTCTGCCGGGAGTTAAGCTCATCAACGCGCTGAAAGTGGATTATCGTGAGTTCTTTGCCGGATTGAAGCCCGAAGACGAAGTCGTGCTCATCGGAGGGGACGGGACGATAAACTATTTTATCAATCACATCGACCTCTCTGCTCTCAGCAACAATGTATATTTTTACGGCAACGGCAGCGGCAACGATTTTTTGCACGATATCGGCGAGGAGGCCGGAAAGGAAGTCCTCCTGAACCCATATCTTACGAATCTTCCGATCGTAAGAGTCAAGGGCGGGGAGTATAGATTCATCAATAATATGGGCTTCGGGATAGACGGCTACTGCTGCGAGGTCGCAGACAAGCAGAGAGTCAGGAAGCCCAGCAAAAAGATAAACTACGCTGCAATAGCGATAAAGGGGCTGCTTTATGCTTTCAAGCCGCACAAGGCAATAGTCGAAGTTGACGGCAAGAGATACAGATTCAGCAATGTCTGGATGGCGCCGACCATGAAGGGCAGATATTACGGCGGCGGCATGATGGCTGCCCCGGATCAGGACAGAAGATCAGATCATCTGACTGTCGTCATCTCCTGCAGCCGTTCAAGATTGAAGCTGCTGAAAGCGTTCCCATCGTTTTTCAAAGGCGAGCACGTTAAAAGGAAGGATATCGTTACAGTATTTACAGGCAATAAGATACATATCAGATTTGCAAGGCCCTGCGCCGCAATGTATGACGGAGAGACCGTCCTGAACGTTACGGAATACTGGGCGGAGCTCTGATAACGGACAAACAGAAACAGGTATGCTTCCCGGCGGGTCGGCATACCTGTTTGATATTTTATCTCATCGCAACGATCCAGAATGAATATCTGGTAGTGTTTTCTGACTGCCTGAATACGACTGATATATATTTCCAGTCTCTCAGCTCATAGGCGAGGTTGGCGCCTTCAAGCATAACTCCCGGGCCTGTGTCGGGTGCTCCGGGAAAATCTTTTTTCATAAGATCAACAAAGCTGTTACCTGAAAGCTGGAAACAGCTCTGGATATCGACCCAGTACTGGAGGAATTTAATCTCATTATCGTTTGTCAGACCTACCTGATTGAAATACGGATAAGGATTGATCTCAGCTTCAAGCAGTCCCAGATTGTTGACAGACATCTGACAGGCTCTGTCCAACTGTCCGCTGACATGGAACTCGGATGCTCCCATTCTCTGCCTGATAGGGTTGAGATAAGCGGCATAAGCTCTTGAAAGCACTGTGGCGCCTTCTTCGGAAAGATAGACCGGTGCAGGAGGCTCGGTGACTGTTGGCTGAGTTGTTATCGGAGCAGCAGTCGTCGTGGTGGTTGTGGTTGTAGGCGTTGTTGTAGCGGCAGTTGTGGTCGTGGTGGCCTTTTCCGTGGCAGTTGTCGTCACGGCGGGAGCAGCGGTAGTTGCTTCGACGGCAGAACTGCTTGCGGCAGAAGAAGCCTCCGCAGGGACAGCAGTTACAGAAGCTGCGGCAGTTGGGAACTCCGAGGATATACCAGCGGAAGCTGTTATTGCAGTATCGGGGGAAACATTGTTGTCACGGATGTCCGGTGAGGGCCTGTTGATAAATATAATAGCTGCCGAGATAGCAGCAGCGGCTGTTACAGCCGCTGCAGATGATATCACCGGCCAGGGCACAACTTTGATCTTCGGCATTGAGATCGTTTTTCTCTCATAGAGAGTGTTCATACAGTAAAAACAGTATTTTGAGCAGTCTGGCAGTTCAGCCCCGCATTTCGGGCATTTTTTCATTCTTTACACCGCCTTCTTGCACCGCAGAGAGCGTGGGAGAGCTCTTTGACATCGTTGTATCGTTCAGCCGGGTTTATGGCAAGGCATTTATCAAGTATCTTTTTGATATGCTTTTCCTGACACATCTTTACAGATGGGTGTGCTCCGGTTATGAGCATATTGAGTATCACACAGAGGGAATAGAGATCAGAGCGGCTGTCGGATTGCTGGAATCCGAACTGCTCCGGAGCTGCATAGCCTATCGTCCCCAGCAGGCGTGTGTCACTGTCGCTGAGCGGTTTATAGACTCTTGCGGCGTCATAATCAAGGATCTTTACTGTATTGTCGTCGGAGATAATGATGTTTTCGGGCTTCAGGTCTCTGTGCACGATCTGGCAGCTATGCAGGGCATAGAGACCGCTGCAAATACCGATGGCAATATCCAGAGCTTTCTTCATGCCTATGCAGACACCGAGATCTTCCAGCGTTATACCCTCGCAGTATTCCTCATAAACAATATACCTGTCGCTCTGCTCGGAGATCTCAAGGATATTGCATATGTTGGGAGATGAGACATCCATCAGTCTGAGATAAACTTCTATATCAGCGGGCTTGAAGATCGTGCAGCGGACGATGCAGTTGCCTTTGTCATCGCTGAGCAGGATCTTCTCATGGGACTTGTTCTTTACAAGATAATTTTTTACGGAGAATCTCTTGTTTATCAGTTTTTCCAGCTCGCCGGCTTCGGAAAATGTTTGTTCCATAAGCATAAGCTCCTTCAGAACGATCTGTTATTTATATAATCTTATCACATTCCGGACGGTATGTCAACACCTGAGCACGGCATCGCCGCAGAGTGTGAGCCGGTCAGATTTTTTTGTTTTTGTATGCTGCCGGCATACCACAAACCGGAAAGAATGTGATATAATATCAGGGTGCTAAGGCAACACCGCACGACCCGCGGCTAACGCCTCTGCACATCATCTGCTTGCCAGCTTTCCGTCATATTACCCAAATTCTCCTTGACTTGCGTCAGCAAGCCTGCGTCGAATTTAGGCAATCTGACGAAAATCTGGACGGCGCATCTGATGCACAGGGGTCGTGCGGTGTTGCCTTAAAAACAGCAGAATAGCTGCACGGTTCAGTAAAAATGATTGACAGTTGCCGCAGTTGTTGCTATAATAATAAGTGTGATCGCTGACGGCTTTTGGGGTAAGGCGGTCACTTTAAGGATTTTCAGACCTGTTTCGGATTTTAAAGAGGTCGGTAGGAGGAGAATATGAAACATTCTACGGCAGATCTTATGTCAGCCCTCAAGGACTCAGAGAGCTTTGATTCTTTCCGCGAGCAAAACCAGCCTGACTTGGTGGACAGCAATGTTGCAAAAATGCTCGGTGAGATCATTGAGCAGAAGGGGCTGTCAAAAAGCCAGATAATCAGTGATTCGCAGGTCAACAGGGTCTATGCCTATCAGATCTTCTCTGGAGCAAAGTACTCTCCGAACAGAGACAAGCTGCTGGCGCTGCTGATCTCTATGCAGCTTTCCCTCGGGGAGATCCAGGACTTTCTGAAGCGTAACGGCTATCCTGCACTTTATGCACGGTCTGAGCGGGACGCTATGCTGATATTCTGCATAGAAAAGGGAATGAGCGTCATCGACATTAACTGCGAGCTTTTCTCTCACGGCAAGAAGACTCTGTGATAACCTTTCTCCTGCTTGATCGTTTTCCGGTGCCGGATAACTATACACGGCCGGATCATTTATAATACCTGCCGGCGGCCTTCTGCTTTATGCGGAGGGCCGCTTTTTATCGGAGACAGTCTCTTTGCCCTGCTCTTGACAGCAGGTGGCTTTTGTGGTATATTGCAAGTTGAAAAGGGTGATGACTTGAAATACGAAAACATTATCAAAGCCGGATTTATCCGGCGACCCAACAGGTTTATAGCTGAGGTCGGGATCGAAGGGCATACAGAGACAGTCCATGTGAAGAATACCGGGAGATGCAGGGAGCTTCTGATCCCCGGCTGCGAGGTCTGGCTGACCGCTCCGGGAACTCCCGGCCGGAAAACGAGATACGACCTTGTAGCTGTCAGAAAGTCAACAGGAGCGCTTTTCAATATCGACAGTCAGGCCGCCAATAAGGTTATGCTGGAATGGCTCCGGGAACAAGGATATGATAAGATAACGCCTGAATATACTTACGGCGATTCCAGGATCGATTTCTGTATGGACCGTGCAGGAAAGAGATATCTTATGGAAGTAAAGGGCTGCACACTGGAGATCGGTGGAGTCGGGTATTTCCCCGATGCACCGACAGAAAGAGGAGTAAAACACATCCGTGAGCTTATTAGAGCGAAGGAGGAGGGCTATGATGCAGCTATCGCTTTTGTGATACAGACTGAGGGTGTCAGAGAAGTCCGCCCGAATCTCGCTGCACACGCCGAATTCGGCAAAGTACTGGATGAAGCAAGACGCTGCGGAGTCAGAGTGCTGTTCTTTCCCTGCCGCGTCGGGACGGACAGCCTGACCATAACGGAGATGATCGAGGGGTGATCCCGTCGGCTCTCATATCAATGCAGGAGGCTGCTATGAAAAAATATGATGTTACAGCTCTGGGAGAGCTGCTTGTCGATATGACAGAGAACGGCATCAGCCCGCAAGGGAACCGGATCCTTGAAGCCAACCCCGGCGGAGCTCCCTGTAATGTGCTGGCTATGCTTTCTAAGCTGGGTAAAAAGACTGCTTTTATAGGCAAGGTCGGGGACGACAGCTTCGGCAGGATGCTCAGGGATACTGCCGGGAGCCTCGGGATATGTACCGACGGGCTGGCCTCTGACAGCTCGGTCCATACCACCCTGGCCTTTATCCATAACTACGAGAACGGGGAGCGGGATTTTTCTTTCTTCCGCGACCCGGGAGCGGATATGATGCTCCGGGCGGATGAGGTAAGAGAGGATCTGATCAGAGACTGCCGGGTATTTCATTTCGGCAGCCTTTCTATGACCGATGAGCCCTGCCGCACAGCAACGAAAGGGGCGGTCAGCCTTGCAAAGGACTCCGGCGCGGTGATCTCCTTTGACCCGAATCTCAGAGAGCCGCTGTGGAAAAGCCTTGATGCAGCAAAGGAGCAGATAGGATACGGGATATCTGTCTGCGATGTGCTGAAGATCGCGGATAACGAAGCCTGCTGGTTCATGGAGGAGAGCGACCCGCTCACCGCTGCTCTAAGGCTGCGGGGAAGATACGGAACACCTTTGGTCTTACTGACGCTCGGCAGGGAAGGCAGTGCCGTACTTACAGACAGCGCTGTCATCCGTCAGGGCGGGTGCAGGGTCGATGCCATCGACGCAACAGGTGCCGGGGATACCTTTATGGGGTGTATTCTCAGCTATATCTCGGAAACAGGACTGTCCGGTCTCAGTGAGGACAGGCTCCGGGAAATGCTGCGGTTTGCAAACGCGGCAGCAGCTATAGTTACAACAAGAAAGGGCGCATTGAAGGTAATGCCCGGCAGGGATGAGATCGCTGCTCTCCTCAATGCGCAGCCAGACCGTTGATCGAAAGGAAAAAGACTATGGAACTCAGATGCGATAAAGGATATCTCATCCTTCCGGCCAGCTTCAATGCCCGGAAGAAAAGGCTGCTGTTCTATCTTGAAGATACACTTGTGTTCGATCTCGTTGTCCAGCTCGATTATTTTGAGCCGGAATTTCTCTTCCCCGTTGATATCCGGAGGTTCAAAGGGAAAACGCTCCGTGTCGAATGCGATCGGGATATAGCCCTTCGCCTTGAGACGACAGACGATCCCGGGCTGGATCATTCGGGGAAGTACAGGCCTCTGGCTCATTTTACATCTCAGCGCGGCTGGATAAATGATCCTAACGGCCTTACATACCATAACGGGAGATACCTGATGTGTTATCAGCACAATCCTGCCGCGACGACCTGGGAGAATATGCACTGGGGTTCAGCCGAGAGCGAAGATCTTGTCCATTGGCAGGAGCGGGGAGATGTGCTTTTCCCGGATCAGGACGGGACAGTGTTTTCCGGCAGCGGGATAGTTGACAGCAGGAATGTCTCCGGATTAAAGCAGGGGGAGGAAGACACGATACTGTATTTCTACACCTGCGCAGGGAACTTCTCTGAGGCCTCAAAGGGCAAGCCGTTTACCCAGCGCCTTGCATACAGCCCGGACGGCGGGAAAACACTGATAAAATATCCGAAGCCGCTGTTAGAACATATCGTCGGTGAGAACCGTGACCCAAAGGTCATATATTATGAGCCGGAGAAATGTTATATCATGGCGCTGTACCTTGATGGACATGAATTCGGTCTTTTCAGGTCGGAAAACATCTTCGACTGGGAGGAGCTGCAGAGGATAACACTCCCGGACGATGCTGAGTGTCCGGATCTCTATCCTCTGTCTGTCGGAGAAGCCGGTATCAAATGGATATTCTCCGGTGCCTCAGACAGATACTATATCGGCAGCTTTGACGGCAGGAGATTCACCCCCGAAAGCGATGAGCTCCGGCTGAACTGGGGCGACCGCTCGTATGCGGCGCAATCCTGGTCAGGCCTCCCCGGCGGCAGGATAGTTCGCACAGCTTTTATAAATACCGTTATACCCGGGCAGCCCTTCGGATGCTGTATGGATATCCCGCAGGAGATGTCATTAAGAACTGTCAACGGAGCTCGCCGCCTCTGCGCATGGCCTGTGGATGAGATAAAAAAGCTGTATACAGATACGAAGCGCTTTGAAAATATCCCCGTCAGTGAGACCGCGCCGTTTATGTATAAGGTCGGCAGCAAAGCCTGCGATATCATCCTGACAGCGGGCTGCACATCAGACCTCAGGCTTTCGCTGTTCGGGCTTGATATCGAATACCTTGCTGAAAAGGAACTGCTCAGATGCGGAGAATGTGAAGCACCGGTCTCGGGAGAGGGCGGCCTCCTGACTTTGCGGGTCATATATGATACTCTCTCAGCCGAGATATATGCCGACAGCGGGAGTGTGTTCATGGGCATCGCAAATATTCAGGACAGCACGCTGGATACACTTTTACTGACAGGCAGCGCCGTGATAAAGCAACTGCTTATCTCCGGGCTCGGGCCATTTTTCTGATCGTTTTATTGCATCAGGCCGCTCTTCCGGCTTTCGGAGGGGCGGCTTTTTGTCTGAAGGCCGGGCAGAGAAGCGCAATATACGCTGGCAATAAAAAAAACTTGAAAAATAAGGCGATTTGTGTTATAATATAGGCAACACCGCACGACTCCTGTGCATCAGTATGCGCAGCCTCAACTGGCGTTGAGGCACAGATTTTCGTCAGATTGCCTAAATTCGACGCAGGCTTGCAAGCGAAGTTCACTTCGCTTTACGCAACGTCAAGGAGAATTGACGTCATCTTTGATGACGTTGGTAATATGACGGATAAGCCGGTCGTCAAGCAGGCTTGACACGGCAGATGATGTGCAGAGGCGTTAGCCGCGGGTCGTGCGGTGTTGTCTTTATACTGCGTAAATGTAAGCATATCTTGCCGGATGGCGTAAAGGTGGATAGAGTATGGACTGTAAAAGAAAACGCATTGCTTTGTTTGTCGGTCAGGCGGATGAAGAATACCAGAGCAAATTCATTACAGGATTTATCAGGGAGGCTTTCTCCTTTGATATGGATGTGTGTGTCTTTTCCATGTATCATAAATATCAGAACACGGCGGGGCGCGAAAAAGGCGAGGCTAATATTTTCTCCCTCTTTGCTCCGGAGTGTTTTGATGCTGCCGTTCTCCTGGAGGATACCATTCAGACCGCCGGCGAGGCCGACCGCCTTGAGGAGACTCTGCATGATACCTTTTCCAAACCGGTATTCATCATCGAAAAAGACAGCAGGTATTTCAGGAGCCTTTTCACAGACTGCCGCGCCGGCCTTATAAAACTGGTCGATCATCTTATCGAGGATCACGGCTTCAAGGATATTGCATATCTCTCAGGAAAAAAGTGGCATAAACATTCCTTAGCAAGAATGGAAGCCGTAAAAGCAGCCCTGGAGGCTCACGGCCTGACTCTGCCGGAGGAAAGGATCATATACGGAGACTTCTGGTATAAGAGCGGAGAGCTCTGCGCCGATACGCTGATCGAGGGCGGGAAACTGCCGGATGCGGTAGTCTGCGCCAACGACGCTATGGCTATCGGCCTTTGCCAGGCTTTTGAGGAGCGCGGAGTAAAAGTCCCGGAAGAGGTCGCGGTAGTAAGCTATGACTCCACCGAAGAGGGGCGGCGTTCCCCTAAGCCTATATCCTCATGCCTTATCCCGGCTGAGGAGCTGGGCGGCTATACCGCAGGGCTTCTTAATAACACTTTCGCAGGAAGAGAGACCGCTCCTTTCAGTGTCGATTCTTCTGTCATACTCGGGGAGACCTGCGGCTGTGCGCCGAAAGCAGACGATCATCGTAAGTATCTCCGCTCCCGCTGGGGGACTGCTATCTCTGAGGAAGGCTTTGAGTCTGTCAACAACACTATGGCCGAGGACCTTCTGGCTCAGGGAACCATCCTGGATTTCCTCGGAATGCTCTATTCCTATGTCTTTCAGATCAAGGGAGTCAAGAGCTTCCACCTCTGTCTCAATGATTGGTGGCGTGAGGACAAATCTTTGGATATCAGCCGGGGGAGCAGCGGATACCCTGATAATATGATATACGCTCTGAGATATAACAGCACCCGTCTGGACGGTATCGCTGACCTCGAGCAAAGCTTCTCTGCCAAGGAACTGCTCCCGGGGTTCAATGATAAGCGGGACGAGCCCAGAGCCCTGTTCTTCACTCCTGTATTCAACGAGGAGGACAGCTTCGGTTATGCGGCAGTTGAGTACGATAAGCCTTGCAGCTACGATGAGACCTACCGTAAATGGATCGTCCTGGCTGGAAGATGTCTTGACTGCCTGAGACGTAACATTGCCCTCAGATATGCTGAGGATCAGTTGGATAAGCTGCAAAGCAGCAAGTTCGCCGCGCTCAATGCCGCTTTTGAGAAGATGAGCGACGAGGAGCGTGCAGATTTTGAAGAGGTCGGGCATATACTGGATGAGAACCTTTTTACATATCTCTTCCAGCCTATCGTCAACACTGTTGACGGCGGGATCTATTCCTATGAGGCTCTTATGCGTACCGATGCTTCCAGAATGGTGGCGCCGATCTCACTGATACGCTATGCGGATATGCAGAGCAGGCTCCAGGAAGTCGAAAGAGCTACATTTTTGAATGTTCTGAGAATAATCGCTTCGGAGAAAGATTCTCTGGGAGATGCCAAGATCTTTATAAACAGTATCCCCGGCGTAAAGCTCAGCAAGGAAGACCTCAGGACGGTCGAGAGGTATCTGGATATGCTGGCGGATACGGTAGTAATAGAGCTGACTGAAGAGGCTCAGCTCAACGATCAGGATCTTGAAAGCGTCAAGGAACTTTACAGAAGGCATAACGTAAAGATCGCCGTTGATGATTACGGGACGGGTTATTCCAATATCACAAACCTGCTTAGATATATGCCGAACTATGTCAAGATAGACCGGGAGCTGCTGACAGAGATACAGAATGCTCCGCAGAAGCAGCATTTTGTCAAGGAAATAATCAATTTCTGCCACGATAACGGTATAATCGCTCTTGCGGAGGGCATCGAGACATCGGAGGAGCTGAGAACAGTAATTCATCTGGGCGCCGATCTGATCCAGGGCTACTACACCGGAAAGCCCTCGGCTACATTCGTCCCTCAGATAGACGACGATATCCGCCGGGAGATCATGACCTATCACCGCGAGCTGGTGTCCGGAAATATAGATCAGCTGTATATTGCAGGAAAGACAAACCGTGTATCTGTTCCTGCCCTTTTCAGAAACAATTGCAGCGAGATCATCATCGGGCGCGGAGCGATGATCTACAAGGATATAACCCTTTTCGGCGCTCCCGGAGTCAAGACAAATGTGCATATCAGGATCGATCCCGATTATAACGGCCGTCTGACACTGGAGAATGTTTACCTTTCCAACAAGCGGGAGCATCCCTGCATAGAGATCGGTGAAAACGCTGATGTTACGCTGGTCATCTCCGGCGAGAATACTCTCCATAATTCGGGAATAATTGTTCCGAAAACTTCAAAGTTCACTCTCGAAGGAGACGGAAATATCAGGCTTGAGCTCTATTCCTCCGATTTCTGCGGGATAGGCAATCTCCCCGATGCCGAAGCCGGAGAGCTGGTGTTCATGCAGTCCGGGACAGTTGATATAGTCAGCAACGGGTCGGAAGGTGTCTGCATTGGCGGAGGCCGCGGCGGCAGGGTAGCTGTCCGCAGAGGAAGATATATCATAGAGGCCAATGCTAATCGCTGCGCTGTGATCGGAAGTCTATCCGGCGCTGCGGAGCTTGATATATCCAACTGCAATATCATTGCGGAATTCAATGCCGAGCAGGGCTGCGCCATCGGCTCGGTGAACGGCAGCCCTGCTGTCAGGATAAAGAAATGTTCTCTCAAGGTCAGAGGCGACGGTACCAATATCGTCGGGATCGGTACCGTCAACGGAGAGAGCCTGGAGCTTTGCTCCGCAGACGCTGCCTTGTATTTCACCATGAGCGGGATACATTCAACAGCTATCGGAGCCCTTAACGGAGCTCTGCGCCTGGAAACTGACTCGACACTTATCAAGATCGAGGCCTACGGCGAATCGGCTTATGCTATTGGCGGCAGTATTGAAGATCAGGATATCACGTTCCTGCGTTCAGATATAAGGTGGGAGGTCAGCAACTCCACAGGCCGTGACTGCCTTGCCGAGCCGCAGGCTTTAAGGCTTGTAAAATCACGCAGCAGATTCATCGTCAACGGTGTCGAGGTCATACATGAGAGCATACCGGAGGATAATCCCGGCCGGACGGTGTAGAATATCAGAATACCGGCTCGCTTTCTGCCTGAGCCCGGGCATATTATCCGGCCAGCGGCTTTACTTCGGGAACAAATGTTCTTGAATTATAAAATCAGATGAAGGAAGATCAACAAGAACATTGACAGATAGAGGTATTTATGGTATTATTTTAATAGTCATTGAAAAATGCAACTGACAGCGGGTGATCTTATGGACAAGCGAAAAGTTATCTATTACTCAGACGAGCTTAACGATGAGTTCTCTCTGGCTGAGATCACTCCAAGGAAAATAGACGAGGACTATGTTTACATACATACCTCGCTTTTCAAAAGATTCACCCACTTCTTCTGGTATCGGATAATCGCGACTCCTATCGCTTTCGCTTATGTCAAGCTGGTATTCGCTCATACCTCCAGAGGAAAGCACAAGCTGAAGAAGCATCTTCGCGACGGATACTTTCTCTACGGAAACCATACTCAGGATATTGCAGATCCGTTTATCCCGAATGTAGTGACTTTCCCTAAAACGGATTATGTCATAGTCCATCCGAATAATGTCTCTATGCCTGTGCTGGGAAAGATAACCCCCTCGCTGGGAGCCCTGCCTGTCCCGGACGGAGTAAAGGCTTACAAGAATTTCAAACAAGCCATTGAGACCAGAGTCTCGGAGGGGCACTGTATCGTGATCTATCCAGAGGCGCATATCTGGCCGTATTACACCGGGATCAGAGATTTCCCCGATACGAGCTTCGCCTATCCTGCAAAGCTGGGGGCGCCTGTATACTGCTTTACCAATACCTACACAAAGCAGAAGTTTACAGGCAGGCCGAAGATAATCACATATATCGACGGACCGTTCTATCCGGATATGAGCAAGCCCCAGAGGGTTCGCCGCAGGGAGCTTCGGAACAAAGTCTACGAGACTATGTGCAGGAGAGCAGAAAAGTCCGACCATATACAGATAAGATATATCAAGCGGGAGAAGAGTAAATGATAGATGTTTTATTCTGCGGGAACGACGGAGTTTTTGACGGGGTGCTGACCTGTGTCCTGTCGATCCTCAGGAGGACAGAGTCAGCAGGGCCTTTCTGCTTCCATCTGTTCACAATGGATGTTTCCCACCTTGACGAGAGATATACCTGTATCTCCGGGGAGCATATCTCAGCGCTTGAAAGCGTTGTAAAAGGATACGGCTCCGATAACACTGTCAAGGTCTATGACGTTACAAAGTATTATATGAAAGCATTTTCCGGATGCCCTAACGAGGGCGCCTACTGCTCGCCTTATACTCTTATCAGGCTGTTTGCGGATGTCGTCCCCGGGATCCCTGACAAGCTGCTGTATCTTGATGCCGACATCATGTTCAACCGGGATATAACGCTCCTGTGGGATACAGACATAGAGGGGTATGAATATGCTGCGGCGCGGGATCACTACGGCAAATATCTGATCAAGCCCAATTACATAAACGCCGGAGTCCTTCTCTTCAATATGAAGCTGGCTCGGGAGACAGGGCTTTTCAAAAAGGCACGCTGGTGGATCAAGCATAAAAAACTAGTCTTTGCCGACCAGAGCGCCTTGATCCGCTCCACTACCCGGAAGAAAATGCTCCCTCAGAGATTCAACGATCAGAAATTCCTGCACAAACACACTGTAGTTCGTCATTTTTCAAAGCGGCTTTTCTGGCTGCCTTATCCTCATACGGACAACATCAAGCAGTGGCATATCGACAAAGTCCGCTCCGTTTTCGGATACAGGCAGTTCGACGATGTTTTTGATGAATACCAAAAAATAATAACGAAAGGCGTAAATGAGAAAGAATGAACAAAACGATCATACCGATATTCTATTCCTGCGATGATGCCTTTGTAAAATATACTGTGGTCTCGATGCGTTCTTTGATGAAAAATGCTTCAAGACAGTACAGATATGTGATACACATCCTCTATACCGAGATCTCCGATGCCATGAAGGCTGTGGTCAATAAGCTGGCGGATGAATGTTTTGAGATCAGATTCGTCGATGTGACCCCTTATCTGAGATCAATTAACGATAAGCTGCCTCTTAGGGACTACTACTCAAAGACTACTTATTTCAGGCTTTTCATAGCCGAGATGTTCCAGGAATATACAAAAGCAATATATATCGACAGCGATACTATCGTCAGGGGAGATATCAGCAAGGTCTTCTTAACGGATATAAGAGATGCTTACCTCGGAGCCTGCCATGAGCAGGTAATGGTGCAGAACGAAGTCTTCGGAGCTTATGCCGAGAAGGTCGTCGGTGTGTCGCGCTATAACTTCTTCAACGCCGGGCTCATGCTGATAAACTGCGAGCAGTTCAGGCTGCATTTTGTGCTTGATAAGTTTATAAACTATCTGAATTACTATACCTTTGTTGTTACACAGGATGAGGATTACCTCAATCTTATCTGCAAGGATCATGTCTATTGGCTGGATCAGCGGTGGAATACCGAGACCTACGGCGAGGCTGCATATCCGGTGGAGCAGGCTGAGATGATCCATTATATCATGATCAACAAGCCCTGGCATTATGCCGATTGCCCCTGCGGCGAGTTTTTCTGGGGATATGCCCGGGAGACCGAAGTCTATGAAGAGCTGCGGGCGATCCTTGCGTCTTACAGCGATGAGGAAAAGGCAAAGGACCTCGTCTCAGAGGATAATCTGGTCGCGCTGGCTGTCAGCGAGACCGAAAGGGAAGATAATTTCCTTAACCGGATAAACCGCGATAAGCGTGCGAAGGACAGGGTCGAGATCGTCTATAAGATCGAGCAGTTCGAGAGAGAAGGCCGCTTTGACGAGGATGTTGAAAACGATCCTCCCGGGCGGGTGCTCATGCCGGACGAGATCGAATATGTTCGCAAGACCAAAGCAGAGAAGCTCAAGACTAAAGTCGCATTCAAGGTCGCGCATAAGTTTGTGGACGGCCTTATAGCCGACAAAAAGCTGATAATCAAAGAAATTAAAGGCCTTGAGAATTTCAAAACTCTGGAAAGCGGAGCAGTCATAACCTGCAACCATTTCAATGCTTTTGACAGCTTCGCCATACAGCTTGCTTATGAAGCTGCCGAGCAGCCTCAGAGAGGTTTCTGGAGAGTCATAAGAGAAGGCAATTATACCTCATTCCCCGGGTTTTACGGTTTTCTGATGCGCCATTGCAATACTCTGCCCCTCTCCTCCAATCTTGATACGATGAAAAAGTTTTTCTCAGCCATAGACGAGCTTATCGAAAACGGCGAATATGTGCTGTTCTATCCGGAACAAAGTATGTGGTGGAATTACCGCAAGCCCAAGCCGCTGAAGAGAGGAGCTTTCCTTTGTGCTGCACGCAGCGGCGCTCCGGTCCTCCCTTGCTTCATTACGATGAAGGATTCGGATGTCGTCGGAGAGGACGGTTTCTATATCCAGGAATATACTATCCATATCTCGCCGCCCATATTCCCGAAGGAGGGGCTCACACGCCGTCAGCAGGCGGAATACATGATGAAAAAGAATTATGAGCTCTGGAAGGAGATCTACGAAACAGTATACCATATCCCCCTCTCCTATACTACAGCCCCGGAAAACACCGAGCAGCTCAAGGGCTTTGTCCCGGGCATAGAATGATCGGCAGGTTCGGATGCTCAAAAAATCAAACCGTATATCCTTACCGCGCTGCGGCAGGGATATACGGTTTTTTCATAAATATTTTCCGGCAGAGAATCACTTCCCGAAGAATTCTCTTTTGTAGAATTCGCTGGTCTGCTCCAACTGTTTCATATATTCCTCTTCTCCCAGCTCTTCGCAGAGAGTCTTTGTCTGTGAGAAGAGATCTGTTCCGAGCCCGAGCCTGTCCCCTTTTATCTCAGCGCCTATGGCCGAAAGGGTAGTCGGGAACATATCCAGTGAGGAGAAGAGACGGTCCTTAGTGTTTACAGGCTTTTTTGCCGGGTTGATGATGCAGTTGTAGGTCGTTCTGACAAAATCCTCGTCGATACCTATCTTCATTGTCTTCTTGTTGCCGAGGTGGTCTCCGACAAGTATCACAGTCGTATTCTTGTAGAAAGGCTGCGCCTTGATCCATTGGACAAATTCGTATATCTGCCTTGAGGAGCAATCAACAGCCGCGAGATAATCGTTTGCGATACTTTCGTCGCAGGCAGAGCAGCGGTGGCCGCTCTCAAAGGTGTGGGTGTCCATGGTATACATCGTTACAAAGAAAGGCTTGTCTTTCCTGGATATATCGGTTATCAGCTCTTTTGTTATCTCGATGAGCTTTTTATCCTCTATGCCCCATTTCCACATATAATCGGCATTTTCATCGGTGTATCCCCGCTCTGCCGCTGTCTTTCTGTCGAAAACATAGCTATTCTCGTATCTCCCGACATATTTGTCATAGAGTGAGAACTCCCCCTTGGAGCCCTCGATGTAGAGCTGTTCGTAGCCGTTGTCATGCAGTATGTCTTCAAGCCTTATCATAGACGGATATTCAGGAGAGCTGTAGAGCTGTGAGAGCTGAACGTTCATAGCTATGCCGGAGGTCTGTGCAACAGTAGAGCCCTGGGTGTATGTTATCGAGGGGACAAATACAGAGGCGCCGCCGAGAAGCTGAGTGTTTGAGAAGCTGACACTGTTTTCATCCTTTGTCAGCTCCGTCAGTTCCGAGATATAATTTCTCTCCTGGCAGCCGCCTGCTTCCCTCGAGGCAAAGGTGTTTTCGATAGATTCGAGAAAGATATAGATAAGATTTCTCTTCTCTTCGGGAAAGACAACGGTTTTACTGTCCGGCTCGACATAATAGCTTTCATAAAGAGCAGAGCGGCCGTGTTTCATGGAAAGATAATGTGTAAAATGAGTCTGTGCGGAGAACAATGCTGTGCATCCGGCCAGCATAACAGCGGAAAGCGTTATACACAGCATTCTTTTCCTGCTGTTAAGGACAAGGGTGTATTTCCCGGAGCTGCTGCTGTCCTCAACGACGATCTCATCATTCAGGAAGCATCTGAGCAGATAAAAGCAGATATATCCCGTTATCAGGGCGAAGAATACCGTAAGTGTGAAGCCCTGGAGCAGGTCTTCCAGCGCAAGACCGCCTGCCGCGAACCTTATTGTGAAAAGTATGGCTTCAAAGTCCATATTGGTGTAAACGACATAAAGAAATACCGTAACTGTGAAGAGAAAGACAGCCAGAGCGATCATCAGCATACATACCGCTGCCTGGAACCATTTGCCTTTTCCGGGGCGTTTCTGTTTGCTTATGATCTCCTGCGGGGTAAACATCACAGCCAGCGCATAGGCGGCTCTTGCTGCGAAGCTCCTTTCAGCGGAACCTTTTCGGAGTGCGTAACCGGCGGCGCGCATAAGAACATATAGCAGTACGACCCCCGGCCACCATACGGCCGCCCATACCGGCAGGAAACGGCTGAAAAAGCTATTGTTGAAGAGCTCTGCTTTGCTTGGGTCAAAGATAAATCTTGTCAGCAGTATCAGCAGAAAAGGGGTGCCGATATAGTATACATATTTTGCAAAGCGTAGTACAGAATGCCCTGGCTTCTGTATCAGAGAATAGAAAAAAAACAGGGCAGCGAAGGGCACCGCCAGCGCAGTGACGGTCTTTGAAGGCGGGAGGGTCCTGAGATTCAGCGGAGAGCTCATCAATGCGATGCCGGAAACGAGCAGGGAGGCAATTATCGCCAGCAGGAAATGGCCGGTGGATGTCCCTGACATTCGCCCGAGTTCTTTTTTTATAGCGTTATTGACTTTCAATTGTGCTACAATCCTTTCGATCAGATACACAGACAGTATACCACAACCGAGCTTTTATTTCAATACTTTTTTGCGATTGCCGGCAGATTTTCGGCATTATGCCAAAAGGTCCGTCTTTGCAAAAGCAGTCCGATAATTTGGACAGCCGATCTCTGCCCGGATATTATAGCCTGAAAAACCGGGCCTGCCTCTCTTATCCGAGAGACAGGCCCGGTCGTCCGTTATATCTGCCTGTGAGCTTATCTTTTCCTGCCTTTTATCAGGTTTACTGTCAGAACCGCGGCAGCGAACAGCAGAGCAACAGAGATCACAGCTTTCGGCAGGGCGCGCTTCACCTCTCCGGAGATGACAGATATCATATCCTTTCTGATCTTTTCAGCCTGCTTTTCATCGCAGCCGACAGCTTCTGAGACAGCAGCTCTAACCTTGGATCTTTCCGTTTTGCTGAAAATGTTGATCTCATCTGCCTTGTCAAGTATGTTGAGACAGGCGGCAGTGTCGAGCCCGGTCTTCTCCGAAAGACGTTCTGCCAATCCATTTTTGTTCATAAGATCATATCCTTTCTTTTTTACTGTGACATCAGTATAGCATACAGATCATTAACTAATCATTAAATCTTTTTGCACGTCTGCGGGCGGTCAGGAAAAAAAACGGAGGTTTGAAGAGAAGGCAAGTTAGCCCATGATTCCGCATCAGGACCCTATACCTGGAGCGGGCTTCAGCAAAGGCAGACGGCTCGTCTTGTTACACTATAAACCGTACAAAGGACAGGATGATCGAATACAGAATCAACAAAAATATGACAATGCTCAATTATATATCGCATCGATCCCGCGCTACTGATAATGGATAATGTTGTGCAGACTATCCGGCTCTTTTTTTATCCATTTTAAGCTGTATTGTTTTGTAAATAAGTTACAAAAAAGTGGACAATATTTCGTAACAATGACATTTTTTTGCAATATATATAAATTTTTAATGACAAACAATGTGCAAAATGGTATAATTAAATAGTTAGAAGAGCCTGAGAGATGCTGCAAAGTCGGAGCTGAAAGAGCGGACGGCTGCGGTATCCCGGCCAGTAAGGATGATCCTATGAACAGAAATGACAGACTGATAAAAAAGAAGATATACAAGTATATGTTAACCGGTATCATGACCACAGTTGCCCTGCAGCTTGGGAACATAGTCGATGCCATGATAGTCGGTAATCTTATCGGCAGCATAGGCAACGGCGCTGTAAGCGCTTCGACACCCTATACCTATGTGCTCCAGGCCGCCGCGATTCTTCTTGCCAGCGGAGGTGCTGTCATTGCAGCAGTCATGCTTGGCAAAAGACAGCCGGAGAGCGCCGGAAAGGTCATGGGCTTCTGCCTCCTTGCCGGAGTCCTGTATCCGCTGGTCTTTGCTGTCCTGTCTCCGGTAGCGGTGCCGCTGTATGTGCAGTTCACCGGGGCGGAGGGCGAGATAAAGGATCTGATCTATGATTTCACGCTGGTCTACTCGCTGGGGATACCTGTCATATCCTTTGTCCTTATAATGTCATATTTCATGAATGTCGATAATCACCCCGCTTATTCGGCAGCTATGAATATTACAGCGAATGTTGTAAATCTGGTACTGGATTTTATTCTTGTCAAGTTTACTCCTCTGGGAATGAAAGGCGCAGCGCTTTCAACTGCTCTGGGATATCTGGTCGCGGGATGTATTTTTATCCCTCTGTATCTGCGCAGCAGCAGGCGTATGCTGAAGCCTTCCTTAAAAGCCCTCGGCAAGGCAAAGCAGCTCATAACGGCCGCGCTCAAACGCGGATCTCCCAATCTCATATATCTGATAATGACTGTTATCGGGATGTCGATCATAAACAGGAGCGTGCTGAACTCTCTCGGCAGCGGATATTATTCTGCGTATGCTGTTACAAATAACACTCAGGCGATCGTGACTATGTTCCTTAACGGCATCGCTTCTGTGATCGCTTCTGTTGCGGGAGTGCTGTACGGCGAAAAGGATTTTTACGGAATGCGTGCTGTTCTGAAAAAAGTCCTGAAAACAACGCTTATCGCCGGTGGAGCCATTATGGTCCTGTTTCTTGCTTTCCCGCAGGCTCTCGCTGCGATGTACGGATTCAAGGATCCGGATATCCTTCCCGAATTGAAGACCGGGATGAGGATCTTCTCCCTCAGCTTCGGCTTTTTTATCCTGAATTCTATTACTCAGAACTATTACCGCACAATCGGACAGACCTTCCTTTCTATCACTGTTACTGTTCTTGAGCTGTTGGTCATAAAGATACCGTTAATGCTTGCAGGGCTCAAATGGTTCGGCTTTTCCGGGCTGTTTACGGCGATCATTTTCAGCGAGCTGCTATCCTTCCTGATAGTTAACCTGATAAGGATAGCGATGCAGAAAAAGGGCAAAGTCCCCCAGAAGGGCTTTATGGCTATCCCTGAACGAAGAGAGGGCGAGATCTGTGATCTGAGCATAACCGCCGGCGATGATAAAGCCGCCAGGATCTACAAGGAGATCATCGGGTATTGCCTGAAAGAAGGAATGCCCGAGAGGGATGCAAAGATCATGGGGATGGCTGTCGAGGAGCTGGTGCTCAACATCGGGCTCTACGGATATCCTGATAAGGACAAAAAGGATATCGACATCTGCCTTTCTAAGAATGACGGAAAGTTTTATCTGAGGCTGCGGGATGACGGAATACCATTCGACCCGGTATCCTATGAGCCGCAGGGCAGGGATGAGGACGACATCGGCGGACTTGATCTGCTTAAAAAGATGGCTGTAAAGCTCAGCTATATGAGAGTTATTAACCTGAATAATACTATAATAGAGATAGATTGTGCGAAAGGAGCAGAAGTGAATGGTTGAGATCGTTAGATTGCTTTGTGAGGCTATGGAACAGTATGCCGACGAAACTGCAATAGTTGACAGGGGAGGAGCAAGATCCACCGACTTTAGAACATTCGGAGATCTTATGCACCGGACGGCTGCATGGATAAATTCCAAGCAGTTGGACGGAAGAGCTTTTATCCCGGTGCGCTTTGAGTCGTCAATGGAGTTCGCAGCGGCTGTCTGCGGTGTCTGGCTGTCAGGCCATGCTGCCGTGCCTATGGGCGTCGGCTTCCCGGCAGAGAGAGTTAAATTTATCTGCATGAACTGCGATGCACCCTTCGTTATAGACGATTCGGTCATCGACGAGATACGTGCCGCCGAGCCTGCTGAAGACGAGACCGTTATAGAGACCCGGGAGGATGATCCTGCTTTCCTGCTTTATACGTCCGGATCTACCGGTATGCCCAAAGGAATAATCCATACCTTTGCCGGGCTGCTGGCGAACCGCAATATGGGAAAGCCTGCGGTCTATTCAACAGGCCAGAAATGGGCTATGGGCGCCCCGATGTATTTTGTAGCCTCTGTTGCAATATATAAGGTCCTGACATACGGAGGCTGCACTCATCTTCTGGACAGCGAAACTATGCGCGATGTAAAGAAGCTGGAGGATTATTACGAGAAGCATGGGATAACCGTCGGCTTCATCAGCCCCTCTGTGCTCTCGAATTTCAACAACCGTTCAGAGACATTGAAGCTGGTCATGACAGGCAGCGAGCGCCTTACCGGGCAGTGCAGCCGCGATGGCTATAAGCTCTATAATAACTACGGCATGAGCGAGACTATGGGCACGATCTGTTCCTTCCTCGTCGACCAGCCCTATGAGACAACTCCTGTCGGTATCCCTCCGGAGGCCACCGAGTGGGCGCTGCTTGACGATAACGGCAAGCCTGTTCCCGACGGCGAGGAGGGCGAGATGTGTGTCAGAGGGACATTTACCCCCGGCTATTTCAAGGACCCTGAGGCGACTGCCAAGCTGTTCCGCGGAGGCTGGCTGCATACCGGCGATATACTTAAAAAGCTCCCCAGCGGCGATCTTGTCTATATAAACCGAAAAGACTGGATGGTAAAGATCAACGGCCAGCGTGTCGAGCCGGGAGAGATCGAGAATGTCCTCAGAGGGCTGGAGGGCGTGACCCAGGCGGTTGTCAAGGCAGTTAAGGGCGAAGGCGGCCGAGTGATCCTTTGCGCTTACTATACAGGAGAGACCTTTGAGGACAGCGAGCTCAGCGAGAGGCTGGGAGAAAAGCTGGCAGCTTATATGATCCCCTCCTTCTATATGCACCTGGATGAATTCCCGCTGAACCAGAACGGGAAGATCGACAGGAAAAATCTGCCTGAACCCGATATATCCAGTAAGAGAGCCGAGTATGCTCCGCCGGAGAATGAGCTGCAGGCTCTGCTTTGCCGCGCTTTCGAGGCTGCTCTGGGTGCAGAGCAGATCGGTATAGACGATGATTTCTTCGCTATGGGCGGAGACAGTATCAGAGTAATGAAACTGGCGACAGCCTGCCCGGAGCTGGAGCTCACAAGCAAGGTGATCTATTCGGCCAAGACCCCGAGAGCCATAGCTGCTGCCTGTGCCGGCAGCGGAGCTGTCAAGGAGAGGGTAAAGAAGCCGGAGTATCCGCTTTCCGCAACTCAGCTCGGTATCTACATCGAGTCTATGAACAGAGACGGTGAGGCAGCATACAACAACCCCATACTGCTGAAGCTCGCCGGCAATATAGATATGGAAAAGCTCCGCCTGGCCTGCGAAGCCGCTGTTGCAGCCCACCCCTTCATCAAGCTGCGCTTGAAGGCTGATGAGAACGGCGACCCTGTTCAGGTACGAAACGACGATGAGCCTTATACCCAGACTGTCGAAGAGCTCAGCGACGAGGAGCTGATGAGGCTTGCACCTTCCCTGATGCAGCCCTTCCGCCTGCTGAAAGATAAGCTCTTCCGTATCAGGCTCTTCAGGACCGAAAAGGGTAACTATCTCTTTACGGATCTGCACCATATCATCTTTGACGGCGCTTCGATGCTGGTGCTTATAAAGGATATAGAGAGAGCATATAACGGCGGCTCGCTCGAGACCGAGACTTACAGCGGATTTGAAGTCGCTGAGGACGAATCGGAGCGCAAAGCCGAAGATTACGAGAATGCAAAGAAATGGTATCTGGAGATCTTCGGCGGGATAGAAGCCGACAGTATGCCTATACCCGACAAACACGATGTAAAACCGTCATTCGGCGCTGTCCAGGCTGATCTTGCGCTTGAAGCCTCAGAGGTCGAGGACCTTTGCAGAAGATACGGAGTTACAGAGAATATCTATGCGACAGCTTCCTTCGGCCTTTGCCTCGGGCTCTATGCCGGTATGAACGAAGCTCTCTTTACCACCATTTACAACGGCAGAGATTCTCTGAGAACGGTAAGGACCGTTGCTATGCTGGTAAAGACCCTGCCTGTATACTCGCGCTTCGATAAGGACGAGGATATCCGCGATTATCTGAACGCTCAGAAGGAACAGCTCCTGGGCTGCATGAACAACGATATATATCCCTTCTCCGATCTGGCTTCGGATACCGGGATAACAGGAGAAATACTCTTCGCATATCAGGGAGATGTGCTTGATATCGGCGGGTTTGCCGGAAAACCTGTCCAGCGTATACCTATCATGGAGAATGCGACTGGAGAACAGTTCGCTGTTCAGATGTATAAGCAGGGCGGCATTTACAATGTCCGTGTCGAATACCGCAGTGACCTTTATTCTGAGGAGTTCATAAACATATTTATCCGCAGCTTCGAGACAGTTCTCCGCAGGATGCTCTCCGAAGAGAAGATAGGCGAGATCTCTCTTGCAAGCTATAAGGAGCTTGATACCGTCAGAAAATGGAATATGACCGAAAAGGAGTACGACAGCTCAAATAATGTCGCTGCTCTGTTCAGGTCTGCCGCCGAGAGATATTCTGAAAATATCGCCGTAATGTATGAAGGCACTGAGCTCACCTACGCCGAGGTGGACAGCCGCTCCGACAGGATCGCAGCATATATCAGCAGTATCGGTCTCGGCAGGGGAGATGTGGTATCCATACTTATCCCGAGAGGCATCTATCAGGCTGTCGCTTCGCTGGGCGCCCTCAAAGCAGGCTGCGCATATCAGCCGCTGGATCCGACATATCCCCCTGAACGCCTGAATTTCATGGTAAAAGATGCTTCGGCAGGGCTGCTCATAACTACTGATGAGCTCAGCGGGATAATAACGGAATTCGACGGACCGCGTCTTATGACCGACGAGACAGAAAAGCTGCCTGAAGGCTCCTGCCTTGCCGATATTTCTCCCGAGGATACCTTCATCCTGCTGTATACGTCGGGAAGCACAGGTGTCCCCAAGGGCGTCAAGCTGACACACGGTAATCTTATCTGTTTCATCAATTGGTACAGGCATTTCTATTCTCTTACTGAGTCAGACAGAGTAGGGCAGTATGCTTCCTACGGCTTTGATGCCTGCATGATGGATATGTATCCTGCCCTGACAACAGGTGCGGCGGTATGTATAGTCCCGGAAGAGATGCGTCTTGATCTCAACGCAATGAATGAGTATTTCATCAGACATAAGGTCACACTTGCGTTTATGACCACTCAGGTCGGAAGACAGTTCGCAGCGGAAATGTCGAACCCGTATCTGCGTGCGATATCTACCGGCGGAGAGAAGCTGGCCTCTATGGAGCCGCCCAAGGGCCTGAAATTCTTTAACCTTTACGGCCCGACCGAGTGTACTATAATCTCTACCGCATATCAGGTAACAGAAAAGCTGGATAATATCCCCATAGGCAAGCCTCTGGACAATATGAAGGCTTATGTCATTGACCCCTTCGGGCATATCCTGCCGCCGGGAGCTATCGGAGAGCTGCTGCTTGCCGGCCCGCAGATAGGTGCGGGATATCTCAACCGCCCTGAAAAAACGGCTGAAGTGTTTATCGAGAACCCCTTTGACAGGGGAGAATATTCTCATGCCTATAAGACAGGCGATATCGTCCGCTTCAAGACCGACGGCGAGATAGAATTCATAGGCAGACGGGACGGTCAGGTCAAGATACACGGCTTCCGTATCGAGCTCAGCGAGGTAGAGGCTGTTATCAGAGAATTTGAGGGCGTACAGAATGCCGCCGTAGTAGCGCGCGATCTTGGCGCCGACGGCAAGGCTGTTGCTGCATATTATGTCAGCGACCGTAAAATTGACCCAAAAGAGATCGCTGATTTTATCCGCAGCAAGAAGCCGCCTTATATGGTTCCTGCTTCGCTCATGCAGATCGACGCCATCCCGCTAAATCAGAACGGAAAGGTGAACAAGAAAGCCCTGCCTGAGCCTGTCATAGAGACAGTAAAGGAAGACTCAGCTCATATCGACAATCCGCTGGAAAAAGAGCTCAGAAGGATGATCGGCGAGGCTCTGAATATGGAGCAGCCCCCGCTGAATACTCCTCTGGAATACCTCGGCTTCAACAGCATCAGTATGATACGCCTCTCCACCAAGCTGGGCAAGCGTTTCGGCATCAATATCCCAGTCAAGGAGATGAAGGATATAAGCATCGCCGGGATCGCTGACATTATCATCGAGAAATGGATGACCGGCAGCACGGCAGCTTCTGCCGAAGCAGTCCCGGAGGAGCAGTCTATGGAGCTGAGCTCCGCACAGGCCGGAGTTTATATCGACTGCATGAAGAAGCCGGGCAGCACAGTTTATAACATCCCTTCGGAGATGACATTCGATGTCTCAATGGATCCCTCCAGACTGACAGATGCAGTATACCGTGTCCTTAAAGCACATCCCTCGCTGTTTGTGCATTTCGAGATCCAGGGCAGCAAGATCATGGCGGTAAGAGACGAGGTGCTCCCGCCGGAGATCGCTGTTACAGAGACCTCGGAGGAAAAGTATGAAGAGCTTAGAGCAGTATCTGTGGCACCCTTCCAGCTCAGCAAGGGGCCTCTCTTCAGGTTTGCCGTTATCAGGACTCCCGAGGCGGTAAGGCTCCTCTGCGATTTCCATCATCTGATTTTCGACGGATTCTCCATGAACCTGTTTATCGGAGAACTGGAGAAAGCGCTCAAAAACGACGGCGCTGAGCTTGAGCCCGAGAGCGCATCCTATTTCACTTATGTACGCGAGCAGAAGACTCTTTTGACAGGCAAGGCCGGATCAGAATACGAGGAGTATTTCAGCGGGCTTCTTGAAGACTTTGAATCTGCCACAGAGCTCCCCGACGATGTTAAAAGTGTTAACGCCGAAGGCAGAAAGCGTCTCCTCTATCACGAGCTTGACGATGCTGCGGTCAAGAGAGCCTGCGAGCGCTCCGGTGTTTCCGAGCCCGGTTTCTTCCTTGCTGCACTGGATTATACCCTCGCCAGGATGACAGCTTCTGACAGCATCTATATCTCGACAATATCAAGCGGCAGATCGGATATCCGCTTTGCTGATACTTTCGGTATGTTCGTAAACACAGTTCCGCTGGCTGCCAGACTCTCTGACGGCAGCACCGACGACTTCATCAGGCAGGTATCTGATGGGCTGGACAAGGCTATAGCCCATGAGAATTATCCCTTTGCCGATGTCGCAGCCAAGTGGGGTTATTCTGTCAATGTTATGTACGAATATCAGAGAGGTATTGTCGAAAAGCCCAATATACCAATGCTCAGATCGATAGCCGGCATCGGTTCAGAGCAAACAAAGTTCGGCGTTACCGTAAGGATAATCGACAGGAACGGGAAGGCTGCTATCGAGGTCGAGTACAGCGACGCAGCATATTCCGACAGGCTTGCAGAGAGCTTTGCGGATTCCTATGCGATAGTTATCGAAAAATTTGCCCGCAGAGGCAGCGACAAGCTGCGCAGCGTTTCTCTCCTTGATGCAGAAAGAGAGCGTGTCCTCGAGACATTCCGGGAGAGAGAGATCAAGCCGGACATCCCAGAGGATGTTCTCTTCCATTCGGGAGTCGAGAAAAATGCGGCGGAAATGCCCGACAAGACAGCTATCATCGCTGCCGACGGCGAGTATTCTTACAAGCAGTTGAACGAGAATGCCAACAGAGCAGCCAATGCTCTCATCAGAAAAGGCGTTAAGAAGGGCGACAGAGTAGTCCTGCTGCTGCCCAGAACAGCAAGGATGTTCTTTGCGCTTTACGGTGTCCTCAAGACTGGCGCCGCTTATATCCCGTGCGACCCGAATTACCCTGTCGAGAGAATAAAGCATATAATCGACGACTCTCATGCCTCATTCATCATCACTACGGAAGACAGGCTGGAGAGATTTACCAGCAAGGCGGCTGTTGATGTCGAAGAGCTGCTGAAGGAGACCGATACCTCAAAGCCTGATGTCAGCATCTCGCAGGAGGATCTGGCTTATCTGATCTACACCTCCGGCTCAACGGGAAGACCCAAGGGCGTTATGCTCAGGCACAGGGGAGCAGTCAACTATGTTACCAATACTCCCGGGAATATCCTGATAAACGGAATGACCGAGAGAGGTCATGTCCTTACTGCAATAACTACATTCTCCTTCGATTTCTCGATCAAGGAATGGGCGGCTCCGCTGTTTAACGGGCTGACTCTCTCAGTTGCCGCCGATGACGAGATCAACGACGCTGCAAAGCTGGCAGACAGGATGAACAGGACCCACACCGATGTCTTTGCTTCAACACCTTCAAGACTTCTGACCCTTATGGCTTCGCCTCAGTTCGCAGAAGCTCTGGATAATGTAGGCATGGTCATCTGCGGAGGTGAGAAATATCCCGATCAGCTCCTTACAGCGCTGAAAAAGAAGCCGGGCAGGCTCATATTCAATACCTACGGCCCGACTGAGATAACCGTATCCAGCAACACACAGGAGCTTTCCGGCAGCGATACCGTGAACGCAGGGCGTCCTCTGCCCGGATTCACGGAATATATAGTTGATTCTGACGGCAACGAGCTGCCGCCGGAGGTAGTCGGAGAGCTTTATATCGGCGGTATAGGTGTAGCAAAGGGCTACAACGATCTGCCGGAGATGACAGCCGAGAAGTTTATCGAATTCAGAGGGCAGCGGATCTATAAGTCCGGAGATTTCGCCAGATGGACTAAGGAAGGCTTTGTTGAGATACTCGGCAGAAAAGACAATCAGATCAAGCTCAGAGGTTTGCGGATCGAGCTCGATGAGGTCGATGCTGTCCTCGGAAATGTTGAGGGCATAGGGCGCACAGCCATTAAGATCGAGAAGATCAACGGCATCGAGCATCTCTGCGCATGGTTCACAGCAGATCATAAGGTAGATATCGGCGCCCTCAAAAAGGAACTTGGCAGGACGCTTACCAACTACATGGTGCCTACCGCTTATATGCAGTTGGACGAGATGCCGATGACACCCAACGGCAAGCTGGATCTGAAATCGCTGCCTGTTCCCGAGCTTTACCGCGCTGATAAGGGCGGAGCGGCTTCGACACCTGCAGAAAAGGCATTCAGCGAGATCTTCTCGGAGATCCTGCACGTCGATAATGTCGGCGCAGAGGAGAATTTCTTTGAGCTGGGCGGCACCTCGCTGCTGGTCACAAATATTGTTATCGAGGCCGGCAAGAAGGGATATACTGTTTCCTTCAGCGATGTTTTCGATAACCCGACTCCCAAGGCTCTGGCTGCTCTTACAGGCGACAGTGCGGAAGTCAGGACAGAGTCCTCTGACGGCGGCGTATCAGAGTATGACTATACCGAGATCGACAAGCTGCTGGAGAGAAATACTCTGGAGAGCTTCAAGGCCGGAGAAAGGCATGAGCTCGGCAATATCCTGCTGACAGGCGCTGTCGGCTATCTGGGTATCCATATCCTGCGAGAGCTTATCGTCAACGGCGAGAACAGGATATACTGTATGCTCAGATCCAGAGCAAATATTACCGCTGAATCAAGGCTCAACGAGATGTATTATTACTATTTCGGTGAGTTCATCTCCGATCTGCTGGGAAGCAGGATCTTTGTCATCGACGGCGACGTTACCGACCCTGCAAGGCTTACAGAGCTGGAAGACAAGGATATAAATACAGTAATCAACTGTGCGGCGATAGTTAAGCATTTCGCTACCGGAACCCTTATCGACGATGTCAATGTCGGCGGCGCGGTAAACCTCATAGAGTTCTGCCTGAAGACCAATGCAGCTATGATCCAGACCTCGACTATGAGCGTTGTCAGCACAGCCTATAAGGATGCTATCCCAGAAGGCTTCCTGCCGGATGAGAGATCGCTTTATTTCGGGCAACTGCTGGATAACAAATATGTACACTCCAAGTTCGTTGCCGAAAGAGCTGTTCTTGAAGCCTGCGTAAAGAGAGGCCTGAGAGGAAAGATAATGCGTCTCGGAAATCTGGCTGCCCGCCATTCTGACGGTGAGTTCCAGATCAATATGGAGGCCAATTCCGCTATGGGAAGGCTGAGAGCTTTCGCTATGCTGGGCTGCGCTGCCTTCGATCAGTTGAGCAATACCATTGAGTTCTCGCCGATAGACGCTGTCGCCAAGGCAATAGTGCTCCTTTCCGGGACTCCCGACGATTGCACTGTTTTCCATGTGTTCAACGATCAGCGTATATCTATGGAAAACATCTTCCGAGAGATGACAGAATGCGGCTATCCCATCGAATATGTAGAGCGTGATGCATTCGAAAAGGCATTTGCTGCGGCACAGAATGACCCTGCCAAGGCTCAGGTGCTTACAAGCATCATGGCCTATATGCAGCCTGCCGGAGGCAGACAGACTCTTTCCCTGACAAGGCAGTGCAGCAAGACACTGAGCATTCTTTACCGCCTCGGCTTTGCATGGCCCTTCACCACCTGGGATTACATCTCGCGCTTCATGGAGGCTCTCACCAGTCTGGGATTCTTCGATGATGTTTCCGATGATGTTTAATGAGCCGCTGAAAGACAGCGGATCTGCTGCAAATACTGAATAATGAAAAACCGTATATCCTGCCGCAGCAGCGGTAAGGATATACGGTTTTGTTTTGCAGCGCTGTTATCAGCACAGAGCGTTCTCTGCGAATGCAGGGCATGGGAAGTCACAGGAAGGTGTAGCCCTGTTCCTTTGCACTGTCGATGAGATCACCTAAGATCTCTGCATTGGTCGAGGATACAGAGTGCAGAAGGTAGATAGCTCCGCTGTGCAGAGCTCCGGTCAGCTTTTTCAGCGCTGCCTGAGGCTCCGGCTGAGCATTTACATCCCAGTCGGCATAGGCGTAGCTCCAAAGGATCGTTTTGTATCCGCAGTCTCTGGTGACAGCCAGTGAAAGCTCGGAGTACTCCCCCATTGGAGGCCGGAATTCTGTCATCTCATAGCCGAAGGTATCCTTCATATATTTATGGAGCCCCATTATCTCCTCGCGGCATTCCAAAGCGGAGAGGGTCGGCATCGACTTGTGCGAGACAGAGTGGTTGCCGATCCTGTGCCCCTCTTCGATCATTCGTCGAACCAGCTCCGGGTTGCGCTCGGCATAATCTTTAAGAACAAAAAAGGTTGCCTTGACATTTCTGGATTTCAGAGTGTCTAGTATCTTTGCTGTATATCCGTTCTCGTAGCCCTGATCGAATGTAAGGGTCAGGGTCTTGTCGGAGGTACCGTCAATGGCTTTTGCATTGTATTTCCCGTATGCGTCGTTGAATTCCAGCGCTCCTGCCGGTCTGTTGAAGCGGTCGAGCTGAACCCCCTGACCGTAGCCGCGTTTCTCTCGTGAAAGAGATGAATAGTCGGCGGAGACGGTGGTATCATGCCCTGTTGCAAGGATGTCGGTAAGGATATTCGGGAGGCCTTCTTCGCTGTCGGGCTCTTCACCGGATTCGGCAGCGGCACAGGCGCTGAGTATCATTGCTGCTGCGGCAGCGATGGCAGTTATCATTTTTTTCATAGCTTATGCTCCTTTTTGATATCTGCTATGATTATTCCCCATATCATATCGCGTATTCAAAAAAATGATCACTTCTGCTTTGACAAATCGAGGAAAATGTGATATACTGTTCTAAAGCACGATGCTTCGCACATCGAAACAGACAGAAAGGGAATATGCTATGCTTCACGGTTATCTTGATCTCCCGACATTTGCTTTCTGGGATTTTGGAAACATCTGGACAGGGAGCGTTTTCGGAGAATTCAATTACAGGATATTCGGCAGGAAAAAGGAGGATGATACTAAAGTCCTCTGCACGATCGTCTGGTACGGGACAGATTGTTTTGCTCTGGTGCCTCCGGAGAAATACGTTTTTGAGAAGGAAGAGGAATTCTCTCCTGAGGGTCTTGAGAAGATCATGGCTTTCCTGAATTCCGAGGCTGAAAAGTATAAGAACAGTTAAGGAGCATCCTGCCTTTGGCGGAATGTCTGACAAAAAGCAAAAACGGTATGCCTTGCCCTCTGCTGATGGCGTTAGACATACCGTTTTGATTTGTTATGATTTCCAGGCAGACACGGAGAGAACGGTCATTCAGGGATGTTCCTGCCGTACATCGAGGGCGGGACTCCCATATTCCTTCTGAAGACCGTACTGAAATAACCCGCATCCTGAAAGCCGCAAAGCTGCGCTATTTCGGCTATCGGCCTTCCGCCATCCAGGATCAGCCGCTGGGCAGCTTCAAGACGTTTTGCCAGAAGATAATCTCCGGGGCGCATATTCATCGTGCTGCGGAAAAGCCTGCAAAAATGCTGCGGCGTAATTCCGATAAGCTCTGCGAGAAAGCTCATGGATATATCCTGCGAATAATTCTCATTGATATAGGTTATCGCCGGGTGGAGCATCGACATCCGGCGGCTCCTCGATCGGTCTTCATCGGTGTTTATCATCCTTCTCATACAGAGCAGCAGCTCATAGACCAGCCCGGAGCAGGTGTATCCGCTGTAAAGTATGTCGGTAGTCTGTGAATCCAGCATCTTCTGAAAGAGCTTTTCTGCTTCCTCGCGGCTGTCGCTTCGGATAACGAGAGGTGTATCGAACCCCAGAAGACGGAGGGTTTCATCACAGCCCGCGCCGTCAAAGCTCAGCCAGCAGACACCCCAGCGTTCTGTCAGAGGGAGATATTCGTGAGGGCTCTTCTTCGGCAGAAAGACTATACAGCCGGGCTCCGGCTCATATTCTTTTCCGTCGGCTCTTAGCATACCTCTGCCCTCATTGCAGAACAGTATCTGATGCCACATATATCCCTCCGGGCGGTCGATGTGCCCTTGATAACGGCTCCCGCCGATACCTGTCAGACGGAAGGGCAGCCCCGCAAGCTCAGGGTCGTAAGGATAAATGTTCTTTTCCAGTTCCATAAGCCTCACCTCACGATAATTATAGCCTGAACTGCCTCTTATGTCAATACGCTGAGAGAGGTTATGCAATGAAAACGGCATCCTTCCGCAAAATGGAAGGATGCCGTTTCGGTAATATATGAAGAGAGGTGTTATGAGTCAAAGCTGGGGAGCTCATCAAGGGTGATGACAGCATCGCTGTTATACACCTTTTCCATCATTTCAAGGGATGTGTATGTCTCTGTGAGGAGCGGGACAGAATTCTCGACGATGTATTCTCTGCACCATACAGCGAACCAGAGCCAGTAAACATTATCCCGGATGATAAGATCGGGATCCGGCATAGTTGCACATTCGCTCATAGCTACCAGTTTGCCGTTCTTTGCCCACCCGGCGACTTCTGTGAATTTGCTGGGGGATACACCGTAGTCATGGGGAGAGTTGTAGATGTCGATAGCGCAGATATCGCAGTATTCATCTCCGGGATACCAGTCAGCCGCCTGAGCGTTCCAGACCCAGATAAGATTGTCAAGCTGGTGGTAGTCGGTCATACGTGCATACATAAGTTTCCAGAGCCAGATATAGTTTTCCGGCCCGGAAGCGCCCCACCAGAACCAACCTCCCGAAGCTTCATGCAGCGGCCGCCAGAGGACGGGCACATCAGCGTCCTCCAGGCGCTGCATTAGGGAGGAGATATTATCTATATCCTGAACGATAGCAAGACATTCCTTGCTGATCTTCCCCTGATCCTTGAGCTCTTCCAGCTTATCGAGGGGCAGCATGGCGATATCTTCATTTGTTACTGCATCCGAGAGCTTGAAATCCGTCTTATCGGTATAGAAATTGACTTTGCCGATAGGTGCGTGCCAATGCCAGTCAAAGGCTACGATCCCGCCGAGGCTGCTCCATTCCAGCGCAAGAGCAGTATCCTTGCCCTGCGGCTTTCCGTTGCAGGCATTCATGGAATCGAAGATATAATCGAAAGTCCTGATAGCAGGGTATTTCCCGAACTGTCTGTAAAGCGCATCGGTCTCGGTGCTGCGGCCGTGATCTGTGCACTGCCCGGCAAGAATACGCTTTCCGTAGACTGCTTTGAGATACTGGTAAAGATTCTGTGCTTTCAGGCTGGCATTACTGTTGCAGAGAGTTGCGGCAGTGTTGCTGTAAATGCTGTCGCCTATTGAGCTGCCGTTCTCGATCTTTATGCTGTCCATAGAGAACCAGCTCCAGCCTTCCCCGAGAGTGATCTCGTTCTCGCCCTTTTCAAGATAGATGCCGTCGGCTGATATCTCCTGCCAGTCGCCGCTTTCAGAGACGATATCCAGAGCCTTGTTCCCGCCGATGATAAGCGGGTTCTCCTTATGGTTGCCTGCCTTATGGCGAACAGTGATCTTATAGAACTGGCTGGCCGGGATATCGACCTTTATACTGAAAGCCTTATTGTCCGAGATATCAACATAGCCGCTGCCGGAAAAGCCCTCGCCGCTGTTCTTGACAGATACTCCTGCTTCGTCATCCGCATCCTCGGCTTCGACAAGTATAGATACTTCTTTCTTTTCTGTATTGCCGTAGGACAGCTTCTCAAACTCATAGCTGTCGGCATATTTGATCTTTGCCGGGTCTGCCGGCTTTCTTTCGGTAACAGGTTCAGTTGCTGCCGCTGTTGTAGCTGCTGCGCTGTCTGTCTGCGAAGATGAGCTGCTGCTCTGTCCGTTATCTGCGCATCCGCTCATGAGAATACTTACTGCTGCCGCAGCAGCACATATCCTTGTTTTTTTCACGCCAAGCCCTCCTTGTATTCAAGATCAAACGATGTTAAATTCATAATATCTTTCTGCTTTGATTATATCACAAGACCTCTGTATTTTCAAGATGATGTTTTTAACATATAGGTCGGGCAGTGTGTTCAAATTTTTAAATTTTTGGTTGACTTTCGGAGGCTTTTGACTGTATCTTGGAAATTTTAACATGGTCTGCTCCGGTTTTGTTCGTATTTTACTATTGCAAAATCCCGGCTATATGATAGAATAGAGATAGAAGAACAACATTTTATTCAAGGAGGGAAAATAATGGAGTTCGTATACGCAAAAAGAATTATTGACAAAACGATAGCCGAACACGGAGAGAACGGAGCTTCTGCTATAGTTACAAAGGACGGCAGGAAAGTCTTTTCGTATTCCGCCGGGCTGGCAGATGTTGAGGGCGGTGTCCCCTTTGCAGAGGATACCGTTTGCAGGGCCTTTTCCTGCTCAAAGATCGTTACTTCCGTTGCGGCAATGCAGCTTATCGAGAGAGGTCTCCTCGACATTAGCTGGGATCTCGACAGTATAATCCCGGAATTCAGAGACACATATTATGTCTGCGGCGGGAAGAAGACCGAAAGCCCGAAGATAAAGCTCAGAGACCTGCTCAATATGACCTCCGGCATACCTTATCCCGGGGAAAACCGCGAAGGCATCGACGGTATGAACTGCCTCTGGGGAGAGCTGGATCAGAGCATCAGCAAGGGGCAGAGCCTTACAACAGCCGAGTTTGCTGCTAAAGCAGGGAAGTGTGCGCTGATGTTCCCCGCCGGGAATGAATGGATGTACGGCTCATCTGCGGACATAATGGGAGCTGTCATCGAGAAGCTGTCAGGTCAGCGCTTCGGAGAATATCTTGAAGAGAACATTTTTGCTCCTCTGGGTATGAAAGATACTGCATTCTATGTCCCGAAAGAGAAAAAAAGCAGGCTGGCTGTCCTTTATGAAAATACAGCTCAGCCTCCCAAAAAGCCGGAATGGACAAATCTTTGTATCTACGATCGCGAAGAGCCGCCGAAGTTTGAGTCCGGCGGAGCAGGGCTTTTCACTACCGCTGAGGACTTCTCTCTGCTGGGGGCGGAGCTTTCCTGCGGAGGCAAGGGAGTCATCAGCAGGAGCGCCGTCAGGTTCATGCAGCAGAACGGCCTCTCTCCGAAGCAGAAGCAGACCTTTACCTGGGATTCCTGCAAGGGCTTCGGGTATGCCAATTTCATGAGGATACTCGACGACCCGAATGCTGCGGGGCTTTTAGCTCCTGCAGGCTCGTTCGGCTGGGACGGCTGGACAGGTACATACCTTCTCGCAGATCCAGAGAACAAGATCTCGGTAACTCTGTTCCTGCAGCGATGCGGAGCCGGAACTACACAGCTCTCAAGAAGCCTTGTGAACACAGTCTATGCCGAACTGATATGATAATACAGGAGGAAACTGCTATGAAAACACCACTTGCTAATGTGCCGCCTATGGGCTGGAATTCCTGGAACAGCTTCGGCTGGAATATCAGCGACGAGCTGATAAGAACAACTGCTGACCTTTTCTGCGAGAGCGGCCTGAAGGATGCAGGCTACGAATATATCATCATCGACGACTGCTGGAGCGAAAAACAGCGCGATGCTCAGGGCAGGCTCGTCCCCGATAAAAACAAGTTCCCTAACGGGATGAAGGCAGTTGCCGACTATGTCCATTCAAAGGGGCTGAAATTCGGTATGTATTCCTGCGCCGGTACTCACACCTGCGCCGGACATCCCGGCAGCTTTGAGCATGAGTTCGTTGATGCGGAGACTTTCGCAGAGTGGGGAGTCGATTATCTGAAATATGACTACTGCTACAAGCCCGGCGCCGCCGACGGAGCAAACCTTTACAGGCGTATGTCCATGGCGCTTAGAAACTGCGGCAGAGATATCCTTTTCTCCGCTTGCAACTGGGGCGCTGATAATGTTTTTGAGTGGATCCGCTCCTCGGGCGCTCAGATGTTCCGCTCAACAGGCGATATTCAGGATAACTGGTGGAGCATAAAGGGTATCATAGACTCCCAGATAAACAAATCCCCCTACGGCGGCAGCTACTGCCATAACGATATGGATATGCTCGTTGTCGGTATGCACGGAAATTCTGACAATTCCGAGGTGCTCGGCGGAGTTGTCGGGGGCTGCACAGATACTGAATACAAGACACACTTTGCCTTCTGGGCAATGATGGATTCTCCCCTTATTATCGGATGCGATGTACGAAAGATGACCGATGTTACAAAAGATATCCTGATGAACAGAGATATCATCTCGATCAACCAGGATATCGAATGCCGCGGACCGTACTGTATAAGGCAGTGGAACAATCCAGAAAATGTGTTTGCTCTGATCCGCCCTCTCAGCACAGGCGAATATGCTATCGGTATGTTCAACCTCTCCGACAAGAAAGCAGAGATGTCTCTCCAGTTCTACGACATTGGCCTGCCCGTTTTCTCGGAAAGAGCTCTGGAGTTTTACGATTGCTATTCTCACACCTCCGCCGGGACATTCACCGAAAGATACGTTACACAGCTTGAGTCTCACGACTGCGCTGTCTTCAAGGCAAAGGTAGTGAAGCTCTGATGAGTAATTACAAGACCTGCAAGGAATGCGGCGCTCCTCTGCTGGCAGACGATATTGCGATCCACAGAAAGCTGGTCAGCCGTAACGCCGATGAGTTTTTCTGCATAGACTGCCTTGCCGGAAAGCTGGGCACAACTCGTCAACGTATTGAGGAGCTGATAGCATATTACCGCGAAACAGGAAAGTGTACGCTCTTTGTTTAATTGAAAGATCAGGCAGCACCGCTTTGGGTATGAAAGCCCGGAGCGGTGCTTTTTTATCGGTATACACTTATTGACGGAACGGGCCGGATATGATATACTTATTTTTATAAAGCCGCTTGCTGTTATGTTGTTCTCGAGGCAGACATGGCCGGCCATTTTGCCGGAACAGTACTTTGCGTGATGAAGAATAATAGCAGCAAGGGATTCCTTTATCCGAATCATTCTATCGGGCGGAGATGAAAATGAGAAAGTTTTGCGAGACTTATCTGAAAAAACTGCATATCGGAAATATAACTACGGACTCGAATGTGCTGATGGCTCCGCTGGCAGGCTATACCTGCTATCCATTCCGGATCATGTGCCGGAAGCTGGGAGCAGGGTTGGCATTTACCGAAATGGTCAGCGCCAACGGGCTGAAATTCAACGATAAAGCAACTGCCAGGCTGCTCTATACCGATGCAGCGGAGACACTGAAAGCAGCCCAGCTGCTTGGCTCAGTGCCTTCTGCATTTGAAAATGCCTGCAAGGGCGGATATACGGCCGATTATGATATTATCGATATCAATATGGGCTGCCCTGTCCCGAATGTTGTAAAGAACGGAGAGGGCTGTGCGCTTACTCAGGATCTTCGCCTTGCTTCAAGGATAATCGAAGCCTGCAAGAGAAGCGGTAAGGTGGTCACAGTGAAATTCCGCCCCGGGATGAACAGGGAAAAGATAGTCGTATCAGAGTTTGCAAGGATGTGTGAAGATTCGGGTGCGGATATGATAACGGTCCACGGGCGGACCAGAAATATGATGTATGACGGCGAGCCTGTCTATGAATACATCGCGGAGGCAAAAAGGTCAGTGAATATCCCGGTCATAGCCAACGGCGGGATACACTCCGAGGAAGACGCCCTCAGGATGATGGATAATACCGGGGCAGACGGAGTCATGATCGCCCGCTTCGGGCTGGAAGACCCGATGATCTTTGCGGAGCTTACAGGGAAAGTCACAAAAGAGACCAGGCTCTCGCTGATAATGGGGCAGGCTGATATGGCTGAAAAATGCTTTGATGAACTATCTGCTATGGAGCATATAAAGAAGATCGCTTCGTATTTCATGAAACGGCTGCCAGGGACAAAGAGCCTGAAGCAGGAGATGTATTCCTGCGGTAATCTGCTGCAGCTTCGTGAGATACTTGTCAGGATATTCGGAGAAACGGAGAAATAAAGAATGCAGGATGATTTCAGAACAGAGAACGGTGTGCTCCTGTCGTTTACCGGAAATGAACACAGCGTTGTTGTCCCGGAGGGCGTTAAGATCATAGGTAACGAGGCTTTTCGCGGAATGGCCTGGATAACTGATATTCTTCTTCCCGAAGGGCTTGAAGAGATCGGAGACAGTGCCTTCAAGGGGTGCAGGCTCCTTAGAAGCATCAATTTCCCGAAGGGGCTCAAAAAGATCGGCGAGCTGGCTTTTCACAGATGTCATTCTCTGGAGACGGTCATACTTCCGGATACGGTTGAGAGCCTCGGCAAAGGGACGTTCTTATATTGCGACGGCTTGAAAAGGATAGAAGCATACGGTGTAAAAAGGCTGGAGACCCAGACTTTTGCCAACTGCACTCAGCTCTTTCGGATCGGCCTGAACAGCGGAGTCGATTGCTCGAACTTCAAAAAGGATGTTTTCACAGGCTGCCTCGGGATCAAAGACATCAGCCTGTCAGGGGGATATTCTTATCATACCGAAAACCTTATCTCAGCTCTTATCACAGATAAGGAAGTTGATCCGGTCGTCAGCGCCATAGCCGAGAGCCTTTTCCAATCCTTAGAGTTTGAAGACGGCGTGCTCAGAAAGCTCCATGTAAATCTCAGGAGCTTTGAACTGCCTGAGGGGATAAGGGTCATCGAAAAAGGGTGTTTTCTTGACAAAAAAGGGATAGTGTCCATTATCTTCCCTGAGAGCCTTGAGCGTATCGCCCCGAATGCCTTCGGGAATTGCATCAATCTTGAACAGATAACCCTGAAAAAGCCGGACATCATAGTTGACGAGGGCGCGTTCAAAGGTTGCAGCAATCTAAAGAGCGTGTCGATAGGCGGATCTGTTTATACACTGGGAGGTATAGGCCGCGGTGAAAGTATCCCCTTTATCATCAGGCAGATCAGCGACCAGCTCATAAGCGATTTTTATATCAGCGGAAGGGTGCTTATGTCATATTCCGGCAGCGAGGAGCGGGTAACAGTCCCGGAAGGCGTCGAGGTGATCGGGGAGAGCTGCTTTGAGGGGAATGAAAGGCTTGATCGCGTCATAATGCCTGATACTGTCCGAGAGATACACGATAACGCATTCCGAAACTGTATCTGTATGCAGTCGGTGGCAGTGCCTGAAAGCCTTAAGAAGATCGGCAGGGGAGCTTTTGAGAACTGCAGGAAGCTGCTCCGCTTTACTGTCCCCTCAGGGCTCGAAAGTGTCGGATTTGCAGCATTCAGAGGCTGTGTTTCTCTGGAGAATGATGCATTTGAAAAGGGGACTCCTGCAGCCGCCGCCATTGAAGAGCATACTTACGGCGAGTATGATATACCAGCGTACAGTCGTTGTAATGACGCGAGCATTACCGAGTTCGTGCTGGACAGGCCTTGCGTGATAGGTAAGTACGCATTCTCCGGCTGCCCCTCTCTCAGAACGGTGATGATAGATGCCCCGGGATGTGTGATCGAAAAAAATGCCTTTGAAAAATGCCCCTCGCTGAGAAAGATCAGAGTATCTGCAGGCAGGATAGAAAAGGGTGCCTTCGCCTTTTGCCGTGAGCTGGAAGAAGCGGAGATAAGCGGTGTCACCGCTCTTGATGACGAAGTCTTTGCGGGCTGCACTTCGCTCCGTAAGGTAACGCTCTCTGAAGAGCTGACAAAGCTCGGCAGAAGATGCTTCGACGAGTGTATCTCCCTTGCTGCACCTGATCTCAGAAATATAAAGGTTATTGGTGAACGTGCCTTTGAGCGGTGCGACAGCCTGACAGAAGTACATCTTACCCAAGCGGAGGTGGGATATCACGCCTTTGCAGACTGTTCGGAGCTGAGGATCATCAGACTTGATTCGGCAACAAGTCTGCAAAGCGGCGCCTTTTCCGGGTGTACCTCTGCGGATACAGTTGAGCTTGACGGTACGGAATACAGATTCTCCGGGTTTGCTCAAAGCAAAAATACTGCGGATAACGAGCTGCCCCCGAAAGTTCAGGAAGTCATCGGCAGCGTGTTTTCCTGCTTTGATGTCAACAGGAAGAACGGGATTGTAAAGTATAAAGGCGATGCAGTAAAAGTCCGTATACCGGAGGATATTGTTTCTGCTGAGGACGAAGCCTTCAGAGATCGTCTGAGAGTCAGCAAGATCATTTTCCCCGAGGGATTCAAATACAGCGGCAGGCTGACTTTCGCCGGAACAGGCTGGCTTGAAAGAAAGCGCAGAGAGTCGCCGTTCAATATTATCAACGGCCTGCTGATCGACGCAGCTGCCTGCGGCGAAAAAGCTGTTATCGGTGAGGGCATCCGGCGAATATGCAGTTGGGCGTTTGCTGGGAATACACAGCTCAAAGAGCTGATATTTGAAAATGACCGCATTACTGTCGATTATTTTGCTTTCCGCAACTGCATAAACCTGAAAACCGTCCGTTTCAGCGACGGTCCGGCATATACTCTTGAAAGATATGACGACCTTTCCAAAAAGGATTACCCGGAGCTTATAAGACGTATATTCAGCGAATGTATAAACTGCTTCAAGCTGACCGACGACGGTGTTCTGACAGAAAGCACAGGAAATATCAGGGAGCTTGTATTCCCCGAGGGGATAAGAGAGATCGCCGATCAGGTCTATGCTGAGTGCAATCTTCTGGAAAGCATCCTCCTTTCAGAAGAGACAGAGATCATAGGCAGGTCTGCATTCAAAAGCAGCAAGTGGCTCAGAACTGTCAGAAATGCCGGAGGCTTGAAGAAAATAGGAGCCCAGGCTTTCAGCGGGTGCCGCAGCCTTGAGAGCATAGATCTTTCCGATGCTCTTGAAACGGTCGGGAAAAGAGCATTTGAGCATTGCTGCGAGCTCCGGGAGATACACATATCAAACAAACTGACTGCTATACCCGAAAGAGCATTTTTCAGATGCAAGAGCTTGAAAAGGGTCTTCATCCCGGCATCTGTCAGGGAAATAGGCCCCCAGGCATTTGCCTTCTGCTCGGAGCTCAGAGAGGTCGTTTTTGAAGATCGGAGCGGAATCAAAATGGCAGAGGATGCCTTTGCGTGGTGTGATAAACTATGAGATACAGAGATCTTGGAAAAACAGGGCTAAAGGTATCTGAGATCGGCTTCGGGACGATACCGATACTAAGCGGGAATGTCCCTGTGCTGCCCGAATACTTCAGCCCCGATCTTGACGAAGCTGTAGAGATCATGATGCACGCATACAGGATGGGATGCAATCTCTATGATACTGCAATACCCGAAGAATACGGAGATGCGGAATACAAGCTGGGAGTGTTTGCCGAAAAGGCCGGCAGGGAAAACCTGATAATCTCAGATAAGGCTCGTTTTATGGACGGCAACGATATGTTCCGCGAAGTGCTGCGCTCGGCGGAGACACTGGGTACAAAGCCGGATATATATTTTGTCCATCAGGTCGATGAGAAAAACGAGGATGAGGTCTTCAGCAGATACGGAGCTCTGGATGCTCTGTGCGATCTGAAAAAAGCCGGGATGATAAGATACACCGGCATCGCTACTCACTATTACAGCATCTGCCGGCGGGCGGCTCTTGATGAGAGGGTAGATGTTATTCAGACCAGCGGCAATATCCTTGAGCGCGGCATTATGGACCGTATCAGTGAAAACAACAATAATTTTGCAGACAAGGGGATCATCCTCAACAAGGTCTATGCGGCAGGCTGTCTGCTGAGCGTATTTACACCCTCAGAGCTGATTGGCGGAACTCTTCACTGGCCATTCTCGTCTGCGCTGATAGGCATCGGGACAAGAGAGCAGGCCGACGCTGCATTAACAGAATATCCGCCATGTGATTTCACTTCCGAACAGGTTTCAGAAAGGATCGCAGAGCATTACCGGCCGATAAAATGCACCAGATGTCAGCGGTGTATATGCCCCAGGGGGCATGAGATCCATCTCCTGCTGAGACAGTATAATTACTTCCATCTCGGAAAGCGCTATTGGGCGATGAAAAAGATGAGAATGAATATCGACGAGGTCTATGAAAGCTGCCGGAGCTGTACGGATATGGCCTGTATGAAGGAATGTCCGCAGAAGCTGATGATCCCGGAGATGATCGGGCTCATATATGATATGACGAGATAGGAAAGGGCGCGGTATTCCGTCTGACAAATCTTTATCGTTCCGGCCTCCCGGAATGAAATAAGCCCTCGCCCGAAAGCGATCCCGTCTGATTGAAAAAAAGAAGGCCGGCTCCGTTTTATCCTTCGGAGCCGGCCTTTTTATGCTTTTTCAGCTTTACTTTCTCTTCTTGAATACTACCATTGCTGCTGCGGCTGCTGCAATAACTGCTGTGCCTGCTGCAATACCTGCTGTTGCGCCGGTCTTGGGAGAGCTGTCCTTTTCGGGAGCCACATCAGCCTCAGCTACAAACTCTGCTGTGATAGTAACATCAGCCTTCGGCATTGCGATCAGATACTGACCCTGATCGTTGATGGCGATCTGCTCGCCGTTCATCATTACCTTGCCGACCTTGAAGCCTGCGTTCGGAGCCGCTGTGATAAGAACAGTGTCTTCTGCGGCAGCCTCCTGCTTGTCAGCCGAAACGGTGCCGTTTGCGGGCTGCTCGACTGTGATCTTATACTGCTTCTCAGCAAACTCTGCTGTGATCCTCAGCGGGAATTCCTCAGGAGCAGGTACAGCCATAAGATATCTGTCCTGATCGTTGATAGCGATCTGCTGTCCGTTTACGAACACCCCTACGACCTCGTAGCCCTCGTCGGGTTCTGCGATGATCTCTATCGCATCTTCTTCAGGGATGCGCTCATATCCGATAGTGCCGTTCGCAGCGGTCTCGATCAGTATGGAATTCTTTGCAACGAAATCTGCTGTGATCACGATGCTGTCAAGGCCTTCATAGGCATCAAGGGCAATAACGTACTGATCCTGGTCATTGATCGCGATCTGTTCTCCGTTTACCAGTACGGCGTTAATTACATAGCCCTCATCGGGTACAGCTTTGATCACTACACCGTCATGAGCCTCTGTATACTCTGCCTCAACAGTGCCGTTAGGAGCCTGAACGACCTTGAAAGCGGTTTCGGATTCGCTCCCTCCTTCTGATGCCGAAACAGAGATGACCGAGCCGACATTGTACTTCTGCCCGAGGATAGAGCCTGCGCCGAATACGAGTGCGAGTGCAACAACCGAAGCTGTGATATTCTTCCATACTTTTGTCTTAACCATTTTAATCGTCCTCCTGATTATTATTTAATTCTTTTGTTTCATATTGTCATGTCTGTGCGTTTGACCGGGTCTTCTTTAGGAAATCTGTCTGTTTAGCATCGAGCGTAAACATCGTTCATGTTCGTGTGTTTTGTGAGCCATCAGTATTTTTGTACTCATGTTTCTGTTCTCCTTTTTGTTTCATTTTTTTGTTGTTTCTCTTGCTGTGATTACATAATACAGCATTTCAGGCCGGAATGCAATAGATAATTATACGCAGATCTGTAGTAAAAACTACACTTCAGCTCTACTCTGTCGTTTACACTACATATTTTCTGCGAATTGTAGTATAACTGCTCCGCGTACCGCCCATTTGCGGGCATATCCTGCTGCGGGTATATTTTTACTGTTTGCGGCAATACTATCAGTAAATGCGGAGCGCTGAGCTCGGCTGAGGATAGGAGCTGTCATGCAGTATAACAAAGTCGAGATAAGCGGGGTCAACACCTCGGATCTTATCGTCCTGACAGAGAAGGAAAAGACAGAGCTGCTGAAAAAAGCCCGTAAAGGAGATAAGTCTGCACGGGAAACACTTATAAAAGGGAACCTTCGGCTGGTGCTGAGCGTACTCCAGCGCTTCGCCGGAAGGAGCGATCAGCCGGATGATCTTTTTCAGGTCGGTGTTATCGGGCTGATAAAGGCAATAGACAACTTCGATGTTGATCTGGATGTAAGGTTTTCGACATACGCCGTGCCGATGATAGCAGGAGAAGTCCGGCGTTATCTGAGAGATTTCAGATCTCTCCGGGTCACCCGCTCAATACGCGATACTGCCTATCGGGCTATGCAGGCCAGGGATGAGCTTATGAACGAGACAGGACGTGAGCCGGATGTCGATGCCGTCGCGGAGAAGATCGGCGCCGACAGAGCAGACGTTGTTACTGCGCTGGAATCGGTCAGCGATCCTGTTTCGCTTTTTGAGCCTGTCTACTCCAATGAGGGAGATGCCCTCTATGTCATCGATCAGCTCGGAGACGGCAGCAGCGCCTCTGACTGGCTTGGCGAGCTTACCGTCAAGGATGCTATCAAAGGCCTTCGCCAGCGGGAGAAAAACATCCTTTATCTCAGGTATTTCCGCGGCCGAACACAGACAGAAGTCGCCCGGAGCATCGGCATCTCTCAGGCGCAGGTCTCCCGATTGGAGAAAGCAGCGTTGGATCGGATCAAGGAACAGCTTTGAACTGCTGCCCGCATTAAGCGGGCGGCAGTTTTTTATATTTGTATTTGACTTTGCTGAGAGAATGTGATATAATAACTATGTATATTGTTTAGCAGTTCCGCTGCTTATTACGGAGTGATGTATAATGTCAAAAAGATTTCTTATGGGCAACGAGGCTATCGCTCTCGGCGCGATCCATGCGGGAGTCAATGTGGTTTCCGGTTACCCCGGCACACCCTCCACCGAGATTCTGGAGACCGTTGCCAAAAACAATAAGGACAGAAATATCTATGTTGAATGGTCGGTCAATGAAAAGGCCGCTCTGGAAGTCGCTGCCGGTGCCGCATACTCAGGCGCACGCGCACTTGTGACAATGAAACAGGTAGGGCTGAATGTGGCCTCCGACCCGCTGATGAGCCTTGCTTATGTGGGAGTAAAGGGAGGTATGGTCGTAGTCTCTGCCGATGACCCGGGCCCTATATCCTCCCAGACTGAGCAGGACACCAGACATTTCGGACAGTTTGCCAAGCTGCCTGTTTTCGACCCATCCTCTCCCGAGGAGGCCTACGAGATGATACAGGATGCCTTTGAGCTCTCCGAGAAGTATGGTACTCCTGTCCTTTTCAGACCGACAACCAGAGTGGACCACGGCTGCGCCTCCGTCGAGGTGCGCGACAGCTTTGAGCCTAACAAGCCTGAGGGCTTTGTAAGAGATACAAAGCGCTGGGTCATCTTCCCGAGAGCTTCCTATCTCAACCATATCAAGCTGGAAAAGCGCGACCCTGTCCTCGGTGACGAGTTTTCCTCCTACCGCTTCAATAAGCTCAGCGGCTCCGGAAAGATCGGTATAGCTACTCACGGTATCAGCTATGCTTATACCTGCGAAGTGCTTAACGGCTCCGGGAGCGAATATAAACTGCTGAAGATCTCGACACCTAACCCTTTTCCGGAGAAGCTGGCTCTTGAATTTCTTGATGGTCTTGAAGAGGTCGTCTGCATCGAAGAGCTTGACCCTGTGATCGAGCGTGCCCTTACATATATCATCGGCAAGCACCACCTTAACGTTACTGTTCACGGCAAGCTGGACGGCGCTGTTCAGCCTGCCGGAGAGAATACTGTCGAATCTGTCAGGGAAGTGCTGTCCAGATTTATGGACACAAAGCCCTGCGATGCCGTATCAGCCCAGGCTCCGGAGCTCCCTGTCAGGCCGCCTGTCCTTTGCGCCGGATGCCCGCACAGAGCTTCCTTCTATGCAGTAAAACAGGCCGCCAAGGGCAAAAAGGCTGTTTTCGCCGGAGATATCGGCTGCTATACTCTCGGCAACGCTATGCCGCTGGATATGGTCGATACCTGCCTCTGCATGGGCGCTGATGTTACCATCGCGCAGGGCATCCGCCGTGTCGATCCGGATACGGTTTGCTTCTCCTTCATCGGCGATTCAACATTTTTTGCCTCCGGTATGACCGGCGTGGTGAATGCTGTTTATAACCAGACGGATATAATCCTCATCGTCCTCGATAATTCCACTACCGCTATGACCGGGCATCAGCCGCATCCCGGAACAGGTGTAACGATGATGGGGGATGTCTGCGCTAAGGTCTCTATCCCCAAGATACTTGAGGCTGTCGGCTGCACGATGGTCCGGACAGTAGACCCTCTCGATCTCGCGGCTGCCGAAGCCGCTGTCTCCGAGGCTATGGAGATGAAGGGCGTTAAAGCGATAATAATGAAGTCGCCCTGTATCGCGGTGACAAAACCGGCCAAGCTCTATTCTGTTGATGAGAAAAAGTGTATTGGCTGTAAGAAGTGTATCCGCGAGCTCGGCTGCCCGGCCATAGTTCTTACAGACGGCAGACCTGCCATCGAGTCCTCGCTCTGCTACGGCTGCGGAGTCTGTGCTCAGGTGTGCCCCGTAAACGCCATAGGGAGGTAATGATATGAATAATACACTTTTATGCGGTGTCGGAGGGCAGGGGACTGTTCTTGCCTCCAAGCTCATAGCCTTTGCCGCTATGGAACGCGGCGAGAATGTCCGCACCAGCGAGACTATCGGAATGAGTCAGCGCGGAGGCTGCGTAGTATCTCATGTCCGCGCAGGAGAGAATATAGATTCCCCGATGCTCCCAAAGGGCTCCGCAGATGTTATCATCGCATTTGAGCCCGCCGAGGCTGTAAGAAATATCAGCTATCTTAAAAAGGGCGGCACTGTTATCGTCAATAAAAAAGCTGTAAAGCCGGTTACAGCTTCGCTTATCGGTTCTGCCTATGACGGCTCCGAGGCCCTTGCTTATCTTGAAGAAAATGTCGAAAAGCTGGTCATCATCGACGGAGACGATATCTGCGAGAAGTGCGGCTCCCCCAAGGTGCTGAATATCGCGCTGCTGGCTGCCGCTGCTAAATCCGGGGCTCTCGGGATGACTGTCGATGAGCTGAAAAATGCCATTGTAAAACGTATCCCCGAAAAGTTCCACGAGCTGAACCTAAAAGCTGTAGAGCTGGCATAACATTATGCCCTATTGCATTTTCGGCAATTATGTGTTATAATAATATGATACCATTATTGACAGAAGGATAGTAAAAATGGCAGTTATCAGAACTGAAAAGCTCAGCTTTGTCTACGGCGAGGGGACTCCCTTCCGGAAGGTCGCGGTGGATAATGTCGATCTTGAGATAAATGAAGGCGAGTTTATCGGCATCATCGGGCATACAGGCTCCGGAAAATCAACGCTGATACAGCACTTCAACGGCCTCTTGAGACCTACTTCCGGCGAGGTCTATATCGACGGCGAAAAGCTCTGGGACGATAAAAAAAAGCTCCGGGATATCCGCTTCAAGGTCGGGCTGGTGTTTCAGTATCCCGAATATCAGCTGTTTGAGGAGACCTGTTATAAGGATATTGCATTCGGCCCGAAGAATATGGGCCTATCTGAGGATGAGATAGATAAGCGTGTACGCGAAACGGCTCAGCTCGTCGGCCTGAAGCCCGAGCTGCTTGAAAAATCTCCCTTTGAGCTTTCCGGAGGGCAGAAGCGAAGAGTCGCTATCGCTGGAGTAATGGCTATGGAGCCAAAGGTGCTTATCCTCGATGAGCCTGCCTCAGGCCTTGACCCGAAAGGCCGCTCCCAGATATTGGGGCTTATCAGAGAATATCATAAGGAAAAGAAAAACACGGTCATGCTGGTCTCGCATTCGATGGAGGATGTAGCGAAACACTGCACTAAGATCCTGGTAATGAATAATGCTTCGATCTATTGCTATGACACTCCCGCCAACGTTTTCCACCGCTCCTCCGAGCTGGAAAGTATGGGGCTGGCCGTTCCGCAGATCACAAGAGTATTTGACCGCCTGAAAGCTATGGGCGCGAATATCAATGACGATGTTTATACCGTCGGATACGGTAAAGACCTGCTTTGCCGTATGCTTTCTGATAAAGGAGGGCAAACCCCAGATGACAATTAAACGACAGATGTCCGAGACCTATGTAGTCGCGGCGATCCTTGCTTCTGCCGGGGGATTCCTTGACGCTTACAGCTATATCGTCCGAGGGCACGTTTTTGCCAACGCCCAGACAGGTAATATCGTTCTGCTCGGTATGCGCTTCTTTGAACGCGATTGGCTGGGCTGTGCAAAATATCTTATGCCGATACTTATGTTCGTCGCCGGAGTCCTGCTTGCCGACAGGCTGAGGGTAAAGCTCAAGGATTCCAGCCTGCATTGGCGGCAGTATATAATATTGATCGAAGCTGTCACTCTCGTCGCTGTGACTTTTATCCCCGTCGGGGGGCGGTTCAATATAATCGCCAATACGCTCATATCCTTCGTCTGCTCACTGCAGGTCGAGAGCTTCCGGAAAGTCCATTCCATCAGCTTTGCGACGACTATGTGTACCGGAAACCTCCGCACCGCCACAGAGCATATATCCCTTTACCGCACAGAAAAAGACCCTGAGCATCTTTCCTCCGCTATGAAGCTCTACGGCATCATCCTGTTTTTTATCATCGGTGTCATAATCGGTACCCTGATGTGTACCGCCCTTGAAAGAGCAGGCCTGATCTTTGTCGTCGTTCAGTTGATCGCTGTGTTCATACTGATGTTCATCGACGTCGAGAAACTGGAAAGCGAAGCGCCGTCCCCGGACACAAACAGCTCTGAGGATCCCGCAGACAAAAACGAGTGATTTATTACTTTGCCTAAACAAAAGGAGAATGTACCTTGCTAAAGGATATTACTATCGGGCAATATTTCCCGGGGAGATCCCCGATACATAAAATGGATTGCCGCGTCAAGCTGATCCTGACTATCGTTTTCATCGTAATGCTCTTTATTTCAGGGAATATGATCGGCCTCTATGTAGGCGTAGTGTTTACCCTCGTTACCTATCTTATCTCTGGCATACCCTTCCGTATGATCCTGAAGAGCCTGCGGCCTATCCTTCCTATCGTTATCTTCACCTCGCTTCTGAATATCTTTTTTATCAGGACAGGTGATATACTCTGGGAGTGGAAGTTCTTAAAGATAACTGATAACGGTGTCCGTACAGCGATATTTATGACGATCCGTATCGTATGCCTTATCGTCGGCAGCTCGCTGCTGACCTATACTACTTCGCCTATCGACCTGACAGACGGCATTGAGAGACTGCTCTCACCTCTGAAAAAGATCAGGGTGCCGGTGCATGAGCTGGCTATGATGATGACCATAGCCCTGCGCTTTATCCCGACACTTATCGAGGAAACAGATAAGATAATGTCAGCGCAGAAGGCAAGAGGTGCAGACCTGGAGACCGGAGGCCCTATCGCCAGAGCAAAGGCTCTGATACCTATACTTATCCCGCTTTTTGTCTCTTCTTTCAGAAGAGCAGAAGAGCTGGCTCTTGCAATGGAATGCCGCTGCTATCACGGCGGCGAGGGCAGGACGAGGATGAAGCAGTTGAAGCTGCATCTGGTTGATCTTATCGCTGTCTTCTATGTTGCAGCCTTCTTTGCGGGAGTTATCGTTACTAATATATTGTTTAAGGCGGTCACCTGATGAGAAATCTTTTGGTAAGACTAAAATATAACGGCGCCGCCTATCACGGCTGGCAGCGTCAGAACAATGCTTCAACAGTCCAGCAGACAGTAGAGCAGGCGCTTTCAGCTCTGCTGGGGGAAACAGTCGCTGTAAACGGCTGCTCCCGGACAGACGCCGGAGTTCACGCAAAAGATTATTGCCTAACATTTCAGACAGAAAAGCCTATACCCCCTGCCGGATTGATCGCCGGCCTCAATGATAAGCTGCCTCAGGATATCGCAGCCTTTGAATGTAAGGATATGCCTGAGAGCTTCCATGCCAGATTCAGTTGTATCGGCAAGGAATACCTCTATGAAGTGCTGAACAGCACCCTGCGGGATCCTTTCCGCAAAGACACAGCTCTGGTCTGGAAATATCCGATAGATGCAGAGCTTCTGGACAGAGAAGCCAAGAGCTTTATAGGAGAACACGATTTCAAGGCGTTTTGCAGCGCCGCTTGCGATAAGGAAAACACAGTCCGCGAGATATATGCTTTCGATGTAAAGCGCCGGGGAGATACTGTCTGCTTTACTGTCTCCGGCAGCGGTTTTCTGTATAATATGGTTCGGATAATGGTCGGGACACTTCTCTATATAGGGGAAGGAAAGCTGCCGCAGGGCTGCATCCCGAAGATCATTGCCTCACGGGACAGGACCCTTGCAGGGATAACTGTCGAGCCGCAGGGCTTGTATCTGAACAGAGTTTTTTATGATAAAGGGAAGATGAGTTTTGAAGGATAAAGATAAAGAATCGCTCTCTCCGATGGAGCGGGAGGCCAAGAAGCGTTCTGCGGGTGTCGGCCAGGAAAGGCGCCGACTTATCCGCCATACTCAGAATGAACGCTCCGGAGACCTTACTCCTGAGGAGATAGAAGCAAGGATACGGGCTTTCTCCGAGAAACCCGAAAAAAAACGTCCCCCCGATCACATCTTCGAGCCGGATGATGCCGGGTCTGAGAAGAAGCGATCCCACAGAAGAAGATCTGCCCGGAAGGAGCAGCCTGCCGAGGAGCTCGTGAGCCGCGAGTTTACAAAAGAGATCAAAGAAAAGCCTAAAAAGGAAAAGCTAAAGCCCGCAAAAACCAAAACAGCTTCTCAAGAACGCAGAAAAAGAGTCGAGCCCCCCAGGTCTGCTGACCCGGAGCCGGAGAAGCCTGATTTTCTCAAAGAGGAAGAGCCTATCGATATGGACGACTTCCGCAAGGCGAGAAAAAAGCTCAAGATGCGTAAGAGAATGAAGAGGCTGATAATCGTTCTTGTGCTGGTCATCATCGCTGCAGCAGTATATTTCACCAGAGGCCTTTGGGTCCCGAAACTGGAGGGCATCCTCGATAAAAAGCACGATACTATCGTCAATGAAGCCGGTCTTGTCCATTCAGGCAATTTCCCGCTGGTCATCGATGATAGGAGCGTTTCCCAGCTTTCACGTATCGACGGCAACTTTGTTACCGTTGACGGCGGACATCTGCTTACTTATGATACCAACGGCAAGCTCCGGGATACAGCCTTCCATAGTTTCGGAAACCCGATGATCCGCTCGGCCGGAAAGAGAATGCTGCTTTTCGATCACGGCGGAACAGGTGTCAAGCTCTACGGCAAGACAGGCGAGATCTTCGATAAGCATATCGACGGAACTGTCATCCTCGGAGATATTGCCGAGAACGGTAATGTGCTGGTCGTCTATGAGACGGATAAGTATATCACCAAAGCAGTTATCTACGATAAGAACGGGACTCTGATCTATAACTGGGAAAACGGCGATAAGATCATGGATGCCGCCTTCTCCGACGACGGCAAGAGCTGTGCCTTTACAACATTCTCTGTTTCCGACGGCAAGCTCATATCAAGAGTCACACGCGCAAATATCACCATAAGCGACAGCTTTGTGGTTTCCGACCCGATAGACGGCCTCGTAATCAATGCGAAGATAAACACCGAGGGAAATATTTTTGCTCTTACCAAAGATGCGCTCTACCTTATCTCAGATGCAGGTAATATCCTTGTAAGCAGCAGCTTCGATTATATGCCGGAGCATTATGCTATGAGCAGCAGCTCTGTCTGTGTCTCTGTCAAAGGGTTGGGACATTCCGGCTCTTCGCTCTGTGTGTTTGATGCCGCAGACCTGACCTTGACTCCGGTCCGTCCGGCCAACGATCTGGGTACGGTCAAGCGTATCCGCTGCTTCGACGGGATGACATTCGTCCTCGGCAGTGATAAGCTCAATTGCTATGGCCCGGACGGCAGTGTCATATCGACCGCTGAGCTGTCTGATTCCCATACAGATTTTGTTTACTGCGATGATGCCGTTTATCTCCTCGGGAGATCTGCTGTCAATAAGCTGGTATTCAGGACCTGACGAAGAAAAGGAGACAAAATGTCTTTAGTATTGGATATATCTGTTCCCGTAATAGTTGCGCTTACCGCTTTCATAGGCTACCGCCGCGGCTTTGTCAGGGGAGTAATAAAGCTCTTGGGAACTATAGTTTGCATCATATTCTCCCTTATAGTGTCCGATGCTCTCAGCGGAGCGGTATATAATAATATTGTCGCTCCGGCGCTGGAAAAGAGCCTGACCGGTGAGATGTCGGATTTCGATGTCGCAAAGGATATCAGAAAGTCTATGTCCGAGGCAGGAGTCGAGCTCTCTGTGACTGACGATGAACTGCGTAAGGCATTCAGGGACCCCGGCAGCATATCTGCCGCCTTAGAAAAGGCTGAGCTTAAAAAGGGGCGCTCCGAAGAAGAGGCCGAGAAGGTAAAGCAGGATTCGGAAAAGTATTTCGAGCGGGGCTTTGCCTCAACTCTCCTGGAGAAAGCAGGCTTCAAGGATGCTGATGAGATCGGCAGAAAGCTGGATGTTTCAACAGCGAAGGCTTTTGATCTTATCCGGGCTTTCGCAGGTAAAGACGGTATTAAGGAAGGCGTCCATTACCTCGTATATAATGTTATCGACGGTATGGTGATATCTGTTATACGGTTTGTCCTCTTTGTCATCCTGCTCATCGTAACCGAGATTATCGTTGCGATAATATTCAAACTCGCCGGCGTTTTCGACCATCTGCCCGCCATAAAGAGCGCCAACAAAGCTCTTGGCCTGATGCTGGGCATAATAAAGGGCTTTATCTACGTCGTCCTGCTGGCACTGCTGTTCTCTGCGCTTTGCAAGAACGGAGCTATCGGCGACAGCTCCTCGATAGAGGATTCTTATGTCTTTGGATTCTTCTTCCGGCTCTTCTACTGATCCGGGAGCTCATGCTGTGCAAGGGATGGCCGATCTTGTGCCTTACTCTGCAAACAGATGTATCCAAGGTATCGATCAAATATATAAGTAAACAGAAATAAATTGCTTTTACAGAAAGGAGACTTATACTATGGAACCTGTAATGTGCTCCAGATGCGGCAAAAGACCCGCAGTCGTGTTCATATCATCGCCTGACCCGCAGGATCATTCAAAGAAAAAGCACGAGGCACTTTGCCTTCAGTGCGCCTGTGAGCTGGGAGTCTCTCAGAGCGAGGATTTCAAGAAAATGCTGGGTATCTCCGACGAGGAGATCAAGAATATGACCGATCAGCTTATGGAGCTTAATGACGGCAACGACTTTGAGATGGGCGGCAGCGGCACTATGCCGAACTTCCTCAGCCAGATATTCGGAGGGCTTGCCGGTAATAACAACAGCTCTGATAAGCCTGTTCCCCAAGGAGATTCTCCGGCCGGAGAGCGCGAGATCAGAAGACGGCGCGAGCGAAAGGATAAGAAAAAAGACCTGAAGTTCCTGAACAATTACTGCACAAATCTTACCGAGCGTGCAAGAGAAGGGAAGCTGGATAATATCATCGGGCGGGATAAGGAGATCGAGCGTGTTATCCAGATCCTTTCCCGCAGGCAGAAGAACAATCCATGCCTTATAGGCGAGCCCGGTGTCGGCAAGACAGCCATAGCTGAAGGTATCGCTCAGAGGATAGTTGCCGGGAATGTCCCTTTCAGGATCAAGGATAAGGAAGTATATCTGCTGGATCTTACTGCACTTGTTGCCGGAACACAGTTCAGAGGGCAGTTCGAGAGCCGCTGCAAGGGTCTTGTGGAGGAAGTAAAGAACGAAGGAAATGTGATCCTCTTTATCGATGAGGTGCATAATCTTGTAGGCGCAGGAGACAGCGAAGGCTCCATGAACGCAGCTAATATCCTGAAGCCCGCTCTTTCCAGAGGCGAAGTACAGGTCATCGGTGCGACTACTTTCAAGGAATACCGCAAATATATCGAGAAGGATTCCGCGCTGGAGCGCCGCTTCCAGCCTGTCAATATCCCTGAACCCACTATTGAGGATACAATAGAGGTGCTCAAAGGTATCGCAAAATACTACGAGGGGCATCACAGAGTCCATATTTCTGAGCATTGTCTCAGGATGTGTGCCGTGCTTTCCGAAAGGTATATCAATGACCGCTTTCTGCCGGATAAGGCTATCGACCTTCTTGACGAAGCCTGTGCTGTCGCAAGCATCGGCAGCGGGGAACTTGCGGAATACGATAAGCTCACAGCCGAGCTGAAGAATCACAAGGATCTTGTCAGCGAATATGAGGAGAAGTCTGAACCGGATTACGAAACACTTGCCAAGGAGAAGGCTGAGATTTCCCGCATCGAGAACAGGCTCAAGGAGATCGAGCCTGTTGTTGCGAAACTGAATGTCACAGACGGTGATATATCCAAGGTCATCGAGATGTGGACGGGGATACCTGCAAACAAGATCGTCGAGACTGAATATCAGAAGATCAGGGGCTTGAAGGATGCTATGCTCAAGCGTATCATCGGTCAGGACAAGGCAGTTGATAAGGTCGTCAAGGCGATCAAGCGCTCAAGGGTACAGCTCTCAAAGCGCCGCAGGCCTGCATCGTTTATCTTTGTCGGCCCAACAGGTGTCGGAAAGACTGAGCTTGTAAAAGTCCTTGGAGAGGAGCTTTTTGACGCGACAGAGCCTATAATCAGGATAGATATGTCTGAATATATGGAAAAGCACTCTGTTTCAAAACTGATCGGTTCGCCTCCGGGATATGTGGGATTTGACGAGGCAGGGCAGCTTACCGAGAAGGTGCGCCGCCGCCCATATTCTGTGATCCTTTTCGATGAGATCGAGAAGGCACACCCTGATGTTATGAATATCATGCTGCAGATCCTTGACGAAGGTATGCTCCGTGATTCACAGGGCAGGAGCGTTTCCTTCCAGAATACTGTTATAGTTATGACCTCAAATGCCGGATCGACAGCCAAGGATTCGGGTGTCGGCTTTAACAAAACCGATGCAGAGATATCGGAGGAGAAGGCTATGAAGGCTCTGCGGGATTTCCTCAGGCCGGAATTCCTCGGAAGAGTAGACGAGATCGTTGTGTTTAATCCGCTGACTCAGGCAGATTATCAGAAGATCGCAGCACTTATGCTGGACGAAATGAAGCAGCCTCTGCTTGAAAACGGTGTTACACTTGCTTACGATGAAAAGGCTACGGCACTTATTGCCGAGAAGTCCTTCGGAGGCAAGCTCGGTGCCCGCGATATCAGGCATTATATCCGTGAGAAGGTCGAGGATAAGATCGCTGAGCAGCTTATCGACAGAGGAAGCGGAAGTATCAGTGCTCTCGGACTTTCGGCAGAGAACGGCGAGCTCAGGCTGGATATTTTGTAACTTATGGGTTTGGGCGACTAATAGTCGCCCAAACACCCGGAAAGGAAGATAAAAAATGACCTACAAGGAAGAATTTATCAAATTTATGGTAGACTCCGGCGTACTTACATTCGGAGAGTTCACTCTCAAAAGCGGCAGGAAAGCTCCATATTTCATCAACTGCGGCAACTATAAGACAGGAGAGCAGCTTGCTCGCCTCGGCGGGTTTTATGCCGATTGTATCGTAGATAATAAGATCCCCGTAGAAACCCTCTTCGGGCCCGCATATAAGGGCATCCCCCTTGCAGTATCGGCAGCGGTAGCTTTGGCTACAAAGTATAATGTCAATGTTTCCTATTGTTTCGACCGTAAAGAAGCAAAGGATCACGGCGAGGGCGGTATTTTTGTCGGCAAGACTCTTACCGATAACGAAAAAGTCATCATCATCGACGATGTTATGACCTCCGGTAAGGCTTTGCGTGAGTCCCTCCCAAAGCTGAAGAGTGCCGCAGATGTCGATGTTACAGCTTCCGTTATAACTGTCGATAGAATGGAAAAATCCCTGACTTCCGATAATTCTGCTGTCCAGGATGCATTTTCGGAATTCGGCATCAAGGTCTATTCGATCGTCAATATCAATGATATCATAAAGGCTATCGAGGACGGCATTGTTACCGGCAAGGAATATCTTCCCGCTATGAAACAGTATAGAGCAGATTACGGTGTCGAGTATTGAACCTTAACACAAGATATTGTAACAGTTTTGTAGTAAAATGTAACTATGTTGTTGTTGAAAAAATGTTTAAAGTGAGTATAATAATATTTGTAGAACAACAAGAAAGAGCAAAAGAATGTAACTGCTAAGTTTACTTAGCTCGTTTCATCCTCTCCAAAATTTTTACACAAGCAAGAAGGCAGCCAATAGGTTGCCTTTTTCGCTTTTAGTTAGCTGCTGTATCGTGAATAAATTTAAAACCGTATATCCTGACATCTTTAATGTAAGGATATACGGTTTTTCTTTTATTTCTTTGGATTTTATTCTTCCGCTTCCGGCTCAGCCGGAAAAGAGGCTTCGTTGGATCCATCCTGTTCGGAGCTGTTGTCCTGCTCCTTTGAATTGATCCTTTCAGATGTCTCAGACGCTGTCTTAACATCCTCCCGCCAGTGATGCTTTCTGTGCTGCTTTTTGAGATGACGTACATAGACAGTGTGGATCACCTGCGCCGAGATGATGAATACAACACCGATGATCGCCAGAATGATCTGTGTCTTAATTATTCCGTCAAGTGCAAGCCCGAACATACCCGTAACAGTATCGTGTATGTATTCATTCCTGATGAAGAAGGAGGAGAAGTAATCAGTCTTCTCAAGGATCACAGCAGGAACCAGGAATACACAGGCAGGAACGAGTATCAATACTCCTAACCAGTAGGGAAGATCTCTCGGATGATGGCGATTGATAAATATCATAAGCGCAAACATCACTGCCGCCAGCCCTATACATATCCAGGAACCGATACCCAGCAGATGCGAATACTTGTGTACCGCCTCGGCAGCACCGGTTTTAGAAAGAGTGTAAAGCATCATCGTGTCAAGACGGCTCGTGATCTGCTCGCGGGCTATCTTTACAGTGTTATCAACGAGCTTTTTAAATTCTGAGTTCTTCTTAAGTCCTCTCTCATCGGCATCTTTCTCGATATAGTTCCTTATATTGTCCTCAATAGGTTTGGAATCATAGTTTATCTTCGGCTTTGGTGCATCCGGGTCCGCAAGGTAGGAAAGACAGTCCCGAAGCAGGATATAGGATGACTCATAGAGCTTATCCTTATCAATCTTCTCAGTGTAGACCTCGGGTGGAATACCGGTGGCATTTGAAAGCGATTTGAAGTATACGATCAGTTCATTATACATTGAAACGGAAACTGATTTCTGATCCATTGCCGTCTTGTAGATATCAGCATCCAGCAGAGTGTTTTTTGTGTAGCTGAATACTTCTGCGGCAACAATGAATATGATGGCAAAAAAGGAAAGGACTACCATCGGGATATAGTGGTATAACTTTTTCACTGCTGCACCTCCACATCCTTCCACTCGCGTTTAACGAGATCACAGATAATGGCGATACGGTAATCGCTGAGGCCAAGCATTCCGTTGTTCCAGCAGGTGTAGGCTACAAGCATATCCTCTTTAGAAGGATTGATGTATGACAGGTCTTTTTTGTGGTATGTGACCTTGTCTTTGATGATATATGTCAGCTTGCAGCAAGCGGTGTCTATTACTACGGTATCTCCTATGTTGCAGAGAGGCAGCAGCAGGAAATAGGTGTGGTTATGCCCCGCAAGAACGACTTTCCCGACTCTCCCGATGAAATCCGAGCCGTTGAACCATCCGATGCCTTTCTCAAGAACATCGTTTCTGGTGCCGGCATAGATCGGGATATCTATCATATTGGCATTCTCGCAGGTGAAAGTGCCGTAATAGTCACCGTAGTAGGGGATGATCAGCTTGTGAGTCTTCGGAGAATCATCTTTCTCTGTATTCTCAGAGGGGTCAACGATATCCTTTGTAATGGTAGGCGCATCATCGGGATGATAAATGCTGATCTGTTTTTCTCCTTGGGTCTGGGTGCTGTTTTGATTGAAAACAACTCCGAGATAAGGGCTGATCTTAGAATATGGTTTAAAAAGCGACAGTACGAGTACCGCAGAAACAACTATAAATATCAAAAAAGGTGTGAGAACATAAGTAACTGTTCTCAGCACCTTGTTTGACTTTGAGTGTTTACGGTGACCCGAACTGCGTTTAGAATGAGCAGTCCTATTGTCACTCATATACTATTCTCCGTTATTAGTTCTCTTTGTTCTTCTTAGCAACTACAACGATACCAGTGCCTGCAAGAAGCATAGCTATAGAAGCGATAGCGATAGCAGCATTGCTGTTGTTGGTAGCGATGTCACCGGTGTTAGGTGTAGGATCATCGATAGGTGTAGTCTTGCCCTTGTAGGTAGCGAATACATCGTAACCGAAGTTTGTATCGCTCTTCTTATAGGTGATATCAACTTCAACCTTCTTACCAGCCTCAACCATCTTGTCGAGGATAGCCTGCTTGTCTTCCTCAGACATATCGTGCAGGATCTTGCCTCTCTCTTCCTCAGTCAGAGTAGAAAGATCCTTTTCAGTATACTTCTTAACGATAGTTGCAGCATCTTCGATAGCAGCTACCATATCAGCACGCTGAGCATCGGTGAAATTTTTAGCATTCTCGAAAATGAAATTCTCGAGCTGCTTAACGTTGTGCTCCTGAACACCATTGTTGCGAGCAGCCATGATAACATCGTCAACTGTTGTCTCAGCGGAAGCAGAGAATACCATGGATGCTGCCATAGCAACTGCAAGAACTGCAGCGCTTATTTTCTTTGCAAGTTTCATTTTTATATTCCTCCTAAAGAAATATTTTTATAGATATAAATCCTACGCTATTATTATATCACAGCAGTATTCTGTTTGCAACATTTTTTTTCTGCTGAAATTCAATTTTGTAAAATATGACAACAGATCGCAACTATTTTCGGCACATTTGTCTAAGATTTACAAAATAATAACGACATGAATGGTGTTGTTACCATTTCTATAAGCCTCTTTTACAGTTCTGTCATAGAATTTATTATAAAACTCCAAAATTGTGACTTCCGGTCAGTAATTTTGTAAGATCCTACTTAGCATTATAAATAGTATGCGGATCATCAAAATGTCTCAATTGTAAACAAATTTAAAACATTTCGGAGTATACGTTTTCTTTGGAAACGTAAACGTTTTCATTCAAGACGGGGGGCTTGCAAATTTCAGAAAAATGTGTTTTAATTAAAGCGTAGAGCAAAGAGCTCTTGGTAAACTGAAAACAAAACGAAAGGCGGAATCATTATGAACGTTCAGGTCATCAACGGTCAGTCAATCCCCAATATACCCTGGCAGGATAAGCCCGAGGGCTGCACAGACGTTATCTGGAGATATGATGCTAACCCCATCATCCCCAGAAACCTTCTTCCTACTTCCAATTCTATCTTCAACAGCGCAGTAGTAACCTTTAACGGCAAGTTCGCAGGCGTTTTCCGCGTAGACGATAAGGTCAGAAATATGGAGCTCCATGCCGGATTCTCCGATGACGGTATCCACTGGAATATCGACCCTGACAGGATCGTTTTCGTTCAGGCGGAGAAGTCTACCGAAGAAGTCAATCAGTGGGGCTACGGCTATGATCCCCGCGTTTGCTGGATCGAAGACAGATATTGGGTGACCTGGTGCAACGCTTACGGCTGGAAGCCCACCATCGGTGTCGGCTACACCTACGATTTCAAGACCTTCTATCAGTGCGAGAACGCATTCCTGCCCTTCAACAGAAACGGTGTTCTCTTCCCAAGAAAGATCAATAATAAGTTCGTAATGTTCTCCCGTCCTTCTGACAGCGGCCATACTCCTTTCGGTGATATGTATCTTTCCCAGTCTCCTGATATGAAGTACTGGGGCGAGCACAGACACGTTATGGGGCCTCTCAAGGCTTGGGAGTCCAAGAAGATCGGCGCAGGCCCGATCCCGATAGAGACCTCTGAAGGCTGGCTCTGCTTCTATCACGGCGTTCTTGAAAGCTGCAACGGCTTTGTTTACAGCTTCTCTGCCTGCATCCTTGACAAGGATGAGCCCTGGAAGGTCAAGTATCGCTGCGCAGAATATCTGCTGAGCCCCCAGATGATCTATGAGTGTGTTGGCGACGTTCAGAACGTTACCTTCCCCTGCGCTACTCTGGTTGATGCAGATACCGGCCGCATAGCTATCTATTACGGCTGCGCTGATACCTGCGTATCTATGGCATTCACGACTGTTGATTCCGTCGTTGAATATGTAAAGTCTCATTCCTCCGTTTGAGCAATGGCACTGCTCCGCGGATGAGTGCTGATGGAATAAGAAATGATGAATGAAACAGGCTCCCGGCTGTAAGACGGCCGGGAGCCTCCTTCTTTATTTTACTGTCTCAACTTTGATAAGATTGGTCGTCCCGCTCCTTCCGAGAGGAACACCTGCCGTCATTACCACAAGATCGCCTGATCTTATATATCCGAGCTGTTTTGAGACTTCGATAGCGTGCTCGATGAGCTCATCGGTATTGGTCTTTTCGTCGATCATACCGGGATGCACTCCCCAGGACATATTCATGTGCCGGCAGACGGTCTCGTCTGTTGTGAGCCCGATGATAGGGCAGTCAGGGCGGAATTTCGAGAGCTGTCTGGCAGTTGCGCCGCTCTTGGTAACTGTCATTATAGCCGCAGCGCCGAGATCGTGTGCTGTTGTAACAGTAGCGTGAGAGATAGCTTCGGTGACAGATTCGCTCCTGGAATCCTCCCGCAGACGGAAACGCTTTTTATAGTCGATGTCTTTTTCCGTAGTCTCTGCAATGAGAGCCATAGTCTTGACTGCTTCGGTCGGATAGGCGCCGGCAGCGGTCTCTCCTGAGAGCATTATAGCAGAAGTGCCGTCATAGATAGCGTTGGCGACATCAGTGATCTCTGCTCTGGTCGGGCGGGGATTGGTTATCATAGATTCCAGCATCTGAGTCGCCGTAACGACCTGCTTGCCTGCATTGTAGGCTTTGTGTATCAGATCCTTCTGGATCGCCGGGATCTGCTCAAAGGGGATCTCGACGCCCATATCGCCTCTTGCGACCATGATGCCGTCGGCAGCTTCAAGGATCTCGTCGATATTCTCGACGCCCTCGGCATTCTCGATCTTTGCGATTATGCGGGGATTGCTCCAGCCGAGGCTTTGCGTGAACTTTCTCAGATAGATGACATCAGCGGCAGTGCGGACAAAGGACGCAGCGATGAAGTCAAAGCCCATCTTTGCTCCGAAAGCCAGATCGTCCATATCTGCATCGGAGATATATGGCATAGATAACTTGACTCCGGGAACATTTATTCCTTTATGATCCGAGAGCTTTCCTCCGTGAATCACCTCGCAAAGGATATCTGTGCCGTTGATAGACTTTACGTGCAGCTCTATCACACCGTCGTTTATCAGTATTCTGGAGCCCAGAGACACGTCCTTGGGCAGATGCTCAAAGGTTATTGAAGCTATCTGATCTGTCCCTTCAACATCCCGTGTGGTCAGTGTGAACTCTGCTCCGTCCTTGATATATACAGGCTCATGATCCTTGAAATCTCTCAGCCTTATCTCGGGGCCTTTGGTATCCAGCAGACAGGCGACATTGAGCCCAAGCTCGCTGCTTATCCTTCTGACAGCCTCAAAACGCTGCTTGTGTACCGAATGTTCCGAATGGGAGAAATTGAATCTGGCGACATCCATACCGGAGAGCATAAGCTCCCGCATGACGTTTTCGTCATCGGTAGAGGGGCCTATCGTGCAGACGATCTTTGTCTTTCTCATTACTTTTCCCAGCCTTTCGCCTTTTTTAATATGTTTTATCTTACAGATATATTATAGCTCTTTTTCTTATTCCCGTCAATAGCATTATTCGTAAGTGCCTGACCGATTTGTGCGATTTGCTCCTGCTTGACACACAGCTCCCTCTATGATATAATCAACCTATGAGAGAAGCGCGGAAAGACCGCGCACAAAGGCTTTTATTGGGGGGATAGTGTGAAAAAACAGCTTATGACGCTTGGGGCGGCATTGCTTATGTTTTCGGGCTGCGGGAAGGAATACGGAAAGAAGAGCGGAGCTGTCGATCTTAACAAAGAGCTTGTAGGAAGCTGGAACTGCCAGGGGTTTGAAGCGGCAGGCGCCAGCTACGACTCGGAGAGCTTCAAGCCCTTGTATGGCTATGATATAACAGAATACGCTGTCTTTAAATTCTCAAAGGATGGTACAGGCGCATTTACTGCTTTCGGCGGCGAGGAATACTACGGGTATAAATGGGAGGTCAGCGACGAGATCGTTGATGTGACCTTTGACAATAACCCTGCCGGGCTCACATCTGCAAGAGGGGAATATTCAGATCAGGTACTGACTCTGAAGATGGACCTCCGTGCCATAAGTACTGTCTTTACGCTTGCTAAGGAAGGCTCAGCTTCTTCTCCGGACACTGTAGTGGATGGAGATAAAAGAGAAAAACTCAGAAAGGCAAACGTCAATGCGCGGCTCGTTTACGACGCTGTCAGCGAGACCTGCGCCGAACTCAGGAATGAAGGCAGGGAATATGAGCTATCCATAGGCGAGAGCGGTCTTATAGAGACGGCGGGCATGGGGCATACAGCGATTGAAAGGGCGGTCAAGTCTGCGCTGGATAATGCAGGCGTCTCTTCGGGGTATGTCTGCTGGGAGATAGATATGAATTATAACTGCATCTTTGCGCAATATTCGGAAAACTTCTCCGAAGGCTATGTCGGGCAGTATCCCGATCCAGTGACCGATATCTCCCGGTTCCATGCTCCGGGCAAAAAGATATGAAAAAAAGAGCTGCTTTGCGGAGCAGCTCTTTTTTTATTCAATAATACCCTGAAATGATCTCAGATAAGATCAAGAGCCATCAGGAGGAATATAAGACCTACTATTACAACTGTCATACCGCCGAAGAGCAGCAGTTTTCTGATAACAGATGCGTTTCTGACCTTCTGCTTCTTGTATTCCTCGATAGCATCGGGCTGATATGCGGTGCGCATGGTCTTGTTGCCCATAGTCGGGTTCAGCATATCGTTGATGTTAACGTTGCGGTATTTTTCCTCCATGCTCATCCCTGCGCCGCGGTCGGAAACCTCATAAGGAGAGTCGAGCCTTGTGCGGTCGTAGGTCTTCATGTTGATGTCATCCATCTTGAGGTCTGCGGTCTGCGGAGGAGCCTCTGTATCACCGTTGTTGAAGGCGTGCTTGGTATCGACATCCTTCATGAACTGGTTTCTGCTCTTGTTTGCGCGGAGCATCTGAACAAGAGCGGCAGTGTAGATGTTCTGCTCCTCTTCCTCTTCCTCAGTGACTTCGGTGAGGTTGATGTCTGTGGAATCCTTCGGCATAGCGGACTGATTGTCTTCGATAAGAGTTGTCCGCTTCTTCTTCATGATCTTCGGAGCAACTACCATAGAATCGTTCTCTGCCTGCTCGGAAGCAGCGGGAGCCGGTGCCTGCGGAGCTACACGGGGACGGTCTGTGGAAGGCTTCATAACAGTAGCAGTCTCGCTGGGAGCGCCGGCATTTTCCTTGGTAAGGATGCCGGTGTTCACAGGGCGCTTGATAACTCTCGGAGCTGTTGTTGTAGCGCCGGAGTCTGAAGCAGTAGACTGGAAGGAAAGGGGCTTGCGGGCGGTGAAATCATCATCGTCGTCGAATTTCGGAGCTGTAGTATCGGGCTCGTCGGGGATGACATTATTTTCGTCAGGCTCTTCGAGGATCTCGTCAGCGGAGATGCTGGTAGCAGCCTGATCGAATACATTGCTCTCCACCTTGGCGCTGGTGATAGCCTCGAAGCTCATCATCTTTCCGGTAGAGATATCGAAATATTCGTCGCCGTCCTTGAGAGCGAGCTTCAGCTTGGGAGCTTCGCTGCCGTCCTTGGGAATATTTGCCTGCGGGATCTCGATCTCTTCAAATTCCTCGTTGATATCTATGCCCTTGAGCTCAAGGATGCCGGAGGCGGTGTCGCACTTCATAGCGCCTCTTACCATTTCCTTGAGAGGCAGGAGAATTATCTCACAGAAGGTTACATAGAATGAACGGTAGATCGTCTTACCGGGATCTATCATCTCGGGAGGGAAGCGGTTGTCGAAAAATGTCTCAAACTTATCGGGAGAAGATGTTATCATCGTGTCGATATACTTGGCGAGACGTATCCACAGCTCGTGCTCTTCCATATCGGGATCGTTGATGACGAGCCACATATAGCATCTCAGAAAGCAGTCATAGCAGGTTACATCTCTGAGATTGAGGGCAACGTCGTCTATGTTGAGCGGGACGGTAAAAGCCGGATCGGAATAAGCGAAGCAGCGGTAACCGTTGCTGGCGAGCTTGGCATAAGCAGTCTTCAATGCAGCGGGATCTCTTGAGAACGGAGGCAGAGAATTGAAATCGAACTCCGATTTCAGTACTGCGGTCTCTCCGACAGAAGAAGCCGCAAGAAATTTGTGGTATCTTTTGTCGATCTCAGCCTGCGGTGTGTTTACAGCGACACCGAGAACTCGGAAAGGGTTGCAGGCAAACAGCTCAGTCGCGGTTATGCCGATTTTTTGATTCAGCAACGTGATTCCCCCTTGAAATATGTATTGGTCAATTTTGTTGATTAAATGTTTTTACAAAGATCACTGTAATACTTTAATTATTATAACAAATAAGGCAGCTGAATTTGATAACAAATTGTTGTAATTTTATTGATACTTTGTGAACTTTACAAATTGTCCACAAATTATCGGTGATATTTTTTATAAATTATTTTCAAAACTTATTGCAATTTTCCCTAAAATAGTATATAATATAATAAATATATTATGTGATTTTTACTAATCATGAAAATATAAATAATGAGGAGGTACTTTTTATGGCACTTTTCGGACATAAAAAGAACACTGAAAGCAATACCCCCGCGTCTAAGCCTAAGGCCGTCAATCCGGATGATATCTGGAATTCCGCACCTGCCAGGAGAGTCAAAGCAGACGACGGGACTACTGTTTTCATCAAGGAAAGCAAGCACGACGAGCTGAGACCGGAGCAGGTCGGCCCCAAGGCTATAGATCCGGATACCATTAAAAAGAAAATGGCTGAGCTGGAAAAGGAGCTGGAGGAACAGAAGAACAAGCCTGTTATGACTCCCGCCGATTACGATACCAACCCTATCGCCCAGACAGAAGTCTCTGCGGCGCAGGATGAGTTCGAGGCTCAGTATAAGATCGAGCATGAGCGCTTTGTCGCTTCTCATGAAAACAAAGATATCGATTCCGCTAACGCTTCAGGCGTCGAGGATAAGATCACCAGAATGGTGGACGAGGTCGAGGCCAGAGCTAAAGCCAGAGATGCGATGAATCTCGATATCGAGCACGTAAAGCAGGGAGATCTCGACCGCAAAATGTCTGAGCTGGGCGTCGCAAAGGATGTAACACAGGATGCCGAGTATCAGAATATCGACAAGGTCAAGCAGTCAGAGCTCGATAAGGGTATGTCCGAACTGGGTGTCGCCAAGGATGTCTCCAAGGATAAAGAGTATAAGAACATCGCTTCTGTAAGCGACGACCTCCTTGCTAAGAAGACCGAAGAATTCATGCAGCAGTACGGCGACAGAAAAAAGCAGGACTGACTGCACAAACCTTATATTATAAATTCTGTCAGGAGAGATGGTTTTGATAATAAATGTTGATAACCCGGTAATCAGTTATTCGGATAAGGGCAAGCCTTTTCAGTATGATAAGATATTCTATGCTACAGTTGAGCCCTATATCCTTGAATTCAAGAATTGCAGGCTGGATAAGCTGACCGAAGAAGATGCAGCCAGATGCCTTGCACGTATCTTCAAGAAAATGGAGGTCAACGGTGTCCCGGTGCTTGAATTCTTTAAGGCAGACCTCGATAAATGGAAATCTCAGGGGCAGACACAGTATCAGATCACTACAAAGCTGGCTGAGCTGATCGCCAAGGATATTTTCTGCTGCTTCGATAAGAATCTCTATGACGAGAACGATGAGTTCGCTGTCTGCGACAGGCTCTATTGCATCGTCAAGGATAACGAGAAGGATTATATCTACTGCGACAGCATGATCAAGGAAGGAAAGCTGGGAAGAAAGAAGCCTTCTCCCGAAGCAGAGTATTTCGCCGAGCTCATGAAGTTCAATGAGCAGGGCAAGCTCCCCAAGGCAAAGGATAAATACTGATTCAGCAGTATACTATTTATTAAGGAGAGATTCCGATGGTCGTTATTGAAATGGAAAACGGTAAAAAAATGAAAATAGAGCTCTATCCAGAGGCTGCGCCGATAACTGTCGCTAACTTCGAGAAGCTGGTAAAGGAAGGCTTTTACGACGGGCTCATCTTCCACAGAGTCATTGAAGGGTTTATGATCCAGGGCGGCGACCCTATGGGCACCGGCTTCGGAGGCTCAAAGGATAAGATCAAGGGCGAGTTCATGCAGAACGGTGTTGCAAACCCGGTAAAGCATACAAGAGGCGTTATCTCCATGGCGAGATCCATGAACCCCAACTCCGCAAGCTCCCAGTTCTTTATCATGCATAAGGATACACCTTACCTCGACGGGCAGTATGCCGCATTCGGAAAGGTAGTCGAAGGGATCGAGGTAGTTGACGAGATCGCAGTGTGTGAGACCGATGCCAACGATAAGCCTCTAAAGCCCCAGGTAATTAAAAAGGTAACTATCGAATAATATCAAAGACGTCCGCTAGGGCGTCTTTTTTCGCTTTGTCATTCTGCACAAACAGAAGCCCCTCGATTTGTCTATCCCGACATTGTATAAAACAGATAGTTTTTGCATCGCGTTATTGCAAAAGTCTATACAATGTGTTATAATAAAAGCTGGGGGGGATTTGACATTATCCCCTAAGATCGGAGGAGTGTATATGAAAATGGTCTTTATCGGCGCAGCCCATGAAGTTACAGGAAGCTGCACCTATATAAATGCCTGCGGGAAAAATATCCTTGTTGATTTCGGAATGGAGCAGGGAATCGACGTTTACGAGAACGCTCAGGTGCCTACCTCGCCCTCGAATATTGATATGGTGCTGCTGACTCATGCTCATATCGACCATTCCGGGCTTTTGCCTCTTCTTTATGCCGGAGGCTTCAAAGGGGAGATACACTGCACTGCTGCGACGGCTGACCTTTGCGCGATAATGCTGAGAGATTCCGCGCATATCCAGGAATTTGAGTCGGAGTGGCGCTCCCGCAAGGCGAAAAGAAAAGGGCAGGATCAGGTCGAGCCGCTTTATACGATAAATGATGCCGAGGGAGCGATAAAGCTGCTTGTCCCGCACCCGTACGACGAAGAGATCGAGCTCAGCAAAGGCATCAGGATCAGATTTGTCGATGCCGGGCATCTGCTGGGTTCATCCAGCATAGAGCTGTGGCTTACGGAAGGCGAAGAGACCCGTAAGCTCATATTCTCAGGTGATATAGGCAATAAGCATCAGCCTCTGCTGAGAGATCCTCAGTTCCTGCATGAGGCCGATTATGTAGTTATGGAATCCACTTACGGCACCAGGCTCCACGATCGCCCCGAAGATTATGCCTCGGCACTGGCAAAGGTGCTGCAGCGCACTTTTGACCGGGGCGGAAATGTAGTCATCCCCTCCTTTGCTGTCGGCAGGACACAGGAGATGCTCTATTTCATCCGTCAGATCAAGGAGCAGGGCCTCGTTTCCGGGCACGACGGTTTTCCGGTGTATGTTGATTCTCCGTTGGCGATAGAAGCCACAGAGATTTTTATGCGCAATAAGAGCTCGTGCTTCGATGAGGAGGCTATGAGATATGTCAACAGCGGGGTCAATCCGCTGAAATTCGATGGGCTGAAGCTGGTAGTCACCAGCGATGAATCCAGAGCCATAAACTTTGACCGCACACCGAAGGTCATAATCTCCGCCAGCGGTATGTGCGAGGCCGGAAGGATCAAGCATCACCTGAAGCATAACCTCTGGAGAGCTGAATGTACCGTTGTTTTCGTCGGATATCAGGCCGCTGCGACACTGGGAAGATCTCTCTGCGAGGGCGCTAAAAGAGTCAAGCTCTTCGGAGAGGATATCGGAGTTTCTGCCGAGATAACTATCCTTGCAGGAGTCAGCGGGCACGCTGACAAGGCCGGTCTGGATGAATGGATCAGTCATATCAACAGCCCTCAGAAGGTGTTTGTCAATCACGGCGAGAGCGCTGTTGCTGACGTGTATACTGCGCATCTCCGCGACGACCTCGGACTCGATGCCTATTGCCCCTACAGCGGAGCAGAGTTGGATATCCTGACAGGAGAATTCAGGAATGTCGAGCCGATTCAGATTACCCGCGCTGCCAAGCCCTCGACAGCTTACCAGAGGCTGCTGGCTTCTCTCGACCGTCTGAGCGCCATAGTTCAGTCCAGCAAAGGGCTTACAAACAAGGAGCTTGGAAAGATGGCGGATACTATCGCCAATCTTTGCTCGAAATGGGGGTCTTGACCGGCCATGGCCTATATAGTCAGAGAGATATTGCATTCTGATGATGCTGCTGTGGAGCGGGTCATCCGCTCATGCCTGATCGAATTTGGCGGAGACCATGAAGGAACAGCCTGGGCAGACCCGATGCTGGGACGCTTTTCAGAGGTCTATGCTCCGGAAGGCAGCCGCTATTGGGTCGCCTGCGAGCAGGAAAGCGGAAAAGTCGTCGGCGGAGTCGGAGTCGGCCCGTTGGATGAAGAAGGCCTGTGCGAGCTGCAGAAAATGTATCTCCTGCCCGAGGCCAGAGGACAGGGCCTGGCCGGCATCCTTATGGAGCTGGCGCTTTCCTTTGCCAAGAACCATTATAAAAGGATATATCTTGAGACCTTGCCGAATATGACAGCCGCACAGCACCTCTATGAACGCTTCGGATTTGACCGAATCTCCGAGCCTGCCGCAGCTACCGGGCATTTCGCCTGCGATGTAAGATATATCCGCGATCTTTGATATCCCGAAAGGAGAACACAGAATGAAAAAGCTCAATTGCACAGCGATCAACAAAAGAGTACAGAAGAACGCTGCCTCATTTATAAGGCGCTGCGAGGAGGATTACAGGCTCCAGATCGAGACCGTTGCCGATTCTATAGCCGAAAGCCGCGCAGCGAGACCGATAATCCTGCTGGCTGGGCCTTCAGGCTCCGGCAAGACCACAACTGCTCTCCGCCTTGAAGAATACCTCGACAACGCCGGACTTGAGACCCATACTATCTCTATGGATAATTATTTCCTTACTCTTGACGAGAATAGCGCCGAGCGCACCGAGGACGGTTCCATAGACTTTGAGTCTCCTTCCAGACTGGATATAGAGCTGCTGAGCGAGCATATGTATAAGCTCTCGCGCTGCGAGCCTATCGATATCCCTACCTTCGATTTCGCCCACCAGTGCCGCGGTACCGAGACTAAGCGCCTTGTGCGCAAGCCTGATGAAATGGTCATTTTTGAGGGTATTCATGCCCTTAACCCCGCTGTTACGGGCGACCATTCCGAGATAGCGAACCATATCTATGTCAGTGTCAGAACAAGGTTGGAGACCAAGGATGAACGTCTCCTGCACCCCTCTCATCTGAGACTTATGCGCAGGATAATCCGCGATAAGCTCTTCCGGGGGAGAGACTGCATAGGCACTATGGAGATGTTTGCCTCTGTCGAAAGGGGAGAAGATAAATACATAATGCCCTACAAGCGCTTCTCGCAGTATTCGATAAACACCTTTATGCCCTATGAGCCTTCGATCTATAAGAACTATCTCCTCGACGACCTCAGACACGCACTGGAGATCGGCTATGAATTCCCTGACCTCGCACTGATGACTGAGATACTCGAATATCTCGAACCGGTCTCGATAGACGATGTCCCTGAGACTTCGCTGGTTCGGGAATTTGTAGGCGGAAGCAGATTCGATTACTGACCTGTCCTCCGGCTCAGGCTACAGCTCCCGCTTTCAGAACAGCAGACAGGCTGCGTTCTTCAGCAGATCAAACTGTCAGAAGCATATCTCCCGGCCTTTCGGGAGATATGCTTCTTTGCTGTGCGGCAGGGAAAAATTGTGCCTAAATTGAAAATTTTTCTTTTCCGACTTGATTTTTGCAGGCGTTTATTATATAATAGAAACGGTGGGTCGTTAAAACTTTAACGGAACGGCTCGCAGGTCAGTTATCTATTCGGGTCTCCCGAAAATTTATAATGAGAGGATGTCACAATTATGGCAGGTTTGAACAAAGTTTCGGTCGATGACATTAACGTTAAGGGCAAGAAGGTGCTCGTAAGAGTAGACTTCAACGTTCCGCTCAAGGACGGAGTTATCACTAACGATAACCGTATCACAGCGGCTCTGCCTACTATCAATAAGCTGGTCGCTGACGGCGGCAAAGTAGTTCTTTGCTCCCATCTCGGCAAGCCCAAGAACGGCCCTGAGGATAAATTCTCCCTCGCTCCCGCAGCCGCCAGGCTCGCTGAGCTCGTAAAGTGTAAGGTAACATTCGCTAAGGACGATAATGTTGTAGGCGAGAATGCAAAGAAGGCTGTTGCTGAAATGGCAGAGGGCGAGATCGTAGTTCTCGAGAATACACGTTTCCGCGGCAACGAGGAGACCAAGAACGGCGAAGAGTTCGCTAAGGAACTGGCTGATCTCGTTGACGATCAGGTATTCGTAATGGATGCTTTCGGTTCTGCTCACAGAGCTCATGCTTCTACAGCCGGCGTTACCAAGTTCGTTAAGGAGACCGCTGTCGGCTATCTTATGCAGAAGGAGATCAACTTCCTCGGCAACGCTGTTGAGAATCCTGTTCGTCCCTTCGTTGCTATCCTGGGCGGTGCTAAGGTAGCTGATAAGCTCAATGTTATCAACAACCTTATCGAGAAGTGTGACACTCTCATCATCGGCGGCGGTATGGCTTACACCTTCCTGAAGGCTCAGGGCAAGGAAGTCGGCACATCCCTCGTTGACGACACTAAGATCGACTACTGCAAGGATATGATCGAGAAGGCTGCCAAGGCCGGCAAGAAGCTGCTCCTGCCTGTTGATACTACTATCGCTGCTTCCTTCCCTGATCCTATCGACGCTCCTATCGACGTTGAGGTAGTTGAAACTATCCCTGCTGACAAAATGGGACTTGATATCGGAACAAAGACCGCAGAGCTCTATGCTGAGGCTGTAAAGAGCGCTAAGACCGTTGTTTGGAACGGGCCTATGGGCGTGTTCGAGAACCCTGTTCTCGCTAAGGGCACTATCGCAGTTGCCAAGAGCCTTGCCGAGACTGATGCTACAACGATCATCGGCGGCGGCGACAGCGCGGCTGCTGTTATCCAGCTTGGCTTTGCTGATAAGATGAGCCATATCTCCACAGGCGGCGGCGCATCTCTCGAGTATCTCGAGGGCAAGGTGCTCCCCGGCATCGACGTTATCGCCGATAAGTAATAGGGACATTTCAGCCCCTTGGAGAAGTTATCCTTCGGGGCAGACTTTAAACGGTCTGCCCTGATATTTTTGGAGAGATCTTAATGTTTACTCAATTACCGCTCCGCCTCTTTGCCGACAGCGATGAAGGCATCAAGCTGGGAGAGAAGGGCCTCTTTGAAGGCAGCGCCTGGATTTTCGGGATCATACTTGCCGTCGTAGGGTTGACGCTGATCGTACTTGGTATCAAGGTCGGTAAGGGCTACCGCTTCTTCCCGGAGGAGACAGGCCCAAAGCTGATCGAAGACGAGCTCCCGGAGGCAAATGCCGAGATAATCGAGCGCCGTTCAACGGAAGTCCCCGATTACAGCCCTAAAGGTGAGGGCAAGATAGTGTTCAAGGAAATGCTTATTCGCTTCACCGCAGAGGGCCAGAGCTTTGAGGAGTGGATCAACGATTCCGGGGAGTATACTGATACCGTCCCCGTGAAGTATAACCCTAACAACCCGCAGGAGTTCCATATCTCTGAGGGGGACGACGATTTTGAGGGCATTCCCGATGAGAACGGCGACCTCTCAGGCAACGAAGACAACTCTGAGGAGCCCGATCAAAATACCGGCAGGGCTTCTTCCCTGACACTGATGGGCATCGGCCTTATACTCCTCGGCATCGGTCTGTTCATATTCATCGACGCGATATGACAGGTGATCTTGAACTATATGGAGGAGAAACATGAAGAGAGTATTTCTGCTTTTGATTGCCATAGCTCTTCTACTGTGCGGCTGTTCAGATACCGAGGAGTTAAAGCTCTCCACTCTGACGGAGAGCGACTTTACGGAAGAACTTAACGGCAGGCTGGGAGATTTTGACCCGATACGAGGAAGATTTACCGTTGTATTTGACCTCAGAGACAATATCTTTTACTATATCGAAGAAACTCATAAGCAGCTGGAAGTCAAGCTGGACGGGGAGTGGTACAAAATACCGGAGGTCGAGCCGGGTTATCACGCCGCAGCTTTTCAGGTGCTCGGAGGAAAAAGCAAGACTTATGAGCAGTATTTTGAGCAGTATGATTATCTGTTCAGGACCGGAGATTACCGGCTCATCATTTTCGGAGACAAAGCACCGCTCTATAAGGATCAGGAAAACGAATACGGCAGCTTTAAGAGCTGTGCTGAATTTCATCTGACGATCTGAGAAATAATGTAAAGGAGTAATCACAATGAAAAAAAGCGTAAGAAAGGCAATTATTGCCGGAAACTGGAAAATGAACAAAACAAGACCTGAAGCAAAGGAACTGCTGGAGGCTATCAAGCCCCTGGTAGCCAACGCTGAGGGCAAGGTAGAGGTCATCGCCTGTGTTCCTTTTACCAACCTGGAGACCGCTGTTGCAGCTACAGCAGGCAGCAATGTCAAGGTCGGTGCAGAGAACGTACACTTCGAGAAGAGCGGCGCTTTCACCGGCGAGATCTCCGCTGATATGCTGGTAGAGGTAGGCGTTGAGTACGTCATTATCGGGCACAGCGAGAGAAGACAGTATTTCGGCGAGACAGACGAGACAGTAAACAAGAGGACAAAGGCTGCTCTTGCTGCCGGCCTTAAGCCTATCGTGTGCGTAGGCGAGCTGCTCTGGGAGCGCGAGTGCAATATCACCGAAGAAGTTATCGCCCGTCAGATCAAGCTGGATCTCTGGGATGTTTCCGCAGAGGATGTCAAGAAGGTAGTTATCGCTTATGAGCCTGTATGGGCTATCGGCACAGGTAAGACCGCTACCGCTGACCAGGCTGAAGAGGTCTGCGCATTCATCCGTGGTCAGCTTGCAAAGAAGTATGACGAAGCTACCGCTCAGGCTGTAACGATCCAGTACGGCGGCTCTATGAACGCCGGAAATGCCGCAGAGCTGCTCTCCAAGGAGAACGTAGACGGCGGCCTTATCGGCGGCGCATCCCTGAAGGCTAACGACTTCAACGTTATTGTTCAGGCTGCCGTAAACGGCTGATCAGCGCACTGCTTTTGTAATGAATGCGGCGAGCCGCATAATAGAAAGGAAATATTTATGGCAAAGAAGAAAACTGTTGTACTGGTAGTTATGGACGGCGTCGGCTTCTCCGTAACAGGTCTCGGAGACGCTGTTACAGAGGCTAATACCCCGACACTGGATATGCTGCTGAAAAACTATCCTAACACCTCGCTCAAAGCTCACGGCGATGCTGTCGGGCTCCCTTCTGACGACGATATGGGCAATTCCGAGGTCGGGCATAATGCTCTCGGGTGCGGCCAGATCTATTCTCAGGGCGCCAAGCTGGTAAATGAGTCTATCGAAAGCGGAAAAATGTTCGCTTCCGATACCTGGAAGCAGCTCATCGAGAATGTTAAGGTAAAAGGTACTACTCTCCATTTTCTGGGGCTCCTCTCCGACGGAAACGTTCATTCAAACATCCACCATCTTGAGAAGATGCTGGCTAAGGCCAAGGATGAGGGCGTAAAGAAGGTGCGCTGCCATATCCTGCTGGACGGCAGAGATGTTCCCGCTACCTCCGCTCCTATCTATATCAAGGAACTGGAGGATTGTATCGCTGCTCTCAACGATGCCTCCTTTGACGCACAGATCGCTTCCGGCGGCGGGCGTATGAAGATAACTATGGACAGATATCAGGCAGACTGGGGTATGGTAGAACGCGGCTGGAATACCCATGTTCACGGCACAGCCAGACAGTTCCCCGATGCCCAGACCGCAGTTGACACTCTCCGCAAAGAGACAGGCGCTATCGACCAGGATCTTCCCGAGTTCGTTATCGCTAAGGACGGCAAGCCTGTAGGTAAGGTCGAGGACGGCGACAGCGTTATCCTCTTCAACTTCCGCGGCGACAGAGCTATCGAGATCTCTATGGCCTTCGACGGCGGCGAGGAGTTCAAGCATTTCGACAGAGGCGTTATCCCGGACGTTATCTATGCCGGGATGCTGGAGTATGACGGAGACCTCAAGATACCCAAGAAGTATCTTGTTAACCCGCCGGAGATCAAGAACACTCTCTCCGAGCTGCTGGTCAAGAACGGCCTTTCTTCCTACGCTGTATCCGAGACCCAGAAGTATGGCCACGTTACATATTTCTGGAACGGAAACCGCTCTGAGCGTTTCGACGATAAACTGGAAGTATGGAAGGAGATCCCCTCCGACCGAGTATCCTTTGACGAGCGCCCCTGGATGAAGTCTGCCGAGATAACCGACGATATGATCCAGGCTATCCGCTCCGGCAAGTATGATTTCATCCGCTGCAATTATCCAAACGGCGATATGGTAGGCCACACAGGTAATATGGATGCCACCATTACCGGCGTCGAGGCTGTTGACCTCGGCCTTGCAAGACTTATCAAGGTCTGCGACGAGTGCAACTGCACTCTGCTGGTAACTGCCGACCACGGCAACGCAGACGAGATGCTGGAAAAGAACAAGAAAGGCGAGATCCAGGTGCGTACCGCACACTCCCTCAACCGTGTTCCTTTCATCATCTGGGATAAGGAGACCCGTCACGAGATCATCGATGCTGACAGCAAGAAGTACGGCCTCGCAAATGTTGCTCCGACCGTAGCCAAGCTCCTCGGTATCACTGCTCCCGATTGCTGGGAAGACAGCATGATCTGAGCCTTGTATCCTTGAATTCAGACCGTATATCCAAAACCCGAATTCGGGTGAGGATATACGGTTTTTTGTCTTGTGTCAAAAAATTAACAGCTTTGGCCTTTACATCACGCTGCTGATATGATATAATATGTTTTGTTATTTTATAAATCGGAGGAATAGATATGTCTGAGCTTGAAAAGGAGATAAAAAGGCGCCGCACCTTTGCCATAATCTCGCACCCCGATGCCGGTAAAACGACTCTTACCGAGAAATTCCTGCTTTACGGCGGAGCGATAGCACAGGCCGGAGCGGTAAAAGGGAAAAAGAACACCCGCCATGCCGTTTCAGACTGGATGGAGATAGAAAAGCAGAGAGGTATCTCTGTAACATCGTCAGTAATGCAGTTCCAGTATGAGGGCTTCTGCATAAATATACTTGACACCCCCGGACATCAGGACTTCTCAGAGGATACCTACCGCACTCTTATGGCTGCCGATTCGGCTGTAATGGTCATTGATGCTTCAAAGGGTGTCGAGAATCAGACAAGAAAGCTCTTTAAGGTCTGCGCTATGAGGCATATCCCGATCTTTACATTTATAAACAAGATGGACAGAGAGTCCCGCAATCCTTTTGATCTCTGCGAGCAGATCGAGCAGGAGCTGGGGATCCCGACATATCCAATGAACTGGCCTATCGGCTGCGGCAAGGAGTTCAAAGGCGTTTATGACAGAACTAAGCGCCATATAATCTCTTTTACCAGTAACGATGAAATGGTTTTCGGAAAGCATAAGATCGCTGCATCGGAGGTCGAGCTAAGCGACCCGTCTCTCGATTCGCTCATCGGTGCCGATCTCCACGCTGCTCTCTCGGAAGATATCGAGCTGCTGGACGGCGCCTCTGAGGATTTTGACCTTGAGGCTGTCCGCGAGGGAAGGCTGTCGCCTGTGTTCTTCGGCTCGGCTCTTACGAATTTCGGCGTTGAGCCCTTCCTGGAGAGCTTCCTGCAAATGACTCCTCCTCCCCTCGCAAGAAACTCCACCGCAGGAGTTATAGACCCCTTTGACCCGAATTTCTCGGCTTTTGTATTCAAGATCCAGGCCAATATGAATAAAGCTCACCGCGACCGTATTACCTTTATGCGGGTGTGCTCAGGCAAGTTCGATAAGGAAATGGATGTGCTGCACGTCCGCGGAAATAAGAAGATGCGTCTTTCGCAGCCTCAGCAGATAATGGCTCAGGAGCGCGAGATAATCGACGAGGCTTATGCCGGGGATATCATCGGTGTATTCGATCCGGGCATCTTTGCGATAGGCGATACTGTCTGCGCTCCGTCGAAAAAGTTTGAGTTTGAAGGAATACCGACCTTTGCTCCCGAGCATTTTGAGCGTGTTCGTCCCAAGGACACGATGAAGCGCAAGCAATTCGTCAAGGGCGCAGAGCAGATCGCTCAGGAGGGTGCTATCCAGATCTTCCATGAGCCTAATACCGGTATGGAAGAAGTAATAGTCGGAGTTGTGGGAGTCCTGCAATTTGAAGTTTTCCAGTACCGTATGAAGAACGAATACAATGTTGATATCATAATCGAAGGCTTGCCTTATTCCCATATCCGCTGGATTTCCAAACTGCCTGTGGATGATGTCAAGAAACTGAAGCTGTCATCCGATACCAAGATAGTTCAGGATTTCCGCGATAATTATCTGCTGCTTTTCTCCAGCGAATGGAATATCCGCTGGGCTCTTGAGAAGAACGAGGGTCTTGAGCTGGCAGAGTTCAGCAGGGGAGAGCTTCAGTAAAACCGCCTCCTGCAAATACAGGCTTGATAAGACAAAGGGTATTCCCGCAGCGGGGAATACCCTTTTTAAAATATTAAAGCCCCGCTGAGAAACAGCAGGGCTTGTGGTTTATATCATCATATCAGCCTGATCTTTGATTCGATAGAAGCGGCCTTGGAGAGTTCTTCCAGCTTCTCGTCGATCTCGCTTTCAAGCATGTTCGGAGTCATGAATGCCAGCTCATCATCGGGGCGGCCGTTGCGTTCAAGATACATGACCTTGCCGAACAGCTCTGTTACAGCAGGCTTCAAGGCTTCGGAATCACCGCCCTTGATACGGACATACATCGTGGTCTTCATGGCTTTGTAGGGTGCAACATAAGATTTGTCGCTGCAATCGTCCCAGCCTATCATGATGCTTCTGTCCTTATGCTTTAGGCAGTCGATTATATCACCGACGACAGCGGAAGCTGTCGGCAGCTTTCCGGCGCCTTTGCCGTAGAACAATATATCACCGGAGCCGTCACCGATAACTCTGATCGCATTGTATACGTCGTCAACATTTGAGAGAAGATCGGAATGGGGAACAAGTCTCGGGCAGACGATGACACCGATCCTGCCGTCGTCGAGAGGCTCGGCCGAGCCGATGAGTTTGATACCGTAGCCGGCATTCTCTGCGTACTCAACATCGTCAAGTGTGATATGTGAGATACCGGAGCAGTGAACATACTTAGGATAAACGTGTTTGCCGAAAGCGAGGGAAGCGAGGATACATATCTTTCTGCAAGCGTCGTGGCCTTCAACATCAGCCGTCGGGTCAGCCTCGGCATATCCCAGCTTCTGAGCCATTGAGAGTGCGTCTTCAAAGCTCATTTGCTCCTTTATCATCTTTGTAAGGATGAAATTAGTGGTGCCGTTAAGGATACCGGCGATCTTGGTGATCTTGTTTCCGGCAAGGCACTTGTTCAGCGGCCTGATGATCGGAATTCCGCCGCCTACACTGGCTTCAAAGAGGTAGTTGCAGTCGTGAGCCTTAGCGATGGAGAGCAGCTCGGCTCCGTGCATTGCAACAAGTTCCTTGTTTGAGGTAACGACACTTTTACCTTTTTCCAGCAGCTTCTTTGTGTACTCGTATGCGAAGGTCGCTCCGCCGACTACTTCGGCAACGACCTCGATCTCCTCGTCGTTCAGGATAACATTAAAGTCTTTAACGAGCCTGTCCTCGAACTTATCTCCGGGAAAATCTCTCAGATCGCAGATGTATTTGATATCGCAGTCTCTTCCGATCTTGTGGCAGATATCCTCTCTGTTCTTTTCAAAAAGCTCGACCGTCCCCGAGCCGACTACTCCGTAGCCTATTACAGCAACATTACGCATGGTTTTCTTCCTTCCTTATTGTTTCATTCACCTGAGATGAGTTTTACATCGACGACGCCTTTGATCCCTGCCAGCTCCGAGCGGAGCGTTCCGGTCTTTCCGTCGGTATCGTATCTGACGGAGATCGTTACAGTCGCGATGGAATCTATCGGGATGTTCTGGTTGATGGTCAGAATGTTAGCGCCCAGCTCATAAAGCCTTTGGATTATAGAGGAGAGGACACCTTTTTCATCGCGCAGCAGCATATAGACAGATACGATCCTGTCAGAGAATCTCTCTTCGAGCCCCCAGACAGAATCTTTGTATTTATAGTAAGCGCTTCTGGAGATACCGACAGCTCTGCAAGCCTCTGCTGAAGTCGAGGCCTCGCCGCTGGCTCTCAGCCTTTTAGCTTCAAGGACCTTGGATATTATCTCGGGAAGAACGCTCTCGCTGACAATGACAAGACCGGAACCTTTATCCGACAAAAAGTCCACCCCCTAAAAACAAGTGTACTTGCGACAAATACAAATATAACATATAACTTCTTCTTTGTCAAGGAAAAAATCAAGGAATTAAGTTTTTATACATTTTTTCGGGTGTATATTTTTAACAAACAAAGTTAAATATATTGAACATTATGCACAAGGCGTCAAATTGGGTAGCCTGTAAATCAACAAATTCGTCAATATAAACAAATTAACTTGACATATTACGCTTTTTTGCTTTTTGCTGTTGAATTGCTTTTTAAAATGGTGTAAAATATAGTGTGGATAATTATGCTCAAAGGAGGGGCCTATGTGGATATAATCGCAGAAATACTCGAAGCCGACAGGCACGCGGAAGAGACTCTTCTGCGTGCGGAGAATGAATGTCGGGAGCTCCGCTCGGGTGCCGAAAGTGAAAAGGAAAGGCTCCTTGCCTCCGCGGAAAACTGCCGCACCGAGCTGACTAAAAAAGCAGACAGCGCCGCCGAGGTCAAGCGCAGCGCAGCTATGGAGCAGATCAGAGCAGATGAAGAAAGAAGTCTGAATAAGCTCGAAAAGAGTTTTTCCGATAATCGCGAGCAGTGGGCTGAGGAAATATTCCATCGCATAACATCTGGCAGGGGGTGAGCGCTTGCTTGACAGCTTTTCTACAAATGCAACGGTTGCAAAGATAAGGTCTGTCTACGGCAGGATGCTCAAAGCTGACGATTATCATGAGCTTGTCTCAAAAAGAAATATCTCCGAGATCGCGGAATATCTTTCTTCTCTCTCGTTTTACGGCGAAGCTTTCCGGGATATAGATGTCGTCACTCTGCACAGAGGTATGCTGGAGCAGCTATTGATGAGCAATATCTTCGAGCTTTATATCAAGCTCATATCATTTCAGGAGCTAAACGACAGGCCGTTCTATGATTTCTTTATCAGAAAGCATGAGTGCAGACAGCTCTGTGTCCTGCTGAATGCCGTTAACAACGGCCTCAACGACGGCTTTGTTACAGGCCTTCCTGCCTACATCATCAAACATTCGGATATAAACTTCATTATGCTTGCAAAGTCGAGGTCTACTGAGGAGCTGACCGACGGCCTGAAAGGCACAAGGTATTATAAGCTCTTTAAAAACCTTCCCAAGACAGAAGACGGAAAGACCGATCTTACAGAATCAGAGCTCATGATCCGGACAGGGTATTACTCCGATCTTATCAACAGTATCGAAAAGAACTTTTCCGGCTCCGACAGAGATGACCTTCTCCTTACGGTAAAGCGTGAGGTCGATATAATCAATATCATAAATTCCTATCGTCTGAAAAAGTATTTCGGATATGACAGCGACCGTATAAGGCGGTCTATCCTCCCGTTTACTCAGGTAGGGAAGGCGACCCGCGAGCGAGTCATTGATTCCGAAGATCCGGACTCTATGCTTGCTGCGATCAGAAAGACCTCCTACGGAAAGCTGATATCCGATGAGGACGATACTATCGAGTCAGGTCTTTATCGCCGCTCTGTTAATTATCTGCGGCACACTATCTCAAAATCTACATCCGCTCCCGTAGTGCTTTATGCTTTTATGAATATTTGCGAGAGGGAGCTGAGGAATATCATCTGCATTATCGAGGGAGTCAGATATGATGTCGATTCTGCCTCTATCTACAAGCTGCTGGTGTTCTGAATACTTATCCTATGCGAAAGGAGCGATAATATGGCGATTGAGAAAATGGAGCTTGTCTCTATCACCGCCAAGGCCGAACAGTTGGAAGGCATACTCGAACGCTGCTGCAAAAGCGGCTGCTTCCATATCGAGAATGCAGTCTCTGCATCAACAGCCTCAGGGCGGCGGTCGCTTCAGCTCATTAACGATAAAAACCCGTATGAAGTTCCGCTGAAAGGGCTCGGTTCGATCGCAACAGAGCTGGGTATAGAGCTGAAAGAAACTACCTTCTCCGCTTGCGAGCTGGAATCCGGCGCCGATTTCACAGCCTTCTGCGACGACCTGGAAAATGAGCTCAGCCAGGCTGCCAAAAGGCGGCAGGAAGCCCTGAAGATCATTTCTGAACGAAAGGGAGCTATCATACAGATAACTCACCTCAACGGCCTGAATGAACAGTTCGATAAGATATTCAGCCTCAAACACGTTCATGTCCGGGCAGGCAAGCTGCCGAACGACAGCCGGCAGAAGCTGGAATACTACGATAAGGATTTCTTCTTCGTGCCCTTTGAACAGGATAAGAGCTTTACCTGGGGAATGTATTTCTGCCCCCATGAAAACAAGGAGATAGTGGATAACATCTTCTCCTCTCTATATTTCGAGACTATATGGATACCTGATTTTGTTAAAGGCAATACCGCCGAAGCCTTTGAAAGGCTGGAAAATGAGATCAAGGAGCAGGAGCTTATCGTCCGGGAGTGCGAGAACGAGCTGAAGTATTTTGCTGACCTGCATGAAGGCGATATACAGCGTGCATACACCAAGCTTGTATATAAAAGAGACCTTTTCCGCTTTCGCAGAAAGGTCGGCATCTTCAGAGATATGGTCTTCATAAAGGGCTTTATCCCGCTGAAACAGAAGGAACGTTTCGCTAAGCTCTTTGAGGAGTGTCCTGATACCGAAGTCACGTTTATGCCGCCAGATGCCGATTCGGCCTGCACTCCGCCGACAGTCCTGAAGAATTCCTGGTTCTCAAAGCCCTACGCTATGCTGGTCGAGATGTACGGCCTGCCGGATTATACGGGCTTCAACCCCACCGCTTTTGTCGCGCTGACATATACGCTGCTCTTCGGTATAATGTTCGGAGATCTTGGGCAGGGCTTTCTTATATTTCTGCTCGGGCTCCTTATCGGTAAAAAGGTACATAAGCAGCTTGGCGGTATGATGGCTCGCTGCGGAATATCAAGCATGATCTTCGGGACGCTTTACGGCTCGGTATTCGGGCTTGAGGAGCTGCTGGACCCAGTATATGAAGGCATCGGGCTGGACTTCCTGCCGCTGCACCCGTTCCTGAACACCAGCTTTATCCTGTTTACGGCTGTCGGGATAGGCGCTGCGCTGATAATTACTTCGATGATACTAAATATCATTATCGGATTTAAGGAACACGATATCGAAAGAGCAGTCTTTTCAAATAACGGTATCGCCGGGCTGATCTTTTACAGCTCTCTCGGAGCCGGAGCGGTTCTGACCGTGTTCTTCGATATCAAGATAATGTCTGCGCCTTTCGTGATCTTCCTGATAGTCATCCCGCTTATATGTATCTTCTGCCGGGTGCCTTTTGCAGCAGCGATCAAGTATAAGGAGCTGCGCCTCTCGGAAGACGGAGAAAAAATGACGATCGGAAATTTCATTGTCGAGAACTTCTTTGAGATGTTTGAATATGCGCTCAGCTATGTATCCAATACCATGAGCTTCCTGAGAGTCGGAGGGTTCGTCCTCTCCCATGCCGGAATGATGCTCGTCGTAACGACCCTTATGGAGATGGTAAACTCCGGTGCCCGGATACCCGTTATGATAATCGGAAACCTCTTCGTTATGGTTATGGAGGGTATGATCGTTGCGATACAGATCATAAGGCTTGAATTCTATGAGATGTTCTCAAGGTTTTACAGCGGCGACGGAAAGCCGTTTGAGCCTGTTAAGGCTGAATTTACAACAGAACTTGATTGATGGAGGAAATAAAGATGTTTACAGTTGAAATGTTCCTGATACCCCTGGCCGCAGTATTGCTGCTTTGTATGCCGTTTATCCTTATGGCTAAAAAGATCAAGAACGGCAAGTCTCCTAAGCCCGCATTTATCGGCAATCTCTGTGCTTTCGGCGGAGTGATGCTGCTGGGATTCCTTTTCCCGATAGGAAAGTTCGTCGTATTCGCCGCTGAAGAGTCAAACACTGCTGCTTCAGCTATCTCAACAGGCGCCGGCCTTGGATATCTGGCTGCCGCTCTTGCCGTCGGCCTCTCCTGCATAGGCTCCGGAATCGCCGTTGCAGCCGGTGCTCCTGCCGCTGTAGGCGCTACCTCCGAGGATCCTAAGAACTTCGTTAAGGCGCTGATCTTCGTCGTTCTCGGCGAAGGTATCGCCCTCTACGGACTGCTGATATCAATCCTGATCGTCGGCAACATCGGATAAGAAAATGAAATTCTATCTGATTAGCGATAATATCGATACCCAGATGGGGCTTCGTCTCGCCGGGATCGACGGCGTAGTGGTACACACCGAGGAAGAGATCTCTTCGGCGCTGGACAGGGCTATGACTATGGAGGATGTCGGTGTGGTACTTATGACAGAGCTGGCAGTCAAGAAATGCCGGGAGAAAGTCTACCGTTATAAACTGACAAAAGCTCTCCCGCTTATAGTCGAGATCCCCGACCGGCACGCCAATTCGCATATTTCCGACACTATCTCTCAGTATATCAAGGAAGCTGTCGGCATAACGCTTTGAGAAAGGGTGACCTTAATGACAGATGAAGCCGAAAGGCTCAGACGCTTCAAACTTGCCGTAAACTCGGAAGCCGAGGCTTCTGCTGCGCGTATGCTCGAAGAAGCCCGCAGCGAGAGCCGCGCCGTTTTGAAAAGCGCCAGGAGAGAGGCAAATCTCGCCAGAGACCGCCTTGAAGAAAAAATCAACGAACAGACAGAGCAGAAGCTCACCAGAGAGATATCCTCGGAAAAACTGGCCTCGCAGAGAAGGCTGCTGATAAAAAGGCAGGCTCTCGCTGAGAGCGTTTTCGACAGAGTAAAGGAAAAGCTCTCGGAGTTCAGAAAGACCGGGGCCTATGCCGAGCAGCTCACATCGAGCATTAAAGAGGCACTGTCAATGTATCCGGGCGCTGAGGCGGAGATACATATCTCTCCTGCCGATGCCCCGCTCTTAAAGGGCAGGCTCGAAGGAGTCTGTGAGGACAGCTCTGTCACTCTCGGCGGTGCTGTCATCTATCTGAAAGGGACAAATCGCTGCCTCGATCTGAGCTATGACAGTTTGCTTGAAAAGGAACGCGCCGAGTTCTGCCGCAGAGCAGAGCTCTGAGCCGATTGGAGTTTTTGTATGGATAAGATCTATTCGATCAACGGGCCTATCGTAAAGGTCAGAAACACAAAGAGCTTCTCCATGACAGAGATGGTCTTTGTCGGGAACAAGCGCCTGATCTCAGAGGTCATCGGCGTAACTTCCGAAGTAACGACTATACAGGTCTATGAGGGGACTACCGGTCTTATGCCCGGAGAGCCCGTTGTCGGGACCGGAGCACCTATGTCGGCGCTGCTCGGCCCCGGGATAATCACAAATATATTTGACGGCATAGAGCGTCCGCTCAGAGCTCTGAATGAGCTTACCGGTGCGTTCATCGGAGACGGAGCCGAGGTCTCCGCTCTCGATACCGAGAAGAAATTTGCTGTGACTCTTTACGTAAGGCCGGGAGACAGACTTGCCCCCGGAGAGGTATACTGTACCTGCCCGGAAACACCTGTCGTTACACATAAATGTATGCTTTCGCCTCTCTCAGAGCCCGGAGAGATCGTCTGGACAGCCGGAGACGGGGAGTATACCGTTAATGATACAGTAGCCAGGCTTAGGACAGACAGCGGCAAGGAGGTCGGGCTGACCTTATGTCAGAAATGGCCGATCAGGACGCCGCGCCCCTCAAAGGAGCGTCTGCCCATCGACAGGCCGCTTGTGACCGGGCAGAGAGTGATCGATACTATCGCCCCCATCGCCAAGGGCGGTACTGCTGCTATCCCCGGCGGCTTCGGGACAGGGAAGACTATGACCCAGCACCAGCTCGCAAAATGGTGCGATGCCGATATTATCGTATACATCGGCTGCGGTGAACGCGGAAACGAGATGACTCAGGTCCTCGAAGAATTCTCCGAGCTTATTGACCCTCGTACAGGCCGGCCGCTTACCGACAGAACAGTACTTATCGCCAACACCTCGAATATGCCTGTCGCAGCAAGAGAGGCTTCGATCTATACCGGGATAACCCTTGCGGAATATTACCGCGACATGGGCTATCATATCGCTATAATGGCGGATTCCACATCTCGATGGGCGGAAGCTCTGCGAGAGCTCTCAGGCCGTCTGGAAGAGATGCCCGCCGAGGAAGGCTTCCCCGCATATCTGCCTTCCAGGATTTCCGAGTTCTATGAGAGAGCCGGATATGTCAGAACACTGGGCGGCTCTGAAGGGTCAGTCTCTATTATAGGCGCCGTCTCGCCTCAGGGCTCTGATTTCTCCGAGCCGGTAACGCAGAATACTAAGCGCTTTGTAAGATGCTTCTGGGCGCTGGATAAGAGCCTTGCCTACGCAAGACATTACCCGGCTATCAACTGGACTACCAGCTACTCCGAGTATACCGACGATCTTGCCGGCTATTTCAAAGCTAATGTAGCACCCGATTTTATGGAGGTAAGGCAGAAGATAGCAAATATACTTGTCGAAGAGAACAAGCTGATGGAGATCGTAAAGCTGATGGGTGCAGATGTCCTGCCTGACGACCAGAAAATGCTCATCGAGACAGCCAGAGTCGTCAGAGTCGGCTTCCTTCAGCAGAACGCCTATCATAAGGACGATACTTATGTCCCGCTGCAGAAGCAGTATAGCATGATGAAGCTGATACTCCGTTTTTACGAGCATTCGCAGGATGCACTCTCAAAGGGCATCTCCGTTGCAGCGATAATGGCCGGCGGATGGTGCGATAAGCTCATCAAGATCAAATATGACATCCCGAATGATAAGCCGGAGATGTTCGATACCTATGCGCAGGATATGGACAATGACTTTTCTGCGCTGACTGGAGGTGCCGCTGTTGGAGCTTAAATATATTGGCCTCAACGAGATAAACGGTCCGCTGGTCGCTCTTGATAACGTCAGCGGGATAGGCTATGATGAAATGGCTGAACTGCGCCTGGCTGACGGGACAAAAAGGCTTGGAAGAGTCGTCGAGGTCTCGGAGAACAGAGCAGTCCTTCAGGTCTTTGAAGGAACAAAGGGCCTTTCTCTGGTCAATACAACGACCCGCTTTGAGGGCAAGCCGATGGAGCTGCCTCTCTCAAAGGAAATGCTAGGGAGAATATTCTCAGGCGCCGGCAAGCCGATAGACGGCCTCGGAGATATCTATGCCGAGAAATATGCCGATATCAACGGCAGACCGCTCAACCCTGTATCGCGTGAATATCCGAGGAATTATATCAATACAGGCATCAGCTCCATAGACGCTCTGATGACACTGATAAGAGGGCAGAAGCTGCCGATCTTTTCCGGCTCAGGCCTTTCGCACAATAAGCTGGCTGTCCAGATAGTCCGTCAGGCCAAGATCGCTGACGAAAACGGTCAGGATTTCGCTATCGTCTTCGGGGCGATGGGTGTAAAGAACGATGTCGCTGATTATTTCAAACGTTCCTTTGAGGAAACAGGCTCGCTGCAAAGAGTCGCTATGTTCCTCAATATGTCCAATGACCCGATCATCGAGCGTATCCTTACTCCCCGCTGCGCCCTGACACTTGCCGAGTACCTTGCTTTTGAGCTGAATATGCATATCCTCGTTATCCTTACGGATATGACCGCCTACGCTGAGGCCCTTCGGGAATTCTCATCCTCAAAGGGCGAGATCCCGGCGAGAAAAGGCTATCCCGGATATCTTTATTCCGACCTCGCCTCTCTCTATGAGAGAGCAGGAGTAGTAAAGGGCTCCGGCGGCTCTGTTACACAGATACCTATCCTTACTATGCCAAACGATGATATAACTCATCCGGTCCCTGACCTTACGGGGTATATCACCGAAGGTCAGATAGTTCTCGACCGCGACCTCGATCAGAGGGGAGTTTATCCCGCCGTTTCAGTCCTGCCAAGCCTTTCGAGACTTATGAAGGACGGCATCGGTGAGGGCTATACCAGAGAGGATCATCAGACCTGCGCCAACCAGCTTTTTGCAGCTTATGCAAGAGTATCAGACGCTCGTTCCCTTGCCTCTGTTATCGGCGAGGAGGAGCTCTCCTCCGCTGATAAGAGCTATCTGCGCTTCGGAGAACTCTTTGAAAAGCATTTTATCGACCAGGGTTTCGATACCAATCGCTCTGTCGAGGAGACTTTGGATCTGGGCTGGCTGCTTCTCTCGACTCTTCCCGAACAGGAACTGGACCGTGTTGACAGCGACCATCTCAAAAAGTATTACGACCCGCAGAGAGCCGCAGAATTCTTCGGGCTAAACTGATAAAGGACAGGAGTGAATATGATGCAGGTCTTTCCGACAAAAGGTAATCTTATTGCGATGAAGCGCTCGCTGGCGCTGGCTTTGCTGGGCTATGACCTGCTGGACAGAAAGCGCAATATCCTGATACGTGAGCTTATGAGCCTCGTTGACAAGGCCGGAGAACTGAGAGGATATATCGAAGACAGCTATAGGGATGCTTATCTGGCGCTTATGAATGCCAATATATCACAGGGGATTGTTTCTCCCTATGCTAACTGTGTTCCCATAGAAGACGGGCTTGAAATAACGACCAGGAGCGTTATGGGCGTTGACCTGCCGAAGGTCACTCTCCGAGAAAGGCCTCTGGAGCTGAACTACGGCTTCCTGAATACGACTTCTGAACTTGACTGCGCATATCTTGCTTTTGATAAGGTCAAGAAAGCAACGGCAGTTCTGGCAGAGGTCGAGAACAGTATCTACCGGCTCTCAGCCGCTATACGAAAGACCCAACGCAGAGCAAATGCACTGCGGAATATTATCATCCCCGCTGACAGAGAGACTGTAAAGTATATCTCTGACTCGCTGGAGGAAAAGGAGAGGGAGGAATTCTCCCGTCTGAAAGTGATAAAAGCGGTAAAGCTCACCAAGCAAGCCGCAAGGAAGGAGCAGGATGTTTAATGGAAAGGATCAAGAGCTTTTTTTCAAACTATTTTCTGATCTCATTGATCTGTGTGATGGTAGGAGTATTCTTCATTTTAAATCCCGATACTATCCCGAAGATAACTATTTATATTGTCGGAGGCGTTATAATCGCATTCGGAGTTTTCCTTATCGGTTCTTTTGTCATGGCAAACAAGGGAGGAGAGGATTCTCCGGCAAAGATCATCCAGGGAATCATTTTTGCCGCCATCGGTGTATTCGTGCTTATCAGAGGAGATTTCATCTACAGGGCTATCTCTCTTGCTCTCGGTACATATATGCTGGCCAGCGGGCTTGTTTCGCTTTATAATGCGCTTCGCATAAGGAAGCATAACAGAAGCTCAGGCTGGCAGCTTACCTGTGTGCTGTCATCGCTTACCATAATAGCAGGAGCTGTTATGCTGTTCACACCGCTGCTTCCCTTTGTAGTGCTGGGAGTTATACTCGTCGTTTCCGGCGTTACCAATTTCTTCGGTTCGCTCGTCGGGAAGAAAAAGGTCGAGAAGTATCTCGGTCTCCCGGATAGTGGCAATGACGACGGCGGTTCAAAACGTGACAGAGGTTTTATTGACATAAAATAGTTTTAGGAGGTATTGTAATGGAGCTTTCAGGAATGTGGAAGATCACAGCGATGAGTGTGGTAGAAGTTGATCCGCAGGATCACAGCATCAGCAAGACCTGGCGTGGATCTGAGGATATCATCGGTGACGAAAGTATCCACCCGATGCAGAAACTTTTCGCTCAGGGAGTTTACAAGTTTGAGAAAGACGGCGCCGCTTATTCGCTGATGCCTAAGGCCCTTGTCCCCGCAGGAGAGGGCGAAGCCTATGACGATGAGTATGTCATCGCCCAGAAGACTCAGTGGAAAGGAGCGGACGGAAAGCTCTATATAGCAGCTCTTGAGAACGGAGAACCCGACTGGCAGGAAATGATCCCTGCGGGCGAGGGCTTTGAGATCTTCGGCTATCAGAGAATAGCCAGGGCATAAGACCCTGTGCGCTTTGCAGCCTCGGAGTATTGTTTACGGGGGCATTTTCCGACAAAAAACAATCGTGAGGTCGTGCGGTATTGTTGCAAACGCCGAAACTTCAGGCGGGGCTTGACAAAATACCGAAAAAACGATATAATCTGTATTATAAGAATGCGAATGCGCTGCGGGCTCCAAGGGGCGCGCAGCGTGTTTTTTTGATAAGCATCCCGATCGGCTGCGCTGACCGGCACCCGGTATTTCTGTCAGGTGAGGGAAGGCCGCATAGCTGCGAATGCTAATCCAGGTTCAGGAGGTTAATGTATGAACGTCCCGGAGATCTTCGGAAGCGATGTTTTCAATGAATCAGTGATGAGGGAGAGACTTCCCAAGCAAACATATAAGGCGCTCAAAAAGACTATCGCCGAGGGCAAGCCTCTTGATCCCGAGCTTGCCAATGTAGTAGCCAACGCTATGAAGGATTGGGCCTGCGAAAAGGGTGCGACTCACTATACCCATTGGTTCCAGCCTATGACAGGCCTTACCGCCGAAAAGCTGGACAGCTTTATTGCCCCGACAGATGACGGGCACGTTATTATGGAATTCTCCGGAAAAGAGCTTATCAAAGGCGAAGCCGATGCCTCTTCGTTCCCTTCCGGAGGCTTGAGAGCTACCTTTGAGGCCAGAGGCTATACCGCTTGGGATGCTACCTCTTACGCCTTTATCAAAGAGAATACTCTCTGTATCCCTACTGCTTTCTGTTCCTATAACGGTGAGGCTCTTGATAAGAAGACTCCGCTGCTCCGTTCAATGGAGGCTATCAACCGCTCTTCGATGAGGATCCTCAAGCTCTTCGGTGTTGAAGCTCAGAGAGTTATTGCGAACTGCGGCGCAGAGCAGGAGTATTTCCTCGTGGACAGAGAGATGTATTCTCACAGAAAAGACCTTATTTTTACGGGCAGGACCCTCTTCGGCGCACCCGCGCCTAAGGGTCAGGAGCTTGAAGACCATTATTTCGGTACTATCAAGACCCGTGTCGCCGCTTATATGAGAGATGTTGACGAGCAGCTCTGGAGGCTGGGTATCTGCGCAAAGACCAAGCATAACGAGGTCGCCCCATCCCAGCATGAGCTTGCACCTATTTTCAATACCGCCAATATCGCCACAGATCATAACCAGCTTACAATGGAGATCATGAAGCGTACTGCCAGAAAACACGGCTTCAAATGCCTGCTCCATGAAAAGCCCTTCGCCGGGATCAACGGCTCCGGTAAGCATAATAACTGGTCGCTTTCCACAAACACAGGAATAAACCTCTTCGACCCCGGCAAAACCCCGGCAGAGAACGCTCAGTTCCTGCTTTTCCTCGTCGCTGTCATCAAGGCTGTCAACGATTATCAGGATATTCTGAGAGCTTCTGTATCGACAGCAGGCAACGACCACCGTCTCGGCGGTAATGAAGCGCCTCCCGCCATAATCTCTATTTTCCTCGGAGATGAGCTGACAGGTATCCTTGAAGCTGTTTCTCACGGAGATAAGTACGAGGGCAAGAGAGTTGAGATGGAGATCGGAGTCGATGTGCTGCCTCATTTCCCGAAGGATACTACAGACCGCAACCGTACTTCGCCTTTTGCATTTACCGGAAATAAGTTCGAGTTCCGTATGCCCGGATCCAGACTCTCCTGCGGCGGGCCGATAACTGTTATCAACACTATCGTAGCTTCAACTCTTGACGGCTTTGCCGACGAGCTGGAGCGTGCCGGAGATTTCCGCGAGGCTCTGGAAGAGCTGATCAAGCGCGAATATAAGAGCAATTCCCGTATAGTATTCAACGGCAACGGTTATTCAGCCGAGTGGGAGAATGAAGCTCAGAGAAGAGGGCTTCTTAATCTCAGATCTACTCCGGCAGCAGTGCCTTGCTTCTGTGCAGAGAAGAATATCAGGCTCTTTTCCCGCTATGGAGTGTATTCCGCAACAGAGCTCCGCAGCCGTGTCGAGATTCTGCTTGACGAATACTGCAAGACCCTGCATATCGAGGCTTTGACTATGTTGGATATGGCTAAGAAGGATATACTTCCTGCCGCAGCATCTTATATAAAAGAGCTTTCGCAGACAGCTAAACTCGCCTCTGAGCTCGGCGCCGATACAGGCTTTGAGACTGATCTCGTAAAGCGTATCTCCAAGTTCTCGACCGAGACCTATAAGCATCTTGGCGAGCTTGAGAAGGAGCTTGCAGCCTGCAAATCGATCTCCGATGTTGAGACCCAGGCAAACTGCTACCGCGATAAGGTTATCCCCGTTATGAATGAGCTGAGAGCCTCCGCCGATGAGATCGAAACGCTTGTCGGAGAGAAATACTGGCCTTATCCGACTTACGGTGCTTTGCTGTTTTATGTAATGTGAACGTAGGTGTGATTTGGAGAGTGACTGATGTTTAAGGCAACACCGCACGATCCGCGGCTAACGCCTCTGCACATCATCTGCTTGCCAGCTTTCCGTCATATTACCAAAATTCTCCTTGACGTTGCGTAAAGCGAAGTGAACTTCGCTTGCAAGCCTGCGTCGAATTTAGGCAATCTGACGAAAATCTGTGCCTCAACGCCAGTTGAGGTTGCGCATACTGATGCACAGGGGTCGTGCGGTGTTGCCTTAAACTTGTCAGAAGCAAGCCGGATTTGCTTTGCCTGCCCGAAGGCTTTTTCATAGCGCTGACACTGTCGAGCTTTGCTGAGTGGGCAGGGATCATTGCCTTTGATAAGATAAGCAGATATCCTATAAGATATCCGTTATCGTTTGCAGGGATGTTAGTCGGGCTGCTGGGAGCAGTTCTGATCGGTTCTCTGATCGTAGAGGTAATCAAAGACAAGGTAAATATGACGAAGATCATTCTCTGGAGCGTATGCACAGCGCTTCCGTTTATGGTCGGGCTCAGGTATATCGGGCAGTATTTACCCAGGCTTTGGAAGTAAAACTGAAGAAAATGATACCGCGAAGTGTGAAACGCTCCGCGGTATTTTTTGTTCATAAAAAGTTGTAAAATCTTATTATAAAAGTTAATTGCAAAAGTCTTTGTATGGTGTTATACTATCAACCGTTGAGGTATATTTTGCACAAAACTGTACTGTTTCGTTTTTGCATATTGCACAATAGGATTGGTCAATTACATCAAGGAGTATGAATATATGAAAGACTTGACGCAGGGCAAGCCCATGAAGCTGCTCATTATGTTCGCGATCCCTCTCCTGCTGGGAAATCTCTTTCAGCAGCTTTATAATATCGCAGATACCCGAATAGTCGGGGAGTTCCTCGGCGAGAGCCAGCTTGCAGGCGTCGGTTCGACTTCGTCTTTGAATAATGTTATAATTGGATTCCTAAACGGCCTGACCAACGGATTTGCTCTGCTTACAGCCAGGTTTTTCGGTGCTAAGGATAAAGACAAGGTCAAGGAGACCGTCGCTGCGACTCTTGTTATGGGCTTCGCTACAGCCGCTGTACTGACAGTCGCCGGATTGATCTTCCTTGATCCTTTGCTCCATGCCATAAATGTCGGTGAGGATATCTACATTTATTCCAAGACTTATATCCGCATTATCATCGCAGGGATGGCTGTTTCTATGTGCTATAACATCAGCGCCGCTCTTATGCGTGCGGTGGGAGATACGGTAATGCCGCTGATCTTCCTCATAGTTTCGACTATAACCAATGTCGGGCTGGATATTCTTTTTATACGTGTTTTCGGTATGGGCGTCGAGGGCGCAGCCTATGCGACTCTTATCTCTCAGGGTATTTCCGTCGGGCTCTGCATATTCTATATGTTTACCCGCCACAGAGAGCTCCTTCCGGGAAAAAGACATTTCAGATTTTCACGCAAGCTGGCAGGGGATATGTACTCTCAGGGCACAGCCATGGGGCTCATGATCTCGCTGGTAGGTATAGGCTCTCTTATTATGCAGGGTGCCATCAACAGCCTCGGTGCCGAAACTATTGTTTCGCATACAGCTTCGCGCAAGGTCAGCGAGATGTTCATGCTGCCGCTGATGGTGTTCGGAGCCGCCGCAGCCAATTTCGCCGGGCAGAATTACGGAGCAGGGAAGTATTCCCGCGTTCGCCGCGGCTTTATCGATGCGACTCTTCTGGGCTGGATATGGTCTGTTATCACCATTGCTGTTACCTATCCGCTGACTCCGATGTTCATCCGCATCATAACCGGCACAGAGAACGAATATATAATAAACCTCTCGACAGAGTATATGCACTTTAATGCGCCCTTCTATTTTGTCCTGAGCATTGTCATTGTGTTCCGTAATGCGCTGCAAGGTGTAGGCTCAAAGCTCTTCCCTCTGATCTCCAGCATCATTGAGCTGGTGGGGAAATTCATAGTCGCAATGGTTCTTGCCCCGAGGATAGGCTATACCGGAATAAAGATCTCCGAGCCGATAGTCTGGATACTTATGTCGATACTTCTCGGTGCTGGTTTCCTGCTTAATAAGGATATCCGCCGCCGGGAGCCCGAAGAAGACCGCTGCCACCGGACGGCAGCAGCCAAAAGCGCCGCAGCGCTGTAACTTGATCTGATACAAAAGCCGCAGGACCCGTTACGGTCATTCCTGCGGCTTTTTGTTTTCTGACTATCCCGCTGGCTCATTCAACCACAGTTTATCTTTCGGGCGAATATCAAAAGCCTATGCAGATCAGGATTTGGTGAGCCAAAGGGATAGTCAAATTTTGTTTTGTTCCGTATGCAGCTTGTTCAGACTTGCCGTCGAGAATGAATTGCATATAGTATGGCGGATAATATGTGTTCTCTGTCCATTTTCCGTTGATAGTTATACTGTTGTAGTGGGTGAATATGTTGAGGCATCGAACGCCTCCCTTTATCATCCCGCACCTCCGATAGTTTATATGTATACACAAACCGGATGCGCGGGATTTGCTATATTTGACAAGCTGTTATTTGGCTCCCGAAAGCTCCCTGAGAGTCAGTACCGATTTTTCTACCGCCGAGATAATGAATCCGGCATCATCAAGGGTCGTGTCAGGGGAGAGTGAGAGACGAAGCGAGCCTTTAGCCAGTCGGTCGTCAAGGCCGATAGCTTTCAGAACATGGGAGGGGTCGGCGGAATAGCTGGTGCAGGCAGAGCCGCTGGAAGCCATGACACCGTTTATATCCAGCATCAGCAGCAGGCTCTCTCCCTCGACTCCATCAAATGATATGTTCACATTAGATGGGAGCCTTTTCTTTCGATCACCGTTCAGCCGGCTTCCGGGGATCTTCAAAAGCCCTTCTGTCAGCTTGTCCCTGACATTCAGCAGCCTATCTGTCTTATCTTTCAGACCTTCGAGACTTTCGCGCAGAGCTTCAGCCATAGATACTATACCCGCTACGTTTTCTGTCCCGGCACGAAGTCCGCTCTCCTGGTGTCCACCCGAGATCAGCGGCGGGAGCTTCAGCTCTTTGCGTATGTAAAGAGCTCCGACCCCTTTGAATGCTCCGAATTTGTGCCCGGAGACAGAAAGCATATCTACGCCGAGAGAGTTAAGTTCCAGCGGCAGGTGCCCGGCTGCCTGAACTGCATCTGTATGGAAGAGAATGTTCTTTGAGCGGCAGATCGCAGCGATCTCCTTTATCGGCATAAGTGTCCCTATCTCGTTGTTTGCATACATTACGCTTACAAGCGCCGTGTCCTCGCGTATAGCTTCGGATATCTGCTCGGCAGTTATGAGCCCTTCGCCGTCAGCAGGAAGATAAGTGACGTCATATCCCTGTGCTTCCAGTTTGCGGCAGGTATTAAGAACAGCATGATGCTCGATGTTCGTTGTAACTATATGCCTTTTTCCGGTCTGTCTTCCCAGCTCTGCTGCTCCGAGTATTGCCATATTGTCCGATTCTGACCCTCCCGAGGTAAAGATTATCTCGGAGGCCTCGCAGCCCAGCGAGCGTGCGATGCTTTTTCTCGCATCGAAGACAGCTCTGGCGCTCTTTGTTCCGAGAGAATACACTGCTCCGGCATTTCCGTAAAGCTCGGTGAGATAAGGCATTGCGGCATCGAGCGCTTTTTTTGAGACGGGCATAGTCGCGGCGTTATCTGCATAAACTGTCCTTTTTGTCATTCAAAACACCCTTTCGGTCTTTCTCATCTGATTATAGCATATCCAATGGAATTGTGCAAGGAGCATCAGACAAAAAAAGCGCCTCCGCAAAATCGGAAGCGCTCAGTTCTTTTGTATATCCTTCGTGCTTAGTCAGCAACGTAGGGCAGAAGAGCAAGGTGACGTGCTCTCTTGATAGCTGTCGTCAGCTCTCTCTGATGATATGCGCAGGTACCGGTAACACGGCGGGGGAGAATTTTAGCTCTCTCTGTCATGCACTTACGGAGCTTTGCAATATCCTTGTAATCAATTTTTTCAGCTCTGTCAACACAGAACATACAAACCTTCTTACGGCCTCTCTTTACAGGCCTTCCGGTTCTCTCCATGATAAAGATCCTCCTTACTTAGCAATTTGTCGGGTAGATCTCAGAACGGTACTCCTTCATCTCCGAGAAGCTCGAAATCGTCCATACCGCCGATATTGAGCGGTTCTTCCTGTGCAGCCGGAGCGGGAGGCACCGGTGCTGCGGGAGCAGACTGATAGGTGTTCTGGTTCTGTTGATAGCTGTTATTATTCTGGTAACCCTGATTGTAGCCGCCCTGCTGATAGCTGTTCTGCTGATAACCGCCCTGCTGCCCGTAATTCTGAGAATATCCGCCGTTCTGTCTGGGCTCTCCTGTAAAGGATGCGTTATCGACATATACTTCGGTAGCAGTTCTCTTGTTTCCGTTGCTATCCTCGTAATTGCGGACTCTGAGGCTTCCTTCGATCGCGATCATACGGCCTTTGCCGAAAAATCTTGAGATGAATTCAGCAGTCTGTCTCCAAGCGACACAGTTAATGAAATCGGTCTGCCTTTCTTCGCCCTGCTTGACAAAATTTCTGTCAACAGCGACTGTAAAAGACAACACGCTTGTTCCCTGTGGGGTCTGTTTCAGTTCGAGATCTCTTGTGATCCTGCCCATAATAATAACTTTGTTCAACATAATAAATACCTTCCTTCGATCATACGTTTGATTTGTTCGACCTGGTCTCTTTTACTTGACTGTGATGAGGAAACGCAGCACACCGTCGGTAATGCCGAGAACTCGCTCCAGCTCAGCAGGGAAGTTGGGCTCTGCGGTAAAGCTCCACAGAACGTAGTTGCCCTCTGTTTCATAGTTGATAGCATAAGCGAGTTTACGCTTGCCCCAGTCATTGACGGAAACGTCCTGTGCGTTAGCCTTGATCATCTCGTCAAACTTGGTTGTGAGAGCAGCAACTGCCTCTTCACCAGCCTTGGAGCTGAAAACGACTACGGCCTCGTAAGTCTCATTGATCTTTGCCATATCTTGCACCTCCTTTTGGATTTCGCCTGTACTTTAAATATACAAGCAAGGATAACTCAATTATTATAACACACCCTGTTCTTTTTGTCAATCAAGAGCAGGGTGCGGTAAACGTAAATTTTCTGTAAATTTATAGCTTGTTCAGGAAGAAGATGGATCCTACTACCAGAGCGCTGGAAACGAGCACGGAGAAAAGGAAAGCACCCATAGAAACTCCCCCGGTAAGGGTTATACGGGTCCTTGTTTCCTCTTCAGTCTCATCGGTCACAGAGGCAGACGCGCTTTCGGATATATCGGGAACCGTGCTGACAGAGCGGATGTTCATTATCTTTCTTCTTGCGACTCTGTAATACCAGTAATTAGCGAACAGGGCGCAGACACATTGCATCGTTATCATCAGCCAGGAGCAGATATCCTGGATCATCAAGAAATTCCGGCTCTTCAGGAAGGCCTCGTTGACAAAGCCTATGGACGGCAGGTAGTGATTGTATCCCATGACCATTATCGTCGGGATAGAGAGCCCGATTGAAAGCACCATACAAAGCGCACCGATCAGCGGCATTTTACGGTAGAAGAACCAATACTGCGGGAAGAGCAGGGCGCAGAAGTTAAGGCTGACTTTTCCGCCGAATTTACCGAAGCGGACAAAGTGTGTCAGGAAAGAGAACTGATTTCTCCCGACATATCTTGCATAATCTCCCAGCTTTACGCCGTCAATATCCGAATCCTGGTCGAGTCGCATACCCTGCTGGGGCATTCCCATGAATGGCCGCTGCTGACCGTCCTGCTGACCAAATGGCTGCTGGCCGTATCCCTGCTGTCCGTAACCTTGCGGACCGTATCCCTGCTGACCGTAAGGTCCGTAGCCGGGGGCTCCGTTTGGAGGCGGTTCATTAAAGGCTCGGGACTGATTTAGCGATGCCGTATTGAGAGGCAGACCGCAGCGATTGCAGAAAAGCCCCTCCGGAGGATTTTCCTGTCCGCAGCGGGAGCATCTGATAGGTTCGCCGTCTGCACCGGGGCGCTCGGCTTCAGGCTGCCAGGAGAGACCGGCCTCGTGCAGATCGGTCTTTATGCAGCAGCCTTCCTTATCCCAGCATTCGCGGTGATAGGGCGAGCCGCAGTCGGGGCAAACGACTATATCGTCGTCATCTTTCAGGACAACGCCGCAGGAGACGCATTTATGACCTGTGAATTTTCCCATTTACACACATTCCTTTCGCTATGTAGATGAACTCACGATATATTATATCATACTTTTTCCAAAAAAGCTACCCCTGGACTGAATTTTCAGCTTATTATCACAAAAAAAGTTTTTCTCCGGCTCTGGTCTGTGTCCGTTTGACAAATATGGCAGGATGTGCTATCATATATTCAGGAAAAGCTGACTGAAGGGAGGACCCGGTATGTATTGCAGGAACTGCGGCGCGAATATTGATGACAGATCAAATGTCTGCACATATTGCGGTGCCCCGACGGGGATCCCGCCCGGGCAGAGCTATCAGCAGTACGGGCAGAATTATCAGGACGTCCAGTCCTATCAGAATGGCCCGTATTATCAGAACGGCCCTTACCCTCCGCCGAACTATTACAACAATTATAACCCTGTCCCCGATATGAATGATTGCAGCCCGGTCTATAAGGTCGTCAGCTTTCTGTGGCCGCTCGTAGGTCTGATCCTGTTCATAATCTGGTATTCCAGCAAGCCCAGGGCTTCGAGATCCTGCGGATTGTGGGCACTGATCGGCTTCTTGGTGTCTATCGTTGCATTGCTGCTTTTCATGAATATGTTTGTTGATTTTATACGAATGGTCTTTCATTGACAAAGCCATAAATAAAACAATAACGCCTCCTGCGGAGCTCTTTGCTTGGCGGGAGGCGTTCTATTTGTTTCTGAGACGTTCTACGATGAGCTGGACAGCTTTTATATCCTCGTCATCAAGCCCGGAGACATCAATGGTTTTGTTATGCTCGATGCCCAGCAGCCAGTCTGTGCTGATATGGAAGACATAAGACAGCTTTGCAAGCACCTCCGGGGAGGGCGAACGCTCCCGGAGCTCATAAAAGGAAATGACCGATTTCGTAACACCGATACGGTCGGCAAGCTGCTGCTGAGTAAGCCCGCTCTGTTTCCGAAGTTCTTTTAATCTTCTGCCGAAATCCACAATTTCTCAACTCCTGTCTGAAATCAGTATACAGTAATATTGTATCAAAATGGTGGATTACTATACAATTATAGTTGACAAAGTCCCCAAAAAGATGTATAATTCAAGTAAGCCAAAAAAAATTTAGGAGGGTGATATTATGGCATTTTGCAGAAGCTGCGGGAAGGAAATTGATGACCGTGCGGTCATCTGTGTTCACTGCGGAGTACAGACAGATAAGGCAGAGCTCTACGCTGCGCCTTCAAACGCGGGAAAACGCGATTGGACGGTTGCCCTGCTTTTGTGTGTTTTTCTCGGAGCGTTGGGCATACACAGGTTTTATGTTGGGAAAACCGGGACGGGGCTGCTATGGCTATTCACCTTGGGCTGCTTGGGTATCGGCGCTCTTGTTGACCTGATAACGATATGCACAGGCAGCTTCACCGATGTTGACGGCTATCCCCTGAATAAACGGTAAAGGAGGTTTGCTATATGTTTTGCCCTGTATGCGGGAATGAAGAAAATGAACCCATGATATTAAACGGAGCCAAGGTTTGTCAAAAATGCGGGTGTGTGATAGAAAAAGTCAAAAACAATGAGGCGAAACAAAATAAAGTAAGTGGAATAATAATAGTTTCTATCATCGCAATTATCCTCGTATTTATTATTGGTGGTTTTGTTATCGGAGGCCTTGGCGGAATACGCTTTTCTATAGTGCTTATAGTGCTGACTTTGGGCATATTATTCTTCGCTGTTATGAAAGGAAAAAAGAAATAGTATAAACAATAATACTAAATTAAATTATTTTTTCAAAAAACTAATGACAAATCCCGAAAAGTGTGTTATAATAAAGTGTAAGGCACATTTCGGCGGAAAGAACTATCCCCGCCGTCAGGCGGGGATAGTTCTTTCCGGATATGTCCGAGCCGCGCATCGGTGAGGAAATGCGAATAATGCAAGAAATTGTAACAGGAGAAATGGAACATGATATTTTTAGAAAATCTCCGCTCAAAGCTGGAGAGCTATAAGCCGAAAATAAAAGAGCTCGCTGAGGTCTTTGATATCGAAAATTCTAAGGAGCGTGTCGAAGAGCTCCATAACAAGGCTGCTGAGCCCGGTTTCTGGGATGACCTTGAGACCTCGCAGAAGGTTCTTCAGGAGACCCGTACCCTGGAATCACGCCTTGAAAAGCACGCCAAGCTGACTCAGTCCGCAGAGGATATCGAGGTCATGCTGGATATGGCAGCCGAGGAGAATGACGAGAGCATGATCTCCGAGATCGAGCAGGAGCTCAACGATCTCGCCTCTCAGATAGATGCTCTTACCCTTGCTTCTCTGCTCACAGGCGAGTATGACAAGAACAACGCTATCCTTAATTTCCATTCCGGAGCCGGAGGCACAGAAGCGCAGGATTGGAACGAGATGCTCTACCGTATGTATACCCGCTGGGGCGAGTCTCACGGCTTCAAGGTCAATGTGCTGGATATCCTTGAGGGAAGTGAAGCCGGGATACAGTCTGCCTCGATCGCTATCGAGGGCGAGAACGCTTACGGTTATCTCAAAGGCGAAGCCGGTATACACCGCCTTGTGCGTGTTTCACCTTTTGATTCTCAGGGGCGCCGTCATACCTCCTTTGCTGCGGTAGACGTTATGCCCGACCTTCCCGAGGATGTTGAGATCGACATCCGCCCGGAAGATATCGAGATGCAGGTGTACCGTTCCTCCGGTGCCGGCGGTCAGCATATCAATAAGACTTCCTCGGCTGTTCGTCTGATACACAAGCCGACAGGCATCGTTGCTGCCTGCCAGACTCAGCGTTCACAGTTCCAGAACCGTGATTACGCTATGCGTATGCTGAAAGCAAAGCTGCTGGAGATCAAGCTGCAGCAGAATCTTGAAAAGATCGAAGATATCAAGGGTGTCCAGAAGGAGATCGCCTGGGGTTCTCAGATACGCTCCTATGTTTTCATGCCTTATCAGCTGGTAAAGGATCACCGCACCGATTACGAGACCGCTAACATCCAGGCTGTTATGGACGGAGACCTTGACGGATTCATAAATGCTTATCTGAAATCTCTCTCTCTCGGAACGCTCAGCGAAGAGGATGTCAGAGAATGATCCCTGATCGTCGGAAAAGCCTCAAACCGGGAAACGTGATCATAATGCACTAACCTCAGATAGAAGGAGGCCTTCCAATGAAAAAACTCAGCGCACTCGTTCTCGAAGCCGTTATAGGGCTGTCGCTTGCAGCCTGCTGAGATGATGACAGCAGTTCACAGTCTTCGGCGAACACAAAAGCAGCAGATGACACCGCTATCACTACTGTTGCCGGAAGCGGGGCGGACAATACCGTTACAAAGGCTTTGGATAAAGGATCAGAGACCGGAACTGAGGCTGTGACTAAGACTTCTCCCGAGACTAGACCGAAAGAACCGAGATCTACCTGGTCGGACAACAGCGGAGAAATCCCTGAGACGGCTTCCGAAAACAGTATTCTCAAAAAGCTGGCAATAGAGTTTTATAAGGCTAAGGAATATCCTGCCGATCAGTTCGCTGGTGCTTTGGAAAGTGCCTCGGAGATATCAGGAAGGTTTGCTGTTTGCGGCGATATCATTGTAAAAAGAGATGTTCTCACCCTTTGACGACCTGTTTTCCGGAATTGATGAGCTTGCTGCAAAAATGCCCTATGCAGAGGGATTCATTATCGAAAATGTCTATTCATTCAAAAACGACGGAGATGAGTATACCGATTCAGACGGAGGCTTATGGGGCGTTGGTTTTTCCTGCAAGGATGAAGCCGAGGCCAGAGAAGTTTTCAAACTGTCGTTTTCCGAAGTCACGGAGGAGTCTCTCAGGGAAAGCGAGAATGAAGACGAGATCAAGGGTAATCTCAAATATTTGATCGAGAGCGACAGAGTACTGCTGAATCTCGCAAATTATGAATATTATGCTTATTACCGTGTCGGCAAAGCTGTTTATGTCCTCGGAACATACATCAACGGTGAGGCGGATATAAGCTCTGTTAAAGACCCAATTGACTACAAATCCGAGCTTTAACGTTTCTGCAAGGGCATGGGTGTCGTGTCCCCGACATCGCTAAAAGTGTCCTGACAAAGCATCCTTATAATAATTGAAAGCCTCTGCCCTGTTAGGTGCAGAGGCTTTGTTGTATTTCGGAGCAGATATATATCAAGGCATGACTTCCCGGAGCTCTGAGTCGATCAGGCTTTTGTAATGCTCGGCCAACTGTGCAGCAATAGAGTTCAGCAGCAGTAAAGCCTCGGTCTTTACGGATTGATTGGAATATATCCCCAGTTCGGCAAGATGCGCTGCCTGCTTTGCGTGCTCTGCTGCGGAGGGCAGTTTTTCGGGAGAGCCGCTTTCTTCCCGCGCCAGCTCCAGCGAAGCCTTTGCAAGCAGTGCGTTCATTTCGTCCTCAAAGCCGCATGGGACAGGCTTATCCAGCAGAACAGAGAATTCTCCTGCTGAAAAAAGTTCTCTTGCATTCAAATATTCCGCAGCTCCCTCCGCTCCGGACTCCTCTTCCGGCATTAACTGCGACATAGGTACCTCAAGCACTCGGCTGAGGTATTGCAGGGTCTTGACCGAAGGCATAGCGCTGCCGCTCTCGATCTGGCTCAGCATATTCCTTGTTATAAAGTCTCCGACGACCTCGGCCTGAGTAAGTCTTTTTGCGATCCGCGCTTCCTTAATTCTTCTTCCCAGCTCTCCTGCGTTCATACTGTCACTCCTCTCATGTGTAAATATTATTTACCTATATGATAACACCATCCGCCTGACTTGTCAAGCGGCAGGATGCGATTTTCGCAAAGATATAATAAGATTTGTGCAGCATAGACAAATACGGCACTTCGGATTTTTACAAAAAGCTCTTGACAAAAGAGTGAAAAGGTTATATAATTAAGTAAATGATATTTACATCAGATACAACAAAGGGGGTAATAATATGACAGAATGGTGGGAAGGGCTTAGCACAGTGCTTAAAGTGCTGTATTGTATAGCTATACCTTCGACTATCCTTCTTCTGCTGCAAACACTGCTTGCAGTTTTCGGAGCCCACGACGGCGGAGCAGGTACTGATATCTCCGATACTTCCGGTATAGATTTTCACGGAGATATCCATGGAGATATTTCCGGACATGACCTCGGTCACGACGGCCTTATAGACGGCGGAGATCCTTCGGATTTTACCGCTATGAGGATGTTTACGCTCCAGACCATCGTAGCTTTCCTGACTGTGTCGAGCTGGACAATGATCGTCTGTATCCACGGAGGTATGCCATCTGGGCTTGCTTTCGGTATCGGATTTGTCATAGGCCTTATCGTAATGATCGCGCTTGCCAAGATAGTTCAGCTTTCGGCGCGTCTTGCCGAGAACGGAACCCTGGACCTTAAAAACACATTGGGCCTTACGGCGACGGTTTACATCCCGGTGCCTCCAAAAGGGCAGACCGGAGGAAAAGTAACCGTAACAGTTCAAGGACAGTTCAGAGAGCTCTCGGCTGTTACCAGCGAGCAGAAGCTGCTTCCGACAGGCACGCAGGTGCGTATAACCGATATCAGGGGAGATACGGTCGTAGTCGAAAGCGAGGATTGATCTGACAGCCGGAGGCCTTCCGGCAGATCAGTGCCTCAACGGTTTTGTCAGACCCGAAGACAAATGAAAAAATACTATTGCAAAAGCTGAAGAATTATAGTATAATGTATAGGACAAAAGCCAAGAAAAAATAAAAACATATAGGAGGAGAAGTTTTATGGGAGGAATGGAAACAATCATTATCATCAGCATCGTTGCCGTCGTGCTGTTTGCAGCGATAGCCGCTATACTGTCGAGGTACAGAAAGTGCCCGTCAGATAAGGTGCTGGTAATCTACGGTAAGGTCGGAACAGACAAAAACGGTATGACCAAGAGCGCCAAGTGTATCCACGGCGGCGCAGCGTTCATCGTTCCGGTGCTCCAGAGCTATCAGTATATGGATCTGACTCCTATCTCAATAAACGTTGATCTGAAAAACGCTCTCTCGAAGCAGAATATCCGTATCAACGTTCCTTCGAGATTTACTGTAGGTATCTCTACAGAGCCGGGTATCATGCAGAACGCTGCTGAGCGTCTGCTCGGGCTCAAAATGATCGAAGTCCAGGAGCTTGCAAAGGATATCATCTTCGGTCAGCTCCGTCTGATCATCGCTACTATGGACATCGAAGAGATCAACTCCGACAGAGATAAGTTCCTGATCGCCGTTTCCAACAACGTTGAGATCGAGCTTAAAAAGATCGGTCTGAGGCTCATAAACGTAAACGTTACCGATATTACCGATGAATCAGGATATCTGGAATCTCTCGGCAAGGAAGCCGCAGCTAAGGCTATCAACGATGCGAAGAAATCTGTTGCCGAGAAGCACCGCGACGGTGAGATCGGTCAGGCCAATGCTCAGAAGGATCAGCGTATCCAGGTAGCATCCGCCAATGCATCCGCTATCGACGGTGAAAACCATGCCAAGATCGAGGTCGCTCAGTCCGAAGCCAAAAGGCGTGAAGCCGAGGCCGAGGCTCTCAGAATGGCTACCGCTGCCGAGGCCGTTGCAGCCGCCAAAGCAAAGCAGGAAGCCTATGTTGCACAGCAGGAAGCAGAGCGCACCCGTGCCGAGCTGGAAAGAGCTACTCAGCAGGCAGATATAATCGTAAAGGCGCAGGTCGCCAAGCAGCAGGCTGAGATCGCAGCAGAGGCCGAGGCCGAAGTTGCAAGACGTAAAGCACGAGGCGAAGCCGATGCTATCTTTGCCAAGATGGAAGCCGAGGCGAAAGGTAATCAGGAGATACTTGTTAAGCAGGCAGAAGGTATGCGCAAGCTGGTTGAAGCCGCCGGCGGAGATGCAAACGCCGCTGTCAAGCTGATCGTAGCAGATAAGCTGGAGCAGCTCATCTCTATCCAGGTCGAGGCTATCAAGAATATCAAGATCGACAAGATCACAGTTTGGGATACAGGCTCCGGTGCAGACGGGAAGGGCTCTACCGCCAATTTCCTCAGCGGCCTTATGAAGAGCGTTCCTCCTCTCGGAGAGCTGTTCAAGCAGGCCGGTATGGAGCTGCCGGAATTCCTGGGTAAAGATGTTGAAGAGGCTTTGGAAAAGTCCCGCGAAGAAGCCATCAAGCGTGCTGCCGGAGATATCAAAAGCTCAGATGATGTAGTCGAGATCGTTGACGGCAAGGACGATTGATAAGTTCTGAATATCATAATAAACGGTATGTTCTCCCCGCTGCGGCGGGGGATAGAACATACCGTTTTGTTGTTTATACTGTCTGAATACTGTCGTCAGAGGTCTCGCTGATGTCTTCTGTTTTGTTCCTGTTTTTGTTCCTTCTGCCTTCAAAGCCTTCCGGCATCTCGCCGTCAAACCTTTCCTTGAATTCCTCGGGCATCTCGCCGCCGAATCTCTCCTTGAAGTCCTCTGGCAGCTCTCCGTCCTTGAATTTTCCCGGGAAATCTTCGTCATAGCCTTCGGGCATTTCTCCGTTCTGCATTCTGCCGGGGCGTGCTGTGTCTGAACTTTCAGTGTCTGTGCCGTCGCTGTTCATGTCGCCGCGCCCGGCGCCGCCGTCAAAAGGGCGGAAACCACCTCCGTTCCTGCCGCCTTTGCCGCCGCCCATCATCTTGGGAGTAGGGATCTCGCTGACCTCTGAGCCATTTACGATTATTGTTCCGCCGTTGAATTTTGCTGTGCCGTCGTAGTCAAAGGACTCGCACATTCCTGTCTGGGGCACTGTAATATCTATCGTCCCGCCGTTTACGGTTACATTTCCGTTGACATCGATTGCATCGGTGTCGCCGGAACCCATAACTATCGTAAGACTGCCGCCGTTCATTTCAAAAAGGGGAGTCCCGACAGAAGAGCTCTTCTGTGAAGCATTGACACCGTCGTCGGATGCTGTAATACTGATCTCGCCGTCATTTATCCTGACAACAGTTGCCTCTATTCCTTCGGCGCCCTTCAGCTCAAAGCTGCCTCCGCCGATCTCTGCCAGAGCCGTACCCTGAATAGCATCGCTCTTTGCGGTGATCTTGAATGTTCCGCCTGCTATGCTGACGATCCCGGTGCTGTCGTCTTCGTCGTTCTCGGCGTGGAGGCCGTCCTTGGAGGAGGTTATCTCAAAGCTGCCGTCTGCTATGAGAATGGAGTCGTTGGCTTCAATAGAATCCTTTTCGGTGTTGATCACATAGCTTCCTCCTGTGATCTTGATGTCGTCCTTGCAGGAAATGCCGTTGCCTTCGGCAGATGTTACTGTTAGGGTGCCTTTTCCGTTAAGAACGATATCGTCCTTTGCAAAGATGACAGCGTCGGTGTTGGTATCTCCGTCAGCTCTGAATGTACCTGTAACACTGAGGCTGGAGCCGTTCTCTGTCGAGGTTATGAAGCACTTGTCGCAGGATACGACATATATCGCAGGAAAGTCGTCATTCTCGATCGTTGCTCTGTCCAGGACAAGCTGCACTTTGGCTTCTTTGTCTGTTTCAACTCTTACTGTGCAGTTCTTTGCCGACCCGGAGATCACATACACTCCTTCTTCTGTAACATCCAGGGTCTTGCCGTCGGCTGCGGTAAGATAGATGGCGCCTTCAAGATCTGCCTCCTGTTTAAGGTCGCGCTTGGTGAACTGTTCGCTGTCAGAAGCGGAAATGTTAGCTGCCGCTGTTACGACGCCTGATGTGTCGGAGCTCTCAACTGATTTGCTTACTGATGAGCTCTGGGTAACTGATGCTGCCGCTGCTGAGTCGGCGGATGAGTCTGATGAAGAGCATCCTGCTGCTGTGAGACCGATAATGAGCGATGCAATTACTGCGTAGATCTTTTTTGTTTTCATGATTTGTACCTCTCTTTTTGATTGATTGTTTTGCTTTGTTGTACTCATTATATACTGCCATACTTAAATCAGCCTTAAAGTCTTGTGTTTTTTATGTGAAAAGTTTGTGAAATGGGAATCTGTTTCGGTATTGATTTATCCGGATACCTGTGGTATAATTAAGGCAACACCGCACGACCCGCGGCTAACGCCTCTGCACATCATCTGCTTGCCAGCTCTCCGTCATATTACCCAAGTTCTCCTTGACTTGCGTCAGCAAGCCTGCGTCGAATTTAGGCAATCTGACGAAAATCTGTGCCTCAACGCCAGTTGAGGTTGCGCATACTGATGCACAGGGGTCGTGCGGTGTTGCCTTAAAAATGTTTGAGACGGTCGCAGGGCTGTCAGAAATTCTTTCCGGAGGTCATAAAATGAGCTATATCCTTCTCGGCGTCCTTTTCGTCACTCTATTCGGCTGTAAATACAAGAAAGAGGGATTTCACCAGGGCTATATAGACAAGGAGCAGACGACCTGTATAAACGGTGTTTTTGTGCTGCTTATCTTTATGAGCCATTTTGCGCAGTACCGCGCTGCGGTTAAGGGATCTTTCTATCTTGATTTCAAATCTCAGCACGGGCAGCTCGTTGTTGTGACTTTTCTGTTCTACTCGGGATACGGTATAATGTGGTCGATTTTAAAAAAGGGGAGAAGCTATGTGCTTCAACTGCCTTTGCGAAGGCTCCTGGTGGTCTGGGTGCATTTTGCTCTGGCGCTGCTCCTGTTCGTTGCCTCAAATATATATCTCGGATATAAATATTCTTTAAAGAATACTGTACTTTCTTTCTTCGGCTGGTCTTCGATAGGAAACAGCAATTGGTATATTTTCAGTATCCTCGCGCTCTATGTTATGACATTCATCGCTTTTACGGTCTTTAAGGATCATACCAAAGCTATTATCTGTATGTTTGCTCTTACCTTCGTGTTTATGACGGTTCTTTCTCATTATAAGGATGCCTATTGGTACAATACTGTGATACTCTATCCCATAGGTATGCTTTTTGCTTACAAAAGAAAGCCTGCCGAAGCGGCTGTAATGAGATCGGAGCCTGTATACTGGGGTTTGTTTATAAATGCTGTATTCTGGCTTATAGCTTTTTCGTATATCTGGCCTGCTTCAAAATGGATGCTTGTTCCCTTTGAGTGCAAAGCGATAGCATTTATGGTATGTGTCGTTCTTCTTACTATGAAATTCAGCATTAAGAACAAAGCCCTGTCATTTTTCGGGAAATACACTTTTGAAGTCTATATCCTTCAAAGGATACCTGCCAGGCTGTTCGTCCATAAGATCACCAACACCTACATCCTTTTTGCGGTCTGCTTTGTCATTACTATCGTCCTTGCAGTCGTTTTCAGATTCCTGACTGACAGGCTTGACAAGCTCTGGAATAAAATCCTTGACAAATTCTGCCCTAAGCCTATATAAATTTATAGGCAATTCATACATATTTCATTGACCTTTCGGTTCCTTTCTGTTATAATTCATTGTGAGGGATAGGATGTTAGGATTACTATGCCTTGATAAATATACGGAAAGGAGGAGCAGCTATGGACTTTATTACCGACGATCTGTGTCAGCTTATCGACACCGCGCTTTCAACAGACAGCGCAGGAGCTCTTGAATCTCAGATAGCTCTCTGCACAAAATCTCTCTCTGAGCAGTGCGGGAACGATGACAGCCTTGCTTCTCTTTCCGAAAAGATATATGAGCTTTGCCGCAGACACGTCAGCATCAGGCTCCGCGGCCTGTCCGAGCTTGAAAAGCTGACCCTGGAGGAAAGGCTTGAGCTGGAGCAGGTCGAGAATATAATCGATAATAACCTTCTCACTTACTATTTCCAGCCCATAGTCAGCGCCTATGACGGTTCGATCTATTCCTATGAGGCTCTGATGCGCCCGCTGGATGCTCCAATGATCACTCCCTTCCATATCCTGAAATATGCCGCCCTTCTAAACAGGCTCAGAGATATCGAGAGCATGACTCTGGTCAATGTTCTCTCGTTGATCGACAGGAATGAAGGCCTGTTCAAGGGCAGGAAGGTTTTTATAAACAGTATCCCCAATATCAGGCTTACCGGCGATGATAACGAAAAGGTCTCGGCTATGCTCTCAAAACATTCCGATACCGCAGTTATCGAAATGACAGAGAATGTTCAGCTCGATGAGAAACGGATCGCTGAGATCAAGGATCATTACCATTCTCTTAATGTCCGCATTGCTATCGACGATTATGGAACCGGATATTCCAATGTCAAGAACCTTCTCGACTATATGCCGAATTACGTCAAGATCGACCGTTCTCTTCTCAGCGGGATCGAGGACAGCCGCAAGAAAAGGCATTTTGTCCGAGATATTATAGATTTCTGCCATGATAACGGCATTTTAGCTCTTGCAGAAGGTGTCGAGACTACCGAAGAGCTCAGGACCGTTATTCTCCTCGGAGTCGATCTTATTCAGGGCTACTACACCGCAAGACCCAGCCCGGAGGTCATCGACAAGATAGATCAGGATGTTGTCGCAGAGATAATGAGATACAGACTGGAGCTTCTCGAAGGCACGGCCAGCAAGAAGTATACCGCTTCAGCAGGAGAAGCTGTTCAGCTCGGTACTCTTTCCAGAGACGGTGTCTCTGTCGTTCATATCGGAGAAGGCCTCAGCGAAGGAGATACAGTAAGGCTGCTGGGCTATTCAACGTCTGAACTGCCTATAGCCATTGCCTGCGATTCCGGTTTCAAGGGTGTTCTCGAGATCGAGCAGCTAAATCTTTTATCCCCGCGCAGCCGCCCGTGTATAACTCTTGAAGATGGCTGCGAGGTCGAGATCAGGATATTCGGTGAGAACAGGCTTTTCGGCGGCGGGATACAAGTCCCCGCAAGAGCAAAGCTCAATGTTACAGGAAGAGGAGCCCTCTATATCAAGCTGGATAATTCCGAGTATTTCGGCATAGGCAATGACCTTTCTTCCAAACATGGCGATATCTCCTTTAACCATAACAGCTTTATAGTCATCGACTGCAACGGCCAGCGAGGTATTGCTATCGGCGGCGGCAGCGGAAATGTTATCAATATCAACAGCGGCAAGTATCTTATCCAGCAGACCGGAAGCTATTGCTGCGGTATCGGGACATTCTCCCGCCCTGCAAACATCAATATCAAAAACTGCGATATGCAGATAAAGATAAGCGGTGCCAAGTGCTGTGCAGTAGGCTCCCTCTACGATAAGTCCGTTGTAGATATCCGCCAGTCCAGTATGAGAGCTTATCTGGCAGGGCTTACTGCTGCAGGTATCGGTTCACCCGACGGCGAGAAGATGTCGCTCACCGTTGATAACAGCAATATCTCTGTCGATGTCAGAGCCGATGAGCTAACGGCTGTCGGTGCGGGCAAGGGCAGGAGCGATATTTTCATTACCAAGACCAGCTTCAATATCAGCGCAGCGGGGCATAAGGCCTATGCTATCGGCGGCTTTACCGAAGATACCCATTTTGTTTCGGATAATGCCGATGTCTCTGTTGATATCACCACTGATTATGACAGCTTCACTATGACCGCTTTAGAGAATATCTCGACTTCCGACGGAAGATGCGCTTTTACAGTGAACGGAAGCTCCGTAGAGCTTGCTGAAAAGCCATCCAGGCAGTAAAGTGAATATGGATACGCTCCGGGAAACGATCTTTCCTCGGGGCGTTTTTTGTCGGGCGTTCATTATTGACAAATCAGCCTGCTTGTCGTATAATTAAAAGATAATAAAGAAGGGAGGCGGGGCTGTGGAGATACTTATCGGTCTTGTGATCGTAATAGCACTGCTCCTGCTGCTGGGCGTTGAGGCATCTCTGATAATAATGGGCGTTCTCGCCCTGATGGGGCTTGTCATCGCAGCGACTCTCGCATTCTTTATATATACTGCTCTGACTATGATCGGCTCCAGACGTGTAAAAGGCAATTTCAAGCGGTTCGAGAAACCGGAAAAGGGCTTCTCAAGAGCGGTCTATATGACCGATGAGGGAGAGCTGAAAAACAGTTTTCCAAACGAGATGATCTTAAAGAAACGGCTTTATGTCCCGGAAAAAACCGTCTCACTGCTGGTGACACACAAAGGCAGAGCATACGATTCCTATTCAAGGATAACCGTGTATGTAGGGCTGCTGCTCGGTACGGCATCCGTAGCTATGCTGGTATGGATACTGCGATATTATTTTTCAATGATCTGGAGGTGAGCAGGAATTGAAGGATTTTCAGAAAGCAATGAAGCTCTCGCTCTGCTTCGGAGCGGTTGGCGCATTGCTTGTCCCGATAGTATATGAGCTATATGCCAATGTATCGCGCAGTTTCGCCCTGATCCTCCTTGCTGTCTGGGCAGTTTTTGTCGGGATCAAGATGTCTTCTCTTTCCAAAAGAGCAGCTTTCCTTGCTCTCTGCACCGATCTTGCCTATACGGCAGGGCTGGGGCTCATCTGTTTCATTATAATACATCCGCTGGCTGTCAGGATGCTCTCAGGGAGCTCAAGGTACTTTTATCTGAAATTCAAGGAGCAGGTCATTTTTATCGTTTATGCGCTGCTCATGATGCTGCTGATGTTTGCAGCCTGTCTGGCTCGCTGGGGCGCTGAATATGCCAGAGCCAAGATCCGGAGCAACAGCGATAAAGTCGGTGAATACATAGAGAGCGCCTTCTCTGATTCCGACAATGAGGGCTTGAAATGACAGGTATCTATATCCATGTCCCGTTTTGTGAGAGAAAATGCCCTTACTGTGCTTTCTATTCCGTATCAGCAAGCAATGCTGAAAAGAAACAGTATTATAAAGCTCTGAGGCAGCATATCATCAGCTCTGGAGCAGGTCAGCGCTGCGATACTGTGTATTTCGGCGGCGGAACACCTCCTCTGATAGGCGCAATACGTATTTCCGGGATAATAGAGACTCTTTCCCGCAGTTTTGAGCTTTGTGACCCTGAGATCACAGTAGAATGTAACCCAAACAGCATCCTTCCGGAAGATATGTCTCTTCTCCGGGAGAGTGGTGTCAACAGGCTTTCTGTCGGGGTGCAGTCGCTCGACGATGAAGAGCTGCGGTTCCTCGGCAGGCTGCATGACTCTGCATCGGCAGAACGTGCGCTGAATAATGCCGTAAACGCCGGCTTTGAGAATATCTCCGCAGATCTTATGATCGGCATCAGGGGACAGACCGCCGAGAGCCTGCGAAGGAGCACTATGAAGCTCTGTCAGTTAGGGGCACGGCATATATCTGTCTATATGATAAAGGCGGAGCAGGGTACAGCGTTTTGTTCAGAGAAATACCTCTCCCGCCTTATGGACGATGACGAGGTCTCTGAGCTTTATCTTGCCGCTGTGCAGGCCTGTGAGAAAAGCGGCTTCAAGCAGTATGAGATCTCGAATTTTGCTTTCCCGGGATTTGAGAGCAGGCATAATCTTAAATACTGGCGCTGCGAGGAGTATCTGGGTTTCGGCCCTTCGGCTCATTCTTTTTTAGGCGGTATGAGATATCGCTGTGCCAATAGCCTTCAGGATTATATCTCCGATCCGGAAAAGCGATTTATTACCGAAAAGGATCCGGATAAAGCTGAGGAGTACGTTTTGCTGGGGCTCAGGCTTTGTGAAGGCATAAGTCTTGACAAAGCCTTTGCAATGGGTCTCGACAGATCAAAAGCGTCGAGAGCAAAAGTGCTGTGCAAAGAGCTTGTCAAGGCAGGAATGATGACAGATATCAACGGCATCATATCCCTGACTCCGAAGGGGATGCTGGTCTCCAACAGTATTATTTCAGAACTGCTAAAATAGTAAAAATGCCCAAAAAGTTGTACTTTGTCTTGTGCATATATACGATATATCTGTTGTGCTGTTGAAATGATGTGATAAAAGTGTTATTATAATCTGTGTATATCCAATTTGATTCAGTGGGTGTTTGTTTATGAAAAAAGCATTATCATTCATCCTTGCCGCAGCAATGGCTATTGGATTTGCCTCCTGTGGGAAGGAAGAGAACAAAGAAGAGATAAATGTCCCGATCTTTGAGGCCAAGACCGTCAAATACAGGACAGCCAAGGCTGAGCTTTCAGAGATCTCGGAGAGATATGTCGCGGAGGGGAGCTATGGGCTGCCTTATTCCGAATCTGTCATGTTCCAGGCTTCCGGGCAGGTGGATCAGGTCTATGTAGACGGCGAGAAGCTGGTAAAAAAGGGCGAGCTGCTCTGCACGCTGTTCTCAGACGATCTTGAGACCAGGATCGAAGAGAAGGAGGTATATCTCAATCAGGCCAAGAAGACATTGAATACTTTGCTGGCAAATTATGACGGCGGCAGTGCTTTCGAGATCGAACAGGCAAGAGTTGAAGTCGATATCCAGCAGCTTGAATATGACCGTCTTCTGAAAGAGAAGGATCTTTATAATGTCTACGCTCCCTGCGACGGTACTTTCAGGCTGTCAAGCCAGTACCGCGGCGGGCTTCAGAGATATACCTGGGTAAACAAAGGCCAGCGTCTCGGTACAGCTACCGATAACAGCGAGACCTTCCTTGTCTGCAATATCTTCGATAAACCTCTCAATAACGTCCAGTTCGGTACAAAAGTCGAGCTGACACAAGGCGCTACAAAAGCCTCCGGTATCGTTACCGATATTCTGGAGAACGGCAACGGAGAGTATAAGACTTTCGTTTATGTCATCCGCCCTGACGAGAACAACGGGCTTATGGATGTCGGAAATGTTAAGATAGACTGCAGCTTCAATGTTTATTCAAGACAGGATGTAGTCGTTGTCCCTTCTAAGGCTATCAAGAAAGTCGGAGACCGCACTTTTGTCAACCTGCTGATCGACGGAGTAAAGATAGATCAGGACGTCGAGACCGGCATCGTTGACGGCGACATGACCGAGATCACCGGCGGCCTTTCGGGCGGGGAAGAGCTGATCCTTAACTGATCTGCTCCCAAAAGTTATGTTTTTTTGTAAAAACACTTGATTTTCAGAGAGAAATAGGATAAAATAGTATTATGTGTTGAATAACTGTTCGCGGAGCGGACTGAGGAGGATTTTTGTTTGAAAGCGATTCTTGATAATATATGGGTCAAACGCTGTGTCGCTGTGTTCGGCTGCGCTTATTTCGCAGTCCTGTGCCTGCTGACAGTTGCGACCTTCCTTTACAAGCTCGAATTCGTAGAGGGGATGCAGGCACCGTTCTTTCTGCTTTTCGGAATAGCCAGTGTGTTTTTCCTTGTTTTGATGCTCTATACCAGAGAGCTGCTCATTACAAAGATAGTCAGCATACTTATGATGCTTGTGACCTTCTGTCTGATAATCCTGAATATGTTTCAGTGGGTGCTCATTATCCCGCCCTTTATCGTCTCTCTCGTCATCTTCTTTGCTGCAGGGACAAGAGCGAATGTCAAGGTGATCATGGGAACCATTTATCTGCTGGTATACGTCCTCGGCATCGTTGCTTATTTCGTGCTCAATATGCTGCTGGGCGGTTCCGCAGTTGAGACCAGGCTGAATATCGACCTTGACCAGAGCGGCGAGGTTTATCAGCTCTATTCCGGACAGATGAGAAAGCTTTCTGAAGTAACTGACCGTGTTAACACGATCTCTCCCGACGGCGAATACGAGTTCTATTTCGTCGATGTTCAGGACAGCGATAAGGGCTGTGTCAAGATCTATGTCGTCCCTGCTAACGACGATATCGAGCTCAAATTCTTTACCCTCAAACAGCAGGGAATCAAGAAGACCGTTACAAAGAACGGTACCAGAGGCATCGTTCCTTCTGCCGGCTGGATAGTAGAGCAGGATGAAGTTACAGGCGAGACCTATCTTGCGATCCTCTATCAGCTCACAGATGAAGAGCTGCCTAAGACTGTTAAGGTCAGAAATCTGCCGAAGAAAAACTATTTCGGGTTCCTCGGCATACAGTGATCGAATAAAACATCAAGGCCTGCGGAATCGCAGGCCTTTTTTTGAACGAGATTTTCGCCGGAACAGTTTACAGCTTCGTTACAATTTACGATAGTGGACAAACTGTCTTGACAATCGTTATTTAATGTTGTAAAATATTATATGGATATTTTCGTATCTTGACTGTTAAGTATATTTAATTGAAATGGAGGCAGTTTTATGCTTTTGAAAAAGATCATTTCGGGTGCTGCTGCCGCAGTGCTTTCGGTAACTTGCATGGCTTCGGCCGCTTTTGCCGATGCCGCCGAAAGGCCCGAAATACCTTTTAAATTCGATCCTACAATGACTACTACCGAGAAAGTCCCGGCGCTTTCTTTTGACAGCGACGGGTGGGAGGATCATATTTCTCTTACCAAGGACGCCGCTGAGGTCGGTGTCGGCTTCTCCCTCGACAAGACTACTCACTATCAGGGCTTTTCACTCAAAGTAACTGCCAGCGGAGAGAGCAGCAAGCTGTTTTTCAATTCGGCTTCGATAGTCGATTCCGACGGCAATCCCGTTTATCCTGATGCTCAGAAAGAAGACGCTGTGTTTATCTGCCCCGGTATTGAGCTCAATGCCTCGACCTTCGGGCTCTCCTGCTTCGACGGCTGCTTCATCACCTACGCCTATAAGATCGGTGCCGATGTAGAGCAGAAGCTCATGGATAATTCTATTTACTGCTTCGGAACAGACGATACCTACAACATCAATATCTCCGCTTCCAGCAGCACATCCAAGCTGACCTATGATGCTGTTGTAAACAACAATGTCACACAGTACAGCGTAAGAGGTAATATCACTATCCCGGTCGATTCAGCCTGCACCAAGATAGTTTTCGAGATCCCTGTTCTCCATAAACTTGAATCCGATGCCCTCTGTCTGGATAACATCACTATCGCTCTCCCTGAGAAGGACAAAGACGGTAAAGATCTCTATATCAAGAACCTTGATGGCTATAATCCCAATGCCAAACCGCAGGAGATCATCAACGAGATCAAGATCCTGGATAAGAAAGAGTCTTCCATTGATTTCGGCGAGGCTGCTGAGACCCAGGAGGGCAACAAGACGATCGTTATTGTCATTATTGCTGTTGTTGCAGTAGTTGCCGGCGGTCTGATCGGCTTTATGTTACTCAGAAGGAAGAAGAAGTTTTATTGATCTTTTTGAAAATTGTTATTTAAAGGAAAGATGCCTTTTGGGGCATCTTTTCTGTATTTATAAGCTCTTTTCGGTCATACTATTCCTGCCGTTCATATCGGCGGCTATCAAGATCGAAAGGAGGATCTGATATGAGAAGGATAATGGCAGGTGTCCTTGCGGCAGTAGTATCCGCGATGATCGTGACCTCCTGCTCAGGAAACAGTAACGAGAGCGGGAATTCGGGCGAGCATAACGGTGCAGCCACAACGACTACTACCTTCAGGACAGAAACGACCACCACGACTACCACTGCTTCTGCGGCTTCCTCAACAAGGGCAACAGATGCTGACGGGCACTATGTTAAGGATGACAATGATTCGATGATGTCTGAGGCTGAGAGCAAGGCGGACGATATTACCGATAAGGTCGCAGACGGGATCGATTCGACTCTCTCGACTGCGGGAGATGTTGCAGATGACATACTGAGATGACCCTGAAAAGCTCTGATTAAACGAAAAGCGGTATATCCCCCCGAAGCCTTGCGGGGAGAATATACCGTTTTTTGTGTTTACTGTTCTGTTTCTTCGCCGCAGGCTGTCTCGATGATCCTGCGCAGATCCTCGCAGCCCTCGCCCGTTTCTGCGGAGAATTCAATGTGTGTTATCTCGCTGTAATGCGGGATCTCTGTTTCAAAAGCCGTCATACGCTCTTTGCGGGCGGAGGGCTTCAGCTTGTCTGCCTTTGTGAATACAATGACGAATGGCAGCTCGTTGTCGATAAGAAAGTCTATCATAGATAGGTCGTCTGAAGTAGGCGGATGACGCATATCTATAAGCTGGACAACCAGCTCCAGTTCTCTATCTGAGATAAGGTATCCTCCGATCAGGTCGCTCCAGCTTCGTTTCAGCCCTTTGGCGGTCTTTGCATAGCCGTAACCAGGCAGATCGGCAATGTAGATATCCCCGACAGAGTAAAAGTTTATAGTTACGGTTTTTCCGGGGACAGAGCTGACTCTTGCCAGAGCCTTTCTGCCCAGCAGCTTGTTGATAAGCGAGCTCTTCCCGACATTTGATCTTCCGGAAAAGGCTATCTCCGGTCTGTCGGATGGAGGCATCTGCGAAAGGGAGCCGAAGGAGGTATAAAAATCTGCTTTGTTCCAGTTCATTGGCATACCTCGCTTATTCAGCTTTAGCAGAAGTGCTCTTGGCTTTTCTGACGTGCTTTTTAACCAGCCCGTAGGGAAGGTCAGCACGCTCCTTGCCTCGGCGTGTAAGAGCGACATCCAGTACATCCCTGATGTTTTCTGCGGTTACGAATGTAAGCCCCAACTTTACTGTCTCGTCTATCTCGTCCAGGTCGCCTTCATTCTCCTTGGGGATGATTACTGTCGTCATACCGGCCTTATATGCTGCCATAGTCTTTTCGCGGAGCCCGCCGATGGGAAGGACCTTGCCTCTCAGGGTTATCTCGCCGGTCATAGCGACATCGTGTCTTACAGGTATTCCGGAAAGAGCTGAGATCAGCGCCGTAGTCATGGTGACACCGGCAGAAGGGCCGTCCTTAGGAACAGCTCCCTCAGGAGCGTGGATGTGCAGATCCTTGTTCTCAATGAAGGAAGGATCAAATCCGTACTCCTTGGCAAGGCTTCTGGCAAGGCTGACAGCGATCTTGGCAGACTCTTTCATAACATCTCCGAGAGAGCCGGTAAGCTCAAGTTTGCCCTTGCCGTCAAGTACGAGCACCTCCAGCGGCATGATGACACCGCCGACAGATGTCCAGGCGAGGCCGTTTACAAGCCCGACCTCATCGGTCTTGGAAGTCTGGTCGTCAAGGAATTTCTTATGCCCGAGAAAATCGGTAATATTTGCGCCGCTGACGTTTACACGCTTTGCAGAGCCTTCGATGATCTTTTTATCAGCCTTGCGGCAGAGAGCAGCAATGTTCCTTTCAAGCTGACGGACTCCCGCTTCTTTGGTATAGCTGTCGATAAGCGAATAGATAGCTTCGTCTCCGATACGGAGCTGAGAGGCTTTGAGACCGTGCTTGTCGAGCTGCTTGGGGATAAGGTGGAGCTTGGCGATATTGAATTTTTCCTCTCTTGTATAGCTTGGCAGCTCGATGACTTCCATTCTGTCCAGCAGAGGGGGAGCAATAGTGTCGAGGCTGTTGGCTGTGGTAATAAAGAGCACATCGCTTAGATCGAAGGGGACTTCGATATAGTGGTCACGGAAAGCGGTGTTCTGCTCGGAGTCAAGAACTTCCAGCATAGCGGACGAAGGGTCGCCGCGGAAATCGTTGCTCATTTTGTCTATCTCGTCCAGGAGCATTACCGGATTTCTAGTCCCGGCCTGCTGCATAGCAGCGATGATGCGCCCGGGCATAGAGCCTACATAAGTCTTTCTGTGGCCTCTGATGTCGCTCTCGTCTTTAACTCCTCCGAGGGATACGCGGACATACTTGCGCCCTGTAGCTCTGGCGATAGATCTGCCGACAGAAGTCTTGCCGACTCCGGGAGGTCCGTAAAGGCAGATGATCTGCCCCTTAGGAGAGCCTGTCATGCTCATGACAGCCAGATTCTCAACGATCCGTTCCTTGACCTTTTTCATACCGTAATGGTCGGCTTCGAGGATCGCTTCGGCTTCCTTGATGTTGCTGTTATCGTCGGAAAGCGTGTTCCAAGGGAGATCGAGCACAGTATCGAGATATGTCCGGATGACAGCCGCTTCCTGAGAGCTCTGCGGCATCTTGTCCAGCTTGGATATCTCGTCGAGTATATGGAATTTTGTTTCGTCCGGGAGCTTCAGATCCTCCAGCTTGTCAACAAGCGAGCGGAGATCGGAGCTGTCGAGCCCGTCGCCGTATTTCTCACCCAGCTCTGCTTTAAGAGCCTTGATCTGCTCGCGGATATAGTATTCTCTCTGGCCTGCATCAAGTGCTTCCTGGACTCTTTCATGGACCTTTGTTTCCAGAGCCATGATCTTGATTTCACGGACAAGCATAGTAAGCAGGCTTGCCAGCTTTTCGCCGGCAGTAGGAGCTTCTATGAGCTGCTGCTTTTCCTCAAAGGGAAGCATGATATTGAAAGCGATAGCTTCAAAGAGCGCTGCTGCGTCTCTTGCGGTATCGACCTGTGTATAGAGCTCCTGGGGCATCCTGGGCATAAGCTCGGCATATTCGCGGAATGTCTTTTTCACCTCCCGGATCACAGCGCCAAGCTCGGCTTCGTCAAACTTCTCGCGGGAATAGTTCGCCATGGGACGCACTCTAGCTTCATAATAAGGCTCGTTGTCGATAAGCTCGGCAAGTCTGGCTTTGCGCTCGCCTTCGACAAGGCAGCGGAAAGTCCCGCCTGGGGTCTTAATGATCTGCTTGACCTTTGCAAGGGTGCCGATCGTATAGAGGTCTGATTTCTTGGGGTGCTCGACATTGGGATCCTTCTGAGGTACAAGGAAGACATAGCTGCCGCTGTTCATTGCAGCTTTTACAGCCTTGACAGAGGGCGATCTGCCGACATCGAAATGCAGTACCATATTCGGAAATACGACCAGCTCTCTGGTGGTCACGCAGGGGTATGTAATATCTGCTGCTGCGGATGTTTTTGTTCTCTCTCTCATACTAACTCCTCCTTTTGTTCGTATTGCGGGGACATCCCGCCTGATCTGCACTCTTTCTCACAATAAGCATTATACCATATGTATGTGAAAATTGCAAGGTGTGTTTGTGAATATCCTGGTCGGATCAGAGGAAGATGGCGGCAATTATTGGATGTTAACATTTTTTACACGGCTTTGTTATGTTTTTTGTTCTATTCTGTTATTGAATCACTCTCAGGGATGTGTTATAATAAATTAGGTTAATTGCTGATTCTGTTTTGAAAGGAAAGATATTATGAAAAAGGCAGCACTTATCTCTATTCTTCTGGCAGCAATGCTTTCTGTAGCTTCCTGCGGAGACGGAGACGATTCCAGCTCTTCTAAGAGCAGCAAAAAATCCACCAAGACCGGTACATCGACTACTGCTGTGACCGGTGAAGAAGACGAAGAAGAGTCTGACAAAACTAAGAAAGGAGAAAAGACAGAAGCCCCTGAAGAGACCGAGGCTCCCGAAGATGAAGAGGATCCCGGAGATACAGAAGCACCTGAAACTACTGAAGCACCTGAAACTACTGAAGCACCTGAAACTACCGAAGCTCCCAAGAGCGTAGTCGATGACGGCCCGTATGACGGTCCGGTCAACCCGGATTATGCCTCGAATGCTGTAATTGAAGGCGTTTATCTGATGAACTATTCAGAAGCTGAATCCTCCAAGGAAGCTGATGAAATGATGAAGAAAGCCAGCGGCGATGAGTTTTCGCTGATCGTGGAGAATTTCCCGATAGAAAAAATTGGCGGGATACTTGGTAATGCCTTATTGGATACCGACAAGATAGCTTCCGAGTATTCGACCAGTGCAACCGTTTACGGTGATATCATCTTTAAAGACGAGAAAAAGAAAAAGGAGCTCTTTGAGGTCGATGTAGTAGCATTCAACTGCGGCTCAGAGAAAAAGGCAAAGAAGTGGATGGAAGAGTTCGGCAGCCAGATCGCTGAAAAGATCAAGTCGGATTCTGATGAAAGCGTTTTGTATGATATAACCGATGATCACATCTGGGAGGTCGCTGACTGCGAGGCAGTAGCCTGGACTTGCAAGGGCTCGGAGATCATCTGTGTCTTTGGCGCAGCCAGAAGCTCTGAAGGCAGGTCTCTTGAGGATATCAATGAGAGGATCGATAAGAAAGTCAACCGCGCCTGCAGGTACTTTGAGATAGATTCTCCGACACAGTTAAGAAAATAACCCGGCATGATATTTTGCGCCTTTGCCCTCTCCGGGCGAGGGCGTTTCTCTTTCAATATCCGGCTTAAATGTCTACTTGGTACAGTTCGCTCTTGACTTTTGCGATTTGATGTGGTAATATGTAAATAGGTTTAGCACTTTACATTATGATAACTATGATACGGAGGGTGTTCTGATGAGAGAAAAGCTGGAGATCAAAAATCTTGATGACCTTTACGAGGCAGTATTGTGTCTTGAGACAGTTGAAGAATGCAGGCTGTTCTTTAAGGACCTCTGCACTATACCTGAGCTGAAGGCTTTGTCTCAGCGTTTTCAGGTTGCAAAGCTGCTGGTCGAAAATCATGTTTACAGCGATATCGTAGCCGAGACAGGCGCTTCTACTGCTACTATCAGCCGTGTCAACCGCTCTATCTCCTATGATGGCAGCGGCGGATACAATATCGTATTTGACCGCCTCGATGAGAAGCATAAAAAGCAGGAAGAAAGCAAATGAGCGGATATTCTGCCTTCGCACGCTATTACGACAGGCTGACGGAGAACGTGGATTACGCCGGGGCTGCTTCTGCGATAGAGCGTTATGTTGAACGCTTCGGCGGACGAAAAGGCATATTGCTGGATATCGCCTGCGGGACAGGCTCTCTCTGCGAGCTTATGTCGCGCCGCGGATTTGATGTCATCGGGACAGATTCCTCTGAGGAGATGCTTAGCGCTGCGATGGATAAGAAATTTGACAGCGGGCTGGCTATACAGTATCTCCGGCAGGATATGACAAAGCTGGATATGTACGGGACTATCGATGTTACTGTCTGCACGCTGGACAGTCTCAACCATCTTGAAAGCGAACAGCAGCTCAGGCAGGTGTTTGAGCGGGTCTCGCTTTTTGCTTACCCGGACGGGCTTTTCATATTCGATGTCAATACTTTACACAAGCACAGGGATGTCCTGGCCCAGAACGCTTTTACTTATGACCTCGGTGACTTGTTCTGCGCCTGGCAGAACCAGTATGACCCGAATGACAGTTCGGTTGCTATTTTTCTTGATTTCTTCGAGAAGACCGAAAGCGGGCTGTATGAGCGGAGCTCAGAGAGCTTTTCCGAGATGCTTTGGAGCGATGAACTGCTGACATCGGCGCTGGAAGATGCCGGGATGGCTGTCCTCGCCAGGTATGACGGATATACAGACCTCCCTCTGGACGATCAGAGCCAGAGAGCGGTATATGTCGCAAAGAAAAGAGCTTGAAGATATCATCTATCTGAAATCATTGCAGGATTGGAGACTTAGAAAATGGGAAGGATAGTCAGAACTATCAGTAAGGACGCATCGGTCGTTTGCAGTGCCATAGACGGCCGGGATATAGCTGCCAGGATAGAGCAGATCCATAAGACATCTGCGGTCTGCACCGCCGCCTTGGGAAGGCTGGCTCTGGGAGCTTCGCTGCTTGGATTCGGTCTCAAGGGAGAAAACGATACCGTTACTGTCCGTATCTCGGGAGGCGGCCCCGCCGGAGCATTGATCGCCGTAGCTGACAGCTTCGGCAACGTTAAAGCATACATTCAGAATCCGGTGGTCGAGATCCCGCTTAACAGCGTCGGCAAGCTGGATGTAAGAGGAGCTGTCGGAACTGACGGAACCCTCTCGGTAATAAAGGACCTCGGCCTGAAAGAACCCTATTCAGGACAGATACCGATCGTTTCCGGCGAGATCGCGGAAGATATAACTTCATATCTGGCGACCAGTGAGCAGGTGCCCAGTGTGTGTGCTCTGGGAGTTCTTGTTGCTCCCGACCTGACAGTTGCTCAGGCCGGAGGCTTTTTGATCCAGCTCCTTCCGTTTGCTCCTGATGAAGCCATAGATATCATCGAGCGCAATATCAAGTCCATGCAGTCGGTGACACAGCTCCTTTCGGAAGGAAAGACCGCCGAGGATATAGCTATGCTGGCTCTTGAAGGCCTTGAGCCTAATGTCCTTGATGATTTTGAGGTCAGCTATAAGTGCGATTGCACACGCGAAAGAGTTGAAAGAGCTCTGATGTCTCTCGGAGCAGATCAGATCGACGAACTTGCGCAGGATGAGAACACAGAAGTCAGATGCCATTTTTGCGATAAGGTATATAACTTTACAAGAGAAGAAGTGCTTGCTCTGAAAAAATGATGCAGATAAATCAAAAAATCAGAAAAAACTCTTGACAAACTGTGTTTGATAGTGTATAATAATATTCGTCACTTGACAAAGTGATGATTCGGGAGCTTAGCTCAGCTGGGAGAGCGTCTGCCTTACAAGCAGAGGGTCATAGGTTCGAGCCCTATAGTTCCCACTCATTCGTATACTGCGCTTCGTGCGCGGTATCCGGCCGGGTAGTTCAGTTGGTTAGAACGCCAGCCTGTCACGCTGGAGGTCGTGGGTTCGAGCCCCATTCCGGTCGCCATTATGCGGATTTAGCTCATCTGGTAGAGCGCCACCTTGCCAAGGTGGAGGTAGCGAGTTCGAGCCTCGTAATCCGCTCCAAACGGCGCTGTAGCCAAGTGGTAAGGCGTAGGTCTGCAACACCTTGATCACCGGTTCAAATCCGGTCGGCGCCTCCAGAAGATGATCCCTGCTTTCAAGCGGGGATTTTTTGTTAACGATCCTGCTGCGCTGAGCAATAAAGTTAAAGGCAACACCGCACGACCCGCGGCTAAAGCCTCTGCACATCATCTGCTTGCCAGCTTTCCGTCATGATCACCAACGTCATCAAAGATGACGTCAATTCTCCTTGACGTTGCGTAAAGCGAAGTGAACTTCGCTTGCAAGCCTGCGTCGAATATAGGCAATCTGACGAAAATCTGTGCCTCAACGCCAGTTGAGGTTGCGCATACTGATGCACAGGGGTCGTGCGGTGTTGCCTAAAAAGAACGATACCCGTAAATACCGGGAGAAAAGAGTGCGATCATGGAGTATATCAGAGTTACAAAGGAAAATCTTGAGAAGGAACATATCTGCTGCGCGATCTCGAACAACAAGGATGTTCAGGTTGCTTCAAAGAAAGCATGGCTGTCAGAGCGTTTCGATGAGGGGCTTGTTTTCCTCAAGGGCACTGAAAGAGGAAAGTGCTTTATCGAATATATACCTGCTGAGAACGCCTGGGTGCCGATAGATGCGGACGGCTATATGTATATCGATTGCCTCTGGGTATCCGGCTCCTTTAAAGGTCACGGCTATTCCAACGATCTGCTTGCCGAGTGTATAAAAGACAGCAGGGAAAAGGGCAGAAAAGGCCTTTGTATCCTTTCATCAGCCAAGAAAAAACCTTTCCTTGCCGACCCGAAATATCTGAAATATAAGGGATTTGAGATCTGCGACGAGTCCGGAAACGGTATCCAGCTCTGGTATCTGCCTTTTGAGGAGAACGCTGCAAAGCCTTCCTTCAAGGCCTGTGCGAAGGATCCCCATACCGAGGAAAAGGGCTTTGTCCTGTATTATACCAGCCAGTGCCCCTTCAACGCCAAATATGTACCGATAGTTGAGCAGACGGCAAAGGAACAGGACGTTGCTTTCAAGGCGATACACCTGACAGACAAGATCTCCGCACAGAAAGCCCCGACTCCCGTGACTACTTATGCGCTGTTCTGCGACGGTGAGTATCTTACCAACGAACAGATGAACGATACAAAGTTCCTGAAGCTGCTTGCCCGGAGCTGAATTATAAGACCGCTGATCTGCCTTTGATTTGAAGGGTCAGCGGTTTTTATTTGTTGCTGTATATATCAGGCGGTTCTGCTCTGCTACCACTAAATAATGTGGATAGCAGTTTCTTTTGCCTATATATTGTTATATCATTTACATAACAGTTGGGCATTTTAGTGAAAATCGCTGTTATTTGCGCCGTAATTGTTTGGCATTGTGTTAAAAAGCTGAAAATTGCTCCGAGACGTTGACTTTTCCGGGGAAAAAAAGTAAAATATACATATTGGGTCAGGGCCGTGCTGCTCAAAGATCCGTAAGGAGGTACAACATGAAAAAAAAGCTCTCGGAGCTTGCAGCAAAGGCTAAGATATATATAAGCCGTAATCTCATGTTTGTGACTTTTGTTATCTCGGGGGTCATAAATTCTTTTCTGCTGCGGGTGACGACCGTAGGTTTCAATTATAATTTTATCAAGCCTATCCTCGCCGATCTGGCGCTGTGTTTGTTCTTCGGGCTTTTCGGGTTCTGCTTCCGCCCTCGCAGAAGGTTCCCGTATTTTCTTGCAGTTAATATCTTCTTTGTCATTCTCTCGGCAGGGAATTCGATCTATTATACTAACTACCGTTCGTTCCTGTCAGTCTCGCTGATCTCTACTGCCTCGCAGCTCGGCGGCGTTATGAACGCTGTTACCAATCTTATCGAGATCAAGCATTTTATCTTCGTGTGGTCGATAGCCGCACAGATCGCTGTTTACGTTCTTATCAAGAAGAAAAAGCCGGAATATTTCGACGAGGTCGAAAAAATGCACATGAGCCGCAAGGATGCTCTTTCTTCTTTTGCGACGGCTCTGATCTCGCTGGGTATCTTCGCCGCGACTCTGACAGGGACGGATGTTTCCCGTCTCGCCAAGCAGTGGAACAGGGAATATGTTGTCGGCACTTTCGGGCTTTATACTTATCAGATCTCCGATACAGTCAGCTGCGTTCATGCTAAGGTCAGTATGTGGCTCGGTTATGATGAGACGCAGCAGGCCTTTGCTCAGTTCTATAACAACCGCAGTCAGGATGAAACGGAGCAGGCCGGAAATGAGTATACTAATATCTTCAAGGGCAAGAATGTCCTTGTGATCCATGCAGAGAGCATACAGCAGTTTCTCCTCGATACCAATATCAACGGCGAGCCTATAGCTCCGAATATCAGGAAGCTGGCTGACGAGGGGCTCTATTTCTCGAATTTCTATGCCCAGGAGTCGGTCGGCACCAGCTCAGACAGTGAATTTACATTTTCATCTTCTCTGATGCCTGCTTCCAGCGGTACGGTCGCCATCAATTATTGGGACAGAGCATATACAACGACCCAGTCGATGCTGAAGGATAAGGGTTATTACATCTTCTCCATGCACGGCAATAACGGCACATACTGGAATCGCCTGAATCTTCATAAATCTCTCGGATATGACAAGCTCTATAATTATACCGACGATTTTGTCCTTGATGAAATGATCGGCCTCGGCCTTTCGGATAAATCGTTTTTCAGACAGGCTGTTCCCAAGCTGTGTTCTATTTCGGATGAACATAAAAACTGGTTCGGGACACTTATCATGCTGACGAACCATACCCCCTTTACCGATATCGAGCGTGTCTCGGATTACTGCGTAGATTTCAGATACCGCAAATATGACCCCAAGACAGGTCTTACCGAGCAGGTCTCTGCGCCTTTCCTCGAGGGAACTAAGCTGGGAAGCTATTTTAAATCCGCTCACTATGCTGATGAAGCTATCGGTCAGCTTATGCAGGACCTTGAAAACAGCGGGCTGCTGGAGGATACGGTCATAGTCCTTTACGGCGACCACGATGCAAAGGTCAAGGAAAATGAGTATGAATACTACTTCAACTACGATCCCTTCAGAGATGAAGCAGTATCGGACGGAGACCCGGGATATATCCCCGTTGACCCGTTCTATTATAATATCAATCGCAGAGTCCCGTTCATAATCTGGAGCAAGGGGCTTGAACATAAAGAGATAACCAAAGTCATGGGAATGTATGATGTTCAGCCGACACTCGGCAATATGCTCGGCTTTGATAATTCCTACGCTCTCGGACATGATATTTTCTCCATCCCTGAGGATAAAGAAAATATAGTTTGCTTCCCGAACGGCAGCTTCGTAACAGATACGATCTATTACGACAGCCAGAAGGAAAAGTATTTTGACCTCAGAGGCTATGATAATGTTGCTAAGAACGCTTCCTGCAATCAGATCTATAAAGATGTCCGCTCTCCGTTGGTAACAGGCTCCGAAATGGCCGCTTTCAAACGGACGCACAGCTCTTATGCAGAGTCTGAGGCGGAAAAGAGAGTAGATGACGGCGTCGTTGATGAGAAGTATGTTAATGATTATGTTACATATACTGAGGATCGTATCAATATTTCCAATGCGATCATCTATTATGACATGATCGACAAGACCGAGCAGGAATGGCAGGGAGGAGCTTCGGAACGTAGCACAAAAGAGTCTCTTTTCGCTCCGCCCGATCCCGATAAACGCGATTGGCTTTACGCATTTTGAGCAAATCAAAGAAAAATTGCAAAAAATTTAAAAAAAGGCTTGCAATTTCCAAAATAGTATGATATAATAATCAGGTATTGCGGATAATAGTTATTTCGTATCAAAGAAATGGAGGTGCGAAGAATGGCAAAATGTGAAATTTGCGGAAAGGGTGTTACCTTTGGCATTAAGGTATCCCACTCGCACAGAAGGACAAACAGGACCTGGAAACCCAATGTAAGACGTGTTAAGGCTGTTGTAAACGGCACTCCTACACATGTTTACGCTTGCTCCAGATGCCTGCGTTCCGGCAAGGTTGAGCGCGCATAAATCCTGCGCTTCCGGCTGAAATTGTATACTGAGACGCTTTTGCTGTATCAGCAGCAAGAGCGTCTTTGTTTTTTGCCTGCTATCTGGGATGATTTCAGTGAGAATTTTAACAAATCGCTTGCAATACAGAAGATTTTGTGTTATAATATTCTGTGTGAATAGTTAGCGCCGGCGTTATACTTTGTGGCAGGGGCGGATCTCGGCTATTTTTAATATCGCCGCGCCGGATATTGGATAGGTTAGTGTTTCTCAGGAGTTTCGTGAAGAAGGAAAATGGAGGCCCGATATGGATCAGGAAAGAATATTGAAATACGGCGTCAAGCTGATAATAATATTTCTTGTTATCCCGCTGCATGAATATGCGCACGCATGGGCTGCCAATAAGCTCGGGGACGATACCCCTTCGTATCAGGGAAGGCTGACATTTAATCCTTTAAAGCACGTTGACCCTATCGGTGCTCTCTGTATTTTTTTTACCGGGTTCGGTTGGGGCAGACCTGTCCAGGTCAATCCTCTGAATTTCAAAAAATACCGCAAGGGTATGGCTCTTACTGCCGCTGCCGGCCCTATAATGAACGTTATTGTCGGCCTGGTCGGTATGATCGCCACCAAATTCCTTATTGCCGCATCGTTTACTCACTATTCCGATGCAATGAAATGGACTCTGCTGATATTCGAGTATTTTACTCTTATAAACCTCGGACTTGCAGCGTTTAATCTTATCCCTATCCCTCCGTTGGACGGTTCCAAGATACTTTCTTATTTCACGACAGCTAAATTCGATAAATTTATGGCTGAGAATCAGCTCTATATCTCTCTTGGATTCCTGCTGCTTATCGTTACGGGAGCCCTTGACAAGCCTTTGGGTTGGGTACAGAACGGAATGTATTGGCTCATTGATAAGCTCACTCTATGGGTAGACCCGATCGCCAGGGCGGTGTTTTCGTAAATGGAGAGCATACAATTCAAGCTGGAGGCTTTTGAAGGGCCGCTGGATCTGCTGCTCCATCTTGTTTCCAAGCACAAACTGAATATTTATGACATCGAGATAAGCCTGCTGTTGGAGCAGTATCTTGCTTATATCGACGCTGCAAATGTCAAAGACTATGAGCAGGCAGCCGATTTTCTAGAAATGGCCGCAAGGCTCATATATATCAAGACCTGTTATCTGCTGCCGCAGCCTGAAGAGGCCGAGACTTTGAAAAAAGAGCTTCAAGGCAGGATGCTGGAGTACTCGCTCTGTAAGCTGGCGGCTGAACGTCTGCGTGAAGATTATGCCGGAGGGCTGATATATGTCAGGGCACCGGTAAAGCTGCCTGTCAATAAGCAGTATACCCGGGAACATGACAAGCAGGAGCTGCTTGATGCATATCTGGCTATCTCGTCTAAAGTCAAGGAATACAAGCCTCTTCGCGCCAATATGTTCTCTCCCATAGTTTCTCGGAGAATAGTCTCGGTCGAATCAAAGATCGAGGATATACTTATGAGGCTCTATACCGTCGGCCATTTCGAAATGAGCACTCTCTATGACGGTATGACAGACCGTTCCGAGCGTATAGCGGCTTTTCTTGCTGTGCTGGAGCTGACAAAATCGGGGCGGATCTGTTTGAATGATGACAATACTGTCATCGAGTTACGCTCCGAGCCCCGGGAGGGCGACGAGCCTTTTGATGATATCCTATCATCTAACGCTTATACTGACAGCGCTGACGGAACGGAAGGATCCTCTTCCGAAGAAGTTTCTGATGCTGCGGATACTGTATATGACATGGCCGGAGAAACAACTCAAACGGAAATCGCTGCTGAGAAGCCTGAGACAGAGCTGACAGAGCCCGTTGAGTTCATGAGTGAGGATGCCTCCGGTGAGACCCTTGGTGAAGATAAGGCCGATGTTGCGGATACAGTATATGACAAGGCCGGAGAAACAGCTCAAACGGATACCACCGCTGAAAAGCCTGAGACAGAGCTGACAGAGCCCGTTGTGTTCATGAGTGAGGATGCCTCCGGTGAGACCCTTGGTGAAGATAAGGCCGATGTTTCGGATACTGTATACGACAAGGCCGGAGAAACAGCTCAAACGGAAATCGCTGCTGAGAAGCCTGAGACAGAGCTGACAGAGCCCGTTGGGTTCATGAGTGAGGATGCCTCCGGCGAGGACACGGGCGAAGATAAGGCTGAGACCAAGACCGATTTGACTGTTGAGACAGTAAGAGAGATCTTTTCTGAGCCGGGATCAAAGAACAGAGCCCAATCGGAATTTTCTGCCCGTCTGGCGCTTTCAGCCAGGACGCTTATGCTTTCAGAGCCCCGTGTTACAGAGCCGGAGCATGAGGCTATACCTGCTTTTGCTCCTATTGTCCGGTTGTATAATGATATTGAGGACGAAACAACGATCAAGACAGTTCCTGAATCCATTTCATCGGATATGGCTGAGAGCAATCCAGCTCCCGCTGACGATGCTGAGCCGGTCATCATGTACAGAGCTCGTGATAATCTGTTCCCGCGCAGGTATTACTGGGGCTGTGCTCCGCTGATCCCCGGGACAAGGAATTATCTATTATCAAACAAGCTGAGGATATAAAATGGATATAAACGAAATGACTGCCGCTGTTGAGGCTATCCTCTTTGCCGGCGGTGAACCGATCGAAGGCGGAAGGCTTGCGCTTGCCGCAGGTATTGAGCCTGTTGAGCTGGGCGAGGTCATAGCTGTTCTGGAGAAGAGATATTCCTGCGAGGATTGCGGGATAGAGCTGCTTCATCTTGAGGATTGCTATCAGCTTGCCACAAAGCAGAAATTTGCAGAGAATATCAAGCAGGCCTTTGAGATCAAAAAGAATACGGCTCTTTCGGCAGCCGCTATGGAAGTGCTGGCTATCTGCGCTTATAACCAGCCTGTAACAAAGAGCTTTGTGGAGCATATCAGAGGAGTCGATTCATCCTCGACAGTCAATTCTCTGGTTGAGAAAGGGCTGCTTTGCGAAGCAGGGAGGTTGGAGCTCCCCGGCAGACCGATAGCATACAAGACAACAGATGCGTTTCTGCGTTCCTTTAAAATATCAAGTATCTCAGAGCTGCCGCCTATACCGGAACAGGCGGAGCAGATAACCATAGACGAAGTTCTGTCCGAGGAGAGCGGACAGCTTTCTGAGGAATAAGCTGTTTTATGCAGCGAAACGGGGGTGAGAGCCATTAAACGAAAGCTGAAGCTGATCGGTATTATTCTGGCTGTTATCGCGGTAATAGCAGGTCTGATCTGGCTGGGGATATTCTGGTGGACTATGCTTGGTCTGCTGATCCTTATAATCGTTCTGCTGCATTTTTCTGTTACGCTGCGTTTGAGCGCAAGCCGATCTGAGGGTATCGACATCAGCGCAAAATGGCTTTTCCTTACTCTTTACCCCAGAGGCAAAAAGAAAGAGACGCATCCCTCTGAGAAAATCTCTTCCGAGGATTTCGATCAGTTGCTTGCCGAAGATCTTGGGCTCCCGCCTGATATTGATGACGATGACGATATCGTTATAACAGAGCTTTCGGAGACAACCGGATCTTCCGAAAAGCAGGAAGAGGAAGCTTCTGATACAGATACAGGCGAGGAAACGAGTCCTTCTGAGGAAAAACCGGCAGAAGGAGAAGATGCGGACAAGCCTGATGAAAAGCCGGAGGGCAAAGAAAAGGATAAAAAAGAAAAGAAAGAAAAAGGTCCCGGAAAGATCGCTGCTTTCAAAGCGAAGATCGCAATGGTAAAGCCTTATATCCCCCTGGGGTGGAAAACAGTCAAGAAATTCTGCAAGGCTGTCCGCTTCCAGGATGTTGATCTTCAGGCTGATGTCGGAAGATTTGATGCTCACGAAGCCGCTATCTATTACGGCATCGCACAGAGAGCGATGTTCAGCATCCTTTCAAAGATCGGGATGATCTTTACGCTGAAGGTCAAGCAGGCAGAGGTAAGGTGCCATTTCTGCGAGAATAAGCTGGACGGTTCAGCCAGGCTGACCGTAAGAGTGCGTCCTTCAACTATGATAGCTATCGCTTTCTGCGCAGGAGTCAATTTCCTTATCATCTTCCTACGGGAGAGACGAAAGAAAAAGGAAGCTGCTAAAGCTAACGCTGCAGCGGCATGAATAAGAATAAGGGGTAAATATAATGTGCGACGAAAATAAGTGCTGTAAAAAGACGAAAAAGAAGAAGAGCAGGAAAAAGGCCTGCAAGATCTTTTCCCTGAAGATCAGGAACGGCGATAATAAGATAGATATCTCTGTATCGACGACGCCTTTTATCGTTCTCTCAGTATTCCTGGGGTTATGTCTGCTCATGAAGCAGAAGAGAAAAAACGGCAGTATGGCTAATAAGTTCAGTGCGGAGAGCACTGTCGGGCAGCTTATAGTGGCTCCTTTCGGGGCAGTTACGGTAGACCGTGAGAACGGCGGATATTTGGAATAATTTGCTCGATATATTTCCGCACTGTACGGTTTGAGCCTTGGTGCGGCAAGTATACGGCATTCAAGAAAGGATAGATAATTATGAGCGAAAACACCAAGTTGGAGCAGTTGGTCAAAACAGCTATGGAGAAGATCAAGGAGCTGACAGAGTGCGAAACCGTAGTAGGCAAGCCGATCGTTACTGCTGACGGTACTACTATTATCCCGATCTCCAAGGTATCTATGGGCTTTGCTTCCGGCGGAAGCGATCTCCCGACCAAGGCCGGCGGCCAGTTCGGCGGCGGCTCCGGTGCAGGCGTTACCGTGCAGCCGATGGCTTTCATCGTTTGCCGCGAGGGTGAAACTAAGCTGCTCCAGATGACTACTAATACTAATTATCAGAACGCTATCGCCAATGTCGTGCCTGAGGTCGTTGATAAGATCGTTGATCTCATTGACAAAAAGACAGGCAAGAAGAAGGAAAAGGATTTCGAGGTCGATTCCGAAGAGGAATGATCTTCCTCGTATCATGACCACAGAGCTGCGTATGCTAGGTATATAAAAATACCTGCGAGGTGGCTCAGAATGAGTTTGATTTCCGTTATTGCGGCCGGCATCCTTTCGCTCGCCGCAATTTTCCCTGTTTCTTCTGTCTCTGAGGGTTCAGCCCAGGCTTTTGTCTCAGAGAACGGTGTATCAGCCAAAGCCTGTGTAGTGATCGATGCGCTCTCGGGCGATGTCCTTTATGCAAAAAATGAAAAACAGCGTCTCCCTATGGCCAGCACGACTAAGATCATGTCAGCTCTGCTTGTCCTGAAAGGTGAGGGGCTTGACGATCCGTTCACTGTTGACAGCTCTGCTGTCGGGACAGAAGGCTCCTCTATGGGGCTTTCGGAGGGTGATACGGTGACTCTGCGCACTCTTGCATACGGTATGCTGCTCCCCAGCGGGAATGATGCCGCAAATGCCGCAGCTATGCGTATTGCCGGGAGTATTGAAGGCTTTGCTGATATGATGAACGACTGCGCAGCCGAGTTGGGGCTGGAGGACACACATTTCGTTACTCCCTCCGGGCTGGATGATGATACCGACGAGCACTATTCTTCAGCTCTGGATATGGCAAAGCTCACAAGAGCTGCCCTACAGGATCCCGATTTCAGAGAGATCTGCGGCAAGAAAAACGCCCAGGTCGATTTCGGTGATCCTCCCGCAAAACATTGGCTGAAAAATACCAATAAGCTGCTTTCAAGCTGCGAAGGCGTTTTCGGAGTCAAGACTGGCTTTACAGATAAGGCGGGAAGATGTCTCGTTTCAGCTTGCAGCCGGAACGGAAGCGAGCTTATCTGTGTTACGCTCAACGACCGGAACGATTGGGCGGATCATTCTGCACTCTATGATTCCTGTTTCAAGCTGATACGCGATATAGAGCTTACTCCGGAGCTGACAGGCTATAAAATAGCTGCTGTCTGCGGAGAGGATGTCATTTGCGAGGCTGAATGTGGGAAGATCAGGCTTCCTGCATCCGCCGCCGCCAGACTCAAAAGGGTAACGCTCATTAAACCGTTCCTGTATCTTCCTGTATCTTCCGGAGAGACGGTCGGCACCACAAGATATTATCTCGATGGCAGGCTCGTAGCCAGGCTTTCGATCAAAGCAGCTTAGATCTCTGTATAACTGACATCATGGAGGGATGACTTTGGAGAAGGTGCGCATACAAAAGCTCATATCCGAGAGCGGTGCCTGCTCGCGCCGGAAGGCCGAGGAGCTCATCTCTCAGGGAAGAGTCAAGGTAGGAGGCAGAGCTTGCAAGCTGGGTGACAAAGCTCTTCCGACCGATCTTATCACTATCGACGGTGAGCCCATTAAACAGGTCAAAAAGCGCAGGCTTTATTATATTATGATGCATAAGCCTCGCGGTTATGTAACGACTATGAGTGATGAGCTCGACAGAAAGAATGTTTGCGAGCTGCTGAAAGACCTTCCGGACAGGGTATACCCCATAGGAAGGCTTGACCGCAATTCTGAGGGCTTGCTGCTTTTCACGAATGACGGCGCTTTTGCCAACGATATAATGCATCCTTCTAAGCATATCTCCAAGACATACCGTGTCACAGTACGTCCGGATATCAACGATGATCAGCTTGTCTCCCTTTCCAGCGGGATCGAGATCGACGGCAGGATGACCGCTCCGGCAAATGTAATCGTCCTTGACAAGCAGCCCGGAAGAGTAGTGCTTCAGATAACTATCCACGAAGGACGCAATCGCCAGATCAGAAAAATGTGCGAGGCAGTCGGTCTTGAGGTCGCAAGGCTTAAACGAACAGCCGTAGGCCCGCTGAAGCTTGGAATGCTCCAGCCGGGGGAATACCGTGAGTTGAAGCAGGATGAATTGAGAGCTTTGAGAAATGCAATGCAAAAATAGAGCTTTGTGAATAAATTGCGCTGTTTTTTAGCAGCGAAGAAGCAAAAGCCGTATATCCTCTCCGAAGAGGATATACGGCTTTTGCTTGTATCTGATTTTGTATACGGCTTTTAGCTCAGTTCCAGAGCAGCGATCAAGGCTCCTGCGACTGTCATGATCTTACTTTGTCATCTCTTCATACTGTGCTGCAACTTCGTCTATATTGCCCTGAGCGATCAGTTTGCCGTGGTCGAGGATTATCGCTTTGTTGCAGAGGCGTTTTACTTGCTCGATGGAGTGGGATACAAAAAGTACTGTTACACCGGAATCGAACATACTCATTATCTTGTTCTCAGACTTCTTCCGGAACTTAGCGTCTCCGACGGATAGGACTTCATCGAGGATAAGTATCTCCGGTTCAACAAGCGTTGCAATCGAGAAACCGAGACGCGATCTCATACCGGAGGAGTAGTTTTTCAGCGGTACATCTATAAATTCCTTCAGTTCGGAGAATTCAACGATCTCATCATATTTTTCGTTTACGAACTGCTTTGAATAACCAAGTACTGAGCTGTAAAGGTAGATGTTTTCCTTACCGGTATACTGCGGGTCGAAGCCCGCTCCAAGCTCCAGCAGAGGGACTATCCTGCCATGTCGTATGACAGAGCCTTCTGTCGGCTTGAACACACCTGCGATGACCTTAAGCAGAGTACTCTTCCCGGCGCCGTTAAGGCCGAGAATGCCGAGCCTGTCGCCCTTTTCGACTTTGAAGCTGATATTTTTAAGTGCCCAGAATTCATTATACTTGATCTGCCGTTTTATGAATTTGATCATATACTCTTTGAGACTGTCCAGCTTTTCCTGGCTCAGATTGAATTTCATCGAGATATCTTTGACTTCTATTGCGTAGTTAGGCATAGAATATTTCCTTTCATATATGCAGAATGAACTTGTCCTGATTCTTCTTGAAGAGCAGGAATCCGAGTATCAGAGATACGATGCTTGCAATGAGCGGCATCAAGAGCCAGTATGGCTCTTCAAACATAGAGGAGCCGTAGACGCTGTCGCGGAAGCATTTAATGAGCCCGTAAAGAGGGTTGATCTTGAGGATCCAGTCCGTTTTTGTCTTTGTCAGCATCGAGGCATCGTAGAATATAGCACAGGTATACATTATGAGCATCAGCCCGACTTCCCAGAGATATTCAAGATCCCGGAAGAATACAGAGAAGGTCGAGAGTATCATACCTATGCCAAGAGTCAGCATGAACAGTATAGTCAGCGGGATGACAGCGGTCAGTGTCCATAGGGAAGGATATACTCCCAGTATTATTGAAACAGCGACAAGCACTATCAGAGAGATCAGGAATATGATATAGTTGAAGATCACGCTGGATAGAGGATAAAGGTATTTCGGAACGTAAACTTTTTTTATCATCCCTGCATTCGCGCGTATAGATTTCATTGCGAAGCGTGTCCCCTGAGCAAATGCACTGTAGAAGAGACGTCCGGTCAGGATATATACCGGGAAGGCTCTGTTTTTGTTGCCGTACATCGCGCTGAATACCAGTGTCAGGACAGCCATTGTCAGCAGAGGCTCCAGCAAAGTCCAGATTATACCGAGATATGATCTCCGATATTTGAGCTTAATCCCTTTTTTGACAAGCTCCCGGAGAAGAAAGCGGTATCGCTTATAGTTTTCGATATATTTGTTCATAAGTCTTGCCTTTCACTATTGGTTTTCGGATATGAGCTCTTCAAATTCACGGGCTGCATTTTTGTCATAGCTTATAAGATCTGCGTTCATAGGCTTGATCTTACCTTCAGAAAATGCTTCGATACCGGAAAGAATGCCCTCCGCCGAGAGGGGAACGAGCCATCCGCCGTTGGCCTGCATAAAACCGCGCGGCCCGGGAATATCTGTCGAGATGACCGGAACACCCAGAGCAGCGGCTTCAAGTGCACTTATCCCCAGAGCCTCATATCTGGAGCTTAGGATGAAAAGGTCGCAGGATTTTACAACAGGCATAGGGTTGGACATCTGCCTGATAATGACGATTCTGTCCGCGAATTCGGAGCTTTCGGCTCTTTTCAGGGTTTCCTCATAGAGATCGCCGTAGCCGCCGATTATTATCAGCAGAGTATCGGGATGTGTTTGTGCGAAGCGTTCAAAGGCACTGATAAGCAGATCATGCCCCTTTTCGTAAGAGAATCTGCCGACGGTAATGAGCTTAGTCATATTTCCTGCCAGCAGCTCTTTGAGTTTGTCGCAGCTTATATTTGAAGCGGTGCTTTCATCGAAAATGATCTCGCAGTTCCCGCGCTCGACGATGTTTTCAGCGCCAATGCAGTTGTGTACGACCTTTATACGCTCGTCACCCCATGCGATCGTCTTTGTAGGCGGGATGATGTCTTCGGAAACACAGACAACATTATCGTAGCTTCTGTATGCTTTTTCCAGCGACATTCTATGCTGGATCTTTTTTTCTCTCAGCTCGTGCTGCATATCGCTGTGGACAAAGATGGAACGCGGGCGGGGAAACATCCGGAAAAGATGGATCATATTCTTGCCGTAGCCTTCAAACTGGACGGTTTTAGAGACATCAATGCCGCCAAAGAATCTGAAGGCCTCACGGCGGCAGAGCTGCTCGATGATCCTCTGGGCCGGAAGATAGCCTAGCTTATAGTAAAGATAGATAGCCAGAGCTTCAAAGGCGGTGTATTGCAGCTTGGTGCACATCGGCATTATCCGCACACTGTCTGGTATAGCTGCCAGCTTTTCCGGATGGCCGGCAACGTCCGGAGTCCGGAAGGTAAGGATATACCGCCGCTTGGAGGTATCTATCTCTCCCAGCATACGGGTAAGAGATGCAGTGATGCCGTTTGCATCAAGAGTCCCGCCGTAGATAAGGACATTCTCCTTTGACCTGTCACAGCAGCGCTCGACCCGGCAGATGTTTTTTTCTCCGATGAACTGTGCGATGATCCTTTTGGCAGAATCTTTCCTTTCGTAAGGGCAGAAGCGGTCTATAAATGCAGTATCATCGTAGTTCTTCGGGCTCCTTAATTCTTTCAGAAGCGTATCGCAGTCCGATACCTTTGGAAATGGGAGCTCCGATAGGGGCATATAAAGGCCGCGCTCGTTCTTATATTCATTCTCGTCCTTGCAGAAAAGAACGGTTTTCCGCTTTGTTACCGCAAAATCGAACATTACACTGGAATAATCTGTTATAAGCACATCAGCGAATGCCAGGACAGAATAGGGCGAAACTGTAAAGCAAAACTCCTTGATGTGCTTGTATTTGCTGAGATCAAGATTACTTGCAGAAAGAGGGTGGAGCTTTATAAGCAGCAGTTCGTTGTCTCTGAGCTTTCTATCCAGCTTTGAGAGATCTTTTGCGATATCGTCTGCTTCACAGGCTTTGCCGCGCCAGGTAGGCATATATACATAAACTTTTTTGCCTTCAAACCCAAGGCTCTTTTTCAGCTTTGATGCTTTGATGCTGTCCGTCAGGACACTGTTCCTCGGATAGCCTTCCATAAGCAGACGGCCTTTGTATAACCCATCGATACAGTAAGCATTGAGCATTTTGTTCTTTGTATATTCGTTGGGGAAGAGCAGATAATCGCTCATAAGCAGATTGCGCTGGATATTGCCGATCTCTATGCCTTTGTCGGCGGCATCGGCGCCCATCGCTTTCAGAGGCGTCCCGTGCCAGGTGTTGAGTATCCTCTGGCCGCGCTTTTTGATATAGCGCATGGGGAATGAGGTGTCCGTTATCAAATATCCTGCCTCAGAAAGAAGTGAATACATAGAAAGGGAAGAAGGGTCTACGAGAGATACATCCCGGATGCCTTCGCTCTTCAAGAGTGCGGCGATCTTCTTTTTGCTTTTCGGGACAGCGGAGAGAAAGAGTTTCTTTTCGGGATATGAAGTCTTTATCTCTTTAATGAGCTCCAGGATATTTCCTGCTAGCTCGGCTCCGTGTCTTGAATCCAGCAGAACTATATCCTTATCGACCTTGAGGGAAACGAAACGTCCGAGATAATATGAGCTTTTTATTGCTTCGCCGGCTGCCGAAGCTGCGCCTTTGAGTCCGATGACAAAGACCCCCTCTTATCTGATATTACATTCGAGAAGTATGCTTTCACAGGCGTTCCCATGCTGTGAGGAATTCACAAGAGCATTTACCTCTTTGCGGCGCTGAGCATATTTATCCTTTCCGGCTGCGAGCTCGTGTATGAAATGTGTCAGCCCGTTAAGGTCGGTAATGATCTCGCCTGCCATAAGGCTCTTCGGGTCAGCGACAGAAAAGCCTCGCTGATTGTCATAGGCTTCAAGATCGTCAGCAGTATAAGCGATAGGACGGTCAAGCAGCAGATAGTCAAAGCTCAGCGATGAATAATCGGTTATAAGGGCGGAGCTTTCGGACATTATGTCGTAAATATCCAGCCCTCTTCGCAGAAGCATTTTGTCTGTTGCAAAGGCTATATGCTTCATAAGAGGAAGCGATGTCAGCTTATCCTGCATGGGGTGAGGCTTGATCACGAGCTTGAAGCCATGCTGAGCGAGCTGATTTTCAAGCATAGCCAGATCCTCCGGAGTTTCAACAAGAGGTATACCGTAATTACCAGCGAAAGAGGAATTTGTGCTGCCCAGCTTTTCGCTGGTACGATAAGTCGGGAACCAGAGAATGATCTTTTTCCGCTTACGGTCGTTATTGAACAATTTATCGCAGCGGGGCTGGCCTGTAAGCAGGACCTGATCCTTGCGGCAGCAGAAACATTTTTCCATTATCTCCCCGAAAAAAGGAGAAGTTGCGATAGTGTAATCAAAATAGCATTTCCCGTCGAAGCTCTTGCCCTTTTCCAGCTTTCCGATACTCTTCAGCGGCATTCCGTGCCAGAGGTTCACAACGGTCTGCTTTTTGGCAGGTTTTATGGGGAACTTGCCGAAGGAGTAGAACATATAGCCGGCGCGGAGGAAACAGATAAAAGCTCGTGCTTTTCCGACAAAGCGGACATTATCAGGAGCATTTTTCCTGAGCTTGGCAGCTTCCGGGCAGCAGACGGTTATCTTATAGCGTTCATTGTATTCCAGCGAAACAAGATAGTCATATAGACTTTTGGTATTGTCTCTGAAGCCAAGATTTGAATATATGAGGATACTTGTCTTGTTTTTAGGGAGGATCCTGTTTACCGGGCCGAGCGGTTTTATCAGGAGTTTTAGTATACTGTTAAGCACCGGTCTTTGCCACATCCTTTCTCCGGAGAAGTTTTTTGTATAGGTGTTCTCTGAGGGCAGCGGGTGTAAGGCAGAATACAGTCATAGCGCTTATCCTGCTCAGATGCTCAAACCCGGAGCAGAACCCGCAGCGAAGCTTATATTTTTCCATTTTCAGTGCGCATCGCAGATATCTGAATCCGCCGCGCCTGGCGAACATCCCGCTGCCGGTTCGCATCCTAAGCAGGGGCTTTTTGATATTCGCGCAGCGAGCCCCGTTACGGAGCAGTCTTACCCAAAGTTGATAATCCTCAAAGAAGGGATAATTATTGTCATATCCTCCGAGAGCGGTTATTCTGGAGCGCCGGAACATAACGCAGGGATGGTTGAATGGATTACGCGTCTTAGCATAGCGGAGAATAGCAGCCTGGGAGAGCGGCAAGGTCTTCAGAGTCTCGACCTCTCCCGGATCGTCGGAGAATTCCTCGATAGTGCCGCTGGAGATATCGAGGCCGTGTCTTGTCATAAATCTGAGCTGCCTTTCACAGCGGTCGGGCAGAGATATATCGTCGCTGTCCATTCTTGCGACATATTCATACCTGCAATGCTCAAGACCTGTGTTTAGTGCCGTTGCAAGACCGCTGTTGCTTTCCAGACGGATGATCTCCAGAAGACCGTCTGAAATGGAAGAGACCCTGCTGATGACTTCTTCAAGCTGATCTGTCAGCGGACCGTCTGCGACCAGAACGATCTGCGAAGGAAGGAGAGTCTGATTCAGCATAGACATAAGCGCCGCTTCAAGATGCTCAGCTTTTTCTTTATAATAAACAGACATCAGAACGCAGTATTTATCCAAACCTTCGCACCTCCTCTTTACGGCATTATACGCCATTTTAAATATCTTTTATTATAACACTTTCGAGGAATAATGTCAACTATCGAAGCAGGCTTGTTCAGCGGGATCTTATGGACACCTCTATCCTGTTTCAGACCTTGACATTTTAGCTAATTTGTGTTATGATTTTACTGTGAATTTGTATCTTTTGCAGGAGCCTGGATACTGTTCCTGCTTATCAGATCGCCTTATCGTGTGCTATGCGATAAGGTCATAAGAAGGGAATGAGCCAATATGTATGATGTTGTCATCGTCGGCGCGGGAGTCATAGGCTGCGCTGTTGCAAGAGAGCTGTCAAAATATCAGCTCTCGGTCTGTGTCGTTGAGCGGGAGAGCGATGTCTGCGAAGGGACCAGCAAAGCTAATTCCGCCATTATCCACGCAGGCTTCGACTGTGTCCCGGGGACACTCAAGGCCAAACTCAATGTCCGTGGCAGCAAGCTGCTGCCGGAGCTTTCAAAGCTCCTGAATTTTGAATTCAAGAACAACGGAGCGTTTGTCCTCTGCTTTGATAAGGAACAGATAGGCGGGCTGGAAGAGCTCTGCGAACGAGGCAAGGCTAACGGAGTTGACGGAGTAAGGGTCATAAGCGGTGATGAAGCCAGAGCTATGGAGCCTGCTCTCACCGATGATGTTGTAGCAGCGCTCTATGCTCCTACCTCGGGCATTGTATGTCCCTTCGGGATGACGATAGCGCTCGCTGAAAATGCTGTTAAAAACGGTGTCGAGTTCCGCCTTTCTACAGAAGTCAAGGGTATTAAAAAGACCGATGGCAGCTTTACAGTACTTACTGATAAAGGGAAGCTTGAAGCTAGGATAGTTATCAATGCTGCTGGAGTATATGCAGATAAGATACATTCAATGGTCAGCAATGAAAAGCTGAGCATTATCCCCAGAAGAGGGGAGTATATGCTGCTCGACAAAGATGCCGGCTGCCTTGTTTCGCATACTATCTTTCAGCAGCCTACTAAAATGGGCAAAGGAATACTGGTGACGCCCACTGTTCACGGGAATCTTCTCCTTGGGCCGACAGCAGACGATATCGAGGATAAAGAAGATACAGCAACTACTCGTCAGGGGCTTGACAAGGTACGTCAAATGGCAGGGCTTTCTGTAAAAGGTATACCTTTCAACAAGACAATCACCGGATTTGCAGGGCTCAGGGCTGTAGGCGATACTCACGATTTCATAATCGGTGAGTGCAAGGACTGTAAGGGATTCATTGATGTCGCCGGAATAGAATCTCCGGGGCTTTCCTCTGCGCCTGCTATCGGAGAGTATGTTGCCGAGATCGTCGGGAGCATAATTACACTGGAAAAGAAAGAGACCTTCTATGCTGTTCGCAAGGGAATAACACGTATGGCTGAACTGAATCCCGAAGAGAAGAACAGAATGATCGCCCGGGATCCTGCCTACGGCACTATAGTATGCCGCTGCGAGGGGATTACCGAAGGGGAAATAAAAGAAGCTGTCGAGCGTCCGCTGGGCGCGACTACTCTTGACGGTGTCAAGCGCCGTACCAGAGCCGGTATGGGAAGATGTCAGGCAGGGTTCTGCTCGCCTAAGACAATGGCTGTAATTGCCGAAAAGCTGGGTATAGGCATCGGAGATGTTAAGAAGAACGGCTGCTATGAAAGCGAGGTAGGCGAAGATGCGTGAATTTGAGCTTGTTATAATCGGCGGAGGCCCTGCGGGGATGGCTGCCGCTATCGCCGCAAAGGAGAACGGCATCGACGATATCGTTATCCTGGAAAGAGATACCCAGCTCGGAGGGATACTAAACCAGTGTATCCATAACGGTTTTGGACTGCATACCTTTAAGGAAGAGCTTACAGGCCCGGAATATGCCGAGAGGTACGCTGCTAAAGTCTACGAGCTCGGTATCCATTTTGAGCTCGGTGCTATGGTAATGGATATATCCAAAGATAAGGAGATCACAGTGATCTCCCGCACTCACGGTGCAGAAACTATCAGGGCAAAGGCGATAGTCCTTGCTATGGGCTGCCGCGAAAGGCCGAGAGGTGCTCTCGGGATCCCCGGATTCCGTCCGCAGGGAGTATATACAGCCGGGACTGCACAGAAGCTGGTGAACTGTGAGGGTGTGATCCCCGGCAAGGAAGTAGTTATCCTCGGTTCGGGTGATATCGGGCTTATCATGGCAAGGCGCATGACTCTGGAAGGCGCAAAGGTAAAAGCTGTAGTTGAGCTTGCACCTTATTCCAGCGGGCTGAAAAGAAATATCGTGCAGTGCCTCGATGATTACGGTATCCCATTGATGCTTTCGCATACAGTAGTCGATATCAAGGGCAAGAGAAAGCTGGAAGGCGTATTCGTTGCTGCTGTTGATGAGAAGAACAGGCCGATAGAGGGAACAGAAGAGTACTTCCCCTGTGACACTTTATTGCTGAGCTGCGGTCTGATACCCGAGAATGAATTGTCCCGCAGCGCCGGAGTCGAGCTCAGCCCACTCACTAACGGCCCGACAGTTGATGAGAGCCTTGAAACAAGTATCGAAGGAGTTTTCGCCTGCGGAAATGTTCTGCACGTTCATGACCTAGTCGATTTTGTTTCAGAGGAGGCTTCAAGAGCCGGAAAGAATGCTGCGGATTATATCAAGGGCAAGCCTGCTTCTCCCGGAGTTCCTCTTGATGTCAAGCCCGGTAACGGAGTGCGCTATACTGTCCCCAGCAGGCTTTATACGGAGAGCGCAGACGACGGAGTTCATATACGTTTCAGAGTAACCGGAGTTTTCAAGGGTGCGTCTATTGTCGTTTCGTCCGGTGATAATGAACTGCTCAGAAGGAAGGGCAGGATATTTGTTCCCAGCGAGATGCTGGATGTTGTCGTCAAGAAGGAAAATCTTGAGCTCGCTTCGGGTGAGATCGAGGTCAGGATAGAGGAGGCGTCGGTATGATAAGAGAGCTTACTTGTATAGGCTGCCCGATGGGCTGTTCGCTTACAGTTGAGGTCGAGAACGGGGAAGCTGTATCAGTTTCCGGAAACACCTGCAAGATCGGTGAAAACTATGCTAAGAGCGAGATAAGCGCTCCGGCCAGAGTTGTAACTACTACTGTTATCTCCCGGCAGGGAATACCGGTTCCTGTCAAGACAGCGGGAAATGTTCCCAAGGAAAAGATATTTGAGGTCGTTTCCCTCATAAAAAATGCGAAGCTAAGCCTTCCTGTCAGGCTGGGAGATGTGATCCTTCCTGATGTTGCAGGGACAGGTGTAGATGTAAAAGCAACAAAAACCGTCGGATGATCTTTTGTCAAACGGAGGAAAATTATGAAGAAGATCAAAAAGCTCGGCGTAGTCTGTGCCGCAGCGGCAATATCAGTTGTTTGCGGAGCTTCTGCCTCGGCGGAGAGCTCAGGCTCGGTCAATATCGAAATAGATATTTCAAAAGACAGAAAGCCTATTTCCAGATATATTTATGGTATCAATTCCGAGCAGATGGGGAAGGATGTCGGTGCGACAGCTATAAGAGCCGGAGGCAATCGCTTTACAGCTTATAACTGGGAAACCAATGCCTCAAATGCCGGAAATGATATGCGCCACATCTCTGACAGCTATTTTAACACTCTGTGCCCCAAGACTTATAATGATAAGCCCGGGAATATTGCCCTTTATCTTTCTGAACGCTGCAAACAGCTCGGCGGAGCATATTCACTTATGACGATCCCGATGGCCGGATATGTTTCGGCAGACACCAAGGGTGAAGTCAAGCAGGGTGAGGCAGCTCCGTCTGCAAGATTTGACGAGGTCGTTGCCGCTAAGGGATCTGAGTTCTCCTTGGAGCCGGATACAGGTGACGGCAAGGTCTATATGGATGAATTTGTCAACTACTGTGTGCAGAATCTTGGTGATGCATCTTCGGAAACAGGGATAAAAGGCTATTCTCTTGATAATGAACCTTCTCTCTGGAAGAGCACTCATCCAAGAGTACACCGTAAGCAGACTACCTGTGAGGAACTCATAACAAAATCAGTTGAGATGGCAAAGGCTATAAAGGCAGTCGATCCGAAAGCAGAGATCTTCGGCCCCGCTCTCTACGGATATGCGGCTTTTGACAATCTCGGCAAACCTTCCGATTGGCAGAAATACAAGAACGAATACGGATATGAATGGTTTGTTGATCTATACCTTGATCAGATGCACAAGGCTGAGCAGGATTGCGGGGAGAGACTTATCGATGTATTCGATATCCATTATTACACCGAAGCCAAAGGACCCTGCGACGAAAGATCCTGCAATCATTACGAGGTCGAGGAATGTGTCGATGCCCGCCTCAATGCTCCAAGATCACTTTGGGATGCTTCTTATAGGGAGCATAGTTGGATCGGAGATAACGGCGCTAAATTTTTTCCGCTGCTGCCGAAGATCAGGGAGTCTATAGATAAATACTATCCCAGGACAAAGCTGGCCATAACGGAATATGATTTCGGCGCTCCGTTTGATATCACGGGCGGCATAGAAGAGGCCGATGCTCTTGGCATATTTGCGAAGAACGAGGTTTATTTTGCATCACTGTTCTCGATGAATTGTGCTTATCAGCTTACAGCTATAGATCTATATACTAATTACGATTACAAGGGCAGCGGTTTTGGAGATACTCTTGTTTACTGCGAGTCAGATAATATCGAAAAGAGCTTCGCTTATGCTTCTGTGGATGAGGGAAACGATGATATTATCAAGCTCGTAATATCAAACAAATCCTTCGGAGATAAAACTGAAGCGAATATCAAGCTCCCTTCCGCTGATTATAAGTACTGCCACCTATACGGAATGAACGGTATGGCTGCAAAGGTCATGGATATGAAAGACAATAATCCTGCTGTCAAGTTCAGCGGCGATACGCTGACTTACACTATGGAACCGAGGACAGTATCGTTGTTGGTCATTTCAAAGGAACCTGTTCCGGATAAGCCGGATCCTTCTGAGACTGAGTCCGGGACGGATCCCATCGAAAGCAGTGCGTCTTCTGACAGATCTGAGGGGCAGAAAGAAGAAAGCACGCATACTAATATGCTGCCGATCATTATCGGCGGAGCGGGCGCAGCAGTTCTTGCTGTCGGCGGAGCAGTATTAGCGATCCGGAAGAAAAAGAAATAAAGTACAGATAATCGGCACCGCACGGCTGAAAAGAAGCGCGGTGCCGAGTACTGAAGAGCGCATTCTACATGAACAGGCTGGTTTTGGGGAATGAGCTTGGCAAAGGGGAAGATATTTCTTTTTTGCGTAGATCATATCTTTTTCGCCGGCAGGAAGAAGCTCAGGAGAATAATTCAGCAGTAATTGCTGAAAAACGGCGATAAACGCCGTTGTTTTTATTTTAGAGCTGTTTTTTGATTTTTCTACTTGAAAAATATGTTAGTATAAGTTATAATATAATAGATGTATTATTGATGGAAGGAGGTGCGGTATGAATAAATATAAGGAAACTGTGCGTATGCTCTCTATGCGTAATGCGTTAATACTTACATACACCATTCTTGGTGTTGCATTGTTTATCGTTACCTGCGTCTTCTTTATGTACTCCAACAGCCGAGGGCTCATGGCTCAATCGGAGAATTACACTTCCGTCGCAGGGCAGCAATCGGCTAAGCATATTTCCAATTTCTGCGCCAGCATAGAGCGAAGCGCAAGAATGATCTATGACGACAAGGATTTCCTGGAGTTTTATGTAAAGGGAAGTATACCGACTGCTGAGGAAAGAAAGACCATATCTGACCTTACTGTAATGATGACAAAGACAAAATTCATTACAGATTATGCCGATTTCGGTATCGTTTACAGCTCAGGGATCTATGCCGGGAGCGTTTCTGACGGGATTAAAGACCTTTTCGGAAACGATTTCTACGGAAAAGCCGATGAGTTGCTCGGCGACAAGCCTGAGACCTGGACAGCACTCTATTCAGGTAGCCTTTCAAGAGCCTGTTTCCTGAAAAGGCTCAATCCTTATGCTATACTTATCACAACTTTCTATTCTACTAAGCTCGGGAGCATAATCAGTACAGGTAACGAGATGTCTCGTCTTTCGATCTGTGTTACCGACAGCAGCGGAAGAGTAATTCACGCTTCTGATAACCTCGGGCTTACCGCAGGAGCTCATCTCCCTTCTGATATGGAGAGCCCTATCGACGGCAGGATAGATATAACTGTCGGAAACAGCACCGGAGCTATCTGCGCTGTCGCTGTATCCAACGGCTGGATAGTTTATTCAAGAGTCCTAGCAGATAAGGACGCTCGCTACGGCAGCCTCTCAACAAGAGATTTCATAATCTTTATGGGGATGACATCTCTTTTGCTGTTTGTAGTAAGCGGAATCATCATTTCTGCGTTCTATACATCCGAGAGGAAAAAGAGAAGGATAAGCGAGACTGAATATGATGAAGATCTCGGTGTCCTGACTCCATTTTACTGTGAGGACAAGATCTGCGACAGGATCGAGACCTCGCTTGTCGGAGGAACTTGGGCGTTTACTCTTGTCAAGATCAAAGATACAGACCTTATCCGCAGCAGATTGGGTGAAGATTTCCTTCGCGGAGGGCAGAAGCAGCTTGCCGGGATACTAAAGGAATCATTCGGTGATAGCAGCATTATCGGAATAAACGACGATAATGCCCTAGTCGTATTTACAGATTTTTCAGACTACGATCTTTTCAAGGCTCATGATAATCTGGTCAGGACGCATAATGATACCCTTAAACTGTTCTCAAGGCTGCTTGTCGGAGATAACAGCGATTATAAGCTGGATGTTGCTATGGGTGTATGTATATATCCGGATCAGGCAAAGGATTATGACGAGCTGGATCTTAAGGCCAGACAGGCACTTGAAGCCGCACTTGATACCGAAAATGACAGTCTTGTGTTCTATGACGAGAAAAAGATCGGGGGTGGGCACAGATGACGATAAGAAGATCTGTTCTTGCCCTGGCTCTGAGTGCTTCTATGCTGCTTGCTTCCTGTACGGAAACTGATGCTGTCCCTGTTAAACACAGTGTTGCTTTGTCGGTCTCATGGTGGGGAAGAGATGTCAGACACAGCTATACTATTTCCGCGCTCAATGAGTTTTCCAAACTCAATCCGGATATAGAGCTTTCGACAGAATTTGCTGAGTTCGATCCTTTCCTTAAACAAATGGACGTTGAATTCGCTACTCATCATGAATGCGATGTCATGATGATAAACTACGACTGGCTCTTCCGCTATTCTCCCGATGGCACAGGTTTTTATGATCTAGGACAGCTTGCTGACGAGATCGATCTTTCCACCTTTACAGCGGAACAGCTATCCTACGGTATAGTAGACGGAAAGCTGAACGCTATATCAAATGCGCTTAATTGTGAGACCTGCTACTACAATGCCGATCTCTATAAGAGATACGGCCTGGGGCTGCCTTCAAGCTGGGATGACCTTTTCAAAGCTGCCGAGCTTATGCGCGGAGACGGGATTTATCCTATTGAGCTCAACCGAAAGGCGTCATGGATGGCTGCCATAGCGCACGAGGAGCAGAGGACAGGTATACGCTGCTTTGATGACAATAATAAACTCGGTTTTACTGCCGAGAATTTTGCAAATGTGGTCTCTTTTTACAGAGATCTGGTCGAGAAAAATGTTACAAAGTATATGAACGAGATCGGGACACAGGATTTCACCAGAGGCATTTCAGCAGGAGCTATGGTCTGGATATCGGATGCCGGATATTTCTGCGAACCTGCTATAAAAAGCGGCCATAAGATCGAGGTCGGGGATTATTTGCGTATTCCCGGAAGCGAGATACTCGGCTGGTATGCAAAGCCGACGAGTATGTATTGTATACGAAGAGATACAAAGAGCCCGAAGGAGGCGGCAAAGCTGGTCGATTTCCTGATAAACAGCGAGGAAATGGCTCTTCTTCAGGGGACAGAAAAGGGAATACCTATGAGTAAATCGATGCTTGAAGTATTGGAAAGCAACGATCTTCTCCATGGTATACAGTTCGATTCCAACAAAAAGCTGCTCTCTACGATCGAGATCAAGCGAGTAAGCCCTTATCTCGAGAATATTGACTTGGTCGAGGCGTTTGAGCGCTCTGCAAGAGCTGTCCTTTATGAAGGAGAAGATCCGGAGTCTGAGGGCAGGATGCTTTACGATATAGCTAAAGATCTTAAGCTCGAGCCATAAGCCCGGGATTTTGGATAATAAATGAAACGAGGTCATACCAATGGATGTGTTCAAGGAACAAAATGTTGAAAGATTGCAGGACAGTACAGACACCAAAAAGAAGATACTTATTACCGCAACGGCTGTATCATTGTCGGCACTGATGTTTTTCGTCGTATTTATGTTCTTCGGCTACGGCGGGCTGATGCTGGCGCTGCTGCTTTCGGGCGGCGCCCTTTACGGAGGATATTTCCTGATATCCAACCTTTACGTAGAGTATGAGTATATACTTACCAACGGTGAGGTGGATTTCGATAAGATAATCGCTCAGAGATCGAGAAAAAGGCTTGCAACTGTTAAGCTCCAGACTGCGACTTCTTTCGGTATCGTAAAGGAGGACGACGACTTCGGAGAGGCTGAAACTTTGGTCTGCGCTACTGCTAACGATCCAGATCAGCAGGACTATTATCTCAGAGTCAAGCATAAGAGCCTTGGCGATACTGTTATCCTGTTTACTCCCAATGAGGAAATGGTCGATCTGATAACAAAAGGCCTGCCGAGAGAGTTAAGGATAGGGAGGTAAGCCCAGTGTTTTCTGTCGGAGTCGATCTAGTCGAGATCGAAAGAGTCAGAAAAGGCTGCAATAACAGCCGCTTTGTCGAGAGAGTTTATTCCAAGACCGAGCAGGAGCTTTTCTGGGGAGAGAAGCCCAGGTTTGCTTCTCTTGCTGGAAACTGGGCGGCTAAAGAGGCCTTTTCAAAAGCTCTCGGGACAGGTGTCCGTGATTTCGCGCTGACAGAAGTCGAGATCCTTCGCGATGAGCTTGGTGCCCCCTATATTCGCCTTAGCGGGAGAGCTAAGGCTGCTGCTGAATGTAAAGGCCTCTGCTTTTCTGTCAGCATTACCCATACAAAAGAATTGGCCGAGGCTGTTGTGATAGCTTACGGTCGCTGAAAGGAGATCAAGGCATCATGGATCTTAGCAGACTTATCCTTACCCCTGCTCAGATGAGGACAGCAGAGCTCAGCGCTTCAGCACACGGTGTTTCTGTTGCCAAACTGATGGACAATGCAGGAGAAGCTTTGGGAAGGAAAGTGCTTTCTGTCGCTCAGAGGCTTATGAAAAAGAATATCTTTTTTATCTGCGGGACAGGGAATAACGGCGGAGACGGATTTGTTGCTGCGGATTTTCTGCTTGCCTCTGCCGCGAAAATAACGATGATCCTCTGCGGAGCTCCGAAGACCGACCTTGCCAAGGCTGCGTTTGATAAAATAAAGGGTCGCTGCGAACTGCTGACTCTCAGCCAGGTGACAGATAATCCTTCACTTATTGATGGTGCTGAGATAATCGTTGATTGTGTCTTCGGTATCAGCTTTCACGGCGAACTGCCCGCTGAACTTCAGCGGCTTTTCTTCAGATTCTATCTTAGCGGAGCATACCGTATAGCCTGCGATGTTCCTTCGGGCATCAACAGCATGAGCGGGCGGATCTCGCCCAATGCCTTTGAGGCAGACGAAACCCTGACATTCCATCGCCCGAAGCTGGGGATGCTCATATCTCCCGCCAAGGAGCTTTGCGGAGAGATATCCTGCGCTGATATAGGTATCGGTGATTATGTTGAGGAATATGCAAAGGTCAGGCTCCGTTCAGTAGATCGAAGCTTTGTTAAAGATCTACTGCCTTACCGCACTGAGGACAGCCATAAGGGAGTTTTCGGAAGAGTAGTTCTTGTATGCGGCTCTTCGGCTTATCCTGGTGCAGCTATGATCTCGGCTCTTTCGGCTCTTCGCTCCGGTGTAGGTATGGTAAATCTTTGTACACACAGTCAGGTCATAACTCCTGCTGTCGCAAGAATGCCGGAATGTACATTTACTCCTGTAAGCTGTGATGAAAACGGGTTTATGACCGATGAAGCACTGCCTATGATCCTTAAAGCCTTTGAACGTGCTGATGCTGCTGTTATCGGATGCGGCCTCGGAATGACAGAAAGCACTGAAAAACTTGTGTGCGAGCTGGTAAGGAAGGCGAAATGTCCTCTTATCATTGATGCTGACGGAATAAACTGCCTGTCTGCGCATATAGATGTATTGAAGGAAAAGCAGACAGAGATCATTCTGACCCCGCACCCTGCTGAACTGGCCAGGCTCTGCGGGACAGATACTCCGAGCGTGACACAGGATCTTTTCGGGCACGCCTGCGAGATCGCTGAGCAGTATGGGGTGACTATCCATGCGAAGAATACAGAGACCCTTACTGTAAAGGACAGGGATTGCTATATCACCGATTTCGGATGTTCGGCACTCGCCAAGGGAGGATCTGGAGATATGCTGGCCGGGCTTATCGGCGGTTTTATGTCTCAGGGAGTACCGTCTGACAGAGCTTGTATACTTGCTGACTATGTTATGGGCACATCGTCAAGAAAGCTCTGCGAGACTCTCTCATCCAGAGGTATCCTCGCCAGCGATATAATTGCACGTTTCCCGAGGACATTGTTCGAGCTGGAGAATGATCTCTGAACCCCAGAATACCATTGCGGCTTTTCCTGCAAAGGAGAGGCCGCTTTTTTGCGCTCTCCAATATGTTTTTTGAGGAGAGGATAATATGAAAAAGATTGTTCTGATACTTGCAGCCTGTATGCTTTGCGGCTGTTCTTCTGAAAAAAAGGGAGAACCAGATAAGCCGAAACAAAGTTTCAAGACAAAGGTCACTCTATCCGACGGGTATGAGGGGGAGCTGGAGCGTGCTGATGTTTCCGGCTGGAACCTTACGCTATCAGCACCGGAGACAGTCAAAGGGCTGGGCCTGAGCTATCTTGCTGACGGAAAATGTGTAATTACGCTTGAGAATCACAGCGCTGTTTATGAACGCTCCGAGCTTCCGCAGTATGGTTCAGTGGATCTTCTGGTCTCTGCTCTGGATATGTGTGCAGCCGAAACAGGGATCGAGGCGGAAGTCAAGGATGGAAAGACCTGTCGTAAGGGAAATATCAGGGGTGTACCCTTTACAGTTGTCAGTGAAGATGGAACACCTGTATCAGCAGAACTGGGGACAGGTGTTAAAGCTGAATTTCATAATTAAAGAGCCTTTGCATCGCTGCAAAGGCTCTTTGGGAGATCACATTTTAGTGAGATCAATATCATCGAGATTAAGATTTGAGGTATCGATACCGTCCATCTGACCTGAAGTGGGTTGAGGGGCTCTCTGCTCACGGGCGAGTTCCTGCTGAGCGAAGGAAGGAGCTTCCGGCTTTGGGACTTCAGGCTTCGGCTTCGGTTTTGCAAATATCGAGGGCTCGTCGAATATCGCCTCTGCGCCTGTCATTTTCGGACGCTGCGGAGAGAGTGGTCTGCCTTCTTCCTGAGCTTTTTTCCTTGCCTGAGCTTCAGCGTTGACCTGCTGAGCTCTGTTCTCGCCCTTGCACATCGGCGGAACAGGTAATTCAAAGGCACCGTAAAGAGTTGCAATAAAGTCAGCATCTACCCGCATATTCTTGATGATCTCGGTCATCTTGCGCTGATTCTTTCTAGCGTTCACAAGATTTGAATGAACGACAGTTATGAAGTTCTCATCATAATATTTGCTGCGACAATACTTGATGAAGTAGTATGTATCGGGGGTCGGAGCGATAACGGAAATACGTGGCAATGTAAAGATATAGCCGGGGTTGCGAAGTATCTCCTTCTTGACCATATTGAAGTCGGAATAGGGCGATCCGGTCTCGGCAGGGAAGCGGAACTCAGGCATAGGTTTTTCTTCGATAGCCCAATCCTCTTCAGACTCGATATAAGGATACTTGGCCTTTCCGTAAACAAATCCGAGAGCGGGGATTATAAGTATAGCAAACTCAGCGATCCAGACGATCCAGAGAATAAAGCCCTTTACAGGCTCGCCGTTATCACCTGTTTCACCATAGCGGTATCTGTGGCTCTTGATGTTCCAGCGGCCTTCTTTATTGACCATTTTAAGATAGCTTACAAGCTTGTTGGGATGCGTAGCGAGATCAAAAGTCGTGGGCTCGACCATACCGAGGTATTTGACCGAGAGCTGATATGCGTTGGAACAGGATTTGATGTTATTAAGAAACTCACTGAAGCTGGTGCCGAACAACTCTTTCATACCGTTTACGAACTTGTCGCGGTCGAAGAGGACATCATATTCACTGGTTTCAAAATCTTTTTTCATTGATTCATCCAGAGCTGCGCTTAAAAAAGCAACATATGCATTATACTCCTCAGCAGTTACAGAATTGGGATCTATACTTGAGAGTTGGGAAGTCATATCCATATTTTTTTCTTCAAGAGGATCACGCATATATTTATTGAAATCTCTCACGCAGTAGCTGGCGAGTCTGCCCATATTAGCAAAGATCAATGCGAAAGCAGTCACAGCAAGAGCGATTATCGGGGCGCGGATATGGAACTTCTTGACTACTATCGTCCCTATCCCGCCGATGCCGAAGCTGGCTAATACGGCAAGAAAGATCCTGATATAGATCAGAGGGATAAATGAGTTGAACAGCTCATAGACCCAGTAGATCGCAAATCCGCCCAGAAGCATGACCAGAAACAGGACTATCAGCCCGACAGGGTTAAATTTGTTTGAAGGCTTGTAAAGTGTGTTATTCATATCTTCTCCCACCATTATAAAAAAATAATATATATTTATTTTAACACATTTATTATGCAATTGCAATAGTATTTAAAAATTTTTATACTCTTGATGAATAAACAGATAAAACGCATAAAGTCTTTCGTGTTTAAAACGATTATTACAAAAAGGGCTTGCAAAATCTGAAACGATGTGTTATAATAAAGTGTATTTGATATGCTCAGCTTTGTATGATCGAAGGGAGAGACTTTAATGATAAAGGTGAATAATCATATCGGCACTATCGGTGTGTCCTCCAAGTATCTGCGCTCTCTTATTGCGCAGACGGCTCAGAGCTGCTTCGGCGTTTCCGGGATGAATTCATATGGAGCAGTTCAGAGTGTCGGCAACCTGTTTCGCAGGCGCAGCGGCGAGAATGACGGTGTCATCATCCATCAGAACGATAATAAGCTCGTCATCGACCTGCATATAACTGTGACCTACGGTGTAAATGTCGGCGCGATATCCGAGAGCATCGCACATAAGGTCAGCTATGTCCTTACAGACAGAGCCGGCATCGAGGTCGAGAGTGTAAATGTATTCGTCGATGCACTTGTTGACTGACCGAGAGTTACAGGAAAGTATAGGAGGAAATCAAAGTGATAAAAGGCATTGTGCTGCGTGATGCACTGATAAGTGCTGCGAACAGCATCTCTAACAAGAAAAAATCTGTGGATGAACTCAATGTGTTCCCGGTGCCGGACGGAGATACAGGAACAAATATGTCGATGACTATCGGCAACAGTGTCGCCGAGCTTAAAAATCTTTCTGACGACGTTGAGGCAGGAACAGTTGCAAAGACTGCAGCTTCCGCTCTCCTCAGAGGCGCAAGAGGAAATTCGGGTGTCATCCTCTCTCTTATTTTCCGCGGCTTTTCCAAAGCCCTCAAGGGTCAGCCGGAGATCACCGACAAGAACCTAGTAGCTGCTCTTGAGACCGGTGTTGAAGGCGCCTACAGATCTGTAATGAAACCGACAGAGGGAACTATCCTTACTGTAGCAAGAGAATCCGCTGAGAAAGCCAAGGAGATCAGCCTTACAACCAATGATCCGGTCATTATCTGGGAGGAGGTCTGCATCCAGGCAAAGAAAACTCTTGACAAGACTCCTCAGCTCCTTCCTGCGCTGGCTAAAGCCGGTGTAGTCGATGCAGGCGGAATGGGTCTGCTCATTATTTTCGAGGCAATGAGAGATGTCTTCAATGGCGGAAAGATCGTTGAGCCAAAGGCTGCTGAACAGAAAAAGGTCACTATCGAGACCTATTCCGATGTAGTCGGCAAGTTCGATCAGGAGATACATTTCACCTACTGCACCGAAATGGTAATAACCAAGAAAAAGAATTGCGAGGATGCTTCCAAGCTCCGTGCATACCTTGAAACTATCGGCGATTGTGTAGTAGTTGTTGACGATGAGGATATAATCAAGTTCCATGTTCATACAAATGATCCTGGCCTTGCGATTCAGAAAGCTCTTGAATTCGGTACTATCAATCTGCCTAAGATCGAAAATATGAAGATGCAGCATAAGGCTAAGAAAAAAGAAGCCGAGACAAAAGTTGTACCTGTAAAACCGGAGAAGAAATATGGATTTGTAGCCGTAGCTGCCGGCGCAGGCATTGAATCCATGTTCAGGGATATCGGTGTAGACTGCATCGTCAAGGGCGGGCAGACTATGAATCCTTCTACACAGGATATTCTGGCTGCTATTATGCAGACCCCTGCCGAGATCGTATTCGTACTTCCGAACAACAAGAATATCATAATGGCTGCTGAGCAGGCTGTTAAGCTGGCTGACAGAAAGGTATGTGTCCTCCAGACCAGGACTATCCCCCAGGGTATGAGCGCAATGCTCGCCTTTGATCCTGACGCTGATTTCAATCAGAACCGCATAGAGATGACCAGAGCGCTGGAGAAAGTCTCGACCGGTATGGTTACATTTGCGGCTCGTGACTCTGATTACGAGGGGCATACAATAAATCAAGGCGAGATCCTTTGTCTTGAGAACGGCAAGCTAAGTTTTGTCGAGAAAGATCTGGCTAAGGGTGCTTATAAGCTGACAAAGAAGCTGGTCAAAGGCGACAGCTCATACATCACGATCCTTTACGGTGCTGATGTTTCGGATGCTGATGCCGAAGCTCTGAACCGCCAGCTTGCAAACAAATATCCGACCATGGATATCAACCTTATCAGCGGCGGTCAGCCGGTATACTATTACATTATTTCGGTAGAATAAGACAATTCGGGCATCCATGCAATGCTGCACGGATGCCCGAATTGTTTTTGTTATCAAGACTGAATGATCCTTGGTATATCTGAGATCAAAAACAGCTTTGAAGGCATATACGGAAATACTGTCCGGACGATTTCCGGTGTTTACTGGTTTTGAAGCCGCACATGATTTGAATAATTGTCAGGCAGTTTGATATTTCAGTTCAAACCAAATAGGTTCGCTGCATTTTTGTAGTAGATATTATCCTTTTCCATTTCAGTGAGGCCGATCGATTCCAGCTTTTCAAAAGTTGCTTTTGAAGATGTCCAAGGACAGTCGCTGGCAAAAAGCACTCTCTCGGACCCATGTTTGCGGATCATCTCTAAGAGCAGATCGTTCGGGGTCTCAAGGCAGTATGCAGTATCAAGATATACCTCGCCGTCCATGCCGCAGATATGATCTAGGCTTTCCTGCCATTGATAATTTCCTCCCATATGTGCCAGAATGACTCTGAGCTTAGGATGCTGTTCGAGCATATGTCTGCACGGCTCCGGCTGGCAGTGTATCTTTTTGGGAGAAAGAGGGTCAAATCCTGCGTGTATCGTAACAGGGAGACCAATCTCTTCCAGCATAGAGAAAAAACCGTCCAGCCTTGGCTCGTCGATGAAGAAATCCTGATAGTCGGGATGGAGCTTTACGCCGTAGAGCCCAAGAGCCTTGATCCTTTGCAGCTCCTCATAAACATCATTAGCATCCGGGTGAACTGAGCCGAAAGCGATAATTTTTCCCTGATTATGCTCTGCTGCCCAATCGTTGATTATGGTTTGCTGGGTCGGCTTCGTAGCGATAGGGAGCAGAACACCCTTATCGACGCCCCATTCTTCAAAAAGACTCAGTGCCTCAGCCAGAGTTCCTCTTGTAAGAGCTTTCTGCTTGCAGGTCAATTCGAGCTTAGTAATGGCTTTTTCAGCGATCTTTTCCGAAAAAGCATGAAAATGTGAATCTATCAGCATAATAAAGTTCCTTTCTGATTACGTAACTATGTAATTATATCATATAGTCACGAAAAAGTAAAGACACCGGCGATAGTTATCTTTTTGTTTTTTTAATACCAAATTTAGGCAGATAGGAAGGGATCGGGCCAGGGCAGTTAAAGGATTTTTGTGAATATTGTGGTGATATTTAAAACATTTTTGTAACAAAAATTCACAAATTTTCATTGAAAAAAACGCTGATATGTGTTAAAATGAATAATATAAGGTGATAGACTTTGCCGGATTCGCTGCGAGGTCTGAAAACAATAACATAACAGGAGCAAAGATATATGGCTGAAAAACTGTCTGCTGCTGAGGCTCTGAGTCTCGACAGAAACAAAAAAGCAAACCGAAAAAAGAAGATTTGGATAGGAGTAGGTATACTTGTAGCTGTTGCTATCGTTCTAAGTGTCATCACAGCGATCAATGTTACCAGCAACAGTAAGATCGAAAAAGCTAAAGCTGTTGTCGCACAGATCGATATCAACTCTACTTATAAACAGTCTGAATTCCTTGATGCAGATGACTGGGATTCGGACGGTATCCAGAACGGTCAGGAGGGTAAATCCGGGACCAAAGTCCAGAACGAGGATACAGATGCCGACGGTATCTCTGACGGCGACGAAAAGGCTCTTGGAACTGACCCTTTGAACCCCGATTCAGACAAGGATGATATGCTTGACGGATACGAGCTTATGGCCGGGACTGACCCTAAGAATGCTATGACCGACGGCTCTACACCTGATTCTCAGCGTAAAGTTACAATCAAGCGCACTCTTGGAGAAAGTGAATTTGAAGTCTCCGGATGCCCGAATGTTGCTGACCTTACGATCGAGCAGCTTGAACTGACCAGCATAAGCGCTAACTCTGCTATCATTACCAAGGCTTACGATGTCTATTCCGATTTCAGCTTCGATAAACTTGCTGTTAAGTTCACACCCGATAAGGAAAAGCTCTCAAAGGCAGGTGCAAAGATCTCTGATCTTTCTGTCCTGAAATTTGATTCTACTGACAGAAAATACATCAAGATCGATTCTAAGCCGGATGAGGCTTCTGGTACTATCAGCGCAGACCTTACCGAGATAGGGATATATGTTGTCGGAATCGAGAGGATGGCAAACGAGGAACCAAAAACGAGGATAGCATTCCTTATAGACAACTCCGGTTCTATGTATTCAGAATTTACGGGATATGATGTAGATTTCAAGAGGCTTGATTTTGCTTCTGAGCTTATTGAAAAGCTCGAAGGCGATTATACCTTTATGATCTCTAAATTTACTGCTGATTACACTAAGCTGACTGATTTTACATCGGATAAGGCTGCCCTTAAATCTGCACTTGACCGTATAAGAAATGAAAAAGAGACTTTTAACGGTACACACAGCCAGTCTTCACTGGAGAAATGTATCGCTGAGTTTGGCAGTAAAGGCAGTGTAAAATACCGGGATATCATCGTTTTCCTGACAGACGGAGAGTCTGATGAGGAAAATGGCAAATCGCTCCAGGAACTCCAGAAGATGGCGATAGATAAGTCTATTACAATACTTACTGTCGGCCTTGGCCGGGATATAGACAGAAGCTGGCTCCAGAAGCTTGGCGCAGGAACAGGCGGAAAGTATTATTCTGCTTCCGAAGCAAATGCACTTACAGATGTCTATAAGCAGATTGAGACCACGCTCCACTATGATATCGTCTCTTACAACAATAATGACGATAAGATAGAAGGCTATTCTCTATATAACACAGGTTTCAAGCCCGAGGTCAACGGTTTTACCTTCCGCAATTTCAGAACTACCAGCTCTTCTGGCGTTGATTTCGGTATCGCAGTATTTGCAAGAGACTGGTATCTCGGAAGGATCAATCTTTCGGCGGCAGGTTTCTCGCCTAAGGAAAAAAGCTCGCTCAAATACGATGCTCTAGGCTATGACCTTAACGGGACAACTGTTGCTGAGGCATATTCAGCAAAGAAGACTCTTTCAAATGTTGGCTGCTCAGCGCTTAAATCGGATTACAGTGATGCCAGGCAGTATATTGATTTCAAGAGCAGCGGAGACACCTTGAAAGTTGATGAGGATATCCTCAAGAAGGCTGAGTCCTCCGGCTGGAAAACTATTGTTTATCCTATTGAAGGAAACAATATCGAATGGAAAAAGGTTGAGCTTCTTTCGCTGGATGTTTCCGGTTCCTCAGATAAGATCGCTGATGCTTATTCTAAGAACGATGCTGAGCTCCTCAAAGCGCTCCATTCGCTGAATGCTCTCCAGTGGAACGATTCAGAATATGAGTTCAAGCTCACATCCGGCGACGAAGGCTTCATCAAGCTCAAAACTCTGCTTTCTGAGGGCGTTCCGGTAGTAACTACCATCGACGACAGCCACACAGTTAATGCGATCGGTCTGATCCGTGATTCATCGGAGCACAGAAAGTACATTCTTCAGGTATATGACAGCAACTATCCCGGAAAGGTCAAAGAGATCTACATAACCCGTTCACCTATCGCAGTATGCAACGTTTCTGGCGGTAAAGCTAATGTAACTTCAACATCCTTTGAGTTTGCAGCAATGTACGAAGGAAAGCAGGTCGGGATCAGTTTCTCGGATGTAAAGTATTGATCTGATCGGGAATTCCAAAGAACGCTTAACTGAAAAAATGAAAATGCCCCGCTGATTTGCAGCGGGGCATTTTTTGTCGGTATCATTTGTGCAGCGTGACTTGTGATTGTTGCTATGTTTTTTTGCTGTGAAATGAGAATTTGGTTTCTGTACCGTTCATCAGCTTGATGAAGTTTTCTTTATGTCTTGCTATTACCAGCAGCGCCGATAGCGCCGAGATAAGGATCACAGACCAATGATCTGTTCCGAATATAGCCAGTAATATCGGGCAGGCTGCCGAGCTTATGCAGGAGCAGATCGACATGATCTTTACAGTAAAGAGGAGGGTAAGGAAGATTGCCGTAGCGATCAGTGCCATTCTCCAGTCAACAAACCAGATCGTCCCGAAGCCGGACATAAATGCCTTGCCGCCTTTGAAACCGTACCAAACAGGGAAGCAGTGCCCGAGCATACAGAACAATCCTGTAAATGCAGCTCCGAACTGTCCTTTGTCATAAACGTTCCCAAAGACTATCATGGCTGTGCAGACGGGGATCATAGCTTTGATTATATCAAAAACCATAACGACCCAGGCTGCGGCATTAAGGCCGTAAACTCGCTTGAAATTAGTAAAACCTGGGTTCCCACTGCCAAGTGTTCGTATATCTTGCTTATAGATCAGTTTTGAGAGCATAATTGCTCCGTTAATTCCACCGATCAGGAATGCAACGACAGCAAACACTGCGCAAAGAATATAAAAGCCTGCGCTCATTAAGTCACCACCAATATAAGATCATAAATATCCTGTCCGCCATAGATCTCATTGACCTCCAAGCGCCGGAAATTCTTTTTAATATAAGCAGTCAGGTCTGCCGAGACTCCTTTGGGTGCAGTTTTACCTTCGATGATCATCAGAGCAGAGTGAGATGGAAGATCCATCAGCTTGAGAGAGTTGACAGCAGTGTCAAAGCAATCTGTATCTGCTGTAACGATGTCTTTGCCTATGATGCCGATATATTCTCCCTGGCCAATAGTTATACCGCCGAGCTCTGCTGGCCTGATGCTGCGGGAAATCTCTGCTGTTATTACGCCTTCCATAGAAGCGATCATATTCTGCTCGATCGCATCCGGGTCATCAGGTTCAAATTCAAGCATTGAGAGGACAGATATGCAATCGCCGATATTTTTGGTCGGGATCACTCTTACCTCGCTCTTATTATACAGCTCTCCAGCCTGTTTAGCTGTCAGCAGAATATTTCCGTTGTTCGGCAGGACAAAGATTACATCAGCATTGGCTTTGTCAAAAGCTGCAAGGATGTCTGTGGCTGAGGGATTTGCTGTCTGTCCGCCGTCTATTACGACATCTACACCCATTTCCATCAGCTCTTTTTTCAGCCCTTCACCGCAAGCAACAGCTACTACCGCATATTTGCTCCTGTCTTTCTTTTTCTCCTCTTCAACAGCGATGACCTCATTATGCTGAAGCATCATATTCTCGATCTTGATCGTCAGGAACTCGCCGTACTGGCGGCAGTATTCCAGGACCTTTCCCGGGGTCATAGTGTGGACATGGATCTTAACGACAGTGCCGTTTTTGAAAGCCACGATAGAATCGCCCAGTGTTGAGAGATAGTCGATAAGGGGAGCAGTATCGAAGGCTTCAGGGTCGCATTTGATCTTCTGAAGCCGGAGCAGAACTTCTGTGCAGTAGCCGAATTCCAATACGCTGTCTTCAGTGAAAAGGTCTGTATTGACAGCTTTTGGAGCATTTGACTGGTGGAAAGAGGAGCCAAGATCGCTGTCAATGCTTTCGCCCTTAACACAAGCAAGCATACCTTCAAGGATATATACCAGGCCGGCACCGCCGGAATCGACTACGCCTGATTTGCGTAAGATCTCCAGCTTTTCAGGTGTATGCTCCAGTGAGATCTTGGATTGATCTACCGAGAAGCTGAGCAGCTCTGTCAGATCGGTCAAGCCTTTTGACTCGATGGCTTCGGCTGTTTCTCTTGCTACAGTGAGAATAGTGCCCTCTGTCGGCTCGATAACAGAGCTGTAAGCCTGTTCTACAGCTTTGCCCAGTGCAAAACGCACCTGTTCGGTATTAGCCTCATTGATGCCTTTGAATCCAACTGAAATGCCTTCAAAGAGCTGAGATAAAATAACTCCGGAATTACCTCTTGCAGAGAGGAGCATACCTCTTGCTACGGCTTCTGCTACATGAGAGAGTGACCCGCTTTCTGTTCCGCAGTTAGCTCCGCCCATAATAGTCAGAGTCATATTGCTGCCTGTATCGCCGTCCGGGATAGGGAAGACGTTAAGGTCGTTGACCTCGTTCTGGTGGCGTTCCAGGCAGGCGGCACCGCTTCTTACAAGTTCAAGATAACGCTTGCCCGTAAGCAGCTCTCCCATTACTTAGCCTCCCCTGCTTTATAGGTCACTTCATTGCCCCAGCCCCATACGCCGATGCAGTCAGGGCCGACAGAAGCGCCGACAATAGGCCCTATATAAACAGCGAGGACCTTCTTATCAGGGCACTTCTCATTGAGCCTTTCTCTGACAGCTTCAACATCCTCCGGAAGGCAATCAGCGTGTCCGATAAAGATCGTATCGCCCTGAGTGGCATCGTTTCCGCCAGCCTCAGCCAACATATCGGCGATCTCTGTGAGAGAAGCGGCTCTTCCGCGAACTTTTCTGACAGGGACCTGAGCGCCGTTGGCATCGGCAATTAAAATAGGCTTTACAGCCATAAGATTACTCTGATATGCTTCGGAGTTTTCAACTCTTCCTGCGCGTCTGAAGGAATCAAGCGAATACATCGTCATAAACTGGTTGATATGGAGCCTTTGTTTTTTGATATCTTCGACCAGCTCGTCGAAGTCTGCACCGGCAGCGGCTTTTTCAGCGGCATATATAGCGAGCATACCTTCTCCGGGGCCTGCACGGAGCGCATCGATACAAGCGATCTTGGCCTCGGGGTGCTCCTTCAGAACGTCCTTTGCTACAACTATACTTGTATTGATCGAGCCTGACTGTCTGTTAGAGCAGGCGAGATAGATGATATCGCAGCCTTCGTCGATATATTTATTGAAGACTCTTACAAATTCGCTGACAGGCACCTGAGTTGTAGTTATCCTGTTTCCGTCTCTCAGGAGCTGATAGAAATCTTCCGGTGAGCAGTTATCCCAAGTAAGAGTTGCCTCTGTTTCTTTGCCGTCAAGTACCGTGCTCATACGGCAGTAGTCTATACCGTATTTTTCCAAAAGCTCACCATTCAGGTCTGATGTTGAGTCTGTAACTATCTGGATCTTTCGCATTATAGATTCCTCCTTATTTCTTTTAAGAGGGAGCATATACAAGCCCCTACATATAATATTGTACTATAATAGGCCCTTTGGGTAAACATACAATAAAAATCGAGTGCACAAATTTTGTGCACTCTCAAATAATTGTATTATTGATTAATTGTTTAAACTTTTCTCAATGAGCAGCTCGATCTGACCGTCAAACAGAACTTTTATCCTTTCCAAGGATTCTTTAACAGATTCCTCGTCCTGAAATTTGCCGCTTTTCATCCATCGGATGAATATCCCGAACAGAGCCTCCTCGTAGAATGCACAGATTATTTCAAGATCTATATCTGAAATAAGATCTATATCAAATTTAGAGGAGATGGTCATTATCATCATATCATGTATCTTGTTAGTCATATAGAATGATGTGCGCTCATGACCAAGGCTTTTGTAGATGTTGAGCCAGACTTTTTTATATCTGGCGCTTAGGTCGAAGAATTTAAATATCGCTGTCTCAGGATCGACATCTTTGTTAGAGATTATCGAGTTCATCTGCTCATCGACATAGCAGGTGAGGACATGGTAGATATCGTGAAAGTGGTAATAAAATGTATTTCTTGTTATCCCGAGGCTGTCAACGATATCTTTGACTGTTATCTTATTTATCGGCTTCTGCTCAGCAAATTTGAGTGTGCATTCTATGATTGCTTCTTTTGTGTGCTGCAAAACTGTCAATCCTTTCATTTGTTATCAATAGAGTTTTTTGAACCACATTGAAGGGGCGAAGAGCATCAGCATCGGCAGACATTCAAGTCTTCCAAGGAGCATATCGAAGCTGAGCACATATTTTGAAAGATCATTGAGCCCGCCGTAATTACAGGTCGGGCCGACCTGACCGATACCGGGACCGATATTGTTTAAGCAGGCTGATACAGAAGTAAAGCTCGATCCGAAGTCCATATTGTTTATTGAGATCAAAATGAGAGAGATAAAGAATATCGCAAGATAGATAATGAGATAATTGCTCACACTATGGACAGTTTCCATATCGAGCTGTTTATCGTCTGATCTGACGATATTGACAGACTTTGGATGCAATGCTTTTCTCAGGCTTCTTTTGGCTGTTTTAGCCAGGATTATTACTCGTGAGACTTTAAAGCCGCCGCCTGTCGAACCTGCACAGGCGCCTATAAACATCAGAAGTACAAGTATCGTTTTTGAAAGGGACGGCCACGCATCAAAGTCTGCGGTCGCATATCCTGTCGAAGTCATTATAGACCCTACCTGGAAAGAGGCATATCGCAGTGCCTTCGAGAACTTATCATATACGCCGTAGTGCATGGTGTTGAAAATAATAATAGCGATAGCTGAAAAAATAGTGCAGAGATAGACCTTGAGCTCGGTATTTTTATAGATACCGACGAATTTGCGAAGGATAAGGAAATAATAGATATTAAAGTTAATCCCGAAGAGGATCATAAACACGGTAACGACGCCTTCGAGATAAGCGCTGTTGTAATAGGCAAGGCCTGCATTTTTAACATTGAAGCCTCCTGTTCCGGCAGTACCCATAGCATGGCAGACACTATCATAGAACGGCATACCTCCGGCAAGCAGGAAGAATATCATGATAAAAGTCAGGGCAGCATATATGATATAAAGTAGCATCGCCGAGTGCTTGCCTTTCGGGACTAGCTTTTCAACTGTCGGGCCGGGGCATTCTGCTTTCATGAGCTGAAGTCCGGAGGAGCGTTTGTCAGAAGGGAGCAATGCAACAGTAAGCACGATAACTCCCATACCGCCTATCCAGTGTGTCAGGCAGCGCCAGAACATCATACTTTTGGTCAGTGCTTCTACATCTGCAAGGATCGATGCTCCGGTGGTCGTAAAGCCGGAGATCGATTCAAAAAGAGCATCTGTAAAATCAGGGATCTGCCTGCTTATGAAGAAGGGGAGCGCTCCGAAGACTGATAGGATTATCCAGCCAAGCGCTGCGATAGCGATACCGTCTCTGGCGGTGATATTAGTGGTTTTCGGCTTGATAAACAGCAGGGCGGGAATGTCCAGAACGAGCATGATAGCAGTTACTATCAGAAATACCCGCATGGAGGAATACTCTCGGTAATAAACTGAGATCACTGTCGGGAGCAGCATAAGCGCGGCTTCGATGACACCCATCTTTGCAAGTGTATTAAAAACAAGCTTTTTGTTCAAGTGATGTCACCTACTCCAAAATATCTTTGAGCTCCGAGAAGCGGTGCTCCTTAGTAACAATGATGACCGAATCGCCGGGTTCGATCTTATCGCTCCCGTTGGGAATAATAATCTGGCGCTTTCTGATAATAGCGCAGATAAGGATATTCTTCTTGAGCTTGAGTTCTCTGAGCTCCTTGGAGGTAAGATCCTGTATTTTTTCGTTAACATTGAATTCGATAGCCTCTGCACGGTTCCCGATGATATTATACAGCGATTCGATCCTGCTTTCGGAAGACGCATTCTCGAGGGAACGGACATAGCTGAGAATGCTGCCGTTAGCAAGCTGTTTAGGAGAGATTATCGTATCAAGGCCCAGCATACCAGCCATTTCAGCATAAGTCTCTCGGTTCACTTTGGTTACTATCTTGGCATTCGAGTTGTTTTTGGCAAATAGGGACATGATAATATTCTCTTCGTCGATGTTAGAGAGTGCAACAAATGCGTCGGCATCAGCAATGCCTTCATCGACCAGCAGCTCCTGATCTGTTCCGTCGCCGTTGATAATGGTTGCTTTGGGAAGGAGGTCACAGAGCTCGGTGCACCGCTGGTAATTCTTTTCCAGGACCTTAACTCGCATCCCGAGGTCGGAAAGCATCTTTGCAAGGTAGAACCCGCTCTTGCCGCCTCCGACTATAACGACAGATTTGATCCTCAGATTTATGGCTCCATTCTGGCGGAAAAAGCGCTCCAAGTCCGTATGAGTAGCGGCAACGTTGATTATATCGTTTGGCTTCAGGACAAAATCTCCGCTAGGGATAAAGACTTCCTGGTCTCTCAGAACAGCGCAGATGAGCAACTGCATTTTCAGCTTTTTATAAAGCTCAGCAAGGCTCAGTCCGCAGAGCGGCGAGTTTTCCGTGAGCCTGTTCTGCACGAGTTCGATCTTTCCTTTGCCGAACACCTCGACCTTAGCTGCTGCGGGGAATACCAGGACTCTGGTTATTTCTCCGGCGGCTGTGAGCTCAGGGTTTATTACCATAGAGAGACCGAGATCGTTTTTGATAAGATCGATCTGGTTGTAGTATTCAGGATTTCTTACGCGGCAGATCGATCTTTCTATGCCGAGCTTTCTTGCGACGATGCAGCAAAGCATATTAAGTTCGTCCTGGCCGGTGGCTGAAATCAGCAGTTGAGCTTTCCTGATACCGGCTTCGACCTGCATACTGGCAGTTGCACCGTTTCCCTCGATACACATAAGATCCTGAGAGTTGAGAAGACGTTTGATGGCTTCGGGGTTATTCTCGATGACTGTAACGTCATGTCCCTCCTGGACTAGCTGAGAGGCAAGAGTACCGCCAAGTTTGCCGGCTCCTATAACAACTATCCTCATTATTTTTATCTCATCTTTCTTTACAGATTTGCAGATATATATTAAATTATACCACTTTTGTTACCCAATGTCAAGGAGCGATCCCTCAAAGCGCAATATCTTCTCTGATGCGATTATTATTGACAAATCGGTCGGTTTAGTGTACTATATTAAATAGCGGAAATATAATGAAACGGAGTGAAACAATTGTTTATTCTAAATTTTTTTACAATTTTGCTGGGCAAGATCATTTCCGGGCTCCTGCACCTTTTCGGCAAAAACGCCGGTAATCTTCCCGGACTGGTGCTATGGACTCTGAACAAGAACTGCCTCAAGGCATTCAAGATAGATTGCCCGATCATAGCTGTGACCGGTACTAACGGCAAGACATCAGTTACCAATTTCATTGCAAAGATGTTTAAGGGGACAGGGGCTAAGATAATCACTAATCCGGAGGGAAACAATCTCGATACGGGTATCACTTCGCTTCTGCTCAATCATTGTAATTTCAGAGGCCGTGTAAAGGCAGATTACCTGATACTCGAAACGGATGAATCTCACGTTCCGGTAGTATATTCTAAGTTGAAATTACAGACTCTCGTAGTTCTCAATTTCTTCCGAGACCAGCTTGACCGCAACGGTGAAGTCGAGACACTTATCCTGAAAGTTAATAAGTTCTGTGAGACCTTTGAGGGGAATCTTATCCTTAACGGCGATGATCCGAATGTCGCAAGACTTGGGCTCGCAAATCCCAATAATCCGAATGTAAAGTATTTCAGCGTCGAAAAGTATAAATTTGCAACTGATACCCTCCATGAAGCCGGAGAGGGAAGGTTCTGCCCGAGATGCGGCAAAGAGCTGAAATATGACTACTATCAGTATTCGCATATTGGGCGCTTTTCCTGCCCCGGGTGTGGATACGGAAAGATCAATCCGTATGTAAGGTTCACCGATATAGATCTCGCCGACCATTCCTTTACTGCTGACGGCGAGAAGTATATTACTGCTGACAGCACTATATATTATATGTATAATCTCTGCGCTGTGTATTCTGTCGCCAAGCTTTACGGTATAGACAAGAAGATCATCCGTAAGACCTTCAAGGGCTTCCGTGTCAATAACGGAAGAATGGAGACATTTGAATACAAAGGCTCTAAGCTGATGCTCAATCTTGCTAAAAATCCTGTCGGAGCGAATATGACTGTCCGTATGATAAACGAATGTGAGGGCGAGAAGGAAATGCTTTTTGTCCTTAATGATAATCTGGCCGACGGATATGATGTTTCCTGGATCTGGGATATAAACTTCAGCGTTTTCAATAACGTTACCAGAGTCGTTACCAGCGGGCGAAGAGCATATGACATAGCAGTAAGGATCAAATGTTCGGGATATGATGCGGATAAGATAGTTGTCCGCCCTGATCTCGACGATGCTGTCAAGGAGCTGTTCTCTACGACAGGAAGAAAGTTTGCAGTAGCAAATTATACGGCAGTGCAGCCTACGAGAGCTGCGCTGAAGAGATTTACGGAAGGGGAGAGCAGTAAATGAAAGACACACTGAGAGTTCTTCATATGTATCCCAATATGCTCGATCTTTACGGCGACAGCGGAAATATGGAGCTGCTATCCTATCGCTTGAAAATGCGCGGTTACGGTTTTATTAGAGATCAGTACACCATCGGAGACGGAGAGAAGACGGATTTCTCATCATACGACTTGATATATCTGGGCGGCGGTGCTGATTTTGAGCAGCAGCTTCTCGCTGACGATCTGAATTCCTGTAAGGACAAACTGCTCCATGCATATAAGAGCGGAGTCTTTCTGCTTATGATCTGCGGCGGCTACCAGCTTATGGGGCAGTATTATAAGGATTCTAACGGTCAGAAGATTCCCGGGCTTGGCCTTTTTGATTACTATACTGTTGCATCGACGGATAAACGCAAGCGCTGTATCGGAAATATAGTCATAGAGACGGAGATAGAAGGAGAGAAATACAAAGTAATCGGCTTTGAAAATCACGGCGGTATGACAGACAATGTCAGCACCCCTTTCGGGAAAGTGATTTTCGGCAACGGAAATAAGTTTGGCTCCAAGACAGAAGGCTATACCGAGAAAAATGTGATAGCGACTTATCTTCACGGGCCGCTTCTCTCAAAAAACCCTGTGTTAGCTGATCATATTCTTAGCTATTGCCTTTCACGCAAACAAGGCTCTGCGGTCTCTCTTGAGCCGCTTGATGACGGTCTTGAAAACAGATGCCGCAGTGTAATGCTGAAAAGGCTCCTTCAAACCAAGAAATGATAAGACAAAGGGTATCTTTCATTACCTGAAAGATACCCTTTGTCTTTATTCTGTTTTACCAATCAGTGTCCCAATCGGTATCATCGTAATCCCAATCGTCAAAATCATAGTCCCAATCGTCATCGTCGTCCCAGTCGTCATCATCTTCGTCGTAATAAGAGCGATCGTTGTAGAAATAGGTGTCCTCAAAATCACCGATATAGTAATTGTCGCTGTACGTATCTGAGAGATAATAGTTGTCATAATCCTCAAACCCGAGGTCATCATCATCTATCTCTCTCCAGTAGGTATCGTAATAATACCAATCATCGTCGTAATAATAGTAGTATCGGTCATTGTTTCGATAATAACCGCGCTTTGGCTTGACGATCTGTGAGTATAGGATGAAAATCAGGATAAGGATCATTGCAGCGATAAGTATCCATTTGAGGCCGGAGCTGCCTTTTTTGGAGGCTGTGTCTGTGATCGGGATGTCTGTTTCGGCTGCTGATCTGCTGGCAGAGTGTGTATTGCTTTTTGCAGGCTTACGCTTTGCTATCTCATCTCTCAGTTTATCATAGATCTCATTTACAGCAAAAGCTTCATCCGGACCTTTGTATCTGACAGTGCGGGAACCGTCGGCTTTGTTTTTATAAACGACAAAGTCTCCGTCTGGGTCTTGAAATATTCCGAAGGCTTTTGCTTCGGGATAGTCTTCCCCAATGAAAAAACGCATTTTTCGCAGCGGGAGCTGCTTCTGATCGCAGAATGCGAGAAGCTCAGACAGTGTTTGCGGCTTTGGGGATTCGCTCATAAGATCACCTTACTGATCGTTTGCCATTACCTTTACCATTACAGCTTTTTGTGCGTGGAGACGGTTCTCTGCCTCGTCGAAGATCTCTTCGGCGTGTTCTTCAAATACTTTTTCTGTTATTTCCTCCTCGCGGTGTGCAGGGAGACAATGCTGTACCATAGCACCGGGATTGGCGGCTGCCATGATCTCGTCATTGATCTGATAGCCTGCGAAAGCTATCTTGCGCTTTTCTGTCTCGGCTTCCTCGCCCATAGATGTCCAAACATCTGTGAAGAGTACATCAGCGCCCTTTGCAGCTTCAAGAGGCTTATCGGTCATAAAGAACTTGTCTCCGAACTGCTCGGTGAATTTCAGTACTTCCGGATCCGGACGGTATCCCTCAGGGCAGGCGATAGATACGCTCATTCCAACTTTAAGGCCGCCGACGATCAGGGAGTTTGCCATATTGTTGCCGTCTCCGATATAGCACATTTTAAGGCCGTCAAAGCGCCCCTTATGTTCGCGGATAGTCATAAGGTCAGCAAGCACCTGGCAGGGATGGCAGAAATCTGTAAGGCCGTTTATTATCGGGATAGAGCCGTAATTAGCAAGATCCTCGACCTCCTTCTGTGCAAATGTACGGATCATGATGCCATCAATATAACGGCTGAGTACACGGGCAGTGTCCTGAACAGGCTCGCCGCGTCCGATCTGAAGGTCGCGGTTAGAAAGGAAGAGTGCCTGACCGCCGAGCTGATACATACCGGTCTCAAAGGAGACACGGGTACGTGTAGAGGATTTCTGGAAGATCATACCAAGCGTTTTGCCTTTCAGTAAATGATGCTCGATGCCGTTCTTATTCTCATATTTGAGCTGATCGGCAAGATTGAGTATGTCAAGTATCTCCTCTTTGGAAAGATCAAGAAGTTTCAGTAAGTGTTTCATGGTTGTTTCCTCCGTATGTATTATTTTTCAAGAATCTCTTTGAGAATAGCCAGACCTTTGTCGATCTCCTCGTAGGTGATCGTGAGGGGAGGCAGGAAGCGGAGCTTATCTTTTGCTGTCAGTATCAGCAGTCCGTTTTTGGCACACTCAGCAAGGATATCACCGGCCTTTTTCGTTTTAAGCCTGATACCGAGCATAAGGCCCATACCGTCTACGCCTTCGATTTCGTCTATCTCTGCGAGCTTTTTCCTGAAGTATTCAGCTTTATTATTGACGTCTGTTATGAATTCAGGATCGGAGACCTTCCCAAGGACAACTTTTCCGCCGGCGCAGGCCAGAGGATTACCGCCGAAGGTAGAGCCGTGAGTGCTCTTGGTCAGAACGTCGCAGCATTTCTCATCAGCAAGGCAGGCTCCGATGGGAATACCGCCTGCAAGGCCCTTTGCGAGGGTTGTGATGTTGGGCTTGACTCCGAACAGCTTGGAAGTCAGTATCGCACCTGTCCTTCCTATGCCGGTCTGTACTTCGTCAGCAATGGTGAGGATATCGTTCTTCGCACACTCATCGAAGACAGCGTCAACGAATTCTTTTGTCAGAGGGCAGACACCGCCTTCGCCCTGAACGAACTCGAACATTACCGCACAGACCTTGTCTTTATTTTCGCTGAGCTTTGCTTTGAGATCATCTATATTGTTAGCTTCAACGTTGACAAATCCTTCAACAAAAGGGAAAAAATAGTTGTGGAAAACATCCTGACCTGTGGCGGATAGAGTTGCGATCGTCCTTCCGTGGAAGCTGTTGACAAGAGTTATTATTATATTCCTGCCGGCTTCCTTGCCGTATTTATCAAAGCTGTATTTCCTTGCTATCTTAATAGCACATTCATTTGCCTCAGCACCGGAATTTCCGAAGAAGACTTTACTGTATCCTGTCGAGGTGCAGAGCTTTTCGGCAAATTCTGCCTGAACTGTAGTGTAATAATAATTTGATGTGTGCTGGATGCTGCGCACCTGCTTGCAGACTGCATCAGCCCATTCATCGTTGCAGTAGCCGAGGGAATTTGTCCCTATACCTGAGCCGAAGTCTATATACTGCTTTCCGTCTTCGGCTGTTGCGGTACGACCTTCGCCCTTATCTAGGACAATATCGAGCCTTCCGTAGGTAGGCATAACGTGTTTGTTGAATTTATCGATCGTTTTGCTCATTTTCATTACCTTCCTTGACTTATTTTATGCATATTCCGTTTGTTTTCATCAGCTCTGTGAATTTCTTTGCTCCGCCATCTGTGAAGCCGTTTTTTTTCAAGGTATAGTTTCTGTCTGCCGCTCTGAGCTGGTAGGCAGATCCAATATCTCTTATAGTGCGGATCTCAGATATCGGTACTTCGATCTTCTCTTTTCCAGTGATACTTATTTTGTCATCAAAGAAATCATAGTGATATCTGTCGCATTCTCCTGTTGGGATAAAGCCAAGCTCCGCAGTAGAACCGGTGCTTTTCTTTCTGCCTTTTGAAGTCATGATGACAGCAAGTATTATAACGCCGCAGATCAGTATCCCGGAAAGCAGACCTTTGATCCAGCCATCTGCAGGAGAAGCCAGAAGGATCAACACTATCATTGCTGCTGCAAGAGAAATTCTGGCGATATATTTTGTCCTGATCTTCGGCCTGTCATTTCCCAAAGCGGCAAATGATGCGACCTTTTCGATATCTGTGTCGTTGGAAAAGAGTACGTCCATAACGTTTCTCCTTATACGAACTGTGTTCCTGCGCCTTCATTGGTGAGCAACTCGATAAGTATCGAGTGCGGGATTCTTCCGTCGATGATACAGGTCTTTTTTACTCCTCGTCTGACAGCCTCGACACAGCATTCGATCTTCGGGATCATTCCTCCAGAGATAATGCCAGTGCTTTTGAGGTAGGGAACATCGCTGACCTGTACAGATGGGATAAGAGTTGTCGGGTCATCCTTGTTTTCAAGAAGTCCAGCGATATCAGTCATAAGAATGAGATTTTCAGCTCTGAGGCAGCTTGCTATCCTTGCGGCCGCTGTATCGGCGTTGATATTATAGCTCTGTCCGTCGGCAGAAGTAGCGACTGTGGCAATTATCGGGACATAGCCGTTGTTGATCGCATCAATGATCGGCTTGGTCGTTACTCTCTTGATCTCTCCTACATATCCAAGATCGACCTCACCCTGCTTTTTCTCTGCGACGATCATCTCACCGTCTATTCCGCAGAGACCTATAGCTTTACCGCCATGAAGCTGAAGAGCGGATACAAGCTCTTTGTTTACTTTTCCTGTCAGGACCATCTTGACGATATCCATAGTTTCGGAATCGGTATATCTGAGCCCGCCTATAAATTTGCTTTCTATGCCGACTCTTTTGAGCATGGAATTGATCTCAGGGCCGCCGCCGTGAACGAGCACTACCTTTATCCCGACTTCCGAGAGAAGGACGATATCCCTCATAACGGCTTCTTTGAGCTCATCGTTGGTCATGGCGTTTCCGCCATATTTTATAACTACTACCTTGTTGTGGTATTTCTGAATGTAGGGCAGCGCATCGGAAAGGATCTGGCTGCGAATGCTGTTGGTGATATCCATTACAATGACTCCTTAATTATAGTTTGCTTGATCTGTCTTTATCAGAGGGGAATATTTACAGCAGTCAGCGGGGACAGACTATACAGCCCCGCCACGGTCGATCTACATCCTGAATCAAGGCCTATTTAAGCCTTACAGTGGATCTCAGCTCCTGTAGTCACCGTTGATCTTTACATAATCATAAGTGAGATCGCAGCCCCAGGCTGTTGCAGTGCCTTTGCCGCTGCCTATCTTAACAAGGATCTTTATCTCGTCTTCAAGAAGCACCTTCTTTGCCTCTTCTTCCGAGAACTCAACTCCTGCACCGTTTTCACAAACATGGATGCTGCCTGCATCTGAGGCAATAACAACATCAACATCGTTGATGTCAAACTCGGCATCAGCGTACCCTACTGCACATAGTATGCGCCCCCAGTTAGCGTCAGCACCAAACATTGCACATTTGAACAGGGGAGAGCAGATTACGCTTTTGGCGACTGTGATCGCAGTATCAAGATCCTTTGCTCCGCTGACAGTACATTCCAGCAGCTTGGTAGCGCCTTCGCCGTCCTTTGCAAGCATACGGGTAATATTCATCATAACGATGTAAAGTGCCTGCTTGAATACCTTGTAGTCCTCACCTTCGGAGGTTATCTCCTTGTTACCGGCAAGGCCGTTTGCCATGACAGCGCAGGTATCGTTAGTAGATTGATCTCCGTCTACAGAGAGGCAGTTATAGGTGATCTTCACGATCTCCGAGAGTGCCTTCTGAAGCATTGCAGAAGTGATAGCGCAGTCTGTGGTGATGACGTTGAGCGTAGTGGCCATGTTCGGATGGATCATTCCGCTGCCTTTGCCCATTCCGCCAAGATGACAGATCCTTCCGTCAAGCTCAAATTCAACTGCGACTTCTTTCTTTACAGTGTCTGTGGTCATGATAGCTGTTGCTGCTTCGATGTTTTTATCGTAATCCAATCCGTTGATAAGTTCGTCGATCTTATCTTCGACAGGCTCGATAGGGAATATTTGTCCGATGACCCCTGTCTGAGCGACAAGGACTTCTTCGGGCTTGATGTTCATCCTCTCTGCGACAAGTTCGCACATCCTGTAAGCCTTCTGCTCACCGTCGGCATTGCAGGTGTTGGCATTCTTTGAGTTAAGGATGAATGCCTGAGCTTTACCGCCTGTTGCTTTCAGATTTTTCTGAGAAACAGTAACAGGTGCGCCCTTGACCTTGTTCTGTGTGAAAACGGAAGCTGCATTGCACATCTTATCTGATGTTACAAGGCAGAGATCGTTTTTCATGTTGTTTATCGGGCTTTCGTTTCCGTCATTTGGCATACTCGGTTTTTTGATACCACAGTAAAGTCCGTTAGCCTTAAAGCCCTTGGCAGCGCATACACCGCCTTCAATATATTTATATCCTTCAAACTGTTCCATTTTACATTACCTCTTTTGTCAATTATCTATGTCTGTGTATTTGTTTCTGTAATATAGATCTTTCCTTACTGTAAATCCCTGCTCTTCCCAAAATCTGTTTCCGAGGTCATTGTCGGTGAAAGCAACCAGAGCAACTTTTCTGATGCCCTCTTTTCGGAGAGCATCCATCGCATGAGCGACAAGCTGTTTTCCGATGCCTTTTCTCTGATATTCTTTTGCAACGGATACATGATGAAAGAATCCTCTTCTTCCGTCGTGTCCTGCCATTATACATCCGACGATCTTTCCGTCATCTACGGCAACAAAGCTTGTCGTGGGATTTCTTTTCAGGTATTTTTCTATGCCTTCCTTGTTATCGTCTATGCAGACTGCACCGTTTGTCTCCTGACCTGTGCTTATCCATACTTGGTGCAGTCCGTCAAAATCATTCATAGACATAAGTCTTATCTTTATCATCCTGCTTCCTCCACGTTATCCCAGCAGCCCGTATTTTTCCTTGAAGGAGAGTATCCTCATAACACTGTCTTCAAGTCTTGACATCGGTATTTCTCCGGCCTCGATTGCTTTGAGGACGGCATTATATGCTGCATCTATATCATCTGGTATGAGCAGGATATCAGCGCCTGCCATAAAGGATTTTACGGCGGCATCGCCTGATGAATAGTAGTTTTTAACAGCATTCATCGCCAAAGCATCTGTAATGATCACGCCGCTAAATCCTAATTCGTTCCTGAGCCTGTTTGTCATTATCTCGTATGACAGTGAAGCCGGAGTATGGTCTCCTGTGACTTTGGGAAGTGTTATATGTGCGATCATGATCATATCAGTTTTATCAAGATTTTCAATAAAAGGTATGAGCTCGCATTGTTTCAGCTCTTCCCAGGTCTTGTTGACCGTAGCCGCAGAGTAATGTGTATCCTCGGCGGTGTCACCGTGTCCGGGGAAGTGTTTAAGACAGCTCATGGCATTGCTTTCATGAAGCCCGTCTATACATCTCCCGACGAATGCGGATACTTCATTTGGATCGCTCCCGAATGATCTGTTCCCGATGACAGTGTTCTGGGGATTGGAGTTTATGTCGGCAACGGGAGCAAAATCTGTATTGAAACCGTACTGCCTTATATACTTTCCGATCGTCTTTCCGGCATTGTATGCCTGTTCAGGATCTCCTGTCAAGCCTATATCCTGCATAGACGGGATCTTTGTTACTGGGAAAGTTCCTGCATTTCCGATCCTTGCGACTCTGCCGCCCTCTTCGTCCAGCGCAGTTATGAGAGGGACTTTGCTGGCATCCTGCAAGCTGTTTGTAAGAGTTAAGATCTGCGAGGGTGTCTGGACTTCAAAACCGTATACGGCAATACCGCCCAGCGGGATCCTTTGAAATGCATTTTTATACATATTCGCACCGGAGGTGCCTTTCGTAAGCAGATAGGGGCTTGTAATAAAGAGCTGTCCGACCTTCTCTCGCAGTGTTAGTTCTTTATAAACCTCGGAAGCGGTCTTCCCTTTGATCTTCGCAGGAGCAGGCTGCTCCTGGGCCTTTGTTGCGGGCATGGTTTTACTAACAGTTTCTGAAGTGATCTTTTCTGTCATAGTAAAAGTTTTTGTGGGGGGCAAAGTCTCGGGTCTGATAGTTTCGGCTTTTGTCGGCAAGTCTGTATGGGTAGCTATTTCTTTTGTTACCGTGTCTGAGATCGGAGTCTCAGCAGAGGTCTCCGTTTCATTAACAGTTTTAGATACTGCCTTTGTCTCTGTCGGAGCAGTTGTTTCTGCCGGGGCAGGAATACCTGTAACAGTTGCGGCTGTTTTTGCCGAAGAGAATGTGCTGATCGTATTCGTTTCAGAATTGCCTGATTTCCCGCAAGAAGCGATCATTATCGCAGAAAGCAGGACCGGCAGTAATTGGCTGTATGGCTTCATTTGCTCTACCTGTCAGACAAGCCCGGTAGTTTCATCCAGGCCGAGCATAATGTTCATATTCTGGATAGCTGCACCCGAAGCGCCTTTTCCGAGATTATCCAGCCTTGAGCATAGAAGTATCTGTTCATCGTTGCCAAAAACGAAAAGCTGCATATCGTTTGTTCCGGTAAGGGTGTTAGCTGCGAGGAATCCATCGGGGAGAGTCTCTTTCCCGCCAAGCTCCATGACCTTTACAAAGTTCTGACCTGCATAGTGTTCAGAAAGGATGGAGTGGATATCCGCCGGTGTGCATTTTTTCGCCATAGCTCTTGTGACTAATGGGACTGAAACGACCATTCCCGCATAGTAATCATCAACGATAGGATTGAACATCGGTTTATATTTCAGGCCGCAGACGGTCTGCATTTCAGGAAGATGTTTGTGTGCCTGAGTCAGAGCATACTGTCTGGGAGACTGCATCTCAAAGGTTTTGTCCGGCCCTTCGATAACAGCGATCATCTTTTTGCCTGCACCGCTGTATCCGGAGACGGCATGAGCAGTAAGCGGGTATTCCTCTCCGAGAACTCCTGCCTGCACAAGGGGATAAGCAAGGCTTATGAATCCGCTTGCATAGCAGCCGGGGTTAGCTACTCTCTTTGAAACTGAAATGTTTTCTCTATGCCTTTTTGAAAGTTCGGGGAAACCGTAATCCCATGCCGGGTTGGTCCTGTGAGCTGTCGAGGCATCAATTATCCTTACATTCGGGTTTTCAACAAGCGAAACAGCTTCGATCGCAGCAGCGTCGGGCAGGCAAAGGAAAGTGATATCAGAGGCGTTTATAAGTTTTTTTCTTTCGTTAACATCCTTGCGCTTGTCTTCGTCTATAAGCAGGATCTCAAGATCGTCCCTTTTAGCGAAGCGTTCAAAGATCTGTAATCCTGTCGTTCCTTCTTTTCCGTCTATATAAACTTTGATTGACATTTCTATTCTTCCTCTTCTTCTATTATCGAGCAGCTTCCGCCGCATTTGGGGCAGTATCCCTGCCTGTCTATCATGACATTGGTATCCCATTTATAGCCGCATACCTTACAGGTATGCAGCCTTCTGACGGGAGGCGGTCCGTAAATGCACTGAGGCTCGTTATAGTAGGGATCGAATTTTCCATCCCCTCGTTTAGTCCCACAGTATCGGCAGTATTCATCGCTGCCCAATGCCCGGTGGCAATTGCCGCAGTGGCTGCTGTCTGTTTTAGTAAGATATTCTATACGGGAGCCGCAGCCGAGGCATTTTCGCATAAGCGGCAGTATGAGCTTACCGCATTTAGGGCATTTGCCAATATAGCTTTTCATTCAGCAGCTCCTTCCCGGATAGTTATCTGAATTGCTCCAGCGTTTTTCTTGAATATTCTATTTGTGCTTCCACACATTCGGGAGCAGGTCCTCCGGCTGCCTTTCTCTGCATTACACAGGTGTCAAGGCTGATCGCTTCATATACATCCGTATCAAAGGTCTCACAAAGGGCTTTGTATTCATCTATCGGGAGCGTTTCAAGAGTCAGCCCCTTTTCTATACAGGTATGGACAAGAGTTCCTGTTATCTTGTAGGCATCTCTGAAGGGGAGACCTTTCTTTACAAGATAGTCGGCGCAGTCCGTGGCATTGATGAAACCTTTTGCTGCTGCTGCTCTCATATTCTCGGGGATGACTTTCATAGTGTCGATCATCGGTATGAATGTGGTCAGGCATAGCTTGGTGGTATCTATCGCGTCAAATATTGCTTCCTTGTCTTCCTGCATATCTTTGTTATATGCCAGCGAGAGCCCCTTCATCATAGTCAGCAAGGTGTTGAGGTCGCCGTAAACACGGCCTGTTTTGCCTCTGATAAGTTCAGTGACATCGGGGTTTTTCTTCTGAGGCATTATCGAGGAGCCGGTAGCATAGGCATCATCCAGCTCAATGAATTTGAATTCCCATGAGCACCAGAGAACGATCTCTTCGGAGAAGCGCGAAAGGTGCATCATAAGTATGGAGAGTGCTGATGCAAGCTCGATGCAGAAATCTCTGTCGGAAACGCCGTCGAGAGAATTCTGGGTAATTTCCGCAAATCCCAGCAGATCGCACACTCTTTGCCTGTTAATGGGATAAGTTGTCGAAGCGAGAGCTCCGCTTCCCAGAGGCATAATGATAGTTCTCTTGTAGGTATCGGTAAGCCTTCCAAGGTCTCTGAGGAGCATTTGAACATAGGCCATGAGATGATGTGCGAAGGTAACGGGCTGTGCTCTTTGCAGATGAGTGTACCCTGGCATTACTGTCCTGAGATTTTTTTCTGCGAGCTTCATAAGAGTCTCGATCAGTTCAATTATCTGCGATTTGATGATGGGTATCTCGTCTCTGAGATACATTCTCAGGTCGAGAGCGACCTGATCGTTTCTCGATCTTGCAGTATGCAGCCTTTTTCCGGCATCTCCGATACGCTTTGTCAGCTCCGCCTCGTTAAACATATGTATATCTTCGGCGGTCGGGTCAAAGCGGAGTTTTCCGTCGTTTATATCCGCAAGAATACTTTTGAGCCCTTCAATGATTTTTTCGCTGTCGGTTTTGTCGATTATCCCGCATTCTCCCAGCATTGTAGCATGGGCGACCGAGCCTTGGATATCCTGTTTATACATTCTTGCGTCAAAGGAAATAGACGAATTGAAGTCGTTTACTCTTTCATCTGTTTCCTTCGTAAAACGTCCTGCCCACATTTTGTCTGCCATTTTACCGTCCGCCTTTTCAATTTATTATCCGGGCGATTGAGCCCGTATTTGTGATAAAAAATCTTAGGCAGAATATGCCTCCTCCGAGACATATTCTGCCGCAGATTGTCAGATCATTCGGTCATGCTTTTTTCATGCTGCTCAAGCAGTTTGCAGATGTCGATTCCATTGATCTTCAGACCGTCTATTTTACAGTCGGTGATCTCGACTCCGGAAAGATCGCAGTGTATGAACTGTGAGTTTTTCAGATCGGGGTTCTTGAATTCGACATTGTTCATAATCGAGCAGCCGAAACGGGAGTTGGAGAGGTTTACACCAAGGAACCTGGTGTTCACCATATACATATCTGTAAAGTTCCCGTCGCTCAGACTTACATTATTGAAGCGAGCTTTATCCATATTGACATCGTCAAAGTCAGCGACTTTGAGGTTGACGTTGGAGAATTTAGCACCCTCAAAATTAACATCCTCAAAGCTAGAGTTCGGCAGGCTGTCGTAAGTCAGTTCGACCTTTTTATCTATTGCAGATTCAAAAATACCGTTATTGTCAGTCATATCAAATACCTCCCTCATTGTTTGTTACGGATCGTTTCACTTTTTGTTTCTTTTCTGCTCGAGCTTTGCTCTTACCTTTACAGGCAAGCCGAAGAGGTTGATGAATCCGGCAGAATCAGCCTGATTGTAAACATTGTCCTCATCGAATGTTGCTACTTCCTCGTCGTAAAGGGTATAAGGAGAAGTTACACCTGCATTGATAACATTGCCTTTATAGAGCTTGAGCTTAACGTCGCCGGTAACTGTCTTCTGGGTTTCTGAAACAAATGCGGAGAGCGCCTCGCGGAGGGGAGTGAACCACTGGCCGTTATAAACGAGATCAGCAAACTTGATGCCGAGGTAAGACTTCATTCTCATAGTTTCCTTATCGAGAGTAATAGTTTCCAGGACCTCGTGAGCTTTATAAAGAATAGTTCCTCCGGGAGTCTCGTAAACGCCTCTTGACTTCATTCCGACGAGCCTGTTCTCGACAAGGTCTGCAAGTCCGATACCGTTCTCGCCGCCGAGCTTATTAAGAGCTGCTACCATTTCCTTGCCGGAGAGCTTCTTGCCGTCGAGCTCGGTAGGAACGCCCTTTTCAAAGTGGATAGTTACATAGGTCGGCTTGTCGGGAGCCATTATAGGAGAAACTCCCATTTCAAGGAAACCGGGCTTTTCGTACTGCGGCTCGTTTGCAGGGTTCTCAAGGTCAAGACCTTCATGGGAGAGGTGCCACAGGTTCTTATCCTTTGAGTAGTTAGTCTCACGGTTGATCTTCAGGGGGATATTGTGAGCTTCAGCGTAGTCTATCTCCTGATCTCTCGATTTGATATCCCAGATTCTCCAGGGAGCTATGATCTGCATATCAGGAGCGAAAGCCTTGATAGCGAGCTCAAAACGCACCTGGTCGTTACCCTTGCCGGTACAGCCGTGACAGATAGCATCGGCGCCTTCTTTCAAAGCTATCTCAGCGATCCTCTTTGCGATTATCGGTCTTGCGAAAGAAGTACCGAGAAGATATCTGTTCTCGTATACGGCTCCGGCCTGAAGGGTCGGGTAAACGTAATCGGTGATGAATTCTTCTGTGAGATCCTCGATATAGAGCTTCGATGCACCGGTCTTGATAGCTTTCTCCTCAAGCCCGTCAAGCTCAGTTCCCTGACCTACATCGCCTGAAACAGCGATGACTTCGCAGTTGTTGTAGTTCTCTTTGAGCCAGGGGATGATGATCGAAGTATCAAGACCACCCGAATACGCGAGAACGACTTTTTTGATTTCTTTTGCCATAATGCTTGCCTCCAATGTGTTTGATATGTAGTGAAACGGTATTTAGATCTGCATCTGCTGCATAAATACCATTATACACGTTTTGTACGCTTTGTCAATAGCAATTGCGAAAAAGTTTCAAAAATATACATAAATCCTTGGAACAAAGTGAATATTATAAGAAATATGCGTATAATTGGCAAATTAGACTAAAAATTATACATCCCCGGATGAATATATACGTCTAAAATAAGTCTTTCACAAATACAAAACGCTGCACATACATTTATTATAGCACATGATTTAAGTAAAATCAACCCCAGAGCAGCTTTTTTTCGATGTGTTATTATATATCACAAGCTGGTCTTCAGGTCTGCCCGGTGGTTGACAATCGCTGTGTTTTCTGCTATAATCATACAAGAGGACGGTATGTTCCGCAAAGCCCGTTTGCGGAGCTTCTGCCGGATAATACTGCGGTCATATGCCGCGCAGATCGGAGGTCTTACAATGAAAAATATACTTGAAGCCGGATTTGTTAAAAAGGATCTTTCTGAGGTCGGAAAAGAGTTTGATGTCTTTTCAAAGATCGGTTCCGAATGGATGCTTGTTACTGCTGGAAAGGAGAGCGGATTCAATACCATGACTGCTTCCTGGGGGTTTGCCGGCATTATATGGAATAAGCCCTGTGCCGTTACCGTGATCAGGCCTCAGAGATATACAAGGGAATTTATGGATTCCACCGAGTATTTCACTCTGAGCTTTTATCCTCCCGAATACCGTAAGGCTCTGGGCTTCTGCGGGACAAACAGCGGACGTGATACAGATAAGCTCTCCCAGACGGGTCTGAAGCCTGTCCTGGCAGGGGAAGCTGTTGCTTTTGAACAGGCGAAGTTGGTTTTTGTATGCAGAAAGCTTTATGCTCAGCAGTTTACTTCCGGATGCTTTGTTGATAAGTCAATAATCCCAGAGCAGTATTCTGCCAGTGATTATCATATAGCCTATTACGGAGAGATAGTTGAGGTATATGAAAAGCGATGAGTTTACAAGATGACTATATGATCTATTTCAGAGACGATGACATTATCGTCCGAGATATGATCCCTGATGATGCCGGATACTTTGCCCAAGAGGAGATCGCACAGGGCTGGAACAGTTCAGAAGAGAAGTACCTTTCCCATATCGAAGATGTGAAAAACGGGAAGGCAGTCTCTCTGGTAGCTGTCTTTCGGGGCTCTCCCGCCGGATACATAAATGTGTATCCTGATCCGGCTTCCGGCCCGTTTGCCGGCAAGGGATATCCTGAGATCGTTGATTTCGGAGTCCTTGTAAAGTTCAGAAGGAAAGGCATCGGAAGTGTATTGATGGATGCTGCCGAAAAAGTCGCTGGGCGTTATTCCGATACTGTTTGTCTGGCGGTAGGACTGCACAACGGTTATGGCAGCGCACAGAGAATGTATGTTAAGCGAGGTTACATTCCGGACGGGTCAGGAGTATGGTATAAAGGCAAGCCCTGCACTCCGTATGATAATATTTATACAAATGACGACGATCTGGTACTGTTTATGTCTAAAACGCTTTAAATGCTAAAAGGTATTCCTCCTTGCGGGGGAATACCTTTTTTCGTAACTGCCGTTAAGGCAGTTCGCTTATTTTCAGCCGAGAATATGATTGAGAGCGGAAAGCAGAGCGTAGATCGAGGATACAATGATATCCGTGTGTCTGCCGGCGCCCCAAACCATCTTGCCATTGGCGGATATACCGACATATGAGACGGCTTCGGAATTGGAATGTCTTTCGAGAGCGTGCTCGTCGTAGCTTTCAAGAGTAAAGTCTACATCCGTAGCCAGCTTCAATGCTCCTGCAACAGCGTTGAGACGTCCGTTTCCGCGAGCGGAGAATACTTTGGGTTCGCCTCCGTTTACAGAAATAGTCACTTGAGCGGAGATACGACCGTCGGCATCCTGTTTGAAGTGAGACTCGATGACCTTTACCGGAGCGTTGATGTTCAGATAGTTTTCCTTAAAGATCTTGTAGATCTCATCAGGAAGGAGCTCCTTGTGCATACGGTCGGAGATGTCCTTGACAGCATAGCCGAAGTTCTCACGCATCTTTTTGGGCATATTGTAACCGTATTTCTTTTCCATGAGGAATCCTATGCCGCCTTTGCCGGACTGGGAGTTGATACGGATAACATCGCCGTCGTATTCTCTTCCGACATCCTTGGGGTCAAGCGGAAGGTAAGGACAGGTCCAGTGTTCCGGGTCTTTCTCTTCGCGCCATTTCATTCCCTTTGCTATAGCATCCTGATGAGAGCCGGAGAAAGCAGCGAATACCAATTGACCTGCATACGGGCTGCGTTCGTAGACCTTCATCCTGGTAACTCTTTCGTATATTTCAACAAGGGAAGGAATATCTGAGAAATCGAGTTTAGGGTCTACTCCATGAGTATACATATTCATTGCAAGCGTTACGATATCAACATTTCCTGTTCTCTCGCCATTGCCGAAACAGGTGCCTTCGATACGGTCTGCGCCTGCCAGCATACCGAGTTCGCTGTCAGCTACACCGGTTCCGCGGTCGTTGTGCGGATGGAGAGAGATTATAACGTTTTCGCGGTAATTCATATTCTCGCACATATATTCGATCTGTGAAGCGTAAACGTGGGGCAGACTCATTTCAACAGTAACGGGGAGATTCATTATAACTTTTCTTTCGGGAGTAGGTTTCCATACATCAAGGACAGCGTTACAAACCTCCAGCGCATATTCCGGCTCTGTTCCTGTGAAGCTCTCGGGAGAGTACTCAAAGGTGATATTGCCATTGGCCTTCTTTCTGTATTCTTCACAGATTTTTGCTCCTGAAACTGCGATCTCCTTGACTTCTTCCTTGCTCATCCTGAATACCTGTTCACGCTGTGCTACGGAAGTAGAATTGTAGAGGTGAACGATGGCGTGCTTTGCGCCGTCTATGGCTTCAAAGGTCTTTTTGATAATGTGCTCTCTGGACTGTGTCAGCACCTGGATAGTAACATCGTCCGGGATGAGATCCTTTTCGATAAGGGTGCGGCAGAATTCATATTCTGTTTCGGAAGCGGCAGGGAAGCCGATCTCGATCTCTTTGAACCCGATCTCGACGAGTTTGGCAAAAAATTCAAGTTTTTCTTCAAGGCTCATAGGGATGATGAGCGCCTGGTTTCCGTCTCTGAGGTCGACAGAGCACCAGATCGGAGCCTTGTCGATGTATTCTTTCTGCACCCATTTCATGCACGGGTAGGGAGGCATAAAATAGCCTCTCTGATACTTTTCGGGATGTTTCATATCGTATACCTCCAAAAAAAGATTTTTCGGGAGCTTGGGCCAAAAATAAAAACACCCGTCTCCCACAAGAGACGAGCAAGACCCGTGTTACCACTCTCATTCACATAGACGTCACCGTTTATGCCTCGTGCACATCGAACAATGCGCTGCTCTGTAACGGGAGCGCCCGTGCAAGACTACTTGTTTCGCCCTGCCTGCTCGGGGAGGAGTTATAGCCGACAGCCCTTACCGCCTTTCACCAAACGGCGGCTCTCTGTAACAGAGGCGGAAGACCTTTGTTCCCTTCATCGCTTTTATATATTGTCTTTATTATATCTTAGTTGTACTGGAGTGTCAAGGGCGTTCACAGTTATTTTACAAATATTAGAATGCCGAAATGTTACAAAATTGTAAAAAATGAATTTGTGCGGATATTGCTCTTGTATTGACAAGAGGAAAATAGTATAATAGATATGTATGAGTGTGTCGGCATAGATCTGCCGATGAGAATAATTGAATGGGGGATATAACCGAATGTCTCAGAAATATCTTGGTCTCGCTGAGCTCTCTGATCTTGCCGGTTCGGAGTCGGCTGCGAGAAAGCGTCTGACATATCTGTTTGATGAGGGCAGCTTTACTGAGCTTGATCCTTTCGCTGTCAGCGGTACCAGCCTCAGCGGTGTTGTTACCTGCTACGGCTATGTGAATGGCGAGCCTGTCTATGCCTTTTCGCAGGATTCGTCTGTAAAAGGCGGCGCTATGACAAAGCTGGCAGCAGATAAGATCGCTAAGATCTTTGATCTTGCAGCAAAGACCGGAACTCCTGTTGTCGGTATCTTTGACAGCTTCGGTGCCGATCTTGAGGACAGCTTCGGCGCTATGACAGCTTATGGCGAGCTGCTTATGTGGAGTTCCAATCTTTCGGGTGTTGTTCCGATGATCGCTGTTGTTGCCGGAGTATGCTCCGGTGCGGCTGCAATGTTGGCTGAGAGTGCCGACTTTACAGTTATCACCAAAGACAGTGAGCTTTATGTAGCTCCTAACAGCGGGATAAAGGATCCGGCTGCCAATGCAGCAAAGAACGGTACTGCCGCTTTGGTTTGCGAGGATGATAAATCTGCTGTTGAAGCTGCCGCAGCTCTTCTTATGAAACTGCCGCAGAACAATCTCTCGCCTGTTCCTGTTTATGAATTTGAGCTTCCTGCTGATAGCTTCGGCAAGGATGCAGCTTCTCAGGTCGCTGCAGTATTTGATGCCGGGAGCATTACTGAGCTTTATGCAGAGTGCGGATGTGCTTCCTATACTTCGATTGCTTCTGTCGGAGGTTCTCCTGTCGGCGTTGTTGCTACAAACAAAACAGCAGACAAGCTCACCGCTGATGATTGCTCCAAGATCGCAAGATTTGTCCGTACTTGTGACGCATTTGCACTTCCGGTCATCACATTTGTCGATACCGAAGGCTTTGCTGCCAACGATGATACCGAGGCAGCCGGTGCAGTAAAGAGTATGTCTAAGCTCGCTCATGCTTATGCTGAGGCGACCTGCATCAAGCTCGCTGTTGTTACCGGTAAGGCTTATGGCTCTGCGTATATCGCACTTGCAGGTAAGGGTGCTAATGCCGATATGACATTTGCGCTGGCTGATTCTGTAATTGCTCCGATGGCTCCTGCTGCTGCTGTTGAGTTCCTCTATCATGATAAACTCCAGGGTGCTGATGACCTCGGCGCCGAGAGAGCTAAGCTCGTTTCTGAGTATGAGAGCGGAGAGGCTTCCGCAGTTGCTGCTGCTCAGAAGGGCTGTGTAGATATGCTGGTATCTCCGGAAGGAGTCAGAGATGCACTTATCGGTGCTCTTGATATCCTTGCAGGAAAGCGTATCTCCAGGCTTCCTAAGAAGCACTCCAATATCCAGCTTTGATAATACTATACTTAAAGAATGGTGGTATATAAAAATGAAAAGATACAGCATTACTGTGAATGGAAAAGCTTATGATGTAGCTGTTGAGGAGCTTTCTGCCGATGCCGCAGCTCCCGTTGCTGCAGCTCCTGCTCCTGCTGCAGCTCCCAAAGCTGCTGCACCTGCACCCGCAGCAGCTCCCGTTGCTGACGGCACAAAGGTCTCTGCTCCTATGCCCGGAACTATCCTTGACGTAAAGGTCTCTGTTGGAGATTCTGTAACTGCCGGACAGGCGCTGTTCGTTCTTGAGGCTATGAAGATGGAAAACGATGTCAACTCGCCCGTTGCAGGTAAGGTGCTCAGCGTAAATACAACTAAGGGTACTGCTGTTGAGACAGGCACCGTCCTCGCCGTTATCGGCTGAGGGAAAGGACGGTAGATCATGGGAAAGCTGAAGATCACTGAGACAGCGCTGCGTGATGCGCATCAGTCTCTTATCGCAACAAGAATGTCCATCGACGATATGAAGCCTATTCTTTCGCAGATGGATCAGATCGGTTTCTATTCTGCAGAAGTCTGGGGCGGTGCAACATTTGACGCCTGCATCCGCTTCCTTAACGAAGATCCTTGGGAAAGGCTCCGTACTATCCGCCGCGAGATGCCTAACACCAAGCTCCAGATGCTTTTCAGAGGCCAGAATATGCTGGGCTATCGCCACTATGCAGATGACCTTGTAGAGTATTTCGTTCAGAAGTCTATCGCCAACGGTATTGATATTATCAGGATCTTTGATGCTCTGAACGATATCAGAAATCTCCAGACAGCTATCAAGGCAGCAAATAAGGAAAAGGGCCATGCTCAGGTTGCTATCTCGTATACTCTCGGAGAGGTCTTCACTCACGAATACTATATGGATTATGCCAAGCGTATCGAGTCGGCCGGAGCTGATTCGATCTGTATCAAGGATATGGCTGCGCTTCTTACTCCTTATGAGGCTGAAAGCCTGGTAAGAGATATCAAGTCTGTGGTAAAGATCCCTGTTGCCCTGCATACTCATTATACCTCGGGTCTGGCTTCAATGTGTATCATCAAGGCTGTCGAGGCAGGTGTTGATTCTGTCGATACTGCGATCTCGCCACTGGCTCTGGGAACCTCTCACGCTCCTACTGAGTCGATCGTTGCTACATTCCGTGACACTGAGTATGATACCGGCATCGATCTTGTCAAGCTCAATGCTTTGAGAGATTATTTTATGACACTCAGAAAGAAATACATCGATTCCGGGCTGCTGGATCCTTCGATGCTTGCGACCAACACAAATGCGCTGCTTTATCAGGTCCCGGGAGGAATGCTCTCGAACCTTCTCTCGCAGCTCAAACAGGCCGGAAAAGCAGATCAGCTTGAGGATGTTCTCCGTGAGGTGCCGAGAGTCCGCAAGGATTCGGGTTATCCTCCGCTTGTTACACCGACTTCACAGATCGTCGGGACACAGGCTGTGTTCAATGTTATTATGGGCGAGCGCTATAAGACTGTTACAAAGGAATTCAAGGGCCTCGTAAAGGGTGAATACGGCAAGACTCCTGTTGAGATTGATCCTGCTTTCCAGAAGCAGATCCTTGGCAGCGAGGAGCCAATAACCTGCCGCCCTGCCGATCTTCTGAAGCCTGAGCTGGATGATATGCGCAAGGAATGTGCTGAATGGACAGAACAGGAGGAAGATGTGCTCACTTATGCTATGTTCCCGAAGGTGGCTCCCAAGTTCTTTGAGCACAGAAGAAATGTTAAGTTCGGTATTGATCAGCATTCTGATGCTGCCAATAAAGTACACACTATCTGATGATCTTTAAGCTCTCTCTTTCGCGGAAAGGGAGAGCTTTTTAAGAAAATATCCCCCGGAGAGAAGCATTTAGCTTCTCCGGGGGATGTATTTTTCCTACATAGTTTAGTCGCCAAATGATATGCCGATATCTCTGGCTGTCTGTACCATCTGATCGTCTGCGGGAACGAATTTTGTCTTGCCTGCAACGTCTATGAGCTTGTTTTCGGACACTGTTTCATTTATCATTGCGACAGCAAAGCCGTATTTATCTTCAGCAATAAGCTGGGCAGCGCGGACTCCGAATTTAGTTGCAAGAACTCTGTCGTAAGCGGAAGGGCTGCCGCCTCTGAGCATATGGCCGGGAACACAGACTCTTGTCTCGCAGCCGGTCGCAGCCTCTATCTGCTTGGCAATACGGGTCGATGCAGTAGTTATCCCGGCATCGGCACGGCTTTTGGCTCGTTCTTTCTTTTTCATCTTAGCTTCATTGACATCGAATGCACCCTCTGCGACGGCAAGTATTGAGAATCCCTTGCCATTCTCCGCACGTTTTGTGCAGGCCTGCGCCAGTTTGTCGATATCATACGGGATCTCAGGGATAACGATTATATCAGCACCTCCGGCGATACCGGAATACAGAGTCAGCCATCCTGCTTTATTGCCCATGATCTCGACTACAAGTATACGGTTATGAGAAGTAGCAGTTGTATGGAGACGGTCGATGACATCGGTCGCTATATCGACAGCAGTATGGAAACCAAAGGTAACGGATGTGCCCCAGATATCGTTGTCTATGGTCTTGGGAAGCCCGATGACATTCAGTCCTTCCTCCGAGAGAAGATTGGCAGTCTTGTGGGTACCGTTGCCTCCAAGGGTCAGCAGGCAGTCGAGCTTCTGTTTCTTGTAGGTCTGTTTCATCGCTTTGACCTTATCAAGATTGTCTTCTTCAACGACCTTCATCATCTTGAACGGAGTGCGTTTTGTACCGAAGATAGTTCCTCCTCTGGTAAGTATACCGGAGAAATCAGACTGCTGCATCTCTTTGCACATATTGTTCATAAGCCCGTAGTAGCCGTTCTGGATCCCGACGATCTCAACATCGTCACCGAATCTTTCGTAACAAGCTTTTGCTACTCCTCTGATGGTAGCATTGAGTCCGGGGCAATCGCCGCCGCTCGTAAGGATCCCAATACGTCTTTTCATACTATCAAGTCCTTTCAGTTATCTTACTTATCAGGGCGCAGAGCGCCGGTAGATCAGTATTTGTTGTCTTCGTCGTCAAGCATGATCTTCAGATCTTTTTCTCCGATATGGTTTGCGAGCTCTTCATCATCGTCGTCATCGAGATCGGATGAAAGCTGGCCGGCTTTTGAATTGTACGCCGGGCTGTCGGAAGTATCATCATCGTATCCGTCAAATTCATCATAATCATCCGAGCGGGATGCTTCGGACTCATCATTTTCCGAAAGCCTGAATTTAGCGATCATGTTCTTGAGAATGAGCGATTGTTGCGAGAGCTCTTCGCTTGCAGAAGCAGCGCCGATAGCTGTTCTTGTATTGGTCGCAACGACTGCCGAGATCTGGTCAACGCCTGTATTGATCTGAACGATAGCCTCAGCCTGCTGAGCGGAAGCGTCTGTGATGTTCTTGACAAGGCCTTGGATCGTGATGGAATCGTTAACTATGTCGCCAAGGGACTGTGCTGTCTGAGTAGCGAGCTCGGAGCCCTTATTAACAGCCTTAGTAGAATTTTCGATAAGTGCGGCCGTCTGCTTGGCAGCTTCTGCGGAGCGGGAAGCAAGCCGTCTGACTTCGTCTGCTACGACACCGAAGCCCTTGGATCCTTCACGAGCAGCTTCAACTGCGGCGTTAAGTGCAAGGATGTTAGTCTGGAACGAGATCTCGTCAATTACTTTGATGATATTCGAGATCTCTGCCGAGGTCGTATGGATCTGCTCCATAGCTTCCAGCATATTGTTCATGTCTTCGTTGCAGGCGGAGATAGCCTTGGTATTCTCGGTAACGATATTGTATGCGTTCTTAGCGTCCTTGGAGTTCTGCTTGACCTGAGTTGATACTTCGTTAAGTGTTGCAGAGAGCTCTTCGATGGCGCTTGCCTGCTGAGTAGAGCCTTGTGAGAGAGCTTGTGCCGAATTCGAGACCTGAACAGCACCTGAGTTCACCTGCTCAGCGGATGTATTGATCGAAGCGAAGGTCTCACTGAGAGATTCAAGGATCTCGTTGAATGTTGACTTGATCTTTATAAAATCTCCCTTGAAGTCCCCTTCGACCCTGTGGGTCATATTGCCCTCAGAGATCTGAGTCAGTGCGACGGTGATAAGGGTTATGTACTGTCTTAACCGGACTATGGTATCAGCCAGTGAGCCTGATAGGATACCGATCTCATCCTTTGAATAGGAAACCTCGACTTTATCGGTCAGGTTGCCCTGAGCAAGTTCGCGGATACGGTTTGTAGTCGAAACTATCGGCTTAGACATCCTTGCAGCGAAGATGAGGGAAATGATGACGGTAACGATCATCAGCACTATTCCGATCAGGATGGTATTTTTCAGAGCTTGACTTCTGGCGGTCAGGAAGTCTTCTGCTGGGCAGGCGATACAGAGAGCGCCGCCGAATTCTTTGCAAGCTGAATATCCTGCGATATAGTCTACGTCATTAAAAGAATAGTCGGTAGAGCCGGATTCGGAAGAAGTCGCTTTAGTAATGAAGCTTGCAAGATCCTGATAAGAGGAGTCTTCCTTAGCGAGTTCAACCGGGTTAAGACGGCTGATAGCTTTCTGAACTTCGTTATGAAGGATTATCTCGCCTGTCGGTATCACGACGAAAGCGATGGTTTCCTTTTCGAGATCAATATCCTTTATCATCTCGACGAGTTTGTCAGCCTTGACAGACATACCGACTACCTTTATCTGATTGGAACAATCTGCGGGGCTCAGGATAGAAAAGCATATATTGTTCTCTATCGTTTTGAATTCATTATAAACGATCTTATTAAGTGTAAGTGCATTCGATATATTCTTTTGTGTAACCATCTGCTCACAGATGCCGTTGGTTGTAGCATTTACAGATCCGTCGATCTCAAAGATGGCAAAAGAGAAGATGCCCTCATTAGGCTGGAAGGAGTCTGCAAGCATTTCGATCCTTTTCTGATCGCTTTCGGCAGATTTGAATGCAGTGCTGCAAATAACATCTGACAGACGATCCCCGTAGCTTTCAACAGCATTATCAAAAGCCGCAGCAGATTGCGCAGCCAAAGGCTTCAAAGTGTCGTGAAGCGAGTCCTTGACCGATTTGTTGATATACACTACACTGAATATACTCAGCAGTATCGTTATCAGCAGTGATACCGAGAACATAGCCAGCATCAGCTTTGAACGAATAGTACTCAATTTGACCCCTCCGTTTATTACAAAATAGAATGAAATATCATAAATGATACTATATATACTTATTATATCAGATATGCACAAAATTTTCAAGAGGGAAACTGATTATTTTATTATTTTTTTATGTTTGTTTCCGAAACTGTCTTTACAGGCAGATATTTCACATCCGGACTCCTAATTCAGTGCTTCCGGACATATAATACAAAATATAAACAGCATAAGGAGAGGATGAAATGAAGACAAAAGCGCGTGTAATTGCATATATCTTTACAGGTATAGTTACTGCTTTTTGTATAGTTCTGCAGATCAGCACGTTGTCAAGCAAAGCAGCAAGCAATAGACCTGAAATTGGTGTTTCTGAGCACAATTCGGTGTCAAGAAAAGTTCCCATTATCATGTATCACAGTATACTGCCTGATTCGGATAAGCAGGGAGAGTATATAATCTCTTCTCGACAGCTTGAACAGGATCTTATCTGGCTTAAAGAGAATGGATACAAGACTGTCAAGCTTTCTGAGCTTATAGAATTTGTCGATAACAGAGCAGAATTATGTGAAAAGGTTGTAGCCTTGACATTTGACGACGGAATGAGGAATAATCTGACTTACCTGCTTCCTCTGTTAAATAAATATGATATGTATGCTTCGATATCTGTTGTCGGGAGATATACTGAAGCTGCAGGAGAGGAGGCTCAACCGTCTGATTATTATTCCTATCTGGATACAGATGATCTTTCTGTTCTGCTTTCAAGCGGCAGGATCGAGCTCTGTAATCACAGCTTTGATATGCATGAGCTTGGGGCAAGGCAGGGTTCTGTTCAGATGAGCACGGAGAGCTTTTCAGAATACCGTCGTGCTTTTTTCAACGATGTTTTTGCAGTCCAGCGTCTGCTGAAAGATAACTGCGGTTATTCTCCTGTGGTTTATACATATCCGTATGGATTTAGCTGCAAAGCTGCAAAGACACTTGTAAAGGTTTGTGGCTTTAAAGCTTCTCTCGGTGTAGAAGAGAAGGTTAATAATATTGTTCAAGGTGATACTGATTGTCTCTATGACCTGGGACGTTTCAATCGGCCATCGGGCATCATGACAGAGCAATTTATGAAAAGAATAATGGAGTGATAACATATTTAAGGTTGACTTAAAGAAGATTATGTAATATAATAGAAAAGTAAACAGGCTATTTAGCTTAGGAGGTCAAAATGACTTATGCTATAAGAACGGCAGCCTCAGCCGTTTTGATGATACTATTATTGCTGATCTTTCCGGTGCCTGTCGCAAATGCAGAGCCAGGTCTGGCTTTCTCTGTTGATAAAGAGGTTCCCGAAGGTGAGAGCTTTGAGGTCAGGCTCGTTTTTACTGCTGATGATATGATCGGCAGAGTCGAAACGGATCTGGTTTACGACAGCTCGGCTGTTGAGTATATTGACGGTTCAGCGACCGGCGGGAACGGAGTCCTGCATCTTGTTTTCCACCCTGAGGAGCAGATCGCTTCGATCAGCATCCCGCTTACATTCAAGCCGTTGAAGCCGGGCAGTACAGAATTTGCTGTAAACAATCCTATTATTTATGATCCGGACGGTGCCCCTTCTCAGATCTCCGGTATTTCCGCACAGATCACTATTAAAGAAGCAGGAGATCCCGGTGAAGATTCTTCGGAGATCGACAGTTCTTCTGTTCCGGATGAATCTTCTGTGCCCGATGACTCTTCATCTGCGGAAATAACTGATCCTGATTCAAGCTCCGGCTCAGATAAACCTGCTGTTTCTCCGAAACTCGGTTCAATAAAGCTCTCGGAGGGAGTGCTTACTCCGGGTTTTGATCCTGATACCTTTGAATACACAATAAATCTTTCAAAGAGTGTGACTTATGTAGATATTATGCCCGAGCTGTCGGATATAATGAATTATATTTATTTCAGTTGCAGCTCCCGCTTTGAAGGTGATGTCACCGTCTCAAAGGCTACTTTACAGATCATGGGAGATGAAACTAAAGTTATTATTTTTGTTACTGACAAAGAAAAAGAAGATGACGGTCCGCTTATGCCTGTCAACGACGACCATTCAAATACTTATATCCTGAATTTTAAACGGTCTTCGATCGACGATGAAAGCTCTGAAGCCCCTCTTGATAGTTCTTCCAAACCGGAGAAGAGAGATAATAGCTCTGTTTATGATGACAGCAGTCGTTTTTCAGATGAGACATCCAAGGATGAGAGCGAGGCAGTTTCCGGCGTTCAGGAGCTGAAAAGCAAGCTGATGCCTCTGCTTCTTACCGCTCTGGGGACACTTATAATTGCATTGGCTATACTGTTTATCTGGTTCAAAAACCGATCAACCAGAAAACGTCATAAGATCAAATCTACTTCTCATAAAAAATAATTGACTTGAAGCTGGTTTTATGCTATAATAACTTATATGTTTACTATTTGTCCTGCTTTTTTAGTTCGGTTTCAAAGAGATATTGTGTATCAATAAATAGAAATGAATGTGAGGTAAATCATAATGTGCGGAATAGTTGGTTTTACTGGAACGAAACAAGCTGCGCCTATCCTGCTTGACGGCCTTTCAAAGCTTGAATACAGAGGTTACGATTCTGCCGGTATCGCTGTTCGCGACGGGGAGAGCGATGTTGAAGTCGTAAAAGCCAAAGGAAAACTTAAAGTCCTTCAGGAAATGACAAATGACGGAGCTGCTGTAAAAGGCTGCTGCGGTATCGGTCATACCCGCTGGGCTACTCACGGCGAGCCTTCGTCTCTCAATGCGCATCCTCATTCTTCGGATGATTCCAATGTTATTGCTGTTCATAACGGTATAATCGAGAATTATCAAGAGCTGAAGGAAAAGCTCTCTAAGCGGGGATATACCTTTAAGTCTCAGACCGATACCGAAGTCGCAGTTAAGCTCATCGATTATTATTACAAGAAATATAATGAGGGCCCTGTTGATGCTATCGCAAGAGCCATGACCCGTATCAGAGGCTCTTATGCACTTTGTGTGCTCTTCAAGGATTTCCCAGGCGAGATCTATACCGCTCGTAAGGACAGCCCGATGATCATTGGTATCGCTGACGGCGAGACCTATGTTGCTTCCGATGTTCCGGCTATTCTTAAATATACCAGGAATGTGTATTATATTGGTAATATGGAAATAGCTAAGCTCACTAAGGGCGCAGTAGTTTTCTATAATATCGACCGCGAGGAGATCGAGAAAGAACTTACAGAGATCAAGTGGAATGCAGAAGCAGCAGAAAAGGGCGGTTATGAGCATTTTATGCTCAAGGAGATCCATGAGCAGCCCAATGTTATTCGCGATACTATCAATTCCGTTGTTAAGGACGATAAGATCGTTCTCGATGAATTCGGACTTACAGATGAAGAAGTCAAGGAGCTTTCGCAGATATATATAGTTGCCTGCGGGTCTGCTTATCATGTTGGTGTAGCTATCCAGTATGTAATTGAGGAGCTGACATCTATCCCTGTAAGAGTTGAGCTTGCTTCTGAGTTCAGATACAGAAAGATGCCCTATGACTCCAAGAGCCTTGCTGTCATTATCAGCCAGTCCGGCGAAACCGCCGACAGCCGTGCTGCTTTGACACTTGCCAAGGAACATGGCATCAAGACTCTCGGTATCGTTAATGTAGTCGGCTCTAATATCGCCAGAGACGCAGATAATGTATTCTATACACTTGCAGGCCCTGAGATCTCTGTTGCGACTACCAAAGCATACAGCACACAGCTTATTGCCGGTTATCTGCTGGCTATGCAGCTTGCCAAGGTAAGAGGTGAGATCGCTGATGCCAGATTTGCCGAGCTGCTTGCTGAGATACATACTTTACCAGATAAGGTTAAGAAGATCCTGGAAGATAAGGAAAGGATACAGTGGTTCGCATCTAAGTTTGCAAATATTCACGATGCCTTCTTCATTGGCAGGGGCATAGATTATGCTGTCAGCCTTGAGGGCTCTCTTAAGATGAAGGAGATAAGCTATATCCATTCTGAGGCTTATGCTGCCGGAGAGCTCAAGCACGGCCCTATCTCTCTTATCGAGGACGGAACTCTTGTTATAAGCGTTCTGACACAGCAGTCTCTCTTTGAAAAGACTGTTTCAAATATGGTTGAGTGCAAGGCCAGAGGCGCCTATATTATGGGGCTTACGACCTACGGAAATTACAGCGTTGAAGATACTGCTGATTTTACAGCCTATATCCCCAAGACAGATCCTCTCTTTGCTGCGAGCCTTGCGGTCGTTCCTCTTCAGCTCCTGGGTTACTATGTTTCTGTTGCAAAGGGATTGGATGTCGATAAGCCGAGGAACCTTGCAAAAAGTGTTACAGTTGAATAATACTCCCGGTAGTATATATTCTTCCTAAGCCTGTCTGGGAATTTAAAACATTCTGGAATGATTTATGATTCATCAGCACGAATCACTATCCCGGATAATGATCCTGCCTACTTGAAAAGATCTGACAATAGCGGACGATGTTTCTTTGCAGAAGCACTGTCCGCTTTTATTGTATTATCATCTGAGGGCCATCATACATTGATCAGACAGCTGATCTATGTATTCTGATCTGACAGCAGTATAAAGGAATGAAATTGGTGTAAACAGTTCAGTACGGATTGACTTTTCGTAATTGTTTTGTTATAATGAGATCAGTGATGAAGCATTGTTTTTCACACTATATAAATATTATCAGCTTGAATCGGAGGTAAACAAATGAAAAAACAGATTACAACAACTGAAGCAATCTTTCCGATGCCTGTGCTTATGGTCGCAACTTTCAATGAGGACGGGACCGTAGATGTCATGAACGCAGCCTGGGGTACGATGCTGTCAAGAGATATGGTAGCGCTGAATCTTACAGAAACACATAAGACAGTTGCTAATATCAAGGCAAGAAAAGGCTTTGTTGTGCATATCGCAGATGCAAATCACGTTGTGGAAGCTGACTATTTCGGCATTGTAACCGGTAATAAGGAGCCGGATAAATTTGCGAAAAGCGGTATGACATTTACCAGATCTGACCGTGTAGATGCTCCGATAATAAATGAGTTCCCAATAGCTATCGAATGCGAGTTTGTTGAATATCAAAGCGATGATACCGGCCTTGGCGTGATAGGTAAAGTCGTTGCGACCTCCGCAGATGATAGTATACTCAAGGACGGCAAAGTAGATATTGATCTGCTCGGAGCTATTGCTTTCGATCCATATACTCATGGATACTACAAGGTCTCCGGCAGAGTCGGAGAGGCATTTAAAGACGGTGCAAAGCTGAAATGAATAAATACGGTCAGCCGTGGTCACAATGCGGCTGACCGTATTTTATACTGCATTATTCTTTCTGCCTTCGGCCAAAATTGCACCTCGTTTCGGTTATGGACTGCGAGTCCCGGATAGTTCCGGCTCTTAGTACTTGAGTAAACGATCACAAGGTAATATGTTCTGAGGTCCTTTTTGGAGATGCAGATCTTATCATCATATTTCAAGGAATTGCAAAAAGCTCAGTGTCCCAGGCCGGAAGGCAATCTTTCCTGCGGATATACAGCTTGTGTTTTGGAGCCAGCCTGTGCATAAGCAGCGGTATATCTAAAATGTCATAAGGTCTGTGATAGATCCCTGTCCTGATCTTTGGCTGGAATTTATTTATGACATAGCTGCTTCCCATGAGAGCAGGGATATCTTCTCCCTCAACATCGTATTTTATATATGTGCATCCGGTATTTTTGAGCAATGTATCTACCTTGATGAGTCTGACAGGTGTTCCTTTGGAGGCTATAGTCTGCTGCCTTCCTGCACCGTCAGAGAAAACACCTTCACAATCTCTGTCCGATGCAGCAGCATTGATGAGGGTGATGTTGTCAAGAGCAGTGCAGTTTTTTACGCATTTGGAATAATTCCGTCTGGCCGGCTCGACTGCAAAAATATGCTTGTATTTTCCGCCGACTGCTTCAACGAACTCTGAGACAGTATCTCCGTTGTAGGCTCCGATGTCCGTGTAGATCTCATTATCTTCCGGTCTTATCAGCTCACGGTATAACTCTTCGCTGTCTGATGAATCTGTAAGATACGAGATGTTGCCGGATATTTTAAATCTCAGCAGATTGGTAAGCAGCTTTTTTGAACGCTCATCGCAAAGAAGCTCGTATACGGATAGTATATCATCCTTTCGTTGAAGAAGTGCATCTTTGTTAAGGCCGCCTTTTCCGGAAACTGCTGTATCAGGGTAGACAAGTGTGTGTCTGGCGGCTAGTGCTCTTATTCGTGAAATGACCTCAGGCAGATGTGTCCCGAAAGCACAGGCAATTGAAAAATTCGGTCTGGATGCTTCCAGATCGGAGATAGAAATAAGAGGGAAGCCGTGGAACTTACGATCCCTGATGAAATCATCGCTTGTAAATATCCCTTCGCATCGCAGACCTTTTCCCTCAAACATTTCGAGTACCTTCTCGCACCCGTTTCCCATACCGTATATATATATCGGACTGCCGTCAGTTTTTAGCTTTTCGTCCCAGGAGGGAATGTCATTCAATTCGTTTATGTCAAGCATAGTGTGTTACCTCACCAAAAAGGGCGGCAAGCAGCCGCCCTCATTTGTTTATACAGGATCGTCGTACATACAATCCTCATGACCAGAGTGGTCGAGGACATCGCCCTGATGAAAACCGGGGGCAAGTCCGATCAGATCACGGCCGCGGATACTGTATTTATCGCGGTTGATATCGATCTGCTTGTCGATCAGAGCCAGAACTTCGCGTGGCTTTTTGACAGATTTGATGACCTTTTCAGGTGTATCAACGTCTTTGACATTCATTATTATAGTTCCGCATTTGAACATTCTCTGAAAAAGACCCAGCTTCAGCTTTTTGTCTGTTACCTTATAAAGATCAAGCTCATCTTCCACAAGACTCAGGAAGCCCTTTCGTGTGATGAATTTTGTTTCAGTAAGAAAATACCTTGTGAATGAGATAGGAAGTCCGAACAGAGTACGTTTTTTATCGGTCCAGATATAGTCGAAATCCTTTTGCTTTGCCATATAGATACCCCCAGTATATGTTGTATTTTACAGGCTCTTTGCCTGTGAAAGTGAAATGCCGTTTGCACCGAGTGCTTTCTGATGATCCAGACCGACAAATTTGCCGTTCTGCTGCCAGAGGACTTGTTTTACGAAATTGTATTTCTTTGTATCCCAATCCTTGAAATTATCTGTAAGCAGTCCGCCTGTATCACCGGAGTTAGCGTTCAGACACCAAAACGTGTGGTTGAGATGATAGGTCGAAATGAGCTGTCTCATATATCCCATCCACTTTTCGTTGCTTCCTCCGTCCATAAATCCTCCCCATTCTCCAATGAGCAGAGGAGCAGTACCGGAGGTGTGGATATACAGCCAGTTATCTTTCCAGCAATCTTTCATAAGAGAATCGTATGTGAAATTACCTTTGAACCAAGGCTGCTCATAAACTTTCGGGCCGTAATCGTGAGGGGAGTATACGATCTTGTCCTGATTCTTTCCGAGGTTTAAGGGATAGTCCTTGACGCCTCTGAGGTTGCCGCCCCACCAGTTAAAGTAATAGTCGGAATCATTAGTTGAGGAATAGCTGCCGTTTTTCTTGGAGTAAATCTCTGTTCCCTCTATCATTATCAGCAGGTTGGGATTCTTAGCCAGCACCTTGTTTGCTGCTGTTTCTGCTACATACTTCCAGTTGTTAGCTGCAGTGGAGTTGTTCCAGATCGCGGCGGATGCTCCCTCAAAGGGTTTTCCGTGAGGCTCATTTTTAAGATCGAGAGCGATAATAGTATCGTTGTTCTTATAGCGGTCGGCTATATATTCGAGAGCGGTGAAGAAATCGTTGACCGTAAAACCGTCGGTTACCCACAGATTTGCATTATGTCCCATAGGATCGGTCTTAGCGCTGTGAATATCGGGCATTACTTTGATGCCGTTGTCTGCACAGAGACGCAGGAAATAGTCGAAGATCTCCAGGCTGTTCATGGAATTGAGGGTCGGGTTATCTGCGTTGTTATAATTTGCTTTGGGATATACCCCCTTCTTCCATTCAAGGAGCAGTTCAACGCTCATGGGGACTCTTATGAGGTTGAAGCCGTGATCTGCAATGGCCTTTACAGTCGTTTCAAGATTGGAATTCCAGAGTCCGTCAAACGTATTTGTTCCTGTATTATAGCCAAACCAGTTGAGGCCTGTGAGCCAAACCTGCTTGCCGCTTGCATCTACGATCTTGTTCCCGCTGGTATGGAGCCAGTCGTCGCCCTTGGTCGCATTAGCAGGGGCTGCAATGAGCTTTTTGACCTCTTCTGAGGATATAGCGCCTTGTTGGCCGTTATTATTATTGTTGTTATTATTGTTATTATTGCTACCGCCGTTATTATTATTGTTTTGCTGCTGGTTATTGTCGCTGGCTACATTGCCTTTTACAAGCTTGACTGTTTTTCCGTTGAGTTTTGCAGCGGTAACGTTCAGCGTGCCGCTGGTAGCGATATTGCCTCCAAGTTTGATATTTCCGCCGGCAGCTATATCGCTGTTGTATTCAGCGGGGGTAACAGTAAGGGTATCTTTACCGAAAGTATAGCTGCCGTTCCAGCCGGAACCTTTATTACTGAGCCCGGGGATCGTAAGCTCGAGTTTCCAGCCGGAGATAGGTGTTGAGCCGCCGTTAACGATGCCAAAGTCAAGGCCTGTCATCGTGAGATTGCCGTCCTGCCATGTGTTATTTGTTCCCCATGTAACATAGGCTTCATTGCTTACCGGGGTCGTACTGCCTCCGTTGCTGCCGGAAGAACCGTTGTTATTGCCGGAACTGCTGCTGCCCGAATTTCCGTTGTTATTTGATCCGCTGTTGCTGCCGGAGCCGCTGTTGCCAGATCCTGCGTTACTGCCTGAGTTTCCGCTGTTATCATTGCTTCCTTTATTTGTGGTGCTGTCTCCGCCGCTGCTCTGGGATGAGCTGTCCTTTGACCCTTCAGAACTCGAATCGGAAGACTTAGAAGAGGAATCGCCCGGATCGTTATCAGAGCTGCTTTCTGAATTTGAAGAACTGTCCGAGATGCTTTCTGAACTGTCTTCAGAGCTGTTTTCGCCATCCAGTTCGTTTTTATCGGAGCTATCGTTATCTTTGGATGTTACAGCCTTGCTTTCAGTTTCAGATGAGGTCTTGACCTTTTTATCACCGCTAAGGTTGGTTACTATCAAAGCTGTCATAAGTGCAATTATGACGATTCCCATAGCGGCAAAGGCACCTATCAGTTTTTTCTTGCTGACAGCCGGAGCTGTCTGTGAGTGCGCTGATCCTTGTTCGGGAGCAGGCTCGGTCTGTTGATTTTTGTTTTCTTCCATATCCATCCTCCGTTATTTATAGTGATCTCATCCTATCGCCCAGATCTGCAGGGCGTTTTCCGGGTCAAATCTTTCGATCGTAATCCTGCCTGAAACACTGCAGGTAAGTGCTTTGGCATAATCGCTGGCGCCTGTCATTATACGGTATCTGCGTTTTCCGAGAGCTGCAAGTCTGAAAGCTGCACCTGCTGTGCTGTCAGAGATCTTTTCTGCAGAAGTGAATTTCTTGTTTATTGTCTTGCCGTCCTCGGTAACGAAAGAGAAAGCTCCGAGCTCGCCGATGACGGTAGTGAGCTTGCTGCTTTTGCTATCTCCCGGTTTTGCAAGGAAGACTTTTCCGTTTTCTTCGGTTATTACCATCCCGGAGACGACATTCTTAATCATTACCGATCTTCCGTCGCGGATGTAGTTGTCCTTATCGGTCGTACAATCCTCATAGAATTTAAGCATCAGAGCGGCAACATTCTGCTGCGAAAGCTCGATAGTCGCTTTAGCTGCATCACGAAAAGCGATAGGGTCTAGAGTTTTGATAAGTGCGACGAATTTCGAGCTTGCTTTTATAAGCCTGTTTGCAGCGCCCTCAAAGCTGTCGTCTTCATAGTACTTTATGAGTCTTTTGTCGAGCCTTTCGGCATTGAATTGTTTGCATATTGTATTGATATGTTCTTCGTAGGCGTTATGTATATTTCGTTTTCTGTTGAAGCAGCGTATATTTGAAACATGAGGTGTGCAGCTCATATCTTCGATGAAATGTGCAGCTCTTGCGAATACGAACATAGCGTCTTCCGGTTTACCGCTTTTATATAAACTTAGCGCAGAGGTATAGTTTTCTTCAAGCATAGTCCGGGCTGATTTTGAGAATTTGTTTCTTCTGTTGCGGTAGTATCCCGCAGTCGCGGGAAGCTCGGTTCCTCGTTTATTGCAGAAGGAATAATAGTGCATCCCGGCGCCGTGGTCAACGTCTCCGCCGCGGTCAGGTTTTGTGCAGCCCGCCTCAAGCTGTTCTTCGTAAGGCTTGAAGAATTCGTACTGCTTCTCTTTACCCTCTTTTTTGAGCAGTTCCAAAGCATAGGCTGTGATGTGTCTGTGTGTAACTCCGCACCAGGCTTCGGCTTTTATTGGTTTTATCAGCTTCAATGCGGTAAGTGCAGCGCAGGCTGCGATGATTTCTTTCATAGTTATTTTCCTTTTTTTGCAGTATTTTTGCTCTTATGCTTTTTTCGAACGGAATATCCAAAGCTGCCCAGCTTTTTTCCTAGGGCAAAGTATTCACCGTGAGCATAAGCAAGCAGATCAGCCTTATCTAGAGCCAGTCTGCCATTTTCGTCCAGAAGCTCCTTGGCAGCGTTGACCGCAAGAATATCGCTGATAAAAACATCATGTGTCCCGAGAGAGATTATTTCTCTGACCTTACATTCGATACTTACCGGGGATTGTTCAATCAGCGGTGCCTCTACAATTGAAGCCTTGCCGTAGGTCAAGCCGGCAGCTTTTGCCTTGTCTGTATTTTTTCCGCTTTTAACGCCGCATAGATCGACGGCTCTTACAAGTTCTTCTGTCGGGAGGTTGATTACGAATACACCGCTGTCTTGTATCAGCTTATAGGAAAATCTCTCTTTGCGAAGAGAGATATATGTAACCGGCGGCTGTGTGCATAATATGCCTGTCCAGGCTACGGTCAAGACGTTCTGTATATCTCCGTATCCGCAGCTTACCAGAACAGGCGGAAGGGGAGCAGTCAGGACACTGCCTTTCCAGCATTCCTTTTTAAATTCTTTGTATGGCATCATTCGCTCCGATCTGCCCTTGGGTATCCATAGACTGTTTCATATATCCTGTCATAAAGCCTGTAAAGCTGCTGAACTGTATTTTCAAGGAAATAGTAGTGCTTTATGTAAGGTATAAGCAGTATCAGAAAAGCACAGGCCAAGGGGATTAATATGATCTTTTCGGTTATTGCGATAGCAATAAAGCAGGCGACCGTCATCAGTGCGAACAGGATGGTCACAAGCAGATGGATCAGCCTTTCGTGTGCAAAAAAACGAATATGATCTCTATGGTAGTTGAGCAGCCGCTCATAGTCTGCATTACCGCTGCTGAGCTGTTCCTCTATATAGGCTTTGTAGGCACTGAGATATTTGGTCATAGCTTTATCGTTTCCCCGTTTTCGATAGTGAGAGCCTCGAGCTTTTCATCTTTATAGTGGATCTTTCCGTCATAGAGTTCTTTGGCAAGAGTCTTTTTGAGGATAGAATCTACACGGTCATAATTCTTTTTCATCCTTTTAGGGAAGTTCTGGTATTTTTTGGAGCCTTTTTCTTTTCTCTTGTGGTCATCAAAAACTATAGAGAGCACAAAAGCCGCAGTCGCAGCAGCGATGACTTTTTCCGGCTTGGAGCTGAATTTGAAGACTATTCCCATTTTTATACACTTCCTTTATGCAGATTTTCATTCACATTTTATTATACTATATTTTATATGATTTTGCAATAGCTATTTACAAATATTCTTAAATAACTCTATTCGGGATCGGCAGCTTCCAGTATGTCAAAATAGCTGAAATATTTGAAATATACGGTAAACTTATGTGGAGTTATACAATTGACATTCTGCTGAAGTAATGATATCATTATGTTATAAGAGTTAACAATTTTATCCTGTGGGGGTGAAGGCATTGGAAGGTGTGCTTTGCAGCAATAGTTTTAAGCAGTTTTTCAACTCTATCCTGAATAATGCCGACACGCTCAGTAAGCTGATCTCTCTTCTGGGCGAGCAGCTCCATCTTATCAGTAAGGAGATCTCGCTGGGAAGACTGAATTTTGAGGTCGATACACATTTCACCCTCGATGAGCTCGGAACTAAAGTTAGACGTTATACTGTTTTTACCGAGCCGTATTATAATTCTGCTTATAAGATGGAGAGAAGATATAAGACGGTAGATAACGGAAGCGTTATGATCGAGCTGTATCCGTCCAGCGGCCATCTGTGGACCGACGATGAGTTTGATGCCATCAATTTCTTGCTGGAGACACTATATGCTCTCTGCGCAAAGACCAGAGCCTATGCTCGTGTAGACCGGCTCGCGGTAACAGACCCTCTTACGGATGTTCTGAACAGTGAAGGGCTTGCAAGATTCTGTGAGAAATGTCTCATCACAGGCTCTATCGGTGATTTTACAGCCGTATATGTGAATATTAAAAATTTCAAGTTTATAAATCAGAATATCGGAACCAGATCCGGAGATAAAGTCCTGAAGCTGTATGCCGAAAAACTGATCTCCCTTTCCAGACCGGGAACTGTAGCCAGGATAGGAGGAGATTCCTTCCTTGCTCTTGTTATAAATAAAGATCTGGATAAATTTATCAAAGAGACAGAGAATGTTACTGTATGGATAAGCGATTATGTTCGATTCGATCTCGGATCAAAGCTGGGGATATACAATATTGGGCCGATAGATACCCTCAACGATATCCTTAACCGTGCTTTTATGGCATATAATGCATCCAAGCATTCTCCTAATGAGCGTTATGTGTATTTTACTAAGGAAATATATGACCGCGCTCTTGTTGAAAACGAGATATCCGCTATCTTTCCGAAGGCACTCAAAGATCGTGAATTCAAGGTCTTTTTCCAGCCGAAAGTAAGGATGGATACAGGCAGGCTTTGCGGATGTGAAGCGCTTGTAAGGTGGCAGAAAGGCGAGAGAGTTATATCTCCCAACGATTTTGTACCTATACTTGAACGTGAAGGCTCTGTCTGCGATCTGGATTTCTATATGCTTGAAGAGAGCTGCCGCAGTATCCGCTACTGGCTGGATAACGGCATAAAGCCTGTAAGAGTATCAGTTAACTTTTCAAAGATACACCTCCATAATATTCACCTTGCAGATGATATTCAGGCTGTTCTTGACCGCTTTAAGATCCCGACAAAATATATCGAGATAGAACTTACCGAGACATCATGTCACGAAGATTATAATGCCATGCTTGCTTTTATCAAGGAGATGCGAAACAGAGGCTTCGGTATTTCGATAGATGATTTCGGAACAGGGTATTCCTCGCTGAATATGCTCAAAGATATCAGAGTTGATGTTATCAAGCTCGATAAATCTTTTGTTGATTCGATCGAAGAGAATGGTCAGAACGCAAGAATAGTTATAAGGAATATCGTAAACACGATAACTGAGCTGGGAATGGAAGTTATTGCTGAGGGAGTAGAGAAGCTTTCACAGGTTAATTTTCTTGAAGAAATTGGCTGCGAGATGGCTCAGGGCTTCAGGTTCGGCAGACCGATGGAGAGAGGAAAGTTCACAAACGAGCTAATTTCAGATATGGGCTGAAAGCCCGGTTTTATAGAATTATGGCAGAGCGGCAGTATGCGAAAGCGTACCGCCGTTTTGCATACTTGATTTTTTACCCGTAATATGGTATAATATAATGAAGGAAAAAAACAGTTCCCGTTTTGGGCCAAAATGAAAGGAGAGAGCATTTATGCAGAAATTGTTGCAGATACTAAGAAAGAATGCAAGACTTACCGCTGACGAGCTTGCTGTTATGACCGGGAAGACTCCGGAGGAGATCGAAAAACAGATCGCTGACCTGGAGCGTACAGGCGTTATAAGAGGTTATTCGGCTGTTATAGATGATGCCGCATTCGATGATGATTCAGTGCTTGCCCTTATCGAGCTGAAGGTAACACCGCAGTCGCAGAGCGGTTTTGATGAAATAGCTGCAAAGATTGCTTCGTATGACGAGGTCGAGTCAGTAAGGCTCATGTCCGGAGGTTATGATATACTTGTCTCTGTTATTGGAAGGAACATCAGAGATATATCACAGTTCGTTAATCAAAGGCTTGCAGCTATAGATGCAGTCCAGTCTACAACTACCCATTTTGTCCTGAAGAGCTATAAGGAGAACGGTATCATCAAGACTGATGCCGAAAAGGACGAGAGAGGAATGATCTTCTGATGTTGGATTATGATAAGCTGCTCTCGAAAACGGCTGTCGATATCAAGCCCTCAGGGATAAGGCGTTTTTTTGATATTGCTGCCGAGATGGATGATGTTATCTCTCTCGGAGTAGGAGAGCCTGATTTCAAGACACCCTGGAGAATAAGAAAGTCTGCGATAGATATACTTGAAAAGGGAAGGACCAGCTATACAGCAAATGCCGGCCTCGCTGAGCTGAGAGGCAGGATTTCAGATTATCTCCGGAGAACGATACACACAAGCTATGATCCGAAGAGCGAAATAGTGATAACAGTCGGCGGTTCGGAGGCAATTGATCTGGCAATAAGAGCTCTGACAAACCCGGGAGACGAAATATTGTGTGTCGAGCCGTCGTTTGTCTGCTATTCTCCGCTCGTTAGACTGGCCGGGGGAGTGCCTGTCGTTATCGAAACAAAGGCTGAGGATGAGTTCAGACTCACCGCAAAAGCTCTCTCTGAAAAAATAACAGATAAAACAAAGCTGCTTTTCCTTCCGTTTCCCAATAATCCAACGGGAGCAATAATGCGGAGAGAAGATCTTGAAGCGATCGCCGAAGTTCTCAGAAATACTGAGATCATGGTCGTTTCAGATGAGATCTATTCCGAACTTACATATTCCGGAAAGCACGTCTCTATCGCTGAGATAGACGGTATGCGCGAAAGGACGATAGTGATAAACGGGTTTTCCAAGAGCTTTGCGATGACAGGCTGGAGACTCGGATTTGCAGCAGGCCCTGAGCCGGTCATGAGACAGGTCTTGAAACTGCACCAGTATCAGATAATGTGCGCACCTACAGTCAGCCAGTTTGCAGCTATTGTTGCACTTACTGAATGCGAGGATGACGTTGTGGCTATGCGGGATGAATATGATGCCAGAAGAAGGTTCGTTGTTGACGGTTTCAACAAGCTGGGGCTCGATTGCTTTACACCGCAGGGAGCATTTTATGTATTTCCTTGTATCAGATCGACAGGGCTCTCCAGCGAGGAATTCTGCGAAAGGCTTGTGCATACAAAACGTGTCGCTGTAGTTCCCGGAAACGCATTCGGTGAATGCGGTGAGGGGTTTGTCAGAGTATCCTATGCTTATTCTATTTCGCATTTGAAAGAGGCGCTTGTCAGGATAGGGGAATTCGTGAGGGAGCTAAAAAATGCGTGAGATCACTGTCAGAGCTTTCGGAAAGCTCAATCTATATCTTGATATTACTGGTAAAAGAGAAGACGGCTACCATCTGCTGAGATCGGTAATGCAGTCTGTATCAGTATATGATACTTTAAGATTCAGTATAGGCTGCGGTTCAGAGGACATCGAGCTTATCTGTGACGAACCTTCTTTTCCGAAGGATAAGAATAACCTTATCTGTAAGGCCTGTGAAAGATTCTATCTCGCTTCAGGGATCGCTCCTGAAGGCTTGAGAGTCTATGTCGATAAAAAGATTCCGTCGATGGCCGGTATGGCAGGTGGAAGCGCTGATTGCGGTGCAACGCTGATCGCTTTGAATACCCTTTACGGTAAACCGCTTTCAGAAAAAAAACTTTTTGAGATCGGCGCCGGGCTGGGAGCTGATGTACCTTTCACTATGCTTGGAGGGACAGTGCTTTGCGAGGGGATCGGCGAAAAGCTCACTCCGTACCCGACGCTGAAAAATGTTTGGTTTGCAGCAGTCAGGCCGGATATCCGTATTTCCACGCCGGAAGCATACAGATCGTTTGATATTTGTGAAAGTCAGATCAAGCGAAAGAGTTTTCCGGAATTTGAGCATTCACTTGAAGGAGAAGATATCTCCGGGCTGTCGGATGGTATGTTTAATGCGCTTGAGGCAGCCGTAAGAGAGCCGCTTATTGAGCAGGCGAAATCCGAGCTGTTGCAAAACGGAGCTTTGGGTGCTCTGATGACAGGAAGCGGATCTGTAGTATTCGGAGTATTCGCTTCGCGCAAGGAAGCAGAGCGCTGCATAGAAAAAATGCGCAGTTATAGCTTTTCACAGGTACTTGAACCTGTTTCGGCTGGCTGCAAGATAATGGGGTGATATGATTGGCAAAAAACAGATGCCGTATGTGCGGCTATAGATTCAAGGACAATGAAGAGATCTGTCCGGAATGCTTTACGGCAAGAGAAGAGGATATTTCCTGCCATCAGTACTCAGAGAGCGTACATACGCATGGCAGAGGGTTTTCCACTACTGAGGAAAGCGATATATATGATGAATTCAAGGAAGATAGCTTTATCGACGAGCAGAGGAAAGAAGAAGCAAGCGATCCTATTCCATCTGCGACTTACAACAAAAATGCATACAGTAATGCTAACCAGAATAATTCAAGCTATGTTAATCTGAGAAATAATTACAGACAGACAGGCCCCTTCCCCGGAAATAACTCTTATCACGGAAACACATTCGGTCAGAGCAGACCGCTGAATTATAACGCATACCGCAACGGTTCTGTTCCGAATGTCAACAGGAACAGTTCCAAAGCTGGCGGGGCCATTTTAGTTGCTGTGCTGCTTACTATTATTGTTCCTGTGATCATGTTTGCATTTGTAAGTGCTTCAACGAAGGATTCTTCAAGTAAGAACACTAACAGCAGAGTGCTTGCCAATTACTCACAGCCCCCGATCACGATTACAAAACCCCCGCAGATTAAAGTCCCTGATCTTTTCAAGGAAAAAGTTGCTACTTATGATAAATACGATCTCCATTTTGGAAATATTAGGAGGTATAAGACGTTTTATCTGACACACGCAGACGGAGTCTTTACTTCTGATGAGCTTGCTTCTTTCAAACCGGAAGGTAATTCTGTTCTTGGAGAAAAGATTCTCGGATTTGATGTTACTCTGGATATCAAGCAGGCCGGCGATTATTGGATATATCCGATGGAAAGCTATGTAGAAGCCTGTGATATTACTGGGAAGGTGCTGAGCAGATCTTATATATTCAATAGTACTGATAAAAGCGTCACATCCAGCGATAACAATCTTGTTATCGTTCCGGCACAGGCTGTATTATTCAAGGCGCACTTTGCTGTTTTTGATAACGGTCAGACAAAGGACCTTGCTTTTGATGTCGGTTTCGGAGAGTATCAGACAGTGAATGATACATTCGGTTATGATAAGCTGGATGAATCTCTTGCTGATGATCCCAAGGCGAGAAACGACGATACTTCTTCAAATCCGACAGATAATAAATCAGATTCTTAGGTAACTTTAAATTAAGATGATGAAAAATGAGATGTATTCGCGCTGCACTCTCTGCCCGAGGGAGTGCGGCGCAGATCGTTACATTAGAAAAGGTTTCTGCGGCGAGGGTGCAATTGCTCGCATAGCAAGGGCTGAGCTGCATTTTTGGGAGGAGCCCTGCCTAAGCGGACGGGGAGGTTCGGGCGCAGTGTTCTTTTCCGGGTGCAGTCTTGGATGCGGATTCTGCCAGAATTATCCCATATCGGCAGAGCACATGGGCTTTGAGCTTACGGACAGACAGCTGGCTGATACATTTCTGAGACTGGTGGAAATGGGGGCGGAAAACATTGATCTTGTTACCCCTACACATTTTGTACCCAGCATAATCTCTGCGCTGGATATGGTCAAGTCCCGGCTCGGGATACCTGTAATCTATAACTGCGGTGGCTACGAAAGCGGCAAGACACTTGACTTGCTGAGAGGTTACGTAGATGTTTTTTTGCCGGATCTTAAATACAGGGACAGCCAGCTTTCGCTAAGGCTTTCCAAAGCAGAGGATTACTTTGAACATTGCTCGAGCTCCTTGCATAAAATGCTTGATATAGCCGGAAAACCGAGATATGACGCCTCAGGAAAACTGGTCTCAGGTGTCTTGGCCAGACATCTTGTCTTGCCAGGTTGTCGAAAAGACAGTATCGAGCTTATGAAATGGCTCAGAGACAGTTTTGCTCCTGACGAGCTGCTTGTCAGCCTGATGTGCCAGTTTACTCCGGTCTACCGTTCTGCTGAGCTTGGACTGACCCGCCGGACAACAACTTTTGAGTATAATTCTGTACTTAAGATCGTGGAAGAGGCAGGATTTGACGGGTTTATTCAGGAAAGAGAATCCGCTGACAGCGATTATATCCCGGAATTCTTTGACCATTTGTATTTTGATTTACCCAATACTCAGATTTAACAACAAAATATAATAATTAACTGGTTGAAATAAATTTCTCTTTTGTTTATAATTTAGTTATGGTATAAATAATCGGATAGTGTATCCGGATTTACCATAGACCATAAACACAAGGAGGATGATGCCGATGTCCAAGGCTTTCGGTTCAAAATACCGTATCGAAAGCTCCAAAGAGGCTGAAGAGTTTTACAGCTTTGTCAAGGATCTCCTGAATAATGAGACTGTCCTTGAAATGAAGAATTTTCGACACCATTACAGCACGACTTGCTATCAGCATTGTTTGAATGTTGCATATTATAATTACCTTATCTGCCGCAAGCTCGGTCTTGATTCAAAAAAAGCGGCTAGAGCAGGTATACTTCATGATCTCTATCTTTATGATTGGAGAGATGTTCCCCGCAAGAAGGGCGAGATGCCTCACGGTATGCGTCATCCGCGGATAGCTTTGGAGATCGCAAAGCAGAACTTTGATCTTTCCAAACGAGAGCAGGATATCATTGTCAAGCATATGTGGCCGCTTACATTGCGTCTTCCGAGATATGCAGAGAGCTATGTTATCGTAGTTACAGATAAATATGCTGCTGTTCTTGAGATCGGTGCTCATGTAAAGGGTAAGCTCAAGGGCCTTGGCTCAAAGGCTGTTGGCTCAGTCCTCAGAAAAGTATCCTGAATCAAACAGGCTGTCGTTCCTGGTAACGGCAGCCTTTGTGCTTTTTACAGCCTGTTTTTATCATATTATATAATTGTCTTGACAAATGATCCGTTACGCGTTATAATAAGTTAAAATATTTTTGAAACGGAGGGCTTTAAATGAAAATACTCGATGTTTTGCGTATACCGGTCAGAAGGCTCTTCGTAGTATTCCCATAGTGATAGATTTATGGAGAAGTATGCCTCTGCCTTTACGGACAGAGGTTTTTTATGTTTAAACGGCAGGAAGTGAAAATATGAAATACTTTGATGTGCTCGCAGACCTTATCGAGCAGGAGCTTACAAAGCGCGGTGTTATCTGCGATAAGCTAAAATACTGCGTAAAAGCCGATCTTGACGGTGACGGCAGATATATAGACGTGTATATTACATTTACTGACGACACACTGAGCATCATTTCCGGATATGAGCATTACGAGCGCCTGAGAAGAGGAGAGAAACGCCGCAGTATGAGCGGCTTCGACATTAAGGATTATAATGAATTCCCGCTGGCAGACATCGAGAAAATGTATGTAGACAGATACGCAAATTCTGCTCGGTTAATGATTAAGCCCAAAGAGGGCGAAGATATACCGATAGCAAGGTTTTCTCTTGGCTTCTCTGATAAATTCGAGAAGTTTTCCGACAGACTGAACAAGACCGTTCGTCATGAAGAGATAGATGACAGCCTCCTGGAAGCGACAAAAACACATTGCCCGATCTGCGGAGAGCGTTATCCAGACCCGAACAGACCGGTCTGCCCGAGATGCGTTGACAGAAGATCTGTTTTCAGACGATTGCTTAAGATGTTCGGTGAGTTCAAATGGGCTGTTTTCCTGATATTGCTTACCATAGCTCTGAGCAGTATACTTACTATTCTTTCCCCGATATTTGGTGCCCGTATGCTTTATGATGATGTTCTTACCGAAGGAGGAAAGTATTACGGCCAGATAATTATGATCGTTCTGGTCATAATGGGAGTCAATGCAGCATCATTGTTAGTACGCGTTATTTCAGGAATAATCACCTCCAAGGTCACACCGGTCGTGACTCACAGGCTCCGTACCAGGATCTTCTCCTCTATGCAGCATCTGTCGCTTGATTTCTTTACAAGCAAGCAGACAGGCTCGCTAATGAGCAGAGTTGACAGAGACAGCAATAATATCTATTGGTTTTTTACCGATATAATGCCATACGGCCTGACAAATGTCGTTAAACTGGTCGGTATAGCTGTCATAATGATCCTGCTCTCTCCTCTGCTTTCTATCGGCATTATTTTGACGATTACTGTTATCGAGGTAGTCCAGCATAAATTCTACCGCAGCCAGAGAAAGCTGTATCGCAAATATGATGTAGCAATGAGGTCTGCTAATTCTGTGCTTTCTGATGTAATGAACGGGCAGAGAGTCGTTAAGGCGTTTTCAAATGAAGAGAGAGAAGTAAAGAGATATTCTGTTAAGAATACTGATGCTTTCAATATCAATTATCATATAAACAGCAGGATAGCTAATACTGTCCCTGTGATCTGGACATTTTACAGAGTAATAAACAAGCTAGCTTTCTGTCTTGGAGCGATCTTTGTTATCAAAGGGCAGATCATGTTCGGCGCTTTGTCTGCTCTGCTTTCCTATACAGAAATGGCTTATGAACCTATAAATTTCTTTACATGGATAGGCGACCGCTGGGCAAGATGTATGGATGCTGCCTCGCGTATGTTTGAGATCATGGATGCCTTGCCTTCTGTTAAGGAAGACGAACACCCTGTAAGACTTGAAAATATGAAGGGAGATATTGAACTGAAAAATGTATCTTTTGAATATGAAGCCGGAAGGCCGATCATCAAAGATATGAATCTTAAAGTCGAAGCAGGGCAGATGTTTGGTATCGTCGGAAAGACCGGAGCAGGAAAATCGACTATAATCAATCTTATGGCCAGGCTTTATGATGTTACAGGCGGAGAGATAATCATTGACGGTGTTCCTCTGCGAAAGATCGCTCTGGCCGATCTGAGAAGAAATATCGGTATCGTCTCTCAGGAGACCTTTCTGTTTATCGGGACTATAGCTGACAATATCAGATATTCCAATCCGGATGCTTCGATGGAGGAAGTTATCGAGGCAGCTAAATCGGCCAATGCGCACGAGTTTATTACAAAACTCTCTGACGGCTACAATACACGAATCGGAGAGGGCGGTGTTTCTCTTTCAGGTGGAGAAAAACAGCGTATCTCTATCGCAAGGGCTATAATCCAGAAGCCGAATGTACTTATCCTTGATGAGGCTACTGCATCTATGGATACAAGAACAGAGCGCAAGATACAGGCTGCTATCGACAAGCTGAAGCAGGGAAGGACGATCATTTCCATAGCTCACAGGCTCTCAACTCTAAGGGATGCTGATAAGCTCTGTGTTATCGAAAACGGTGAACTCAAGGAGAGCGGAACACATGATGAGCTCATAAAGCTGAAAGGGAAGTACTATGAGCTTTATAAGCTGCAAGCTGATGCTCTGAAGTTTATAAATGAATAGACTCGGTAATGAGGTGATAATATGGTAAATGAAGTGAATAATCAGCAGGAAGAAGTCTACGAAGTTGATAAGCTGACTTTGCTGGACTGCGCCAGGATCAGCTTCCGAAAAGAGAAGAGCGGTTTCCTGACTTTGATCTATGACGGTCAGGAATATCCGAGGATAAATCCGACAAGACTTATCCCGTTTTATTCAAAGACTGATTATATCAGCCTCTCATACGAAAATGAAGAGAGAGAATTCCGCGAAGTCGGTGTCATAAAGCAGATGAAGGATCTGGACAAAGAGCAGTATGAGATCCTTGACCGCTTTCTGGAATATAAATACTATATGCCTGAGATAACAAAGGTCTATAATATCAAAGATAATATGCGTGGAGCGATCTTTGTCAAATGCGATACCACCTCCGGTCAGAAGACCATATGTGTCCGCGACTGGTATCAGAATTTCAGGATGCTTTCGGCTGAGTATCTGTATGTCAATGATGCGGACGGGAACAAGTACTACTGTCCTATGATCTCAAAACTGGATAAAAAGAGCAGGAATGTTCTCGAAATGTTTACCTGATGGCATGGCATCTTAAAATGCCGCAGCCATAGAAGGAGGTTTGATATATATGGATCTGCTCCTTAAACTCCCTCCGAGCGAGCTTGATGATATTGCGTATTCTCTGCCTTTTTCCTATATCGGGGATGGGGAGAGCTGCGAAGGCGTGTTTTCTGTCGCCGGGGAGCATATCTACATATTTGTAGACGGTGAGCTGGAAGAAAAATACGATATAAAGCAGTTTGAGAGCTTTGAATGCCGCAGGCAGATAGGTTCTTCAATGGCGCAGGGTATTCTTAAAAACGGTGATGCTGTCTGCTTCTGCGGGTTTACTCAGGAATACTTCGTTCGTTACGGAGAGGTCATGAAATTGCTTGAGCACTATATCCGTACAGGAGAGATGATAACAGACACCGGTGCTGATGAGCCTACCTGCCCTACCTGCGGTCTCCCGCTGGACGGTGCTGCAGAGTGTGTTTTCTGCAAGAGCAAAGGTTCTACGCTGTTAAGGCTCATTAAACGCATCGGTCCGTACAGGAAGTATTTTATTATCGCTGTTATCTGTACTATACTGTCGCAGCTCGTCTGGGTATTTATGCCATATCTTGACAGGATAATCATAGACGATTATGTAACCCCGCATCTTGAAGAATGGGGAGGATTTATTGCAATTGTTATAGGTATAGTAACAATGCTTCTGCTCGCCGGTGTCTTTGAGTATCTTAATATGAAAAATTCCTTCAAGACCGCGCTGAACATAGGCAGAGATCTCCGGCAAGAGGTTTTCGACAAATCACAGCAGCTTTCTCTTGGATCTCTTTCAAAGAGAACAGCCGGTGAGCTCATAAACCGAGTTTCAGGCGATGCAGCAAAGCTGGAGGAATTCATAACAGCCAACGGTAAAGATGCGATCGTAAAGATCCTTTCTTTGATGATAATCAGTGTCTTACTGTTTGTAATGGATTGGCGGCTGGCTCTGATGACAATAGTTCCCATACCTTTTGTATTTCTTATCGTTAAGAGGCTGTTTAATACAATGGCGATCAGGTATACTGCTGTATGGAAACGTTCAAAGACACACAGCGAGACGCTCCATGATATCCTTAACGGGATCAGAGTAGTTAAATCCTTCGGCAGCGAGGCAAGAGAGATAAGCCACTATGAGAATTGCTCTCTTAGCTGGGCAAAGGCTTGTGTCAGAGCTGAGATCATGTGGTATCTTACCATCCCGTTTTCGGAATTTGTACTGACGATAGGTAATTTCCTTGTGCTTTATTTCGGCGGTTCAATGATAATTGACAGAGAGATGTCGCTGGGCGAATTGATCCAGTTTACAACTTATGTTGCGATGCTTTATGAGCCCATCCGCTGGATGATCCACATTCCCAGAACGCTGGCGGATACTTCGGTTTCGGCAGGAAAGGTGTTCGAGATACTCGATGAGCAGTCTGATGTTCGCGACAGCGAGGATTCTGTTGATCTCGATATAAAGGGAGATATTGAATTCGATGATGTCTATTTCGGTTACAAAGCATATATTCCTGTTCTGAAAGGGATCACCTGTAAGATAAATAAGGGCGAGATGATAGGCATAGTCGGGCATTCAGGAGTCGGAAAATCTACGATGATAAATCTGATACTTCGTCTTTATGACTGCTCTCAGGGAGAGATACGTATTGACGGCGTTCCGATCAAAAAGATCTCTCAGCATAGCCTTCGGTCGCAGGTAGGCGTTGTGTTACAGGAAACCTTCCTTTTTGACGGGTCTGTTCTGGATAATATCTCTTATGCAAAGCCGGGAGCTCCTTTTGAAGAGGTCGTTAAAGCAGCCAAAATTGCAAATGCCCATGATTTTATTGTCAAGCTGCCAGACGGATACAATACAAGGGTAGGCAATAAAGGTTTCCAGTTATCCGGCGGAGAACGTCAGAGGATAGCTATTGCCAGAGCTTTGCTGCATGATCCTAAGATCATTATTCTTGACGAGGCGACAGCTTCTCTTGATACTCAGACCGAGAAAAAGATTCAACAGGCTCTTGCAAGGCTTACTGAAGGCAGAACTACTATTGCCATAGCACACCGCCTTTCGACCTTATCTAACGCTGATCGGCTAATCGTTCTTGATAAAGGCAAGCTGGCAGAGATAGGGACTCATACTGAGCTTATGAAGCAGGGAGGAGTTTATTACCGGCTCGTTATGGCACAGCGTCAGACAACTAAGATGAAAAAAGTCCTTCCGCAGCCTGCGGAGGCATAAACAGAAAAAATGGCGTATCCTTATTTCAGGATATGCCATTTTTACTATTTGTTCATTATCAGGAACCCGATGGAAAGATAAAGTGCATACCCGGACCATAACAGATATGGAACGGTCGTTAATGCAGCTTTCTTTTCAGAACGATAAAACCAAAATGTCATCACTGCTATAAGGATAAACAGTATAGCAGCGACTGCAAGGGCTCCGGCGAATGATCTCAGCCTGAAAAAGACCGGTGTCCAAAGGAAGTTTACAGCTAGCTGTAAAGCGTAGATCCTCAGCGCAGTATGAGCAAAAACACTGCCGGAATTATTCACCAGATAAGCTCCAAACGCCGTTACAGCATAGAGCAGAGCCCAGGCGATAGGGAAAACAATGCTGGGTGGTGCTAAAGGCGGTTTGCTGAGCGTGTTGTAGTACTCTTTAAAATCCCCTCCCGCGACCAAAGCGGACAGTGCACCTATAAGTTCTGCGGAAACAATAAAAATCAGCAGCTCTGTGAGGTTAGTTCTTTTCATTAGTATACCCCCTGTCACAGTATAGTGTATGCAGACAGGGGGTATTTATTACAGATTTTTTATCCAAAGTATGCTCCAGGCAACAGCCCAGAGGATCAGTGAAAGTGTCTGGACAAGAACAAAGCTGAAATGCTTGGTCTTGTGCCTGAAAACGAACATTCCGGTCCATCCTCCGACAAATCCTCCAAAGATATTCATAAGAAGGAGCGTCTTCTCCGGGATACGCCATTTATGCTGCTTTGCTGCTCTTTTATCGACTCCGTAAGCGATAAAGGTCGCAATGCCCATAATTGCGAACAGAATAAGAATTCCGTAGGTTGTAAGAAATTTTAGCATAGTAATCACCGATTTAATGGGTACCGGCAAGATCACCGGTACCCATTATTGATTATCTGAAGTATTTTACTCCGTTTTCAAAGATCTTCTGATCTTTAACGCCTGGAACATTTATGCAGACACCGTTGCCAATACGCTCTGAGTGCCCCATCTTTCCGAGAACTCTTCCGTCGGGAGATGTGATCCCTTCGATAGCATCGACAGATGTGTTCGGGTTGCAATGAATGTCAAGAGTAGGCTCTCCGTTAAAATCAACATACTGTGTTGCGATCTGACCGTTCTTTGCGAGGATCTCCAGTTCTCTTGCAGTTGCAACAAATCTGCCCTCGCCGTGTGAGATTGCGATTGAATGGATATCACCGACTTCGCAGCTTGCAAGCCAGGGAGACTTGTTGGAAGCGATGCGAGTGTTTACCATTTTTGACTGATGGCGGTGTATAGTGTTGAAGGTCAGAGTCGGGGAATCTGAGCGCATATCGACGATCTCTCCGTATGGGACAAGTCCGAGCTTAACAAGTGCCTGGAAGCCGTTGCAGATACCGAGCATCAATCCGTCGCGTTTCTGGAGAAGCTCATGAATAGCATCGGTGAGTCTGGGATTCCTGAGGAATGATACAATAAATTTACCGGAACCGTCAGGCTCATCACCGCCGGAGAAGCCGCCGGGAAGCATTACTATCTGTGATTTCTTGATCTTAGATTCCATTTCCATTACAGATTCAGAGATCATTTTTTCATTCAGATTGCGAATAACAAAGATCTCGGCATCAGCGCCTGCCCTTTCAAAAACTCGGGCTGTATCGTATTCACAATTGGTGCCGGGGAATACGGGGATAAGAACTCTCGGCTTTGCTGCCTTGATCGCAGGCGCTTTTCTTGTTTCGGTTGAGAAGCTGTATTTTACAGGTTTGACATCGCTGGTCTTGACCTTGACAGGGAATACAGGCTCGAGCTTATCTGCCCAGAGCTTTTCCAGCTTGTTAAGGTCGAGTGTATATTTTGATGTCGTGATGGTATATTCGCCGGTTGTAACACCCAGCATCTTATAGCTGCCCTCACGAAGATCAAGATTCTCGGTATTGATTCCCTTAGCAAGCTCGATAACGAAGGAACCGTAGCAGGCGCGGAAGAGTTCATTGGTATCAAGCTCTTCGGTAAAGCGGAAACCTATCTTGTTTCCGAAGGCCATTTTAGTTACAGCCTCAGAAATGCCGCCGCATCCAATCGACCAGCAGGCAGATACTTTTCTTTCTCTTATAAGGCGCTCAACAGATTTGAAGACCTTTTTCAGAGAATCGAAGTTGATGAGCCTGTTGCTGTCATATTCCGGTTTGATATAGATAACAGTCGCATTTGTGTTCTTGAATTCCTGAGAGATGACGTTTTCTGTCTTTGTTGTGGAAACAGCGAAGGAAACCAGTGTCGGAGGAACGTCGATCTCCTCGAAAGTGCCGCTCATTGAGTCTTTTCCGCCTATTGATCCGCAGCCAAGTTCTAACTGTGCTTTGAAAGCGCCAAGCAGAGCTGCAAAAGGCTTGCCCCAGCGAGAAGGAACATTCTGTGTTCTCTCAAAATATTCCTGGAAGGTCAGCCAGCAGCGCTTATAAGAGCCGCCTGTTGCAACAACTTTGGAAACCGATTCAACAACAGCGCTCATAGCTCCGTGATACGGGCTGACAGAGGAGAGGAACGGATCAAAGCCCCAGGCCATTACAGAAGCAGTGGTCGTTTCTCCCTTAAGAACAGGAATCTTTGCAGCCATAGCCTGAGTAGGTGTATTCTGGTATTTACCGCCGTATGGCATAAGAACTGTCCCTGCGCCGATAGTAGAGTCAAATCGTTCAACAAGGCCCTTCTGAGAGCAGATATTAAGATTTGATATCATATTCTCCCAGCGCTCAGGAGTGTCTTCTGTATTCTCTTTTCCTGCGAAAACAGGAGTATCTACCTTTACAGTCGTATGTTTCTCTGCTCCGTTGGAGTTAAGGAACTCTCTTGAAAGGTCAACGATCGTTTTGCCGTTCCATACCATTTTAAGTCTCGGATCGTCAACGACTGTCGCAACCAGTGTTGCTTCGAGGTTTTCTTTAGCAGCTTCGGACATGAACTTTTCAACATCTGATTTTGCGATTACAACTGCCATTCTTTCCTGTGACTCGGAGATAGCAAGCTCTGTGCCGTCTAGGCCGTCGTATTTCTTGGGAACAGCGTTGAGGTCGATTATCAATCCGTCAGTAAGCTCTCCGATAGCAACGGATACACCGCCTGCACCGAAGTCATTGCAGCGTTTGATCATTGCTGTAACTTCGGGATTGCGGAAAAGTCTCTGGAGCTTTCTCTCTTCGGGAGCATTACCTTTCTGAACTTCGGCGCCGCAGCTTTCGAGGGAGTGGAGTGTATGAGATTTGGAGGAGCCTGTTGCTCCGCCGCAGCCGTCGCGGCCTGTCTTTCCGCCGAGGAGAATAACGACATCTCCGGCTACAGGTCTTTCGCGCCTTACATTTGAGGCGGGAGCTGCTCCGATGACAGCGCCGATCTCCATTCTCTTGGCGACATATCCGGGATGATAGATCTCGTTTACATGGCCTGTTGCCAGACCGATCTGGTTGCCGTAGCTGGAGTACCCGTTGGCAGCGCCGACAACGATCTTTCTCTGCGGGAGTTTGCCTGCGATGGTATCCTCAACGGGGACGAGCGGATTGCCGGCACCTGTAACTCTCATAGCCTGGTAAACATAGGAACGACCGGAGAGAGGGTCGCGGATGGCACCGCCGAGGCAGGTGGCTGCCCCGCCGAAAGGCTCGATCTCAGTCGGATGGTTATGGGTCTCATTTTTGAACATAAGGAGCCATTCTTCATCCTGGCCGTCAACATCTACCTTTATCTTAACAGAGCAAGCGTTGATCTCTTCAGATTCGTCAAGCTCTTTAAGGAAACCGTCCTTTTTGAGCTTCTTAGCGCCGATAACTGCAAGATCCATAAGTGTCATCGGTTTGTCGGTCCTGCCGATATAAAGCTCGGATCTGGCTTTCTGATACTGTTTGTATGTTTCGTTGATATAGTCTGCTTCGATGTTTACGTCGTCGATAGTTGTAAGGAAGGTGGTATGGCGGCAGTGATCAGACCAATAGGTGTCGATCATTCTGATCTCGGTTATAGTAGGATTGCGCTGCTCTTTTTCTTTGAAGTATGTCTGGCAGAATTTAATGTCGTCAAGATCCATAGCAAGACCGAGCTCATCGATCATAGCCTTGAGATCGTCTTCGGTCGAATAGATGAAGCCGTCTACTGTGTCAACTGTAGTCGGGATATCATATTTGATATCAAGAGTGTCGAACAGATCCAGCTTGGCCTCGCGGGATTCGACAGGGTTTATCATATATTTTTTCAGCTCGTCGAGCTGAGCCGGTGTAAGGGCTCCTCCGACTATAAAGATCCTTGCCGATCTTACAGTCGGGCGCTTCCCACCGGTAAGGAGGGAGATACACTGAGCGCATGAGTCAGCTCTTTGGTCGAACTGCCCGGGAAGATACTCGACAGCGAAGATGAATTCATCATCTTTAAGCTCAGGAAGGCAATCGTATGTAGTATCTACTGCGGGCTCAGAGAATACAACAGGTGTTGCCAGCTTGAAGTCTTCGGCAGAGAGGCCTTCGGCATCGTAGCGATTGATAACTCTCAGGCTTTTTAAACCTTCAAGTCCGAGGGCTGATTTGATATCGCTCATGATAGAGGCGGCTTCGACTGCAAATTCAGGCTTTTTCTCAACATAGATTCTGAAAACGGACATATTTACAACTCCTTATAAAGGTATTTGTTTATACATTTTGATTATACTACATTTGGTACCATAATGTCAATAAATGCGAGGCAAATACACAAAATATTCCGAAAGTTTAAATATTAGTTAATATCTTCGGCTATCTCTCCGCAGCAGCTTTCATTGTCTGAGCCTGTTATTTTGACATTCAAGTATCTTCTGCGAAGTGAGATGTCCGGGACAGTTCTTGGAACGGTCACAAGGATATAGTTAGCAGAATGTCCCTGATGCCTGTCAGGCGAGTTTTCCTTTTCAAACAGTACCCGCTGGACAGTTCCGATCATTGATCTCAGATACTTTTCTCTGGATAAAGCAGTGATCCCCTGCATCTCTTCAGCGCGCCGGTGCTTAACTGCACCGTCTATCTGTCCGTTCATAGCTGCGGCATCTGTGCCCGGCCTTTGAGAGTATGTGAAAATATGTGCATCCGAAAAACCAATCTGCTTTACAAACTCAAGAGAAGCCTTATGATCTTCTTCTGATTCGGTAGGGAAGCCGACCATAATGTCAGTCGTAAGTGCACATCCGGGAAAGAAGGTCCTGAGTCTGCCGCAGATCACGGCATAGTCGGCTGAAGTATATCTTCTGCGCATAAGCGCCAGTATTCTGTCGCTTCCGCTTTGCAAAGAAAGATGAAACTGGGGACATAGTTTCTCAGCAGAAGCAAGCCTTGCGATATCTTTTTCTGTTAACAGTTCCGGCTCCAGCGACCCGAGCCTTACCCTGAAGTCACCATCGAGAGAGCAGACAGTTTCTACAGCATCAGCAAGCCGAATACTATTTCCTTGCTCTCTGCCGTAACATGAAAGGTTTATCCCTGTAAGGATAAGCTCTTTATGTCCGGAAGCGATAAGGTCGGCGGCTTCTTTTTTTATTGAATCAAGGCTCTTTGAGCAGATATGTCCTCGTGCCCTCGGGATGATGCAATAGCTGCATGACATATCGCAGCCATCCTGAATCTTGATATATGCACGGGTCTTATCGTCAACGAAGCTGTTGTGCATAGACTCGATCTTTCGGTCATTGTCAAGATCTCCTATCATAATGATCCTCTCGCCTGTATTGATAAACTGTTCTGTCAGCACCGGGATATCTGATTTTTTACGGGATCCGACAATGATATCACATTCCGGCAGCAGTTCGGAAATATTATTGTGTGCTTGGGTCATACAGCCGGCGCAGATCAGTATGCAGTCAGGGTTCTGATTACGGATCCTTCTTATGAGTTGCCGGCATTTCTTATCTGCCTCTGAAGTTACAGTGCAGCTATTCACAAGGCAGATATCAGCCTTCCTGAAATCCTCGCAGACATCATGACCCTTTGAGCAGAACAGCTCTTTAATATTTTCTGTTTCGTATTGATTAACTTTGCAGCCAAATGTATAATAATAGATCTTCATTTTATCACCTGTTTCGCTTGTATATTGATTGTGCACAAATTGTAAACGGAATCTTTGTGCATAACTGCCAGTTTTCTTCATGCGGTTTAGTTGCTATTGACTATTATACTATATTTTATTTTTTTTTGCAAATATCCCTTGACAATTCGGAAAGAGTGGGTATAATGAGAGTCAAGAGAGCGGAAAATCCGATCGCAGATGCAGACAAAAGCCCGTATCCGCGAAAGCTGCCGCCGCGCTCTGAAAGTATGAAAGAGAGAAATACATCGACCCTTAAAAGGAGGAACCAGCTATGAAAAAGACAAAGATCTTACTTGGAGCAATCGCAGACGTAAAGGAATTCGTTAATATCGTTTCTACCTGCGATTATGATGTTGACCTTGCTTCCGGCAGATATGCAGTAGACGCAAAGTCGATCATGGGTATCTTCAGCCTCGATCTTTCCAACCCCATCGAGCTGACTGCTCATACTGACAATGCCGATAAGTTCTTCTCCGCGATCGAGAAGTTCATTGTAAAGTAATAGTATAACATCGATCAAGCGCTTCTGCCGTCTGACAGGGGCGCTTTTTGCGTAGAGATATATAATATTCCTTCCGCATCGTGAATAAGCTGTAACAGTTATTGTATACGGAGGGAGTATAATGGATATGATCAAGGCTGTTGCCGTTTTTTGTATCAGCACAGTGTTTATGGTGTTCTCAGCGTTTGCATTAGCCGCTGAGAGGGAGCATCCAGCTCCTGAAAATGCTCCGGAAGTCCGGAAGGCGAGTGCAGAGCTGGTGCTGGATGCAAAAGAAGCCGGAGCTGTTTCGCTTTATGAGTGCAACACCCGCACCTATATTAGCGGAAGGAACTCATCTCAGAAGCTGCCGGCCGGACATCTTGCAAAGCTGATGGTCTTTCTTATTGCTGCGGAGAAGATCAGGAGCGGTGAGCTGGCACTTGATTCAATCGTAACGGTCTCTAACAATGCAAATTCTCAGAATGATCCTCAGATCTGGCTCGATGCCGGAGAGAAGGTCAGTGTATCTGATCTTCTCAAGGCTGTTACTATCGGTAATGCTAACGATGCAGCCGTTGCTATTGCAGAGATAATCTCCGTCAAGGTCAATGACTTTACAGCTTTGATGAACCTGAAAGCCTCTGCTTTGGGGATGTTAGGCACAACATTTTCAGATCCGACAGGAATGGAAGTCGGCAATATAACAACTGCTGATGACATTTGCAAATTGTGCGCTGAGCTTGTAAAGTACAAAGACTTTTCAGAGTATTTCACTACACGCCTTGATACTGTCAGGGGCGGAAAGACAGAGCTTGTCAGCCGAAATAAACTGCTGCGGAATCAGAAGGGAATATTGGGCTTCAAGGTCTGCTCGGGTAAGGAGAGCGGAGTATGTGCTGCGCTCTGTATTCAAAAAGACGATATGACAGTCTGTTTTGTTGTTCTAGGTGCAAAAAATGAGGATGAAGTGCTGGGTTCCTGTCCTGCGATGCTGAATTCAGTATTTTCGGAATATGAGGTCTATTATCCGGAGATCCCGGATGAATCATGTCTTGATATACCTGTAAAGCTCGGAACCAGTACAAAGTGCAGGACCTATATGCCTATGATAAGACCCGTTTTGATACACCGGGGCAGCTATAAGAGCATAAGCTGTACTTTTTCGGTCGCTGAAAGCGCTGAAGCTCCGGTATTCAGAGGAGAGTCTTTCGGCTCGATAGTATATAAGGTCGGAGACGAAGTGCTGCTGAGCTCGGATATTTGCTCTGATGAATACATTTCTAAGGTTGGGTTTGTTTATACTTTAAAAAGAGTTTTGTCTAACCTGCTGAATTTGAGCTAAAAAAATTGTTCAAAATGTTTAAAAGTTCTGGCGTCGTTATAAATCACTTGAAAAATTTAAGGAAATATAGTATACTTGATTTAGATGAATTTGGAAAGGAAATGATTTTCTGTGGCTGTAAAATTAAATACCAATTATCTTGGATCGTTTGTTGCGGAGCACGAGCTCGAAGGCATAAAGGCTGCTGTTTCCGCCGCACACAAGACTCTTGTTGAGAGAAATGGTCTCGGCAACGATTTCCTCGGCTGGATTGACCTTCCCGTTGATTACGACAAGGATGAGTTTGCTCGCATCAAGGCTGCGGCTGAGCGTATCAAACAGAAAGCTGATGTTCTTATCGTTATCGGTATCGGAGGCTCCTATCTCGGTGCCAGAGCTGCGATCGAGATGCTCAGGAGCCCCTTCTACAACAATCTGAAGAAGGATACTCCCGATATCTATTTCGTCGGCAATAATATAAGCCCGACATATCTGTCTGAGGTGCTTTCTATCTGCGAAGGCAAGGATATCTGTGTGAACATCATCTCCAAGTCCGGGACCACTACCGAGCCCGCTCTTGCTTTCAGGATCTTCAAGAAGCTGCTCGAAGACAAGTACGGCAAAGAAGAAGCAAAAACCCGTATCTTTGCGACCACCGATAAGGCTAAGGGCACTCTTAAAGAGCTTTCCGATGCCGAAGGCTATGAGACATTTGTAGTACCGGATGATGTAGGCGGACGTTTTTCTGTTCTTACTGCTGTCGGCCTTCTGCCTATAGCTTGCGCCGGATGCGATATAGATAAGCTCATGCAGGGTGCAAGAAACGGCAGAGAGAAATTTGCTGACGATGACTTCAACGATTGCTATAAGTATGCTGCTATCCGTAATATCCTTTACAGAAAAGGCAAGAGCGTAGAGATGCTCGTTACCTATGATCCCAGCTTTACTATGATGAGCGAATGGTGGAAGCAGCTCTTCGGCGAGAGCGAGGGTAAGGACCAGAAGGGTATTTTCCCTGCATCTGTTACTTTCTCTACTGACCTTCATTCTCTCGGCCAGTTCATTCAGGACGGTTCTCGCATCATGTTCGAGACTGTTGTTGATTTCAAGACTCCCAAGAAGGATATTTTCCTTGAGAATGATAAGGACAACCTTGACGGCCTCAATTTCCTGACAAATCAGAATATGTCGGTAGTTAACAGGAGAGCCTTTGAAGGAACTGTTCTTGCTCATACAGAGGGCGGCGTTCCCAATATGATCCTTGAGGTCGATGCCTTGGACGAAGAAAATCTCGGCGAACTTATTTACTTCTTCGAGAAGGCTTGCGCAGTTTCCGGCTATATGCTGGGCGTTAACCCCTTCAATCAGCCCGGAGTCGAGAGCTACAAGAAAAATATGTTCGCGCTTCTCGGAAAGCCCGGATATGAGTCCCGCAAGGCTGAGCTCGAAGCCAAGCTGGGCAGATAAAAAAGGAATCAGGGGTGCCTGAGCTTATTGGCGCTCTGAAATATAGGTCCACAGGACGGAATAGGAGAATTTGTTATGATCAATCTGATACCTGGAAAAAAGGGAACAGGCAAGACCAAGATCTTAGTTGATTCGATCAAGGAGGCTGTCACTACCTGCAAGGGCAACGTTGTTTGCATCGAGAGAGGAATGAAGCTGACTTACGATATCCCTCATAAGGTAAGACTTGTTGATGCTGAAGAGTATGGGATCAGCAGTTTTGATGCTTTCTACGGTTTTGTTGCAGGAATGCTCGCCGGAAACTACGATATTCAGGAGGTCTATGTTGACGGTATCCTGAAGATCGGCGGAAGAGATTATGAAGCTCTCGGCGCTATGATCGAGAAGCTGGCTATGCTCGCTAAGGACATCAAGATCGTTCTTACTGTTTCTGCCGATGTTGAGGAGCTTCCCGCGAAGGTCAAGGCTTTCATCAAATAATTTTCTTAAAGGGTCAAAAAACTATTGACAAATCCGAGTTATCGAGTTATAATGGAATTTGTGATATTTGAGGTGTTGCTATGATCCTTGGGATGAAACAGCTTTTTGATATCATCGGTGAGCGCGAGAGCTTTGATTTTGAGATAAGCCCCGATGAGCTGAAAGAGCGTGTTTTCAGTGTGGAATTCGCATCACCGCTCGCAGTAAAGGGCGAAGCATATAATCGCGCAGGCGTAGTTTTTCTTGATCTTGACTGCCGCTTCACGCTTTCTCATCTCTGCGACAGATGTCTGGCAGAATTCGATCGTGAGTATCATTTCAGCTTTGAGCATATTTGTGTAAGAGGGCTGAGCAGCAATGATGAACATATAGTCGTTACTGATAATTCTCTCGATCTGAATGAATTAGCTATTTCAGATTCGTTGTTACAGCTGCCTACAAAGATTCTTTGCAGGGAAGACTGCAGGGGCTTGTGTTATGTTTGCGGACAGAATTTGAATGAAGGCGAATGTGACTGCTCCTAACGCATTGTGCAGCGTTTAGGCAGCGATCTATTTTCGAAAGAGGAGGTGCCAAAATGGCAGTACCAAAGAGAAAGGTCTCCAAAGCAAGAAGAGACAAGAGACGTTCGGCTGTTTGGAAGCTCGAAGCTCCTGCACTCAGCAGATGCTCTAACTGCGGCGAACTTACCGCTCCGCACAAGGTTTGCAAGAATTGCGGATATTACAAGGGCGTAGAGGTTATCAAGAAGGAAGCTTGATCCTTCGCGCCGATGCAGACGCAGGCTTTGCCTGCATTACTGCTGCGAACTCAGGGCAGGGAATAGAGAACTAATTGTAAGATCAGTTCTTTGCTTCTCTGCCTTTTTTGTGATATGCTATTTTTACCGGAGGTGGGATATATGTCGGCAGTCGTTACCGGGGTCGTCCACGGCAGTCCTGCATTCAGGAACGGCCTGAATGTCGGAGATGTGCTCATAAGTGTTAATGGTCACGAGATCAACGATGTGCTGGATTATATGTTCTACTGTGCTGAGGACAGGCTTTGCCTTGTATATCAGCGAGGCAGCGAAAAGATCGAAAAGATCGTTCTGAAATCAGAATTTGACGATCTTGGTCTGGAATTTGAATCGTTCCTTATGGACAGCAAGCGTTCTTGCTCAAATAAGTGTATTTTCTGCTTTATTGACCAGATGCCTAAGGGCATGAGAGAGACACTCTATTTCAAGGATGATGATGCCAGACTCTCTTTTCTGCAAGGAAACTATGTTACCCTTACTAATCTCACTGATAAGGATATAGACCGTATCTGCGAGATGAGGCTGAATATAAATGTTTCTGTCCATACTACTGATCCGGAACTCAGATGTATGATGATGCATAACCGATTTGCCGGGGAAAAACTGAAATATCTTAAAACTATGGCTGACAGCGGGCTGATGATGAACTGTCAGATAGTTTGCTGCCCGGAAATAAATGACGGAGATCATCTTCAAAAAACACTCGACGATCTTTCGGCACTTATGCCGAATATTCAGTCTGTTGCAGTTGTTCCTGTAGGAGTTACAAAATTCAGGGACGGGCTTTATCCTTTGCGCCCTTTTACTCCGGGAGAAGCCGGAAATGTTATAGATATCATAGAGCGCAAAGCCGCAGAATGTCTCGAAAAATGGGATACACGGATGTGCTATCCTGCTGACGAGTTTTATCTGCTTGCCGGGAGAGAACTTCCGCCTACAGAGTTCTATGAGGACTATCCGCAATATGAGAACGGCGTCGGCCTACTGCGCTCACTTTATGATGAAGTCGAACAGGCTCTTGAGGATTGTGAGACAGATCTTCCCGAAAGGACCGTAACTCTTGCAACAGGTACTGCTGCGGAGGCCTTTCATAAGATGCTTGCGGAAAAGATAATGAAAAAACTGCCGCAGATCAGGATCAATGTAGTCGGCATAGTCAACAGATTCTTTGGAGAGACGATAACAGTTGCCGGGCTCGTTACAGGAGGAGACCTAATAGATCAGCTTCGGGGAAGGGAACTCGGAGATGAGCTGCTGATCCCGAAGGTCATGCTGAAGGCGGATGAACCGATCTTTCTGGACGATCTGTCAGTTGATGACGTTGAGCGGGAGCTGAGCATCAGTGTCAGAGCATCAAGGAACGACGGCTTCGAGTATCTTGATGCCATCTTGGGTATATAAAGTAAGGAGATGAGATGATGTCATTACCGATAGTTGCTGTCGTCGGCAGACCGAATGTCGGGAAAAGTACACTTTTCAATAAACTTATCGGTCAGAAGCTCTCGATAGTCGAGGATACACCGGGTGTTACAAGAGACAGGATCTACTCAAAGTGTGAGTGGCTGGGGCATGAGTTCATGCTCGTCGATACCGGCGGCATCGAGCCTGATTCAGATGATGTGATCCTCTCTCAGATGAGACGCCAGGCTGAGTTGGCGATAACCAGAGCCGATGTTATCATATTTGTCACAGATATCAGGTCGGGAGTAACAGCCAGCGATATGGATGTTGCTTCAATGCTTCAGAAATCCGGCAAGCCGGTGGTGCTTTGTGTGAACAAGTGCGATGCTGTCGGGGAGCCGCCAATGGAATTCTATGAATTCTATAATCTGGGGCTTGGCGAGCCTATCGCAGTCTCATCTGTTCATGGGCACGGAACAGGCGACCTTCTTGATGAGGTGCTGAAGGAACTCCCGGAAGAAAATGAGGAAGATTATGGCGAGGATGTCATTAAGGTCGCTGTAATAGGGAAGCCGAATGTCGGAAAATCCTCGCTGATAAATAAGATCTGTGGTGAGGAGAGAGTCATTGTTTCTGATATTGCAGGCACAACAAGAGACGCAACTGACACGTTTGTCGAGATCCCGCAGGGCAAATTCGTTCTAATTGATACCGCCGGGATAAGACGGAAAAGCAAGGTCCTCGATGCTGTGGAAAAATACAGTGTTCTGAGGTCGTATATGGCCGTTGACCGGGCTGATGTAGCTGTTATCGTTATTGATGCCGAGGTCGGCTTCACGGAACAGGATTCTAAAGTCGCAGGCTATGCACATGAGAAAGGCAAGGCTTGTGTAGTAGCAGTAAATAAATGGGATGCCATCGAGAAGGAGACAAATACGATGGATGAGTTCCGGAAGAAGCTGGAGGACGATTTCAGCTTTATGAGCTATGTTCCCTTTGTTTTTGTTTCTGCAAAGACCGGGCTCAGGCTAGATAAACTGTTTGAGTCTGTAAACTATGTTGCGGCTCAGAACGCAGTCCGTATCCCGACAGGAAGACTAAATGATGTACTGGCTTATGCGACCTCGAGGGTTCAGCCTCCTTCAGATAAGGGCAGAAGGCTGAAGATTTATTATATGACCCAGGCCTCTACCAAGCCGCCGACATTTATTGCTTTTGTTAACCGCGCTGAACTATTCCATTTCTCATATCAGAGATATATTGAAAATCAGATAAGAGAGACCTTTTCGCTTGATGCGACTCCAATCGTAATCAAAGTCCGCGAGCGGGACAGGGACGATGTAAAATCTTGATCGAGGAGAGAGCGTTTTGAAAGAATTTCTCAGTATACTGTTTACCGTGGTTTTTTCATATCTATTCGGCAGCTTAAATTCGGCTATAATCGTATGCCGCCTCTGGAAAGGACAGGATATAAGAGAGTATGGCAGTAAAAATGCCGGCCTTACCAATGTCCTCAGAGTATACGGTAAAGGACCGGCACTGGCTACGCTGCTTTGTGATCTGGCAAAGGGCGTTATCGCTGTTGTTGTTTGCCGAGTCATAGTTCATCAAGTCATCGGAGTCGAATTTTTCGGTGACCCAAGATTTATCGGGTATGTTGCTGGACTCGCCGTGATGCTTGGGCATTGCTTCCCGGTATTTTACGGATTCCACGGCGGCAAAGGAGTCCTGCTTGCAGCAACGACTCTGCTGGCTATCGACCCGCTGACCTGTCTGCTCTCGATATGCGTTTTTGCTCTTCTCGTTGCGGTTACAAAATATGTCTCGGTAGGCTCGATCTGTGCTGCTGTCGCCTATCCGACATTTACATTTATTCTGCAAAAGTTTGCTTATGACGATGGTTATGCTGTCCTGCCGAATACTCTGATGGCACTTTTGATCTGTCTCCTTATCATCTATCTTCACAGGCCGAATATAAAGAGACTAATTGAAGGAACTGAAAATAAGTTTGGCTCCAAGCAAAAGAAAAAGGAGGATGATGTAAATGGCTGATATAGCAATTCTCGGATCCGGTGGTTTTGGGCTTGCTCTGGCCATTATGTGCCGCAGGGCCGGACATAATGTTGTGGTTTGGTCTAAATTCCGGGACGAGATCGACACGATAATGAGAACAGGGAGCCTTAAAGCCAAGCTTCCGGGTGTCAAGATACCTAAAGATGTTGAGCTTACTACAGATATCTCCTGTGTAAAGGGCAAAAAGCTGGTGATCGTCGGTATCCCGACCTCGTTTATAAGAAGTGTCTGCGAGGAGGCAGCGCCGTTTGTTTCTGAGGATTCCATAATCGTAAATACTGCAAAGGGATTAGAGAACGGAACACTTAAAACTATGAGTGTCGTTATGCGTGAGGTGTTCCCGAAGAATACGATCGCCGTTCTTACAGGTCCAAGCCATGCTGAGGAGCTTGCCAGAGGTATCCCGACAACAGTAGTCGTTGCTTCAGATAATACCGAGGCTTCCAACTATGTCCAGGATATTCTTTCCAACTCGACTTTCAGAGTATATGTTAACGACGATGTTATAGGCTGCGAGATCGGCGGTTCTCTGAAAAATGTTATTGCTCTTGCGGCCGGTGTTATCGACGGCCTTGGAATGGGCGACAACACGAAGGCTGCGCTTATGACGCGTGGTATCAAGGAGATCAGGACTCTTGGCCTAGCTATGGGCGCCCGGTCTGAGACCTTTTCCGGCCTCAGCGGTATTGGCGATCTTATCGTGACCTGCTGCTCAATGCACAGCCGTAACAGACGCGCCGGGATCCTTATCGGAAAGGGCGTTGATCCGGCGGAGGCAGTTGAGCAGGTCGGAACAGTTGAGGGATATGTCTGCACGGAGAATGCTTATGCCCTGAGCAAGAAACTCGGAGTTGAGCTGCCGATAACCGAACAGCTCTATAAACTGCTGTTTGAAGGAGTACAGCCTGCTGAAGCGCTCAAGACCCTCATGGGAAGGCCAACAAAAAACGAGACTGAAACGGATTTCCTTATTCGCAACAGTTTCTGACAGATGTAAGAGGTGTCTATATGCTTTACAAACACACTATCAGCACTCAGAGAGAGGGATTCTACAATATAACGAGCTATCTCAGACAGGCTCTTATTGAATCCGGCATGACAGAAGGCATTGCTGTTGTATATTGTCCGCATACTACCGCCGGCATAACCATCAATGAGAACGCTGACCCGGATGTTGTGACGGATCTGCTTTATGCCCTCGACAAGACTTATCCTGACAGACCACAGTTCAAACATTGTGAAGGGAACAGTGCTGCCCATCTTAAGGCAAGTTGTATCGGATCATCGGTTACTGTTATTATTTCGGACGGAAGGCCTGTCCTCGGAACATGGCAGGGAATCTATTTTACGGAATTTGACGGCCCTCGTTCCAGAACATTTTATATCAAATTGCTCAAAGGCTGACTTTTTCGGAGCTTCGCTTTAAGGAAGCTCCGAATTTTTTTGCTGTAACCTCTTTACATTTGTTCTGAAATATAGTATACTGTATATTGGAATTATAATGTATTCGATTACAAATATTGGTACAAGGAGTGGTATAAAATGGAACCCAAGTATAAGCGTATCCTGCTGAAACTGAGCGGTGAGGCTCTTGCCGGAGACAAAAAGACCGGCCTCGATTACGAGGTAATAACTTCTCTCGGCAGAAGCATAAAAAAATGCGTTGATGCCGGTGTTGAGGTCGGTATAGTAGTCGGCGGCGGAAATTTCTGGAGAGGTCGTTCCAGCGGTGATATGGACAGAACCAGAGCGGACCATATCGGTATGCTGGCTACAGCGATGAATGCTCTTGCGGTCGCTGACGGGCTTGAGCATTGCGGGCTGGAGGTAAGAGTTCAGACAGCGATCTCTATGCCGCAGGTCGCTGAGCCTTATATCAGAAACAAGACCATGAGACATTTTGAAAAAGGCAGAGTTTGTGTGTTTGGCTGCGGGACAGGAAATCCGTTCTTTTCGACAGATACTGCTGCCGCACTGAGGGCTGCCGAGATCGAGGCCGATATTTTCTTTAAAGCAACAATGGTAGACGGTGTATATAATAAGGATCCGCACAAGTATAACGATGCTGTCAAGTTTGAGACCTTGAGCTTTAATGATATCCTTTCTAAGGATCTTGCCGTTATGGACTCAACAGCCGCTGCTATGTGCAAAGATAATAATATCCCGATCCTTGTCTTTGACATCGCTAGGCCGGATAATATCTATGATGCCTGCATGGGCGCCAGGATCGGAACGCTCGTAAAATAATACTGAAAGGAATGAAATAAAATGAAACAGGTAATTGAAAACGCTAAGGTAAAAATGGAAAAGTCCATAAATGTAATGCTCTCGGATTTTGCGTCTATCAGAGTAGGAAGAGCAAACCCTGCTGTTCTTGATAAGGTAAGAGTTGATTATTACGGCTCTCCTACACCTGTTAACCAGCTTGCAACGGTATCTGTATCCGAAGCAAGAGTCCTGGTCATCACTCCTTGGGATAAGACTATGCTCACTAAGATTGAAAAAGCTATCCAGGCTTCTGATATCGGTATAAATCCTCAGAACGACGGTACTGTTCTCAGAATGACTTTTCCGCAGCTCACAGAAGAGGACAGAAAGAAGATCGTTAAGGATGTTAAGAAACAGGGAGAGGAAACTAAGGTCGCTGTAAGATCTATCAGACGCGACGCTATTGAAAAACTCAAGACTAAGAAGAAAAACAATGAGATCACCGAAGATGATCTTGCTGACGGCGAGGATCAGATCCAGAAGGTTACGGATAAGTTCGTTAAGAAGGTGGACGAGCACGTTGCCGAAAAGGAAAAAGAGATCATGTCGATCTGATCGGAGCGGATTATGGCTGATAAAAAATCTGTCGAACTGCTGCCTCCTCCCGTCCATGTCGGTATTATCATGGACGGAAACGGCAGATGGGCAAAAAAACGCGGGCTCCCTCGTAAATTCGGACATCGCGAGGGCGCCAAGACTTTTAAGACAATTACCAGACACGCTGAGACTCTTGGTATCAAATATCTTACATACTACGCCTTTTCGACCGAGAACTGGCGCAGGCCTCAGGATGAGGTCGATGCTCTGATGGATCTCTTTGATAAGTATCTCGATGAGTTTGACAGCTTCATTAAAGATGAGGTCAGGATAAGATTTATCGGTGACAGGAGCGGTTTTTCTCAACATCTCAGAGATAAAATGAAGCAGAAGGAAGATATTTCTGCTCACTTTACCAAGCTCAACCTTATCATTGCTGCCAATTACGGAGGCAGAGATGAGATCACACACGCTGCGAGATCGTTGGCTGAGGATGTTAAGGCTGGTAAGCTTGAGCCCTCTGATATTTCTGAAGAGCTTTTGCAGAGCCGTCTTTACACTGGCCCGGATATTCCGAGTGTTGATCTTATCATAAGACCGAGCGGTGAACTAAGGCTTTCAAATTTTCTTATCTGGCAGTCGGCTTATGCAGAGTATTATTTTAATAATATCCTCTGGCCAGACTTTTCCAAGAAAGATCTTGAGGATGCTGTTGCTGCTTATCGTACCAGGAACAGAAGATTTGGCGGCGTTTGATGCTGCATTGAAAGGAAGTTCGTTATGAAGCAAAGGATCATTTCCTCGGCTGTTGCGATATCTTTGGCTATCGTTATGCTGCTGCTGCACGAGACATTTGTATATAATCTGCTGATCGGTATGATCTCTGTTCTGGCGATTGCAGAGCTGTTCCGGGCTACAAATCATTTACAGTTTACGATACCGGCTCTTGCCTCTTGTGTTTATGCTTTTCTGAACGCATTCATGTATGTTTTCCATAAACACGGCTGGCTCACATTCTTCAACGGCAGGCTCCTTATGGGGGCTCTTTGCCTGACGATGTTTGTGTTTTATCTAAAGAATTACAAGACTTTCAGCTATAAGAACTTGTTTTTAATGCTGGGTATCGCTATATTGATCCCCTATTCTTTTGATACTGTTATACTCATGGGCATGGTGCCCGGCAGCCGCGGAGTATATATGGTTACAATTACTCTTTGTGCAGCCTGGCTAGCTGATTCCGGAGCGTATTTTGCCGGGACTTTCCTTGGCAAACACAAGCTTTGCCCTGAGATAAGTCCAAAGAAAACTGTTGAGGGCCTGATCGGCGGTGTTGTGTCCAATGGCATTATAATGCTGATTGTAACACTCTTTTTTGATCTTGCAACAGATACTTTTGAGCCGAGATACATTGTGCTTTTCATTGTAGGATGCACGGCTGCGCTCCTGGGTCTTATCGGTGATCTTACTGCCTCTGAGATCAAGAGACAGGTCGGTATCAAGGATTACGGAAAGATAATGCCAGGACACGGAGGAGTAATGGATCGCTTTGACAGTGTATTGCTTGTTGCTCCTTTTATGTATTATCTTTTCCAGCAGGGCGCTCTTCTTAAATAAGATCGATCGGGGCGGCTGGCAACAGACTTTTTCGTCTGGTGTCAGTCTGCCCTTTAGCCGTTAAATAGGGATATCAGGTGATATGATGAAAACACTTTCTATACTAGGATCTACCGGTTCTATCGGAACTCAGGCATTAGAAGTCGCAAAAAAGCATAGATTTAAGATAAAGGCTCTGTCGGCGTATTCCAACGCCGAGCTGCTTGCCGCACAGGTCAAGGAATTCGGCGCAGAGTACGCCTGTATTTTTTCAAGCAGCGCTGTCAAGACTCTCAGAGATGAACTCTCAGGAACGGGAGTAAAAATCCTTTGCGGGATGGATGGTCTGAATGAGATTGCTTCTCTTGACGGAGTAGATATCATGCTCAACAGCGTAGTAGGAATGGTAGGGCTTGAACCGACACTTACTGCTATCAGTCGTGGGACAGATATTGCTCTTGCAAATAAGGAAACCCTTGTTGCGGGCGGAGAGCTTGTAATGCGGGCCGCCGCCGAGAAGGGCGTCAATATCTATCCTGTGGACAGCGAACATTCTGCTATATTTCAATGCTTGCAGGGAAACAAGCGAAGCCAGCTCAGGAGCATTATCCTGACGGCTTCCGGCGGACCTTTCTTTGGCCGCAGCAGAGAAAGCCTGGCTGATGTCACTGTTGAACAGGCGCTTGCTCATCCTAATTGGTCTATGGGCAAAAAAATAACCATTGATTCTGCTACACTTATGAATAAAGGCTTGGAGTTCATTGAAGCAATAAGACTTTTTGATGTGTCTCCCGAACAGATCAGGATCGTTGTGCATCGTGAGAGCGTTATCCATTCAGCTGTTGAATTTGATGACGGCGCTGTTATCGCTCAGCTCGGTGTTCCGGATATGAAGATTCCAATACAGTATGCACTGCTTTATCCCGACAGGCTTGAATGCCCGACCAAACGTCTTTCACTGACTGATTACGGGACCCTGACCTTCTCTGATCCTGACACCGAGACCTTTGATTGTCTTACTGCCTGTATAAGTGCTATAAAGCTCGGAGGGACTATGCCAGCAATGGTCAATGGAGCAAATGAAGAAGCGGTTGCAGCTTTCCTTGCGGGAAAGATCGGGTTCCTTGATATCGGCAGGATAGTTTCAGATGTCCTGACCAGATTTGATAAAAGAGATATAAACTGCCTTGGAGATGTCCTTGAAGCAGATAAAGAAGCGAGAGATCATGCTGCCGGTCTTATCGGCAGATGATCCGAAGTAAAGGAGAAACAATACCATGGTACTCAATTTTGCAGCGGTGCTGCTAAGGATACTAGTTGCTATCCTGATCTTTCAATGCATAATCGTTATACATGAGCTGGGGCATTTTATCGTGGCCAAGCTCTGCGGAGTAAAAGTCAACGAGTTTTCCATCGGAATGGGGCCCGCAATAATCAAGAAACAAAAGGGTGAGACTCTTTATTCATGGAGAGCGTTCCCTGTCGGCGGATACTGCGCTATGGAGGGTGAGGATTCGGAGTCTGATGACAATCGATCTTTCAATAAGAAACCTGTTTCAAGGAGAGTAATGATAGTTCTTGCAGGAATAGTTATGAATCTTATTCTCGGCTTCCTGCTTCTTGTTATTTATACGGTCATCACTGCTCCCATTACCTCAACCACAGTTTCAAAATTTGATAACGAGAATGCCAGGTCACACGTTACCGGCCTTGAAGTCGGGGACGAGATCGTCAGTGTAAACGGAATGCATATATTTACAGATATGGATCTGAGCTATCAGTTCCAGAATGACAGCGATAGTGTCTTCGATATGGTAGTTATCCGAAACGGCGAAAAGGTCGAGCTGAAAGATGTTGCATTTGATGTCAAGGATGATAAGATGCACATTGATTTCTTCGTCAAGCCGGAGGATGCTAATTTCTTTTCTGTGACTTCTTATGCATTCAGGCATACTGTCACTGACGGCAGACTTATCTATATAACACTTATTGATCTGATAAGAGGGAAGTATTCGATACGCGATCTGTCAGGCCCTGTCGGGATTGTTGATGTTATCGGAGATGTAATAGAAAACGAGACGAATACGGAAAAAGGTATCGACTGGAAGGGCCTATTTGAGCAGCTTATCTCACTGGCTGCGTTCCTGACGATAAACATTGGTCTTTTCAATCTGCTGCCGCTTCCCGCACTGGACGGCGGAAGGCTTATTTTCCTTATAATCGAAGCGATCAGAGGTAAACCAGTTCCGCCCGAAAAAGAGGGTATGGTGCATTTTATCGGTCTTGCTGCAATGCTGTTGCTTATGGCCGTTATTACCGTAAGCGATGTTTTGAAACTGTTCTGATGAGGTGAACGATATGAAAAGAAAAGTCAGAGCTGTCAAGGTAGGAGATCTGTTGCTTGACGGTAATAAAATATTTATCCAGTCGATGCTAAATATTCCTGCGGAAGATATCGATGGTAATGTAAGACAGGCCGTCGAGCTTGAAAAGGCCGGATGTGAGATCATCAGGGCTGCTATCCCGAACAAGGAGGCTGTTCGTCTGATCCCGGCTATCAAGGAAAAGATAACAATTCCATTGGTCGCTGATATTCATTTTGACTATCGTCTGGCTGTTGCCGCTGCGGAAGCAGGTGTCGATAAGATCAGGATAAACCCCGGAAATATCGGTGATATGGGTAAGGTCCGGGAAGTCGTCAAGGCTTGTAAAAGCAGGAGTATTCCTATAAGGATAGGTGTCAACGGCGGTTCACTTGAGAAAGACTTGCTTGCAAAATACGGAAGGCCTGCGCCTGAGGCGCTGGTCGAGAGTGCTATGAGACATATCAATATCCTTGAACAATGCGATTTTGAGGATATCGTTATCTCACTAAAGTCTTCCGATGTTTCGACTATGATCGCAGCTTACAGGCTATTAGCCGGGCAGTGCAGCTATCCTCTTCATCTTGGGGTAACTGAAGCCGGCACAAAACGTATGGGAATAATCAAATCGGCTGTAGGAATAGGCTCTCTTCTATGTGACGGCATAGGTGAAACTATCAGAGTATCACTTACTGATGACCCTATAAATGAGATATATGCCGCCAAGGATATCCTCAAGGCTATCGGTAAGGGCAAAGGTGTCAGGATAGTATCCTGTCCGACCTGCGGCAGAACTAAGATAGATCTGATCGGTCTGGCGGGGAGAGTCGAAGAAGCAACAAAAGATATAGACAAGGATATAACTGTTGCAGTAATGGGCTGCGTTGTAAACGGCATCGGTGAATCCGGAAACGCTGACATAGGTATTGCCGGAGGGGACGGCTGCGCTGTCCTGTTTTCTAAGGGCAAACAGCTCAGGAGAGTTGAAGAAAGCGAGGCGCTTGCTGCTTTGCTGGATGAGATAAATAAACTTTAAGGATGAAAGATGAATACATATAGTTTTAGCGAATTGTTTGAGAAATATGAAAAGCTCATACCTCGGTCTTTGGAGAACGGGTCTGTGCTCAAGCTGACGTATGATGAGGGCGGAAAGAATATAGAAGTGACAGTTCGCCTTGATGTTCCGGTAAAGTTTGCTGAGGTCAGAGAATGCGAGTATAAACTGGCGCAGGCACTGGGAGTTAGAGCTGTTACTATCAGATGCAAGTATACTCCGGACAAGCTGACAGCAGATTATTTCCCGGAGCTGGTTGAGTATATGAGGAGCCGCTGTTCGGTCGTTAACGGATATTTTGAAGGCTCTAAGGCTGAATTTGATGGTGCTGTTTTCAGGATAACGCTGGTAAGAGGTGGAAGAGACATTCTGGAAAAGGCCGATTTTGCCGGCATTTTCAGGCGGCTTGTAGTCGAGCTGTTCTCAAGAGAAGTCGGGATCGAGTTCTGCGGTGTAACTGAAATGACTGATGATGAACTGGGCAGGATCTATGATGATTACTATAATTCGCTCCCGAAGGCGGAAACACCCGCGCCGCAGGCTGCAAAAAGCAGCGAACAGGCTGTCCAGCATGAGTTCAGACAGGCTAAGGTCGATTTTACCAGACTTGGCTTGCTTGCTGATGAAGCTGTCGTTCTGAAAGGGGCTCCGATCTCTGCTGATATAGAAGTAACAGAAATGCGTCTGCTGCCTGACGAGGAATCAGATACAGAGTATACTGTCTGGGGCGAGATCTTCTCGGCAGAATCAAAGGATTCTAAGAGCGGTGAGATGAAGATTGCAACTTTATACTTCACCGATTTCACCAATTCCTGCCAGATGAAAATGCTGGGCTCAAAACGTTCTCGCTTTAATAAGCAGCTGAGCAAAGAGGAACTTGAAGCGATGCTTGATAAGCTCAAGGTCGGAGCAACTATTATTACAACCGGTAAATTTGCTCTCGATAAATATGACGGAATGTTATATTTTGAACCGAAAAACATTATGCTTGTGAAGCAGGAGAAAATAAAGGATACCTGCGAGAAAAAGCGAGTAGAGCTTCATTGTCACACGAATATGTCTGCTCTTGATGCTTTGGCTCCCGCCGATAAGCTGGTAAAAAGAGCTTTTGATTGGGGACACAAAGCGATTGCAATAACAGATCACGGTGTTGTTCAGGGATATCCTGATGCCGGAGGTGCGGTCAATGACATCAGAAAATCCGGCGGCGATTTTAAGGTTATATATGGCATTGAGGCTTATGAAGTCAATAATGATGTCAATATCTTATACGGTATAGATAAACGCCTTCTGACAGATGAGCTTATCGCCTTTGACCTTGAAACTACAGGGACTTATCCTGATAAAGATAAGATCATTGAGATCGGCGCGGTCAAGATCCGCGGCTTGGAGATAATCGACAGCTTTGATATGCTGATCGACCCTCATGAGCCTCTGACAGATTTTATAAAAGATCTTACCAATATTACTGACGAGATGCTTTGCGGTGCGGCTTCCGAAGAAGAGGCTGTAAAGGCTTTTCTTGAATTCTGCGGTGATAAGCCTGTTCTCATAGCTCATAATGCGAAATTCGATACAGAGTTTCTAAATGAAGCTATGAAAAGATGCAAATGCAAATTAAAATATTCATTTATCGATACTCTTCCTATGAGCAGACTTATGCTCCCGGATCTTGAAAAACATAAGCTGAATTATGTTGCAGATCATTATGGTCTGAGCTTCAATCATCATCGCGGCAGCGATGATTCCCGTGTTCTCGGAGAGATCTTTATCCGCTTTGCGAGGACGCTTATAGAGCAGTACCCTTTGCTGAGAGTATCAGTCGATATGCTCAACTCTCTTCTTGCTCCGACAGATAAAGTTAAGGAGCTCCCGTCATATCATCAGATCATTCTTGTTAGAAACAATACAGGTCTGAAAAATCTGTATAAGCTCATTTCAATGTCTAATCTGGATTATTTCAAGCGCCGCCCGAGGATACCTAAATCGGAGCTTGTAAAGCACAGAGAGGGGCTTATAGTCGGCAGCGCCTGTGAGAGCGGAGAGCTCATACAGGCATATCTCAGAGGAGAGTCGATCGAGACTATCAAGCAGATAGCTTCTTTCTATGATTATCTTGAGATCCAGCCCCAGGGGAATAATATGTTTATGATCCTTTCGGAAAGAGAGCCCTATACCAATATCAATAATGAAGAGCAGGTAAAGGACATAAACCGTTTTGTTGTGAAGCTGGGTGATGAGATGGGGATACCTGTTTGTGCGACCGGCGACATACACTTCCTCGATAAGCGCGATGCACAGTTCAGAGCGATACTACTCGCTTCTCAGAAATTTGCCGATGCAGACCGTCAGCCCCCGCTGTATTTCAAAACTACTGATACAATGCTCAAAGAGCTTTCGTATTTGGGCAAAGATAAGGCTTTTGAAGTTGTTGTAACTAATACCAACAGGTTTGCCGATATGATCGATGCAGATCTCAAGGCATTTCCTAATGGTACTTATACACCTTTTATTGAAGGCGCTGTTCGTGAGCTCCAGGTCATCTGCTGGAAAAAAGCCTGCTCGATCTACGGAGACTGCGACCCTGAGTCTATCGTTATACCTGAAGGTGATGAGGGGATAAATGAACCTTTTAAGGAGCATATCCCGCCGATCGTTTACGACAGACTGAACAGGGAGCTTGAATCGATCATAAAGCACGGATTTGCTGTTCTTTATATGATCTCTCAGAAGCTTGTTAAGAATTCTGTCGAGCACGGTTATCAGGTCGGTTCTAGAGGCTCTGTCGGCTCGTCATTCGTTGCTTCGATGTCAGGTATTTCCGAAGTCAATCCGCTGATGCCGCACTATGTCTGCAAAAAGTGCCGTTACAGCGAATTCATTACAGACGGTTCTGTGGGCTCAGGCTATGACCTTCCCGAAAAGAACTGCCCGAAATGCGGAGCGTCTCTTCACAGAGACGGCCATGATATTCCTTTTGAGACGTTCCTCGGATTCCATGGAGATAAAGCTCCTGATATAGACCTGAACTTCTCCGGAGATTATCAGTCTAATGCTCATAGATATACAGAAGAGCTTTTTGGTTCGGACCACGTTTTCAAGGCGGGCACTATCTCCGGTGTCGCTGAGAAGACCGCTTACGGCTATGCTCTTAAATATCTTGAGGAGCGTAACAGGACAGCTAATAATGCTGAAAAGCAAAGGCTTGCCAACGGCTGTATGAATGTTAAAAGGACAACCGGTCAGCATCCGGGAGGAATGGTAGTTATACCTTCTGATTACGAGGTCTATGATTTCACGCCTGTTCAGCATCCTGCTGAGAAAGCTGATTCTGATGTTGTAACGACACATTTTGACTTCCATTCTCTCCATGATACGATACTCAAACTTGATGAGCTTGGCCATGATGTCCCGACAATATACAAGTATCTTGAAGATATGTCCGGGCTCAATATCCTTGATATTCCCATGTCCGATGAAAAGGTCTACAGTCTTTTTACTTCTCCGGATGCTTTAGGTGTGACTAAAGATGAGCTTGGTTGGCCTACAGGAACATTGGGCATACCTGAAATGGGAACGAATTTCGTTTGCGGGATGCTTCTTGAGGCTAAACCTAAAAATTTCAGTGACCTTCTCCAGATCTCAGGACTTTCCCACGGAACAGATGTATGGCTCGGTAATGCGCAGGAACTTATACATAACGGGACCTGCACTATATCTGATGTTATCGGCACCCGTGACTCCATTATGACATATCTGATCTATCACGGGATGGATAAAGGCCTGTCCTTTAAAATAATGGAGTTTACAAGAAAAGGAAAGGCTCCAAAAGAACTGAAGCCGGAGATCCAGCAGGATATGTTGGATCACGGTGTACCTCAATGGTATATCGATTCTTGTATGAAGATCAAATATATGTTCCCGAAGGCGCACGCAGCTGCTTATGTCACTTCAGCTATCAAGCTCTGCTGGTTCAAGATATATCGGCCTTTGGTATTCTATGCTGCTTTGTTTACTGTCAGAGGCGAGGATTTTGAAGCTGAGACAGCCGTTAAAGGTAAGCATCACATCTATGAACGTATCCAGGAGCTGAACAATAAACACAAGGACGATCTTTCTGACAAAGAAGAAGGTATACTTGAAACTCTTATGCTGACGTATGAAATGGTGTGCAGAGGCTTTGAATTTCTGCCGGTAAATGTTTTCAAATCTCATGCGACTATCTATCGTATTGAGGACGGAAAGCTCAGGCTGCCGTTCTGCGCTCTTTCAGGTGTCGGTGTCAATGCTGCTAAGCTGCTTTATGAAAAAGCAGAAAAGAATGACTTTATATCTATAGAGGAATTTCAGCTCCAGAGCGGTGTTACAAAAAGCGTTATTGAAACGCTTGAAAGAAACAATGCTTTCGGTGATTTGCCTAAAACTAATCAAATCACTCTGTTTTCATTGTAAAAATGTTCGAAAATACATCGCTGATATTGACAATGTATCTAGTGTATGTTATTATAATATCATAGTAATATGATAATATGCTATCACTTTAATATGCTAAATTGCAGGAGATAATGATGAAAAAGAATGATCTTATAACTCCGGAGGGAACACGAGACCTCCTATTTAATGATTGCCTTGCAAGAAGAGCAGTAGAAAGCAAGCTTGGTAAGCTATTCACTGATTTTGGATACAGCGAAGTAGTTACTCCGGGAATAGAATTCTATGATCTTTTCAGCGGGAGCTGCCGACATTTCAGGCAGGAGATAATGTATAAATTGACTGATTCCAAAGGAAGACTTATCGTTCTCAGACCTGATTCAACAGTCCCTATAGCCCGGCTTGCTTCGACGCGGCTTGCCTCTGCTGTTCTTCCTTTAAGACTTTACTATAATCAGCCTGTTTATGAGAACAACGCTCTGCTGAAAGGCAGATCTGATGAGATCGCTCAGGCCGGTATTGAGCTTATAGGCGGAGAGGATACAGAAAGAGCTGATTATGAGGCTCTTTGCCTTGGGCTTGGTTCTTTGGAGCAGTTCGACCGCGATAATTTCAGATTTGAGATCGGTGATATAGGCTATTTCAAGGAGCTTGTTGCAAGACTCGATGTTGATGAGAGCACACGAGAGGAAATAAGGCTTCTGATCTCTGTAAAGAATTATCCTGCGCTTAACGATATGCTTGACAGTATCGGGTCTACTCCCGTAACTGCGGCACTTAAAATGCTTCCCAGGCTTTTCGGCGGAGTCGAGGTTTTTGAGAAAGCAGCAGAGCTTTTTACAGACGAAAAGACTGACCCGATACTTGAACATCTTAAAGATGTCTACCTTAAGCTCTGTGAGCTTGGCTATGGCGGAAAGATATCAGTTGATCTTGGTATTGTCAGCCATGCAGACTATTATACAGGAATAGTTTTCAAGGGATATCTCTCCGGTGTCGGGCAGGCCGTGCTCAAGGGAGGTAGGTATGACGGACTGCTCAGCGAGTTCGGGAGGCCTTGCCCTGCGATTGGTTTTGGCGTCAACTGCGACGATGTTGCTAATTATCTTCGCAGAAATTCTATTGCCCCTGAGATCAAGGATCCTGATTGCATTGTTTTTGCTGAGGCAGGTCGTTCTGCTGAGGCCGTCGCACTTGCTAAGGAGCTGATCGGTCAGGGTATGAAGATCGAGATCGGTGTTCATAAAACATTTGAAGCAACCAGGGAATATGCTGTAAAACGCGGTATCGGACTGATCTACAGGATCGGTTCCGAGGTCGAAAAGATCGAACTGTAAGGGCGGAGGATACTATGAATAAACCACTTAGGATAGCCCTTACTAAGGGCAGATTGGAAAAAGACACAGTCGGATTGCTTGAGAAGATAGGCTTTGACTGCTCAGCAGTCAGAGATAAGGGCAGGAAACTGATCCTCCCTGTCCCCGACGGTAATCTTGAAGTAGTGCTCGCAAAAGCAAACGATGTTATCACTTATGTTGAACACGGAGTGTGTGATCTTGGTGTCGTCGGTAAGGATACCATAATGGAGATGCAAGGAACATTTTTCGAGCTTGTCGATCTTGGATTCGGTAAATGCAGATTTGCTCTTGCAACGAAGAAGGGTTCGTCATTTTACGGCGGATATAAGGTCAAGACCGTCGCAACAAAATATCCTAACATTACCCGTACTTATTTTGAGAGCAAAGGTATGGATGTAGACATCGTCAAGATTGAGGGATCTGTTGAGCTTGCTCCGCTGCTGGAGCTTGCAGACGGTATTGTCGATATCGTTGAGACAGGTACTACTCTCAAAGAGAACGGACTTGAAGTAATTGAAGATATCGTCCCTGTATCGGCCAGACTTATTGTTAATACGGTAAGTATGAAATTGCGCCAGGATGAGATTGAAAGGCTGGTCGCTCTTATCGAAAACACGCTTTGATATCAAAGACAATTTAACTTGAAAGGTTGATCTATATGATAGAGATAAAGAAGATCTACGCTAATGGTGTAGATGAAGAAGAGTTCTTCAAACAAGTTGAAAAACGCAGCGGAGAAACAGATAAGAAAGTTACTGCTGTTGTCAGCGAGATAATAGAAACTGTCAGAAACGGCGGAGATGCCGCAGTAAAGACTTATACCGAGAAATTTGACGGCAAGCTGCCGCAGTATTATGAAGTCCCGAGAGATGTTATCAATGATGCTCTGACAGAAGCAGATCCCGCTTTTACAGATGCTTTGCTCAATGCTATCGAGAATATCTCAGATTTTCACAATAGACAGAAATCACAGTCGTTTATAAGCCCAAAGGAGAACGGTGTAGTTCTCGGTCAGAGAGTCAGAGGTCTTGAAAGAGTCGGGCTCTATGTTCCGGGAGGTACGGCTGCTTACCCCTCGTCTGTTCTTATGAACGCGATCCCTGCAAAGATCGCCGGTGTCAAGGAGATCGTAATGGTTACACCTCCGCTCAAGGACGGCACACCGAATAAGGATATCCTTGTTGCGGCTGCACTCTGCGGAGTTGACCGCATTTTCCTCTCCGGCGGAGCTCAGGCGATCGCAGCTCTCGCATACGGCACAGAAGAGATACCTAAGGTCGATAAGATAGTAGGCCCCGGTAATATCTATGTCGCAACTGCCAAGAAGCTGCTTTACGGTATCGTGGATATAGATATGATCGCCGGCCCCAGTGAGATACTTGTTGTCGCTGATGATTCAGCAAAGCCGGATTTTGTCGCGGCTGATCTGATGTCTCAGGCAGAGCATGACAGGCTCGCCTCTGCAATACTTATTACTACAAGTGAGCGAGTTGCGGATGAGACTGTCAAACAAATAGGTATACAGATCAAGGATCTGGAGAGGAGAGAGATCATCGAGGCTTCGCTCAGAGACTACGGTGCTATCATTATCTGCGGGACAAGAGAACAGGCCTGCGAGATAGCCAATCGCCTTGCTCCGGAACACCTTGAAGTTCTCTTTAAGAATCCTATGGAATATATCGGACAGTTGGATAATGTCGGATCACTTTTTCTCGGAGACTATGCTCCTGAGCCTCTCGGTGATTATTATGCCGGTCCGAACCATGTTCTTCCGACCAGCGGGACGGCTCGTTTCTTCTCGCCCCTTGGAGTAAACAGTTTCGAGAAGCGTTCAAGCTTCATCTACTATACCGAAGATGCTCTGAGAGAAGCAAAAGACGATATTGTCCTTATAGCTGAGAAGGAAGGTCTTACTGCGCACGCCAATGCTATCAAGGTAAGATTTTAAGAGCTCATTCTGTTTTTTCCGGAAGGCTTTGTGCCCTTTCAATGCACGTTCTGTATAATAACTATTAAAGGTAAGTACTATAAAGGCAGGTGACTTTTATGAGGATCGCAGAGATCTCAAGAAAAACAAAGGAAACTGATATTGAGCTGAAGCTTGATCTGGACGGTTCCGGTAAGGTCAAGATAGACACCGGGATAGGCTTCTTTAACCATATGCTGACTGCATTCGCTGTCCACAGCGGGATCGATCTCAGTGTTGTTTGCCGTGGAGATCTTGAAGTCGATGGACATCATACTGTTGAAGATATCGGTATAGTTCTTGGGAAAGCTATCTGTGAGGCACTTGGCGACAAGGCGGGTATTGCCAGATACGGCTTCTTTTATATCCCTATGGACGAAGCGCTGGCGTTTTGTTCTCTCGATATCAGCGGCAGACCGTTTATAGCGTTCAATGCAGATTTTCATGACCAGCGAATTGGTGAGTTTGATACTTGTCTCTGTGAAGAATTCTTCAGAGCGCTGGCTTTCAACTCGGGTATCACTCTTCACATCAGAAAAGAATACGGGAAAAACGATCATCATATCTGCGAAGCAATATTCAAGGCCGCTGCACATGCATTTAAAATGGCCATAACCCAGAATACAGACGGAAGTGTACTTTCGACCAAGGGAGTTCTATAAATGATCGCAATAATTGATTACGGAGCCGGAAACATATTCTCTGTAAAGAATGCTCTCGATCATCTTGGGATCGATAATAAACTTACAAGCGATAAAGCAGAGCTTGAATCCGCTGGCAGCCTTATCCTTCCCGGAGTCGGTGCTTTTCCGGCAGCTATGGAAATGCTCAGAAAGAGCGGACTTGTTGATACGATCAAGGAACAGGCGAAGATTAAGCCTTTGCTTGGGATCTGTCTCGGGATGCAGCTCCTGCTCGAAAGAAGTTATGAGTTTGGTGAGTGTGAAGGGCTTGGGCTGATAAAAGGATATGTTGACAGGATAGATGAGCCCGGTCTTGTTATCCCTCATATGGGGTGGAATAAGCTGAATTTCCGGCAGAGTTGTCCTCTATTCAACGGATTGGATGAGAGCTATGTTTATTTCGTCCACAGTTATAAGGCTTTTTGCTCCGACAGCAGCTCACTTTTTGCGGATTGTGAATACGGCAGCAGCGTTGCGGCAGTCATTGGAGATGGGAAGAAGGTTTTTGGCTGTCAATTCCATCCGGAAAAATCCGGCGAGACAGGTCTCACTATGCTGAGAAATTTTTCATCCCTTGCGTGATCTGCATTATGGAGATCAGAGACCTGCGTATCGACAGGGGCCGTGCCTTCGATTGGGGCAAGGCTTCTTCGGATTATGCTGATTACCGGGATATCTATCCGGAGCGCTTTTACCGATCTCTTACCGACCGAGGTTTGTGTGTAAAAGGTCAAAAGGTTTTGGATGTAGGTACAGGAACAGGGGTTCTGCCCAGAAATATGCTTCACTTTGGTGCATCATGGATCGGAACAGATATCTCTGAAGAGCAGATCTTACAAGCCAAACGTTTATCGGAACATCTCGGAGATGGGATCAAATACTGTGTGTCGGGCGCAGAAAAGCTTATGTTTGAACCCGGCAGTTTTGATATTATAACCGCCTGTCAATGCTTTTGGTATTTCGATCATAAGAGAACATCTCCTTTGTTTGCAAAAATGCTTTCTTGCGGCGGCAAGCTTGTTTTTATGATGATGAACTGGCTGCCTTTTGAGGATAAGATCGCATATAAAAGCGAAGAGCTTGTTTTGAAATACAATCCTCATTGGAGCGGAGGAGGAGACACATTCCATCCTTTATCTGTCCCCGAAGAGTATTATGAATTCTTTGATATTGCCGACAGCTTTGAATACAGGCTTCCGGTGCATTTTACACGCGAAAGCTGGAATGGCAGGATAAGGGCTTGTCGCGGTATCGGAGCTTCTTCGCTGTCTGATAAAGAAATAGCAGATTGGGAAAAAGAACACCTTACGATGCTTGGTGATTTTCCTGATGAATTCAATATCCTGCACTATGCGGCTTTTGCCGTACTTGAAAAGAAATAAGGTGAGATTATGCTTGCTAAAAGAATAATCCCTTGTCTTGACGTCCGTGACGGAAAGGTCGTCAAAGGGGTGAATTTTGAAGGTATAAAAGAGGTCGGAGACCCTGTTGAATGTGCTGCTGAGTATGACAGACAGGGCGCTGATGAGATAGTGTTTTATGATATTACTGCATCCCATGAGGGCAGGGGAGTTATCCTTGATGTTGTTCGTGAAACAGCTAAAAAAGTATTTGTGCCGCTTACAGTCGGCGGAGGGATCGCAACAGTTGATGATATCAGAGAAACACTTCGTGCCGGTGCTGATAAAGTTTCTGTAAATTCTCAGGCTGTCAAGAATCCTCAGCTCATAAAAGACGGAGCCGATATTTTCGGGAGTCAGTGTATATGTGTCGGCATAGATGCAAAGGCTGTTGCACCAAACAAGTGGACAGTATATATCAACGGCGGTCGAATAGATATGAAGATCGACCTTATAGATTGGGTAAAGCGGATCGAGCAGCTCGGAGCCGGAGAGATCTGTCTCAACTCGATAGATACAGACGGCGTGCGCGGCGGCTTTGATATCCCTATGCTGAAGGCTGTTGTGGATGCGGTGAGCATCCCGGTCATCGCATCGGGCGGCGCAGGAAAGCTCGGTGATTTTGCAGATGCATTCCTGAAAACTGATTGTTCTGCTGCTTTGGCTGCAAGTTTGTTCCATTTCAAGGAGCTTACAGTCGGCCAGGTCAAGGCAGATTGCCGCTCAAAAGGAATTAATGTCAGATAAGACCTGAAGAAGACATATTTGCTGCTTTTGGGCATTTATACAGGAGAGATCACTATGGATATCCGATATAGGTCCATATATGATTCTAACGAAAAGCAGCTTGAACGTCTGTTCCTTTCTGTAGAATGGTCGTCCGGGCATTTCCCCGATAAGCTGGTTACGGCTATGAAGAATTTCGATACGGTTTTTTCAGCTTTATGAAAACTGCGCATTTAAGATAGAGGACAAGTCGCTTCCAATGTGTATAACAAGTCTGTGGACATAAGGTTGGTTTATGATGATAAAAAAATATATGAGAATACAAGGGCGTGAGCTTGCTTACAGAACAGGTAAGCCTGTCGGAGTTTTTATTCTGAACTGGCGAAGAGTCAGAGATGGGGTTTATTCAGATGAGGACTGCAAGCTATATGAGCAGACCGAGAACTGGTTTAAACAGCATCTCCCTGAGCCGCCGTTTTATGGTGATAATAATGATAACCCCCAGGGTGCCATAACATATTTCAAAACCGATAAGTATGATGAAATGCGTGATAAAGCAGAAATATTGATGTCGCTGCTTGATAAGAATAATATTCCTTATGATATTGTTTTTACCGATCATATCGGAAAGATCATATATGAGGACGATTATCAGGCAGCTGTAATTGATGAATAAATAAAGGAGTAATTATGAGCAGGATAAAGGTTGATCTGAATGATCTTGACAAATACTTTTTAAAAGTTGAACTGATACCCGCTATTTGCTATGAGGTGGATACCAAGACTGTCTTAATGCTAGCGTATATGAATAAGGAAAGCCTGAAAAAGACACTCGAAACAGGCTACACTTGGTTCTGGAGCAGGTCGAGGCAGGAATACTGGAACAAGGGTGCTACAAGCGGACATCTGCAGAAGGTCGTGAGCATTTATTCTGATTGCGATGATGACACGCTGCTTGTAAATGTAAAGCAGACAGGTGTTGCCTGCCATACCGGTGCATACAGTTGCTTTTTCAACGAAATGTATAACGAGGAGGATAAATAAATGACAGTCTATCAGGAAATCTTTGAAGTTCTCAAAGCCCGTAAGGAGCAGTTTGATAAAGGTGAAGCTCCGGAAAAGAGCTATACCTGCTATCTTTATCAGCAGGGAGTTGATAAGATCTGCAAAAAAGTCGGCGAGGAAGCTGCTGAAACTATCATTGCAGCTAAAAACGGAAATAACGACGAACTTATGAACGAGATAAACGATCTGCTCTACCATGTAATGGTTCTTGCCGTTAATCAAGGTCTTGATTGGTCTGATGTTGAAAAAGTTCTTGATGAGCGCAATGAGAAGATCGGCAATCTTAAGCAGTTCAAGACCGTTGACAAAAACACCTGATTTGGTACCGATCATCTGCTCCGGAGCACTTTTGCTTCGGAGCATTTTGATTTTTCAGCGATTATTTGCACAAATCCTCTGCCTTCTGAATACTATGTATTAACGGCAAAATGCTGTAATACTATATTTGGGAGGATCATTATGAGCGACTTGAATCAGAACCGCGCATTTAAGGAAGCTGTCTGCATAGATGCTATGAGGGTGTTTGACTCCTGCAGCTCTCAGGACTGTCTTGAAGCTCTGGAGCTCACCTTTGATGAGACTTCGCAGACTTCCGTTGACGATGCTCAGTACATCAAATGCAAATGTATCGATGTAACAGGGTGCACCTTTGCCATCGACCCGGTACCCTTCAACAGAGGATTCTATACCGTAGATGTAAATTATACTCTCCGAGCCGAGATAGAAGCCTATGAAGCTGCCGGAGAGCCGCCTGCTGTCGTTTACGGTACAACAAATGCTGTAAAGAGAGTTATACTTTTCGGAAGCGACGGCAGCACTCAGCGTTTTATGTCAAACTCAACTCAGGCTCCGGCACTTCCGAGCCCTACAAGCGGGTGTGCATCCTGCTGCGATAACGGAACACTTCCTGTTGCAGGAATAAGCATTGCGACCCCTATGTGTCTTGATGCAGGCTTGCTTGATAACGATGACGGCGAGAAAACTGTTACGGTTACTGTAGGTATCTTTGCGATAATCCAGTTAATGAGGCCTGTTCCTATTCTGATCCCTGCTTATGATTACGGAGTTCCTGAAAGCAATTGTCCTACAGAATCGGATACTCCCTGTGAGCTGTTCGCTAAGATACAGTTCCCGACATCTGAATTTTTCCCTCAGGGGCTTGAAGCAGACAGTTCTTCCTGCGGCTGTCAGACAGAAGAAAAAAAGAGCTGACACCGTTTAGTCAGTTGAATTAACAGCTTATTACGAGCAAAACCGGTATTCTCCGTTAGATGGAAATACCGGTTTTGCTCCCTTATATATGATTTGTTGCATTACTTGATCTCGCTTCCTTGACATTTCATAATAGCTTTGATATAATTATTTAAGGCAATACCGCACGACCCCTGTGCATCAGTATGCGCAACCTCAACTGGCGTTGAGGCACAGATTTTCGTCAGATTGCCTGAATTCGACGCAGGCTTGCAAGCGAAGTTCACTTCGCTTTACGCAATGTCAAGGAGAATTGACGTCATCTTTGATGACGTTGGTGATCATGAAGGATAAGCCGGTCGTCAAGCAGGCTTGACACGGCAGATGATGTGCAGAGGCGTTAGCCGCGGGTCGTGCGGTGTTGCCTTAAACGAGGAGTGATGTTATGATCTATCTGCTCGGTGAGATACTTACTGATGAGGATATAAAGATCCTTACAGATTATGCCGACCCTTTGCTGAAAAGTCTGACCAAAAAGGATCATCTTTTGTTTTTCAGTTCGGCTGCGCTTGTAAAGAAGCCGGAGTTTATAGATCTGCTTGAGGGTATGCCGTTCTCGACTGTTATTCTTGACGGCGATGTGTCTATGTATTCTGTTGTTGATGGCCTAGCGCCCGATCGAAGGCTTGGTAAGGGTGCTTTCAAGCTGTCTGACTCAGTCAGTGTTATCGCAGACGGCGGCCTCTTCAGAATCGAGGGCCTTAAGATCCTCGTATGCTGCGTTGGGGATGCCGATGGACGCCAGAATGATAATTACAATAAAAGAACTGATGCCATGAGAAAGCGCTTTGCTAAAGCGCTCAGGACTAATGGCTCAAAGGTCGATCATATCATAACAGATATCCCTCCGCACCGTATCGCATTCAGGATAATTAAGTATTGCAGCTTTGATGTTAATTCTGTTCACTTTGACAGGCTGCTTCATGAGGCAGAATTCAAGAGCTGGTTTTTCTGTAATTTCAGAAGAGATAAAGCTCTTGATAATAAGTTTTTCTGCGTTTTCAGAAAACTGACACCGATAAATATCTCAGATCCTGAGAACTCATAGTTTTATCATTTCGGAGATGGCATTTATGGAAAGAACACGCGAAATTATAAAGGTTAGTATTCGTGGGATAGTGATAAATATATTGCTCGTTATATTCAAAGCGATCGTCGGCCTCGCTGCAAACGCTATCTCTGTTGTACTTGATGCTGTAAACAACCTCAGTGATGCTTTGTCTTCATTGATCACCATAATAGGCACAAAGCTGGCCGGTAAAGCCCCCGATAAAAATCATCCTTACGGGCACGGAAGGATAGAGTACCTTACCTCGCTAGTTATAGCACTGATAGTCCTAGCGGCAGGTGTGACTTCGATGAAGGAATCTGTTGAGAAGATTATCGAGCCGGTTCATGCAGAATTCACTGTTATTACTCTTATAGTTATTATTGCAGGTATCATAACTAAATTCTTTATGGGCCGATATTTTATAGCTATGGGGAAGAAGCTAAATTCAGGTTCTCTCTCGGCATCAGGCACAGATGCTTCATTTGATGCGATCATTACCACAGCGACTCTGGTATCTGCTCTGTTTTCGATGATCGCAGATATCAATATAGAAGGCTGGCTCGGTGCTGCCATTTCTGTATTTATCCTCAAAGCCGGTCTGGAAATACTTCGTGAAACGATAAACAGCATTATAGGTGTCCGAATAGATCAGGAGCTTTCGGTTAATGTAAAAATGCTTATTAATAAGCATCCTAAGGTCCTGGGGTGTTATGATCTTTTACTGCACAGCTACGGGCCGGAAGAGAATATGGGCTCTGTCCATGTAGAAGTTGCAGATGAAATGACTGCCAAAGAGATTGACGAGATGACAAGGACTATCGCACTTGATGTTTATAAGACTTACGGTGTTATGCTGACAATAGGAATATACGCATCAAATACAGATAATGAATTTGCCTTAGAGATGAAATCAAAGATCGTCGAGCTGATCAAAGATCAGGGTAATGTCCTTGGAATGCATGGGTTTTATGTTGACGAGATAAAAAACATCGTTGTATTTGATCTCATTTTCGATTTTGAGGAGAAAGACCCGGCCAGAGCTTGTGATTCTATACGAAATAAGATTTCTCCATATTATCCTGATTATCAGTTCTATATCAATATAGACCGGGATTTCAGTGATTGAATTGTTTACTGAACCAAAGAAAACGTATATCCTACCATGAGCTGTTCTGTAGGATATACGTTTTTTTGCGAAAAATCGCCGCACTGATGTGAAGCACGGCAATTTTTTCAGGATTATTACCAAGAATGAAAAAAAGATATGGCTTACTTGATGGCGGCAGCAATAGCATCTCCCATGCCTGAGCAGGATACCTTTGTCATTCCCTCTGACATAATATCGCCTGTTCTGATGCCGTTATCAAGAACGTTATTGATAGCATTTTCGATTGCATCTGCTTCCTTTGACATATCAAAGGAGAATCTGAGCATCATAGCTGCCGAGAGTATCGTAGCTATGGGGTTAGCTTTGTTTTGGCCTGCGATATCGGGAGCTGATCCGCCGGAAGGCTCATAGAGGCCGAATTTAGTTTCATTCATCGATGCAGATGCCAGCATTCCGATAGAGCCTGTTATCATAGAAGCCTCGTCTGAGAGAATGTCACCGAACATATTTTCTGTTACCATTACATCAAACTGAGCCGGGTCTTTAACAAGCTGCATTGCAGCATTATCAACAAGAACGTGCTCAAGTGTTACTTCAGGGTAATCTTTTGCAACTTCGTTGATTATCTTCCTCCAAAGCCTTGATGAATCAAGAACGTTTGCTTTATCAACACTGGAAACTTTTTTGCGGCGCTTCATAGCAACATCGAATGCTTTTATCGCGATCCTTCTGATCTCGTTTTCATTGTAGGAAAGGGTATCTATCGCGGTCATTACGCCGTCGATCTCTTCGGTCTTTCTTGCACCGAAATATAGCCCTCCGGTAAGCTCACGCATAATGAGCATATCAAAGCCTCTGGAGCTGATCTCTTCTTTGAGCGGGCAGGCACCTGCGAGCTGAGGATAGAGAACGGATGGACGAAGGTTTGCGAACAGCCCGAGGCTTTTTCTGATTTTCAGAAGGCCGGCTTCAGGACGGCGCTCCGGGGGCAGTTTGTACCAGGGTGAGGTGTTTGTGTCTCCTCCTATAGAGCCCATCAGAACGGCATCAGCAGCTTTGCAGCGTTCAATAGTCTCGTCTGTAAGTGGGATACCGTTGACATCGATCGAAGCTCCACCCATAAGGAGCTGGTCGTACTCAAAAGTATGACCGTAGATTTCGGCAACACGGTCAAGGACCTTCATAGCTTCCGTTACTATCTCGGGACCGATCCCGTCGCCTTTTATTACAGCGATCTTTTTGTTCATAGCGATTCTCCTTTTGATAAAAGTATTACTTTTATATTATATCACGTTAAAGCAAAGCTGTCAACATATACAATAGTATTTTGAAGTTAAACAAAAACGTCCCCGCGATAAACGGAGACGTCTTTTGTTTTATTCGTTCTCTTCTTTCGGTTCTTCCTCGCTAGCTGAAGTGGTTGTCTTTGTGTCTTTATCTGATTTGCCCTTGCTGCCTAAAGATTTCAGCTTATCTTTTGCGTTGTCTGATGCATCGTCAAGTTTGAGTTTCTGAATGCCTTCAAGAAGTGTTCTGTAATCTGCGGCGCTGAGCTTTTCGTCGTTATAAGCATCCTCTGCTTTGTTGATATGTCGGTTTGTTAGGAAATTCAGATATCTTGCAGTTATTCCTGCATCCTTCATAGAGTTCTTATAGAGCTTTTGAGCGGATTGTGTCTGATTTTCTGTAAGCTGCTTATAAATAGTAGTAGCAGGGGATAGATAAAGTGCAAGAACTGTTGAAGTCACTGCTACACAGACAGCGATAACTGCCAGTTTGATTATCATCGGAGCTTTAGATCTCTTTTCAGCCGGAGTTTCGGTCTGTACAGGTGTCTGAACAGGTGTCGGACCCGGTATGACGATCTGTGCACCGCAGGCTCTGCAGAATTTTGTTCCGCTTTCGAGTGCAGCGCCGCAAGTGGTGCAGACTGTCGGCATTACAGGCGCTGCGGGCAGTGCTGCTTTTTTTGCAGCAGATCTCTTTCGTATCGCCATTACAGCATAAGTCACAAGTACCAGACCCAACAGTGAGTTTACTGCAATAAGTATTACAGTAAGTGCTGTGCTGCCGGCATTTGATTTTTCGGCCTTTTTACCGTCGGCCGCTTTATAATTCAGATCAAATATCCCGTCGCCGTCTGAGTCAACATTGAGCTCTACCTTTGATTGCTTCTTAGTATTGGTAGCGATCACAGTATCCTTTGTTATCGGGACATTTGTAAATGAGCGAACATCTGTATATTCACCGTTCTCATCAGGATAGCTTATTGTATAATCCATCTTGCCTTTTCCCGTGCCGCTTATGCTGACCTCGTAATCTGTGCCTTCTTCGAGCCTGAGTACCTTGACTTCGTCGTCAGCTTCTTTTCCGGTCTCTTCATCAATGATCTTTTCAAAGAACAGAGAGCCGAAGGATGTTCTGGTGTTTTTTGAAGCAGATGAGAGCGTTTCGCCGTTATATGATACTGTAACGTCTACCGGGCAGGCGATGCGGATGTTGATATACTTCTTGCCGTTTACCATTTCCGCAAAGTCGGAAAAGACCTTGTAAAGATCGCTTTCAGGGTCATCAACGTTGAATTTGACATCCTCTGCTTTATCAACAATGTAGTCGTATCCTTCTGTTGCGATAGCTGACATAAGCTGCTTGCATTCATTGAGAACTGAGCCGGAGAGATTATGGAAGAATCCAAGTGTGTAGATTATGACATCCTGCTGCTTCAACTGATCTGCCAGCTTGATCAACGGCTTCTTGTAATCTCCGTTATCGTTTGCGCCTTGATTAGGCTCACCGTCACTCATTAACACAATTAGCTTTTTCTTGGAAGAAGATTGGTCAAGTATCTCTTTTGCAAATGACAGGCCTTCGTGGATATTTGTGCCTCCGGAGGCTCTAAGATTGCTGACTGATTGTTTCAGGGAAGCTATATCGCTTGATGCTTCGATGACCTTCTTTGCGCCCCCGCTGTACGTGACAAGGCTTATCCTGGTAGATGGGCTCTGAGACAGAACTGAGTCTACAAATTTATCTCCTGCTTCTCTGGTCTGATTGATCGGAGTACCGTCCATACTGCCGGAAACATCAAGTACGAGAACGACATCTCTTCCTTCAGTACCGAACTGTGTGTAGGCGATGAGTTTATCATCATACGCATCAGTCTTGTTTTTATCTGTCTGGTCGTTGATAACAACAGTATAGGAGACTTTCATGTTCTTATCTTTCGTATCGGTCAGAGTCATGATATAAAGACCGTTAGGGACATTTGCAGGGAGTTTGAATGATGCTGAATCTGTTTTATCTTCAAAGATGATCTTTTCGGGATCATTATATGCCGAGATCTTTACTTCAAAGCCTTCGTAATCCTCGTCATCTTTATCTTTGACTTCGATCTCGCCTTCGACAGCAAGTCGGTAATCATAGTTAACAGGTATACCCACAGAGTCGAATGCGTCTATGATGACTTCAAGCTGAGATGCCGAGAGCTTTCGACCTTCATCGGTGCCTTCGGTATACTTGACAGCAACTGCTTCAACTGTCTTTCGGAAGGAAACGAAATCGGTGCTGGCTGTGAGCATGGGGATTACATCAAAGAGAAGGTTGGCTAATGTTTTTGTATCTATACCGTTTTCTGTAAGTTGGTGAGCAAATTCGGTTATAATGAGTTTGCCGTCATTGCATGAGGTATCGTATTCGGTATACTCAGACGCATTTGCATTTCCGGTCATTTCGCCTGAACTGTTTTTCCAGTCACAGTTATTGTTGAGCTGACCGTCATTGGCGTAGTCTTCGATTATTTCTCCGAAGACTTCAGAGATGCCCTTGGCGATAGCGACCGGTTCTGATTTTTCGGGATCCTTGCCTGTCGGTGTGAAGTCGTCAAAAAGTCCGGAGAAGGTATCTATTATGCCTTGGGTGAATGCTTCACCGATCTCATCGGCGCCGGCCTGCGGAGCATCTTTTATTTCAGTCGAGCTTTTGCCGATATAGATGGTGTTTTCACCGGCATAAGTCGTAGAATCAGTGAGGTCTACTGTTTTTTCGCCATTGACGGTCTTGACAGTGATCTCGGTATTTCCGATAACGATGGTTATTTTGCCTCCGTTGCCGTCAATGCCTTCATGTTCAAGGAAATCCTTGAAGAAATCATAGGCCTTTTCGGAATTCCAGAGAGAATCTATAGCAAGATTGTCAAGAGGTTTGGGGTCGGGGCCGACAACGTGTACTTCGTTGTCTCCGGTTTCAAAAATGATCTCGCCGTCCTGCTTGACATCAACTATATGTATATTCCTGTCGTCGTTTTCAAGCGCGGTCTCTTCTTCTGATAACTCATTTGCCTCTAGATCTTCAGTGGTCTTTCCGGTAGTTCCGTCCGAACGGGGAGTGCCCTTATCGGAAGAATCTGTGATTATCGTTTTTGCGTTTTCAGGCCTTGCCGCAGTAACATCACCTGTCTCTGCATCAACGATAACATCCATTACCTTACGTCCCGTATCGTTATCCTGAACTGCGACTTTATAAGTCAGATCGACTTCATCGTTCTTATCCGGGAGAAGCTTTAAGCCTTCATTGTCAAGCCTAAGATCATTTTCCTTGAAGTTGCAGATGCTTATTAGAAAGTTGCTTGCAGCTTTTTTGGCTTCATCGTAGGTAACAGCAGGTTCAAGACTCATTGTTCCGGCAACAATAAAGTTTCGTCCACCGATGTCAATGAGTTTTCCTGTGTCGTAATCAGATGCAACAACAAGGCCGCCTCCCAGGACATCCATTCCGTTGAATGTCTGCTGAAAAAATTGGAAAAGGCTGTCAGCAGTATGGTGGTTGCCCGTAGAGCTGAGCTCATTCTCCTGATCTTTTACACCGAGATTGTTTTTGAGCAGATCAATAGCTCTTCTGGCAGAACTCTCACCGTCGATAACGATAGGATCGCTGGAAGCTAATGAAACGAAGCTCAATGGCTTTTTGCCGCTTTCTTTGAGCAGATCCTGCTTTTTGTCGAAGTCTTCTCGTGCTTTGGAGCTTGATTTGCCGGAGTCGCTTTCTGCATCTGCCTCCTTGGTAGTTTCTGCTTCAGATGTTATTACGTTGCGGCTTAGGACGTCATACGCACAAAAACCGTCAACAGCGATACTCCCGACCAATACCACAGCCATCAGCGCAGAAAGGAACTTTGGTGCTTTTCTGCCTTGGCTTTTAGCTTTTGTTTGGTCTTTACTCATAATGCACCCTCCTTTTGGGTATTATACTATAAATTATATACTATATTTTAAGTAATGTCAATATTAGTCAGAAGAAACTGTTCAAAAAAAATTTATATTTTTATTAAGAAAATGCTTGACAAACAAATTGTGCTATGCTATAATATTTTTTGTGATTTGATACTACGCGGGTGTAGTTCAGTGGTAGAACTCCAGCCCTCCAAGCTGGCCATGTGGGTTCGATTCCCATCACCCGCTCCAAGCGCTTCTGCGCTTTTTTTATCCTGCGCCCTTAGCTCAGCTGGATAGAGCAACTGCCTTCTAAGCAGTAGGCCACTGGTTCGAGTCCAGTAGGGCGCGCCATATGGTGGGTATAGCGTAGCTGGTTAACGCGTCAGTTTGTGGCACTGAAGACCATCGGTTCGAATCCGATTACCCACCCCATCAAACCCTTGGATGTTCCCAAGGGTTTTTCTTATATTGCTGTTTTGCATATTGTAAATAATTTGTTAAGCTGCTTGACAAACCCAACATTGAGTAGTATAATAGTTTAGAAACAAAGCAGAGCCTGATCCGCTCTCACCTCAAGCGAATTAGCAAAGAGGTCAATACAGTTCATACATTACTATTGCTATGTATGTTTATGTTCAGGTGCGGGTCATATTCTGCACCTGTTTTATTTTAGTTGTGGAGGTGCTGAGTCATAAGCAACAGCAAAGAATACCAGATCAATGAAGAGATACGCGATAAAGAGTTGCGTGTCATCGACGTTGACGGAAGTCAGTTAGGAATCTTATCCGCAAAGGAAGCTCTTGCAATAGCTGATGAAAAGGAGCTCGACCTTGTCAAGATCGCTCCGCAGGCAACACCGCCTGTCTGCCGTATTATGGATTACGGAAAATTCCTTTTCGAGCAGCAGAAGCGGGAGAAGGAAGCCAGAAAAAATCAGAAGACTATGGAGATCAAAGAGATCAGGATGTCATCGACGATCGATACTCACGATTTCAATACCAAGGTCAATCAGGCTATCAAATTCCTTGACGGTGGAGATAAACTGAAGGTCTCGGTCCGTTTCAGAAAAAGAACAGTTGCTCATCCGCAGTTCGGCGAGGATCTGCTCAAGGAGTTCAAGGAAGCGATCTCCGAGCATGGTGTTGTTGACAAGCCATCCAAGATGGAGGGGCGAAGCCTTGTTATGTTCGTCGCTCCGAAGACTAACAAATAATTTAAGGAGGATATATTTATGCCCAAGATCAAAACTCATTCCGGCGCCAAGAAGCGTTTTTCCGTAACAGGCACCGGCAAGGTAAAGTTCCAGCACATCAACAAAAGACACAGACTGACCCAGAAGGATCACAAGCGCAAGAGAATCCTCAGAGGCGCTGCTTACGCTGACGAGACTAATATCCAGAACGTTAAGGCTCTTATCCCTTACAAGTAAACGAGTTGTAGGGAACATAAAATAATAATCAGGAGGTAATTTACTATGGCTCGTGTTAAGGGAGCAATGATGACTCGAAAGAGAAGAAATAAAGTATTGAAGCTGGCTAAGGGTTACTTCGGTTCCAAGAGCAAGCACTTTAAGATGGCCAAGCAGGCTGTCATGAAGAGCGGCCAGTATGCATATATCGGCAGAAAGCAGAAGAAGAGAGATTTCAGAAAGCTCTGGATCACAAGAATCTCCGCTGCCTGCAAGCTGAACGGTATGAACTATTCGACGTTTATGAACGGTCTTAACAAGGCGGGTATCGCACTCAATAGAAAGATGCTCTCCGAGATCGCGATCAATGATCCTGCTTCATTCACAGCGATCGTTGAGAAGGCTAAGGCAGCCCTTTAATACATCAATAACACGCATGTTCTGAAGGAGATGCGTGTTTTGTTGTATAATAACCACTTTGTCAGTTCCTGAGAAAGGGTGAGTTTTATGATTATTTCAGGTCGTGATAACCCGAAGATAAAACACCTTGCTAAGCTTATCTCAAGCAAAAAAACCAGAAACGAGTCAAACGAATTTGTTATCGAAGGCGTGCGCGGATGTATAGACGCTGTCGCTGCATTCCTTGATGACAAAAGCATTGAACTCACCGGATTTTATTATGTCAGAGAAGCGATCGAAGCGTACAGAGGGGTCCTTGATGTCGAGCTTTTCAGCAGACTTCCCGAAACGCTTCGCTTTGAGATCACAAGATCTGTCGCGGGCAGGATAAGCGATGCAGAAACTTCTCAGGGCATCTATGCAGTTGCAAAATGTCTTCATAAACAGCTTTCACCGGAAAGCCTTGATCCTGAAGGGAAATATCTTATTCTTGACGGTTTGCAGGATCCCGGAAATGTCGGGACTATCATCCGGACAGCAGACGCCGTTGGTGTTGACGGCGTTGTGCTTTCCGGGCACTGTGTTGATCTGTATAATCCAAAGGCGGTAAGATCAACTGTTGGCAGCCTTCCAAGAGTAAATGTATTTATTGAGGACGATTTCTGCAAGGTGTCAGGCCTGTTTTCAGAAAAAAATATCCGGACTGTTGCTGCTGTCGTTGACGGAGGAACTGAGATCAGAGATTTTGATTTTTCCGGAGGCTGTGCAGTAGTCATCGGGAACGAAGGCAGAGGGATACCACAGGAGCATCTGCCTCTGTGTACTGATAGGGTCACTATCGCTATGAATGGCAGGATAGAATCAATGAATGCTGCTTCTGCCTGTACTGTATTCCTTTGGGAGATGACAAGGGGGAAAAACTGATGGATGTCTGCGCTTATTGGTTCTGGCTGGTTATGGTCTTCGGCCCTGCGAATCGCAGACTTTGGAAGCTGAGCCTTGGGTTCGATACAGTTGAGCGTTTTGCATCGGCTGTTAAAGAGAACAAAATCGAAAGTCTGTTTCCTAAAGAGGTCGAAAGAGCGGCCGAAATCAGTTTTATCGAGGCGGCAGAGATCGTTGATGAGTACAGAGCAAACGGCATTAGTGTTTATTGTTATGAAAGTGAGGGCTATCCCGAAAAGCTGAGAGATACAGCTAACCCGCCGGCAGTTATTTTTCTGAGGGGGAGCCTTGACTTTTTGGCAAATAACACTTTGGTCGATTTTGCAGGCGCAAGAGAGCCGTCGTCCTATTCCGCAGCAATAACCAGATCCCTAAGCGATAAGCTTTCATCAAAAGGATGTGCTATCAGCTCGGGTCTGGCGGTCGGTATAGATCAGATCGCTGTTAAAGCTGCGCTCGACGGCGGATATCCTGTTCTTGCCGTAGTCGGCCTTTCGATAGATCTCTATGAGGATGATCCGTTCGCCTCAGAGATCGAAAAACATGGTGCGATCCTTTCCGAAAACTGTGAGCGCTTTGAAAACCCAAGGCCCAGGTTTTCTGAAAGAAACAGGTTGATCGCTGCTCTTTCCGATGCTGTGATCTTTGTTGAAGGATCTTCAAAGAGCAGAGGTCTGGACCTTTGCGAGCAGACGATCGCTGCAGGAAAGTATCTGTTTGTCGTCCCGCCTCATGATATAACCGATGACCGATATTCCGGTCAGGCCTGGCTCATAAGGCGCGGCTGCAAACCGCTTTTCAGTGACAAGGATGTGCTGTTTTATCTTGCACACGGAAATGTCGGGATGATCGATTATGAGGGTATCGGAGGTATTTATTCCGAACCGGGAGATTATTCCTTTTTCAGAGATGAAAGTCCTGAGACTGATAACGATAAGCCGAGACCGAGGAATAGTATCAGGAGCTCTTACCAGACCGCACATGAGGAAGTTGACGACATCTCTGAGCCGAAGGATTTTTCACAGCTGGAAGATACCGACAGGAGCATCTGCGAACTGTTGGAAAAGGAGCCCCTGCTCGCGGATGTGATATCAGCTAAGCTCGGGATGAGCATATCAGACGTGCTGGCACATCTGACAATACTTGAATTTAACGGATTTGTTGAGTCCCTTCCGGGAAAGCGTTACAGATTATCATAACAGAATAGGAGAAATGAGATTTGTCTGATCTGATAATAGTTGAGTCTCCGACAAAGATAAGAACTATCAAAAGATATGTCGGCGACGGATATGAAGTTGTTGCATCCAAAGGCCATGTCAGAGACCTTCCTAAGTCAAAGCTTGGTGTTGATATCGAACACGATTTTGCTCCGCAGTATGTTGACATCAAGGAGAAAGAAGACACTATAAAGAGCATAAAGAAGCTGGCCAAGAAAAGTGATCATGTATATCTTGCCAGCGACCCTGACCGTGAGGGAGAAGCTATTTCATGGCACCTTGCACAGCTCCTTGGCCTTGATCTCAACGATAAAAACAGAGTAACTTTCAATGAATTGACAGAGAGCGGCATCAGAGCCGGTATGCAGGCTCCGCGCTCCATAGATGTCAATCTTGTAAATGCTCAGCAGGCCAGAAGAGTCCTTGACAGGCTCGTAGGTTATAAGATCTCGCCTTTTCTATGGAGAAAGATCCGTAGAGGCCTTTCAGCCGGGAGAGTGCAGTCTGTCGCTGTAAGGATGATCTGTGACCGCGAGGAAGAGATCAGAGCATTTGTTTCACAGGAATATTGGTCAATAGATGCCAAGCTCATTGCTTCTGGAAGTAAAAAAGTCTTTTCAGCAAAGTTGGCTGCTGTTGACGGTAACAAGATCGAACTGACTGACAAAGCTCAGACAGACGTGATCCTTAAAAGACTTGAGAACGCAGAGTTCAAAGTGACAGGGATCAAGAAAAGCGTTCATAAGAAAAACCCTGCTGCTCCGTTCACCACCTCTACCTTACAGCAGGAAGCGTCAAGAAAGCTATCTTTCCAGGGCAGAAGGACTATGAAAGCTGCCCAGGAACTGTATGAAGGCGTTGATATCAACGGAATGGGCGTTACAGGTCTTATAACTTATATGAGAACTGACAGTACCAGAGTTTCCGATGAGGCGAGAAACGCAGCATATAAGTATATCAGAGAGAACTATGGGGATGCTTATATCCCGGAGACTCCTAAGAAGTATAAATCCAGCGGAAATGCTCAGGACGGTCACGAAGCTATCAGACCGGCACATCCTGAGCTTACACCGGACATTGTTAAGGCAAGCGGCGTATCATCCGATCAGTATAAGCTCTATAAACTGATCTGGGAGCGCTTTATCGCCAGCCAGATGTCAAACTGCCTTATGGATACTGTCTCCGTTGACATTGATGCGAATGGATGCTGCTTCAAGGCTTCAGGCTTCTCTGTTAAGTTCGACGGCTTTACAGCCTTGTATGAAGAGTCCAAGGACGAAGAGGATGAGAAGAAAAATGAACTTCCTCCGCTGAAGAAAAACGATATTGTGAAGGTAAAATCGCTGGAAGGAAATCAGCACTTTACTCAGCCTCCTCCGCGCTATACTGAAGCATCCCTTGTTAAAGCTTTTGAAGAGACCGGTATCGGCAGGCCTTCGACCTATGTGCCGACTATATCAACGATCCTTGCCAGAAGCTACATCGAGCGCGACGGAAGACAGTTGAAGCCGACTCCACTCGGGGAAGTTACTAACGAGCTTATGAAAGAATACTTTGATAAGATCGTCGATGTGAAATTCACCGCAAAGATGGAGAGCAGCCTTGACCAGGTCGAAAACGGTACAAGAGGCTGGGTCAAGACACTTGACGATTTTTACGGCGAATTCTCTGGAGAGCTTGTCAAAGCCGAAGAAGGAATGGACGGCAAGCGTATAAGGATCCCGGACGAAGCAACAGATGAGGTCTGCGAAATTTGCGGGAAACCGATGGTCATCAAGATTGGAAGGTACGGCAAATTTCTTGCCTGCTCTGGATTCCCGGAGTGCACCAACACACGGAAGATCGTTGAAGATACAGGCGGGGCTTGTCCGTTCTGCGGAAAGAGAGTCCTGCTCAAGAAATCAAAGCGCGGAAAGAAGTATTACGGCTGCGAGGACAATCCGAGCTGCGAGTTTATGACTTGGGATATCCCGACAGAGCAGAAGTGCCCGAACTGTAGTTCGACCCTTTTCCAGAAGGGCGGAAAGAGCGGCAAGCTCGTTTGTCATAAAGAAGGCTGCGGGTACGAAAAGGAGCTTTCCAATGGCGGTTAAGGTCATCGGAGCCGGTCTTGCAGGATGTGAGGCGGCTTGGCAGCTCGCCAAAGCAGGGATACCCTGTGAGCTTTATGAGATGAAGCCGAAGAAGTATTCTCCGGCACACAAGTATCAGGGCTTTGCAGAGCTTGTTTGCTCCAATTCACTGAAAGCCGAAAGGATCGGCTCTGCGGCGGGAATGCTAAAAGAAGAGATGCGCAGGCTGGGCTCTTTGATAATGATGTGCGCTGAGGAAACAAAGGTCTCCGCCGGCGGAGCGCTTGCTGTTGACAGGACTGCATTTTCTGATGCGGTAACGAGAAATATCAGTTCAGAGCCGCTGATCACTGTTGTTTCCGAAGAGGTGACATCTGTCCCGGATGGCGATTGTATCATTGCGACCGGCCCACTTACATCTGATGCTCTTGCCGAAAGCATCAAGGAGATCTGCGGTGATTATCTGTATTTTCACGATGCCGCTGCTCCCATTGTCAGCTATGACAGTTTGGACAAAGATAAAGTCTTTTTTGCTTCCAGATATGGCAGAGGAGAAGCGGATTATATCAATTGCGCTATGAACAGGGATGAATATCTGTCCTTTTATAATGAACTCGTAAATGCGGAATCTGCACCGCTGAAAGAGTTTGATAAGGAGCACTTCGGCAAAGATGACTTTAAAGTCTATGAAGGCTGTATGCCCATAGAAGTTCTTGCCAAGCGCGGAGAGGATACTATGAGGTTCGGACCCTTGAAGCCTGTCGGCATTACTGACCCGAGGACGGGTAAGCGGCCTTATGCTGTCGTCCAGCTCAGAGCTGAAAATTCAAACGGTACTCTTTTTAATATTGTCGGCTTTCAGACTAATCTTAAATTTGGAGAGCAGAAACGTGTTTTTTCAATGATCCCCGGTCTGGAAAACGCTGAATTTATGCGTTACGGTGTCATGCACAGAAATACATTTATCAATTCTCCAAAGCTGCTGACACAGCATTTCAATATGCGCGAAAGGGAGAATTTGTTTTTTGCGGGGCAGATCACCGGCGTCGAAGGATATATCGAATCTGCTTCCAGCGGGATAATTGCCGGGCTCAATATGGCCAGAAGGCTTAAAGGGCTTAGTTATGTCGATCTTCCGCAAGAAACGATGACAGGCGCCCTTTCTGGATATATCAGTGATCCTTCAGTAGAGAGATTTCAGCCTATGGGCTGTAATATGGGGATCCTTCCGGAGCTTCCCGAAAGGATAAGAGATAAACAGCAAAGATATGAAGCCGCTGCTCAAAGGGGCTTAGCAGCACTGGATAAGATTCTGGAAACGATTTGAACGTGAACAGGAGGTCATATTATGAATATTGTTATGGATGCATTCGGAGGAGATAATGCTCCGCTTGAAGTTATAAAAGGAGCAATCGATGCTCACAACGAGTTTAAGGTCGATATTACTCTTGTCGGGGATGAAGAGAAGATTAGGAAGTGCGCTGAAGAGAACAGGCTCGATATTGCCGGACTCAATATCAGGCACGCAGAAACTGTTGTAGAGATATGTGACGATCCGAAGAGCGTAATAAAGAGCAAGAAGAATTCTTCTATGGCTATTGGTCTTCAAATGGTCGCAGACGGCGAAGGAGATGCTTTTGTTTCTGCCGGTTCGACTGCTGCGCTGCTCGTTGGTGCGACTTTTATTGTTAAGCGCATCAAGGGCGTAAAGCGCCCGGCACTTGCGACTCTTCTTCCGACTGTTGATAAACCTTCTATGCTGCTTGACAGCGGAGCCAATGCTGAATGCCGTCCAGAGATCCTTGTTCAGTTCGGAGTAATGGGTTCTATCTATATGAGCCGCGTTATGAAAATGAAAGATCCGAAGGTAGCACTGGCAAATATCGGTGCTGAGGAGAGCAAAGGCCGTCCCGTAGAGCTGGAGGCTTATCAGCAGTTCAAGGAAGCTCCTGTGAACTTCTCCGGAAATATCGAAGCAAGGTATATCCCCTTTGATGAAGCAGATGTAGTCGTTACAGACGGATTCTGCGGAAATCTGATACTCAAAACATACGAGGGCATGGGCAAATTCTTTGCAAAGGAGCTCAAGGATATGTTTTCCAAGAGCGCAAAGACCAAGCTGGCCGCCGCAATTATGATGGGTGCGATCAAGGATTTCAAGAAAAAGCTTGATTATTCCGAATACGGCGGAGCACCTTTGCTAGGTACAAGGAAAGCGGTCATCAAGGCTCACGGTTCATCAAATGCAAGAGCTTTCTTTAATGCTGTAAGACAGGCTAAGCTGTTTATCGAATCTAATGCGATCAATGAGATCTCTGAGGCGCTTGCTCAGATGAAGCCTGCTGCGCTCTCTGACGAGGAATGAAAGGAAGTGTCCTGAATGGATGCAAAACGCAGTATGTCAGAACTGCAGGAAAAGATAGGATATCGTTTCAAGAACGAGGAACTTCTCTTTGAAGCGCTGTCTCATTCCTCATTTGCTAACGAGAACAGGGAACGCAACAGCAACGAAAGATTAGAATTTCTCGGAGATTCTGTCTTATCCATCGTTGTATCCGATTATATTTTCAAGCATTTCTCTCATATTCCTGAGGGCGAGCTTTCCAAGCTCAGAGCATCCCTTGTCTGCGAGAATGCGCTGTTTGAATTCTCTAAAACAATAGATCTCGGGAAATATATTCTTTTAGGTAAGGGCGAAGAGCTTACCGGAGGAAGAGAAAGACCTTCTATCGTATCCGATGCTTTTGAAGCTGTTATCGCCGCAATCTATCTTGACGGCGGTATGGATACAGCAAGAGAGTATGTGCTTTCTTTTATCCCTGATAATATCACTCCGAAGGGAAGCAATGCTTTCCATGATTATAAAACTATCCTTCAGGAAGTCATACAGAGAAATCCTGAGGAGAAGATCATATATTTCCTTAAAGGAGAAAGCGGCCCGGACCATGATAAGCATTTTACAGTTCAGGTCATGCTGAACAATAATGTTATCGGCGAGGGCTCCGGAAGATCAAAAAAGGCTGCCGAGCAGAGTGCTGCCAAGGAAGCGCTTGAGCTTATGGGGATCAGACCGTAATGGCACATAGCAATATATCTATTTTTGTCCCCCATGCCGGCTGCCCGCATAGATGCTCCTTCTGCGATCAGCATTCGATATCCGGGACAGTGTTTCAGCCTGATGCCGATTATGTAAAGCGCATCTGCTCGGAGGCGTTGGAATGTTCTGCTTCGCCTGCTGATACCGAGATAGCTTTTTTCGGCGGCAGTTTTACAGCGATCAGGCGCGATTATATGACCGAGCTGCTTGATGCTGCTTCCGAGTTTATCGGAGAAGGAAAGTTTAAAGGTATCCGTATCTCCACCAGGCCGGATTGTATAGATAATGACATCCTTAAGCTCCTTAAAAACTATGGGGTCACTTCCATTGAACTGGGTGCTCAGTCTATGAATGATAAGGTCCTGGAGCTCAATGAGCGCGGTCATACTTCATTAGATGTAATAAATGCTTCAAGACTTATCAGGAAGCATCATTTTGAACTGGGGCTTCAGATGATGATAGGGCTTTACGGCAGCACGATCACGACAGAGTATGATACCGCAAACGCATTTTGTCATCTTAATCCGGATACTGTCCGGATATATCCGGTAGTCATCCTGAAAAACACCAGACTAGGGGAATTGTATCAGGAAGGTGTGTTCAAACCTTTTGAATTTGAGCAGGTCATAGATATGACAGCAGATTTCATCAAAAGATTTGAAGGGCAAGGTATAAAAGTAATTAAAGTCGGGCTCCATGCTTCTGAAATTGTTGAGAATGAGATGCTGGGAGGTTTTTATCATCCCGCATTCAGAGAACTCTGCGAGAGCCGGATATACAGATCAGAGATCGAGAAGCTGTTTGACGGCCCCAGCCTTATTATAAGTGTTCCTGCAAGGAACCTTAGCAAAGCTGTTGGTCAGAGAAAATCAAACATAAGATATTTCGAGGAACACGGTAAAAAATTAACCGTTATCCCTGATGTCAGACAGACAGATATGATCAGAATTATAAAGAAATGAAAGAAAAGGGGGTTGAACTTTGTATTTAAGATCACTTGAATTACAGGGCTTCAAATCCTTCCCGGATAAAATAAAGCTGGAATTCAATGAGGGCATATCCGCAGTTGTCGGCCCGAATGGTTCCGGAAAATCCAATATCGGCGATGCAATGCGCTGGGTAATGGGAGAGCAGTCTTCCAAGACACTTCGCGGCGGGAAAATGGAAGATGTTATCTTTCACGGGACTAAAAACCGTCCTGCTGCCGGTTTTGCACAGGTTACATTGAATATTGACAATACGGATCACGCTCTCGATGCTGACAGCGATGTAGTCTCTGTTTCCAGAAAACTTTACCGCAACGGTGACAGCGAATATCTTATAAACAATAATGTTGTCAGACTGAAAGACGTTCTGGAGCTGTTTATGGATACCGGCCTCGGAAGAGACGGATATTCCATAATCGGCCAGGGCAGGATCGCTGATATAGTAAGCAGTAAATCTACTGAAAGACGAGAGATCTTTGAAGAAGCTGCTGGTATCTCTAAATTCAGATATAAAAAAGAAGAGGCCGAGAGAAAGCTCAAAGCTGCTGATGACAATATTGCAAGGCTCAACGATATCCTGAATGAGATCGAAGACCGCATCGGACCGCTGGAAAAGCAGTGTGAGAAGGCGAAAAAGTTTAAGATCCTTTATGATCGCAAGAGCGAGCTGGAGATATCTGTATGGGTAACACAGCTCCATTCTCTCGATAATGCGCTTTCAGAGAACAAAGAACGTTCACGTTTGCTCAGCGAACAGTATGAGCAGATCTGCCGCGAGGCTGACGAACTGAGCGAAGCCGTTGAGCTTTCGAGAGAACAGAGCTCCGAGAGGTCGGTTCTGATGAATGAACTTCGCGAGAAGATACATCAGATAGAGCTTGATGATTCACAGGCGGCATCAAAAATAGCTGTTCTGGAAAATGATATCAAGCATATCGAGGCTGCGATTGATTCAATAAATGCACAGATCGATCAGAATGAAAGCTCCAAGTATTTTCTTAAAACAGAACTGGAAACTAAGCGCAATGAGCTGAAAAAGCTAGATGAATCTGCCGAAAAGCTCAGAATCGGGATTCAGGACACGGAAGCCGGATTTTTAATGCTCAGTGACAGATCGGAAGACTGCGACAAATCATTGGCTGAGGCTTCGGCAAAGCTCAATAACGCTTATATCAAAAAATCTGAACTCAGCTATAAGTCAGAGGCTGCAAAAAACTCTTTCTCTGAAGTGCAGGAGGATCTGTCAGCACTTGTTGAAGACAATACTGATTTCAAGAGCAAAGCTGATCTTGCCGAGAGCGAGTTAAAAGCTGTAAGTAACAAAAGAGAAAAAGTCGCAGAATTGGAAAATGAGCTCGGCAATAAACTCTCAGGCCTAACCAAGCTGCTTGAAAACAGAAACGGTAAACTTGCGGATGCTGAGAGCAGATTTGAGGATAGCAATGCAAAACTTATCGAGACCGAACAGAAGCTGAAACTCCTCAAAGACCTTGAGAGCTCTATGGAGGGCTTTGCGTATAGTGTCAAATGTGTTCTTACTGCTTCAAAGCAGGGGAGACTTGGAGGAGTTTGCGGTTCGGTCGCACAGCTCATTTCTGTTCCGGCTGAATATACTACTGCTATTGAGATCGCTCTCGGCGGGGCGTTACAGAATATAGTCGTCGAGAACGAAGACTGTGCTAAGCGCGGGATAGGTATCCTTAAAGATTCAAAAGCCGGCAGAGCGACTTTTCTGCCGCTTACTTCTGTAAAAGTCTCAGAACTGGAGCATATACCAAGCAATGAAGACGGGTTTGTTTCTGTAGCATCGGAGCTTGTTAAATGCGATGTGAAATATAAACGTATAGCTGATCATCTTCTTGGCAGGATCTGTGTCTGTGAAGATCTTGACAGTGCGACCAGGATCGCCAAAAAGACTAATTACAAGATCAAACTCGTAACACTTGACGGTCAGATAATCAATGCCGGAGGTGCTTTTACCGGAGGCAGCGTTTCAAAGAGCACAGGTATCCTATCAAGAAAAAATGAGATAGATAAGTTATCAGTTTTTCTTGAGGAATTGAGAACAGAATACAATAATTCAAAAGCTGACCGGGAAAAGCTGTTGCAGGAAACGGCGAAGTATTCTGCTGATATAGACGGTGTCAGAGAGCAGCTTTCAGAGATTTCCAAGGAAGCAGTAATGCTTGAAATGGATATCAAACGCATCTCTGAACTCAGGCAGCAATATAATGATCGGCTGGAGAATATTGAAGCTGAAAAAGAACGCCTTTCTCTGCGTTTGATGCTGCTGCAGCAGGAACAGGACGAACTCAACGGTCTTTTATCAGAAGTTGATAAGGAGATATTTGAGGGAGAAGCGCACTTACAGGACTCTCAGAATCAACTGGAAGGTCTTAAAGCTGACAGGGAGCGTGTTTCTGAAGAACTTTCGCAGATGAAGATCAGGCAGATAGAGCTTGCAAAGGACAGAGATGCCTGCCTGCTATCAATCGAAAGCCTGGAAAACAGTATTAACGGCAGTGGCGAAGAGAAGGAAAAACTCCTGGGTCAGATAGAAGAGAGCAAGGCTTCTATAGAAAGCAAACGGCTGGAGATCGATGCGATCAATGATTCTGTTTCTGAATCTGGCAGGAAGATCAATGAGATAAAAAATCAGATCGCCCAGGCTAACAGGGAACATCTTGAGCTTGAAAAGAAAGCGGATCTTCTCAACAGAGATGAGAAGCTGAAGCTGAATGAGAAAGAAAAGCTCTCTAACGAGATCAACAGGCTTGAGGAACGTCTCAAAAGCTGTGAAGCAGATATTGAAAGCATTGCGGCTAAACTGTTTGAAGAGCATGAGCTTACACTTTCGGAAGCGGAAAAGATCTGTGAACCTGTTGAGAACATGAGTGCGGCCAATAAAGAACTTGCAGAGCTGAGAGGAAAGATCAATGCTTTAGGACATGTCAATCTCGGTGCGATAGAAGAATATGCTGAGGTCTCTGAGAGATACGAGTTTATGAAGCATCAGCTCGGTGATGTTACAGAGAGCAAATTGGAGCTTGAGCAGCTTATTGATGAGCTTACCGAGACAATGAAAGATATGTTCGTTGAGAGCTTTGAGAAGATCAATCAGAATTTTAAACAGATCTTCACAGAGCTGTTCGGCGGCGGACACGGTGAGCTGATTCTTTCTGACCCCGATGATGTTCTTGAATGCGGTATCGAGATCAAGGTCGAGCCTCCCGGAAAGATCATTAAAAACTTAATGTCTCTTTCCGGAGGAGAACAGGCTTTTGTTGCTGTCTGCATTTATTTTTCGATCTTGAAGATAAGGCCCTCGCCTTTCTGTGTTCTTGACGAGATCGAAGCTGCCCTGGATGACAGCAATGTTGTTAAATATGCCCAGTATCTTCATAGATTTACAGATACCACTCAGTTTATCGCTATAACGCACAGGCGAGGGACTATGGAAGAAGCCGATGTCCTTTACGGCGTTACTATGCAGGATGAGGGTGTTTCTAAATTGCTGAAGATGGATCCGGGAACAACTGTGAATATTGATCTGGATAGTAAGGAGTGATCTTAATGGGATTGTTATCAAAGCTGAAGGCAGGCCTTAAAAAGACTAAAGATTCTATGATGGGAAAGATCGAAAGGCTGCTCCATTCATTTACAAAAATTGATGAGGATCTTTTTGATGAGCTTGAAGAAACGCTTATAACTTCTGATATCGGAGTAGTTACGGCAGAAAAGATCTGTGAAGAGCTCAGAAGGCGCGTCAAAGCAGACGGCATTACAGACCCGCTTGCAGTAAGAGATCTTCTGAAAGATATTATCGCTGAAATGCTTGGTGAAGAAGTACCTCTTGACCTTTCAACAAAGCCATCTGTGATCCTTGTAATAGGTGTAAACGGAGTCGGAAAGACTACTACTATCGGGAAGCTGTCTTACCAACTGCATAATGAAGGCAAGAAGGTCATAGTTGCAGCCGCCGATACATTCAGAGCTGCAGCAATAGATCAGTTGGAAGTCTGGACACAGCGTGCAGGTGTTGATATAATAAAACATAACGAAGGATCTGACCCAGCTGCGGTTGTATTCGATGCGCTTACTGCAGCGAAATCCAGAAATGCCGATGTAGTCATCTGCGATACTGCCGGGAGACTCCATAACAAGAAAAACCTTATGGAAGAGCTCAAAAAGATCTCCAGAATCGTACACCAGCAAGCTGAGGGCTGTGCTCTTGAAGTCCTGCTGGCTCTCGATTCTACAACTGGACAGAATGCTGTTAATCAGGCAAAACAGTTCAATGAGGTCGCAGATATCACAGGGATCATCCTTACCAAGCTGGATGGTACAGCAAAGGGAGGCATTATTATCAGCATCACTGATGATCTGAAAGTACCTGTAAAACTTGTTACTGTCGGAGAAAAGATCGATGATATTCAGCCTTTTAATTCAAAGGAGTTCGTAGACGCATTGTTTGAGTAACAAAGAATGATTTAATGGGTGGAAATGATGGATAAAGTATTATTTGTTATTGATATGCAGGAGATTTATGTCGGACGCGGAAGAAATACCGAGAAGTACCGATATAATACAGAACGTTTGATAGAGGAGATAAATAAAAGGATCGCTGCTTACGCTCCGGATGAAGTCTTTTATTTCAAAAGCATCGCCAAGGGTATCGGCGGCTTGTTCGGAGCTCTTCCGAAATCCGGAACGCATGAAGCAAAGTCGGTCGAGAAAATGAAGCTCGTCGGTAAAAACTTTTATGAGCGCAGCAAACCTGATGTTATGCAGATGGACGAGATAATTGATTTTCTTCGTTCAAGACACGTTTCAGAGATCGAATTCGTCGGCTGCGATGTAAATAATTCGATAGGACTCAGCGTTATCACCGCAACAAACGAGTATAATTTCAACGTGTACTATAACAGTTTGTGTATCGTTTCCCCGACACCGGAAAAGACAATGAAATCCCGGGAAAAATTCAAAAAGAGCAGAGTTACTTTCAATGAATAACGGCGGTGGAGCATGAAACTGATAATTGCAAGCAATAACAAAGGAAAAATCAAAGAATATAAAGAAATACTTGAACCGCTTGGATTTGAGATCCTTTCTCAGAACGAGGCTGGGATCTTTATGGAACCTGAGGAAAATGGCTCCAGCTTTGCCGAGAATTCTAAAATAAAAGCAAAAGCTATATTCGATGCTGCCGGCTGTGCAGTCCTGGCTGATGACAGCGGACTTGTTGTCGATGCTCTTGAAGGAGAGCCGGGGATTTATTCTGCGAGATACGAAGGAATTGAAACAGCTGAAGGCCGTTCTGCCAGGATACTCGAAAAGCTGAATAATGTTCCTGACGAGAAGAGAACAGCGAGATTTATCTGTGCAATATGCCTTCTTTTGCAGGACGGCCGTGAGATTTCAGTGCAGGGAAGCTGTGAGGGCAGGATAGGGTATGGCTTCCGAGGGACAAACGGCTTCGGATATGATCCTATTTTTATGTTCGGAGATCATAGTTTCGCAGAGATATCTGCAGATGAAAAAAACCGCGTTTCTCACAGAGCAAAAGCGCTGGAGATGCTTATTGAAAAACTGAAAGGGATAGATCTATGATTACACCAAAGCAAAGAGCTGAGCTTAAAGCTCTTGCAAACTCACTTGAGCCATCTTTTCAAATCGGCAAGGGCGGTATAAGTGATACTCAGACCGCTCAGATCGATGACTATCTGAGAGTACATGAACTGATAAAGATCAAGGTGCTTGATAATTCGCTTTACACTGCTAAGGAGGCCGCCGCCGAGATCGCGGAGAAGATAAGCGCCGATGTTGTTCAGGTCATAGGCTCTAAGGCTATACTTTATAAACGGAATGAGAAAGAGCCTGTTATCAGGCTGAAAAGCAAATGAACAAGGCAATAGGTATTTTCGGCGGCACTTTTGACCCTGTTCATCTTGGACACAGATACATACTTGAAGCTGCTCTTGATGCTGTGGAATTTGAAAAACTGTTTGTAATCCCGGCTAAGATTCCTCCTCACAAGTCTGCCAGCGGAATGACAGAGCCAAAAGACAGGCTTGAGATGTGTAAACTCGCATTTTCAGATCTTCCTTCGGTCGAAGTGTCTGATTTTGAGATCAATTCTGAGGGGAAAAGCTATTCATATTATACAGTAAAGCATTTCAGGGAGCTGTATCCTGATATGCCGATGTATTTCATTATGGGGAGCGATCAGCTTCTTTGCTTTGATACATGGTACAAAGCTGATGAGATTCTAACGATGACAGGAATAATCTCTATCTCTCGTGATAACGATATTAGCTGTGCTGAGCTTGAAGCAAAGGCTTCAGCTCTAAGGACAGAAGGGCATAAGATCATTTCCGTAAATGTCAAACCTATGGAACTGTCTTCAACGTTTATAAGAGACGCATTTAAAAACGGAGATGATCCGTCTTGCTATCTGAGTGAAAAAGTTGTAAACTATATCAAAGATAAAAAACTTTACGGATACAATCAGGATTTAAGCAATGATAAGAAAAAGCTGGCTGATTACAAGGACCTGATAAAAGAAAAGCTTTCCAAGAAACGGGCTCAGCATTCATTTAACGTTGCAGATGCAGCAGTCAGATTGGCAAGGCTTTATGGCGAGGATGAGGGTAAAGCATATATCGCAGGGCTTTTGCATGATGTTTGCAAGGAAATGCCCCAGGCTGATCAGCTAGCTCTTGTTAATAAATGTGATCTTGATGTGGATGATATCGAAAAAAGCGCACCGCCGCTTTTTCATGCTGTTGCAGGAGCAGTATATGTTAAGGAGATCCTTGGGATCAATGACCCTGAGATCGTTAAAGCGATAAGATATCATACTGTCGGATGCGGGAATATGGATAGGCTCTCGCAGATAATCTACATTGCCGATCTAATATCTGAAGACAGGGATTACAAGGATGTAAAGAAAATGAGGAAGTATGCAGAGCAAGGGCTTGATAAAGCTATGCTGGAAGCACTTAAATTCTCTATCTCAGATTCTGTCGGAAAGGAGAATACTATCCCTGCCTGCACTTTTGAATGTTATAACAGCTTTATAAAGATCAGGAAAAAGAAGGAGGACTAATATGGAACAGAAGCAGATGCTTGAAACTATCGTAAGGGCTCTGGATTCAAAAAGAGCAGAGGACATCAAACTTTTGTGCATCAAGGACATCACTGTTGTTGCGGATTACTTTGTAATCGCTAACGGTACATCGAACACACAGACAAAAGCTCTTGCTGACGAGGTCGAGTTCCGGTTGAAGCAATCCGGCGTTGAGCCGCTCCGCATGGAAGGATATCAAAATGCAAGCTGGATCGCTATTGATTACGGTTCGGTGATCGTACATGTTTTCTATAAGGAGACAAGAGATACATATAATCTTGAAAGGCTTTGGAAGGATGCCGAAGAGGTAGATATTTCAGAATACATAATCAAAGAGTAAGAATTGATTTACATAGGGGTGATATTTATGGGCCATTCTGTCAACGGAAGGAACCTGTGTGGATTGATAGCGGGGTATATGATAATAAAGTCTATCGTTAATATTGTTTTGGATCATGGGTTTACTAATATACTGATGCTGGCAGTTTCTATCGGTCTGGGTGTTTGTATGCTGAGCCGTCTGAAGTTTATGAACTATATTACCGCTGCGGTCCTTGCAGTGATGGTAATAGTTCATCTGAAGGATAATATTTCAAACTTCGGAGTAAACCGACATCTCATCTATCTTGGTGAGGGGGTTATAGACTTGATCTGTGCATACAGACTGGTAGCGGATGAAGATATAAAGGAATTTTTCAGACATGGCTAAAGATGTACCTTTTTTGAGGAACGATGATGACGATATTGCCGAAGAAGGTAAGAGGACGATACGAGAAGCCGGGCGAAGCATCATTACTGTTTCAGCTGTGTTCGGAGCTGTAGTATCATTTCTCTCATTCTTTATGGAGGGAAAGAGCTTCGGCGCACCGAATATCATTATTGCGATCGGAATTATTGCAGGCATCTTCTGCGGTACTGCAATGCTGATCAAACCGGAGTTCTGCAAGAGCTTCTTTATCGCATTCTTATTGCTCGGAGCTTTGCCTATATTGGGCGGGACTTTATTTGCCCTGTTTCGGACAGGACCTATGGGATATCTGAGAGTTGTTATAGAAAACCTCGTCGGATGGAAGATAGGACTCAAATCTTTCTTTGGTAAGATCTTCGATATAGTTGCCCTGATAATGCTGGCTTTCGGAGCATCAACTTTTATCAGACATCTTTACTATAATTATCTTAGGATCATCAAAGACAGCTATACAAAAGAATATCTTAAAAATATTGCTCATGAAAAGACAAAATGGGATTTCTGAATTAGCGCTAAATCTATTATTTTTTGCAAAGGAATGATAATAAATGAAGTACGATCACAGTACAGTCGAAAAAAAATGGCAGAAGTATTGGGAGGAGCACGAAACGTTCAAGACGGATGTTTGGGATTTCAGTAAGCCGAAATTCTATGCCCTTGATATGTTCCCTTATCCTTCCGGAGTAGGTCTTCATGCCGGCCATCCCGAGGGTTATACTGCAACGGATATAGTATCCCGTATGAAGCGTATGCAGGGATATAATGTTCTGCACCCGATGGGGTATGATTCATTCGGACTTCCGGCCGAGCAGTATGCAGTAACGACAGGCAATCATCCTAATGGATTTACTCAGAAAAATATTGACACATTTTCAAAACAGCTCAAGGAGCTCGGCTTTGACTACGATTGGTCAAAGATGATCGCGACTTCTGATCCTTCATATTATAAATGGACACAGTGGATATTCAAGCAGCTCTATCTTGACGGTTATGCTAAATATATCGATATGCCAGTCAATTGGTGTGAGGAACTTGGAACGGTCCTTTCCAATGATGAAGTCATAGACGGTAAATCAGAACGTGGCGGATATCCTGTTGTAAGAAAGAATATGAAGCAGTGGGTAATAGATCAGCCTGCTTTTGCCGAGAAACTGCTGGAAGGCCTGGATGAGATAGATTGGCCTGAGTCTACAAAGTCTATGCAGCGCAACTGGATAGGTAAATCTACCGGAGTCGAGGTAGAATTCAATATCGTCGGAGGCGGGAAGTTCTCGATATTTACGACCTGTATTGAAACAATCTACGGTATAACTTTTATGGTGCTTGCTCCTGAAGGGGATATAACTGCCAGCCTGCTTGACAGAGTCCAGAACCGCGAGGAAGTCCAGGCTTATATCGATGAGACTAAGAAGAAAAACGATATGGATCGTACCGAGCTCAATAAGACCAAATCCGGCTGCGAACTAAAAGGAGTTACCTGTATAAATCCTGTCAACGGTAAAGAAGTTCGTATGTTTATCGGAGATTTTGTGCTTGCAAGCTACGGTACAGGTGCAGTTATGGCTGTTCCGAGCCATGATCAGCGTGACTTTGAATATGCAGTTGCCCATAATATCGATATGATCCAGGTCATCGACGGTAAGGATGAGCATATCGATGTTTCAAAGGCTGCTATGGAAAAGACAGAATATCTCGGAAAGGGCTATAAGCTCATAAACTCAGAAGAGTTTACCGGGATGACTGTTGAGGAAGCTAAGGAAGCAATAACAGTAAAACTTGAGAAGATGGGTATAGCAAAGCGCACTGTCAATTATCATTTCCGCGAGTGGATATTTGCCCGTCAGCGCTATTGGGGTGAGCCTGTCCCTGTTGTTCATTGCGATGATGGAAAGATACATATTCTTGATGACAGTGAGCTGCCTCTTGTCCTTCCTGAGCTCGATGATTATAAAGGCAAAAACGGCAAAGCGCCTCTTGAAAATGCTACAGAATGGAAAAAATACGATAAAAACGGTATTAAGGGCACTCGCGAGACTTCAACAATGCCCGGAAGCGCCGGCTCAAGTTGGTATTATTTCAGATATATCGACCCGGATAACGATAAAGAATTTGCAAATCAGGAGCTTTTAAAGCATTGGATGCCAGTTGACCTGTATATAGGCGGGCCTGAACACGCAGTAGGTCATCTTATCTATTCTCGTATCTGGAACAGATTTCTTTATGATAAGGGTCTGGCTCCTACAAAGGAACCCTTTAAAAAGCTGGTGCATCAGGGTATGATCCTTGGTGAGAACGGCATCAAAATGGGTAAACGTTTCCCTGAATTCGTAGTAAATCCTTCCGATATCGTTAAGGAATACGGTGCGGATACTCTCAGGCTCTATGAGATGTTCATGGGCCCTCTTGAGGTTAGCAAGCCCTGGAGCAAGAGCGGCGTTGAGGGTGCAAGGAAGTTCCTTAACAGAGTCTGGAATTTCTTTACAGAGGAGAAAAATCTGACCTCAGAAAGCGATGGGGCTCTTGATAAGGTTTACCATGAAACTGTAAAGAAAGTCTCAGAGGACTTTGAAAACCTTGCATTTAATACTGCAATCGCTCAGATGATGATCTTCGTAAATGCTGTTTACAAGAAGGAGAGCTGCCCGAGAGAATACGCTGAAGGGCTCATAAAGATGCTTTCATGCGTTTCTCCTCATATATGCGAGGAGATATGGAGCATTATGGGTCATCAGGATACAATCGCTTATGAGAAATGGCCTGCTTATGATGAGGCTCATCTGGTTGAGGAAACTATCGAGATTGTAGCTCAGGTCAATGGGAAACTCAAGTGCAAGCTCTTAGTTCCTGTTGATATTTCTCAGGAAGAAGCTGTTGCGGCTGCAAAGGCCGACGAGACGGTCAAGAAAGCCATAGAGGGCAAGACTATTGTTAAGGAGATATATGTCAAGGGCAGACTTGTCAATATCGTCGCAAAATAACCTATATTTTGTCAATTCTTCCTAAGCACTTAAAAAATCTTTACATATTTTTATAAAACTACTTGACATCAGAGCATCATTATAGTATAATGTTAGTTGTAATCATATTGGCTTAGTATCAGTAAGGCTGGATTGACAGAGCACCAAGCCGAGTAAACAGGCATTGGGGTCGTAATAGTTTGCGTTGCAGACTTACCTTCACTATTCATCGAAAGCCTTGCTGAGCCGATATATTGCCTCTGTCAACGGTGTAAAAGGGAGGGAATAATTTTGGCTGAGATCCGTGTTGGAAAGAACGAAACTCTGGATACCGCTCTTAAGAGATTTAAGAGATCCTGCGTAAGAGACGGCGTTATTGCAGAGGTCCGTAAGAGAGAGCACTATGAAAAGCCTTCGGTAAAGCGCAAGAAGAAGTCCGAAGCTGCTCGTAAGCGCAAATACTAATATGTAACTAAAGGCGGGCAATGATTGTCCGCCTTTTCTTTTAAGGAGTAAATTATGTTTCTCAAGCCAACTTATGTTTTTGATAAGGTCGGGGACATTACCCCTCAATTCTTGAGGCGAAAAGGGATAAATGGGCTGATCCTTGATCTTGACAATACTTTGACCACACATAATAATCCCATCCCGCCGAGCTCTTCTTTGGAGTGGCTGGATAGGATGAAAAGGGCCGGGATCAGGCTTATGATAGTTTCAAACAATCATCCTCCCAGAGTAAGACCCTTTGCAGAACAGCTCGGATTGGATTTTGAATGCGATGGCAAAAAGCCGCTGACATTTGGTTACAGTAGGGCTGTCATGAGAATGGGCCTCACAAACAGGGAAGTTGCGGCGGTCGGAGATCAGATCTTTACAGATGTTCTTGGGTCGAACCTGAAAGGCATCCGCTCGATTTTTGTGTTCCCTATTGAGGTGGAAACAAGTCTTCCTTTCAGATTCAAAAGAGCCTGCGAGAAACCATTTCTGCCGAAGAAGGAGCGTGTATTCAAATGACAGCTCGGTTCGGCCCGGCAGGAAATTCAGACAGCTTTTCTGCAAAATACCGTTCTACTGTTTATGCGCCTGAATATTTGAAGAATATCGGACTCGATCATTATGAATACCAGTGCGGGAGGGGAGTCAGAGTCAGCAAAGACATGGCTGCTTCTCTTAAAAGCAAAGCTGAAATATGCGGTATTACTCTATCTTTGCATGCTCCATACTTCATATCTCTTTCAAGTATTGAGCCTGAAAAGAGAGATAAGAGCATCGATTATATCATAGAGTCCTGTGAGGCAGCAGATATGCTCGGAGCTGACAGGATAGTTATCCACAGCGGCTCGTGCTCAAAAATTTCTAGAAATGAAGCATTGATATTGGCTAAAGATACCTTGATTCGCGCTAGAGAAAAAGCACTCGGCCTTGGTTTCGGGCATATTCATTTTTGTCCGGAAACAATGGGTAAAGTCAATCAACTCGGAGATCTTCAAGAAGTGCTTGAATTGTGCTGCCTGGATGACAGCTTTTTGCCCTGCATAGATTTCGGACATCTGAATGCCAGGACATTCGGAGGGATAAAAAGCAAATCCGATTACGAATCCATTTTTGAAGCGATCGAAAACAAGCTGGGTTCTGACAGACTCAAATGTTTTCACAGCCATTTTTCTAAGATCGAATATACTGTTCCGGGAGGGGAAAAGCGCCATCTGACTTTTGTTGAAGGGGACAGCTTCGGCCCTGATCATCTGATGCTTATGGAGCTTATCGCTAAAAAGGATCTTTCTCCGGTTATTATATGCGAGAGTGCCGGGACACAGACAGAAGATGCGCTTGTTATGAAGCGCTGCTATAACAAATTCAGACAGGAGGAAAAATAATGAAAAAGATACTTGTTATCCATGGCCCGAACCTGAACCTTCTCGGAGAAAGAGAGCCCGGGATCTATGGGACCGATACCTTTGACAGCATCAATTCCGAGATTACCGAATATGCCCTGAACTGCGGTATGTATTGCGAGATCTTTCAGTCCAATCATGAGGGAGAGATCATAGATCAGCTCCATGTTGCAAGAAAGAATTATAATGGTATAATCCTTAATGCAGGAGCGTATACACATTACAGCTATGCTATTCGTGATGCAATTGCCGCTATAAAGGTCCCGGTCATTGAAGTCCATCTCAGCAATATCCATGCCAGAGACGAATTCAGGAACAGATCTGTTATAGCTCCGGTCTGTGTCGGGCAGATCGCTGGATTTGGTAAAGAAAGCTATATCCTGGCTGTTGAAGCGTTACATAAAATGCTGAAAGAGGAGAATGCAGATGTGTGATCTTTCGCCGCTCTATATGCTTATGAGTGAGATCGGTACATTTACCGATTGTGCAGTTATTACTGACGATACCGACAGAAGGTATTTTACAGGTATGCGTTCCAGCGCCGGGACCCTTGTCGTTTTCGGAGATGCTGCCTATTTAATCATCGACGGTAGATATATTGAAAAAGCTCGTAAAACCGTTACTTCCTGCGAGGTCATTTTACAGAAGAAGCTATATGAGCAGATCAATGAGCTTATAGAAAAGCATGAGGTTGTAAAGGTCTCTGTAGATGCTTCCAAAACTACTGTATCTCAGCTAAATATTTATCTTGAAAAACTGCCCTGCGAAGTTGACAGCTCTGATGAACTGGCTGATACTATCCGTTCAATTAGATCTATCAAACGAGGCGAGGAGATAGAGTCCATGATCGCGGCGCAGCGTATAGCTGAGAAAGCCTTTGATCATATCCTTGAATATATCAAAATTCCCGGAGTTACCGAAAAAATGATACAGCTTGAGCTTGATAACTATATGCTGCTCAATGGCGCCGAGGCTCTTTCTTTCGATACTATCGCGCTTACAGGAAAGAATACCTCTATGCCGCACGGAGTACCGGGTTATGACACCGTCAAGTCCGGAGACTTTGTACTTATGGATTACGGTGCCGTTGTAAACGGCTACCATAGCGATATGACAAGAACTGTGTGCTTTGGTGAGCCGACAGAAGAGATGAGGACGGTCTATGATACTGTTCTTAAAGCACAGCTTGCGGCTTTGGATGCCGTAAAAGAAGGTATAAAGGCTTCTGAGCTTGACGCAGTCGCAAGAAAGATGATCACAGATGCAGGATACGGTCAGTGCTTCGGTCATTCGCTCGGTCACGGTGTCGGGATGGATATACATGAGCTGCCCTTTGCTTCACCTGTAAGCGAGGATATCTTGCAGGCTGATATGGTCGTTACTGTCGAGCCCGGTATCTATCTCCCTGAGAAGTTCGGTGTCAGGATCGAAGATTTCGTAGTTGTAAGGGAAGATGGCTGCTTTAATATGACCGAATCTCCCAAAGAACTAATTGTTATTTGAAGGGCTTAATGTAAATAAATTATGAATGTAACGCAAAATACTGTTAAAACACTTGAAAAATCTCTCGAAATAAGGTAAAATAACTATAAGGGTATTTTTGTATATAAAAAAGTATCGCTTGCCTATCTAGCGGCATAATATTTTAATGGAGGTATTATTTATGATCACTGCCGGCGATTTCAGAAACGGTGTTACATTTGAGGAGGACGGAAATGTAATGCAGATCGTTGAATTCCAGCACGTTAAGCCCGGAAAAGGCGCTGCATTTGTAAGAGCAAAGGTAAAGAATGTTATTTCCGGTTCCGTTATTGAAAAGACTTATAACCCGACAGCCAAGTTCCCGACAGCATTTGTTGAGAGAAAAGACATGGAGTATTCCTATAACGACGGAGATCTCTATTACTTTATGGATCCTGAGAGCTATGAGCTTGTTCCTGTTAATGCTCACGAGCTTTCTGATAACTTCAAATTTGTCAAGGAGAACATGGTCTGCAAGATCCTTTCCTATAAAGGCAAGGTATTCGGTGTTGAGCCTCCCTTCTTTGTTGATCTTGAAGTAACAGAGACAGAGCCCGGTCTTGCCGGAAATACCGCTACAAATGCTACCAAGCCTGCAACTGTTGAAACAGGTGCTGAGATAAAGGTCCCGCTCTTTATCAATATCGGTGATAAGATCAGGATCGATACTCGTACCTGTGAGTATATGGAGCGTGCTTGATATTCTCACTGAAGGAGGATAATTATGGAGCTTAAAAGTAAAGTTGCTTATCTCAAAGGTCTGATGGACGGTCTCAAGATCGACGATAGTACCGATCAGGGCAAAGTCCTGAAGGTCATTGCCGATGTTCTTGACGAGATCGCCGGTTCAGTTGAGGATCTTGCAGTAGAGGTCGATGAGGCTGTTGAGCTTATCGATGCTATTGATCAGGATCTCGGTGAGCTCGAAGATGATCTTTATGAAGATGACGACGAGTATGATGATGAAGACGAAGATTATGACGACGATGATGATGACTTTGAGGATGCCATGTATGAGTGCGTTTGCCCTAGCTGCGGCGACACCATAATGCTCAATGAAGCGATCATCAAGGATGGCTCGATCGATTGCCCTAACTGCGGTGAAAACCTCGAGTTCGATTTTGATGACGAGTCTGAAGAATGATCTTAGTCTAAACTTAATTTTTTTAAAGTTTCAGGGGTGGTGAAAGTCCACACCGGAGGTTATAGTCCTCGACCGCAGAAATGCGCTGAATCGGTGAAATTCCGATACCGACGGTAAAAGTCCGGATGGAAGAAACGACGGTTCTTTATGGAACATAAGCCCCCGTTTAGTTCGGGGGCTTTTCATTTTCCCGCTGTTTCTCCTAATAATTTTATTATTGGAGGAATAAACAATGTCTGTAAAATCTGTTTCTGCTAATAACGGCAGTAACCGTTTCAACGTAAAAAAGATGACCATCCTTTCGATGTTCATTGCTCTCGGCTATGTCTGCCTGTTCGTATTCAGGATCAAGGTACAGTTTCTGACGCTTGAATTCAAGGATGTCTTTATTACGATGTCCGGTTTCATCTTCGGACCGTTAGCTGCCGTTGCTGTTGCATTGGCAGAAACGCTGCTTGAGCTCATTACAATTTCCGATACCGGATTCTGGGGCGCACTGATGAATTTTGCCGGCAGCGCTTCTTTCGCTGTAACTGCTTCGCTCATTTATAAGTTCAACAAGACATATAAAGGGGCAGTCATCGGTCTTGTTGCCGCGGTATTCAGTATGACGGCTGTTATGCTTATTATGAATATTCTTATCACGCCGATCTACACTCATACCGATATGAAGACTGTTGCAGGAATGATTCCTAAGCTGCTTTTGCCTTTCAATGTTATCAAGGGTATGCTCAATGCTGCTGTTGCATTTATTCTTTACAAGCCTCTTGCACAGGCACTCAGGGCTACAGGTATGCTCCCGAAGAGCTCAACAAGCTTTTCTGTGTCAAAAAAATCGATTCTCGGCCTTGCTGTTGCTGTCCTGATAGCTGCCGCTTCAGTTGTTCTTATTTTCACACTGTTTGACGGCTCTTCTTTTGAGTTTGTTAAAAAGTGATCTTCTTATAGAAAAACAGAGGCTGTTGCAAACTGATGAAATCAGTTTGCAACAGCCTCTTTGTTATTACGATGTTACTTAACAGCTTCCAGCAGAGTATCAACTCTGTCGGTCTTTTCCCAAGCAACACCCAGATCTTCACGGCCAATATGTCCGTAAGCTGCAAGCTGCTTATACTGCGGCTTCCTGAGATCAAGATCGCGGATTATTGCAGCAGGACGCAGATCAAAGACTTTCTTTACAGCATCAGCGAGTTTTTCGTCACTGACTTTTCCTGTCCCGAAGCTATCGACAAGAATGGAAACAGGGTGGGCAACACCGATCGCATATGCGAGCTCGACTTCGCATTTAGAAGCAAGACCGGCAGCTACAATGTTTTTGGCGATATATCGAGCAGCATAGCTTGCAGAGCGATCTACTTTTGTGGGATCTTTGCCGGAGAATGCGCCGCCGCCGTGGCGTGCGTAACCGCCGTAAGTATCAACTATGATCTTTCTGCCTGTCAGGCCGCTGTCGCCCTGTGGTCCGCCAACAACAAAACGTCCTGTAGGATTTACATAATATGTTGTATTATCGTCAAGGAGTTCGGGAGGGATAACGGTTTTAATTACTTTCGAGATAATATCCTCTCTGATCTTTTCAAGGGGTGTGTTCTCATCATGCTGAGAAGAAACAACAACAGCATCGATCCTTGAGGGCTTGCCGTCAACGTATTCAACAGTGACCTGAGTTTTGCCGTCCGGTCTGAGATAGGGTAATGTGCCGTTCTTTCTTACTTCTGTCAGTTTGATAGCCAGCTTGTGTGCCAGGGAGATAGGCATAGGCATAAGTTCAGGTGTCTCATCACAAGCAAAACCGAACATTATACCCTGATCGCCGGCTCCGGTGTCAAAAGCATTATACTCTCTGCCTTCCAGCGCATTATCTACGCCCATAGCAATATCAGGAGACTGTTTATCGATAGTTGTCATAACAGCGCAGGTATGTCCGTCGAACCCGTACTTGGCCCTGTCATAGCCGATACCGACAACAGTGTCCCTGACGATCTGCGGGATATCAACGCTTGCTTTTGTTGTGATCTCCCCCATACACATTACCATTCCGGTAGTTGTAACGGTTTCGCAAGCGACCCTTGACATTGGATCCTGTGCAAGCATCGCATCAAGGATCGCATCTGATATCTGGTCGCAGATTTTATCAGGATGACCTTCTGTGACCGACTCTGATGTAAATAGATATTTAGACATAGTGTCCTCCTTCTATGCAGCTTAGCTGCGGTATGATATTATATATCTGTTATAATCAATACCGAAGGAAAAATAAAAAGGCGTTTCTATTCCGAAACGCCTGAAAATCGAATTTCCTCATCTCTCGGAATAATACCGCAGGAATTAGCACCTTGATCATCAGATCAGGTTGCCGGGCGTCATAGGACCTGTCCCTCAGCCACTCTTGATAAGGTATTAAATTATAACATTGTTATTATACTATACTTGTCGTAATTTGTCAATAGCAATTTTCAACGAGTATCAAAGTGCTTTCAGATCATAAATTGGCTTGTTTTCGAGGATCTTGCTTCCGTTCTCAGCGATCCTTCCGATCATGCGTTCATCAAATTTCTTTTTTAGGATGTTTTCTGCTTCTCCGAGGAGAACATGATCTGAACTTGGACGATGATAATCTGTTCCGAGAATATAAACGAAGCTGTCAGCGAACAGCTTTTTGCAGAGCCTTCTGCCGGAAAATCTTGTAAGGGAAACGGCATTTATCTGGCCAATAACATCGAGGCTCATAAGTGAAGCAAGCTCATCGTAGGAAGTAAAGTTCAGATAACGTTCGATATGTGCGATCATCAGCTTTATTTTGTTGCTCCCGGCAAGCATTTCAGTGTCATCGACGATACCGCTGGTGATTTTTGTGTAGGGCATTTCCCATAACAAATAATCAGTTCCTTCAAGGCAGAGCTTGTTTATGTCTTCACAGCTTATTAAGGAGTGATTATAAAGCACCTCTGCACCAAGAAGGATCTTCGGATGCTCGGGCTTTATATACGGTTTCAGCGTTTCATAAGCTTCATTCCGACGGTTGATGAAGCCGTCGATGCTGATCTTATGGCTGTAAAAATGCGGTGTTGCGCAGACAATGTCGACTCCGTCTTCGGCCATCATATCCAGCAATTCAACAGATTCTTCGATGCTTCTGGAACCATCATCGATCTTAGGCAGTATATGCGAATGGAAATCTATCTTCATAGTATTATCCTCCATAAACCAATTATATCATTAAATGGCTTGCAAGTCAATAGCACTGTTCTTTTATTTTCAGGATCTTTTGAAGATAATCTAATATAAATCTAATGAAAATGAATAATTGAGATTTCAAAAATTCATTTTATTGTACTTTTTGTTAATTTTGCCCAAGCTCTCTTGACTTATATGATCAAAAGTGCTATTATAATAATATCTTTTTTGTCGGAAGGAATGATATTATGAAAATACCGTTTATCAACAAGAAGCAAGCGGAAGAGATCATAGAAAAATACCCGACTCCTTTTCATATCTACGATGAAAAAGGAATAAGAGAAAATGCAAGGAAGCTTTTTAAGGCTTTTTCCTGGAATAAAGGTTTCAGAGAGTATTTTGCTGTCAAGGCTACACCAAATCCATATATACTGAAGATCCTTAAAGAAGAGGGATGCGGCGTTGACTGTTCTTCGCTGACTGAGCTTATGATGAGCGAGTGTTGCGGTTTCTCTGGGAGCGACATTATGTTTTCATCTAATGTTACTCCAAAAGAGGATATGCAGAAAGCTTTTGATCTTGGAGCCTACATAAATCTCGATGATATTACTCACATCGAATTCCTTGAAAACCTCTGCGGGCTTCCTGAAACTATTTTCTGCCGTTTTAATCCCGGCGGTCATTTTGAGCTGGAAAACAAAATAATGGATGATCCCGGCGATGCTAAATACGGCTTTACAAAAGAGCAGATCATTGAAGGCTTCAGGATTCTTAGATCCAAAGGCGTTAAACACTTCGGTATCCACGCATTTCTTGCCTCAAATACTGTAACAAATGCTTATTATCCCAAGCTGGCCAGAATCCTCTTTGAGCTTGCAGTTGAGCTTAGAGATCTTACCGGTGCTGATATTAAGTTTGTTAATCTTTCCGGCGGCGTTGGTGTTACATACGAGCCGGGCAAGCCTGAAAATGATATTATAGCTATCGGAGAGGGCGTGCATAAGGCTTTTGATGAAGTCCTTGTACCTGCCGGAATGGGTGATGTTTCGATATTCACAGAGCTCGGAAGATATATGCTGGCTCCTTACGGACATCTTGTAACTAGATGTATCCACCAGAAGCATATTTATAAGGAATATATCGGCTGCGATGCTTGTGCTTGTAACCTTATGAGACCGGCTATGTACGGTTCCTATCATCACATAACAGTTCTTGGGAAAGAAAATGCTGCTTGTGATCATAAATATGATGTCACCGGAGGCCTTTGTGAGAACAACGATAAATTTGCCATAGACAGGATGCTCCCGGAGATTGATATCGGAGATATCCTTGTTATCCATGATACCGGTGCTCACGGTTTCTCGATGGGATACAATTATAACGGTAAGCTCCGTTCTGCTGAGCTTCTTCTCTGTGAGGACGGCAGTGTCAAGATGATAAGACGTGCAGAAACACCTTCTGATTATTTCCGCACCTTTGATTTTTGCGGTATTATGGATAAATATATTGAAAAATAATTCTCTTTATGCGCTTTGTTTCTGACAAAGCGCATATTTTATCCTCTTCGGTTGTATAATCTATTGAACCGGTTTTTCGGTCTCAGATCGTATAAATGAGGAGGATCGTTATGAAAAGGATCGTTCTGTTCGTTATTGCTGTTCTGATGCTGTCATCATGCGCTGATAGGAAGGACAAGCCGGTATTGATGATGTGTTCGCCAAGACCATCTGGTATCGGTCAGGAGTATGTCTCAGAAAAGAGCATTCAGAAAGAGCAGAAATATGAAGCTCTTAACTATAATAGGGTGAAGGCAGTTTGGGTCTCATATCTGGAGCTTGCTCCTATAATTGGCAACGGTGAAGATACATTTCGTAAGGAGTTCGATAAGATCTGCAAAAACTGCTGCGATATCGGGTTTAATACTGTGTTTGCCCATGTCAGGACATTTTCCGATTCTTTTTATCCTTCAGAGTATTACGGACAGTCAAAAGCGTTTAATGGAAAATCGTTTGATGCATTAAGCTGTATGGTCGAGATAGCACATTCATACAAGCTATCTTTCCATGCCTGGATAAACCCCCTGAGATGCGAGACAAAGCAGTATATCAATACAGTCTCGGAAGGAACTCTGATCGGGAAATGGCTCTCAGACCCGAAGAGTTATGATGAGTATGTTGTTTATGTAGAAAAGACGGGGCATTATTGGCTAAATCCGGCTGTCACGGAGATCAGACAGTTAATTGCCGACGGTGTAGCAGAGATAGTTAGAGGATACGATGTCGACGGGATCCATATCGATGACTATTTCTATCCGACAAATGAACCTTTCTTTGATTCTGGAATCTATATTGAACAAAATGTTGACAAGTCTCTCTCGGAATGGAGAACAGAGAATTGCTCTGAAATGGTATCCCAGCTCTATCGTGCTGTCAAAGAAGAAAACAGCCTTGTAGAATTCGGTATTGCTCCGCAGGGCAATATAGAAAACAATTATTATTATCTATTCGCTGATGTTAAGCGCTGGTGCAGTGAGGATGGTTTCTGCGATTATATCGTCCCTCAGATCTATTTCGGATATAATAATAAGTATAAGCCATATTCAGAAACTTTGAAGGTATGGTCTGAAATGTGCAGCAGGTCAAATAAAAAGCTGGTGATCGGTATAGGTGCTTATAAGATAATGACCGAGGATGAATTCATATATGATAAAGGTATCGTTGTCAGACAGGCGGCTGATGCGTTGGATTTATGCGATGGTGCTGCTATGTTTTCTTATAACAGTTTCTTCGGAAATGACAGAGCGGAGGAAGAAAGAGCGCGCTTAAAAGAATTCTATCTGAAATGACATAATAAAATGAATATTTTACTTTTAGGTCTTGCAATCCTCTGAAAAATATAGTATAATAAATTTTATTATAAGCATAATCTATTTTTGGAAGTGGTTTGATGTTTAAGATCCTGAAAAAAGAAAAGCTCAATGAACAGGTCGTCCTCATCGTTATTGATGCACCGTTTATTGCTTCAAAAGCTGAACCGGGTCAGTTCGTTATACTCCGAGTTGACGAACTGGGAGAGCGTGTCCCATTTACAATAGAAGATTATGACAGAGAAAAGGGTACTATTTCTGTTATATATCAGATCGTCGGTGCATCTACCATGAGACTTGCTCAGCTTGAAGAAGGAGACTCTATTCTTGATGTAGCAGGCCCTCTTGGTGTAGCAACAGAATATAAGTCCGGCGCTAAGCGTATCGCAGTAGTTGGAGGCGGAGTCGGGTGCGCTATTGCATATCCGCAGGCCAAGAAACTTCACAGTATGGGTGTTCAGGTCGATATGATCGCCGGGTTCAGAAACAAGGATCTTATCATCCTTGAGAAAGAGATGAAAGCTGCATCCTCTGACCTCTATATCTGTACTGATGACGGAAGCTATGGATATAACGGATTTGTTACAAACAAGCTCAAAGAACTTATCGAAGGCGGAGCTGATTACGATGAGGTAATTGCAATAGGCCCTGTTCCGATGATGAAGTTTGTTTGCAAGGTAACTGAGCCTTACGGGATCATGACCCTGGTCTCTCTTAATCCGATCATGGTTGACGGCACAGGTATGTGCGGCTGCTGCAGGGTCAAAGTCGGCGGGAAAATCAGATATGCCTGCGTAGAAGGTCCGGATTTTGACGGACATCAAGTGGATTTTGATGAGCTTATGCGCAGGAACTCGACTTATAAAGAGCATGAAAAAGATCATGTTTGCAGGCTTACCGGAGGTGTTAGATAATGCCTAATATGGATAATAAGAAAACACCGATCACAGAACAGGATCCGGCAGTAAGAGCCCGCAATTTCATGGAAGTCTCCCAGGGCTACACCGCTGAACAGGCTGTTAATGAGGCTAAGCGCTGTCTGAACTGTAAAAATCGTCCTTGCATGACCGGATGTCCTGTAAGTGTCAGGATCCCTGAATTTATCGCTAAGGTCGCAGCAGGGGAGTTTGAAGAAGCATATAAGATCATCAGGTCGACAAATGCTCTTCCTGCTGTTTGCGGAAGAGTTTGTCCTCAAGAGCGTCAGTGCGAGAGCAAATGTGTTCGTGGGATCAAGGGTGAGCCTGTCGGCATTGGCAGACTTGAGCGTTTTTGCGCAGATTATATGAGAGGAAAAGAGCTCGCTCCGACCGTTTGCGAGCATAACGGTCATAAGGTCGCCATTGTAGGGTCTGGTCCTGCCGGATTAACAGCGGCAGGAGATCTTGCAAAGCTTGGATATGATGTTACTGTATTCGAGGCTTTCCATACTGCCGGCGGTGTTCTGATGTACGGTATCCCTGAGTTCAGGCTTCCGAAGGCTATCGTTCAGAGCGAGATCGACGGCCTTGAGAAACTGGGCGTAAAGATCATGACAAATATGGTCATCGGCAAGGTCCTTTCTGTGGACGAGCTGTTCTCTATGGGATTTGAAGCTGTCTTTATCGGATCCGGTGCAGGATTGCCAAGATTTATGGGCATTGAAGGCGAGGATCTCATCGGAGTTTATTCCGCTAATGAGTATCTGACTAGGATAAACCTTATGAAAGCCTATCTTGAGGATCATTATACACCGATTATTAGATCTAAAAAGGTTGCGGTTGTAGGCGGCGGAAATGTTGCTATGGATTCTGCAAGGTCAGCACTCAGACTTGGAGCCGAGAAGGTCTTTATCGTTTATCGCAGATCTATGGACGAGCTGCCTGCCAGAAAGGAAGAAGTTCATCATGCCGGAGAAGAGGGAGTAGAGTATATACTCCTTACTAATCCAACTAAGATCATCGGCGATGAGAACGGTCAGGTGAAGGGAATAGAATGTATTAAGATGGAGCTTGGAGAGCCGGATGCTTCAGGCAGGCGCAGCCCCAAAGCAATCGAGGGATCAGACTTCACTCTTGATGTCGATACAGTTATTATGGCTATCGGTACTTCTCCGAACCCGCTTCTCAGGATGACAACTCCCGGTCTTGAGACCAATGCCAAAGGGACCCTTATCGTTGATGAGAATGAATGTACCACTAAAGACGGTGTATTTGCAGGCGGAGATGCTGTTACAGGTGCCGCAACTGTTATTCTCGCTATGGGTGCAGGCAAGAAAGCAGCTCAATCTATTGACAGATTTATAAAGAACAAGTAATTTTTCAAAAAAAGACTTGATTTTCTCTTCCATGTGTGTTATAATAAATTTTAGTTTTTGATATGGAGGAAGTAAAATGAATTTAGTTGCAATTCTTGCTGAAGAACAGTCTACCGGAAGCACTCTTGTAATGTTTATCCCGCTCGTTCTCGTTATCGTTTTTTTCTACTTCTTTATCATCCGTCCTCAGAAGAAGCAGGATCGCAAGGATGCTGCAATGAGAGATAATCTCGAGATCGGCGATGAAGTCATCACAAACGGTGGTATTGTCGGGATCGTTTTCTCTATCAAGGATGATACTGTTGTAATTGAAACAGGTGGAGATCGTTCCAAAATCAGAGTAATGAAATGGGCTATCGCCAAGAATCTCACTACTCACGACGAATGAACAGAATTTTTCAGAAAACGTCCGATCTTTTCGGGCGTTTTTGTTATATAACGGTCCCTCTCTGCATATCAATGGATAAAGGGAGGGGATTCTTATGACAAAACAAAAGCGTTTCAGGAATATAAGACATTTATCTGCTTCTCGGGCGCTGCTTGCAGCAGGGTGGGGGATCCTGATTATTCTAATTATAGTTCTTGTTTTTTCTTTCGTTTTGACTAAGATCGACCTTCCGGAGGGTGTGGTTTCGGCAGTAACTGCTGCGGCTCTGTGCATTGGCGCATACTGCGGAGGTTTTATATGTGCTAGAAGGAACAGGCGTAACGGGCTGCTTCTTGGTGCTGTTTGCGGGAGCGTAATTTTTCTTGTTCTGTTTGTTGTCAGCATCATTTTTGTTCGTTCTTCAGAAGGACTCGCAGGAAGTACAAAACTGATATTTGTTATCTTATGCGGAGCAGTAGGTGGAATTGCCGGTGTAAACAGCAAAAACAGTCGGTTTTAAATTGTTTTATTTTCGGAAAATGTTTATTTAGCTCATAATATGAAAATGTTTATTGTTCCGTCATAAATATTTCATATAAGTTCGACGTGTATATGATATAATAAGTAAAATAAAAATTTGGAGGTTTCATTATGAAGCATATCAAGACTATCAACAAGGCTAACCTCAAAGCGTCTGCTGCTAAGGGCGGCTGTGGCAAGTGCCAGGCTTCCTGTCAATCAGCTTGCAAGACTTCCTGCACTGTTGCAAATCAGAAGTGCGAGAAAGAGGCTTGATCCTTATTTATCAGGATATGAAGGGGCATTGTTATGTCCCTTTAATTTTTATTGCAGATTTCTGCACGAATTTGAAAATGGGTGAATAGTATGATACATAAATACAAGCTCTCCGGCTTTAATATCCTGCTTGATGTCAATACCGGCGGTGTCCATATCATTGACGATCTGACTTATGATCTTTTAGATAATGTTGAACCGCCTTTTGAGGATGAATGCCAGGAGGCAGTTCTTGCTAAACTTGCAAAGCTTTATGATCCGACAGATATCAAAGAATGTTACTCCGAGATAAAAGAGTTATATAATGACGGTATACTCTTTTCTGAGGACGATTACGAAAAATATGCTAATACTTCTGTGGCATCGCCTATCAAGTCAATGTGCCTCCATGTAGCTCATGATTGTAATCTCAGATGCAAGTATTGTTTCGCATCTACCGGAGATTTCGGCGGAGGCAGGATGCTGATGGATCTTGAAACAGGCAAGAGAGCAATTGATTTTCTGCTTAAAATGTCTGCTGAGAGAAAATTCCTGGAGCTCGATTTCTTTGGCGGCGAGCCTCTCATGAATTTTGAGGTCGTTAAACAGATAGTTGCTTATGCCCGCGAGGAAGAGAAAAAGGTCGATAAGCATATCCGTTTTACGATAACTACCAACGGGATGCTCCTTACAGAAGATAAAATGCAGTTCATCAATGATGAGATGTCTAATGTCGTTCTTTCCATTGACGGCCGCAAAGAGATCAACGATCGTATGCGCCCCAGGGTCGACGGAACGGGCAGCTATGACAGGATCGTTGAGAATTTCAGAAAATTTGTCCCGATGCGCGGAGATAAGGATTATTATGTTCGCGGTACATATACAAAATACAACCTTGATTTCTCAAACGATGTGATGCATCTTTATGACTTGGGCTTCGAGCAGATATCTGTCGAGCCTGTAACTGCCGATCCTAAGCAGCCTTATGCAATCACTGACGGTGATCTCCCAAGGATCTTTAAAGAATATGAGGTTCTTGCTGAGAAAATCTCTAAGATCAGAAGTGAAGGGAAGTTCATAAATTTCTTCCACTTCATGCTTGATCTTGATCAGGGACCTTGTGCTATCAAGCGTCTGAAAGGCTGCGGAAGCGGAAATGAATATGTTGCAGTATCTCCGGACGGTGATATTTATCCCTGCCATCAGTTTGTTGGTATCGAGAAATTCAAAATGGGAAATGTCAATGACGGCTCATTTAATTACGATATCAAAAAAGAGTTTGCTCATTCACACGTATATACAAAACCAGATTGCATCAAGTGCTGGGCAAAATTCTTCTGCAGCGGTGGATGCAATGCAAATAATTATCTTTATACCGGTGATATCCATACTTCTTATAAGATCGCCTGTGAGATCCAGAAAAAGCGTCTTGAATGTGCTATAATGTTAAAGGCCGTAGAAAAGTTGGAAGCAGCGGAATGATCAGATGGCTTTATAATGTGCTCCTATAATAAAACGCCCCGTTTATATAACGGGGCGTTTTTGTGATCTTAACTTGCAGCTTATTTTTTGTTTATCTTTAGATATTTGAGCTGTAAATATAGGAAGTATCCGATGCCATAGATAGAAAACAACATTACTATAATGAAAACAGCCCATTTAAATTCATTTGATCTGAAATATGAGGCTGCGATACGAAGAGTCGAACTCTTTTTTGAACGCTTGATAGATGCTGTAGCGATCAGATCGACAGATTTGAGGACTTCGCCGTTATATGTCAGGACTAGCTTTCCAAGTACATCTCCTTTTTCGACCGGGGCGATGATATTCTTGTATACGGTCACATCATGTTTAACGACAGAGGTTTCAAGATCTGAAGGCCATAGTATATTGATCCCGCCGGAAGGCTTAAGATTAACATAATCCGCTCCATCGCCGAACTCGACTTTTGCATCTGTGATCTCGCTGTTCGGGTTGATGAAATCTACATGGTCGAGTGAGCCGAATGCCCATCTGTAAAGGGATGTATGATCAAGAATATTATACTGGACATAATCATCGCCGTATATCGAATCCGGATCGTTCTGCCCCTTTTTTATATCTGCTTCGGTTTTTTCAAATGGCGCTCCCATTGTAACGGTCAGATATGTGCTGCCGTCTTCGCTGGCGCATGAGACCATAGAACGCCCGGAATCTTCCTGTGAAGAGACCTTGATGCCGGAGGCATTCTTATAATAGTAGGGCGAATAGGGATTTATCATCAGATTGTTGTTGTATATATTTGTTCCCTCGGTATGGTCTTCAGTCGGCTCAAGAGTTATCATCGTTTCGCTGCATATATCCGAAAATACAGGATAATTATTATAAAGATACCGGCATAGGATAGACATATCCTTTGCAGTAGTGTAATTCTGCATAGTGAACAATCCGTGAGGGGAAGAGAAGTATGTATTATTCATACCCAGCTCAGATGCGCGGTTATTCATCCTGATTGTAAACTCAAAGATGCTTTCGCAAAGATTTGTCGCGACTATATTTGCAGCTTCGCAGGAAGAGCAAAGTATCATAGAGACCAGAAGATCGTAATAGTTTACTTCTTCATAGGGCTGGATATCGGCGGTAGGAGCGCCTGTGTTGAAAAGCTCATCATAAGCAGCGCTGTCGCCGGAAACATAGGACTCTCGAAGTCTCTTTTCATTTCCTTTGAATTCGTCAAGCACTATCGCACAGGTCATTAGCTGAGTAAGATATCCTGCTGCCAGCTTTTCATCGCTGTTTATATCTGTTATAGGGGATCCGCTGTCCAGATCTATCATAAAAACAGATTTGGAATAGAGATAAATAGGAACAGGCTTTCCTTGATCATCTACACCGTTAGTCGGTGTGAAAGTGACCGCAGAAGCTGTGATCGGAACCGCCGTCAGCATTGTAAATGCTGCTGTGACCGCAGCTATAAGCCTCTTAAACATCTTCATTTTATATCATGCACCTTTGTAGTGTTATAATTCTTTTTCGGGAGCCTGAAAAGCTGTTCTGTAAAGAAATGACCTGGATGATTTTCCGCATTTTTCTGTCAGACCCAGATAGCTAAGCAGGTTTAATGTTGTCTGAGCTGTTGATATGCTGATTTTCGCAGCAGCAGAGAAGTCCTTAGAAGTGAATTGTTCAGGAAGCCCGTCCGGGATAAAGAGTGCATAATCTTCAGACTTTTCAAAACGTATCTCTTCTACCAGCTCTGAGGGGATCCTGTCGCAGCGCGTTGAGCCTCGCTTTTTATCTCTTGACCATCCGTTGAGATATCTGGTCTCCTCGAGCTCCAGCATACAAAGGCACAGCCCCATCCTGGGATTATCCAAAGTATACTTAATACGGTAAAGCTCGTTTACTGCATCGTAAATCCGGCCTTTTTTAGGTGATCTGCGTCTGGAAGTCATTTCACCTGTCTCGAGGTCGATCCATGAAAGATATTTGACCGCAGCTATCGGATAAACAACAGTAACGTTGCAGTATTCAAGAAAGCTCTCCAGCTTTGGTACCAATCTGTTGAACTGGCGGGTCTGTATCTCGATTACTCCCTGTTCGCCCACTATATCAGCGACAAATTTTCCGAGAGGTATCTCATGGTTCTCTTCGTTTGGCTCAAAATAGTTTTTCAGAACTGCGTGCAGAGTTTTTTCACCGAGAGTGCCGATACCCTTTTTCTCCCGTTCTGAGCAGATCACTTTGTCTCTCGCTTTGATAAATCTCTCATTAGACAAATCGACACCCCTAATAGATTATATCAGAATAAATCCCAGATGTCAATATAACAGACAAAAACAAGACCACCCGCAGAGACGAGTGGTCTAAGGATCTTTATCATGTAATGCTTGTAGCAAGGAGCTTATCGATGTATTCGCTTTTTTCGATCTTAAGAGAATCGATCGTGTCGCTGTAAAGTTTGTTGAGTGCGGGTTTGTCATATTGTTCGATCATTGCATCGAGGTTTTTCTCAACATAGTCCATATCAACAGGCAGTCTCTTAATTATGAACCAGCCGTAAGCAGACGATTCAACAAGATCGCTTATCTCGTTTTCCTTCAGCTCAAAGCTCTTGTCAGTAAACTCCTTGATAAACGAGGAGTTGTCTTTTATAATATAGTATCCTTCGGGGGAGTATTCCATTCCGGGATCCCAGCCATATTCTGTAATGAGTTTAGCAAAGTCATCGCCCTTTTTGGCTTTTTCAAGGACTTCATCAGCAACTTTCTTAGCTTCTTCTTTGACTTTTGCTTTGTCTTCATCGCTGAGAGCGTTATATGCAGCTTGCTTGGCTTTGCCCTTCTGGGAAAGATTGTAGTTCTCATATTCTGCTGCAACAGATTCATCTGTCAATTCGGCTTTACAATAGAAGGGGATAAGGATGTGGATGACTCTGCTGTATTTATCGTTATCCTTGACGATCTTCTTGAATTCCTCAGCCGATGTCGCATATTTTCCGCCGTTTGTGAAAAGTGTCTTATACATTTTATCATATATCTTGCTTTGAATGAGGAGATTCTTGTAGATCTCGGGAGTAAGGTAGGCGGATTTCATAGCATTCTGGAACTGATCTTCGGAAGTGTAGTTCTTTTTGGTCTCCTCGATCTTATCATCGACTTCTTTCAGCTCTTCTGCTGTAAGCTCTATCTTGTTTTCTGCAGCGAGCTTAGAAGTCGCCTTATCGAGCTTGATGGAGGTCATGACCTCTTCAAGAAAGGCTTTATTCATATCTTCGCTTGCAGCAATAGCAGCGGCGTCAACACCATAGTTGTTGTAAAGCGTTGTTAGCTTATACATAAAATAGTATCTGAAAAGCTCAAAGTCGATATCAACTCCGTCAACTGTGCACATTACAAGATCGGAATTAGAAATATCGATCTTATTACCGTCTACGGTAAGAGAAGGCTCGGGGATCTTCTGTTCCTGCTGCTCAGGGCTTGCAGTCCCTTCGCCGGACTGGCTCTCGACAGGAGGAAGTGTGATCTGTGATGCGTCGGTAACGGAAGCAGCAGCGGATTCTGTCGTGCTGGATGAATTATGGCCGTCAGCGCAGGATGCAAGAGATACACAAGTGATCGTTACTGCTGCAAGGATCGCGGCGAATTTTTTTATCATTTTAACTATCCTTTCTTCTTTTTAAGATGGGATGATTTTGATGTTTAGATACAATCCATATTATACTATATATTTGTGTGTGATATGTGATATTATTTTTAACTATTTTGTGAATAAACTGTGATATTATCGTGCTTGAAAAAAAGCTGACAGTATGGTATAATATTCATCGGAGGCGTAAACTATGAATTTTGGAAAATATATCGCCCATCGCGGGCTGCACGGCAACGGTATACCTGAAAACTCTATCCCGGCTTTCAAAAAAGCCATTGAGATGGGGCTTCCTATAGAGCTCGATGTTAGATTGACAAAAGATGCAAAAGTTATCGTTCTGCACGATAAGGATCTTAAAAGAATGTGTGGAGTCGATAGAGATGCTCTTGATATGACCTATGAGGAGATAAGCAAGCTGACTCTTGCTGACTCTGATGAGCATATTCCCTTATTTAAGGATGTTCTGAAGCTTGTCAGAGGTCAAGTGCCTCTGCTGATTGAGATCAAAAGGGGAGCGCCTGTATGGACATTGGAAAAGAGAGTCCATAACTTTTTAAAAAATTACAATGGCGATTATGCGATACAGAGCTTTGACCCCAGGCAGGTGCTTTGGTTCAAGATCCATTCACCCGAAACATATCGCGGCCTGCTTGTAACAAGAGACCATTACGAAGACACATTCGAGAATATTTCCTGTAAATTCGGCGGTATGCGTTTTATGTGGCGTATCTCTTCTCCGCAGTTTGTTTCCTGTAATATCAGGACTCTGACAGATCGTGATGTAAAACACATCAAAAAGCTCGGGTGTGAGCTGTTCTGCTGGACGATCGATTCTGAGGAGACCCTCGATAAGGCAAAAAAAGTCGCTAAGACTATAATAGGGGAGCATTATCCGGAGGGGTTTGATTTTTCTGAATAAGTATAAAAGGCACTTCCGATTTTCGAAAGTGTCTTTATGATAACTGAGGGAATGGGGTCGGGATATATGGAAAGAACAGAGAGCTTTGTATTGCTCGATGAAACTAATATTCTTCAAATGGCGGAGCTGTATAAAGAATCGTTTATTGGTGAACCGTGGAATGACGATTGGAGCGATAATGAACAGCTCATGGCGTATATCAGAGATCTGTCCTGTTCATTTAATTCTTTGAATTACGGTCTTATCATAGACGGCGAGCTTGCAGCGATCTCGATAGGATCTGTCCACCATTGGTGGGAGGGGACAAATTATGATCTCGAAGAATTCTGTGTTTCTCCTAAATATCAGGGGCAGGGTGTCGGGTCAAGGTTTATGAAAATGATCGAAGACGATATCCGGGACCGAGGCCTTGCAGGTATCTTTCTTCAGACAGACAACGATAAACCGTCGTATAGATTCTATAAGAAGAACGGCTTTAACGAGCTTGTAAATCATGTGAGCTTTTTTAAAGATCTGAGAAAAACGTTAAATGATGATTGAATTCAAACGATCAGAAATATAGCAACAGCCAGTTGCTTGACCGTTGAGTATCTCATATGATATACTGTAAGCAAGGAGGGATGCTATATGGAAACTAAAAATATCCTTTATGAATTGCGAACACAAAATGGTTTATCTCAGGATGCCCTTGCGGAAAAGGTGTTTGTTACAAGGCAGGCTGTTTCAAGATGGGAGAACGGAGATACCGTTCCGAATACGGAAACATTGAAACTACTTTCAAATCTATTTGATGTTTCTATAAATACCTTATTGGGTTCACCAGCAAAACTGTACTGTCAATGCTGCGGTATGCCGCTGGAAGATCCTATCATAAGCCGGGAAAAGGATGGCTCCATGAATGAAAGCTATTGTAAATGGTGCTATGCAGACGGCGAATATATGTATAGTGATCTTGATGATCTTATCGAAGTCTGTGTCAAAAACATGGTCAGTGATGAGCATCCCGAGGATGAAGTGCGTGCTTATCTGAAAACAGCATTGCCAAAGCTTGATTATTGGAAACGATATGAAGAACTCAGCGACGGCGGCGCTTTTGAGGACTTTAAGAAGGAGCTCATCAAGGAGATCAATGCGCTGGAAATAGAAGGTATGCCAAAGGTCGAAAAGCTCAACGCCCTTGTCGGGAATTATGTCAATCTTGAGTATAGACTTCCCAGCGGGAAAAAAGTCAGATTTCTTGATGACAATACGACTTATCTTGGAAACCAGTTGGAAAGCGAGTTCGGTGGTGATCGCTGCTTTGGTGTACTTGCAAATATGGACTTCATACTTGTATGCACTTACGGAAAAGACGGCTCGGATCCAGAGCTTGTCTTGTACAAAAAGCGCTGAACCCATACCAGATAAATTGGCCCGAAAGCGGTGTTATAACTGCTTTCGGGCCATCTATTCTGTATTATTGTTTGTTTAGCATCTTCAGGGCTTTGGTCAACTGATCGGGGCAGGATGTCCCGCGGCCCTTACAGTCGATGCCTTCTAATTTTTCGATGACATCAGAGACTTTCATACCTTCTGCAAGTTTTGAAACTCCCTGAGTGTTCCCATGGCATCCTCCTATAAAAGTTACTTTAGTGACTATATCACCTTCAACTTCGACATCAATGCGGGTCGAACAGGTGCCCCTTGTTTTATAAGAGATCTTTTTCATATCTGACTCCTTATCATTCCGGCTTGGGCTTCGCAGCCTTAGCTTTAAGCATATTCTGATGAATGAGCTTAAAGAGCTTGTCAATGTTTTCGGCATCTGTGGTCATCTGACCTATATGGGTCGGAACTTCATTATACAGCCCATGAAAATCCGAGCCTCCGGTGCATATAAGATCATGCTCCTGAGCAAAGGCAATCAGTTCATTCTGCTGTTCCTTTGATGCTGAGTGGTGATAGACCTCGACACCGTCCAGCTTGCATTCCGCGGTCAGTTCATGCAGCAGCTCGATATTATCAAACATATACGGATGAGCCATTACAGCGATACCTTTAGAAGAATGGATAAGATCGAGGACGAAATTGACATCGGGATATTCTCTTGTAACGAGACATTCACCGTCAGGATACTTGAAGAGCATATTGTTTACCTTACCGTAAAGCTCGGTAGCGTAGCCATAATTGACAAGAGCACGCATTATGTGCTGCTTATATATGCTCTTTGAGCCCTTTGTATACATTCTTACAGCGTCCTGAGGGATAGGATATCTTTCCATTACTTTGTTGATCATATCCTTCGCACATTCTGTCCTTATTGAACAGGATTTAAGGCAAAGCCCTTGCAGCCGGTCCGGTTTCTGCGGTGCATAGCAGAGAATATGGACTTTCATATTTCGTTTTTTATCCCAGGCAGACAGCTCAACTGCCGGGATTATTTTGATTCCGTATCTGTCAGCCAGTATCTGCGCTCTGTCCGAAGAAGAGAGAGTATCGTGATCTGTTATAGCAAGAACATCGAGCTCCATCCTTTTGGCCTGAGCTATGACTTCTTCTATCCCGAGGGAGCCGTCTGAAAGTGTTGTGTGGCAGTGCAGGTCACCGATCATGGTGGTACCTCCTTGAAAAAGGGTTAGATGTAAAAAATTACAATAAAAAGATTATACCATATTTCATCCAAATAATCAATAAGATTTTATTTAATTCGACAAATTCAACATTTCGTATACCAGGTTATTGTCTATACTGCATAATTGAATTATATCAGATTTTTGAACCAAACGTCTTTAACTTCAAAACTTTTGTTGTTAAGATATTTCAACTTTCCTGCATCGGTAGTGAATTTAAAAGTCAGTTTGTAGGCACATAAAGCCTGTGTCTTTATATTATACTGCCGATTGATCCTGTTTATTCCGTATTTCCCGTCTCCCAGAAGGGGATAACCTTCAAATGCTAGATGAGCTCTTATCTGATGAGTACGTCCTGTGATAAGATCCACTTCCAGAAGCGCCAGTTGCTTTTCTCTGTCCGCTTTGATCATCTTATATCCTGTTAGTATCGTTTTGGCATCCTGGAACGGTTCTCTTGCAACTTTTACTTGGTTTAGCTTCTCATCTTTACGGAGATAGCCTTTTAGTGTTGCTTCTTTCTTTTCCGGAATACCGACAGTTATGCAGAGATATCGTTTTGCGAGCTCCCTGTCTTTGACCTTTTGGTTCATTATCCTCAACGATTCAGCATTTTTGGCGCATATCACTATCCCGGAGGTGTTTCTGTCGATACGGTTGCAAAGGGCCGGGATAAAGGAATTCTCATCATCTGGTATGTATTCTTTTTTGTCATAAAGATAATGTAGTATCCTGTTTATCAGTGTGTCGTATCCGCCGTTCTCATCTTCATGTACTACAAGGCCGCAATGTTTATTGACAAGCAGGATATTTTCATCCTCATACACGATATCAAGGGCAGCTGGTGCTTTAAGATAGGACTTATCGCTGTCTTTTTCAAAAAACTCGTCGTTGATATATAAACTGACAAGATCGCCGGGGGACAGCCTTGTTGAGATCTCGCAGCGTTTGCCATTCAGTTTTATTCTTTTCAATCTTATATATTTGTATAGCAGATTTTTAGGGAGCAGCGGTACAGCCTTAGAAAGGAATTTGTCCATACGCTGTCCGGCATCGTTTTCATTGACGATCAGTTCTTTCATCTTCTCACCTTCATGACTTGATATGATTATATTTTACACTTCTTTAGTCATTTTTTCAAGTATATTCATGAAAACTATTTACTTTTTAACTTAATTGGTGTATAATTAAATAGAATTCAAACTTTTGTTCGTGATTTTTGAGGTGCTCTATGGATAGATTCAAGCTCGTATCTGATTATAAACTCTCAGGAGATCAGCCTGAGGCAGTAAATAAGTTGGTCGAAGGCATACAGAAAGGTGCCCGCGAGCAGACACTTCTCGGCGTTACTGGTTCAGGAAAGACATTTACTATGGCAAATGTTATTGAAAGAGTTAATCGTCCTACACTGGTTCTGGCTCATAATAAGATACTGGCAGCGCAGCTTTGTTCTGAGTTCAAGGAGTTTTTCCCCGAGAACGCTGTTGAGTATTTTGTCTCCTATTATGATTACTATCAGCCTGAAGCCTATGTCCCTAGCAAAGATATGTATATTGAAAAGGATTCATCCGTCAATGATGAGATCGACAAGCTGAGACACTCTGCAACTACTGCAATTACCGAGAGAAGAGATGTTATAATCGTCGCTTCTGTTTCCTGTATCTATTCTCTCGGAGACCCGGCAGAGTATAAGTCTATGGTCGTATCAGTCAGACAGGGTATGGAAAAGTCCCGCGATAAACTCATAGCCGAGCTCGTGCTTATCCATTATGAGCGTAATGATATTAACTTTGTCAGAAATAAATTCAGAGTCCGCGGAGATGTTGTTGAGATTTATCCTGCCGGTTCTACTGATACCTGCATCAGAGTCGAATTTTTCGGAGATGAGATAGACAGGATCAGCGAGGTCAATGTCGTCAGCGGTGAAGTCCTCCGCCATCTTAACCATGCCGCTGTTTTCCCGGCAAGCCATTATATCGTCGGTAAAGAAAAAATGCACGATGCTATCGAAGAGATCAAGCAGGAGCTTGATGAGCGGATAAAGTATTTCAAAGACAGAGATATGCTAATAGAAGCTCAGAGAATAGCTCAAAGGACAAATTACGATATTGAGATGCTGGAAGAGGTCGGATTCTGTTCAGGAATAGAAAACTATTCCCGTGTTCTTGCCAGACGCTCTCCGGGAGCAGTGCCCTTTACACTGCTGGATTTTATGCCGGATGATTTTCTGCTGATAGTTGACGAATCACATGTTTCTTTGCCCCAGGTCAGAGGAATGTATGCCGGCGACCGAGCCAGAAAAGAGACATTGGTCAACTATGGCTTCCGCCTTCCTTCTGCCCTTGACAACAGGCCTCTCAGATTCGATGAGTTTTACAGCCATGTCAGGCAGGCAGTCTATGTTTCCGCTACCCCCGGACCTTTTGAAAAGGAACATTCGGAACAGATTGTTGAACAGGTCATCAGACCGACCGGGCTTCTTGATCCTATCGTAGAGGTAAGGCCGACAGAAGGGCAGATCGAAGACCTTATTTCTGAGATCAATATCAGAGTCGAAAAGAATGAGCGTGTTCTTGTAACTACGCTTACAAAGAAAATGGCTGAAGACCTTACAGGCTATATCAAGGATTTCGGAATCAAAGTCAGGTATATGCACCACGATATAGATACTATTGAACGTATGGAGATAATAAGAGATCTCAGATTGGGCGAATTCGATGTTCTTGTGGGTATAAATCTTCTCAGAGAAGGTCTGGATCTTCCGGAGGTGTCTCTTGTTGCGATACTTGATGCCGACAAGGAGGGATTCCTTCGTTCTGAAAGCTCTTTGGTTCAGACAATCGGACGAGCTGCTCGCAATTCCGAAGGTACAGTAATAATGTATGCTGATAGCGTAACTCGTTCTATGGAGGCTGCTATCACCGAAACAGAACGCAGGCGCTCGATACAGATGCAATTCAATGAAAAACACGGTATAATTCCTAAGACGATCATCAAGGATATCCGCGATGTTATCGAGATATCCTCTAAGGAAGAAGTCGAATATTCTGCAAGACAAAAATCCAAGCTCTCAAAGCGTGAGACTGAGGCACTTATTGATAAACTGACAAAGCAGATGAAAGAGGCTGCAAAGCTGCTTGAATTTGAACACGCTGCCTTCCTGAGAGATAAGATCGCTGAGCTCAGAGGCGAGAAATAGTATCAAGGAGATATTTTTATGGCATCAAACGAAATAGTTATCAAAGGCGCAAGGGAGCATAATCTTAAAAATATAGATCTTACTCTACCGAGAGATAAGCTCATTGTTATGACCGGTCTCTCAGGCTCAGGGAAATCTTCTCTTGCTTTCGATACGATCTATGCGGACGGTCAGAGACGTTATATGGAGTCACTGTCATCCTATGCCAGACAATTTCTGGGGCAGATGGAAAAGCCGGATGTTGATTCGATCAGCGGCCTTTCTCCTGCGATCTCGATAGATCAGAAAACAACATCCAAGAACCCGCGTTCGACTGTCGGGACGGTAACAGAGATTTATGATTATCTTAGGCTGTTATACGCCAGAATCGGTGTCGCGCACTGTCCTGTCTGCGGCAGAGAGATTTCGCGTCAGACTGTAGATCAGATCGTCGATCAGATAATGAGCCTTCCCGGGGGGACAAAGATCCAGCTTCTTGCTCCTATAGTCAGAGGACGAAAGGGAGAATACCGCAAAGAGCTTGAACAGGCAAGGAAATCCGGCTATGTCCGCGCTAGGATCGATGGTATTTCTTATGATCTTTCTGAAGAGATCAAGCTCAACAAAAATCAGAAACACGATATCGAGATCATTGTAGACAGACTTATAATCAAGCCGGAAATAAAATCACGTCTCTCTGACAGCCTTGAAACCGTGTCTCAGCTTACCGGCGGGATCATAGGCGTGGATGTTATTGACGGAGAGCCGCTCCTGTTTTCTCAGAGCTATGCCTGCCCGGAGCATGGTATTTCTGTCGAGGAATTGGTTCCGAGGATGTTTTCTTTCAATAATCCCTTCGGAGCCTGTGAGAAATGTACCGGGCTAGGCATATTCAAAAAGATCGATCCGGCGCTCATTATCCCCAATACCGAACTGTCTATAAGACAAGGCGCTATAAAAGCCAGCGGCTGGAACAATCTCGATGAGAGCTCTTTCGCTATGGCTTATTTCAAGGCGATATCCGATACCTACGGTGTATCGCTGGATGTTCCTGTGAGTGAACTTGACCCTGATGCTGTAGATATATTTTTATACGGGACACAGGGACAAAAGCTCAAGATCTCTCGAAGCAACGATTATTTCAAAAAAGAATATGAGACTGTTTTTGAAGGAATAATACCCAATCTTGAGAGAAGATATGCAGAGACAGCCAGCGATTGGGCAAAAGCTGAAATAGAACAGGTCATGAGCGATGAGCCTTGTCCTCAGTGCCACGGCGACAGGCTGAATAAGCTTAGCCTTTCCGTAACTATCGGTGGAGTCAATATCTCCGACCTGTGTAAACTATCTATCAATGAAGCGCTTCGCTTTTTTGACAGTCTGGAGCTTTCCGAAAGAGATAAACTTATCGGAGAAAGGATAATCAAGGAGATCAAGGAAAGACTCGGTTTTCTTTCAAGCGTCGGACTCGGATACCTTACACTTTGGCGTTCCAGCAGCTCGCTTTCCGGTGGTGAGAGCCAGCGTATCAGGCTTGCGACCCAGATCGGTTCATATCTGATGGGTGTTCTTTATATTCTGGACGAGCCCTCGATAGGTCTGCATCAACGCGATAACGACAAGCTGATCGCAACACTGAAAAGGCTGCGCGATCTCGGCAACACTCTTATTGTCGTTGAGCACGATGAAGATACGATGTATAATGCAGATTATATCGTCGATGTAGGCCCCGGAGCCGGGATACACGGAGGAGAAATAGTGTGTGCCGGAACGATAGATGAAATAAAAGCCTGCGAAAGATCTGTAACAGGGCAGTATCTCAGCGGAAAGAAAAAGATACCTGTCCCCGAAAAAAGACGTAAAGGAAACGGACATAAGCTGGTAGTCAAGGGCTGCAAACAGAATAATCTGAAAGACATTACCGTCGAAATACCACTTGGGATGTTTGTTTGCGTTACCGGCGTTTCAGGAAGCGGCAAGAGCTCCCTTGTCAATGAGATCATTTATAAGGAACTTGCCGGCAGACTGAACCGTGCTAAGATCCGTTCAGGAGATTTCAAGGAGATGCTCGGGACAGAATATCTCGATAAAGTCATATCAATAGATCAGTCTCCGATAGGCAGGACACCCAGATCCAACCCAGCAACTTATACCGGATTGTTTAACGACATCCGCGAGCTTTTCGCACAAACAAACGATGCGAAAATGAAAGGATACAATGCCGGAAGGTTCTCCTTCAATGTCAAAGGAGGACGCTGCGAGGCTTGTGAAGGAGACGGTATATTAAAGATCGAAATGCATTTTCTTCCGGATGTTTATGTACCCTGCGAGGTCTGCAAGGGCAAGAGATACAACCGTGAGACTCTTGATATAAAATTCAAGGGTAAGAATATCTATGATGTTCTTGAAATGACTGTCGAAGAGGGCGTTAGCTTCTTTGAAAACCATGAAAAGATCAGACGGAAGCTGGAAACTTTGTTTGATGTTGGTCTTGGATATATTAAGATCGGTCAGCCAGCAACCACTCTTTCGGGCGGTGAAGCACAGAGAGTCAAGTTAGCAACTGAGCTTTCCAAGCGTTCAACCGGTAAAACGATCTATATCCTTGATGAGCCGACCACCGGTCTGCATACTGCTGATGTCCATAAGCTGACAGATGTTCTGCAGAAGCTCTGCGATGCCGGCAATACTATACTTGTCATCGAGCATAACCTTGACATCATAAAATCAGCCGATTATATAATCGATCTCGGACCGGAAGGCGGAGGAGAGGGCGGCCTGATAGTTGCGAAAGGGACGCCTGAGCAGGTCGCTGAGTGCAAAGGATCCTATACAGGGATGTATCTGAAAAAAATTCTTAAATAATATAAAGCGGGAGCCTTTTTGGGGGCTCCTGTTTTTTTGCTCTTTTTGCTCTTGAAATCTTACCGGAAATGTGTTATACTTAAATTGTTTATACATATTCCGGGAAGTGTTATGATGATAATTAAGATCAATCCCAGCCGCTTTGGAAGATTTTTTAATGTTCCTTGCAGCGTAGTTGATAAATACTTACTTATGAGCGACGGAGATTATATCAAGATCTTGCTTTGTATTCTTGCAGGTGATACCGATACGGCAGATACTGATGTACTTTCCAGACAATCCGGCCTTGATGAAGCAAAGGTTAAAGATGCGATATTATACTGGACGGGGTGCGGGGTTATCTCATGTGGAGATACTTCTGAAGAGAATACGCCTGTTCCTAAAGCTATAGCTGCTTCTGCACCTGCCGAACAGGCTGCTGCTCCCAAAGCGGAGACCCCGGTCAAACCGGCTGCCAGGCTGACCCTTAATCCGTCAGATCTGGCTAGACGTCTTGAGAGCTCTGCCGAATTGAAAATGCTTGTTTCCGAGTATGAAAAGCTGAAAGGCTGCGATATAAAGCACTCTGAACTGATCGGGTTCATCAATCTGACCGATTATTACGGGCTTGATGTTCAGTCTCTTCTTCTTATAGTCAATTACTGTCACGATCTCGGAAAGGATTCTATCGCTTATATTGAATCCGTAGCAAAAGATTGGATAGCCAGAGGTATAGATACTTACCCGGAGGTAGAAGCTGAGATCATCCGTCAGCAGAGAACCAGATCTTTTGAGAATAAGGTCCTCTCATCTTTCGGTATCTCCGGAAAGCCTACAAAACGGCAGCTTGAGTATATCCATAGCTGGCAGCAGCTCGGTATGAACGAAGGCCTTATCGCATTAGCATACGAAATCTGTATGGATAATATTTCCAAGTTTGATTTCAGATATACCGATAAGATAATCAGAGGATGGTCGGACAATAAGATCTATACAGTTAAAGATGCCAAAGAAGCCAGAGCTAAATATTCATCCGGCAAACAATCCAGGGGCGGCAATACTGATGCTTCCTATAATATTGATGAGTGGGTCAGGTTTTCAAACAGCTTTGATCCTTCAAATATCGGAGGAAAGAAATGAACAGATATTCCAGAAATGTATATGAAAGAGCAGAGATCGAAATTGATCGCCGCCGGTTAGAAGCTGAATCTGAACATGAGAGAAGAGAGAAGGAAATCTGCGATAAATATCCTGAGATTGCAAAGCAGGTTACTTTCCTTAAAAGCGCCTCCTCCCAGGTTTTCGGTATACTCAAAGATGGCGGAGATAACTATGTTCAGAAGATCAGAGAGTTTTCTGAAAAGAACTTAAAAGCCCAGGAGAAGACAAAAGATCTGCTAGAAGCACTGATCGGAGACAGGGATTATCTCGAAATTCCATATACCTGCCCGCATTGCAAGGATAGGGGAGTCGTCGAAGGGAAACGCTGTGTCTGCTTTGATGAACTGCTCAGAAAGTATGCTGCTGTTGACCTGACTCTGGAAAGCGGTATGAAGCTCCATGATTTCAGTGAATTCAGAACAGATGTCTATCCGGTATCCGGACAATACGGAAATGTAAGAGAATATATGAAAACAGTTCTTGAATCCTGCAGGAGATTTGCCGAGAATTTTACTCCGGAGAGCGGTTCTCTGATCTTTCTCGGCAGAACAGGACTGGGTAAGACATTCCTTTCATCATGTATCGCTAAAACTGTTTCCGAACAAGGGTTCAGTGTTGTCTTCGGTCCGGTCTCATCTTATTTGAGAAAGATCGAGAACGAGCATTTCGGCAGAGCTGACTCTGATACTTTGTCGCTGCTCACGAACTGCGATCTTCTTCTTCTGGATGATCTCGGTTCAGAATTCAAAACATCCTTTACGGAATCTGTTATATACGAGATAATCAATTCGCGTATAAATTCAGGTCGTTCAACTGTTATCTCGACTAATCTAACCAACGATCTTATCGATAAAACATATAATGAGAGGATAGTTTCCAGGCTTACCGGATGCTATATGCCTGTAATGTTCCGCGGTGAGGATATAAGACATTTAACCAGAAACTTCTGATGCTTTGTATTGACAAAGAGTGAATTTTATGTTATTATTATATTTATAAAATGAAAGGAAAGCTTATGAACTGGGTCGAATTAGATATTTATACTACAACTGAAGGTATTGAACCACTGACCGGATCGCTGCTCGGACTGGGCGTAAATGGCTTTGTCATCAAAGATGCGGCTGATTTCAACGAATTTCTCAGCGATAAAACGATAAACTGGGATTATATCGACGATGATCTGATGGGCCTTAAAGACTGCGAAACAACAGTTACGGTTTATCTTCCGGAAAACGCTCAGGGGCATGAGAATCTTGAAGCAATAAAGCTGGAGCTCAAAGCCTTGAAGCAGAGAGATGCAGAGGGCTCTTTCGGACGTCTTGAATATGAGCTGAAAAATGTTAAGGAAGAAGATTGGGCAAATAATTGGAAGCAGTATTTTAAACCGCTTACTGTAGGTGAAAAGCTGCTGATAAAGCCTTCCTGGGAAAAGGTCGATGATAACGAATCCAGAAAGATACTGGAGATCGACCCTGCATCCAGCTTCGGAACAGGGCAGCATAACACTACCCAGCTTTGTCTTGAGCTTATCGAAAAGTATATCAATAACGGAGATACATTATTGGATCTCGGCTGCGGCAGCGGTATTCTTTCGATCGCAGCAGTGCTGCTTGGAGCATCCAGCGTAAAAGCAGTGGATATTGATGAAAATTCTGTTAGGATCGCAAGAGAAAACGCTGCAAAGAACGGTATCTCAGATATAGTGTATAATGCTTACTGCGGGAATGTTATCGAAAATGATCTGTTAGTTCGCCAGTTGGGCTCTGGCTACGATGTCGTATGTGCAAACATCGTTGCAGATGTTTTGATAGCTATGAGTGGAAAATTCAGTCGCTTTGTAAAAAACAGCGGTTATCTTATCATATCAGGAATAATCGATTTGCGTAAAGGCGAAGTCATTGACAGCGTTAAAGCCTGCGGATTTGAACTTATAGAAACACGCTGCAAAGAAGATTGGGTAGCAGCCGCGTTCAGAGCTTTGTGATCTTTTCTGAAAGGAGACAGTTTATGCAGTTATTGTTTTTGATTATCAAAAGGACTGAATTGGTCGATGATATTATGAAGGCTTTGGCCGGAGCTGGAGTTCACGGCGGAACAGCTATAGACAGCATCGGTATGGCTAAATCCATCTCCAATATGGATAATGTCCCTACTATAGGTTATCTCAGAGAGATGCTGAAAGGTGTTGACCCTGCAAAGAAAGGAAAAACTATTTTTGTTGCTGTTGAAGATGACAGAGTAGAAGCAGCCAAAGAAGCTATCCTCGGAATAACCGGTGACCTTTCAAGACCGAACGCAGGTGTGCTTTTCGGTGTCCCCATTACCTTTGCTTTAGGAATAAACTGAGCGCTTATCCGCCGGAAGTATCCGGCGGTCTTTTTTGTATTTGAAAAAAATTTATTAAACCTATTGATATTTATGACGAAATATAGTATAATTATCTTCGAGCACTGTCGGATGCTGATCCGATGAATTTATAATTGTTGGGAGTATTGCAAATGAAAATGTTGGACACGATCGGTTTTGTAGAGAAATTCGATAAGGAAGTCGGCGAGGCTATGGGTCTTGAGCTCGCCCGCCAGAGACGAAATCTTGAGCTTATTGCCAGCGAGAACATCGTTTCTCCCGCTGTTATGGCAGCTATGGGCTCTGTTCTTACCAATAAGTATGCTGAGGGCTATCCCGCTAAGAGATACTACGGCGGATGTGAATGTGTCGATATCGTAGAGCAGATCGCTATCGACCGTGCCTGCAAACTGTTTGATGCTAAGTTTGCCAATGTTCAGCCCCATTCCGGCGCTCAGGCTAATACCGCAGTCTATTTTGCACTTCTTCAGCCTGGCGATACTGTTATGGGCATGAGCCTTGACAACGGCGGACATCTTACACACGGCTCGCCTGTTAATATTTCAGGTAAGTATTTCAATTTCGTTCCTTACGGCGTTGATGACAACGGCTTCATTGATTATGATGCTATGGACAAGCAGGCTAAAGAAGTTAAGCCCAAGCTCATCGTTGCAGGTGCTTCTGCATATCCCAGAGCTATCGATTTCAAACGTATCTCCGAGATTGCTAAGTCCGTTGGTGCATATTTCATGGTAGATATGGCTCATATTGCCGGACTTGTTGCTGCCGGCCAGCATGAATCTCCGATGCCTTATGCTGATGTTGTCACAACTACTACCCATAAGACTCTCAGAGGCCCCAGAGGCGGCATGATCCTTACAAATGACGAAGCTCTTGCAAAGAAGTTCAACAGCGCTATCTTCCCCGGAACACAGGGCGGCCCGCTCATGCACGTTATTGCCGGTAAGGCTGTTTGTTTCGGCGAGGCTCTTAAGCCCGAATTCAAGTCATACGGAGAGCAGATCGTAAAAAATGCTCAGAGACTTGCTAAGGGATTGCTTGACAAGGGCTTTGATCTTGTATCCGGCGGCACAGATAATCACCTGATGCTTGCTGACCTCAGACCTTTCAAGATCACAGGCAAGAAGCTCCAGAATGACCTTGACGAAGTTTATATCACTGTTAACAAGAATGCGATCCCCAACGACCCTGAGAAGCCTTTTGTTACCAGCGGTGTTCGCATCGGTACTCCCGCTGTTACCACCAGAGGCCTCGTTGAAGAGGATATGGATGTTATCGCTGAAGCTATCTTCCTTACTGCTTCCGATTTTGAGGCTAATAAGGAAAAAGCCAGAGAGCTTGTAAACGGTATCTGCAAGAAGTATCCGCTTTACGAATAATTCTAGTCTTTCATAAAAAAAGCACTTCCTTTATGGAAGTGCTTTTTTGTGTTGAAATCTGGATAATAATGTGTTATAATATAATCATAGGTCTGATTTGGGGCCGATATTGATCGGAGGGGTAAAAATGAACGAGGTTCTTGACAGCTTTTTGATCGAAGAGATAAATGAGGCTCTGTATTGTGAGCTATGGAGGTTTTTATCTTCGGAAAATGTCATTCAGGGGACGTTTGAAGGCTCTTATCATACGCTCATTAAGCTTTCTGGTGGGCAGGTCGTTATTTACAGACATTCTATCGGTTTGCAGAACTCTAAATACCGTGATGCTGTTATCGTTGCAAAAAACTATCTTCTGAAAAAGATAAACAGCAGGGCATACGAGCTCAGGCTGCCGGATATACAAAATATTTTTGATTGACTATTATTCAAGGAGATAAACTATGAATGTTCCTCTTGCGGAAAGGATAAGGCCAAGTTCGCTGGACGATATAGTAGGTCAGCCTCATCTTCTCGGAGTTGGTAAGCCTCTCCGAAAGATCATAGAAAGCGGAAAGATTCCCAATATGATCTTTTACGGCCCGTCCGGGATCGGGAAGACGACTGTCGCCAGGATGATTGCCGAGAATGCTCAGATGACGATGCATAAGCTCAACGGAACATCTGCATCAATAAGTGATATAAAGCAGATCGTTGCCGAGACAGAGATGCTTAGCGGAGTAGGTGGCATACTGCTTTATCTTGATGAGATACAGTACCTTAATAAAAAGCAACAGCAATCTCTGCTGGAGTATATTGAGAACGGCAGCATAACACTAATAGCTTCGACTACTGAGAACCCGTATTTCTATGTCTATAATGCTATTATTAGCCGCAGCACTGTTTTTGAGTTCAAGCCGCTTCTTCCAGAAGAATTGCTGCCGGCGATCAGAAGAGCTTTTCAGATCAGTGCTGACGATCTCGGCCTGACATTAAAGCTGGAGCAAGGTGTTTGTGAATATATAGCAGCAGGCTGCGGAGGAGATGTAAGAAAGTCGATCAATACTGTCGAGCTCTGTACTCTCTCCGGCGAGAACGACGGAAAAACCCTTACAGTAAGGCTTGATGTCGTTAAGACTCTGACCCAGCGGAGCAATATGCGTTACGACAGAGACGGCGATCAGCATTATGATATCCTTTCTGCTCTGCAGAAATCTATACGTGGAAGCGACCCGGATGCCGCTATACATTACGCAGCCAGACTGATCGAGGCCGGTGATATAATCTCTCTTTCTAGACGTCTGCTTGTCATCGCTTCGGAAGATGTAGGTCTTGCTTATCCGCAGGCTGTCCCGATAGTAAAAGCCTGTGTTGACAGCGCTATGCAGCTTGGACTCCCGGAAGCAAGGATTCCACTTGCCGAAGCTGTTATTCTTCTTGCAACTTCTCCTAAATCGAACAGTTCCTATCTTGCTATGGATGCTGCTCTCACAGATGTCAGGAACAGCGGAGCGCTTGATTTTCCAAGACATCTGCAAAACAAGCATCTCGACGGCGAAGGCGCTGCTGTCAAAGGGCAGCATTATCTTTATCCGCATAATTATCCTAATCACTGGGTGGAGCAGCAGTATCTTCCTGATGCTCTTGTCGGTAAACGTTACTATGAATTCGGCGAGAACAAGAATGAAATGCTTGCAAAAAACTATTGGGATGGGATAAAGAGGAAAAAATAAAACTAAATGGCTTCCTTGCCGCTTTCGGAGGGAAGCCTTTTAGTTTAAAAATATGTAGATATGTTTTTGCCGGACTGTTCAGTTGAGTATACCCAACTGTCAATATGATCTCCCTCAGGAAAATAGGTAAGCGGGGCAGGAAAGTTTGGATCGTCGAAAACGTCAATGATTATCAGCTTGATCTTCATTTTTTCCGGTATGATCGCTTTGATGAAAACTCCTGCTGTCTGACCTGTACTGACTCCTTCTCGAAGCTCTGCCAATCCCGCAAGATTGGGAGCCAGTTCGACAAATATCCCGTATTCTTCAATAGATCTTACTATCCCGCTGACTGTCTGGCCTGCTTCAAACCGTGCTGCGTTTTCCTCCCAGCTCCCTAAGAGTTCTTTGTGTGAAAGAAGTATCTTCTGTCCGTCAAAGCCTTTGACTACAGCTTTTATGAGCTGACCGTTATAAAATCTGTCATTCGGATGTGATATCCTTGATACCGAAATTGAATCAATCGGTATCAGTGAAGGAATGCCGCAGCCTATATCAACAAAGCATCCGAACTTTTCCAGATGTGTCACTCTTGCAGGGATGATATCGCCGCTTTTAAGGCTTGAAATATAATGTTCCATACATTCAAGCTGTGCCTCTCGCCTTGACAGGAGATATCTGATCTCTTCGCCTTCAGTTTTTATGGCAGAGATCTTAAAGCATACGCTTTTACCAACTTTTGAGATAAGTGCGATATCCCTGGTGATCCCTTCACGGATGCCGACAGCGCCCTCCTCACGAGGTATAATTCCGACACCGCAGGGAAGTTCAACTATCAGATCGTGATCTGATGTGCAGAGCTTTGCTTTGCCTTCAAGTATCATGCCTTGCCGGTATGCTGTCAACATACCGGCTGCGCTGGATGTATGTATGAGATTTTCCTGTGTTAGGATCAATTCGCCCTCCGGCACATAATGATTCATTTCTCGTGACCTCTTTTCTGCTTTACTTGTCTTTTCTTTTGCGGGCTCTGCTGCCTTCTGTTAATTTGTATGCCAGGATAATACGGATTATTCATTTCAGGTTAGCACAAAAAGCGACTTGACATTATTATGGTCTTGCTGTATAATAAATAATTAGATGACTAATGAAAGGAAGGTAGAATATGATCAAACAGCTTATGGGCTGTGTCCGAGAATACAAAAAACCGACTATTCTTACACTCTTGCTGATCATCGGAGAAGCCATCATCGAGATTTTTATCCCCTTTATAACTGCAAACCTCGTCAATGCAATAAACAAAGGTGCCGAGATGTCAGAGATAGTAAAGACCGGTCTTATTCTTTCTGTTATGGCAATAGTTTCGCTGGCCTTCGGCGGTCTCGCAGGATTTACTAGTTCAAAGGCATCGGCTGGCTTTGCAAAAAACGTCAGAAAAGATGTATTCGACAAGATCCAGACCTTTACATTCGGGAATATTGATAAGTTTTCTTCGTCCTCTCTTGTTACAAGACTTACTACTGACGTATCCAATGTTCAGATGTCATATATGATGATAATCCGAATAGCTGTCAGAAGCCCTATCATGCTTATTTTCGCTATTGTAATGGCTTATATCATGGGCGGTATGCTCGCCGGTACATTTGTTGTAGTAGTTCCGATACTTGCTTTCGGGCTCTTCTTTATCGCCAAGAAGGCTATGCCGGCATTCAGGAGCGTTTTCCGCAAATACGATAAACTAAATGAATCGATCGAAGAGAACGTCAGAGCAATGCGTGTTGTCAAAGGCTTTTCGCGTGAAGAGTACGAAAAAAAGAAATTCAATAACGCCGCCGACGATATTCGCAAGGATTTCACCAAAGCAGAAAGGATCGTTGCGTTAAACGGGCCTTTGATGCAGTTCTGCATCTATTTCAATATGGCTTTTGTTCTTCTTGTCGGTTCAAAGATGATAATCAGCGGCAAGGGAACAGACATAAATGTCGGGCAGATGTCGGCTATGCTGACATACGGTATGCAGATCCTTATCTCAATGATGATGCTTTCTATGATCTTCGTTATTATTACGATCTCTGCCGAGTCTGCAAAACGAATCTGCGAGGTGCTATCCGAAGAGCCCGCTCTGAAAAATCCTGATGATCCGATCTATGATATCAAGGACGGATCTGTTGATTTTGACGGCGTATCGTTCAAGTATTCCGAATCTGCTGAGAAAGACTCGCTGGCGGATATCGAATTGCATATAAGATCCGGCATGATCGTCGGGATCATCGGTGGAACAGGATCAAGTAAATCGACTCTTGTCCAACTGATCCCGAGGCTTTATGATACGACTCAGGGCACAGTACGGGTCGGTGGGCTGGATGTCAGAAAATACGATATCGAGGCACTCAGAAACAGTGTTGCGATGGTTTTGCAGAAAAACCTGCTTTTCTCAGGAACTATCGCCGATAATCTGCGCTGGGGCAATAAAGATGCTTCTATGGAAGAGATCGAAATGGCATCAAAGATCGCCCAGTCGCATGATTTCGTAATGTCTTTCCCGGAAGGGTACGATACATATATCGAGCAAGGCGGAACAAACGTTTCCGGCGGTCAGAAGCAAAGGCTCTGTATTGCAAGAGCTTTGCTGAAAAAGCCTAAGATACTTATCCTTGACGATTCGACCAGTGCCGTTGACACCAAGACAGACGCTCTTATCCGTGAAGGGTTCAGACAGTATCTTCCTGAGACAACCAAGATCATTATAGCGCAGAGGATCTCTTCTGTTCAGGATGCAGATCTTATAATAGTAATGGATAACGGCAGGATCACTGCACAGGGCACGCATGATCAGCTCCTCGAAACAAGCAAGATCTACCGCGAAGTATACGAGCAGCAGACGAACGGAGGTGACAGCGATGAGTAAGCCGATGGATATGAATGCAAAAAAGCCTGAGTTCAACGCTTCATCGCTGAAACGTGTGATAAAGATGATGTATCATTTTTATCCAAAATTGGTTATCCTAATAGTTTTCAGCATCCTTTTCTGCGCCTTTGCTTCCTCTATCCCTGCAATATTCGTTCAGAATGTAATAGCTGTTATTGAAAAATGGGTAGAGACAGGCGATTGGGAAGCTGCCAGCGCCGAGATAATACCGAAGGTAATCCTTCTTATAGGCTTCTATGTCCTGTCGATTGCGCTTATGACTCTGCAATCTCAATTAGGAGCCTATATGACGCAGGGCTTCCTGAGCAAGATGCGCTGCACTATGTTTGATGGGATGCAGGATCTTCCTATAAAGTATTTCGATACTCATAAACATGGAGATATCATGAGCTATTATACAAATGATATCGACACTTTACGCCAGCTCATCTCTCAGGCGATTCCTTCGCTTATCCAATCAGCAGCGATAGTTATGTGCGTCTTTGCAATCATGCTGTATTACAGCGTTTGGATAACTCTCGTTGTTATCATCGGTGTAGTCTTCATGATGTTTGTCTCAAAAAAGATCGGCGGAGGATCAGCAAAATATTTTGTCCGTCAGCAGCAGTCCCTCGGAAAGACCGAAGGATATGTTCAGGAGATAATGAACGGTCAGAAGGTCGTTAAGGTGTTCTGCCATGAGAACGATTGCTCCAAAGGCTTCGACGAACTGAATGAAGCTCTTTTTCAGGACAGTTTCCGCGCAAATGCTTATGCTAACTCTCTCGGGCCTATCATTATGAATATAGGAAATATACTGTATGTTATCATTGCTATGGTAGGCGGTATTTTCCTGATTTCAGGTCTTACCAATTTCAGCATCTCCGGTCTGCCGTTTTCTATCAGTATACTTGTTCCTTTCTTAAATATGACCAAGCAGTTCACCGGAAATATCAATACGGTTTCGCAGCAGATCAACGCTGTTGTAATGGGTATGGCCGGAGCAACACGTATTTTCGCCCTTATGGATGAAAAGCCTGAGCCGGATGACGGCTATGTTACATTGGTCAATGTTAAAGAGAACACTCAAGGCGAACTTATCGAGACTTCTGAACGTACTAAAAAATGGGCTTGGAAACATCCTCATTCCGCTGACGGGACAGTAAGTTACATCCCTCTGAAAGGGGATGTCCGTATGACAGACGTTGATTTCGGATACGTGCCCGGAAAGGATGTTCTCCATGACGTTTCGGTTTATGCTGAGCCCGGACAGAAGGTCGCTTTTGTAGGTGCTACCGGCGCCGGTAAGACGACGATCACCAATCTGATCAACCGATTCTACGATATTGCGGACGGAAAGATCAGATATGACGGAATAAACGTCAATAAGATCAAGAAAAACGATCTCAGACGATCTCTGGGCCTTGTTTTGCAGGAGACCAATCTGTTTACCGGAAGTGTTATGGATAATATCCGGTACGGAAGGCTTGATGCAAGTGATGAAGAATGTATAGCTGCGGCCAGTCTGGCGGGTGCAGATGATTTTATATCGAGACTTCCGGAAGGTTACTCCACTCAGCTTTCAAATAACGGCGCTAATCTTTCACAAGGTCAAAGGCAGCTCATAGCCATAGCCAGAGCGGCTGTCGCCGACCCGCCTGTTATGATACTTGACGAAGCGACTTCTTCCATCGATACAAGAACAGAAGCCATTGTCCAGCAGGGTATGGATAAGCTCATGGAGGGCAGAACGGTTTTTGTTATTGCTCACAGGCTCTCTACTGTTAAGAATTCCGATGTTATTATGGTTCTCGATCACGGCAGGATCATAGAGCGAGGGGACCATAAGAAACTGATCAGTGAAAAAGGCACTTACTATCAGCTCTATACAGGTGCTTTTGAGCTTGAATGATAAAATATTAACCAATTTGAACGCCGGCTAAATTTATTGGCCGGCGTTCAAATCTTTATATACAAAAAGGATTGACAAGCCTTAAATGTTTTGGTATAATCTGCTTAGAATAATTGATCGTTCACTAGTGCTAAAATATGAAACAAGGAGGGCTTAATATGCCAAACCCAATTCTTCCACTCTGGGAGTATATTCCGGACGGTGAACCCAGAGTTTTCGGAGACAGAGTTTATCTTTACGGTTCTCACGACCGCTACGGCTGCGAGTATTTCTGCGATTATAAACTGAAAGTGTGGTCTGCTTCTGTTAATGATCTTAACAACTGGCAGTGTCACGGAGTCAGCTTCAGAACGAGAGACGGAGCGGAACACAAGGCAGATACCGCAGAATGGACAGATCACGAGCTTTATGCTCCTGATTGTGTAACCAATCACGGAAAGTATTACCTCTATACCTATATTGTCGGTTCAAAGGGATGTGTTTCAGTATCAGACCGTCCAGAGGGGCCTTTCACTCTGCTCTCCAGATATGAGTACGATGAAGCAGATGCAGGCGATGACGGTATCTATAATGATTGTGGCGTCCTTGTTGATGACGATGGCAAGGCATATATTTACTATGGCTTTGAACATTCTAACATGAATGAGCTGGATGCTGAGTCGATGTATAAGATCGTGAAGGGGAGTCTTAAAAAACCTGTTATTGACGATAGAGAGGAAGTCCCCGAGGAAAGAAGATTTTTTGAAGCAAGCTCTCCCCGTAAGGTCGGAGACATTTACTATCTGATCTATTCTCCAAGGAAGGGGAGCCGCCTGGCTTATGCTACTTCAAAATCACCAACAGGTCCGTTTGAATATAAAGGCTATATTATTGATAACGGAGTAGATTATCCTGCCGGGAACAATCACGGCTCCATTTGCAATATTAACGGGCAATGGTACGTCTTTTACCACAGGATGACAAATAACACTATCATGTCAAGACGCGCCTGCGTCGAGAAGATAACTATTCTTCCAGACGGGACTATTCCCCCGGTCGAGATGACTTCGCTCGGTTTTGAAGAATCGCTTGATCCTTATAAGCAGACTCCAGCTGAGCTTGCCTGTGTTCTTAAAGGCGGCTGCTTTATTTCCGAGAGAGACGCTTTCACAAGACCTGTCACAAACATCAGGACCGGGTGCGTGATGGGCTATAAGTATTTTGATTTCGGACATGATGAGTCGGATAACACAATGCTTTTCTGTGCCAAGGTAAGAGGCCAGGGCAGCAACTGCAAACTCGATATCATTGCTGACGATCCGGACAGCGGGGAGCTGCTTGGAACAATGGATATCGGGCTTTCAGACGGTATATATAAACATAGAATCAAAAAGCTGACCGGCAGACACGCAGTATTCTTCCGCGCATACCATACTGTTGAAGGCTGGATGAAGTCTGCTTTCGATGATAAACCATTGTTTGAATTTGAAGAATTTGTATTTATGAAATGAGGTCGGAAAATGAAGCTGAACAAGTATTTTTCATTATTTTGCGCTGCTCTCATCGGTACTACCGCTGTTATGACATCGTGCAGCAGTAATGATTCTTCTTCGTCGTCTGTTTCTGAGACGGCAGTATCATCAAATAATACCGGGGCTGAAACATCTGAGACTTCAGAAAAGTCCCTGCAGGAGATGGATAGATCTATGACTGCACTGGAGCTGTGCCGAAAAATGGGCAACGGCATTAACCTCGGTAATACAATGGAGGCGTACGGACACAAAAGCTATGTAAAAGGCAAAACGGATCCGACTGCTTTTGAGAAAAACTGGGGTCAGCCTGTGACAACAAAAGAAATGATCGAGGGAATGAAAGCTGCTGGCTTTGATTCGCTGCGTATTCCCGTTGCATGGACAAATGCTATGGATTTTGAGCACGACGATTATGAGATCGACGAGAAATATCTTAATAGAGTCGATGAGATTATCGGCTGGGCTATCGACAGTGGGATGTACGTTATAATCAACGATCACTGGGATGGCGGATGGTGGGGGATGTTCGGCTCTGCCAGCGAAGCAACATCCAAGAAAGCTATGGACATGTATACCTCGATGTGGCAGCAGCTCTGCGACAGATACGGCCATTACAGTGAAAAACTGATCTTTGAGTCTGCTAACGAAGAGCTGGGAGACAGACTGAATGATAAAGACTATGCTCCCGATTCAGGTTCGCTCAGCAAAGATCAGTGTTACGAGAAGCTACTGGAGATCAATCAGAAGTTCGTTGATACAGTAAGAGCTTCCGGAAAGAACAATACTGACAGGTTCCTGCTCATAGCCGGCTATAACACAGATATCGGACATACCTGCGATAAGCGTTATATAATGCCGACAGACACTGTCAAAGACAGAATGCTCATTTCTGTTCATTATTATACTCCCTGGTTTTACTGCGGTGAAGACTCACTTCAAAGCTGGGGCACACCCACAGAGATCGCTGAAATGAACAAGCTCATGAAGGATATGACCAAGTTTACTGATCAGGGCTACGGTGTAATAATCGGCGAGTATGCTGCAAAGAATAACGGACATATACCTAAGCCTGACTGCGATAAATTCACTACAAACTTGCTTAACAACTGCGATCTGTACGATTTTGTCCCTATGCTCTGGGATTGTAACGGGCTCTATAACAAGTTAACAAGGGCTATTGATGATGAGACAATGGCCAATATCTATAAGAGCAGGTCGTATGCTTCTGAGAGCGGCCTTTCTGAAGATGAAGTCAAAAGTAAGGCACAGGCTGCTCTTGATCAGTTCGCAAAAGATGCTGAAGAGGCTCAGAAAGCTGATATTTCCATTCCGGCTTCTGACGATAAGGCTGTGGCATGGATAATGTATAACAGCGGCGATTATAATGTCAGCTACTGTGTCGGTGATAAATATGATCCGGAGAGCATGACAGCCGGTGTTAAAGCAACAAATGTTATAGTTGAGGGTAACGGGACATATGAAGTAAGTCTTGATTTCAGCAAGGCCGGTGGTGCTCATGGTGTTGCGTTCAGCGCTTTGGGAATATCAAACGGAGAAGAGCTTTTCCCGAACAGTAAGATCAAGATCGAAGAGATAAAGATCAACGGCGAGCCGATAACTTTAGCAGCATCGAATTATACATCTTCAGATGATAAGAAATGCACAAGAGCCAATATTTACAACGGCTGGGTAAATGATATTCCGGCAGACGGAAGAAGCGTTGATGGAAACCTCGATAACACTTCCGCTGTTATCGTCAACAAGGACGATTTCGGAACGGTCAACACGATGTCTGTAAAGTTTACTTTTATCACAGAATAGCAGATCAGTATCTTTAAGGCAACACCGCACGACCCCTGTGCATCAGATGCGCAACCTCAATTATCATTGAGGTAAAGATTTTCGTCAGATTGCCTAAATTCGACGCAGGCTTGCAAGCGAAGTTCACTTCGCTTTACGCAACGTCAAGGAGAATTGACGTCATCTTTGATGACGTTGGTGATCATGACGGATAAGCCGGTCGTCAAGCAGGCTTGACACGGCAGATGATGTGCAGAGGCGTTAGCCGCGGGTCGTGCGGTGTTGCTTTAAATACTCAGACATGATTAAAACCGTATATCCTCACCGTCAAATGGAGTGGATATACGGTTTTATAATTATGCTGCTTATTTTATACGAAGCGATCTGAGATATTCTTTATGCTTATCAGTTATACGGTAGCTTTCTATTGATTTTTGTATAGTTTTGTTATGAACCCATTTCGATAGCCTATGCTCTGTCAGATAGGGGAGTATAGATTCATAATTCTTTGCTAGAGCTGTAGCGAAATACCAGGCCTGCATCATCATGATGTAATATTCCTCGCTGCTGACAGCCGCAACAAGCCCGCCGAATTCATTTTTATAGTTTTCTCCGAGATACCAACGCATTAAGCAGGCTATCCCGAATCTGACAGTATATGTATGTTCAGAAGAGAGCCATTTTTTAATATAAGGGAGAAGTTTGTCGGTTTGTTTTGCAAACGATCTGGGAGCAAGGCTGTCGCAGGTCGCCCAATTATTCACATAGGGGAGAAAAGCCTCTGTTAAGTCCATAGCCTTGTCAAATATTTTTTCCTGGTCGATCATAAAAGCATGAAGATTGTTTTCTTCATAGTATTTATGCGGCAGATCTGTCAGGAATTCTTGTATCTCTTCGGTCTGGGACAGTTCTTTTGCCAGCTTTTTGAGCTGAGGAATCCTTACTCCGATGATATAATCATCATCAAAGCCCGGCATTAAGTTTTTGTGAAAAGCCGCATATTTGGTATCACGAAGCTCAAACAAACGTTTTCTTATTTGTTCTTCCTTTGTCATATATTATCTACCCCGCTTTCTCATTGATTATAGCATTAAAGCCGATAAAATGTCAATACTACCCAAATGATTGACTTTTTTGATCCGGTATGCTATAATAATTATGTATGTATAATCATTTTTCAGTATCTTCTGTTGATTGGGGTGTATAGATTATGAAATGTCCTAAATGCGGCGAGAAAGCTGCTAAGGATGACAGGATCTGTCGGAATTGCGGTACAGTCCTCAAGAAAGAGAGCAAAGGGTTCTTGCTTCTCGGAACAAAAAAAGCTCCTTCGGCTGTTCCGGCTTTAGAGACAAAATCTTCGTCTTCTCATTCTGCGACTCGCTCTTCATCTGCTTCTTATGATAAGTCAAGAATTCTTAAAACCATCGGCATAACTGCTGTCGGTGCTGTGATTATCATCCTTGTTGTTGTTCTGGTATTTCATGTTGCTTCCGGAAAAGGGCAGAAACAAGCTGAGAAGCTGGCTGAATATATCGGCAATAAGGTAGCCTCTGCTGAAAAAGATCTTGAGATAAACTTAAAGGATAACAGTTCATTCTCTTCTGTAAATAAGTCGGATACCTTTGATTTTATATATGAATCAGAAGACAGTGTCAAGGTAAATGACGTTACATTTCCCGAATGGGCAGTTACTGTTACAAAAACTCAATCTGATAAGATAGAGCAAGTCGTTTTTACAGACTACCGTGTTCTGAAAAAAGATGCTCGTGGAGAAAAGACCGATAAACGTTTTGATCTGTCCAAATACGATAGGAACACCAAGATAAATACCGTCCTTGACGATATTGATATCAAGCCTTTCAGGATCACTTATGATGCAGCTTTCAGAAAATACGAATACCGTTATTATTATAAGCTGGACAGCGGAGATGTTCAGAGCGTTATCCTGACTGTTAATTCCAATAGCGATAATAAGTATATGTATTCTGTCTCGGATGATATTTACCCTATCATATTCTCCAATGATCTTTTTAAAGACACAATGGCTTACAGAGATATTTAGTAGTTACAAAAATATCACAAATTGTTTCATAAATCATACAGTTGCGCGTATTTTCTTGACTAATTTGAATTTTGCTGATATTATATACATTGACTTCAAGTAATAAGGAGGATCAGCGTGGATATAAGTTCAAAGCTTTGCATGGGCTGCATGAATGAGCTTGACGAAAACGGAAATTGCCGCTTTTGCAATTACTCTGACGATATTCCCCATCTCCAGTCTTATCTTGCACCCCGCACCATCCTGGACGATAGATATATCGTCGGGAAGATGCTTTCCTATAACGGAGAAGGTGCTTCATATATATGCTACGATATGATAAAAAAGAGCAAGGCTGTTGTCAGGGAGTATATGCCGGATACGCTTTGCGAGCGAGAGAGAGGAACACAGAATATCGTTGTGAACCCTGAGTTCCTGGCTAAATATAAAACATATATGTCTGAATTTGCCGATATGAACAAGGCTCTTTCGCGTATGCGTAACCTTACTCATATCTCGACAGCTATGGATATATTTGTTGAGAATAATACAACTTATGTTATTCTTGAATATGTTGAAGGCGTTTCTCTGAAGAAGTTCCTTCAGACAAACATCGGCTATCTGACATGGAACAGAGTCAAAAAGCTGTTCATGCCGCTTTTTACTACGCTCAGCATTATCCATAATGCCGGTATCATCCATCGCGGTATCTCTCCGGAGAATATAATAGTTACTACTGACGGCGAGCTTAAACTAACCGGGTTTTCTATCAGTTCGATCAGAACATCAAATACCGGGCTTTCTCCTGAGTTTTACTCCGGATATACTGCTCCTGAGCAGTATTCCTCACTGGCATATCAGGGGACATGGACAGATGTCTATGCTGTTTCGGCTGTTCTTTACAGGATACTTACCGGATGTATGCCCCTCGATGCTAACACCAGACTTACAAATGATACTCTTGTTCCTGCTTCAAGAGTTAATCCCGGAATACCGGTCTATGTGTCTAATGTCCTTTCTCACGCTATGGCTGTCAGGGGAGAAGACAGAATACAGACTATCAACGATTTCGTTACTCAGCTCTTTGATAAACACTATCTTATGGAGCATCAGAAGGGCGCTACTCAGACTATTCCGATCCAGCGTTCTGAGAGGACTCCTGCGGTAAGACATTCATCTCCTCAAAGGAAACGGTCAAAAAAGGACCAAAACAAAGTCAGCAAAGCCTCAATAATTGCTGCTGTAATAATTGCTGTTGCTGTTCTGGCTCTCGGAGGAGTGCTCCTTTGGCAGCTTCTTACTCCGCCTGCAAAGGATTCGACCAACAGCCGGACTATCAGTTTCCCTGATGAAGATTCCCTGAATGATGCTGCTCAGACATCGGTAACTTCTGAACAGATCATTACTCAGGCGACTCCCGCCGAGCCGGTATCACCTTACGGTGTCGGCGCGATCATGCCTTCCTGCGTTAATGAAAGATTTGAAGTTATCAAGAAGATGATCGGAAATGAGTTCGAGATCAAGATCGAAGATGTCTGGAGCGATGATATCCAGAAGGGAATAGTCCTTTCTCAGAGCATCCCTGAAGGCACCGATTATGACCCGAACAAGAAAAATGAGCTTGTCCTCAAGGTGTGCAGAGGTTCCGAGAATGTTCGTGTTCCTGCATATTCTGGCAAGACATGGTCTGCTTATGAGGAAGAGCTCAAGAAACTGGAGATCACTTACAAGAAGATCCTTGCATATTCTGATATAGCCAACGGTTTTGTTGTCAAGACAGATATTGCTCCGGGCTATAATGTAAATATCAGAAATAAGGAAGAACTGACGGTTTACGTTTCTATCGGAAGAAAGCCGGTAACACAGGCTAAACCCGACGATTCCAAGCCTGCTGCCGCCGCTGACTGATCGCTGTTTATTGTGTGGGAGGCCAAATGTTACCAAAGCTGCGAAAACGTTTAAATAATCTTTAAAACTTTGATAAACCCTTGACAATGTCAAGGGTTTATGCTATTATATAAAGTGTTGTTAAGGCTTATTATTATGGAATTATATGAATATTGGAGGAACAGATCATGGCTCATAAGATCGGTGTACTTACCAGCGGCGGCGATGCGCCGGGAATGAATGCAGCGGTTCGTGCCGTTGCCAGAACAGCTCTTCATAAGGGAATGGAAGTAGTCGGCATCCGCAGAGGATATGTTGGCCTTCTTTCCGGAGATATCATTGATATGAATGCCCGTACCGTTTCCGGTATTATTGAGCGCGGAGGTACTTGCCTCTATACTGCCAGATGTCCTGAGTTCAGAGACATGGCCGGCGTTAAAAAGGGCTATGAGATGTGCATGAAGCTCGGTCTTGACGGGCTCGTAGTAATCGGCGGCGACGGTTCCTTCAGAGGCGCCGGAGATCTTTCTTCTCTTGGCGTTCCCTGCATCGGTATCCCCGGAACTATTGATAACGACATCCAGTGCACAGAATATACTATCGGTTATGACACCGCTATGAATACAGCTATGGAAATGATCGATAAGATCCGCGATACGACTCAGTCTCATGATCGTTGCTCTGTCGTTGAGGTAATGGGCAGAAAAGCCGGCTATATAGCTGTTAACGTCGGTATCGCAGTTGGTGCAGAGGCCGTTATAACACTGGAAGAGCCCTATGATCTCAATAAGATCGCTGCTGATATCATCAGAGCTAAGCAGGGCGGTAAGACCCACTTCCTTATTGTTGTTGCTGAGGGTGTTGGTCAGACCGATGTTATTGCAAACTCTATCAAGGATATGACAGGCATTGATTCCAGAGTTACTGTCCTTGGCCATGTTCAGCGCGGCGGCTCTCCTACACTCAGAGACAGAGTTCTCGCTTCAGAAATGGGTTACCATGCTGTTCAACTGCTCGATCAGGGTATCGGCAACAGGATCGTAGGCCTCAAAGACGGTCAGGTATACGATATAGATCTCCAGGAAGGCCTCGCTATGAAGAAACCTTTCCCGCACAGAAGATATGAAGTCCTGACTACCACAGCATTCTAATTGGCTCTCTGCCGCTTGGCAGACCGCATATTACAGAGTAGAGATCGGTGCGTTAAGTGTCCGAAGGACGGGGAGTTGCTTTCGGGACGAAAAGACACAGTTCTTGCGGTTCCGATCTCGCATCCCGCTTAATATGATATGAAATCAGATACCTTCTTTTCTTATCGTATTTTGTGAGGAAAAGGAGGTATTTTTATGTATGCAAAAACAAAAAACAAGTCAGCAAATAAGATCGCTCTCTTCGGAAGTGTAAAAATCCTCGTCGCCTGTGCGATGTTTATCGCTTTCAGTATAGTTTTCGGTAAATTTCTGGCGATCAATATTGGAGATAATATCAGGCTCAGCCTTGAAAATCTTTCTCTTATACTTGCCGGCATACTTTTCGGCCCGAAGATCGGCTTGTTTACTGCTATTGCCGCCGATATAGTCGGATGTATAGTCAGAGGCTATGAGATCAATCCCATAATTACTCTCGGAGCTGCCTGTATAGGTTTCTTCTCAGGCTTTATGTATCTGTATGTATTCAAGAATCATCTTGTGCCGAGAGTCGCTCTCTCTGTTTTCACAGCGCATATTATCGGTTCGATGATCGTAAAGTCTATTGGATTGTATATATATTTTCCCCCTCAGAGAGTGACTCTTATCTGGAGGATCCCGAGCTACCTTATCATCGGAACAATTGAAACTATCATTATTTGTGCGCTGCTCAAAAACAAGGTATTCTCATCTCAGTTTGAAAGGCTGAAAAACAAATGAATAGAATCCAAACAGCGGAAAAGCTGTTGAAAATAGCTTCAAGATCGGGCAGCAGGCTCGGTCTTGAACGCGTTTTAGAGCTTAGCTCTCTTCTCGGAGATCCGCAGGATAAGCTGAAAACGATACATATCGCCGGGACAAACGGTAAAGGCTCATTGAATGCTATGCTCTCCGCTGTCTTAAGAGAACAAGGGTATAAAGTCGGATCATTTACCTCTCCGGCTATGCTCAGCTATAACGATCAGATAAGGATCAACGGTATTCCTGTCAGCAATAAAATATTGGATGAAGCTGTTGTCAAAGCTGAAGAGAAGGCAGGGAAGATGCTGGATCATCCTACTGAGTTTGAGCTGCTGACGGTCGCAGCTTTTCTCATTTTTTCTGAACAGAGCTGCGATATCTGTCTGATCGAGTGCGGGATGGGCGGAGATACGGATTCAACAAATATCATCAAAAAGCCTCTTCTGTCCGTTATAACTAATGTTACACTTGATCATTGCTCGATCCTTGGAAATACAACTGCTGAGATCGCTTCTCATAAGGCTGGTATCATAAAACAAGGTGTTCCTGTTTTCTTTGGCGGGGACGATAAGGATGCGCATTCAGTAATAAAGCGTAAGGCAGTGCGTAACGGTTCCAAACTTTACACCGCTGATCGGTCGCTGTTTGAAAGGCGTTATGATCCGGGATTTACAGCATTAAAGTATAACGGGCGAGTATATCGGACTTCTTTGCGCGGAGAATTCCAATACGAAAACCTCAAAAACTGCATTTCATGTGTGGAGATCCTGCGTTCAAATGGAACGGTTATCTCATATCATGCCTTGAAAAACGGTCTGCTGAATGTTCATTGGGAAGGGCGCTTTGAAACACTTTCAAGTGACCCGTTGATTATTTTTGACGGTGCGCATAATCCCGACGGGATGAAAAAACTATGCAGCAGTATTAAAACATTGTTTGGGGATGATCGACCTGCTGTTCTGATAGGGGTCTTAGCTGATAAAGATTATTCGATCTATCCTGAAATGCTGGAAGGTCTTGTAAGCCGCGCCTTCGCTGTATCACCGGATAATCCTCGAGCACTTCCTTCTGTTAAGCTGGCAGAGTGTCTGAATAATGGCAGGATATGCTGTGATAGCTTCCCGGATATTCCCTCAGGGTTTGATGCCGCAGTAGATTGGTGCATCAGAAATACACATTCGCTGCTGGTAATAGGTTCAATTTATATGTATAAAGACATCAAAGCCTGTGCAGAAAAGCTCAAAGGCTGAAATTTATCCTTGAAAGCCCTTGATTTATTCCGGCTTTTGTAGTATAGTAGTATTATAAGTGTTTTCGGAGGTCTTATTATGAATGTTGGTTTTATCGGAGCTGGAAATATGGGTTACGCTATTATGAAAGGTATAGTATCCTGCATGAATGACCCTGCACCGAAGCTTTTTGTTTATGACAATTATGAGCCGGCTATGCAAAGAGCAGCAGATCTGGGTGCATCCTGCTGTAAAGATGCGTCTGAGGTCGTTTTAGTCTGCAAATATGTATTTCTCGCTGTCAAGCCCCAACAGCTCGATGAGGTACTTGATGCTATCGCAGGGAGCGTATCTGATGAAACAGTCATTGTTTCGATATGCGCCGGCATCTCTGATGATTATATCTGCTCAAAGACTGTTCAGGGCGCTAAAGTAGTTCTGGTAATGCCGAATACTCCGCTTTTGTTAGGGGAGGGCGCGACCGCACTTTCCCGCAGCGATACTGTTCTTGACAGTGAGTTTGATATCGTTTGCAGGATCTTTGGCTCCAGCGGTATCTACAGTGTTGTTCCGAAAGACAAAATGAAAGAGATAATCGCTATAAACGGTTCTTCTCCTGCATTCATTTACCTCTATGCCAAAGCTTTTATTGATTATGCCGCCTCTGTCGGGATCGATGCTTCCGCAGCAACTGAGCTTTTTGCTAAATCTCTTATTGGCTCCGCTAAGATGATAACTGACAGCGGGAAGACCATTGAAGAGCTTATCACAATGGTCTCTTCTAAGGGCGGCACAACTATCGCCGGTCTTGAAAAGCTGAGAGAAGGAAAGCTTGAGGAGACCGTTTTTGAATGCTGCAAAGCCTGCACAAAACGAGCCTACGAGCTTTCTAAGTGATATAATCAAGCCTGTCTGCATATCATATACCAGAATAATATAAAGGGTGATGTATATGCGGAGCAAGATCATAGGATCAAATAATGATATTGCCTTTGCTTTTATGATCGGAACTGTATTGATAGGAGTCCTTCTGGGGACACTCTCTTTCTGCTTTGTTTCCGGGAGCGCTGCTGACCGCCTCGTTTCGGCTGCAAAGGATTATATATCATACAGGCAAAACAGTGAGATCGGCTATATCCTGCTGGATTCTTTCTTTACTTCTTCTTTGTATATCATGGCGCTGTTCATATCAGGCCTTTTTGCCCTGGGGCAGCTTCCGGCTATCGGGATACTTCTCTTTAAAGGCTCCGGTCTGGGAATGGCTCTTTCGCAAGCATATTCCAGCCATTCTGTCTCAGCGGCCATGATACTTATCCCTTCTTCGCTGATCTCATGTTACGCTATCAGTATCGCCGGCAAAGAAGCGATCTCTTCGTCTACAAGATTGCTGACGATAATCATGTCAAACGATCATTTCAGTGATATCGCCGTACATACCAAGCGTTACGGAGCAGTTTTTATTTCTCTTGAGGCTTTCGCGGCTGTGTCTGCTGCTGTCGATTGTGTGTTCTCAATGATATTTTCAGGCAGATGATTTTTCAAATAAAGGAGATTAAAATGGCTAACACCAATGATTTTCGCCGCAGGGGGCTGGCAAAGCCTCCGAAAGAAAAAAAGGGGATATTCAAATTCTTTGAGATCTACGGCCGCAGGATGTGGAAGCTCATAGAGCTCAATATCATCTATTTTACGATCTTTATCCCGACTATCTTCGGCTGGTGGCTATCTACTACATTGAACAGCTACGCCCCAATGGCTTTTGCCGTCATAACAGCGATAGCTTTCGGGCCGGCTACTACTGCGATGACAAAGATCTGCCGAAATTACTCTCAGGAACGTAACGCTTTTGTATTTGCCGATTTTGTTGACACTTTCAAAAAATGCTTTACTCAAAGCCTTATAATGGGTATCATTGATATTATATTCTTTGCAGGCTTTGTCGTAGCTGTTCCGTTCTATAACAGGCTTGCTCAGGATAACCAGATGATGTATATCCCGTTTGTCCTGACTATCAGCTTTATGCTGGTATTCTTCATGATGCATTTTTATATCTACCTTATGATAGCATCGACTAACCTTTCTCTCAGAAAAATACTCAGAAATGCATTCTTCCTTGTCCCGCTGGGTCTTAAAAGCTCTATCTTTACCTTCCTTAACTGGGCTTGGATCGCACTAATTTTCTATGTTGTAAGGCTTTACGGCGTGTTTATCGTTCCTTTCTGGCCTTTTTCGTTCCTATGCTTCGTTACTGCCTTCAACTGCTATCCTCACATCAGAAAATACGTTATCCAGCCTTACTATGACGCCAGGGGAGAAGACAATCCTGAATTTGATTACCTTAAAAAGAAAGAAGACGAGGTTGTCTTTGAAGATCATCCCGAGTTGGACAAGCCCGTTGAGAAAAAGAAAGTCACAAATAACAAGAAGCGCAAGACTATTTCCTGACAGAAAGGTGTTTAGGTTATGAGCAAAATCAGAGATATCTCTTTATGGGAGAGCGGAAAGAGAAAGATTGATTGGGTAAAAGGGAATATGTGCCTGCTCAGAAGCATTGAAGAAGAATTTTCTTCCGAAAAGCCATTCAAGGGACTAAAAGTTGCGCTTTCCATACATCTTGAGGCGAAAACAGCGTATCTTTGTAAAGTTCTTGCTGCCGGCGGAGCGGAAATGTATATAACCGGGAGCAACCCTCTTTCGACACAGGATGATGTTGCCGCTGCTCTCGTCCATGACGGTCTCAACGTATTTGCATGGCACGGTGCTACTCCCGAAGAGTACAGCAGTCATATCAGAGAAGTAATTAAGGTCGGCCCTAACATCATTATTGATGACGGCGGTGATCTTGTAAATATGATACATAATGAATTCCCGGAGCTGACTGCAAATGTCATAGGAGGCTGTGAGGAAACTACTACCGGAATTATTAGGCTCATCAATATGGATAAGGACGGAGCACTTAAATTCCCTATGATGCTTGTCAACAATGCTCGCTGTAAGTATCTGTTTGATAACAGATACGGCACAGGTCAGTCTGTTTGGGATGGGATCAACCGCACAACCAACCTTATTGTTGCCGGAAAGAACGTCGTAGTCGCTGGCTACGGATGGTGCGGAAAAGGCGTTGCTATGAGAGCCAAGGGCTTAGGAGCTTCTGTTATAATAACCGAGATTGACCCGATAAAGGCTATGGAAGCAGTTATGGACGGCTTCAAGGTCATGAAAATGGAAGAAGCTGCAAAGATCGGAGATCTTTTTGTTACAGTAACAGGCTGCAAGGATGTTATTACAGAGAAATCGTTTTTCAATATGAAGGACGGAGCTATTCTCTGTAATGCAGGACATTTTGACTGTGAAGTCGATGTTGCCGGTCTTAAAAATCTGGCTGTCGAAACAAAACTGGCCAGAAACAATATTGAAGGTTATAAGCTGTCTAACGGAAGATGGCTGTATGTCATCGGAGAGGGAAGGCTTGTCAATCTTGCAGCGGGAGACGGTCATCCTGCCGAGATAATGGATATGTCTTTCTCGATACAGGCTCTTTCTGCCGCCTGGCTCGTTAAGAACAAAAACAGCCTGTCTGCAAAGATCAATACTGTTCCCGAAGAGATAGATAATGATGTTGCTGATCGGAAACTGCGTTTCTGGGGGATCGAGATCGATAGACTGACCGCTGAACAGGAAAAATACCTCAAAAGCTGGCAGGTATAAACAAAAAGTATCCTGGGTTTTCTGTATAATTGATTAAAACACCCCCGACTGAGCCAAATTACTATTAGGCTTGGTCGGGGGTGTTGTTATTGAAGAAAACTGTCGGTGAGATCATTGCTGTATTCTGGGTCGGAGCCATCGCTTACGGCTGCGTTGAAGTCATAGAGCGTGGTTATTCACATATCACTATGGCTCTTCTCGGCGGGATATCACTGATAATGATACATTTGCTAAATGACGAAAGACGCTGCGGAGCGCATTGTATACTTCTTTTGCTGATATCGACCGCTTTTATTACTGCCAGTGAGCTTCTTGCAGGAGAGATACTGAATGTCTACCTGAAGATGGATATTTGGAACTACGGGAATATGGCTTATAACCTTGACGGAGTGATATGTCCTTCATACACCTTCTGCTGGTTCCTGCTTTCATTTGCCGGTATGTTCGTAGATGATCTAATCAGAGTGCGTTTATTCAGGGAAAAGGCTGATTTTGATTATCTTCGTCTGAAAAGGTTTCTTTCAGTAAGAACATAAAAGGGGTGTCAAAGATACATTATCCTTTGCAACAGCCCTTTTGCTTATTCAGTTATTGCCTCTGCTATTTTTATATCCAAAGGCGATGTGACTTTTATATTTTCGACGGAGCCCTTGACTATGCTGACCGGTTTACCGACGGAAGAGAAGATACCACAAATATCTGTCAATGAATTGATCTGTTCATCGGTAAGACGAGCATAGGCTTCAAGTAAAGCATTGATCTTGAAAGTCTGAGGGGTCTGAGCCTGGAAAAGTGCATTCCGGTTCGGAGTTTCATCAACTTTTGAACCGTCCGAAGATACAATGATCGTATCAGTGACCGGAATAGCAGTGGTACAAACTGTGTTTTCAGACGCACATCTGATATTTTCTTCGATCATTTCATTTGTTACAAAGGGCCTGGCAGCATCATGAGTGATAAGGATATCATCATCTGTGATGTTATTATCCGAGCACACCGCAGTTATGATATTCATAACTGATTCGTTTCTGTTAATACCGCCTTCGATCAGCTTTATTCTGTCAAGCTCATCAGCTTTATAATGCTTAACAAGCAGTTCTTGCACATAAGTAAACCATTCAGATGATACAGCAATATATATGCGGCAAATCTTATCTGTAAGAGTAAAAGGCTTGACAGCTCTAATCAGCATCGGGCAGCCATTTATATCAATATACTGCTTCGGGATCGTTCCTCCGACTCTTGAACCAGTCCCGCCGGCAACTATTCCTGCATAGATCATATTTGCTCCTTTAAAAAATTAGGGCGGAAAGCTCCGCCCTTTGGATTATTTGTGTGAATCAAGCAAAGCCTGGATCTTTTTGTGCGGATCGAGTATCGTCGAGATGGACATATCATGATTGAGCGACTCGATAAAATATGCGATATACTTGGCGCAATCGACCTCATGGAACCAGGGCCTCTGAAGGAGCTCAGGTGTCCTGTAGGTGAGATTGGTGCCGAAGACTCCGTCGATGATCCCATCTGCATAGGCCTTATCGAAAGTATCAAGGCCGTTTGTAAATATTGCATAAGTAGCATAAGCAAAGATTCTCTTTGCGTTGCGCTTTTTGAGCTCTACTGCGATATCGAGCATGGATTCTCCGGAAGAAATGATATCGTCGGCAATGAAAACGTCCTTGCCTGTAACATCGTTTCCGAGGTATTCGTGAGCTACGATAGGATTACGGCCGTTTACGATAACGGAATAATCACGCCTCTTGTAGAACATTCCGAGATCGACACCAAGAACCGAGGCATAATACATATTTCTGTTAATAGCACCTTCATCGGGGGAAACGATCATAAAGTGATCTTTATCTGTTTTGAGATCGCTGATGCTCCTGAACATAGCTTTGAGCACCTGGTAGGAGGGGATAATGTTGTCAAATCCCATAAGAGGGATAGCATTCTGAACTCTGGGGTCATGCGCATCAAAGGTAACGATGTTTTCTACGCCCATGTTTTCCAGTTCCTGAAGAGCAACAGCGCAGTCAAGAGATTCACGATAGCTTCTTCTGTGCTGTCTGCCGCCGTAAAGAGAAGGCATGATAACATTTATTCTGTAAGCCTTGCCGCTGGCAGCCTGGATGATCCTCTTGAGATCCTGAAAGTGATCGTCAGGCGACATGGCATTCTCTTTTCCGTAGTAGTTATAGGTGCAGCTATAGTTGCCGCAGTCCACAAGGATAAAGAGATCATAGCCTCTGATTGTTGATTTGATAAGGCCTTTTCCGTCTCCGGAGGAAAATCTGGGGCAGTCTGTCTCGATAAGATAGGTGTCTTTTGCACCTCCGTGCTCGTTGTTGAATCGTACAAGATAGCTGTCGATCTTAGCTCCAAGCTCACGGATGCCGTTCATTGCTATGACTCCAAGGGGCGCTACGACCTTTTTCTGACCGAAGATGTCTTCCTGCTTTTTGTTGTTATCCATACCTCGACCTCCATATCTGCATTTTATACAATAATTATACTTTATTTATCCTGCTTTGACAATACCTTTAACTGAATTTTCAGATTTTTCTGCCCTTTTCATAGCATTAGACAAAAATAGACTAAATATCAGCTCTTATTTTGCACATAACAATTATGGCTGAATTATTGAATAGCTGACCATAAATTGCTCTTTTTCCTTACTATATCTATTTTCCTCCGCTGCTATTGACAAATCAACGCAAAAGGATTATAATAGTATAGAATGTATAGATATGTCATAACGTATACTATATGTTGATATCTCAACTAAGGAGCTAATTATGGAGGAGCATAGTCGAGCACAGCGTTTCTTGCTCGCATATACATCTGACTTTATTGCCCGGACAGGCAGGAACCCCCTTGCTTTGGTACATTCCTTCGGATGCCAGCAGAATGTCTCTGACGGCGAGCGCCTTATGGGGAGACTTGCAGCGGTCGGCTACGGATTTACAAAAGATCCCGAGGAAGCGTCACTTATCATTTATAACACCTGTGCTGTCCGCGAAAATGCTGAAGACAGGGTATATGGCGCTATCGGCCAGCTCAAGCATCTGAAAGAACGCAAACCTGAGCTTGTCATCGGTATATGCGGTTGTATGGCACAGCAAAAACACGTTGCGGAAAAGATTAAAGAGACCTACAAACAGGTCGATCTTGTTTTCGGGACTTTTGCTTATAACGATCTCTACGAGATGCTCTGTGAAGTCATTGAGAACAAAAAACGTGTATTCAACAGGTCCGAAAGGCCTACCGATATTGATGAGGATTTTGTTCAGCTCCGTGAGAACAGCTTTCAGGCCTTTGTTCCGATAATGTATGGCTGCAACAATTTCTGCACATACTGCATAGTTCCTTATGTCAGGGGCCGCGAAAGAAGCAGGAGACCGGAAAGCATTATCAGAGAAGTGCAGGGCCTTGCAGATTCAGGATACAAGGAGATAACACTTCTCGGCCAGAATGTCAATTCCTACAGCTATGGCTTTTCTGAACTGCTGCGTGCGGTAAACGATATTGAGGGAGATTTCAGGATCCGCTTTATGAGCTCACACCCCAAGGATGCTTCAATGGAACTGATCGAAACGATACTTTCCTGCGATAAAGTCTGTAAACAGCTTCACTTACCTGTTCAGGCGGGCTCAGACAGAGTGCTGAAGCTGATGAACCGAAAGTACGATACGACGACGTATCTTGAGATCGTTGACTATATACGGGATAAAGCTCCCGGCTTCTCGCTCTCGACCGATATTATCGTCGGGTTTCCCGGAGAAACATATGAGGAATTTTGTATGACGAAAGCGCTAATCAAGCGCGTCAAATACGATAATATCTATTCTTTTGTCTATTCTAAACGATCAGGAACACCTGCCGCCGAGCTTCCGGATGATATCTCTGATAAGCAAAAAGGATTATGGCTCAGAGAGCTGCTTCTGGAACAGCGAGAGACTTCTTCTGTGTGGCTCAGGCGCTTTATCGGTCAGATCTGCCGTGTTCTTGTTGAAGGGAAAGGAAGGAAATCGGAAGAATATATGACCGGAAAGAACGATGAAGGGATTATCGTTGAGTTCAAAGGCAGCGAAGAGCTGATAGGGAAGTTCGTACCGGTCAGGATAACCAAAGCCATGAACTGGGCTCTTGAAGGAGAGCTGACAGGAATTGATCAATAATAGATTGGAGAAAATACTATGAACACTATTGAAGCAGCAAGAGCACTCGGAGCTGCGATCCAGCAGGACGAAAGATATCTCAGATTTCAGGCGGCAACTAAAGCGTCTGATTCCGATACCGAGCTTCAGAACAAGATCGGTGAATTCAATATGCTGAGAATGAATCTTTCCAACGAAATGCAGAAGGAAAATAAGGATGCAGATAAAATGACATCTCTCGATAACGATATCAAGGCTATTTACGATGAGATCATGGCTATGCCCACAATGATCGCATATAACGATGCAAAAGCTGAGCTTGACGATATGCTGGGATCGGTCAACTATATTATAGGTATGTCAGCTAACGGAGAAGACCCGATGACCTGTCCTGACAAGGCACCCGCCGGCTGCACAGGAAGCTGTTCGAGCTGCGCAGGCTGCCATTGACATCTTATTCATAGAAGGAGCTTATAAATGTTGCTTTTAAAGGATGTTGACATTTCAAAGATATCTCCGATGATGAAGCAGTATTTCGATACTAAAATGAAATACCGCAAGCATATCCTTTTTTATCGCCTTGGCGATTTTTATGAAATGTTTTTTGACGACGCGATCGTTGCATCCCGCGAGCTCGAACTTACTCTTACAGGAAGAGATTGCGGGCTTGAGGAGCGTGCGCCGATGTGCGGTGTGCCTTATCATGCCTGCGAGCTTTATCTGAAAAGGCTTGTCGATAAGGGTTATATGGTCGCGATCTGCGAACAGACCGCCGATCCTGCGACCTGCAAGGGGCTTGTTCCCCGCGAGGTCATAAGAGTCGTTACTCCCGGCACCCTTATCGAAAGCACTATGCTGGACGAGACATCAAATAACTATATTTGCTCATTCTATGCTAAAAGCAAAGAAGCGTCGATGTGTCTTGCAGATATCTCTACCGGTGAAGTCCATCTGTTTGATTTCTCTGGGAAAGAACTTGCAACATCTGCAATAAACGAACTTTCTCGTTTTGAACCTGTTGAGATCCTCATTAACGACGGGTTCCTTTCTTATAAAGAAATTGGGGATTTTATCAAGCATAAACTTAAAGCGGCTGTTCAGCTCCTTGATGATAATGATTTTTCGCCTGAGATCCATACCGAAGACGTTACTACTCAGTTTTCTGTATCAAGCCTTGATTCACTTAATATCAAGTCTGATTCCATCGCTGCTTATGCTGTATGCGGGCTTTTCGCTTACTTCCATGAAACTCAGAAAGCTCTTGTAGGCCGTTTCTCCAATATAATAAGACATGATTCCGACCCGATAATGACTATCGGATATACAGCCAGAAGAAATCTTGAACTGACAGAGACACTCCGCAATAAAGAGAGACGCGGCTCGCTTATCTGGGTGCTTGACCATACAAAAACTTCGATGGGCAAAAGAATGCTGAAAGCATATATTGAACAGCCTCTTGTCAATCCGACCAGGATCATCGACAGGCTCAATGCCGTTGAACAGTTGGTTTCATCACCGATAGAGCTCGATGAGCTGACGGATGTACTTTCAGGAGTTTACGATCTTGAGAGATTGATGACCAGAGTAATGTATAAGACCGCGACACCGCGCGATCTCAAATCTCTTTCTCTTACTGCTTTGAAGCTGCCTACTGTCAAAGAAGTGATCTCAGCCTTTTCATCAAAGCTTATCACTAAGCTGAACGGAAAAATATCAACACTTGATTCCATCTCAAATCTTATTGAAAACGCTCTTGTCGATGAACCGCCGGCTAATGTCAAGGACGGCGGTGTTATCAAGGAGGGCTTCAATGAGCAGCTCGACAGCCTCAGAAACATAATCTCCGGCGGTAAGGGGATAATCGAGGATATCGAAGCCAAAGAGCGTGAGAAGACAGGTATCAAATCGCTGAAGATCGGATATAACCGCGTTTTCGGATATTATCTTGAAGTTACAAAATCCTATTACGATCTTGTCCCCGATACATATATCAGAAAGCAGACGCTTTCAAACTGCGAGCGATTCGTAACGGAAGAGCTGAAGGTCGCCGAAAACACTATTCTAGGCGCCAGCGAAAAAGTCATCAACCTTGAACAGGAGATCTTTATTGAACTTCGTGAGTTCGTCTCAACTCAGCTCAGGCTCGTCCAGGAGACAGCTAACGCAGTCGCTGAGCTGGATGTTCTCGCATCCTTTGCACATTCAGCTATCAAGTATAACTACTCCAAGCCGGATATTGCCATAGACGGTGTTATAGAGATCAAGAACGGCAGGCACCCTGTTGTTGAGCTTATGCAGAAAGACGAGATCTTCGTTCCTAACGACACCTATCTCGATCTGACAGGAAACAGGATGGCTGTGATAACAGGGCCTAATATGTCGGGCAAATCCACGTATATGAGGCAGGTCGCACTTATTACTCTGATGGCACAGATAGGTTCGTTTGTCCCTGCTGATTATGCTAGGATATCCGTTGTAGACCAAATATTTACAAGGATCGGCGCTTCCGACGACCTTACTGCCGGACAATCAACTTTTATGGTCGAAATGAGCGAGGTCGCAGACATAGTTAAACACGCGACAAAACAAAGTCTGGTCATCCTTGACGAAGTTGGCAGAGGAACATCTACCTTTGACGGGATAAGTATTGCAAGAGCAGTATCCGAATACATCTCAACTTCAAGATCTCTTGGATGCAAGACACTTTTTGCCACTCATTATCATGAGCTGATCGCTCTTGAAAATGAGCTGGAAGGAGTAAGGAACTATTCCGTTGCAGTCAAGAAGAGCGGGGATACTATCAAATTTCTTAGAAAGATTGTTCCCGGCGGTGTTGATGAGAGCTATGGAATAGAAGTTGCAAAGCTCGCCGGTCTTCCCGGAAAGATAATCACAAGAGCTAAACTCCTCCTAACAGAAATGGAAGAAGAAAACAAAAAAGCAAGATCCGCTGTGCAGAAAAGCGACGATCAGATATCCTTCCAAAAACTCGGTTCGGATATCATTGCCGATAAACTGCGGAGAACTAATATTGATGAGATGACTGATCCAGAGCTTCGTGAATTCGTCAAGGAGCTGACCAAATACCTGTAAACAGGATAGAGCGGAGGAAATATGGCACATATCGAAGTGCTCAGCAAAGAAGTATCGGAACTTATAGCTGCAGGCGAGGTCATAGACAGACCTGCATCTGTAGTAAAAGAGCTCCTGGAAAATTCTGTCGATGCTGAAGCGAATGTCATAACCGTTGAGATCAAAAACGGCGGGAGAACTTATATCAGGGTCACAGACAACGGCTGCGGGATAGCTGCCGGAGAGATCAATAAGGCCTTCCTTCGCCATGCGACCAGCAAAATATCCTCCAAAGAAGATCTTTCAAAGATACTTACTCTGGGATTCCGGGGCGAAGCGCTGGCTTCAATAAGCGCTGTCGCCAAAGTCGAGGTGCTGACCAAGCAGAAAGATCAGACGTTTGGTACACATTATGTTATCAAAGGCGGAGAAGAAGAGCTCAACGAGACCAGCGGCTGCCCGGACGGCACAACTTTTGTGATAAGAGATATTTTCTATAACGTCCCTGCGCGTCTGAAATTCCTTAAAAAGGATATTTCTGAAGGAAATTATGTTGCTGACCTCGTTACTAAGCTGGCTCTGTCTCATCCGGAGATATCCTTTAAGTTCATCAGAGACAACAGACCTGAGCTTATAACCGCCGGCGACGGTAAGCTTTTTTCAGCAATCAACTCTGTGTTTGGCCGGCAGTTTGCAGCATCACTTATCCCGGTAGATTCGACCTGGAACAATATAAAAGTTTCCGGTTACATTGTCCGACCTCTTTGGGCAAAGCCTAACCGCAAGTTCCAGAATTTCTTTGTAAACGGAAGATATGTAAGGGCAAAGACCTGTTCGGGTGCTCTTGAAGAGGGTTACAGGAACAATATTATGGTCGGTAAATTCCCGGCCTGCGTGCTCAATATCGAAGCTTCGCCAGAACAGATCGATGTCAATGTCCATCCGACGAAGATCGAAGTTCGCTTCTCTGACGATAAAATGATCTACGAGGCTTTGTATTTCGCAGTCAAGGACGCGTTACTTAAAGATGATAAGCCTGTCGAGATGTCACTCGAAAAAAAGAGGCATTTTACCGATAAAGAGCTATATGATCTTCCCCCGAAACCGCAGGGAGAGCAGCTAAAATTCACCGTCAGAGAGAATGAGACGGGAACGGACCCGACAGATAATAATACGGCTGCACCTGCCAAACATCCGGAACCGCCTGCTTTTGAGAGCAAATCAAAGCCTTCGGTATCAGTTCCGCCGGCAGGGAAGCCTGTAAAGATCGAAAACAAGAACGGGGAAGATCTGTTTCTTAAATCTCTTGAGAAGCAGATTGATGACCCTTTACCTCCTGTATATGATGCTCATCACGCTGCTTACGATCAAGAGAAAGATACTCCGCAGGATGTTGAAACGGTTTCGCAGGAGATCAGCGAGCAGATAAGCGAATTCAAATACATTTCTAACAGCAGTTTTGAACGCAGAGCCGAAATAGTCGAAGAAAGTGTCAAGGAACCTGTCAAACCTATTGTGATAGGCGAGCTGTTCAAGACATATATCGTTGCACAGGCCGGTGACGAGATGCTTTTGTTCGATAAGCACGCATCGCATGAACGCTATATTTTTGAAAAGATCAAGGACGAGCCGAAAGAGTTGGAAACACAGATGCTTCTGGAACCTATATATGTCCTGCTTTCTTATGATGAGTTCGATGCTCTTGCGGCTAACGTTGATAAAGTCAATACCCTGGGATTCTGTATAGAACCCGATGTTGCACCTAATGTTGCTGTAAAAGGTCTGCCTGTCATCCTAGGAGATGAGAATCCTACAGATATTGTTACACAGCTCGCAAAGAATTTTATCGATTGTAAACATAACCCGCAGCTTGAGATTTTCGATGAGCTTTATCACTCTATCGCCTGCAAAGCTGCTATTAAAGCAAATGATAAGTCAGATATTCTTGAGCTTCAGTCGCTTGTAAATAAGGTATACGGGAACGATGAAATAAGATACTGCCCGCACGGAAGACCGATAATGATAAAACTGAAGAAAAAAGATCTGGAAAAACAATTCAGACGTATAGTCTGAGCAAAGGAGCCCTTTATGACCGAAAAGATCCCTATAGTAGTAATCGCCGGGCCGACTGCCTCAGGAAAAACAAAGCTGGCAGTCGAGCTTGCCATGATCTATAACGGGGAAGTTGTATCGGCGGATTCAATGCAGATTTATAAAGGGCTTTCTATCGCTACAGCAAAACCGACCCCGGATGAGATGCATGGCATCCCACATCACCTGATAGATTTTCTTGAGCCGGAACAGGAATTCAGTGTTGCTGATTATGTTAAACTGTCTAAAAGGATAATACTTGACATATATTCAAGCGGAAAGCTCCCTATAATCTGCGGCGGAACAGGGCTCTATATCAGTTCTCTCGTCAATAATATATGTTTTGACGATACTGTCGGCAGCAAGGAGAAAAGAGATGAGCTAAGAGAATATGCAGCCTCCTTCGGGAACCATTCTCTTTGGAAACGATTGTCTGCTGTTGATCCCGAAACTGCCTCAGCGGTACATGAGAACAATCTTCCGAGAGTTATCAGAGCTCTTGAGGTCTATGAGCTGACAGGAAAACCTCTTTCTCAGCATAAGATCGACAGCAGAAAAGAGGCATCTCCCTATGCTCCGTGTATTATCGGCCTAGGTTTTGAAGACAGACAATTGTTATATGACCGGATAAATCGCAGAGTCGATGAAATGGTAGAGTCCGGATTGGTAGAAGAGGTCAGGACTTTTTCACAGAAGTATTCTCCCGCGACCGCCTATCAGGCGATCGGATATAAAGAATTGCTGCCGTATTTTCGCGGCGAAACCTCTCTCGAAGATGCTGTTGATAAGATCAAACAAGAAACAAGACATTATGCCAAAAGACAGCTTACCTGGTTTAGACGAGTTGACGGAATTGAATGGGTAAAAATTGACAAAATTGGCGATTATAAAAATTTTCTGAAAAAAGTTCAAAATATTATAGCCAAATCAGGAATTATGTGTTATAATATAGATTGATGCAGTTTGTACATCAGTGTGTAAACAGTAAGGAGTGTCTAAAATGAATAAAAATATCAATCTTCAGGACGTTTTCCTCAATCAGGCCAGAAAAGAAAGGGTAGCTGTAACTATTTTTCTTATGAACGGCTATCAGTTCAAGGGTTATGTCAAGGGTTTCGACAGCTATATAGTCATCCTTGACTGTGAAGGGAAGCAGAATGTTGTATATAAGCACGCTATCTCGACTATATCTCCTGTAAGGCCTATCAATATCCTTGAGGCCAATTCTCAGGATTGATCTAAAATATGAATACTCTAACGACACGGGCTCTGGTAATGCTTCTGTCTGTTCTTATACTGGTTATGATAGGAAGTCAGATCTACTACCGTATCAATGACAGGCATAAAACAGAAGAAGCAGTACTCTGCAATATTAACGAGAACCTTTCATTCAAAGGCGTAGTTATCAGAGACGAAAGCGTTGTCAATTACTCCGGGAACGGTGTATTTGAATATCTTTACAGTGATGGCAGTAAGGTCGCTGACGGAGACAGTCTTGCGAAGGTCTATCCCTCCGAACAGGACCTGATCAATAAACGTAAAGCAGATAAATACAACAAAATTGCCGATATCCTTGAAAGAGCGCAAAACCCTGGAACTGCGCAGAATGTTCAGCCGGAAACACTTAATTCCAAGATAAATGCTGAGTATAAAAAACTGATCTCGGCTTCTCTCCAGGGAAATATAACTGCTTTTGCTGAATCTGAGGAGGATTTCTTCCTTCAATCTTGTATATATAATATCATAACAAGGCAGTCTCAGAATTATGCCGATGAGATCGCAGCGCTCAGATCAAAAGCCGAAAGCTGTGCAGCAGCATCCAGGGATATCGGTGAAGTCGAGGCTACCGCATCCGGCTATTTTGTATCTTATGTAGACGGATACGAAAAGAAACTGGATGTTTCCAAGGTCGATGAGCTCAATCAAAGCGATATCGAGTCTATAATCAAAGGAGAAAACAAGACTGATAACGGTAGCAGCGCTATAGGAAAAATGTTCGAGGATTATTCCTGCAAGATCATCGGGATAATCCCCAACGATAAGCGTGTTGCAGAAGGGAATACCGTAAGACTGGCCTTGGGCAGCGATGAAAAGATCTATAATGTTACGGTTGAATCCGTAAAGCCTGCCGCTGATGAGGAGCATTCAATAATTATCATGAACTGCAACAGGCTCGATCCTGATATCGTCAGCTCCAGAGTGCTTTCTCTTGAGCTGGTTTTCGACAACTATAAGGGAATAAAAGTCCCCAGAGATGCTATACGCTTCAAAAACGGAGAAAAAGGTGTATATGTAATCCTGGGCAATGATACAACATTCAAGAAAATCGAAGTCATATATGAAGGTTCCGATTTTGTTGTCTCAAAGAATGTTTCCGATGAGACACACCTTCTGCTGTATGACCGGATATTGTTGGAGGCAGTTTCAAGCGAAGATGAATCAGCAAATGATAAAGCGTCCTGAATTTGAAGAGGTCGCAGAAAATCTTAAAGAGATCAGATACAATGTTAAAAATGCTGTTGCTAAGTATCGTGATCCCGCAGAACACGTGGATATAATGGCTGTTACTAAAACTGTTGACCCGGAAAAGATCAATTTCGCCGTCTCGCAGGGGATACTTCTTCTCGGAGAAAACAGAGTACAGGAATACCTTTCAAAAAAGGATTTTTACGATAAAAAAGCTCAGGTGCATTTTATCGGTCATCTGCAGACCAACAAGGTAAAGTATATTATCAATGATGTCACTATGATACAATCTGTCGACAGCTTGAAACTGGCTGGCGAAATAAACAAACACGCTGCTGCTAACGGCAGAGTAATGGATATACTTATTGAAGTAAATATCGGAGACGAAACAAGCAAAAGCGGCATATCACGTTCATCTCTTTTTGAGCTTGCCAAGCAGGTATCCGAGCTTGACAGCATCCGGCTCCGCGGCCTTATGGCTATTCCGCCCATAGGATGCGATGAAGGAGTCTTTGAACGTATGCGTGAGCTTTATAATGAGCTTAAAGAAAGCTATCCGCATAAGTCTGTCGATACACTTTCTATGGGTATGTCCGGGGATTATGAGCTTGCGATTAAACACGGCTCTAATCTTATAAGAATTGGGACCAAGCTCTTCGGAGCAAGAAAATATTTGGAGGTTTTGTGAAATGGGCTTTCGTCAAAGTTTCAAAAACATTTTTTTGGGTGAAGAAGAAATCGAACAGGAGGAGGAATATCATTCCGTGTATGACGATAACAGAAAAAAGGTTGCTCCGGCTCCGCAGCCTCAGGTAAAACCCGAGCCAGCTCCTATACCTCAGCCAAGTTATTCGCGTCCTCAGCCGATGGTAGACGACGGTTCACTGAAGATAGTTCTTGCCAGACCCGAAAAGTTTTCTGAGGTTACAGAGATCGGTTCCGATATCAATGCAAGAAAGACCGTCCTGCTGAATCTTGAGAACGTAAAGAGCGATGATGCCAAGAGGATCCTCGATTTCATTTCAGGCGTTGCCTATGCAAACGATGCTAAGATCAAAATGATGGCTCAGAAAACCTTTGCTATCATCCCCAGCAACGTTCAGTTCGTCGGCGATGACCTTATGAGTGAGCTCGAAAATAACGGCTATAGCTTCTGATGAAAACCGGCTTGTCTTTTCTCGGGCATCTTTCCGATGAGGATAAGCTCCTGGCAGAAAAAGTAAGCGACATGATCCGTGCTGCTGAAGAAAAATACATAAATAAATTCACTTTCTTTCTTGATGAGCGCCAGCAGGCACTATGCGAGAAAGTGCTTAGATCTCAGTGCTGTGAGAACTATGTATTTTTCGGAGGATATGAAAGCGCAGAGCGGCGTATACTTGGTGTCTCGGCGCCATACTGTGAACTTAAAGGCGAGGCTTTTCCTCTTCACCCCCTCACTTTTGCTTACAGAATCGTTGACCGATTGACACATCGTGATTTTCTCGGCTGTCTCATGGCACAAGGGATCAGGCGGGATACTGTCGGAGATATCCTCGTTTCGGAAGGGAAGACTGTCGTATTTGTTTACGATACCGTTAAGGATATCGCATCTCAAATATCAAAGATCGGTAGAGTAGGTGTTAAAGTCAGTTCAGGCTTTGACAGCTCAATGATCCCCAAACAGGTCTTTGAACCGGTCGAAGGTACTGTCGCTTCGCTAAGGCTGGATTGCGTTCTTGCGCTGGCAGTCAGGCTTTCGCGGGAAAAAGCATCTGCCTTGATCAGATCAGGCCTCTGCGAAGTAAACCACTTTGTCTGTACAGCTGCGGATACGTCGCTATCAGAAGGGGATGTGTTTTCTGCCCGCGGTTTCGGCAAATTCAGGCTCGAGGCTGTTGGATCTCCGACTAAAAAAGACAGGCTTCACTTAATAATCAACAAATATGCTTAGGAGGCATGATTCATATGACACCTGATTCTATCAGAAAAAAGACCTTTATGACCGTCAAGGGCGGCTACGATATTGACGAAGTCGAGGATTATCTTGACCAGGTCGCTAAGGAATTTGACGAGCTTGCTAAGAAAAACGATGAAAATGAAGAAAAGATAATCAAGCTCGTGGATAAGATCAATGAATACAGAGAAGATGAGGAAGCTATCAAGAATGCTCTCCTTATATCTCAGAGAGAGTCTAATAAGATCATCAACGATGCAAAGGCTCAGGCAAGAGATATGATAGAGTCTGCAAAGACAGAGCAGATCCGCCTTGCCGAGCAGAGCGATGCTGAGTGTAAGCGCATCATCAATGAGCATAAGGAGAACTGCGCTAAGCTCATCAAAGAAAATACCGATATCACTGAAAAGAAGATCGCTCTTATCCGCAGCAAGTATACTGCCGAGAAGGAAGAATATGATAACCTCAAGAGGGAAGTCACACTTTTCAAAGCAAAGCTCCTGCCGCTTTATAAAGAGCAGCTCGCACTTATCATGCAGATCCCCGAAGCCCCTGCTGAGGCAGTTCCTGCACCCGTTGAGGAGCCTGCTGTAAATGAAGAGGAGGAGAAGGCTGCTGAAGAAGCTGCTGCAGAAGAGGCAGAAAAGGCTGCCAAGGAAGCTGCTGAGGCTGCCGCTGAAGCTGAAAAGGAGCATATAGACAAGATACTCAATACTGGCTCATTTGAGCCGGTCCTCCCGAAGGAGAACCTTCAGGATCTGAGATTTGGCAAAAATAATTGATCGTAAGGAGTAAAATCAAATGCCGCAGGATTATAACACGACACTCAATCTCCCTGTGACTGATTTTCCGATGAGAGGAAATCTGCCCAAGAGAGAGCCCGAAGCTATCAAAAATTGGGATGAGAACAGACTGTACTACAAGATCATCGAGAAAAATCAGGGCAAACCTACATATATACTTCACGATGGACCTCCATATGCTAACGGAGATATCCATCTCGGCACCGCTCTGAATAAGGTGCTCAAGGATATTATCGTTAAGTATAAGAATATGAGCGGATACTGCTCCAATTATGTTCCCGGATGGGATACTCACGGCCTGCCGATCGAGCTTAAAGCTATGAAAAAGATCGGTGTTGAAAACGGCGCTATCCCTCCTGTCGAGCTGAGAAAGCATTGCCGAGAATTCGCTCTTTCTTTCGTAGACACTCAGAGAGAACAGTTCAAACGTCTCGGTGTCCTCGGTGATTTTGATGCTCCTTATCTGACCTTGAAGCCCGAGTTTGAAGCCAGACAGGTCAAGGTTTTCGGAGAAATGGCCAAGAGAGGCTATATTTACAAGGGATTGAAGCCTGTTTATTGGTGCCCTGAATGTCAGACCGCCCTTGCTGAGGCCGAGATCGAATATCAGGATGATCCTTGCTTCTCTATCTATGTAAAATTTGCAGTTGTAGATGATAAGGGCCTTCTTGCTCCCCTTGGCATTGACAAAGATAAGACCTATTTCGTGATCTGGACAACAACTACCTGGACTCTTCCCGGAAATGTTGCTATCTGTCTCGGCCCGGATTATGATTATACCGTTGTTAAGGCTAACGGTGAATACTATATCATGGCTGAGTATCTTGTTCCTGAAACTATGCAGAAGGCTGGGATCACCGAGTATGAGACCATTGGCTGCTTCAAGGGTTCGGAACTAGAATACTGTAAGGCTCAGCATCCCTTTATGGACAGGACATCCCTCGTTATAGTCGGAGACCATGTAACTCTTGAAAGCGGCACAGGATGCGTTCATACCGCTCCCGGGTACGGTGTTGATGACTTTGAGGTCTGCAAGAAATATGCTGAACTTCCCATCGTTGTGGGTGTTAACGGTAAGGGTGTCCTTACTGAAGAATCCGGTATGTTTGCAGGGCTCTCTACAAAGGAAGCTCACGATGTTATCTCCAAGCATATGATCGAGACGGGCAACCTTCTTGCTACCGAGAAGATAGTCCATCAGTATCCTCATTGTTGGAGATGCAAATCTCCTATCCTTTTCAGAGCTACCGATCAGTGGTTCTGCTCTGTCAATGATTTCAAAGATGAAGCTATCAAGGCTATCGAATCTGTAAATTGGATCCCTGCATGGGGCGAAGACCGCATTAAGGGAATGGTTAGAGACCGTTCTGACTGGTGTATCTCCCGTCAGAGGACCTGGGGAGTTCCTATCCCCATAGTTTACTGCAAGGATTGTGGTAAACCGATCGTTAATGAAAAGACTATCGACGCGATCTCCGAGCTTTTCCGCAAGGATGGTTCGGACGCCTGGTATATCCACGAGGCTGCTGATTTCATTCCGAAAGAAGTCAAGTGCGAATGCGGATGCGGTGAGTTTATAAAAGAGACCGATATCATGGATGTCTGGTTTGACAGCGGCTGTACTCATGCAGGAGTTGTCTCCGAAAGAAAAGATCTCTCTTTCCCCGCAGACCTTTATCTCGAAGGTGCCGATCAGTACAGAGGCTGGTTCCAGTCATCACTGCTGACTTCCGTTGTTGTTAACGGATGCGCTCCTTATAAGGCTGTCTGCACTCACGGCTGGGTCGTTGACGGCCAGGGAAGAACCATGCACAAATCTCTCGGAAACGGTATCGACCCTAAAGACATCACAGATAAGTACGGAGCCGATATCCTCAGGCTTTGGGTTGCTTCTTCCGATTATCACTCTGATATCAGGATCTCTAAAGATATTATTTCTCAGCTTTCAGATGCTTATAAGAAAATAAGAAATACTGCCAGATTTATCCTCGGCAACCTTACCGAATTCGATATCAATAAGGATGCCGTAAAGGATGATGAGTTCTTTGAGATAGATAAGCTGGCACTCATCAAGCTGGATGAGCTTATTGATAAGGTGAATGCCGCTTACGATATCTTTGATTATCATATCGTATTCCACGCTATCCACAATTTCTGCGTTATAGATATGTCCAACTACTATCTTGATGTTATCAAGGACAGACTCTATTGCGAGAAGGCAGGCTCCCTTGCAAGACGATCTGCACAGACAGCGATCTATCGTATCCTTTCTGCTATTGCAAGGCTCGTTGCACCGATACTCTCATTCACTGCTGACGAGATCTGGAGCTTCATGCCTCATGTTGATGGAGATGACCCTGAAAGTATCTTCCTTAATGATATGCCCAAGAAGAGCGGTCTTACCGCTGATGCAGCCTTCACAAAGAAGTGGGAACTCATCTCCGCACTCAGAGAAGATGCTAAAAAGGCTCTTGAGATAAAGAGAGCAGATAAGGTAATCGGTGCTTCGCTTGAAGCAAATGTTACAGTTTATGCTGATGACAAGCTGGATTCCGTAAAGGCTGTCAGTGATGAACTCGCAGCTGTTATGATTGTTTCAAATGTCAACATCGCTGAAGGCAGCGATAAGGGCGAATTCAAAGGCTTGCTGGAAGGCATTTCTTTCACAGTTACTAAGGCTGATGGCTGCAAGTGCGAAAGATGCTGGTCTTACGATAAGACCGTCGGGTTGGATCCCGAGCATCCAACACTTTGCCGCAGATGCGTATCCGCTGTAAAATAATATCATTCTGTCTTGGCTCTGTTTCATTACAGAGCCATAGACAGTTAAAGGGAATTTATTGATGTATGTTATTTCTCTTATACTGATCGCAGTTCTCGTTGCTGCAGATCAGCTTATAAAGCTCGCAGTTGTTAAAAACATCGAGATCGGAGAGATCATAAGAGTCATTCATTTCGGTTCTCATGACATTTTCGACCTCACTCATATCAACAACAAGGGAGCCGCTTGGAGCATTATGGAAGGAAAGACCTGGTTTTTGGTCGGGTTTCCACTTGTTATTATAATCGGCGGGCTCGTATATATGTATCTGAAGCGACGTGACAGCAAGATACAGAACATTGCTTTGGCTTTACTTATCGCTGGCGGTATCGGTAATCTCATCGACAGGATCGCGTATAAGGAAGTTGTCGATTATATTAAATTTGTCCCGATCAATTTCCCGGTATTTAATTTTGCCGATATATGCGTTGTTGTCGGTGTCATTTTGCTCGCTGTTTACTTCATATTTCTTGATAATACAGGTAAGAAGACAAAAGATACTCCTGAAAATGCTGCCGATGCTGAAACGGTCAAAGAGTCCGAAGATACCGGCATGACTGCTGTAAGCGTCTCTGATGATCCGGAGATAAGCGATGAATGAACTTGTTTTTGATGTCCCATTAGAATCAAAAGGCGAAAGGCTGGATAAATGGCTCTCTGATGCTGAATCATCTCTGACACGAAATGCTATTCAGAAACTTATTGAAAACAATGCTGTTCTGATCAACGGTAACCCTGCCGCTAAGAATTATAAGCTGAAAGGCAGAGAAATGATCATTGTCCAGCTCCCTGATCCCGAACCGCTTGATGTTATCCCGCAGGATATACCTCTTGAGATAGTTTATGAAGATGACGATCTTCTTGTCGTCAATAAACCAAAAGGTATGGTAGTACATCCGGCAGCAGGGAATTACGATAATACACTCGTTAACGCTTTGCTTTTTCATTGCAAGGGCAGTCTGTCAAGCATAAACGGGATCATTCGTCCCGGGATCGTTCACAGGATCGATAAACTTACAAGCGGTCTCCTGGTAGTTGCCAAAAACGATGTATCCCATAATTTCCTTGCTGAACAGATCAAAGAACATACATTTACGAGAGAATATCAGGCTATCAACTGCGGTAGATTCAAAGAAGCCACAGGAACTGTTGATGCTCCCATAGGAAGAAGCAAATATGACAGAAAAAAAATGTGTGTGACAGAACAGAATTCTAAGCACGCTGTAACGCATTATGAAGTCATCGAGGAGTTCGGGCAGTATTCAAGAGTCGTTTTCAGGCTTGAAACGGGCAGGACACATCAGATTAGGGTCCACAGCGCTTATATCGGACACCCTGTCCTTGGGGATGAGGTCTATGGAAAGCCTTTCAAAGGGATCGACGGTCAGTGTCTCCATGCTAAAAAGCTGGGTTTTATTCACCCATCGACCAAAGAATACATTGAATTCGATTCCGAACTTCCGGATTACTTCCACAAAATCATGTCACAGCTAAAAAAACAGATCGGAAAGGTCAACTGATGTTTGAAGACATAAACAAAGTACTGCTCATCACAGATATGGACGGGACATTTCTCCCGGCCAGCAAGATCCCGTCCCAGAAAGATCTTGCTGCTATCAAGCGTTTTCAGAACAACGGAGGTAAATTCTCCATTGCGACCGGGCGCTCATTGCAGGCATCAAGACAGTATTTCAAAAGCTTTGATGTAAATGCTCCGATAATCATGTGCAACGGTGGGATGGTATATGATATTCATTCGGGGCAGCAGATATATGATGTATACCTGCCGGCAACTGCCAGACAGATAACCTGTGAAATACTCCGAAATGACTCTTCAGTCGGTTGCGAAGTTCTGCTGATCGACAATGTTTACGTTCCGCAGATGACTGATCTTGAGCGAGAACACTGTAAGATATGTAAGGTCGATCCAGTGATAACCGATCTTTCCGAGATACCGGACAATTGGTATAAGGTCTTGTTCGCGCAGGATCCTGATAAAATGGACGATCTTATCTCATTTGTCAGCGGAAAAGGCTATAAAGAAGTTGATTTTGTCCGCTCTGCTCCCTTTTACTATGAGATCCTTCCCAAACAGATCTCAAAAGGCTCTGCACTGCGTGAATTGAGAAAAGCCTGCAATATGGAAGATTTCACCATAATCGCAGCAGGGGATTATAACAACGATATCGAGATGCTGGAGTATGCCGACCTCGGGATCTGTCCCTCAAACGCAACTGAAGAAACAAAAGCCTGCGCAGATATCGTCCTTGACGTATCCTGCGAAGAAAGCGCAATCAGCGCGATCATAGATATCATTTATTCCAAGCTATCCGAATAGATAAAACTATTTGATAAAAAATGGAGGTCATGTTATGGATGCAACTATCAAAAAACAGCTTGAAATCACAGCCTGCAAGGTCAGACTCGGTATCATCGAGGGTGTTTTCAATGCTAAGTCCGGACATCCGGGCGGTTCGCTCTCTATTGCCGATGTATTGACTTATCTTTACTTCGCAAAGATGAATGTTTACCCGGACAAACCGGATGAGCCTTCGCGTGACAGATTTGTTCTCTCGAAAGGCCACACAGCTCCCGCACTTTATTCTACTCTTGCACAGAAAGGATTTTTCCCCGAGGAAGAACTCAAGAGTCTGCGTCATATAGGTGCTCTTCTTCAGGGCCATCCCTGTATAACCATCCCCGGTGTTGATATGTCTTCCGGTTCGCTTGGTCAGGGAATCTCAGCAGCTTGCGGTATGGCCCTTTCTGCTAAGATATCTAACGATACCTATAAGGTATACACCATTCTCGGCGACGGCGAGATCGAAGAAGGTCAGGTCTGGGAAGCTGCTATGTTTGCAGCCCACTATAAGCTGGACAATCTGGTTGCTATAGTCGATAATAACGGACTTCAGATAGATGGCAAGATCAGCGATGTTATGAGCCCCTATCCTATCAAGGAGAAGTTTGAAGCCTTTGGCTGGTATGCCATCGAGATTGATGCACATGACTTCGATGCGATAGATAATGCCTTTAATGAAGCTGAGAAGATTTCCGGTCAGCCGGTAGTAATCATCCAGAAGAGCGTAAAGGGCAAGGGCGTTTCGTTTATGGAAAATCAGGTCGGTTGGCATGGCACTGCACCTAATGCCGAGCAGTATGCACAGGCCGTTTCTGAGCTGAACGCTAAGCTGAAAGAATTGGAGGGCTGATCATTATGGCAGATATTATTAAAAAGGCTACCAGGGAGAGTTACGGTGAGGCTCTTGCCGCTCTCGGCGATAAATATGAAAATCTCTATGTCCTCGATGCAGATCTCGCTGCTGCCACCAAAACAGGTATCTTCAAAAAGAAGTTCCCAGAAAGATTCTTTGATTGCGGTATAGCAGAAGCTAATATGATGGGTGTTGCCGCCGGTCTTGCTACAACAGGAAAGATCCCCTTTGCTTCGACATTTGCTATGTTTGCTGCCGGAAGAGCTTTTGAGATCGTTCGTAACTCTATCGGTTATCCTCATCTCAATGTCAAGATCGGTGCTACTCACGCAGGCATCTCTGTCGGTGAGGACGGTGCAACACATCAGTGCAATGAGGATATAGCTCTTATGAGAACTATTCCCGGAATGACCATCATCAATCCGGCAGATGACGTTGAAGCCAAGGCTGCCGTAGAAGCTGCTATTCTCCATAACGGCCCTGTTTATATGCGATTCGGAAGGCTTGTTGTTCCTGTATTCAATGATCCGGCGACATATAAATTCGAGCTTGGAAAGGGCATCAAGCTCCGAGATGGCAAGGATATAGCAATCATTGCTACCGGACTTATGGTTTCTGAGGCTATCGAGGCTGCTAAGGTCCTTGAAGCTGAAGGTATTTCAGCTACAGTAATCAATATCCATACTATCAAACCTATCGATGCCGAAATAATTGTTAATGCTGCAAAGGCTACAGGGCTTGTCCTCACAGTTGAAGAGCACAGCATCATCGGCGGACTTGGTTCTGCTGTAAGCGATGTTCTTTCTGCTGAGCTTCCGACTAAGGTCATTAAGATCGGGGTCAACGATGAGTTCGGTCATTCCGGACCGGCTGTTGACCTGCTCAAACAGTTCGGACTTTGCGCAGATAATATTGTTAAGACTGCAAAGGCTGCTGTTTCATCCAAGTAAGATCTGAAACTAACGGGCGAACAACTTTCTGTTCGCCCGTTTAACTTTTTTCTGGCGTTCATCCTATAATGATAAGGGGTGATGGGATGAGTGCGGTAAAACCTTCAAAAAAATGCCTAGCATCTTATGTCTTTGTTGTCTTGACAGTATTGTTTATTATTGTTTTCATCAAGCTGTATCGCAGCATATCTTCACATCTAACTGAACTTTGCAGATATAGATGCTCTGAGGTCATCAATCGGATGCTGACAGAAGCTGTCGATGAAGCCGGGCAGGGAATAACGTTATACAACTCCGGGAAGCTCGACGGAAGACCTGTTTCATTATCCGCAAATTCTGTCGAGATCAATCGAATGAATAATAAGATCAGACAAATACTTAACGAAAAGCTGGCTAAAGACGGATACGAAACAATAACACTTACCTTAGGTGACCTTACCGATTTTGCTTATTTCAGCGGTAAAGGCCCGGAAATAACTGTTTCCTTTCAGCAGACGGGAGTTGTAGACACAAAGCTGGATTCAGATTTCTCATCAGCAGGGATCAATCAGACGAGATTTCGTGCTTCGATAATCGTTTTAGCCGAGTTTATTGCTATCCTTCCAACAGGAACAGAAAATATAACTGTCACCGAAGAAGTATTGCTTTGTGATGAGATAATAGTCGGAGAGATACCGAATTTTTATTCGGATAGTAATCCAAAGGCTTGAAATATCTGCAAATATAGGCTATAATAAGGATAATAAACTCCGAAAGGATGATTGGAATGGATATTGCAGCGGCTGAAAAAAGAATTAACGAGCTGGTCGAGCTCCTTAACTATCATAGCAGACTGTATTATGTAGAGAACAGAAATGAGATCTCAGATTATGAATATGATATGCTCCAGAATGAGCTAAAAAAACTTGAGGCTGAATTTCCAACGCTTATCAGAAAGGATTCGCCGACTCAACGCGTCGGCGGAGAAGCTGTATCAGGCTTTGAAAAAGTTACACATACCGTTCAGATGGGTTCTATTCAGGATGTCTTTTCTTTTGAAGAGGTCGGGCAATTCATCAGAAATGTAAAAGCGACTGTGGATGACCCGAAATTTGTTGTCGAGCCTAAGATCGACGGTCTGTCTGTCTCTCTGGAATACAGGAACGGTGAACTGACCGTCGGATCGACAAGAGGAGACGGATTCATCGGTGAAAATGTAACTCATAATCTGAAAACTGTAAAAGCTATACCAATTAGTATATCTGAAAAACTGCCTCTGATCGAAGTCCGGGGAGAGGTATATATGCCTAAAACTGTTTTTGAGAAGCTAGTTGAGCAGCAGGAAATGAACGGAGAACAGCCTTTCAAGAATCCCCGAAATGCTGCAGCAGGTTCACTTCGGCAAAAAGACCCGAAGATCACAGCAAAGCGCGAGCTTGATATCTTTTGCTTCAACATTCAGCAGATCGAAGGACATGAGCTGACATCACATAAGCAATCTCTTGACTATATCAAGACTCTTGGATTTAAAACTATCCCTGAATACACCCTTGTTGAGAGCTACGATGAGGTCTGTCGCTGTATAGAAAAAATAGGGGAGAAAAGGTTTTCTCTTCCCTTTGATATAGACGGTGTAGTTATCAAGGTGGACAGCTTTGCACAGCGCGAGATCCTTGGCTCTACTGCCAAAACTCCCCGCTGGGCGGTAGCTTATAAATTCCCGCCGGAGGAAAAACAGACTGAGCTTATCGATATTGAGCTGAATGTAGGAAGGACAGGTGCTGTAACTCCTGTAGCCTTCTTTAAGCCACTGTTCCTTGCCGGGACCAGTGTTTCCAGAGCAACGCTTCATAATCAGGATTTTATCAATGAAAAGAATATCAACATCGGAGATCTTATTACTGTCCGCAAAGCAGGAGACATTATCCCTGAAGTAGTTGCCTGCGCTGAAAAGCGCTCGGACGGTGCTTTCAAACTGCCTGATAAATGTCCTGTATGCGGGACACCGGTAGTAAGATCCGAAGAAGAAGCAGCTGTCCGGTGCCCAAACATTGATTGCCCGGCACAGATCTTCCGCAGCATCGTACACTTTGCTTCAAAGGGGGCCATGAACATCGACGGTTTAGGCCCGATGATTGTTAAAGCACTGTTAGATTCAGGCCTTATTGGTTCTGTAGCTGATCTGTATGAACTTACTATCGATAAGCTGGTTACTCTGGAGAATTTTAAAGAAAAATCAGCAACAAATCTTTTCAATGCTATCCAAGGCTCAAAGAATGCTTCTCTTGACAGGTTGCTGTTTGGTCTTGGCCTGCGTAATATAGGATCAGCAAGCGCCAAACTTCTCTGCGACAGATTCGGTGATCTTGAGCATATTATGGCGGCAAGCGCTGAAGAGATCGCATCTATTGAAGGCTTTGGTACGGTAATGGCTGAAAGTGTTTTCAATGAGCTCAAGGAACCCCATATGGTAGAACTCATCAAGAAGCTGAAAGCTCTCGGAGTCAACACCTCCTATGAAAAACTGCTGGTTGATGAGCGTTTTGCCGGAAAGACATTTGTTCTGACCGGTACTCTCCCTACTTTGAAACGTGACGAAGCCAAGGCTCTGATCGAAAAATACGGCGGCAAAGCCAGCGGCTCTGTTTCAAAGAAAACAGATTATGTACTTGCCGGAGAAGAAGCGGGAAGTAAACTTACAAAGGCGCAGGAGCTTGGTATAACTATTATCAGCGAAGAAGAATTCTTTGAGATGATTGGCGGAAATCAAGAATAAAACAAAAAGGCGGCAGATACTACTGCCGCCTGAATATTTTGGGTTAGATAATATCGTCTTCCTGATTTGGGATACTGAGCTGCTTCTTGGGAACTCTCTTTATAGGATCGTAAACCCATTTTTTGCAGTTATAATCAGCATCCACAAGGCCCTGCTTTTCGCACAAAACTTTGTTGCCTTCTTTTGAGCGGTTGCCAAATGCACAGTAAGAGCAGGAAGGCTGGATACCGTTGCCAAAAAAGTTCTTTTTCTTTGCCATAGTAAAAACACTCCTTTAAATAGCCGGATGATTTATTACTAATTTATTATATCATATTCTTTTAAAAAAATCTAGCCTTTTTTGCAAAACTAATAAAAAAATCATCATAATCAAGCAAATTGACGGTATGAAATTGTCTAATTCGACGATTATTTCATCATTATAGGCAATTGTCGGTATACTATTGTCCATAAACAGGAAGATCATCAGTTTTGAGATCAGGATACTTAAAGCAGACCTGACGGGAAGCCATATTATCATCTGCTTTATACAGAGTGTTTTTCCAACAGATGCTTTGATCTGCAATAGTACACATATTCCTCCGAACGAAAGAACTGCACAGGCTGTCGGAGCAGCCGCTAATGCAGTTCCGCTTAATCCTGACAGCTCTGTGATCTCAATTGCAGCCCTAATAAGTATTTCTCCGTTCCTGCTGAGAGGAAAAAAATCTCTTAGGTAACTGAAAATGCCAATTTTATCTCCAACAGCCAACAAAGCTGAAAACAAGATAATCATCATCGACATTTTGAGCAATGCCTCTCCGGCTGAGGTTACACTTCCGACAAAGATTTCAGAAAGATTATCTGGACAAGTATTATCTGCCGGTCGGATCCTAGGTTTATAAATTCTGTTTATTACCGCAGCCAATACAATATTCGTACAGAATGTGGAACAGAGCAGTATTAACCCCAGTTTCCGATCGTGAAATATCCCGACACCGACAGCGTTTATCACGAATGCCGGGCCCGCTGCAAAACTGTATATGCTCATTGCTTCTGCTGAACGTTTGTCGATCCTTCCTTTCTCGCATAGTTTTGAAAGCATGGCCATCCCAACAGGATATCCGGCCAGATTTGAAATAAGGAATAATGCTGATGCACCTTTTGGCAGAGCAAGTATTTTCCCAAACAGCAAATCAAATGGCTTTGAGATGATATCAAGCGCTCCTGTCGATGCCAATGCTCCGGCTGCCGACATAAACAGGAACAAGGACGGGATAACTATTTTTATACAGCGCTCAGCAGCATTTATTATTGATCTGTTTACCGCCTCTCCGTATAATACTGCCCCGATAGCTGCAACACATATAAATACTGTAAACGCTGCCTTGGAAACTGTTTTCAAACCGATCACCCCAATAATGTATATGAACGCTCTCATTGAAATATAATAATAAAAAACGGAGGGCATACTTATGGGAAAACTAAAAGAAAAACTCATCACGGTTTCCGGAGCTTCGCCTTATATAACTATCTCATCTGACAGATCGGTGCTTATCGAAAGCTGCACAAATATTCTTGAATGTAATGAGATACTCGTAAGAGTAAGGACCAGTCAATTCAATATTGAAGTCAGCGGTTTCGATCTGAAGCTTGATAGTTATACAAACAGCAGTATCGAAGTAAGCGGAATAATTACTGGGTTAGCGCTTGAGCGCCGAAAAGCGGGTGGCGATTTATGATTTTTGGAAACGTAACATTTAGGATCGGGCCTGTCTCTCCCGGTAAAGTCTACCGCTACATAATAAAGAATCGTTTGCCGGTCAGAAAACTGCAAGAGGAGGACGAATTCATTACTGTTACTCTTCCGATCGGTTCCTGCAGAGAAATAACAGATAATCTAAAACGAGACGGTATCAACTATGAGATCGTATCTGAAAAGGGTGCGGCTTTTATTCTAAAGAAGGCATTTCAAAAAAAGGGTATCCTGCTTGGTATAATTGTTACGCTTATTCTTGCATCTGTATTTTCACACAGGATACTGAGTTTTGAGATCCTTACAGATAATACAGAGATCAAACGAGATGTACTGGCTGTACTGTATGAACAAGGGATAAAAGCAGGGAAGTATATACCAGATCTTAATCTGACTGTTGCGGAACGTGCTCTTAAACGAGATATTGATGAGATCTCCTGGGCTGGGATAAGTGTAAGAGGGTGCAAGATCATCGTTGATGTTCTTGATAATATCAACAAACCCGAATACAGGGAAAAGCGCCTGCCTACAGACCTTATAGCCAGCGAGAACGCAGTTATTGAAAAGATAGAGCTTCAGGACGGCAGACTGTTAAAGCCTGTGGGCAGCGGCGTGTTAAAGGGAGATATTATAGTAAGTGGGAAAATGATAACTGAAAAGGAATTCTATAAAAAAGGCGAGAAGAGAATTGGAATATACACAAAATACACAAGATCAACAGGGAATATATACGGAACATTTGAGCGACACGAATGCTTTTTTCAGCCATACTACACCGAAAAGAAAACCGATCTGAAAACATATAAAAGACCGTACATAGAGATCTTTAACTCAAAGATAATTCTTTTCGGAGGAGAAAACAACAGTTCTATCTCATACGATCCTGATAATGGATTCCCCTCCTTTTTGCCGATCTCCTTTGGATCTGTTGAGCTGGCAGATCAGACTTACATAAGAACACCTGTCTCCCCGGAAGAGGCCGAAAAGCTGGCAAATCAGAAAATGAAGCTTTACGAAACTAATTTTTTAAAGGATTACGAGATAAGAAGTTCAAAAACAACTGTCGAACACGGCAGTGATGGTGTTACATTGACAGTTATTTATGAATTATACGGTGTTATTAGTAAAGAGGTTGAATTTTTTATGCCAAAAACTAAAAATTATGTTGAATATATTGAAAAAGTGATTGCAAATTGAATTCGGATGTGTTATAATAGAAGCGGTGAAGTTTAAATCTTTATAAAAGGGGTATTTCAGCAGTTACATGGCAGAAAAAATAATCAATGTCGACAGGATGGAAGTCATATTAGACCTTTTCGGGAATTACGACGAGAATATCAATTTAGTTCAGAAAGAGTATTCTGTCGCTATACTCAGCCGCGGCAGCGACATCAAGATAACAGGCGACGAAGAAAATGTTTTTAAAGCTTCAAAAGCTATCGACGCTCTTCTGACTCTTGCAAATAAAGGGGAGCCGATCAACGAGCAGAATATCAGATATGTATTCTCGCTTGTCCGCGACGGTTCAGCAGAGGATATATCAAAGCTCTCCTCAGACGGGATATGTGTTACTGTAAGCGGAAGAATCGTAAAGCCAAAAACCCTTGGCCAGAAAAAATATGTCGATTCGATAAAAGACAATACTATCGTACTTGGAGTCGGCCCGGCTGGTACCGGAAAGACTTATCTTGCAGTGGCTATGGCAGTAAAAGCATTCAGAGCTCATGAGATCAATAAGATCATCCTTACAAGGCCTGCTGTTGAGGCCGGCGAAAAGCTGGGATTTCTTCCGGGCGATCTCCAAAACAAAGTAGATCCTTATCTTAGGCCGTTATATGACGCTTTGTTTGAGATGCTTGGACCGGATACCTTTGCAAAACAGCAAGAAAGAGGCTGCATCGAAGTCGCTCCTCTGGCTTATATGAGAGGAAGGACTCTTGACGATTCTTTTATAATTCTTGATGAAGCCCAGAACACTACTCCTGAACAGATGAAAATGTTTTTAACAAGACTTGGCTTTAATTCCAAGATAGTTATTACCGGAGATATTACACAGATCGATCTGCCTGATTCCAGGCGCTCAGGTCTTGTCGAGGCGATAAAGGTTCTAAAAGATATCGAAGATATCGCTGTGATACGGTTTTCTGAAAAGGATGTAGTAAGGCACAAGCTGGTGCAGGATATAATCAGAGCTTACGATAAATATTATGAGAAAGGAAATGTGAATCATCATGGGAAAGGTTAAAGTATTGATCTCCAACAACCAGAACGATGTTAAGATACCTACCGGTATAAGGCTTCTTATCAGAAAATGCTGCCACGCCGTTTTAGAGAGCGAAGGCTATAAGGACAGCTATGAGATTAGCGTTTCCTTTGTAAATGATGAAGCTATCCACGCCCTCAATAAAGAACATCGCGGCATCGACAGGCCTACAGATGTTCTTTCCTTTCCTTTGGGAGAAAATGGCAAATACGATCTTGACCCGGATTCCGGAGCCTATCTGCTTGGAGATATCGTTATCTCTATTGAAACAGCTTATCGCCAGGCCGAGATCTACGGACATACTCTTGAAAGAGAGATAGGATTCCTCACAGTACATTCCATGCTGCATCTTCTTGGGTACGATCATGAGCAGGGCAAGCTCCAGGAGAGGCTGATGCGCGAAAAAGAAGAAGAGATCCTCGGGAGCCTCGGTATATCTAGAGACGAGACCTTTGTTATTGACGAGCATGAATATAAAGCATAATTTTACTTCGTTTTTCAAGAGCTTTAAATACGCATTTTCAGGACTAATATACTGTTTAAAAAACGAGCGCAATATGAGATTTCATTTTTGCGCCGCTTTTTATGTCCTGATGTTCATAAGGTTCTATGATCTTTCTTCAGCTCAGAAAGCTGCTGTGTATCTGACAATAGGTCTTGTGATATCTTTGGAAGCAGTAAACACAGCTATCGAAGCAGCAGTTGATCTGTCTGCAAACGGGATAAAGCCGTCTGCAAAAATAGCAAAGGACTGTGCTGCCGGAGCTGTCCTTGCAGCCGCAATTGCTGCTATATTTGTTGGTGTAAGTGTGTTCTGGGATTTAGAAACGCTCCGAAAACTTGGCAGATATCTCTCGGACAATTCTTTTGCAATGGTTCAGCTTATAGTATCTGTCCTATTATCACTTACAGTTATATTCCTTCCGAAAGGAAACAAAAGAAAGGAAAACATGAATGAATAAGACAAAAAACGCGTTCGTTACAATCACGGGCAGACCGAATGTCGGTAAATCCTCGCTCCTCAATGCTCTTATAGGAGAAAAGATCGCTGCTGTCAGCGCCAAGCCTCAGACGACCCGTACAAAGATCACAGGTGTTCTTACCAGAGGAGAGATCCAATATGTTTTTATTGACACCCCCGGAATGCACAAAGCAAAAAATAAGCTCTCCGAACATATGGTCAAGACTATTTCAGATTCCGTTTCTGAATCGGAGATAGTTCTTATGATCGTTGACGCTACAAAAAGTATATCTGAAGCGGAAAAGATATTGGCTGGCGGTTTTTCCCGCCGGGAACACGTTATACTTGTCCTTAACAAGATAGACCTGTTTGATGATAAATCCAAGCTGATCTCTCAGCTTTCTGACTATTCAAAGCTCTATGACTTTGATGAAGTTATCCCTATCAGCGTTCTTGAAAATGACGGGCTTGATCTTGTTATGAAAGCTATTGACAATTTTGCCGCCGAAGGGCCTCATTATTTCCCTGATGATACTATAACAGATCAGCCGGAAAAAGTTATAATGGCTGAAATGATCAGAGAAAGCGCACTGAACAATTTGAGTGAGGAGATCCCTCACGGAATCGCTGTAACTATCGACAGGCTCGGTGAACGGGATGACCGTAACGGAGAAGCTATCCTCGATATCGAAGCTACTGTTTTTTGCGAAAAAGAGTCGCATAAAGGAATCATAATCGGAAAAGGCGGATCTATGCTCAGAAAGATCGGTGCCGATGCAAGAGCCAGACTTGAAGACTTTTTCCGGATCAAGGTCAATCTTCAGTGTTGGATAAAGGTCAAAGAAGGCTGGAGAAACAAGGAAGCTCTTATAAAGAACTTCGGCCTGGACTGAAAGATTCTGCCAGGTATAGTCAGCCTCCAGCAGATCAATACTATAATTATACGGAGGCTGAAAGCATGGATAATTGGGATCTATTCTATAAAACGGGCAGGGTAGAGGACTATCTGAAATATGTAAGTTCCCCGGAGGGCAGAAAAGATGCTGACGATAAAGGGTCTGATAATTCGCGAAGAACAAAAAGGGGAGAGCAGTAAGTATATCTATGCCTTGACAGCGGAACGGGGAGTTATCGGTTTCTTAGTCAGAGGCGGGATGAAAAGCTCAAAGAATTCAGCTTCTACACAGCTTTATGTTTATTCTGAGCTTTGTATAGAAGAAAAGAAAAACGCAGCGGGGGATACTCTTTACTACCTTAACAGCTCTGAGGCAATAGAGATGTTTTTTGAATTGCGCCTTGACATAATAAAAATGTCCCTCGCAGCCTATCTGACTGAACTTATCTATTATTCCCGCATTGAAGATTCGACCGATAAAAACGAGATACTTCGCCTTGCCCTCAACACTTTTTATTTTCTGAATAAAGGTTCAAAAGACAGAGAAATGCTCAAATCCATATTTGAGCTTCGTTTACTTTGTGAGACCGGCTTCAGACCTGCGCTTGTTGCCTGCAGCAAATGCTATAAATATGAAGACGATAAAATGTATTTCAATATGCGCTCCGGGACACTTGAGTGTAATGAGTGCTGCACAAACAAAGACAGTATGTTTGCGGTAGTTTTTGATAAAAGGCTGCTCTATATAGTAAGACATATTGCTCTGACAGATTTTGACAGGCTCTTTTCCATACGAATCTCACCGGATTATCAGGCTAAACTAACCGATTTCACAGAGCGTTTTGTGAAATATCATTTTAAAGAATCATTCAAGACACTGACCTTTTATAGGTCGCTTTGAGGATATAACAATGGATCAATACTACGAAAAACTTGAATTACATAAAATACTTGAAATGCTTGCTGAGAAGTGTTCAAATGACACTTCCAAAAAGCTTGTAGCCAAATTAAAGCCTTCTACGGATCTTGATACTGTAAAGGCAGAGATTGCCAAAACATCTTGTGCGCTGGAGTTGAGTATAAAGCTAGGCTCTCCGTCTTTTTATAAGTTCAAAGATATCTCCGGTTCAGTAAAGCGTGCGGATTCAGGAGCTGCGCTATCTCTTGCTGAACTGATCGAGATAAAAAGAATGCTTCAGCAGATCGGTATCCTTTGTAGTTGGTATAAAGATGTGCAATCAAAGGATAATGTGCTGGACAGGTATTTTGAGTGTCTGTTTCCGAATAAACATCTCGAACAAACACTGGAGACCTCTATTATCGACAGCGAAACTCTTGCAGACGAAGCAAGCCCGACTCTTGCATCGATACGCAAAAAAATAAGAAACTCGGAAGTACGCATTAGAGATACTCTTGATAAGATGATAAGATCATCATCTGTTCAGAAATACCTGCAAGACTCCATTGTCACTATAAGGGACGGTAGGTTCGTTCTTCCTGTCCGGACCGAACATAAGGGACAGATCAGCGGACTTGTTCACGACACTTCGCAGACAGGTTCTACTTTGTTTATTGAGCCTATGGCTGTTGTTGAAGCAAATAATGATATAAGGATATTAAAAGGTGAGGAGCAGGATGAGATCCATCGAATAATAATAGATCTATCTTCGCAGGTAGCCATGTTCAAGGATCAATTGCTTTCAGGATATGAAGCTTCTGCTGAACTGAATGTATATTTTGCCAAAGCTGAGCTTGCAGCTTCAATGAGAGCCTCTGAGCCGGAGCTCAACGACGATAATATCATTATATTAAACAAAGCAAGACATCCTTTGATCGACTCTAAAAAAGTAGTTCCGATAGATTTTTCTCTCGGAACAGATTATGATACACTTATAATCACCGGCCCGAATACTGGCGGTAAAACTGTTGTATTAAAGACAGTCGGTCTCCTTACCCTAATGACTATGTGCGGTCTGCTGATTCCTGTATCTGACGGCAGCAAGATAAATATATATAAAAATATTCTTGTTGATATTGGTGACCAGCAATCTATCGAACAGGATCTTTCTACTTTTTCATCTCATATCAATAATGTTATCGAAATAATCAGTAGGGCAGACTATCAGAGCCTGGTGCTTCTTGACGAGCTCGGCTCCGGCACTGACCCCATCGAGGGTGCTGCTTTGGCTGTTGCTTTGATAGAAAAAATGCGATCACAAGGCGCATCTATCGTTACAACTACGCATTATCAGGAATTGAAAATGTATGCACTGGATACTCCGAATGTCGAAAACGCATCATGTGAGTTCAATGTAGATACTATGCAGCCTACATACAGGCTTATAATAGGCACGCCCGGAAAATCAAACGCTTTCTCAATCTCCAGAAAATTAGGTTTACCAGAAGAAGTCATCGAACATGCAAAAGAGCTTGTTTCAAGCGATAACAGACGTTTTGAGAAAATTATAGACGGGCTGGAAAAAGCCAGAACTGAGCTTGAAACACGCAGCCTTGAAGCTGAAAATGCTCTCAGAGAGGCCAAAAAGATCAAAGAAGAAACCGAGGCAGAACGAGACAAGTTTTATAATGAAAAAGAAGCAGAGCTCGAAGCAGCAAGACGAAAGGCATCGGATATAGTCAACAGCGTCCAGAGAGAATCTCAGGCTTTGATCGAGGAACTCGAAAAAGTCAGAAAAGATAAAGAATCCGCTGATTTTTCTGATAAGGCGCTAAAAGCTCGTCAACATCAGAGACAAATTATGAACAAATTGTATCGTGATGCAAATCCAATTTCTGAAAGCAGAAATGAAGGGTATGTTTTGCCCAGACCATTAGTTAAAGGCGATAACGTTTTGATGGTAGATTCAGGGCGCAAAGCTGTAATAGTATCAGAGCCTGATAGCAAAGGAATGTGTTATGTTCAGGTCGGAGCAATGAAAACCAAGGTCGATTCATCAAAGCTAAGATTGCTTGAAAAAGAAAAACCTCAAAAGCAGCGCAAATACTCAGGCGTTTCTACCAAAGGCGTTGAAAGCCGAATGACAAGAAAAGTACAGAGTGAACTTGATATCAGAGGATATGCCGCAGACGAAGGTGTATACGAAGTCGATAATTTTTTAGATGCAGCAGTTATGACAGGGATTTCAATTGTTACAATAATTCACGGAAAAGGTACAGGGGTCCTTAAAAATGCTGTGCGTGAACATCTGAAACATCATCCGCACGTTAAATCATCCCGAAGAGGCTTGTACGGCGAGGGCGAGGATGGAGTAACTATCGTGGAGCTAAAATAGCTAGATCACCTCTCTTAGTTTCACTAAATTTTTATTTAGTGAAACTAAGTCTGTATAAAGTCAGGGTTTTGAACAGCCAGGCTTCCCTGAATTCTGTTCTTTCCTTCTGAATTATACTGATAGCAAAGGAGCATAAACTATGGTTATATACTACTCAGCTTCCGGAAACAGCCGTTTTATTGCTGAACAGCTTGCTGAACTTCTTGACGACAAATGTTTAGATCTCAAAGATCGTATCAGATCCGGTGATAACTCCAAATTGTGTTCAAAAAAGCCATTTATAATCTGTTCACCGGTTTATGTTTGTGAAATGCCGAGATTTGTAAGCTATCACCTAAAGCACACTAAGTTCTGCGGTAATCGAAATGTTTATTTTGTCTTTACCAGCGGAGGTTATGCCGGTATGTCTGGCAGTCTTGCAAAAAGGATCATCAAAAACAAAAAGATGATCTACAAAGGACACGCAGAAATTAAAATGCCATCCAATCACGTTGTAAGTAATATGTATCCTCCTACTGAACATGATGAATGTGTAAAAAGGATCAATGCTGCTGTCAAAGAAGTGAAAAAACTCGCTAAGATCGTCCGGAATGAAGGTGAATTCAAGGCGAGACACGTTTTTCTCTATGAAAAAATGGTGATACTTCCCTTCAATCCTTTTTGGGCAAAGTATATGCAGCCAACCAAAGGTTTTTTTACGACTGATAAATGCATTGGATGTGGATTATGTCAGAAAAGCTGTCCGATAAACAACATTAAAATTGTAGATAATCATCCTGTCTGGATCAATAAGCAATGCGCACACTGTATGGCTTGCATACTTAACTGTCCTTTTGAAGCAATTGAATATGCTGACATAACCCAGAAAAAGGAAAAATATAACATTAAGAAATACTTGAGGAGCGGTGAAATTGACATTTGATGAAGCTGAAAGGACTATTCCCAAAGGGAAATACAGGCATTATAAAGGCAATGAGTATGAGGTCCTCTATATAGCAAAACACTCTGAGTCATCAGAGCCTATGGTAGTATACAAGGCGTTATACGGAAATAATGCTATATGGGTGCGTCCCGCCAAAATGTGGAACGAACCTGTCCTTGATGGAACCGTTAAAAGGTTTTCTAAAATATAAAATCAGGCGCTTCTGCGCATAAAGGGTATCCGCTTTATGAGGATACCCTTTATGTATAACTACACGTTGCTCTTGGCTGTTATTTTTCGGATATGTCATATATCGGCTCGTTTTTTTGCCTATTATATCAGTTTCCCGGTCTATATCTTCGATCGGGTCTGGATACTGACCGACCATGTGAGGCTCGTTATTACAAGTCCATTGCGCCAGTATCGGTTTATGCGTTATGGAGTCAAACCGAATATAGATCAATCCGTCGCCGCGGGGTTCTTCGATCTCCGCTCTGCATTTGTTGATTATCTCTTTTGGTATCGGATTGCCATAGTTGGTTGAGCGAAACAGCATATACTCTTCTTGTATAAGGTCTGCATTACCCATATTAACATAACTGTCGGATACCCCTTGGGCGATATCAAACAAAAGCTTAGCGTTTTTGTTTAGCAAAGCAAGCCTTTCCGTCTTTGTTAACTCTCTTTCGACGCTGTCATCCGTACCTGTTCCGGAGCCCAGCTTCAGATCTGTGAATGAATTCCCGGATATTGATTCAAGGATGATCTTAGCCTCATCTTCATCGATTCCATAAGGCATCGGCTCCGGACATCTTCCCTCATACTGCGGACTATCGGATTTATAGATAACATAAGTAGGCTTATAAGTCTCCTTGCTGATGTTCCAGCGGATACTGCCGGAATCTATTCTGTTTTGCTCCAGTGCGAGTTTTACAGTTTCCTGAAGTTTATCGCCGGAGAGCTTTGATATCTTGGTTTCCGAAATCGCGCCTGTCGGTATCTGATTCTTGTTTCCTTCAAGTATCATATTTGCAATTACATCGGTCAAAGTGTTAAAAGCAAGTTCGGCTATCTCGTTGCAGTCTCTGATACCTCTTACTCTCTCGATCTTGATATCCCGATCCTTTATATCTTCAATGGCAAGGCCCCCGGAAGAACTGTCGGAGTCTGAGCACGCTGCAAGCAGAATAATGCAGCAAAGCACTTGGATAACAGCAGCTATTTTCATTACAAGACCTCCCTTTCCTTCATTATATCACGTGATCTATATCAAGTCAACACTTGACTTTGTCCTGCCGATATACTATAATAAATGTATAGTGGGGTGAAATCTATGAAGCAGGAATACTATGACGACTGCCCTTATTATCTCGAAGACTTTTTGACAAATATGAGAATTATCCGAAACCGCGCAGACCGTACAGAAGAAGCATATTATATAGATATCAGAACATTTCTGCGCTATCTGAAAGTCAAACACAGGGTTGTCCCGGAAGGGACAGACTGGAAAGACATCACTATTGCAGATGTCCCCTTAGAGTATATTGAGAACTTTAATATAAATGATGCTCATGTATATCTTAGATTTTTAAAGGATAAACGCGGTAACGAAACAGCTACCAGAGCCAGGAAATGCTCAGCGCTGAAACAGTTTTATATTTATCTGCATAAGAAAGCCAAACTCATCGATTCTGACCCGATGACAGAGCTGGAGCTTCCTACTGTCAAGAACAAACTGCCGAAATATCTATCTCTGGAGGACAGTCGTAAGCTGTTGGAAAGCATTGATTCAAAGAATCGCAACCGCGATTACTGTATTATACTCCTTTTCCTCAATTGCGGTATGCGACTCAGTGAACTTGTCGCACTTGATCTTGGCGATTACAGCAAGGATAACCATACACTCAGGCTTTTCGGAAAAGGCAGTAAAGAACGTATCATCTATCTGAACGATGCCTGCATCGAAGCTCTGGAAGATTATATCCATAACGGAAGGCCAAATGAAACAGCGGTGGACAAAAGCGCAATTTTCCTCTCCGCAAACAAAACAAGGATCAATAAACGGCGTGTCCAGCAGATTGTCGAAGAAAGCCTTGCACGCGCCGGTCTCTCAAATACAGGCATCACAACACATAAGTTAAGGCACACTGCCGCGACACTTATGTATCAGTATGGCGGTGTTGATACACTTGTCCTGAAAGAGCAGCTCGGACATAAGAGCGTCGGGACTACTGAGATCTATACTCATCTCTCAAATGAAAACCTGAAACGAGCTGCCGAATCTAACCCTTTGGCAAATGTCAAAGCTCCTGAAAACAAGAAAGATAAAGGAAAATAAAAACAGCTCTTCCTGCCCAAAAAGCCGGGAAGAGCTGTTTTTTCATTTCTACTATTTTTTTCTGATCCTCAGCATAGTATTGGCAGGAAGAATGAGATCTGATCCTATCGAAAGATCCATCGTTGCACGGTTTGCCGTCTCGATAGGTTGGCCAAATTCATCAAATAGCTTATCGGCAACAAATTCGATAGGCTCTTGTCCGGGAATAAGTGCTTCAAGCGTATCACCGGCATAAAACTTGTTGCGCTGTGAGGCATAGATACGTCCGTCTTTACAAAAGCGAACGATAGCTGCAACATCATAATCTCTGATATAACCACTGTCTTCGTAATACTGACAGTTTTTCGGAGAACCAAAGAAAAAACCGGTGCAGTAAGGTCTGTGGCTTACTTTAAAGACCTCATCGCTTATCCATTTCGGAAGAGAATAATTCTTAGGGTCTTTAAGGTAAATATCCATAGCCATACGATAAGCGTTTGTTATAACAGAAACATAGTATGTTGATTTAGCCCGACCTTCGATCTTAAAACTGTTCACACCTGCTTCGGCAAGCTTGTCGATATGTTCGATCATGCAGAGATCTTTGGCGTTAAGAATAAAGCTTCCCTTTTCTTCCTCGATAACGGGATAATACTCACCGGGACGTTTTTCTTCGACAAGCGCATAATTCCAGCGGCAAGGCTGTGCGCACTGACCTCTGTTTGGGTCTCGATCTATAAGATACTGTGAGATCAGACACCTTCCGGAAAAACTCATGCACATAGCCCCGTGAACAAACACTTCGATCTCAAGATCTTTCGGAGTCTTGGCTCTGATCTCAGCGATTTCTTCCAGCGACAGCTCCCTTGCAAGGACTACCCTCTTTGCGCCCATCTCATAGAACTGCCTGGCAGCGGCATAATTCACGATCCCGGCCTGTGTCGATACATGGATCTCCATGTCCGGCGCCATACGGCGAATCATCATAAAAACACCGATATCAGTTGTTATAAGCGCATCGACTCCGGCATCACAGGCATTCCGGATAAAGCCTTCAAGCTCCGGGATCTCATTGTTCCTCGGGAGCGTGTTACAGGTAAGATATATTCTCTTCCCTCTTGAATGGACTTCATCAGCAGCAGTCTTGAGCGATTCAGCATCAAATTTAGCAGATTGTGCACGCATTCCGAACATGGTGCCGCCGAGATATACTGCGTCGGCACCATAATCCAGTGCAGCATAAAGCCTTTCCATATCCCCCACCGGGGAAAGCACTTCAGGCAAAGCTCTGTTGATCATTATTTAAGACCTGCCTTGACAAGATTCTTTTCGTGCTCTTCATAGGTCTCTGCAAAGAAGCTCTCTCCTGTCCTGAGATCGTTACAGAAATAATAGTAGTTTGTATTAGCAGGATCTAGCACAGCCTTGATAGCATCAAGCCCGGGATTGCAGACGGGGCCTACAGGCAATCCGTCGCAGATATAGGTATCATAAAGCTCCTTATAGTGTTCCTTGCTGGCAGAATCTCCGACAACATTTATAACCTTTGTCAGATAATTTCCCGTCGCATCGGATTGCAGTTTCGGATATCGATCCGGCTGAGCAAGACGATTAAGGAATACAGAAGCTACCTTCGGCATATCAGCAGCAGAATTCGCCTCCCACTGCACCATAGAAGCGAGGATCATGACCTGATCGAGAGTGAGGTTTCTGGCTTTCATCTTTTGCTGCATACTTGAATCAAACTTGTTTGCAAAGTTCGAGCGTATAACTCTTGTAATATTATAGCCGGTATCACCGATATAGAATTCATACGTATCGGGGAAGAAATATCCCTCCATTTTATAGAAGGTATCTGCATTGGTATTGATCATTGTCTCAAAGGGGAAATCCTGGAGCTTATTGAAGTTGAAAATGAAATCCTGCTCATTTTCACAGACCTTGTTTTCTTTAAGGAGCTTAGCGGCTTCAAGAAGAGTGATGCCTTCCTTGAATGTAATCTTAACTGTCTGTCTGACATCTCGCTGAACGCTGAGAGTCTCAATAACTTTAGCATATCCCATAGCAGGATTGAGAGTAACGTCTCCTGGGAACAATGTGGGAGAATGCTGCATTTTCATAGCTAATTTGAACAGCGTTTTGTTCTCGATGATATCATTGGCTATAAGTATATCAGCGATCTGGTCGGGATTTGCATCCTGCGGGATATTAAATGTAACATCCTCTTCGCTCTTCCCTGCTCCAAGGTATTCAAAACCAAGTTTAACGCCTGTTATAGCAAGGATTATAGATACAGTAAGTATTATCGAAACCAGGATAAGCCCGCCAAAGATAGAATTGTTTACCTTGGACTGAGCTCTCTTGTGTTTCTTTTTCTTTGAAGACCTGCGAGGCTGATTACGTTTGCGGGGAACATCCTCTTCCTCGTATTCATCATCATAGTCTTCATCGTATTCTTCATCATTATATCCGTCAGACTCGTCGCTGTCTTCGGCCTCACCATACTCGTTGTCAATGTCGCCGGGCTCATCAGATGCTTCATCATCAGCATCATCTTCATAACCTTCTTCAGAGATAACAGCAGGGACATCATCCATATATTCTTCGGACAGGTCCTCATCTGTTACCTCTTCAGCATCAGAATCCGAAACAGCATCAAGAGTCTCTACTGTATCATCGGTATCAAAGCCTTCCAGCTCTTCGGAAACTTCATTTTCGTATTCCTCGGCCTCAGCTTCTTCGACTTCAATGATCTCATCCTGATGTTCTGATTCATAGCCCTCAAGCGATTCGGCTGTCTCTTTAACTGAATCGGAATAACTGTCTGTAATTAGCTCATCTTCTCTTTCTGCTCTTGACTCACTTATGGCAGTTTTATCAGAAAAACTAAGATCAAAGGCTTCATTCTGAGCCTTGTTATCATCGGATGAATTATTTGTTTCACTGAAGGTTATATCCTTCTCATCCATTCGGTTTTCATTCCTCTCCTAAGTGGTTTATATAAACGGTCTTGCACTCCGTTATTATCATATCAACTGGCTTATCATGGCTCTCCGGTATAACATCTGCAAGGATAAAAGAATCATAGCATATACCGGCAGCCAGGCCGGGAAAACGGCTGAGATATTTATCGTAAAACCCTTTTCCGAAGCCGATACGGTATCCCCTGCTGTCATATCCCAGAGCCGGAACGATGCAAAGCGATCCTTCGTCAGCAACTGCCGGTGGGCAAAAAATCTTTGGTTCGGGGATGCCCATATATCCCGGCTCGGTATCATTCAATGACGAAATACGATAAAAATCCATATCATTAGAGCCTTTAATACATCGAGGACAGCATACTGCCTTGCCGTCGTTAAGTGCCTTTTCTATTATCTGCAGTGTACCGACTTCGATCGTCCCGGAAATATAGATAAGTATTTCCCGGCATGATCTGTATTCTTCTGAAAGGAAAAGAGTATCGGCAATAGCTTTATCTGCATTCAAACGAAACACAGTATCGAACGCTTTTCTTTCTTCTGTAAGCTCTTTTCTGAGCTGCTGCTTAAAAGTCATCTGCATTGCATCTTGGCTGCGACTTCTTTTGCTATATCAGAGCCGCAAAGGGCAGTAACAAGCTCAAATCCAAAATCGAAAGCAGCTCCGGCACCTTTACCTGTAATGAACTTCCCGTCTCTTACAGCCTGCTCACCGGTCCGGACAGCATTATTAAGTTCGGAGGCAAAGCTTGGAAAACAGGTAGCACGTTTGCCATCCAGGAGACCTTTATGTGCCAGAATACTGGGAGCCGCACATATTGCAGAAACAAATATGTCATGCTCAACACAGTAATCTATGGCATTTTGTACAGCGCTGCTGGCTTCAAGATTCTTTGTTCCAGGCATACCTCCGGGCAGGACTATCAGCTCTGCCTTATCATCAAGTACGAGATCGCCTATCTCAATATCAGCGATAACAGGCACTCCGCAGGAAGAAACAACAGTTTTTCCTGTGACACCTACTGTTATGACTTTAAGACCGGCTCTTGTCATTATATCTACCGGTGCAAGCGCTTCGACTATCTCAAAACCTTCGGCAAGAAAAACATATACCATTTTAAAGCACCTCTTCCACTAATGCGTTATCTATGATATCGAGCAATTGAGTCGTAATACTGTCAACTCTTCTGGCTCTTCCGTCTTCCGCGCAGGAAACGATCTTCCAACCAAGCTCTTTTGCAGCAAAAAAGGCAGCTTTCCTGCAATCGTGAAGAAACGAAACATTTGCTTCATGTATATCTTTCCTCCTGTCTGTCCCGGTATACCTTTTGCTCAGGAGCTGCTGCGAAATATCAACAGGCATATCCATAAAGATAACAAGATCAGGTTTTGGAAGACCCAGCTTATCATATTCATAATCGCTGAGCCATTCGATATAGGAGCGCCATTCTTCCTCTGGGAGCTTAACCATCTGATAGATCATATTTGAGGTCACATATCTTGCTGCAAATATAAGTTTGCCGTTGTTATAATCCTCTTCCCAGAATTTTTTGAAGCTGACATATCTGTCAACAGCATAAAAGCTCGATGCAGCAAAAGCATTTACAGCCTTAGGATCCTGAAGAATCTCTCCGGCCAAATACATCCTTACAAGTTCTGATGAAGGCTGGTCATAATCCGGGAAACTGATCGCTTTATGATCTATGGACTTTGCATAAAGCAGCTTGTCTATCTTTTCAAACTGTGTAGTCTTACCGCTGCCGTCCAGCCCTTCGAGCACAATGAGTTTACCGTTCATTTTTAAGCTCCTTGTATTTATCTTTGATCTCAGCGATCTTACCGCAGGTCATCTTTCCTTCAGGACATCTGCCGGTCATAACGCAGCTAGGGCCTGCATTTTTAAAAACATTAGGTGCTGCGGAATAGCATAATCTGAGCATTTCGTCTGCAACTGCCCTTATTTCCCACTGTGCACGGTTGCAGCAGCGATGCTTGAAGAAATTGAAAAGGCTCCTTACATTCATAGTAACAACAATTTTAGTCTCACAGGCGTTCGGAAGGATAAAGCGTGCATCCTCATTTGCAAGCTTGCGTGCTTTGGAAGCGGCTGCTTTTTCGTCCATACCTTCGGAAACAAAACGCTCCTTGTGCTTCTCGGTAAGGATATCTGCCAGCTTGTCATAAGACTCTGTTATCCTTTGCATCTCTTCCTCAAAAAACACTTTTGCTTCCGGGACAGACTCTATCTCAGGAGGGGTAATGAATTCAAAACCGTTCTCATTGACATAGCGCTGGCTCTTCTGTGAATAAGAAGCGATGCGGTGACGGACGAGCTGATGCGAGCAAGCTCTGGATATCCCCTCGATGCCGAAGGTAAAAGAAACGTGTTCCATAACGCTCTCATGCCCTATAGAAGCGAGCATTTCAACAAAATCGGCAACTTTATCGTCAGTCAATCCGTCTCTGAGCGAGGTAATATCGCTGGATGAATAGCATAATTTCGCAGCAGTTGCGATAACTCTCTCCGGATCAGGAGTATGAGAGATCAGAATAACTTTCATTGGAAATCCTCCCAAATATTTATTATAACAGATTTTTACGGATTAGTCAATATTAGCATTATCAATCAGCGATTGGGCATTCTCAAGCATCAATTCTGTTGGCTCCTCGCCGCTCATGATTCTTGCTATCTCGTACTTACGTCTGTCAGCAGGCAAAGGTGTAACAGTTGTGACAGTCCTGCCGGAGACCGTATTCTTCTCAATAAGAATATGATTTTCGGCCATAACAGCTATCTGAGCCAGATGAGTTACACACAATACCTGGCGGAGTCCGGATATCTGTTTCAGCTTTTTGCCGATCTTCAAAGCCGCCCTTCCGCTGACACCAGTGTCGATCTCATCAAAGATCAGCGTCGGGATAGAATCTTTATCTGCAATAACATTTTTTAGCGCCAGCATTATCCTTGAAAGCTCGCCGCCGGAAGCGATCTTTGCGATAGGCTTAGGCTCTTCGCCGAGATTGGCGGAAATAAGGAATTCGATATTATCCATTCCGTTGACTGTCAGTTTCCCTGCTGTCTGAGCGACTTCCAGTTTAACATTAGGCATATTCAGAAATTCCAACTCGGCGGTGACTTCATTTATAAACTTCTTGGCTGCTTTTGTTCGGAATTCCGAGAGGGCCTTAGCTTTCTTTGAAACTACGGACAGAAGCTCATTTTTCTTTTCATTGAGCTCTGCCAGTTTGGAATCAGAGGTAGAGATAATGTCAAGCTCTTTTTTTGAAGCTTCGAGGGTTGAAAAAACATCATCCATCTCCGGCCCATATTTTTTCTTGATCCTTCTAAGCTCGTCAAAACGATCATTGAGGTAATCATAGCGTTTTGGATCAACATTGAGACTATCCATCTTTGAAGAAAGCTCAGAAGCGATATCTTCAAGCTCGATCTCAGCAGAAGAGATCCTTTCGACAAGTTCAGAGAGCTGAGGATATATTTCAGTATAGCGCGAGAGTTTTTCTCTTGCTCCTGCGATATGCTCGATCGCTCCGCTGACATCGTCGTCTCCGCTAAGGACTTGTAAAGCAGAAAACATAGCTTCCGAAAGGACGACCGCATTCTTAGAAATATCAAGCTCCTGCTTTATCTTTTCGTCCTCTCCTTCAGAGACCTTCAGAGACTCAATCTCTTCAACTATTTCAGCGAGCTGAGACTGTCTCAGCTTTGCTCTTTCTGACTCCTGTTTCAGCTTGCTTATTCGTTTGGCAATACTTTGAAGTTCCTTAAAAGATGCCTGATAATCCTCAATCATCGGCTGGGCATCAGCAAAACTGTCAAGGATATGTATATGCTTTTCAGGAGACATCAGTATCTGGCTGTCGTGCTGGCCATGGATATTTACAAGCAGATCTCCGAGTTCACGAAGTGCAGATACATTGACGCTGCGGGAATTGACTCTGGCGACGCTGCCTCCGTCTGACCTTATCTCCCTGGACAGAAATAACTGCCCGTCCTCGCAGGATATACCAAGCTCATTTAGCTTTTGGATGATATCTTCTCCGAGATCAGTGAACATTGCAGATATGACAGCCTTATCAGACCCTGTCCTGACGATATCTTTTGTTACCCGCTGGCCGAGTATAGCATTTATCCCGTTTATCAGGATCGATTTTCCGGCACCTGTCTCACCTGTAAATACATTCAGACCGCCAGAAAAAGATATGCTTGATCTTTCTATAACTGCAAGATTTTCAATATAGAGTTCTTTGAGCATTTATATAGACTCCCGTTACTTGTTAATAACAGCATCAAGCTCCTTACAGAGCCTTGCGGCATCACGTTCAGTGCGCATCAGGATAAATATGGTATCATCCCCGGCAATAGTACCTACCGCATTTTCGAGGCCGGTACTGTCCAGCTTGGCGCAGACTGCCTGAGCCATGCCGGTATGGCATTTCACTACTACTGTATTCAGAGCGTAGTCTACCGAAACAGCGCCCTGAGAAAAGATGGAATAAAAGGAGCTGTTCCCTTCAGAGGTCACTCTTCTGAGAGAAGGAACAGTATACCTGAATGAACCGTCTTCACAGCAAACCTTCAGAAGAGAAAGTTCATTTATATCTCTGGAGACTGTAGCCTGAGTCACATCCCAGCCGTTATCGCAAAGCAGTTTTCTGAGCTCGTCCTGCGTAGAAACGATATTCTCCGAGACAAGCTTCAGGATAAGCTCCTGCCTTTTGTTCTTCATTTCAATATCTCCCCTGTTGAACCCTTGAGAGGCTGCATCAGTTTTTCGTTGACAGACCCAAAGAAGCTGTCTCCTTTAAGGTCAAGAATATCAAGTGTAAGATCCGAGCTGGTAATGGTAATCTCGGCTTTATCGGTGATCCTGGCAATAATGTTGCCGTCAACATTGACAATTGCATGGGACCCTTCTGCACAATGGAGCAGCACATTTATCTCGCTGTCAGGAAGAAGGATCATAGACCGGGCAAACAGCGAATGAGCACACATCTGAGTAAACTCGATACACCGTGTTTCAGGTTCGATTATTGGCCCGCCGGCAGACATTGAATAGGCCGTAGATCCTGTGGCTGTCGAAAATATGACACCGTCAGCGCGAAGATAAGATATCGTGGTCCCGCCTTTTGACACCTTGAAATCTGCGATCTTGCAGTCATCAGCCTTTGAAACAACGATATCGTTCAGAGCATTGTATGTTATGCCGTCTGAGGTCTTTACAGAGAGCATCATTCTGGGGCTGACAGTATATTTTCTGTTTTTCAGGCCGGAAAGCAGCTCAAGATCTTCATGCTCCAAAGAAGCCATGAATCCGAGCCTTCCGCAGTTAATCCCAAGAATTGGCTTTTTTTCGCGTGCTGCGGCCTCAGCGCATTTCAATATCGTACCGTCGCCGCCTATAACAATAACGACATCGCAATCAGCGATACACTCTTCATGCGTTTTATAATCGAACAGATCTAAAGAGCCGAATATACTTTGATAGGCAGAATCCATGAGCAGCTCAACGGAGCTCCGCGAAAGGATGGTGCAAGCTTCATGCGTGTATTCAGCACAGTTGTTTTTATCAAGATTTGGGTATATATATGCTTTCATTTTTTCTTCTCCCTGAGTTTGGAAAACGCTTCCGAAACGAGCTGTCTTATATCCACCGGTACCGATCCGGTATCTTCCTTTTTAAGCCAGGCAAGATACTCAATATTCCCGCTGCCGCCTGTCACCGGAGAATATGTCATTCCTTTTATACTCAGTCCACAGCTTTCTGCGAATGCAGAGACATTTAGCAGAACTTTGATATGCTCGCTGCGGTCTTTTACAATACCGTTTTTACCGACAGCATTTCTTCCGGCTTCAAACTGCGGCTTTATCAGAATGACCATATCTCCGCCGTTGCATAAAAGCGAAACAAGAACATCAAGTACTTTTGTAAGAGATATAAACGAAAGATCAACGCTCATAAAGGACACAGCTTGCCCCAGAACAGCCGGAGTAAGATCCTTGACATTAGTGTTTTCCAGATCAACAACTCGGCTGTCTGCAGAAAGCATGGGGTCGAGCTGTCCGCTGCCGACATCTACGGCATATATCTTTTCAGCACCATGCTCCAGCATGACCTGTGTAAAGCCTCCGGTAGATGCACCGATATCAGCACATACAGAGCCCTCACATGATATCCGGAAAACTTCAAAAGCCTTTATGAGTTTTAGTGCTCCCCTGCCAACATAGCCGAGATTCTCGGATGCAGTAACTTCATCAGTCGTCTCGATAAGGAGCGAAGGTTTAAAAACTGTTTTTCCGTTTACATTGACTGATCCGTTTTTTATCATCTGCTTTGCACGTTCTCTGCTTCGCGCCAAGCCTTTTGATACAAGATATACATCCAGACGCTCAGCCATTTGCAATCTCCTTGATCCTCTCAGCTATCTTTTCAGCAGAAAGCCCGCATTTATCCAACAGATCAGCTACATTCCCCTGTTTAATAAAACCGTTTATTGCATAAGGCACTACATTTGAACAAATCGCGGCATACTTTTCTGAGATGGAACCATAGCGATAACTCTCTTCAAAGAATAATACAGCATCATAGCTGTTGAAGATATCAACGATCTTCTGATCCAGCGGAAACACCTTTACCAGCTTTAATATATCAAAAACTATCCCACTGTTATTGAGCTGTTCCTCGGCTTTGAACAGATTATCAGAGATCCTTCCGTAGCTGACAGCAAGGATCCTTCCTCCGTTTTTTATATGCGAATACGTTGTGCAGGCTGGGCCTAGATCGTAGCAGGAGCTATTGCGTCCTCTCGGATATCTGACAACTCTGATTCCGTATTCGGCATTAACGGCTTCATTCAGGCAAAGTCTGAGCTCGCTGTAAGATGCAGGCGAATAAATAGTCGTATTAGGCATATCCGAAAGGAATGAAATATCAAAGAGTCCCTGATGTGTCTCACCGTCATCGCCGACAATACCTGCTCTGTCTACACAAATTACAGCATGGGTATTGCATATAGCAAGATCGTGTATGAGCTCGTCATATCCTCTTTGCAGAAAAGATGAATAAACTGCGAAAACAGGCTTCATACCCTGAGAAGCAAGCCCACCGCAGAATGTGACCGCGTGTTCCTCGGCGATACCGACATCGAAAAACCGCTCCGGAAATCTCTTAGCAAACATCTGAAGCCCTGTCCCGTATTTCATAGCAGCGGTAACTGCACAGATACTTTCGTCATTTTCGCCGATCTTTACAAGCTCCTCACCCATAACTGATGAAAAGCTGTCAGGTAATACAACGTCAGGATTTCCTGTCGCGACCTCAAATGAACCGATGCCGTGATACTCCCCGGGATTTTTCTCAGCGGGAGCATATCCCTTTCCTTTGATCGTATTAACATGGACAATGACGGGCTGCCTTAGTCTTTTGGCCGCCTTCAAGCCGTTTTCAAGCTCTTCGATATTATGTCCGTCCAGCGGGCCGACAAATTTAAATCCCAAGTCTTCAAACATAGTGCTTCCCAGCATAACGTTTTTAACAGCCTTTTTAGAAGACCTGATAGCCTTGATAAGGCCTTTGCCGACGAGAGGTGTCTTATCAAGAGTCTTTTCGACGACATCCTTGGTCTTATGATAAGATTGCTTTGTCCTGAGAGTAGACAGATATTTTGCTATACTTCCTACATTCTTTGAGATCGACATCTCGTTATGATTAAGTATGATTATCAGATTGGTCTCGCTCTTACCGGCATTATTCAGCCCTTCATAGACCAAACCTCCGGTCATAGCACCGTCTCCAAGGACAACTACGGTATATCTTTTGCTGCCTTTGAGTTTCATAGCAGTAGCTATACCCAGGCCTGCGGATACAGAATTGGAACTGTGCCCGCTGATAAACGCATCATGCGGAGATTCATCTGGTCTGCAAAAACCGGAAAGTCCGCCCTCCTGACGGAGAGTGTCAAATCTGTCAAGGCGCCCGGTCAGCAGCTTATGTGTATATGATTGATGCCCTACATCCCATATTATCTTATCCTTTGGAGAATCGAAAACCCGGTGTATCGCCAGAGTTAGCTCAACACATCCAAGATTAGAGGCAAGATGCCCGCCGGTCTTTGAAACCGTATCAACAAGGATCTGCCTGATCTGTGAGCAAAGAAGATCACATTGATCCTTATCCAGCTTTTTAAGATCTTTCGGGAGCTTCATATTATGAAGATCAGGAATTATAAAATCATCCATTAGGTAATAAGCCTCCGATATCAGTTGCGTCTTGAAAGCAACTGTTTTGTAAGTTCCTTAAGAAATTCGCTGTCATCAAAGCTGTCAAGGATAGCAAGGGCTTCCTCTGTCAGCTTCTGAGCTTCGATATATGAACGATCAAGACCGAGGAGCGAAACATAGGTAGTTTTATTCTGTTCGTCATCACTGCCGATAGGTTTGCCCAGCTCCTCAAAAGTCCCGGTGACATCAAGTATATCATCTATTATCTGAAAAGCTCTTCCAAGCGCAGAAGCATAGGCAGCAGCATAAGGGATCATTTTTGTATTTCCGGAAAGGATAACACCCATAACACAGGCAGCCTCGATAAGAGCTCCGGTCTTGTAGGCCTGCAAAGTATTAAGAGTGTCAAGGCTTATCTCCTTGCCCTCCGACTGCAGATCGATGACCTGCCCGCCTATCATTCCGTTAGTACCGATAGATTTGGCAAGCACCGAGCAGAGCATTACTGCTGTTCTTGGATCAATAACTCCTTCAAGAGCCGCATCTGAGATCACCTCAAACGGCAGACATTCAAGAGCGTCGCCTGCAAGGAGAGCGATATTCTCCGGGAAAGCCTTATGACATGAAGGCCTGCCTCTGCGAAAATCGTCGTTATCCATACACGGAAGATCGTCATGTATCAGCGAACAGGTATGGATCATCTCGATCGTACAGGCAATATCTATATATTTATCCGGGTCTCCACCGCACATTCGGCAAAACTCAAGCATCAGAACAGGTCTGAGACGTTTCCCTCCTGCAAGCAGAGAATACTCCATAGCTTCAAGAACTATGCCTTGAAGCTCCGGCTTTTCGGCAGTCGAGCGAGTAAGAGAGGCCTCGATTTTTTCACAATACGCTTCCAGCGCAGTTTCAACCTTTTTATCCATTTTTATCCTCCGAAGCAGTTTTTACGACAAGCTTAGCTCGCTCAAGCTCCTTCTTGCAATCGACAGTGAGAGCGACGCCTTCTTTATAAAGATCCAACGCTTTATCCAGCGGGAGTCCGCCGTTTTCAAGCTCGGAGACAATCTCTTCGAGCCGCTTTATATTTTCCTCATAAGTCATTTCTGTTCACCTTATTTATTCTAGCGACGGCATCACCGTCAGAGAAAGATATCCTGACTTCACTGCCCTCACCTATCTGTTTGACCGACGTTACGATTTCGCCTTCCGAGCTGACCATTGTATAGCCTCTTTCGAGTATCCCGAAGGGGCTCAAAGCACTTAGTTTAGCTGCTATCCTATCAAGTTCGCTGTTCTCTCGGGAAACCCTCTTATCTATCAGAAAGTCCAGCTTTTGTTCATAATAGGCAGCTCTGGACAATGCTTCTTCTATTCTAAGGCCGGGAGACAACCGCCCGAGTGCAGTCTCAATAGACATGATGTCTGCCGCATTTTTGCCCAGAAGAGCAGAAACGGCATTATCAAGTCTTGTTTTGATAAGATCAAAAGTTCCTATAAGCTGGGAGATCTCCGGGGTCGCAAGCTCCGCAGCAGCAGATGGGGTCGGTGCCCGAAGATCGGCTGCAAGATCGCAAAGAGATGTATCTGTCTCATGCCCTACAGCCGAAATGACAGGGGTATTACAGTTATAAACAGAGACAGTTACCTTTTCGCTGTTAAAAGCAGAAAGGTCTTCATCAGATCCTCCGCCTCTTGCAAGAATCAGAGTATCCGCGCCTGAATGATCTGCCTGTAAAAGCGCTTTGGATATACTGTCAGGAGCAGAGGCCCCCTGAACAGCCGTAGGAAAGATCTCGACCTCAACGATAGGAAATCTTCTTCCCAAAACATTTATTATATCTCTGATCGCCGCCCCGGAAGGCGAGGTAACTACAGCGATCTTTTTAGGTATAAGCGGGATTTTCTTTTTAATACTGCTGTCAAAAAATCCTTGCGCTGCAAGTTTTCTTTTAAGCTGTTCAAGCCCCAGAGCAGATGACCCTGCACCGAGAGGCTGCAACTCAGAAGCAATAAGCTGATGATATCCCCCCAACGGATATATCTCGATATTTCCAAAGGCGAGCACACTCATCCCGTTTTCAGGGACATAAGTGAGCTTTGAAGCATTCGATGAAAACATTATGCATCTCAGTAAGGAATCGCAATCTTTCAAAGAGAAGAACAAATGCCCGGATCTGGAATTAAGGCTAAGATCTGTGATCTCGCCTTTAACAGCTACTCCTTTGAGCTTGACATCGGATTGGAGCTTCAGGCGAAGGTAGGTGCTGAGCTGAGACACGGTAAGTATCGAACTCATCGGATATAACCCCTCCTGACAGCACTGAAAATAGCAACGCCGGCGGCATTATCACTGGAATACTTTGACTCGGCAAACTTTCCTCCGAATTCTTCAGACAACTTGTCCGCAATATAAGAATTGGACATTACGCCCCCTGCATAGATCAAAGGAAGATCTCCGTATTCACGGACAGCCTCAGACGTCATAGCTCTGATAGCCGATAAAACCGAATCTATGCAGAATCGCGCTATGTCTTCCTTTGGCTCACCTTTTTCAAGCATTTTTTTGCATTTGTTTTCAATACCGGAGAGACTGCAATCTTTCCCACGCATGACAGGCCTGATTTTAAACTCCCTGTCTGAAAGCAAAGCGATCTTTTCAAGCTCAGGTCCGCATGGAAAATCAAGTCCGAGCATCAGGCCTGCACGGTCGATAGCCTGTCCGGCTTTAAGATCGAGAGAGTGACCAAGTTCTTCGATACGTAACACATCAGCTTTATCGGGCGAACACAACAGCATATCTGTTGTTCCTCCACTGACATGAAAAGCAATAAAAGGCTTGCTGCCTTTCAGAAGAGCGAGCTCCCCGCAAGAATAGAGCGCTGCGAGAATATGTCCGACCTGATGTGAGGTCTTATCGGGAACGATACCGCAAACAGAGCCAATAGAATCTGCTGCAGACTCTCCGACCAAAAAGCATGGCATATATGAACCTTCGGCAGATCTCGGACGAACCGAAACTCCGATCCCGTCAGGGATCGCACCGTTTGCGACAGATGCGATCATTCCTGGAAGAGCAACAGTATGATGAAAAACCGCATCAGACTGCCTTATCCCTTTTTCACCGCTTTTCACGGGCAGCAGTTTCTTTGCCTGTCGGACAGTCATATCATCGGTAGATAAGATAGCGGCCGATGTAGTATAATTGCTGGTATCAATACCAAGAAACTCAGGCATCTGACTTCTCCAGATCTCTTGCAAAAGAGCCTAAAATGCCGTTGATAAACGAAACATCAGACTCAAAAGCATACTTTTCTGCAAGCTTAACAGCTTCGCTGATCGCGACATTTACAGGCACTTTATCATCATAGAGCGCTTCATATATCGCAAGTCTCAGGATAGCAAGGTTGATCCTGGGGATCCTGGCAATCGAACGCTTATCCGAAAAAGCAGCGATCTTCTGATCGAGAGAATCACTGTTTTCAATGACTCCCCTGACGACTGACTTGATCTCATCGTTCACAACGACATCATCAAGAGCGGCGGCAGATTCAAAGATCTCTTCAACAGGATCGTCCCTGAAAAGCATCTCAAATGTCAGGATAAAAGCTGATTCTCTGACATCTCTTCTTTTAGCTGGCACACAAACACATCCTTAAATAAACATTATAACGCACCAAAAGCTCCCGGTGTCATCCGAGAGCCGTGCAAAAATTATTCTTCAACAGCAGTATCGCAGATTTTTACATTTACTTTTGTTACAGTAAGATTGAGCATATTCTGAACAGCGCTCTTTACCTTATTCTGTACCTCTTCGGCGGTTGAAACAGCTTTAGCTCCGCTTTTGATTATAATTCCGAGATCAACAGCAAGAACATCGTCATTGTGTTTTATCTTGATAGCCCTTGTATCTTTATCTTTGAAAATAAAGGAAGCGGGCTTTTTCTTGGCTGCGCGGGCGATAGCTGAAACACCCTCAACCTCCAGAGCCGCATTAGCGATCACATCGATTATGGCATCTGAGCTTACATGAAGCGATTTAACGATATTTTTGTCAAACTGACTCATTATAAGAGCCTCCTTATCAGAAAATTCCGCAGGCAGGCATAACTGCCCATACTAAACTGAATATATACACTATTATAGCACATTATTTCAAATAGTACAACAGTTTATAAGAAATTTTCTGATAAAATCAAAAAAATTTAATCGACATCGAATATTCTTATGTTTTCGTTTTCAACATTGACTTCTCCCAGCAGAATGTCTTTTATCTGTGCTGCTTCACTGTCAATAAGCCCCTGAGGCGATCTTACGACGATATTCGCGGTCTTTCCGTCAAGATAAACGACACATTCCTCAAAGCCTGCGGCCTTTATCAATGATTCTACCTTGCTTTCCGACTCAATAAGACCGCTCATAGCAGCAGCCTCCTTAGTGGCAACTGATTTCTCTTCATCGGTTGAATCCCCTCCGCTTAGGACCATTTTCAAAGTTTCTACTGCTTTATCGCGTGAGGTCATACGGTCTAAGCGTGCTTTGGCAAAGTAATCCTCTTCAGGCTCAGTGCTTACAAGCTGAGTTTCGCCGTAATTAACTGTACGGGTATTCACCTTGTCAGTAGTTTTCAGCTCATTGCTGCCGGAAGATACGGCATAGTTTACATATACTGCTGTCCCCAGAAGAAGAGTCAGCCCGGCAAGAGCAATCTGCTTTTTTCCTATGATAAGCGTTGGTTTTCTCATAACAATTACCTCCAATATCATTTTCTGTATTCTACACAGATTTTACTGGTCGGCAGATCAAGCGCTGCCGACACCGCTTTAATGACCCTTTCACGAATATTGATATCCGCCGCCCCGTCACATATCACCAAAGCGCCTCTGTATTTCGGGGCAGTAATACGCCTTAGTATCGGTTCTTTTACACCGTTCCTTTCAGACATCACTGGCTTGGAGTGGCTGTTTTCTGCTGTATCATCACCGCTAGCACTGTGTTCGTCAGCCTTGTCCTCAGCAAAAATGTATTCCTCACTACAATCCAGCGTAAGGATCACCTCTGCTTCTCCGACACCTTTGATATCCGAAATAGCCGTTCCCAACTTCTCCGACATTTTCTCTGCATAATCCTGACATAGATTAGGAGAAGAACGACCAATATCATCTGTTACAGTAGTTCCGGATGGCCCTGGGTTTTTCGGGAGCATTTCAGAAATAAATATCAGCAGGATGGCAACTATCGAGAGAATTGTAATGACTCTGAGGCGATTCTTACCCGATATTGCTTTCTTCAGAAGCATTTTCAGCTCGTTTGCTTTCATTTTCATCCTCCGACAGGATCTCAACAGCAACTGTGGGAAAGATCTCGTCTGTAAAGGCTTTTGCCTTTGCAATCTCATCTTTGCGATTAACAATTATCTTTACCCTACTGATCACTATTAGATCATATTCATCTATCTCGCAGGTTATGACTACTGATGAATAATCAATGCCTTTTTCTCTCATCGTTTTTTCGACCTCTGACCGTGTCGAAAGCTCGGCAGAGGCGATATAGTAATCGTCAAAGCTGTGTTCAGAGGATCCTGCTTGACTGTCAAGCTCTCTGACTTGAAGGCCGTCTACCAGATCAGAAAAATCCCCTCCGAGCAGGGGCTTTATCAAAGCGATCACGATCATCATATTTACAATTAGTTTCAGTATTCTTTTCCCGCTCTCACCAACAGCAGCAGAACGTACCAACGTACTGATAAGTCCGGCAGCGCAGGCTGCAAGGACTGCTTTTTTTATCGAGCTCATTTCATACACCTATATTCATTGATGTCATCATAACAATTGCCGTTGAGATAATGAACATCATTGAAAAACATATCATTATCGACATTCCTATGGCTAGGATATTATTGCAGCTTGATAAAAAGCCGGACATATCCTGCCTTCCCAGAATATCACAGAAAAGCCCTGATAAAGCAAGTACGGCTCTTACGGCTAAAATTATTATCAGCGGCCTCAGGATCAGAACAGCCATTATTATCATCCCGACAGAGCCTGTCCCTGCCTTTATAACGCTCAGGCTGCTTCTTAATGTAGAATACGATTCTGAGACAGCACCTCCTATGTACGGGATAAAGCTGGAAGCTGCAAAACGGACAGTCCTAGCTTTAAGTGTATCCGATGCGCTGCCGACAGCAGCTTTGAGAGTCATTGTTCCGCTGAAGATCACCATGATAATACCTAATATCCATTGGATGACCTTCTTAACAGCTCCGGCTGTTTTGCCGAGCTTGATATCAGGATTTACTGCTCCTACAACAGAAACAGCAGTAAGTACACTGAGAAGAGGGATCAGCAGTTTCCCGGTAACAAATGCAAGACATTCGCAAAGGAAGAGATCTGAAGCATAGAACCCGCTTCCTGCCGTATAATTTCCCAGCGAAGCTGCAACTCCAGAAAAAATCGGGATATATGAAAGCATAAACGCCGACAGGCTGTCCAGCGACTTAGTCACAAGTTCAATACAACTGTCAAGACAATCATAGACGGCAAGTACTGCTCCCAGCATACCGATAACACGATAGATCTCTGAAAGCTCATTGTCGGCTGTCAGAAGACTTTGTGCCAAAGTACATAGTATAGCCGCAGCCATCAGTTTCCCCAGCATTTTTAACGGCTCCCGAAGATTATCTGTAAAGCTCTTGATCAGCTTTGAAATAATACTGCTTAATGAAAGCTTTGAAAGATTGTCTTCGCTGTCAACCGCCAGTGAGTATTCTGAGATTACATCATTTACACTTTCATCCGTCGTTGATCTAAGCTCACTGATAATATTCTCAGCGATCTCCTGCCGTTTTTTATCCGGATCATCCTGCTCAGCATATACCACTGGCCCCGATAATATCATAAGCAGAACTGCAGATAATACGATACATATCCTTCCGATCAGGTCAACAATGCTTCGATTATTTCTATTACAGCACGAAACAGAGGAAGCGATATCACGGTCATAGATATTTTCCCAACTATTTCTAACTGTGTACCGAGCGCAGTGTTTCCGCTGTCTCGACAGCAATCCGAAGAGAGTTTTGATATGTAGCATATTCCCAATCCTTTAAATATGACCTTCATATATATCTCATCGAGCCCGGTTTTTTCAATTAGTTTTGACACCATCGACCCGATATCCGTCAGGCCTGCCGAAACTGACAGAAACAAAACGCAGACCGTCAATACGCTCAGAGCAAGTCTGATATCACCGTTATCTTTCATCAGGCTTGAAGCAGCACAAACTGTCAAGCACAGTGCAGCACAGGAAAAAACACTCATTTTCACAGGCCAAAGACATTTTTGATGGTATCAAAGAGATTTCCAATCTGGTTGACGATCATCATAAGCACTACGATCAATCCGGCAAGAGTTGTCATCATCGCCTGTTCATCTCTCTCTGCTCGTTTTAAAAGCTGGTTTAGTACAGCAACAATTATCCCGATAGCGGCTATCTTGAATATCAGATCAACATCCATAGAAAATACCTCAAATCAGAATAACTGCCGCAAAAGCGCCTGCAACGAAGCCAAGCACCTCGTATAGCCTGCACTTTCTCTTCTCTTCCTCTCTGGCCAAGGAAGCAAAGTGTTCAAAACCTGATATACTCAATGCGATCATCGCTTGCTGGCCATCAGAATCTGTGGTGCCGAGCCTGCTGAAATAGATATCCAGCTCGCTGCGTTCTGAAGCTGACAGCAAAGAGAGTTTTTCAGGAGAATTAAGAGGAGAAAACCGTTTTTCCTCCTTGATGGAACCTTTTAAAGCATCAACTGTGCACCGTAGATATCTTATACGCTCGGCAGAATATGTCATCATTTCAATGATCAGCTCCAGCAGGTGTCTCCGCTCCCTAAGGATCTCAGCACGTTTCATTCCCCAGAGTGATCCCGCCGCGATAAGCATAACGCAGCCTGCCAGTTTCAGCATATTGAAACAGGAACTTCTCGCATGACTTTTTTCCCGATAATCTGTCCTCTGTCCCGGCCAGTTCCCAGGATCACCGCGTAATCAAAGGCTTTTCTCCTGATAAGCTCTGATACTACCGGCCTTTCATAAAGCTCTGCAAAAGAAGATGCGTGGCAGGTCGCAATAAGCTTGACTCCTGAACAAATAGCATATTCAAAGGCTTCCGATTCATCGCTGCCGCCTATCTCATCGCAGACGATAAACTGCGGCGACATTACTCTTACAGCGATCATGATAGCAGCTCGTTTAGTATATGATGTAAATATATCTGTCCTTGACCCGACATTATTATATGCTACTCCCGCCGAAACCGCGGCAAGCTCGTTACGCTCATCGATCAGTGCTATCCTCTTCTTTTCTGACAGCTTACAGCAGAGTGAGCGAAGAAAAGTTGTCTTTCCGCTGGAAGGCGGCCCGGCGATAATAAGAGAAGGATAGTCTCTCAGGGAAAGATCACGGTAAAATTCATCTCCGCAGCTATCTATCTCCCGGGCTATGCGTATGTTGATCGATGAAATATCGTCAATTGATGCAATATTTTTTCCGTTCAGTATTGCCCTTCCGCAAAAGCCGACTCTGTTTCCGCCGTCAGAAGTTACATACCCCTCGGATATCTCCCGTTCAAAAGCATGGATAGAGTTTTTCAGGGCAGAACGGTATGTATAGATCATATCGTCATCTGTTACTCTGTAAACATTCTCATGCGAGAGCTGCATCCCTGTGTCAGAAATGAAATACTCAGTGTCGTTGATCGAAACGCTCAGGGATCTGCGGCGTCTTAGCCTGATCTCGTTAATCCGTTCTTTCTCTGCCGACGGAAGAAATCTCAGCAATTCAGCCGCAGGCGGAGACAGAAGAGAAAGCGCAAAATTCAGTTTGCTTTTAGCCATAGGAAAGATAAGCACCTCCCGACTTGTCCTCTTTAGTACATCATATGCTCCGTATTTTGAAATATTACTTAACAAATCAAGCAAATAGTCTTGAAAAAATGAATATAATATGTTATTATATAATGAGTGATGTTAAACGGCAGGTTTTCTGCCACAGCAGATATGACAGATAATATACAAAAAGGAGAAATCAAAATGTCACAAAAGCTCAGCGATGAACAGGTAAAAGTACTTCAATTATCGCAAAAGGTGATCGGAGAGGTCAAAAAAGTCATCATAGGCAAAGATGAGACTATAATCAAAGTCCTTCTCTCGATACTCGCAGGAGGCCATATTCTCCTGGAAGATATCCCCGGAGTCGGAAAAACTACTTTGGCGCTCGCATTATCCAAATCTCTTTCCCTCGATTACAAAAGGCTCCAGTTTACACCGGATGTTCTCCCGACCGATGTTACAGGCTTCACTATATACAATAAAGCTACAAATGAGTTTGAATTCAAGCAAGGTGCAGCAATGACCAATCTCTTCCTTGCCGATGAGATCAACAGAACTTCATCTAAAACTCAATCTGCTCTGCTTGAGATAATGGAGGAAGGCAAGGTAACTGTCGATGGGACGACCTACCGTATGCCGGATCCTTATATCGTTATCGCTACGCAGAACCCGATAGGCTCTATCGGTACCCAGTCTTTGCCTGAATCTCAGATGGACAGATTCATCGTAAGGCTCAGCATGGGCTATCCGAATATTGAAAATGAGATAGAGATGCTCAAAGCCAAACATAATCAGGTTACTGTTGAAACAGTCAATTCTGTCGTATCAGCCCGGGAGCTTATTGAAGCAAGGAAAATAGTCGATGAGATATATGTTTCCGACGAAGTATTTGATTATATCGTCAGGCTGGCCGATGCATCAAGACATAACCAGTATCTGAAGCTCGGACTTTCGCCCAGAGGCTCTATTGCCCTGCTCAAAATGACAAAAGCTACTTCTCTCCTCAAAGGCCGGGATTATGTTACTCCGGACGATGTCGTTTACTCTTTCAAGGATGTAGTTTCGCATAGGATCATCCTGAACTCAAAAGCAAGGCTCAACAATATGAACACAGAGTTGGTGCTGAAGAGCATAATCGATTCAGTACAGGTCCCGAAGCTCCGCGGCAGGGTGGTAATATGATCTTTGTATATATTCTACTGTTTGCTGTTTCGCTGCTTTTCTACATTCAATATGAAGGTGCATTCTCATTTTACCTTTTCTGCTTCGTTGCTTCTTATCCAATAATATTCGGTTCACTGATGCTTTATGTCAAAATTAAACTGAAAGTCAGCTTTGAAAGGCGTGAACAGTCTGTTCCAAAAGCAAGCGGGTGTGCGGTAAACATCATTATCGATAACCCGACCCTTATCCCCATCCCGAATTGCGATATTGTAATAAAATACAAGACTGAATTTTCAGACAAGGCTGAAAAGCTGACGATCCATACTCCGGTATTTCCGCATAATTCACAAATCCTGACTGTTAAATTTGCTTATAACCATTATGGTATGCTCTCACTGGAGCTGGCAAAAGTCAAGATCTTTGATATGCTCCGGATAATCCGGGTAAGGGTCAAAGGCAATAAAGGCGGTGTCCTCAGGAATACAAGGCTTGTTGTATTTCCCGGCTACATCCCCTTGGAGTCTGCTATCAAAGATTATTCTGATCTCGGGCTCGAAAGCGAGAACTATTCCAAAAGCAAAAAAGGAGACGACCCAAGCGAGATCTTCAATATCCGTGAATACAGCGAAGGCGACAAGATCAGCCGGATACACTGGAAACTTTCAGCCAAACAAAGCGAGCTGATCGTAAAAGACTATTCCCTTCCAATAACCAATGCTGTTCTCCTTGTTCCTGACCTATCGCATATCGAAGACAACGATACACTGCTTTTCAGATTTGATGCTGTGATAGACGCGATCTCCGCTATTTCAATGCGTCTTGCAGAAAATGAAGTAACGCATACACTTTTGTTCCCCTCTGACGATCCTGACGGATTCAGGAAATATATTATCGGAGATATAGAGAGCTATTCCTTTGCTATGAAGAGCCTGATCACCTCCTGCTTCGGCAGCAGGATCCGCTCTTCCTGCCAGCTTATATCTGAAATAACCCAGGGTGCTCCCAAATATGCCCATCTTATTCTCTGCACCACAAGCCTGAACGACGATGAACGTTCACAATTGGTCGATTCTCAGTATGCTTACAGATATACAGCCATCGTTGCCTCAGATGAAACAGGCCCGGGATATACCGAAGATCAGTTTGAATATCTGCCGCTTCCTGCTGGCAGTATTCAGGAAACCCTTGATTATATAGCTATATAAAGATAAAATAGGTGACAACATGAAAAAAAGAAGGATCAATAATACCGATGAAGGTATTATGACGAGCACCGGCGTTGTGATCAACGGCGATATATCGCTGTCTACAATGTTCACGGTGAACAAGGACAGGCTTGCGATCATAAAAACTTTTATTGCGATCCTGGCTTCGATCTGCACAATGCTTGTATTATGCAGCTTTCTTGAATGTAAGCCGACGGGGATTATAACTTGCGCTGTGATATGTATCAGCTTCGCTGCATTTATATCATCTAACATGATAGCTAAAACTGTCGGACTGGTCTCGCTTCTTGCACATTTCTTCTATATCGCATATTCATTCAAGCATATCATTGACGGACTCTATGTAGCGCTTGATAAATACATTACCCGCGCAGAAATCGACTCTGATTTTGCTGCAAAAGCGGTAGAAGAGATCAATAAGAACGTAATTGACGACAGGTTTTCGACTTTTATGATCTTCTGTGCGATCATAATCGCCGCACTGGTCAGCCTCGGATGTATTATAAGACTCAATTTCTCTATACTGTTTCTGGCAACATTCCCATTTCTTGAGATCGGACTTTATCACGGCTGGGATCCGCCGATATTCCCTATCCTGACAGTTATAATATGTTGGATCATGGTTATAGCCATTACTCTTGTCAATCACACGACCAACAAAGCTGGAGTCAACAACACTTTCGCTGTCCACAGGAAGAAACAGGCGTTCTATTTTACTTCAAAAAACCTGAAAAAGAAGTTCTTTTCAGTATATATAGTCTCGATCGCACTGCTATGCGGCTCTATTTTTCTGATCGCTGTCCTGTTTTCCAAGATCAGCGGCTTTACAAGACCGGATTCATTTAAAGATCTCAGGCGCCAGATTACTGAAGCTGTTGATGAATTCTCTTTGTCATATCTCAAAAGTATGTTCGCAGACTATGACGGCGGTTTCGGATTCGGTCCGAGAGATGTTGGTGCCGCTACAAATGGCAGGCTCGGAGATAAAGACAGGCTAGATTTCTCCGATGAGATAGCAATGAATGTCAAAGTCGAAAAGATCCCTAAGAACTCGATCTATCTGAGAGGCTATATTGCTGGCCATTACGAAGATAACTGCTGGGATCCGATCGACAACAAACCAGACAAGCAAACAATGAATCTGTTTGACAACTTAGGAATCCCTATACAAAATTTCAGCCATCTGATGTTCTCATACTCGACTGTTTATACAGATGAGGTCAAAAATCAGATATCTGTAAGGTTAAACAAAGCAAGCACAAAATATATCTATGCACCGTATTTTACAGATTATAACAGTGAGCCTATAGGAAATGACTACACTAACAGAAGAGCACGTCCTTACAAAGATTCGTATGTAAAACTGGATGCCGCTGATGTTGATGGATTCCCATACCAGTTCAGAGAATTTATAGATCTGACAGCAATCCCCAAAAACTATCCCAACGATACTATAAGCTGTATCAGGTATTTATCAAATGTCCTGAGCAGTCTTAAATTGGAGCCAATAAACGAATACTATTCAGAATTTGTTTTCAACAATTATCTTGATGTCCACTCATCCAGTCAGCTTGACAGAGCATATAACGATATACTCTCAACACTCCCTGCAGAATGGTATACCGAAACAGAAAAAACTGCTGATATTGCATCTGCTGTAAAAAAATACTTTAATGATCAGGGATTCAAGTATGACCTCCATCCCGGCAAAACAGAATCCGGTAAGGATTTTATCGATGATTTTATGGACAAGAAAAAAGGATATTGTGCATATTTTGCTTCAGCCGGGACACTTCTGATGAGAAAATTCGGAATACCAGCAAGATACTGCGAGGGGTATGTTATTGATCCTTTACAGTTCAAAACTAATAACGGTCAGAACGAGGCAAATCCTACAGACAGAGACGCCCATGCCTGGTGCGAAGTGTTTATCAACGGTTATGGCTGGCTCCCGGTAGAATTTACACCTGGATATGACAATACAAATCCCAACAGACCTGAGCTTCCCAAGCCTGCATCTCAGACTCAGACTGTTACTACTCCGACTTCAGCAGCCACAACACAGCCTCCTGCCACTACGACCGCACCGGAAACTACCTTTTCCGCAGTGACCTCAGATAAAGGATCCTCTGCACAGACCTCCAAGCCGGCAGGGGTCCCCACCAGCGTTGATGTTAGCGGCGGTAACGGCGGCGGGATTGACAGCAGTGACAGCGGGACGAGCAAACCGCTAAGCACAGCTGCAAAGATAGCAATTGTTAACGGTCTGCTGATATTATTTGCAGTTATCGTGCTTTTGATAAACAGAAGCATAAGGCTCAAGAAACAAAGAAAGCAGATTTGCGACAAGGATAACAGAAAAGCAATTAAATACTGCTATATGTATTACCTGAAATATCTGTCTGTCATAAACATCTCCGATGAGAGCAATATAACAGATGAACAGCAGGCATTGAATCTTGCCAAGACTTGTAAAAAACTGAAACTCAAGGGTATTGTTTCCGACATCAAAAAGATGTCAGCACTAGCGATTGAAGCAGAACACAGTACTAACGAGATCTCGGATCAGGATATCAGCTACGCGCGTACTACGCTCAACAAGTTGAAAAATGATATAGTACGCCCGAAGCTCTCACTGTTTGGCAAGATAAGCACTAAATGGATCTACGGATTATACTGAAAAAGCAACCCCCCGGTACCGATCAATGATACAGTACCGGGGGGTTATTGTTTTCAGATTTCCTGACCGGAAGGATCCGGATCGGCTATATCAGGAGGGAGCCCATCCGTTTCATCAAATACAGATCCTTCATCGCCCTCTTTAAATACAGTTTCGGCAGCTTTTCTTTCAATAGCCTCGTTTACTTCCTCAGAGGAAGGAATGACCAGAGCCTCAAGCTCTTCTTTGGTCAAAGGCTGACGTTTGATTCGAGGAGATGTCAACTTGCCGGAATTCTCGATATAATACTGAGTAGAGGTCGGCATTTTCTTCTTTTTCAGTTTATCCTCAACATTATCCTTGACAATTTTATAAAGCAGGGCAAATGTCGGTACACCCAGCAGCATCCCGACAAAACCGAAAAGGCCGCCGCAGATGAACAGTGAGAACATTACCCAGATAGCCGGCAGACCGGTGGTGCCGCCGAGGATCTTAGGCCCAAGGATATTTCCGTCGAACTGCTGGAGCAGCAAGATGAAAAGAAGCAGCCAGATAACCATCTTAGGTTCAACCAGGAATATAAGCAATCCGGAAGGAATAGCTCCGATAAACGGGCCGAAAAACGGAATGATATTAGTTACACCGATGATTACGCTGATAAGAACATTATATGGCATCCCTATAAGTGTAAGACCGATAAAAGCAAGTATACCGATAATTATGGAATCAATGATCTTACCTGTGATAAACCCCGAAAAAACAATATTTGCTTCGTTACCGAAACGGAGGATCTTTTCGGAAGTAGATTTCTTGAAATTTGCAAAGATAACTTTCTTTGTCTGAGCAAGATGTTTTTCTTTATTGATAAGGAGATAGATGGAAACTATAAAACCAAGAAGGAAATTATAGATAACGTTCATAAGACCCAGTGCACTGTTAACAATGTTTTCTATTATAGGCTGGAGCTTTGTAAGGTCGCTGCCGAAATTGGTGAGCCTGGTCTTGACGAACTCCTGCGCCTTAGGATAGTTTTTAAGAGTTTTATCTATCCATGACTCTGCTTTGGATAACGTGTCTGAGAAATTATCGACTATTTCATTAAAGCTGTTTGCTATCTCAGGAACAATGATTGCAATTATCCCGGCTAGCAGCCCTAAAAACAGCAGCGCGGTTATCGTTACTGATACAGCTCTCATCACAAGCAATCGTTTCGGCTTTTTGATGACCTTCTGATAAAGCCTCTCGGTCGCGACCATAAGAGGATTCATAAGGAAAGCAAGCGCAAGCCCCCAGATAATGGGCATCATAACACTAAGCAGCTTGCCGAGGATATTCAAGATCGTATTGAACTTGAATATCGCCATAATAAGAATGACATTGACAGCTATAACTATTATCGCATAAACAGCAATAGTAGTATATTTTCTGTTAGTATAAAGCTTCATAGGATCATCTCTCAATATAGTTCTATATATTTAATTATACACCATTCATCCAACGATTGCAACACTTTTTAAATAATTTCAGTAATATTTTTAAATAAACCTGAAATCAATTCAAGGTATAAAGAGCCTGTAGATCAATGAGCACGAAAAACGGTTATTCATTTTTTGCGATATAGTAATATATGAAACTAACGATATTTTCAAATGTAATAACATTTTAAATTGAGATATGCGCATTTATAGAGATTTTTAACTATAAAATCTGCGCATTGTTGAATGTCACCAAATAATTAATACGGATTTGTATAAAAATATTATTGACACAACCTCGTTTGTTTTGGTATAATAATAAAAAATTAGCCAGAAGCTCAACACTAGAAATCTAATAGGAGGAATTATTATGAAAACAAACAAGAAGCTGCTCGCAATGCTTACAGCCGTCATGACTGTTTTCGGAGTTACCGCTTGCGGAAGCTCAAGCAGCTCCGGAAGCAGCACTGAAACGACTGCTGAAACGACGACTACAACTCAGAAGCCCGTAGCAGTCAGCGACACATCCGCTATCGACAGCATTGATGAAAACGCACAGAAAGATCTTGTCTGGATGGGTACCTATGACCTTAATCCTGCCAAGGGTGCCAACAAGTCTGTTGAGATGACGCTTTTCAACAATAAGGGCGGTACGATCACCTGGAAGGTCGTTACTGACAGCGAAAAATTCTCAAGCCTTGCAACAGCCGTTATCTCTAACGACGCCCCTGATATTTTCAAGTATGAATGGCTTGCATTCCCCTCTCAGGTCCTGAAAAATATGTACCAGCCCGTTGACGATATCGTTAACTTCGACGATCCGCTTTGGGTAGAAACAAAAGATACTGCCGAGCAGTTCGTGCTCAACAACAAACACTATGTTGCACCTATCAGTTTCTCTGTCGGCACTCTCTTTATGTATGACCAGAATGTTATCGAGTCCGAAAACCTTGATGATCCGTATGAGCTCTACACAAAGGGCGAATGGAACTGGGATACCTGGTATAACCTGATGGATAAGTTCGTTACATCTGCTCCCGACGGAGAGACACGTTTCGGCATCAACGGTTGGTTCCAGCCCCAGATCATCCAGCAGACCGGTAAAACAATGATTACTTATGAGAACGGTGAGTTCAAGAACAATCTGAATGATGCTGATATCGAGAGAGCTGAAAATCTGCTCTATGAGATCTCCAAGAACGGTATGATCCAGGGCGACTGGAAGGGCGGCGCAAGAAACGCTCTCATAGAAGAAGATATCCTCTTCTATTGCATGGGTCCTTGGGCTCTTACCGGAAACAACGGCCCACAGGAAACCGATAACTATAAGGTCGTTCCCGTTCCGCCCGATCCCAGAGCTACCGGAAAGTATATGACCTCTGATATGATGGCATATATGTGGGTCAAGGGTTCGACTGCCAAGGAAGCAGTAAAGACCTGGTATGAGTGCTGCAGGATCGCTAATACTGAGCCTGAATACCTTGAGAACAGCAAGGAGATCTTCCTTAATGCAAACCCTGCATGGGATGAAGAAATGTATCAGGTTCTTGCTGACGCATCCTCCGGCGAATACAAGCAGATCTTTGATTACGGTTACGGTATTTCTCCTACTCTTTCTGATGACGGCGCAAGCGCTGACGGAAGCTGCGTAACCAGAAAGCTCTATGAGAAGGTATACAGCGCAGACGAAAATGGCACACCGTACACCTGGACTTCTCTCCGCGGAACTTACGAGTCTATCGTAAACAACGAGCTGAAGCAGATCAATGATGCTGTTAAATCTTTCAAGGGCTGATAATTCATAACATTAAAGCGGATGAGAAATCATCCGCTTTTTTTATAATCCTTCAGATGGCATTTTTCTCACTTCTTCAGGATATAATGATGAAAAAGCACTTCCCTGCAGATGCAGCGAAGTGCTTTATAATGTATTAAATTAAGCGAAACATAACCGGTTCGGGATCAGAATGATTATTTTACAAACTTATCAATAAAAGAATCATCAGTAAAATAATTGATACCGATAGCATTTCTGACCTCAGCTACTGTTTTATTGGAGATCTCGACAGCTTCTTCTGTGCCTTTTCTGAGGACTTCCATAAGGTAGCTCTTATCCTGCTCAAACTTTTCTCTACGCTCTCTGATAGGAGCCAACAGCTTCTGCATAACATTGTTGAGCAGCTTCTTACACTTCATGTCACCAAGTCCGCCGCGTTCATAATGCTCTTTCATCTCTGCAAGATTCTTGTACTCGGGAAGGAACTCAGCAAAGTCCTCGTCCGTGCTGAAAGCATCAAGATAGATGAAAACAGGATTATTCTCTGTATGGCCCGGATCGGAAACATTTATATGAAGCGGGTCTGTAAACATAGACATTACTTTTTCCTTGATGGTCTTGGCATCATCCTTGAGATAAATGCAGTTCCCCAGGGATTTGCTCATTTTTGTATTTCCGTCAGTGCCGACCAATCTGTTGCAGCTCTCATTATCAGGGAGAACAGCCTCAGGCTCAACAAGAATATCGCACTTATATATGCGATTAAAAGCGGAAACGATCTCTCTTGCCTGTTCCAGCATAGGCAACTGATCCTCACCGACAGGCACATATTTAGCCTTAAATGCTGTGATATCTGCTGCCTGGCTGATAGGATATGTCATGAAGCCGACAGGCAGGTTCCTCTCGAAATTACGCATCTTGATCTCATTCTTTATAGTCGGATTGCGTTCAAGGCGCGACATGGTAACAAGATTGGAATAATACATCGGAAGCTCATAAAGAGCAGGAATATGAGACTGAACAAAGAATGTAGTCTTCCCGGGTTCGAGTCCGACTGCAAGGTAATCAAGCATTACTTCAAGAATATTTGTCCTGATCTTAGCGGGATTTTCAGCGTTGTCAGTAAGGGCCTGAAGATCCGCGATCATAACGAACTGCTTATACTCACCGGTATTCTGAAGCTGAACTCTCTTTTTGAGAGATCCGACATAATGCCCGAGATGCAAAGCTCCGGTCGGACGGTCTCCTGTTAATATGATCTTCTTATCCATAAAAAGCACTCCTTTTAGAGCTAGATTACAACTATACAACATTACAATTATAGCCTATTTAGTTGCTTTTGTCAAGGTAAAAGACAAAAATGCCTCTTATAAACAAAATACTCTTGCCAATGCGGCAATAATGTGGTATAATAAATATAAGTGTTAATGAAAGGAGTGGGAGCATGGATATAGCTAAGGGAGATATTTTGGTAATGAAAAAGCAGCATCCTTGCGGCGATAACAAAATGCTCGTCCTGCGGACAGGTATGGATTTTAAACTCAGATGTTCCGGATGCGGGCGCGAATTCATGATCCCCCGCTCAAAAGCCGAAAAGAACGTAAAGAACATTATAAAAGCTGCCGAATCATAGCAAAAGGATCTTCACTTTTTACTAATCATTAAGGAGGATCAGCTATGATAGAAAAAATAATGCTAATTGAAGACAAATTCAATGAAATAGCCGAAAGGCTCACTCATTCGGAGATCATAAACGATACGCAGCAATATACCTCTCTTATGAAGGAATACTCCTCTTTGGAGCCTATAGTAGAAAAATTCAGAGAATACAAAAAAGCCGATGCAGATCTTAAAGAGGCCGAGGAGCTTTTATCTTCCGGAAATAACGATGCCGAGTTAAAAGAAATGCTCCAGGCACAGTACTCTGAATCAAAAAGCGCTATTGAATCATTGACTAAAGAACTGACAATACTGCTTCTGCCTAAAGATCCAAATGACGAAAAGAACATTATCGTTGAGATAAGAGGCGGAGCCGGGGGAGACGAAGCTGCACTTTTCGCAAACTCTCTCTACAGGATGTATACCCTCTATGCTGCCTCAAAGGGCTGGGATACCGAGATCGTCAACCGAAATGAGACAGAGCTTGGAGGATATAAAGAGATATCTTTTATGATCGAAGGTAAAGGTGCATATTCAAGGCTCAAATATGAAAGCGGAGTCCACAGAGTACAAAGAGTCCCGGAAACAGAATCTCAGGGAAGAATACACACTTCAACAGTTACAGTTGCTGTTCTGCCGGAAGCTGAAGATGTCGAGCTGGAGATCAACGACAAAGACCTGAAAATAGATGTTTTCCGTTCTTCCGGTGCCGGCGGGCAGCATATCAACAAGACATCTTCGGCTATAAGGATCACACATCTGCCTACCGGCATGGTAGTCGAGTGTCAGGATGAGAGGTCACAGTATAAAAACAAAGACAAAGCAATGAAAGTGCTGCGTTCCCGCCTTTTGGAGATCGAACAGGCAAAGCACGACGATAAAATAGCATCTGAGCGGCGTTCTCAGGTCGGCACCGGCGACCGTTCAGAAAGGATAAGGACTTACAATTTCCCCGAAAACCGTGTCTCTGATCACAGAATAGGGCTTACACTTTATAAGCTGGAAAGCATCCTGAACGGGAATCTGGATGAAGTGATAGACGCTCTGGCTACTGCTGACCGTGCGAAAAAGCTGGCAGAACAAAACAGCGATTAAATACAACTGGCGCTTTATAGCGCCGAAAGAAGAATCAGAATGTATAAAACCAAAGTTCTCGACATCAGCGATAGCTCTATAAGATTTGCTGCGGAGCTAATAAAAGCCGGAGAAACTGTCGGTATGCCGACAGAGACCGTCTATGGTCTTGCCGCCAACGCACTTGATCCGCAGGCTGTTGCTAAGATATTTAAAGCAAAGGGGCGACCGCAGGATAATCCTCTGATCGTCCATATTTCCGGCATGACAATGCTTCCTGACTTGGTAACGGATATACCCTCGACAGCAAAAAAATGCGCCGAGGCCTTCTGGCCCGGGCCTTTGACAATGATACTTCCGAAAAAAGAGATCATACCATTAACGACCAGCGGGGGGCTTGATACTGTCGGTATAAGAATGCCCTCCAACGAAACAGCCAGGAAACTGATAGATTTTTCAGGATTGCCACTTGCTGCCCCCTCTGCAAATCTCTCAGGCAGCCCCTCCCCTACCAAAGCATCTCACGTTTTCAACGATATGAATGGCAGGATCCCCTGTATCCTAGATGACGGTAGCTGTGCAGTAGGAGTAGAATCAACTGTTATCGCATTTGAAGAAAACTCTATCAGACTTCTGCGGCCAGGCTTTATATCCGCAGAAGAGCTTTCCGATATCTGCGAAAATGTCATAATTGACAAGGGCGTTATCGAAGCAGTTGCACAGGATGTTAAGGTAGCGTCTCCGGGAATGAAATATAAGCATTATGCTCCAAAGGCGGATATAACGATCATTGATTCGGGAACTGCTGCTTTCAGAAGCTATTGTGCATCTCACGCATCTGATGATGACGTCCTTATGCTCTTCACCGAAGCTGAGGGGACGGGTCTTACACAAAGATGCATAGCATACGGTGCTACAAGCGAAGAGCAAGCCGCAAATCTCTTTGATGTCCTCAGAGAGCTTGATATTATCGGCGCAAAAAAAGTCTATGCAAGATGTCCCGCTAAAACAGGCGTTGGGCTTGCAGTATATAACAGGCTGCTTCGCGCAGCGGCATTCAAGGTGATAAAACTATGACAAAGACGATCACAGTCGGGCTTACAGGCCAGACAGGCAGCGGCAAAAGCACTGTAAGTCTTGTATATAAAAACGAAGGACTCTATGTAATAGACTGCGACGAACTATACCGGAAGTTGACAGTTAACGGCAGCGAATGCTGTAAAGCGCTCAAAGAGCAGTTTCCTGTTTGCTTTAAAGGCTTAGAGCTTGACAGGAAGAAGCTGGCTGATATCGTTTTTAATGACAAGTACAGCCTTGATATACTTAATAAGACTGTCTTCCCTTTTATCATAGCAGAAATAAGATCCCGTATCATATCTGCAAAAAAAGAAGGATACAAGATCGTCGTTCTTGACGCTCCGACTTTATTTGAGTCTGAAGCGGATAAGCTCTGCGATCTGATCGTATCCTGCATTTCAGATGAAGAATACAGACTTAGACGCATCATGACAAGGGACGGTTTGACTGAAGAACAAGCCAAAGCCAGGATGTCATCACAATTATGCGAGGACCATTTCAGAACAAACTCAGATATCGTTATAGATAACAACAGCAGTTTGAAAGCACTCCAAAATGCTTCCCTGCTATCAGCATCAATTATCAAGGGTAAAGTATATGGCAGATAACAGATCAAAAAGCAAAAAGCCCAATGCCGCCCCAAGATCCAAGGCAAAAGGCAAGAAAAAGAAGAAAAAGAAGGATCATACCGTCCTTATAGTCGTTATTGTCTTTATCGTTGTACTACTGGGGACACTGGTATTCATTTTCAGAGATAAGATCAAAGAAAAGCTCAGCGATTTCGGACCTAATGTCTTTATGACAACTGACTATGAAGAATATGTCATCAAATATGCAAAGCAAAATGAATTTGACCCGAAATTCGTTTTTGCAATCATTAATACCGAGAGCCACTTCAATCCGGACGCTACCTCGGATGTAGGTGCCAGAGGCTTGATGCAGATCATGGAGGATGCATACAACTGGATCAAATTCCGGATGGACGATGAACGAGTCCACTCATTTGATGATATGTATGACCCGGAGCTTAATATCGAGTACGGAACATATATGCTGAAATATCTTTATGAGAAGTTCGACCACTCCTATGAACTGACTGCTGCGGCATATCATGGCGGGATGAACGCTGTCGATAACTGGATTAAAAACGGGACGGTCGATCCCAACAATTTTGATCTGGAAGATGTTCCGTCAAGCGTTACAGCCAATTACATATATAAGGTCATGAATGCCTATAATAAATACAAATCTAAACTGGAGGGTGATCTTAACTATGAAACAGGAAAAGAAAACTGAAGGTGAGCTTCTTTCCGAGAAGCTGCTCTCTGACCACAAACACGCCGGACTCCTCCTCAGCTCAGAGGAGATCTCCAAAGCAGACGTATTCTGCGAAGACTACAAGAAATACCTCGACGAAGCAAAAACCGAGCGAGAAGCTGTCATCAAAACAGTAACGCTTGCCGAAGCAGCAGGATTCAAGCCTTTTGTAAGAGGAAAAAAATACAAGGCAGGAGACAAATTCTACTATAACAACAGAGGCAAAGCGATAATTCTTGGTGTTATGGGAAAAGGATCTCTTGAAAGCGGTGTCAGACTTGCCGCTGCTCACATTGACTCGCCTAGAATGGATCTGAAACAAAACCCGCTCTACGAAGAACAGGATTTCGCACTTTTCAAAACACACTATTACGGCGGTATCAAAAAATATCAGTGGGCAGCGATCCCCCTCTCGCTCCACGGAGTTGTTATCAAGTCCAACGGTGAAAGCATAACAGTAAATATCGGTGAAGATGAGAACGATCCTGTTTTCTGTGTTACCGATCTGCTCCCGCATCTTGCACAGCAGCAGATGAAGCGCACTCCCGCTGAACTCATCAAGGGAGAAGAGCTCAATATCCTTGTAGGATCCATGCCATTCAAGGATGATAAGGTATCAAACAAGATCAAGCTCAATATAATGTCAATACTGAACGAGAAATACGGCATTGTTGAAGACGACTTTATGTCGGCTGAATTGGAAGCAGTCCCGCAGTTCAAAGCTAAAGATATTGGCTTCGACAGGAGCATGATCGGCGCATACGGACAGGATGACAGTTCCTGCGCTTATACAGCTCTGAAAGCAATACTTGAAGTCAATAAGCCAAAACACACCTGCCTGACCTGCCTTACAGACAAGGAAGAGACCGGCAGCGACGGAAATACAGGTCTCAACAGCTCATATCTCGCTTATTTCATTGACGACCTTGCATCAGCCTATGGGCTCAAAGGTCATAATGTCATATCAGCATCGGAATGCCTCTCAGCAGACGTCAATTCCGCTGTTGATCCGACCTTCCAGGATGTTACTGAAAAGCGTAACGCCTCGAAACTGAATTACGGTGTCGTTGCGACAAAGTTTACGGGAGCACGCGGAAAATCCGGCACAAGCGATGCTTCAGCAGAATTTGTCGGCCGAATTCGCAGGCTCTTTGATGAAAACGGTGTTATCTGGCAGACAGGCGAGCTGGGAAAAGTAGATCTCGGAGGCGGCGGAACAGTTGCTCAGTTTATCGCAAATCTTGATATGGACGTAATTGATGTAGGAGTTCCTGTGCTTTGTATGCACGCTCCTTTTGAAGTAACTTCTAAGATCGATATCTATATGGCTTATAAAGCATTTGCCGTATTCTTTGCAGATTAAGTATGCAATCATGAAAGCATCTCAAATATGGGATGCTTTCTTTTTTATGACAAAAAATAAATCAACCGCAGGTTATAATAGAACCAGCGGGGTGAGCAACGTGAAAATATATCTGGATATGCTGTTCCTTTGTAATACAATAATGACAATGCTTTCACTTAGTCTTTTGTCTCGATTGACACATAGACGTTTCAGTTTGAGAAGATATGTTACCGCAAGCTGTCTCGGCGGGATGGGCTCATTGATCGTTCTTCTCAAACCATCAGGATACATAACTTCCCTGCTGATTGCATTACTGAAAGCCATTATGCTTGTCCTGGTCGTTATCACAGCTGGTGTACGTAACAGAAAGGCTGTATTCCGCGATTCGATAATATATCTGGTAATAAATCTGATCATCGGCGGCTTATGCTTTTTACTATGTGACAGTTTTGGCGGTAATATCATTATCATACGAAACTGCACAGTATATTTCAATATACCTCTGCTGCTTCTTATCATCTGCACAATCGTTACATATCTTATCATCAGCATATATGATTCTCTGCTGAGATTTCATCCTGTACGGCTTATGGAGCTGAAAGCTGTGTTTACAAAAGGAAATATCAGTGTTACAATGCCTGCACTTGAGGACACAGGCGCACTGATAACAGATTGCTTCAGCGGTGAGCCAGTTGTAATATTCAAAAGCAGACGGCTATTTGAATACTTTGAGCTTGGGAACGAGATCCGGCTGATACAGCAAGGTTTTCATTTTGTCCCCTATAAAACTATCTCAGGGACATCACTTATGCCTGTAACCCTAAACGCAAGGGTATCAGTAATATTTTCAGACGGAGAATCCAAAGAATTGCGGTGTGCTGCCGGAATACTTGATAACGATGGGCGGGACAGGGCTATACTTGACCCAAAAATTATCTGCTGAAAGAGAGGAGAATCATAATGTGCATCAGGGATTTGATAGATAGGATAATTGCAGTTATAATATCTCAGATAAAGGAAAATACCGTTGATTATATCAACGGCACGGACCAGTTACCACCGCCCTTGGACAGTAAAGAGGAGAAAAAAGCATTTGAACTTCTTAAGGAAGACCCGGAAAAAGCCAGAGATCTCCTGATAGTTCATAATCTTAGGCTTGTTGTTTACATATCCAAGAAATTTGAATCTACGGGGGTCGGGCTTGAAGATCTGATCTCTATCGGAACTATCGGGCTGATTAAAGCTGTCAAGACATTCTGTCCTGATAAAAACATTAAGCTTGCAACATACGCTTCACGTTGTATTGAAAACGAGATACTCATGTTCCTTCGCAAATCAACTCAGTACCGGAACGAGATATCTATCGATGAACCCTTGAATATCGACTGGGACGGCAATGAATTGCTGCTATCGGATATTCTCGGAACAGACGACGATATAGTCAACCGAGATATTGAAAACGAAGTCGATAAGCAATTGCTGCTGAGAGAGATCGAAATGCTTCCCGAGCGCGAAAAGCAGATAATGACTATGCGCTACGGCTTAAACGGACACAAGGAACTGACTCAGAAGCAAGTAGCAGACATTCTTGGAATATCACAATCTTATATCAGCCGTCTGGAAAAAAGAATACTTCGCTCGATCAAAGAAAACCTTGAAAGAATAGGATGAGTAAATAATAATGAAAAAGGCTGTACAGAGCAAAACTCTGCACAGCCTTAAAAAATGCAATCATAAAGACTTGTTCAAACATCTCATTATCGCAGAAAAGATCAAGATTCATTTAAATTTGACGGAATTCAGCCATTCTCCAAATCTGTCCTGATAAATCTTTCTGTCTTCATCTCTGCACAGCAGGAAGAAATAATAGACATTATCACCATTTTGTTCGATCCTAAAATGATAGTAATAATCCTTATTATCATTTGTTTCCTTGATTTTGAATTTAAGCTCATTAGTTGAGATATCGTATCTTTTATAGCCGTCTTTTGCCTTGATCAAAGGCTCCAGAGTCTTAATATCTAAACTAATGCCTTGGTCGCAAACATAAATGAACTTACACTTACTGTTTGCATAGGAAGCAAATTCTTCGGAATTGATCTTGAAGATCTTTTTATCGGCTTCAACAGATTTAAAATTCCTTGGAAGATCAATAGTAAATGAATCGAAGTCAAATGTTTTTGTTGTGTTTATCATAGTACCGATAACCGCGATAGCGATTATCCCGATAACAACAATAGCAATAATAAGCGCAGGATTGGTTCTTTTCTTCTGTATCTGCTGAGGGAAAGCGCCGTACATCGGTTGATTAAACCGCCTGTTGTCAAACTGAGGATTACTGTAATTCGGCTGCCCATACTGCGGAGGACCATATTGCGGACCAGGCTGTCCGTAAGTCTGATTTCCCATATTCGGCACATTATACCGCATCGGAGCAGAGCCGCCGGCCGGCAAATTACCGTCAGCAGCACCATTACCAAGCGTATTACCGCATCCGGGACAATATCCGGTTCTTGGGTCTATCTCTGTGCCGCAGATACAGCATTTCATAAAATCACCCGATCAGCCTTTTTTCTTAGCTTCGATATCAGCGAGAGCATCCTTTCTTGAAAGATTGATCCTGCCCTGAGAATCTATCTCCATAACCTTTACAACGATCTCGTCGCCGATCTGAACAACATCTTCGACCTTCTCAACTCTCTGCTTATCCAGCTTGGAGATATGAACGAGGCCGTCCTTACCGGGAGCGATCTCAACAAAAGCACCGAAGTTCATAATACGAACGACCTTGCCCTTGTAGATAGCTCCGATCTCAGGGTCATTTGCAATAGTGTTGATGATAGAAATAGCCTGCATAGCCTTGTCCTTATCAACGCCGGAAACAAATACACTGCCGTCTTCTTCAATATCGATCTTAACATCGCACTCAGCAGAGATCTTCTGGATCACCTTTCCGCCGCTGCCGATAACTTCTCTGATCTTGTCAACAGGCACTTTGGTTGTAAGCATCTTAGGAGCCCACTTGTTGACCTCGGGTCTAGGCTCAGGAATAGCCTTGAGCATGATCTCGTCGAGTATATAATTTCTGGCCTTATGAGTCTTTGCAAAGGCCTCCTTAATGATATCGGGAGTCAGTCCGTCAACTTTGATATCCACCTGGATAGCAGTGATACCCTTCTTGGTACCGCCGACCTTGAAATCCATGTCGCCATAAAAATCTTCAAGGCCCTGGATATCGACCATTGTCATCCAGCTACCGTCTTCCTTAGTGATAAGGCCGCAGGAGATACCTGCAACAGGTGCCTTGATCGGAACGCCGGCATCCATAAGCGCAAGAGTAGAGCCGCAGATAGAGCCCTGAGATGTAGAACCGTTGGAGGAAAGGACCTCAGATACCATTCTGATAGCATAGGGAAACTCTTCAACGCTGGGAATAACAGGAACGAGAGCTCTCTCTGCCAGAGCTCCATGACCGATCTCACGACGGCCGGGGCCTCTGGAGGGCTTTGTCTCGCCAACAGAATAAGACGGGAAATTATAGTGATGGATATACCTCTTGGAATCCTCTTCATCAAGGCCGTCAAGGCGCTGAGCATCGCTTACAGGTCCGAGAGTACAGATAGTCATTACCTGAGTCTGACCTCTTGTGAAAAGTCCTGAGCCATGAACTCTGGGCAGGAAACCCACCTCAGCAGCAAGAGGTCTGATCTCATCGATGCCTCTGCCGTCAACACGCTTACCGTTGTAGAGCCAATCTCTGACAATTATCTTCTGGAGCTTATACATTACCTCACCTATGATCGTAGGGAGATTCTCATACTTCTCAGTGTATTTTTCCAGAAGCGCATCAGTGATGGGCTGCATTCTTGCATCACGGACATTCTTATCATCGGTATCGAGAGCAAACTTGATCTGATCGCCGAAATCAGCCATGAACTCATCCATCATATCATGGTCAAGTTCCATAGACTCGAAGGTGAACTTAGGCTTGCCGATCTGAGCTTTGATATCGTTGATGAAAGCTACCATCTTTTTGATCTCAGCGTGACCGAGCAGGATAGCATCCAGCATCTGATCATCGGGAACTTCGTCAGCACCCGCTTCGATCATAACGATCTTCTCCATAGATCCGGCAACTGTAAGATTCAGATGATTGTTATTTCTCTGCTCAAGAGTCGGATTAAGAACAAGCTCGCCATCAACAAGGCCTACACTGATACCGGCAATAGGGCCATTCCAGGGAATATCAGAAATAGAGATCGCTATGGAAGCAGCGATCATACCTGCGATCTCAGGAGAGCAGTCAGGATCAACCGAAAGGACAGTCATAACAACAGATACATCGTTTCTCATATCCTTAGGGAAAAGAGGTCTGATCGGCCTATCGACCATTCTGGATGTCAGGATAGCCTTCTCGGTAGGCTTCCCCTCTCTCTTCATAAAAGAGCCGGGAATCTTTCCTACAGAGTAAAGTCTCTCTTCGTAGTCAACAGAGAGAGGGAAAAAATCGATGCCCTCTCTGGGCTTGGGGGATGCGGTAACATTGGCCATAACAACGGTCTCACCGTATCTTACCCAGCAGGAACCGTTCGACAACTGTGCTGCCTTACCTGTCTCGACTATGAAAGGTCTTCCGGCATAAGTTGTTTCAAATTTTCTGTAATTTTCAAACACTATAAAACTCCTCCTGAAATTATATTTTACAGGCGAGCCATTAGCAATAAACAGATCCCGCGATAAGGCTCGCGGATCCTGTTTAATGCTAAAAGACAACACCTGCAATTGATTTGAATTAGCGAAAATAAACACCAAAAGGCAGTTGCGCCGTGAAGCGCCGCTGCCTTGGTGTCTTGCTGTTTACTTACGAAGGCCGAGCTTGTCGATTACTGCTCTGTATCTCTCGATATCCTTCTTCTTCAGGTAACCGAGAAGGTTTCTTCTCTTTCCGACCATCTTCAGAAGGCCTCTTCTGGAGTGATGGTCCTTCTTGTTGTTCTTGAGGTGCTCGGTAAGGTCGTTGATCCTTTTGGTAAGGATAGCAATCTGGACCTCAGGAGAACCGGTATCGGTCGGGTGAGTTCTGTTAGCTTCGATAACAGCTGTTTTTTCGTCTTTTCTGAGCATTTTACAATACCTCTTTCAATTATATTTCCGCAGCCGAAGGATATGGCAGGTATCGTTCCCATTAGGGCTTTACCCATATCCTGCAGCAGGGATATCGCTGCTTACGCAACATTAAATATTATACTATAAACAATAGTATTTGTAAATAGAATTCACAGAAATTTTACAAGTTATCAGAGCCCATTCTGCTGTTTTGCAGCTGTAAGAGTATTCTGCATCAGCATTGCAATAGTCATCGGCCCGACACCGCCGGGAACCGGAGTAATATATCCGGCCTTTTCCTTGCAGTCCTCAAAATCGACATCTCCGCAGAGTTTTCCGTTTTCGTCTCTGTTCATACCGACATCTATAACAACTGCTCCTTCCTTGATAAAATCTTTAGTTATCATCTTGGCTTTTCCGACAGCCGCAACAAGTATATCTGCTCTGCTGGCAACTTCCTTGAGGTTTTTTGTCTTTGAATGACAGATCGTAACTGTTCCGCTTTTATGGAGCAGCAGCATAGCCTGAGGTTTTCCGACTATATTGCTCCTTCCGATAACCACACATTCCTTGCCTTGGATCTCGGTCCCGGTAGAAGCGATGAGCTCCATAACTCCGGCAGGAGTACAAGGCAGGAAGCTGTAATCCCCGATCATTATCTTCCCGACATTTACAGGATGAAAAGCATCTACATCCTTTTCAGGAAGGATATTGTTTATAATGACCTTATCGTCTAAGTGCTTTGGCAGCGGGAGCTGAACAAGGATTCCGTTGACCTTCTTATCAGCATTGAGCTTTTTGACAAGATCAAGCAATTCCTCCTCTGTGGTTTCTGCCGGCAGAGCATACTCATAGGAAGTGAACCCTACTTCCTCGCAAGCTTTTTTCTTGTTCCTGACATACACCTTAGAAGCAGGATCATCGCCTACTATAACAACTGCAAGGCCGACCTCGATCCCCTGCTCTTTCAGTTTAGCGGTCTCGACTCTGATGCGCTCCTTGACCTGCGCCGATACCGCTTTTCCGTCAATAATATTACTCATTACTGTTTTCCTCCTCTGTTGTATCATTATCTTTATCAGCCTCATCGGCTTCTTTATCATCATCTGCTTTTTCCCCGGTATCCTCTTCAGAAGCATCATCATCCTCAAGGATAGACTTATAGCTTTCCGAGCTGCTATCATCTTCCTTCACATCATCAGAAGGCTTTTTTGCATTCTTCCCGAATTGTTCTTCATATTCCTTTTTGAGCTCGACTGTACTTTCTCCGGCAGCTTTAGCATCAGCGATCTTCTGCTTAAGCTCCTTCTTGGCCTTTTTATCAGCTTCATAAGAATCATACTCTTTGAGCTGAGCCTTTGAGAGATCTGTATCAACGAACAGCTTGTAATCATCATTACGCTTAACCATATTTCTGAAAATGATTATCAGCACCAGGGCGGCAATAACGCTTGCGCCTGCAACGAGCTGCGAAACCTTGATATTCATAAGGTAAAGCGAATCAGTCCTCGTAGCTTCAATAAAGAAACGTCCGAGCCCGTAAATCCCGGCATACATAAGAAAAACTTCACCGTCAAATTTCCTGTGTTTGAAGTAGATATGGAGAATTATAAATGCTGCAAGGCACCAGATCGATTCATACAGGAAGCAGGGGTGCACAGGTGCTTTGAAGGAAAGCTCCCGACAGTTCTCTGCAAGATAATTGACGGTCTTGCTGCTCATCATTCCCCATGGCAAATCAGTGGTAGCTCCGAATGCTTCCTGATTGAAGAAATTACCCCATCTGCCGATACACTGGCCAATAAGGAAACACGGCGCGACAACATCAAGCATTGCAGCGAGTTTGATTTTCCTGAGCTTGATAACGATCCCTCCGCATACGACAGCACCGATGATACCGCCGTATATGGCAAGGCCGCCTTCGCGGAAATTAAAGAATTCCTTTAGAGATATATCGCTGTTGAAAAGGATATAATACAATCTGGCAAATGCAAGGGCACCGAAAAAACCGGCAATTACTCCGTCTGTTGCTCTATCGGGGTTGATGCCGACAGAACGCATTTTTCTGAAGCCGTAAATCATAGCAAGGAGAATGCCGACAGCGATCAGAAAACCGTACCAATACACCTTGAAGTTGATGCCGGGGATCGTGAACAAAACCCTGTTTACAGTAAAGCCTTCGCTCAGGACATTATCACCGCCGCCGAAATTTGGAAAAAAGACCTTATCAGGGTTCTGCATGACCTTGTGATAGGTCTCGTCGCTGACAGCGAATTTGTCTGCCACAGTGCTTGCCGTCTCGGAGGCCGAAGCGGCCAGCGTCATCAAAAAACTTGTCATAATAATACCTCTTTTATGTCTTGTGTGTTTATTTAGAGCTTAATGTGCAGAAGGATGAACGGTCAAGATCAAGAAGTCGCTTGGCATTCTCGATATCATCGACAGTCAGTTCAGCCATAAACTTGAAGCTGTCAAAACAATTCAGCCCTTGGATATAGTGAAAACACATTGTTTCCGTACAATTAGTTACCTGATTGTATTTAAATACCTCAGTGCCGTATTTCTCTTTTTGAAGTATTGCAAAGAGCTCGGCATCTACAGGCTTTGTCTTGCAATTCTCTATCTCCTTGACCAGGCTTTCATAAAGCTCATCAGGCCTATCCGATTCTCCGGAAAAAAGTATTGAAAAATAGCCGAGATCTGAAGAAAAGACTTCAAATCCGAAGGACATATTGATTATGCCTTCCTCCAGCGCTTTCTTATACCACGGAGACATAGAGCCGAACTGTATCCTAAGCATAAGCTCAACAGCGATGGATGTCTTCTGCAGCTCTGTGCCGACCAGAGGATCGCACTTAAATCCCAGCATAAACAGCGGCACTCCGACAGGCATGGTCATTGAAGAGCGTTTTCTGACAACATCTGCCGGCTCAGCCGGTATATCAAATTCCAGCTCTCTGTTCTCTGAAGGCCTCAGACATTCATCACAGATTGACAGGACCGTCTCGTCGTCGATATTTCCCGCGATAGAAAGGACCATATTGTTCAGATTATAAAAAGTATTATAGCATTTATACAAAAGATCCGTAGTTATCTCCTGTATCGATTCGACAGTCCCGGCGATATCAGTTTTTACGGGATGAACATGATACAAGCATTCAAGCATCCTGAAGAATATTGCCCTGCTTGGAGAATCCGCAGTCATCTTGATCTCCTGTGCAATTATTCCTCGCTCTTTTTCAACATTTTCATCTGTGAAATAAGGCTTTTGAACAAAATCCAGCAGTATCCTCAGCGGCTCTCTGTAGTCAGAAGCGACTGAAAAAGTATAACCCGTAAGATCAAACGAGGTAAACGCATTGGCCATAGCTCCGGTCTTTGCATAAAGCTCAAATACTTCGCAGTCCTCGTTTTCAAAAAGCTTATGCTCAAGATAATGAGCTATTCCGTCAGGAACAGTGATAAAATCGCCTGTATCAAGAGTCTTGAAACGGTTTATTACCGATCCGTACTTAGTTGCGAAGATAGCCTCAGTAGTTGTGAATCCGGGCATAGGCATAGTCAGAACATCCAATCCGGAGGGGTGATGAAACAGATGATACTCATCACCTGTAAGCTCCGAGCGGAATACTTCCGGTTTAAGAGTCATTATCTTCTACACCTCCGGTAACAGCCTTTAATACAAACTGAGTATCCTTTACAAAACTTTTAGCTGCTTCGATAACCTGTTCACGGGAAACAGCTCGGACTTTATCAGTCTTTTCCTCAGGAGAATCTGAGGATGACATTATCCATCTTCCGAAGAACCAGCCGCTCAGTTTGATCTTAGAGTCATAATCTCCGAGATAAGCATCTATCAGATATTTCTTGGCATATTCAAGCTCTTCATCTGTAAAATCGCCTGTTCTGACAGCATTTATCTGTTCGTCGATAGCTGTAATTGCTTTATCAAGATCATTCTCATCCAATCCGCAGGTAACAAGAATAGTGTTCTTCGTTACAATAGGATAGGCATCACAATAATAGCAGAGAGACATTTTCTCCCGGACATTCGTAAACAGCTTGGATAAAGGAGAAGCTCCGAGGATAGCAGCAAAAATCTTGAATACATCCTCATTGATCTCCGGGCATTTATATGCGATTATAAGCTGTGTCTGCCTAGCTTCGATTTCCGCTTCCTTGCAGCAGAGCTCGCTCTTTATTGGGGAAGGAGACCTACGATCGTTTACAATAACCGGTTTTCTTCCTTCAATGGAAAGTATCCTTTCAACGATCTTCTGCTTCTGATCATCCCCCAGTTCAGCGCCTGTTACGGTTATCTCAAAGACGGCTGTTCTAAGAAATTCCTTATAGGCCTCATAAACGCTTTGAGCAGTAGCATTTTCGATCGCCTCCCGCTCGTCATACTGGTTTATCCCAGCGCCCTCGCCTTTGAAAATATAAGGCTTCGCAAGCTGTGCAGCATACCGTCTCTTGGAATTCACGATAGACGAAATATCATCGAGCATTTCTTTTCTGGTCAGCTCAAAATATTTCTGAGAGAATCCGCCGTTCTCGATAAGCGGGTCAAAGAGGCAGTCCAAAAACATATCAACAGCTTTATCCGAGATCTTTTCCTTACCGATAGTATATTCATCAGCAAGGCAATTCAGGCTAAGGCTGATGCTCTCAAAATCGCTGAACTTTTGCTCATCAGACACAATGCTCGAGCTGTATAGCTTGACCAGCGCTTTTGTTAGCTGTTCTTTTTCAGGATATTTTCTTGAACACATCGAGATAATATCAAAGGCCATCAGATAAAGCGGTGTTTTCACGGCATCCGCAGGCGCTATCAATCTTACTACGACAGCAAAAGATTTAAACTTCTTATCGAAGATCTCAGTCAGCGCAACGCCCTCACCGCAGACCGTCCTCTTATATTCAACTGACATATTTCAACTCCATTTCTCTGATAGATATTTATATTATACCGCAATATCGTTCGGTATTGCGCAGATATCAATAATTATTCGTTGATGACGGTATAGACCATATTCTCCCAATGAAGAATAACGCCTTCGTCTGTTTCTTCCGGCAACAAAGCCAGGGCGACGAGAATATCAGAACCGTCTGAAAGGTCCGACAAGTGCGCATAGTCGCCGTCGATCCTGCTGACTTTATAATCTTTTGGCTCCATATCATTACTCCTTACATGAATCTGATGTTATCCTGACCGACAATATCTGCCAGGCACTTCAAAGACTTATCGCTGACAGTAACCGCTTTGACCGATCTGACCGCTGTCATAGCACGCTTGTCCGAAAAATACAGACGCAGAGGGCTCCCCTGCTCTGTCTTATACCCGGAAACAGCATCCATTACTTTAGCAAGTATCTCTTTGTTCCTTGAATCGAGCCGCAAACAGATAGCTTTTCCTTTGCAGGAATTAATAAACTGTTCTGCCGGAGTTATATGGTCAGCGATCAGCTTGGGCTGTTCATCCTCTCTGGAGGAGATCTTACCATTTATACATATCAGCTTTGAAACTGAGAGCATATTCTCGCAAACAGAATAGACCGCAGGAAAAACAAGAACTTCTATTTCTCCTGTCTTATCTTCGCAGGTCAGGAAGCACATTTTTTCGCCTTTGCGTGTCTTGCTTTGCTTGACCCCGGTGATCATAACAGAGATAGAGCACCTGTCGCCGTCTTTATATCCGGGAGGATCGGTCTCTTCGTCAGTTATCTGCATAACAGCAGCAAAGCCGGAAGCCTGAGCATAAGGCAATACTTCATCCAGCGGATGAGCTGAAATAAACATACCTATAGCTTCCCTTTCAAATTGCAGGAGAACAGAAAGTGGAAATTCTTCGTAATGCTCAATGGGCTCATTAAGGATCCTCTCCTCACCCATAGAGAACAGATCAAGCTGACCGTCGAGTTTGGATCTCTTGTCACGTTCAGCCGCAGACATCAGACTTACCAAAGAACTCAGCATTTCCCGCCTGTTTGAGGGGAAACAATCGAATGCACCGCTCTTGATGAGCTGCTCAACGCCTTTCACAGTAATATCTCTGCCGGAAGGCAATCTTTTGCAGAAATCTGCAAGATCGACAAAAACACCGTGAAGGGTCCTTTCCCGGATTATAGCCCTGACAGAATTTTCACCCAGATTTTTGATAGCCAGCAGTGAAAAACGTATTCCCTCCGGTTCTGCTATAAAATCCCTGCCGCTTTTATTGATATCCAATGGCAGAATCTTTAGACCCCTGCGATTACAGTCATTAAGATAGAGCCTTAGTTTATCAAAGCCTTCAAACATTGCAATAGACATAAGTGCTGCCATATACTCATTATAGAAATGGCATTTTAGATAAGCAGTCTGATAAGAGATGTTGGCATAAGCCGCAGCATGCGATTTGTTGAAAGCATAGGATGCAAAAGAAGACATCTCATTAAAGATCTCGTTAGCTGTATTCTCGTCTATCCCATTTGCGATACAGCCGACACACTGACCTGGTTCGCCATAAATAAAAGCCTTGCGTTCGTTTTCAAGAACATCATGCTTCTTTTTTGCCATAGCTCTTCTGACGATATCGGCTCTCCCGTAAGAGTAGCCAGCCAGCTTACGGAATATCTGCATGACCTGTTCCTGATAAACGATGCAGCCATAGGTGACTTCAAGTATATCCTTGAGCATCGGCACCTTATATCTGACAAGCGAAGGATCATGCCTGTTACGGATATATGTCGGTATCGAATCCATCGGGCCAGGACGGTAAAGGGAGATCATAGCGATCAGGTCTTCAATACAGGTCGGTTCAAGCTGCATTAGTCTTGCAGTCATACCCTGCTTCTCCAACTGGAACACGCCCTCGGTATGACCAGCAGAGAGCATAGCATAAACTTCCTTATCATCAAGAGGCACCTTTTCGACATCAAAATCCGGAAAACGCTTTCTGATCTCTTTCTGACACCGGTCGATGATAGTAAGGTTCCTGAGTCCGAGAAAATCTATCTTCAGGAGGCCAAGTCTTTCAAGCACGGTCATGGTGTACTGTGTCGAAACAAGACCTTCTCTCGCGTAAAGAGGAACATAGTGATCGACAGGCTCCTTGGTGATAACTACTCCTGCTGCATGAGTCGAGCAGTTTCTCGGCAGACCTTCGATCTTCATTGCATAGTCGATCAGCATTTTGATCTTTGAATCGCTGTTATATAAAGACCTGAGAGCTTCAGAACCATCAACTGCTTCCTTAAGAGAGGCTCCGGCAGGGATAGCTTTCGCAACAGTATCCCCAAGCTGGTATGGAAGTCCGGTAACTCTGGCAACATCCCTGACAGCAGCCTTGGCAGCAAGTGTACCAAAAGTAACTATCTGAGCAACATGGTCAGAGCCGTATTTATCAATAACATAATTGATAACTTTCTGCCTGCCTTCCATGCAAAAATCTATATCAAAATCCGGCATAGAGACACGTTCAGGGTTCAGGAAACGCTCAAAGAGCAGATCGTATGTCAACGGATCGATACCTGTAATGCCTATACAGTAAGCCGCAAGGCTCCCGGCGCCTGATCCCCTTCCGCAGCCGACAGGTATACCGTGTGTTTTCGCATAATGAACAAAATCCCAGACGATGAGATAATAATCGGTATATCCCATACCGTTTATTACGGAAAGCTCATAATCCAAGCGCTGTTTAGCAGTTTCGGAAGGATTTTCTCCGTAACGCTCAATAAGACCTTTGTCACACATCTCGCGGAGAAAGGCGGCATTGTCCTCTACACCGTCGATATGGAAATACGGCAGCTTTGTTTTGCCGAATTCAAAAGTAACATTACACTGTTCGGCAATAGCCGCAGTGTTTTTGACAGCCTGGGGAGCATTCGGGAAAAGCTCCAGCATCTCTGCCTCAGATTTAAGGTAAAACTCTTCAGTAGGAAACTGCATTTTGGAAGGCTCGTCCAATGTCGTCGCAGTTGCGATGCAAACCAGTATCTTCTGAGCCTCACTGTCGCCTTTACTTATATAATGAGCATCGTTTGTCGCAGCCAACGGAATTCCGGTCTCAACAGAGAGCTTAATGAGCAGCGGCACATTTCTCTCTTCTTCGAGTATCCCATGATCCTGTATCTCAATATAATAATTTCCTTTGCCGAAAATTGATCTGTATCTTAGCGCTGTTTCCTTAGCACCTTCATAATCTCCGGCAGAGAGCTTTCTGGGGATCTCCCCAGCAAGACAGGCAGAAAGACATATCAGACCCTCATGATATTTCTCAAGCAGCTCAAGATCGACTCTCGGCTTACTGTAAAAGCCTTCTGTGTATGAGAGAGAGACCATTTTGATAAGATTCTGATATCCGGTATTATTCTTGCATAACAGGATTAAATGATATGGCTGCCCATCCAGATTAGCAGATCTGCCGAATCTGCTCCTCGGCGCGACATATACCTCACAGCCGATAATGGGCTTAATACCGTTAGCATTACATTCATTGTAAAACTCAACAGCCGCGAACATATTGCCGTGATCGGTAACAGCACAGGCAGTCTGCCCCAGTTGTTTGACCTTAGCTACCAGCTCTTTAATACGGCAGGCACCGTCAAGCATAGAGTATTCGCTATGAACGTGCAGATGCACAAAGCCATCCATACAACGGCCTCCCCGGGGTTATTTTTCTCTTATCTTATCGGCTATTTCCGAAAGACGGTTAAGCCTGTGGTTTACTCCTGAGCGGGAGATCGGCGGCTTTAACAAAGCTCCCAGCTCTTTAAGGCTGATATCCGGATTCTCATATCTGAGCCTTGCGATCTCCTGCAAAGTCTCAGGCAGCGAACCTATGCCAACTGTATCGTCAATGAGTTCAATATCGGAAAGCTGCTTTTCAGCGGCCCTTAGTGTCTTTTCGATATTGGCATTATCACAGTTCACGGCTCGATTGATCTTATTGCGGAGATCCTTCATTATCTTAACATTCATAAGCTCAAGCGAGGAATTTGTAGCACCCATGATCGTCAGAAGATCTATTATATTCTCGGACTCTTTTATATAGACTATCTGAGCATTCTTTCGCTCAGTCTGTTTAGCAAGAATACTGTAGTTTTCAAGCAGCAGGAGCCCAAAGTCGTTGCAAAGCTGTATATTAGGCATAACAAATTCAAGATGATACTTTTTTTCGGGGTTGTTTACAGACCCGCAGGCAAGAAAAATTCCTGAAATAAGCTGCGGATAATACTTAGCCTTTGGCAGATCTGCGGGAGTCAGCCGTCTTGTGGAATCCATGCGGAAGTAACTAAGGAGCTTTATCCTGTTCTCTGCTCCGGCTATCTCTAGCCTGAAAAGAGTTGAATCTCCTTTTTTGCCGCTCTGAGAAATTGAGACAGCAGCAGGATCTCCGCAGATCCGGGAGCAGTTCTGCTCAAAGAAAGAGGCTGCTCCGCTGTGCTCTGTAAGAAAAACGATCTCGCTGTCTTCAAGGATATTGCAGAATGTAAGCATCCCCATAAGGCAGACATCAGCCTTTGCAGGAGAATTGATCCTTGAAAGCAGCTCGTCTTTTACATTATAAGAAAAAGATCTGTTGTCCATACTGCCTCCGTCAGCGCTTATCTATATCTCTGTGCAGGACTCTTACTTTAAATTTGTTTTGTTTCAGATGCTTTGCAACAGCCTCAGCGAAAGTAACGCTTCTGTGTTTTCCTCCGGTGCAGCCGAAAGCGATAACGAGCTGGGCTTTTCCTTCTTTGCGGTAGAGAGGGATAAGAAAGTCTATAAGGTCTGTCAGCTTTGAAAGAAGTATCTGTGCATCAGCAAACTGCATAACATAATCTGAGACCTCAGAATTGAGCCCGGTCTTGTCCTTCAGCTCCGGGATATAAAAAGGATTGGGAAGGCATCTGACATCGAATATCAGGTCTCCCTCGCTCATAGATCCGAACTTGAATCCGAAGGAACGAACATCTATATGCATATATTCCTCATTCGGATCAAGGAATATATTATACATTCTCTCCTTGAATTCTCCGACAGAAGTTCCTGATGTATCAATATAATAATCAGCGCAGCTTTTTATCGGGACAAGGATCTGCCTCTCAGTCTCGATCGCTTTGCGAATATTTCCGTAGCTGACCTCATCCAGAGGATGCTTTCTCCTTGTTTCTTTGTATCTTCTTACAATAATATCATCTGAAGAGTCGAGGAACAGTATCTTTATGTTGATCTGCTCTTCCTTGAGCTGAGCAATGATATCAGTCAGCTTCATAAAGAAATCGCCGCCTCTGATATCCGCTACAAATGCGACCTTCTCCAGCTTGCCTTTAGACTGATTGCAGATCTCGGTGAATTTAGTAATAAGCTCCGGCGGCATATTATCGATACAGTAATAACCTATATCTTCCAGAACATCGATCGCGCTGGATTTTCCTGAACCGGACATTCCTGTTACGATAACAAATTGCATACCTGTTCCTCCTTCCGTTTATTCGTAAGGGATATATCTGACCTCACATTCGAGCGAAACTCCCGTATTCTCTTTAACTGTCTTTTTGATATGATCTATCAGCATTAGTATATCAGACGCTGTTGCGCCGCCTTTGTTTATAACAAATCCGCAGTGCTTTTCCGAGACCTGTGCTCCACCTATACTGAAGCCTCTGAGCCCGCTGTCCTGTATCAGCTTGCCGGCAAAGTATCCTGTCGGGCGCTTAAACGTAGACCCGGCGCTCGGGAATTCCAGCGGCTGCTTTTCGATCCTTCTGCTCATCAGCTCATCCATGCGCTGTTTTATCTCGGACTGGTCTGCTTTATTGAGCTTAAAACGCGCAGATACAACTACCGCATTCATATCCATAAAACAGCTATGTCTGTAATCAAATCCTATATCTCTGTTAAGGATCTCCGAGATCGTCCCGTCCGGCGATACTGCCGCAACAGATTCGGCTACATCCTTTATTTCTCCGCCGTAAGCCCCTGCATTCATGAAAACAGCCCCACCGATGCTTCCGGGGATGCCGTAAGCAAATTCAAGACCGGAGAGAGAATTTTCCAAAGCAAAACGGCAAAGGGACAGGAGCCCTGCCCCCGCCTCAGCGCAGACAGTAGTCTCATCAGCGAGCCATATCTTATCCATCATGCCACCGATATGCAATACTATCCCCTTATAGCCTCTGTCATCAAAGATAACATTGGAACCTCTGCCAAGAACGATATAAGGCACTCTGCTCCGGTCAGCATTACTGATAAGCTGTGAAAGCGCTTCTGCTGAAGAGACTTCAATAAATCGTTCGCAGAGCCCGCCGACTCTGAAAGTACAGTGCTCACTCATGGGCACATTGTTTTTTACTTCGCAGCCCAGAGACAAAGCAAGCTCACAGATCCTGTTCATATCCATTAGATCAAACCCTTTAATAGTATTAGTGATCAAGCAGCGGTAATATCAGGTCATATCCCGATATCACCGTGTTTATTGATTATATGCTGCCGCACTTTATCCCATTCCGAATTGAAGACAAGCTCCTCCGGAAAGCTGACAGAATCAAGTATCTCGCGGCACAGATCAAAACGTCCCACCAGCTCACAGAAATGTGCATCGGTGTTCACAACTACGGGGACCTCATATTTCTTACACAATAAGAGAAGCTCCCTGCATATCTCTGCTGTGCTCCTGCCGGCTGAAATCGAGCTCTCATTGAGTTCTATCATCTTGCCGTATTCCTTGAAGCGTTTAATACATTTTACCATATCAAATCTGAATTTAAGAGTTGTCGGATGCCCGATAACATCGACATATCTGTTCTCACAGATCCTGAGATATGCGTTTGTAACAGCATTTGAATCACTAGGGATAAAAAGCGGAGAATGTATCGAAGCCACGACCCAATCTAAAGTTGAGAGCAGCTCACCGTCAACATCGAGAGCTTCTTTTCCGGGAAGGATATCGGCTTCTATCCCTCTAAGGACAGTAACGCCTTTTATCTTCCTTGGAAGTATATGAAGATTATTGAAGTGCCATATATGCGGTGCATCAGGCATTGAAGGCGCATGGTCGGTCATAGCGATCGCTTTCATGCCGTTTTCATATGCGCAGGCACAGTTCTCTGTTATCGTAGAGTAAGCATGAGTGCAGGCGATCGTATGTGTGTGCAGGTCAGCAATGATATTCAAAATGATTCTCCGTTCATATTATTCGTCCCAATTCTTGACGGTATCCTTCATATCCATTTCAAGGCCGAGATTATTGAGCAGCTCTTTAGCGGCGTTATAACCCATCTTCTTCTGACGGTTATTCATAGCAGCGACCTCAAGGATAACCGCCAGGTTACGTCCCGGCTTGATGGGAATCGTCAAGCTGGGAATCTTTACGCCCAGAATTGTAGTATATTCGTTATCTATGCCCATTCTGTCATAGATCTTGTTCTGATCCCAGATCTCAAGCTCAATGATAAGGTCTATCTTTTCGGAAACCTTAACAGCGCCCATACCGAAAAGCCTTCTGGTATTTATGATACCTATACCGCGAAGTTCGAGAAAATGCCGGATATTATCCGGAGAAGAACCGACAAGCGTAACACTGGAGGTCTTTCTGATCTCGACAGCATCATCGGCAATAAGTCTGTGGCCTCGCTTAACAAGCTCGATAGCTGTCTCTGATTTACCGACTCCGCTCTCACCGACGATAAGTACACCTTCACCGTAGATCTCTATAAGAACACCGTGACGGGTGATCCTCGGAGCCAGCTTAACATTGAGGAATCCGATAAGAGCAGCGATAAAAGCTGTTGTACTTTCCTGAGTCCTTGCGATCGGGACATCGTATTTTTCCGCAATTTCGACCATCTCAGGATAAAGCTCATGCCCTCTGGCTACGATGAACAGGGGTATTCTTGTAGCAAACAGAGCATCGATCCTCTGTTTCCTGACTTCCTCGTCAAGAGAAGCGAGATAAGCGAATTCCATATTGCCGCAGATCTGGATACGCTCTGCGTTGAAGTATTCATAAAAGCCCATAAGCTGTAACCCGGGTCTGTTGCAGTCATTTTCGGAAACTATCAGTTCATTCAGATCCTTCGGAGCATAAATTATCTCCAATTTCAAGCGCTCAGCAATCTCAGCAATAGTAGCGGTAAAGATCTCAGCCATATCTGTCCGTCCTTTCGTTATAAATATATCAGTCCTTTATTCAGCATTTCCTGAGCTGCAAGCATAACTCCGGTCTTCCCGCTGGGATAGGTCAATCCTCCCTGCAGCCATACCGCAAACGGAGACCTTATCGGAGCATCAGCAGAGAGCTCCACCGAAGCGCCCATAGTAAAGGCTCCTGCGGCCATTATTACCTTGCTGTCATATCCCGGCATATCCCAGGCCTCCGGAACAGCATAGCTGTCAACCGGCGAGCCCTTCTGTATGCCCTGACAAAAAGCAACCAGGTTTTCTTCATTTTCAAGCAAAACAGAGGCTATGATATCTGTTCTGCGTTCATTACTTTCAGGCAGTGTCCTGAATCCAAGCTTTTCAAACAGCCGGCAGGCAAAAACCGAGGTTTTCAATGCAGCGGAAACTGTCTGAGGAGCAAGGAAGAAGCCGAGGTACATCTCTCGGTTCCTTTCCAAAGAGCATCCGACCTCTCTGCCCATGCCGATACAGTAAAGTCTGTCAGCACATTTTTCGACAAGATCATCTCTGCCGGCAATATATCCTCCTGTAGATGCGATACCGCCGCCGGGATTCTTTATCAGCGAACCGATAATAAGATCAGCTCCGACAGAACAGGGCTCTTTCTCCTCGACAAATTCACCGTAGCAATTGTCAACGACAGCAATAATATCCCTGTTGCCTTTTCTTGCAGCATCAATGATCCTTCCGATTGTTTCAGTATCGTAAGAAGGCCGCAGTGAATATCCTCTGGAACGCTGGATATATACGATCTTTGCACCCGGAGCAAGCTCTGTGATCTTATCATAATCAGGCAGCTTATCATCTATAAGATCTGCCTGGATATAGTTTATCCCAAAATCCTTCAGTGAACCCTTGCCCGGCTCTCCTCTGAGGCCGATGATCTCCTCCATTGTATCATAAGGCTTTCCTGTGGCGGCAAGCATGGTGTCACCTGTCCTCAGGACTCCGAAAAGAGCTGTCGATAGAGCGTGAGTCCCGTTTGCGAACGTATGGCGAACAATAGCCGCCTCAGCACCTAAAGCCTCTGCATAGACCTTATCCAGCGTATCTCTTCCGATATCGCCATAGCCATAACCGGTAGTGCCTTTAAGGCAGCTCTCGCTGACCTTATTGTTTATAAAAGCTGAAAGGACCTTCTGCCCGTTGAATTCAGCGATCCGGTCGATCTCAAGGAACTGCTCAGCGCATTCGCTCTGAGCCTGTTCTGCCAGGAGCAGTAACCTTTCGTCTATATTGAAAAAACTCTTATTCATCAAAATCTCCCTTACCAGTCAAGACTCTCGAAGACGATATCCGTCTCAAGTTCCTTGAACCCGATTTCCTCATAGTAGCTTACCCTGTGCGGGCGGGCAAAAAGCCTTACTGTAAACCCGTCAAGAGTCAATCTTTCACCGATCCAGTAAAGCAGACGTCTTGCGTGGAACTCGCCGCGCCTCTCAGGAATAGTTGCAACATGGCCTATTAGCGCGACTTTGTCAACGATATACTGTATCGTAGCTGTTGAATAGTCTCCAACAAGGAAAGACTGTGAAAGCCCGCGTCTGATACGGTGCGAGGTATCTGTCATCCAGAGCTCATAGCTCTCAGCTATCGACGGAAAGCTGGAAGCAAGTACCTTGAAGACATCATCAAGTCTCGGAGTCTCATCCACATCGAGATCAGGAAGAGTATTCCTGGTAGAAAACTCAAACTGTGTCCTGACATCACAAGAATAACATTCAGCCAGCAAAGGCTTCAGCTTTTCGCTGTAGCAGACCTCGACTTCTACCATAGCAGGTGAATTAAGGATTATAAAATGAGCTAATTCATTCACAAGATCATCATCGAGCTCATGCCCGACAGTAGTGGAGATTATCATTGAGGCGTTGAATACGCAGGCGACCCCGTAGGGTTCAGTGCCGTCGCTGCTTATCTCATAAAATCTTGCAAAATCATATTCCGTATCATAAGCCTGAAAATGCGACTTGATACGTCTTGAATAATGATTATCTTTCAACAGGGCAAGCACGGGCTCCAGCTCTGAATATTTCTGTTTTATCATAGTATCTCCTGCCGGTCATCAGAGAGCCATTACGCACTGTTTAAAGTGTCTGCCTCTGTCTTCAAACATCCTGTACATATCAAAACTTGCGCAAGCAGGTGAAAGTGTCACGATGTCACCGGGCTCGCCGCAATCATAAGCTGCCCTTACAGCCTCTTCCATGTTTTTGACCCTGATTATGCGAAGTCCGCTTGAACCAAACAGGCTTGACGCTCTTACAGCATCCTCGATCTTCTGAGCTGTCTCACCCATAAGTATAAGCGACTTGGCTTTGCGGCAGATCTCGTCAGCCATAGGTTCAAATGAGATGCCTTTATCAGAACCGCCCTGTATAAGTATCTGTTTCTGATCAAAGGCAGCAAGACAGGCCAGAACTCTTGTCGGGCTGGAGGCGATGGAATTATTGTAATACTTCACACCGTCTAGCTCTCTGACAAACTCTATCCTGTGTTCAACTCCTCCAAACTCACCGGCAATCTTTGCTACAGTTTCCGGCTTGACCTCGCCGTAGGTCATAGCAATTGCCGTAAGATAATCTTCTACATTATGCATACCGGGTATTTTAATATTGTCTTTATGGACATATTCTGTGATCTTCCCGCGTTCATTATAGCAAAGCATACCGTCTTCGCGCAGGAAAGCACCGTTGTCGGGCCTTTGCTTTATACTAAAATATGCCAGATCCCCCCTGACAATAGGCGAAAGCGAGCAGGTCGTCTCATCGTCCAGGCTGAGAACAGCTCTGGAATAAGCATTCTGATGATAAAGCAGATTGCATTTTGACTCGATATATTCATTCATGTCCTTATGAACATTAAGGTGATTTGGTCTGATATTCGTAATTCCGGCAACATCCGGGGACTCTCGCATAGAAATGAGCTGGAAGCTGGAAAGCTCCACGACTGCACAATCGCTCTCAGAGATAGTCTCAACGATAGGAAGCAGTGCTTTTCCTATGTTTCCGCCGAGATGGACTCTCCTGCCCTCTGCTTTGAGAAATTCACTGACAAGCGTAGTAGTAGTAGTTTTCCCGTCGGAGCCGGTGATACCGTAAGTGCGGCAAGGACAGAGATCAAAGAATGTCTCCATCTCAGATGTTATAACAACGCCTTTTTTGCGGGCTTCTGAAAGCTTTTCGTTATTGTAATACATCCCCGGAGTACGGAACACGATGTCACACTTCATAATCTCGTCGAGATAATCCTCTCCCAGCGCAAAATCTGCACCTCTGGAAAGAAATTCCTCTCGGAGCTCAGGGTCAAAATGCTCTTCGTCCTTTTTATCACAGATAACGACGGATAGTCCTTTTGAAAGGAAAAGCTTTATCAGATCGTTATGACTTACACCTGTACCTATAAAGGCGATCCTTTTATCCTTTAACATATTGAAATAGCGCTGTATTTTTGACATAGATCAGATTTCTCCTTTTTGAGCTGAAGTAATAGATTAGTATACACACCTAATCTATTTTATTATATAACATTTCATCAAAAAAGGCAAGTGTTTTTTGTATATTTTCCCCTTGAAGCCATATAATTATCTTGCAAAGGCAGACGCCATGCAGTTCAAACTCCGTGTTTTCGGCCTATACTGAAAAGCGGGAAAGTTTTTTTAAAAAAAGTCTTGACAAACAGTTACCAAAGTGATATAATAATCAAGTACCTTACAAGAATGATATCGCGGGATGGAGCAGTTCGGTAGCTCGTCGGGCTCATAACCCGAAGGTCGTAGGTTCAAATCCTGCTCCCGCAACCAATCAAGAACTCGTATTTACGCAAAAGCATAAATACGAGTTCTTTTTTTAGCTAAGCACCGCACAGCAAGAATATGAGTTTATTAGAATATATCACACCCGATGAGACAAGCAGTCTGCAAGTGAAAGTCCAACTGCACATATAGCCGGATCCGGAATCACCGTAAAGCCGTCAGTTACATGAATCATATATCGCCCTCGGCTCATCATCCGGTGCGGCCAGGGATTCATCGCAACTCAGGGCCTCAGCTCCGCCTCCTTTGTAATTGGTGTTTAAGAATATGGTAAAACTGTCAATGGACAATTATTTCAGATCATGATATAATATAAGCAGAATTACACTCAGGAGATGTTAGAATGGATATGCACGAATTCTATATGGGCAATATATTTGATGCCTATGAATTCTTCGGAGCACATAAAGAGAACGGATGTATGGTATTCCGTACTTTTGCACCACAGGCAAAACAGGTATCCCTGACCGGGGAATGGAACGGCTGGCAGGAACAGCCAATGCAGAAAAACGGGCAGGTCTGGGAGGCCTGGAACGATAATGCAGACTTTGATCAGATGTATAAATACATAATCTACGGATCAGACGGTTCCCGCAGAGAGCATTGTGATCCATACGGCTTCGGTATGGAGCTGAGGCCGAATTACGCCTCGTATACCCGTGATCTCAGCGCTTACAGCTTCAATGATGAACAATGGATGAGGAGCCGTACAAAAAACTATGACTCCCCTATGAATATCTACGAGCTTCATCTTGGCTCATGGATGCACGATCCGAACAATGAGAACGGCTGGTACTCGTATTCAGGGATAGCAGATAAGCTGATCAAATACTGCAAGCGTTTTCACTTTACACATATAGAACTCATGCCGATAAGCGAGCACCCGGCAGATGTTTCCTGGGGATACCAGAACACCGGTTTTTTCGCTCCTACATCTCGTTACGGAACGGCAGCACAGCTTATGGAGCTGATAGATAAATGCCATCAGAACTATATCGGAGTAATTCTGGATTTTGTTCCGGTGCATTTTGCGATAGACGATTACGCTCTTATAAAATACGACGGAAGCGAGCTTTATGAATACAATAACAGCAACGTAACTATCAGCGAATGGGGGACCTGCAACTTCAACTTCTCCCGCCGCGAAGTAATGTGCTTTATGATGTCGGCTGCTGACTACTGGCTGACAAAATACCATGCCGACGGTCTGCGAATGGATGCAATAAGCCGTGCTATCTACTGGATGGGAGACGAACACCGAGGTGTAAATCCGACTTCTTTGGATTTTATAAAGCGAATGAACAGCGGCTTAAGGCAGCGCCACCCGACTGCTATGCTGATTGCCGAAGATTCAACTGCTTATCCAAAGATCACAGCCCCCGTAGAATACGGCGGATTGGGCTTCGACTATAAATGGGATCTCGGATTTATGCACGACACTCTTAATTTCCTTAAAACTCCGCCTGCTGAGCGCCCTGTTCACTATCACAAGCTGACTTTCTCAATGATGTATTTCTATAACGAGCTATATCTTCTCCCCTTTTCACATGACGAGAATGTTCACGGTAAAGCGACGATCATCCAGAAAATGTGGGGTGACTATGAAGATAAATTTCCGCAGGCAAGGTCGTTCTATATGTATCTGTTCACTCATCCCGGTAAAAAGCTGACATTTATGGGCAGCGAGTTCGCGCAGTTCCGTGAATGGGACGAGACTAAAGAACAAGATTGGTTCATGCTCAAATACCCGAAACACGACAGTTTCAGAGAGTATTTCGGAAAGCTCGGTGAGCTCTATACTTCCCGCCCGGCGCTATATTGCGGAGATTACAACAACGAAAGTTTCCGTTGGCTCATAGTAAATGATGAAAGCGAATGTGTTTACGCCTACGAAAGAATATGCGGAGATGAAGTGATAGTCTGTGTATTCAATTTCTCAGATAAAGAAAAAGTGATCTCCTTACCTCTCGGAGAGAGAGGTATACTCTCTGAGCTATTAAACAGTGAGTGGGATATTTACAGCGGATCAGTCCATAAGCCCGAATCGCCTGAAAGATATATCAGCCATGGCTTTCTTGACACACCGGAACTGATACTTGCTCCCTTTTGCGGAAGGATGTTTGAACTTCTACCGCTAACAGAAGAAATAACGAATTCAGATCATTCATTCCGTGAAGAACCTTTACATGAAGGCAGCGAAAAAAGCATCGTCATAATTGAATGTGACGACGAATAAAAAACAACTCCCGGATCGTCTCTGACTCTCCGGGAGTTATATTTATCAATCTCTGGCATTCGGGTTGAGGGCAAGATGTTCGATCTTGGAGAAATCGACAGCATGTGTAGGCCCTCCGAAATAATCCTCAAAGCCGTATTTGTGCATGAATTTCTGACAATGATAGCACATTTTCATCTCATTGTAGAGATAGCTCATCTCGTCGCCGTTATCGTAAACCGCCTCAACGAATGTAAAAGCATTCTGCATTTTCTTAATTGCCTGGTCGGTAACAGCGATCATCTTATTAAGCGTTACACCGAATTCCTGCATTACGCACTGAACAGCTCTCGGGTTATCTCTGCACTTGGTAGTCTTGTCCATATAGATACCGAGGCTATAGATGATCCAGTGCATTATTCTCTTGTTGGCAGGAGAGATTACACGGGCTCTTGACAGCTTTTCCAGCTTAGCCTGCTCTCTCATGATATGCTGCGAAAGGATCTCACGGTTAGAGAAGTTTGCATTAAGTCTGGCAATAGTGTCCTGAAGGATAGGATGAAGCTGCTTGAGCATCTTTTCCATTTCAAGGCTTTCCTTCATTGTTCTGGAAACGCTCTCGATGATCATACCGAACAGCAGGCGTTTCTCATCAGGATCGGCCAGTTTTGCGGATTCTATAATATCCTCCGAAACATTTCCGTCAAGGATGTCGTCTACATAATACTTATTATAGTATTCAACATACTTGCTGTAATATGCCAGGAATCTCGATGCTATAGGGATATCCTGGATATACTGTTCAACAAGGGTATTATCGATATTGATACCGTCCTCTTCATAGAGAAGCATCATTTCTGAAAGATCTTCCCAGCCTCTGGCCGTCACAAAGCTGACGATATTGCCTTTTTTATCTTTACCTATATGATAGAAGTCATCCTCTTTGCTCTCCAGGAAGCAGGTGATGGCTGTATGTATATGCTGCTTGTAGGCATATTCCTTCCATATCTTGAAATCAGGCTCGACATCGATCTTTTTGAGTCGGTCAAGTGTAACGACGTCAAACTCGTTTACAGATTTATTAAACTCAGGTGGGTTACCGGCAGTACATACGACCCAACCGTGAGGGATCTGATGCTTACCGAGCATCTTGTACTGCAGGAACTGGAGCATTACAGGCGCCAGAGATTCAGAAACGCAGTTGATCTCATCGAGGAAAAGAATACCTTCCTTGATACCTGTTGCTTCAATGGTATCATAAAGCATAGCAACGATCTCACTCATAGTATACTCGGAGATCTGGAAATCAGCACCGGTATAGTTTCTGTGAACTATCTGAGCCAGTCCTAGAACAGACTGTCTGGTATGATGGGTCATTGAATATGCAACAAGGCTGATACCGGTCTCCTGAGCGATCTGCTCCATAATAGCGGTCTTGCCGATACCGGGAGCTCCCATAAGGAAAACCGGGCGCTGTCTTTCCAGCGGGATCCTGTATTCGCCGAACTCATCCTTCATAAGATATGCAGTTATAGCGTTCTGGATCTGCTGCTTGGCTTCTTTTATATTCATAAACAAACCTCCGCGAATGGGATTGACCGAAATAAAAGTATATTATTTCGCATATTATAATTATAAACTATTTACAAATTACTGTCAATAGTTTTTCAAAACTTTGACTTTTATACCAAAACAAGGCGTTGAAATATGTATGAATTGCAAAAAGTCATTTCTCTGAGCCATTGTTCCTGTCTGCAATAAGATTATTGATATTCTGCATCTCTGTATCGAGTTCCTGAATAGCTTTTGCGCAGATCTTCAGACGATATCTGACATCCTCGGCGACTTCGTTATCCGACTTATATTTGAGTTTATGCTCCAGACTTGCCCAGAAATCCATAGCGATAGTCCGTATCTGTATCTCAACGGGTATAGGGCTCGAACCGTCAGAAAGAAAGATAGGGACCTCTACGATCAGGTGAAGGCTTTGATATCCGGAGGACTTAGGGTTCTTGATATAATCCCTCCTGCGAAGAAGAGTGACATCATTCTGGGCCAAAAGCATTTTTTCTATCTTGTAAATATCATCAAGATAGTTACATATTACTCTGATACCGGCGATATCTGTTATATTGCTCCGTATGTTCTCAAGCGTAACATCCAGTTTTTTTTCTTTGACCTTATCTATAATGCTCTTTATGGATTTGAGCCTTGACTCGATATGGTGAATCGGATTATATGAATACTTAGTCTGAAATTCCTCATCAAGGATCTCCAGTTTTGTTCTGATCTCTTTGATACCTGAATTATATATCATCATCTGATTAAGAAAATCCCTGATGCTCATTTCCAGAGAATCGGAAAAAATAAGCTCGAGCTCACTGTTCCCGTTTTGAAGATCATTCAATCAGCACACCCCGTTTCTCTGTTCAAAATAAATGTTGACATTTTTGCCTACAATTATTATATCACACTATTTTACAAAAATAAAGAGCTTTCTGGAAATATTTTTGTGAAATTCAATATATTTTTCCTTTTAACCGTAAACATTTGAAGAAAGTCCTCTGCCTTGACATCTTTACCGGCACACAAGCTGATATATCTGCATCTGCTGTCTTCGATCCCAGACGAACGGCCATTGTTTCCGTAGGCAAGGAGCTGCCAGCCGAATTCCGCAGTATCGTTATTCTTTCCATACACTGCAATGAAAAAGTTGTTCATCCTGTCTTTGAGAATATCATACGTGTCTTTATCAAGCATCAATACTGTTTTACAGCCAAATGATGAATAAATACAATCCGAAAAGTCTTTGGCCTTGACAGATATCGTTCTCGCATCTACACCAGTTATCTTTTCAATAAACGATCTTCTGATATCAAGAATAGGCAGCAATTTGCCATCAAGAGAGCCTACTGCCCTGAGATATGCCAAGGCCTGTTCCCTGCCGTCCGTCTTAGGATCAAGATCGTGAACAAATCCGACAGGAAGGCCGCAGCTGCTGCAGCTTTTCTTGTTATCATAGAATCTGCTGTCTACATAAGCCGCTCCGGCAGTAGATCTTATATATACAAAATCAATGTATTTTTCATTGAACAGTCCCCAATTGATTTTACCAGTTTTTTCTGTAACATAAGCTCCCCGGCAGGGATACCTATTAAGCGGCGGCGCATTATCGAATAATATCCCTCGTTCACGCAGCAGATATACGGAAACTGCGGCGCAAAAAAGGCATAATAAAGCAGCACAGACAGCTAATTTAAGCCCTCTGTGCCGTTTTTTTCTACTATCATCAACAAGCAGATGTTTTTTCTTTTTCCGGCAGCATCTCATCATTTATCTCTTCCTGAGATGCCAGCATCTTCTCAAAGGTATAACTCTCCAACTTGTCACGAACTGTATCTGTGATCTCGCCAAAGACACGCTGATAACTGCAAACTCCGGACATTCCGCGGCTGCATTTCCCGTCGGGCGAAAGGCATCTCGAAAAATAATATGTACCTTCTATTGCTTCGATTACCTGCCTTAAATTGATCTCGGAAGGTGAATGTTTCAAAACATATCCGCCCTGGGTTCCCTTAAAGGATTCTACGATCTCGCAGGAGACTAGCTTACGGAGTATTTTCAAAGCAAAGCGCAGCGATACAAAGGCTTTCTCCGAAATAGTTTTAGCATCGGCTCTGCCGTTCTCCAAACAGAGGACCGAAACGATCCTGACTGCATAATCCGCTTCAAGTGTCAACTGCATAAAAATCCTCCAAAAACAGTATATCCCGCGCTCAAATAATTATTCAAGATAATCTCTTACCTTATTGCTCCTGTTGGGATGGCGAAGCTTTCTCAGGGCTTTAGCCTCGATCTGTCTGATACGCTCTCTGGTTACGTTGAACTGCTGACCGACCTCTTCAAGAGTCCTGGCTCTTCCGTCTTCAAGACCGAAACGAAGCCTGAGAACCTTCTCCTCCCTGTCAGTAAGAGTCGAGAGCACCTGATCAAGCTGCTCCTTAAGAAGGACCTGCGAAGCAGCTTCTGCCGGAGCAGGAGCCTCTTCATCGGGGATGAAGTCGCCGAGATGAGAATCCTCCTCTTCACCGATAGGTGTTTCGAGAGAAACAGGATCCTGAGCGATACGCATGATCTCTCTTACTCTGTCAACAGACATTTCCAGCTTGTCAGCGATCTCCTCAGGGGACGGATCATGACCGTTCTCATGAAGGAGCTGGCTGGAAACTTTCTTGACTTTAGTTATAGTCTCAACCATATGGACAGGGATACGGATAGTTCTGGCCTGATCGGCAATTGCTCTTGTTATAGCCTGCCTGATCCACCATGTAGCATAAGTCGAGAACTTAAAGCCCTTGGTGTAATCAAACTTCTCAACAGCCTTGATAAGGCCCATATTGCCTTCCTGAATGAGGTCAAGGAAGCTCATTCCGCGGCCGACATATCTCTTCGCGATCGAGACAACAAGTCTGAGGTTAGCCTCGGCAAGCCTCTTCTTTGCATTTGAGGCTTCTTTTTCGTTATTGCCGGACATCTTCTCTGCAAGCTGTATTTCTTCTTCGGAAGTAAGGAGCGGAACACGGCCTATCTCCTTCAGATAGATCTTTACAGGATCGTCAATAGCGATGCCGTCAGTTGAAAGACCGATATCTACATCGTCCGGAGACATCTCATCCTCCGGATTTACAAGTACAAGAGTATCATCCGGAACGATATCGTCGATGATCTCGATATTGAGTGCTGTGCAGTTATCGTAGAAATTGTCGATCTGCTCAACATCAAAATCAAGTTTTTCGAGAGCATCGGTGATCTCCTTTGCTGTCAGCTTACCGTTCTGCTTTCCTTGTTCCATGAGGTTTTCCATGATCTGCTTTTTGTTTTCAGACATATTGTTTACTCTCCTGTCATTTATTTTTTCCTGAATCAATTACCGTTTCTTAGTCTGGATATCATGCTGAGAAGGTCGTCGTCAGAGATATCTCCTGCAGAAGCATCTTCTGCAGGCTCTGTGCTTTTCAGCAGAAGAGCCATACAATCCTCTGCTACCTGAGAATCGATCCCCATATCCCTCTGCTCTGAGATGATCGCCGCTATCCTGTCTACCTGCTGCGGAGTAAAATCATCAGCAAAAGAAGAAAAGGAAAAATCCTCTCCAGAGATGATCTTCTTAGTCAAGGAATCGTATATTCTTGCATTCAGCTCGGTGACAAATCTGTCAGCAGGGAGCCTGCTGAGGATATACGAGCATTTATCGGGGTTACTATATATATAGAATATCAACTGTTTTTCAGCACGGCTCTCCCTGGGGTGCATAACTGCATCAGGATTCAGCGGGTCACGCTTAGCAGCAAGACCGGCAGCCTGCTCCTGGAGCTTTTTGTGCTTCGTATAAAAGTCCTTACGAAGCATCGAGTTGATCTGTTCTTCTATTGCCTGTTTTGAAATTCCCTGTTCTCTGGCGAGCTTAGATATGTAGATATCCCTCTCGATCGGAGATTTTATACCGACGATTATATCGCAGGCTTTTTTCATAAAGTCATTTTTCCCGGCCTCGTTGGAAACGCCTGACTCATCTTCTGCCTTTTTAAGCTCAAAGCTGACAGAATCAGCAGCCTTTGAGAGTATAAATTCAAACTTAGCTTTTCCGAACTTGTTGATAAACTCATCCGGATCCTTTGCTCCGTTCATTGTTACGACAGAGACCTTCAATCCGCATTCCCGAAGAAGCCTGATAGCCTTTTTTGTCGCTTTCTGACCGGCTTCGTCAGAATCATAGCATATTACAGCTTCATCAGCATAGTTAGAGATCAGCTTAGCCTGTTCCGGAGTCAGTGCGGTCCCGCAGGAAGCGACCGCATTTTCAAATCCTGCCTGATTAAGAGAGATAACGTCGATATTACCCTCGCAAAGCAGGATCTTTTTGGATCTTACCGAAACGTCCTTGGCAAAATTCATAGAAAATAGAAAATTATTCTTATTATACGCCGGGGTGTCTTTTGAGTTAAGATACTTACGCTTGTCATCGACTTTAAGCGCTCTGCCTCCGAATCCTACGATATTGCCTCTGAGATCAATAAACGGGAACATAGCCCTGTAAACAAAGAAGTCGTAAGTATTCCTCGTATCGTTCTGTGAGCGGGAGATCAGACTAGCCTGAATAAGCTCATCCTCAGAATAGCCCTCAGACAGCATATGATTTTTCAAAGCTGTCCAGCTATTCGGAGCAAACCCCATACCGTATTTCTTAATCGTCTCGGCAGTAAGGCCTCTTTTTCTGAGATAATCCCGGCAGGGCTTCCCCTCCGGAGCTCTGAGCATATCGTAAAAGAATCTTGCGGCGGCTTTATTGATCTCGTATATCCTTTTTCTTGCCGATGCTTTGACATTATCCTGAGCAGAAAATTCCGGCAGCGGTATACCTCCCCGCTCTGCGAGGAGCTTGACTGCCTCATAGTAATCAAGATTGTTATACCGCATCGTAAAGGTAATGACATCTCCGCCGGCTCCGCAGCCGAAGCAATGGAAGTATTCCTTATCGGGATGCACATAGCAGGATGGGGTTTTCTCCGAATGGAAAGGGCACAGACACACATAGTCTCTTCCCATACGTTTTAGATTGACATAAGTCCCCATAACATCAGCAATAGGATTTGCAGTTTTGAGTTTGTCTATATAATCCGCAGGAAGCGGCATAGTGTTCCCTCCTCTCCGGCGAATATCAACCTGTAAACCGTTATCTTACCTTCCACTCAACAGGAATGAAGAGCTCCGAGAAAAGATCGATAGCATATCTGTCGGTCATTCCGGAGATATAATCGCAAACAGCTCTCTCCTTACCGAATCTGTCGGCAAGTAAGACATAAAGCGGAGGCATAGCTTTTACGTCGTCGCAGAAATACTCATAGAGCTTGGCGAGCATATTCTGCGCTTTTGACTCCTCCGACTTACACTTCGGATTACAATAAACGCTCTCAAACATAAAGCGGTGTAGCTTCTGATAAGCGTCATTGATCTCTTTATCCATTCCGATAGTCGGCTTGCCGTCCTCAATATAAATACCTTTATCTATTATAGACCCGACAAGAGAAGTTATCCTCTGAGATTTAGAATGCCCGAGGATATCGGTAATGTCCGCAGGGATATCTTGTTCTGCAATGATACCCCCTCTTATCGAATCGTCGATATCATGATTTATGTATGCAATGACATCAGCAAATCTGACGACATAGCCCTCAAGAGTATGCGCCTTGGAATTAGTGTGATTTAGTATCCCGTCTCTTACTTCATAGGTCAGATCGAGCCCCTTGCCTTCTTTTTCGATGAGCTCAACGACACGCACTCCCTGCTCATAATGGCGGAACCCATCCGGGCAAAGTGCGTCAAGAGCTCTCTCTCCGGCATGGCCGAAAGGGGTATGACCAAGATCATGACCCATAGCGATAGCTTCGGTAAGATCCTCATTCAGCCTCAGTGCTCTGGCAATAGTCCTGGCTATCTGACCGACTTCAAGTGTATGTGTAAGTCTGGTCCGGTAGTGGTCACCGGTCGGAGACAGAAAGACCTGGGTTTTATGTTTAAGCCTTCTGAAAGAATTGCAGTGTATGATCTTATCACGATCCCGCTGAAATTCTGTACGGTACTCACATTTTACAACAGGGCGCTCCCTGCCTTTAGTTTCGCCGGAAAGGCAGGCATATTCGCACAGGAACTGACGCTCAAACGCCTCATAATTCTCTCTAGGAGTAATAAGATCAGCCCCTTTCACCTAAACTCTATAATATTATACATTTCGGCAATTTAAAAATCCTTTAAATGTAAATATGATTTTTCAGGCAAAGTTTTCAAAAAGGCCGCTTTCTTCATCAATTGTCAGCTTACCTCCGGCGATATCCGTCAGTTTTTGCCGAAATTCTGAGATATGATGAGATTTAACAAGAAGTATAAGGCTGACATCGTCAGAAAAGCTCTCATTGACAGTCTTGACTTCAAATTCAGGAAATACATAGCTGATCTTTCCGTACAGAGAATAATCGCATGACACCTTTAAACGCGAACAACTGCACATTATCATTCTTTCCGCAGCATCAACTGCCAGCTTGCAGGCATGAGAATACGCCCTTACCAACCCGCCGCCTCCCAGAAGGATACCTCCGAAATACCTGGTAACAACAACACAGATATCTGTCAGACCTTCTTTTCTGAGAACATCAAGAACAGGCACTCCGCCCGTCCCCTGCGGTTCTCCGTCATCAGAGTATCTGGAAGTATTGCCGTCTCTTGTTATGTAAGCATAAACATTATGCCTGGCTTTTCTGTGTCTGGCTCTGACATCATTGATAAATGCAACAGCTTCGTCGGCGGTCGAAACGGGCATTATCTGCCCGATGAACTCGGATCTCTTTTCGATAAAACTGCTCTCCGCATAAGACCTTATGGTATTGTAATCCTCCAAAAGACAGCACCTCCATTAACAAAAAAGAGCGGTCAAACCGCTCTTTAAAGTCTTAGTCAAGATTAAATCTCTTCTTGAATCTGTCAACGCGCCCGCCGGTGTCAACAAGCTTCTGCTTACCGGTAAAGAACGGGTGGCACTTCGAGCAGATCTCGACCTTAATATCCTTCTTGGTAGAACGAGTCTTGATCACGTTACCGCAAGCGCAGGTGATAGTGGTCTCCTCGTACTTAGGATGGATACCTTCCTTCATTGAATTCGCCCTCCTTCCAAACCAAAAATTATGAACTCATAGAAGCCCATCATCCTTAGTTCAGACAGTAGTTCTATGTAGTGATCACAAATTTACTAAAATATTATATCACACTGATTTCTGTTTGTCAAGAGGAAATACAAAATTTATTTCATTTTGTATTAGTTTGTCATAAGAAGGCTCAGTAAGAGGCTTATTGAGAAAGACCTTCCCTCCTGAGCGATCGGCCAGCTTTTCGATATGATCTCCGAGCTTCTCCAAAAGCTGGATCTCACGTTTCTTAGAGCGCCTTCCTTTCCCTTCAAACATAACCTCAGTGAAATATGCATCGTAGGAAACCGCAAAATCTTCTTTATCGTCATGCGGAATAAAAGATATTGAAGCCTCGTATCTGATCTGACCTGCATCAGAATCAGAGATCAGCATGACCTGAGCCCCATGTCGGTCTCTGCCGTTGAAACAGCCCTCAGCTTCAAAGAACTGCTTATAAACATTGATAGTAGCCATCTAAGCTCTCTCCCATTCTTATTCAGATCCGGATCATTTCCGACTATGCCGGGACAAATGTGATTATCCCTTTCAAGAAGCACGTCATTCAAAATACTATTCAGGCTTTTTTCTTCTTTGGCGCAGGAAGCTCATCATACATCGCAGTGAGCAGTTCTGTCAGAAAGCTCCTGCTGTCAACATTATCGACCAGAAGCATCTCCTTTGCGCCCTCATACGGTAGCTCAGCAGATGCATCGGGCATAAGCCGTTTAGCAGAAGCAGTAGGCTTAACAAGAAAGCGGTCATCATATATCCCGCCTACTATTTTCCCACGGTAATAGACTATGTATTCCCCCATCATTGGTCTGAAACTGATCTCATCAAGATCAGAAAGCTGTTCCTTAATAAATTCAATGTACTCTTTATCAGACGCCATCGAAATCCCCCATTCTGTTCTTACCAAATGTTACCTTTCATGCCTTATCAATCAAATATCTGCCCGGGCAGCTTCAGCTTCTGCTTCGGCGGAAAAGCTTTATCAAACTCTTCAACATCATCATCGCTGACATAATACCCCTTCGGAGTCTGGTAAACCCCTGTTACACCGTCAAGATAACCCGTTACAAGCTCTCTGCAAAGAAAGAATGATTGATCGGCATCTGCTGGCATATCGTGGTATCTGATCCCAAACTTGCGGGCATAGTCAAAACCGCTCTTGCCGTAGAAATTGATGTTTCCCTCAAAAAGAACTGCACCGAAGCCCATTTCTGCTGCCTTTTCCAGTGAATAGTCAAGCAAGATTTTTCCGTATCCCTGCCGTTTCAGATCATTGGCAATACAGATAGGACCCATAGTAAGAATATCGACGTTATTTCCGTCATCAGCTTCTATAACTGTTTTCATAAACATATTCTGTCCTATGAGCCTTTCGCTTGATCTCATTACAAAATCAAGTCCTTTTACAAATGCAGGGTCATCGCGGAGAACATGGATAACATAATGCTCACTGCATCCCGGGCGATAAACGTTCCAGAAGGATTCTCTTACAAGTAATTCTACTTCTCTGTATTCCTCTTCTGATTCCAAGCGTATAGTAATACCGTTTTTATCCATATTATTTTCCCCCGTAATCATTTCATTTTTAAATCAATGGTGATTCAGCGGTGTTGCCTTAACATAACCGTGATTATCAAAAAACCGGAACTAAGGGTTCTCCCTGACCTGAATAAAGCAGCCGAAATGCCTTTTACTATGAAGCAGTTGCCCACGATTGTTACTGTAACCTTAGGAAAGGTTTTCTTTTTACCCAAGGGCGGGGATCTATAAACATAAGTTCAGGATTCATCTCACCCTTATTTGCTTTTCTTCCCCAATATGTATAGATTTCATCTCTCCCAAGCCACTCTTTTAACTCAGCCACATCGTTTTTGTTAAGCGGACGAATGATCAATCTGTCAGTTTCAAGAATTGGTTTATCTATCTCATAATCTTTTAACATAGTTTCCTCCGTCAAATTCCGATTCATCGATTCTAAGACAGTCTTTTATAGTCACAACCCGGCTCGGATGAGTTTTACAACTGTCTCCACATGCCTCGACCTCGGGAACAGATCAACCGCTCTGGCTCTTACTGCTTTGTATCCAAGGCCTTCAAGAACAGCACAATCACGGGCAGCGGTAGTGTGGTCACAGGAGACCATAACTATCCTGTCTGGAGACATTTTTGCCATAAATTCGAGAGTATCACGAGTGCAGCCTTTTCTGGCCGGGTCAGCTATGATGACATTCGGTCTCTCCCCGCGCTCATAAAGAAGAGCAGCGATCTTCCCTGCATCTCCGCATATGAACTCAGCATTGTCAACGCCGTTAGCCGCGGCATTCCGCTTTGCGTTATCTATTGCTTCGGGTATGACTTCAACACCTATGAGCTTTCCTGCCTTTTCCGACATCGAAAGCCCTATCGTTCCGGCTCCGCAGTAAAGATCCAGCAGAAGCTCGCTTCCCGAAAGCTGAGCATATTCGGTAGCGGCTGCATATAGCTTTTCAGCCTGAACAGTATTGACCTGATAGAAAGACAGCGGCGAGATCTCAATCGTTTTTCCGCACATACAATCAGTTATCGTATCGCTCCCGGCAAGTGTTTTGAGCTTTTTTCCGAGGATAACATTTGTTCGTCCCGGATTTTCATTTAGAACGATGCTCTTGATATCCTTATATTTTTCTGCAAGACTCTCAGCCAGGATCTCCAGTTTCTTTGCCTTTTCAAATGATGTTACAACAAAGCAGAGCATCGTTTCATGTGTGTACTCTCCCCGCCTGAGATAGATATGCCGAAGAAGGCCCTTACAGGAGAGTTCATCATATACCGTCAGGCCTTCGGAATTTATAAAATCAAGACAATCAGCAATGATACATGAAAATATCTTCGGTTGGAGAAGGCAGTCAAGATTTGGTACTACCCGATGTGAACGAGCAGAATAGAACCCGCAGACGACCTTACCGTCCTGCTCCGCAAGAGGATATTGGGCCTTGTTCCTATACCTGTCGATCTTATCAGCACCGATCATAGGATCAAGATCGACACGCAGCTTGCCGATCCTTTCAAGCGAAGCCTTGACAAACTCCTGCTTTACACGCATTTCTTCCTCATAAGAAAAATGTCTGAAAGCACAGCCTCCGCATTTGGAATAAACAGAGCAATCCGGCTCACATCGCAGCTCTGACGATGTTATTATACTCTCGACGATCCCGTAACAATAGCTTTTCATGACCTTTACGATCCTGCACCTGATAACATCGCCTACGGTTGACATCGGCACAAAGACTGCAACGCCGTCAGCTCTTCCGACACCGTTGCCTTCATTCGTCATTCCGGTTATTTCAAGATCTACGATATCATTTTTCCTCAGCATAAAAATCAACTGTCTCTTTCTTCTTTTCAAGCATCAGATCAAAATGCTTGATATATTCAAGCGGATGCTTATAATTGAATACCCTCTGGAGCCTTTTCCCTTCGAGATCCACCAGCTTTGATGATGCTCCTGCACCGACAGCCAGGATCGTCTGTATCTCTTCCATTATAAAAATATTGTAAAGGCTCTCACAGCCCGGTTTGCTCCAACCAATGTTTTCAAGATTTTCCAGCATATTTTTCTGCCTGTATAAATAATAGGGCTGATAATTATTTATCGGCAAGATGTCTGAGGCATAATCGATCATGAGCCCGGTGGGGCTTTTAAGTACGATAGGCTTGTCTTCCGCATGATTCAGATCAGCAGCTCTTTTTATTGACAAAGTATGCACAGTAATATTATCCGGCCCGAGCCTGATAAGCCCATCAAGAGTACTATAAAAACTTTCGGGTGTATCAGTCGGAAGGCCGGCGATTATATCTGTGTTGATATGTTCAAATCCGATCTTAGCGGCAATATCAAAAGCATCATAGAATTGCTCAACAGTATGACGCCTTCCTATCGCTTCCAGAACGCTGTTATTGAGTGTCTGCGGATTGACAGAGACTCTTGTACAGCCATTTGCCTTGACAGTTCTGAGCTTTTCCTCGGTTATAGTATCGGCCCTGCCTGCTTCAACGGTATACTCCCTGACCTTGCTTACATCAAAGCTCTCGGAAACGGCCTTCATTATCCTCGCAAGTCCGGAAGAATCAAGAGATGTCGGTGTACCTCCGCCAAAATATACAGTATCGAGCGCAAGACCCAGCGATCCTGCAAGCTGCCCGGTAAAGCGGATCTCATCGCACAGTCTGTCGATATATTCCGGAATAAGTTTTTTGGCTGACGATATTGTCTGCGAAATGAAAGAACAGTAAGAGCATCTCGTCGGGCAGAAAGGTATAGACACATACAGGCTGAAAGAACGCTTATCAACTGTCTGCATAAGTTTTCTTTGAACTGCAGCAGTTTTATAGGCAATATCGAACTTTTCATCGGAGCAATAGAACTCTTTGCTGAACAATTCTCTTATCTCATCATAAGAAAGACCCTTGTCTATGTATTTATTTACTCTCTTTACAGGCCGCACACCTGTCATGACTCCCCATTTGGGTTTAATGCCTGTTATCTCGGACATAGCTTGATACAGCAGTTTTGAGAGCATTAGCTCTTCATCTACAGTATCGTCTTTTCCAACAACAAGCTCCCTCTCTGCTTTTTTTCCGTAAAGGTCTGCTTTTACAGACAGTCTAGTATTTTCACCGTCCAGAGCAGAGCAAACAAAAGCATAGCTGTCAGAAACATCTATGCTGTCTGAATAAATATACTTGAAACGCGAGGCAGGAATAAAAAGCTTCATTATCCCTTCTATCTCGTATTTGTAATCATTTCCGCTGAAAATAAGGGTCATATCAGAAATCTCCAAAATAGCTGAGATATGGATTATAATGCCTTTCGGCATCAAGTGTCGTGGTCGAAAGGTGCCCCGGATAGACTTTAAGATCTCCGCCGAGATCGTATATCTTTTTCAGCGACTGCTTCATAATAACCGGATCTCCGTCAGGCATATCAGTCCTGCCAATCGAGCGATAGAAAAGCGTATCCCCGGAGAACATACAATCCTCTATCAAAAAGCACACTGAACCGGAGGTATGCCCAGGAGTATGCAAAACATCAAATTCCAGCTCATCTAGAGTCAGGATATCATTGTCTCCGAAAGGCTTTGCATAAGAGAACCTCCTGATCTTACCAACACCGAACAGTCTTGCTACCGCATCGTCCTTTGCCAGTTTTGAAAGGTCTTTTTCATGGATATAGACCTCACAGCCGGTCTCATCGTAGAGGTCTGCAACAGCTCCGACATGATCGAAATGGCCGTGAGTCAGGAATATCTTTTTAAGCGTCAGCCCGTAAAGACCGACCTGGTCAAGGATATACTCCGCATCATCCGGAGCATCTATGAGGGCACAATTGTTTTCAGAGCTTGCAACAAGATAGCTGTTGGTATCGCAAACACTCAAAGGCGCCAGCTTATAAACTCTAACCATACAGGACCTCCTTACTTTCCGCTTCTTTCGACCGAAATAACGTTCTTAATCTTCTTGATCTTTGCAATAACACTGTTGAGCTGCTCCATGCCGGCAATACTCAATGTTATGGAAAGGATAGCGTTGCCGTTTTTTAACTCACGGGATGTTGATTCATGGATATAGATATTTATCATTGCAAGAGCCGAAGATACATCAGCCAGAAGGCCGATCCTGTCAACAGCGATTATATCGAGGGTAGTTTTGAAATATCCGCGGTTATCCTTGACCTCTGCCCATTTAACACTCACCCAGCGCGATTCAAGCTCAGGAGAATCCTTCTGCTTCTGATAATTGAGGCAATCGCACTTATGGACAGATATGCCATGTCCTCTTGTTATGAAGCCGACGATCTCATCCCCGGGAAGAGGATTGCAGCATTGAGCAAATTTAACAACGCAATCCTCGATGCCGTCAACAATTACTCCGGAGGAATTCTTTGAACGCTGAGGCTTGATATCCTCCATTACACTTACATTATCTGCAACGATCTTCTCGCCGTAACGCTTGTTATACTCGGCTTTAAGCCTTTGTATGACTTTTGAGAGCTGTACGCCGCCGTAACCTATAGCAGCAAAGAAATCATCGAGGGTATCGCAGTTGTGGCGATGCATATCCATTGAAAGAAAATCAGCGAGCTCTTCTTCGGGAACACGGATCATATTACGTCTGAATTCACGCTCAAGAGCAGATCTTCCCTCAAAAATATTCTCCTCGCGGCGCTCTTTCTTAAACCAAGAGCGAATCTTAGACTTAGCTTCGTTGGTCTTGCAAAGATTCAGCCAGGAACGACTGGGGCCATGCCCTTCAGCACTTGTTGTCAGGATCTCGATGATCTCGCCTGTCTTGATCTCATAATCGAAAGAGACCATTTTCTTATCTGCTTTGGCACCGATCATTCTGTGGCCTACCTGAGTATGGATAGCGTATGCAAAATCAATGACAGTTGAGCCCATAGGAAGGGTTATCATATCGCCCTTAGGAGTAAAGGCAAAAACATCTTCAGGTGCAAGGTCGTTCTTTATTGCTCTGACGATCTCCTCGACATCGTTGGATTCCTGCTGCGATTCTATGATCTGTCTTATCCAGGCAAGGCGGTTATCATCCTTGGAATTTCCTTTGACGCCTTCCTTATATTTCCAGTGCGCCGCGATACCGTATTCTGCAGTACGATGCATCTCAAAGGTCCTGATCTGCACCTCAAACGGGATCCCTTGTCTGCCGATAACAGTCGTGTGGAGAGACTGATACATATTCGGCTTAGGTGTAGAGATATAGTCCTTAAAGCGGTTTGGTATCGGCTTAAACATATCGTGGATTATACCGAGGACATTATAGCACTCAGTAACAGTATTGACAATGATCCTGACGGCATAGCGGTCATATATCTGATCTATCTCCTTGCCGTCCCGGAAAACCTTTTTATAAATACCATAGTTGCTCTTGACTCTTCCTTCTATCAGTGGAACAGGATCAAATTCTTTTGAAAGCCTTTCTTCGATCTTTTGCTTGATGTCGTCGATGAGCATACCTCGGGCTTCTTTACGAAGCTTCATCTGGCGCTCGATCTCCGCATAGGCATAAGGATCCAGATAATAGAAAGCAAGATCCTCAAGCTCGTCTTTTATGGAACGGATACCGAGTCTATGGGCAATCGGGGCATATATATTCATCGTCTCATGGGCAATGACACGGCGTTTTTCGTCGCGGCAGTAATTTAGTGTCCGCATATTATGGAGCCTGTCGGCAAGCTTGATAATAATGACCCTGATATCCTCGCTCATCGCAAGCAATATCTTTCTGATGTTTTCAGCTTTCTGCTCATCCTTTGTGAAGATCTCGACTTTTTCCAGCTTGGTGACACCGTTTACAAGCATAGCGACATCAGAGCCGAAGCTCTTTTGGATCTCTTCAAGAGTACAAGCGGTATCCTCAACGACATCATGAAGAAGAGCTCCGCAGATAGTGTCTGTATCCATACCTAGCTCCAGCAGAATATAAGCGACAGAAACAGGGTGAGTAATATAAGGCTCTCCTGATTCGCGCTTCTGTCCGGCATGATACTGGTCAGCAAGCTCATATGCAGAAACGATCTTTGAAAGATCATACTGTTTATCGTCGTCCAATATCTTCTGGATAAGTGCATCTATCGTATAATCCGTTTTCCCCGCAAATGCAGGCTTAATATCGTTTTCCACACATATACCTCCTTACAGTTTATTTCTAAGCTCAGTAAGAACCTTTGCCGATTCAAGATCGACCTTCTGTGAAACCGGCAGCAGCTTTACTCTGCCGGAAGACGGCAGATATGAAGCAAGCCCGGTCTCAGAAAAAGCATCAATGATAAGTCTCAGCTTGCATATATTCATCTCCGGTGAAATAGTCAGCGAATAGAGCAGATCGAAGGAAGTTTCCTTGATCTGAGAAAGCGCCTTATAAACCTTAACAAGATCTTCTCTTGAAGGAGAGATCCTTTTAAGATAACTCGCCGGGAGCTCATCACCGGATATGTATTTATCATAGCAATCCATCGCATTGAAATATCTTTCCTGATTGAGCCCGCTCATCCGGCAGTCGATACAGCGCAGGCTGATACTCTCAGAGCCGTTATAAACATTGATCTCGGCATTTACAGCCAGATCGATCCTGGCTCCCTCAATAACCGGAAGCTGATCCGGAGCCGTGCCAAACATAACGGCATTGAGCTTTCTGTCGCCGTATGTTAGCTCAAGTCTGGTATGCTTGCCCTGAGAAAGAGGGATGATACGGTCAAGTCTTGCTCCGACGACAACGAACACAGGTTTAGCGTTTGATGCGCCGAAAGGCTCAAGCAATTGAAGATCCTTGACATTAGAGATAGTAATATCACCGGGTTCAAGCACAAGATCGCATTCGGTAACTACAGTAGGCATAAGTTCAAAGCGAGATGCAAAGTCATAAACTCTTTTCATCAGCTCATTTATCTTATCCGCTTTAACTGTCAGGCCTCCGGCACATTCATGTCCGCCAAAATGATCGAGGATGTTATCCTCTCCGTTTGCATAAGAAAGACATTTGAAAATATCAAATCCAGGAACGCTTCTTGCAGAGCCTCTGGCGATCTTATTCTCATCAATAGACAAAAGGATCACCGGTTTCCCGTAAAGCTCCAGGAGCTTGGCGGCAACTATACCTATAACTCCATGATGCCAATTGTTCCCTGCCAGGATAAGAACTCTCTTCGCGAGCATATCAGGCTTCTTATCTATATATTTCAGGATCGCCGTGTAGATCTCCTGCTCAGTAGAGCGCCGCTTCTCGTTAAGAGTAACAAGCGTTTCAACATAATTTTCGGCATCGTCAGGGTCGTCTGCGAGCAAAGCTTTTACAGCGGTAAGCGGAGAACCGAATCTGCCGGAAGCATTTATCCTCGGAGCCAACTGAAAAGAGATCGACGAAGCCGAAAGCTGCTCCCGCTTGACCTGAGAAGCATCCATCAGCTTGTCAAGGCCATAATTCTCTGTATTCTGCATGAATTTAAGACCGGACCTGACAATGACTCTGTTTTCGCCAATCAACGGAACTATATCAGCGACGGTCCCCAGAGCACAAAGGTCGGAATACTGTTCCATTATCATCTCAACATTACCGTCATTAAGAGCGATGCACAGTTTAAGTGCAACTCCGGCTCCTGCAAGGTCTTTATACGTAGAAGCGCAATCCTTTCTGTGCGGATCTACAATCGCTTCGGCACGCGGCAGCTTATCAAGAGGCTGGTGATGATCGGTAACGACCAGTTTCATCCCCAGCTCGTATATACGCTCAGACTCAGCAATGGCCGAAATACCGTTATCTACAGTAACGATTAGAGAAACTCCCCTTTCAGCCAGATCTTCAACGGCCTTGATGCTCATACCGTAACCGTCAGCTCTTTCAGGTATGTAATACATTACATTTGCGCCGATATTATTCAGGTAATCGAAGAGTATAGCAGTAGCAGTAATACCGTCGCAATCATAGTCGCCGTAAACGCAAATGAGCTGATACTCATCAATAGCGTAGTTGATGGCATCAACAGCTTCTTTCATATCCTTGATATCAAAAGGCGAAGTTATCTTATTGTCATTGAACAGAGCCGCTATGTCATCCAGTTCTTTATACCCTCTTGCAGTGAGGACTTTCAGGGTAAGCTCGGAAAGGTCACACCTTGCTTTAAGCTCAGCGACCTTGTTTTTATCATATCCGCGAATACTCCAGCGTTTCATAAAACCGACCTCTCCGATAAATAATACTATATTATACCACATTATTAACAATAAATCAAGCCTATTTTACAAACTTTTAGATAAACACAAAAGGCAAACAGCCTTGACAAAACAATTTCAGTATGGTATAATAACAAAGCTTTAAGCTATGCGGGTGTGGTGAAATTGGCAGACACGTTAGATTTAGGTTCTAATGCCGAACGGTGTGCAGGTTCAAGTCCTGTCACCCGCACCAGTGCACGGCGTGCACCATTCAATTCCCTTGCCCTTTAATGGGCAAGGGTTTTCTTTTGTTATGGCTTTGGGCGTATCTTTTCGATGAACTGAAGCAAAAGGTTTTATTCCATTATAAATATTATTTTCCGGTCCTCTTCTCCGTTTGCCTTTCACAAAAACGTCTTTTGTCTTTATGAGCAAAAGACGTTTTTTATGTCATAATAACATACCGCAAAAAGCTAACACTGCTACATCTGGTTTTCTGTTAAAAAGAATAATATACTGTTACTCAGCATAATATCAGTTCAGGAGGAATACAACTATGACAGAATATCCCCTCAACACCGGTGCTGAAACCGAATATGCACACAGGTGGGCTTTTTCTTTTAATCCTGGTTATTATAATTTTGAAAATCTGGGCGGAGACTGTACCAACTTTGTTTCACAATGTCTCTTTGCCGGCGGTTCATTAATGAACCCTACCCGTGATACAGGCTGGTACTACAATTCACTTGATGACCGAGCAGCAGCATGGACAGGTGTTGATGCATTTTACAGATTCATTGTGAACAACCAAGGTTTAGGGCCATTTGGAAAGATAGTACAATTGGATAATGCAGATATCGGAGATGTTATTCAGCTTGGAACAAACAAAAGATATTATCACAGTCTCCTCGTTGTCGATATCCGTAAAAGAACACCTTATGTTGCTGCTCACTCTGCTCCAGCATTTAATCGGCCGCTGACATCTTATTCTTATGAGAATATCAGGTGCATCAAAATTATCGGAGCTAGGAAGAACAGATAACAAAAAAGATCCCTCGCTCAAGAAAAGCGAAGGATCTGTCTATTATTGGAGCAGATAACGGGAATCGAACCCGCATTCTCAGTTTGGGAAACTGAAGTAATAACCACTATACTATATCTGCATCGTCTATTATTATAGCACCTAATATCTTGTTTGTCAAGTGCGAAAGACAAAGAAATAAAATGAAACAAGGATTTATATAAAACCGCAGGAAGCGACGTAAATACACTGGCCGCTCTTGCGGTTTTATTCTTTATGATCGTTCTCTCTCCGCTTGCCGAGCTTGTCAAGCACCTTATCTTTGAAAAGAAATCCGAGTAAAGCAACGGCAATACAGGCTCCGAATACTATAACAGCGGCTTTAAAATGCCCGTCTATGATACTGCTCCCGAAAACGGTAGACAATATAATGGCAGGCAATCTGCAAGGCATAACAAACAGGAAAAAATCGTGCCTTTTTACATTTGTCAGAGGAACGATATAACTGATGACATCCTTTGGTATTGCCGGGATAAGATATAGGATCATCAAAATACGGACGAGCTTTTTTTCATCATGAAGGAACTTATAGCGCTTCATCAGCTTTTCATCAACAAAAGCCTCTACAAGCGGTCTGCCGAATTTTTCTACGATAACAAAAATCAAAAATGTACCGATAAGGATCCCTGCGAAAGAAAGAAGCGTTCCGAGAAACCATCCGAACAGCACTCCGCCGACAATCTGCACAGCCGGAATTACAGCTATTACTACCTGCAAAGCCTGAAGGAAAGTGAAGATAACACCCCCGACAAAGCCTCCGTAGCTCTCAAGACGTTCCTTCATCCGTTCCAGGCCTTCCGGGGTCCTGAGATCCTTTATCAGAGGGATACAAAGCACGGTAGCAAGAACTATAAACGCAGCAAAAGCCGTTATACTGATGATCTGAACGCGGCGCTTATAGGATGCGCTGTTTTTATCCTTCCAGTTATTATCAGACATCTTCGCTCACTTTCTTTTCAGTATTTTCTTGCGAAACCAATTTACATATATATCCGTAAGCTGACCGACAAGCCTGTCATAAATGATGAAAACAATGTTAGAACCGCCCCAAAGCACCAAAAGAGCGTATTTACCAAATTGTTCCATACCTTCAAGAAGGTCCTCTGTCATAAACACGAACTGGAAGAGGAAATAGAAAGCGGTTATAGCAGCATTAAAGACTAAAAACTTGACAGCAATAGCCAAAGGTCGGTTTTTAAGCTTATCCAGATAGTATTTTAGGATAGGATAATATCCCATAAACATCAAAAACAAAAGCGAAGCCTGTAGATTCGGAGTTATCAGCAGAGAGAGTGTGCTTACAGAAACATAAGTAAGAAACGCCCAGCCGGTATTTGTCTCGACGATCATTATGACCATAAGGAACCCGGCGAATGTCGGGATAGTGTAGTCAAGCATCGGCAGGAACCCTGAGCAGAACATGAAAAACAGGCAAAGCGATGTTATCACACCGCCCAGTGCGACTCTGAAAGCCAGATCGTTTTTCATAGCTACGATCAGATGCAGCGGATAAAGTCTCCGCCCATACATTCACAGCAGCAATCGACGATGCACAATGTAGACAGACAGTCGCATATATCATTGCCAGTCGCGCTTCTGTTAGGCATCCCCTGCATATTCCCGTTTCGCTGCTGATCCATAGCTCTCAAAGCTGCGGAATACTCGCTGTTGTTAGGATCCATCTGAACAGCCTGTGTGAAATACTTATAAGCCTCTTCGAGCCAGCCTCTTCCATAGGCTACATTTCCTTTAAGAAAATACCATTCTGCACTTCTATCCTGAAGCTCGACATTGTCCAGCATCTGCTCGGCCTGAGTCACATTACCTCCGGAGAGGAGCCTTCTGATCTCAGAGTAGTCAACATAGAACTGACTGCTCTGAGAATAATCGCTGTTATAAGCGTTGTTATAGGCATTGTTATAACCGTTATTTGACGAGCTTGAAAATCGGCTGTTATTGCCGTAATTTCCTACTCTACCGGTGCGGATATCTTCAATTACTGCATCATAAGCTGCGTTTATCTCAGCCATTTTCTCCTCTGCGAACTCAGCAAGCGGATTATCCTGATACTGGTCGGGATGATATTTCTTTACCAGTGCTTTGTAAGCTGATTTTACCTCATCAACTGTTGCATTTCTCGAAACTCCAAGGACCTCATACGGATCATTCATATCTTATCTTTCCTTTCTTTTGTGTTCTTTCTGTATTCTCCCTTGACGACTTTTTTTAGAATATCGGTCATGCCAAGGTAGATAATATTATCGATAATCGGCTTATAATAAAGCTCTCCTAGTTTTACATAATTCCGAGCCATAACTCCAAGGGTCAGCCTGATGCTGAAAGCAGTATTCTCTGCCGCTTCATTGAACTCTAAATCAGAGATCTTGCCTTTGAGGCCATATTTTATTGCGATAGGATTATAGTTTCCGCTCTCACAATCTGCTTTTAGATCGTCAACAGCATCAATAATGTAAAGATATCTTCCGAGGAAATAACCGAATCTTCCGAGTTTTCTTGCCATAGACTTATCATCGGGCGCTAAGCCTTCAGCAATGGCTTTCATGATCCTTGCTGTTGGTTCACAGGCGATATCGAGACTTTCAAATCTTTGATCCTCCAGCTCTTTCTGACGTTTCATCCAATAATCAAAGACAGATGCAAGATGCGGATAAACTCTGACAGCTTTTTTGTAAGCACCGGAAACAGCCGTTAAAGCAGTTTCCGCGGCAGCACGTTTTGTAAAGCTGCTGTCACGAAGATCATCCTTCAGCTTATGATATGTCAGCAGGACAGAGACGTATGCAGAATAATCAAGCCCTTCAGAGACAGCAACATTACGCTTTTTGACAGGGTGGATGATACATCTCTGCATTTCAGCTTTCAGCTCTATCCTTTTAACAGACATTTCAAGCAGCGCCAGCAGGACAGCGTCATAGCTCAAAGCCAATCTCGGAACAGTCCCGAAATTGCGCCCCAGTGCCTTGCATATTCCGCAATAAATGCTTTTATAACCCTCGTACTCACACATCCTGAGCATAGGTTTATAAGGTCTGATGTATCCGAACATATATTTCTCCGTTCTGCAAGCAAGGGATGTCGATAGATCCTCATAGATCACATCATTGTATATTATACCCTTTTTACTGCCAGATGTCAATGATCAAAAATTCAAGCAGTCTGATCCGTATTATCGGACAATGATCCATCAGCGTTGCCGCTTTCCGGATCAAACAGCTCGTCCAACAGAGCTTTCTTTTCCTTTCCTTTAAGCTGGATATCATTTTCACGAACTTCATTCAGCTCAAAAGCAGTATAGGCATATCCGTCATGAACAACGGTAAATACGAAAGTGACTTTAGTCTTGCCGTCAGCCTTTTTCACTCCGGTCGCAGTTACGATCCTCTTATCTCCGTCAGAAACAACCGAATATGAAGCATCATCAACCTTTTTTTCAAATGCGGCGGAAAAAGAATCATAAACATTATAGTCCTTCAATCCGCTGGTATGGCTTACCGACTGGTTTTTTACAGCCTCCAGTATGGAATCGTCAGAAACTCTCAACCCTGCGACAAAACCATTCCCCATTGCGCCGTAACCGATACAGATCAAGGATATGATAGCTATAACCGTGTTCCTTCTTAATACCATGCTTCGCTTGAAAATATACACTGTCGGCAATAAACAGAGCTTGGGAGATATATCAAAGCTATAACCTTTTTTTATGATCCACCTAAGATCCAAATAACAGCTTACCGGCCTCATGATAAGCACAATAGCCCATACCAGCAGACCCAGATACTTATTTATTGCATAGTTTTCAATAAAAAGCGCAGCAACAGGCAATACTGCAGCATACAAGATCAGCCCGTCTCTGATCTTAGGCAGAGAAACAGGTTCATAATACTGTTCTTCGTACAATCAGGAACACCTCTGTGTAAATTATTCAACAGGAAATTATAAATTTATACTTAACAAAAAGTCGCAGCTTCTTACATTTCCGATTTAAAAAGATGTTTTTAAAAAAAGATATTTACAATCTTCAAAACAAAAGTAAACAATAAGTAAAAGGCCTTGTAATTGTGCACCAAATAGGATATAATTACAACGCTGCAGTAAATTCAACAACAAACTGGAGGAATCGACAATTATTACCAACAGCCTTATTTTTACCGTAGACAGCGGATACTCTCTGGCACTTGAGGAGTATTTCAGCAACCAAGGCTACGATATCATCAAAACTATAAGAAAATTTGTCCCTGTATACTGTCTTTCAAGGAAAGACACTCTCAAAGCGGTCTTCTGTGATAACAGCATCACCGATTCAGAGATAAGCGAACTTCTGTGCCACAAAAGCTCCGAGCCGTTCTTCTTTGCATTGGAGGATACAGGCGCACCCGTTGAAGGTGCATCTCAGAACAATGCGATCAAAATTAACAAATACATCAAGCCCTGCCTGGTATCAGATCTTCTTACCGACCTGATAATGACAAGAAACGAGACAAGGAAGATAAAGGAAGACGAAAATCTCCAGAATTACATAGCAGAGGAACTGATAAATGGCTGCATCAGGCCCAATTTCGTATCTTTCAAATATCTGAGAGACGCCATCCTCGTATATGTAAAGGACAAGAATGGCGAGATCGCTCTCAAATCAAAGGCTTATAAAATAGTATCCGAGATGAACAATTCAAATATAATCGCCGTTGAAAGAGGTATCAGGACTATTATCAGCAGAGATTGGGATAAAACGACACATGATTTCAGGATCAAATACTTTGGGGCATTCGGAGTATTAGGCAACAGGAAGCCGACGCCGAAAGAATTTGTCATGTCCATCGCAGACCAGATCAAGCGAGACCTTAAAGACCGATAAAGCAAGTTCCGCAAAGCATCTGCTCTGCGGAACAAGATCTATATCATCAGCAGCCAAGGCCTTGGAGCTGTTGATATATATTATGCCGCAGAGAAAGAATGCGGGAAAACCGACCGGATCCCAGCAACTCGTCAGATGTCATCAGATAGCGTAGATTTTGAAAAGCAGCTAGGTTTCATTGAAAAAACTCTGCCGGGCGGAACAAAAAAATTATTCCGGAGCCTGCCTTTTCATTATCTCAAGTGCTACCTTTATACCGTCGACCGCTGCCGAAACAATACCTCCGGCATATCCGGCACCTTCGCCGCAGGGGAAAAGATTATCTACTGATATAGAGTTTAAAGTATCGCCTCTTGTGATCCTTACAGGTGAACTGGTCCTTGTCTCAGGAGCAGTGAGCAAAGCCTCACTGTCCCTGAAGCATTGCATTTTTCTGGCAAAATCCGCAAGCCCGTATTTCAGACAGGAGCTTATATATCCCGGAAACAATTTGTCAAGGTCAACAGGCTCGACACCTATAGCATAGCTCGGAGCTACCTTTTTTCCCAATACAGCTCTCCCTGACATAAATCCTCCGACAGTCGATGCCGGCGCTTTATATGAACCTGTGAGTGAATATGCCCGCCTTTCAAGCTCAGCAGCAAAATCCATTCCGTCCAAGGGAGAATGGCCGAAATCGTCAGGTGAGACCGCAGCCGCAACGGCAGCATTCGCATTCGATCCGTCTCTTGCAAATACACTCATACCGTTTGTTACGACAGACCTGTCATCAGAAGCTGCGGGAACGACTGTGCCTCCCGGGCACATACAAAACGTATATACAGCTCTGCCTGAAGGATCTCTGGCTGAAAGCTGATATTCCCCTCTTGGCAGGAGAGGATTCCCGGCATATTTCCCGTAAAGGCTCCTGTCAACGTCTGATTGCAGATGCTCTATCCTGAACCCGACAGAAAATGGCTTGGGCTCAAGGAATATCCCTTTTGATGCAAGCATCTCAAAAGTATCCCTGGCTGAATGGCCGGTCGCAAGGACAAGAACAGAACAGGAGACGCTGCACTCCCCTGCTTTCACAGAAACAAGTTTTCTTCCGTTAAACACGAGATCATCGACCTGGGTCAAAAACCTGACCTCGCCCCCAAGCTCGAAAATACGTTCTCTGAGATTTTTAACAACGCCTCTCAGCTTATCTGTCCCAATATGAGGCTTAGCTTTTGTAAGTATTTCTTCCGGGGCACCAAAGGCAACAAATCTTTCAAGTACATATCTGCAAAGCGGGTCTTTTATCCTGGTGGTCAGCTTGCCGTCGGAAAATGTCCCGGCGCCGCCCTCTCCGAACTGGACATTGCTTTTTCTATCAAGTACACCGCCGTTCCAAAACTCTCCGACCTTACCGGCCCTTGTTTCAATATCGGCACCGCGTTCAAAAATGACAGGCTTATAGCCGTGCTCTGCTAAAACCAAAGCACAAAACATTCCGGCAGGGCCGAAGCCGGCGATGCAGACTTTTCCCTCGGGCTTCTCAGTACCTATAACAGCATCGAGCCTGCAGGGAGCTGCATATTTGACATCATGATATTTTTCACAAAGACACTTTTCTTCATTCTCATCCAATAGTTCTGCATAGACAGAATGAACAAAATGGATACTGTCCCTCTTTCTGGCATCAAGTGAAGTCTTATAGACAGAAGCACAAGTTCCAGACCCGAGGCCTACAGACTTCAATGCACTAGAAACTATCTCCTTCTCTGACGCATCCAGCGAAGAGGAAATGTTATTGATTATTATCGGCATAAAAAACTCCAAAAGGCTGCCGTAGTTTTAAGGTAATGCGGCAGCCGATTTTATAGTTGTTCAGCTCTTTTTGCTGTCATTTTTTGAAGACGAATCGTCTGACACAACGGGCTTATCACTGATCTCAATCTGGACATTCTGCTCATCTGTACACCATACTGAGACAAAACGCTGTGAATAGATCTCAACAGAGCGTGTTATCGAACCGGTACTTGCGACATCCGTCAGATCAACAGTTGCAATTATCTCGCTTTCTTTTAGCTGATCAATTGCAGAAGCCGGACCGAACATCGTAACACTCGGAAGCTGCTTCGTCTCAATGCTTACAACCTTATCAGCAGGGGCATTCAGGATCTGTATAGACGAAGCAGGTATTACGAATTCCGAAGTCTTGTATTGATCTGTATTAAAATCAAAAGACATCGTTACCTTGGAAATACCGCTCTGATTGATCTCGCCTCCGGTGATCTTGCTGTCAACATCAAATTCAAAGGTCGCGTTGGGTTTAACATCACGAAGCGATACTGAACCGAGGGTTATAGTCTGTGTATCGCTGTCCTCGAGATTCGGAGTAATGACTACGATCTGATCCTCAGAAAGATGATAAGGGATCGTCTTAACATCAAAGCCCTTTGGAGTATCGGTGAAATCAACAGCGAAATTTACCGTTTTCTTCTTATAAATATCAAATGTTACGTCAAATGTTCCTGCATCGAGCACCTTATATTTGCTGCTGTCAAGCTCCTTATTGTTCTCGTCATAGAAAACAAGATGATCTGTAGAAATAGTAGTTTTTTCTGTAAGAGTCATTTCTTCATCTATCTTGGCTTCTACTTTATTGATCTTTTTCAGCTCGACTTCGCTTCCCTCGACAGTTATCTCGGAAGGCGATACCGAAAGAGGACGAAGGGTCTTACCCTGTTCGGCATTGACATTCGGAGCGCTGGCAGAAACGTTGAAAACATCGCTGCTGATACGCACAAAAGAAACCTTTACAGTCTCTGGAGAAACAGAAACCACACTGACTCTGTCAGAAGAATGTGAAGACTTAACATCGATATCAAGGGTATAATCTCCCTCTTTATTGACATTATCGACATTGAGGGTCGCTACAAGATCGTTGGCTGTATAACTGCCGATCTCATAGTTCATCCCCTTGATCTCGACATCTACTGATATATCCTTATATCCGATAGCCTGGAGACCCTTCTCCGCTGCGGAAGTCCCGTCCAAAGTAAACACGACAGGAACATTTGAGATGCTTTTGGTGATAGTCGGATACTGGGTTATAGATAATACAAGCCAGATGATTATAGCTATTATAAGCGCCAGGATCCGTAAGCCGAAGTCTGTACCACGCATTTTAGGCGATCTTTTGGTCTTTACTTTTTCCATTTTGAGATCACCCTCCCTGCAAGAGTTGATTCCTTCTGATCGCCGAGGTTCTGTTCGGGAAGCATCTTATGGACGAGAAGTCTTCTCAGGCTCTCCTTGGAAAAACCTCTTGTAAGCTCTCCGTTTTCAGCGACAGATATTGTCCCGGTCTCTTCGGAAACTACTATTACAAGTGCATCGCTGTTCTCACTCATACCGATAGCAGCCCTGTGTCTTGAGCCGAGCTGTTTAGCAATTAGCTCCTCGTTCTGCGGTTTCGGGAGGAAGCATCCGGCGGCCAGAATGACACCGTCTCTAATAACTACGGCACCGTCATGCAAAGGAGTATTCGGGAAGAAGATATTCCCGAAAATTGCGGACGAAGCAGTACAGTTTAATACAGTCCCGGTAGCGATCTGCTCACCCAGCTTGGTAGTTCGCTCAAAGATGATAAGTGCGCCTGTCTTGGTGGAAGCCAGATCAGCACAAGCCTCGCAGACCGATTCTATACAATCTCTGATCTTGGTTAGCTCTTTTTCGTCTTCATTATTTCCGAAAATCGAGAAGCTGGCGAGCCGGGTCCGCCCGACCTTTTCAAGGATACGACGGAACTCAGGCTGGAACAGAATAAATATCGCTAGTATCCCCCATTGGAAACACAGCTTAAGCAGATACCGCATTGTCTGCAATTTCAGAGTAACGGAAACTATGTAGAAAGCGACAAGGAAAAGAATACCCTTGACCAATTGCTGAGCTCTTGTCTCACGGATCAGCTTGATGCCATGGTAGATCAGAAAGGTCAGAATAACTATATCTATAACATCAGAGATCGTTATCGATCTAAAAACATTCCATACAGACGATAAAGCGTCTGAAACAGTATCAAACAATTATCACCACTCCCAACGATGATGAGATCATATCAGTAAACTCCTGCCCGGCAGGGCAAGCAGCCCGATAATGTATGCTTAGTCTTATTTTAACACATATTTTAAAAAAGTACAAGAGTTATCAAGAAAAAAATTTATATTTTTGTCCGAAATTTCACTCTGAAAACAAAAACGCTTTTGCAGACGACAGCAAAAGCGTTTTATTCTTGCGATTATATCAGATCGACATCAGTACATCAGCCAGGAGATCGACCTGCTTCATAGTATTGAACGCCGAAGGAGAGAATCTTACCGTTCCCTGTTCGATCGTACCAAGAGCATTATGAGCCAAAGCAGCGCATTGGAGCCCGCCGCGAACAGCAAAACCAGCATCGTTGAGAGCCGATGCTATTACGTGTGAACTCTCGTTTCCGACATTAAAAGAAACGATAGGCATATACAAGGCATTGTCCCTGTAGATCTGTATATCTTTTCTTCTTGACAGGCGTTCGATCAGTCGGCGGCAAAGCTGATCCTCATGTTTTCTGATCTTATCTGTCCCGAGATTCCGTACAAACCTTATCCCTTCTCCCAGCCCTATTATACCGACAGTATTAAGTGTCCCGCTTTCAAGACGTTCAGGCATTTCAGAGGGCTGCTCCAGCCTTGCAGAGGATGTCCCTGTACCGCCCTCAATAATGGTCGAGAGAGGATACTTCCCGCTTGTGATCAGAAGTCCTGTCCCGGTGGGCCCATAAAGTGATTTATGTCCGGATGTGCAGATAAAATCGATTCCGTCATCAAGAGAAAGATCGATCAGCCCCGCAGCTTGTGCACAGTCGGCAATAAAGGCAATGCCGTGCTCTCTGCAAAGGGCGGCAAGCTTACGGAAAGGAAGCACCCGCCCTGTAACATTTGATGCGATACAACAGCATATACACTTTGTATCTTTTCTTATGAGCTTCTCAAAGTTTTTTACAGTCTCTTCATCGCTGTCAGTGACCTCAGCGATCGAATACTCTGTTCCTCTGCTCCTTGAAAGCTCATACACCGGCCTTGCTACAGCATTGTGCTCCATATTAGAGATTATTATATGCCCACCGTACTGCATCAGGCCCTTGATAGCCATATTGAGCGCAAACGTACAGTTTACGGTAAATGCAGTGTTTTCAGGAAGTGCCCCAAACATCTCGGCAGCCAGTGATCTGACCTCATAGACTTTTGAGGCAGCAAGCATTGAGAGCTCATGGCCGCTGCGCCCGGGATTTCCCCCGTATTTCTCTACAGCAGCAGCTACAGCTCTCCTTACGGACTGCGGCTTTGGAAAAGTTGTTGCAGAATTATCAAAATTTATCATTATAATGTCCATGCCGCCGGAAACTGTCTCCAACGGCATGGACACTCCCTCCTTTGGTTGAAGCAGCTATATTTATGATTCGTAGGTCATCTTATGAGGTATACTGTTATTATCCAACAGCCGAAGTGCCCTACTGATATCTCCGGTCACTGCGATCGAATAACCGCAGCCTGTTCCCAGATTTTTCGGAGTCCTGACGATCTCGCATCTTATCCCGCTCCTGCTGAGAACATCCTTTGCTCTCATCGCAAAGGTGATCGAAGACATAGCTATATACGTTTTTTTCATCTAATCACCCTATCGCTCCGACCACACCGACCGACATCATATTATATGCCCGCAGAGAATAAAATGACAGTGCCCGGAGCCTTATGACCCCCGGGCACTGTATCGTCATTTTTCAAATTGTGAATTATAAAGCTCTGAATAGAAGCCGTTTGTTCTAAGCAGCTCATTGTGAGTCCCCTGCTCTACGATATGCCCGGCCCGCATAACGATAATGCAATCCGCTTCCCGTATGGTGGAAAGACGATGTGCTATGATAAAACTTGTCCTTCCCTCCATCATTTTGGCAAAGGTCTTTTGTATCAGTATCTCAGTCCTGGTATCTATGGAAGATGTCGCCTCGTCAAGGATCAGCATAGGCGGAAGAGAAAGCATTATCCTCGAAATACAGAGAAGCTGTTTCTGCCCTTGCGAAAGCGATCCCCCGTCGTTTGAGATAACAGTATCATAGCCATCCGGAAGACGTTTGATAAAGCTGTGGCAGTGTGCTGCCTTAGCAGCAGCGATGATCTCATCATCAGAAGCATCAGGTTTTCCGTAAGCGATATTCTCCTTGATAGTTCCGGTTTTCAGCCAGGTCTCCTGCAATACCATCCCATACTGTGAACGCAATGAAGATCTTGTGCAGCCCTTGATCGGAGTATCGTCAACATAGATACAGCCTCCGGTCACATCATAGAAACGCATAAGCAGATTTATGAATGTCGTCTTTCCACAGCCGGTCGGCCCGACTATCGCTATATGCTGCCCGGAGCGTACATTCAGATCAAAGCATTCGATCAGCGGTACTTCCGGCGTATAGGAGAAGCTGACATCCTCAGCTCTCATAGAGCCGCCTGCATCGGTAAGCACAACGGCAGTATCAGCATCGGATGCTTCAGGCTCTTCGTTTATGACATCAAAAGCTCTGCCTGCCGCGGCCAGAGCGCTCTGAAGTTCGGTTATAACTCCGGAGATCTCATTGAAAGGCTTTGTATACTGATTGGCATAGGTCAGAAAACATGAAAGCTGCCCAACTGTAAATGTCCCCCCGATGGCAGTAAAAGCGCCGATTATGCCAACAAGATTATATACCAGCCCGTTAATGAATCTGGTACATGGATTAGTAAGCGAGGAGAAGAAAACAGCTCTGACCCAAGCGTGCCTTAACTCTCCGTTCAGCTTTTCAAACCGTTTCTCAGCTTCTTCACCGTAATTAAAGGCTTTAAGAGTCTTACCGCTTCCCACCATCTCGTCTACAAGAGCGGTCAGCTCGCCTCTTGCCTCGGTCTGCTTTCTGAACAATCTGAATGTGTTTCGCGAGATAAATCTTGCAACGAACAGCGATAAAGGCGTTACGAACACAACGATGAGAGTGATCTTAACATTTATCGTCAGCATAAACACCAGTGTCCCGACAATAGTAACAACGCCTGTGAACAGTTGAGCAAAACCCATCAGCAAACCGTCGGAGATGTTTTCTATATCTGAAACGAGGCGGCTTATCATGTCTCCCTGTTTGCAGCGGTCAATATATGAAAGCGGGAGTTTCTGGAGATTTGCAAAAGCGTCGTTTCTGAGATCTCTGACAGCAAGAAATGCGACTTTGTTTGTGCAAAGGCTCATGAACCACTGAGCAGCTCCTGCCGCAGCAACAAGGATACCCAGCTTTATAAGGATCTTCACTACGCCTTCAAAATCGACCTTCCCTTTTGATACAATAACATCAACTGCATCACCGACAAGTATCGGAGCATAAAGTGTCGCTGCAACGGAAACGCAGGCCAGAAGAAGCGTAACGATTAGCAGATGTTTATGCGGCCTGATATAGCTCAGCAAAGGCCTCAGAGAAGAAAAAGAAGTCTTTTCACTCATCGTTTTCCGCCTCCCTTCCGTCATTATATTGCTGGGAGCGGCAGATCTCCGAGTAGATCGGGCAATCAGATAGGAGCTGTTCATGAGTCCCTGTTCCGACAAGTTCGCCGTCTTCTAGTACAAGTATCTTATCAGCAAATCTGATTGAAGACACTCGCTGTGAAACGATGAATACCGTCATTCCTTTTGTCTTTTCGGCAAGAGCGTGTCTCAAAGCCGCATCAGTAGCAAGATCCAGCGCAGATGCGGAATCATCAAGGATCAGTATATCAGGATCTCCCACCAGTGCCCTGGCGATTGTCAGCCTCTGCCTCTGACCTCCCGATAGATTACGACCTCCGGCAACGATATTATGATCAAGTCCTTCCGGTGTTTCATAGACGAAATCATAAGCCTGCGCTATTCCAAGAGCTTTATCGATATCATCATCAGAAGCATCCTTGCAGCGAAAGTGCAGGTTTTCTCTTACTGTCCCGCGGAAGAGTTCAGCTTTCTGAGGGACATATCCTATCTCCTCTCTGAGCTGTGAAAAGGGGAAACACTTTACATCCTTTCCATATACACTTACAGATCCTTCTGATACATCATAAAATCTCGGGATAAGGCTAACAAGTGTCGATTTTCCGCAGCCTGTACCTCCGATAATGCCGATAGTTTCGCCCTTCATAGCTGTAAAGGAAATGTTCTTTATAGCATACTCGCCGCTTGTATGATATGAAAAAGAGACATTATCGAACCTAACAGCAGGAGCATTTTTATCAAGCTCCAGCTCGGAATTCCCTTGATCTGTAACCGAGGGCTTGACATCAAAAACTTCATTGATCCTTATAGAGGAAGCCTGAGCCCTTGTAAGAGAAGTAACAAGCAAAGCCACAGCCAGCAGCGCCAGAAGGATCTGGTTCATATAGCTTATCAGAGCGATAAGCTCCCCCTGAGTAAGGCTTCCGGCATCAACATTGACTCCGCCGAACCAGATTATAGCTATAATAGCAAGATAAACAATTACAAATGTACAGGGATTGGTCAGTGCCGAGATACGTCCGGCTTTCATCTGAAGCTCGTAAAGCTCCTCTGCATTCTTCTCGAAGCTCCTCCGTTCATCCTCCTGTCTTGAGAAAGCTCTTATCACTCTTACTCCGGAAATATTCTCTCCGACATTCAGTGTCGTTCTGTCCAGTTTCTTCTGTATCAGCTTATACATAGGAACAGTTCTCTTCATAACAAAGAAGATAACGAGTCCGAGCATAGGAGAAGCTACAAGAAAGATCAGCGTCAGTTTTACCGAGACTGTAAAAGCCATGATAACTGCACCGATAACAATAAACGGTGAACGCAGGAAAAGCCTCAGAAGCATATTTATGCCTGTTTGCGCTTGGTTAATATCCACTGTCATCCTGGACACAAGAGTAGCTGCTCCAAGTTTATCTATCTCTTTGTGAGATAAAGTGTTAATATGGTGGAAAAGGTCCCGCCTTAGTTCAGTTCCGAATCCGAGAGAAGCTCTCGCAGCAAAAAACTGAGCAGTCAGCGAAGCCGCAAGGCCTAATACTCCCAGGAGCACAAGCACCAGACCCATTTTAATAATATATCCCGAGTCGTTTTCTGCGATCCCGACGTCGATTATCTTAGCCATTACAAGAGGAACTGCAAGTTCAAAGCACGCCTCGGTAAGTTTGAAAAGCGGTCCCAGAATACTCTGGAGCTTATAGTGTTTCAAATATCTGAACAGCTTGAGCATTTTATTCTCCCTTTAACTTGTTTTTAACTTCCTATTTTATTATTATATCATAGTTCATTACCTTATTGCAAGCTTAAATTGCATTTCGTATAGATATTTTTTGTTTTGACATATCATTCATATTTGATTATGACTCATTATACCGTTTTGTTTTATACGCCACTTTACATTTTATTTTAGATGTGTTATAATACTAACGTTGTTATTTTGGAGGCGATACATTTGAATGCGATAACCGAATGGGATATCTCGATCCTTGAAAAAATAGAAAGTCTCAGATGCGAGCCGCTGACAGTCTTTTTCAGGATAGTCACTTATCTGGGGAATCATGGAATTATCTGGATCCTTCTCAGCCTAGTGCTCATAATAAACAAAAAGACAAGACGAATCGGATTATTTGCTGCGGCTGCTCTTCTTCTGCAATTCATCTGCGGCGAGCTAATCCTGAAATTCATTATCCAACGCGAAAGGCCATTCTATTACAGACCGGACTTTGATACTATCATCAATCATCCGACTTCATATTCCTTTCCTTCCGGGCACTCAGGGTCAAGCGCAGCCTTCTCACTCGCCGTCTTTTTCCAGAACAAGAAGCTCGGAGCACCTTTACTGCTGCTTGCTGCAAGTATCTGTTTCTCGCGTATCTACTTTATGGTACATTACCCGACCGATGTTATGGCAGGGATCACTTTAGGCATCGCTTCTGCTGTTGTTACGTTTTTCCTGCTGAATCATATTTTCAAAAAGAAAAACTGGATGCCCAAAGCCGGGCAGGAATGATACCTGCGAATTCAGATCCTTAACCTCATAAAAATACCAAAAGCCGTATACTTTTCCCTCCGGGATGGTATACGGCTTTTTTAATAACAAGAGTTCTGATATGCTTTACATATTGACAAGCGCTCCGGAATCCAACCGGAAGGAATAGATATAACAAGCCTTTACAGGTTTATCCAGTATAAGATCAAGAGCATATTTATATAGCTCAAGCTGTGTCCTGTACTTTGTCAGCTCTGAGATATCCTCAAAATTATCAGTTTTATAATCAACCAGGATGTATCCGTCCCCTTCTTCAAAAAGGCAGTCAGCAACACCTTGCAGGACAGAGCCCTCTGAGATATAATCTCTGTATCTGTCATCCAGAGCAAGCTCTGAGCAATCAACAAGGAATTTCTTTTCCCTGAGAACAGTCCCGGATCTCTTCATTCTCTGATAAAGCTCTCCGGCAAAGAACTTTGATACAGCATCGATATAGACTCCCGAAGCCTCTCTCTTGGTAAAAAGCCCAGACTCTACCAGACGTTGCAGTTCATCGCGAACGTTTTTCTCAGCATTCTCATAATCTGCAAGCTCCATGAAAAGATGTGTGTATGTACCTTTCTGCGTAGCTGTCAGCTTTTTGAGCTCTCCGTCAAGAGAAGGGATACCGGGATAAAAATCAGAAACTGCACCAAATAATTTTTCCTTTTCTGCAGCAACGATCTCAGTAACAGTCATCTTAGCGATAGCTGCAATATCCTTATGGGTCTCTTTGCGGATAAATCCTGTCAGTAACTGCTCGGCAGCATCTTCATCAGGTGTTCCGCTGTAAAAATCCACCTGCTCTCCATGATCTGTATGAGCGGCATCATAAGAAATATATACTATATCAGCCTTTTCCGGAGACTTTGGCAACGGGCAGTTGATCTCAAAGGATTCAAGGAATTTCTCATTTCCTTCAGCACAAAGCAGTGCTGCACAGATCCATTCAAGATAGCTTCCGCACTCTCTGATGATCCTCGGGGATACTCCTCCCGATTCGGAAATGAGCAACGCAAGTTTTGAGACTTTGTTTTTTGTAACAGAAGCGCCGCCCGGCTTGCGTTTCATATCTATCGGTATGAATAAGCGTTCCTTGGCTCTTGTTAAGGCAACATAGAGAAGACGAATCTCTTCGCTCAGGACTTTATCTCTACCGATAACGGAAAGAGCAGCGTGTGACGCTGTTTCAACAGTGCGAAGAGTCTGGAGGTCAGTGTATGTAAAACCCGCCCCAGAATACTCATCAAGAAGCATCGGATCAGTCGTATCATCAAGCCTGAATTTCTTTGACAATCCACAGAGGAAAACAAATGGGAATTCCAGACCTTTGGAGGAATGTATCGTCTTTACAACTACACTGTTCTCATCCTCGACAGTTGTTACTGCCTGAACAAGATCGTTCTTTGATTCCAATATGCTTTCGAGATAACGGATAAAGCCTGCCACTGAGCCGTCGCTGTTATCCTGATACGATTCGGCATATTCCAGCAGGAGCCTGAGATTTGCCCGCTTTTGCTTGCTGTTTTCATAGGCTGAAGCTGCGGAAACTATCTCGGTCTCATCGTAGATACGTCTTATCAGCCTGCTGATGCTCATTCCCGCTGAATAGAATCCCAGCTTGCTGATAAGCTCCTTTGCGGCAGAGCATTTGTCTCTGAGAGAAGTATCCTCTATATCTATCTTATCAGAACGTCTCTCATAATCGTCTTCAGCGCTCTGCGACACCGCAGCTATGACCTGATACAGATGTCCTCTGCCGCCGGTGAGCTTTGAAGTAAGCATCCTGATCCTGGCAAGTTCGTCTGCATTGAACCCCATTATAGGCGATAGCATGACTGCAGCCATTGGTATATCGCGCATCGGATCGTCAATTATCCTCAGAAGGCTGTAAATAAGGCTTATTTCTCTTGAACGAAGATACCCCTCGCTCTTTTCGGAAGCGACCTTTAGCCCGTATTTACCGAGAGCCGAAGCCAGCGTATCAACAGATTTTCCACCCCGGTAGAGGACGCAGAAATCACCGGCTCTGCAGGGGCGAAGTTCTTTTGTCTCCGGGTCGGTAACAGGCTCGCAGGAATCGATCAGCTCTCTGATCCTCTTTGCGATAGCGTTGTTTTCATCAGGAGAAGCTGGAGCATCGTCGTTATCTTCTTCGCTCTCTTCGTCAAGATCAACAGCTTCTGTCTCGGTATCCCTGTCAACAAATATCACCTCAACAGGCGCATCCTTACCTTTGTATTCAGCACCGCACTTGAGACGCTCTCCTCCCGTATATTCAAGCTCACCGATCTCCTCGCTCATAAGCTGGGAGAAAAGGAAGTTAACAAAATCAATGATATTGGAGCGGCTTCTATAATTCAGATCAAGCTCAACCAGCTTAAGTTTATCCAAATTTGAAGGATCGGACGCAGACTCTCTGGCATTTATGAACAGTTTGGGATTGGAAAGCCTGAATCTGTAGATCGACTGCTTGACATCCCCGACTACAAATACATTCGTTCCGAACAGTCTGAGGTCATCAGTATCAGACAGCGCTTTGAAAATAAGCTCCTGAAGGTCGTTAACATCCTGGAATTCGTCTATCAGGATAACACTTTTTCCTTCGTCTGAGATAAGTTCCTGCCCAAGCTCCGTCCTGACGGTCTTTCCGTCTTTTCTGCTAACAAGGAGCTGTAGCGCCATTATCTCAACATCAGAAAACTGTAATGAATTTCGCTTGACAAGTTCTCCGTGGAACAGATCTGCGGCTATATCGGTGTATCGTCTGAGCACAGTGAAGAATTCAGCCGATAGCTTCATCGGGCTGTCAAGATCCCTCCCCAGCTTTTTTATTCTTGATCTGATCTTCTGAAAAACCTTTTTTGATTCATCCCTGACATTTCCTATCTCTTTATATAGTTCAAAAAGGTCGGGGGAAAGATCAAGTTTCTTGTCCGGAGTGCTGCTGAAGGATGGGAAATTATGATCTGCGCGCTCACAGACAGCCTGCCAATCTCCGCTCTCACATGCATTTTTCATCCCCATGAAACAGCTCAGATCATCATTCAGTTTGATGATATTCTGGTTGATCTTATTATCTCTTTCCGGGAATCGCTCGATCATGGCTCTGGCTTTCTCATTGAGCTTCATCGCTTTATCATTAAGGCCTTCGAGTTCAAACAAGATAGTGTATATCCAGTCTGACAATTTGTCCTTATCTGTCATTGAAGCGATGGTTTCCTCAAACCATTCATTCGGAAAAGGAAGCGACCGCAAAAAAGTAAAGAGCTTTTTACCGTATCGCTTGATCTTATCAACAGATCCCTCTGACCTGTCATAGAGCAGCGAAAAGGCCTCAGGGTCATTATCTGCCAGAATATTGAGAGCTTCATCCAGAGAAGCTGAAAGCACTAGCTCTGAATCATTCTCATCTATGATCTTAACTCCCTCTTCAAATTCAAATTCATTCAGATTGCTCTTTACAAGATCAAGGCAGAAAGAATTAATTGTCGAGATGCGTGCAAGTGGAAGACGATCCTGCTGATAGCGGAGCCATTTTGCTTCCTCCGGATCTTTAGTCAAAGAGAGCTTTTTTTTAAGTGCCTCTGAAAGCTTCCGCCTTAGCTGTGATGCAGCGTCTACCGTAAAAGTAACTGCAAGCAGCCTGTCGGCAGGGATTTTATTTTTGCAATCGGCCAGCATCCTTACTGTTCGCTCAACAAGCACCGCAGTTTTCCCGCTCCCTGCGGCCGCAGTTACGACTACTCCCTTATCGGTTGTAGTTATCGCTTTCTCCTGGCCTTTGTTCCATTCAGGCATTATTCTCATTCTCCCCTTTCTCGGCAAGAATAGCCTCTATTTCCTTCTCGAATTTCAGCTTATCCTTTGAGGTGATCTTTCTGCTCTCATCCTTGAGGACTTTACCGCATATCGGATAGTAATCGCAGTAAGAACAAGCTGAGCCTTTGTTTGCGGCTCTGACCAGCGGCGAAGAAGATATCTTTCCTTCGGCAATAGATTCGGCAAGCCCTATCATCTTGCGTTTTGCGAACTCCTCGATAGCTTCAAGATAACTCTCTGTAACAGGCTTTGCTCCGGTTCCTGAAAGCTCGCCGTCGCCCTTGAATTTAAACAGCGTAAAGGCTCCGTCAAACGATTTGTTTAAAGCGTTGATAAGGTTCCGTTCGCCGACGAACATACCTTTTGGCTTGTAGTTTTTTAGCCTTGCCGCAAAAAGATCAGCTTCTGTAGTACTGTCGTCGGGAAGAAGATCCCCTTTTGGCGCTTTGATGAAGGAATACTGGACTCCCGCCGGGAGCAGTTCGGGGTCTGCTGTCATCGCAAGGAGATAGATGAACATCTGAAGGTCAAGGCCGTGATACATCTCGTCAAGATCCAGCTTGACCTCTCTGGTTTTATAGTCAACGATCCTGATATATCTCTTGCCATCATTATCAGTAAAAACATCGACTCTGTCAATCATACCATGCAGAGCGATCTCCAATTCTTCTGCAAGCTTCAATGTCAGCACACTGTCATCTCCGCCTTTATCCAGCTTGTATTCAAACATAGACGGCTCGAAGCCAGAGTCCTTGAATTCTTCCTGTATGAGCTTGACATTCATAACAACGCTCTTTTCATACTCAGCCAGCTCGGCATAATATGCGGGAGTCTTACCGTAATCTCCGCCAAGGCTCTCATTTTCATATCTAAGGAAGGCCGAATGAACTGACTCCGCGACCTGTTCATCTGTCATAAAGGAGAAATTTTTATTGAAAACAATCCGGCCATCCTTTTCTTTCGACATAAGCAGTTGCAGAGTCCTGTGAAGATAGTTTCCCTTGCAGGCATAATCAAGAGCTATACGCGCTGGTTCTTTCAGGCCAAGCCCGAACTTGCAGAAGAACATGAACGGACACTTATAGTAATCACTGACCTTTGAAGCAGAGAGTTTCAGCTTCTTATCGAAGAAAAGCTGCCTTGCTGTCTCAGAAGACAGTGAATGTTCTATGCTGTCTCTGTACGATGGAAGAGAATCCAGCTTTGCAGCATAAATTGGGCTGCCCCGCAGAGCTTTTTCAATAGTTGCTATCTCATTTGCCCGGCTGATCTTACGGGCTGTCAGTGCACGCTTATCATCGTTAAGTATATCAGGAGATTCAATCACAGCCAGCTTTTCCTTACAATGGGCAAGAAAAACATTATATGCTGAACGGTAGGATGTGCAAAAATAGGAGAGCGGCAGATCGCCTGTCCTGAATACATCCGGATTTTTAAACAAACCTTTTACAGTTGCAATAATATTAGAAGGAGCCAAGAGCTTACCGCTGCCGTTTGTTTCGGAATATGTGATGCAAAGTCTGTCTGCCGGCCTGCACAGAGTGGTATAAACCACCATACGCTCGTTTTCGACAGAATGTACGGCGGAGCTTTCGATATCCATATCCAGATCAGCTAACTGCTGTTTATCGTGCTCAGTAAACAGACCGTCACTGCGCGGCTGTGCCGGGAAGATGCCGTCGTTAGCCCCGATAAGGAAAAGAACTTTGATATTGTCAGCTCGGGAGCGTTCCGCATTGATGCATCTGACAGATTCGATCTTCTGCGGCGGCGCAGAGACTGTCATACGAGAAGTCATCAGCTTGAAAAGGTCGTAGAATTTTCTCAGCGATAGCTTCTCCTCTCCGAGCTCATCATGTATAGATACAAATGCCGCAAGTGTCCTGCGCCAAAGCTGCTTATTTGTTCTTGCAAGCTCCAATTGCGCTTCACTGTCTGAATCATAGGCACGTTTCAGCACCGAGTATACCTGATCGGTCACATTTATCTGTTTTAAAAGGTCAAAAAAAGCATTGCATATCTCCGCTGCCGAAGCATCCTCAGAGGCTTTTTTGAAGGCCGCAAGAGGTCCTATTACAGAAAGCCTGAGAGCTTCCAGCTTTTCTGCTGCTTTCTCCGAGCCAGAGAACGATCTGAAAGGCTGCAGCCACATATCTTTATCAACATTATATCTGATGCAGTATTCTTCCAGAATATAGATATCCTTATCCAGCATCGGGCAGAGGGGCGATTTGATATACCTGAAAATAGCATCTGTCCTGAATTGGCCTGTGATAACACATTCAAAGATGCTTCTGATAAAGATGACTATAACAGACGAATCTGCCTTTGTGTGCGTATCAATATAATACGGTATACCGTATCTCTCAAAACTGCCTTCCAGTACAGAAGCGATAAGGGACGGGTCTCTTGATGCAACGGCAATATCACTGTATCGGTATCTCTTTGAAGAAACAAGATGTTCTATCTCAGAGCATATATACTCTGCTTCGTCGTAAACATCATTAGCGGAAACAATAGTAATTCCCTCAGCATTGACAGCCTCAGATATACCGGAGCAGAAATATCTGTCTATTACGGCTATGGCACGGTCATCATGGCTTTCAAGTTCACATACAGTATGCTTGACAGGCTTGTTATGCTCAGCTGCAATATCAATGAGACGAGACTGTGTCCTCAAAGTCAGTGAAAAAGGTGAGTCAAAATGCTGTGAAGCACTGCCAGGGAGCAGAAGAGAAACAGTGACATCATCTGCCTGCTTTATCATGCAATCAATCATCCTGTATTCATCAAAGGAGAAGCTCATAAAGCCGTCGATAAAAACACTCTTATTGCAGAAATAGCCGTTATCTCTGGCAACTGTAAGGGCATCGGACAAAGCTGTCAGGTTTTCTCTGAGCCCTGATGCTTCAAGCCCTTCAAGATAATATGAATACAAAACAGAGATATCGTAGAGCTTCCTTGCAGTGATCCCTGACAGCTTTTCGGAAGCGATCCTGAGCTCATCCGGCGATATTCCAGCCCTCAGCAGATCAGCGACAAGCGAAATAAGCTCGTTTATAAATCTGCTCTTGGTAAGAGACCGTTTATAATACATCGCCTGTTTTTCAGCTCTGAACCTCTGGACCGCCTTAAACATTATGATGATCTTTGAATTGTCTGCTGCGCTTTCAAGCTCTTTATGCCCGAACTCATGTCCGATAAGCTCAGCAAGCCTGTTGAAGCCGGCAGTCATTATTCCATTGAACAGCTTTGGGCCAAGTTTATCGTACAGCTTTTTATCTGATTCAAAGGAATACTGGTCAGGAACGATAACAATAACGTTCTTGCCGGCATCAGCAGCTTCTCTGACTTTTGCGCAGAAAACATCGTCTCGTCTGCTGGTAACAGCTCCGGATATTATTTCAAGCATCGTATGCTCCTGCCTTTCCGATCATAATAATGGATTTTCTGTATCCAAATATATAATACCACAACGAGAGCCTTCCGTCAACACTTTCCGGATATCAGTACAATATTTCGGACTTATCCGAACAGCATTCCGAAAAAGTCCAATATACCGAATGAAAAGACAGGCTCATCATTATCGGGAACATCATCAGAAGATGTCCAGACGATATCAGGCAGAAGCCTTGAAAACAACCAGAATGAACATCTGTCGATATTAAAACAAGCTCCCAGCATCACAGCCGAGCATAGCCCTGCTGTAAGAGATATTCTGAATTTTGAGAAAAATGTCATAAAAACAGCTCCTTTACCGTTATTTCATAACGAGTATTGGAGCTGTTTTAGATTTTATTCGTCAGCCAAGGACTTTCTTGGCTATATCGCAGCTTTCTTTGGCATCTCTGGCATAGAAATCCGCACCGATCTGCTCAGCATATTCAGGGGTCAGCACAGCGCCGCCCACCATGACCTTACATTCAGGCAACTGCTCTCTTAGGAGCCTGATAGTTTTCTCCATGCTCGGGAGCGTTGTGGTCATCAGCGCGGAAAGACCGACAAGTCTGACATCTTTAGCTTTAGCAGTGTCAACAACGAGCTGGCAGTCTACATCCTTTCCTAGATCTATGACTTCGTAGCCATAATTCTCCAGAAGAACCTTGACTATATTCTTTCCGATGTCATGAACATCTCCCTTAACTGTTGCAAGAACGATCCTTCCCTTGCTTTCGGATGCAGAGCCGTTGGTAGCAAGATGCTGTTTGATAACTTCAAAACAGCTTTGCGCAACACCGGCAGATTGTATAAGCTGAGGCAAAAAGATCTTTCCTGTCTCAAAATCAGAGCCGGTCTTATCCAATGCCGGGATCAGCATCTCATTAATGATTGTCATAGCTTCTGTGGTCTTCAGCAGTTCTGCCGTCATTCTGGCTCCCTCGCCCTTTAACCCGTTGGATATGGCATAAGCCAGATCAACACCTTGGCTCTCTTTATTATCTGTCTTCGTTACCGCCTGCGAATTGCCATAATGAGATATAAACTCAACAGAGCCTTTATCGTACGAAGCCAAAAGATTGAATGCTCTTACTGCCTGCATCATAGCCTCTATATTAGGATTGATTATCGGCAGAGTAAGACCTTTTGTAAGAGCCATTGTCAGGAAGCAGGAATTCACAGTCTCTCTGGCAGGCAATCCGAAGCTGATATTGGAGACACCAAGAACTGTCTGACACCCAAGCTCCTTCCTTACTCTTTCCAGAGCATTAAGAGTCTCAAAAACTCCGTCCTGCTCGGCAGAAGCAGTAAGGGTAAGGCAATCGATAAATACATCTCTTCGGTCGATTCCGAGAGCTTCTGCCCTTGAAACGATCTTACATGCAATAGCAAAACGCTCTTCGGCAGTCTTTGGAATGCCCTTTTCATCAAGACAAAGCCCGACTACTGCTGCGCCATATCGTTTTACAAGCGGAAGAACAGATAAAAGAGATTTTTCTTCTCCATTGACAGAATTAACGATCGCCTTACCGTTATAGCAGCGAAGCCCGGCTTCGATAACCGCAGGGTCGGTAGAATCTATCTGAAGCGGAAGATCAGTAACTTCCTGCAAGGCCTTTATGACCTTGACCATCATTTCTTTTTCATCAATACCCGGAAGGCCGACATTGACATCCAGTATATCTGCCCCCGCGTGCTGCTGTTCGATAGCCTGGGTTAGAATATAGTCGATATCTCCCGAAGCCAGCGCTTCCTTGAAACGTTTTTTGCCTGTCGGGTTGATCCTTTCTCCGATGACTCTTGGGCGGTCAATGAAAACTGTATTTGCGGGTGTGCAGCAAACGGACTTCAATACGGGCTCCGGCTTCAGATATTTTCTTCCATCAAAGGCTGCTTTTAGCTCGCGGATAAACTCCGGAGAAGTACCGCAGCAGCCACCGACGAACTTTACACCGAGAGGTATCAGCTCTGTCATCAACTGAGCAAACTCTTTCGGAGTAACGCTGTATTCACCAGTCACAGTATCAGGCAAACCGGCATTCGGTTTCAGAACTATCGGAAGCGACGTACACCTTGAGAGTTCTTCTACCGCAGGCATCAGTTCCTTTGGACCCAGCGAGCAGTTGATGCCGATAGCATCAGCTCCAAGCCCTTCAAGAGTATATGCCATAGCGCTTATCCCGCAGCCTGTAAATGTACGCAGGTTTTCTTCAAAGGTCATAGTCGTGATAACAGGCTTATCCGAGTTTTCTTTTGCTGCCAGAAGAGCCGCCTTAAGCTCATGAAGGTCGGTCATCGTTTCGAGAACGATGAGATCGGCATCATTACCGGCTTTAATGACCTCAGCAAAAATATCATAAGCCTCTTCAAAAGATAGAGTGCCTGCGGGCTCCAAAAGCTGTCCGATAGGGCCTATATCAAGAGCAACAAGTGTGTCAGTGCCCTTGCACGCCTCTGCTGCGTTAGCGATAGCTGCCGAAACGACATTACTTACTGTCTTCCCGCTTCTGGATAGCTTATAACGGTTTGCTCCGAATGTGTTTGAATATACAATATCTGAGCCGGCAGAGACATACTGCTTATGAATATCGATGATCCATTCGGGCTTTTCGATATTGAGCAGCTCAGGGATCTCTCCCATTTTAAGCCCTTTATCAAAAAGCATTGTCCCCATTGCGCCGTCAAGAAATATAAACTCTCTCTCTTTTATCAGTCTTTTAAGATCCACAATGATATCCCTCCTTACGAAAACGGCAGGTATCCTTCATATTGCAGCAGCCGCATCCGCGTACAGAGCGCGGCAGCTCAGTATCAGAAACACCTATAACTGCTGTTACTGATTTTGTCGGGACCAGCATGAGGCTGTCTGTTACATTTAACCCGATCAGCTTAGCGCTGTTCATCACAGCAACAAACTTCTGCTGGATCTCCAGCGGAAGATCACCGTACCCAGGCGAAAATCGCCATGTAAAAAACTTTCCGGGCAGCTTATCCTTTATTTCATTCTCCGCAGCATCACAGACTGCTTCTATCGCTGCACTGGCCAGGCAATCGGTAACAAAAGCAGATGCCATATCCTCTGCCGATAGCTTACGGATCAGAGTATCCGCTCTGGCAGAAAGCGTTGCGCATAAGAGAATACAGGCATCGCAACCTCTAAGATGCTCTGCGATCGAATTTCCTCTGAGGATAAGGTCGGTATTCCTGAGTGTCAGGCCGTCTTCGGTCTTATCCAAAGAAAAGTATCTGTATGTATAGCGCGGGTCTACAGCCTTGAGTAATCTCTCTTCACACTCTCTGACTAAGGGCATTAGCGGAGAAACATCTCTCCCTCTGCTGCCCATATACAGGAGCGCAAGATCGGTATCAATATGTTCCAGTTTCATCGGAGCCTCCGGGATCAAAGCATATCAGCGATTACGAAAGGCAGTTCTACGATAAAGCATACGCCGCCTTCATATAGATTTTCAACTGAGATCTTTCCGTTGCAAAGATCAATAATCCTCTTAACAAGAGCAAGCCCCAGACCGTTTCCTTCGGTTTTTCTGGAATGGTCTCCCTGATAGAATTTCTCAAAGATCTTATCCTTGACATCATTAGGGATCGGGTCGCCGTTATCAGAGATCCTGACAGTGATATTTGATTCTGTCCGAAACAAGTGAACAGAGATAAGGCCGTTTTCCGGGGTAAACTTTATAGCATTATTGATGATATTCTGCCAGATCTGCCCCATAAGATCCTCGTTCCCAAAATAGCTGACATCATCCAGAGCGACATCCATATCGATGTTTTTCTTTGACCATTCTGGCTCCAGCATAACGATGATCTTTCTGATCTGCTCATCCAGCGAGAAGCGGACTTTATTTGAGATCGTTTTCTGATTTTCCAGCTTGGAAAGGTTCAGAATGTTTGTCGCAAGTTTTGTAAGCCTGGTCGTTTCATCAATTATTATCTGAGTATACTCGCGCCTGTCAGCAGGTGCAAGGTTCTCGTTCTGAAGCAGTTTAGCGAATCCCTGGATAGAAGCAAGAGGCGTCTTGAACTCATGAGATACGTTAGAAATAAAGTCTCCTCTAAGAGTCTCTGTACCGGAAAGCTCCTCAACCATTCGGTTGAAGTTAACTATAAGAGCAACGTATTCTCGATCGCCACGTTCCTTGACTCTGACCTTGAAATTCCCTTTTGCGACCTGAGCTGAAGCAAGACTCAACTCTCTTACTGGTTTAAGTATCGCTCGGCTGATAAAGATCGTTATCAGAGTTCCGGCGACAGTACAGATGATAAATGCAAGGATGATAATAAAATAAAATATCCAGTAGTTATTATCCCAGGTGCTGGCGGTTATAGAGATAAAATAATTTCCAAGATCCAGATATGCGATAGTCTTCGGAAAAATGCCGCTGGTCTGAGAATAATAGTTATTCGTTTTGAGCTCGGTCATATGATCCTGGATCTCTTTGCTGTTCTCTTCGACCTTTTCGATCACTAGAGGAGAAACAGAAAGGATCGACCTGATCTCTTCAGGCTGGATATCTTTGTTCATAAGCTGTTTAGCGGAATTTGCGGCAGAAAGAATCTGTGTTTCAGAATTTTCTTTCATGATCGGCCTGAAAACGAAACTCAGGATCGAAAGCGAGAGAACAGCCGAAATAAGCATAACTCCGAAAAACATCAATGTTCCTTTTAGCTGTAAGCTGACTTTCATAAAAAGCCTCCGTATCAGACTAGCTTGACGGCTTTATAGCCGAGGCCTCTGACAGTCAGAATATCAAAATTCGGATTACCGTTATAGCGCTCTCTGAGTCTCTTGATATGGACATCTACTGTTCTTTCGTCCACTTCGTGTTCCATACCCCAAAGCTCGTCCAAAAGCTGACGGCGGGTAAATATCTTGTTAGGATAAGAAAGAAGCTTAAAGAGCAAAAGGAACTCTTTCTGCGGGATAGTTTCAGCCTGTCCGGCACCGAACTTAACAGATTGTGCATCGTAATCAAGGACACAGGTCCCAACAGTCAGGGAATGCTCGGAAGCCATTTTTGCACGCCTTAGCAATGCACCGACTCTGAGCACCATCTCATTGACGTCGATAGGCTTGACCATATAATCATCAACTCCGGCCATAAAGCCGCGCTGCTTGTCCTCAAAACTCTCTTTCGCCGTAACAAGAAGGATCGGTATATCTATTTTCGCACGGCGAAGCTGCATCGTAAGCTCGTAGCCGTCCATATTAGGCATCATTATATCGGAGATAACTATATCTATATTTGTTTTTTCAAGCATATCAAGAGCCATCTCACCGTCTTCCGCGGTAAAAGGCTGATATCCGTTTTGTTTCAGAGCTGCCGACATCAGTTTTCTCAGGCTGGCATCATCTTCAACTACTAATACCTGAAACATAAAAATCCCTCCGTTCAAAAAAATATATTGAATAAAGTATAACAGATATTTATGAACCTGCTATTAACATTTTTCAAATTTTGTTTACAGAAAATTCATTAATTTCGGCTTCAACTGTCCAATATATGACACTGAAATTCATATTGGGTTCACAGAGAACTGTTATTATATAGATGTCAAAGAGAGAAATTGCTCTCAGAGCAGTTCGTATCACGATAAAACTTAAAGTTGGGCCGCCTCACTTCCCTCATACAGCAAAGCTGTATAAATGGTCTGGACTTTAAGTTTTATGATGACCCGAATTTCAATCCCTTTCATAATTCTATAAAAAATCAATGCTTATTACAGCCGATAGTAGTAGGCATTGATTTTTTTATGCATTTTCAAATTCTGATTTACGGAGATGAACTGCTATGGAGATCGTGATCTCTCGTTACAGAGAGTGTGATACAGACACAGTATTCTATATTCAAAGAAAAGCATTCATGCCCTTGTATGATAAATATCATGATGACAGCACGAATCCGTATATGAAGACCAAAGAGCTTGTTCACAGCAAATATACTAGAAAAGGTCCTATCGGGTATACCTTTATCCTTGGCGGGACGACTGTCGGCGCCGTCAGAATAAGCATTGACGGTGATAACAAACGCGGGAAAATATCAGCGCTTTGAATCCTGCCGGAGTTTCAAGGGATGTATCGCACAAAAAGAATTATCTGAGATAGAACATCTGCATCCAGAAGTTGAGATATGGTCGCTGAACACCATATCGGAGGAAGACGGAAATTGCCATCTGTATGAAAAGATCGGCTACAAAAAGGCCGGGAGATCAGAAAAGATAAATACTACTATGACTCTGGTCTTTTACGAAAAGAAAACAAAAGCTGCTGAACCGCCAAAATAAACCATTATATTGGGGGTTCTCATCTACAATTGTAGGAACAGCGCGAAATATTTTTTGAAAAAGTCCAAAAAAACATCCTGAAATTCATATTGGGTTCACAGAGACCTGTTATTATATAGTTGTCGGAAGGAAAACTGGACGGCAGCAATTAATAATGAACTATTCAATCCCTTTCATAATTCTATAAAAAATCAATGCTTATTACAGCCGATAGTAGTAGGCATTGATTTTTTTATGCCAAAAAAGCGGCGAAGTAATCAGGCTTCGCCGCTTTTCATTTTTAATCCGAGTTTTCATCCTTTTTGATCCGGAACATTATCCTCAGCAGACCCGACAGAAACCTGTTGCTCTTGACGACTACTACTTTCATAAGTATTACCTCCAATCAAGTGATAATACATACTATGCAGGATCAAAAGAAAAGGTCATAATTCCGAGCGAATTATGAGAAGTCTGCCGCTGTCAAAGGTAATATCAGCACATTCATCGGTTACTTCGTTGGAAACACCGATGGGAAAAGATGAAACAAGATCAAGCTTTTTGCAGCAGTATTTCGCTCCGCTAATACTCAATCCCTTGACAGTATCCGAATAAGCAAACAGAGAAAGAGTATATCCGGGCATTTTAGGCGCACTGTAAGCACCTATCTGTATTAACTCAATACGTTCGCTGTCAGATATGATCTCGCCGGAAGCAGAATTATCCAGCAGAAAAGCCAGCGATTGTATCGCAGCAACAGTATGGTCAAGACGCCCTCCTGTCGCTCCGTATATGTGAAACCTTGTGCAGCCTGAACGAAGCCCTTCACGGAGAGCAAGCATCAGATCAGTATCATCCTTTTCAACAGGATAGACCTTTATGTTAGAATGCTCCGGCTTTGAGGAAGAATCGAAGTCACCGATAACAAGATCAGGAACAAGCCCGAGCTCCTGAGCCAGCCTGTACCCGCTGTCAGCAGCAATAATACAGCATCCGCTGGGCAGCCTGCCGATTGTCTGTGCAGATACAGGGTCTCCTCCGCAAAAAACGGCACAATGCTTCTCCATTACTTATACTCCCATTCCTTTAACTGGCTGGCTTCCTCAAACATTACCTTATAGCTGTCGTATCTTGAGACAGGAATGATCCCTTCAGCGACAGCTTCTCTTACCGCGCATCCCTTCTCAGCAATATGGCGGCAATCCGCGAATCGGCACCTGCCCTCATATTCTCTAAACTCACAGAAGCAATCCGCCAGTTTATCCTTGAAGATGATATCGTAGCGATTAGTTTCAAAGCTGGAAAATCCTGGTGTATCGGCAACATACCCTCCGCCTTCCAGAGGGAAAAGCTCTATGTGTCTGGTAGTATGACGTCCTCGGCCCAGCTTGCGGCTTATCTCTCCGGTAGCAAAATCGCGGTCCGGAAAGATATTTCTCATCAATGAAGACTTCCCTACTCCGGTGTTTCCTGTAAAGGCCGACAGCTTTCCGGTTATAAGCTCCTTGACCTTCTCGCTCCCGGATCCTGTAACATTATCAACGCTCAGGGCTGTTATCCCTACCCTTTGGTAGATCTCAAGATATTCGGAAGGGTCCTGCTTATCTATCTTGGTAAACACGACAACAGGCTCGATACTCTTATATTCCGCGATAGCGATGAACTTATCCAAAAGCAGAAGATTAGGCTGCGGTTCGCAGGTCGATGCAACGAAGACCAACAGATCAAGATTTGCCAAAGGCGGTCTTATCAGCAAAGAACGACGCTCTTCGATATGGTCGATAACCCCGCTGCCGTCTTTTTCCAGCGAGAATTCGACTCTGTCTCCGCAGACAGGAGAAATGTTTTTCTTTCTGAAAACGCCTCTTGCCTTACATTCATATACACCTTCGGAGGCCTCTACTGTGTAGAGACCTCCGATGGATCTAGTGATAATACCTGTCATATTCAATCGCCCTGCTGGTCGTCACCGCCATCAGACTGTGACTCGTCCGACTGAGACTCATCAGTCTGGGATTCATCAGACTGAGACTCGTCAGGCTGAGACTCCGGCGGAGGCGGAACATCGGGCTGGGACTCAGGCGGCTCTGTCTCGGGCGGCTTTGTCACCTTCGGAGGAGTTATCCTCAGGAAGTCAGCGGTCTTGGCTGCCGTAACTGTCTTGACTTCGCCGTTCTTATAATCAAATTCAAAGGTGATATAGTTCTTGACTTCGCCCTTGTTGGTAGCGATATGAACAGAGATACTTTCTGTTCTCTTACCCTTGAGGGTAAAGGAAACATTGCTTCCTGCTACTGCCTCACCGTCAGAGATATTCTTGGTCTGAATGATCTCACCGTCACGGAGTATCCTTACTACATAAGCGCCGTAAGCATCAGCGGGAATCGGGATCTTGGCGGTAAGCTCGCTCTCGGGTATCTCGCCTGTAGAAACATAGATCGTTATCTCTGTTCCCTTATCTACATATTCTCCGGCAGGATGGCTCTGCTCAATGACCTTGCCCTTCTTCTCTTCCTGCTGAACTTCAATAACATTAGCGACCAGCTTATTATCGGTAAGGGTCTTAACAGCCTTTTCTCTTGTCATATCAAGCAGATCGGGGATCTTGACGCTGGTCTCGAGCTGACCTCTGGATACGAATACGATAATATGTGCGCCCTCGGCATAACGCTCACCAGCAGCAGGGTCTGTCTTGATAACGAAATCGTTCGGTATCTTACCTGTTGTATCCCACTGAGATCTCAGCTCAGGGATAAAGCCGGCGCTCTTGAGCTCGCTTTCCGCAACATCCTTTGGCTTGTTTACGAGATCTGGTATCTCGATCATTCTCGGGCCCTTGGATACAGTTATCTGTAGCTTATAGCCCTCACGGACTGTCTTGTTCGTTATCTCCTGCCAGATGATGACACCCTCAGGATAATCGGAATTCCACTCCTGCTTGACATCGAATATCAGCTTGTCTCTGTATTCCTGTCTGATACGCTGATAATTCTGACCAACGAAATTGGTTATCGTAACATTTGTGTTATGAGTCTCGCTGACATTGAATTTGTCAAAGAACTGATATCCGACGATAAAGCAGGTAATTATTACGACAGCTACTGTAACGGCAAGCAGTATCGGGATTACATAAGAGCGCTTCGGCTCCTCCTCATCGTCGTCATCCTCGTCATCTTCATCGTAATCTTCATCATCATCATAGTCATCATCATAGTCGCGGTCGTTATTATCGTTTACGACCGGCTTGAAAAACTTAGTAGAAGCAGCATCATCCGAATCTAATGAAAAGTTCTTATAGCCGAACACTATCGAAGGATTGACCTTGAAAGCGCTGATATCATTTATCATCTCGGCAGCGGACTGATATCTTCTTGAAGGCGACCGCTCCATAGCGTGGAGGACTATCTCCTCAAGAGATTCGGGGATAGAAGGCATGATCTCTCTCGGAGCGACAGGAGTCTCCTGCATATGCTTTACAGCGATAGCAACAGGGTTTTCTCCGTCAAACGGTTTTCTGCCCGTAAGCATCTCATAGAGCATAACACCGACAGAATAGATATCCGATCTTTCATCGGTCATCTCGCCTTTAGCCTGTTCGGGAGAGATATAATGCACAGAGCCGATGGTCTTGTCGGAAAGGGTCTTTCCGTCGATCCTAGAGAATCTGGCAATACCGAAATCCATGACCTTGATCGTCCCGTCGGGGAAAAGCATGATATTCTGAGGCTTGATGTCTCTGTGGACGATACCCTTATCATGGGCATGCTGAAGGGCTTTGAGGATCTGGACTACGAATTTGAGCGCGTCCTTCCATCTTAAAACGCCCTGCTGCTCCAGCAGTTCTTTAAGGGTGATGCCGTCTATGTACTCCATAACGATGAACTGGATCTCGTCTGTGAAGCCGACATCGTAGATCTTGACGATATTCGGATGCGAAAGGACAGCAATTGCCTTGCTCTCATTGCGGAAACGCCTTACAAACTCTTCGTTCTCCGAATATTCCGGCTTGAGGATCTTGACAGCGACTATACGGTTCTCCATAACGTCGGTCGCCTTGTAGACATCAGCCATTCCGCCGACACCGATCAGCTCGGTGATCTCATAGCGGCCGTCCAGCTTTCTGCCGATATTAGAATCCATAATTTCAACTCCTAATATTGTTTGATTATCCTTATATTTTTAATTCGCAACGAGCGCGACAGAGATATTATCTTTTCCGCCCTGCTCGTTTGAATAATTTATGAGATCCGCAACAGCGTTGTCGAGATTCTTGCCAAAGACAAAGCCATAGATGATCTCGTTTGAACAATAATTTGAAAGACCATCCGAGCAAAGCAGGAGGGTAAAATTCCCATCGGGCTCAAACTCGAAGTAATCAACATCGACATCCGGCTCTACACCCACAGCTCTGGTGATCACATTCTTCATCTGATGGGTCTTGAGCTCTTCCTCGGTTATCTGCCCCTGCTCAAAAAGCATCCGGACATAGGTATGATCGGTAGTCACCTGCCTGATCTTGCCTTCGGTCATAAGATAGCATCTGCTGTCGCCGACATTAACGACATAGCAATGCTTTCCGCAGACTAATGCAGCAACACAGGTAGTACCCATACCGTTCTTTTCTATGTCTTCTTTGCTTTTTTCATATACTATGGTATTTGCCGCATGAACAGCAGTAAGCATAAGATTCCTTATACGGTTTGGCGGCCAATCAGGGCGGAAATTGGATGAAATGCGTTCATAGATGATATTGACTGCCTCTTCGCTGGCGACGCCGCCTGACAAAGCTCCGCCCATACCGTCGCAGACTATTGAAAGCGAGATATTCTCACCGAGGAATCCGCAGCGGACTCTATCCTGATTTTCATCACGTTTACGGCCAATATCCGTTTTTGAAGCCAAGAACAAGCAGCTCACCACCTTTTCTTTATATTTCGTACTCCCGTCTGAGCTGACCGCAGGCAGCGTCTATATCTGCTCCGAGAGTTCTCCTGACAGTTGCATTTATGCCCAGTTCTTCGAGATATCCACGGAATCTCTGGGCGCTCTTTCTGTCAGAATGGTAATTTCTTTCTTTTATCTTGTTAACAGGTATTATATTAACATGGCAGACAAAGTCTCCAAGAAGCTTTGCGAGTTTTGCCGCATCCTCTCTGGAATCGTTATGCCCGTCGATCAGAGCATACTCAAAGGATATCCTTCTGCCTGTAACTGCAAAATAATCGCGGCAGGCTTTCATAAGTTCGTTTATGTCGTATCTGTCATTGACAGGCATTATTGCGCTTCGGGAAACATTATCAGCAGCGTGAAGCGAAACGGACAATGTCAGTCCCAGCTTCAGCTTGGACAGCTCGTATATCTTCGGGACAAGTCCGCAGGTCGAGAGGGACACATGCCTAAGCGAAAGATCCATTCCATCCTTTGAACTTACCTGCCCGAGGAAGGCGACAACATTATCGTAATTATCCAGCGGCTCACCGATCCCCATCAGTACAACCCCGCCTATCTTACGACCGCTCTCGCGCTCTGCTGTATAGACCTGGAGAAGTATCTCGCTGGGAAGGAGATCACGTTTATAACCCGCGATCGTCGAAGCGCAGAACCGGCATCCCATTTTACATCCTACCTGTGTCGAGACACAAACTGTGTTGCCGTGCTCATATTCCATCAGTACAGATTCGATATGATTGCCGTCAGAAAGCCTATATAGATATTTTACAGTATTATCACGGTTGGATTCAAGCTTTTTTACCACAAATAGTGATTTTAGACAAAACTTTTCTTTGAGCCTTGCTCTCAGTTGTGCAGAAATATTGGACATCAGATCAAAATCCGATACTTTTTTAACATGGAGCCAGGCAAAGATCTGGTCAGCCCGGAATTTCTTTTCTCCCATGCCTATGATCTGCTCTGTGAGCTCGTCCTTTGTAAGAGAAAGGATATCTGTTTTGCCGTCTTCAAGAATGATAACCGTAGGCTCACCTCTTTTTCATAACAGCTATATAAAAGCCGTCCGAACCGAAACGGTCGGGCGTTATCGTAATATCGTGTCCATTTCCCAGGAGTTCAGGCAGTAAGCCCTTTTCAAAATCCGGATGTTCTTTAAGGAATCTCTCTGTAACGCCCTCGTTTTCAGCTTTGGAGAGCGTACAGGTCGAATAGACAAGAGTACCTCCCGTTCTGACATACAATGCAGAAGTCTCCAGGATAGCATACTGTATCTCCGGGAGCCTTTCAAACTCCGAAAGGTCTTTGTATTTTATCTCCGGCTTGCGCCTTATAACGCCAAGGCCGGAACACGGCACATCGCAGAGCACCCTGTCTGCAACAGGCATTTCAGGGTCAAACACTTTACCGTTGTTTTCAAAAGCTGAAATGATCGTCAGACCCAATCTTTCGGCGCCGCTTTTTATGAGGCGAACTCTGTTCTTATGAAGATCAAAAGCCAGCAGTCTGCCCTCATTGTTCATGAGCTCCGCTATGGTAAAGGCTTTTCCTCCCGGTGCAGAGCAAATATCAAGCACCGTCTCACCCGAGCGGGCGCCGAGAGCCATACAGCAAAGCTGACATGAAACATCCTGAACATGGAATAACCCCTGAGAATATGCACGCGAGCCTTCTATAAATGAGCCGCTGACTGTAACACAGTCCTTGATGACAGGATGCTGCTCTGCTTCAAATCCGTCATCTCGGAGGATCTCCAGGATCTTACCGACAGATGTCCTTGTAGTGTTTACACGGATAGTGGATGGAGCCTGACCAAGCGAAGAGCGGAGCATAGAGAGCGTATTTTTCTCGCCGTATTCGCTAAGCCATTTTCTGACAAGTGCCGGAGGGCAGGAATACTCGAGTGCTAAAGAATCTATGCCCTTATTGATCGTCGGGAGCGATTTGCCGGCTCTGATAAAAGAGCGCAGCATAGCATTGACAAAACCGGAAGCAGCGGGATTGCGGCTTTCCTTAGCCAGCTTGACGCTCTCATCAACAGCGGCATTGTCCGGGACAGAATCCATATACAAAAGCTGGTAGAAACCTGTCCTGAGGATGTTCCTGACTGAGCCGGCCAGTTTAATTCTTGGGTCTCTGAGATTGGCTTCAATGATCTTGTCCAGAGTATATCTTCTTTCGAGAACGCCGTAAAACAGAGCAGAAGCAAATTTCCTGTCCTGTTTATCAAGACCAGAACGGCTCAATGCGTCATCGAGAAGAAGATTTGAATATGCGTTGTCGGCATCCAGCCTAGTCAGCAAGCCGACTACAAATCCTCTTGCTGTCTGCATATCAGATACCAATCAGTTCGCCCGGTTTCAAGGGCTTGCCTCTGAGATAATCGGAAGCTTTCATCCGCTTTGAGCCCTCAGCCTGTATCTCTGTAAAACGGATCACTCCGTCTGAACAGGCGACTTCAAAGCGCTCCGGGTCAGTAACAGTGCCGCACGGCTTTCCGCAGGGCTTGACCGAAGCTATCTCCGAACGGTAGATCTTCAGCCTTTTACCGCCGCAGGTCGTAACTGCGCACGGCCAGTCTGAAAGGCCGCATATCTTATGATGTATCTCCTCGACAGGCTTTGTGAAGTCTATCGGACAAAGATCTTTTGTAAGTATGGGAGCATAGGTAGCTTCGCTCTCATCCTGAGGGACAGGCTTCAGATTTCCCTTTTCAAGGCCCTCCAGTGTATGGATAATAAGCTCGGAACCGATGACAGAAAGTCGGTCAAACAGCTCTGCAGCAGTCTCATTTATGCCGATATCAGTAGCTGCCTTTTCCAGCATATCGCCTGTATCAAGGCCTTCCCCCATAAGCATAGTGGTTATCCCTGTCTGCTTTTCGCCGTTGAGGACAGCCCATTGTATCGGACCGGCTCCCCTGTATTTTGGCAGCAGCGAGCCATGGATGTTAACACATCCCAGTTTCGGGATATCCAGTACAGCCTTCGGAAGTATCTTGCCGTATGCTGCAACGACTATACAATCCGGAGCAAGCCTGCGAATTTCCTCGATAAACTCTTCGCCGCCGGTTTTAAGGCTCTTGGGCTGAAAGACAGGCGTCCCGTGTTTCAGAGCAAGCTCCTTGACAGGCGGAGCCGTGAGCTTCATACCTCTGCCTTTTGGCTTATCAGTCTGTGTGAAAACAGCCAGGATATTATGATGCTCATAAAGTTTTTCAAGAGCCGGTACAGCGAAATCAGGTGTTCCCATAAAGATTATATTCAAACGCCTGCACCTCTATTCCTCAGTTTCGGACGGATCTATGAATTCAACGACTTTTTCCAGGAAGAGGTGTCCGTCGAGATGTTCGAGCTCATGGCAGACAGCCTGAGCAAAAAGATCTTCTGCATCAGACTCATACCAATTGCCGTCTCTGTCCTGAGCCTTGAATCTTACCTTTTTCGGGCGGATAGTATAGCCCCATTCGCCGGGGCAGGAAAGGCAGCCTTCCTGCACTCTCTGAGTTTCTTCAGAGGTCTCAATGATCTCAGGATTGATAAGCTCGTGGATACCGTTCCCGTCATAGAGATCAATAATGACAACTCTTCTGATAACTCCGACCTGCGGAGCCGCAAGACCTACTCCCTGGGCTTTATCCAGTGTTTCGGCCATATCGTCCAGCAGTATGTGCAGGCGCTTATCAAAATTGACAACGGGCTTACATACCTTATGCAGTGCCTCATCTCTTTTATTCAGGATATTTCTGATTGCCATAGCGGATGATTCTCCTTTATATTTTTCACAGACCGATATCGCCGTTTATGTCAGCATAGATGCTGACACTTCTCAGGCTTGGCTGCTTGTAGTACAACAGCAGGACATCAGAGATCATTTTTCTGAATTGTCTGGTGTTGCGGCATTTGAGTATCAATCTGTATCTGTATTTATTATTTATCCTGCCAAGAGTGCAGGGCGCAGGCCCCAAAGCTCTCAGCGGTAGTGTCAGCCTGTTTTCATTTATATAACGCGCCAGCGCTTCGGTGAACCATTGCGAAGCCTCTATCGTCTTGCTTTCCAGTGAAGCGGAAAAACCGACCACGCATATATCACAGAAAGGCGGATAGATCAGCGCACGCCTCAGCTCGATCTCTTCCTCATAAAAGCGCTCATAATCCTGCTTAGCTGCAAGATTGAGTACAAAATGGTCGGGAACATAAGTTTGCAGATACGCGACCCCCGGTTTATCGCCTCGTCCGCTTCTGCCGGCAACTTGTGTGAGCAGTGAAAATGTCCTCTCATAGCTGCGGAAATCACCTGTAAATAGTGCCTTATCCAGTGAAATGACACCTACGAGAGTAACGTTGGGAAAATTAAGGCCTTTTGCGATCATCTGTGTTCCCAGCATTATGTCATATTTGCCTTTTTCAAAATCCCGGAATCCATCCTCATAGGAATACCTCGAAAAGACAGTATCAGCATCCATACGCAGGACTCTGGCATCAGGGAAATCGGAAGCAAGCTCATCCTCGATCTTCTGAGTTCCGACGCCGCTGGTATAAAGGTGATCGGAGCCGCACTCAGGGCATACTTTTACATTATCCATCGAAAAGCCGCAGTAATGACACATCAGCTTATCGTTCTTTTTATGATAAGTTAACGGAAGAGCACAGTTCGGGCAACTGACCGGTTTGCGGCAATCCATACAGGAAACATATGTGCTGAACCCTCTGCGGTTAAGTAGAAGGATCGCTTGTTCATGCGCATCAAGAGTCTGTCTCAGGCGATTTGACAGCTTTTCACTCAGCAGTTTCCCGCCCTCATCAGCCATATCTATGATCTCAACTTCAGGAAGCTCAGCATCGGCAAAGCGCTGCTTCATCTCGAAAAGATGAAATCTTCCTTTTTTGGCGTAGTAGAACGTTTCCAGAGAAGGAGTAGCAGAAGCCATCAACAGGATGGCATTATGGCTGCCACATCGCTGGATAGCGACATCTCTGGCGTGGTATCGCGGGGTGCTCTCGGATTTATATGTATGCTCGCCCTCTTCATCGATAATGATAACACCGATATTTTCCAAAGGAGCAAATACTGCACTGCGAGTCCCGATAACTATTCTTGCCGCGCCGGAACGTATACGCTTGAATTCATCGTTTCTCTGTCCTAATGAAAGGGATGAATGGAGCACGGCGATATCTCCGCCGAAATATTGCTTGAAGCGTCTGAGCATCTGAGGAGTGAGCGATATCTCAGGGACGAGCATCATAGCCGTCTTTCCCAGTTTCAGGACACTGTCGATGACACGGAAGAAAACTGCTGTTTTTCCGCTACCGGTAACGCCGTAAAGCAAAGCTCCCGCAGGCTTCCCTTCCTTTACAAGCTGCATTATTCCCTGATATGCAGAATCCTGTTCTTTATTCAGGACAATAGACACCGGGTCCTTGACTTCACCGACTTCTCCGATGGCATTACGCAGCAGCTCGCTCTTATACTCAGAAAGGATACCGTTCTGCTTCATCCGTTTAAGCAGGGCTTCAGTACAGCTTGTCATATAGCGTATCTCCTTGGATGAAGCACAGCCGCATTCATTGAGCAGAGCAACAACGTTTCTCTGCTTAGGAGTGAGCTTGGGTTCAGTTTGAGTCCCGACAGAGGTCAGATATTCATCCGCGAGACGGAACATCTTAACGCTTTCGTCTCCGACTCTGCGCTTGATGCTGTCTTCCTGTTCGATATAACCTTTATCGATTAGAGAAGCGAGTACAGGCTTCAGCTTTGGCTGCGCTGCAAGATCAAGGAATTCATTGATCTCCCGCTGTGAACCAGCCTGCTTCATAAAGCTCAGGACTCTGAACTCTTCCTCTGAAAGCTGCTCCGGATCGACTTCCACATTCGCAGGGACATACCTGCTGGTAAACTTATAGCCGAAGCCGGATGGGACCATGCTGCGGAAAGCATCAAAATATGTGCAAAAGGTGTTCTCTTTGAGCCAGAAAATGAGCGAGAGCATCTCATCGTTGATCAGAGGCTCTTCATCGGCAGCCTGCATAAGCGGTTTTACCCGCTCATCCGGCTCGTCGATCGTCTTCATCCGTGTAACCAGACCTATCATACGTCTGTTGCCGTTGCCGAAAGGGACGACAACGCGCATTCCGGGTCTGATACTGTCTTTCAACGGCTCAGGAACATAATAGCTGTATTCGCTGTCGAAGCTGTAAGCCGCACCGGATACAGCGACTTTTGCGATCAGTGTTTTTCCGCGCACAGCTCACACCTCCAAAGCGATCAGTTTCTGAGACTCGGATCCTCTATGATCTTATATTCGCCGGATGCGAACTCATCAACCGCGGTCTTGACGGGCTTGATATTCAATAAAGCCTTATCTTTGTTTTCAAGAGCTTCATCAGTGATCTGCCTTGCTCTTTTAGCAACGGCGAGAACAAGTGAATAATAGCTCTCGTTGTTTTTAAGTATCTGTACTACTGCTGGTCTAAGCATCTTTAAGCACCTCTTCAATCATTTTGATCGTTTCTTTTTTATCAGTCATATATTTCTCGGCACCGGATGTGCCGCTCTTGACACAGTTATAAACAGTTTCAAAATCCGAGACAGCCTTATCAAGATCATCGTTCATAATGACATAATCGTAATCCTTCGCTCTTGGGATCTCCTTGACAGCCTGTTTCATACGTTTTTCGATGACCTCGGGCGTTTCTGTCCCTCGATCACTGAGCCTTCTTCTTATCTCTCCGACAGAAGGTGCAAGAATAAAGATCATGACAGCCTCGGGCATAGCTTTCTTGACCTGAAAGGCGCCGTCTGTCTCTATTTCCAGTATCACATCTCTGCCGTTTTCAAGATTTGTGAGCACTGGCTCCATGGGCGTACCGTAACAATGATCGGAAAAACCGGCATATTCAAGGAATGCTCCTTTTTCGACCATAGCGTTGAATTCCTTTTCGGAAATGAAATGATAATCGACTCCGTTGCGTTCACCGTCTCTCGGAGCTCTTGTTGTACAAGATACAGAATAAAAGACGTCTATATCCTCAAATACCCGTTTAAGGATCGTCCCCTTCCCGCAGCCAGAGGGCGCAGAAATAACAAAAAGCCTTGCATAGCTCTTCTTTGCATCAGCGGTAAACTGCTTATCCTTCGGTTCTGTATCCTGAGAATCTTCCTGCTCAAATCTGCCGCCAACGGTCTCAGGTGCGACCGCTGAAAGAACGACATGGTCGCTGTCCATGACAAGGACCGTTCTCGTCCTTCTGCCGCAGGTAGCGTCGATAAGCGTTCCTTTGTCTCTTGCTTCCTGAATGATCCTCTTTACAGGTGCCGATTCGGGAGTAACGAGCGCAATAAGCCTGTTAGCCGAGACCATATTTCCGAAGCCGATATTTATCAGCCGCATAGAAAGCCCTCCTTACTCGATGTTCTGTATCTGCTCCCTGATCTTCTCGATCTCGGATTTCATATCAACGACCATTCTTGTGATCTCAAGCTCCTGGGATTTCGATCCGGTAGTGTTGACCTCACGGTTCATCTCCTGAACGAGGAAGTCCAGCTTCCTGCCTACAGGCTCACCGCTTGCAAGAAGCTCACGGAACTGAGCGATATGGCTGCGGAGCCTTACCGTTTCTTCATCGACAGCGATCTTATCGGCAAATATAGCAGCTTCTGTCAGGATGCGTGCTTCATCGATATTCCGGTCTTCGAGTATCTCAGCCAGCTTATCGTGGAGGCGCTTTCTGTAGTTGCCCACAGAATCGGCGCTCAGCTTCTCGACTTTCCCGACTGTCTCTTCAATCATATCGAGCCTTCCGGTAATATCCGCATTCATCTTTTCGCCTTCTGTCCTGCGCATCTCGACAAATTTTTCGAGAGCGGCTCCTGCGACCTCACTGACCTGCTGCCAGATCTCTTCCTCATCGTCGATCACTTTAACAACAGTAAACACATCCGGGAGCCTCAGGACATTGGATAGCTTGAGATCGTCCTCAAGACCGAGCTCCTCAGCAGAGCTGCGAAGTGCGTTCAGATATCCCTTTGCGATGTCTTTGTTGATCTCGATATTGGCGTTGACGCCCTCCTGATTATAGATAGATACCAGGACCTCGACCTTGCCTCTCGATATAGCTCCGTGCATAAAAGCCTTGAGCTTTTCATCAAGATAGCCGTAAGCGCGGGGCGTCTTGGCTGTGAATTCATAATAACGGTGGTTGACAGATCTTATCTCAACAAGAATCTCTCTTGATGCGATGACTTTTCTTTCTCTGCCGAAACCGGTCATGCTTTTGATCATATATTAGCTCCTTTCGGGGTGATCCTTTTGCTTTTATCATCTAATTATTATAACATTTTCAGCGCCGGATTTCAAGGCTTATTAACACAATATTTATTTATATTTTACCGATCATTTTCAATTAAACCCGCTACCTTTCCGATATCGGAAAGAACAGCGACATTAGGGTATTTTTCAAACACTCCGGCAGGGGTCGGACCTGTCGTAACAGCCGCAAAATTGATCCCCGCATTTTGTGCAGCTTCAGCATCGATCATACTGTCCCCGACATACAGAAGCTCCCCCGCAGTGAGATCCAACTCCCGGGCTGCCAAGAAAAGGCCGTCCGGCTCTGGCTTAGGCTTCGGCATATCCGTCAGACCGATGATCAAATCAACGGGGACTCTTCCGAAATGAAGCAAAAATGTTTCTTCGATGCGGTATTTCATTTTTGAGGAGACCACAGCAGTTTTAATGCCCTTCCCTCTCAGAAGATCAAGCAAAGGCAATGTTTCAGGGTAAAAATGTGTCCCGGAAGCCATGAACTTATCTGCTTGTGAGACATAATACTTTCGCATATCCTCTTTCTGTGGATTATCCGGGATCCCGGTCAGTATATCAAAAGAATCAAGAAGCGTTTTTCCGATGGTATCAAATATATCCCGGTCACTGCGCCTTGGATACCCGAAATGCTCCAGTGTGAGCTTGAAGCAGCGGATTATTGCTTCGGACGAATCGGCGAGCGTAAGATCAAAATCAAATATGATCCCCGAAAACCTCATAAGACCTTCTCCTTTATAATTAAAACGTTTGAATCAATTATACCATTTTTTTCATGCCAAATCAATAGTTCCCTCTTGAAAGTTATAACATTTTATGATATGATAGTAGTTGAACGGAGGTGTCTGTATGACCGACACAAAGTTGCTTATGGACGAATTTATAACGATCTATAAAAACAATATCGCTCGCCCCGGCTCGGAAAGGCTGCTGGATTATCTGCTCTCCGAAAACAGCGATTTCTTCGTCGCGCCTGCTTCGACAAAATATCACAGTGCTTTTGAAGGCGGTCTCTGCCAGCATTCCATCAACGTATACCGTTGTCTCAAAGCCTACTGCGAGCGTGAAAGAGTCAAAGATGAATACGGTCTCAATGTCTCTGACGAAACTATCGCCATAGTCGGGCTCCTGCATGATATCTGCAAAGTCAACATATACGAGACCAGCTTCCGTAACGCTAAAAATGAACATGGAGTCTGGGAGAAAGTCCCTTACTACTCCTTCAATGATGAACTTCCATACGGGCACGGAGAGAAAAGCGTCTATATAATCTCCGGATTCATGCGGCTGTCACGGGAAGAGGCCTTTGCGATACGCTGGCACATGGGCTTTTCGGGAGAAGAGAACAAAAACACTATCGGAAAGGCACTTGAAATGTTCCCGCTGGCTCTGGCGGTATATATTGCTGATATGGAAGCGACATTTATGATCGAAGGCGGAAAGATCTGATTCTGGACAAAGGACCTTATCGGGCGGCAACAACAGCCGCAGGCCGATAAGGTCCTTATTTTTGAATTATACTACACAAAGAATTCGTATTTTACTTTCAGTCTCTCCAGCTTTTTCAGAACAGCCGGAGCGAGAGCATATAAAAAGCCCATTGTTGCCGCACCATGGATAATGTCAAGCGGCAGACCTGCGGCATAAGCTGCCGTAAGAGAAGCCTTGCTTACCTCATTGTGCATTATGAAAAGCGTCGAAGGGTTGACTATACCTCCGTATATCACAACGGCAGAAAAGAACCCGCATATAGCAATGACTTCACGCCTCATGGGGAGGATGCCTTTATCAAATATCACACCTGCCAAGAAGCCACATATCCCCATAGAAAACATCTGCCAGGGAGTCCATGGACCCTGCCCGAACATAAAATTCGATATAAGCATGGACATTGACCCGACTATAAAGCCTGTCTGACTCCCGAAAGCTGCCCCCGAAACGATAACGACCGCCAGCACAGGCTTGAACTGCGGCAGCATATAGAAAGCGATCCTCCCGGCAACAGCCGAAGCAGTAAGCACTGAGACCGCTGCTATCTCCCTGGCTTTCGGCTTTCTTCCTTCAAAAAGCAGCCAGAAAGGGAGCGATGCCTCAAGCATAACGACCAGCGAGATAAACAGATACTTTCCGGTATCAAGATATCTCGCTCCGAGATGCACTGTCAGCGGTATAAGTCCAAGCATCACTGCCGAGCCAGCAACAGAATATGCCGACGGCCTTCTCCCAGAGCGCACATTGTGCTTTACTTCCCTGCCGTCCGTGAATGCCAGCGCAAGGAACAGAACAGAAGCAGTCAGAAGTATATAAGGAACAAAAGCTCTTTCCTTGAAAACAGTTACGATCTCGGCGCAACAAAGTGCAGAAAATATGAATGCCCCTAAAGATAAAGCTCTGACAGCCACTTTGACCGGTGACATCTTTTTTTCACGAGAAACGCTTTCCGGCTCTTGCTTGTTCGGCCTTTCGGGAATGTGTATCTTTTCTCGTTTTGCAGGCTCATATCCGAGAGCTTTAATAAGATCATCAGTTGTTACTGCAACATTTACCAGCCCGCAGGACATTCTCAAGGCAGCAGTAGTGTAAAAACTGTTTCCAACAAAGAAATCCTTTGGCGGAGCCGTACCGATAAGCTCTCCGTCAAAGAGCATAGCGCATCTAGTGCAATTATCAGCTATATATTCGATATCATGGCTTACAGTGATAACTGTGGCTCCCTGCCGGCAGAGTGAAGCTGTAATCGCTGCCAACCTTGTCTTTGAACGTGCATCAAGCCCCTTTGAAGGCTCATCAAGGACTAATATATCAGCCCCGCAAAGCAGAAGCTTAGCCAGCGCAGCTCTCTGTATCTCTCCTCCGGAAAGATCAAACGGATGCCTGTCAGTAAGGCTCTCCAGCTCACAGAGAGCAATGACCTCAGAGATCCTTTCTTTATCATCTGTCATTTCATTAAGATCATCGTAGACCGTATCCCGACAGAAAAGCGATGAAGGCGTCTGCGGAAGCATGACCGCCTTTCCGGAGAGCTCAACTTTACCGGAATATTGCTTACGCAGCCCGCATACGACAGCCGAAAGTGTGCTCTTTCCGACTCCGTTCCCTCCGAGTATACCGAAATGCTCCCCTTTCATAACGGTAAGAGAAAGCTCTTTAAGCACATCCGGGCAGTTTTTTTCATACCTGAAGCAAAGATGTGAGGCCTTCAAAGCGATAACATCGGATACCGGAGGCGTTTCCGGTGCATATAACAGCTCTTTGCCTTTCAGACACTCTTCCAGCCATTTTCTCCCATCTGCAACACAGACAGGGCATTTTCCGCTGCCTTCGCATGAAAACCAAACTCTTGCCGGAACAGGAAGCATCCGAAGCATCTGCTCCGTGAGCTTTTCTCTGCCGATCTCTGAGACCGTAAGGTCACATACAAATCTTCCCTTTTCAAGACAAACCAGTCTGTCGGCATAAGGGATTATAGAGTCAAGTCTGTGTTCACTGACAATGACCGTCGTTCCAAGTTCGCGGTTGATTTTTGATAGATTTGAAAACAATTGCTCTGCAGCAATAGGGTCGAGTCTGGCAGAGGGCTCGTCAAGGATAAGCAGATCCGGAGAAGCAGTCAGTGCAGAGGCAAGCGAGAGAAGCTGCTTCTGCCCGCCTGACAGCTCATCGGATTGCCTGTCCAGCATTTCAGTAAACCCGAAAAACTCTGCGATCTCAGCTATCCTGCGACGTATAAAGTCCTTATCCTTGCCAAGGCTCTCAAGAGAGAATGCAAGCTCGTGCCAGACCTTATCAGTAACTATCATACTTTCCGGGTCCTGAGCTACAAAACCTATATATTCAGCCTGTTCTCGGTCAGAAAGCTCATTTACATCTCTTCCAAAAAGCCTAATACACCCGCTTTTCACTCCAGCAGGAGCCAGTACAGGCTTCATGAGCCGGAGGAGAGTACTTTTTCCGCTGCCGGTCCCGCCGCAGATAACAACAAATTCGCCCTTACGAACATTAAGATCAGCTTCCATGAGTGCTGCCGAGCAGGCGCCTGAATATGTAAAGCTCAAAGACTTGATATTAACGATCTCCATCTTACTTCCTCCAAAAGCTCATATATTCCAGGCAGAAAGCATAATGACCCGAAGCCTGCAAGTTCAACAACTCCTGTGACACCTATCTCCGAAAAATAGAAAGCGGGATAATACCGGAATACAGCCCCGTCGTTTAAAAGACCGAATAATGCCGCTACAAACAGCCCCGCTGAAACCAGCACAAACAGAATGTCTTTTAACGTAAATCTGAATCTGTCAAATGAGGTCCTCCCCGGTAGACCGTAACCCCGGCTTTTCATCGAATCAGCAGTAACGACCGAGCTTTCCAGTGAGCGCGTTATCAGAATAGAAAAAATCGCAGCCAGATTTCTGAGCCTCTGAATGATACTCCCGTCCCTCGGCCCGCGACCGATCTGCGATCTGGCATCGCTTATCTCTCTGAACCGCCTTACAGTAAGCGGTATTGCCCTTAATGTCATCGAGAGCATGACCGTAAGCGCAGGAAATATTTTCCCTGTCAGACACATCAGCTTATCTGACGAAAAAGTTTTGTAAAAGCAATAGCACCATATCATTACAGCGCTGAGCATGACACCTGATGCCAGACCGTATACCAGTGCTTCCAGAGTCAGTGCATTCCCCGAAGGAAGATAGCACAGCTTTGTCCTGCCACGGTGATTGAACAGAAAATTGACTGCCGCTGCAGTCAGCAAAGGGAAAAGCAGCAGGTACCACTTTTTCAGTATCTCAGCACCCCGGAGACAAAGAGCAAATATAAGAGCTCCTATAAAAGAGAGCGCAATAAAGCAAGGGTGCATGGTAAATGCACCCGAGCAAAAAAGCAATATAAAATAAAGAAAAATGCTGAATGGGTGAAGTTTTGAAAAAGCAGATACCTTCATATCATCCGACCTTGCTGAAATAATCGTCTCCGACATCGACCCCGATATTGCAGGAATAAACGACTTCGATAACATCTCCTTCGGATACAGCGAACTGAGAAGTGCTCATCTGCGGGAACTTACCGTTGACAGAATACATCCATCCGGAGAGATCTCCGGCATCAAATTCATAAAGATCTCCTATCCCTTCGATGTATTTGTTGGTCGTCATCGCTATTTTTGAGGATTCAAAACTGATGCCATTCTCTTTGCATATCCTGGCTGTCAGATCATAAACTGTTTCGCCGTCGTGGAATTCGACCTCGCTCTTTGGGAAGATCATCCCGTCCTTCGGAAGGTAATCTATCAACCCGGGAACAAGTTTTTCCGGATTATCGAACACTGTTGCGCAGGAGATCATAAAAGAACAGGTCTTTCCTTTAGGAGATACGGCTGGAGGAGCTGTTTCTGATGTTACCGAAGGTGTTGTCGCAGCCTGAGTTACCTGTGTCGCTGGTTTTACAGACGAAGTTACAGCAGGCTTGGTCTGTACTGTTTCAGCAGAAAGGCTTGAGGATGTCTCAGAAACGCTTTCGGTCACAGTAACGGTACTGACAGTAATCACACTTTCGGCCGGAGCAGATGTAACAGATACGGCCGTAAGAGCCGTCGTCTCAGCTGCGGAGACTGTCTGAAGCCCCGTGCTGACAGTTCCTGTAGTCTCACCTGATGAAGGGGCTTTATCGGAGACTTTCCCGCCTGATATATATGCTATGATCAGCACAGCGGCGATCAGCAGCACCGCTATTCCGGGCTTTATCAGCCTTTTTAATTTCTCAGACATAGAAAGCCTCCGTCAGTTCCTTGTATTATGAATGTTTCTTCCCGGAAAGATAAATACATACCCCTGCAAGAATTACAACGACTAGGCCTCCCGCAGCAGCTCCGGTGTCAGGGAGCGGATCGCTGTTCTTTTCAGCATCAACGGGAACGAGCTGCATATCGGAAAAATCATAAAGAGCAGTTTCGCCGTTAATTAACCTGCGGATCGAAACTAAAGCAAGAAATGCCTGTTCGGTAGCCATATCGTTGGCACCACCGCCGATCGTATGAGCGAACTCTCCGTTTCCGAGGTAATAGTTTTTTATGAATGAACTCAGAAAGCCTGATACGTCCATCGGTATTGCAGAGCCGGGATCACTGTTAACAGAAGTAAGAGCAATGATGACCTGAGCATCGGACTCACAGCTACCGAAAGAGCCATTCTCTCCGATCCGGGAAGCAAGCCATTCAACTGCTTTGTTTATGGCAGCTTTTGCCTCAGGCACCTTAGCCAGGGCTGTAATGCACATAGCGGTGATATCAACATCGGCTGTCTTGCCGTCGAAAGAGAATGCGCCGTTCTCAAGCTGAGCAGCCAGCAGATCATCTGTCGCCGCAGGAGTCTTTCCAAGGCCTGTCAGAGCGATATTAGACCAGATGAGACCGGTTATACCCTGAGCAGATATGTAATCCTTATCCGTGAGCGGAGCGGTCAGATCCTTGCCGGCAAAAGCCGCAGGATCACAACCGAGAGCAGCAGCAGCGACAGACTCCTTTGAATTCTCTGTAGATCTCCTCGCATTTAGCTTATTGCCATCTGCCTCTGCAGTATATTGTTTAAGGGATGCGATGAACCGGTCGCGTGCATCTCCCAGCGATCCGGCCCTTGCAAGACCGATCATCTTCCACTCGCTGCCAACAGCAGGCTGAGCTTTTGCAACTGTATCGGCAGTCGCTTTAAAGACATCGTCAAATGTCTTTTCTAACTGAGCGGCCTTGAGATCATCCAGCTCCTCAAGAGTATCGTTCAGCTTATCTCTGTTGGTGACAAGACCCTTTGCGGTATCGCTGAGCCTGAGATAAGCGGCTTCGGCAGCCCTGATCTTATCTTCATTCTCAAGAGACGCCTCGCCCATCTCTTCGATCATCTTCTCTACCTCTGCGGCAGCAGCAACTGCATCGGCAGTGATATCGGACTTTATATTTATTGTATATACCGTCTCTGTCTGACCGTTGTTCATTGACGGCCATTCACTGTTTCCGACGCCGATGATGATCTTGTCTCCATCGTAAACCTGTATTGAATCTGTCGGCCTGAAATGAGAGTCCGAACCAGGAGCATACTCATTTTTGTATGCTCTTACCTGGAAGTTTTTGTTTGCAGCAGCGGCACCAGTTATAACTTCTGTGGCATTTCCCAACGAAAGTGTATATTCCTTTACATCAGGGTTAAATTCAGGATCAAGAGTTCCTGCAGAGAAATCAAGGGCTTTCAGAGCTGTATTGTTATTAGAATAATCTCCGCCCAGATCAGACCAGGTCTCAGTATATTGAACATCTATAACATCACCGTCAGCAAGTGTCTTGTCTGCTGCTTTGAATGATCCCATCGTATCTGTCGCAAACCAATCGTTGACTGTGAATGTCCATCCGGCAAACATTTCTGGAGACTTTGTTTTATCACCTACTCCGGAAATATCAATTACCCAGTAGCCTGATGCCGAAAGGCTCTTTTCAGAGGCTTTAAGAGCTGCTTCAAAAGCTGTGAAAGCTGTCGAGCTCTCGTCAATGGCGACAGTGCTGTCAATCAGCAGCCCATCCCATTCAGCGCCCTCCTCTTTTGAGAACGTAGTGTTTTCGACGATGACTCTTACTGTCATCTGTTTGGATTCTGCGGCAGCAAACGCAGTTGTCGGAACGGACGCCAGCGCGAGCATCAATGCTGCCGAGACCGAAATGATCTTTCTTGTCTTCATGTTTCTTCCTCCGTTTTGATAGAATTTCTCAGCTCTTTTCTCCGCAGCGCGGCACGTTTGCGTTTCAGCTTGCTTTTAAGAGCCGCAGAAGGCTTTACAGCCTGCTTTAAACCTGCCTGCTCCAAGGCTCTCGGAAAAGGTCCCAGCTTCTGTTTTATGAAGCATACTTCTTCCGGTGCAAAATCGCTCTTTTTCGGGAGCCTTCCAAGCTGATTGCTCATATCCGTCAGGAGCCGCACCGCACGCTCGCGCTTGTCATCACTGTTCATACGGACGCCTCCTTTTATATTGCTGCAATAAAAAAGCCTTCTCCGCATCGGCAGAGAAAGCACAGCAAACAAAACCGTATCGCACTCAGCTTTTTCAAGCACAGCAAAGCTGGCCTGAGCTAGGCGAAACAGTTTCTTTGGCTGCGCTTCTTCTTGTCCAAGACGGCGATACCGGGCCCGATGATATCGGGCAGACTGCGGGAGTATTCTGACTATACAGTAATGACAGTTGTGACGGGATCGCACCGTTCTTCCCAATTACGGACCCTCTCGGGACGACCGCAGCCTTATATTCGGTTGTATTTTTATTATATTGCATTTCAGGCAGATTGTCAAGAGCAAAAACGGCATATCCCGTCTTGCTGGGATATGCCGTCTGAAAGATCAAAGATCATTCTTCGCCCAATGTCTCATTGAGTTTGTCGATCATCGATTTCATGTATTCGCGGGTAAAACGAGGGTCTGCACTGAAGCTGACTACCGCTCTGAGCGGCAGTTCGTTGGTCATCATTTCGCTGACACGTTTCATATTCTCGTCGTCATCGTCATGCCCTCCTGTAGCATCTGTGCTGCTAAAAAGATCGGCCAGCATCCTTGCTCCCTCCGGCAACTGCCTTATATCACCGAGGTTGCTGTTGAGATCAAAATGCACCGGGAGGCGTTTACCTGAATTTACATACACAGTGTCTTTGAGACGGATATCAGCGGAGGATGCTCCGACAAGTATATCATAAGCACCGTATTCGATGAACCAATCCTCAATGGCGGGCTCATAATAAGCGAAAGCACGGCTGTCAAGGCGGAATACCACCTTCTTGCTCTCACCTGCTTTAAGGAACACCTTTTCAAATCCCTTGAGTTCCTTTACAGGTCTGGCTACAGAGCTTTCTCTGTCTGAAACATAAAGCTCCACTATCTCTTTGCCGTCATATTTGCCGGTATTGGTAACAGTAACTTCAACGCTAAGTGTCTTTGATTCATCCAGTTCCGAATGAGAAAGACGAAGATCAGAGTATTCAAAGGTTGTATAGCTCAGGCCGTACCCAAAAGGATAGAGAGGCTCAATATCTTTTGCTTCATAGTAACGATAGCCCACAAAGATCCCCTCCGAATAGCTGACCTTATCTCCAAAGCCCGGGAAATTAAGGTAGGAAGGGTTGTCCGAAAGCTTCTTCGGGAAGGTCTCAGCCAGTTTTCCGCAGGGATTCTGCTTACCGAAAAGAACGTCGCATACAGCTTTACCTGTTCCGTCTCCGCAGAGATAAGCCTCAACGATACCGCTGACCTTATCGTTAAACGGCATCTCTATGGGTGCGCCGTTATGAAGAACGACTACTGTATTTTTATTAACGGCAGCGATCTCGTCGATAAGCCTGAGCTGACACTCAGGCATTTTCATATGTCTGCGGTCAAATCCTTCTGATTCAAAAGCATCAGGTAGGCCGGCAAAGATCACAGCAACATCGGCTGCTTTCGCATTCTCTACAGCTTCTGACAGCAAGGCTTCGTCTGTTCTGTCAGAATCGGTTACATACCCCTGAGCATAGGTGACCTTAACATAGTCGGAAGAACGATCCAGAGCAGAATCGATATACTTCGAATTGATATGCGAGCTTCCGCCGCCCTGATATCTGGGCTCCTTAGCAAAGAGTCCGATAAACGCAATCTTTTTGTTCTTATCCAGCGGAAGAACATCCCCCTCGTTTTTCAGCAGAACTATACACTCTGAGGCGATTCGGGCAGCAAGCTCGTGATCCTTTTTCTTATCCCAGACCATATCCGGTCTTGCACCTTCCTGTGCTCTGGCAATAAGCTCCAGAACACGCCTTGTGCAGCTGTCAAGCTCATCAACAGAAAGCTCGCCGCGCTCGACAGCTTCGACTATGAGCCTATCGTTCTTGCCCATGCTTGAAGGCATTTCCAGATCAAGACCGGCTCTGATGCCTTCGACTCTGTCATCTACAGCACCCCAGTCGCTCATCACCAGCCCCTCAAAACCCCATTCGTCACGGAGGACATCGGTAAGCAGCCATTTGTTCTGTGAAGAATGTACTCCGTTGATTCTGTTGTAGGAGCACATTACTGTCCAGGGCTTGCTCTCCTTGATAACAGCCTCAAAAGGCGCAAGATATATCTCCCTCAGAGCCCTTTCGCTGACCTCGGCAGATACCGAGAAGCGTCTTGTTTCCTGATTATTTGCAGCGAAATGCTTTATGCAGGCACCGACTCCCTGGCTCTGTACACCTTTAATATGCGCAGCGGCAAGCTGCCCTGCAAGATAAGGATCCTCTGAAAAATACTCAAAATTTCTTCCACAGAGAGGCGAGCGCTTGATATTGCAGCCGGGGCCAAGTATAACAGCCAGCTTTTCGGTCTGGCACTCCTTGCCTATGGCCTTTCCCAGCTCTTCAAGAAGACCTCTGTCAAAAGAACAGGCAGAAGCGCAGGCTGCCGGGAAGCAGACCGCTTCGATAGCCTGGTTCGGATTATCGGCCAGATCAACATTCTTGCGCAGTCCGTGAGGACCGTCAGAAACCATTATAGGATCAATATCCATACGCTCGATCGTTTTGGTGTGCCAGAAATCAGCACCTGAACATAGCGAAGCCTTTTCCTCAATGGTCAGCTCATTCATTATGCTTTCAATATTCATAAAAACCAGATCTCCTTCCGGGATATTTTGTATAAAATCATTATAACACATATTTTTCAAAAAAGCTATAGCATTTAAAATAATTTATTTATCCTAAAATCGCTTATTTTTTCTGTTTAACCCTTGCAAATCAATGATTCTTTTGGTATAATATAATGTTGTATGCGGTAAAACGCAGTCTTAAACTCATGGAGGTATGATATAAATGAAGCTGAAACTCTCAAAACATTTAGCTGTTCTGGCGGCAGCGATCATCGTCAGCTCGACAGCCAGCTCCTGCGGCTCGTCGATCTCCGGTACGGACAAGCCTGATCTGAACGACAGCGGCACCGGAACCTGGCAGACAGTTGACAGCTCACCGATGCAGACAGATAACAATACCGTTACAGAAGCTCCCGTCAATCCCCAACCGCAGGACAGTACTCCTTCAGTGCCTCAGACCGGTAAGCTCAAAGCACATCTTGTCTGCGCAGGAGACAATCTGATCCACGACAATATCTATGTTGATGCTCAGAACGATGACGGGACCTATGATTTTGCCAAATGCTATGAGCCTTGCAAAAAACTGATGGAGGGCGTCGATATCGGTATCCTTAATCAGGAAACATTAGTCAACGATCTCTACGGGCCGAAGACATACCCGACTTTCTCAACGCCGACAGAAGTCGGAGATTGTATGATCGACTTCGGCTTCAATGTTTTTTCAATGAGCAACAACCATGTCCTGGATATGGGTATAGACGGACTTATGAATTCCCTCGATTACTGGGACAGTAAGGGCGTTGTTCACTACGGAGCTTACCGCGACAAAGAAGATTCCGAAAACATCAAGACTGCTGAATTCAACGGCATCAAATTTGCTTTCCTGGGATATATGGAACACACCAACGGCATCGAAGTCCCCCCGCAGAACGAGGGAGTAGTAGTTTATATTCACGACGAAGACACCTTAAAAAGGCAGATCCAGGAAGCCGATAAAATGGCTGATGTAGTTGTTGTTTCCTGCCATATGGGAACAGAGATCGAAAACGAACTCAACGATATGCAGATAAACCTTCCCCCGAAGCTGGTTGAATGGGGCGCCGATCTTATCATCGGAACACAGGCGCACGCACTCTCGACCTGCGAATACCTCGACAAGCCCGACGGCGGCCAGGCATTCGTTTTCTACGGATTGGGCAACTTTTTCTCTACTATGTACGACTGCGATAACCCCGACGGCCGTATCGCAAAGTCTCTCGTAGGCATCTTCGGTATGATGGATGTCATTAAGGATTGCGACAACGGCGGCAAGATATCATTCGAGAATGTCAAGGCTATACCTGTAGTTTCCCACTTTGAAGCTGAGAGCTATGACAGTATGTGGTATAATTGCCGCGTCTATCCTTACAGCGATTATACCGATGAGCTGCTCAGCAAGCATCTTATGCATCAGCGGGACGGCATGAGCAGAAGAGATTTGGAGCAAAACATCGCATTCATCCCCGATGAATTCCTTTGCATGGATCCTTAAAGGTTCTTATCCCGGCAGTATATACCTGCCGGGTGTTTTTTTGTCTGAAAAAGCTGTAAGCAGTTGACATTACGCGGCGCTGATAGTATAATAGAAACAAGGCGCGAACTGCCTTGAATAATGCCGTTTCGGAGGGAAACACAATGATAAAGGATATTCAGCAGAAAATACTTGCATTAAAGGAAAAGAACGATGTCTGCATTCTCGCGCACAGCTATCAGGCGCACGAGATCCTTGAGATAGCAGACTTTACCGGCGACAGCTACAAGCTCAGTGCCGATGCTGCCAAGGTCACCAATAAGAACATCCTCTTCTGCGGCGTTCATTTTATGGCAGAGACTGCTAAAATGCTGTCTCCCGAAAAGAGAGTCTATCTTGCTAACAGCGGCGCAGGCTGCCCTATGGCGGAACAGATGGAGCCTGAGATGATCCGTAAGATACGAGATGCCGAGCCTGACCGCAAGGTAGTCGCATATATAAATACTACTGCGGCTCTCAAGACAGTATGCGATGTCTGTGTTACCTCTGCTTCGGCTGTAAAGATAGTCAGCGCTATGCCGGATAAAAAGCTCCTGTTTATTCCAGACTGCAACCTGGGCTCTTTCGTTCAGAAGGCCTGCCCTGACAAGGATATCATGCTCCTCAACGGAGGATGCCCCGTTCATGCCTCTGTTACCGAAGAAGAAGCCAAAGCAGCAAAAGCTATGCATCCGGATGCCCTCTTGCTGGTACACCCTGAATGCCGACCGGCAGTTGCCGCGCTTGCTGACTATGTGGGTTCCACCAGCGGGATAACCAAGTTTGCAAAGTCCTCCGATGCAAAGGAGTTCATTATCGGAACAGAGATCAGTATCGCGGAGCACTTGCAGTATGAGTGCCCCGAAAAGAGATTCTACATCCTCTCCAAGAAGATCATCTGCCCGAATATGAAACTGACGACTCTTATGGATGTTTATAACTCCCTTAGCTCCATTGAAAAAGATGACGGTGAGGCCTTTGAGATCCATATGTCTGAAGATCTGATCTCTAAAGCGAGACTTTGTATAGACGAAATGCTGAGGCTCGGAGGCTGAATGTGCTAATATATCAACATACAGGTAAATAATTTATATTGAAATTCTCTGCAAAATAAGTTATTATTATATCAACAGCTATTATTCGGCTTGAATTCTTACGTTAATATTTTCGCATAGGAGGTATATTATGAAATTTGCCGACGGTTTCTGGCTCAATCAGAGAGGCTATGAAGTCAACTACGCCAACCAGGCCTACGAGATCAAGGAGATCGAGAACGGTTTTCTTGTAGTTGCCACCCCTTTTTTCGGAAGAGAAAGATACAAACTGCTTGGAAGCGCCAATCTCGAGATCGCTTACACTTCCACTATCGAGAACTGCATAAAGGTAAACATCACCCACCACAAGGGCTATAAAGACAACGGCCCTCACTTCCCGCTCAATGAAGGCTCATTCAAGCCCGAAATAACTATAACCGAGAATGAGGCTATACTCCGCTCCGGGAATACTAAAGTTGTAGTTTCCAAGCACAGTTGGAACGTTACATACTATTATAACGACAAGAAGCTCACCAGCGGCGGCTGGCGTTCAACAGGAGTTATAATGGAAAGCGCCTTCAAACAGCAGGCTAGGCTGGCAGTCCAGTCTGATGACACATTCTGGAGCTATCCTGCTGATCCGCGCCGTACATATATCCGTGAGCAGTTGGATACAACTGTCGGTGAATACTTCTACGGCTTCGGTGAAAAGTTCACAACTTTCACCAAGAACGGCCAGAACGTCGAGATCTGGAATGCCGACGGCGGTACCTGCTCGGATCAGAGCTATAAATCCGTCCCGTTCTATGTTTCTTCTAGAGGCTACGGCATCTTCGTAAACAGCACCGACAAGGTCAGCTTTGAAGTGTGCTCAGATACCGTTTCAAAGGTCAGCTTTACCCTTCCCGGAGAATGCCTTGAATATTACCTCTTCGGAGGCGAAAACCTTACCGAAGTCCTCAAGGGCTACACCGACCTCACAGGAAAGCCCTCGCTTCCGCCTGCTTTCTCCTTCGGTCTCTGGCTCACATCCTCCTTTACCACCAGCTACGACGAGCAGACCATTTCCGGCTTTATTGACGGAATGGCTGAAAGAGATATTCCTCTCCAGGTCTTTCATTTCGACTGCTTCTGGATGAAGGGTCTTGAATGGTGCAACTTTGAGTGGGACACAGAACAGTTCCCTGACCCTGAGGGCCTGCTGAAAAGGCTCCATGAAACTAAGGGCCTGAAGACCTGTGTATGGATCAACCCCTACGTCGGCCAGCGTTCCAGACTATTTGACGAGGGCATGGCAGGAGGCTACTTCATCAAGCGCACAGACGGTTCGGTATTCCAGTGTGATGAGTGGCAACCCGGTATGGCCATCGTTGACTTTACCAACCCCGAAGCCTGCAAGTGGTATTCCGGCTATCTCCGCAAGCTCTGCGAGATGGGTGTCGATACCTTCAAGACAGATTTCGGCGAGCGTATCCCAACAAGAGATGTTGTCTACTTCGACGGCTCCGACCCGATCAAGATGCACAACTATTATACCTATCTTTATAATGAAACAGTATTCAATGTGCTCAAGGATTTCTATGGTGAGAACAAGGCTTGCCTGTTTGCACGCTCGGCTACAGCCGGCGGTCAGAAATTCCCTGTTCACTGGGGCGGCGACTGCTCAGGCAACTACAACTCCATGGCTGAAGTCGTAAGAGGCTGCCTGAGTCTCTGTATATCCGGCTTTGGCTATACGTCCCACGATATGGCCGGCTTTGAAGCTACCGCTACTCCTGATATCTACAAGCGCTGGGCAGCTTTCGGACTTCTCTCCACCCATTCCAGACTCCACGGCAATCAGAGCTACCGCGTGCCCTGGCTGTTTGATGAAGAAAGCTGCGATGTTCTCCGATTCTTTACTAACCTTAAGGGCAAACTGATGCCTTATCTCTGGGCGCAGGCAATAAAGACCCATACTGTCGGAGTCACCATGATGAGAGCTATGGTCATCGACTTTGCTAATGATCCTGCCTGCCTGACTCTTGACAGACAGTATATGCTGGGCGACAATCTTCTGGTCGCTCCTATACTCAACGAAGAAGGTATCGCACAGTATTATGTTCCAGAGGGCAAGTGGACGGATATCATTACCAGAAAGGTATTTGATGGCGGTAAATGGTATACTCATAAATGCTCTTACTTTGAGATCCCGGCGCTGGCCAGGCCCAACAGCATCATAGCCTTCGGCGGCTTCAAGAGAGACTTTGAGTATGATTACCTCAGCGGCACGACCTTCAGGATCTTTGAGCTGGAAGACGGCAAGAGTGCTGTTTGCCCGATCTACGATACAGAGGCCAACAAAGTATTCGAGCTCAAGGCTGTCAGAAAAGGAGACATCATCGAATGTGAATATCCCGCTGCAAAGGCTTCCTTCCGTATCGAAGTCGCATCCACAGACAAGGCTGTTGATGTTAATCCTACAACTGCCGGTAAGGTTATAATCAATCTCTGATACCAATTCCGATAAATAAAGATAATATGGCTGACTAACCGCTTTAAACGCAAACGGGTATTCTTCAATAAGGAGAATACCCATTTTGCATCTTAGGTTATCATTGTTTTATCAATATGATACTGCCTGCCAAACGGACGAATTACAAGCAGCCTTCCTTACAGGACAAGCTGGATCAAAACTGCTGCCTCGATAACCTGGCGGCGGGTATCATATCAAAAGAGCTAAGAGAATTTCATTATGGAATAATAAGAGAGGAGCATCAATATGACAATCAGAGAAGCCAGGCTTGATGAGTCCGAGATAATCAGAAAAATATCACACGATACGATCAGCAGTATATACCCTAAATATTATCCCGGAGGAGCTGTCAGTTTCTTTCTAGAGCATCATAGCATTGAGCGGATAGAAAAAGACATTTCTGCCGGACAGGTCTTTATCTGCCTTGACGATGAAAATGGACCTGTCGGAACTGTGACTGTAATGGGCAACATAATAAAAAGGCTCTTTGTACTGCCGGAACATCAGAACAAAGGCTTCGGCAGAGCACTACTCAATTACGCTGAGAAGCTGGCAGCAAAAGACAGCGGATGCATCATTATTGACTCTTCCCTGCCCGCAAAAGGGATCTATCTGAAAAGAGGCTACAAGGAGACCGAGTATCATCAGCTCGAGACCGCAAACGGAGACTATTTGTGCTATGATGTTATGAACAAAATAATATTATCAGAAAGATAATACTTGACCTTTGCCTCGAGATGTTGTATAATATAGAAAAGGAGGTATGTGCCTATGTATAAATTCAATGTAAAACAAACCGCCAAGGACGTTGTCGCCTGGGTAAAAGAGCAGTTTGAGACCACAGCTTCCCCGGAGACAAAAGCTGTTATCGGTATCTCCGGAGGAAAAGACAGTTCCGTTGCGGCAGCCGTCTGTGTTGCAGCACTGGGCAAGGACAGAGTCATCGGAGTGCTGATGCCGCAGGGAGAGCAGGCAGATATAAGCTGCTCTTATCAGCTTGTCAACCATCTCGGTATCAAGTATTATGAGATAAATGTCGGCGATACTATCTCAGCAGAAATGAAAGCCGTCGGTTCGGTGCTCGATATTACCGACCAGGCAAAAATAAATACTCCCGCAAGGATCAGAATGACAACACTTTACGCTGTCGCTGCTTGCGTAGGAGGCAGAGTCATCAATACTTGCAACGCTTCTGAAGATTATGTCGGCTACTCCACCAAGTACGGTGATTCCGCAGGCGACATATCTCCCCTCTCCGATCTTACAGTTACCGAAGTCATAGCTATCGGAGACGAGCTTGGTGTGCCTTATGAATTGACCCATAAGACACCTATCGACGGTCTCTGCGGCAAAACAGACGAAGAGAATCTTGGCTTTACATACGCTACACTGGATAAATACATCCGCGGCGAGATTACTCTGGACGACCAGCCCGAACTGAAAGAACGTATTGAGCGCCTGCACAGAGCAAATCTGCATAAGCTGCGACTTATGCCCAAGTTCGTTTTCCAACCCGAAAAATAACTGTATAAAAAAGACGCTTTAGCCTCAAAAGCTAAAGCGTCAAATTTTTTGTTCAAAAGCGGAAGATCAGTCCTTCTTTTCCTCCTCTGGAAGATCGATAGGAGCACCGGCAGCGTTCTTCTTAACACTCTCAACGCCATTCTTGCAGGCTGCTTTGGTTGTATAGCCTTCAGATGCGCAGATGACCTGTCCGTTAGTAGCCTTCAGACGGAAACGGAATTCGCCCTTCTTGTCATTGTAGATCTCAAACTTCGGGCACTTCTCTGTGGTATACCCTTCAACAGTCTGGTCTTCAACATTAGCTACGGGAGCATTTTTGGAAACGCTCTCACAACCGTTCTTGCAGCTTGCGAGGGCGTTATAGACCTCTCCGCCGATAGCAACGATCTCACCGTTTCCAGCCTTTAAACTGAACGTATAACCTGTTTTAGTCTGCTTGATAACAAATTTGCCCATTGATAAAACCTACCTTTCAAAAAAATTAGTGTATAAATCGTCTGATATCATTATAATATGAATTCTCCGATTTGTCAAGAATTTTTAAAAAAACCCAGAAAAATTATTAAACTCTGACAATCCTATCTTCAGATCAGCTCATATTCGGGGGGATATCTGAACTTTAGTTCATTAACAAAGATGTTTTCAAGCTTGGCGCCGTCATTAACAGCTCCGTTAACAGCTTCAAATAGTGAACTCATCGCCAGAATATTCAAAGAGAAATCCCGGGGAGGATCATTTTCGCTGAGATAGCGCCGCACTCCTTGCTCAACATATCCGAAAATCCTGAGCTGTGTTCTTTTTAGTTCGATCTCGGCATCTCCCAGCATCAGCCTGAGTTTGTCCCCCTGTTTAAGATCAAGGAGAATACAGGTGTAAAGCTCAGGGATCATAGCCCTCAGCTCGCTGCTGAGGATCTTTGTTCCCTGACATAGGAGCCCGAGACGTATCATCGCATCATCATGTGACCTTTTATCTCGTACCCGCCCCAGAATATCGACTGCTCGCTTAGTCATTATAATGACATTCTCCGGACGAATAAAAGCACCGCGTTTTTCAGATTTTTTATCCACCAGCAGCAAAAACTGCTTCTCTGAATGGTAGCCGGATCTCATATCCCACATACGGGCGTAGGCGGTCAGTTTTTTGGTAAGTTCGTGTAGGGTAGCTCCGTTGAGCCTTGCCTCACACTCTATTTCGCCGTTATAGCAGACACAGAAGAGCTTGAGCCAGTAAGCATTTTTTGTACCAAGATAGTCACGAAGCTCATCCTTTACCAGACTGAACATATCAAGCTGCTGATGATCAAAGCTGCCTATAGAATAAGTCGGAGCATTCCTGACACAGGATAGATGCCTCTCCATGCCGGCAAACTCATACTCAAAATCAACGACATCTCCTCCGATGATAACATTGAGCACAGAGCTCAGGACTACTGCACAAAACTGTTCCGCACTGTTGATCACTGCTTCGGAAGCTGTATGCCCCATGCCGGAGGAATACTCACAAAGGGGTTCATCAAAAAGATCGTGTGTAAGGATAAATAACATTTCTGCAACAAATCTTCCGTTAGTATCACTGATACGTTGTATAGTACAGGAGATCGTGAGCTTTTGATCTTCAAGAAGCAGGCAATGCTCAAATTCTCTGACAGCGATCTGATCTGAAAGGCAAGATGCCACAGCCCTGTATGCTGTTCTTGCAAGATCGTCACCGAAATCGCCGTTTATACAGGGTTCTCCGTCATATCTGGCAGCAGAGAGGTCAAGGATCATGTCGTTCATTTGATTCTCCTTAATAGTGTTAAAGAAGTGTGTTAACTATGTAAGAGCGCAGCGGATTCGGGATCGAGAAAAAGAGGACGAATATAAGAAGGAGCAAATACAGAATCCGCTTTGCCAGTGAAATCTTCGGTGTATTTTCTGTCTCGGAATTATGCAGACCGTAGGCAATGAATGCTGTAAAAGCAAAAGCTATGATCAAGGCGGGCTTTTTAACAATAGCGACAAAGTTCTCAAACATCCGGGCTGTAACAGGCGAGATCAGCGGTAGCAGAACACCCGTTACGGCCATAAGCACAAGCAGCGGAAAGAAATAGTATCTTAACTTGTACCCACATTCCTTCCAGCGAGGGATAAGGTGTATGCTGACTATTATCAGCCAGGCCAGAAGGCCGTTGATTGCAATGAAAGCCATCGGAGTTGTGACCAGCAGGAACGCAAGCTCTGCAACAAAAAGGAATCTGTAATAAAGGCTGCGCAGTTCCATGCGGGCCTTCTCGATATCAAAAGCAGTAGTAAGATACAGCTCAAGGAGACGAAGATGTTTAATCATATTGCTCTCCAAAGTGATCGGTCTTCTGTTATTTTAAGGATATTATATCACATTTTCTCAAATAAGTGTATACTATCAAATAAATTGGCAGATAAAAATCGTGGCGTGTTTTTTGTGCAATATAACAATGCTAAGGCCTTCAAAGATATTTCTTTATAATACTCCATGATCCCAGCAGACGATCAAGGCTCCAGGCTGCATTAGCAGGGCTGGTAGAAGGCAGCTTTACAGCTTTTAGTCCTGTGAGAGGGAACTGATATTTATCATATATTGCAGATGCCTTGCCCCCGTTTACGAAAACAGCTTTGATATCGGTTTTTGAGAGCAATGAAGCTATATCCGCAGGGATAACATTCCTTATGGACGAGTCGTCCGAGCCAATGATATCACACTCTGAGATAACATCCCAGAGAGCTATTCCCTGCTCCAGAAGCATACTCCGCTTGTGCTCGACATCGACCGGCAAAGGGCATTCGCAAAGCAGAGAGATCACCTTCCAGAAACGGTTTTGACGATGTCCGTAATAGAAGCCCTCCTCTCTGCTTTTTGCGCTAGGCAGGCTTCCCAGTATCAGGACACGGCTTTTGCTGTCATATACAGGCTCAAAACAATGCCTTATATGCTGATATTCCAAAGAGGCACCTCTCTTTCAATGAAATAACAAAGCCCGAAAACGGTTCTCCGAATTCGGGCTTCATGTCAATACAGGTGTTTGTTTACGACAGGTTCGGCTGATCGTTCTGCGGCCAACTCGAAGCATTCAGCAAAGTACCGATTGTAGTCGTAGCTTCATCCGGACCCTCAGCAGGGTTAGGATACTGCCCGACAATAGAGTTGTTAGCATTGGTCTCGCACCACTGGGCACAGGTTATCTTCTTTGCAGAATTGATATCCCAGCAGACATAACCGGAATTGATACCATTATTACCGAGGAACTCCTTAACAGCGTGTTCAAGAACGATACTGTCATCAAGATCCTCAACTGCGACGGGAGAATGTCTGGCGATATTGCTGACATTACCGTCATAGAGCTCGCCTAGGGCAGCGCTGATTGCCGTAAACGTATTTTTGGCGTGCAGATTTGCTGTTTTGAGCTTAGCGTTCCTTATATATCCCATAAGCGAAGGTATCAGGATAGCGGCAAGGACGCCGATAATCGCGATAACGACGATCAGCTCCACAAGTGTAAAACCTTTTTGCTTTGATTTCATAGTTATAACCTCCTCACTTCCCGAGAACATTATAACAGTTTTTGTACTTTCTGTCAACATAAATCATCTTTGCATAATCGTTCATTCAAAAAATTTACATTTTGTTCACACTTCTAAGGCATAAAAAGACCCGGAAGTCCTTATCCTTCCGGGTCAGTTCAAACTATCAGATAACGATCGTTCCGGAATATACCGTTACTGCATCACCTGTCATATAGACTGCATCGTCGGTATATCGTACTACAAGGTCTCCGCCTTTGAGGCGAACGATTATATTCTGATCCTTCTTACAGAAGCCGTTCTGAACAGCCGCAACAGCTGCTGCGCAGGCACCGGTCCCGCAAGCCCAGGTCTCGCCGGAGCCGCGTTCCCAAACTCTCATCTTAAGAGTATTCTCATCAATGACCTTGATGAACTCGGTATTGATTCTCTCAGGGAAGCTCTTATCGAACTCGAACTTAGGCCCTACGTCCTCAATGTCAAGGTCGTCGATATTCTTCATAAAGACTACAGCGTGAGGATTGCCCATAGATACGCAGGTAATGTTATACTTAGCTCCGCCTATCTCGACTTCCCTGTCAACAACAGCGCCGTCCTTGTTAGGTTCAAGAGCAACGGGGATCTGTTTCGGATCGAGTACAGCCTTGCCCATATTGACAGTTGCACCGTTAACCTCGCCGTAATGACGTGTAAGAGTTATCTTCATGATACCGCTGAGAGTCTCAATGGTGAAATCGTCGCTGTCAACGAGACCGTTGTCTCTCATGAACTTAGCAACACAGCGGATACCGTTACCGCACATTCTTCCCTCGGAGCCGTCAAGATTGAACATACGCATCTTTCCGGCAGCAACATCTGAGCGCTCGATGAGGATGACACCGTCTCCGCCGATACCGAAGTGTCTGTCAGAGAGCTTGAGGGCAAGACCCTCGGGGTTGTCGATCTTCTGATCGAAGCAGTTGAAGTAGATGTAGTCGTTTCCGCAGCCCTGCATCTTGGTGAATTCAAGGCGCTTCTTCTCGGTGCGCATATTGTTTATGTCAACGATCTCGGTATTATCCTCGGTGAACTTGCTCCTGATAGAGGAAGCGATAGCGTTGGCAGTATCAATAGAAGTCAGGCAGGGGATGTTTCTCTCGACTGTCTTTCTTCTGATCTTAACCGAATCTCTTGTGGGGATACGCCCCTTAGAGCTTGTGGAGATAACATAAGCGATCTTTCCGCTCTCTATAAGCGTCAGAGTATTCTCCTCGGCCTCATGGATCTTGGCAACAGCCTCGCAGGGAACTCCGTGTTCGGAGAGTACCTGAGCTGTACCCTTCGTAGCATAGATCTTGAACCCGAGATCATAGAAAGCCTTAGCTGTCTGAGGTATCTCCCCCTTATCGGAATCTCTTACAGTGATAAGGACGCCGCCCTTATTGCCCAGCTTATATCCGGCAGCAGTAAGGCCTTTATAGAGAGATTCCTCAAGGCTGGAAGCTACTGCGAGAACTTCTCCGGTAGACTTCATCTCAGGGCCAAGATGGTTATCAACGTCGATCAGCTTCTCAAAGGAGAATACCGGGACCTTGACAGCCACATAAGGCGAATTGGGATAGAGCCCGGTACCGAAGCCCATATCAGCCAGCTTCTCGCCCAGCATAGCTCTTGTAGCAAGATCGACCATAGGAACTCCTGTAACCTTCGAGATATAAGGAATTGTTCTCGAAGAACGCGGGTTGACTTCGATAACATAGAGCTCATCATGGTAGATGAGGTACTGAATGTTTACAAGCCCCTTGGTATTGAGAGAAACAGCCAGCTTCTTGGAGCAGTCAATGATACGTTCGATCATTTTATCGGAAACGTTCCATGCAGGGTATACAGCGATAGAGTCACCGGAATGGATACCGGCTCTCTCTATATGCTCCATGATACCGGGGATAAGGATATCTTCGCCGTCGCAGATCGCATCGACTTCCAGCTCGGGACCCATAAGGTACTTATCAATAAGTACAGGATTCTCGATGCCCTGAGCAAGGATTATGGCCATATACTCCTTGATATCTGCATCGTTGAAGGCGATAATCATATTCTGTCCGCCGAGAACATAGGAAGGACGCATAAGAACAGGATACTCGATCTTGTTGGCGACTTCCAGAGCCTCTTCGGTGGTCATAACGGTAAAGCCCTGAGGTCTCTTGATCTTGTGCAGCTCAAGCAGCTCGTCAAAACGCTCTCTGTCCTCAGCAGCATCGATGGAATCGGGAGGAGTTCCGAGGATATTGACACCCTGTTCTGCCAGATGCTTGGTGAGCTTGATTGCTGTCTGTCCGCCGAAGGCTACGACAACACCGTAAGGCTTCTCAATCCGGATGATGTTCATTACATCCTCATTGGTAAGCGGCTCGAAGTAAAGTCTGTCGGCTGTATCGAAGTCGGTTGAAACAGTCTCGGGATTGTTGTTAACGATAACAACATCGAAGCCTTTTTCTTTGAGAGCCCATACACAGTGTACGGATGCGTAATCGAACTCGATGCCCTGACCGATACGGATAGGGCCGGAACCGAATACGATAACTGTCTTATTGCCTGTATGAACAGATTTGATAAATTCTTCAGCTTCGTCCTCGCTGTCGTAGGTCGAATAGAAGTAAGGAGTCTGAGCAGCAAACTCTGCTGCACAGGTATCGACCATTTTATATACAGCGTGCAGCGGCTTTTCGATCTTCTGACCGGTGAGCCTTTCGATGACCTTATCCGGGAAGCCCAGCTTCTTGGCCTGATGATATGTCTCATAGGAGATATTGCCTTTTTCAAGCTCATTCTCCATAGCGACAAGGTTCAGCATCTTATATGTGAACCATTTATCGATCTTGGTGACATCAAAGATCTCCTCAGGAGTAACGCCTCTGCGGAGAGCTTCATAAACTACGAACAAGCGCTCATCGTTGCAATCGTGCAGCTTCTGACGGATCTCGTCATCAGAAAATGAGGCGAGCTTCGGAGAGCGGAGACTGTCGTGACCGATCTCTGCACCGCGGACAGCCTTCATTATAGCCTGCTCGAATGATGTACCGATAGACATTACCTCACCGGTAGCCTTCATCTGAGTGCCAAGCTCACGCTTAGCATATACGAACTTATCAAAGGGCCACTTGGGGAGCTTTACAACGAGATAGTCGATAGAAGGCTCAAAGCAAGCGTAGGTCTTGCCTGTAACGGCGTTAATGATCTCGTCAAGGCGGTAACCGATGGCGATCTTTGTAGCTACCTTAGCGATAGGATATCCTGTCGCTTTGGAGGCCAGAGCCGAAGAACGGGATACACGGGGATTAACCTCGATAACAGCATACTCAAAGCTATCCGGATTAAGTGCGAACTGGCAGTTGCAGCCGCCCTCTACCTCAAGAGTATCAACTATCTTCAGAGCCGCAGAGCGCAGCATCTGGAACTCTTTATCAGCAAGTGTAACACAGGGAGCAACAACAATGGAGTCTCCGGTATGAACGCCGACAGGGTCAACATTCTCCATAGAGCAGATAGTAATGACATTTCCTGCGGAATCGCGCATTACCTCAAACTCTATCTCCTTCCAACCGGAAACACACTTCTCGACAAGGACCTGAGTGATAGGCGAGAGATAGAGGCCGTTTCTTGTGATCTCACGGAGCTCATCCTCGTTATGAACGATACCGCCGCCTGTTCCGCCGAGGGTGAAAGCAGGGCGAATGATGAGCGGATAGCCGACATCTTCCCTGTTAGCAAAATCGACAGCGTCTTCAACTGTGTTTACAACAATAGAGGGTATGCAGGGCTGACCGATGGACTCCATAGTTTCCTTGAACATGAGTCTGTCTTCGGCCTTGTCTATAGTAAGCGGCTTAGCTCCAAGGAGCTTTACGCCGTATTCATCAAGGAAGCCGGATTTTGCCAGCTGCATAGAAAGGGTAAGGCCGGTCTGACCGCCGAGAGTTGAAAGGACGCTGTCGGGGCGCTCTTTCTTGATTACTCTTTTTACAGTTTCAAGAGTCAGCGGCTCGATATAGATCTTATCGGCCATAGCCTTATCTGTCATAATTGTAGCAGGGTTGGAATTGATGAGGATGACCTCAAGCCCTTCCTCCTTCAAAGCGCGGCAAGCCTGAGTACCTGCGTAATCGAATTCAGCGGCCTGTCCGATAACGATAGGGCCGGAGCCGATGACCAGTACACGCTTGATATCTTTATTCAAAGGCATATTCTTTCACTCCCTTACTTGTTATCGTCGATCAGGACCATGAATCTGTCGAAGAGGAAGCCCGGGTCCTTCGGGCCGCCGCAAGCCTCGGGATGGAACTGCACCGAGAAAGCCTTTTCATTGACATAGCGGACACCTTCGCAGGTACCGTCGTTGGTATTTACAAAGGAGACTTTGGCATAATCGCCGACAGAATCATTGACAACTGCGTAGCCATGGTTCTGGCTGGTGATATATACTCTTCCGGTCTCGGTATCGGTAACAGGCTGGTTAGCACCTCTGTGTCCGTATTTGAGCTTGGAGGTAGAAGCGCCGTGAGCCAGAGCATATAACTGATGTCCGAGGCAGATAGCGAAGGTCGGGATATCCAGATCAATGAGTTTTTTGAGCTCAGCGATAATCTCTGTATTCTCGGCAGGGTCTCCGGGGCCGTTGGAAAGCATGATCCCGTCGGGAGCCAGCTCCTTTATCCTTTCGATCTTTGTATAAGCGGGAACAACAGTTACCTCGCAGCCGCGAAGAGTAAGCTGCTTTATTATGCTGCGCTTTGTTCCGAAATCGTAGAGAACGATCCTGCGTTTTGTCTCTCCGTCTGCGGGGCAGACATATTCCTTATCACAAGTCGTATTCTTGACAGCGTCTCTGATAACATAGTTTTTGAGGTCATCGAAACTGAAGCCGGAACCCTCGCAGACTATCTTGCCGTTCATAACGCCTGATTCGCGGACGATCTTTGTGAGCTGCCTGGTGTCTATGCCGCAGAGGCCGACTATATTATTCTCCTTTAAAAAAGTGTCAAGATTACCCTCACAACGGAAGTTGCTGGGCTCCTGACACCATTCTCGAACAATATAAGCCTTTACCTGCGGGCGAGCTGACTGGAAATCGTCTTTCATAACACCGTAATTACCAATGAGCGGGAATGTCTGAACAACGATCTGACCATAATAGCTGGGATCGGTAATTGTCTCAACATATCCTGTCATCGAAGTGGTAAAAACGATCTCACCGACCGCTTCTCCGGAAGCGCCGAAGCTCTTTCCTTCAAATATCGTGCCGTTTTCCAAAATCAAGTACGCTTTCTGCACTTATAACTCCTCCTTTGACACAATTTTATCTTATTTATTATAGCACGCCTCCTTGATTTTGTAAAGTGAAAATAATGTTAATTTTTCTTAACAGACACAACATCTTGTAACTATATCCGCCAAACTGCGTATATTCGCGGTTTGAATGATCAACTGTCCAAAAAGCAAGAAGCCTTCGCCCGATCGAAAGCGAAAGCCTCTTTTATATGTAAAGATTTATATCACCTGAGCCCGGTCAATCTGCCGCGTCCGGCAAAACGAGCTCAAGAGTATCGCGGTCAAGCTCTGCCTGTCCCTCATAGACAGAGCCTCCGCTTATGCTGTCGGAAACTGTGAGCCTTATATCATAGCCTCCGAGGTATTCGATCTCCGGTTTAAGCGAAGCAGGCTCAGGAACATCATTGAACGAGAGCTTGTTTCTCTCGCTGAAAACTATCTTAGCGCCTTCAGCATCCTTATCAAAGGATACGGAGCAGACCGCCAGCGACGGTCCGATCTTATCGGATCCGGTAACGATGACCAGCCTGCCGTCCTCAAGAGACACAGAAGCGCTGGAGCCGTAGACTATCATAGCCTTTTCGTCCTCAGTCCACGAAAGGCCACCGTCAAGTGTATAATATGTATCCATTATGGCGTGCCCAGCAGCGACATCAGAAAACATTACAGCATAGCCTACACCTTCTTCAGTAACATTTGCATATCCGCTCTCAAGCAGCTCTGCAAATGTCTTCTGCCCACCCATAGGATTAGTAAACAAACTTTCCGGGTCAACAGTTTTAAGAAGATCAGTACGGGTAGCTGCTTCAGGCTCCGGCTCAGGAGGGATTTCTGACTCGGGTGCGGTCTCTGATCCTGGAGCCGCCTCAGTTTCTGTTACGGCAGCGGTCTCTGTAACAGCCGCGGCGTCGGTATTCATCTCCTGGGCTGCCTGAGAGACGGTTGCAGGAGGCTGTGTTGTATTTTCCACATCGGCAGCTTTGCTGCTGTCAGTTTTTCCGCAGGATGCAAGTACCAGAGCGGCACAGGCCGCCGCAGCGAGCAGTTTCCTCTTAGAAATACACATATATCAGCATTTCCTTTCGGTATTTTGCTTTTCTGCTTAAATGATAGCACGACTTTCCCGCAAAATCAATATATAAATAATGACAATTACTCAGGCAGGTTTACACTTTAATTACAATCAATACCAATTATAACAAAAACAGAGCCGCATCGTGAAAGATGCAGCTCCGGCGTAACCGTTATGTAAGCAGGCGCTTTATGCAGGTAACGTGGCTCCAGCGGATATAATTATAAAAATCCGAGATAACGATACCCGTATCTGTGCTCTGGGCATGGACCATTTTTCCGTTTCCGACATAAATGCCAACATGGTAGATCGAGGCATAATCATAGTTCCCGAAGAACACAAGGTCTCCCGCCCTGATATCAGAAAGGGCTACTGTACGGCCGTATTCAGCCTGATATGCGGCATAATGGGGAAGATCTATCCCTACCTTTTTATAACAGATCTTGACAAGTCCGGAACAATCGCAGGCTCTGAAGCTCTCCCCTGCCCAGACATAAGCTCCGCCCTGATTTGCTCTTGCATAGTCGCAGACTATCTTTATCTTCTGCTCAACAGCAGAGCTCGGGGATGTCGGCTGCGGCGCAGCAGTCTGCTTAGAAGTCTCCGGAGGTGCGGTAACAGTTACTTTTGAAGTTTTCTCCGTCTGAGTTTCGTTAACCTCGGAGGGCGGCTCAGGAGCCTCTGTTACTGCGGAAGTGGGAGTCTCGGGAGGCAGTTCTTCGGTGACCGGTGCAGCAGTAACGGACGGCTGAATCGGTGATGTCTCCGGCGGCAGCTCTGTTGTCTCGCTGGAATAGGAAGAAGTTTCGGGCGGTAATGTCTCGGTCAGAGCATCCAGAGACGACTGTTCAGCCTTAGACCTCACCTCGGCGCGTTCACTCACGATCTCCGAAACGCGCTGAGAAAGCTCATACTGGGTGTTTTCAAGCTGCGACAGCTCCGCTTCATATTCCGCCGATGCAGACTCCAATTCTGCAAAGCTGCTGATATAGCGCTCCCATTGCTCTCCGCACTGGGCAGAACGCTCTTTGAGAGCCTTGCTCTCTTCTTCCAAGACGGCTTTATCATGTTTAATCTGCTCAAGCATTCCTAAAAGGCTCTTAAGTGTATCGTTATCGTGCTTTGCAACACGCTCTATAAGCTCACTGCGCATAAGAACATCGTAAAAGTTTTCTGATGAGAGCAGAACATCGGCATAGGTTGAAGAGCCTGCCACATACAGAGCCCGCATCCTGCCGAGAAATCCGTTGACCTCTTTTTTGATCTCGTTCTCTTTCTCACGGAGCTGACGGTCAGTTTCTCTGAGCTTCGTGTCCAGATCCATGACTTCATCTTCCAGCTTGAGAGAATAAGCCTCGGTCTCATCCAGCTCTTTTCTCAGGCTTTCGATCTTTTCAGATAGGGCGCTGAGTTTTTCACGCTTAGAATCCGCATCAGCCCCCGCTGAAGCTATGCGCCTGTCAAGCTCTTCCTGTTCACGGTCGAGTTCGGAAAGACGTACATCATACTGGTTTTCGTCTTCTGCGGCATAGGAAAGCGCGCCCTCGTCCGAAACACTGCCTTTAACAGCAAAGCAGCAGCACAAAGCAGCAATAAGGCAAAGTATTCTCTTTATACTTTCGACCTTATTCATCAAGGCTCACCTTTTCTTTCTGAAAAGTTTGGTTCGATCCTTTTGCTCCACAGAAAACAGCTTTTTAATAATAAAAACAAATAGAATGGTAACAACGATACCTATCGGCAGACAAATGACCCAGCTCTTGACAAATCCCGCCAACAGATACATTACAAACGAGATGATCGCAACCGTTACAGCATACGGCAACTGCGAAGAGACATGAGATACGTGTTCACATTTTGCTCCGGCAGAAGACATTATAGTAGTATCGGAGATCGGTGAACAATGGTCTCCGCATACAGATCCGGCCATGCAGGCAGAGACACCGATCACTATCATAGTCTTGTCGCTGGTCGGGAAAGCGCTGACAACTATCGGGATCAAGATGCCAAATGTGCCCCAGGAAGTACCTGTCGCAAAAGACAGGCCTGCTGCAATAACGAAAATGATGGCGGGGAGAAAATTCTCCAGCGAAGCGGCACTGCCCCGGATAAGATCGGCAACATATTTCTTGGCTTCAAGGCTGCCGGTCATTGAATTGAGTGTCCATGCAAAGGTCAGAATAAGGATAGCCGGCACCATTGCTACAAAGCCCTCAGGCAGACAGGACATACAAGACTTGAATCTGACAAGGCCGCGTAATCTATAATAAACTATCGTAAGGAAAAGTGTCAGCGACGAGCCTATAACAAGGCCCTTTGGTGCAGAGCAGTCGGCAAAGGCATCTATGAAGCCAACTCCGTCGAAAAAGCCGCCGGTATAGATCATACCGATGATACAGGAGATTATCAGAACAGCAACCGGGAGGATAAGATCTATGACACTGGCTTTGGTTTTTATAGACTCGCTCTTTGAAACCATCTCTTCCGCCTTTTCAGCCATAGCTTCATAAGAACGCATCGGGCCGAAATCAGTATTCAGAAGAACGATGGAAAGCATGAACACGATAGTCAGCAAAGCATAGAAATTATAAGGTATAGCGCGTATAAACAGTGAGAAGCCGTCATTCGTATCTACAGAAGAGGTAACTGCTGCAGCCCAGGAAGACACAGGAGCTATAATGCAGACAGGAGCCGCCGTAGCGTCGATAAGATAAGAGAGCTTCTGACGGGAAACCTTATGGCGGGCAGCAATAGGCTCCATAACGCTGCCGACGGTGAGGCAGTTAAAATAATCGTCAATGAAGATCATAATCCCGAGGCAGATGGTAGCGATTTCAGCGCCTATCTTGGTCTTGATATGTATCATCGCCCATTCTCCGAAAGCTGCAGAGCCTCCGGATTTGTTCATCAAAGCTACTAAAGAACCCAGAAGCACAAGGAAGATCAGTATCCCCACATGGTCTGAATCTGTAAGCGAAGCGATAAAACCATTGTCAATGATATGATTCATCGCTTTGATAGGTGAAAATTCTGTAAAGAAAAGCCCTCCGGCGATTATGCCGACGAGCAGCGAACTGTAGACTTCTTTAGTCAGCAGAGCGAGCAGGATCGCAATAATGGGCGGAACGAGCGACCAAAAAGTGCCAATCATAGCAACACTTCCTTGTAACAATTTCAGCGAAAAACCAATATATCCCGTTGCTATAAATCTAACACAAAAATGGAATTATGTCAATAATAATATATTTACCAAACAAATTCGGCATAATACAAAACGAAGCGTCCTGATATACAGCTACCAGGCAATAATGTTTCATTTTCTTGTAAGCCTGTTGACGGCAGCCTGTGCCATTATACCTGTAAACAGACCGGCAGCGCAGCCGGCAACAATAAGGAAAGGCAGATATGAAAACACCGCAGAGGTCTGCATTACTGCCGAAGCCGCAGCGGTCTGGCCGAGATTATGCAGCGCAGCGCCGAGGATACTGCATACCCAGATATGCCGCCTGTCGATGACCTTCGAGAGCAGCAGCATCCCGATCAAACAAAACAGGCCGCCGGAAAGGCTCATAGCAAGCGCCATCGGATTCCCGGCGATAATTGTCCCCAGCAGGATTCGGGCTATAACGATCAATGCGCAGTCGGCAGGCCTAAGAACATAGACTGCATAGACCGTAACGATATTAGCAAGTCCGAGCTTGAACCCGGGAAGAGGAAGAAAAGGCGGGATCTGCAATTCAATTACAAAGATAATAAGGGCAAAGGAAGTCAGCAGAGCCATTCGCGTCAGTCTTTTAGTGTCCATAGGCTCACCTCGCAACTGCATCGGTGTCCAAAGCAGTAAACTCGATGACCAGCCTGTTTGGGAGACAGATCAGAGGAAGACTTCCCTTACCGCACCATCCGGAGCGCTCGCAGAGCTTGTCAGGACAATCAGCCGATCTCATACGAAGTCTGCCGTCCTTGATCTCGACTATGTTCTTCCTGCCCTCATACTCAAATACCAGCTCTTTATCAGGATGGCCTTCAAGCTCAAAAGCGGTGACAACCTTTCCGTCCTGTATGATCCTGACAGTGCTCTCAGACCGGGAAAAATACAATATAATCGAAGCAGCCACCGCAGACAGGAAAACAAATGCTGCTACAGCGACCCAAAATCTTTGGTTCCTTATCATTCTATAACCGTCACACTCCAATCACAACCATCATGAAGAAAAAAGCTCTCCTTCAGTGGCTCAGAGATCAGCACCTCACGGCTGTCGGTAACAAGGATAAGATCAAAATCTCTGCGGGAGCGCCAGAATTCTATGGCTTTGTCCTTGCCCATAACGAACATAGATGTGGAGAGAGCATCACAATAGCGCCCTTCAGCTCCGACAGCAGTCGCAGAAACGATACCGCTCTCTGCAGGGCGGCCGGTCTCAGGATCGAGTATATGCCAGTAACGTTTACCGTCAAGCTCAAAATAGCGCTCATAGCCGCCGGAAGTGACAATATTGGTCTCACCGACAAGCAGAACGCCGAAAATGCCGTCCCCGAAAGGATCCCGGATGCCGACTTTCCATTCTGAACCGTCCGGTTTGACTCCGACAGTACGAATGTTACCGCCGAGATCAAGGATAGCAGACTCCACGCCCTGTCTTTTCAGTTCTTCGGCAGCAATGTCCCCCGCTGCACCCTTTGCAACAGAGCCAAGGCCTATCGTCATTCCCTCCGGGATCGTGACAGAATCATCTTTGATCTCAATGCGATCTGCTCCGGTGTTTTTCAGCAGCGAGGCCAATCTTGCATCATCGGGGATATGGTGTTCCAGGCTCGTAAAGCCCCATTCCTTTACAACGCTTTGGAGCGATATATCAAGAGCTCCGTCCGTGATGATATACATATCTTTTGCAAAAGCGGTCAGAGAAGCTGTATCGGCGCTTACCTTTACAGCCTGCCCGGGATGGATATTTACAACATTTATTTCACTGTTCTCGTTCTCCGCTGACCATTTACCATCCAGTTCCGAGATAACATCAGCGGCCGCGGAAAGCCCTTTATCGGCATTTTCACCGTAGGCTGTAAAGGTCATATATGTATCCATAGAATAGAGAACACGCTGTTTCTGAGTGTCGGAGCTCCCGCAGGATACAAGCAAAGATGCTGCTGCAAGCATAATTAGCGGTCTCAGTCTCATGTCTGCTCCTCCTCACAGTTTACTCAGTACAGTATATCACTAATAGTCTGAAATGTCAAAAGCCGACTCGCTGAGCCGGCTTTCGGTCAATACTTTTCGATACTGTCCTTTAGCTTCTTTTCATCTGAGAGCTGTTTATCAGCCTCTGAAGCAACTGAACACAGGCAAATCGCTGCAACGCCGACAGCGCCACCGAGAAATGCCCCGGCTAAAAATCCCATCATGATTGCCCCTCCTCCCGGGTAGTATGTCCGGGGATAAAGGCATTATACTGTCAGGTTATAGAGATAAAGAACTCGACCTCACCGAATGCAAAAGCAACAGGAATGCAGAATGCTTTGTTACCGTACTTGACAGATCCGTTGTGGATATAGGTCTGAGGGTCAAGGGAGAGCTCTATACCGAGCTGATTGGATTCATTAACTACGAACAATCCGTTATTTACATTCAAAAACTCACCGACGATCTCATTGGTATATTCATCGACCTCACTTAGTTCTTCCTTAGCGAATCGCTCTGCGAAAGCGATATATTCTGCTGACGGACAGGCAAGACAGATCTCGGCATTATACTTGCCGTGGATAGTCTGGCAAACTATGTATTCTGCCTCAGCTTCGCTGACCATGCAGGATTCCAGCGGAGTGAAATCATCACCGATAAAGCGGATGATATTCTTGAAGAGCAAGGTAACGTACTCTGTATAGATCCTTGCATTCTCGGCTGTATTGAAATGGAAGAAATCTTTTACGATAGCAGAGAGCTTATCGTTCTGGTTATTCGAGATATCGTCGTCCGAAAGCTGATACTTGGCTTTATAAGCCGAGATAGCGGACTCAAAGTCAGCGTTTGAGAGAGAACCGTTGTTGACAAGAGTCTGCCCGAGGAGCAGATAGTCTGTGGGCTGCTCGGAGAGGAGCCTGTCAACGTCCGCGGATGTAAGATAGCCCAGATCTACGCAGAGATCGCCAAAACGCTTATCTACACTCTGCTGGGCAACATTAACGTGCTCGACCTGATCGGCTGTCATAAGGCCTGCATTGATAGCAAGAACGCCGAGCCTCATACGTGTATTTTTCTTATCGTCTATTGCCTGTGCCAGCGTTTCAGGTGAAACAAGCTGATTATTGAGCAGAAACGCTCCAAAGAATTGAGCAAACATTAATTAATCTCCTTTCGGTCACTTCATGGCATTTCTGATTATCTTTTCGACCTGAGCGTCATCTATAGGCTTCTGGACAAAGTCATAAGCGCCGAGGACGATAGCCTGCTTGAGGTGGCTCTGAGTCCCGACAGAAGATGCCATAACTACCTTGGCATCCTTATCGAACTCCTTAATCGCTTTTAAGGCATCGATCCCTGTCAGCTTTGGCATAACGATATCCATAAAAACAAGATCGGGCTTATTTTCTTTATATTTTTCAACTGCTTCTTCGCCGTCAGCCGCCTCGAATATATTTACTATACCGAGAGAAGAAAAAAACATCCTGAGCTTTTTTCTAGCGAACATTGAGTCATCGCAGAGCAGTATCCTGATATCCTTGAATTCCATTTTGATTCCTCCCATATAAGAAAAACTAAACAGGAAATAGATGCACTTTCCCATTTTCACACTATTAAGCACTTATATTCTACCACAAAAACAATAAAAAATCAAGAGGTTGTGCGCGTAATTTTGTTGTAAATGTGCATAAATTTATCAACGCTTTTTTTTGCGCTTTGCCCTTGACTTTGGATAGATGATATGATATAATATTTTTTGTCAAAATCAAGCCGGTGTGATGGAATTGGCAGACGTGACGGACTCAAAATCCGTTGGTAGCAATACCGTGCGGGTTCGACCCCCGCCACCGGCACCATGACAATCGCAGGTTCTTGTTTCAGGAGCCTGCGGTTTTCTTTTTGCCCTCGTTCTCATCGTCCTCGTCACCGAGAGCGTTGGAAATAACCTCAGCAGATGAGACCCCGACCGTGGAGAGCCTGGACAAAAAATAAACGCCCTTATACAAGAGCGTTCATTGAAAGATCAGCAGTTTCGTGAAGCGGACAAGCGGGCGCGTGACCTTGCTGATGCACAGCGTACCATTGAGGAGTTTCTCCGTCAGGAACGCAGCGAACAACAGCAAGACCGCAGGCGTAAGAAGAATGGGGATTTGGAGTAAGCATACTCTTAAAGGTATACGTTTTGATAAGTAACATTCTTTTCAGGAATGATCTCCACAGCGATGCCGTCATCAAGGTCTTCTGCATCATCGCAAAGCAATGCACATTTTCCATTAACCTTGAATAAAAGTGTACGAGGAGAAAAACGGGATTCAGCATAATCACAAAATTCTAACATCATATTTTCAATGCTTTTGAGATACTCCTTTTCATTCTCCGTATATTCCCGACACGCCTGTTCTTGAACTTCCGGTATGGAATCTGTTGGTTCATATGCTTGAATTTTAATTGTAATCGTGTAATCATTCCCAAACAATTTAATATCTCGCTTGGTCTTCCACCCCATAGAATATGATAACTCACCAAAGTACTTATTCATCATGGTCATCATTCTCCTTTTCGATATGATTAGTTTGGTATTCCTCCAACGCCGTGAGCAGCAGCTTATTCACGCTCATACCGAGCGATTCCGCATAAGCCTTGATCTTCTCACGCTCTCCTTTCGGGACGTTGACACGGATATGATAGTAATGCCATATACGCACTATTGCTGCTCACCGAGTTTTTTCAGCGTCTCAGCCAATATAGTTTCCCTGAGTTCTGTCAGCCATTCGGAGAAAGCGACGGTATCAAAAGCGTAACGTTTGTTGAGCTCATATTCGTTCTCAGACCAGCTTTCCAGTGGGGACTCATTATGCTGGATCAGGGCTTCCAGCTTGTCAAGAGCCTTGCAAAGCCGGGATTCCGGGGTCTGCTTCCCTTTCAGCTCGGCATAAAGTGAGGAAAGCTCTTCAGACAACTCTCCCGGCAAACCGGCTACCCAACGATCCAGCAGATCGTCTTCTGTTTTCCTGTCGCTGTCAGTCTTAACAAATGTAGGTATATCGCCTGTAAAACACTCGCCGAGATCATGAATGATGCTCATAGCGACGACCCTGTCGATATCCAGCTCCGGGAACTCCCTCCTCAACAAGAGCGCCATCAGCGAAACTCTCCAGCTATGTTCTGCGACACTCTCGATTCTGCCCTGCGATGTCTCACAGTGTCTCGGAGTATCCTTCAGTATTTCTGCTGTGTGGATAACATAAAGATATTCTACCGGGTTCATAAGTCCTCCTTCATCGGATAATTCCAGACTCTGGTCTCTGTCGGTTTTGTAATACCGACCTGCTTATCAAAGAGATCGAAGCGTTTAGTATGCTGCCCGAAACCGCATTTTCCAGCCGAAAGAGAGAACAAATGCAGCTATCCTCTTATCTGTATAGTTTAAAAACTCTACAGCAAATCCATCATCAATCGCCTCCGGTAACAATTCTCTCCCCTGCTTTCCTGGCCTGCGCCAGCTTTTCGGGGAATACCGACTCATGTCTCGCCTTCTTGGCCTTCGGATCGAAGATAGTCCAGTCATAGCGGGAATAATCATCGACCTGCAAGGTATCTCCTGCAAAAAGAGTATCGGTCGGGCCGATGAAACGCTCAAAATTGCGGCGGTAATTATCTATAAGCCCGAAATAGAAACCTTCCTCACGATAGGCGCTGTCCGGAGCATTACTGGTCATTATGAACAGGACTGGTATCCTTCGGAGATTGGAGCTGAACCTCTCTCCGTTATAGGTGATATACTGAAAGATCAGCCGTTCATAGAGCGCTCTGAATCCGGAAGATGCATCTCCAAGGTAATTTGGTGTCCCGATGATAAGGCCGTCGGCATCGCGGATCTTATCCAGCAGCGGAAGAAGATCATCCCGACACACACATCTGCCAAAGTTCTTACCGGTCTTGCATCCGAAGCAGGATATACAGCCGGTATATTTCCCGATTGTATAAAGATCAACGACCTCTGCCTCTGCGCCGGCGCTCTTGGCTCCCTCTGCTGCCTCCCGGATCAGACGTGATGTATTCCAGGCTCTTCTTGGGCTTGCATTTACTGCTATTATCTTTTTCATATATGATCACCTGCTTTCTTAATTTTCATAACTGCGGAATGCGGTCTGTTCCGCAGAACATCTCTTACCATTATAACATAATCCGGATATTATATCAACCCTGCCGGATATTCAGGCTGTGCCAAAAAGTCCTCCCCGCTTTCGCAGAGAGGACTTCCCTTTCATAATTCCGATAAAAAGCTTATGAATTTATCTTATGTATATTATATCACAAGAGCATTGGCTTGTCAAGAGTTTTTGTGAATAATGTCTAAACATTTATACCGCTGTTCTGCTTGTTTCTCTTAACAAAACATACGCAGCATATCAGCATCAGCACTGGGAAGATGACAGCGGATAATATACCTTTTTTCATATCTCCGTCTGCGATACCTGTAACAAATCCTACTAGTGCCGGGCCTCATGAGCAGCCGACATCGCCTGCAAGAGCAAGCATGGAGAACAAAGCTGTTCCTCCGCCGCGCAGTGATGCTGCGGCCTTGCTGAATGTGCCCGGCCACATGATCCCGACTGAAAGCCCGCATATTCCGCAGCCTATGAGATTTACAACAGCATTTGGTATCAGCGATATCATAAAGTATGACGCTGCACAAAGTGCTGCGCAGCTCCCCATAAACCGCTCTGTATCGAAATGCTCTCCGAACTTTCCGTAGAAAGCTCTGGCGGCTCCCATAAGAACGGCAAAAGCCATAGGTCCTGCCAGATCGCCAACTGACTTTGAAACAGACAGCCCTTTTTCAGCAAAGAACGAAGCCCATTGGCTTACCGCAAGCTCACTGGCTCCGGCGCAGATCATCATCAGCGCCAGCACCCAGAAAAGCTTGCTCCCGAAAAGCTCTGATAAAGAGAGGCCTTTCTCTCCCTCAGCAACAAGTTTCCCGATCGGAGCACCGAGGAAAGCGATCCCGTTTGCAATGGGAATGATCGCCCAGATCACAGAAAGGATACGCCAATTATCTGTCCCGAAAGACGCAAAGAATAATGTTGACAGAAGCACGACCCCGACCTGCCCCCAGCAGTAAAAGGAATGGAGCAGGCTCATAGCCTTCTCTTTATTCTTCGTCGGGCAAGCCTCCATTATAGGGCTTACCAATACTTCCAGCAGCCCTCCGCCGACAGCATACAGCACAACGGCGATAAGTATTCCCGCAAACGGATCCATTACCGAAGGCAAAAGAGGCAGCAGACCGAGTCCAAGCGCTGCAAAGAGATGCGCAATGACTACGGAAGCACGGTAGCCGATCCTGTCCACGAAAAGAACTGAAACAGCATCGACACAGAGCTGCACTACGAAATTAACTGTTATGAGTACTGTTATCTTTCCCACTGGGATATCGAATGAACGCTGAAAGGTCAGAAACAGCAGCGGGATAAAATTATTAACAATAGCCTGAACAATGTAGCCGACAAAGCAGCATTTTATCGTCCGTTCAGTTCTCACAATCTGCTCCTATCAGGAACGCAGCGGAGGCATGAGGCATCAGGGTGCAGGATACGGTATCTGCAAGGCAGACCTTTCTGCCTGTCCAGAGATCGGTGCAGAGCTCGCAGCCGGATATCCCCAGTTCGGAAAGAGGAATATTGAGCTCCAGCGGCTGCTCTCCGAGATTGAAGAACGCTGCATAGCTGCCGCCTTCGGCACACTCTGCTGTCCATACGCAAAGTTCGCTGCCGGCCTGTTCACGTCTGAAAAGCTGCTTTGCACCCCGGGAGAGCTTGCTCATTCCGAGGATGTTTTTATTTGTCAGCAAAGAGAGCGTAAAGCTGTCGCAGCTTGTAAGGTCAGCTCCGATCAGCAGCGGAGAACGGAAGATGCACCAGAGAGTCATCATCGTCTTCTGTTCGTCTTCGGTAAACTTCGTTCTGTCGTCTATATTATAATCCTGTCTCAGCGCACCGACAGGAAGCATATCAGCGTCCGGCCAGCCGGCTCTTCCGACATAAGGCGCCCATTTTTCGCAGCGCTCGAACATCGCATAGAGCAGACGCCACTCATCCCAGAAATCATCAGTGATACGCCACATATCCGCTGTCTTTTCATAAAGCTCGGCTTTTTCCAGGAGAGCCGGTCCGGGAGAGAGGCTCAGAACAATATCCCTTCCGCAGGAGCGGAGAGCTTCGCTGATGAGGATAAGCTCAGTCTCTTCATGAGGCAGCTCACGGCAGATATCGTCACACTTGATAAGATCAACGCCCCAATCGGCGTATAGCTTGAAGATGCTCTCATAGTATTCACGGGCGCCTTCCTTTTCGGGATCGACTCCGTACATATCAGTATTCCATGCACAGATGCTTGCAGTCTTGGCGATCTGTCTTGCAGTGGCAGCTGTCCCGAGAAGGCCTGTGTTCCTGTGAACTGCCTGTCTCGGAATACCACGCATTATATGAAGTCCGAATTTAAGTCCGAGAGAGTGGATATACTCGGCCAAAGGCGCAAAGCCTTTTCCTCCTGCCGCAGATGGGAACCGGTTCTCGGCAGGGATAAGGCGGGAAAACTCATCCATACAAAGCTCGGTAAACGGGTGGTATTCATGATTCGCGGCTGTCGGTTCAGACCACTGTATATCAACAGTAATATACTCCCAGCCGTATTCTTTAAGATATTTTGCTACAAACTCGGCGTTTTTTCTTACAGTCTCTTCACTTACTGCTGCACCCCAGCAATCCCAACTGTTCCAGCCCATTACAGGTCGATCTGTTCTCATATCATTTACTCTCCTTGAAAATCGTCCATATCGCGTAAAAACGCTATCTTGATTATATCACCGGGTCAATACAAAGTCAATTGGCGTAAAATAGAAATGCCTCCAAAAGGAGGCATCGCTTTTGTATAATAATCCCATTTTCAATGTCATCTCAGAGATCTGCTGGCAGCAGACATATCCCCGGCGGCAAAGAGATAAGACCCGGAGACAAGCACATTGGCACCCGCATCACGCACCAGCTTTGCAGTTTCGGCATTTATGCCCCCATCGACTTGTATATCCAACCCTGGGCAGAAGCTGTCTGCCAGTTTGCGGATATCCGAGATCTTCGGAAGAGTCTCCGGCATAAAAGCCTGCCCCCCGAAACCCGGCTCAACTGTCATTACCAGCACCATATCGACCAGAGGAATATACTCCTCTATCTCGAAAACTGAAGTCGCAGGTTTAAGAGCTATGCCCGTCCTTAGACCCAGCGCCTTGATCTCAGCCAGCGTTGCAGCCACATTCTTGCAAGCTTCAACATGGACAGTTATCCCGGATGCACCAAGCTCAGCATAGCGCTTGACATAGCGAACAGGCTCTGTCACCATCATATGTACGTCCACAGGGAGCTTTGAGACATCTGTAACCGCTTTGAGAACAGGGCCTCCAAAACTGATGGCTGGAACAAAAGATCCGTCCATGATATCAAAATGCAGCCAATCGCATCCGCCGTCGGCGGCACGGGCACACTCCTTCCCCAGCTCGATGAAATCAGCCGAGAGCAGTGAAGCCGCAACTATTGTTTTCCTATCCACAAGATCACCCTTCTGTAAATTATCCTGATAAAACAAGATCAGCACTGTTCGTCCAGTGTCAGATCGTAGCTTGGCATAAAATCGGTAAGAAACATTTCCGCCTCCGAACACTCCAGTGCTTTTACTGCAGCGAGAGTGCTCTTCTCAGCAGAGGCAAAATCCTCATTGCCCATACGCCTCTCCTCGACACACTTTATCAGCGCCGAGAGCTTGTCCGCAGCCTTAACCAGCTTCCAGAGCCCGGCGTCATCCTCAGTATGTGAGAACAGCGGTGCATATTCATCCCGAAGATCATCCGGAAGATAAGAAAGAAGCTGCCTTTCAGCATTCTCCTCAATCTCGTTATAAACAGATTTTATCTGTTTGTTGTAATACTTTATAGGGGTCGGAAGATCACCGGTAATGATCTCGGTCGCATCGTGATACATCGCCAGCAAAGCAGCACGCTCAGGAGAGTAGCTCTTCCCGAGACGCTTGTTGCCCATAAGCGCCAGAGCGTGAGCGATAAAGGCGACTTCAAGGGAATGCTCGCTGATATTCTCATTTATCGTATTGCGCATAAGCGACCAGCGGTCGATATATTTCATACGCGAGATCATAGCAAAAAATTTATAGCTCATAAGATCACCTTAAAAAATACATTGGGCAGTATCCCGCCTACTTACCAATTATAGCGCAAAGGCAGACGGTTGTCAACTTCATTATTGCTGACAAACAAGAAAGACCCGCCATACATGACGAGCCTTCGATGTTTGCCGCCAGGCCTGCCGATCAGCGGTATTACCGCAAGGCTTGGACGGACTGTGTCAGCCGAGCACTTTTGCACCCGGCCGCTTCCCTGCCCTTTCGGGCCTGCACTCAGCGGGTCTTGCGCAGCGCCGCAGGATCCTCTCCTATGTCCTGACCGGCTGCCCCGCTTCTATATCAGCCGCCTTTCGGTCGGCTAAGTGCCGTATGATATGTAACCGCAGTTTAAGTTAATTCTTTTATCTCTTTATTATATCTGCTGTGACGATTGTCTGGTTACATATAAGTTACATTTGCATTGTAATTATAACGAATTGGAAACAGCTTGTCAAGAGGGGTAAATGAATGATATACTATGAAATAGCGCTTGATATTCCAGATCATTTAGATCTTGTCGTATATATAGGACTGTCCGTTTTATTGAACACTATATGTTGCTGTAATCAAATTGTAACTAACTGAATTTGTCCGAAAATTCGGACATTGTAAATTTTCTGTGAATAGCGGTACTCTGATCTGTCCGACTTATCGGACAGTATCAAATGTTCTGCTCAAAAGCTCATATACACTTGAATTTTGTCTCAAAACCTGTTATAATAATAGTAGTATTAAGCCGACCGCCGCCAAAACAACAAAGGAGATAAGACTATGCTCTTTTTCAGAAAGAAACAAGACAGCGAAAACAGCGCTCTAAAAAAGAAGCTCTCTGACATGAAGTGCAGACAGATAAGCTATGTCGATACTGATTTTGCAGAGCTTATCTCCGATATGAAGCGGGACAGCGCCTCGATCCTGAAACTGAAGCCGGTCAACTACTACGCTGTCAAGGAAATGTATATCATGGCTCATATTTATACAAACAGCGATCTCAGCGAGAACCTTGTTTTTTTCACCCGCGTCGAACATGAACGCAGGACCGATAAGAGCGACATCTTTCCTCTTGAGACCGAGACGCTGAAAAAGGCTCTGGCCAAAGTCGGGATAATCCTTTGAAAGAAGGGGTGAGATGAATGTCAAAAAAAGTCTATGATAACCGCGAGCTCTCCTGGCTCAAATTCAATATGCGTGTTCTGGAAGAAGCCCAGGACAGCTCAGTGCCTATAATGGAAAGGCTCAAATTTGCCTCGATCTATTCCAGCAATCTTGATGAATTCTTTATGGTGCGAGTCGGAGCGCTGATAGATCAGAAGTTATTTGATGATAATGAGAAAGACTCCAAGACCCGTCTTAAACCTTCAGAGCAGCTTACCGAGATCTATTCGAGAGTCGGAAAGCTTGCAGAGAAGAAAGACAAGACCTTTGAAACTATTTGCCGCGAACTGGAGCTCAAAGGAGTCTCCCGCCGAAGTTTCAAGAGCCTCAATAAATCCGAGTTGGATTATATCGAGAGATATTATTCCTATGAGATAGAACCGATGCTCAATGCTGTTATCGTTGACAGAAAACATCCCTTTCCGTTTCTCGGGGACAAGGAGCTTTTCGTATGCGCTAAGCTAGCCTCTAAGACAGGTCTGCTGATAGGGCTCATAAGCTGCTCCGGCAAATTTGACAGAGTAGTATTCCTTCCCAACGAGAACGGCCTGACCCATTATATGCTCATAGAGGATATCATTTCGGCTTTTGCTGAAAGAGCGTTTTCAAGCTATAAGATCGAAGAAAGAGCTGTCCTCAGGATAACCCGCAGCGCCGATATAAGCCTTGACGACGATTTCGATATGGAGCTTGATGCCAGACAGAATATGTCAGAACTGATAAGCAAGCGCAAAAGACTGAGACCCGTCCGTATGCAGCTAAGCCGTGATCTGCCGCCGGAGCTGCTAAACGAACTCTGTTCGAGACTGGAGCTCTCGCCCAAGCAGATATTCGTTGAAAAAGCCCCTCTTGATCTCGGATATGTTTTCTCGCTCTTTCCAAAATGCTCGCAGCGCTCGGAAATGTTCTACTCCAAACGCGAGCCGCAGCCGTCACGCATGATAGATGAGAGCCTGCCTATGCTCGCCCAGATCGAAAAAAACGACCTGCTGCTCTCATACCCCTATGAGTCAATGAAGCCGTTTCTCCGCTTGCTGGATGAAGCTGCCGCAGACCCTGAAGTCATTTCCCTGAAGATGACATTATACAGAGTCGCAAAAAACTCCAGAGTTATCAAGGCGCTCTGCACTGCCGCTGAGAATGGCAAGGAAGTCTTTGTTCTGATCGAACTGAGGGCAAGATTTGACGAGGAAAACAATATCGAGCAGTCAAGGCAGTTGGAAGAAGCAGGCTGTAAGGTGGTATACGGACCGGCAGGATACAAGGTACATTCCAAGCTCTGTCTCATAACCAAGCGCAACGGCGATGGTATAAAGCATTTCACACAGGTCGGAACAGGCAATTATAACGAAAAAACAGCAGAACTCTATACCGACTTCTCGCTGATGACCTGCAATCCGGATATAGGACAGGATGCCGAGGATGTCTTCAAGGCACTCTCTCTCGGCGAGACCGTTGAGAGTATGCGCCTGCTGTGGGCGGCTCCGCATTGCCTGCAGAACAGAGCTGTTGAAATGATGGATAACGAGATCAGGATAGCCCGCGCAGGCGGAGAAGGATATGTCGGCCTGAAGCTGAATTCGCTGACTGACAAGGTCCTGATCGACAAGCTGATAGAATGCTCTCAGGCTGGAGTCAGGGTCGAGTTGGTGATAAGAGGAATAAGCTGCCTTGTAGCAGGGATCAAGGGAGTAACGGAGAACATACGGCTCGTATCCATCGTCGGGCGATACCTTGAGCACGGAAGGATATACATCTTCGGAGAAGGCGTAAGACGAAACATCTACATCTCCTCGGCTGACTTTATGACCAGAAACACTACCCGAAGGGTCGAGATAGCAGCACCGGTCCTGGATGAGGCACTGAAAGAGCGTCTCATCGACTATTTCAAAGTGCAGTTCTCTGACAATGTCAAAGCCAGAGAGCAGCTCTCCGACCGTTCTTATATCCATGTCAGCAACGACAGTATGCCTCTTGATGCACAGAAACACTTTACTGCCGAGGCCTACGCAAATGTCCCGAAGCCTAAGCCTCCTGAGCCGCCGGCTCCTAGAAAGAAAAAGGGCATTCTGGCCAGGATCTTCGGAAGATTCAGAAGAAAATGATATGATCGAAATCATATAGATCCGGCCAGCCGTACAGCACCGGATAAGGACGAAAAACCGTATATCCACTCAGCACTTTGAGTTGGATATACGGTTTTAAAAATTATCTCCGCGCTGCAAAACAACGCGGAGACAATATTTGCAGTTATTCTGTTTAAGCGCAGCAGCTCGCCTGTATTATCCTAAAGATCACTCGATCTTATTGTTTGCGATAACTGTTGCAACGAGGTTTCCGGGAAGCTGATCGTATCTTTCACGCTTCATTGAGAATGTGCCTCTTCCCTGTGTCATCTGGCGGAGGATCATAGTGAAGTCTACCATTTCAGCCTCAGGGACTTCTGCAACGACTTCTGTAAGCCCCTTCTTGCTGGAAGGATTCATTCCGAGAACTCTGCCGCGTCTCTTATTGAGCTCACCGATAATATCGCCCGTATTCTCATCGGGAACGATAACGGAGAGATTGGAGATCGGTTCAAGGAGCATAGGCTCAGCCTTAGGGATACCGTCCTTGAAAGCAATGGAAGCAGCGATCTTGAAAGCCATTTCGGAGGAGTCAACAGGGTGATAAGAGCCGTCTACAAGGATAGCCTTGAGGCCGACTACCGGGAATCCGGCGAGTACGCCCTTCTTTACACACTCCTGGAGGCCCTTTTCAACTGCGGGGAAGAAGTTTTTGGGAACAGCTCCGCCGAAGACTCTCTCTTCAAATACCAGCTCGTCAGAGATGCAGGGCTCAAATTCGATCCAAACATCACCGAACTGACCGTGGCCGCCGGACTGCTTCTTATGCCTTCCCTGGACTTTGACCTTTTTGCGGATAGTCTCCTTATAAGCAATCTTTGGAGCAGCGGTATCAATATCAACGCCGAAGGTATCATGAAGCCTTCCTGCAACGGAATCCAGATGCAGACCGCCGAGGGTGTAAAGCACCATTTCAAGTGTATCGGGATTCTGCTCATATTTGAGAGTCTTGTCCTCTTCCAGAAGCCTTGCGATAGCGCCTGAGATCTTTGCTTCGTCGCCGGAGCCCTTGGCCTTGACAGCCTGAGCATAAGTCGGAACGGGGAACTTGATAGTCTCGAACTTGACTACTCTGCCAGCATCGCAGATGGTATCGTTGGTATTAACGTTCATTTTAGTAGCAACGACGATATCTCCGCAGGGAGCCTCTGTTACTTCTATCTGCTTCTTGCCTACAAGAGTAATGAGCTTGCCGACCTTTTCAGTAGAGCCGGTAGTCGCGTTTATAACATCCTTATTGGTCTTCAGGACACCGGATACGACCTTGATAAAGCTCATCTTTCCTACGAAGGGGTCTGCAACAGTCTTGAATACGAAAGCAGACATCGGGTCGCTCTGAACGCACTTGATATCTACAACGTTACCGCTGTTATCCTCTGCAGAAACTTTATCGTTCTCACCGTATACGGGGAGCATCAGGGATATCTCCTTTAGCAGCATATCAACGCCGGAAAGATCGGTAGAGGATACGCAGACAACGGGAGCGATAACTCCGGCCTTCATGCCGTTATGGATACCGTCGATGAGCTCCTTCTGTGTGAACTGCTCACCGCCGATAAACTTCTCAAGCAGCTCTTCATCGGTCTCGGCAACAGCCTCTGAGATAGCTTCTTTAAGTCCGTCGATACGATACTCCATATTGGCGGCCACATCGGCTGTCGGCATATCTGTCGGAGAAGCCTTGCCGTTTTCATACTTATAAGCCTGCATCTCGATGAGGTTTACATAGCTAACGATCTTTCTGTCTGCGATAACAGGAACGATAACGGGGCAGACAGTAGGACCGAACTCGGTCTTGAGCTGAGTAAGAACATTATTGAAGTTGGCGTTGTCGTCATCCAGCTTGGTAACAACGAACATTCTGGGCTTGTTCATCTCTGCGGCGTAGTCATAAGCCTTATGAGTCCCGACCTTAACGCCGGACTTAGCTGAAACGGTTATCATTACGCAATCAGCAGCGCTGATGCCTTCAACCATACCGGCTTCGTAATCGAACAGGCCGGGAGTATCCAGCAGATTGATCTTGAGACCATCGTTCTCGAAGCATTCCAGCGAGGTATATACCGAGCATTTTCTTCTTATCTCTTCTGCGGTGTAGTCAGAGATAGTGTTCCCATCAAGGATCTTTCCGAGACGGTCACTGTTTCCGCTCTTATAAAGCAGCGCCTCGACCAGCGAGGTCTTGCCGGAGCCGCCGTGGCCGGCTACTGCGATGTTTCTGATGTGGGTACTGTCATAGGTTTTCAATGCGATTCTCTCCTTGCCTGTTATAATTACCGATTGCAAATTGTCATATATGCACAATATTATACAAACCGATAGAATAATTATATACCATTTTGACACGAATTGCAATAGGATTTTGCACTTTTCTTTTCGTGATTATGAACAAAAAATTACAGCAATTCAAAGCACAATAACCAATACTTCTATCGTCGCCCTAAATATCATCTTGATTTATCGCTCAGATCGTGATATAATAGTATGGTATGAAATTATTACCCGAAAGGAGAAACGAAATATGTCAGAAGAAAGGATCCCCAAAAGATCTGAAGTCCCTGAAGAATACAAATGGCGCCTGGAGGACATCTACGAAAGCGACGAAGCCTGGAAAAAAGACCTGGATAAGCTATCGGAGATCCCCGGAAAGCTGGAGAGCTACCGCGGCAAGCTGGGAGAAAGCGCCGAGACCCTGCTCTCTTTTTTAAAGCTATCGGACGATATATCTGTCCTCTGCGACAGCCTGGGAAACTATGCTCAGCGCCGCTCCGACGAAGATACTGCCAATGCCGTTTATCAGGAAATGGTAGGCAAGCTGATGAACGTATACGTCGAGGTCAATTCGGCGGGCAGCTTCGAGACTCCGGAGATCATCGCTGTCCCGGATGAGACCCTTGACAGCTTTTATAATGAATGCCCTGAGCTTCTGCTCTACAAGCACGCTATTGACAGAGTGCGTCTGAAACGAGGGCATATTCTTTCTGATGCCGAAGAAAAGCTGCTGGCCATGACAGGCGAGATGTCACAGTCTCCCGAGAACATTTTTTCGATGTTCTCTGACGCTGATCTTAAATTCCCTGATGCCGCGGATAAAGACGGCAAAGCTCATCAGGTGACACACGGCTCATATATCCCTTTGGTACAGAGCAGCGACAGGGTACTTCGCAAATCTGCCTTCGAGTCGATGTATCACACCTATGAAAAGTTCCGCAACACCTGCGCCGCCACACTGAACGCTCAGATCAAAGCAGTCAATTTCTATTCAAAGGCCAGGAAGTATTCCTCTTCGCTCGAATCGGCACTTTCCGCCAATGAAGTCCCTGTGGAGGTCTATAAAAACCTTATATCGGCTGTTCATGAGAATATGGGATATATGTACGACTATCTCGCGCTCCGCAAAAAGCTCATGGGGCTTGAAGAGCTGCATCTTTACGATGTTTATACGCCTATCGTATCAGACCTGGATATGAAGATAACCTTTGAAGAGGCCAAAGAGACTGTCCTTAAAGCGCTGGCACCTCTCGGTGAGGATTATCTTGCTCTTCTGCGAAAGGGCTTTAATGAACACTGGATAGATGTCTATGAAAACGAAGGAAAGACCTCCGGAGCATACTCCGCCGGAGCAAGAGTACACCCCTATGTCCTGCTGAACCACAAGGATACCCTCAACTGTATGTTCACCCTTGCTCACGAGATGGGGCACGCCATACACTCCTATCTTTCCAACAAAACTCAGCCAGTAGTATACTCCGATTATGTAATATTCGTAGCTGAAGTAGCCTCCACCTGCAACGAAGCTCTGCTCATGCAGTATCTGCTCAAAAACACCAATGATAAACGGGAAAAGGCTTACCTTATCAACTATTTTCTGGAACAGTTCCGCACAACGCTCTATCGCCAGACTATGTTTGCAGAGTTTGAGCTGAAAATCAACGAGCTTTCTGCCGAGGGTGAGACTCTCAGCGCCGACAAGCTCTGCTCCGTATACCGTGAGCTCAATGAGCTCTATTACGGTGACGGCATCGTCATAGACAAAGAGATAGATATGGAATGGGCTCGCATCCCGCACTTCTATTACGACTACTATGTATACCAGTACGCCACAGGTTATTCCGCAGCCATTGCCCTTTCTCAGAGGATACTGAAAGAAGGCGAGAATGCTGTCAAGGATTATCTCGGTTTCCTTTCCGGCGGCTGCTCTAAGGACCCGATCGCTCTGCTGAGAGGAGCAGGTGTGGATATGGCAACAGAAAAGCCTGTCACTGACGCACTGAAGCTCTTTGGAGATCTTATCCGTGAAATGAGCGAACTGTGACAGATTTTAACAGGAGGATCGATCATTATGAACAAGACAAGAACGGCTGCTGAGATAGGAATCGCCGGTGTCTCCGTCTACTTTGCATCTGTTGCTTTGTTTATAGCAACTAAGTACGAATGGGCGCTGACTCTATGGGAGATAATGACCGTTGTCGGCGCTGCATTGGAACTGGCCGTCCTGACGATCTTCGCTGATAAGCTGGAGATCAGGGGCCTTTACAGGACATTTATGCTGATCTCTCTTTCGGGGATGGCGATCATAACCTCCGTAGCTCATATAACCAGCATCGGAGCTGTCAGAAAGCTGGCTGCCGACGGAGTCGCTGTTCCGGACTGGCTAAAGATCGGAAAGTTTCCCAGCATAGAGATGTCGATGGACTACACCGCCTGGGGCTTGTTCATGGGTGCCGCTTTCTTGTTTTTCTTCCTTGGGACAAAGGTGAGATCTGTCAAGATAATTTCCTTGATAATCACGGCCCTTTGCTTTACAGGCTTTATCGGCAGCTTCTTTGCTGAATCCTTATGGTATCCTGCCCCCATGGGATATGGCTTTGGCTTCCTTATTCTTTGCATCTGTTTTCTGAAAAAGAATAGGGGTCTCACATCGGCCGATATTTAGTCATTCTGAAAGATCTTCAATAAAAAATCCCGGGAGCGGTACTGTTGACCGCTTCCGGGATTTGCTATATCTCTATTTATTTGCTGAGAGGGCTCTTGCGATAGATGATATCCTCTCTTCCGGGTCCGTTGGATACCATTGTGATTGGGAAACCGATCTGCTGCTCTACGAACTCGATATACTTGCGGCAGTTCTCAGGGAGATCTTCATAGTTGCGGATGCCTTTGATATCGCAATTCCAGCCGTCCAGAACTTCCAGGACAGGCTTGCAGTGTTCAAGGATAGATGTGGTCGGGAAATCATCGACACGCTTGCCGTCATACTCATAGCCTACGCATACAGGGATCTTCTCCAGATAGCCCAGCGCGTCTACTACTGTAAAAGCAACATCAGTAGTACCCTGGATACGGCAGCCGTATCTTGAAGCTACACAGTCGAACCAGCCCATTCTTCTCGGTCTGCCGGTGGTAGCACCGTACTCGCCCTTATCTCCGCCGCGCTTTCTCAGCTCCTCAGCCTCGTCACCGAAGATCTCGGAAACGAAGGCGCCAGCACCTACTGCCGAGGAATATGCCTTGCAGACAGTTACGATCTTCTTGATCTCATAGGGCGGGAGTCCTGCGCCGATAGCGCCGTAAGCCGCAAGAGTCGAAGATGATGTTACCATAGGATATATACCGTGATCGGGGTCCTTCAGAGAGCCGAGCTGACCCTCAAGAAGGATATCCTTGCCCTCATTTACAGCCTTCCAGAGGAAAGCAGAAACATCGCAGACATAGGGCTCCACCATTTTCTTGTATTCCATAAGAGTATTGAAAAGCTCTTTCTCGTCAATGGCGGGCTTATTATACATATACTTCAGCAGGATGTTCTTCTGTTCGAGGACTCTGTGAATCTTAGCTTTGAGAGCCTCCTCATCAAAGAGCTCCTGAACCTGGAAGCCGATCTTTGCATACTTATCGGAATAGAAAGGTGCGATACCGGATTTTGTAGAACCGAAGCTGGCTTTTCCGAGACGCTCCTCCTCAAATTTATCAAAGTCGATATGGTAAGGCATTATCATTTGGACTCTGTCGGAGATGAGCAGCTTAGGCATCGGAACGCCCTGAGATGTGATCTCATTGAGCTCCTTGAAAAACTTGGGGATATCAAATGCTACGCCGTTGCCGATGATATTCGTTGTATGATCGTAGAATATTCCCGAGGGGAGAGTGTGGAGCGCGAATCTGCCGTAATGGTTGTGAATAGTATGTCCGGCATTCGCACCGCCCTGGAAACGGATGACGATATCCGACTCCTGTGCGAGCATATCAGTTATCTTGCCCTTGCCTTCGTCGCCCCAGTTTGCGCCGACAATAGCTCTTACCATAGATCAATTCCTCCTTCAAACTATGTGTGCCGCAGCGCAGGGATCTCCCTTTCGCTGACACACCGATAGTTATTATAACACGCTTTTAAGAGTTTGTAAAGACAAAAAATGCGATTTTTAACAGTGACAGCCGAATATCTGTGAATTTTCGGTAAATACAAAATTAAATTTATAAGAACTCCGCCTTCTGCTAATAGAAACCCTCTATTCAACAAAAACTGTCGTAAAACCGGAAATAATTATTGACAAACGATTATTCATAGTGTATAATAGAATTTGGTATGTTATATGAACTATGAAAGGAATGTCTCGATGGAAAAGCAAGAACAGGAAATTAACCTGCAGGAAATATTCTTCCTGCTGCTGAGCAAGTTCAAATTCATTCTCCTGCTGACAGTTCTGTTTGGCGGCGCACTGTTTTGTTATTCAAAATTCTGGCTGCCTGTGCAGTACACTTCTTCGATCTCGATCTATGTAAAGAACTCTTCAGCAGATACGATCAACAACACAGCCACCTCATCCGACCTTACAGCCGCTCAGAAGCTGGCAACAACATATATAGTTATCCTTGATAACGATGTCGTTTACGACGAGGTATCCAAGATGCTGCTGGAAAGCTACGGCTCCGCTCAGCTCAAACGATTCTTTAATATTGAAAAAGATGCCAACGGCAACGAATATATCACCGCCAGTCAGATACGAAAGCTCGTCAAGGCCTCTCCTCTGAATAATACCGAGGTCATCCAGATAACTGCCGTCACAAGAGATCCCGGCCTTTCTGCAGCGATCTGCAATTTTATGGCTGCCGAGGCTAAGACAGTCCTTATCGACGTTACCAAAGCAGGTTCTGTTGAATCTATCGGCAAGGCAAAGCAGCCTACAGGTCCTTCGGGTCCCAGTGTCAAGAAATATACACTTATCGGTGCTGTGATCGGATTCGTTATCGCCTGCGCCTTTGTAATAATCAGAAAGCTGCTGGATAACCGCATCCGCACCACAGAAGACATCAAGCAGAGATTCCAGATCCCGGTACTCGGAGAGATCCCTGATCTTGAAATGAGCGATAAGGAGGGTTCTAAGTATGAGTACTAAGAAGAAAAACACAGACGATTCAACTAAAAAGAAGCGTCTTACGATGCTCGACTCCGAGCTTCCTTTCGCAGTAACAGAAGCATTCAAGGCTCTCAGAACCAACGTACAGTTCGCGCTCTCGACCAGAAACAACAAGATCTTTGCTGTTTCCTCGGCCCTCCCATCAGAAGGAAAATCCACTATCGCTGCAAACCTTGCTATAACCTTCGCGCAGACAGATTCCAAAGTTCTTTTCATCGATGCCGACCTCAGGAAGCCCGTTGCACACAGGACATTCAATCTCCAGAACAAGCTTGGGCTCTCTACCCTTCTCGGAGGGATCGATTCCTTCAGAGAAGTCCTCAATTCTCAGGTCACTACCGGCCTGGATGTCATAACCAGCGGCCCGATACCTCCCAACCCTTCTGAAATGCTGGGCTCGGAGAACATGAAGGTCCTGCTGGAAAAGCTGGTCGAGTTCTATGATTATATCATTATTGACACACCGCCTATAAATATAGTATCCGATACACTTAACCTGCTGCCCTATATCGCAGGAGTCGTACTTGTCGCCAAACAGGGCGAGACACCGATTGATGCTTATGAGGATGCAATAAACGCTATCAAATTTGCCGACGGTCATATCCTCGGCGGAATCCTCGGTCAGGTCCAGACCCTCGGCAAGACCGGATACAAGCGCGGTTACCGTTACAGCAAATACAGCAAGTATTCCGATTACGGCTACTCCTACAGCTACTCTAACGATTCCAAGGATCGCAGCAAAAAATCCAAGTCCTGAAAAAGACCATGCGCCCGCTGTGCAGACCGCACGCAGGCGCATATTTTTAAAATAAGGAGGAAGACTATGAAAAACACTATTTCAAACGGTATCATCACCCTCTCGGCAGACGGGCACGGAGCCGAGCTCAGAAGCCTTATATTTGACGGGAAGGAATATCTCTGGCAGGCCGGAGATGCTTGGAAACGTACAGCGCCTATTCTCTTCCCGTTTATCTGCTCACCGGAGGGCGGGAAATATCAGATCGACGGAAAAGAATACAAAATGCCCGGTAACCACGGTTTTGCCCGGGATATGGATTTCGAGACGATCTCTGCTCAGGGCTCCCTCTGCTATAAACTGACATCAGACGAAAGTACAATGGCTGTCTATCCATTTGATTTTGAACTGTATGTCACCTATGAACTTGACGGCAGTACTGTCAAGGTAAAAAACACTGTCAGGAATACCGGCAGCAGGACTATGTATTTCTATCTCGGAGGACACCCTGCCTTCAACTGCCCGCTTTCTGACGGAACAGAATTTGATGACTGGTATGTTGAATATGAAAGACCAGAGACTATCATTCAGGTTTGGAACGGTACCAGAACGATCATCGAAAACAGCAGCCGTCTCCCGCTGACAAGAGACCTTTTCGACAATGATGTCGTTATGAAAGACGCACCCGCTTCAAAAAGCATATCTCTGCGCTCGGATAAGTCTGACCGCTTCGTTATACTTGACTATCCTGACAGCAAATGCATCGCAGTATGGTCTCCGACAGGAAACGATGACGCAAGATTCGTCTGCCTGGAGCCCTGGACTTCTGTCCCGGTATACTGCGACGACATTCAGCCTGAGCTTTCCCGCAAGGAACATGCTATATCCCTCGGAGCCGGAGAGAGCTATGACTACACTTACAGCATAACTGTGGGGTGAGGCTATGAAGGCTGTAATACAGAGAGTTACCGAGGCAAAGGTCGAGGTCGCCGGCGAAACAGTAGGCAGAATCGGCAAGGGGTTAATGATACTCCTCGGAGCAGCGGCGGACGATACCGAAGCCGAATGCAGCAAAATGGCCGAAAAGATCACCGCCCTGCGTATCTTTGAGGATGAGAACGGAAAGACTAACCTGTCACTTTCGGATGTAGGCGGAGAGGTACTTGTGGTGTCGCAGTTCACTCTGCTGGCGGATTGCCATAAGGGAAACCGCCCATCATTTATCAATGCAGGAGACCCGGAGAAGGCCGAACAGCTCTACGAACTGTTCGTATCTATGATAAAGGAAAAAGTCACAAATGTCGGTACAGGCCGCTTCGGGGCGGATATGAAAGTATCTCTCGTCAACGACGGACCTTTTACGATAGTTCTCGACTGCAAAGAAGGGAAAATACTCTGAGTTTAAACAAAATGTGAAAAACTAACAAATTACTATCCAAAAATTTGTGCAGTTTTTTGCAAATAAAACTAAGGAAATTTTTTGAAACCCCTTGATTTTCAGGAATAAATCTGTTATAATACTGTTATGAATTGAAATCAATTCGTAACCATATTTAAAAATGGAGGAGAAAAATTATGAAAATGCGTAGAATTTTCGCAGGTATGTCCGCTCTGGCTCTCGCATCTGCAATGGCAATCAGCGCTTCTGCTGCTGAGAAGACCGTTACACTTCCCGACGAGGATCATAGTGGTGATCTGACCACCAAGACAGAGTCTTGGGGTGTTTCTGGTTCTGACAAGACAAGTGAGTGGTCTGATGCTATTGCTAAACAGCTTGGCTTTGACTTCACCACACTTGAGGGTAAGGAAGCATTCGTTGATTGGCTCAAGACCGTTAAGTCTATCGAGTTCGACGTAGAGTGCACAGCTTTTGCTCCTGAGGGCGGCTGGTCTGCTCAGGCTTACATCCAGAACAGAGTTTCCGGTTGGGCTTGGTACAACGACACCCGTGAGGGCGATGCTCAGACCGGTTATGTAGAGAACACTGCGGCTGGTTCTGCTCACATTAAGTGGGATGTAGACTTCTCTGCTCTTGAGTATGAGTATCCTGAGACTGTTGATCAGAACGTTCCTTCTATCGGTGCACAGGTTAAGGCTCAGGGCCTTACTGACGGCGATATGACTGGTTCTCTTACTTCTACTGTAAAGAACATCGTTATCACTTATGATGATGGTTCCGCTGCTCCCACAGATACCCCGACAGATACTCCTACTGATACCCCGACAGATACTCCTGCTCCGGGTACAGACGCTGCTCCTACCGATGGCGGCAGCACAAACCCCGGCGCTGGCGCTGCTGCTGGTATAGCTCTTGCTGGTATAGCAGTTGCAGGTGCAGCTCTGGTAGTTACCAAGAGAAAGTAATTCATAACTGAATTCTTCGCAGAGAGCCGTAAGGCTCTCTGTTTTTTTGTCGTTTTTTGCGCTTGATCGTTCTTTAAAGCTGTTAAGTTCGACCGCCTTTTCCGAATTTTTGTTGTAATTTAACAGATTTGTAACCAATATTTGTGCAAGCTGCTTAAAAGATGATAAAAGAATTGTATAATATGATTATTGAATAAAATGTGCTGTTATGCTATAATAACAATGTAATTTAAGAGCGGAAGGTCCGCTCTGATGATAATGGAGGTTTTTATTATGAAGAGATTTCTCGCAACGGTTGCCGCTGTAGTTGTTTGCGGCGCCGTACTCGCAAGCTGCGGCGACAGCAATTCCAGCTCCAGCTCTGCTGCTGCTACAACTGCTGCTACCGAGACCGCTGCTACAACAGCTTCTGCTGCTGCTACAACTGAGGCTCCCGCTACTACTGTTGCTGCCCCTGAGACAACTGCTGCTCCCGAAACAACCGAGGCTGCTACTGAGGCTCCCGCTCCGGAGATCAAGTATGATGCTGCTGCTAAAGAGTCCGTTTTCGAGTTCGCTACCGATACTCAGGACTCTTCCGCTTGGTCCGATCCTATCGGCACCAGCTTCGATGCTCGTACCTTTACAAGAGATCAGGATCTGACTATCAGCATCGACCTCACTCTTACCGATAACTTCGTTGACATGGTTGCTGCTGAGGCACAGCCTGCTGACGCTCAGATCGGTCTTGCTCCTAACACCCTCGGCGGCACCGGCACAAAGAACGGTGATGCTGCTTGGGAGCACTTCATCGAGAATCCCGGCGTTATTACCGCTGAGTTCCCGATCGGCGCTGAGCTTGCTGAGATGGAAAACTACAACGACGGTACTTACTGCGTAATCCCTGACACCAAGGATGACGGTTCTATCAAGATCAGCAAGAACACCGGTAAGCCTTCCTATGCTACACATCAGGACGTTTACCTCGTTGCTGACAATGAGAAGACTGCTGACTTCTATGCTAAGCCCGACGGTATCGTTAAGTGGGCTGACGATCAGTGGAAGTCCTGGAAGAAGGGCGAAGTTCACAACATCACCTTCACCATCAAGAAGGAATTTGTAAACCAGATGATCGACAAGGCTAACGAGACAGGTTATGAGGGTCTTATGTTCCAGTCTGCTGGTAACATCTGGATCACCAAGGTTACCTTCTCTACCGGCAACATCCTCACTATGACTCAGTATACTGATTGGCAGGCTGCAGCCGGCGAGGGCGCTGTTTGGGGTCAGGAATGATCTCTGAAATAGCTCAAAGCTAAACTAAAACAAAACCCGGAGGGCAAAACCTCCGGGTTTCTTTTTATCTCTCAACACAAAACAATCGTATGCCCGTCTTTTCCTCGTCGCTGATGATCACATTACCGAAGGCCGGAAGTACTACCATATCTATACCCGCTGTCGCCAGATAGCCTCTCGCAATAGCTGCAGCCTTTACAGCCTGATTGACTGCTCCCGCGCCGACAGCCTGAACTTCGACTTCGCCCTTCTCTCTGACTACTGCGGATATCGCTCCGGCAACAGCCGTCGGAACAGATCTTGATGATACCTTTAAAACGTCCATAGCTTACCTCCTGTGTTATCTCACGATCAGGCGCTCGATCTTCTCAGCGCGGCCTGTTCTTTCATTGAATTCAACTGTAACAGCATTCATAAAGCAAGGGCTTGTGCTTTCCTTGAATGTCACAGGGCAATGTGTGCGAAGTTTTTCTATAGCCAGTTCCTTCTGCACACCCAGCACAGAGATCTCAGGGCCTGTCATCCCGACATCGGTGATATAAGCTGTCCCGCCTTCCAGGATAGCCTCATCGGCTGTCTGGACATGGGTATGCGTCCCCAGGACGGCTGTGACTTTCCCTGCGAGGTAAAACCCCAGAGCTTTTTTCTCAGCAGTAGCTTCAGCGTGAAGGTCTACGATAATATTTGGAGTATCCAGCTCTTTCAGGACATTATCCATGACAGTAAAAGGATTATCAAGGCTGTCGAGGTATACTGTCCCCATAAGATTGACTACAGCGATCTGAGCTCTTCCGAGATCAAGGATCGTGACTCCCCTGCCGACTGTCCCATCAGGAAAATTTGCCGGACGCAGAAGGGTATCGTTTTTATCATAAAGCGGGATGACTTCTTTCCTTCGGAAACAATGGTTTCCAGTCGTTACGACATCTGCACCGACCCTTATAAGCGATTCAAAACTATCAGGTGTTATCCCGTTACCCTGCGCTGAATTCTCGCCATTGATGATAGTAACATCTATGCCGAGTTCTTTTTTGAGCCTCCAAAGGTTCTTTGCGACAAACTCAACACCGGCCTGCCCGACAACATCTCCCAGAAAAATCAGTTTCAATCGCTACACCTCCCATGATGATAGTTAAATTATAACCTATTTTAGCTGCTCTGTCAATAAAATAGCAAATAAAAAGGACGTTTCCGCCGCCCTAAAGCGACAGAAACGTCTTTGTTATGACTTGATCTTTATTCCTCGTCAGTATGGGTGTCAGGATCATCTTTGCTCTCGTCGAAGCTGGGCTCCTCCGGGAGATCATTATAATCCTCAACAGTACTTTCGGTCAAAGCCGATGAATCCGAAACATCGATAGTCTTTTTTTCCTCAACGGGCTCCTCGAAGTCTCCGAGCTCACCCTTCATCAGTTTATCAAAGGTGATCCCGTCGATCTTCTCGTACTTCATCAGATACTTGGCGATAAGATGGAGCTTGTCGATATGCTCTCTGAGGAGCGACTCACATTTCTCAAAGCAATCCTCGACGATAGAGCGTATCTCGGAATCTATCTCCGCAGCAACATTTTCTGAATAGCTGGGTGTCGAGGAATAATCTCTTCCGAGGAATACCTCATGCTCTCCGCGGCCGTATACTACAGGGCCAAGGTTATCGGAGAAGCCATAGCGGGTAACCATATTTCTGGCTGTCGCTGTTGCTCTTTCCAGATCATTGGAAGCGCCTGTTGAGATATCGTCAAGAATGATCTTCTCAGCGACACGTCCGCCAAGGAGAACGATGATATTCTCGATCATCTCGCCCTTGGATACGAATGCCTTATCCTTTTCAGGAAGGCTCATTGTAAAGCCTCCGGCCTGACCTCTGGGTATTATTGTTACCATGTGAACCTTATCCTGCTTTGAACAGAAATAGGTACAGATCGCGTGACCGCCCTCATGATATGCAGTAAGCCTTCTCTCGGCATCGGTAACGACTTTAGACTTCTTCTCCGGACCAGCAACGACTTTGATAGAAGCCTCTTCCATATCGTGCTTGGTAATAGCCTTGCGGTTGTTGCGTGCTGCAAGCAGAGCCGCTTCATTAGCAAGGTTCTCAAGATCGGCTCCTGTAAACCCAACTGTTGATTTAGCGATAGTTGAGAGATCAACATCAGGAGCAAGGGGCTTGCTGCGGGTATGGACTTTGAGTATCTCTTCTCTGCCCTTGACATCCGGATAGCTAACAAGGATCTGCCTGTCAAAACGGCCGGGACGAAGAAGCGCCGGGTCAAGAATATCTCGCCTGTTGGTAGCCGCCATAACAATTACCGAGTCATTAGCCTCAAAGCCGTCCATCTCAACGAGGAGCTGGTTAAGGGTCTGCTCACGCTCATCGTGTCCGCCGCCGAGGCCGGTGCCTCTCTGTCTGCCGACAGCGTCGATCTCATCGATGAAAATGATAGCGGGAGAGCTTTTCTTAGCCTGCTCAAAGAGGTCTCTTACACGGCTGGCACCGACGCCGACGAACATTTCAACGAAATCGGAGCCGGAGATAGAGAAGAAAGGAACATTAGCTTCTCCGGCGACTGCTCTTGCGAGCAAGGTCTTACCTGTTCCCGGAGGGCCCAACAGAAGCACACCCTTGGGGATACGCGCTCCGAGCTCATCATATTTCTTATGATCTCTGAGAAAGTCTACTATCTCGCGCAGTTCTTCTTTTTCTTCATCTGCGCCTGCTACATCAGCAAATGTCGCCTTTTTGGATGAAGGCTGCTGACGGGCATTGGTCTTTCCGAAGGAATTGAGCTTTCCGCCTCCTGCACTTCGCATCATGAACACAAACAGGAAGATCATAACACCCAGCATCAGGAGCGTCGGTATCAGGTTCAGCCAAAAACTGTTATCGCTTACGGGGATAAGGTCATACTTAAGTGTCCCTTCTCCGTATTTGGCGTTATAGAGCTTTCGGTATGTCTCGGCCTTTTCGCCGCCAAGCACCTCCTGGACGAAGATAGAAACATTCGGCACAGTATAACTGTGCTTGGTATCTGCACTTTCGTCTCTGAGCTTATAGCTCAGCTTGCCCGAGCCAAGATCCAGTGTAAATTCCGAGACCTGCAGCGAATCAAACTTCTGCATTATCTCCGAATAGGAGGCATCTGTTTTGTTCGAGCTCATCGAGGTCAGCATATATACGAGACCTCCCAGCACAAGTGCTGAGATGAGCAGGTATATCAGCAGCGATCTACCACCATTTCTTTTCAATCATTTACCCTCTTTCTTTTTGTATTGGCCTGTTATCGGCGGCCAGCCCGAAGAAAGCAATATAAATATGTTTTACTCAACGATGCCGATGTACGGGAGCTGCCTGTACTTTTCATCGTAATCGAGACCGTAGCCGACAACAAATTCATCGGGGATCTGAAAGCCGCAGTAATCCGGAACAAGATCAATAACTCTGCGAGAGGGTTTATCCAGCAAAGTGCAGATCTTAACGCTGGCAGGCTCCTGCTCCAGAATACACTTTTTCAGTGCGGCAAGTGTCCTGCCTGTATCGATGATATCTTCAATAATAAGGACGTGCCTGCCCTTGAAATTGATAACATCATTGTTCATTACCTCGACCTCGCCGGAAGACTGAGTCCCGATATAGCTTTTGGCTCTGATACATCTGATCTCAGTATCCATGAGGGGGACAGCTCTTACAAGATCGGCGGCGAACATGAACGAGCCGTTCAATACTAACAGAAAGAGCAGATTTTTGCCGTAGTATTCAGCTTCAAGCTGTTTGCCCAGCTCAGAGACCTTCTCCCTGATATCAGTTTCGGGAATAAACATACGGATATTATCCATAGAACGACCCTCCGAAAAAGATGATAGCACATATATGTGACAGTTTTATGACAGCCTTCTGACAAGGAACAGCGCGACCTGCTTCGTATTATCATCAACAGCGCAGCGCTGGGCTGTTCCTAGGCCTTCGATCATAATTATGCCTTCGCTGTCACAGAGGATTAGCCTTTTACTGCGCTCTTCCACCGGGACAGACTCAGAGAACAGCTTTTTCACGGTTTTGGTGTCACGCCCCACCAGTTTGACGGAATCAGACGCAGCTCTTGTTCTGAGTAAAAACCCATCTTTAATTTTACCATAATCCGCTAACGAATATGTGAACATTCCGTTAACTTTGCAATTAACATCTTCGATATTGCAAATAACGACTTCGGCCTCTGCCCCGCAATAGCTGACTGTCTCGTTTTCATTCAGCTGCAGCGGTTCGGGAGCAAGCTCGCCGGAGAGCTGAGAGATCCTGAAAACACCTCCGGCAGAAAGCGCATAGACTTTCCCGGAAAGACAAAGCCTCCTGCTCTCGCCTCTCATTACCGAAACAGTATCGGTGACGGCCTGATGATCCACCTCAAGCTCGCCGGCTTTCAGCAGCGAAACCGCTGCTCTGGTCAAAAGCGGCATCGGAGCATCTTTTATGACATTGACGCTGTATCCGCCCTTGGTCTTAGCCTTTTCCAGGAGCTGTTCCGAAAGCGAGCAGAGATAATCGTCATCTGCCCGAAGGGAATCGGAAAGCCTGCCAAAGCACAACTCTGCCGATGCGCAGACCTTTTTCAAAGCAGGGACAGCGTGATGGCGTATCCTGTTTCTGGAATAATCGTCGGAGAGATTGGAAGAATCTGTGACAAAGCTCTCGCCCCGCTCACTGAGGAAAGCCTCGACTTCTGCTCTCGTGCATCGTATCAGCGGTCGTATTATCTTTCCTCTGACAGGCGGGATACCGCAGAGACCTTTTGCTGCCGTCCCTCTGGCAAGATTGAAAAGAGCGGTCTCAAGGCTGTCTGAGAGGGTATGGGCAGTGGCGATCCTGTCGACAGGCTGTTTAGCAAAGAGTTCATATCTAAGGCTTCTGGCGCCTGCCTCAACAGAAACTCCCCTCTCCTTGCAGTATGCGCTTACATCGGCACGCTCTACCGTAAGCGGGACGCCAAGTCTCTCGCATAGGCTGCGGCAGAAGTTCTCGTCTCTTTCAGATTCTACTCCTCTGAGCTGATGATTGAGATGAAAGGCTCGTACTTCATATCCCAGCTCTATAAGGCACAAAAGGAGGGAAACGCTGTCCGCGCCGCCTGAAAGGCAGCAAAGGACAGCCTCGCCCTCTCCGATCATTTTGTATTCTTTAACTGTTTTTCTAACCTTATCAAGCATATCAGTTTTCCTTATGAATAGTATCAGGGTCTGAAAACAGTGTATATTCGCCTCTCCAGGTAAGATGAACGGTATTTACCTCTCCGTGACGGTTCTTAGCGACGATACACTCAGCAGTAGAAGCGTCCGCGGTATTTTCCTTATCGTAATAAGCGTCGCGGTAAAGGAAGAGGATTATATCGGCATCCTGTTCGATGGAGCCCGATTCACGTAGATCCGAGAGCATCGGGCGCTTATCCGGCCTCTGCTCTGCATTACGAGAAAGCTGCGAAAGAGCGATAACAGGGACTTTTAGATCCTTCGCCATGAGTTTTAGCTGCCTTGTTATCTCGCTGACCTCCGTTACACGGTTAGTATGGTGGTTCGGGCTGCTCATAAGCTGTAAATAGTCAATGACAACGAGTCCGAGATTCTTCATACGGCGTAGCTTTGCTTTCATAGCAGGAACTGTCATTCCTGCGCTGGGGTCTAAATATATCGGCAGCTTTTCCAGCCTCTCGGTACCAATAGCCAGTTTTTCCCATTCCTCACGGGTGATCTGGCCGGTTCTGAGATTCGTATTATTGACGAGAGCTTCGCTGGCCAGCATACGGGAGACAACCTGCTCCGGCGACATTTCCAGCGAAAAGATAACTGTATCCTTCTTGGTAGCTCGGCAGGCATTGACAGCGATATTCAGTGCAAAAGCGGATTTTCCCATAGCAGGACGCGCAGCCAGGATGATAAGATCGGTATCGTTCAGTCCTGTGGTTATCTTATCGAGCTGTGAAAAGCCTGTCTTTGCGGCAGGTTTACTTTGAGGGTCGTTATCTCCCAGCTTCTGGAGCCTGTCATATACCTCCATGATGACAGTATCTATCTTGACAAGGCCCTGAGTATCCTGACCCTGTCTGATACTGTATATTGCCTGTTCAGCAGAATCCAGCAGCATCTGAGCATCAACAGCGCCATCTCCGGCATTGTCGATTATCCCGACAGCAGCGGCTATCAGCGACCTGACATAATACTTATCGCGGATTATACCGACATGGCTGCTGATATTGGCGACAGAAATATAGCTCTCGATAAGCTGTTTCAGATGTGCCCTTGCCATTTCGCGGGTATTGAATACTCCCCTGGCAACACACTCTTCCTCAACAGCAATGATATCTATCTGCCTGGATGCTGTAAAAAGTCCGACCATGGCAGAGAAGATACCGCGGTATATATCATTGAAAAAATACTCGGCCTTCAGCGGTCCTACAACATCGGAAACTATCTCCGGGTGTACGAGCACACTGGCGAGGACCGCTGCCTCGGCATCCGGGTTATATGGCAGCTCTTTCCCAAGGACCTCGCTTATCCTCATAAGAGAGGCAGAGGAACCGTTATTTGAGGGCATTACTGCTCAACCACCTTTATCTTGATCGTGCAGCTAACGCCCTGAGTCATCCTAATAACTGCGGAATAATCTCCGAAGCTCTTGATCTCTCCGGAAAGCACGATCTTTTTCTTATCAACGTTCTGGCTGAACTGCTCCTTAAGGGCATCTGCAACAGCCCCGGCGGTTACAGCGCCAAAGAGCTTGCCGCCCTGCCCAGCCTTTGCACCGATAACGACCTCTTTATCTTCGAGCGCTGCGGCTATTTTCTCATTCTCGGCCTTTTCAACATCCAGTTTATGCTGAGCCGAGGCTTTTTTACCAGCCAGCTCATTAAGATTCTTTGCATTAGCCTCTACTGCATAGCCTTTGGCAAGCAGGAAATTTCTTGCATATCCGTCTGCTACGTTAAGGGTATCTCCGGCCTTTCCCGAGCCCTTTACATCCTTGATAAGAATTACTTTCATTGTTATATCCTCCTTTAAGAACTGTGCGATCACCCGTTATTACGGATATACTCGTCGATCGCGTTTTTGAGCATTCTTCCGGCTGAGTTCAGGTCTGTCTGTATCTGAGTCGCAGCCATAGTCTGATGACCGCCGCCGCCCAGAGATTCCATAACGATCTGAACATTGAATTCACCCATACTGCGCCCGGAGATGTTTACTATACCGTTCTGCTCATAAAGCACGAAGGAAGCATTGACTCCGACTATACCCAGCAGATCGTCTGCGGCCTGCGAGGATGCGATACGGATGTTATCGAAAACCAGCTCAGCGCAGGCGATAGCGCACTTACGGTAGATCTGAGCGGAATTGATGATCTGGGATTTATACTGATAGGTCTCGATGCTGTTGGCAAACATCTTCTTGACGGTCACTGTATCAGCGCCTAACTTTTTCAGAAATGCGGCAGCCTCAAAGGTACGGACACCGGTCTTCATGATAAAGTTCTTGGTGTCAAGCATGATACCCGAGAGCATAGCCTCGGCAACGGAAGAAGGTATTTTAGAGCTTATACCGAAATACTCGATAAGCTCTGCTACCATCTCACAGGCGGAGGAAGCCGTCGGCTCCTGATAAAACATGACCGCGTTCTCTATAGATTTTACCATCATTCTGTGGTGGTCGATGACGATTATGCTCCGGGCTCTCGCCAGGACTTCCTTAGACTCAACAAGATCAGGGTTATGTGTATCGACAACGATAAGCATTGTCCGCTCGTTCATTTTCTCGATACCGTCGGCCGGAGTGATGAAATAGTTGTTTATATCATGCTCATCGAGGTAATTGATAAGCAGCTTAGCAAGGCTCTGATCGCGGTTTACGACAACATAGCTCTCCTTGCCCATTTTTCTTGCCGCTGAGCACATTCCGACTGCTGAACCGACAGCATCGAGGTCAGAGAAACGGTGCCCCATAACGAGGATCTTCTCGGCCTGCTGCATAAGGTCGATCATAGAGCCTGCGATCATTCTGGTCTTGACCTTGGTACTCTTTTCAACGCCCTTGGAAACGCCGCCGAAGAACTCATAGTTATTATTATCCTTGCGGACAGCCGCCTGGTCTCCGCCTCGTCCGAGACACATATCCAGAGCCTGTCTCGCATAGTATTCGCTCTCGGCAAGGTTATCGGCATAGCTGCCGACACCAATGGAAAGTGTCAGGTTCTGCCTTTCATCGACTCTGATCGTTCTTGCATATTCAAGGATCTTAAAGCGGTTCTCGATGATAGGTCTGAGGTGCCTGTCTTCCATAACTACATAGAACTTATCTGAACCGACCTTTTTATAGAAAGCGGTTGTGCCCTCGGTGAAATTCTCTATCAGCTTCTCGATCTGGACCAGAGCGTGTGCTTTATCGCTCTCTCTGGCGCCCTCCATGAGATCTTCATAGTTATCAACCGAAATGATGATAACATTCTTATGGCTTTCCTTGTGTTCATACTCCAGCTCGACGAACTCGGTATTATCATTGAAATAGATCATAGACAGCTCGCCGGAGCCCTCGGTATGTATACCTCGGGTCTGGTAGAAGCGGTTTTTCAGGCAGACGATCTCACCCTCCTGGGAAAAGACCTTTCGCAGATCCATCTCGACGATATCGAGAATATTGAGTCCATAAGCTTCGCCGTCAGTAAAGACATTCTGACCGAAGCTGCGGTTATACCAGATGATCGTTCCTCTGTCATCAATGACGATGACCGGTGCCGGAAAATGGAGCAGACTCTCCCGCTCCGTCTTACTTATCCGTGACGACATCTTTGAGACCTCACGGACAAGTCTTCCGTTGAACAGCAGGATCTCCAGCACAAATACTACTGTAAAGATGACTGCGAGTATCAGCAGCAGCTTTCCTCTGCCGGAGGTCGAGGGATTGTCAAACACAAAGAACGAAGCGATCAGCGCGATCAAAGCGATGATACCCGTAGTGACCTTGATTATTACATCAAAGCCCTTTAATCCTTTCATAGGCTGTTGTACCTCTCTTTTGTCTTATTAAACGAAATGAGCATATTCAGATCTCCATTATGATCGGGAGTATCATCGGGCTGCGTTTGGTCCTCCGATAGATATAATCTGAAAGATCGTCTTTCATTCTGTTCTTGATCGCGTTCCATTCATGGACACCGTTATCGAGACACTCCTGGAGCGCATCGGTCAGCAAAGTCTTGGCTTCGTCCATTAGCTCCTCGCTCTCGCGGACATATACAAAACCTCTGGAGACCACATCCGGCCCTGCAAGGATGATTCCTTCATCGCGGTCGATAGTCGCTACCGCTATAATAAGGCCGTCCTGTGCCAGACGCTTTCTGTCTCTGAGTACGATAGAACCGACGTCACCGACTCCGAGGCCGTCTACCATGACCTTCCCTGCCGGGACAGTGCCGGTAATTTTCATATCGACGCCGTCTGTTTCGATGACGCTTCCGATATCGGCGATCATTATCCTGTCTTCGGGGATCCCAACGCTCATCGCAGTGGCCTTATGTTTGATAAGGTGCTTATACTCGCCGTGAACAGGAATGAAAAATCTCGGCTTTATGATAGAGAGCATCAGCTTCTGCTCTTCCTGGCAGGCGTGCCCTGAAACATGGACATCGTACATATCCTCATATACGACCTCAGAGCCAAGCTTCATAAGCTCGTTGACTACTCTGGTAACGAAGATCTCGTTACCAGGGATAGGCTTGGCTGAAATAATGACAAAGTCATGCGGGTTTACGCTGACCTGTCTGTGCTCACCCATAGCCATACGGGTAAGAGCGCTCATAGGCTCTCCCTGTGAGCCGGTGGTGACGATACACATCTTTTCGGGAGCATACTGCCCGACCTGATCTATATCCACAAGCAGCCCGTCAGGGACCTTGAGATAGCCAAGCTCCATGCCGACATTTATTACATTGACCATGCTTCGGCCGGAAACAGCCAGTTTTCTGCCAGTAGCATCAGCCTGATTGACTATCTGCTGGATCCTATGGATATTTGAAGCAAAAGTTGCGATAATGACACGCTTGCCGTCTGCCTTGGCAAAGAGTTTTTCAAAGCTGTCTCCGACCTTGCGCTCCGACATAGTAAAGCCGGGCCGCTCAGAGTTGGTCGAATCGGACATAAGGGCCAGGACGCCCTTGTTGCCCAGCTCGGCAAATCTGGCAAGATCGATGATGCCCCCCTGGATAGGAGTATAATCCACCTTGAAATCTCCGGTATGGATTATGACCCCGGCAGGAGTATGGATAGCAAGGCCGACGGAATCAGGTATAGAATGGTTCACTCTGATGAACTCTACAGCCATACAGCCCAGTTTGACAGTCTGCCTTGGCGAGACAGTACACAGCTTGCAGCTATCGAGGATCTCATGCTCTCGCAGCTTACCTTCCAGCAATCCGAGAGTAAGCGGAGTTCCGTAAACCGGGACATTAAAACGTTTCAGGAAAAACGGCAGACCGCCGATATGATCCTCGTGCCCATGAGTAATGACAACTCCGCGCAGCTTTTCTATATTCTTCTCGACATAAGAGAAATCCGGGATGACGATGTCGATACCCAGCATCTCGCTGTCCGGGAAAGCAAGGCCGCAGTCGATAACGAACATATCATTTGAGCATTCGATGACTGTAAAATTCTTTCCGATCTCGTTAAGGCCGCCCAAAGGGATGATCTTAACAGGAGTCTTCCTGCGGAGCTCACGCTCCTGGGCGGGCCTTTCCTGTTTCTCGACCTTATCCTGCTTGATAAAAGGTTTTTCCGCCTTTTTATTCTTCGATGAAACGGCGGCGCGGGCTCTGCCCTTCGGGAGCTTCAGGCCTTTTTTCTTGGCTCCGAGCTCAGCAGCAGCCTTATCCAACTGGACACCTCTGCTTCGTATTTTCTTGGTTGAATTCTTTTTTTCTGTCATTAGCTAATACGCACCTTGCCGCAAAAGCGACAGGCGCAGCTACACTCCTTTCGGGATAATTCTCGATTTTTCCGTTACGTTCTAATTGTAAGGCTCAAGGCCCTGATGAAACGCTGTGAGATAGTCATAGAGTAGATAAAGCGCTTCAAATGACTGCGTGCGCAGCTAAACCGAACAAATAAATCTATAACTATTTTACTCTTTTTCGGCTCTGATGTCAAGCGAAAAAGAGGGTTTTTGCAAATTATTCTTATCTGTCCGATATTTTGTACTGCTTTGGAAAACAGTATCGCCCCCGGAGAGGGAGATTAAACAATAAAAAGCGCGCACAGGCCGCATTCCGGCGCGGTCTGTGCGCTTTTTTCGCTGAATTACCATTAAATCTTTTTGTTCTCGACATAGGCTGCCAGCGAGCTTATAAAGGCTCTGCCCTCGGGAGAGCCGGATATCTTTTCTATATCACAGCCGCAGACAATTACTTTTCCGCTATAAAGCTCATATTCATACAGAAGTGCCAGATCAAGGCAGCGGGAAAAGTTGTCTATCGTCCTTATGATGACATTGATCTTCGGGTCAACCTCTGCGGACCGCACGATCTCCGAGCGGGAGCTGCTGACTATCTCCCACCATTGAGGAGTAGTCCATCTCTCGCAGGGGAATCCGGACAGAGCAGGATGCCCGTTGTCGATCAGAAGGCCGCAGGTCCCAACAGGAAGAGGTTTTCCCATAGATTCGGAGATAGACCTGAACATGGGATAGCACCAGAAATCAGTGCAGTATGTCCCTTCAACAGAATTCGATTCATCCAGCTTAGGCAGGAGCAACACATTCTTTCCTGCTTTCAGCAGCTCTTCAGCTTCAGCATCCAGCTCTCTGAACACTTTGATCTCAGGCAGACCGACACTTTCCTTCGACGGGAACAGCATCAGTTCATAGCTGTTTGATATATCCGTCCATTCAACAGAAAGGTTCAGCATCAGCTTTACAGGCCTTTCGACCTCCGGCAGAGAGACTGTTATCCTGCCCAGCAGGCGGTGATCGCCGCTTCCGGAAACAGTAAAGCCGCCGTTTTCATCTACTCCCTCGCCTTTCAGAGACCAGGAGACATTCCTGCCGTCAAAGCTGTCGGAAGCAAAGCTGACAAGCTGAACATCAGCTTCAAAACAGCTCCCCCCCTCGAGACAATAATCGGCAAACCTCGCGAGGATAACAGTATCAGCGCAGAACTGCCGCCATTTTTCCGGAGCGATAAGGCCCTTGCTCTCCATAAAGGCGTCAAGCATTCCGACAAGCGCTGTTCCCTGCCCGGAGAAGTCCTGCAAATCCAGCAATTGGAAACCGGAAAGCTCTTCTGTTCTGAGAGCAGCCTCCAGCTCTTCCTTATAGCAGGCTGCTGACAGCTTGCCTGAGCAGAGGAAAAGATCCTTAGCAAGATGCTTAAGCCCTGCCTTGTCCAGCTTATCGAAGGCCGCTTCAAGGTTGTAAGGCTTCAATACTCCGACATACTTCTCCAGCTCGTCGATATTCGGATAGGTTTCGTATTGCCCTATCTCATGAGTAATAACGGGAACATCAGGGATGAGCTCCCCGTCAGCGGCGGAGGCTTCAACTGTCTTTACGCCTGTTCCAAACTGTATCTGTACGCTGCCGCCCATTTCTGCATCGTTGTTATGTGCGGAATGCGGTATGATAGCTTCCGAATAATCGTGCATGGTGGATGGTTTATCTTTCTGGATATGTCCCAGCGGAGCATCACACATAGCATAGGAGCCTCGCAGGAGCCTGTCCCTGCCGAGCCTTACGCCAACAAAAAGGTCATCTTCATCAAGAACTCTGGGCATAAACTGGAAATTGTTAGAGCCCTGGGTATAGAGATGCCTCGGATCGTGATCCCGGTATTCTTTTATGATCTCATTCATCATCTTTTCCGAACCCCAGAGCTCATTGCCGAGAGAGAGGATACAGAAAGAGGGATGATTGCCGAAGGCATCAAGGATACGGAGACCTTCCTCCCGGAGAAAAGTCTGCTCCTCGGCATTATACTGCGGATCTTCCCTGTCACGCAGAGTCCCCCAAAAGGAGATCTCAGGCTCCATAATGATGCCGAGCCTGTCCGCGGCCTCGAAAGCAGCTTCCGGCGGGCAGCAGGTATGAAAGCGGTAATGGTTGATACCGTAGCTCTTGGCTACTGTCATAACTCCCAGCCAGCTCTCGGTATCAGTCGGAGCAAAGCCTGTCAGAGGGAAGATCATACCGTCATGCTTGCCTCTGAGGAAGATCCTTCTGCCGTTGAGAATGAGCTTTCTGCCCTGGGTCTCAAATTTCCTGAAACCGAAAGAACAGGAATAATAGTCCATCCCGGCATAAAGTGAAAGGGTATAGAGACGCGGATCTTCATCGCTCCAGAGTGCGGGAGCGGTCGCCAGTTTGTATTTGAAATCGAACTTCCCGTTTTTTACCGGAAAGACACGCTGCTCAGCAAAAGCGCTCCCTTCTGCTGTTTCGATAGAGCAGCTTACCGTGCTGCACCCACGGTTTAGGATCTCGCCTGTCACCCGGACGATCATAGCATCGGCATCAGGGAAAACTCTGACTTTATCAATGATCTCACGGCCAAAGATACGAAGCTGGATTTTTCCGGTGATGCCGCACCAGTTTGTCTGTGTATCACGGGAGGTAAGATGCCCGCCTCCGGTCTTGTAACCGATATTGCATACAGCGATCATAAGCTCATGCTCTCCTGGAGAGACAGATCTTGTCAGCTCATATATATGAGGCTCAACAAGGCTCTCTCTGGTCCCGATGAGCTTTTTATCGAAATACACAGCGGTTTTTCTGGTCCGCTCAAGGAAAAGTATAAATCGTTTGCCCTCAATGTCAGACAGGGTGATCCTGCGTCTGAACCAGGCTGTTCCTTCAAACTTATAAGGTTCGGTAAGGCATCCGGTCTCATGCGGAGCATTACCGCTGCCTTTTTTTCCGAGAGAAGTTGTCCCGGGAAGATATATAGTATCGTCAAACTCGGGCTTGACATTCGGAAGGAGCTTATCGCTGCCCTCAGCTCCGAAATATTCCCATTCGCCGCCCAGGTCGATGTAATCTATCATAATATACCTCTTTCGTATTCTTTGATTGAAGGCGAATTATTTAACTGCAACATACCGGATACTGCCGAAGCATCGGGCATGAGCTGATATAAGTTAAGATCAGCCGCGTTTTAATTATATCATATATATCTGCTTCATTGGTGAAAAAACTGTAAAATTTGAACATTGACTTATGCCGCATATAAAAAAGCAGGACACCCCTCCCTGCCGGGAGAGATATCCTGCATAACAGCGATCTGTCTGCATCAATCCTTCATAGCGCTGATCTCCTCGAACTCAGAGACGATCTCCTGATCGGGAGCAGGTGTTAAGAGCGAAACTGCAACATTGACAACGCAGGCTATTATGAACGCGGGTAACAGCTCGTAGATAGCCCATACGCCGCCCAGCTTGGAAATAAGGAATTTCCAGATGAATACCATAGTACCTCCGGTCACCATTCCGGCGATAGCGCCCCATTTGTTTGAACGCTTCCAGAAGAGAGCCAGCAGCATTACAGGCCCGAATGTCGCACCGAAACCAGCCCAAGCGAAAGATACGATCTTGAATACCGAGCTTTCTGGATCCCAGGCAAGAAAAACACCGATCAGAGCAATAATGACGAGAGTTAACCTAGCGATAATCATCTGTATCTTATCGGAGATCTTAAAGCCGAACACCTTGCTCAGGATATTCTCGGAAACTGACGACGATGCTGCAAGGAGCTGAGAATCCGCAGTAGACATGGTGCTGGCGAATATACCGGCAAGGATTATGCCGCCTATGGCCGCAAAGGGAATACCGTGTCTGCTGAGCGCCTTAGCGATCTCAATGATAACATTCTCGGAATAACCGTTGCTGAGATCTCCGATCTTGTTTGCTTCTGTCATCCCGAGGCCGATAACACCGATAAAAGTCGCAACTGCCAGAGATATAACGACCCAGATAGAAGCAATCCTTCTTGAAAGGCGGAGCTTTTTGCTGTCTTCGATCGCCATGAATCTCAGCAGGATATGAGGCATACCGAAATAGCCCAGGCCCCATGCCAGAGTCGAGCAGATAGTCAGGAAGCCATAGCTCTTCTCAGCGCCGGAAGCGGCATCATAGGTAGATGTCATTGAAAGGTATCCGGGGAACTTGTTGGCGTTATCCATAACTGCGCCAAATCCTCCGGCGGAACCGATGCCGTAGAAAAGAACGATAATAAGTGCAATTGACATAACGACGCTCTGGATAAGGTCTGTCTTTGAGGCAGCAAGGAAGCCGCCGATAGAAGTATAAGCGATTATTACGATCGCACTGATTATCATTGCAACATGATAATCGATGTTGAAAAGCGATGAAAAGAGCTTTCCGCAGGCAGCAAAACCTGAAGCTGTATACGGGATAAAGAATACTACGATTATAACTGCCGAGATACCCAGCAGGAGCCTGCTCTTATCACGGTAGCGGTTGGAGAAAAAGTCCGGGACTGTGATCGCATTGACTTTTGAGGAATAGTTTCTGAGTTTTTTGGCTACAAGCAGCCAGTTGATATATGTACCGACCGCAAGACCGATAGCTGTCCAACCAGCATCAGCAACACCTGAAAGATAGGCTACGCCTGGAAGACCCATAAGCAGCCATCCACTCATATCCGAAGCCTCGGCACTCATCGCGGTAACGATAGGCCCCAGCCTTCTTCCGCCGAGGTAAAAATCCCCGACATTCTTGTTCATCTTTGAGTTCTTAAAGCCTACAAAAAGCGTAAAAGCCATATAGAGGCCAATAGCGCAAAGCATCGTGATCTCATATTTGTTCATTGGTCTGCTCCTTTTACTTCTCTAATTATATGACCGGTCCGGCTCAGAGTAGCCCGGAAATTATCTCCATCGGGGAGGTAACACAGAAGGCTCCGTTTTTTATCAGCCTGCGGCTTCCGTCAAATTCAGGACCCGCGGCTTCCGGAGGCTGCCAGACATAGACCGGAACACCGATCTCACCTGCTGCTCTTGCAGTATTAAGCGTCCCGCTGCGAAGCGATGCCTGAGGAATGAAAAGGACATCCGAAAGAGCTGCGGTTATACGGTTCCGCCGGAGGAAATTCTGCTTTTTCGGGGGCTCGTCAGGAGGATATTCCGAGACAATCGCTCCCCTTGACTCGACCATTTCCCAGATTTCTCTCCCGCATCCGGTCAGCGACGGCAATGTTCCCGAAGCAACGACAGCAACAGTCCTGCCGCCGAGAGAATCGACAGCACCGAAATGGGCGGCTAGATCGACACCTCTTGCAAGCCCGCTGATTATACAGGCTCCTTCATCAGCCAGTTCTTCCGAAAAGCTCCGTGCGACATCGAGTGCCTCCTCAGAAGCATCTCTCGAACCGACAACAGATACCGCAGGCTCCAGAGAAGGCAACCTTCCGCTGACGAACAGCGCAGGAGGGGGCTCAGCCAATCGCATCAGCCTGACAGGATATTCCCCCGAGCCCCGAAAAATGACAGAGATACCTGCTTCCTCGCAGAGTTCGCTCAGGCGCTTGGCTTCTTCGAGATCGGAATCCTGAAAGATTGTCAGGTCGTGCAGAGAAAGAAGCATTGAGGCCCGCTCTCTGTCGTCATACAGCTCGAAGCTGTCATCATATATCTCTGCTATGGCAGAAACTCCCGCGGGCGAGAGCTTCATCTCGGTAAGTGCACGCCAGAGAGAATAGATATCGGTCTTTTCGCTGCTCAATGGTCGTTCACCTCTCTTGGAGAAATTGTAAGATCCAGGGCTCCTGGAAATGTACTCAGATATCCAGAGCTGAGAAAGGTTCGATCAGTTTGTCTGGGATATCCTCAATGGCGCCCTTATCGCAAAGCGCAGCAAAGGTCGGATCTATAGGGAGCTTGGCGAGGACAGGAATACCGTACTGCTCGGCGATCCTGTCAACACGGCTCTCTCCGAAGACCTCTATCCTCTTTCCGCAATCCGGACATTCAAGCCAGCTCATATTCTCGACGATACCGAGTATAGGGATATTCATCATCTTAGCCATACGCAGCGACTTCTCGACGACCATAGAAACAAGAGACTGCGGTGATGTGGCTATTATGATACCGTCAACAGGCAGCGACTGGAAAACTGTCAGCGGGACATCACCTGTTCCGGGAGGCATATCGACAAACATATAATCTACATCGCCCCAGGCAACATCAGACCAGAACTGCGTTACAGCTCCGGCGATAACAGGTCCTCTCCAGACGACGGGATCAGCGGCATTCTCCATAAGGAGATTGATGGACATAATCCTTGTCCCCTCTCTGCTCTCACAGGGGAAGAGAGCGTCTTCAGTATTGAGGGGGCGGGTGTTGATCCCGAAGATACCCGGGATAGAAGGGCCGGTAATATCAGCGTCAAGCACAGCGGTCTGAAAGCCCTTCCGCTGCCTGCTGACAGCAAGAAGCGAAGTAACCAGCGATTTGCCGACTCCTCCCTTTCCGCTTACGACACCGATCATTTTCTTTACATTCGACATATAGTGCGGAGGAGCCTTTTCAATACCGCCCTGTCTCTCAGAACAGTTCGCCCCGCAGCTGCTGCAATCATGGGTACATTCTTCTGACAAAGATATCATTCCTTTCGATTTTTTGCGATAAACTCGCATCCTGTTAATTATATCACAAACGTATTCGTCGGTCAAGCCCCTTTTGTAAGCAGTTCTGTTTCCGGCATAAAAAGATCGGCCTTAATTCAAAAAACCGCATATCCTCCTGCCCGGCAGCAGAAAGGACATACGGTTTTTCCAAAATTCATACACTGCTTAAGCAGAACGGTTACAATAGCTTCTATGAGATACCGCCTATTTATCAGCTCTCGGCAGCCGTCTCATCCTTTTCTTCAGCACCTGCCGGCTTGAAATCAAGGCCGTTATCCTCTGCGATCTTGACAAGGACATCTGTAGCCTGCTCTTCGTCCATTTCTGCGATCTGCTCGTAGGTGTATCCAGCCTTGGTTACCATCTCTTCGGTTACTCCGTAGATCGCCAGCGCCAGCTTTATCGAGGAGACCTTATCAAGCTGCTGGCTGTCATTCATCTCTGTCCAGCCGGTAAGATCAGGAAGCTCAATGGAAACATCCTCAAATGTAAGGCTGTTGACAGTAACAGTAGTCTCACCCTTGACAGGATCGTTAAGCGAAATCTTCTTCAACTGCTTATCAGCGGAATAATAATACCTTACCTGATAGTAGCTGATCGGAAGATCTATCTCTACATCAGTTTCATTTTTGACAGCTACACCCGGAAATTCATAGACCTCGACGATAAGGCCGTCTTTCATCTCATTACCCACATATCTGGCGTTTTCAGGGAGAGCGTACATCGTTACGCCCTGCTTTTCCAGAGTAGTAGCTTCGCTTACAGAATAGCTTTTCAGGTTCGGCAGCAGATTATAAGCCTTGCCGTCCTTCTGGCAGACCTCGACTTCAACTATGCCCATGCTCATCTTCACATAGAGATCATCACCGTTGACCTTTACGATCATAGGCTTCTCGGGAAGGTGCGCCGAGGAAGTCAGGGCATCAAGCGAATAGGCTTTCTGAGCGATCTTCTCGGAGTATTCCTTAGTATACTCGCCGTTAGTCTCGACAACCGGGACAGAGCTTTCTTCCGGAGCTGAAGAGGTAACAGGCGCCGTTGTCTCCGGGGCGGCTGTGGTCTCGGCAGGCTTGCTCTCCGTTACTGTCTGGCCGGAGGGAGCTATCGACTCGCCCATGCTGCATGAGCCCAGGGCAAGGCCGGCAGCAAGCAGTGCTGCCAGCGCAATATTCTTTTTCATCTGTCTTCTCCTTTCGGTGCGATACCGCACCATATACCGATCATACTTTCCTTCTGCGCCGCGTCCTGACTGCAGCGCACCGTGATATTATAGCACAATACAAAACAAAAGTCAACCCGTATCAGCACCAGCCGCCGTCGCAGCGGATGCTCTGTGCTGTGATATACCCAGCTTTGTCTGAACAGAGAAAGGCTGCTAACTCTGCGATCTCCTCAGGGCTGCCTAGCCTTCCGGCAGGTATACTGTCAATAAGGTCGTCCTTTTCATTCTCTGAGAGACAAGCGTTCATGGGTGTGTCTATAGCTCCTGCCGAGATGCAGTTTACTGTGACTCCGCTGGGAGCAAGCTCTTTTCCGAGAGCCTTGGTAAAACCTATGATCCCGGCTTTTGCCGCGGAATAAACCGTCTCGCAGGAAGCGCCCACCTCTCCCCAGACGGATGAGATATTCACTATCCTTCCGGACCCGCGTTTCACCATCCCGAGAACAGCCAGTCTTGTAAGAAGCATAGCCCCTGTAAGATCTGCTGTCAGCAGAGAGACTATCTCTTCTTCGGACATATCGGTAAAGAGTCCAATATGTGCTCTACCGGCATTATTGACAAGTACAGTTACCGAGCCGAATATGCTCTCCGCTTCTTTGAAGGCTTCACTGATCGACAATGGATCGGTAAGATCTATATGTATAGCCTTTGCTACCGAACCTCCGGACATAAGCTCCTTACATATAGCCTCTGCCTGTTCTTTTCCTTTGCAGTATCCCACTGCGACCGCATAGCCCTCCTCGGACAGCCTGCGGCAGACCGCAGAGCCGATCCCTCCCGAGCCGCCTGTAACGAATGCAGTTTTCATTCTATCACCTCATGGCTATTCTAGCACATTTTCCGGCAAAAGTAAAGAGACACATCAAAAGAAGCTAAAGCATACAGCCAGATGCTCCTGAGCTGAGCACTTATCTGTTACACACAAAAAAGGCAGCCGGAAAGACTGCCCCCTATATATTCTTAATCAAACCTTGCCGAAAAGCCCGACTCCAATGCACAGCAGGCCGATGCCTATCATATAAACGCCGGACATCCGGTATTTATGACCTCTGGCAGCATAGACCGCTCCCAGGAGTACAGATATACCTCCGACGACAAATAGCGCGATCTTCATTGTTTTCCCTCCGTTTCTCCGGTCTTTCTGAGCCTGTCCCTTATGCCCTCCATAATTACATCCTTTGCGTGGGCGGCAAGCTCCCTGCTTGCAGGAGGGACTCCCTCCAGCGGATAAGCTATCCCAAGGCTCTTATATTTTGCCTCGCCCATAGTATGATACGGGAGAACATCCAGAGCTTTGAGATCGTTGAGCCCGCCGAGAAAGTACCCAAGCCTGTGCAGCAGAGCATCGTCGTCGTTTATCCCGGGGACGATAACGTGCCTGACCCAGAGAGGGATGTTTCTGTCTCGGAGGAATTCCGCAAATGCAAGGATATTCCGGTTGGAGCGACCTGTGAGCTTCCGGTGCCCATCATCGTCGATATGTTTTATATCCAGCATGATCAGATCGGTGCAGGAACATAATCGTACAAATTTTTGGACAGTATTTTCGTTATACGGATCAAACAGTGCTCCGGAGGTGTCCAAGCAGGTGTGTATTCCCCGACGCCGGGCGGCTTCAAAAAGCTCTGTGACAAATTCTATCTGCAACAGGGGCTCCCCGCCTGTAACGGTGATACCGCCGGTCTTATAGAATTCCCTGCAAGAGGCGTATTCGTTCAGAAGATCCTCGACAGTCCGTACCGTCCCTGCGCCGATCTCCCAGGTGTCGGGATTATGGCAATAGAGGCAGCGCATCGGGCAGCCCTGCATGAATACAACAAATCTTACTCCCGGCCCGTCAACTGTCCCGAAGCTCTCGGTAGAATGGATAAAGCCTGTCAAATCTCCCGCCTCCTAACTATTATGGCAACACCGCACGACCCCTGTGCATCAGATGCGCCGTCCAGATTTTCGTCAGATTGCCTAAATTCGACGCAGGCTTGCTGACGCAAGTCAAGGAGAATTTGGGTAATATGACGGAAAGCTGGCAAGCAGATGATGTGCAGAGGCGTTAGCCGCGGGTCGTGCGGTGTTGCCTTATATTATAGCACAGCGGAACCAAAAATGCAACAGCCTTTGCAAACGGTTGACAGAGAACGTTATCCTGTGTTACTATAAAAGAAAGATAAACCGGGATATCCTGACAGAAAGGAGCCGCTGCTATGCAGGATGAAATGCCGATATATGCCGAACCCAGGAAACGCATAAACAAAAAGCGTGCTTTATTGCTGGCATTGCTGATAATATGCGTACTGGCACTGATACTGTTCATAGCAAGGGAGATATATGATATCGGAGAACGGAGAAGCATCGCCGGCATAAGAGACCCGATACAGACAGATGCTATCGGCAAAGAAAAATTCAGTTCCTGGGGCTTCGATATCGAGATCGAATATCTTTATGCTTACGATATCGAAGGGCTGGTGACTCATACCAGACGTTATTTCGGCTTTGGTCTTGCAGACGTTCTCTCCCCTATGGATGTTGGGCTCGCCTGGGGAAAGGTCGCTGAGCTCAACGACAGGATCGACTTTCACTGGGATCATAACGACAGGCAGCTAACCGCCAAGGCAGACAGCTACGCCGATATACTCAGGCTGGGCGGAGAAGCCTACTTCTACACGCATTTTTCAAACAATCATCTCATCCCGGCAGACGGGGATGTGCGCCGCAGTATCAAAAAGATCCGACGCGGAGACCATATAAGGCTCAAAGGTTACCTTGTTGATGTTACCGGGAAAAGGTGGGGCAAGGAAACTCTTTGGGAATCCAGCGTTTCACGCAGCGACAGGGGGCAGCACGCCTGCGAAGTCATCTATGTCACAGAAGTCGAGTTTATTGATACATAGATAATAATCCTTAAATAAAGACATGAAAAACGGGTATCCTCCATGCAGGCGGATGCCCGTTTGGTTTATAATCAGCTTATGCAGCGGCCATTTTCTGTCAGCTAAGCAGGTCAGCCGATCCCTCTCACAGATTCTCTGAGGATGACTCTGTGAGGTGCAGTGCAGCGGCTGCGGTCTTTTTCCTTTCGGGAGATGTTATCCAGCAGCCTTCCGCAGACCATCTCGCCCATCAGAACGCATGGTTGTTCTACAGTTGAAAGCCCGGGGACAGTAAGCTCGCTGATAGAGATATTATCAAAACCCATTACAGAAATATCCCTGCCGACGGTATATCCAAGCTCATAGGCTCTTCTCGAAGCAGAGAGCGCCAGCATATCAGAAACTGCGAAAACGGCAGTCGGCGGCTCCGGCATAGCGAGAAAGCTCTCCATAGCCGCAGCGCCGTTCTTGAAATCGTATGTTCCCCTGAAAATGCAGGCAGGCTCCAGCGAGGCATCGCGGAGAGCACGCATAAAGCCCTTCTCCCGAAGGACACCGGAAAGAGCGTTTGTCTCGACACCTATAAAGCCGATCCGTGTATGACCAAGATCGAGCAAAGCCCGGCAGGCATCATATCCAGCCTGTTCATCGTCAACTGTAACGGTAAGTACATCTGCTCCGGTGACTCCTTCTCCGCAGAGCGCAATATCAAAACGCTCGGCAAGGCTGTTTATCCTTTCGGCATCAAGGCTCGTCCCCATAAGGACAGCACCGTCAACAGTGCGGTTGAATAGCATACTCAGATAAGAATTCTCTCCTTCGCTGGAAGAGCCCGAGGAAGCAGTTATGATCTCATATCCTCGCTTTCTGGCACAGGATTCCATCCCGCTGCATATCTTCATATAGAGAGAATGCTCTGAGCTGGGCATTATGACCAACAGCAGACCTGTCTTCCGCATACGCAGATTTCTGCCCAAAGAGTTCGGCTCATACCCCAATATCTTGACGGCATCATAAACCGCAGATCTGTTTTCCTCAGAGACCGTTGCGCTCCCGTTCAGTACTCTGGAAACGGTCGCAACAGAAACTCCTGCCTCTTTTGCAACATCTTTTATTGTGGCGCTCAGATCTACCACCCCTTTCTTTTCTATCATTATATCACAGTCCCCGCATTTATCCAATAGACAACCCGAACAAATTTTGCCGCCGTTTTTTGTATCGGCGGCAGTTTTTTTGCTTTTGATGAATAAAGCCCGAAAAGCTGTGCAAAATACAGACAGAAAGCAAAACCCGTACAAAAAGGAGAAAACAAAAATGAAAAGACCAAGTCTTAAAAAGCTCAGGACTCTTATAGGCGGCAAGGGGCTCTACATCGGGGCGGCGGCCTGCATCATCGCAGCAGGAGGAGCGGGAGCTGCGGCCTATAACAGAGCTGTCAAAGAGATCGACCACGGACTAAGCTATACGGCGCCCAAGATCAGTGACAGCTCCGGAGCCGGGATCTTTGCCGACGAAAAGAAAGACAATGTCCCGAAAGAGATCTTAAAACCGGAAACATCCGAGGAAAGCTCCAGACCTGACAGCGAGGGCGACAAAAAAGCTGCTGAGACAGTCCCTGTCGCGCACCCTAACGTCATGCCTGTCAACGGCGAGATCATAGAGCCTTTCAGCTTCGGAGAACTGGTACGCAGCGAAACACTCGGAGTCTGGAAAACTCACGACGGTGTAGATATCAAAGCCGATAAGAACACACCTGTCAAGGCTATGAACCGGGGCGAGGTGACAAAGATCTGGGATGATCCCCTTTGGGGAAGCTGCGCCACTATCGACCACGGCAACGGCCTTGTGGGGTATTACTACAACCTATCCCATTCGCTTACAGTTGAAGAAGGCGACACTGTCGAAGCAGGTCAGGTCATCGGAATGGTAGGAGACACTGCGCAAATCGAAGTCTCTCTCCCCTCTCATCTGCACTTCGGGCTGAAGCGCAACGGCAAATGGATCGACCCTGTTGGCTTCATCGACCCTTTCTTCACCAAGTAATGCCATCCCCTGCGGCAAGGCGGTCTCTGTGACCTTCCGCCGAAGCCGTGTCATAATATTTTCCTCTGCAACAGGGCTTTCCAAACGAGTCTTCGGCTGTTTGGAAAGCCCTTGGCTGTTTATACGCAGTTCATAATTATATGCTAGACTTTACCGTATATTATGTAACGTTACTGCCCTACGGAGGTGTTTTAATTGTTCAGCATAATGGTCGTTGAGGACGATGAGAACACAAGACTGCTGACAGCCGATGTCCTCACTGAGAACGGATACAATGTTATAACCGCAAAAGACGGCTATGACGCGCTGGAGCTGATGGAGCAGAAGCACGTTGATCTTATCATAGCAGATATTATGATGCCGAGAGTGAACGGCTACGAGCTTACTGAAAGGATCAGGAGCTCAGGCAGCAGCATCCCGGTGATAATGGTAACAGCAAAAGAAGCGATCGCAGATAAAAAGCAGGGCTTCAAGGTCGGGACAGACGATTATCTTGTCAAGCCCTATGACGAAGAAGAACTGCTGCTGAGAGTTGCTGCACTGCTTCGCAGGGCAAGGATAAACAACGAGCATATGATCGCCGTCGGCGGGACAGTGCTTGATTACGACACACTCTCTGTTTCCGATCATTCCGGACACAGCGAGCTTCCGCTGAAAGAATTCCTGCTCATCTACAAACTGCTCTCTTATCCGGGAAAGATCTTCACCCGCAGACAGCTCATCGATGAGATCTGGGATATGTCTTCCGAATCGGATGAGAGGACTGTGGATGTCCATGTGAACCGACTGCGGGAACGTTTCAAGAACAATCCCGATTTTGAGATCGTCACTGTCCGGGGGCTCGGCTACAAGGGAGTGAAGAAGAATGAAGACTGAAAAGCGGACGCTGCGGGAGATACTGTTTGAGAGCAACGGCTCGCTGATACGCACTATTTCGGGATTTATATTTCTTATAATCGTCGCGGCAGGTTTTATTACATACGGCGGGCTGATGATCCTCAGGGCTGTCGGTGTGTTCAACACACACTCGCACTTTGAAGGCCTTATCTTCACCGGGCTTTTCATACTCTCCAGCGCTGTACTGGGGACGATAATCTCATACATCGTCGCAAGGAACGTCCTCTCCCCTCTTTACGATCTCAAAAAAGCCATAAAGGAAGTCGAGAAAGGGAACTTCAATGTAAGCGTATCGCCGGAAGGGACACCGAAGGTCTTTTCCGAGCTGTTTGAGAGCTTCAACAGGATGACCCGCGAGCTCGGAGGGACAGAGATCTTCCGCTCTGATTTCATCAACAACTTCTCACACGAATTCAAGACTCCGATAGTCTCTATAGAGGGCTTTGCAAGGCGGCTCAAAAAGAATGATCTGCCGGAAGAGACCAGAAAGAAATACATCGACATCATCATCAGCGAATCAAGGCGGCTCACAGGCCTCGCCTCCAACATTCTGCTCCTGAACAAGCTGGAAAACCAGGAATATATCTCCGACAGGCAGACCTTCTCTCTTGACGAGCAGATCAGGAGCTGCATCCTGCTGCTTGAAAAAGAATGGTCAAAGAAGAACATTTCCTTTGATATTGAGATGGAGTCGATTGAGATGTTCTCCAATCAGGAGCTGCTCTCGCAGGCCTGGCTGAACATCATCGGGAACTCTGTCAAATTCAGCCCAGTCGATTCAGAGATAATTGTCAGGGCTTTCAGGAAGGACGGCCGGATAAGAGTCGTTATCACCGACAACGGCGAGGGAATGGACGAGCAGACCATATCTCATATCTTCGACCGCTTCTATCAGGGCGATTCAGCTCACGCCTCAGAGGGCAACGGCCTCGGCCTGCCGCTGGTCAAGCGAATAATCGAGCTTTGCGGCGGGACGATCAGAGTTGAATCTCAAAAAAACAAAGGAACAGCTTTTACTGTTTTCTTTAAGGAATAAATAGCTGATCTGTCTGAATTCATCTTACCAAAAACGGTATCTCCCCAATACGGGAAGATACCGTTTAACTTATTTCAGCAGCTCTCCGAATTTTTTGATGCTTTCCGAGACAAGTGCCCGGAAGCGTGGGGCGGCTTTGTTAGCGCACTCCTGGACCTCCGCATGAGAGAGGGGGTTATCAGACAGGCCGCTGGCCAGATTAGAGATACAAGATATCCCGCAGACTCTCATCCCGGCGTGCCGCCCGGTGACAGCCTCCATAGATGTAGACATCCCGACCGCATCGGCTCCCAGGATTTTCAGCATCCTGATCTCGGCAGGAGACTCGAAGGAAGGGCCTGTGAGCTGAACATATACACCATGTTTAAGATCTATGCCAAGCCCAGCAGCTGTCTCTTCAACAGCTCCGCGAAGCTCTCTGTCATAGATCTCGCTCATATCCGGGAAGCGGGTCCCGAGGCTGTCGATATTTTTTCCGATAAGAGGATTGGGTACAAAACTGGAGATATGGTCGGTTATGAGCATAAAGTCTCCGGCTTTGAAGGATGTATTTATACCGCCGGAGGCATTAGTAAGAAAAAGCACCTTGGCTCCCAGCATAGCCATAAGTCTTGTGGGCATTACCACATCCTGCATGGAATAGCCCTCGTAATAATGGACTCTCCCCTGCATAACCACAACAGGTACATCACCGATATATCCGAAGATAAACCTGCCCTTATGCCCCTCGACGGTAGATATCGGGAAACCCGGCAGCCTGGAATAATCAACAGTGCAGCGTATATCGACACAGTTTTCGGCAAAATCTCCAAGCCCGGAGCCAAGAATAAGGGCGATCTTAGGTTTGATGTCGGTCATTCCGGCGATCATATCGCGGCAGGCGACGATCTTGTCATAATTGCTGCGGTCTGTGGGAGCAACGGGTGCTGCGGCAGCCCTTACGCTCATAGGCCCGCCGTTAAACATACCGGGAGGGCCGTATATGAGCTGTACCTGCTGTTCTCTGGGGTCAAAATCCATAGGAGGGAGCTTGTCAACGAAGACGGGAGCCTCCGGGTCATCGGGATCCGGCTCGTCCGACGGAGGACCGTAAACGTCCTGTATATCCTCGTCTGGGGAAAACTCTTTGTTCTTAAACAGCTTCATAGTCATTCTCCGTTCTATTTTATTATGTCGGATAAAAAAACTTAACTTTCAGGGCACTGACGGCGTTAGCACAAAGCAGTCTGCCTCATTGAACCGGATCAGTCGGTCACCCAGGTCTCAGCAGGCTCACTGAGCTCCAGAGAATCAAGGAAGGTCTCTTCGTTGAACTGATGCTCAGTACGCTTGTCATAAGAAAATTCAATGCGGTGCATTCTTGACTGACCGACGACGAAAAGCCAGTAGACGTGCTTTGTCATCTCGACACCATAGCGTTTCTGGTCATAGCAGATCCTGATCCCGAAGCATTTATCTCCGCGCTCTATGAATTCGCTCGTAACGTTGGTGCGCTCCGAATCGGGTGCGGGCTGCCTTGCTGAGGTATCGGATACCGAGACATTAAAAGGATCGAAACTCACATCATCAGGTTTAGGCGGATACCAGTTCTCATCCTTATCCTTATTACCGCCTGACCCGACATCTATATAATCATAGCAGTAGGAGACCTCCCGCGCAGCAAAAAAAGGAATATGCTTTTTCATATTTTCCTTTATGCCTTCGTTGAATTCTTCCTCAAGCATATTTGCGCGTAACTCGGGGAGCCTGCTGATATATCCATCATACTTTTCAGCCACAGGCTCAATGTCTGTATAGGTACAGAGTCTTATATGGTCATTGACATCAGGGAAGAATGAGCCTGTGATAAATGCTGAGACCTGGCAGGTCAAATTAAACGCTTTCGGGTCGCTCCACTCATACAACAGTGTCTTCATTCCCGTCGGGTCGGGATACTTGAAGCCCAGCTCCGGGATATTTATATATCCCTCCTCATCAGGCAGCACCTCACGGACTTGCTTGGTGTCATCCAGGCGGACGCCGTCGGGCAGAAAGATATAAGGGTTTTCTGCCTTGGCCTCCTCAACGATCTCAGATTCTATTCTTTCCCCTTCCGGGATGAATGAAGTTTCTGCATCTGAAGAGCTTTCGGAAGCACCGCAGCCGGTAAGTATGGAGGCTGCAAGAAGTACAGTAACAAACTTATTCACTGAAAACACCTCCTGATGTCATTATACCATTTCAGAGACTCCCTGTCAACAGCGATGAGGGGCTCATTTCTGCTTCGTGCATATAGTTTGCAGAAAGTGGGAAATAATAAAAAAATGACAGGCCGCCTCAATGAGACAGCCTGCCATTTTTAATAGGATGGAATTATATGAACGGATTTTCGGATTTATAGAGCATTCCCTTGGGCTGGTTAAAGCCTATCTCCTCGCAGCCGAGGTAGCGGAATACATTGAAGAGAGCCTTGCCGAAGTGACCGAATGCAACGGCACCGTGGTGCGGATAATTGCCCTCGATCAGAACATGGCGGTAGAAGCGACCCATCTCAGGGATAGCGAAGATACCGATACCGCCGAAGGATCTTGTAGCAACGGGGAGGACTTCGCCGTGTGCGATGTAAGCGCGGAGCTTAGCATCGGAAGTGGACTGGAGACGGTAGAAGGTGATATCACCGGGAACGATGTCTCCCTCAAGAGTACCTCTGGAAATATCGGGCTCCTTGTCCGGCTCAAGCGAGCGGTGCATGATGAGCTGATACTTCATAGTAGCGGAAGTCAGCTTGCAGGCAGCGGTATTGCCGCAATGGAAGCCCATAAAGGTATCCTGCTGGGTGTAATCGTACTTGCCCTTGATCTCCTCGTTGTAGATATCGGAAGGAACAGAGTTATTGATATCCAGCAGAGTAACGACATCGTCGGAAACGCAGGTGCCGATAAACTCGCTGAGAGCGCCGTATATATCCACCTCACAGGAAACAGGGATGCCCTTTGCTGTCAGACGGCTGTTAACATAACAGGGAACGAAGCCGAACTGTGTCTGGAAAGAAGGCCAGCACTTGTTTGCAAAGCAGATGTACTTCCTTGAGCCCTTGTGCGCTTCCATCCAATCAAGGAGGGTCAGCTCATACTGAGCCAGCTTGGGCAGGATGCCTGCCATCTTGTTGCCTTCGCCAAGTTCTTTCTCCATATCAGCGATGACTTCGGGGATACGGGGATCGTCCTTATGATCGTTATAGGACGCGAAGAGATCCAGCTCGGAATTCTCCTCGATCTCAGCACCGAGATTGTAAAGCTGCTTGATGGGAGCGTTGCAGGCAAGGAAATCCTGAGGACGGGGGCCGAAGGAAATGATCTTGAGGTTGCGGACGCCGATAACGCCTCTTGCAACAGGTACGAATTCGCTGATCATCTTAGCGACCTCATCGGGTGTGCCGACAGGATACTCGGGAATGTAAGCCTTGATATTTCTCAGAGCCAAGTTGTAGCTGGCGTTGAGCATACCGCAGTAAGCATCGCCTCTGGCATCAACAAGGCATTTGCCGCAGGCCTCTTCGGCAGCAGCAACGAACATTACAGGGCCGTCAAAATACTTGGCAAGGAGTGTCTCGCAGGTCTCAGGACCGAAATTTCCGAGATAAACGACAAGAGCGTTGACACCGGCCTTCTTGACATCCTCAAGGGACTCAAGCATCTCGACTTCGTTTTCGACTGTTACCTTGCACTCATAGATCTCGCCGTATTTGGCATATTCCTTACAGACATTTTCTCTTCTCTGAGCAGAAAGGCTCTTGGGGAAGCAGTCGCGGGAAACGGCGATGATACCGACCTTAACTTCAGGTGTGTTTACAAACATGATAATTCCTCCTATTATTTTTTTATCATTGTCTGTATTATATCATGGGCTTAGATCCTTTTCAATCCAAATCCTCGTTTCATCATACCAAAAATTGCGAAGTTTTGACAGGAACGGATATGAAAAAATCTGCAAAATATTATTTATGTCTTGAAATTATTAAAAATATATGTTATAATGATAACGATTAAAAAAAATTTCAAAACGGAGGGATATCAATGTTTTGTTCCAATTGCGGGAATCAGCTCCCGGATAACGCGAAATTCTGCCGTTTCTGCGGCACCAAGCTCGGAGGGGATCAGGCTCCGAAAGCTCCAGCTCCCGCTCCCGCTGCGGATACCATTTCCGACGAAGTTTCCTGGCTCGATGAACAGACTGCTGCCGAAAACACTTCTGCCATACTTGATGACACAGCGGAGGAGATCAAGACTGTTACAGAAGCAGCGCCGGAGGCCGCAGCCGAAGCTGCCGGAGAGCAGATTCCTCATTTCAACGGGCAGCCTTACCAGCAAACGTATCAGCAGCCCTATCAGCAGCCGCAGCAGTTCGGCGGGCAGCCTTTCCAGCAGCCCTTCGGCTATCAGCCTGTGCAGAACAACTACCCTGCCCAGACCGCAAAGAGAAATCCCGGCTCACCCTTTGACCAGACTTCAAAGATCTTCGGCTTGATTACTCTTGCCCTCTGCATCTTTTTCATATTCTCTATCATGCTGCGGACATTGACTACAAGCTACGGCTCCGATTCAATGATATCCTACAAGGGTAAAGGCTACAGCACAGTGTCCATATTTGACAATATGTCAGATGCCTATAATACCAACATATTCTCAGCGACCGGAAAAGCCATATCTGATATCGACTACTGGTATGAAGGGCCTTTGTTCCCGAGTATGTGGATACATATCGTCTTCGAGTGCTTCGCTATCATCTTCATCATCAAGGCTCTGATCGCTCTTCTGGGAAATAACGCCGAAAGCGAGAGAAAGATGTGGGGAGCTATCAAGAATTCCGCACTTTTCTCTTTCCTCGGAAATCTATTAATGATGACAAGTTTCCTGATCTACACCTTCTCGTACAGATCAGACAAACACTCCAAAGCATGGCCATACATCCCGTCTGTTTGGGGATATATCTTCCTTTTGCTCACTCTTATCACAGTTATCGTTGCATCCGTGATGAAGAACAAGATACAGGCAGGAAGAGCTCCCACAGTTCAGCCCGCACCGATACCTCCCCAGCAATTCCGATAAATGATACAAAAAAAGCAAAGGCACCGTTCAATGCGGTGCCTTTTACTTTTGCAGGTAAATATATATGTAGGAGAAAAAAGTATGTGGTCGGGACTTAGGTTCTATCCTGTCTGATTATCGGTGTTGTCATCCTTTCAGCTTACCCTTGGCGGCCTGCACTCTTGCACTATGACCTCCCCAGGTGTCCCTCTGACCTGTTGTTAACAATATACCCTGCAAATGTGACAGTTTTATGATAGAACTGTATGAGTTTACAAAAAAGAGCAGCGGCTCAATCCTTACCGGCAGGCTTCTTTCGCTTCCCGAGCAGATAGATGACAAGAAGCGAGATCAGCACGGCAGTCAGGGCGCCTCCTGTATCTATAAGCACATCCCTGACCTCCCCGCTCCTTCCGGGGACGAAGGTCTGGTGTATCTCGTCGCTGACGGAATACAGACAGCTCAGCCCTACGGCGGCGCCGGAACGTATGCGCTTATCCCTGACCGGGCGCATTGCCTGGAAGATCAGTGTTCCCAACAGGGCATAAGCCGAGAAATGAGCGCCCTTTCTGACGATCACAGTTACTGTATCCCTGATCTCCTCCTGCCTTTCGGCGGGCTTCGTGTCAAAATCCGGGAAAGCAGTGTCGATTATAATATCAACAAAGGTGCTGCTGGTCTCGCTGGATTCATCGGCAGGCTGCGAAGAAAGCATAAAGATCACCACGCACCAGACAACAGCGATGATCGCAAAGACCTGAGTGCGGCGGGTCATCTTATCCTCTCCTTGGCATATTCCATAAGGATCGCCCTGTCATTTTCCAGCTTGTCATCAACGACCAGATCCAGCAGGCGCTGGAGCATGGCGCCGATCTGTCTGCCGCTTATCCCCAGAGAGATCATATCCTTGCCGTCAACTGCGAGATCAGTAAGTTTCAGACAGCAGTTGTCGTTATTGACACCTATCGCCAGCAAAGCCAGTTGATCCAGCTCGCTGATCTTCTCCTCCCGCAGATAATCAGACTGCGCAACAGTATCTGCACGCCGGACTTCGAGATAATCCATAAAGAATTCAAAATCGTGCTTTGCCATAAAGCGCTTAACATTCTTGCGGTTGACAGGGATACGGTTATCGTGCTCGATGACGAGATCGCGGACATAGGCGATGGTGGCGTTATCGCTGCGGAAGCGGTCGAGTATCTCTGTAAGCATCTCAGCGCTTCTGATGGGGTGCCCTTTGAAATGCCCGGTACCGTCCTCATCGAAGCGAGCCATCGCAGGCTTGCCTATATCGTGGAAGAGCATCGCCAGGCGGAGCCTTGTATCCTGCCTTACGCTCCCGACGCTGTGGGCGATATGTTCCCAAACATCGTAACAATGGTGCTTGTTTTTCTGGTCAAAGCCGAAGCAGGGCTCTATTTCAGGCATTATGGATGCAAAGACTTCCTTATAGTCGATAAGTATCCTGGTAACAGCCTTGCCGCAGAGCAGCTTTTTGAGCTCGGTGAATATCCTCTCTCCGGAGATATATTCCAGCAGATTGCATTTTTGGAAGATGGCCTCAGAGGTCTCCGGCTGGATCTCAAATCCGAGGACAGAGGCAAAGCGGAGGGTCCTGAGTATACGCAGAGCATCCTCATCAAAGCGCGCCATAGGGTCTCCTACACAGCGGATGCGCTTTGCAGCCATATCTTCTATGCCACCGAACATATCCGTAACTCTTCCCAGCTTGTCGCAGCACATAGCATTGATAGTCAGGTCGCGTCTGGAAAGGTCTCCCTCAAGCTCGCGGATGAAATCCACAGAAAGAGGGCGGCGGTGCGAAGAGTATGCCCCTTCGGTACGGTATGTGGTTATCTCCATGGGGTTGCGGTCGATAACTACCGTCAGAGTACCGTGACGTATACCCGTCTCGATAGTACGCAGCTCCGAGAATACCTGCTTCATCTCGTCCGGCCTTGCCGAGGTGCAGATATCCCAGTCGTCCGGCTCCTTGCCCAGCATACTGTCTCTTACACACCCGCCGACACAGTAGGCTTCATAGCCGGCCGCTTCCAGCATTTCTATAGCTTTTACCACATAATCTGGAACAGAGATCATATCAAGTCTCCTCCTTGCATTACAATTCCTTCATCCTGGGTCAGGCTGAGAAACAGCTCTTCCGCCCCGCCGTCAGGGGCGATCATTGTATCCATACGACGCACACCTTTGTAAAAACGGAACATGACCTCGGCTGTACGCCCGCCTATTTCCAGGGTGAGCCTGACGAAGCGCCCTGTCTGGTCGCCGGAATCGGCAAGCTCCAGTAGGCGGGCTCCTTCATAGTTCTGAGGTATGGCGGGGATTTTCCCTTCTTCGGGCGAGAGCGCAGCAAAAGCCCTGATGCCGCCGTCAATAATAAGCGTAAGATACACACCTTCTTCAAAGATCTCGATGCGTTTCAATACAGCCTCTCACTCCTCAGCGGAAAAGTATCGGGATCAGCTTTTTATCAAAGTGACCGCCTGCCCAGAGTATCGCCGCAAATGCTCCGCACCAGATCACCAGAGCAAGATAGGTGTTGAGGTCTGAAAAATGCCCGCGATTGCCGACGATAAATACAACTATTGCGAAAACGACGAACAGAACGCCGTCAAAGCAGAGCTTTGAACCCATGTCGATCCTGAATCCGCCCATACTCCTGAAGAAAGGTATGAGCCTTGACAGCCCTGCCATCAGGAAAAACGAAGAAAGCATACAGCGCCCCAGAGCAGCTCTGAGTGGGCCGGTCTCGTGGCGGGTCAGCAGCACGAAAGCAGCAATTATCGCGCCGCAGACGAAAGCTGCCGATACTATCTTCCCGGCGGAATATCCGAAATAGTTCCCGGCTCTGACTATGATGCAGGTCAGCAGGACAGGTATCCCTACTGCTGCAACGGATGTAAAAATCCCCTGAGCTGAGTTTTCCGAAACATCCGCTCCGAAGATGAAAGAGACCGAGAAAAGCACCATAGCGGCTGTTTCAATAGAGAACACTTTGGAAGAGACTCTTCCCCAGAGGGCGGCCATAGCCAGTCCGAGGATAAGCATCGTTCCAAGCATTATTATGATCTTAGCGTGTTTTTTCAAGTTTTACAGCTCCTGTCGTGTTTCATTTGACGAGGGTGAGCAGCTTGTCCAGGACTTTATGCGCAGCCTCGTCCTTAGTCATGATCGGCAGCTCTTCACAGCTGTCGGCTGTTATAAGAGTCAGGATATTGGTATCCACGCCGAAGCCTGCGCCGCTTGTCCGCAGAGAATTGGCACATATCATATCGCAGTTTTTGGAGCTGAGCTTCCGGCGGGAGTTTTCCAGTACATTATCCGTCTCCATGGAAAAGCCGCAGATAAGCTGCCCTTCCCTCTTGCGCTCTCCGATCGTTTTGAGAATATCCTCTGTTCGCTTTAATGGGATGCTCATATCGCTGTCGCTCTTCTTGATCTTGCTCCCGGCAACGGTCTGTGGGGTATAGTCCGCGACGGCAGCCGCTTTGATTATCATATCCTGCTCATCGGAGACAGCAGTGACTGCCTCGAACATATCGGCAGCAGAAGTTACCTTGACATTTTTTACGAACATCGGCAGCTCGGCTTCGCAATGCCCGCTGACTAAAGTAACTTCAGCGCCTCTCCTCATAGCTGCCTTAGCCAGAGAGATGCCCATCTTTCCGCTGGAATGGTTGGAAATAAAGCGGACAGGGTCTATAGACTCTCTGGTTGCACCTGCTGTAACGAGGATCTTTTTCCCGGCAAGGTCCTTCTCAAAGGCGATCTCTCTCAGGATATACTCGACAAGAACGCTCTCCTCGGGGAGACGGCCGTCTCCGATATCGCCGTTTGCAAGCATCCCTCTGTCGGCGTTGATGATCTCATAACCGTAGGAGGCCAGCTTGCGAATATTGTCCTCGACTATCGGGTTGTGTATCATATTATGGTTCATGGCAGGAGCCACCAGCTTTTTGCAGGGGCAGGCCATAACAGTAGTTGTCAGCATATCGTCGGCTATCCCAGAAGCGATCTTGCCGATCACATTTGCCGAAGCCGGGGCTATAAGTACAGCATCCGCTGCCTTAGCCAGCGCAACGTGCTCGACGCTGTACTGGAAATTGCGGTCGAAGGTGTCGATAAGACATTTATGCGAGGTAAGGGTCTCAAAGGTTATAGGGTTTATGAACTGTGTCGCGTTCCTTGTCATGAGCACCTGGACATCCGCCCCCAGCTTTATGAGCATCCTGGCGACATTCGGCATTTTATAGGCTGCAATGGAGCCTGTAACGGCAATGACAACGGTTTTACCTTTAAGCATTGTTAAAATCCTCCAAAAGTCAAGTTCGATAAGTCTTCTTTTTCATTATAACACAGAATTCAGAAAAAAGATATAGCTTTTTCAAAAAAAATGTGATATGATGATATTTGTACGGGAAAGCTGCCCGTATACTGCGGAAAAAGCGGATAGGTCCCTGCAGGGAGCCGGTATTTTCATAAACCGGACTCGTACAGCCTGCTGACTTCTGATGCTAAACGCAGATGTATTGTATCCCCGTATCCGGGGAATAATAACAAGGAGGCTGGTCATTATGAAGATCACCAAACGTTTCAACACCCGTTCACTCGTCATTCTAGGCCTGATGACGGCACTCGTCCTCATCTTTTCCCTGACGCCAATAGGCTCTATCCCGATAGGACCGCTCTCGATAACACTGAACGTTATCCCGATAGCGATCGCTGCGGTAGCCTGCGGGCCTGTCGGAGGGGCCGTTATAGGCGGAGTGTTCGGGCTTTTCAGTTTTTTACAGTGTTTCGGGATCGGTGTCCCCAGCTCTATGGGAGCTATACTTGTGGATATCAATCCTGTCCTGGCATTCATCCAGCGCTTTATTCCGAGACTTCTGGTCGGGCTGCTGGCAGGGCTCATTTATAAGGGCATCTCTTCCCTCAGAAATGTCCGCAGCTATTATATCCTTACAGGTATCGTCAGCGCACTGTTCGGTTTTGCTGTATTTATGTCCGGGATGCTGCTGCTCAATTACGACAAAGACGGCAAATATAAGATGTCTGACAAGATGCGCGAATTCATCGGGACACCCTCTATGTTCATATATGTCTGCATATTCCTCGCAGTCATCGGTTTTGCGGTAGGCTATCTCATTGTAAGCTCCAAAAAGCTATCGCAGGCTCAGATATCCTGTGCCCTGACAGGCTTCTGCACCGCTCTTATGAACACGATATTCTTTATGACTGCGCTGGTAGTCCTCTTTGGCAGCACAGACTATATGAAGGATCTTATCGCAGGCAGGAACATACTGCTCTTTATCGTAACATTCGTCGGCATAAACGCTTTGTTTGAAATGGTCGTAACAACAATTATGACCACTGCTGTCGGGACAGCTCTCTCCAAGGCAAGACTCCTTCCCGAAGCGAACAAGAGCGCGGCCGAGAAGAAAGACCAATAAATATCAGAAACGGGGGAGGAACTTTGATCTTAGCAATCGACATCGGAAACACAAATATCGTATTCGGCTGCATTGAGGGCAGCGAGATACTCTTCAGAGAGCGCATCTCCACTGACCCCTCCGCCACAGACCTTGAATACGCTTCCAAGCTCAAGGCCGGGCTGGAAATGAATTCTGTTGACATCTCCGGGATCAGCGGAGCAGCGATCTCGTCCGTTGTTCCGGCAGTAACATCAACAATGAAGAAAGCCGTTGCCAAGCTGACGGGAGCCGCCGCTATGATCGTCGGCCCCGGAGTAAAAACAGGTCTCTCGATCATGATCGACAACCCCGCAGCGCTGGGCAGCGATCTGGTAGTCGGGGCTGTAGCAGCGATAAACGAATATCCTGTCCCGCAGATAATCATTGATATGGGAACAGCGACTACCTTCTCTGTCATCGACAGCAAGAGAAACTTTCTGGGCGGTATAATAATGACCGGGATGGCTGTATCGGCTGACGCCTTGACATCCAAAACTGCACAGCTCCCGAAGATAGCCTTTGAGCCTCCGAAGAAGGTCATCGGCTCCAACACCGTAGATTCAATGAAGAGCGGCCTTATGTACGGGACAGCCGGATCTGTTGACGGCCTTATCAAGCGGATAGAAGCCGAGCTCGGGGAGAAATGCACCGTCATCGCAACAGGCGGGCTGGCGCCTATCGTCTGCCATCTCTGCGAAAGAGATATCATTCTTGACGACGATCTGCTGCTCAAGGGTCTGAACATTATTTACAACAAAAACAAACATTGAGAAAACACGAAAACCGTATACCTCCCTGCTGTCCTGCCGGGGGATATGCGGTTTTTCTTATGATCGTTTCAGAGAAGCGCCATAATTTCACTTATTCAGGGCTGCTCGCCGGGGGGATCAGATTGTAAGGGATCCTCACCGGTCTCAGCGCCGGTCTCCGGTGGGATCTCCTGCGTAACATCGGAAACCTCTTCGGTGGAAGAGCTTTCGGCAGAGGAAGATGTATCGGTATCATCCGAACCAGGCGGATCAATGCCGGTCTGCGTCGGCTGAGTTACCGACCCGGAATCTGTAGGCACAGGAGGAGGCGGAGTCGGCTTCTGGGTCTGCTGAGTCGGCTGATCTTCTCCGGGGCCGATTATGATATATGTCGGAGCATTTGTTTTTATCTCTATGCCGGTATCGGCAGTAGTCTCTGTCATGGACTCAGATCCCGTTTCGGTCTCCGTATCTGTTTCCGTATCTGTTTCCGTATCTGTCCCGGACTCTGTGTCAGAACTCTTATCTGTTGTATCAGAGCCTGTATCTGCCCCGGTATCCGATCCGGAACCCTCAGTGGTCTCGGCGGGAGCAGAAGTGGCAGAAGTTGACTCTATCGGGATATCCTCTGCGGGGATAACAGAAGTCCCGGCAGTTACGGGCTTGTCCAGGGGGACAAGGACAGATTTATTATCTGAGCCGCAGGATGCCAGCAGCAGCGCAGCGGCAAAAACTACCAAAAACTTGCGGTACAAAACACTTCACCTCACGAAAGAAAAAAACTATTTGTCCAATATTCTGTATTTATAATATCACAGGTCGTATGTTTTGTCAATCATTTTTATTGCTGTTCTGAAAACCATTTCAGATCTCTGTCATCCTGACCGCGCGGCGGTATTCGTTTTCATAAATGCCTGAAGGTGTCCCCAGGGCGCGGAGCGCTCCGGCAGCTCGCTCAAGGCGGGAGACACACTGTGCCTGTGCCGAAGTCTTCTCCAGCTTAACAAGAGATGTATCCGCCGGGAGGGTATGCTCTCCGGCGGCCAGCAGCTCTCTGCCGCGTGAATTAAAAGCAAGTATCCGCAGGAAAGGCAGAGGGGCGATATCCTCGGCTCTGACTCCAAGGACCAGATGAAGAGCCATTCGGCGGAGCCTGGCAAGGGTAATGTTCCTGCTCTTGCAGGCAGCAAGCAGCCCGGCAGACGAATCAAAAGGCTCTGCCGCGGTTTTCAGGACTCTGTCGGCCAGAGCTTCGTCAACATCCGGCAGTGCCAGCAGATCTCTCTTCCGGGCAGTCATAAGACGGTAAAGCAGGATCTTGTCCACAGCCTGAGGATCGGAGCGCTCCCCGCCTATCGGAGGCATAAGGCCGGAAGCATCGCCGCCGTCACGCAGCAGAGCGCGTATCTCAGAGCCGGAGGCGATACTGTCCTGAATCCCGGAGGCATTGTGCCCTGCCCCGATCCGTTTAACTGCCGCAGGCTCTATCCAGGGGGCGATCCTCCTGACAGCCCTGCAGTATTCAAGCGCCAGGGTACTGTTGGGCTGAGAAAATACTTCAGCGATTTCTCTGCCGAAACGCTCCTCAGCGGCAAAAGCAAGAGCTGCCGGATAGCTCAGGCCGCTTTTCAGTGCATCCTTCACCTCAGAGCTTTCCTTCAGAGCGTCCGCAGCATCCGCAGCCCGAAGGATAAGTGCGGTATCATCGTTCTCGCAGCCGAAGATCAGCCCGGAGACAGCCCCCCTGCCCAGTGCAGCAAGTGCGGAAACTCCTGCTCCGGCAAATACCTCGGCGTTTGAGCAGGAATAAGGTGCAGGAAGCTCGATCACAAGATCCGCCCCGTTTTCAAGGGCAGCGGCAGCACGGCTGAATTTATCGAAGGCGGCGGGCTCTCCCCTCTGGACGGCCGAACCGCTCAAAACTACGGCAATATGCGTACCTCCAAGCTCTCTGGCACGTTTCAACAGGTATTTGTGTCCGTTATGCAGAGGGTCGAACTCGGCAATTATACCGACAGCAAACATTAACTCACCCCAATCGTGACAAAATTATAAATATTGTGCGGCGAGACTTGAAATCCCGCCGGATATTTGTTATAATATCATTGTATCTGATTACAGGCTACATTTCAAGCCTTTTACAAAAATTTTTGAGAGGGGTCATTCATTATGAAGATCTTAGTTGTAAACGCAGGCTCATCATCGCTCAAATACCAGTTGCTGGATATGACGGACGAATCCGTTATCGCAAAGGGCAACTGCGACCGTATCGGCATTGACGGACACATTTCCGCCAAGACCGGAGACGGCAGGAGCTTTGAGGCAGACTGCGATTTTCCCACACACACCGAAGCATTTGAAAAGCTGGTCGATGTCCTGACCTCCGGCGAGACCAAGGTCATCGACTCTATGGCTGAGATCGCCGCTGTCGGCCACAGAATAGTACAGGGCGGAGACATTTTCAGCGAGACCTGCCTTGTTACCGATGAAGTTATCGACAAGATCGACGGCCTTTCAGAGCTGGCTCCTGTTCATAATCATCCCCACGCTCTTGCGCTTCGTGCCTGCAAGAAGGTCATTCCTGAGGGGACACCCCAGGCTGTCGTATTCGATACTGCATTTCATCAGACAATGCCCCCCAAGGCCTTTATGTTCGGTCTCCCATATGATGATTATGAGACCTATCATGTAAGAAAATACGGCTTCCACGGCACATCTCACCGCTTTGTTTCCGCTGCTCTGGCTGAGGCTATGGGCAAGGACATCAAGGATCTCAAGATCGTTTCCTGCCACCTTGGCAACGGCTCTTCCATTACTGCTGTTCAGGGCGGCAAGTCTATCGACACATCAATGGGCTTCACTCCTCTTGACGGTGTCGTAATGGGGACCAGAACAGGCTCTGTTGACCCTTCGGCTGTCACCTTCGTCGCTGAGAAGCACGGCTTCAGCCCCAAGGAAATGAGCGACTACATGAACAAAAAGTCCGGATTCCTCGGAGTTTCCGGTATCTCCTCCGATAACAGGAACATCTCCGATGCTGCCGCTCACGGCGATAAGAGAGCCCAGCTCGTTACTGATATGCTGGTATACGAGATCAAGAAATACATCGGCAGCTATGCCGCTGTAATGAACGGCCTTGACGCTGTACTTTTCACAGGCGGTATCGGTGAGAACGCATATAATATCAGATCTGCTGTCTGCAAGGATATGGATGTCCTCGGCATCAAGCTGGACGAGAGCGCAAATGACGGTCTCAGAGGAAAGCTGGCAAAGATCTCTGCTCCCGACTCCAAAGTAGAGGTATGGGTAGTTCCTACCAACGAAGAGCTGCTCATCGCAAGAGACACTCTGGCACTTATAAGCAAGTAAAAAACAGCTTTCGGGCGGACACTCTCCGCCCGATATACTTTTTTGCGAGGTCTGACTATGAAAGAAAACGAGGACAAGCTCATCCCCGATGAGGACGACGAATTTGAAAAGGAACACGCCGATCTTGAACGACAGCGCCGCAAGGCTTTAGAAGAAGCCAAGGAGCGTGCCGAACGTAAAAGAGCAGAGCAGGAGAAAGAAGAACGTCGTCAGCGGGACAAACAGATCGCCGCCGACCGGATCGAACTCATGAAGCTCCGCAACGGTGTCATCGAGGAATCCGAAACTATACATGAGGAGCATGAAGAGGTCAGACAGATGACCTTCAAGGAAAAGGTCGCCAATTTCTGGTATCATTACAAGATCCCTGTCATCTTCGCAGTATTTATACTGGCAGTCATCGGATATATCCTCCACGACGAATTCACAAGGGTCAGGCCGGATTATACCGTTCTTATGATCTCCAACAACGGCCTCCAATTCAGGCAGCAGGAGATGGATGATTTCTTCTCCAAGTATGCTGACGACAAGAACGGCGACGGAAAAGTCTATGTCCAGGTCATGATGATCCCCCTGGATTACAATCCCCGCGACCCGACTCAGTCCGGAAATCAGAGCAAGATCATGGCTCAGATACAAGAGGGCGAAAACACTCTTGTTATCTGCGATTCCAACACAGAACAGGTCTTCATCAATATGCTGAAACACGACCTGAACGAGCTCTACCCCGGGAACAAGTATTTCGCTGAATACGGCTTCAGGCTGAACTTCCAGTTCCTGGCTGAAGAACTCAAATATGAGAATATGCCCAACGATGTCGTGCTGGGGATGCGTATACCCACCAAAACTCTGGGCGATTCGCTGGAGACCATGCAGGAGAATTTCGACGAGCAGTTTGTGATCTTCGACAAGATAGTCAAGGATCTTACCAAACGTGCCGAAGAGCTCAATGACCCTGGCCTTACGACAGAGCCCTCAAAACCTGCGAACTCCACCAAAACGGACTCAGAAAGCAGCTCAAAGGCTGCCGGCTGATATGCAGGATGTGAAATATCGGGCTGCATTGCAGCAAATAAGTGTAAAAAAGGGGCTGTTGAACCGCAACAGCCCCTTTATCACACTATTCGCCGGATATCATCCGGAGCTCGTTTTACAGCGAGCACATCTTTTCATAAAATCCCGGGATAAGGGACGTAGCTATTATCTGCATGGCCGTTGCTACATCTATCAGGGCGTGACCGACCATTATGGGGACAGGGTCGCGCTTTTTCTGATAGTCCATGCAGAGCACTATGGTCAGCGGCAGGAAGGAAAGAAACCTGTATATGATATACTTTACATCAAAGAGGGTCGGGATGAAGCAATGCTGCAGGGCAAAGAAAAATGCCGGAAAGATGACTGCGGCATATTTGTTCCTGATGCCGTTGACTCCGCAGCCGAGATAGAGAGCGTCCTCCGCCAGAGCTGTGGATACCGGCAGTATAAGGGCGTTTATTATAGCCAGCGCAGGGTTTATCGGCGCGATTATCATCGGGGCGCCATAAGGAATGACTCCGTAGCAGATGAAGCCCGCAAGAAACATCCCGGACATTCCGCCGACAAGTACCAGGATCACCATTTTCACTATCTGCTTTTTGGTTGTCCGGCCTTTCTCATAACGTATCAGCTCGCGATAGCTGCCGCCTGATCTCCTTGCCAGCAGGACAAGAGCTGCGACCAGCAGTATATTGACGATGCTGGCGATCACAGACCACCAATTGCTTATATCACCGACCTTCTTCCCGACTATCGTCGCTCCCGCCACAAATATCAGCAGAAACAAGATACACCTGACAGGAAGCAGCAGCGCAAAACGTTCTCTGTTTCTCATTTCTTTTCTCCTCTGTTTTTTCATTATATAATATGACTATCCCCTTGGCTCGCCAAATTACGATCTGTCCGGATTCCTGATATTCTCCCAAAAGGGGGGTGCAGCGTGCACCCCCCCTTTTTTTACGCTGTAGGCCGTTCGTACAACAGCACTGTTTTTCACGCCGGTCCGAGCTGCCGTAAAGCGGCGAAGAGACGGCAAAAGATATCAAAACTGATTTTATCTCCTTCTGTCAGATCCTTGCGACTCCGGTATCTCTGGCAGCCTGAGCAACTGCCTCGGCAACAGCCCTGGCAACGCTGCGGTCAAGAGCTGAGGGAATGATGTAATCCGGGGTCAGCTTGTCGTCAGTAACAAAGGAGGCGATAGCCTTTGCAGCGGCGATCTTCATAGCATCGTTGATCTCGCTGGCTCTTACGTCGAGGGCTCCGCGGAAGATGCCGGGAAAAGCCAGGACATTATTGATCTGATTTGGAAAATCGCTCCTTCCGGTGCCGACTACTGCGGCTCCGGCTTCTTTGGCAAGCTCAGGCATTATCTCCGGGGTCGGATTAGCCATAGCAAAAATAATAGGATCCTTAGCCATCGACTTGACCATCTCCGGGGTCACACAGCCCGGTGCAGAGACACCGATGAACACATCAGCGCCCTTGATAACATCTGCAAGGCTGCCCTTGCGCATCTGTTTGTTGGTGATCTCGGCCATTTCTGCTTTTTCGGTGTTGAGCCCTTCCCTGCCCTTATAGATCGCGCCCTTTCTGTCGCAGAGGACAACATCGTTGAGTCCGAGGGCTATGAGCAGCTTTATGATAGCGATACCGGCTGCGCCTGCGCCGCTGGTAACGACTCTGATCTTATCCAGCTTTTTGCCTGTCAGCTTGAGGGCATTCATCATAGCGGCGAGACATACAACTGCGGTGCCGTGCTGGTCGTCATGGAAGATAGGGATATCACAGATCTCTTTAAGCCTGCGCTCGATCTCGAAGCAGCGGGGAGCAGAGATATCCTCCAGATTTATCCCTCCGAAAGAACCGGAGATGAGGTAGATGGTACGGACGAGTTCATCAACATCCTTGCTGCGGACACAGAGGGGGACAGCATCAACGTCTCCGAAGGATTTGAAGAGGACACATTTGCCCTCCATAACGGGCATACCGGCTTCGGGCCCGATATCTCCAAGGCCCAGAACGGCTGTGCCGTCTGTAATTACAGCGACAAGGTTGGAACGGCGGGTAAGGTCATAGCTCTTGTTGATATCCTTCTGTATCTCAAGGCAGGGCTGAGCGACTCCGGGGGTATAAGCCAGAGAGAGGTCGTCCTTGGTCTCGAGCTTGACACGGCTGACCACTTCGATCTTGCCGTTCCACTGCTCATGCAGCTTCAGGGATTCTTCTGCGTAATTCATTTATATCTTCCTTTCAGTTTTTAAGATCCCAGTCTATTGGCGCTATGCCGCTGCGGACCAGGAAATCGTTGGTCTTGGAAAAATGTCTGCCGCCGAAAAAGCCGTGATAGGCCGAAAGCGGAGACGGGTGTGCGGATTCGAGGATAAGATGCTGCGGGGAGGTTATCAGCGGCTTCTTGGAGCGTGCATTCCCGCCCCAGAGGATAAAGACAGTCGGCTGCCGGCGCTGATCCAGCTTTCTGATAACAGCATCTGTCAGGATCTCCCAGCCATGTCCTTTATGGCTCTGCGGCCGCCCCTCTCGGACGGTAAGGGTCGTGTTCAGCAGCAGGACACCGCGCTGCGCCCATTTTGTCAGGTCCCCGCTCATCGGCGGAGTTATGCCGAGATCGTTTTGCAGCTCGGCAAAGATATTTTTCAGCGATGGCGGGGGTTCGACTCCCTCCCGCACGGAAAAGCAGAGGCCGTGAGCCTGACCTGCGCCGTGATAAGGATCCTGCCCGAGTATGACAGCCTTGACGTCGTTATAGTCGGTAAACCTGAAGGCGTTGAATATGTCATACATATCGGGATAGACGCGGTAATGGGAGTATTCGTATTTCAGGAACTCCCTGAGCTTCATATACCAATCGCTGCGGAACTCATCACGGAGGATATCGTCCCAGCTATTGCCGATATGTACCATCAGGCTGCACCCATTATCGCGCCGACAACTATGCCGACTACCATAGCGACAGCTACCACAAGAACTATGATCCTCATGACAAGGGGTTTCTTTCTATCGTTCATATCCATCCTCCGTTCAAAATAAGCTATTATCTATTCTAACACATAAAATCCGAAAAATCAACATCCGCGGGAGCTTCACAAGGCATCCCGGCCGACTTTGTGTAAAATCACCAAATTATATGGCAAAATGCTGAAAAAACTATTTGCAGTTGAAAAATAATAACAAATAGTGTATAATAAATAATAATGGTATAGTATACAGTTCTGACATCGGAGGTGATCCTTGTGAAGAATCGAGACTCTATTGTATCTTCTGTCCAGTTCGGAAGATACATCGTAGATCAGACCCGAGGTGGGATCATACTGTCTGTAAGCAACGACTTTACTCCGCTTACGGGATATCAGCCCGAAGATGTCATAGAAAAAATGACATTTTACGACTTACTTCCTGAATCCGACCGCCCGCTTTATATTGAAATGATGGGCAAAGTAAGCAGAAAAGAGATCGGCTCTTATCTGGAGCACAGAATTGTCCGCAAGGACGGGACTATAATCCCTATACTCTGTTTCGGAGACGAATTTACCGATAAAGACGGCAGGCTCTTAGCTCAGATAACTATATGCAATATCAGCGACAGAGTCGAGCTGGAAGAGCTTTACACCAACACCAAGGAGGAGCTTGGCGCACTTATGCAGAATGTCCCCGGTGGAGTTGCGATCTATGAGATAATCGGCGATGAACTGATGATACTCAGAGCCAACGAGGAATACTATCACCTCTTCGGCTATTCCTCCCCTGATGAGCACCCAGGGTTCGGCGGCAAGACCTTCCAAAGGACGGAAGTCCTGCAATTCGTAGGCGAAGCCTCACAGTATATCCATTCAAAGCAGAGCTTTGAAAAAGAAGTCCAGTTCAAAAAGAAGGACGGGTCCAGCTTCTGGGTCAAGCTCAGGACCAAATTTATCGGACAGTCCGAGCTCGGTAACTATATCATCTGTGTTGTTTTCATTGATATAACAGACAAGAGGCGCATCCAGCGCGCTCTCGAAAACCAGCTCGAACGTTTTAAGCTCGTCGCTGAAAACACCGACGAGATATACTACGAATACAATATCAAAGAAGACTCTATGATCCTCTCAAGCTGTATAAACAGATATGACGAAGAGGACAATGTCATAACAGATTACCTCTCAAAGAGAAAATTCGCCAGATTCGTACACCCGGAGGATATAGACAGATTTGAAAGGCAGTTAAGATCCTGCTCCACTACGCCCCAGCGAGGCAGCATAAGGTTCCGCACCTCTGCCTATGACGATGAATACACTTGGTATAAAGCAGCATTCATCAGTGTCGCAGACGAGAACGGGATCATCTATGCGATCTACGGAAGACTTTACAGTGTCGAGCACGAGCAGGTCCTCCGCAGCCGCATCGTCAGCGATAAGGCTGAGATTGAAAGGCTCTCCACCACCGATCAGGTAACAGGCCTGCTGACAAGAAAAGCCTTCAAGGAAAAGGCATCCTCTATCCTCGCAGAAGGCCTTGACCAGGATTCCTGCTACGCAATTATTTATTCGGACATCAACGATTTCTCCTATGTAAACGATAACTTCGGCTTTGAAAACGGCAACCAGATGCTGCACGATTTCGCCCAGGGTATCGTTACAAACCCGGTCTCTCTCTGCGCCAGCAGGATCTATTCGGATTTCTTTGTATCTCTGGCAAGAGCAGAGAACAGAGAAGCTCTGATCGACCAGATCAAAGACACCAATAACCGCTTCAGCGAAGAACAGAAGCTGCTCTACCCTGCTTCCGACCTTCACGTTTCAACGGGCGTGTATTTCATACCAGACAGCAGCACAGATATAACCATCGCCATAGACAACGCTGACCTTGCAAGAAGAAGCGTCAAGGGCGTTAAGGAAATACCCTGCGGCATCTATTCCGAACGTATGAGAAAACAGCGCACTCACGACCAGCAGATAACTGCCGAGCTCAAGAGCGCACTTCTGTCCGGGCAGATAGAGCTCTTCCTCCAGCCAAAATTCTCGCTGGATACGAGAGAGATCATCGGCGCCGAAGCTCTTTCCCGCTGGCGCAATCCCGATGGCACCTACAAGCTGCCTTACGAATTCATTTCTGTTCTGGAAAAGGTCGGATATATCATAGACCTGGATATGTATATGTACGAGACGCTGCTCAAGACCCTCTCCCGCTGGAAACGCGAAGGATATGAGCTTATGCCGATCTCCATAAACTTCTCAAGGCACCACGCCGGAAGAAAGAATTTCGTTGACAAGCTCTCAGCACTGGCAGAATTCTACGGTATCGACCCTTCGCTGATCGAAGTCGAGATCACAGAGAGCGCTTTCATGCAGGATTTCAATGCCCTTTACAACGATATGAAGAAACTGCGGGAGCGCGGCTTCAAGATCGACATCGACGATTTCGGCATGGGCTACTCTTCCCTGAGCGTTCTGCTCTATGCTCCTGTAGACATAGTAAAGGTAGATAAGGTCTTTATCGACAATATCGCATCCTCGCCTCAGGCAAGAGACTATGTCAACCAGATCTGCTCGCTGATAAATCTGACGAACAAGAAGATAGTCTTTGAGGGAGTCGAGACAGAAGTGCAGGCGCAGATCCTTGCAGATTCAGGGCACAAAATGGCACAGGGCTGGCTTTTCGACAAAGCGATCTCCATCAAGGATTTCGAGGAGAAGTATATCAAGCCCCAGCACAAGAAGTCCGAGCAGAAGGCAGAGGCAAAAAATGAGACTACCGTATCCTGACGGACAATATAACAAAAGAAAAAACGGGTATCTCCCCTGCAAGGGGGAATACCCGTTTAATTTCGCTTGCAGGCTCTTATTACGCCTGCGAGAACTTTCTGCTCTCAGCAACTGCCATCTCATCGCAGCGCTCATTGTCGGGATTGCCTGCATGGCCTTTGACCCAATGGAGCCTCAGGGTGTGTATTGCAGCCAGCCGCAGCAGCTCCTCCCAGAGATCGGGATTTAGAGCCGGCTTCTTATCCGGTTTGACCCAGCCGTTTTTCTGCCATTTGACTGCCCAGCCCTTTTCCAATGCATCTATGATATACTTTGAATCGGAATAGAGCTCGACAGTGCAGGGCTCTTTCAGAGCGGAGAGCCCCTGTATAACGGCTGTCAGCTCCATGCGATTGTTAGTTGTTGAGCTCTCGCCTCCGGAGAGTTCTTTTTTATGCTGGCCGTATCTCAGGATAGCTCCCCAGCCACCGGGGCCGGGGTTGCCGGAGCAAGCGCCGTCGGTAAATAGTGTTACTGTTTTAGTCACCGGATATCCTCCGTTTCTGTATTACTTTGCCGTCTCTCAGCCAACGATACCTGTAACTTCATATCCGGCTTCGGTTATAGCAGCCTTGATCACCTCATCGGAGACTTCCTTTTCCAGTGTCAGGTATGCAGCCTTGTCATCAAGAGAGACCTCCGGCTTTACACCGTCGATGGCTTCAAGGGCTTTGGTAACGTGTGCGACACAATGCTTGCACATCATGCCCTCGATCTTTACAGTCTTTTTCATTATTATTTCCTCCTTATTATTATTGAACTCAGGTATGATGATCTCCTTAGCCGGTCTTTTTACTGCCCGGTCGCGGGATCTGTCATGCAGCTTTACAAGATTGAGCCTCAGAGCGTTGGTAACTACAAAGAAGCTGGAAAAGCTCATGGCAGCCGCTCCGAACATAGGGCTTAGCTCAAAGCCAAAGGGCTTTACAAAGGCTCCTGCCGCCAGAGGTATCCCGACGAGATTATAACAGAAAGCCCAGAAAAGGTTTTGCTTTATGTTCCGCAGAGCAGCTCTGCTCAGGCGGATGGCGGCGGCGGCATCGCTAAGGCGGCTCTGCATCAGCACGACATCTGCCGCATCAATGGCGATGTCTGTCCCTGCGCCGATCGCTATTCCCATATCGGCTCGTGTAAGCGCCGGAGCATCGTTTATGCCGTCTCCGATCATAGCGGTCTTGCCCTGTGCTGACAAGGCGGCGACAGCCTGCTCCTTCTGATCCGGAAGGACTCCTGCTATGACGGCATCTACTCCCGCCTGCTGACCGACAGCCTTAGCTGTACGTTGATTGTCACCTGTAAGCATTACGACCTTTACGCCCATGTTTCTTAGCTGAGAAACAGCCTCAGCGCTGTCCTCGCGGATCACATCCGCAACGGAGATCATACCCAAAGGCTTGCCGTCTCTGAGGAACAGCAAAGGAGTTCTGCCCATAGAGGACTGCTCCTCCGCAGCTTTCATAAGCTTTCCGTCCGGTGCAGATCTTCTGAATACAGCCGCTGCGCTCCCTCCGAAAAGCAGGCTTCCCTCGGAAACAGCCTCGACTCCGCTGCCTGCCAGCGCCTTGAACTCGGTCACCTCGCCGGGAGATATCCCGTTGCTTTCAGCATAGCTGACCACAGCTTTTGCAAGCGGGTGCTCGCTGCGTTGCTCAACGGTACAGGCCGCCAGGAGGAGTTCGTTCTCGCTTATTCCTTCAGCTGTAACAAGATCTGTCACCTCAGGCTGACCGACAGTAACTGTGCCGGTCTTGTCAATAGCTGCGATCTCTATACGGCCTGTCTCTTCAATAGCTGCTGCGGTCTTATAAAGAATACCGTTTCTTGCGCCGACTCCGCTGGCTACCATAATAGCAACTGGCGTCGCCAGACCCAGGGCACAGGGGCAGCTTACCACAAGCACAGATACTCCCCTAGCCAGAGCATAACCGAAGGTCTCCCCGCATAGCAGCCATACAACAGCAGTTATCAGAGCGATCGCCATAACAGCAGGGACGAATACCCCTGCGACCTTATCTGCCAGCTTGGCGATAGGCGCCTTGGACGCGGCGGCATCCGATACCGTTTTGATTATCCTTGCCAGCGCTGTATCCTCCCCGACTCCCTCGGCTCGGCATCTCAGATAACCGGAGGTGTTCACCGTCGCGGCGCAGACCTTATCGCCCTGCTCCTTGTCTACGGGGATGCTTTCGCCTGTAAGCGCAGACTCATCGACAGCGCTGCTGCCCTCGACAACTACTCCATCAGCGGGGATGCTCTCTCCGGGGCGCACTGCAAAAATATCTCCTGATCTGAGCTCAGTTATGGGGATCACTGTCTCTTCGCTGTCGCGGAGGACTGTTGCTGTCTGAGGAGCAAGCTCCATAAGTCCCTTCAAAGCATCGGTAGTCCTGCCCTTGGAGCGTGCCTCAAGCAGCTTGCCGACAGTTATCAGAGTCAGTATCATAGCAGCCGACTCAAACCAAAGCCCGTTTATACGCTCTGTTGCTTTTTGGATATCGCCTTCGGCAACAGACCGTGAGGCTGCATAAAGCATGACCGTACTGTAAGCATAGGATGCAGCAGAACCGAGGGCGACCAGCGTATCCATATTCGGGGCACGGTGGATGAGCCCTTTGGCGCCTTTAATGAAAAATCTTCCGTTGATGACCAGCACAGCCGTGGAAAGCAGGAGCTGAGTAAGACCGACAGCGACCGGATCTCCTTCTAAGAACGGCGGCATCGGTGCGTTCAGCATCGTCCTTCCCATTGAGAAATACATCAACACCAGCAAAAAACCCAGCGAAAAAAGCAAACGCCTGAGTATACGCGGGCTCTCGGTATCAACGAGCTCTCCGGCGGAAGAAGAGGCGGCGCCTTTCAGAGAAGCTCCGTAGCCGGCTTTTTCAACAGCGCTGATTACAGCTTTCGAGTCGGCAGTCCCCTCTACTCCCATTGAATTGGTAAGCAGGCTGACTGCGCAGGAGGTCACACCGCTGACTCCCCTGACGGCTTTTTCGACCCTTGCGGAGCAAGCCGCACAGGTCATTCCGGTCACATTATACTGTTCCATATATTTCCTCTTTCTATCCGGAAAACGGGTTTATCCATATATAATAATATCACATTACCCGGGATATGTCAATCTTCCCTTTTGGCGGCGGGGCATCTGTCTGGGACTTTCCCTAAGCAGGCAGACAATGGCGGGCCCGGTTGTCCTGTTAGGCTCACAAAAAAACGCCCCGCTCAGCAGCGGGGCGTTGATGATGCTGTTCTGTTAATGAGTGATATCCATTTATGCTCTGATTCAGAGCATTTCTTTCATACTGACCTCCGGATCGTTCTGCTCAGTATATTCACGGTAACTGATCATATTGATACCCATATCTTCCAGCTTTTGCTTTATACGCATCGCCTGCTCGGGAGTAGCTGAGAACAAGATGTTATCGTAATAATCATTCGGCACTTCGCCGGGGATAAATCTGTGATATACATCACAACGGATATTGAATGTAGCATTTGCATATTCCTTCACATCCTGGTTTTCGTAAATGACAGTGTCGAGATAATTCTTCAGATTATCTCCGAAGGACTTATTGCTGCGGTCGATCTCATCAGCAACGAGTATGAAAGCCTTGGATGCTTTTTCATAATCGGAGTCTTTAACGATCGGAAACTCTGCGTGATAGTCATATATGCCTGCCTGGTAGAGCTCATCGCCTGGATAATAATCAATCATTAATAACGCCGTTTTATCATTTGACTGCTCTTTGAACTTTTCGGAAAGGTCATTTCTGACATAACCGAAGCCGTTAGTAGCATACCCCGCGAAGCCTGCAACAAGCACGCACGCCAAGCATCCGACCAGAGCTAACATGGAAAACATCAGCTTGCGAAGCGTTAACTTGCCGCGGTTGGATGTCACGCATATACCGACACAGACCAGAAGCCCGATAAATATCGCAAGATAGAAACTGTTAAGGAAGCAGAGCAGTACGACCGTCAGGGTCGATAAAAGTATAAGGACACAGTAGAAGGCTTTGTAAACTATGGGCTTGCCTGTTGAAAGGCCGCTGCGCCTTCTGTAGATAAGATAAGCGATATAGAAAAGCATCGCTGACAGAGCAAGGCTTATCAGCAGCATCGGAACGGATCTGTCACCGTACCATTCATCGTTGTAGCCAAGCAGCTTTACAGCCAGTTCAGGAAAACCTATGGGAAGTGCGAATGGGTCGAAAGCGTTGGAATGTCTGCCGGAGAGACCCATAAAGAGCTTGAGATAGGCGGCAGGTATGATCGTCGAAACACTGATCGCCATAAAGAGCGAGGAATAGAGGCTCTCGACTATGCTGCCGCAGCAGCTCATGCAAAGCAGAGCTATACCGTCGGTGAAAGCCAGAGCGGAAAGGTTGCTGAGAAATGTCAACAATACTGTCGGTGTATCGCTGCGGGCAAATGTCAGAGCGACGAGGACAGTTATCGCCTGCGAGATGATAAAGGGCAGGATATGCAGCTTGGCCAGCACAAACAGCTTTGCCTTGTAGCGCTCGGCGGAGCTCATAGGGAGAGAGAACTCCACATCGGCATACTGCCTGTTATAAAGCTCGCGGAACAGCGCCGGGACGATAAGGATACCCGCCAGCGCCACAAGGAACGAAAAAAATACTCCTTCGGTGATAAAACCGTTCTCCAGCTTACCGAATGCTATCATTCCGATAACATTCATGAACCCGCTCAGTACACAGAGCACCAGCACCAGCAAGAACTGGAGCTTGCAATTCTTTGTAAGAACCTTGGAATAACTATTTATCCTCGTTAATGAGGTCTGCGCTGCCATAACCCCTCGCCTCCAATTCGTAAATAAATATCTCTTCCAGCGTCAGCGGGACGCCCTCGGCCAGTTCCGGCGAAAGCGCCGACAGCTTGGATACAACCTCGTCTTCGGGCGCCTTTACGATGACCTGCCTGATGCTGCCCATAGATACAATATCCAGGACTTCAAGTCCAAGTCCGGTGATCCCTGCACGAAGGGCGTTTTCCTCCGCCAGAGCAGGGTCGCGGACTACAAGCTGGACTTTGGTAAAGCCCTCTCTGAGAGCATCCAGCTCGTCGCAGAAGATAAGCTCGCCTTCGTGGATGAGCATAGCGTGGTCACAGATCTCGCTGATCTCGGTCAGGTTATGGGAAGAAAGGATAAGCGTTGCGCCGCGGTCGAAGATATCGTCGGTGATGATATTCTTTACCATCCTGCGCATTGCGGGGTCGAGGCCGTCAAAAGCCTCATCAAAAAGCAGATATTTGGTCTGGGCTGCAAGGGCCAGGGCAACTATCGCCTGTCTCTTCATACCTTTGGAGAAAGTCGAGAGCTTTTTATCCAGCGGGAGCTTGAGCGCCGACATCACCTTCTCAAAAACGCTGTCCGAAAAAGCAGGATAAGCGCCCTTATAAAACATCCTGAGTTCGTCCGCAGTATAGTTTGCGAACTGAGTTGTCTCGTCATTTACAAAAAATATCTTTTCTTTTGCATTGGGATTATCGTATACGTTCTCTCCGTCTATCTTTATCTCACCTGAAGTCGCCGGGTAGACCCCACTCATAAGACGGAGCAGGGTGCTCTTCCCCGCACCGTTGGAGCCGAGGAAGCCGAAGATACAGCCCTCCGGTATTGTAAGGCTGATATCCGAAAGCGATGGCTTTTCGGATCTAGCTTCGCCAAAATCCATTGTTACGCCGCTGATCTCGATCAAATTGAACTCTCCTTTCGTTATTTATTCTTCTCTCTGCTTATTTCGGAGACGATATCAATAAGCTCCTCCGCCGAGGCTCCTGCGTCCAGTGCCTCCCGGACGGCTGAGCGAAAGCTCTCCGTCAGCTTTTCATTGGCTCTTCCCTCGTGTTTGGCGACAAAGCAGCCCTTGCCCTGAACAGAATACACTATGCCGTCTCGCTCCAAAAGGCTGTAAGCCTTGGCTACGGTATTGGGGTTCAACTGCAAGAGCTTGGCCAGTTCTCTTGCCGAGGGGAGCTTGTCTCCCTCTTTCAGCAAGCCGCCTGCTATATTCTTGCATACGCTTTTACAGATCTGTTCAAATATGGGTGTCTTGTCCGAAGGGTCGATCTTAATCATCGTCTCACCGCCTTTGCTGTATCAAGTGTACTATCTCAAATAGTACACTTAGAGTATACACCATGGTTTATGATTTGTCAAGGGGTTATTGGATATTTTTTTACGAATTTTAAAAGGCTGCAAAGCAAGGCGCTTCGCAGCTTTTGTAAGGATAGATCAAAAAACGGCCCCCGCACTATTCAGCACGGGGGGATGTAACACAAGTATCAGTTGCCTGTAGCTCTGGCGATAGCTTCCTTGGTATTGGCGAGCTGCTCCATATTCTTTCCTAAGCTCTTGCCGCAGTCGGTAATAGCTTTCTGGGCATCTGAGAGAGTAGCTTCGAGGCTCTGAGCCAGGGCGAGCTTAATCTTCTTATCCTGAGCCTTAGCATCGGCGATGATATTCTCGGCCTCCTGCTTAGCCTTCTCCAGCTCCTCCTTAGCGACCTCTCTGGCCTGCTTGATGATCTCCTCCTGGGCGACCATAGCCTTAGCTCTTTCCTCGGCCTTACGGATTATCTGCTCGGCCTCACGGCTGGCGTTATCAATAATAGCCTTCTGCTCGTTAAGAGTTTCCTTAGCCTCATTTACTTCTGTCGGCATATTTATCCTGATGCTGTCCATATACTCGCGCATCTGGTCGGCATCTACCATTTTTTTGCTTGAAAATGGCACAGCGGTCGATTTATCGAGCAAAGCCTCCATAAGCTCCAGGATTCCTTCGATCGTCATTGTGATTACTTCCTTTCAGTTTTATTTCTTTGCGGGATCGAGTCGTTTTATAATAGCAGCGCGGATCTGCTCTGGGACGAATTTACTGATATCGCCGCCCAGGGAGCCGATCTGCTTGACCATACTTGAAGATAGGTACATATTCTCCGGGGTCGTGGTAAGGAAAACGGTCTCGGCTGTCGGGCAGAGCTGTTTATTAGCCAGAGCCATCTGGAACTCATACTCAAAATCCGAAACGGCTCTGAGGCCTTTAACGATAGCGCAGGCATTAGTTCTTTCGAGGTAATCTGCGAGGAGCCCTCCGTGGCAATCGACGACAACGTTATCATAGCCTGAGACTACGGCGTTGATCATCTCCAGCCTTTCCTTTACCGAAAAGCAGGCAGACTGCTTCTCAGGGTTGAAGGACACAAGAACTATGACCTTATCGAAGAGCTTAGACGCTCTGTTTATTATATCCAAATGCCCGTTGGTGACAGGGTCGAAGCTGCCGGGGCAGACCGCTATCCTCATTCTTCATTCACATCCGAACTTGATTTATCGTAGACGCTGAGCATTATCTTACCGTACTTATATCTTTTTCGGAGCTTCAGATCTCCGTAGCTCTCGGCGGACTGATACTCTTTCTCGTGCTCACAGACGGCAACTGCGCCCTCGTTCATGACTCTTCCCAGCAGGGGCATCGCTTTATCGAGGATACCCTGTCTGTAAGGAGGGTCAAGAAATGCGATATCATACTTTGCGGGAGTTAGCTTCAGGAAATTCAGGCTGTCGGTATTATCCACCTTCGCTGAATCAACGAGCTTACAATGGGCGAGGTTCTCTCTGACAGCGTCCACAGCGGCCTTATTTCTGTCGATAAAGGTACAGGATGATGCTCCGCGGCTCAATGCCTCGATACCGAGCTGACCGCTCCCGGCGAAAAGGTCAAGGACTTTTGCTCCGGGGACTGAGAACTGTATGATAGAGAAGATGGCCTCTTTGACCATATCCGTTGTCGGGCGGACATCGTCGCCTTCAAGAGTTATCAGCTTCATTCCTCTTGCCTGGCCTGTTATAACTCTCATAGCTATCCCTCACATTGTTTTGTTTGGGCGGATAGTATCCGCCCATACTGTAATTATACTATATAATTCCCCCTTTGTCTATACCATTTGCAAATTTTTTTTGAATGATATGGGATTATTATGTCAAAACCAGCCGAAGAGCTTGCAAAAGAGGACAAAAAAGTGTAAAATATAAATAGCGTAACAAAACAGCGACAGCGCGCATATCCTATCATCAAGACAAAATAAAGAAAAGAGGTGCGCAAAAATGATCGCTGTGATCGTCGCGCTGCTCATCGGAGCAACAGTCGCCATGGCAATAGCAAAAGTCCGGCTTCAAAGACCTAAGGCCTGCTGCGGGAGCATGATACTTATCCCCTGCACCGCCGATACCGAAAAGCTGGAAATGCTGGTAAGATCGGCGTATTGGAGCGAAATGATGGAGAACGGCGAATACCGCAGACGAATACTGATCGTGACTATCAGTGCTGGAGCAAACGCTTATACTGCGAAGCGGCTCTCTGAAGAGCTGCCTCTGGTTGACACGGCTGATATAACTGCACTCACCGATCTTGTCATCAGAAGCGCAGCCGGCTGCGGGGAAAAAATTAACAAAACGGAGTAGCTTATGCAAAGCAACGATAAAGACCTTGAAAAGATAACCGGCGAAGTTGACGCTGTTCAGTATAAAAGCGATGACCGCACCTTCGCCGTTACAATGATAAATATCGGGGATGAACTGCTGAAGGTAGTAGGTCAACTTGGAGATGTCGAAGAGGGCGAGGAGATCGTCTGCATGGGGAACTACGTCGATCATGCAGTCTACGGCAGACAGTTCCGCTGTGTCTACTGCGAGCGCAGTCTCCCGACTTCAGCAGCCGGCATCAGAAAATACCTCTCCGGCGGAGTCATCGAGGAGATAGACCGGGCGCTGGCTAAGAAAATAGTCAAGAAGTTCGGAGAAGATACTCTTGAGATCCTCGAAAATGAACCGGAAAAGCTGACTCAGATCGAAGGCATAGATCTTAAAACAGCAAAAAAAATGTCGGAGAAATTCTGCAAGGCTTTTACCGTCCGCTCCCTGATCTCCTCCTTCGCCAGATTTTCGCTGTCCACATCCGCCGCTGTGCGCTGCTGGAAATGCCTCGGAGACGACGCCGAGAAGATCATAAATGACAACCCTTATATCCTTACAAGCGAAGCCATAGATATCCCCTTTCAGAAAGCTGACGAGATCGCCGCAGAGATAGGCATCCCCAGGACTGCTGAAAAACGTATACACGCCGGGATGACTGCCATACTGCGCAGAGCTGCCAATGACGGGAACACAGCCTATCCTCTGGATGCTCTCAGATCTGAGGTCTGCCCGTTTCTCGGCATAGACGAGATCACCTTCCGCAAAGAACTGGATCAAATGGTCTCCGACGACGAGATATATCTCTTCTACAAGGGGCACGAAGCCTATGCTATGACGCCTGAACTCTTCGGTGCTGAAAACTATATCGCCCGAAGGCTCTCCATAATGTCCGAGCTTTCCTATGATACTGAGGTTGACTTCTCCGAGGTCATTGACCTTGCCGAGGAAGAGAACGGGATCGAATACGAGGAAACTCAGCGTAAGGCAATAAATCTTGCACTCTCCAAAGGATTTCTTGTCCTTACCGGCGGCCCCGGAACAGGCAAGACCACTACCCTCAATGCCATCCTTTCCCTCTTTGAGCAGCAGGGGCTGGAGGTAATGCTTGCCGCTCCTACCGGCAGAGCCGCCAAGCGCCTTTCCGACCTCACCGGGCATGAAGCCAAGACCATACACCGGCTCCTTGAAGTAAAAGCTTCGGATGATCTGGGACCGATCTCCTTCGTCCATAACGAGAACGACCAGCTCGGCTGCGAGGTGCTGATAATCGACGAGATGTCTATGGTAGACAGTTGCCTCTTCGCTTCTGTCCTCAAGGCAATAAAAATAAACTGCAAACTGGTACTTGTGGGTGACAGCGATCAGCTACCCTCTGTCGGTGCAGGGAACGTTCTGCACGACATCATCGAAAGCGGAGTCATGCCTGTCGTAACCCTGACAGAGATATTCCGGCAGGCTCAGCAAAGCACTATCGTTACTACCGCACACAAGATCGTCAAGGGAATCCAGCCCGATCTTGCCGACCGCTCCGGAGACTTTATTTTTATGCAGCGAAACGGCTACACAGAGATCAACAAGCTGCTGGTGGAGCTCTGCAAGACCCGCCTTCCCGACGCCTTCGGCTATGACCCGCTTACCGATATACAGGTGATCTCACCGACCAGGCAGGGCCCCTGCGGGACAGTTGAGCTGAACAAGCTATTGCAGGAGGAGCTGAACCCTCCTATGGCCGGGAGATCAGGTGTAAAGACCAAGCTCTTTACATTCCGCAAGGGCGATAAGGTAATGCAGACCAGGAACGATTATGATATACTCTGGAAGCGCACCGACGAGGACGGCAATGTTGAGGAAGGCACTGGGATCTTCAACGGCGATATCGGCATCGTTACACAGGCCAACAAGATCCTGATGACGCTTACCATAGATTTTGAAGGCAGAGAGGCTGTCTACACCCTTGAAATGATGCAGAATCTGGAGCTGGCTTATGCTGTTACAGTACATAAGAGTCAGGGCAGCGAATACGATGCTGTTATCATGACTATTGCTGACGGCTTTGGAAGACTGAGCTACCGGAATCTTCTCTATACAGGTGTTACCAGAGCCAAAAAGCTGCTGGTAGTCATCGGCTCGATTCAGCAGTTCCGGATGATGATCCAGAACGACCGCAAGACCCTGCGATACACCTGCCTTAAAGAAATGCTGACCGGCTCAGACGGTGACCCGCCGGCATCTTAACACATACTGATTCCCGCCGATATGACGGCGGATACGAAAAAGGGTATTCCCCCGTTCGGAGGAATACCCTTTTGGTATATCCTGATATTTTCAGGCTCAGACCTGAACGATACTGAGCAGAACACCGGCCGCAACGGCAGAACCGATAACTCCGGCAACATTCGGACCCATAGCGTGCATAAGGAGATAGTTTGTCGGGACTTCTTCCTGACCGACCTTCTGAGAAACTCTGGCAGCCATAGGAACAGCCGAAACTCCGGCAGAACCGATAAGCGGGTTGATCTTTCCGCGGGAGATGACATACATCAGCTTACCGAGGAGGATACCGCAGGCAGTACCGATCGAGAATGCGATAACGCCCAGAAGGATGACCTTTCCGAAGGAGAGGGTCAGTATCTTGTCTGCTCTTGTAGTAGCGCCGACAGATACGCCGAGGAAGATAGTGATGATATTCATGAGCTCATTCTGAGCAGTCTTTGCGATACGGTCGCAGCAGCCGCTTTCTTTAAGCAGGTTGCCGAACATCAGCATACCTACCAGAGGAGCCGCAGAAGGCACCATAAGGGAGATAACTACAGTAACGAGGATCGGGAATATGAGCTTTTCGATCTTCGAGACCTGTCTGAGCTGGCCCATTACGACAGAACGTTCCTTCTTTGTCGTCAGGGCTCGCATTATCGGCGGCTGGATTATAGGCACCAGCGCCATATAAGTATAGGCAGCCAAAGCTATGGTACCTACGCCGATGGTGTCTGTCTTTGAGAGGAGCTTTGAGGAAACGTAGATAGCTGTCGGGCCGTCAGCGCCTCCGATGATAGCGATAGAGCCGCACTCAGCAGCGGTCATATTGAGCAGAGCCGCGCCGACGAAGGTGAAGAAGATACCGCCCTGTGCAGCAGCACCGAGCAGGAAGCTCTTCGGGTTGGCGATCAGCGGGCCGAAATCTGTCATAGCGCCGATGCCAAGGAATATGAGCGGCGGATAGATCTGCAATTTGACACCCATATATAGGATATCCAATAGCCCTCCGTGCTGCAATATTCGTTCATAGTCGATATAGTGGCTGTTGAGCTCGCCTGTCTTCTCGGGAACATTCTCCAGGTATTCCCAGAACTCCGGATGATACATATCCGCAAAGGGGAGGTTAGTGAGCAGCATACCGAAGGAGATCGGCAGAAGCAGCAGGGGCTCGAAGCCCTTGGCTATAGCAAGATACATAAACAGGAAGGAGATAAGTATCATGATTATGTTCTTCCAGCCGCCGTCTTTGAGGAAACCCGCAAAGCCGGAGTCCGACGCTAAGTCAGCCATTGTATTCAAAAAGCTGTTGATGATATCCATAGGATATAAACATTCCTTTCCGTAGAGTTAGATATGAGCGGGAGCCTAAAACGGTCTTGTATTCTCGGCTATTCCCGCCTGAGCCCAGGAGCTTCTTGCTCCCTTCTGGCGCGATACGCTCTTCAAGACCAGCTTCTTTCCCGAAGCCTCGCTCATAGCGGCGACCGCGGCGGCTATCACAGCGACGATCTCATCGCTGATACCGTCCTCAACGGTTGGGGGATTGTAGGCGACCTTCGCCTCAGGAACGACGGAGCCCTTAGCAGCCTCGCGGAGCTTCTGCTCTATCTCGGCTTTAGACTTTCTGCCTTTGCTCTTATTGATGGAATCAAATATCTTTCCGTATATCGAAACACAGATAATAAGCAATATCAGGCCTATAAATACGACGACTAAGCCGGTAATTACAACCGAAGCGATAGTCCCGCCGCCCAAATTGCTTTCGGTGCCCTTCAGCATCAGCTCGGGGGCACAGCATTGGAGCTCACTCAAAGCAATCACTCTTTCCGAAATATTTTTACTGCGGAGGCATAATCAAACGGCTCCGCCCTTAACACACCATACATTGTTATTATACACCATCCCGTTTCAAAATACAATACCCGTTAATATATTTTTTACATATTTAACAGCCTGTTTTTCTCCTGCTCCGGCCGGCCGCCATTTATTTACATATATGCGCTGCAAAAGAGGCATCAATGAATTATCCGGCTGATAAATGTTGACAATCCGGTCATAACGTGTTATAATATCTAAGGTGCGCCGCTGTGGCGGAACAGGCAGACGCAAGGGACTTAAAATCCCTCGGTGGAAACATCGTACGGGTTCGATTCCCGTCAGCGGCACCAGACCCCGTCCCGAAAGGGACGGGCTTTTTCGTATGTTCTGTTTAGCCGGGCATGGCCAGAACGGTGCATATCTAAAACAGAGAGCAAAACAAAAAGGCCGTATATCCTTCCTGCCTGCGGAAGATATACGGCCTTTTATGTAAATTGCTTCTGTCGCGGAGCAAAGCCTTTAAGCGGCAGCAGTTAATGATGCAGTTTCAAGCCAGCCTGATATCGTAGAGCCTGCACATTCCCTTGAGCTCAACCGTCAGGGTATCGCCTTCCGCACCTTCCGGGAGCTTCACAGTGTATTCCCTGCGCTCGTCTGCTGTATCTGTACCGGAGAGCCTTACTGTCAGCTTCTGCCCGCCGCAGTCAACAGTCATATCACAGGCTCCCATTACGGAAGAAACTCCGAAAGTGATCTCGCTGTATGCAGAGAAGTCGATACCCTTATACACTGCCCTGCCTTCCCAGCCAATGGCTCGGATGACGCTTTTCTTTTCCTTTTCGGAATATACGAGATCGGCTCCGGTGAATCGCTCGCAGGTGACGGCATCAAAGGATGAAGGCCTCTTGCCTATCTGCTCTCCCTGCATTTCGAGAGATGCTCTTGCCCGGATGTCCTGAGAAGATGAGCCGGCGGCAAGCTCCAGGAGGCAGCCCTCGATGAGCATCCTGCCGGAGCGGAGATCGTATGTACGGAAGATATAATTCGGCGCGAAAAGGCGGACTTTCCTGGTCTCTCCGGCCTTGAAATGCTGTCTGCTGAATGCGCATAGTTTTTTCAGAGGGCGGGACACTTCAGAGCCGACAGCCGTAAAGTAGAGCTGTACGACCTCATCGCTGTCGTACTCTGAAATATTCGTGACATCCACCTCAGCGCAGATCCCGTCCGAGAGCTGTACTGCCGAAAGCTCTCCGTAGTCGAACTTTCCATAAGTCAGGCCGTGTCCGAAGGGGAACTGAGGTGTGCCCTTGAAATACATATATGTTGTGCCGCTGTTCTCGATATCGTAGTTCAGGATATCGGGAAGATCCAGCTCCGAACGGTACCAGGTCAGGGGGAGCTTTCCGGCGGGAGAGTTCTTTCCTCTTACGGTCTCTGCTACGGCTGTCCCGAGGAACTCGCCTGCATGAGAAGTCCAGATGGCAGCTCCGGCATATTCCTCTCCTCCGTTCAGAGCGTAGGGGTAGCTGGATACAAGGACAAGCAGGGTGTTCGGGTTGTGCATAGCCAGCTTGAAGGTCATCCCTGCCTGGATATTGAGGGAAAGGGTCTTTCTGTCGTAGCACTCCTTTGCGGTCTGTACGGGATAATTCCCGACGCAGTAGACCACAAGATCGTTACGGTCTGCTATCTCGGCGGCTCTCTGTTCGCCGTCGCTTTCGGTATAGAGCTTGAAGAGCATATCGGGTGTAACGTTCCTGTCGGGCTTGACCCCAAGCTCGCCGTCCTCTGTGCAGTACAGCCTGCGGTGTCCGAGAAACTCCTCGATGACGGACTTACCGTCAAGATCGAAGAAATTGAAGGTCTCTCTCGTAAACCAATCGTAAATGCGTCTGTTATGGAGCTTTACAGAGCCGTCGTCAAAGAGGCGGACATATCTCTGGTACTTGACAGAGAAGAGGTTTTTCCAGTTTTCGCCCCAATCCTGGAGCTCAAAGAGTTCGGATTCCGTTACTCTCTCGGCATCGGCTCTGACAGAGCCGTCATCCTTCGCAGAAAGATACTTCCCGTTGGGGCAGAGGACAGAAACTCTGTCCCAGAGAGTATCGTACTCGACGACAGAGCCCTGATACTCGTTCCTGATACCTTCCAGAACAGAAACGTTCCTCGCAGAATAGCCGGTGTACCAGTCCATAAGGTTCTCATCTGCCAGCGGACCGACAACTGCGATATTCTCGGGAGTCTCTTCGATGGGAAGGAGCCCCCTGTTGGTCAGCATGACTACCTGTTCCATAGCTGCCCGTCTGTTGACAGCCTGATGCTCCGGGCAATCTATGACAGACTTATCCAGCCTGTCGAATTCTGTCTCGTCCATCTGACCGAGGCGGAGCCTTGCCTCGACAGTACGCCTTATGGAGCGGTCTATCTGCTCCCAGGTGATAAGGCCGTCAACCAGAGCTTTCCTGGCGGCATCGCGGACAATGAACTCATTATCGGTCATGATATCGCAGCCGCCCAGCAGAGAGAGGACATAAGCCTCGGACATGGATCGTGTAAACTTATGAGCGGTTACATTCTGGGTATAATCCCCGCCGTCGCTTACCACGAACCAGAGCCCCCATTCAGCTTTCAGAACGTTCTCAAGCTCCGGGTTCATAATGGCAGGCAGACCGTTTATCTCGTTATATGCAGCCATTACGCTGCGGGCGCCGCCGTTTCTGACAGGAGTCTCGAAAGCGGCGTAATAATATTCGTATTTGAGGCGGAGAGGCAGAACAGCGTTGCAGTTGCCTCTTGTCTCTTCGTTGTTATTGGCGCAGAAATGCTTCAGCGTCGGGACAGTCATCCAGAAGCCGTCCTTTTCTCCGGCCATACCCTTGGTATATGCAGCGGAGAGCTCCCCTGTCAGGAACGGGTCCTCGCCGTAGGCTTCTTCTGTCCTTCCCCAGCGGGGATCTCTGACCATATCGACGGTTGGCCCCCAGAGGCAGAGCCCTCCTCGCTTCCCATCTGTATTGTAATATGCTCTGGCTTCCCTGCCGGCTATCTCTCCCAGCTTTTCCATAAGCTCAGGGTCGAAGGTCGCAGCAAGGCCGACAGGCTGAGGGAATACTGTCGAGATCTTTTCCTTCTCGCGGCCGACAAAGCCTCTGGCGACTTCTGTCCCGATAAAGAATTCTCCGAGGCCAAGCCTTTCGACAGCGTTGTGATGAGTCGAGAGCAGCCCGAGCTTTTCCTCTTCTGTCATAGCGGCGACAAGCTCCGCTGCACGTTTTTCAAAGCTAAGATCTGATGACGGCATAAAGATCCCTCCTGAATGATCTATTGAGATAAAAGCTGCGAAAATGCAGGAATATATCTGTTTTAAGGCAACACCGCACGACCCCTGTGCATCAGTATGCGCAACCTCAACTGGCGTTGAGGCACAGATTTTCGTCAGATTGCCTAAATTCGACGCAGGCTTGCAAGCGAAGTTCACTTCGCTTTACGCAATGTCAAGGAGAATTTGGGTAATATGACGGAAAGCTGGCAAGCAGATGATGTGCAGAGACGTTAGCCGCGGGTCGTGCGGTGTTGCCTTAAATAAAAAAGAGTCTGTTATATTTGGTATAACACGACTCTTTAAAAAAGTAAATGAATAAAGGCAGGGACTTTTTAACATATACGATAACCCTACCACATAAAGTCCTGCTGCGGAGCCTCGGGCATCGACGGAAGGCTCTGGTCGGCGGCGGCCTCTTTCTGAGCCCTCTTTTCGGCCTCTGATTCTGAAACAAACTCTTCAAACATCCTGACGAGCGGCACCAGCCTGCGAAAAGCCTTTTTAAGCGTATCCGAAAGCGAAGAGCCGGACAGCTCCGGGCTTCCGGCCGGAAGAGAAGCAGTCAGCCTGAGAGACTTATAAGAATAATAACGCAGGGCGGCCTTGTCCTCACAAGGCTTAGGGCGCTTATATTCGTCACCCGAGAGATCAAAGCCGCTGCGCTCCAGACGTTTCAGATCCTTGATCAGCTCTCCACCGTCAGTAGCAAGGCGATTTCTGAACTTTTCCATAACAGGGGCGGCAGGATGGGTCAGCTTGAAGCCGTAGACCGCTCCGTCCCCGGAGAGTTCAAAAAAGAGAGAGGGTGTCTTACTCCAATCGAAGGTCTCATACTTGATGATGAACCACATATCCTCCCGGTATTTTCGGTAGGGCGGGTATGATGGGTCAGAATAGATACGCCCCGCCTTGCTCATCATGCCGTATTTATTTGTAAACGGCTCTGAGACATCGGCGCAGAGCTCTTTCATGGGATAATAGACATTATCAAGATAGATCTGCTTATGCTCCTCGAACCATTCCTTATCGTTATGGTCTCTGATCCCGGACATAAAATCCAGCGCCTGATTTGTAAAGCCTTTGAACATTACACTCCTCCGGAAGCGCAGGCAACGGCTTTTTTCCAGCCTGCCAGCTTAGTTTTTCTGACGCTCCGCTTCATAACAGGCGAGAATTTCTCAAAGCTGCCTCCGAGCGAGACGATCTCGTCGATGCCGGACCAGAACCCGCAGGCAATGCCAGCAAGGAACGCGGCACCGATGGCTGTAGATTCAACATTCTCCGGGCGGGTGATCTCTCTGTCAAGGATATCAGCCTGGAACTGCATAAGGAAATCGTTGGCCGAAGCTCCGCCATCGACCCGGATAGTTCCCAGGCGGCCTACATCCTCCTCCATAGCGTGGAGGACATCGTAGGTCTCATAGGCTATAGCTTCAAGCGCTGCGCGGACGATATGAGCTCTTCCTGCGGCGCGGGTCAGTCCGGTGATGACTCCCCGGGCATCAGGCTTCCAATATGGTGCGCCCAAGCCTGTGAATGCCGGTACGATATATACTCCTTCTGTGTCCGGGACAGACAGAGCCAGCTTCTCGCTCTCGGCAGCGGAGGAGATCATACACATCTCGTCGCGGAGCCACTTGACTACTGCTCCGGCGATGAATACCGAGCCCTCCAGAGCGTAAGTGACTTCGTCTCCTATCGCCCAGCCGATAGTAGTCAGCAGGCCGTTGGAAGAGACAGCGGGCTCTTTTCCTGTATTCATCAGCAGGAAACCGCCTGTGCCGTAAGTGTTCTTGACATCTCCCCTGGAGAAGCATCTCTGGCCGAAAAGGGCGGCCTGCTGGTCTCCGGCGCAGCCTGTTATGGGGATCTCTGCGCCGAGCATCTCCGGAACGCATACGCCGATCTCTCCGCTTGAAGGAACGACCTCCGGCAGGACAGAAGCAGGGATCCCAAGGAGGCCGAGTATCTCCCTGTCCCATTCAAGAGAATGGATATTGAACAGCATGGTGCGTGAGGCATTGGTCATATCTGTTGCATGGACCTTTCCGCCTGTCAGCTTCCAGATCAGCCAGCAATCTACCGTGCCGAAGAGGATCTCTCCCTGCTCGGCACGCTCTCTTACGCCCTTGACGTTATCCAGGATCCATTTTATCTTGGTAGCGGAGAAATAAGGGTCGATGAGCAGGCCGGTCTTATCCCGGAAGAACTTGCCGAGGCCCTGAGCCTTATAGCCCTCGCAGATATCCGCAGTACGGCGGCACTGCCACACAATAGCGTTGCAGACAGGCTCTCCGGTATTCTTATCCCAGAGGATAGTAGTCTCGCGCTGATTGGTTATACCGACAGCAGCGATCTCTTCCGGGGAGGCGCCGCATTTTCTGATAACATCTCTGGCGGCTTCAAGCTGCGAGGAGAATATCTCATTGGCATCGTGCTCTACCCAGCCGTTGCCGGGATAGATCTGCGTATATTCAAGCTGCGAGACCCCTGCTGCCCTGCCGTTCTTTTCAAAGAGCACAGCCCGGGAGGATGTCGTCCCCTGGTCGAGTGAAAGGATATACTTTTTCATATTCAGGCCTCCCTTTCGAGCGAGCCGGATAAGCCGCTCCGAGATAAGTTCGCCACGGCGATATCGGTCGTTACGCCGTGATGTAAGAAATTCCATGTTATGCTTTCTGAGACTATATAAATCATAGCCCGGGATTTTGCAGAGCTGATTCATTTGCCGGCTGCTTCCTGCGGTATACCGCAGAACCTCTCCGAAGGCGATCTGTCCGCATCTGCTTTTCGGATAGGAATAGATCCTCATGTCAGTTATGCTCGTACATAACGCATCTGTACTCCTTCGCCGGGATGTCAAAAGTCTCTAAATATGGTTCTCCGCCGAGGTAGACCCAGCGCTCAGCATAGACGGGCTCAAATGCAAAGAGCCTTTCGTCTTCAAGGAACGTATAGGCATCAAAAGAGCCCTTGAAGCGTTTTTCAAACAGGCGGCAGAACAAAGGTGCTTCTTTCGGATGCCCCAGCATTGAGACCTTCCCCTCCAGCGAGATATTATCAGCGCAGAGAGCTGCAATCCCTGACAAGAGCTGGCGGTACTTCCGGAATTTGCAGTCGGTCTGGAAGAAGAAGGTCCCGCCGTTCCGGATAACGCTCATCATCCGTGAAGAGACTGCCCCGTTCTCACAGGTAGAGAGCACCATAGGTCTGCCTTCTCCGAGCTCTTCCAGCAGCTCAGTATATTTCTCATCAAATGTCATATCAGCACTTCCTGCAAAAAATCAACGGTTCAAGGCATCAAAGGCCTGCCGCAGGTTCCTGACACCAATAAGCTCGATACCAAACCTCATACGGTCTATCCCTTTAAGGGACTGCTCGGGAAGGATACATCTCTCGAAGCCCATACGCTCAGCTTCGGAGATACGCTGCTCGGCATAGCTTACGGCTCTGAGCTCTCCGCCGAGGCCGATCTCTCCGAAAGCGATGGTCTTTTCATCGACTGTCTTATCCCGCAGCGAGGAATAGAGGGCTGCGGCGATGGAAAGGTCGGCTGCGGGCTCATCCAGCTTAATACCGCCGACAACGTTGATATACACATCCAGCCCGCCGAAGAAGAAGCCCATGCGTTTTTCAAGGACGGCGATGATGAGATAGAGACGGTTATAATCGAAGCCGTCGGCAGTACGGCGCGGAGCTGAAAAGCTGCTCTTTGAGACCAGAGCCTGCACCTCCGCAAGGATAGGTCTGCTGCCTTCCATAACACAGGCAACGCAGCAGCCTGAAACATCCTTAGGCCTTCCTGCCAGCAGCAGTGCGGAAGGATTCGGGACCTCAGCGAGCCCCTTGTCTCTCATCTCAAAAACGCCGATCTCATTGGTAGAGCCGAAACGGTTTTTAACGGCTCTGAGCATACGGTAGCTCAGATTTCTCTGGCCTTCAAAATAAAGGACGGCATCCACGATATGCTCCATTACTTTCGGCCCGGCGATAGCGCCGTCTTTATTTACGTGCCCGACTATGAAGAATGGTATCTCCTCGCTCTTGGCTGTCCTCATGAACAGGTTGGTACATTCCCGGACCTGTGTCACCGAGCCCGCTGCTGAATTGAGAGCTCGGATGGTCATAGTCTGTATCGAGTCGATAATAACGATCTCCGGCTTTTCTTTAACGACAGCGTCGCAGATAGCCTCGCAGTCGTTCTCGGCCAGCAGATAGAGGTCATCGGTAGCGACACCCAGCCGCTGGGCTCTGAGCTTGATCTGCCTTGCGCTTTCTTCTCCCGAAACATAGAGGATAGTGTGCTCCTCTCCGAGAAATTGGCAGATCTGTAAAAGCAGAGTGGATTTTCCTATACCCGGCTCGCCTCCCAGCAGCACAAGGCTGCCCTTGACCAGCCCGCCTCCCAGGACACGGTCCAGCTCTCCCAGGCCTGTCTTATATCTGATCTCATCGGTGTCGGCATCCACTGCGCCCAGCCCGATGATAGAGCCTGTTATATCCCTCTCGGAGCGTCTGGCGGTTCTGCCTCCGGCGGCAGGTGCCGGGACCGAGAGAGCCTCTTCAAAGGTATTCCACTCTCCGCATCCGGGGCATTTACCGTTCCATTTCGGAGATTCATAGCCGCACTGATTGCATACATAAACTGTTTTCTGCTTTGGCATCGTTTACCTCACAAGTCACGATCGGTCAGTTTGTGATCGGAATATAGATAATGCTGTCCTTATCCTTATAAAGCTCATCGGGGAAATCTCCGATGTTCCAGCCGAAATCGGTGGTCTCGATAAAGTAATACCTGACACCGTCCTGGACATAATACATACCGGGGACGCTATCTGAGCCCTTAACGCCGACGGCGATATGGGTCGGGAAAAGGAAGAAGCAGGTGCCGTATCCCATCTCCCTGAGGATACCCGCCAACAGCATACTGAGGTCTTCGCAGTCGCCGTTGTTCTCGGCTATGGTCTCTATCGGGTATTTGAAGTATTCAAGCTCGCCCTTAGACTCAACATCCTGTTTATAAGGTACGCTCTGTACGAAGCGGACAGCCTCCTTGACGGTCTCGATCTCATCGTAGCCCTGTTTGGAGCAGACATCTCTTATAGCGTTGGCGATCTGGGAGAGAAACTTGCGGTTGTATTCATCGTCAATATATTTCTGGCAATGATAAGGATCATTGTCTCTCGGGAGAGAAGCAAAATAGTTATAGTCCTCCCGGAAATATGTGACAGTAACGGAGAGATCATATCTTCCGTCGATAGTCCGCCAGGTTATCGTCCTGGTCTGTTCTGTCCCGGTATGCTGATCCGGCTCGGAGACAGTCCCGTTGGCAGGCTGTGCCTCGCTGCTTTCGTCAGCGGGGCGAGTCCTCAGAGTGATCTTCGGGATAGAGATACGGGAGATAGTAAAAGTCTCCTTTTTCTTTGATGTCTCGGTAGGTATTTCGGTAACAGGAGGCTCTGTCTCTGCGGTAGTCTTTTTTGTCTTTTTGGTGGTGACAGTTTCCTCCGGTTCGATCTCGGGCACAGTAGTGACAGTAGCTGTCTTTGTCTTTTTCTCAGCCGAAGGCGCCCAGCTCTCCAGCTCTTTTTCTCCTAAGTTTGCGCATGATACAAGCATCGACGCCGCAGCTATGACCGCTGTCAAAGCACCAGTTGCTTTTCTCATATCAATTCTCTCCCTTCCATATAGCGGTCGAGCCGCAAGGCAGCGGCATACCGGATGCTTCAACAGGCAGGCCGATCTCATCTGCTGAGACCGCCCCCCCGAATTTCGGTGTAATTATCTCATGCAGGATATAAGCCATAACTGACGGTGAAAGACCGGTAGTATAGCTGTTGAGCAGGAAAAACAGCGGCTTGTCCGAGAGGACATCCGCGCAGGTCTTTACCAGATCGAAGACCTGATCCTCCAGCTTCCAGACCTCTCCGCCGGGGCCTCTGCCGTAGCTTGGAGGATCCATGACGACTGCATCGTAGAGGCTGCCGCGGCGGATCTCCCGCTTGACAAATTTTTCGCAGTCATCAACGAGCCAGCGTATAGGCTTATCGGAAAGCCCGGAAGCAGCGGCATTATCTCTCGCCCACTGCACCATTCCCTTGGAAGCGTCAACGTGGGAGACCTGTGCTCCTGCTGCAGCGCAGGCAAGGGTAGCCCCGCCGGTGTATGCAAAAAGGTTCAGCACTTTGACAGGTCTTCCCGCTTCGGCTATAAGCCTGCTCATAAGATCCCAGTTTACGGCCTGCTCCGGAAAGAGCCCGGTGTGCTTGAAGCCTGTGGGCCTGATGATGAATCTCAGGCTGCCGTAGCTTATCTCCCAGCTATCGGGCAGCTTTCTGCGGTATTCCCATTCGCCGCCGCCCTTGGCAGAGCGGTGGTAAACTGCTTCGGCATTGTTCCATAGGGGGCTCTTATGCGTAGTCTTCCAGATTATCTGAGGGTCCGGTCTGACCAGCAGCCTGCCGCCCCAGTTCTCCAGCTTGTCGCCGTCAGATGTATCTATGATCCTGTAATCCTTCCAGCCGTCGGCTATCCTCATATCATAAGCTCACTTTCTGTTTAGTAAGATATCTTTTGCCTTTTCGTATTTTTTCAGCCTTTCCAGATCACGCTCTGAGACGGCATCCAGCCGCCCGAGATCGCTGTTATGGTCAAGATCTGCCAGTTTGACTTCTCTGGCTACAGGATCTTCTGAAAGGGCTCTGACATAGTCGAAGTAATCGACTCCCTCCTTATGTGTCAGCAGCACGACTGCTCTGACCACATCCGGCCTTATGCCCGCTTCAAGGAGCTGATCTTCTGTCATATCCGTATCTTCGAGGACATCGTGCAGCAGCGCTGCGGCGGTGGTGGCCTCATCCCTCATCTGCTCCGCAACATGGAAGGGATGCAGGATATAAGGCAGTCCGCTGCGGTCGTGCTGACCCTTGTGAGCCTCCGCCATTATTTTCAGAGCCAGCCTTGTTTGCGCGGTATATATCATTTATCCTCTCCGCCTTTCACAAGATCCAGTGCATCCAGGATGACCTGCCGGATGATACTCCCCTCCCGGACAGCTCCCGGTGCATCCTCACGAGAAAACCAGCAGGCGCTGTCTACTTCCCCGGAGAGGGAGAATTCTCCTGATCTTACTCTTACGAGGAAGCCGATCATAAGCATATCCTTCTTTGGGTAGGGATATGTCCCAAGGATTTTCACGCTCTCGGCCTCGAGACCGATCTCCTCAGCGACTTCCCGCTTTGCGGCTGATTCGGCGCTCTCGCCTGATCTTATATATCCCGCAACTCCGACATAATTCACAGTGTTCACATAGCTCTGTCGGATCAGAGCTATCCTGCCGTTCTCATCGGCAACTGCGCAGAGGACACAGACCGGGAAAAGATCGAAAAGCGGCTTCCGGCAGCTCTCGCAGTAGGGCATCTGACCCTCGTCGCCTATCTCTCTCATCACAGCCCTGCTCCCGCAGGCCGGACAGTATGTAAATCTCATAAGCCCGCTCCGTTGATCTTGCTTGCATCCAGCTCCGGCAGCAGGCTCAGACCTTCGTCCCGCTCCTGCTTGATCTCACGGAGCATTTTTTCTGTCTCCAACTGCTTCTCGGACTTATAGTGCATGACCTCATCCAGCTTCTTTGCAAGATTATTGGCATACTCGGTTATGAGGCCTGTCTTTCTGCCCTCGATCATTATCCTGACGACAGATTCTGTACCGCTCTCGCGGACTATGATACGCCCCTCTTTGCCAAGCTTTTTCTTATATTCCGAGACCATCTCCCTGAACCCTGCATTCTCTGCCCAGACGCCTCTTTTATCCGCCGGCATCGGGACATCTTTTCTGATCTGCGGATAGGTCTCGACTATGGCGGAGAGCTCACTGGCCTTGCGTCTCGATTTCTTCAGGACCTCGCAAAGCCTTACTCCGGTTATCTCGCCGTCTCCTATCTTTTCGTAATCAAGGAAGATGATATGGCCGTTCTGTTCGCCTCCGAGGTTGTATCCGAAGCGGAGCATCCTCTCCAGCACCTTTCCGGATCCGACGGCAGTAGCAGTGATATTGATACCCTCGCGCTCGCCGAACTCTGTAAGCCCGTAATTGCTCATGACTGTTGAGACGACAGTATTTGAATTCAGCTTACCCTGGACCTTCAGGAATTTTGCGAAGATAGCAAGCAGCTTGTCGCCGTCCATTACCCCGCCGTTCTCATCGACTGCGATACATTTTCCGCCGTCGCCGTCAAAGCTGAGGCCGATATCGCAGTGTCTTTTAACAACTGCCTCCTGCAGAGGTTCAAGGAAGCTGGGCCCGCAGCCGATATTGATGTTATAGCCGTCAGGGTCACAGCCCAGGACGACACAGGAAGCTCCCATTCCCTCAAAGATACGTTTGGCGTATTTAGCTGCAGCGCCGTTGCCGCAATCAAGGGCGACTTTCAGCCCTCGAAGGTCACAGCTCACAGAACGGACGACCTTTCTGATATAATCCCACTCAGCCTTTTCTTCGTAGCAGATACGCCCCAGCTTGTCCGGGCCGACAGAGATCTTCTGCCAATCGTCGTCAAAAACGAGACGCTCCAGTTCGCGCTCCTCGGCTTCTGTTATCCTGAATCCGGAGCGCCCGAAGATCTTGATCCCGTTATATTCGGCAGAGGAATGGGAAGCAGTTATCATTATCCCGGCATCGGCATTATAGAGCTCTGTCAGCATAGCGACACCCTGAGTCGGAATAGCTCCGAGTATATAGACATCCGCCCCGGCGGAGCAGATACCTGCTATAAGTGCGGCTTCCAGAACGTCGCTGGAAGCTCTTGTATCCTTCCCGATAAGTATCTTAGCTTTTTTATCTTCATTGTTTGCACAGGCGACTCCGGCCACTGCCTTGCCAAGCCTCATAGCTGTCTCACAACTGAGCTCGCTTCCCGCAGTGCCGCGCACGCCGTCTGTTCCGAATAGCTTTGTCATTCTATGACCTCTCCTTACAGATATACTATAATTATTATAACACATTATTTCACCAAAGTAAAGAGTAAAACTGTTTTTGCGGCAGAAAAGCTGTCAGAAGAATCGTATCCCCATATCATCGGATCAGAGATCTCCCGGGTTTCGTAAAATGCCCTAAAATCGCAGGCGGTGAATTGTAAATAATAACAATTGAAAAGGCAGCTGCGATATGATATGATATAAATTGGTATGGTATAAATACGTTACGGCAAGGCTATACGGCAGCAATGCTGTGCTGCCATATATATCCGAAGGAGGAAATGAAATGAAGAAGAAGATCTGCGCGGCTGTCTGTGCTGCGCTAGTGGCTCTGAGCCTGTTCGCCTGCTCCGGCAGCGACTCCGGCTCACAAAGCAGCGGTTCCGGCTCCGATACATCTACCCAGTCTGCCTCCGGACAGGGGGATAAGCCCGAGGAAAAGGCTCCTGCTATCCCGACGACGCTGGACAAATCTGTTCCCTCTCCGCAGTTCAGCAAGGACAGCGGCTTCTACAATACTGAATTCGATCTGGAGCTGACCTCCTCAGACCCGAATGCCAAGATCTACTATACGCTGGACGGCAGCGACCCCAACCCGGCCTCAAACCTTTATACCGGGCCGATAAACATGAAAAACCGCTCTGTCGAGCAGGATGTTCTCGCAGCAAAGAAAGACACCACCGCAGGCGACCCATTCATCCCCGCCTTCCCGGTAAGGAAAGGAAATGTCATCAAGGCGGCGGTCATCAGAGACGACGGCACCAGGGGAGAAATACTGACCAGAACATATTTCGTCGGAGTTGACCGCGAGAAGAACTATCCGGATGTTCCTGTCATCTCCATAGTCACCGATGCTGAGAACCTCTTTAACTATGAGACCGGGATCTATGTCCTCGGGCAGAAGCACGACGAATGGCTGGCCGAGGATAAGAAAAACAAAAACCTTGAAGGCTGGAGACATCAGGCTAACTTCACACAGAAAGGTAAGGAATGGGAGAGACCTGTATCTGTCGAATTTCTTGAAACAGACGGGACTACCGCCTTTGCACAGGATATGGGGCTCAGGATACTTGGAGGCGCTTCCAGGAACCACCCTCAGAAATCCCTTAAACTCATCGCAAGGGACGAATACGGCAAGAAGAACGTAAAATACGAGATAATCCCCGGAAATATGCGCTCGGATGGCAGCGGAGCAGTTGATAAATACAAATCATTCTCTCTGCGAGACGGCGGGAACGATGCCGATTTCGCCCGCATCCGCGACCCGCTGCTGCAATCACTGGTCAGCGACCGCGATCTGGAGACCATGCAGTTCAGGCCGTGTATCGCTTTCATCAACGGTGAATACTGGGGGATGTACTGCCTCATCGAGGACTACTCCGACAATTATTTCTCCAACAACTACGATATAGATAACAAAAACGTTGTTCTTATCAAGCGCTCAGAGGTCGAGGACGGCGAGGAATCTGACATCGAGCTCTACACCTCTATGCTGGAATTCATCAACGGCAACGATATGAGCAAAGCTGAGAACTACGATAAAGCCTGCGGGATGCTGGATATGCAGAGCTTCGCAGATTACTGCGCCTTTGAGATCTATATCGACAACAGCGACTGCCTCTTCAACAACGACAACAACTGGCGGATGTGGAGGGTCAGAGAGCCTGTCGAGGGTGTCATGAACGCCGACGGAAAATTCCGCATGGTTGTCTATGACACAGATTTCTCGACCGGGATCTACAACGGCGGCAACGGCTCCAGGGATTCGTTCCTTAATACCGCCATGAACGGGAACAATCTCAAGGACGATCAGATGGGCAAGATGCTCTCTTCCCTCTGCAAGAATAAGGATTTCCTTCAGATCTTCGCAAATTCCCTGCTGGATCTCAGAAACGTGAACTTTGAGAAGAAGCGTGTCAAGGCAGCTATTTCAGAGATCTCAAAGCCATATCTGGCACTCATGAATGAGACCTACCGCCGCTTCGGCCCGGCATACATACAGGATGTCAATTTCCTCCAGGGAAAGATAACCGAGCTTCAGGGATATCTGTTAAAGCGCGCAGACAACTTTCCGGATATCGTTAAGAAGAACGTCGGCCTGGGAGACCTGCATCAGCTCATACTAAGGACAGGCGAAGGCACGGTACAGCTCAACAATTCCGAGATCGCAGCCGGAACAGAGCTTTACACCAAATATCTTTCCGACTGCCCCATAACACTGACTGCCAAAGCTCCTGAGGGCAAGAAGTTCGTCCGCTGGGATGCAACAGGCATTTCTCTTCCCGACAAGACAGCCGAAACGATAACGGTATCTGTTACAGCAGACGGAGAGCTGAACGCTGTGTTTGAATGAGCTTCGCTCTGGAGCCGCTGCGCCCTCCTCAAAAAAGGCTTGAAATCCTCGGACGGATGTGTTATAATATTAACAAGCCTGTGGCTTTCGTATAACATTATAAAGGAGATACCGAAATTGCCAATTAAGATACCGGATAATCTGCCGGCGTATTCAACTCTGATCGCCGAAAAGATATTCGTCATTCCTGCGGAAAGAGCGGATCATCAGGACATCCGCGCTTTAAAGATCGCAATAGTCAACCTGATGCCGGATAAGATAACTACCGAGACCCAGATCCTCCGCTTGCTTTCAAACACCCCTCTGCACGTTGATATCGATCTGGTCCAGATGAACCATATCAGCAAAAACACCCCTCAGGAGCATATGCTGACCTTCTATAAGCCTTTTGACGAGGTCAGGAACGAGCGCTACGACGGGCTCATCATAACCGGAGCCCCTGTGGAGCAGATGGACTTCGAGGAGGTCGATTACTGGGACGAGCTCTGCGAGCTGTTTGAGTGGTCTAAGACCAACTGCTACTCTACTCTGCACATCTGCTGGGGAGCACAGGCCGGGCTCTACTACCACTACGGCATACCTAAATATCCTCTTGAGCACAAGATGTTCGGCAATTTCAAGCACCATATAACCTGGTCACAATGCTCGCTGTTAAAAGGCTTCGGAGATGTTTTCCACTGTCCGCACTCGCGGCACACCGAAGTAAGGCGCGAGGACATCGAGAAGCACCGCTCGCTGATAATCTGCGCGGAGAGCTATGAAGCAGGGGTCCATGTTGTATCAGACAAGACAGAGCGTCAGTTCTTCCTCTTCGGTCACTGGGAGTACGACCGCGACACTCTGGCCAAGGAATACTTCCGCGACCTTAACAAGGGGCTGGACATACGGCTGCCTTACAACTACTTCCCCAACAATGACTCCAAGCAGACCCCGATCTTCAACTGGAGCTGTTCTGCAAATCTGATGTATGCAAACTGGCTGAATTACTGTGTATATCAGAAAACACCTTATGATCTGGCTGAGCTTATCCCTCTGGATGAGGAAGAGTAATGGCCGCAAAAGAAATAACGACAAAAACCGTATATCCCCGCAGAGCTGCGGAGGATATACGGTTTTATAATTTGCTTATTCAGCATCAGATGAAAAAGTCAGGCGCCCTGCTTGGCTTCTCTGCGCATTATAACTGCGGGCTGTTCGCCGCGCACCGTCTCTGCGGTGATCTTGATACCCGTTATGGTATCATCCGAGGGGCAGTCAAACATCAGCTTGGTAAGGATCTTCTCTACGATAGAGCGAAGGCCTCTTGCACCTGTCTTTCTCTCGATAGTCATCTTAGCGATCTCTCTCTTGGCTTCTTCGGTAACGACAAAGTCGATCCCATCCAGCTTGAAGAGTTTGGTATACTGGCGGACAAGGGAATTCTTCGGCTCGGTCAGAATACGGCAAAGCGCTTCTTCATCCAGCTCGTCAAGAACAGTGATGACAGGAAGTCTGCCCACCAGCTCGGGAACGATACCGAACTTTACAAGATCCTGGGGCAGGACTTTCTTCATAACATTGTTCTCGCTGCTCTTGCTTCTTATATTGCTGCCGAAGCCCATAGAAGAAGTATCTGTTCGCTTCTGTATGATGCTTTCAAGTCCGTCAAAGGCTCCGCCGCAGATAAAGAGTATATTCTTGGTATCTATCTGGATGAACTCCTGATGCGGATGCTTTCTGCCGCCCTGGGGAGGAACATTCGAGACTGTTCCCTCGACGATCTTGAGCAGCGCCTGCTGAACACCCTCGCCGCTGACATCACGGGTTATGGAGGTGTTCTCGGATTTTCTTGCTATCTTGTCGATCTCGTCGATATAGATTATGCCCTTTGAGGCAGCCTCGACATCGTAATCGGCGGCCTGGATGAGTCTTGTCAGAACGTTCTCAACGTCGTCACCGACATATCCTGCTTCGGTAAGAGTCGTCGCATCTGCGATAGCGAAGGGGACGTTCAGCAGCTTAGCGAGTGTCTGGGCCATAAGCGTTTTGCCTGTGCCGGTAGGTCCGAGCAACAGGACATTGGATTTCTGTATCTCGACATCGTCCGAATCCTTATCGAGAGAGAGGATACGCTTATAGTGATTATATACTGCGACAGCAAGGGTTATCTTAGCATCGTCCTGCCCGATGACATAGTCATCCAGGACGGCCTTGATCTCCGCAGGCTTCTTGAGGGTAACGCTCTCGTGGGAAATCTCGGGCATTCCGTGCTCGTTAGACTGCGAGGATTCTGTCATCCCCTGCTCAGCAAGGATATCGTAGCAATATATAACGCACTCGTCGCAGATACTGTAATTGCTCTGAGTAAACATATTTCTTACTCTTGCTTCGCTCTTGCCGCAGAAATTGCAGCGTCTTACGGCTTCGTTTGCCATTTTATCTCTCCTTTCGCAAGGCCTTATCTGTGTGCGATCACCTGATCCACAAGGCCGTATTCCCTGGCCTCGTCGGCTGTGAGGTAATTATCTCTCTCTGTATCGGCGGCGATCTGCTCGATGCTCTTGCCGGTATTTTCAGCCAGGATCGTATTCATCTTATCTCTGATACGGACGAGGTGATCGGAATGGATCTTGATATCTGTGCACTGGCCGGAGAGCCCGCCTCCGCCGATAAGGGGCTGGTGGATCATTATCTCGGCATTGGGAAGAGCGAATCTCTTGCCCTTAGCGCCGCTGGAGAGCAGAAAAGCGCCCATTGAAGCAGCCATACCAATGCAGATAGTCGAAACATCGCATTTGATATACTGCATGGTGTCATAGATCGCCATACCGGCGCTGATAGAGCCTCCGGGGCTGTTGATATAAAGGTCTATATCCTTTTCCGGATCCTGATTTTCGAGGAACAGGAGCTGGGCTACGACCACGCTTGCGACAGCATCGTCAATGGGCTCGGAGAGCATGATGATACGGTCGTTCAGAAGTCTTGAAAAGATATCGTAGCTTCTTTCGCCTCTGCCTGTCTGCTCGACAACGTAAGGGATTAGTGCCATAAGAAAACCTCCTTTGATATACATTTCGCCCGCAAGTATCAATTGCGAGCGAAAACAGTATTATTCGACTTGATATATTATTCTATGACTGCCTTTTCCTTTACGAACTCGACAGCCTTGCCTACAGCGATGTCCTTGCCGACATCTGCATCGGAAACATACTTTCTTACCTCATCGGCAGTTATGTTATTGTTCTGAGCGATAGTATTGATCTCGGACTCGATCTCCTCAGCGGTAGCCTCGATGCCCTCATTCTTTACGATCTGCTCAAGAGCGAGGCGGAGCTTGACCTGCTTCTCGGCCTGCTCACGGTAGGTCTTCTTGACCTGATCTATGGTCTGGCCGGTATACTGGAGATACATTTCAAGAGAAATGCCCTGGGGACGGAGCCTCATAGCCAGCTCGTTCACCATCTCATTGGTGCGGTTCTCATACATTACCTCGGGGATCTCGGCAGTCATATTCTCGACGACCTTATCCAGCAGATAAGTCTCGACAGCCTGATCGGCAGCCTTATCGTTCTGCTCCTCCAGCTTCTTTCTGGTATCGGCCTTGAACTCTTCAAGGGTATCGAAATCAGTTGTCTCGGATACCAGCTCGTCATCAGCCTCGGGATATTCCTTCTTGGTTATAGCCTTGAGGTTGATCTTGAATACAGCGGGAGCGCCGGCAAGATCAGCTACCTGATACTGCTCGGGGAAGGTAACGTTGATATCGAACTTTTCCCCTGTGCTGTGGCCAACGATAGCATCTTCAAAGCCGGGGATGAACTGGCCGCTGCCCAGCTCAAGGTCGAAGTCTTCGCCCTTGCCGCCCTCGAAAGCGACGTCATCCTTGAAGCCCTCGAAGTCGATGGTAACGGTATCGCCCAGCTCGGCGGCTCTGTCGTCAACAGTAACGATGCGGACATTCTTTTCTGTGAGCTTCTTGATCTCGCGCTCGATATCCTCATCCTCAACGGGCTTAACGGTCTTCTCGACCTTGATGCCTGTATAGTTCTCTACCTTGACTTCGGGCTTGGTAGTGCAGGTGACTTTCATCTCGACGCCCTTGGCCTTATCAACGGATGTGATCTCAACATCGGGTCTTGTAACGAGCTCCAGACCGGCTTCCTTAACTGCGGCATCGACTTCGCCGGCATAGATGAGGTTGATAGCATCCTCATAGAAGAAGCCCTCTCCGTATTCCTTTTCGATGAGCTTTCTGGGAGCCTTGCCCTTTCTGAAACCGGGAACCTGGATCTTGGACTTAGCCTTGAGGTAAGCCTGCTGAACAGCCTGCTCGAATGCCTCGGCTCCGATCTCTATCTCCAGTTCCACCTTATTAGTATCGACCTTGTTTGTTGACTTTAAACTCATTTTTATTCCTCCAATAAATTGCCGGGCCGTCTGCCGACAAAAAATCTATCTTAACAATTATACCATAAAGGGGCGCTGTTTTCAAGTGTTTTTCAGAATTTGTCATTATGCACAATTCCTGTAATATCTTTCGGGTCGAATTGTAGATAGTCTGCCGATATCAGACAGAGATTGACACCGTTATACTCCCCTGTTACGGCATTCTGATGTGCCCGTTTGCCGTGGAGATGCCCATAGAAGCAGAGCTTTATGCTGTGTTTTTTTAAGACCTCGAAGATCGGCTCGTTGACCGCTCCCGCGAACACAGGGGGATAATGCAGGAACACCACAGGCCTGAGCCCCAGCTTTTCCGCAGCCAACACCGAAGCCTCCAGCCGCATGGCTTCACGGTTGATGACCTTAGTATCCTCCGGTTTACCTGTCTCGTTTATCCAGCCTCTGCTGCCGCAGATACCGATACCATCATAGGCGAAGCAGTTGTTGTGCATTATATTCAGTGTTGTCAGGCCGTTATCGCTGAAAAAGGCGTTCATCTTCGAGGCTGTGTTCCACCAGTAATCGTGGTTGCCCTTGGAGATGATCTTTTTCCCGGGAAGGCTGTCGATGAACCTCATATCCGGCAGGCTCTGCTCCAGAGACATAGCCCATGATATATCACCGGGCAGGACGACGGTATCCTCCGGGGAGATCTTTCTTTTCCAGTTATATTCAAGTCTCCCGACATAATTTTCCCAGCCTCCGAAGATATCCATCGGCTTATCGACTGCCAGGGGAAGGTGCAGATCTGCGATAACGAACAGGCTCACTATCTCACTCCGATCTATGTTTGGATGTATATTCTCCGGCTCCCGGGGAATACTTACAGCATACCACCGAAAGGAGAGTATGCTATGTCAAGGAACGATACTTTAAGGTCAGTCCACTGCGATGTCACAAGCTGTGCTCACAATGTCAACGGCTGCGAATGCAGTGCTGACAGCATCAAAGTCTGCTGCACCTGCCAGTCTCCCGACTGTGCAGACGAAACGCTCTGCAAGACCTTCAAGCCGGCTCACTGAGCTCTACCCAAAAACGCCTGTGGGAACACCGCAGGCGTTTTGCATTATACATTTATGCAGAAGTATCAGCAGATACCCAGCGTCTTATACACCTGCTGCTTCATCTCGGAGCGGTCGATGGTGTCGCTGAAGCGGATCTCCTTGCCCTTGAGGGCTGCCAGAGATTCGGGGACAGGCAGTTTGGAGAGCTCTGCCAGCTTACCTACCAGCTCGAACTCGTCAGCGTCGGTCTCAGCGCCGATGGCGGAGAGAACAGAGCCGGAGAATTTATACGGGCTGGCTGTTGATGCGATGACCGTCTTGGTGGTATCTCCGGTAGCGGCCTTATAGTCCTCGTAGACCTTAACGGCTACGGCTGTATGTGTATCGCAGGTATAGGAATACTTATCGAAGATACGTTTTATGCAATCCTTGGTCTCATCATCGCTGCAATAGCCTGCGCAGAATTCCTCGGAGAGCTTTTTCCTGACATTCTCGGAGACTTCATATCTGCCCTCGGATGCCAGCTTGCCGAACCAATCTCTTATGGTCGCATCGTTCTCGCCGCAGAGATGATAGAGAAGTCTCTCCAGATTGGAGGAGATAAGGATGTCCATAGAGGGCGAGATGGTCGTGTAGAACTTCCTGTTGCGGTCATATACTCCGGTCTTGATGAAATCTGTCAGGACATTGTTGGAGTTGGAGGCACAGATCAGCTTGTTTACGGGGATACCCATTTTCTTTGCATAGTATGCAGCAAGAATGTTGCCGAAATTGCCTGTCGGAACTACGATATTGATCTTCTCTCCGGCTGCGATCTCGCCGTCCTCAACGAGCTGAGCGTAGGTGGAGACATAGTAGATGATCTGCGGCGCAAGTCTGCCCCAGTTGATGGAGTTGGCCGAAGAGAACTGCATACCGTTCTCGGAGAGCTTCTCAGCGATCCCGGCATCGGTAAAGATAGCCTTAACACCGTTCTGAGCGTCGTCAAAATTGCCCTTGATAGCGCATACACCTACATTGCTGCCCTCCTGAGTGGTCATCTGCTTCTTCTGCATAGCGGAGACACCGTTATCGGGATAGAATACAAGTATCTGAGTTCCGGGGACATCCTTGAAGCCTTCGAGAGCTGCCTTACCGGTATCGCCGGAGGTAGCAACGAGGATAACGATCTTCTTTCCAAGATCCAGCTTCCTGGCAGATGTAGTCAGCAGATAGGGAAGGATCTGCAGCGCCATATCCTTAAAAGCGCAGGTAGGGCCGTGCCAGAGCTCAAGCATAAATGTGCCGTCGAAGAGATGAGCCAGCTCAGCGATATTCCCGGTATCGAAATTCCTGGTATTATAGGCGTTGTCTACGCAATAGCGGATCTCGGCCTCGGTAAAATCGGTCAGGAACCTGGAGAAAACGAAGAATGCTCTCTCGGCATAGCTCATTTTTCCCAGCGCCTTGATCTCGTCCATAGAGACTGCGGGTATCTCAGAGGGGACGAACAAGCCGCCGTCCTTGGAGATGCCGCTGGCAATTGCCTGAGCGGAGCTGACGTTTACCTGACTGTTTCTTGTGCTTTTGTAATACATATCCATTTCACCTTTCCTGATATAAATGCGGCACAGCCGCTCATTTACTTGCATCGAATGCCGAGACATAGTATTTCAGCCTGAAGCCGCCCTGCGTTTTTTTCTCAACACAGGCGACATCGAAGCGTGCGTTTCTCGGCTCGGGGAGGGTCTGAAGATATTTTTCTGCGGCGAGGATCAGATGCTTTTTCTTGGCCGGACCGACAGCCTCCTCCCCGGAGACGGCGGCGCCCTCCTTACGGAGCTTGACCTCGACGAAGACTATGGTACCGTTTTTCTCAGCGATTATATCCAGCTCCCCGCCTCTTACGGTATAGTTCCTCTCCAATATCTCATAGCCGTTTTTCGCAAGGAATTCGCAGACTGCGGACTCCCCTGCATTTCCGGCTTCGCGCTTATTCATCCTGCTTTGCCTTCCTGGCGTAGTATTTTGTCAGGAAGCTGGGTCTGTGCACCGGGCTCTCGCCGTATTTATCCAGCATTTCGTAATGCAGCTTGGTGCCGTAGCCCTTATGCTTCCCGAACTGCCATTCCGGATATTTTTCCGCCAGCTCCAGCATATATCTGTCTCTGGCGACCTTAGCCAGTATAGAAGCGGCAGCTATCGCCTGAGACTTTGCATCTCCTCCGATGACAGCCCTGGTCTCTGTGTCCAGCTTCGGGGTCTTGTTGCCGTCGATAAGGCAGATATCCGGCTTTTCCGGAAGATCCTCCACAGCCCTTTTCATTGCCAGCATAGCGCAGTTGAGAATATTATACTGCTCGATCTCCGCCACAGAGCAGGTCTTGATCGACCAATAGAGGGCTTTCTCCTTTATCTCGTCGAAGAGCTGCTCTCGTTTTTTTTCGGAGAGCTTTTTGCTGTCGTTTATCCCTTCGATGAGGACTCCGTCTGGGAATACTACAGCCGCAGCATAGACATCTCCGGCCAGAGGGCCTCTCCCGGCCTCATCGCAGCCGCAGACGAGCTTGTATTTATCGCGGTAAGCGTTGTCAAATTCAAATAATGTCATAGTTTACGGATATACCCTTTCGCAATTATCTATCCCGGCGCAATCCTCCTCCGAGATATAGACCTCGGCGGAAAGCGAGAGATCGTTGTCCGCAAAGCGTTCTGTCTTCAGGAGCTCTATGACCTTTGCGGCGTTGTTCCCGGCATCGGCAGTCTCCAGCCACACGGCGATGACATCGTCGTTCAGATAATCGTAGCCGTTATCTGAGACGGCGTTATCGGTATACTCCTCTGCTCTGACCGGCAGGAGGTATATGATATCGAGATCCGGGTTTTCCAGCTTACGGGAATCGAGTTTGATGATGATGGTCTGCATAGACTCACCTCTTGATATCTCCCGGCTTCTCCAGAGAGAGCCGTCCTATTTTTCCGCTGCGGAACTCATCCAAAACGGTTATAGCTGTGCGCTCAGTATTGATCTCGCCGCCTGATATCAGGAACCCGCGTTTCCTTCCGATACGCTCCAGTATCTCAAAGCCCTGTACGCAGCCGATGGAATCCTCGTCGTTTTCGGGGATATCATCGGTAACAATGCCGTAACGCTCGGTTATGAGCTGTGGATACTCTGCATTCATAAGCTCGAGGAAACGGCAGGCGAGATACTCCATATCCATAATATCGTCCTTGACGGCGCCGGTAAAAGCCAGCATCTCTCCGACTCTTTTATCTTCAAACTTAGGCCAGAGGACACCCGGCATATCCAGCAGCTCCATATCGCCCTCCAGCGAGACCCACTGCTTGCCTCTGGTAACACCCGGCCTGTCCTCCACCCTTGCCCGTTTTGAGCCGGCAAGGCGGTTGATGAAAGAGCTCTTCCCGACATTGGGTATCCCGACGATCATGAGCCTTATCGGCCTGCCGGTCATACCGTGTGCCTCCCACTGGGAGATCTTATCTTTCAGCAGCTCTTTGAGAGCGGCCTGGAATCTGCCGACATTCTTTCCGCTGCGGCAATCGGTGGCGATAGCGGTGATGCCCTGTCTTTTATACCAATCCAGCCACATAGAAGTAACTGTTTCATCGGCGGAATCGGCTTTATTCAGCAGCAGGAGCCTGGGCTTTGAGCCCACCAGCCTGTCCATTTCCGGGTTACGGCTGGAATATGGGATACGGGCATCTGTTATCTCGACGACAGCATCCACCAGTTTGAGGTTGGACTGCATTATCCTCCGGGTCTTGGCCATATGCCCGGGGAACCATTGAATATTAGCTGAATTGTCACTCATAATATCACTCTTACTTCAGGAAGCCCCAGCCGCTGAACGGCAGGAATCTGAACACAGCCTTTCCAAGTATATCGTCCAGCGGAACGAAGCCTACTCTGGAATCGCGGCTGTCTGCGGAATGGTTGCGGTTATCGCCCATAGCGAAGATAGTCCCCTCAGGGACCGTATAGGAATAGACACCGCTCTCGATGCAGTACTTATCGTTGAAGGAAAGGACTTTCATATCCTTCTCGTTGATATAGCTCTGATCTACCTTTTCGCCGTTGACGGTAACGGTATCGTCGTTATAATTGACGACTACGGTATCCCCGGCTATGCCGATGCATCTTTTTATCAGGCACTTATTGAGCCCCTTGGAATTAAAGACGACTATATCTCCTCTCTCGGGAGTATAGTTCAGATGTGTAACGATGACTCTGTCCTTATCCGAGAGAGTCGAATTCATCGAAGGCCCGGAGACCTCGACCACACGCAGGAAGAATATGAACACAAGTATAACTACAAAGATCGCGACTACAAAGGCCTCGACCCAATCCAGCAGATCATCGACGAGGTTATAGTCGTCATCCGCTTCTTCAAGAGCAATTACCTTATTTTCTTCACTCATAGTTATCGCCTCACAGATCAAATAAAATCTATACTTTATCATTATAACAAATCGCGGCGCCGATTTCAAGCCCTTAGAAAGAAAAATCGCCAAAAGACCTGTTAATTTTTTGTGCAGGCTGACAGGCAGCAAAAAAGGCACCGCCTGAGCGATGCCTTTAATGAGCCGATTACTTGAGCATTTCCTTGATCTTAGCAGCCTTGCCGACTCTCTTGCGCAGATAGTACAGCTTAGCGCGGCGGACCTTACCGGAACGTACTACCTCGACCTTCTCCACTACGGGAGAATGAACGGGGAATACTCTCTCGATACCGCAGCCGTGTGCAACGCGGCGAACGGTGAATGTCTCGTTGATGCCGCCGTGCTTCTTGGCGATAACAGTACCCTCGAAGATCTGGATCCTCGACTTGTCGCCTTCAGCGATCCTTACATGGACCTTGACGGTGTCACCGATGCTGAGCTCCGGTGCATTTTCTTTCATGCTTGACTGTGCGATCAGTTTTAAAGCGTCCACTTTAAATACCTCCTGTTTGTTTTCAGACGTTCATACACTTTATAGCGGGAGCCGCGCTCACGCAAAGCCAGAGGACTGTCCGCTTTAATGTCGTCCCGCCGGGCGGGCCTTGGCATTAACTCTCGTCGGCCGGAACCGACGGATATTCAAATGCTTAAATATTATACCATATCTCCGTCTTGATTTCAAGCCCGGGTCATATAAAATTTTCCAGATCTTTAGTAAGTATCTTTGTGCGTTTTGTATATATAAGATCCACCTTGCTCCCACAGAAGCTCTCGAAGGCCTCGATAACGACATTTGTATTGAGATTGAACTCCGTTCCTGCCGGGAGCCTCAGCGAGATCACAGCCAGCCCCTCGCAGCGGTCTGTCCAGAGGATATTGATATGCGGCCTAATATCCACCAGGTTTATACCCCGCTTTTTGGTACGCTTCTCGACCTCGATCTTTTCCTGTTCTCCGAATCGCAGGAAGCTCTCTTCGGTCTCGCTTCCGGTCATCCCGGTCATACAGAAGCGTATCTCATACTCGGCAAAGGCGATCTCGGTATGCTTCATCACCGGCTCCCCTGCCGAGATTATAGACATCCCCTCGGGCATTTCCCTGTTGACCCTGTCTCTCACCTCGTCGAAGGGCAGCTTTTCGGTGAGAGCTATATCCAGAATCTCGACCCGGGAATCAGTGCCGAGCGACAGAGCCAGCGGGAACATCATATAGGCGTGCGGATTGAAGCCCTGGGTATACCAGAGAGGGATGCCTGCTCTTTTAAACACTCTCTGAAAAGTTCGCAGCAGATCGAGATGGGAGATATAGCGGGCTCTGCCCTCCTTGGAGAACACCAGCCGGTACTCGTATTTAGTAAGCCGGAGGTTTTGATTTTTCGGTTGGAGCATCTCAGCCACAGTAGACACCTCCGCATTCTTTCTTTATACCGCAGCCGGAGCAGCCCTCGGCGCAATTACGGGTCGTCTTTGCCTCGTGTGCTTTCTTGTTCTCCCGGACGAAGAATTCGTGGGAAACAAGGTAATCGAGATGGGACCAGGGAGCGATCTCCTCATAGGAACGACGGCGGTTGGCGTAGAATGCTGTGTCGGTACCGCACTCTGCGAAAGCCTCCTGCCAGAGATCGAAGCGGAAATGCTCATCCCAGCTATCAAGGGTGCAGCCTTTACGCCAGGCACAGTGTATTGCTTCGGCCAGGCGCCTGTCTCCTCTGGCGAGGACACCTTCCAGCACAGAGACATTCTGCTGGTGGTAGCTGATCTTGATTTTTTTGGAACCGATACAATCCAGCAGGTGCCCCTGCTTATGCTTTATCTGCTCGGGAGTCGCCTGAGGCTCGAATTCAAAGGGAGTAAAGGGCTTGGGGACAAAGGTCGCGCAGGATACGGAGACCTGCACGCTCTTTCCTCGCTGCTCTTTGGGGGTCTGATAATATAGCTCCACCACCTTCTGAGCCAGCTCTGCGATGCCTTCAACATCCTCGTCGGTCTCGTCGGGGAGGCCGAGCATAAAGTAGAGCTTGACAGTCTGATAGCCCTCTGCAAAGGCAAGCCGGCAGGTGCGGAGTATCTCTTCTTCGGTAAGGTTTTTGTTTATGACATCCCTGAGGCGCTGTGTCCCGGCCTCGGGAGCGAAGGTAAGGCCGCTCTTTCGCACCGCTGCGATACGGTCAACTATCTCCTTGCTCATAGTGTCGATGCGCAGCGAAGGCAGGGAGAGATTGATATTCTCCTTATCTGTGTAGTCGGAAAGAGTTGTCAGCAGCTCGGTTATTTTTGTATGGTCGCTGGTGGAGAGCGAAGAAAGGGAGACCTCTTCATAGCCTGTCTGCTCGCAGAGGGTCTTGGTCTCGGAGGCGATGGTGCTGATGTCCTTTTCTCTGAACGGGCGGTAGATAAAACCTGCCTGACAGAAGCGGCAGCCTCTGATACAGCCCCGCAGCACCTCAACCACGACCCTGTCATGTACGATGCCTGTAAAGGGTACTACAAAGGTATCGGGGTAATAGGTGTGGTCAAAATCAGCGATGACACGCTTTCTGATCTTCGGTTTCGCTTCGGGGACATTGGGAGTTATGGAGGCTAATGTCCCGTCCTCGTTATAGGCGATATCATAGAACTGCGGGACATAGATGCCCTCGATCTTAGCCGCCTCCCGAAGGAACTCCTCCTTGGTAGGTGCTGAAGGCTTCATTTTCTCATAGAGCCGCATAAGCTCCAGATTGACCTCCTCCCCCTCTCCGAGGATAAAGAGATCAAAAAAGGCAGCTATGGGCTCCGGGTTGCAGACACAGGGGCCTCCGCCGACTACGATAGGGGTCAGTCCCTTTCTGTCTCTGGCATAGACAGGGAGCCCGGCCAGATCCAGCATCTCCAGAACATTTGTAAAGGAGAGCTCATACTGGAGGGTGAAGCCGATAAAATCGAAATCCTTTATCGGGTCGAGACTTTCCAGAGCATAGAGGGGGATATTGTTCTCGCGCATCAGCGCCTCAAAATCCTTTTCGGGCATAAAAACTCTTTCGCACCAATAATTCGGAACGGCGTTTTTCAGGCCGTAGAGTATCTTCATCCCCAGATGAGACATACCGACGTCATAGACATCCGGGAAGCAGAAAGCGAACCGGACATCGACCTTGCTCTTATCCTTGACGACGCTGCCGTGCTCCCCGCCGATATAGCGTGCGGGCTTCTGAGTCTTTAACAGCAATTGCTCAACTTTTTTTCTGATCTCTTCCAATTTATACCTCCCATACATCAATGCGCAGATCATTTTCTGCAATAAACATCCCGGCCGGGCATTATTTATCAGGCTCTCATACAGCGCAGGCTTATCCGTCCAGCGCTATGAGAGCGGCTGCGGCTATAAACGAAACAGGCAATTCTCCCCGCAGAGCTGTGCCAAGCCCCAGAACACAGAGCGGCAGAAAGGCTGCGGCTCTCAGGAGGGCTGGCGGGTCCTTTCCGGTAAGCTCACTGTAAAGCCTGCCGCCGTCAAAATAGCGGAAGGGCAGCAGATTGAAAAGCCCGAGAGCGATACTGACCGCCGCGAATGTCCCTCCGGCACCCAACATTATGCTTATAAAGGCCGAAGACAGGTTGACAGCACATCCGGCTAAGAGTATGACCGCTCTCTTTCCTGCCGAACAGCGCAGTGTTACTCCGGAGAGCTTTATCCCTCCGGCATAGAAGGTCAGGCACTCAGGCAGTATACCGAAAAGGCACATCGCTAGGATGTGCCCGGATTCATGCATCAGCGAACACAGCAGGATCATACAGACCTGCCGGGATGCGGCACCGAGGACGGAGACCAACCCCACCACGGCAAAAAACATAAATGTGAATCTTATCTTTACCCCTTTGAAGCTCCATTCAAACATCGTTCTCACCCAAGGTAATTATACTCGGGAGGGATAAAGCTTATTACTTTCCCGCATAAGAGGAGGACTGCCTGCTGCATCGGCTGATCCGCACTTTTGAGTCTGCCTGTGCGGGATCATACAGCTTTCAGGCATTTCTCACGTTCCGGCCTGTCAGAAACAAAACGGATCTGAAGCCGCCCTGACATTCTTTGCTGCGGGATACTAAAAAGCAAAAGCCAAGCCGTCACACAGGATATGGACGGCGTTGGCTAATCTGTCATTTTTTTCCTGAAACAGTAAGTCTGTTAAGGGCACGCTTGAGGCGCTGCTCTGCGTGTCTGAATTCCTTATCGCCGGTCCTGGCAGAAAGCTCCTGTTCAGCCCGCTCCTTTGAGCGCTCTGCTCTGGCGACGTCGATATCCTCTGCCCACTCGACAGCGGTGGTAACGACAGTAACTTCGTTCCCTTCCACCTTGACAACTCCGGATGAGACAGCGGCAACGCGGTAGTCGGAACCGTTCTCGGAGATACGAAGGGGCGAGGGGACGATATTGGCTACATAGGGGGTATGCCCGGCGAGTATGCCGACATTTCCGGCAGCCGTCTTTGCGATAAGCTGCACAGCTTCGCCGTCATAAAACACCTTTTCGGGTGTTATTATTTTAAGCCTGAATACTGTCATCTTACTTGCACCTCAAATGATCGTCAGTCTTCCTGGGAGGCTTTTGCCTTCTCGACTGCCTCATCGATAGTCCCGACAAAGAGGAACGCCGATTCAGGCAGGTCGTCGTGCTTGCCTTCGATTATTTCTTTGAACCCGCGGATAGTTTCCTTTATGGGTACATACTTGCCTTCCATGCCTGTGAACTGCTCCGCGACGGAGAAAGGCTGGGAGAGGAAGCGCTGTATCTTTCTTGCACGGCTAACCGTCAGTTTGTCCTCGTCCGAGAGTTCATCCATACCCATGATAGCGATGATATCCTGGAGCTCCTTATATCTCTGGAGTATTGACTGGACATCTCTTGCTACCTGATAATGCTCGCTGCCGACTATCTCGGCGGTAAGTATACGCGAATTGGATTCCAGCGGATCGACGGCGGGGTAGATGCCCAGCGAAGCGATGCTTCTGGAGAGAACTGTAGTCGCGTCAAGGTGAGCGAAGGTAGTAGCGGGAGCCGGGTCGGTAAGGTCGTCGGCGGGGACATACACTGCCTGAACTGAAGTAATGGAGCCTTTCTTGGTAGAAGTGATACGCTCCTGGAGGGCGCCCATCTCAGTCGCCAGAGTCGGCTGATAGCCGACGGCTGAGGGCATTCTTCCCAGCAGAGCCGAAACTTCGGAGCCTGCCTGTGTGAAACGGAAGATATTGTCGATAAACAGCAGAACATCCTGCCCCTCGACATCTCTGAAATACTCGGCCATAGTCAGCCCGGAGAGGCCGACTCTCATTCTTGCCCCGGGAGGCTCATTCATCTGGCCGTAGACTAAGACAGTCTTATCTATAACGCCGGATTCTATCATTTCGTTGTAAAGGTCGTTACCTTCACGGGTACGCTCTCCGACGCCTGTGAAAACGGAGATACCGCCGTGCTGCTTGGCGATATTATTGATAAGCTCCATGATAAGGACAGTCTTTCCGACACCTGCGCCTCCGAAGAGACCGATCTTTCCTCCCTTGAGGTAAGGCGCGATAAGATCGACGACCTTGATGCCTGTTTCGAGAACTTCGTTTGAAGCCTTCTGCTCCTCATAGGAGGGCGGCTCGCGGTGTATCTCCCAGCGCTCCTTTGTTTCGGGGGCGGGCTTGTTATCGACAGGCTCTCCCAGGAGGTTGAACATTCTTGAAAGGGTCTCTTTCCCGACGGGGACGCTTATCGCCTTGCCTGTATCGACAGCTTTTGTCCCGCGGACGAGTCCGTCAGTGGAGGACATAGCTATACATCTTACGACATCATCACCTATATGCTGTGCGACCTCGACAGTAAGTTTTGAGCCGTTAAGTTCGATCTCGACAGCGTTGAGGAGATTGGGAAGGCGGTCTTTTTCAAATCGGATATCCACGACGGCACCGACTATCTGAACGACCGTTCCCACATTATTGCCTTCCATTTATTTACCGCCTTTCAAAGCGCAGCTTTGCCGCGCTCATATATTACTGCATTTATTCTCGTTTCTTTTTCTTCGATATTTTCTGACGATCTTCATCGTCGCCTTTTCAGCTATCAGCTCTGCAAGATCATATATACCGATCAGCAGCGCAGCGAACAGGATACCCTTCAGGGCTTTGCAGAATCTCTTATATTTCATTTGCTGTTTTCCCTATTGCCGACCTTCCGAAGAACGAACATAACGATACAGAAGATGACATAAGACACGATCGGAGCTAAAATATTACCCTTGAAAGTAAAATTGAAGCTGCCGCGTTCAAAGAACCATTCAACAACATCATAGGCAGCGACAAAAACTGCCAGACCGATGATCCAAAGAATTATCTTTCTGAAAAGCCTCTGCATCCGGCTATCCTCCTGTTATGTGTTATCGTTGAGCGCTGCCGAACTGATCTCTGTAAGCTCCTGAGTGATCATATTCTGTCTTGCGCGGTTATAGAGCAGGGAGAGATTGCCGATCATTTCCTCGGCGTTATCGCTGGCATTCTCCATAGCTGTCCTTCTGGCGGCCTGTTCAGAGGCAAAGGAATCGACCACTGCGGCATATATGAGGCCGGTAAGATACTGGGGAACCAGCCCGTCGAAGACCTCCTCGGGAGAGGGATCGTATTCTATCAAGGACTTGGACTTTACGCCTGTTGCGATATCCTTTACAGGGAGCACCGAAACGGCGACAGGCTCCTGAGTCATCGCTGAAACGAAAGTGGTATAGATAAGGTCCACTTCATCGTAATACCCGCAGCGGAATTTTTCGATTATATCGTCCGAGATATCCTCTGCATCGACGATGGAAAGGCTCTCGGCTACCTGAGGATATCTTCCGACGACGTCAAAGCCTCTCTTATCGCAGAACTCAACAGCTTTTTTGCCTACTGCGATCACCGAGACAGTTTCCTTTTTCTCTGTCAGATCGCCTATTTTCTGTGCAGCAAGCTTGAGGACATTGGAGTTGAAGCCTCCGGCGAGGCCTCTGTCTCCGGCGATAACGACGAAGAGGGTGGATTTAAGTACTTTTTTCTTGGTATAGACTGATGTAAAAGCCGGGTCATTGGAAATATCGCTCATTGTATCGTAAAGCGCGGCGAAGAAGGGCTGCGCTGCAAGAGCTCTTTCCTTGGCGCGTCTGAGCTTGCTGGATGCGACAAGCTGCATAGCTTTTGTTATCTGCATCGTGCTCTCAACGCTCTTTATGCGCCGCTTAACGTCTTTCATATTTGCTGTCGCCATAATGCGCCGACAAAGCGGCGTCACACCTCCTTATTTTGTCTGGAGATACTTCTCGACAAATTCATTCAGGGCATCCTTCAGCTCATTCTCGGTTTCCTTGGCCAGCTCACCGGTCTTACGGATATTCCCGCAGACATCGGGATGTGCCGATTCGACGTAATCGAAGAGTTCATTTTCAAAGTCTTTAACATCCTCGACATTGATCTTTTTAAGGAAGTTATTGACTACCGCGTAGATGATGACTACCTGATGTTCAACGGGCAGCGGTGAATTCTTATTTTGTTTCAGGACCTCAACGATCCTCTCGCCCTGTGCGAGACGGTCTTTGGTATCCTTATCCAGATCGGAACCGAACTGGGAGAAAGCCTGGAGCTCGCGGTACTGCGAATAGAGCAGCTTGAGAGCGCCGGAGACCTTCTTCATAGCCTTTATCTGAGCCGATCCGCCGACACGCGAGACGGAGATACCCGGGTTTACAGCCGGCCTTACTCCTGAGAAAAAGAGCTCGGATTCCAGGAAGATCTGTCCGTCGGTTATAGAAATAACGTTTGTAGGGATATAAGCGGAGACATCGCCGGCCTGGGTCTCGATGATAGGAAGAGCGGTTATAGAACCCCCGCCGTAGTCCTTATTGAGATTGCAGGCACGCTCCAGGAGTCTGGAGTGGAGATAGAATACATCTCCGGGGTAGGCCTCACGTCCGGTAGGTCTTTTCAGCAGCAGCGACATAGTTCTGTAAGCTACGGCGTGCTTGGAGAGGTCATCATAAACGCAGAGGACATCCTTGCCCTGGAGCATGAAATACTCTGCCATTGCGACTCCGGCATAGGGAGCTATGTACTGCAGCGGAGCCATTTCGGAGGCTGTAGCGGAAACGACTATGGTATACTCCATAGCACCTGCTTTTTCCAGAGTCTCGACGACATTTGCTACTGTCGATCTCTTCTGGCCAATTGCGACATAGATACAGATCTCGTTCTTGCCCTTCTGGTTGATTATGGTATCCAGGGCGATGGTGGTCTTTCCTGTCTGTCTGTCTCCGATTATAAGCTCTCTCTGGCCTCTTCCGATAGGTATCATAGAGTCGATAGCCTTGATACCTGTCTGGAGCGGGCGGTTGACCGACTGTCTTGTGATGATGCCGTAGGCGGGGCTCTCTATCGGTCTTGTTTCATTTGTCAGGACGGCGCCCTTGCCGTCGATAGGCTGGCCGAGAGCATTGACTACTCTTCCAAGCAGGGCTTCTCCGACGGGGACAGAGACGATCTTTCCGGTCCTTTTTACCTCGCTGCCCTCTCTGATGCCTTCGTCCGAGCCCAGCAGAACTGTCCCGACGAAATCCTGCTCCAGATTAAGAGCCATGCCCATAGTTTTATTATCAAATTCGATCAGCTCACCCGACATACATCTTTCGAGCCCGTGAACTCTTGCGATACCGTCTCCTACAGTTACAACTGTACCGGTATCGGCCAGCTCGATCTTGCTGCGGTAGTCTCTGATCTGCTGCTTGATTATTTCGGTTATCTCATCAGGACGCAATTTCATATCCAAGTCCCATACCTTTCAATTTTTATGCAATGATGCCGTCGATCTGGGCGCGGAGGCGTTCGAGCCTTCCCTTGACGCTGGAATCCATCTCCGAGCCGTCGTATCTGACTATGATGCCTCCGATAAGAGACTTATCGACGGAGAGCTTCATAATGATCTTCTTTTCCAGCACCTTTTCCAGCTTATCCTTGAGTTTCTGCTCCAGAGCTTCGCTCATAGGCATTGCAGTTACTACGCTGACTTCGAGAATGCCCTGTTTTTCATACCAGAGCCTTCTGAACTCGCGGCTTATGGCCTCGATGCTCCCGGCTCTTCCCTTTTCGGTAACGAGGCAAAGAAAATCCAGCACAGTCTCGCAGACAGACTCTCCGAAGGCGGCCTCGATGAGGCTTTTCTTAACGGAGATATCCAGGAGCGGAGATCTCAGCAGCTTGATATATTCTTCGTTTTCCGAAAGTATCTTTGAAACGGAGAAAAGCTCCTCATCCGCCTGGGCGGTGATGCCTTTTTCCTCGCAGAGATCAAACAGAGCGTTAGCGTAAATATTCTTCAAGCTTTCAGCCATCACTCTTCACCCACGCTGTCGATAAAGCTCTCGATGAGCCTTTCGTTATCCTCGACCCCGATCTCCTTTTCTGCGACTGCGGAAGCAGCGCTGATGGCGATCTCGGTGATCTCATCCTTGATACGGTTGACGGCGATCTTCTTTTCTCTTTCGATCTCGCTGTTGGCGTTGTCGATGATGCTCTTGGCTTCGCCTCTTGCTTCGGCGATTATCTCATCTGAGCGGACCTGAGCCTTCTGAGTCGCGGCGCGGACGATCTCGGCGCCCTCCTCTTTGGCGGCGCCGATCTTGCGGTCGTACTCCTCAGCGAGGTTCTCGGCTTTGCGCTGAGCCTCGTCTGCATTCTTGTAGCTCTCAGAGATCTCGTTCTTGCGGTCGTCTATGACCTTATTGACCTTATCGAAAAGAAAATGCTTGAGGATAAGGAAGAGTATCAGCGTGTTGGCAAGAGTAAGGATGATAGTGGTCGGATCTATTGTAAGAAATTCCGTCACCTTTGCGTATGCCATTTACTGTCCCTCCTGTTCGCTAATTCGGTCCCGGAGCTCAGAGCTTACCGATAAACGGGTTTGCGAACATAAGGATGAGCGCAACGACGAACGCATAGATACCGGTAGACTCAGCCATAGCGACGCCGATAAACATAGTTCTTGTGCAGTCGCCCTTTGCCTCGGGCTGTCTGGCGATAGATTCGATAGTCTTTCCGACGGCGTAACCTTCACCGATTCCGGGGCCGATACCCGCGATCATAGCGAGACCTGCGCCGATAGCCGAACAACCGAGTACAAATGCCTTTTCTGTCAACATAATGTATTCCTCCATTATAAATAATTGGTGTTTTTATCTCAATGCTCAATGCACGATATACATATCCGGGAGATCTACCCTTCTTCATCCGCTGCGCTGGAGACATAGACCATTGTCAGCGTTGCGAAGATATAAGCCTGTATGCACCCCGAGAAGAGGTCGAAATACATAGACAGCACAGCCGGGATGAAGAGCTGAAGGACATTCAGGTCAACAGCTCCGAATTCAAAAGCCAGATGCGCCAGCTTCGAGAGAGCTGCCAGAGCGCTGTAAACGAGGGCTGTGATGACCGCGCCTCCGGAGATATTTCCGAACATACGGAAGGCCATGGAAAGCGGGGTCGCGATCTCGCTGAGTATATTCAGGGGAAGCATAACGGGTATCGGAGAGGCGAAGCTCTTGAGATATCCGCCGACTCCTCCGCTGCGGATCTTGTGGTAAGTTATGAGGATAAAGGTCATCAGCGCCCAGGTCAGGGTGACATTGAAGTCAGCCGTCATAGAGCGGAGGCCCAGCAGAGAAACGAGAGCACCGATAACTGCGTAAACGAGCAGTGTTGCTATGTAGGGAGCATAGCGCTTCCATTTCTTGCCCATAGTCGTCTCTACCATATTATTGACGAACCCGACAAACATCTCAGCGACGATCTGCCGCTTCTTTGTCGGTATCTTTTCAAGACTGCTCGTCAGGAAACGGCAGACAAGAAAGACAGCAAGCAGGATTATCCAACCGATGACGATCGTTTCTGTTATCTCGATGCCGCCGAATATTGGCAGGGTAAATGAGACACGAGGTCCCTGTCCGATACCGTCCATAGAGAACTATCCCTTCGTGAAATGATCTATACCGAGGAGCCTGTCGAAGCCGAGAAGGATCCTCGGAAAAAGCTGCGGGACTATTATCCCGACTATGCTGAGAACGCCAGTAAATGCGCCGACGGCGCAGAGGGCGGTGAGCACTGCGAGCCTTATCCCGTAGCAGGAGAGCATGAGCCTTTTTGCACGTTTCGGGGAGCATTCAACTGCGCGCTCAACTGTTTTTGCGAGATAGAGCATCCCTCCGCAGGCATTGGCTGTCCCGACTGAGAAGCCGAAAAGGTTACGCCATTCAAAGCCGGTGATCAGCGTAAACAGGAAGCAAACGGCTCCCGCAGCAGCCATAGCTGCGCAGAGCTTCCCGACTATCGGGGAGAGGACATTTTCGCTGCGCGGGCTGTTATCAGTCTGAACACTCATAGCTCGCACCTCTCGCTCCTTTTCGCCAAGACATACTCATACATATATTATTATATCATCTTTTCCGAAAGATTTAAAGGGGCAAAAAGCCGATTTCTGAAATTTCAACGTATTGCACAATTACTTTCAACAACCTTGCATTTTGCTGACACTCTGTGCAATTTATTATATATTCACTTACATCTCTTGACATTATATATATGAGGTTGTATAATTGTATACAATCATACAATTATACAACGGAGTGATACAAATGAGTAATGTAATGCCAAACATCAGCCTTAGCAAAAGCACCAACCTGCTGGAATTCGACCCTTACGAATACCAGCTCCACGATGTACCGGAGCCGGAGCTTTTCAGGGAAATGTTCCCCTACACCGAAGTCCCGAAAATAGCTTATAACTACCGCCATGTCCCGATGAATATGCCGGAGGATATCTTTATCACCGACACTACCTTCCGCGACGGTCAGCAATCCAGAGCTCCCTACACCGCCGATCAGATGGTCGAGATCTACAAGCTGCTCCACAGGCTGGGCGGAGAAAAAGGTATGATTAGGCAGACCGAATTCTTCGTTTATTCAAAGACCGACCGCGAGGCGCTGGAGCGCTGCATGGAGTTGGGCTATCAGTTTCCTGAGATCACGACCTGGATCCGGGCTTCTAAGGCCGACTTTGAGCTGGTAAAGAATATCGGTGTAAAGGAGACCGGCGTTCTCGTTTCCTGTTCGGATCACCATATCTTCAACAAGATGGGGCTGACCAGACGTCAGGCGATGGATAAATATCTCGGCATCGTCAAGGATTGCATCGAGGCAGGGCTGAGACCGAGATGCCATTTTGAGGACATCACCCGCGCCGATTTCTACGGATTTGTTGTCCCCTTCGCCATAGCGCTGCGCAAGCTCTCGGACGAGAGCGGTGTTCCCATAAAGATCCGCGCCTGCGATACTATGGGCTACGGCATACCCTACCCCGGAGTCGCGCTGCCCAGGAGCGTCTCGGGGATAATCTACGGCTTGCAGCATTATGCGGGATTCACCTCGGATATGCTGGAATGGCACGGGCACAACGATTTTTATAAAGGTGTAGTCAACGCTGCGACAGCCTGGCTCTACGGGGCAGGAGCGGTCAACTGCTCGCTGCTGGGCATCGGCGAGAGGACGGGAAATGTCCCCCTGGAGGCTATGGTATTTGAGTACGCTTCCCTGAAGGGCACGCTGAACGGAATGGACACCAGCGCTATCACCGACATTGCTGAATATATCGTCAACGAGACAGGCTACGATCTGCCCCCCATGACTCCTTTTGTCGGCAAGAGCTTCAATGTCACCAGAGCAGGCATCCATGCTGACGGTCTTATGAAGGACGAGGAGATCTACAACATCTTCGACACCACCAAGCTGCTCGGGAGACCGCCCCTGGTCGCTATCAGCGCTACTTCCGGACTTGCAGGCATAGCCTGCTGGATCAACAACTACTACCGGCTGACCGGAGAGAGGGCTGTTGACAAAAAGCACCCCGCCATCGCAAAGATGAAGGAATGGATCGACAAAGAATACGACAACGGAAGAGTGACCGTTATCAGCGACGACGAGCTTGAAGCTCTGATGAAGCTCTACGGTAAGGATATACTCGAAAGGAGCGGCAGATGATCCTGGACGAAGACATGGGCTCTCTCAGGATAAGAGTCTTCAATGCCATCGAGAACGCTATTCTCAACGGCGAATACAAGGACGGCGAAAGCCTAAGCGAGCTTCGGATATCCAAGGAAATGGGTGTCTCCCGCACACCTGTCCGGGAAGCGCTGATGCAGCTCGAACTGGAGGGCCTTGTGCGGAACATCCCGAATAAAGGTGCGGTGGTCGTCGGTGTGTCACAGCAGGATACCCGTGATATCTACGAGATACGCATCCGGATAGAGGGACTGGCGGCAAAGCTCTGTGCCGAGAAGATAACAGAGCAGGAACTGACAGCGCTGGAAAAGATAGTCGAGCTCCAGGAGTTCTATCTTATGAAGAATGACACCGAACAGATCTGGAAGCTGGACTCGGATTTTCACAAGATAATCTATGATGCCTCCCGCAGCAGGCCGCTGCGCTTCATGCTCTCTAATTTCCATAACTACATCAAGAAAGCCCGGGACACCAGTGTCCGCACCGAAGGCCGCGCCGAGAAGACCGTTGCGGAGCACAGAGCGATACTGGACGCTATCAAAGCCCGGGACAGCGCTCTGGCCGAAAAACTCACCGCTGAGCATATAACCAACGCAGAGGAAAACATCTTCCCAAAATAATGTTCGGAAGTTGCGTGGTATCATATTATTCGTAAAAAGGTATCTTCCGCCTCCGGGCGGAGGATGCCTTATTTCTTTCTGCGGGCTGAACTTTTGGCAGAGAGAAGAAATGACCGGAAGCGGAGAAAGCACTGTTAAATTCTCCGGAGCCTGTACGTCTGAAGCATCAGTAATTAACATATCCTATAATCGAGCAGAAAGCATAAGGACAATTATTGCCGCCTCATCCGCAAAAAATGGCTAGAAAAGAATGGGAGCTTATTCTATAATTATATTAACCTGATATTATAACGAGAGGATGAGGCAAATGAAAAAATATCTTGATGAAACTCTGACCGCACAGGAGAGAGCCGAGGCGCTTGTCGCAGAAATGACAATCGAAGAAATGGCGAGCCAGCTTCGCTATGACGCTCCCGCAGTAGACAGGCTTGGCATCCCCGCTTACAACTGGTGGAACGAGGGCGTTCACGGCCTCGCAAGGTCCGGCGTTGCTACAATGTTCCCGCAGGCTATCGGACTTGCCGCTATGTTTGACCGTGAGCTCACAGGCAAGGCCGCCGAGATCACCGGTATCGAGGCAAGAGCCAAGTACAACGAGTATTCCAAGCGCGGAGACCGGGATATCTACAAGGGGCTGACCCTCTGGGCTCCCAATATCAATATTTTCCGTGACCCCCGCTGGGGCAGAGGCCACGAGACCTACGGCGAGGATCCCTACCTCACATCCGAGAACGGCAAGGCTTATGTCAAGGGGCTCCAGGGCAACGGAAAAGTTCTCAGAGTCGCCGCCTGCGCCAAGCATTTCGCTGTACACAGCGGCCCCGAGGCGCTGAGACATTCCTTTGATGCCAAAGCGGATGCCAGAGACATGGAAGAGACTTACCTTCCCGCTTTTGAGGCTCTGGTCAAGGAAGCCGGCGTTGAAAGCGTTATGGGCGCTTATAACAGAGTAAACGGTGAGCCTGCCTGCGCTTCCGAATTCCTTATGAACAAGCTCAAGGATTGGGGCTTCGACGGCTATTTCGTATCTGACTGCTGGGCCATCAGAGATTTCCATGAGAACCATAAGGTCACATCCTCTCCCGTCGAGTCGGCGGCTATGGCTCTCAAAGCCGGCTGCGATGTAAACTGCGGCTGCACTTATGTCAATCTGCTGGCAGCCCTGGAGCAGGGACTCATCACCGAAGAAGATATCCGGATCGCCTGCGTTCACCTTATGAGAACACGCATCAGGCTGGGTATGTTCGACAGCAAAACCGAATATGACGATATACCCTATTCCGCAGTTGCATCCAAGGAGCATAAGGCTTATTCGCTTGAGTGTGCAAGACGCTCTATCGTAATGCTGAAAAACAACGGCATCCTCCCTATCGACGAGCAGAAGATCAAAACTCTTGCAGTCATCGGGCCAAACTCCGACAGCCGCATCGCTCTTGAGGGCAACTATAACGGCCTCTCAGACCGCTACACTACCTTCCTCAACGGCATACAGGACAGATTTGTCGGCAGAGTCATTTTTGCCGAAGGCTGCCACCTTTATAAAGACAGAGTTTCCGGGCTGGCTATGGCGGGCGACAGATACGCCGAGGCCGAGGCCGCTGCCGCTAATGCTGATGCAGTTATCCTTTGTGTCGGGCTTGATGCCACCATCGAGGGCGAAGAGGGCGACACCGGAAATGAATTCTCCTCCGGAGACAAGAAAGGCCTCCTGCTCCCCGCTTCTCAGGCGGAGCTTATCCGCAGAGTCACCGCTATCGGCAAGCCGACAGTTATCGTAGTCGCAGCCGGAAGCGCTATCAATACCGAAGCTGACCCCGATGCCCTGCTCCACGCCTGGTATCCCGGCGCAGAGGGCGGTAAGGCTCTTGCAGAGATCCTCTTCGGAGATGTATCTCCCTCCGGCAAGCTGCCTGTCACCTTCTATGAAGACACCGAAAAGCTCCCTGAGTTCACTGACTACTCCATGAAGGGCAGAACATACAGATATGCCAAGGACAATATCCTCTTCCCCTTCGGATACGGCCTTACTTACGGAGATGTCCGCTGCACTTCTGTCGATTACAGAGACGGCAAGGCGTATGTCACAGTTGAGAACAAGGGCAAAGCCACCGAGGATGTCATCGAGCTCTATATCAAGGACTATTCCGAAAATGCAGTACCCAACGAGAGTCTTTGCGGGTTCTCAAGGATCTTCCTGGGCGAGGGCGAGAGCGGAGAGTTCGTAATCCCTGTTGACGAAAAAGCCTTTACCTCTGTTTCCGCCGACGGCAAGCGTGCAGTATACGGCAGCAGATTCACCCTTTACGCCGGAACACACCGCCCCGATGCGCTGAGCGTAAAGCTCTCCGGCAGCGAGTGTGCAAGTGTGGAAATAACAAAGTAAACCGGAAAGATATAATCGTGAACTAAAAAGAGGTAGATTTGATGAAAAAATACAGATTACTTGCTGCATTGCTGACAGCAGCGGTCATCCTCGGGTCCTGCGGATCATCCGACAGCTCCTCCGGCACATCCGAAACTGCTCCCGCAGATAAAGAAGCTACGGAAACCACCGCCCCCGCTGAGGACAAACCCGCTTCCGAGGAAAATGCCCCAACAGTATTTATCCCCGAAGCCAAGAACACACAGGAGCTTATCCTTGAAGTCGATACAGACCCTTCGCACCGCGATAAGCGATTTGTGGAGACTGCTGATTACGCACAGCTCAAAGAGACTTATAAAGACAAGTTCTATTTCGGCTGCGCTGTATCGGAAAGAGTTATGGGCAATAACGAATACACCGAGCTGACAGTTGCACAGTTCAACAGCTATACCGCCGAGAACGCAATGAAGCCTGACAGCGGCCTGGATTGGAAGACCGCCGCCAAGAACCCGGAGTTTTATAAGGAACACGCCCCTGTAAACTTCAACCGCTTCAAGAACTGCCTCGACTATGCCCAGGCACATAATATGAAGGTCAGAGGACATACCCTTGTATGGCACAGCCAGACCCCGGAGGAGTTTTTCCATGTAAACTACGATAAGACTTCTGCATTCTGTGATAAGGAGCTTATGCTCAAGAGAATGGAGAACTATATCAAGGATGTTCTTGAGTGGACAAACGCCAACTATCCCGGGCTCATCTATGCCTGGGATGTAGTAAATGAGGCTATCGACGACGGCAGCGGCATGAGAAAGCAGTCCAACTGGTATAAGGTCGTCGGAGAAGATTTCGTTGCAAAGGCTTTTGAGTATGCGAGAAAGTATGCTGCCCCCGGCGTAAAACTGTTCTATAACGACTATAATGCTTACCAGGCCCGCAAGCAGAGAGATATCCTCAAGGTCATCAAGCCCATAGCCGAAGCCGGCAATCTTGACGGCGTCGGGATGCAGTCCCACCTCGGGCTCTATCTCAACCCCAACGACTTTATGAAAGCAGTAAAGAAATACCACGACGAGCTGGGCTGCGAGATACATATCACAGAGCTTGATGTGGGCAACGACAAGAAAAAGGTCGATGATTGGGAGAAGAAGCAGGCCGACTTTATGACCAGATTCTTCACAGCTCTCCAGAAGACCATCGACGAAGGCGTACCTGTTACAAGCGTTACCATCTGGGGCCTTACCGACGATATGTCCTGGAGACAGAATGAAGGGGCGCTCCTTTTCGAGATGGATCTGACAAAGAAGCCTGCGTTTGATGCTATAATCGAAGCGAAGAAATGATCCCGCAAACACCAAACCAAAAACCGTATATCCCCGTGCAGGAGGATATACGGTTTTTTCATGCCCTTGCCGCCCTTCCGGGCAGCATGATGGGCATTACAGTATTCTGTTTAGGTGCAGGGCCTTCAGCTTTCCCAAAATCTGTGAGAGCTGATCCTTATTATTTCACCAGCTCGATCTGATCGCAGACCTGGCGGAGTATCTTGCCGTAGGCAGTATTAGTCAGATGGATACCGTCTCCGCCTGCCCAGTAGTTTCTGACATCGAGCCTTCCGGTCGCCCCGAGAAGCCCGCTGTATATGTCGATAAATCCGTAACCCTTGGCGATCCTCGCAGAAGAGTTTTTCAGAGCCGCATTAAAAGCGTTGACCTTAGCCATACTGAAATTCGCATTATCCGTCGGGGTAACAGTAGCTATATAGATCTTAGCGTTGGGAGTTACCGACTTCATCCAGTCGCAAAGAGCGAGATAGTCGTTTACGAACTGCTCTGCCGAAGTCATGTTCAACTGGTTTATACCCATAGAGCAGATGACTATACCCGGCTTGGCCAGTTTATATGCTGTTGCAAAATCATAGCTGCCGCCGTTTACATTGAACCATGTGCCGGCTACAAGAGTATGCAGCTTAAAGATATTCCAGGGGGCAGCACTTCCCGCTGCAAGCACCTGGTTCTGATGCATCCAGTTATAGACCTTCAGCCCTGAGCACACGGAATCACCGACAAAGGTAAGATACTTGATCTTCTCTATATCTGCCTGAGTAAATCCGGAGCTGGTATAAAGGTAGTTGGTGTTCTGATTCTTGTAAAAGCTGTCATAGCTCACCGTCCCGGCAGGGATCTGGATCTGCTCAACAGCGCCGGGGTTTACGGGAGACGGAGGTGTCGTTTCATTCTCTGTTGTGCCCTGCGCCGGAGGAGTTGTGATGACCGGCGGCACAGTGGTCGTAGAAGTAACGGGAGCCTGGGTCTGCTTAGGCGTCGTTGTCGTTGTGACAGTTGTGGTAGCAGTCGCCTTGGCAGTAGTCGTCTCCGGCTCAGCAGTAGTGGTCTCAGCGGTAGTGGTTGTGGCTGCTGTAGTAGTATCGGCAGTGGTAACAGTTTCTGTGACAGACGAAGTATCAGGGGATGCGGAAGCAGATGTCTCCGCAGGGGCTTCGGTAACAGAGGATGTCACTGTCTGAGACGCAGAAGCGGTAGTCACTGATGCAGACTTATCCGCCTCCGAGATGGTATTGCCGCAGCCTGTGCAGAGCATCGCGCAGATGCAGGAGACCAGAAGTGCTGTACTTTTTAATGAGATCATTTTATCCCTCCAGGTATCACCAGTACATTATTACAGGTGTATCGAGCGGTACATTTTCATAAACGTATTGTGCTGCGGAATAAGGCATATTGATACAGCCGTGGGAGCCGTCGTACTTATATCTGTCGCCGCCGAAATAGGGGTGCCAGTTAGCATCGTGGAGCCCGACTCCGATAGTTGATATATCGTTCCAGAAAGCAACGGGGGTCGTCCAGCTCTCGCCGGCGGAATTGGAGCCTGTGAGGACTTTATTCTTCTGCTTGAGCCAGAGGCAGTAAACTCCTGCGGGGGTATTGCGCTCTTCGGTAGGCTTGCCGGAAACGATATCACATTCATATTTCTTGACACCGTTCTCATAGTACCAGAAATGCTGCTTTGCAAGATCGACCTCGCAGTAGGTATTTCCGATATCAGACTCGGCGGTGCGGTATTTCCTGTCGCAGGAATACTCATAGCCGCAGTTGGGGTTTACATAGTATACAGGCTGGACTTTCTCCTTGGATTTGCCCTCCTTGATGAGCTTGATGACGAGATCGCACATCTTCTCCTGATCTATCCACCAGCCGTAATTTCCTCTTCCCTGATCGACGATGATATCGCCTCTGGTTGTTGACTTGAAATGCCTCTTGGTGTTATAGGTATCATACTTGGCTGCCAGATCCTCGACATACTTCATAGCCTTGTCGCGGTTTACAGTAAAGCCCTTGAGAGCATTATTGTCCTTGAACTCGATCCATTTCATGAATTCTGTCCCGGTCAGCTCTGCTTCTTCATAGACAAAATCGAAAGTTATCCTTACTCTGTCCATCTTGCGGAAGGATTCGAGATCCTCCTCCAGATCGGCAGCCAGCACCTTTGGCTGATAGTATAGATCCATCTCACTGAGGTCAATATTGAGTATTCCGTGTTTGAAGCAATCTTCAACATGAGTCATGAGCTCATCCAGCTTGCTCTCATCGATCTTGTCGCCCTTCTGCTCCTTGACTATCTCAAAGCTGCCGTTGGTATACTTTACAAAGGCGTCCTTGGGCTCCAGCTTACCGGAAGCGTCGATTATCCTGCGCTTGAGCTCTGATTTGAGCAGCACCTTATCATAGGTATATGCGGTATCGAAGGTATAGTCTGTGCGCTTGTTCTTGGCGCTGTTCCAGTTATAATAGTTCTGGCCGTCCATGAGCTTGGTGATCGTGGCCTTGATATTATCCTTATAACCGATATCGGAGAAGGGTATGACTGTCTTGGAGCCGTCCAGCTTGATGAACACGAGGCTGTCCGCCGTATCGTCGCTCTTTCTCGTAAGGGCGCGGTAGGCTTCGGTTTCGTTCATATTGCTTACTTCGATATCGTTGATAAAGGTGTTGGGCAGGAACTTATCCTGGGCCTCACGCATCCCGTGGAAGAACCAGAAGAGATAGATACCGAGGCCTATTAGAAGCAGGATGATAAGTGTCACAAGAACAGCGATGATAACGCCCTTGCTGCTGCCTCTTTCGGCTGCTCTCTCTCGGCTGCGGCCTGAGTCGGAGCGTTTCCTGCTGCCGGAGCTCTTCTTGCCGCTGCTGCTCCTGTTACGACGGGCGTCGCCAGAAGAGCTCCGGCTGCGCTCTCCGGAGCTGCGTGAGCCGTCGGGCCTTCTTCTGGCGCCCTCCGGCCTTTCACGGGAGCCGGAAGGCCTGCTGCCCTGAGGCCGTCTCCTGACAGGTCTTTCGCTCTCCTCGTCGCGCTGCATTTTTTCCATTATCTTACGCGCCATATCCTCGTTTGAGGAAGGACGCTGTTCGTTCTGCGGTGTATCGCTCATAGAGTTTTCCCCTTTCAGCTTGAATTATGTCATACATCTTTATTATACAACAGCTTACAAGCAATTTCAACTATATATTTTCAACAATTATTGCCACCGATCTATGGTAATTAAGTCAAAAACGCCGATATTTTTCGACTGATGTAAAAGTTTAAACTGAGTTTATATTAAGAGAGCATAATATCTTTGGCATAAAAGCTGAAAAGACAGACGGAAGGAGACAATGATTTATGCTGAACTTGAAAGACATCGTCAAGAATTATGTCACCGGCGATGAAACTGTCCGGGCGCTGAAAGGCGTCTCGCTGGAGTTCCGTGAGAGCGAATTTGTCGCTATACTCGGGCAGTCCGGCTGCGGCAAGACGACCCTGCTGAACATTATCGGCGGACTTGACCGCTACACCAGCGGAGACCTTATCATCAACGGCCGCTCTACTAAGGAATACAAAGACAGGGATTGGGATTCCTACCGCAACCATTCCATCGGCTTCGTGTTCCAGTCCTACAACCTTATCCCCCACCAGACTGTCCTCTCCAACGTCGAGCTGGCGCTGACCCTCTCCGGCGTTTCCAAGACCGAGAGAAGAGAGAGAGCTATCAAGGTGCTGGAGCAGGTCGGGCTTAAAGACCAGATGAACAAAAAGCCCAATCAGATGTCCGGCGGACAGATGCAGAGAGTCGCTATTGCCCGAGCCCTCATCAATGACCCGGATATACTCCTCGCCGATGAGCCGACCGGAGCTCTCGACTCCCAGACCAGTATCCAGATAATGGAGATACTCAAAGAGATCTCCAAGGATAAGCTCATCATTATGGTAACACATAATCCTGAGCTTGCTGACCAGTATGCAACGAGAATAATCAAGCTGCTGGACGGACAGGTCACCGACGACTCCAACCCCTACCAGGCCAGTGTCATCGAGCCTATCAAGGACAAGACCGCAGAAAAGAAGGATAAGAAACAGAAGACCTCCATGTCCTTCTTCACTGCCCTCGCCCTTTCAATGAACAACCTTCTGACCAAAAAGGGCAGGACTATACTGACCTCCTTTGCCGGAAGTATCGGTATCATCGGTATCGCGCTGATACTTTCCCTCTCAAACGGCGTTCAGAATTATATCGATAAAGTGCAGGAAGATACGCTTTCCAGCTATCCCCTCCAGATCGAGCACCAGACCTTCGATATCACCGACCTGCTCACCAGCATGACCGGAAACGATACGAAATCAACTGTCGAACACCCGAAGGATAAGATCTATTCAAACGGGATGATGTATAACCTTGTAAACACTCTGGTCAGCCAGGTCATCACCAACAACCTCAAAGACTTCAAGGCCTTCCTGGACGATAAGAGCAACGGCATCTCCGATCTTGTTACCAGCATAAAGTATACCTACAAGACCCCGATGAACATCTACCGCGCTGATGTCGAAAACGGGCTGGTCAAGACCAACCCCTCAACGATCGTCGAGGATCTTTACGCCAGCATGGGCGTTTCCTTCAATGTTACAGGCTCGGCCAGCTCTATGATGAACCTGGGTATGTCCAGCAACAATGTCTGGTCAGAGCTCATCGACAACGAATCCATGCTGAAAAGCCAGTACGAGATCGTCAAGGGAAGATTCCCGGAAAAATACAACGAAGTCGTGCTGATAATCGATGAGAACAATAATGTCCATGACTACACCCTCTATGCTCTCGGTCTCAAGGATGCTGAAGAGATCAAGGAAATGCTGAAAAAAGCTCTGGCAGGCATTCCCGTAGAGCAGAACAAGATCGAGGGAGAAAGCTATTCCTACGACACATTCATGAATCTTAAATTCAAGCTGCTGGTAAATTCCGATTACTTCCAGAAGAAGGCTGACGGAACATGGCAGGATATGACCGATGACAACGCTTACCTCCTGAACAAGATCAAGAATAGCGAGGAGATCAGCATAGTCGGTATCCTCCGTCCCTCGCCGGATGCGGTCACGACCTCTATCCGTCCCGGCTCTATAGGATACCGCAGCGACCTTATGACACACCTTATCGATAAAGTCAACGAAAGCGAGATCGTAAAGCAGCAGAAAGACAATCCCGAAACTGATGTCTTCACCGGCCTCCCCTTTGAGAACAAGGACATCAACGAGCAGCTCTACGATGCCTATATCGCAACTATAAAGGACGAAGAGGAAAAGGCAAAGGTCCAGGCCTATGTTGACGATATCAAAGCCAAGGGCGAAAAACTGGAGATAACCGAAGAGATGCTCCAGACCTATGCTATGTCTCTCCCGGCAGAACAGCAGGCAACAGTCTCCGCATATCTGAAGCAGCTCAAGGAATCAGGCCTTTCTCCCAACGATATCGTAAAGCGCTTCTCCGGGCAGATGAATTTCCTGAAGACCGACGCGACCTATGATGACAACCTTACCAAAATGGGTGTCTCCGATCTGGCGGATCCTTACCGCATAAATATCTACCCCAAGGATTTTGAATCCAAGGAAAAGATCACCGAAAAGATCGAGGCATACAACAACAGCAGGACAGAAAAAGCCGACAAGATAACCTATACAGATTACATCGGCCTGCTGATGAGCTCTGTATCGACGATCATCAACGCAATCAGCTACATCCTTATCGCATTTGTATCCATCTCGCTGATCGTTTCCTCGATTATGATAGGAATCATCACTTACATCTCTGTTCTGGAAAGAACGAAAGAGATCGGAATCCTGCGAAGCATCGGAGCCTCGAAGCGCGATATCAGCCGTGTATTCAATGCCGAGACTCTTATCGTGGGCTTCTGCGCAGGTGCTATCGGAATAATCGTAACGCTTCTGCTGAACATCCCGATCAACATCATAATCAAGAATATCACAGATATTTCCGGGCTCTCCAAGCTCCCGATAGTCGGAGCGATAGCTTTGATACTGATCTCGATGTTCCTGACCTTTATTGCAGGACTCATACCCTCCAAGCTGGCGGCCAAGAAGGATCCTGTTATAGCACTCAGGACAGAATAACATCCCGCCCCGCAGCTCTCCCGAAAGCAGGAGTCTGCAAAGAAACAAAACAAAAAGAATGGGTGTCCCCTTTGCGGGGATACCCATTCTTTCTTTTCAGATCGAAAAAAGATCACTTAACGTCCAGCTTGTCGTCAAGATCCTCCTTGTAAGGCAGGATGATAGCTGCAACGATGTAGGTAACAACACCGACTCCCATGCACCCAAGCACGACTGTCGCCAGTCTGACAAGGCTGGGGTCAATGTTGAAGTATTCGGCAAATCCGCCGCATACTCCTGCCAGCATTTTATCCTTCTTTACCTTGTATAATCTCTTGTACTCCATCTTTTTTCCTCCTTTGATCACATAGAATCATTTTTACCCCCGCATGGCTCCCCTGCCCTTTTGCAGGGAAGCCCGCGCTGTCTTTGTGTTTACTGTCGATCACTTATCTCCTATAAAGTTCAGGCTAACATTCCCGACTCCGACATCAACTTTTATCGGGATGGGACGCTCGTCTTTGCTTCTTGAGCTGACCGCGTTTATGTCTCCCTTGTTAATGTCTACGTTGCCGACACCCTTATCGATGTCAATGTCGTAGTCAAAATAATGTCCGCGAATATTGAACTGTGCGCTGCCGACACCGCAGTCAACATCGAGCCTGCCTGTGATCGTTCCGGTATAATCCATATCGCCTGTTCCGCAGTCAACATCTATCCTGTTGGCCTCGATGTTCTTCATATCGACATTACCTGTTCCGAGATCGATCTTGATATCGCTGCTGATCTTGAAATTGGTTGCCTTGAGCTTGCCTGTCCCGATGTCAAGATCGAGCTTTTCTGCTGTAATGCCGTCTGCTTCGATATCTCCTGTACCGACATTGAAGCTAACAGTCTCATAGACCTTATCGGGAAGTGTGATATCTAAGGTCGGTGTATTGATAGAAACGGAGATAAGCTCTTTCAGGCCGAAAATATTGAAGCCGTATCTGCTCTTGACTGTGAAAGTGCTGCCCTGTACTCCGACGGTATAGTCGCTGTCCGGAAGATATTCGCCGTGAACTACGATTTTATCGCCGCCCCTGTGGATATTGACGGTAGCCACTCCGATGTCGATGTCTATATTCTTGATCTCTGTCCCGTCGCTGGTAGTAAGCGGCTGAGAAACATCTATGGTCTTGTAGGTTATATACTTTTCAACACCGATCGTTCCCCAGAGGATGCCGCCGATGACAGCTATGATCAGCCCGACGATGATAAGGATGAGCGAGATCAGCAGTATGGGCGATCTCTTCTTAGTTGTCTCTGCCATCGCTCACACCTCCATAAAGATCTTCTGGCCGAAATCCGTAAGCGCTCCGAAGAAGCCGAGGAATATCCTGCCGCAGGCCTTGGCCACATACTTTACTGTAAGCAGGAAGATCCCGATCATAACCAGACCGCCGCCCATAAATACCAGCCCGGCGGGCGGGATCGAAGGGATGCTGATCAATCCGCCTATTGCGCAGGAGATGCCGCCGGCAATAAATACCAGCTCAATGGAGAAAAGAACGATCGTCAGTACGAACATCAGGACCATCGATACGATAAGCAGCGGGAACCACAGCGGGAAGAGCAGCACCATAGCGATGATAGAACCGACTTTCAGCTTGCCCTTCTGAGCGGGCTGCTGCATATAAGGATAACCCTGCTGCGGAAAGGAGCCGTTCTGCATATAAGGACCGGCCTGTGGACCGTTATTGAAATTCTGCTGAGTCTGGCCGAACTGCTGACCCTGTTGTGCCTTCGGGCCGTTATACTTCTCAATGAAATATGCCGGGTCTCCGTCAGGATCAATGCCGTTCTCAACATAGAGCTGCCTTGCAATAACGTCGATGCTGCCCAGCTCTTCTGCGGTCTTTTCTTCATTTTCTTCTCCCGCATCAAGAAAAATCTCGTTATAGTAATCGAGAGCACTGTCCAGCTCTTCTTTCGGCAGCTTTGATAGTCTTTCTCTCAAAGTGTCGATAAATTCCTGTCTTTTCATGCCGAGATCCCCTCCCCTAAAATCTGATCTACCTTTCTCTTATGCTCTGTCCACTCCCGCTTGTAATTGCTGAGAGCTTCCAAGCCTATCTCGGTAATTTTGTAATAGCGCCGGTTTCTCCCCTGAAACTCCTTGTCATAAGTCTCAAGCATACCGTTTTTCTGCAAACGCCGCATGACAGGATAGAGCGTTGACTCTGAGACATCAACTGCTGTCCGAAGAAGCTGTGTTATCTCATAGCCGTAGGTATCGCTGTTGCTTATGACCGCCAGCACCAAAGCATCAAGCAGCCCCGAGCTTATCGGAAAACTCATACATATTACTCCTTTCGCACAATATTGTTTCTTTAACCATATTATACGCCATATAATATTATTTGTCAATATTATATTGCAGAAGAATGTGTAAAACAATAACGCATTTTCCAGCTGAAATTTGTGCATTTTATACATCAGGAGTTTTTCGGGGGTAATGATCCAAGATCACAAGAAGGAAAAAGCCGCGCTCAGAATCGTTCCGGTCGAGACGATCCCGGCTTTTTAACGAGCTTAGCGGAAGAATAAAACCACCCCACAAGGGGCGCAATGCTGCCCGCTTTGTGCGGTGCAGTACTTGTTCTGTGACCCCGCCTCAACCGACCTCCCGCCCCTCTAAAGGAAAGACGACGCTGAACCTATCGGCAGCGTCGCAGGGCGTACAGACGACAAATAAACGACAGCAAGCGACCACCGGGAGCGCCGCGCTTCGGAGCTAAAAAAAAAAACAAAACAGCCGGCCTGGCACAACCGACTGTCTTGCTTTGGAAATTAGAAATGATGAAATCACTTGCTGTCTGTAAAAATGAAGAACTATATTAGGACATGCTCTGGTTGATACCGTCGATGATGAAGTCGATGGACTTCTTGTTAGCCTCAACGATCTGAGTCCAGCTCTGAGCGCCGGATGTAAGAACAGTACCCTGTGTTACATTCATCATAGCATTGGACATATCGTCAGATACACCGCCTGTGAAGTCGAATACAGGATTCTCGTTAACGAGCTTGTAGCACTCAGCTCTCATCTTGATCATGTCTTCGTTCCACTTGCTGATAGTTCTGAGGTCTTCCTCACCAACTGCAGCCAGATCGTTCTTGGCAACCATACGGCAGTTCATGTAAGCAGCCCAACCCTCGGGGTTCTGAGCGCCCTTGCAGAGGAAGTAACCATCGTCACGAGCAGTTACATAGTGCTTGCTGTCCTTGTCGAGCTTAGGCATCGGAACGAACATGATCTCGCCTTCCTCAACGTGACCGAATGCAACAGTGTCCTCAGGCTTGCCGGTGATGCCCCAGAGGCCGCAAGGATAGAACAGAGTCTCTCCGGATCCGCAGCCGGAACCTGTTGTGTTGTTTCTGATCTGCCAGTTGTTAGCAGCCAGATCGAAGCAAACGTGGTTGAGCTGGAGCTGATACATCTTCTCCTGAACCTTTGCAACAGTAGGATCGTCAAAGTTCTCAACAACCTTACCGTCCTTCATACCGATCAGAGGCAGACCGGAGATATGGCCCATAGCCTTTGCATACCACCAACCGTCAAGGCCGCGATAGTCGTTGTCCTCATCGGTGAAGTCGATGCACATCTCAGCGAACTTATCCCAAGTCCACTCGCCCTTGTAATAGAGCTCTGCAGGATCCTCATAACCCTTGTCCTCGATGGTCTTCGGGTTGTAGATGCAGATGATGTCAGGCTCAGCCTGGATAGCAGCAACATAGTGCTTGCCGTTGTAAATGAAGTTGTCGTTTACAGTCTTAGCAGGAGCCCAGAGTTCGGAATCCAGCTTGATGTAATCGTCGATAGGCTGGAACATAGCCTTGATAGCACCCTTCGGGAAACCATCCATATCCATAGCGGAGAAGAAGTCAGGAGCGTCGTTGGAAACAACAGCGGTAGCAAGGTCGGTATATCTTGTCTCCCAAGTGGAGGAGATGTACTTGAACTCGCCCTTGTACTTATCTCTGAACATCTGGATATCAGCGGGAACCTTAGTGCCCTCTGCGGGGTTGATATCCCAGTGAGAAAGGAACTTAACTACCTTGTTAGCCAGCTCTTTTTCTTCGAGCTTGCTGGCAGCGGATTCAATTACTTCCTTCTCGGACTCTTCTCTCTCAACATTGCTGACTGTTGTCTGAGCAGCATCAGTTGAAGAAGACGAGCTGCTCGATCCGCAAGCTGCTGCGCTTACACAGAACGAAAGTGCGCACATAGCTGCAAGGATCTTCTTGGTGTTTCTCATTAAAATTTCCTCCTTAAAAAAATTGTAAAACAGTTTCATTTTTTTAAATCAGCCTTTAAACTGATTTAATTTTAAACTAAAAATGCTTATTCCGCTCCCCACTTTTTGCGCTGTATTTCTCATTTTTTGCTCATTATGTATAAAATCAAGCAAAAATAAAAGAACAGTAAAAAAAATATGGCAATTATGACAAATTGGAAAAGAGCGGTAATACTATTCGTCCGAGGAATTCACTATTCTGTAAAGTTTTCTGAATTCAGTCGGCGTACAGCCTTTGATGTCGCGGAAAACACGGTTGAAGGTCGTGAGGCTGGAGAACCCGACCTGCATAGCGGCCTCCGTTACTGAAACGTCGTTGTTAACAAGCAGCAGCTCTGCTGCTTTGATCTTCCGCCGGTTCAGAAAGCTGACAAAGGATGTATGACAGTACTTTTTGAAGAGCCTGGAAAAATGATACTTGCTGTATCCGGCCATATTGGCCAGCTCTTCCAGAGTAATGTTATACATATAATTCTGCTCGATATATCTGAGGACCGAGCCGAATTTCTCGGCATAGTTCTCTTCCTCTTCGCCGAGGCCCGCAAAGCGGTATTCCTTGATTCTTACCAGCATAGTCAGCAGCTTCAGGTAGATATACACCTCGGCCATATCCTTCCAGCCGGAATAAAGGGTGTATATATCCTTTAAGATGTTCCCAAGCTGGTCGCAGAGCTCCCTGTCGTTGTGATAGCTGATATGGAGCGGGGCGCCGAGGATGGGCTGCAATGCCGATAGAGACGGATTGTCGGCGATAGACCGGTTATCGAACAGCATTATGATCCTTCGCCCCGGCTGAGCTCTGAGCTTATGCAGAGTCCCGGCGGGGATCATCAGGATATCGCGCTCCTCAAGCAGGAATTCCTTTCCGTCGCAGTTAGCTTCAAAGGAATTGACAAGCGGCATTATGACCTCGATCGCATTGTGCCAGTGCGTCGGGTACTCTTCATTCTCCACGTTGTCATAGATAAGGACGCTGCGGTCTCCTGAGAAGTCGACGGTTTCATAATCACCGTCGAGATGTACGATCATCAAACATCATCTCCATTCATCATTTCCATTCCAAATACTGTGTCGTGCCTGCTTGCAACACATATTATAACACAGCTTTTCGGCAAAATCAATAGTTTTAATAAAGTTTTTAGCAAAATTTGAACAGGTTTAAGCAAAATAGCTCTTGAAAGTACGGTTTTTCGGGGATATAATAAAGTTAAAAATTTTATAAATGAGGTGTATCTATGGCGATCAAATACGAATACAAGGAATACAAGAACTTCGGGAACTGTCTTTTCATAACCAACGGAAAGCTGACTCTGGGCGTTACAACAGATGTCGGGCCCAGGATCATCTTCTGCGCTCTGGAAGGCTATGAGAACATCATGTTTGAGGACGAAGCAAGGCGTTTCGGTGAGGATGTCGGCGAATACGGGAAATGGATAAACTACGGCGGGCATCGTCTCTGGAGCTCTCCCGAGCTTGTCCCCGACACATATTTCCCTGACAACAGCAAGGTAACTGTCGATATCGACGAGAGCAAAAACTCTTTCACCTTTACTGCTGACCCGACTCCCTTCGGCAAGCAGTTCTCCGTTAAACTGGAGCTCGCCAAGACCAAGGCTGAGGTCAAGGTGACACACGAGATAAAGAACGTATCGAAGAAGCCTCTGGAGTTTGCTCCCTGGTCGCTGACCTGCACAACAGCAGGCGGTGTCTGCATGGTCCCGGTATCTACAAGGAAGAGCGGCTTCCTGCCCAACAGAGTCATCTCTCTCTGGGATTACTCCTGCGTAAACGATCCCCGCTTCAAGCTGACCAATGAATACTGCCGCATCAGGCAGGACAGCTTCTGCAAGGGCGCTTTCAAGGCAGGTTTCAATGTTGAGGACAAATTCGCATCCGTTATCGTCAACAAGCAGATCTTCATCAAGAGCTTCGGCGAATACGAATGGGTAAAATATCCCGACTACTCCTGCAACGTTGAGGTATACACCAATGACAGCTTCCTTGAGTGCGAGCTGCTGGGCGAATACAAGGTATATGCTCCCGGCGAGTCGGCTGTCATCAAGGAAAAATGGAAGCTCGTCCCCAACGACGAGGGCTTTGCACCTGATATCGAAGCACTGAAAAAGCTGGCCAAGTAACAGTAATGAAATAACACAAAGAAAAGGGGCTGTTCATACAGCCCCTTTTCTTTGTTCATAGCTATGTCTCTGCGGGAAAGCGCTGCAAAGCAGCTTAATAGACCGGGACCTCTGCGTAAACTTCTTTACAGATAGATCTCAGCTCATCGTCAGACTTTTTATCAAGTTCCCCTTCATTATAGAACTTCACCAGCATAGCAGCAACTGTCTTGCCGCTGTGGGTGAATACCAGGTCGTAAAGGCCGGCCTCGCAATCGGAGGGATTGAGATAGGTGGAAGCCCAGGAGCTGCCCTCCTCGGCGTCGGGATCCTTATAGAGATCTGATACCTGAGCGAATCCGGGAGTCAGATCAGTACACTTGTTATTGAAATAATAGCTCTGATCGTCCTTGTGTGAGAAGAACCATACCTTCATATCGTAGGTCTGATCTGAATCAAGATAGAAATCCAGGTATTCATTCAGCTCGAAAACACATCGGGTAGCGCCATCCGTGGGTTCGGCAGAATTATATTCCGTTGTGCCTGCACGGTTTCCGGTAATGGCTATCTTGCGGATAACAGGCTCAGCGCCTTCCTCTTCCGGGACGGATCTCAACTGTCCGCCGTGCAGCATCATTGTCTCAATCCTGCCGGGATCTTCTGTAGCCGGAGCCTCGGTACCCTCCGCCGGCTTTTCTGTTGCGGATGCGGTGTCAGAGCCCTCGGCGGGCTTGGCTGTATCGGCTGCGGTGCCGGAAGTCTCCTGAGCGGAGCCCTGTGGAGCGGCTGTTGACTGCGCCTTGCTGCTTGAATCGCTGCTGCCGCAGGCTGCCATAGAGAGCGCCATTACTGCGGCAAATAAAGCCGCACATATCTTTCCTGATCTTTTCATTGACACGACCTCCTTTTAGATAGGCTTTTATCGTTCCGGGAAACAGGCGGGGCTTTGCTGAATCATTACGGTTCCTGCTCCAGAGTAAGGAAATTCAGGAAGCCGCAGGTCTCCAGGACGTCGTAAACATCCCGGCAAATATTTTTCATCACCATACTGCCCCCGTTATCTTCCATAACCTGCCGGGCATTCAGAATAGATCTCTGATCTTGTTTATCTACAGCATTTCCGTCAGTCTCCTTTCTTCGTGCTTCTGCTGTTTTACAGACCGATATCGTATTTTTTCATATCCAGCCGCTTCTCGAATTCCTCGATAGGCAGCGGCTTGTCAAAGAGAAAGCCCTGAGCCTGTTCGCAGTTGTTGTCCCGCAGTACCCTTAGCTGAGCTTCGGTCTCAACGCCTTCGACGATACATTCAAGCCCCATTTCTTTGGTCATAGCTACAACGTGCCGGAACATTATGCTGCGGATGCTGGTGCTGTCCTCGTCGTCAAGAGGCAGGAAGCTGCGATCGACCTTCAGGACGTTCCAGGGAATGACCCTGATAAGGTTCAGAGAGGAATACCCCATGCCGAAGTCATCGACAGAAGTGCAGATATTTGCCTCCTGCAGCCCGCAGACGACTCTTTGCAGGTCCTTGAACTCCACGTCCGTGGTAGTTTCTGTAAGCTCTATCTCAATGTATTTATGGGGGACATCGTTCCGCTCTATGATCTCAAGTATGGTCTCCAGCAGCCTTTCGTTGACCATATGCCTCCGGGAGAGGTTCACTGAAATGCGGACAACTTTCCTTCCCTCATCCAGCCATCTGCGGATGTTCCTGCAAACTGTATCCAGCACAAAGAAATCCAGGCGGCAGATATCGCTGGTCTCTTCCAGGATCGGGATAAAATCTCCGGGAGGGACGATCTTCCCGTGCCGGAACCATCTGCACAGAGCCTCGCCTCCGCATATCTCCCCGGTAACGGTATTGACCTTGGGCTGGTAGAAAACATGGAACTCGCCTTTTGCAAGAGCATCCGGGAACTGCTGCTGGACCCGCTTGACGTGCTCTCTGTCTGTGACCATAGCGTCGTAATAATATACTATATTACCGGAGCTGCCCTGCTTGGCAAGCTGAAAGGCGCTCATTATCTTGACCATGATATCGTTGGGAGAATAAGCAATAAAGCCATCCGGGATGATGAACGCTCCCACATAGCAGGAGACCACAGCATTATCTCCCCGGCTGTTGAACCCGACCTCAGCCCTTGTCAGGAAATCGAGCACTGCCGGCAGGATCTCCTTTTTGCAGATACAGACAAATGTATCTCCGCCAAGCCTTGAAACTATGCCATCCTTGCCGACCATGCCGGCGACCATATTATAATGGTTAAGGAGGACAGTGTCTCCTACATCTCTGCCGAACTCCTCGTTGATGAGAGAAAACCGCCGAATATTGTAATTGATCGCAGCCATGCCGTTCAGATCGCCGGGCTTGCTGTGCCAGTTGATATACCCGAAGAAGCTGCGGATATTGCTGAAGCCCATATCGTCGAAGAAAGCTAACTGCTCGGCGATGACCTGGAGGCGGTTACGGCTGATAAAAGCTAAGGTCGTGCGCATAGTAAGATCGACCTTTGAGAGCTCGTCATCGTCCAGAGGAGGCTCATCGTCGGCCTGATAAACGGTCATAGTCGTTATGGACATGAGCCGTGTAACGAATCTGACAGTATGGACAGGATGGCTGGGCAGCTTGAGATCATAGCTCACCATAGTCTCGCCCTGCCCTCGTTCCTCTTCTCCGGGGTTGCGGTAGAAGTGGGTGACTCCCTTGGAGAGGCGGTACATAGAAGAGATCTCGCTCAGCAGCTTTTGTATCTCAGGTATCTGCGGAGGCTGATTGACGATCTGTGTCAGGCTGGCAAGCCGGGAAAACAGCTCAAAGAACTTCAGATCGCGTTCCAAATTCTTTTCCATAAGATCAACCTTTCAACGTTCAAGGCAGGTCACACGATACATAAATGGACCCATATCATATACAGGCATTCAGATATCGCCACGTTTGGTATTTATCCCTTCCCGCTCAGAGTTCAGGCGGCGATGTAAGCATCTCCCGCCGGAAAAGGGCTGCGATACAGGATGAGATCCGTATCAGAAATCCAGAGATTCTACCCGCTCCAGCAGCTCTTTAAGTCTGCCGACCGTACGTTTTACACGGGTGTCGAAAAGACTTCCGCGGGATCCGCGATCCCTGTCGATAAGAAACAGGAAGCGGATGCAGCCGACCACCGAGACCTTATCCCGCAAAGCGGCTATATATTCTTCATCGTCGGTAGCGAAATAGTAAGGTATCAGGCGATCCCAGATCTCGGAGACGATCTCATCGGTGAGGCCGAGAAATTCAATACTGTTATTCGGGCAATCCTCCCCGAATGCACGGTATGTGACATAGAAGGACTGGATGTCGAATATCGGGTGCCCGGCGCAGACGCTATCCATATCTATGAGCATAGGGCCGTTGTCGGTCAGCATAATGTTTTTCATCTGTGCGTCGCCGTGGACGATGAACCTCTGCTCCGGGACAGCGCTGATAAGCGCTTTCAGCTTAAGATACATTCCCGGCTCAAGGTACTTCTCGACAATATCGAGATAACCGAGGAACTGCTCCCTTGCGGAAGCGAGCCTGCCTTCGGGGACTTCCTTGCTGTGCACCAGCCGGAGGAACTCGGCATACTGTCTGACTATTATATCCAGTTTCTTCGGATTCTCGACCAGAAGATCATTGAAAGTCTTGGCGTGCAGCAGCTCAAAGACAGAGCCGTAGCGGTCTCCGACCTTGACGATATCATAGGATATAGCGGTCGGGACTCCGGCGATCAGGGCGGTCTTAGCCAGCTTTTTCTCCTTTTTCAGCATAGCGAGACTATCCCCCGCGCGGTATACTTTAACGATAGTCTCGTCGTCGATGCGATAGACCGTGCCGAAGAAGCCCTTTCCGATTATCTCGCATCCATCGACACTTATCTCACGCAGCTTTTTCGAGACGGGGAACAGCTCTGTAAAACCTGTTACTTCCAGAATATCATAGATATGCGGGGCGGCATTGATGATGCAGACATCCTTTGAAGAGCGTTTGCGTATCTTCATCAGGCTCCTGAGCCCTGCGCTGGAGATATATTCCAGATCGGCGACATCAAGGATGACATTCTCATAATTCATATCCCTGACATCTTCCATCTGCTTCTTTTCCAGTTGATATGCGTTTCCGGAATCTATCCTTCCGGAAAGATACACGGTAAGAGTATCGCCCTCCTGCTTATATCTGATCTCTTCCATTTCTATCACCTCAACGTTTTTTACACTCTTTACCAGATCGACGGTCGCTCTCCGAAGCAGCTATTGCGTCAGCAGCTGACGATCCGTTGCCGATATCTATTTCCTTTGTGCGATAAGGAGCATTATGCTTCTGGGCATCAGCTCAGCGCGGTATGTGACTTCCCTGCCGGCATAGGTATCATCTCCGGTATATACGACTGTCTCCCAGCGAAAGCCTTCAGGGATGATAGGGAGAGCCAGCGAATGGGGCTCCCAATGCGCATTTACAGCGCAATAGATGAAGCTGTCCCGATCAACGCCGAAATCTTTGGCCGGCTCGGCATACATAAAGCCGAAAGTCAGGAACGGAGCGGTCATATCCAGCTTCCAGGGCTCTTCACCGTGGAAAGAGAGTTCGGGATAGCCGGAGCTGTTATGAGATGTAAAAAAATCAGGCCTGCGAAGGACAGGGTGCGCTTTCCGGAAAGCGATGAGCTTCCTGAAGAAATCAAAGACATCGCGGTTTCGCTCAAGATCGTCCCAATCCAGCCAGGAAATCTCGTTGTCCTGGCAATATGCGTTGTTATTGCCAAACTGTGTGTTCATAAATTCGTCCCCAGAGAGCAGCATGGGGATACCCCGGCTCAGCAGCAGCAGAGCTGCGGCGTTCTTGACCTGTCTCCTGCGGAGAGCGTTAATCTCAGGGTCATCGGTATCGCCCTCGGCACCGCAGTTCCAGCTATCGTTGCAGTTACAGCCGTCATGACCGTTCTCGCCGTTGCCGAGATTATGCTTGTCGTTATAAGATACCAGATCCCTGAGAGTAAAGCCGTCGTGACAGGTAACGAAATTGACAGAGGCTTCGGCGGTACGGGTGCCGTAGAGATCGGGGGAACCTTGTATCCTCTGGATAAGCTCAGGCCCCTGCTCTGCGCCGCTCTTGACGAATCTCCGTATGCAGTCGCGGTAGCGGCCGTTCCATTCCGCCCAGCGCCTCCATGCGGGAAAGCTCCCGACCTGGTAGAGCCCGGCGGCATCCCAGGCCTCGGCAATGAGCTTGGTCTTTCCGAGAACAGGGTCGTGGGCCAGCGTTTCCAGAAGCGGAGGGTTGGTCATGGGAGCGCCGGAGCTGTCCCTGGAGAGTATCGAGGCAAGGTCGAAGCGGAAGCCGTCGATATGATAATCTGCGACCCAGTATCTCAGGCAGTCCAGGATATGGTCTCTGACGACAGAATTGTTGCAGTTCATGGTATTGCCGCAGCCGCTGAAATTGAAATAGCTGCCGTCAGGAGTAAGAAGATAGTAGGTCTTATTGTCTATCCCCCGGTAGGAGATATAAGGCCCCTGCTCGTTTCCCTCGGCGGTGTGGTTGAAGACGACATCAAGGATGATCTCTATTCCGGCGCGGTGCAGGCAGCGGACGGTATTCTTCAGCTCCTCGGCGGCAAAACCGTAGAAGCCGGAGGCAGCGTATCCGGCCTTGGGCGCAAAGAAATCGACTGTCGAATAGCCCCAGTAATTATATAATCTGTGCCCGTCTACTACACGGCTGTTCTCCAGCTCGTCGAATTCAAATATGGGCAGCAGCTCGATACAGTTGATCCCCAGCTCCTGAAGATACGGAATCTTCTCGACTATCCCTGCAAAGGAGCCCTTATATTTGATGCCGGAGGTGTCGTTGCGGGTAAAGCTGCGGACGTGCATCTCATAGATCACAAGATCCCGCATGGGGATCTCCAGGGGCTTATCGCCCTTCCAGTCGTAATCCATAGGGATAACTCTGCCTCTGTACCTGAAAGGCATATCCTGATAAGCAGCCTCGCCCCATTTTTCTCTTCCGCCGACAAGTCTGGCATAAGGATCCAGGAGCACTTTATCCTTATCGAAGCGGTGCCCTCTTTCAGGCTCGTATCTTCCGTCGAAGCGATAGCCGTATTCCAGATATTCATAATCCAGCCCGAATACGATCATAGAGAAGACATTGCCGATACGGAACTCTTCCGGAAAGGGTATGACAGCGAAGGGCTCACGATCGCCGAAATGGTATAGCACCAGCTCGCACGAAGAAGCGTTCTTTGAGAATATGGAGAAATTGACAGCAGTATCGCTGACAAGGGTCGCGCCGAAGGGCTGCACTCTTCCGCAGCGGTATTTTATTCCGTTCAGCTCGTGGGTCGGCTGGTCGTCAAGGCGTGTCATGAAGCACCCCCTGTATATACTGACAAAGAATTTTAACAGATGATACTTATATTTAGTATATTATACCATACAAGAAGGATAATTGCAAGCATAATACAGAAATATACAATATGGCGGTATAGATAAAAAACCGGGCACATTTAGGTGCACAATGCACAATCCCGAAATGCCTTACCCACACTTTGGAAAGGGGCCTGAAATAACAAAAGCCCCTGAGCGCAAAGCTCTGGGGCTGAAAATCTGTATAGAAGGCCTGCTTACAGCAGTTCTCTTATAATATACCTCCGGTATCGGGGAGCATTGTCATCTCTGAGTAAAGGAGTTTCTTCTTGACGCATTGGTATCCGAGTAATAGCTCTCCAGCGGGAAATACAGCTTTGAGCGGGAAATAAGCTGTTCATTGAGCTGCCTCTTTCCTTCGCTGTTCACAACACCCAGATCCTGAGCTGTCTTGATTATCGCTTTACCGATAGCCTCAGCATATTTTTGCAGGTTCTTATCGAAGAAGTCGTTGTCGATCTTTGAGGTTATGAATCCCAGCTCGCAAAGGACACTTGGGCACACAACATCAGCATTGACATGGTAGTTGGCATTGCGGTCATTGGTATAGCCGGTCTGGACGCCTCTGTTGGAGGATATACCGACTCCCTGCAGATTAGTCATTATATTGCTTGCAAGGACATAATCCATTTCCGGCTTCTTGTTATGTATCCAGCATTCAAAGCCGCTGGCATCGGAAGATACCGAGTCGCGGTGCAGGGACACGAAGAGATCGCACCTTGCATCATTGGCGATAGTGCAGCGGTTGTTAAGGTCCTCCTCGATAGTAGTTCCCAGAAGCATATCTTCGTCTCTGGTCATTACCACCTGGACTCCCTCGCTCTTGAGGTATTCAGCAACTGCCTTGGAGATACGGAGAGTATCGTCCTTCTCGGCGCGCAGCACAGAGCCGTCGTCGTTATACACGCAGGCGCCGCCGTCCTCGCCGCCGTGACCCGGGTCGATGCAGACCTTGAACTCATAGGTCTTTGTCTGCTGGACAGGCGGGGTCTCGATCTTTGATTCATCGGGGACAGAAACGTCCGAGGTATCTGTGTTGGTAAGAGCCGTAACAACTGAAGGTGTAGTATCGCCTTTTTTAAAATGGTTCACGATAGACCGTATAAGCTGCCAGAGCCCGCAGATGATAAGAACGAGCACTATCAGCGCGATTATTATCCTTCCCCAATAGACCTTGACTCTTGTATGAGTTCCGGGCCTTACGGGTTTTCTGCCGTACAGCCGCTCAAACTCTTCATCAGTCATCGTTCATCCTCCGTTCAGCGGGGGGATCCCGCATGATAAATACACTTTATTATAGCACAGAACTCCGTCTAATGTCAAGTGAGGCAGGAACATTAAATTAAGAACAAAAAGTAAAATCTCATCTCCCGGCAGTCAGGTCATAATAAAAAATGCAATTTTTTTCCTGCCCCCTTGCATTTTATATATAAATGTGGTATAATGCAAGTTGGCGCTAATGCGCAAATTTCTGATTGGAGTGTTTATTTTGAGAACATTTGCTAAATCCTCAAAGCTCGATAATGTGTGTTATGATATAAGAGGCCCCGTTATGGATGCCGCCAACGAGATGATCGCCGCGGGTGAAAAGATATTGAAGCTCAATATCGGCAACCCTGCACCCTTCGGCTTCCGCACCCCTGACACTGTCCTCAACGCAATGAAAGGAAATCTTATCAACGCTGAGGGCTATTCCGATTCCAAGGGTATCGTGGAGGCCAGAGAAGCTATCATCCGTTACCATGTCTCAAAGGGCATCGAGGGTGTCGGGTTAAACGACATCTACACCGGCAACGGTGTCTCTGAGCTGATCGTTATGGTAATGCAGGGGCTGCTCAATAACGGCGACGAAGTACTCGTTCCCGCTCCGGATTATCCTCTCTGGACAGCCGCAGTTACTCTGGCGGGAGGTACTGCTGTCCATTACATCTGCGACGAGAGCAGTGACTGGAACCCTGATATAGGGGACATCCGCTCCAAAGTCACACCGAACACCAAGGCTATCGTCCTTATCAACCCCAACAACCCCACAGGCGCGGTATACCCCAAGGAGCTGCTCCTTCAGATCGCTCAGATCGCCAGAGAGAACGATCTTATCATCTTCTCCGACGAGATTTATGACCGTCTGCTGATGGACGGAGTCGAGCACACCTCTATCGCGTCTCTCTGCCCTGACCTTTTCTGCATAACCTTTAACGGGCTCTCCAAATCCCACATGGTCGCCGGGTACCGCTGCGGCTGGATGGTGCTCAGCGGAGATAAGAGCCGTGTAAAGGGCTATATCGAGGGGCTCAATATGCTCTCTTCGATGAGGCTATGCTCCAATGTTCAGGCGCAGTATATAATCAAGGCTGCTCTGGAGATCCCCGCATCCGCCGACTCGCTCCTCAAACCCGGAGGGAGAGTATACGAGCAGAGAGAGCATATCTGGAAGGCTATGAATTCTATAAGCGGGCTCTCTTCCGTAAAGCCAAAGGCTGCCTTCTATATCTTCCCCAAGATAGATGCCAAGCGCTTCAATATCACCGACGACGAGCAGTTCGTCCTCGATCTGCTGAAAGCCAAGAAGATACTTCTGGTACACGGCGGCGGCTTCCATTGGGAGCAGCCCGACCATTTCAGGATAGTCTACCTTCCCGATCTTGCAACTCTTACCGAAGCGACAGAGAAGATGGCAGAGTTCCTTGAGGATTACAGGCAGAAATAAGGAGGGCTTATGAGAAAGCTGATAAAAGCCGTAGCTCTGGCTGCCGCAGCAGCGCTTTGTCTGCTTGTATTCACAGCCTGCGGGCACAATGACAGCTCTTCCTCGTCGGCGGCGACAAAAGCACCGGCAGACCCGGCAAAGCTGGACAAAGCCAAAAGCTTTGTCATCGCTCTCTATCCGGAATACGCTCCGATAACCTGCGAGAACTTTGAAAAGCTGGTATCCTCCGGGTTTTACGACGGTCTGACCTTTCACAGAGTATACAAAGGCTTTATGGCCCAGGGCGGAGACCCGACAGGAACAGGCTCCGGCGGTTCAGACAAGATAAAGGGTGAGTTCGCAGCCAACGGAGTAAAGAACGAGCTTATACACAAGCGCGGCATTGTATCGATGGCAAGGCAAGGAAACAACTATGACAGTGCATCCTGTCAGTTCTTCATTGTTTACGATGACAAAGCCAGGTCTTCTCTTGACGGGCTTTACGCTGCATTCGGAGAAGTTATTGAGGGGATGGAGGTCGTAGACAGTTTCCTTAACATTCCTATGAAAAAAGGTATAGACCGGATCCCGACTGTTCCGACCGAACCGATAACCATACTGAAAGCTGAGGTTGAAGGCAAGGACAGCAGCGGCCACACGCTCTGCCGTTTCTATATGCAAGTCGGAAACGCCTAGGGCAACACCGCACGACCCGCGGCGCTCCCGTTGCCGGGTCGTCTGTACTCACTGCGACACTTCCGACAGGTTCAGCGGCGGGTCTGCTTCAGAGAGGCTTTCCGCCCGCCCCTGATACAGCGATCAGGTCCTATAAACAAAAACGGTATGCTTCCCCGCATCGCGGCGGGGAAACATACCGTTTTCTAATGCTTATACTTTTGGGTCGTGTCTTGGCTCGTCAGGGACATCTTTCTCGAAGGAATAATCTGCTACATACTTGCTCCAGTTGGCAAGAAGTCTCTTCATTATCAGAAGATCCTTAGTGGTCACGGAGCCGCTGTTATCCATATCTGCAAGATCCATATCTATCTTGCTGCCGTAGGTCTTCCAGTTGGCAAGATATCTCTTCAAAAGAAGCAGATCCTTGGTCGTTACAGCGCCGTCACGGTTGACATCGCCGACAAGAAAGCGCTTGGTATCTGGCTTTATCACAACTTTTTTGGCGTAGGTCTTGCCGTCGGAATTGCAGACGATCCCGGTAGAAGCGACAAATTTTCCGCCTTGCGGCTCTACGATATTGCAGCCTTCCATCACAAGGCCGCCTTTAAAGCTGCCGCTTGATACCAGTGTCATTATCGCGCCGGTATCCTTGCTGCTGTTGGTCGTTGATACAGTAACATTTGAACCGATGATATTGAGCTTCGCTCCGCCGGTGCTGTATCCTGTGACGGTACGGTAATCGCTGGTGAACTCAGCGATCATATTCTCGATAGTCATGACCGAGTTGCTTAGTCCGACAGCGCTGCTGTTGACACTTACGGCGCTCAGCTTTCCTGCTCCGGTGAGCTTGAACGATCTGTTATTCAGTATGCTGAACACAGTGCCGTTTGAGGTCAGCGTTGAATCCTTGGCAACATTTACGGTCAGAGCGCTCATTCCTCCGTCTTCTATGAGAGAGGCATTCAGAGTCTTGTAGCTGTAGCTTCCGTTAACTGTCAGGGTCCTGGTATCCGGGTCGTAGCTGAAAACTCCGTTGCCAAGTATATCAGCCTTGTTGGAGGAGGTCAGCTTCTTTCCGGCGATCTTCAGCTTCATATCGACCTTCAGATCTGTCCTGACATCAGAACTGAGGATAGCAACTGTCTTACGGAGATCGGTATGATCCGGCTTCTTGACTGTGATCTGATAATATCCGGGCTCAAGATCTGCGGCCTTGTAGCTGAAGGAATAGCCTGTAAAGCTCTTGTTATAGACCTCTTTTCCTGTACCCGTGTTCTTGATAACGACAGTTCCTTTATCTGTCGAGGCTCCGAAGGAGGTTATCTTTCCGGAGAGCGTGCAGCGGATACCCTCGTTCTCAACATAGTTGCAGACAGTGCAGACATTCTTTGCGACCCCGCCGATCTTCTTGGAGGCGAAGGTGTGCTGTGTCTTGGAATCTGCATCGCCGTAATTGCAGACTGTGCATGCAGGCCAGTGGCCGTACTTATCCGCCTTGTAGTAGCCGTAAGTATGTCCGAGAGGCGAGATATCCTGTCCGCGTTTTTTTGTCCCGCAGCGGGAGCACTCAAAGGTCCCCTCATAGCCCTTGCCAGAGCAGGTCGGCTCTCTGTAAGTATCGTCCATGACTTCAAAGTCATGTCCGAGAGCTGCGATATCTTTGCCATAGGTGATGACAGTATTGCAGCGTGTGCATACAGTATCCTTTTCCTTACCGTTCTTGAGGCAGGTCGGATCCACCTCAGAGCCGTCAAGCAGTTTCCTGTAGGCGGAAGGATGTGTGCAGTAGGCTGCATTGTTGGCTCCGACATAAACGTCGTAATCGGGCATAATGAAGGTGATCGAAGTGTTTCCGGTCTTAACTATCGGCCCGATATCAACATTCTGTGGCATGGTATAAACTGCCCAGTCAGAAAGATCCTTGAATACATAGCTGTTGGCTGCTGTGACCTCGACTACCGAGCCGGGGATGACTTTCAGCGGCATTCCCTTATCCTTTGCGGAATACGGTGCGCCGTAATTGTAGTAGCTGGTATCGGTAACGGTCACATATTTGCCTTGATCGTCCTTATAGGTTATTTTCGGAACATATTTCTCCCAGTTGTCAGGCAGCTCGACTACCTTTACATCTCCGAACTCGGAGTAGATGTTATGCGGCTTGTTGCGGCCTTCATCAGTGATGATGCTGACCTTGTCGAAACCGCAGCGGCAGTAGCAGCGGAGCTGAACGACTCTGTCGTTGCCGTCTATCCAGTCATAGCTGAAATTATGCGGCTCGCTCTGACCCTTGGCATTGCAGGGGACATACTTTTGGAGCTCCTCGTCCCAGACCTGACCTGTGCAGGTAACATAATGAACGTTTTTGTAATACTTTACATACTTCTCGTCCTCTTCAGAATACCAGTTGTTCCTCTCATCCTTCTGAGGGAAGGTATGAACGTGTCTTACTATCGGTGTATCGGTAGTCTCGGAATAACCGCAGTCCTTGCAGGTGTGCCTGGCAAGACCTGTCTCATGGTCATTTGCCTCGGTAACGATCTCCCACTCGCCCCAGACGTGCTGTGTCCTTTCGGTATGGACCTCGCAACCCAGTACGGTACAGGGATAAGCATGATAATCGTGAACTGCGACTGTGGTGACAGCTCCGGTCTTGCTGTCCTTCTTCTCGACAGTATCGGTAATAGAGACAGGCTTGTCAGCCCAGACATGGTCGTGAGGTTCAACATATCTGAATAACCTGTACTCATTGGTCCCGCAGTAGATACAAGTCCTTTCGGCTACGCCGTCGAACTTATTGCCGCTGCCGTCCTTATATGCAGGGTATTTAGTCGTATTCCAGGCAGACCAGATGTGCTCCTCATGCTTCGATACAGAGCCACAGAGGCCGCAGCATTTCAGCGAATGGGTCTTGGAGCCGGTGCTGCTGAACTTCATGGATCCGCCATTCTGGTAATAATATGTATAATTGAAAGTCTCGCTGCCGTTATCGCCGGAGTATTCGCAGTAATTATGTTTGCAGCTGAGCTTTACGGTTTCGGTCTTTACTGTCTCGCCGGTATTAGTGTTGGTGATGACACAGTAGAAGGTAAACATCGGTGTTATATCAAAGACAGATACCCAGGGTGAATCAGAATCGGCAAAGCAAAGAGTCGTCGATACTCTGAGGTGAGAGGTAGTTACACCCATATAGTTTGAGCCCGCTGTCAGCTTATTGCCCTTTGCATCATACCACTGATAGCTCAGCGCATCATCGCAGATAGCCTGAACGTAAAAGATCGCCCAATGGCTCTGTTTTGAATCAGAGACCTTTACAGACTGATCTGAAGGCTGGCGTACTATCTTCGGAGCCGCATTCTTTTTGACACCGCATCTCAGGCAGTAATCGGAAGACCTGATCCGGCCGTCAACGATATGAAAGAAACGATGCTCAGGCTTCTCGCGGCACTGCCCTGCCGTCTTGTCATAATGGCAGATGAAATAGCTTGAATTTGAGCAGATTTCATGTGTGCAGCCGTATACGGAAACTGTATATTCAAGGCAGCATTCGACACATCTTGATTCACCTCTCTCCAGGCAGTCTTCGCAGAGATCTGTCTCATGCGAACACTTCCCGCAGGTTTCGCAGAAGTGGCCTTCGTAATCCGGGTCTTCGACACACATACCCTCGGAGCATTCGGAATTATCTGCGCAGCAATCCTCGCAGAGCCCGCAGTATTCGCAGAGCTCGCCGTCGGTGCCCGGGCAGTTCCCGCAGCGCTCACAGATATGGTCGTAGAAATCGCTGTCCTCGACGCAGTATTGACCGCAGGTGCAGCCCTCGGCCTCAGCGTTGTTCCGGCAGCATTCATCGCAGAGCCCGCACTCTTCGCAGATCGTCTTGTCCTCTGCGAGAACACACTCATAGCAGCCATCGCAGATAATGCAGCATTCTATGCAGTGATGTCCGTCGCTTTCGCAGACATCGTTCCCGCAGTTCTCACAGATCGGGCAGTGCTTCAGCTCTTCTTCGGCACACTCGATGCAGTAATGGCACTCGTCGCAGATAAAATCGAGATCGTCGCCGTTATTGTTGCAGAGCACCAGACCGCACTTTTCACAGGTCTTGATAGTTGAGCAATCCTTGCAGGTCCCGCACTCGCCGCAGGGGCACCAGCCGTCGTCAGAGGGCTCACCGATGTGCGTTCCGCATATACTGCAATGGAAGCCTTCATTGGTGCAGCAGTCTATACAGAGAGACTGCCCCCAGCTAATGCTGCTTTCAGCGCAGCGGGCATCGGGGTCTTCTGTCAGGCACTTTCCGCAGCTTTCGCAGTGATATTCGTGCTCTCGGCAGCAGTCGTCACAAAAAGCATCACAGAACTCTTCGAGGCAGGCAATGCAGATGTCCCCTCCGCAGGTACCGCAATCCTCGCAGTGGACATTCTCGCTTACACTGAAATCGTTGTAGCAGGTCTCGCAGAGCCCGCAGTCATCGCAGAAATCCTCATCCTCGCAGGTGTTGAGGCAATGGGGATTAGCACAATGGAATTCAAATGCGCAGCCTCCGAACTCAAATGAGCAGTGGGGCCCTCTGCCGTGTCCACATTCGCAGAAATCCTCAGGCTCGGAAAGCAGCTCGCCGCACCAGGTGCAGGCTGCCTCGAATTCATCGAGCTCATCCTCGGACCATTCGCCGTCTACCCAATAGGCATCGGCAGAAAGAGGCATACAGGTGAATATCATGAAGATACTCAGCAGCAAGCTCAAAAAACGTTTTTGTCTTTTCCTGACCATTATTCTCCTCCTTTAATGATGTCAGCCGCCCCTCCAAGGGTGCGGACGTCGCAGAACAACTGATAAAACAGCTTCACAGGCCGCTACTTTACGCATCTTTCCAATCGTAAACATTTGGCAGACGCGATATGGCGGTTTTTTGAAAAAATATACATTTTTATTTTATCACATATCTATCACATTGTCAATGGCCGGAACGGATTTTTTTAAACGTTCAAGAGATCATCCGGGGACTTCCCTGCCGAACAGACAAAAAAGAACCGCACCCGAAGGTACGGTCCTTTTAATTTGTAGGATCTATAGGGGTTATCAGAAATCGTAATCTTAGTCATCAAAACTGTCTATCGATCTCCTTGAAGACATCCTCGCCGATAACGCTCTTGATATTATTCATGAAGCCCTCGGTATCGCAGTTCTTCATGTATGCTTCCATCTCATCCTTGTTCAGAGGATTGTAGGTCTTGCCGGAAGGAAGAGAGAAGTCGGAAGCATCGGTTGATTCGCCGGTTATTTTCAGAGTGCCGAGATCCTTGCCTTCCGCAGAAGCCTTGATGGTGATATCAACGGTATCTTCGGTACTGTTGGAAACGATCGAGCCGGCAAACATCTCCCGATCTTCATTTTCAACACTCAGATTGATCTTGCCGGAGAAGTTATCGCCGACTTCCTGGAGATCCTCGATAGTGAGATCGAAGGAACCGATCTCCTTATTTTTCTCAGCGAAAGAAGCATTCAGCGAACCGTTTATGATATTATCCTCGGTGCCGAAAGCGCCCTTTACAGTAACCTTGGCATTGCTCTCCTCGAACTTGAAGTCGATACCGACAGCATCCTCTTCATCCATAAGGATGAGCTTGATGAAACCGCCATTATCGAGCTTGATATTGAAGCCTGTGGGGTTATCGTTGTCATAGTAGACATCGAAGGTCACATAAGATTTAACGAGCTCCTCATCGGAAACTTTGCTATATTCATTTCTCAGGCTCTCGATCATCTTATCATAGGAATTGGCGTCAACGCCCATCTGAGAAACATAATCCTTGAGAAATGCGTCATCGGCAGCTCTGTCAACGACAGCGGCAACGACATTCTGAACGACCTTGCCGGTGATCTCTACTGTCTTAACTGCGTAATCATACTCATAGCCGTTGATATCGCCGGAGATATTATCCTTCTCCTTGCCCTCGGGGAGCGCATCCTTGACAGCTTCGACATAGCCTGCAAAGTCATCGTAGAGTGCCTCATAGTCGATGTTGTCGATGACTTCCTTGAGTTCATTGAACTTAGGGGCTTTGAGAGTGGAAGCGCTCATCATGTTCACGCCTGCGCCGCTGGAGCTGAGGAGCTGATTGTAATAATTCTCGAAATCAGCCTTGGAGCAGCAGAGATAGTCTTCGTTGAGCTCGGCGCATCTGAGGTAAACGACGCCGTTCTCATTATCAGCGATAAGATCGCCGGTCGCAAGTCTTTCCCCGCCGTACTCAGCGGTAAGGCTGGCCTTTGAGAGCCCGCCCTTCTGAGCGGTCTTGGTCTTGAGAGTAAAGGGTTTTACACTAGTGCCCAGTTCATCTGTGAAAGCATCACCGAACTCGAACTCGATATTAGTGTCATAAGCAAAATCCAGCTCGCCCTTGATAGCCTGCTCGGCTGTATCCAAAGCGGCATTGATCTTATCCTCAACGTGCTTGACTGCGGTATTTTTCACTTCATGAACTATAGCTTTGTTATTGCTTTCGGAAGCCTTATCGCTCTTTTTCATCTGGTCGATAGCGATAAAGGCGCCGGAACCCGCGACCGATACCGCGAGGACGCCGGAAAGGATCGGGGTCAGTACACTGCTCTTTACCATAAAAGTCTCCTCCTTAAATCTATTCTCAATAAACAATCTGCGTGGCAGATATCCTTCTACAACTAAATTTTATCATATTATACCCCGGATGTCAACATCTATGTACTTTTTTTCATCTACCTATCACAATTCTTTTTTTTAACTCCGAAACACGTCGCTCCCTTCGGTCGCTAGCTGTCGTTGGTGGGTTGTCGTTACGGCCTGCGACGATGCCGGGAGGTTCAGCGGCGTCTATTCTTTAGAGGGGCGGGACGTTGCTTGCGGCGGGGTCACAGAACAAGTACTGCACCGCGTTTTTTAGCGCCGAAACGCGGCGCTCCCTTCGGTCGCTAGCTGTCGTTGGTGGGTCGTCTTTACGACCTGCGACGATGCCGATAGGTTCAGCGGCGTCTTTCCTTTAGAGGGGCGGGACGTTGTTTGCGGCGGGGTCACATAACAAGAACTGCACCGCACAAAGCGGGCAAAATTGCGCCAATCCAAGGGCGCGCCAGCCCTTGGCAGGGGGTCAAGGGGGACAGCGTCCCCTTTGCAGAGCACGAGACAGAGTCTCGTCCGGAACGCAGTTCCGGCAAGGCGCGGCAGAAGGAATAAAAGGGCAACAACGATATTCTCCCACACAAAGCATCGAAGACAAACAAAAATGCCGCGCCGTCAAAACCATTTAGCCCGCTGACACAGGAAACAGTGAGCGCAGCGAACGTCTTTCCGTTTTTTTAGCTCCGAAACGCGGCGCTCCCGGTGGTCGCTTGCTGTCGTTGTGGGGTCGTCTGTACGGCCTGCGACGATGCCGGAAGGATCAGCGGCGTCTTTCCTTTAGAGGGGCGGAACGTTGTGTAAGGGTGAGTCTCCGCACAAGGCAATAGTCCATGGACTATGAGCGAACTGTCTGCCCCGCCCGACCTAAGAGCAGAAACTTCACAATAGCTCACGCCTGAATTCGGGGGCTTTCCGGTCGCCCCCGAACCCCTTCGGGTGCTTGCTGTCGTTGGTTAGTCTCCTGTACGCCCTGCGACGATGCCGATAGGTTCAGCGCCGTCTTTCCTTCAGAGGGGCGGGACGTTGTGTAAGAAGTGCTGTGCCACATTTACCTTCGAGGAGCGGAACGTAATTATCCTAGTGTCACAAAACAACGGGCATACTGAGAGACTCGGGTATGCCGCTTCTTTCGGGGAAAGTGATAACAATCAAGACTATACCGCACGACCCCATGTGCGTAAGAAGCAAAGTCAGATATTTAGTCATTGTATATGAATTAAATGCAGGTGTGTTGACACCCGGCCAAAAGATTTGTGTGCTATGGCGGAAGAAAACTGATCTCATGCAAAACTTTTGATCGGCAAAGACTTAGGTGCGGGTCGTGCGTTGTTGCCTTAAACACAAACGAGGCTCTCCGTCCGGAGAGCCCCGCCTGTATTTGTATGAGTTGTGTTATGGTGTAAAAATCTGATTTAAGAAAACATAATACAACGTGTGTCTCTCTGAACGAGAGACTATGCTGAACCTGTATGCAGCATCGCAGGCCGTAAAGACGACTCACTAACGACAGCTAGCGACCGAAGGGAACGACGCGGTTCGGCGCTAAAAAAGCCCCTCTGAAGGAAAGACGCCGCTGAACCTATCGGCATCGTCGCAGGCCGTAACAACGACCCACCCACGACAGCTAGCGACCGAAGGGAGCGACGCGGTTCGGCGCTAAAAAGCCCCTCTGAAGGAAAGACGCCGCTGAACCTATCGGCATCGTCGCAGGCCGTAAAGACGACTCACCCACGACAGCTAGCGACCGAAGGGAGCGACGCGGTTCGGCGCTAAAAAAGCCCCTCTGAAGGAAAGACGACAGTCTAACCTGTATGCAGCGTCGCAGGCCGTAACGACGCCCCACCCACGACAGCTAGCGACCAACGGGAGCGACGCGGTTCGGCGTTAAAAAGAGCGATCAAACGCAGCCCTGAGCCTTCATAGCTTCAGCAACCTTCAGGAAGCCTGCGATGTTTGCGCCGGCAACCAGATCGTCGCCAAGACCGTAAGCATTGGCAGCCTCGATGGATGCCTTGAAGATGTTAGCCATAATGTTCTTCAGCTTAGCATCAACTTCCTCGGAAGTCCAGCTCAGACGCTCGCTGTTCTGGCTCATCTCAAGACCGGAAACAGCAACACCACCGGCGTTAACAGCCTTAGAAGGAGCTACGATGACACCGTTCTTCTTCAGATACTCGATAGCCTCGTTGGTGGTAGGCATATTAGCTACCTCAACGTAGTACTTAACACCGTTAGCAACGATCTTCTCAGCCTCAGCCATGCCGACTTCGTTCTGAGTAGCGCAAGGCATAAGGATGTCTGCCTTTACGCCCCAAGGCTTCTCGCCCTTGAAGAACTTAACGCCGAACTTGTCAGCATAGTCCTCAACACGGTTGCGGCAGGAAGCACGCATCTCAAGCATATAATCGACCTTCTCGTCGGTGGAGATACCGTCGGGATCGTAAACATAACCGTCAGGGCCGGAGATAGTAACGACCTTGCCGCCCAGCTCGTTGACCTTCTTAACAGTACCCCAAGCAACGTTGCCGAAACCGGAGATAGCAAAGGTCTTGCCCTTGATGTCATCCTTGAAGTAGTCAAGCATATTGCAGGTGTAGTATACAGCGCCGTAACCGGTAGCCTCAGGACGGATCAGCGAACCGCCGTAGGGGATGCCCTTACCGGTAAGAACGCCTGTAAACTCATTCTTGAGTCTCTTGTACTGGCCGAAGAGGTAGCCGATCTCTCTGGCGCCTACGCCGATATCACCGGCGGGAACGTCAGTGTCGGGACCGATATGTCTGTAGAGCTCGGTCATGAAGCTCTGGCAGAAACGCATAACCTCAGCGTCAGACTTGCCCTGGGGGTCAAAGTCGGAACCGCCCTTGCCGCCGCCCATAGGAAGTGAGGTAAGGCTGTTCTTGAAGGTCTGCTCAAAGCCGAGGAACTTGATGATACCGATATATACGTTGGGAGCAAATCTCAGACCGCCCTTGTAAGGTCCGATAGCAGAGTTGAACTGAACTCTGAAGCCGCGGTTAACCTGGAGCTTGCCGTTGTCATCGACCCAAGGAACACGGAAGATGATCTGTCTCTCGGGCTCAACCATCCTGTCAACTACGCCTGCCTCTACGAAGTCCGGTCTCTTCTCGATAACCGGCTCGATGCTCTGGAAGACCTCGTTTACAGTCTGAAGGAACTCGGGCTCGCCGGGGTTACGCTTCTCGACCTGTGCAAGTACGCTCTTGAGATACTCGTTTTTCAGTGCCATTTTCAAAGACTCCTTTATAAAATAAATTTTAGATGGGATCGCAATAAAACACGACCGCTCTATCACGACTTTTTTATTATAACATATTGTTTTTTATTTTGCAAGTCCTAAATCAAAAAAATTCAAAATTTTCTATGAATACAGCTATATTTATAAGAATTTGGCACTTCTTGCACATTCGGGTTGCAAACGTCTTTGTATTTATCGGCAAAATATACAATTTGAAGCATTCGCATTATACAAAGCGATATTAGGTGCCGCTGCACACGAAAAAGCTCTGGGAAGACCGGAAAGCCTCCGAATTCAGGCGTGAGCCGACGAACAGCATACGCAGAGAGTCAGGGCGGACACCCGAAGGGGTTCGGGGGCGACCGGAAAGCCCCCGAAATTGGGCGTGAGTGCAAGTGGTGTTTGCACTTACACTGGGGCGGGGCAATATCCCTTACACAACGTTCCGCACCTCTAAAGGAAAGACGCCGCTGAACCTCCCGGCAGCGTCGCAGGGCGTACAGACGACCCCGCAACGACAGCAAGCGACCACCGGGAGCGCCGCGTTTCGGAGCTAAAAAACAACCGAAGGGGTTCGGGGGCGACCGGAAAGCCCCGAAATTGGGCGAGAGTGCAAGTGGTGTTTGCACTTACACTGGGGCGGGGCAATATCCCTTACACAACGTTCTGCACCTCTAAAGGAAAGACGCCGCTGAACCTTCCGGCATCGTCGCAGGGCGTACAGACGACCCCGCAACGACAGCAAGCGACCAAAGGGAGCGACGCGGTTCGGAGCTAAAAAGCCCTTGGATGGGCGCAATATTGCCCGCTTTTTGCGGTGCAGTACTTGTTCTGTGACCCCATCGCAAACAATGTCCCGCCCCTCTAAAGGAAAGACGCCGCTGAACCTCCCGGCAGCGTCGCAGGCCGTACAGACGACCCCGCAACGACAGCAAGCGACCAACGGGAGCGCCGCATCCCGGCGTTAAAAAAGAGAACGCTCGTCGCAGTATTCGCAGATCACAGTGTCACCGTTGCCCCTGAACCAGCAGGGCAGATATAGTTCCTGATTCGTGATGCACTTCGGGTTGGAACACCTTGCCTTTGGTATCCTCCTCCCGGTCACCAGCGGCGCAGGCTTCCCTTCTCCGCGAAGTATCGAAAGGATAAGTGCCATCCTGATATACATACCGTATTTGGCCTGGTCAAAATATTTCGCCCTCGGGTCATCATCAACATCAATGGCGATCTCATCGACCCTCGGCAGCGGATGCAGAACGATCATGTCGCGCTTAGCCTTTATCATCTTCTCCCGGTCAAGGATGTAAAAGCCCTTCTGCTCCTTGTATTCCTCCTCAGAGGCAAATCTTTCCCGCTGGATCCTCGTCATATACAGCACATCCAGCTCGCTGATAGCATCGTCAAGACTGGTAACCTCTTTGTATTCGTGCCCGCTGGCGGAGAGGATATCCTTCATGTAAGCCGGTACAGCCAGTTCTTTTGTAGATATAAGTACGAACTTGTTTCCCTTGAAGCAGGACATTGCCTTTATCAGCGAATGTACCGTCCTCCCGTTTTTAAGGTCTCCGCAGAGGCCGATGGTCAGATTTTCGAGGGTGTGTTTCTCCTCGTTGAGTGTCATAAGATCGGTAAGCGTCTGGGTCGGATGAAGATGACCGCCGTCTCCGGCATTTATGACCGGACATTCTGCTGTAAGTGCTGCCGCCTTTACAGAGCCGGCAGTGGGATGCCGCATGACCATTATATCTGCATATCCAGAGACGATCTTGGTAGTATCCTTGATATTCTCCCCCTTGGCGACAGACGAGGTCGCAGGGTTATCGAAGCCGATTATAGTCCCGCCGAGCCTGAGCATAGCTGTCTGGAAAGACATCTGAGTTCTGGTGGAGGGCTCATAGAAAAGAGTACCCATTATCTTACCTTTACAGGAATCCTGATAGGCGGCGGGATTTTCTCTGATCTCATGGGCGAGGGAGAGAAGCTGTTTCCACCAGGAAACCGGGTGGTCGTTCAAGTCGATAAGATTGATAAATTCACTGCTCATCGAAAACACATCCTTTCGACTCATTATTATACCACAAACCGCAGCTCAATGCAATAGTTTTTTTCTTCGCGTTACTCTGCATTTGGCGGGCGGCTCTTGACGGTTATGAGTGAAAGGTTCCGCTTAATGATCCCAAGGACGATAATGACAATTCTGATCTTACTGCGTTTTATAAGGCAACACCGCACGACCCCTGTGCATCAGTATGCGCAACCTCAACTGGCGTTGAGACACAGATTTTCGTCAGATTGCCTAAATTCGACGCAGGCTTGCAAGCGAAGTTCACTTCGCTTTACGCAACGTCAAGGAGAATTGACGTCATCTTTGATGACGTCGGTGATCATGACGGAAAAGCCGGTCGTCAAGCAGGCTTGACACGGCAGATGATGTGCAGAGGCGTTAGCCGCGGGTCGTGCGGTGTTGCCTTTACACAATGATCCGGGCTGTCAGCGCTTTTGTTGCATTTCAGCGTACACCAAAGGCATCTGAACCGGCTATTAGTGAGGGAGACGATCGCAGGGACAAAATCCGACACAGGTCAATATAATATACCAAACGGTTCTATTCGCGGTACGCTCCTTTTGTTCGCTAAGGCGCTGCGATGTCTGCGGCTGCTGATGTTTGCACAGCCTGACCTACGCTAAAATTTGCAGCCCGCCTGATCCAGGAGCGTACAGAAAAAGCATCAAAACTTATCACCTATCAATTATATCAAAGGAGGAATAATCATGATCCAAGGCGTAGATCTCAGCTACTGTCAGCCAAAGGTTGACTTCAAGAAGCTCAAAGCACAGGGCTTCAAATTCGTGATACTCCGTGCCGGGTACGGAGATGCGCTGAAATATCCGAAGCAGTTTGACCCGACCTTCGAGGGGCATTATGCCGCAGCGACAGCCGCAGGGCTCGATGTGGGCGCTTATTGGTATTCTTACGCCGACAGCCCCGAAAGCGCAAGACAGGAGGCTCAGGCGTTCATCAAGGCGCTGAAAGGCAAGAAGTTCGCCTACCCGGTGTATTTCGACATCGAAGAGCGCTCGCAGTTTTACCGAGGAATGGCCTTCTGTGACAGCATCATCAACGCCTTCTGCGGCGAGCTTGAAAAGGCCGGATATTATGCCGGAGTTTACTGCTCGACATACTGGTACACGAACTTTGTGAGCAAGTCGGTGCGCGACAAATCCCCCTGCTGGATAGCGGAATACAACACAAAGTGCAATTACGGCGGCAGCTATCAGATGTGGCAGAACGGTCTCGTATACGTTGAGGGCATTGGCAGCATAGACCACGACTTCTGTTATGTGGACTATCCTTCGATCATCAAGGCCGCAGGCAAGAACGGCTATCCGAAGCCGACAGCGGCACCGAAGCCCGCCCCGAAAAAGACCGTCGAAGAGCTGGCAAGAGAAGTCATCGCAGGCAAGTGGGGCGCGGGAGCGGAGAGAGCCAAGAAGTTGACTGCTGCCGGGTATAGCTACACAGCCGTTCAGAGCAGAGTAAACGAGCTGCTGAAAGTCCCCGCTAAGAAAAAATCCATAGACGAGATCGCCAGAGAAGTCATCGCCGGGAAATGGTCTGCCGGAGCCCAGCGCATGAGGATGCTGACCGATGCGGGCTATGATTATATGACGGTGCAGAACAGGGTAAACGAACTGCTGAAAGACAACTGATTTTTTTCGTTTTCCTTGAAACTTTTTCTCTGATAATATATACTATATAAATGAAAAGAGGTGGTGGGAGCATGGCGGATGGGAATAAGATCAGAGAAGAGTTTGAAAAAATATATACAGAGACCTGCCGCAGGATCTACCGGATCGCGGCAGCAGGCTCCCGCACCTTTGCCGATGCCGAGGATGTCTTTCAGGAGACCTATCTCGAATTCCTGGACAGGCTGCGCGAGGGGGCTGAAATCCAAAACCCGGAGAACTATCTTATTACTATTGTCCGGCGGAGACTATGGGCGCACAATAAGGTATCTGAGCCGCAGATGATCGCTCCCATGCTGGAATTCTCCGAGGAGATCCTGCAAGAGCCGCCTGACGAGATGGATATCGAGGAGACGATCATATCCGACAGCCTGTATGACGAAGTTATCGCCAGGCTCCGCGCTAAGGATGAGACTGTTCAGAGGATCTTTTATCTCTACTACCGGCTGGATATGCAGCTCTCGGATATCGCCGAGCTGCTGGACATCCCGTTATACAGCGTCAAGAACAAGCTATACCGTACATTAAAGGAACTCAGAAAGCTCTACGGAGGTGCTGAAAAATGAAAGAAAAAGAGTTTTATAAGGAAGTCATGAAGCGGGGCTTTGAGCCCGACCTTGAATCGCTTTCGGATAAGATACTTGCAAGATCAGATAATAAAAAACCGGAGCCGCCTGCTGTCGGAAGAAAGGCGATCCCCGGCTTTATTGCAGGAGCTGCTGCGGCGGCAGTGGTGGCTGCCGGGCTGCTCATCGGTTTCCGTTCCTTTGGAAAGTTCGGCACTGACTCCTCCGGCTCCACCGGCCGCTCTGCCGAGGACATAGCCCCCTCTGCGGTCACCACCACCTCACCCGAAAGCAGCGACAGCGCTACAGATCTGCCCGGTGAAAGATTCGTCCCCTCGGAAAAACCATATATCTATCTGAACGGCTACCACAGCTATGAATACCTTGATAAACTGCATATCCCGCTTACCGGGGAGAATGACGCACCGCCTATCCCGGAGCTCTTTGAATTCGTAGGTGTCGTTACCGAGAACGTATCCAGGGAGGAATCATATAGGTCAGCAAGCAAGCACAGACTGCAATCCAATGACTTTCCTGTCGGAGCCTCAGTATTCTACAATAAATACAACGGTATGTTCATCGGCTGGACCCAGCAGTTAAGCTCTTACGGCTGGATGTATATCACAGACAATGAAATAGATTTTGTCAGGAGATACGGTAAAGAAGCGACAGATACCGGCAGGAGCGTCGAGAGCGGCGGCTACCGCAGATGCCTTTACGAAGCTGTCAGATTAACAGTCTCGGAGATAGTCAGCGAGGAAGAATTCACCGCTGTGATCGACCGCACGACTCTGCTGGACGCATACGATAAAAACATCCCCGAAACTGTAACTGTCAGTATGATTCCTGCCGGCCTTAACGGTATAGAACTGCCCGAGGGAGTCACAGTGTCTGTAAAAGACCTGAGCCCGGGGCAGCAGGTATGGCTGCCGATACACTCCTCCCTTCCGAACGCAGTCAATATGGGAGAAACGGAAGGCAGTATCTCCGACCATATCTATGCATCAATGGTCGATACCAGAGATTACATCTCCGTATCACATGAAGACGACCCGCTCTTCAGCTACTATAGAACATGACCTGAATTTCCCGCTGTATCCGCATAGCGGATCAAGATGTAAGCCATAACAAAAAAAGAGCTGCTGCAAAAGGCAACAGCTCTTTTTCTTTGTTTGGTGGAGATGACGGGAATTGAACCCGTGTCCGAAAAGGCATCCCTGCGAATTTCTACGAGCGTAGCTTGTTATTCCGGCTTGCGCCGTTTCCCTCGCGGTGCTGCAAACAAGCAGGCGGCTCCGTCCGGTAGGCTGTTATTCATCGCCGGGTCACAGCCATCGCCCCGCGACGTTCACCACTGATCGACGCCTTTACCCGAGCCGTGGTGCTCTCAGGCAAGACGGGCGCTGCGCTTAGGCAGCAGCCAGTTCAAAATTATTTTTGTCGTTTAATTTTAAAACGTGCGCCTTTTTAAGAGATTTGCGCTTCTCTGCTCGCTTATCACACTTCAGCCTCCCCGTCGAAACCTTTACATCCCCTTATCCGGCGCCGGAGGCGCTTGATCTCATTGTACTGCGATGTCTGCACTGCCGAAGCTGCCGGGACGACAGCTCGGGATATCCGGTTTTCAGCCGTTGTTTATATTCGACTTAATCGCTCTGTCGATATCTCTTGCGGCTGCTTTCTTAGCCATGTCCTCACGTTTGTCATAGAGCTTCTTGCCCTTGCAGAGCCCGAGCGCCAGCTTTACACGGCTGCCCTTGAAATAAAGAGACAGGGGGATAAGAGTCAGCCCCTCCTGCTTGACCTTGCCCAGGAGACGGTCGATCTCACGCTTATGCAGCAGTAGCCTGCGGACTCTCATAGGGTCGCGGTTAAAGATATTGCCCTGCTCGTATGGGGAGATATGCATACCTTTGACCCACATCTCGCCGTCATCTACAGAACACCAGCTATCCTTCAGATTGACCCCGCCGCTGCGGATAGATTTGACCTCAGTGCCGACAAGCTCTATGCCGCACTCGATCTGTTCGAGGACAAAATAATCATGCCTTGCTTTGCGGTTATCGGCTATCTGCTTTGTACCGCTCTTATTTATCGCCATGTCAGCACCTCCTTAGGCTTAGTTTTTTATTATACCTCTCTCAGTGCCTTCTGTCAATAAGATGTGCTTATAGTTCACAGATTATTTACATTATCACATCTCATTCCCGAAGCATAGTATACAATGCGCAGCGAAGATATCACAGCGGCAGGGCTGCTATGCCGCAAAGGAGGGGCTTGAATGGAGATACATACTGTAGATGGAGGGGCAAAGGTCGAACTGACAATTAAAGATATGCGGGAGGCCGGGCTGAGCTTCGAGAGCTTCCGCCGGGGCGATGAGGCGACCGAGAGGTTCCTTTCCTCGCTGTTTATGGTGCTCCGGTCAGAGGGCGCTCTTCCTGCGGAGTCTCTGCGGCTGGATGTTGAGGTCAGTGAAACGGCGAAGGGTATGGAGCTGCGGGTTCGTGCGGGTGAACGGCGCTCCGGGGCGAGGGTGATATATTTCAACGAGCCCGGAGAATATGAAGAAGCCCTTTCAAGAATGAAGCGCCTCTGTGAAGAGACGGAGCTCTGGAAACACGCAGGGCGCTATGCACTTATCGGCAGCTCCGAATGCTCCCCCGGCAGCGCCGAGGAAAGGCTCAGGGCGGCAGTCATCAGGGAGCACGGAGAATTACTTGCCGGGGATCTATAAGCGGCTAGATCTTCTGGATCTTGGCATATTTAGCCATTACGCGCTTTGTGCCCTTTGTATCGAAAGCGATCTCCAGCATAGCATCGTTGGCCATTTGTGTTACACTGAGGACAGTACCCTCACCGAAGATCTTATGTTTTATCCTCTCCCCTGCCGCAAAGCTCAGATCCCCGGAGGAATTCTCTCTCTGCTCGCGCTTTTTCTGCGCAAGCTGCTGCTGCAGGGTCATGCTCTTAACGGATTCTATACCCTTTCCAGCCTGCTGGGGGACATAGCCTTCCAGCTTGCTGTCTACCCGTTTATCTATGTACTCCCGCGGGAGCTCCTTGATAAAGCGGGATGTACGGTTATGCTGGTAGCTGCCGTAGATCAGCCTGGACTCGGCGTGGATAAGATAGAGCTCTCTCTTGGCGCGGGTGATGGCGACATAGGCGAGACGACGCTCCTCCTCGACCTCAGACTCGCTGTCTGCCGAACGGGAGGAGGGGAAGAGATTTTCCTCCATTCCTGCGACAAACACACACGGAAATTCAAGGCCCTTGGCTGAATGTATAGTCATCATAGCGACAAAATCGTCGTTCTCATTATAGCGGTCGATATCGGTGTAAAGGGCGATCTCCTCAAGATATCCGGAGAGGGTAGGCTCCTCGGTGTTCTCTTCGTATTCCGCCATAGAGGATTTCAGCTCGGCAATATTCTCCAGCCTGCCTTCGCCCTCGTCGCCCTCGGCTTCCAGCATCTCTCTGTATCCGGTCTTGTCCAACACTTCATCCAGCAGCTCTGCCAGAGAAAGTGTCTCGGCTATATCCGCAAAATAGCGGAACAGCTCTGCCAGAGCCCTGAGCTTCGGAGCTCTTCTTGCGATAGGCGCCAGCTCCTCGGATTCCATCATTACCTGTATCGGAGAGACAGCCAGGTCGGAGGCGATCTGCTCTATAGTGCTGACAGTAGCGTCACCGATGCCTCGCTTGGGCTCATTGATTATACGGGCGAGCCTCAGCATATCGTTCTCGTTATTGATGACCTGCAAATAAGCAAGGACATCTCTGATCTCCTTGCGGTCGTAGAATTTGAGGCCTCCGTATATGCGGTAAGGCACACCGCTTCGGCTCATGGCAAGCTCTATCTCGCGGGACTGGGCGTTGGTGCGGTACAGGACAGCGTGGTCGTTATACTTCTTCCCTTTTCCGACATTTTCGAGGACGGTATCGGCTATGAATTTCGCCTCGCTCTTTTCGTCGGCGGCCTTATAGACGACTACCTTTTCCCCGTCTCCGGCATCAGTCCAGAGGTTCTTGCCCTTACGCTCAAGGTTGTTCATTATGAGCTTATTGGCGCAGGTAAGGATATTCTGAGTAGAGCGGTAATTCTGCTCAAGACGGATAACGTCTGTCTCAGGCTCGCAGTCGAAGGTCTTTTCAAACGAAAGTATGTTTTCTATAGTCGCTCCCCTGAAGCGGTAGATGCTCTGGTCATCGTCTCCGACGACACAGAGGTTGCCGTATTTTTTTGCAAGCTGAGAGACCAGCATGAACTGCACCATATTGGTATCCTGATACTCATCCACCATTATATACTTATAGAGATTCTGATAATGGTCGAGGACATCCGGGAACTTTTCAAAGAGCTTGACAGTATTGAACAGCAGGTCGTCAAAATCCATAGCGTTGGATTCGGCAAGACGTTTCTGATACTCGGCATAGATCTGCGCCACAGTCTGCTCCTGGTAATCTCCTGCCTGCGCCAGAGACTCTGCCGGCGTGGCCAGCATATCCTTCTGATGCGAGATACGGGAGAGGACGAGCTTCGGGGTAAAGATCTTTTCATTGATATCAAGATCCTTGAGGACTGCCTTGCAGACTCTCTGCGAATCGTCGGTATCGTAGATAGTAAAAGAGCTGGAGAACCCGATATTACCGCACTCTCTTCTGAGGATGCGTGCGCAGAGGGAATGGAAGGTGCAGGCTGTTATGCCCTCTCCCTCACTGTCCAGCATTCTCTCCAGCCTGTCCTTCAGCTCGCCTGCGGCCTTATTGGTAAAAGTTATGGCGAGGATGTTCCAGGGTCTGACAGTATCCTCTGCAACGATATCCGCCAGATGTCTGCCGTCGTCGCTCCTGCCTGCGGCGAAGTCGTTAAGGAAAGCAATATCGTCATCCGACAGGGATGCGGGCACATTTTCGGAAGAATAGGCGCTCCCGAAGCGGATCATATTGGCGATCCTGTTTATAAGCACAGTAGTTTTCCCGCTTCCGGCACCGGCGAGGATGAGCAGAGGCCCTTTTGTCTTGAAGACTGCCTTCCTCTGGGGCTCGTTCAGATGCGAGAAATACTTTTCAAGCGCAAGTTTTTTGAGTTTGGTATAATCATTAAGCATAGCTGACCTCCGTAGCTTTTATCGATCAAAAACAGATCATCTGCACGAAACGACCGGCAGCAGATAGCTGCTCTTTATTTATCGATGATCACTGTTAATATTATACCATACTTTAGCCCGTTTGAAAAGACCCAGACATACTGCATTTTGCATAATGCTTTTAAGAGTTGTTTGTGCAAAAGTTCAAAAATATGTGATCGCAGAAAAAAAGGGTTCACAATATAGGCGAAATATGTTATAATATACGATGTATAGATACTCTTGGGAGAGGGTGACACAATATGAGCGGACGAGCCGTAGTAAGACATTACAAATACAAGAACATCGCACTGGCTATGGCAGCCATGCTCCTCATCGTTCTGGCGATAGGCAGCTCCTGCCGCTCTGAAAAGGATGATGAGCCGGATAAGAAGCCTGCCGTCACCACTACTGTCACCAAAACAGAACCTCCCCAGGAGCAGCCGACTATCGTCCCCTTCAAGGCCGAAGGGCTGGAAAAGAATTTCCATTACCTCAATGTCCGCAACGCTGAGAGCCTGCACCGGGGAGACCTTCTCCTGCTGAACTCCGCCTTTAAATACGAGGGCGAGCCCCAGGACATGGAGAGCAATTTCAAGTACCTCTACAACAGCGCAGGGCAGCGTGTCGCCTCCGCTTCCGCGACGGTGAATACCGGGACCAAGCGCACTCTCACAGCCTTCAACGAAATGGTCTCCGATTTCTATAAAAAGACCGGCAAAGCGACGATAATGCTTACCGACATCTACCTCAAGGACGGCGGAGAGGGTAAGGGCTGCTACGAGCACGAGAGCGGTCTTGCCTTCGATGTAAGGCTTTACTACGAATCCGAGGGGACCTTCCCTGAATTCACAGGGACAGGCGAATACGTCTGGTTCGAGCAGAATTGCCAGAAATACGGTCTGATAGTCAGATATCCGCAGGAAAAGGAAGCAGTAACAGGTGTCTCCCCCAAGGCTGACCATTTCAGATTTGTTGGCAAGCCCCATGCGGAGATAATGAAAGAAAACGAATGGTGTCTCGAAGAATTCCTGGATGAGATCAAGAAATACACCATCAAGGAGCCTTTCTCCTACGAAGACCAGGACGGGAGCTGCTGGGCGCTCTACTATGTCCCGAAGAGCAGCGATAAGACTACCAACATCCCCCTGCCCCTGGACAGCCTCAACAATGAATACTACTACACCCTCTCGGGCGACAACAAGGACGGATATATCGTCACCGTCAATATCCCGACGGAATAAACCAGTGAACAACTGAAATACAAGGGCAGCAGGCGCCTGAAAACAGTAAAGGAGAGAAAGATCATGCCTTTTGAAAGTTTTGAATTAGATGTCAACTATGCAGCCGCAGGGCTTGATCCCGAGGGCTGCCGCGCTACTCTGGATTGCTATACCAATCTGCATAACGAAGAGATGGGCGTCCGCAGGAGACGAGCCATACTCATCTGCCCCGGCGGCGGCTACGACTGGTGTTCCGAAAGAGAAGCGGAGCCTATCGCTTTCAGATTTCTTGGGCATAACTTCAACTGCTTTGTGCTGAGATATTCCTGCGTTAAGAAGCGCTTTCCGACAGCAGCTCTTGAAGCCGCAGCAGCTATGAAGTTCATCCGCGGGAATGCCGAAAAATTCGATATAGACCCGGATAAGATCATCGTCGCAGGATTTTCCGCCGGAGGGCACCTTGCGGGGACTCTCTCGAATTTCTGGAACAGCGAGACCCTTACCGCTCCCCTCGGCTGCACCCCCGAGGATATAAAGCCCAACGGCTCCATGCTCTGTTACCCTGTCCTTACTTCCGACAAGACCTACACTCATGAGGGGACGATAGTAAACGTGCTGGGCGGCGAGGATAACGACCCTGAGCTCAGAGCGCTTATGTCTCTGGAGGACAGAGTCGGAGAGCAGACTCCCCCGACCTTTATCTGGCACTGTGCTGACGACGGCTGTGTGCCCGTTGAGAACACTCTCTTCTATATGCGCAGGCTTTCGGAAAATCATATCCCCTTTGAATGCCATATCTACCCCACAGGAGGGCACGGTCTCTCTACCTGCGACATCACCGCAATGACCTGGGAGGGGCAGCTCAATCCCGTTGCTGCCGGCTGGATGCCTTTGGCCATAGACTGGGCGCTGAGGCTCTGAGAAAAGGGTGAACACTGTGAAAGAAGCACTGATCGTTATCGATATGCAGAACGATTACCTCTGGGATAAGCGTAAGGAAAGATTCTCATATGACACCGATAAGCTGGTAGCAGATGTCAACAGCGTCATACACCGCTACAAAGACAATGGCTGCGATGTCATCTACATCAGACATATCATACAGAACTTTCCTACCAACCGCCTGCTTTTCGGCTACTCCATCGCAGGCACAGCCGGTGCCGAGCTCTATAAGGGGCTGGATATAGTCTCTGAGCTCTGCTTCGACAAGCTGTTCGGAGACGCTCTGACCAATAAAGAGCTGCTGGCTCTCGTCAAAAAGAAAGGCTACCGGGAGCTGCATCTCTGCGGGCTGGACGAATACGGCTGCGTTACCTCCACAGCGCTGGGGGCGCATAAACGCGGCATTCCCGTCAGGATCGTCCGCAGCGGGACGGCTACGGTTTTCCCCGAGAAAAAGGCCGCCAAAAAGAAACAGGCTCTCGAAAAAGCCGGGATCGGCTATATCTGATCCGGCAGCTCTGCAAAGGCGTTTATGCGCCATTTCCGGCCTTTAAGGAGGAGCACTGCGGGCGTATACTTTGCCTGCGAAAGAACGAAGACATATCTCCCCTCTTTCTGATTACAGCAATTTAAATCAAAACCGTATATCCTTCCCGCCGGGTAAGGATATACGGTTTTCGCATTCATGAGCTTCCGTTCAGCGGCTTTCTGCGGCTTTACGCCGGTCTTTTGCAGGCTTTGTCAATGATTCCAGAGCAAAGACAGCCGCCGCCATAGTGACGCTGAGAGTTCTGTAAGTCTCAAAATAGTATCGGTATCCCTCTCCGGAGAAGAGAGAGAGCCTTATCAGAGGCAGGAGAGCGATAAGCAGCAGCGCCGACAGGTATTTCCAGTCCGGTCTGCCCTTGCGGTAAACATAGCCCTGATAGGCTGCAATAACGAAAGCGACTATCGCCGCAACAGTCCCGCCCTTGCCCCAGCCAAAGGGGAAAAGGCAGCCGAGATTCCTTTTAAGGCTCTCCCCTATCCTCCCGGGGACAGACATATTCAGACCGATATTCTCCTTGACAAGAGTTTTAAGATCTTCCAGAACATAGGGGATGGTATTATCTCCGAGGATGATCGCAGCCAGCAGCCATTTCAGCGCCAGTATTCCGAAAAAGCCCGCTGCCCAGGCTCCGCAGAGGCAAAGGGCAGTTCTCAGTTCCGAGGGAGTCTCCTCTGCGTTCCTTGCCGCTCTCAGCGCCGTCAGAAGAGGGAGGAGCAGGCAAAGCAGCTCGGCGCGATGCTCGGTGAAAAAGGCGGTCAGCATACCCGAAAGGAGGAAAAGCGGAGTTAAGCCCGCGAAGCTGCCCTTTCCAGTCAGTATAAAGACGGCAGCAGAGCCTCCCAGCGCCAGCGCACAAGGCCAGAACTGTGCCAGAGAAAAGGGTGCTGAGAAGTAGAAGCCTGTTATAGCGGCGAAAAGCAGGCCTCCGGCGCCGACAAAGTCCCTTCGGCGGATAAATATGACAAGGAGCCAGGCTCCAAGACCTCCCAGGATCACTGCGCAGAGGATATATACCCCCTGTATCGGCATTACGGTCAGGAGAAGCCGCAGCAGTGCCGAGGAACCGTGCCATAAGGTCAGATACTGGCCGCTGTAAGGCTGATCGTTCTCAATGGCATTATGCACCAGCCTGACTTCCGGGCTTTTGAGGTTTTTGTCTATAGGAGAGAGCATAGCTGTAGTCAGAGGGTCGGAAGGCTCCTGATGCCAGGCGACGGACAGCACCATAAGATCGGTGGTCAGGCTGTATTTCGTCCCGTCCGCGCCCTCGATAAGGCTGTGCGTACCCCAGTTTTCCGAGAGACGGTCGGCAGAAGAGAGAGCATTCTCCCTGATAGCGGACTTCGGTATCAATGCTGTCAGGACAGTGATGCCGAACATCACCGCTGCTGTTATGGCAAAGATGACAAGATATCTTATCAATTTCTTTGTTGAGGGCTTTCCCATAGTTTCTTTCACGCTGTTCACACCGCCTTTTACCGGCCTTCCCTCGCTGATGAAATGCTCGGGAGGAAACGGAAAACAGATCTCCCCCGCAGCGGACGGGAAAGACCGTTTTGCGTTTTATTATTTGCCGCTGCCTTCGTGATACACAGGCTTACGGCTCAGATCTGCTTCTTGTTGAATATAGGTATGCTCAGGACAGGCATGATGACTATCATCGCAGCCATTATCGCAAAAGCAGGCATATAGGAAAAATCCTGGCCGTGGATTATTCTTGCCGCCCCGGCGAAATGGGTCGGGAGGTATTTATCGATCCCCTTGAAGATACCGACGATAAGGTCGCTGAAAAGGGAAACGGCAGCCAGCGAACAGATAACTCCCACCGTTGATCTCAGAACTGTCGAGAAGAAGATCAGCAAAGCGATATACCAGATACCGTAGATCCAGTAGAGAGTTACAGCCATAAAGGGCTCGTTTGCCGCTGTGATATCCCACATAGCGGATGTGATACCGTAGAATACTCCATAGGATATCCAGTAGCAGACAGTCCAGACGAAGCAGAGGGTAAGCGCCTTGGCGAAAACGACTTTCCTTCGCTCCATACCTCTGGTCAGCGCCAGGAGGAGCGTCCCCGAGGAATATTCCTTGGTAAATATATTGGCCTGCATTATGAAAAACACTATCATAGCCGTAGATACGTTCCCGAAGAACTGGTCGAAGGAATCGACAGCGGTAACGTTTCTGTTGACTTCGATCTTATAGCCTATATCCTGCTGGGAAGCAAATTCCATCAGCTTTGGCAGGAACTTGGCTGTAACAGGGCTCAGCACTGCAAAGGCCACGAAGACCGCAAGAAGGATAAATATCTTTCCGGAGCGCCTCTGGGCGAGGAATTCCTTTCCGATAAATGCACGAATCTGTCTCATTGCTTGACCACCTCCATAAAAAGGGATTCAAGCGTCGGCTCGACTCTCTCAAATTTCAGGACAGGTATCTTTTTCTCGGCAATAAAGCTCATGACCTCATAGGGAGAGCGATCAGTCTCCCGGAAGGTGAGGGCTCCCCTGCCGTTACCTTTCAGCATCGGGAAGGCCTTGACAAGAGCTATGGCGGCCTCTGTGCTCTCAGGCTCGACGATATATTCGTCGGTGCGGTAGGATTGCTTGATATCCGCCAGCTTGCCGCAGAGGGTTATCACACCGTCTCTGAGCAGGGCGACATCGGTACATACCCGCTCAACATCAGAAAGGATATGTGTCGAAAAGACAACTGTTGTCTCCTCGGCTGCTCGGATGAGGATATCCAGTATCTCCTTTCTCCCGACAGGGTCGAGAGCGGAAGTCGGCTCATCGCAGATAAGGAGCTTTGGCTTGCCGAGGAGCGCCTGTGCAATACCAAGGCGCTGGCGCATACCTCTCGAATAGCCCTTGATGCGGTGCTTCTCTGAAGCGAGGCCGACAGCCTCCAGCAGCTCTGCGCTGCGCTTCATGATCTCCTGCTTATCCATCCCGGAGATATCCCCGCAGAAGGCGAGATATTCCTGCGCGGTCATAAACGGATAGAATTCCGGGACATCCGGCAGATAGCCGATCAGCTTGTTTGTAGCTGTCTGGCCGTATGCCACCTTCTCCCCGCCGACGAAGATCTCGCCCTCATCGGGCTTCAGAAAGCCAAGCACAGCCTTCATGGTAGTTGTCTTACCGGCACCGTTTTTGCCGATAAATCCGAAAATGCTTTTTTCCGGGACGTTAAGGTCCAGTCCTTTAAGGACTTCCTTATCGCCGAATCTCTTTTTGAGACCTTTGATCTCAAGCATCCTGTAATCTCCCCTTTGTTTGTCTGTTAAGGCAGCATCCTGCTGCTATTATTTTGTTCCGGACAGAACTTTCTTATGCCAGCCTCTTTTATTGCAGCGCGGACAGCGCATCGATCTTGTTCTGTTGATGTGCGGCGCAAAGAACACGCTGCTGTATTTTGGTACATATCTCTCGCCGCAGTTGGGGCACTCATAGTAGCCCGCCTCTGTCTCGATCTTCAGAGCGAAGAGCGAGTATGCTATAATCTGCACTATGGCAGTGCCGATAAGGACAGCCTTGAGCCAGCCCGGGATATCTGCAAACGCAGCCGTGCCCAGAAGTATCAGGGACACGACCATACATACTATCCCAACTGAGATCTCATAGCTCAGCAGCTTTCTCGACGACTTCTCCTCCCGCTCGCGCATTTCAAGCATAGTCTTTTCTGCGATCTCCTTATAATTCTCCATATCTATTCTCCTTGCGTTGAACAGATCGTTGACTGTGATGCCGATCTGCTCGCAGAGATCCAGCATTATAGAGGCATCCGGCAACGATCTGCCTGTTTCCCACTTAGACACAGCTCTGTCTGTAACGCCTAAGCGCTCCGCGAGCTGGGCTTGTGTCAAGCGTTTCTCCTTTCGGCACTCCGAAATGAATTTACCGATAGCTATCTGATCCATACTCGTGTCCTTTCTGTGATCTCATCCTAGCACAGGCTTAGGAGAATTGCAACGAACTGACGGTTGAGTCGGCCCTTTTGCAGGCTCAACCAGCGGTAGATATGTTAAAGACCGCGCATTTGCGGGCTTTGCAAAGCCTGCCTTACGGTCCGCCCGGCGAGGCGTGCTCCGGAAAGGCAGCAGGTTTTAAAAAAAATCTCTTGCATTTTTCACCGAAATGAGTTATGATATAATGTAAGTTGGATAACAAAGCAGATCTAGGAGAGTGAAAAATGCAGGCAGTAGTAATTATTGTTTCGATAGTCGGGATACTTATCATCGGTTGGGCGCTGAACAAGGTAAACCATATTGTGTTTTCCAGGATAAAAAGGAAATACAACGGCTTGCAGTTCCGGTTCCTTGAAAGATTTACCAGCGTAGTAATACTGGTAATGACCATAATCTCCTGTTTCGCCGTGTTCGGCGGCATCGGAAGAGTCTGGTCTACTCTTCTCGGAGGGACTGCCATCTTCACCGCTGTCATCGCCTTCGTCGCTCAGGACGTTGTCAAGGATATCCTGGCCGGGCTCATGATAAGTGTCTACAAGCCCTTCGAGATAGGCAACCGTGTCGAGCTGGAAAACGGCATTACCGGTATCATAAAGGATATCACCATGCGCCATGTCGTTTTGCTGACCATAGACACACAGATGGTAATAATCCCCAACAGCAAGCTGAATACAATGCTGATAAAGAATTACAGCTACCACAGCGATATCCGCTCGGCGATCTTCAATTTCAATATTGCTTACGGCAGCGATGTGGAGAAAGCGATGCAGATAATCAAGGTCTGTGTATATGAATCGGAGCTCAGTATCCCACGCCTTAAAAGCGACGGCACCAAGGAATACACCTCCGTCTATTTCACAGCCTTTGACAGCAGCAGCCTCCGCCTTACCACAACGGTCTATTATGATGAGACCACCCGCTCCGAATGTCTGATCTCGGATATAAACCTCCGGGTCAACAAGGCCTTCGCAGAAAACGGGATCGAGATACCGTTCAATTATGTCAACGTTATCTTCCCGGACAAATCCGGCAAAGCCCCGGAAGAGATAAAGGAGCTGCCCTGATACCAGTAAATACGGTGTGTGCTTTTTCGGCACACACCGTTTGTTTATTTACTTTAAGGCAACACCGCACGACCCCTGTGCATCAGATGCGCCGTCCAGATTTTCGTCAGATTGCCTAAATTCGACGCAGGCTTGCTGACGCAAGTCAAGGAGAATTTGGGTAATATGACGGAAAGCTGGCAAGCAGATGATGTGCAGAGGCGTTAGCCGCGGGTCGTGCGGTGTTGCCTTAACAGCGCATCAGCCAGCTCGCTGAGCTTAGCCTCGCTCTCGGCGTTGAGGGCTGAGCGGATAGTTACCACAGGCTCAACGAGGGTAATGTTTTTGAGCCCCTCGAGATAGCTTTTGATAACTCTTCCGGCGGAAGGAGCCCAGCTTCCGTTCTCGACAACAGCGACTTTTCTGTTCTGATAAGCCTTGGCTTTAAGGTGGCAGAGGAAATCCTCCATTACCGGGAACACACCGCCGTCGTAGGAGGCGGACATCAGCACCAGCCTGTCATACTTGAAGGCATCTTCGATGCCCTCGGCAAGATCGTCGCGGGTAAGGTCGGAGAGAGAGACTTTGGGAGCACCCTTCTTCTCCAGCATCTCCTTGAGCCTTTCGGCGGCAGCAAGAGTGTTGCCGTGGATAGAAGCGCAGGCAATGAATATGCCCTGCACCTCTGGCTCGTACTTGCTCCAGGTATCATAAAGGCCGGTATAGTAGGAGAGATCATCCTTCAGCAGGGGGCCGTGAGTCGGGAGGATCATCCTGATATCCAGCGCAGCGGCCTTTTTCAGCAGAGTCTGCACCTGAGCGCCGTATTTGCCGCAGATATTGAAGTAATAGCGCCTTGCCTCACAGGCCCAGTCCTCTTCTGTGTCCAGAGTCCCGAACTTACCGAAGGCGTCTGCTGAGAAGAGCACCTTCTCGGAAGATTCGTAAGCCACCATTACCTCCGGCCAATGCACCATAGGCGCCATCATAAAGTTCAGGGTATGGCTGCCGAGGGAGAGTGTATCGCCCTCTTTAACGGTAAGGGACTCATATCTGAGCCCGGGATAGAACTGATCCAGGAACTGAAATGTCTTGGCATTCCCTACAAGTACGATTCCGGGATACTTTTCAATCAGGGCTGCGATAGCGCCGGAATGATCGGGCTCCACATGGTCGCAGATGAGGTAATCGGGCTTTTTACCATGAAGCGCGAATTCAAGATTGCCAAGCCAGGTCTCAGCGACACGGCTGTCGGCGGTATCGACTACGGCGATCTTGTCGTCGAGGATGAGGTAGGAATTATAAGCCATGCCGTTGGGGACGATATACTGGCTCTCGAAAAGATCCAGCTCTTTGTCATCAACACCGATGTATACGATGTTTTCGGATATTACGATATCTTTCATTTTCAGACCTCCGATCGGAAATTATATTACTATTATACCATATCGTTTCATAAATGTAAAGCTGTTATTGACAAAAAGAGGCTGATCTTTCCCCCGCAAATCTTTTCCCTGCTATTGAAAAATCGGCCGGGATGTGATATAATCATAAAAGGTGCCCGAAAGGGCGCTCTATCAAGCTGTCAAGGAGATGTCTTTATGATAAAAGCCTGGGAGCATTTCAAGACCATTACAGAACACAGGCACGCCGTTATCAGGAACTGCCGCAAGGCAGGGATCCTTTTTCAGGGGCTCTTCCACGACCTCTCGAAGTATTCCCCTTCGGAATTCATAGTCGGAGCCCGGCACTATCAGGGCAACCGTTCCCCCAACGAGGGCGAGCGGGAGGATTACGGCTTTTCCTACGCCTGGATGCACCACAAGGGCAGAAACAAGCACCACTTTGAATATTGGACAGATTACGACCCTGTGACGAGGAAAATGTCCCCGGTCAAGATGCCGCTGAAATACGTCAAGGAAATGTTCTGCGACAGAGTCGCCGCTGGGATGATCTACAACGGAGACAAATACACCGACGCAGACCCTCTTGCCTACTTTGAGCGCGGCAAGGCAACCCGCTGCATACACCCGGAGACCTCCGCTCTGCTGGAGAAGCTCCTGACTATGCTGAAAGACAAGGGCGAGGACTACACCTACGCTTATATAAGGAGACTTAAAAAATACTGATGGACAGGATCAAGCTCTCTCAGGCGGTCATCGTCGAAGGAAAATACGATCAGATCAGGCTCGCTTCTGTTCTGGATGCCGTCATAATCCGGACAGAGGGCTTCCGCATCTTCAAAGACGATGAGATGGCAAAGCTCATAAGGCGATATGCCTCGACAACGGGTATAATCATCCTTACAGACTCAGATTCCGCCGGTTTCCGCATAAGGAGCCATATCAAAGGCATCTGCCCCGGCGGGAAGATAGAGAATGTATATATCCCCGATATATACGGAAAAGAGCCCCGCAAGGCAGAGCCCTCAAAAGAAGGCAAGCTGGGGGTCGAGGGCATAGGATGCGAAGAGCTGGCAAGGCTCTTCCGGCGCTTTGAAAACATTGATGCGCTCCCGGAGCAGGAGCCTATGACGATACAGGAGCTTTATGAGCTTGGGCTCTTCGGCGGCCCGGGCAGCAGCGAACTGCGGAGAAAAGTCGCAAGGCGGCTCTCTCTCCCGGAAAGGCTCTCGCCAAAAGCCCTGCTGGAAGCGGTCAATTCCCTTTGCGGCAGGAGCGAATTTATCCGACAGGTCAACGCAGTCAAGGAGGCGGCAGATACTTGAATTTTTCCGGCATAGTTTTCCTATATTTCTTTCTGCCGCTGTTTTTCGGCATATATGCGATCTCAAAGCCCTTTATGCGGGCTTATGTCATGCTGCTTGGGAGCTGCGCGGTCATCGCCTGGGAATCCCCCCTTGGGCTGATCCCTTTCTCCTGCTCTGTGCTGATAGCTTATCTCGGCGGGCTGGGCTGCAAGAAGCTCAAAAACAACAAAAAGGCCGCCACTGCCCTGCTGACAGTCTGCATACTTCCGGAAATAGCGGTGCCGATCCTGGTATTCGTCATCGGAGCATCGGAGATCGGGATAATGACGACTGTCGGAGCCGGGATCTACACTCTCCATTCCATATCCTACTGCTGCGATGTTTTCAGAGGGGAATGTGAGGCTGTCACCGACCCGCTGCGGCTGGCAGCTTATGTCAGCTTCCTGCCCTCGCTGGACGGCATACCGCTGGTCGAGCCCAAAAAGACTCTGGAAGCCATGAAAGAGCCAAAGCTCAACAGCGAGATGCTGGCGGACGGCATCCTGCTGATGCTCTTCGGCACGATAGAAAAGGTACTTATAAGCGACCGCCTGGCCATGCTCTTCACCGAGATGCAGGAGACCTCCGGCGGCGAGCTTTCTATGATAATGTCCTGGCTGGGAGCCTTCTTCTTCGGCTCAGCAATGCTCTGCCGGCTGAAGGGATACGCCCATATAGCCCAGGGCTTCGCTATGATGCTGGGCTTCGACATCGGCCCCAGCTTTGATTACCCCTACTCAAAGAGCTCCCTTAAAGATTACCTGGCTTCTTATAACATCTCCGCTTACCGGTTCGTGCAGAAGAATGTTTACAGGCCTATCGCCGGGAGCGAATCCAACCATGCCAGAACTCTGACTGCCAGCACTATCTCCATAATCACTGTCTGCATAAGCTACAAGCCCTCGATACCTTTCCTGCTCTGGGGCACTGGCGCGGCGCTGCTGATAACCATCGAGCTGCTGGCTGACCATCAGCTCTCGAAGATCCCGAGGCCTGTAAGATATATCCTCACCCACAGTCTTACGCTCATCGGCTGGGGCATAATCTCCCAGAAGACCGCAGTTGCATCCTTTGGGTATGTCTCGCGTATGTTCACGGGAGCTCTCAACCTTGATGCTGCTCCTCTGCTCTACTTCCTCAGCTCGGCAGGGCCTTTTGTCATGCTGCTGCTGTTCTTTGAAGCCAAGACCTTTATCACGATGCTTAAACGTGTCAGCGCGAGAAAAGTCAACCCGATAATGTTCATCAAGCCGTTCCTGGTATTTGCGCTGCTGGTGATCTGCACGGCCTTCCTGCTTTCCGGTGGGCAGACAGCCTCGAGATGGGAGGTGCCGATAGGATGAAAAAAGCTCTGAATATCATTACTGCGGCGCTTTTTTTCACATTCGTGTGTATGTTCGCAGTATCGACCTTTATCCTCTCCAATGAGAAGCCGCCGAAGCCGACGGAAAGATCTTTCCCCAAGCTTGCTGAGGATTATGTCAGAAAGAGCTTCCCGCTGATGGCAAACTGGCGCTCGCTCTACTCGACTATGATAACTGCCGCCGGACAGAATATGATCGGCAGCGTATATGTTTCCGACAACGGGCTTATCGAAATAATCAGCAAGGCCGACGATAAAAAAGTCGCAGAGAAAGTCACGAAGATCAACGATTTTGCCGCAAGGCACGAGAGATCGAACATATTTGTTCTGGTAGTGCCGACGGCATCGGGCATATACTCTCAGCAGCTCCCGATGATAATCAACGCTCTCGACCAGCAGAAGCTCATCGACGACCTGTATTTCAGCCTTGACGGGCGTATACAAACACTCGATGCCTACAATCCGCTTTTTTCGGCCAGGGACGATTATGTCTACTTCCGCACCGACGACCGCTGGACGGAATACGGCGCCTACACGGTATACAGCAAGGTCATCAGAAAGCTGGGGTTCTCCCCTCTCGGGCTTTCCAGCTACGATCTTGAATATGCCGACAGGGATTTTTACGGCGACCTCTACAAGGAGACCTATTGCAGCACAGTGCGCTCGGATTTCATCAACATTTTCCGCAACAAGAACGGCAGCTTTGTTACCAGCTTTTCTGCGATCTCTGAGGGAGAGGAATTCAACTCCTCCTCGATCTACTACACTCCGGCGCTTGCGACCGAAGACAAGCTGGATGTCTTCCTCGGGGGCAACTCCTTCGAGCGCTACACCATCAAGACCTCGAACAGTGATGCGCCGCGTCTCCTTATGATAAAGGGAAGATACGCTAATATGTTCGTTCCGTTCCTGACCCCGCATTACAGCGAGATAACCCTTATAGACCCGGAACAGCTCACTGACAAGAGCATAGAAGATCTTGTCGATGTAGACAGCTACGATCAGATACTCATGCTGTACGATGTAAGTCAGTTCTGCTGATCTGTTCTGACAGATCCTGTTTTTCTCATAACCAATAAAGGGAGACCACGGTCGGTCTCCCTTTTGTTTTTTATGCAGCAGCTTTTGCAAAACTGCGTTTCGGGTCTTGATCTGCCCCCCTGCGCTTTCGGGGCTTTCAGCCTTCGGCGTGAACGGGCACAGACGGTTCTTCTGAGGATACGAGATCCTTGCTTTCTTTGATGTAGAAGAACGCTGCTGCCAGCGACATTATCCCTCCTGCTATCTGATATATCATCAGCAGCTTATTTGTGCTGCCGTAGATCTCAACTACTCCCATTGATACAGAGCCCAGAGTCAGTGTTGCAGAAGCAGCGTTGAAGCAGTTTATAAACTTTCTCCCCGGCAGCTTTTTCCCTATCAGTGCTTTGATGAGCAGGAGTATCCCTCCCGCCAGCGGGAACATGAAAGCATAGATCATGTAGTAAGAGTAGACCTCATGGCTGAACAGTTCATAGATCATCCCGAACACCGCACAGAAGCCGGCTCCGATCAGCTCGCCCAGAGCACTGTGCAGCAGCCTTTTCCGTCTCTCATCAATGACCGATGTAAACAATGTCGCTCACCTTCCTCTCCTTGAAGCTCTTGCCGTTGCTTGTCGGGTTATTGATGACCTCGCCGTTGTAGTAAAGAGTCGATGACCCGCCGCCGTCAAGATTATAGCCTGTCTGAACTCCCAGCTTTTTCATGAATTCCGCCAACTGATAAAGCGACAGCCCTGTGCTCTCACTTGTCCTGCCGTCCGAGACTACAAAGACATAGTGCAGGTCGTCGATCATTCCTAAGGCTGTGCGAGGGTTGCTGGCCATAGCTCTGCCGACTTCATCCTTCTCGCTGACAGTTATCTCGCCTTCCTCCAGGAGCCCAGGGCCGAAGGTGAAGGCCTGCCATACATCTTCATCCACAAGCTGCTGAGCAGACTTCTCGCTGCTGTCGGTTATCTCAAAATGTCCGTCGGGATAGATGCAGAGGACATCAGTATCCTCGCTTTCGATATCACGGTAGAGGACACCGTTCCGTATGACATAGCCATTCTCGCGGGCGCCGTAATAGTCGCCGTTGACAGCCAGGATGGCACTGTTATTTTCAGCGGTATCGGAGGTCTCGTCTGTGATATTCTTGCCGTAGGTATCACCGGCGAAGGCGGTCCTGAGATATTTTGCAGAGCTGAGCCTTACATCTGCGACATAGATCGCAGTGTCGTATTCGTAATACTCGCTGAGAGTTATGCTTATATTATCGTCAGAATAGCTCTCATAGCTCTTACTCTCCTGCGGCACTTCTTCTGCGGAGGTTGCTGTATTCGCGGAGCCGTTTTTCGAGGATCTCTGTTTTGAGCGGCTGCCGGATCCGGTCTTGCTGCTTGCGGCGGTCTCCTTTGCCTTCTCGTCCCCGGCGGTCTCCAGAGGCTTTTCTTCTATACCTTCAAAGAGCGAATAGTCAGCGGTCCCGGCGTTCCTGCTCTCTGCCTGGGGAATGATAAAAGTATCCAGCATAACATAAGCCGTAAAGCCTACCAGCAGCAAGCTGTATATCATCGCGAAGAGAAAAGGCTTTTTCTGTTTCTTCATTCGGAGATTTCTTCCTTCCTTCTGAAAATAACTGTTTTCTGGACAGTCCAACTCAGCACGAACATAGCAGTCTCGGTGATGAGCTTAGCGGCATAGCGCCCGATGGGTGTAACTGTTACCAAGAGCTTCAGCAGCAGTGTGTTGCATACGAGGATGAATACTGCCAGCGCAAAATACTGCGCAGCAGACTTCCCTGCCGACTTTTTGCTCCCGAAAACGACCCGCCTGTTCAGCTCGAAATTCGCGGCGGCGCTGAAAACTCTTGCAGAGATATTAGAGACCACGAGCTGCCCTGTGAGGATCGAAAACAGACAGAAGAGCAAATAATCCAGCGCAAAGCAGATCAGCGATGATGCCGAGAACTTGATGATCTCCTTGTATATCCTTGCCGAATCTCCGACAGGGCGGAAATGGGAGGAGGAATTATTGTCGATATAGATAGTCTCGATGGGGATCTCTCTGATCTCGGTGTCCTCTCCGGCACATTCCATAAGGACGTTCATCTCATATTCGTAGCGCTCGCCGCCTATGCTGCACATCCACTGTATCTGCCTGTCGGAAAAGGCGCGGAGGCCTGTCTGCGTGTCACTGACATTCAGGCCGGAAGACAGCTTGAATACTGTCTTGGTTATCTTGTTTCCCAGCAGGCTCTTTCTGGGGACTTTTACATCCGTTCCCTTGAAGCTCCTGCACCCCAGCACCAGCGCAGCAGGGTGATTTTCAGCTTCTTCGCTGACCCGCATGGCATCCTTTACGCTGTGCTGACCGTCGGCATCAAGAGTTACGACAGTATAGGGCGGTTCAAAGGTCTTTGAGATAAAATGCAGGCCTGTCTTTAATGCAGCTCCCTTGCCCTTGTTGTACTTATGAACGAGGACTACCGAGCTTTCGGTGCATTTTTCAAAGACATGAGTGTATTCGCTGCCGCTGCCGTCATCGACGACCACGACCGAGCATCCCTGCTCTTTAAGCTCCTGTGCAAGCCCGGCAAGATTGTCCGAAGGCATATATGCGGGTATCAGGGCGATCCTTCTGTTCTTTTTTTCCATAGTACTCAAGCTCCTTCCCGGTCGGTAAAGACCCGGCCATCTTCTGATCTTTGATCTCATTATAGAGCGTGAGGTTTAAAATAACTTAAAGAGGATCAGCATTGATCTGTATCATACCGGAATAAACAAAACACAGCCCGATCTTTCCTGAGGATCAGGCTGTGCAGCATTTTAATTCGCAGTCATTTCAGAGCCTTGATCGACTCCTCTATCTTTGCGAGCTTTTCCTCGGCTTTTGCCAGCTTCTGCTTCTGAGCTTCGATGAGCTGTGCAGGAGCCTTGGCGATAAAGCCCTGATTGTTCAGCTTCGAGGAGAGGAAATCGATATCCTTCTGAGCTGCAGCCTTCTCCTTGGCGAGACGCGCCAGCTCCTTCTCCTTGTCTACTATATCCGACAGCGGGATAAAGATACGCGCCGAATCGGTGACTACATTAACACAATCCGGTATCTCCCACTTGTCTGCGATATCGATCTCGGAAGCGGAAGCCAGCCTCTCGAAGAACATCCTGCCGGCCTCGAAGATCTCAGGCTGCGCTGTCTCGATGTAAAGCTTGGCCTTTACCGAGGGTGCAACATTCATCTCTGTCCTTGTAGCTCTTACAGCCTTGATAGCAGCGATGATCTTTTCAAACTTCTCTTCATCCCCGGCGAAGCAGAGAGCCTCGTCGTATACAGGAAAATCGCTTACGATGATAGCAGAGCCGTCATCGACCAGAGCCTGCCAGATCTCTTCGGTAATGTAGGGCATAAAGGGATGCAGCAGCTTCAGCATACCCTTCATTACCCAGACAAGGACTGTCTGCGCGGTAAGAGCTGTCTCGCCGCCTGCCGCGATGCGGGGCTTGGTCAGCTCGATATACCAATCGCAGTAAACGTCCCAGATAAAGTCATAGAGCTTCTGGACTGCAACGCCCAGCTCAAAGGCTTCAAGATTGGTGTTTATCTCTTTTGCAAGGGTGTTGAACCTGGAAACTACCCACTTATCCTCAGCGCTCATATTTTCGGGGAGCTTATCGGCTCTGAAGCCCTCGGGGAGGTTCATCATTATGAACCGCGCCGCATTCCAGACCTTGTTGGCGAAGTTCCTGCTTGCCTTTACCTTATCCTCGATGAAACGCATATCGTTTCCGGGAGCATTTCCGTTTGCAAGCATGAATCTCAGTGCATCTGCGCCGTAGTTGTCGATGACTTCAAGCGGATCGATGCCGTTGCCGAGCGACTTCGACATCTTTCTGCCCTCTGCATCTCTCACAAGTCCGTGGATGAGTACCGTAGAGAAAGGCTTTTCTTTCATGTATTCCATACCCGCAACGATCATACGGCTTACCCAGAAGGTGATGATATCATAACCTGTAACAAGGGTGTTTGTGGGATAGAACTTTTCAAGATCGGGGGTCTTTTCCGGCCAGCCCATTACTGAGAAAGGCCAAAGCGCGGAGGAGAACCAGGTATCGAGGGTGTCCGGGTCCTGTCTCATAGGCTTGCCGCACTTCGGGCAAACTGCGCTGTCTTCCTTTGTAACTACAGTTTCGCCGCAGTCATCGCAGTAGAAAGCAGGTATCCTGTGGCCCCACCAGAGCTGACGGGATATGCACCAGTCTCTGATATCGTTCATCCAGTTGAAGTAGTTTTTCGAGAATCGGTCGGGAACGAACCTGATATCCCCGTCCTCAACAGCCTTGATAGCAGGCTTTGCAAGCTCCTCCATCTTTACGAACCACTGCAGCGATACTCTCGGCTCAACAGTCGTTCCGCAGCGGTAGCAGGTGCCTACATTGTGCTCGTGCTCTTCGGTATAAGCGAGGAACCCGCCCGCTTCCAGGTCTTCAACGATCTTCTTTCTTGCCTCGTATCTGTCCATTCCTGCATAAGCGGGATAATCGTCAACGATCTTCGCATCCTCTGTGAGAACGTTTATAACAGGCAGATCGTGTCTTCTGCCTACCTCGAAATCGTTGGGGTCATGTGCGGGAGTGATCTTAACAACGCCCGTACCGAATTCCATATCTACATAGCTGTCGGCTACAACGGGGATCTCTCTTCCTACGAGAGGGAGGATCAGCGTCTTGCCTACTATGTCCTTATATCTTTCGTCCTTGGGGTTTACTGCAACGGCGGTATCTCCCAGCAGTGTCTCAGGTCGTGTGGTAGCAAGTTCTACAAAGCCCGAACCGTCTTTCAGAGGATATTTCAGATGCCAGAAATGACCGGCCTGATCTTCGTAGTTGACCTCAGCGTTGGAGATAGAGGTAAGGCAGTGAGGGCACCAGTTAATGATCCTCTCGCCTCTGTAGATGAGGCCCTTGTTGTAGTAGTTTACGAATACTTCCTTTACTGCCTTGGAGCAGCCCTCGTCCATGGTGAAGCGCTCTCTCGACCAATCGCAGGATGTACCCAGCTTTTTGAGCTGTTCAACGATCCTTCCGCCGTACTGCTTTCTCCAATCCCATGCACGTTCAAGAAACTTGTCTCTTCCGATATCGTCCTTGGTGATGCCCTCTTTCCTCATAGCCTCAACGATCTTTGCCTCTGTAGCTATGGAAGCATGGTCAGTACCGGGCACCCATAATGCTTCAAAGCCCGACATTCTCTTCCAGCGGATAAGGATATCCTGCAGGGTGTTGTCAAGCGCGTGCCCCATGTGGAGCTGACCTGTGATGTTCGGAGGGGGGATAACTATCGAATAGGGAGGCTTTTTGGAATCAACGTCTGCCTTGAAATAGCCCCCGTCGAGCCACATCTTATATATCCTGTCCTCAAAATCCTTGGGCTCATAGGTCTTTGCAAGTTCTTTTTTCATTTATATCGTCCTTTCGTTTTTTTCATCTTTAGATCTCAGAAAGCCCCGCAGGGCAGGATCACTCGCTCCTTCATGGCGTATGCGGGATATGTCATATTGCGTTCTGTCATAGCCTTGCATCCTTTCGTGAAAAGTCGTATACAGGTTAATTATCTCACATTTTCCCCTTAAAGTCAAGGGGGCAGAGGGATATTTGGACAGAGGTCTCAAATTGTTCATTTATTGTTGACTTTCAGCGAAATAATTGGTATAATTATAATAGGTATAAATACAGCCGCTGGGCGGCAGACAGAGAGGGGTATTATGAAAAAAGCAGTTGTTATAGGAGCCGGCCCGGCCGGCCTTACGGCAGCAGTCGAGCTGCTGAGGCAGGATAAGGATATAAGCGTTACCATAGTCGAAGGCTCCGACCGTATCGGAGGCATCTCCCAGACCGTCCGCTATAACGGCAACCGCATGGATATCGGCGGGCACAGGTTCTTCTCCAAATCGGAAGAGGTAATGAACTGGTGGAGCGAGCTCATGCCTGTCCAGGGGAAGGATTCCTTCGACGATATAAAGCTGGGCAGGAGCAAGCCTCTGCAAAAGGGCGGCCCCGACCCGGAGGCTGAGGATAATGTCATGCTGATACGCGAGCGCGTTTCGCGTATATATTACGATAAGAAATTCTTTGATTACCCCGTATCCCTGAAGCCGGAGACCATAAAGAATATGGGCTTCGCAACGACCTTCAAAGCCGGGATGAGCTACCTCAAGAGCTGTGTTTTCAAAAAGCCGGAAACTAATCTGGAGAATTTCTATATCAACCGCTTCGGCAAGGTGCTCTATTCCATGTTCTTCGAGGGCTATACCGAGAAGCTCTGGGGAAGACATCCCCGTGAGATCTCCGCTGACTGGGGCGCCCAGAGAGTCAAGGGCCTCTCTATCATCGCTGTGATAAAGGATATGTTCAGAAAGCTGTTCCATATCAAATCCGGCAAGGTCGAGACCTCGCTGATCGAGCAGTTCTGGTACCCTAAATACGGCCCAGGGCAGCTCTGGGAGCTGGCAGCGGACAAGGCCTGCGAAATGGGCGCCGAGCTGCTTATGGAGCACCGCGTAAAGAATATAATTGTCGAGGGTAAGAAGATAAAGGCTGTCGTCTGCGAGACTCCCCAGGGAGAGAAAACTATCTTCGGCGATGTGTTCATCTCATCTATGCCCGTCAAGGATCTCGTCGCTTCTATAAAAGGCGAAAAGGTCTGCGACAAGATCAGAAAGATCGCAGGAGGTCTCCCCTACCGGGATTTCGTTACTGTCGGGCTGCTGGTCAACAAGCTGGAGCTCCGGAACAAGACCAATATCAAGACCCTCGGAAATATTGTCCCCGATTGCTGGATCTATGTTCAGGATAAGGGCGTAAAGCTGGGAAGGATACAGATCTTCAACAACTGGTCGCCTTATCTGGTCAGGGATGCAGAGAATACAGTATGGATAGGGCTGGAATACTTCTGCTCGGAGGGAGACAGTTTCTGGAATATGTCCGAGAAGGAATGTGTCCGCTTCGCTGTCAAGGAGCTTATCAGGATGGGCGTCATAAAGAAAGGCGCTGTCCTCGATTCACACAGAGAGCGTGTAAAGAAAGCTTATCCCGCGTATTTCGATACCTACAAGCATTTTGATATCCTTGTAAAGTTTCTGGACAGCCACGAAAACCTCTTCTGCGTCGGCAGGAACGGCCAGCACCGCTATAACAATATGGATCATTCTATGCTTACAGGCATCTGCGCCGCCCGCGCTGTCGTAAATGGTGACCGCGACAGATCGGCGATCTGGAACATCAACACCGAGAAGGAATATCATGAAGAAAAACGATCAGCTCAATAACGAGGCTGCCGCAGAGGAAGCACCCATCCAGGCTGCAAAGCTGAGCCGCTCCTCCTGCATCAGCCCGGTCTACGATGCCTTTGCAAGGCACCCCTTCATCCTGGCTCTACTGGCCTGCCTGATACTGACCCCGCTCTGCTTCGGGTCTCAGGGCAATATGCGGGACAGCGCTAAAATGATATGGTGCCTTATCGGGATAAGCATCCCCGCCGCATCGGTCATATATCTCTGCCGCAGGAACAAGCTGAGGCGCACAGTTCAGAACTGCCTTATGGTCATCACCTGTGCTGTCGGGATAGTCCTCTCCGGGTTCTTTACCCGCTCGGAAAAGCCGGCGCTATGGATATTTGCCTATACCGTGATCATCGCTGCCGCTCTCAGGCTGCTCATGCTGGGAGAGAAGACCGATAAGGACAGGCATAACGCGATGATGATAATGCTCATCAGCTTCGGGATGAAGTTCTGCTATGTGCTCTATACCTCCTGCTATACCAGGCAGAACGATGTCGGCAGCTTCGACACCGAGCGGGGGCACGCCTCCTATATAGAATACCTGATCCAGAATCTGCATCTGCCGGATTTCAAGCCCACTTCCCGCTGGCAGTATTATCACCCGCCTTTCCACCATACCATATCGGCGGCATGGATCAACCTGCTGGAAAATGTCTTCGGAGTCAGCCGCAACGCAGCAAGAGAATCTCTCCAAATGCTGACTCTCTTCTATTCTGTTGCCGCTGCGATACTGGTATATAAGATACTCAGACATTTCGGGTTCTCCGGAAAGGCGCTGATCTTCCCGCTGGCGCTCTTCGCCTTCCACCCGGCATATATACTCTCGGCAGGAGCTATCAATAACGACCAGCTCGCAAACCTGCTGGTAGTAGTTACTATATTCCTTACGCTGCGCTGGGCCAAGGAGCCGACTCTGAGGCGTATCATACCCATAGCCTTCTCCATCGGCCTCGCTATGATGACAAAGCTGAATTCGGCTCTCATAGCCCCGGCTGTCGCCGTCATATTCCTATGGCAGCTTGCAAAAAATCTTGATAAGATAAAAAAGCTGATGCTGCAATATGTCGTTTTCGGAGCGATATGTATCCCGCTGGGGCTCTGGTGGTCGGTGCGGAATATGATAAAATGGAATATGGAATGGGATTATATCCCTAATCTCGGTGAGGGGACACAGTTCGTCGGGGACAATATCTTCCGCCGGCTTACCGACTTCTCATCAAAGCAGTTCTACCCTGTATTTGAGAACTGGAAGCGGGACGGCAGTGCCTTCGACGAATATAACCCGAATGTCGCCATTGCCAAGAACTCTCTCTTCGGAGAGTCCATCAGCTCCAAACATTTTCCCGGCGCCTGGGAGATCATACCGACTGTCCTGTTCTGGCTGGCGCTTGTGCTGGCTTTGCTTGGAGTCGGAGTCATGATCTGGATGATCTTCCGTAAAGACACCCGCCCGGAGCTCCACGATAAGCTGTTCCTGGCCGGCTTCTGGGCGTTTTCGATGTACTATTTCTATCTTTTCTGCTATCTCTATCCCAATACCTGCACACAGAATTTCAGGTATATCTATCATCTGCTGGCAGTTTCTGCCGTGCAGTATGCCATGCTGTACGATGTCCTGGAGGGCGGAGAGGCTACAGCCGCAAAGAAATGGCTGTCAAGGATACTCTCCGGAGCTATAATCCTCTTCGCTGCCCTATCCTGCGGGACATATCTTATCGTCGGTTTCTTATGACACAGAGCGAGGTGATCTTATGCGCAGGCATATAAGAATAAACAATAAAACAGGTGAGCAGAGCTGTTCACGCTTCAAGCTGTGCGGCGGCTGCCAGCTCGCAATGAGCTATATGGAGCAGCTCGAATGGAAGCAGCAGAAAGCGGACAGGCTTCTCTCCCGCTTCTGCAAGGTGGAGCCGATCGTCGGCTCGGAGGATCCTTATAACTACCGCAATAAAGTACAGACTGTCTTCGCCTACGATTCCCACGAGAGGCTGCTCTCGGGAGTGTATCAGTCCGGCTCCGGAAGATGCGTCGCAACAGAAGACTGTATGCTGGAGGATAAGATCTGCCAGAAGGCGGCCATCGAATTCAAGCGCCTGATGCAGAGCTTCAAGCTAAAGCCTTATAACGCCCAGACAGGCAAGGGCTATGTCAGACATCTCCTGACAAGATACAGCCGCTCAACAGGGCAGCTCCTTGTCTGCCTCTGTGCGGTAGACAGCACTCTTCCCTACGGAAAAGCGCTGGCGGAGGAACTGAAAAAAGCCTGCCCGAAGCTGACCAGCTTTGTGCTCAATGTCAGCAACAAACCGCTGCCGCTATCTCTCGGAGACAGGAATATAGTCCTCTACGGGAGCGGCTATATCGAAGACGAGATAATGGGCAGAAGATTCAGAGTCTCGCCGCAATCCTTCTATCAGGTGAACTCCTCTCAGACAGAGAAGCTCTACCGGCAGGTCATCGAGTATGCCGCCCCAGCCGGTAACGAAACGCTGATCGACACTTACTGCGGGACAGGTACGATAGGCATACTCTGCGCAGACAAGGCAGGGAAAGTCATCGGGACAGAGCTGAACAAATCTGCCGCAGAGGATGCGCTTTACAACATCAGGCTGAACGGCCTTCAAAATGTAACCGTAGTCAACGAGGATGCAGGAGTATTCATGTCGGGACTTGCTTCCTCTGGAGAGAAAGCCGACATAGTCATAGTTGACCCGCCAAGGGCGGGCTGCGACAGGAAATTCCTCGAATCACTTGCTGAGCTTGCCCCTGAGAGAGCAGTGTATGTTTCCTGCAAGATCTCTTCGCTGGTGCGGGATCTGAGGCATCTTATGCGGCTTGGGTACAAGGCCGTAAAGATCCAGCCGATAGATATGTTCCCGCACACGACAGGGATCGAAACAGTAGTCCTGCTGAACAAGAGATCCGGCGAGCCGCAGAAGGCGCATCTGAAGATACACCTCAAAAAGCCGGAATTAAAAAGGCCCTTCAGGAAAAGGGCGAAATAATAGTTTATATGGTTATCCCTTTGACACACCATTTTCAAACACCTTATTTAGGAGATTACGGCAATTAGACCAACGCTGTGCTATCCCCCGCCTCCGGCGGGGGATAGCACAGCAAGATAGAAAGCCTTTTGTTTAAGGAATATGTGTGGTGTGTCAGCGGGATAGTCAGAATAGTTTATACTATTGATCCCTGTACCTTGATTTATCTGTTCGATCTATTATTCGCCGTGCTGCAAAAGCAGCGCGGCGAAAGTATTTAAAAAGGGTATTCCCGCTTTTGGGGAATACCCTTTTTCTGCTGCTGTATCAGCCTTGTTTCAGTTTTTCGACCAGCATCTCATCCGGCCTGACGTAAAGAGTGCGGTTGTTGGTGAAAATGACCATACCGGGTTTTGCTCCTGCGGGCTTCTTTACATACTTTATCAGCGTGTAATCCACCGGGACCTGAGCAGATGCTCTTGCCTTGGAATGGTAGGCCGCTATGACCGCAGCCTCCTCGACAGTCCTCTCAGGGGGCTCAGTTCCCTTGCAGGAGATAACTGTGTGAGACCCTGTAATGTCCTTGGTGTGCAGCCAGATATCCAGCTTTTCGGAATCCTTGCAGGTCAGGCGGTCGTTCTGCCTGTTATTCCTGCCGACTCTGATCTCATATCCGTCCGAGGATATAAATTTCAGCGGAGGGCGCTGCTTCTGAGGCTTCTCCTTCAGCTTGCCGCGCTTGATATATCCCTGCTCGCAGAGCTCTTCTCTCAGTTCCGCTATGTCTGCCTCGCCTGTTGCTCTTGTCAGGGCATCAAAGACCGAGTCGAGATATTCGGTTTCCCGCTCCCCTTCTTCGATGAGCCCTCTCAGCATACGCTCGGCAGTCTCCGCCTTACGGTATTCCTTGTAGTATCGCTGGGCGTTCTGTGAAGGGGTCAGCCTGCGCTCCAGAGGGATAGTTATCGTCGGGCAGCCCTCGACGCAATAGTCCTCCACAACTGCCTCCGGGTCGCCTTTTTGCAGCTTGTAGAGATTCGTCATGATAAGATCGCCGTACTTTTTCAGGGTGTCGCGGTCGGCGCAGTTCTCCAGCTCCAGGCGCTGATTTGCTGTCCTTCTGGCGACTCTTTCCGAGGCCGACACCAGCAGCCTGAAAAGATCCTGTGCGCGCTGCTTGACTCTGGCTGTCCTGTCGCGCTCGGTAAAGAAAAGGTCAAGGGTCTCGCAGGCGGTCTCGCACTCTGATGTAACCATAAGGGTGCCGTACTGTCTGACAGAAGTAAAGCAGAAGTCCTTAAAGAGCCCGTCGGCGGTCCGCAGGACAGTATAATGCGGCTCTCCGCTGCTGAGCTCCCCGGCGGTCTTTCTGAGATAGAAGCAAAGCCTGTCGAACTCATCATCTGTCATATCCCGGACAGCCAGCTCTCTGCCTCTTCCGGCGAAGAACTCCGCTTCTCTTGCAAACACGGGCGAGATACCCTCCAGCACCGCCATCAGAGCCTTGGGGAGCTTATCATTTCCATGCTCTCTGACCTTTGCCGCTATATCCTCGGGGCTGTCATCGATCAAGGATAGGCGCTGCTCTCTCGGAGGGAGGGTATACTCCATCCCGGGGAGCACCAGCCGCACCTGCGACATATCCTGCCCTACTCTCTTGATACTGTCTACTATCCTTCCGGCAGCGTTTATCAGGATGAGGTTGGAATGTCTGCCCATTATCTCGATCGCGAGAGTGAGCCGGCAGATCTCGCCCATCTCGTTGGCGGAATCAAAATCGAAATAGAGTATCCTCTCCAGCCCGTCCTGCCTGATGTCTATGAGCTTGCCCGAAGAGAGCTGCTTGCGCATCAGCATACAGAACATAGGCGGAACTTTGGGATTGTCGATCTCCGCTTTTGTTGCGTGGACTCTCGCTGTCCCGGCTCCGGTGTTGAAAAGCAGCTTATATGAGCCGTCCCGGGTTCGGAGAGTTATCAGCAGCTCCTCTCTCGAGGGCTGATGTATCTTATCGACTCTGCCGCCAATAAGAGGCATGAGCTCAAGTCTTACCTGTCTTAAAAATACTCCGTCAAGAGCCATAATATCTCCTCAGAACTGATAGCTAAGAATATCCCTTTCAGAGGGAGCGATCTCGAAATGAACTCCGGGGAACTTATCTGTCAGAATGTTCCTCATATACTCGCAGAAGAGCTCCTCTGTATGGTAGTGCCCTGCATCGATTATCATTACTCCGGCGTTGTATGCATCGACGAAAACATTGTGCTTGACATCTCCGGTGATAAGGCAATCCACCTTCTTGGCTATGACATCAGGGAGCAGACTCCCGCCGCTTCCGGAGCAGACAGCGGTACGGTTTATCTCTCCGCCCATGTTGTTATACCTGACGCAGGTAGTACCGAGGGCGGCCTGGATACGTGTTACCAGCCTTTCGGGAGTCATATTGGCGCACTCGCAGATATATCCCAGAGGGACACCGTTCTCTTCCCTAAGAGGCTCTGTAGGTATAAGGTTCAGCTTATCGCAGAGAAGGTCGTTCATCTTTGCGGAATCAAAGCAGGTATGTGTACAGATAACGCTTATGCCGTCAAAGGCAAGACGACCGGCAACAGACTTGAAATTTATCTGCTTTACAGGGTCAAATATGACAGGGTGGTGGGTGATTATGAGCTGAGCTCCGATCTGCTCGGCGTCACGAACAACATCAGAGGTAGCGTCCAGCGCTATGAGAGCCTCCTTGACCTCATCGTCTCCCCAGCCGATATTCAGCCCGCTGTTGTCATAGCTCTCCTGATTTCTGAACGGAGCGATCCTGTCAATGTAATCGTAGATGTCCTTAACTGTTGTCATTTTTTACACCTCTCTGTATTTTTTACTTTTCAGTATTTCAGCGCTCTTTTATTTCGCACCGCTGCCTCAGCTTTGCGCAGGCAGCGGCATACTTTTCTGCTTCTGCTGCCCTTGAAGCGTCTCTGCCTATCCCGCCGGCAACTGCTCCGAGACGCTCTGCCTGCCTGAGCAGATAAGCTCTCCCGTCTTCTGTCTCCGGCGAGACCATCCCGCCGTAAAGATAGCAGAGATCACATTCATGCTCCGGCTGACGGCCTGTGTATTCCGCCCGGAGGACTGAATAAACAAATCTTCCCGCGCGGCAGGGCAGCTCCTTCGTTACCTCAAAACCGCTCTCATAAAGGTATCTGCGCAGTACATCCCATTTGGTCATTGGCTGAAGAATGAGAGCTGTGCGGCTGTTTCTAAGCCATTCAGCCCGGGATATAATGTCCCGGATCAGCTCTCCGCCCATACCCGCTATAATGACGTTTGTTATCCCCTCTGGCTCTACTGAATCCAGACCGTCAGAGAGCATAGTCTCTATCCTGCCTTCCAGACCCGCAGCGCGGATGTTCTCCCTCGCCGAAAGTAAAGGCTTTTCGTTTATGTCACAGGCAATACAGCTCTCGCATATCCCGCTCTCTATCAGATATATCGGAAGATATCCGTGATCTGTCCCTATGTCAGCCGCCCGCCCGGGATTGCATAATTTCGCACAAGCCAAAAGCCTCCCGTCCAGCATACAGAACCCCCTCACATATTTGATCCCTCCGCCTCTCACAGCTCCATGCCGTGATCGGCAGACATCCCTTGATGCGGAATTGTTGGGGAAAACCCTTCTGAAGAAAGGTTATTCCCAAACCCCTTTCCAAAGACTTCCGATAATTTTGGCGAGGGGCTCCCCCGGCAGCTCTGCACTAAAGAGTGTCTGTCTGTCACAGCATGGAGCTTGGATAGGTGAGCTGATGAAAAAATAAGCTGCCGCAGGATGCGGCAGCGCATTAGCTCAGTTACCGTTGATATGAGCGTTGAGCTTCTTCACCATCTCGTCCGCATCGACTCCGTGAACCATACAAGCCTCAGCGACAGTTTCTCCTCTGGAAGCGGGGCAATAAAGGCAATGCATACCCATTCCCATAAAGATCTCGGCGGTGGTGTCATCGTTATCCATGATATCGCCGATGACAGTATCCTTTGTTACTTCAAAAGCCATTTTAACATACTCCTTTTCTATGCGAAACGCCAGCTTACCTTTATATTATAACCTATATTTCCTGAAAATGCAACCCCTTTTTTTATTTTGCGGCGATCTCCTGCCCGCTATCATCCGATCCAATAAGGATCTTGACTTCTCCCGTTAAGGCGTTGACCTTTACAAACTCGTCAAGATCGCTGTAATGCTCCTTTTCAAGGATGAAGCACCAGGTAGGCTCAAGGGTGCGGATCTCTCCGCGGGTGTCGTATTCCGGAGGGAATGTGCCGTCTGCGGCACGCTTGGGATATTCGATCAGCGCACAGTACATCAGCTTGACATCAGCGATCTCAAAGGACTCGTCTCCGACTCCCCTGTCCGCCAGCTCAGCGGCGCGCTCGATCGGGATGATCGAATCCAGCTCGGTCTTTCCCATAAAGGTCGGGATACCGCTTGCGCCTATCCATACGATGTCGTCCTTCTCGCCTATATAGCTGAAAACGTTGCAGGCGTAATCCGTCTCGATGGCGAATTTATCGTCCAGGTCCTTTGAATATTTTGAGCCGATATACTGGAAGGGTATGCCTTCCAGCACGAGCCCGCCGTTGGCGGTTATCTCCTTTGGGGTAACGGTAAGCTGGTGTATGGCATAGCTGTATGGCCCGAAGATATTTCCCAAAGCCTCGTTGATCTTATTGCCGATCATTTCGGCCTTCTGTGCGACAGTAGTCGTCTTGCCGGCAAATTCGATGACAGTATCTCCCTGAGCGCTGACGGTATAGTTTTTGTTTTCCGGGCTGTTCGGGTCGGTATACTCGCTGGGCTCGAACTCAAAAGCCATAGTGAAAAAACCGTCCCTCTGATAAGTCCCGCTGCCGGCGGGGCGCTTGCCCTCAATGGGCGGATAAACGACTCCGCCGTCTCCGATATCCTGAGGCTTGTCCGAGAAGGAATCTCCGAGGAAATCCTTGAATACCTTTCTGAGCTTCTCCCTGTCTACCTGGGGCGCCAGCAGATTGAAGTCGATCTTGTAGGCTTTTGTGATCTGCTGCGGAACTATGACCTCCGGCATTTTCAGATGCTTGTACTGCTTTCCGGCGACGCGCTGCCAGTTATCAAAGGCGTCCTCTACCGCTACCTTTCCGAAAGCAGGCCCCTCCGGGGCGCTCTCATCCGAAGAGCAGGCTACCAGCGAAAGCGCTATGACCGCAGCAGCAACTGCGCAAAAGATTCTTCTGAACACATCGACTCCTCCTTATTATTTCTAATCCTGCCCCAGCAGCACCCTGACTTCGCCTGTTACCGCGTTGACCTTGATGAAATCCTCGTGAGCAAGAGGATCATCCTTTTTGATGAAAAAGCACCAGGTCGGCTCCAGAGTGCGGATAGATGCGCGGGTATCATGCTCCGGGGAATAATACCCTTCGGAATTGCGCAGCGGGTACTTGATAAGCGCACAGTACATCAGCCTTACATCCGCGATCTCGTAGACAGTTCCATCCTTTATGGCGTTGTCCGCAAGCATGGCGGCACGCTCGATGGGGATAAGACCGTCGACCTCGGTCTTGCCGAGAAAATTCGGTAGCTCCCCTGCGATATTGCTTATTTCGTTTTTGTCATTGACATTTGCGTAGTTAAAGGCGACATAGTCAGTCTCCAGAGTATAGGCATCCAGCTTCTTTTCATATCTGGAGGCAATATACTGGAGCGGTATCCCCTCTATCCTGACCGAACCGTTTGCCCCGATCTCACCGAACCCGGTAATATGCATCTCGTCGATACCGTAGGTATAGGGGCCGAAGGTATCGCCCATTAAATCCGAGAGCTGCTTTTCGATCAGACCTGCCTCCTGAGCAACAGTAGTGTCTGAGCCTGCAAATTCGATAACCGTCCCTCCGTCGGTAGAAACGCGGTAATGCTTAGTCTGAGATTCGTCATAGTCCTCAGGGGCCTGCATTTGTCTTGATTTAAGATAAAGACTGAAAAAGCCGTCATCTGAAAAGCTCCCGTCGCCAACGTAGACTGAATTCTCATCAGCCGCCTTTGGGTCGATCTTTCTGACGATCACACCTCCTGTTCCGACAGTTTCAGGTTCAAGGCAGTTATCTCCAAGAAAGTCTTTGAACAGCTTTACCACCTTGTCCTTGTCGCAGTCAGGGGGCAGAAGGTTGAAATCCACCTTATAAGCTCTCTCAAACTTTTCGGGAACTATGACCTCAGGCATATTGAGATGCTTATAGCTTTTCCCGGCTACCTTTTCGTAATTCTGATAAGCGTCCTCCGGCATGACCTTGCCGTAATTCAGCCCGGTGTCTGCTGTATCTCCGGAACCGGACTCCCCCGACGCTGTGCTGTCCCCGGAAGAGCAAGCGGTCAGTATCAGTATTGCAGCGATACCACAAAGAATTTTCCTAAACATAAAGATCCCTCCTAATAATTTGAACTCTATATATAAATACGACAAATACCGACCGGGCACTCACCTTTTCCTGATTTCTGTAGCATTGCACACATCAGCGGCATCTCAGTTAGGCACATTATACAAAAAACGCCGCAAGGCGCAGACCTCACGGCGTTTCCGGACTAGTTTGATTTAAGGATGCTGCAATCTATCAAGCCTGATCCTGCTTCATCTGTGCAAAGCACTCGCTGCAGTAAACAGGTCTGTCCTCTCTGGGCTTGAAGGGGATCTTAGCAACGTTGCCGCAGTTAGCGCAAACAGCTTCATACATCTGTCTGCCTTCTTTCGACGCATTCTTTCTTGCGTCACGGCAAGCCTTGCAGCGCTGAGGCTCGTTTACGAAACCTTTCTCAGCATAAAACTCCTGCTCGCCTGCGGTGAAAACGAACTCATTGCCACAGTCCTTGCATACTAATGTCTTGTCCTCGTACATACTTCTTTACCTCGCTAAAAAAATTTTGCCCCGATCGGACTCGCACCGATATCTTTGTAGAAAACTAACAACGCTCTGCAATTAAGCTAAAAGGCCATATTATCATCTTAAAACGTTTCTGAGCTTTTTGCGCATCCTCTGGACAGCGTTATCGACCGTCTTTTCAGTAATACTCAGCTTCTGGGATATACTCTCGTAGCTGAACCCAGCGGCATAGAGCTTGAAGACATCGAACTCCAGCTTTGAAAGTGAGCTTTCGATCTTACGGTAGAGCTCATCCAGCGATTCCTGCTCCAATACCACATTCTCAGGAGACTCCGAAGGGTCATCCGGAAGATCAAACTCATCCGGAAGCTCGTCGTGATCCGAGCTGACACGCTTGAATACGCTTATCATTCTGTTCTTGACAACAAGCTGGGCATAGGTTGCAAAAGAGGCGCCTCTGTCGGGGGAGTAGGTCTTGACAGCACCGAGCAAAGCTAAAAAGCCCTCCTGTGCGAGATCATCCCAAAACTCACCCTTAAAGGACTCGGCACGCTTTATGACCGCCGGAGCAAATCTGCTGATAAGCTCTGTAAGAGCGCCTGCATCGCCGCTTCTGCACAGCCCTATCAGATCCTCGCTGCTCAGCTTTTTCAGAGGGTCACGCCCATCTTTGACCATCAAAGCATACCTCACCATTCGTCCAAGATGTAATTATATAATAACATTCTGGTATTTTAAAGTCAAGCAAACTTTCAAAAAAAATTAATAAAGCCGAAATATTTGTATCATTCAACATATTTCCCAAAGCTATAATAGTTATTTTGACGAAATAAAAAACCGCAGAGAGTCAGGTTCACGGCTCTCTGCGGACGTCCTCATAACTCTATAACTCGGCATACTGTGCTCTTCCCTGCTCGAAGATATCTCCGCCGACGCTGTCGTTAGCGACGATCAGGGGGAAATCCTCGACATAGAGGCATTTTACCGATTCGCATCCGAGGTCTTCAAAGGCGATGACCTCGCAGCTTTTTATGCAGTTACAGGCGAGCGCTCCGGCGCCGCCGACTGCGCAAAGATATATCGCTTTATTCCTGACAATAGCATCTCTTACCTCGCGGCTGCGCTCTCCCTTACCGATCATCCCGGCGAGGCCCATATCCAGCAGTTTAGGGGCGAAGCGATCCATCCTACCGGAGGTCGTGGGCCCGCAGGAACCTATAGGCTTGCCTTCTGGAGCGGGAGTCGGCCCGGCGTAATAGATAACAGCGCCCTCGATGGGGTAAGGCAGCTCCTTGCCCTGTTCTATAAGCGACATTATCCTTTTATGGGCTGCATCACGCGAAGTATAGACATATCCTGTCAGGAGGATCTTATCGCCGCAGCGGAGCTCCGAGCACTGCTCCTTGAGCTGCTGGGCGTTGATCTTCCGTATCTCGGACATTATTCCTCTACCAGAGCAAGGCCGTCGTCGATAAGGTCTCTGGCCTTATTAGCGGAGCCGATGCTGGCGCCGAAGAGATCCTGAAGAGTGGAGATGACCTGAGTAATATTCTCGTTAAGGTTGCTGTATTCAGACTTAACAGAAGCTCTGAGGTCAGCGGATTTAGCTCTGATGATACCGGCCTCAGCGGTAGCGTCGTCGATCATCTTCTTAGCATCTGCTTCAGCCTTAGCTGTTGTAGCTGCTGCGTCAGAGTTAGCCTTATTTGTAACAGCGTCTGCTTCAGCTCTGGCGGTAGCTGTCATTGTAGCGGCGCTGGCCTTAGCTGTCTCAAGAGTTCTGGTAGCCTCAGCCTGAGCGCTTGTAACAGTAGACTCAGCCTGGTTATTGGCGTCATCGATGATCTGGTTAGCCTGGGTCTCAGCCTCGGCAGTCATATTCTGAGCAGCCTTCTTAGCCTCGGTAACGATCTTATTAGCGGTATTCTGAGCCTCAATGAACACGCTTCCGAGGTCGAAAGCGGGAGCAGCGGCCTGACCTGCGTTGGACTCAGCGGTCTGGAGCTTATCCTTGAGGTCTTCGATCTCTTCCTTCTGGCGGTCGATCTCCTGATTCTTCTCAGAAATCTGCTGCTCGTAGTCAGCGATTTGGACCTTCATAGTATCGGTAGAAGCCATGAGCTCAGCGACTTTATTCTTAGCCTCTTCGACCTTCTTTTCCAGCTCAGCCTTGCCTTCAAAATCGGCATTTGCGCCGTCGGCGTTCTTTTCGAGGCGGGCGATAGTCTCTTCCTGATCCTTTACTTTAGTCTCAAGATTATAGATCTTGGAGTTGAGATCGTCAACGTATGCAAGAACGTCAGACTTATCGAAACCGCCCATTCTGACCGTTCTCAGATATCCGTTATTTGCCATATTTCAATACCTCCATGCGATAATTTTATCATTTTTATTATACATTATTCGGGAATAATTTTCAACTGATTTGACTCGATTTCCAAAAGTTCATACAAACTTACAAAAAGCTCATTATAATTTTGTGCATTTTTGCTATTCGATGAACAAATTATCAAAGAATTATTAAAAAGCAAGCAGGACGAACATTATAAATGCCCGTCCTACGCGATCTTACTTTGTCTTGAAAATATTGAAAATGTCGTCGTAATAACCGGGATTATCGGCAGCCTTGACTCCTGCCTTATGTCTTGCCTCGGCATCTGCCTTAGCGTCATCCTCAGAAGGCTTATAGCTTGCGGAGAATGTAGCTCTCTTTGCGCTCTCGGCAGCTTTTGCAGCGTCGTCAAAATCCGCTGCGATAACGGTAACATAGACCTCGTCGTTCATATCGGGGTCATAGCCGTTACCGAAGATGATCTCGGCATCCTCATCAACAGCCTCAGTGATAGCGTTGGTCAGCTCGTCGATCTCATCGACAACGATATCCTCGCTCATAGTGATGTTAACGAGGAGCCTCTTAGCGCCCTTGATAGAGGTCTCAAGCAGATCGCTTGAGATGACCTGGCCAACGACATCTGCGACCTTATCCTTGCCGGAGCCGTGACCCTTAGCCATATGAGCGAAGCCTGCGTTCTTTATAATAGTAGTGATATCAGCGAAGTCAACATTGATCTCGTCATGTCTTGTGATGATCTCAGCGATGGAGATAACGTCATTCTTCAGGACTTCATCTGCGAGAGCATAGCTCTGGCGCATTGTCAGCTTCTGGCCGCCGGTGAGGAGGTTCTGGTTGGGGATAACGATGAGGGCGTCAACGTGCGAAAGCATAGCGGCGATACCCTTCTCAGCCTTCTCCATCTTCTTGGGGCCCTCGAACTTGAAGGGCTTTGTAACTACAGCGACTGTGAGCTTGTCCATCTCCTGAGCGATCTCAGCAACTACGGGAGCGGCTCCTGTACCTGTTCCGCCGCCCATACCGGCTGTAATGAAGACCATATCAGCGTCCTTGATGACCTCGCTGATCTCGTCCTTGCTTTCCTGTGCGGAAGCCTCGCCGATCTCGGGCTTTGCGCCTGCGCCGAGGCCGTGGGTCAGCTTAGCGCCGATCTGGATCTTCTCGGTAGCCTTGGAATTTTTAAGAGCCTGGATGTCTGTATTTATAGCTATATAATCAACGTTTCCGGTGATACCCTGGCTTGCGATGCAGTTAAGTGCGTTTCCGCCGCCGCCGCCGACACCGATGACCTTGATCCTTGCTCCCTCAACAGGTGCTTCAACATACTCATAAGACATAAACTGTTCCTCCTACTTATATTATTGTTTCATCCGAAAATTTTTACATTCATCGGGGGTATCAGGGCCAAACAGACATAATTTCCCCTAATACCATAAATATATAATTATTCTATCACAAAGCGCTGAAATTGTAAAGATAGCAGCGCTTCATAACCGCAAAATTTCAGCATTTGTATAAAAATGGGTACATTTTTTTGGTCATATTGTTCAAAATGACGGGACCTTACTGCCAGCCTGTATATTCCTGTTCTCCGGCTGGTGTCTGCTGCTGTTCAGCAGGGACCTCGGGCTCTCTGGGAAGGTCTCCGAAATCGTGGGTAAGAGTAGAGCGATAGTCGCTCTTGCCTGCGTTCCGCTTGGCTGCTTCAGCTGCGGCGGCCTCTCTGGCGGCCTTGGTTATAGCCGAAATACCGCTGTTGACTCCGTTATAGATAAGAGTCCCCTCGAAGTCGGCCTCCAACCGGGTGTCGATGACAGCTTTGAGGTCTCTCAGCTTATGGGGAATATCGAAGGAGCTGCCGACTCTGAGCTCGATCCTGTCCTTATACATCATTACGATATCGTTTCTCTCCGTCAGGTCGATGACTGTTATCCCGGAGAATCTGGCTTCTCTGATCTCTTTCAGTAGCTGGAGCAGCACCTTTGTCTTGACACTGTCCTCAGAAGTGAGCTCCTTATTTATCTCCGGCTCCTTGATAGTATAACCCTTTATGAGAGGCAGCTCCGGGTCGTGGAACTGGTTTCCCGCTTCAAGTATCATCCCGGCTGTTGAGATAACATAGTAAGCGCCGTTCTGCTCGATATCTGCGGATTTCCTGGCCTCGACTATCTTGATGTTCAGGGAATTTGGGTAATCCTTGCTGACTGTTGCCTTTTCGATATATGGCAGCGTTTCCACAAGCCTCTGTTCAATGATCGAGGTATTAGTCCTTATAAGATTGGCGCCCTTTTCGACACCGCCGACCAGAAGTATCTGATCGTTGGTATAGAGCGAGACGCCCTCGACTCTGACTTCCTTGAGGTTAAAGAGGAAGTTCAGGCAGACGACAAGACCGATGGCAGTAAAAACTGCCACCGCTATGGCGCAGTAGGTCATGAGGTTAGAGCGCCGTCTGCGGCGGTTGACCCTGACTTTTCGCCCGTTCTGGACTTTATATTCGTCATTTATCTGACTCTTTACAATATCCTTCATTTATGCTATCCCTCTTCAGAAACTCTCACGTCTTGCCTTAGCTCCCAATGCCCGGAGCTGACTCTCCAGCGACTCATAGCCGCGGTCGATGTATTTGATATCGGAGACCTCGGTGATCCCCTCTGCTCCGAGGGCTGCGACAGCCAGTGCGGCGCCTCCGCGCAGATCCATCGCTCTTACCTTAGCTCCGTAAAGTCGCGGGACACCGTCGATCACTGCGACTTTTCCCTCCGCCTTGATCGAAGCTCCCATTCTTGCCAGCTCATCCACATGGCGGTATCTGTTTTCAAATATATTCTCTACTATCATACTGGTCCCGCCGGCTGTTGCCAGAGCTGCCATGACGGGAGCCTGAGCGTCCGTCGGGAACCCGGGGTAAGGCATAGTCCGTATAAGGCTCACGGCCGAGAGCTGACCTCTTCTTGAGATATAGAGCCTGTCGGAATAGGTATAGATCCGGCAGCCCATTTCCTCGAACACCGGAATAACTGCACCCAGATCTGAGGCTCTTGCGCCGATGAGCTCCAGCTCCCCGCCTGTCACAGCGGCAGCAGACATCATCGTCGCGGCGGCGATCCTGTCGGGCATAACGCTGTATTCGCAGCCATGGAGCTTTTCGACTCCTTCGACTGTAACAGCTCCGCTGCCTTCGCCTGTTATCCTGGCTCCGCAGCATTTGAGGAACTGCGCCAGATCGGTGATCTCCGGCTCTCTGGCGGCGTTAAGTATCCTCGTCACTCCCCGGGCTCTGACGGCCGCCAGCATGACATTCTCTGTCGCGCCGACGGATGGAAACCCGAGATTTATATCGGCGCCCCTGAGCCCGCCCTTGCAGACGCAATGCAGGAGGCCGTATCTTTCTGTTATCTCTGCGCCCATTTTTCTCAGGGCGGCAAGGTGCATATCGATTGGTCTCGGCCCAAGCTCGCAGCCTCCCGGAAAAGAAAGGGAACACTCCCCGACTCTTCCCAGGACAGCCCCGAGAAAGACTATCGACGAGCGCATCTCGCGCATCAGCTCATCCGGGACACAGCAGCCGCAGGGCGACAGAGCTTTTACTGTGATATCATTGCCGTCAGCCTTACACTCGCAGCCCAGAGAGCCCAATATCCGGCAGGCGGCATAGACATCGCTGAGCCGGGGGCAGTTATGCAGCATGGTCTCTCCGTCTGCAAGGATACAGGCGGCGAGCAGGGGGAGTGCGCTGTTTTTTGCTCCCTGGATGTTCAGTTCTCCGCTAAGGCGATTTCCGCCCTCGATGACCAGCTTTTGCATAACGACCCGCTCCTTTTCGCAGTTTTGTTATGCAGTATACTATGCTGCGGTGCGCAAAGGAGTGAAAGCGGGCTGATATTCTCAGGCCTCTAGGTTGTATTCCAGAGAATCGCTGACGAAAACAAAAGCAGGAACAGTCGGTATGGAGATAGGCCCGAGTTTCTTGCGCAGGCCGTTTGTCCTGAGTATGATACTGGTCATCAACTTATCGAACTGCTCTGTGGTCAGCTCATTGACGTTGATAAGCACTTCAACGGTAACTGTCTTTACAGAGAAGGGGCTGATCTCACACTCTCCGTCATCGAGCCTTGCGGAGATTATCTTGTCCTTATACAGAACATCGCTGGTAACGACGCTGAACCCCGGCAGGATGACCTTATAGGGGGAAAAGTTTTTAAGATCGATCTTTACTGTGCAGACTCTGTAATTCTTCGGGAGCTCGGAGCTCATGGCGTCGATATTGTATACAAAGTCATTTGCCAGAACTTCCTGTCTGAGCTGCGAGACGCTCTTGCTGCCAAAGATGTCCCCGGAGAGGACTTCTCCCTCGGAGGTCGAGAGAGTGATGGGCGGCAGCAAGGTTATAGCAAACAGCAGGACACAGACAGCTATTATCACGATACGTCTGACCAGCCAGGCGGCGACATACTTTCCGCCGACTTTATAGCCGCGACGTTTTGTTTTGTTCTGCTGCTTTTTCTTTTCCTCCTCGATGAGCTTATCCATCTCATCGAGGGGGGTCTCATTCTGCTCTGTCCGCTCGGGGACTTTTATGGGAGCAGCGCTGTCGAAATTCGGCCTTACGGCATTTGTAAAATCGTCTATGCTGCTTTCCTTATAGACTCTCCTGCTGTTTACATATCCGCCTGAGAGGTTCCTTATCTGATCCTGATCCGGCAACTGGATAGGATCCATAGATCCTGATTTTTTTGCTGACATTTATTTCTCCTTAGAGGAAAGTATCGGCTCAATGAGCCCGCGGAGGGTCTCATAGATCCTTTCGTTTGTATCTCCGATATAAAGTGATGCTGCGTTTCTGCAAAGCTCTGCGAGCTTTTCGGGAGAGGCGATGAGCTCTGCTACTTTATCCTTGACGGTATCCTCGCCCAGATCCTTCTCCTCGAACACAAAGCCGGCCCCGGCGCGCTCCAGGACCATGCCGTTATGATACTGATGATTTTCCGCGACTACGGGAGATGGGATGAGTATCGCTCCCCTGCCGACGGCTTCCAGCTCGGTAAGTGTGCTGGCACCGCAGCGGGTGATAACAAGATCGCAGGCTGTCAGCGCCAGCGGCATATTGACATACTCGCTTATGATATATCTCTTATTGCCCCTGACCTTGACGCCGGAGCGCTCCAGCTCTTCGGTAAAGCCCGAATAATCCTTATATGTACCGTAAGAATGGATATGGCAGACATTGCTGCCTGTCTCTGAATACCATTTAAAGAGCCTTGCAGCGGTATCGTTTATGGTCTTTGAGCCGAGGCTCCCTCCGCAGGAGAGGATGACGATATCGCTGTCGGAAAAGCCCAGCTCCCGTCTGGCTTCGCTCTTGCTCTTCTTCTCGAAGGCGTGTCTTACGGGCAGGCCGGTAACAGTTACTTTATTCTTTACTGCCGGGTCAAGGTTCTTGGTCTCCTTGACTGTGAGCATAATGCGGTCAACATTCTTGCTCAGCAGCTTTGTAGTAACTCCGGCAAAGGCATTGGCCTCATGTATCGCAGTCTTTATGCCCATCTTTGCAGCCATCCTGACTATCGGCCCGGAGACATATCCGCCTGTTCCGATAACGAGATCGGGCTTGAAATCGGTTATGATCTTCCTGGCTCTTCTGCCGGAATGGATGAGGTAATGAGCGGCCTTGAAATTGCGCCCTATATTGCCGACACTGATCTTACGCTGTATGCCCTCGATCTTTATAGGCTCGAAGCGGTATCCGGCCTGGGGGATGAGCTTGGCCTCCAGCTTCCCGGGGTTGCCCGCGAAGCAGAATTCCGCATCGGGATGATGCTCCTTGATGATCTCGGCAATAGCCAGTGCGGGGTTGATATGTCCGGCAGTACCGCCGCCGGCAAGCAAAACTCTAAGCATAACGATCTCTCCAGATTCAATGATATACCAAAATTACTGATTTGTCAATCCATAGCATCTGCCGCAAGCTAAGCCTGCGGCAGATGGATCATTTTCTTGTATGGGACTGTCTTGAGATACTGAGGAGTATCCCCATCTCTGCAAGCTGGATGACCAGCGCTGTGCCTCCGTAGCTGAAGAACGGAAGCGAGATACCGGTATTCGGGAAGGCGTTTGTGGCAACGGCAATATTCAGGAGCGCCTGTGCGCCGATCTGGATTGTGATGCCTGTTGCAATAAGCATCCCAAAGCGGTCCTTGGCGTGGCTGGCGATATAGAAGCCTCTGAGGATGAACATAACGAACAGCAGGATTACTGTCAGGGCTCCGACAAGCCCCAGCTCCTCGCAGACTACGGAGAAAACAAAGTCGTTCTGCGATTCCGGGAGGTAGAGGTATTTCTGTCTTGACTCACCGAAGCCCAGCCCGAATATCCCGCCGGAGCCTATGGCTATCAGGGAATTATAGGTCTGGAGGGTCTTGTCTGTCGGGTCGGAGAGAGGGTCGCGCCAGCTTTGGATACGGTCGGTGATATAGCCGAAATCCTTGGCAACGAAGACCTTATAGAGGATAGCAAGACCGCCCAGCAGAGCTGCTGCCCCGACAAAGATAAAGAAATGCTTTTTCGGCATTCCGCTGACATACATCATGGTAAGACCGATTATCGCGATGAGCATAACGGCAGACATATGTCTTTGCAGGAAGAGGACGCCTATGACCAGCGCCATTATAACGGCGAAGGGCAATATCGAGAACTGCCATTTCTTGAAATACGGGAAATTGACAGCCATAATAAAGGCGAAGATGATTATGAAGCCGACCTTCATAAGCTCTGAAGGCTGGAGCTGGATAAATCCGAGGTCGAGCCATCGGGTCGCATCGGCGGTGGTGGAGCCGATGAAAGTCGTGATAAACGTCAGCCCGACGGTAAGCACGAAGATACCGTAGGCGACGAAAGTCGTCTGGAAGAAGTGATAATCCAGGAACGAGACCAGAAACATCATCACCAGCCCGAGGACTGCGGATTTGATCTGCTTTGTCACGAAATAGTAGCCGTCGCCGTGCTCAGAGAGAGCATAGGCATAGCTGGCGGAGAACATCATCACTATCCCGAACACCAGCAGAGCCAGAACGAGTATACAGAACGGCTTATCGATATCTGCGGTTATGAATCTGAAATTGATCTTTTTTCTCGCCTGAGCGACCTTCGGTGCGGGAGGTGCCTTGGGCTTTTCGGGCTCTTCGGCCGTGGGCTCGGTCTCGGGCGCGGCCTCCTCGGGTATCTCCGAGGGCTCGTAATAGCCGTCGGCGGTATATTCAGCCAAATTTATGACCTCCTTAGAAACGTTTGGAAAGAGCGTATACTCCGAAAACTGCGCAGAGAGCGCAGGAGATCGCGCCCATTACGGCGAAGATCAGGAGTATCGCAGTATTACTGAAGCCTGACTCGGAGAGGGCTGCATGGAGAGTCTTTTTAGGATCCTTCTCCTCACTGCCCCGGGGCAGGCGTTTTGATCTTATGTGATTTATCAGGGCAAATGCGGAGTCTGCAAGCTGCGGCAGCGCTGCCAGCAGGAACATCAGCTCCAGCTTGGAGAGCATCACTGCTGCTGCGAATGCAGCACCGATAAAGGAAGCGCCCGAATGCCCGGAGATCAGCTTGGAGGGCTTGAATGTCCAGACAAGCATCCCGGCGCAGACCGCTCCTGCGAGCTGTGAAAGGAGTCTTGCCGAGGCCGAAGGCGCGATGGTACACGCTATGGCTGCAGCGGCAAGGGAGAGGGCTCCCGACAGCTCGCTGAGCCCGTCTTCGGAGCGCGAATAATCGTCTCCGAGGCAGAAATGCAGTTTGAATGCGCCGATACAGAGCATCATAAAGAGCGCTGTCAGCGGATAATAGAGAATGCCGAACTCGATATATCCCAGAGAGAACGGCAGAAGTACGGCCGTATCGCGGCCGGAATAGAGATCGGTCAGGACCGTCAGAGAGAAGCAGAGCAAATATTCGCAAATAAAACGCAAAAGCGGCTTGACCCCTGCCGCCTGACCTCTGAACTTTTTAATGAACTCGTCATAGCCGCTGACAGCGGTCATCATGACCACGAAGCAGCCTGACAATATCAGTGCCGGAAGGGTATCCCTCCCCACATTTTTCTCCGGCAGACCGTTTACGAGAGCAGCGGTGAAGAACCATACTGCGAAGGATATACCGGCTACTGCTCCCCCGAGAGAGGGCTCAGAGCCGTCCTTCAAAAAGCGGCTGCCTATCCGGAGCTCTCTGCCGCCGGTCTTGAGCCGGCGCAGAAACGGGATCATCAGCAGCCCCAGCAGGAACGGAGAGGCTGCTGCCGCAAGCATCGGCAACGAGCGGAGCAGAGCACCGCCGAGGGTATCACTCAAGGCTCTCTACGACCTCTTCCAGCTTCATCCCGCGGCTTCCTTTGAAGAGGACAGCGTCGCCTTCTCTAAGCTGCGATCTGAGCTCGGAGGCAAGCGCCTCACGGGTCTCGAAATGCTTGCAGGAGGCTTCGTCGAAGCCTTTCTTTACTGCGCCCTCGATATAGCAGACGGAATTCTCTCCGAAGCAGAAGAGCGCATCGGCGCCCGATGTGGGGACACATTCTCCTACCTGCTTATGGTAGGTCCTGGAGTTTTTACCCAGCTCCAGCATATCTCCCAGGACGCAGAACCTTCTGCCGCCTTCCTTGATCCTGACCTGCGAGAGGACAGACAGCGCAGCCTTCATAGAGTCCGGCGCGGCGTTGTAGCAATCAACGATAAATGTCATTCCCTTGACAGACTTGATGTTCTGTCTCAGGCCTTCGGGAGTATAATCCGCAATAGCGGCAGCGCACACAGCCGGATCGATCCCGAGCCTTACGCCGACACAGAAGGCGGCAAGAGCGTTCTTGACATTATGCTCTCCGAGAGCATTGATCCTTGCCTTATACTTCCCGCCTTTGTAGACGACAGTAAAGGCGACGCCGCTTCCGTCGGGAGCGATATCTGCGGCATAAACGTCGCAATCGCGTTTCTTGACGGAGTAGTACATTACTTCCCTGCCGCTCCTTACATCAGCCGAAGCAAGGAATTTATCGTCGCGGTTCAGGATCAGCGGGGCATCGGGTGAAGCGCCGTCGAGTATCTCCATTTTAGCGCGGAGGATGTTTTCCTGCGAACCCAGGTTCTCGATATGCGAAACACCGATATTTGTTATAACGCAGATCGTCGGTGCAGAACAGAGGGACAGTCTTGACATTTCTCCTGCGTGGTTCATTCCCATTTCGATTACGGCGGCTCCAAAGCTGTTATCCAACCCGAAGAGGGTATGGGGAACGCCTATCTCATTGTTATGGTTGCCTACGGTCTTGAGTGTCCTGAAGCCGTGCGATACTACGCAGGCTATCATATCCTTGGTCGTCGTCTTCCCGACAGAGCCTGTTATCCCGACCAGGGGGATATCGAATTTCATGCGGTAGTAATGGGCGAGATCCAGCAGCGCCTTGGCTGTAGAATCGACGATGATGCACTTTGCTCCCTCGACAGGTCTTTCCGTAATGACAGCGGCTGCGCCGGAGCTCATAGCATCGGCTGCGAAATCGTGGCCGTCGAACTTATCGCCTTTAAGAGCGATGAACACGGAATTCTGCCCGATGTCTCTGGTATCGGTGGTGATACTTTCGATAAGCTGCTCGGCGGGATAGCCGAAGCTGCCGTCCACCGCAGAGACTATCTCGGCAAGGCTCATTTTTTCCATACTACCATCTCCTTGACTCAGTTTGCGGCTGCACATTCAGCCAGCGCTTCTGCGACTACCTCGCGCTCGTCGAAGTGTATCTTGACGCCGCCGGCGAGGATCTGATAATCCTCATGGCCTTTGCCTGCGAGAACGATGATATCGTCCTTCTCGGCATTCTTGACAGCCCAGTGGATAGCCTCGCGCCTGTCTGTGATCTTGATATAGGGGGTATTCTTCCCTTCCAGACCTTTAAGGATGTCGTTTATGATATCCTCCGGGTCTTCATTTCTGGGGTTATCGGATGTAACGATAAGGAAATCGGCGTTATCCGCAGCAGCAGCAGCCATAAGCGGGCGCTTGGTGGCATCGCGGTTGCCGCCGCAGCCGAAGAGACACTTTACCTTACCTGTCGAGCTGTTCCTTATAGCGGAAAGGACATTTTCCAGAGCGTCCGGTGTATGCGCGTAATCGCAGATGACTGTAAAATCCCTGCCTGTCGGAACGACCTCTGCTCTGCCGCGGACGCCGTGCATCTTATTGAGCTGCCTGATAGCGGCCTCGGCCTCAAAGCCCAGGGTCTCGCAGCAGGCGATAACGGCGAGAGAATTGGAGACATTGAACACTCCGGGCATCTTGAAATCAACATTATGCTTGATCTTTCCGTCGCAGTAGACATACTTTACGCCGCTGGCTGAAAGGAGGATATCCTCGGCATAGAAATCGGCTTTTGTCTCTGCGGAATAAGTATTCTTCGGGCAGGCGACTTCTTCCATAAAGCGTCTGCCGTAGAAATCGTCGATATTGATTATTGCCTGAGCGGTAACATCGAACATGAGTTTTTTGGCCTGATAGTAGTTCTCCATAGTCCCGTGGACATCGAGATGGTCCTGAGTCAGGTTAGTAAAGATACCGACAGCAAATTCGCAGGGCCCGAGGCGCTTCTGCTCCAGCCCCTGAGAGGAGGCTTCCATGACGGCATACTCGCAGCCTGCGTCCACCATCTGTCTGAACAGCTCGAAGAGCTCATAGGGCTCAGGAGTAGTGCGGACAGCAGGGAGGATCTTATCGCAGATCTCATTCTGGCAGGTGCCGATGAGCCCGACTTTTTTGCCGAAGCCGTCCAGAACTTTTTTGAGGACGGTGGTTATCGTTGTCTTGCCGTTGGTCCCGGTAACGCCGATGAGCTTCAGAGAGCGCTGCGGGTCTCCGAAATATCTGGCGCAGAGCCTTGGATATATCTCTCTTGTATCCTTAACGATTATCTGCTGCTCTATCCCGAGGTCTCTCTCACAGACGATCACAGCAGCGCCCTTATCAAGCATATCCCGGGCGGCGTTATGTCCGTCAAAGGTATTTCCTTTAATGCAGACAAAGACGAACCCCGGTGCTAACTCGCGGCGGGTATCGGAGGTAACGTCGGAGATCTCTCTGTCCGGCAGGGAGACCTCTGCGATATCTCTGAACATATCGTAAAGTTTCATATCCATTCCTTCTCTCTTGATATTGCCATATTTACTGCGATCCTACATTTTTTGTGATAAAGGTCACTGAAACTGCGGAGCCGACGGGGGCTTCGGTGTTCGGTGCGAAATTCTGATCGGTGGATGCGACTGCATCGGCCTGATCGACGGCGCTTCCCTCCGAGCTGAGGTTGAGCCCGACAGTTTTCAGGGCTGTCTTGGCCTGTTCTCTTGTGAGCCCGGCGATGTTGGGGACGATCGCGTTTTCGATCATATAGTCGCTCTCGGTGTAGAGGATGACCGTACTGCCTTTCTCAACATTCACAGCCGACGGGATCTGCTTATATACTGTATTGCCCGAGCCGACGACTCTTACGCTCAGGCCGAGATCCGTAAGGGTCTCCCTGGCGTCGAAAGGCTGGGTGAATTCCAGATTGGGGACATTTACCTGGAGCTCAGAGAGCTCGTCGTCGGTATAAGTCGGGAAATAGCCGAGATACGGGAGCACCTGCTCAAAGACCTCGACGCAGATAGGTGCTGCGACCTGAGAGCCGTAATAGTCCTCGCCTGTCGGGTGATCGACCATGACGAGCATAACGATCTCAGGGTCGTCGGCGGGAGCGAAGGCGCAGTAGGATGCGACGTAGGTGTTACCTGTAACGTCCTCGTCCAGCTTCTGGGAAGTGCCGGATTTTCCTCCGATACGGTAGCCCTTGATATAGGAGTTGGAGCCCGGCTCGCCTGTAACAACGTTTTCGAGGATAGATCTCATTCTTGCGGAGACTTCAGCGGAAATGACCTGCCTCTTAATGACCGGCTCATTATCCACCACAACGTTGCCCTTCGGGTCGATGACCTTGTCTACGACCTGCGGGGTAACGAGATATCCGCCGTTGATAACTGCGCAGTAGGCTGTTATCATCTGTATCGGGGTTATCTTGTTGGACTGGCCGAAGCTGGAGGCTGCCAGATCGACTATGGACATATTCTCTGCCCTGTGGTATATCGGGTCGGCCTCGCCGGGAAGGTCGATGCCTGTTTTTTCTGTAAAGCCGTAGGCCTTGAAGAACTTGGAGAACTCTTCGACTCCCAATCTCTGACCTATCTGTATGAATGCGGGGTTGCAGGAGTTGGTCATAGCCTGAGCAAGATTCTGCATACCGTGATCTCTGTTGGACCAGCAGTGCATCTTCTCCTCTGCGACCTGGATAAAGGTATTGCAGGAGAAGGTATCCTCAAGGGTTATGACCTTATCTTCCAGCGCCGAAGAGCCTGTGATGACCTTGAAAACCGAGCCGGGGTTATAGAGCTCGGAGATAGCCTTGTTCTTCCACTGTGTGCTCCAGGCTTCAAGCTGGATCTTTTTGTATTCCGGAGAATTCTCCGGAAGCCCTGCCAGCTTCAGGGCTGCATTCTCGTCGTTGATCTCGGCGGGATTGTTCGGATCGTAGCTGTAATTAGTCGCCATAGCCAGGACAGCGCCGGTCTTTGCATTCATAATGATACCGCAGGCGCGGTCATGGGGCTTGCTCTTGACGCAGGCCTTTTCCAGGGCTTTTTCAAGCTGATACTGGATATTGACGTCTATGTTCAGCACCAGCGAGGAGCCGTCCTGCGCTTCATAGGACTGTCTGTATCTGTAAGGTATCTCTGTTCCGTCGCGGGCTGTAGCGGTGATGACTCTTCCGTCGATACCGCGAAGGCGGTCGTCGTAGTAGGCTTCAAGGCCGTAGATGCCATCACCGTCGTAGCTTAAATGCCCGATAACATTGGAAGCAAGGGCTCCCTGCGGGTAGAATCTTTTTGTAGTAGGCTCACAGCGGACGCCGTCCAGGTCTGCATCGGTAAGATATTTCTCGATCTCGGCGGCAGTAGTCTTATCGACGTTCTTCTTGATGACCTCATACTGGGATTTGCGGTTCTTGCATCTCTCCGAGACCTCGGCGGTCTCGACTCCGAGCTTTGCTGAAAGGAACTGCACCAGCTCGTCGAAGGTCTGCTGGGCGGGTTTTGTAGCTGCCAGCTTTGCCTGATACTCCGCCTTCTTCTGGCTGTTCTTCTCCTCGCTTATGAGATCGGTAAGCTCCTTGATACGCTCATCCCTTTTGTTCAGGTATGAATCCCAGAGCATTACCGGGTCGCAGTAGACGTTGTAAACTGTTGCGCTCTGCGCAAGCACCTGACCGTTGGCGTCATAGATAGTCCCTCTGGAGGCGGGAGTAACAGTGCTGCGCACCTGCTGGGAATTGGCCAGCTCCTGCCATTTCGAGGCTTCTGTTACAGCGACTTTGAAGACCTGTATGACTATCCATATCACGACAGCGAACATAGCTATGACTACAGTTCGTGTCAGGCGATTTTTCATTATCTTATTCGGCGTATCCGTCCGATTGTTTGCTTCTTTCATCTGATCTCCCTCTGCGAAGCTGATGCCGTGTGCCGCTCCGATATCCTGCCGGAGCGAGGTCATCATTATACAACAAGAAAGCTAAGCACAAAAGTCCATAGCTTTCTGTAATAATTTTATTCACTGCGCCCCGATATATTCCAGGACTCCTGTAAACCACCGTTTAACGGCGACAAAGAGGTTATCGTCCTCGGCCTCCGCGGCCTGGGCGACAGATGCCTTAGGCACCTCGACATACTCGATCTGCGCCCGGTTGAGCTTCCTGAGCCCGAGGCGGTTCTCGGCGTAATCCTCGATCTTTGTAAGGCCGGTTTTCTTTGCCAGCTCGGATTCAAGGCTTACATTCTCGTTTTGGAGCCTTGAGAGCTCGGTCTCAAGCTCGCTCTGTTTGGAATAAAGGCTAGTGAGCTCTACTCTGCCGTAGATCATGGCAAAAAGGATAGCCATTACTGCCACAGCGATAGCGAGAACTTTTATTATACTTGTTGTTTTATGGCTCCTGCCTGCCAGCTCAGCGGAGTTTTTCTTCTCCTGCTCTTCCTCTTCGATCCTTTCGGACTCGTCATAGGCACTGTAATCGTAGGCAAGATTATGTGCTGTCATATCTGTCATATTTATCACCGACCCGAAGGTTTGTTACGATCTTATTTTATCCTCTCGATTATGCGCAGCTTGGCGCTGCGGCTCCTGTTGTTTTCGGAAAGCTCCTTCTCTGAGGGCTCAATAGGCTTATTTGTCAGCAGCCTGCCTCTCGGGGTCTTTCCGCAGACACATACAGGAAATTCCGGCGGGCAGGTACACCCCGTTGCAAAGGAACGGAATCTCTGCTTCACCAGTCTGTCTTCCAAAGAATGGAAGGTTATCACTGCCAGCCTGCCGCCGACTTTAAGGCAGTCGAAGGCTTCGTCCAGTGCTTTATCCAGATGCCCGAGCTCGTCATTGACGGCTATCCTTATGGCCTGGAAGGTCTTTTTGCAGGGGTTCTTTTCCCGTCTCACCTTCTGGGGCACCGAGTTTTTGATTATCTCCGCCAGTTCAAAGGTGGTTTCGATCTCCTTTTCGCTGCGGTATCTGACGATGTTTGCGGCGATGCTTCTTGCATATTTTTCCTCGCCGTATTCAAAGATGATCCTGCCGAGCTCTTCGGCCGGATAGGTATTGACTATGTCCTTTGCAGAAAGCCCCTCGCAGCTCATCCTCATATCCAGCGGGGCATCCTGATGGTAGGAGAACCCGCGCGCTCCGTTATCGAGCTGATAGCTTGAAACGCCGAGGTCGAGGAGTATGCCGTCCGCCCTGTCCTCTCCGAGGCTGTCCAGAACGGCTCTCATTTCCGAATAATTGGCTTTTACGACCTTTGCAGGAAGACCTGCCAGCCTTTCGGAGGCTGTTCTGACCGCTTCAGGGTCTCTGTCCAGAGCAACGAGCCTGCCCTTGGCCGGGTCGAGGCGTCTGGCGATCTCGCCGGAATGCCCTGCGCCGCCGGCTGTCCCGTCGATATAGAGGCCGTCAGGCTTTATTGCCAGCCCTTCGAGGCACTCAGCGAGCATGACCGGGTAATGACGAAACTCCATCAGAAATCAAGACCTTCCAAAGCATCCATAAGAGCGCCGAGATCGACGCTGGCGTTGAACTTCTCCCAAGCCTGTTTATCCCAGATCTCGCATCTGTCGGAGACGCCGATAACGACTACTTCCTTATCGAGCCCGGCATAATCCCTGAGGGAAGGGGTTATAAGTACTCTTCCCTGCTTGTCCGTCTCGACCTCGCTGGCGTTGGCCATAAAGGCACGCTGGAGATCCCTGGCCTGAGAGATGGGCATCTTGCCGATCTTTTCGGCGCGGCTGTAGAATTCTTCGTCTGAGAACACGAAAAGGCAGCCGTCGCTTCCTCGGGTGATGAAAAAACTTTCTCCGATGATCTCGCGCAGCTTAGCGGGGAACGTAACTCTTCCCTTCGCATCCATAGACTGGTAGAAGGTACCCATAAGGGTCGGTTTACGGCCTGTATTCTCGGACAAAGTGTTCACCTCCCGGGCGCGATGCGCCTGATTCTGAGCGGCTTTTGCCATCCGGCTGTGCATTTCAGGGAAGCATCCCCACTTTTTTGCACTTTTCACCACTCTGTAATCATTATACACCACAAATCCGGAAAAATCAACAGCAAATCCAAATTTTTTTCCGAGGAAGCATCTCTGCTGCCTTAAATATTGACCAAATCTCTTTCTATAAACCGGGAATTTTGTAATATTTGGCCGAACCGCAGTCATTTTCCTGTAATCTTTGAACGCTTTATGAACAAAGCCGACTGCTTTTGCCGGACTCTGCCGGAGCAGGGCCCTCTGTTCGTACAGGCAAAGAAGCATTATCCCTCAGGAACATTATACCACAATATATTGTGCAGGTCAACACTTTTTCCTGAAAAAAGCACAATTTTACAAAACAATTTCTATGCAGTTCGTTTTTTTGTACTTATTTTGGAAGATGGGAGCAAAAAAACTGTACGGGCATCACTTTGTGATTTTGTTTTCTCATTTAATTATTACAAAATTCTGGGCTCAGCAATTTGTAAATTTTGTGTGAACGCCATTTTCGTTACTTGTTTGACCCACCCGAGATCCGGTCAACCGTCCGGCGAGGCATGATCTGCGGCGGCGGTGTGGATTTGTGGTAAATTTAAGGTCAAGCGCCAAGCCTTGTGACATTTTGCAAGCCGGCATAACTAAAAAGGGAGACCGTACTCGGTCTCCCTTTGGTCTGGTTATGATGCAGCTTGCCGGAAATGCGCTCCGTGTTCAGATCTGCGCCCTTGCTTACTGCGGCATGGATCAGCGGCAATAGGTCTCGATGTAGTTGTCGATGCAGTGCTGGACTATATCCTTTGCTGCTGAAGCATCTCTTACATCGTCAATAACTGTGTCTTTATCCTCAAGCTGCTTGTATACAGTGAAGAAGTGGGACATCTCATCAAAAATGTGCTTGGGCAGATTGGCTATATCGGTGTATTGGTTATAGTTCGGATCGTTTACGGGGATGCAGATGATCTTTTCATCATTGGCACCGTTATCAAGCATAAGTATGACACCGATAGGTCTGCACTGCACCAGCGAGAGGGGCTGAAGTGTCTCGGAGCAAAGCACCAGAACATCCAGCGGGTCGCCGTCGTCAGCATAGGTGCGGGGGATAAAGCCATAGTTTGCCGGATAGTGTGTAGAGGTATAGAGTATCCTGTCCATCCTCAGCAGACCCGTCTCCTTGTCAAGCTCATACTTGATCTTAGACCCTTTCGGTATCTCTATAACGGCTGTAAACTCTTCTTTGTTGATATGCTTGGGTGAGATGTCATGCCAGATATTCATATTCTTTCCTCCTGCTCTATCTTGTTTCCGCGTAATACATTCCCTCGTCCCTGAGGTTTTCGATTATATCCTCGCAGCGCTCCCCTTCTATCTCGACAGAAGAGCTGGCTCCGGGGTGCTCGGGGGAGAAATTATCCCAAAGCGTTTTGAGCCGGTCTGTTTCTGGGATGCCAAGGCTCTTATATACCTGCTCGAAGAATTTGGTCATTCCGTAGACCTGTATCTGCTGGTAATCCATGACATAGACCTCGTCGTTGGTCTTATTCGAGCCGAAGCCGAAGCAGGTGAGGCCATCGTTTATGAGCAGCTCGCCGTAACGGTCCAGGATCGCAAGGGAGACCTGCCTTGTGCAGCCGTCGAGGTAATACACCTTTCTGTGGGTGACATTCCCGCCAAGCTCCTTGCTCTCCTGCTCGGAGCAAGGCAGCTCGACGAAGAAGAACTGCGGCTCGTCCAGCTTATCCAGGATCTTTTCCAGCAGAGGGCGTATGAGCTCGGCCGAGACGACGCTGTCGAGGCAGTTTTCTCTGATCTGATATGCTGAGACAATCCCTCCGAGATCATCGGCAGAGACGCCCTGCACGAGTCCAAAAGCCATTTGCTCACCTCATTTTATCTTGTTGCTCTCTGGGTCAGGATAGTAACCATCTCTCCGACATCCTTCATCCCGCTGACCTCTCCCATAGAGAAGCGCATACCGAATTCCTTTTCAACTGCGGCGATAAGGGTGATATGCTCGATGGAATCCCAATCGTCTATATCGTCGGCAGTAGTATCCTCATAAAGGATGATGCTGTCGTCGTCGAATACGTCTCTGAATACCTGCTCCAATCTGTCGAATGCCTGATCTCTGGTCATAATGATCGTTCCTTTCCTTTGTCAGTTTACTTTGATAACATGATTCTTGTTCTCATACTCTGTGATATCCAGCTCCCAGACGGTAGAGCCGTCCTCGGAGGCCGATACCGGCGAGAAGCCGAGAGTATCGGGATAAAAATCCTTGACCATTTTGTTCTTGGCTGTCGGGAGATATCTTCCGACCAGCTTAGTATACCCTGCGGCCTTTGCCTGAGCTGCCAGGCCGTCCAGCATAGCCAGTTCCATGTCCCGCTTCAGGACACGGCAGCTCATCAGCCAGAGGATGATGTCGAGGCACTCTTCTCCGGAAACGGGGTGCTTGCCTCTCTGACCTACAACGACGGAGACAACGCCGTTATCTCCGAACTTATCCACCAGCTTGCCGTACTGTGTGATATGATCGCCGGAGGCAGAGAACTCTGCCATCTGCTCCTGTGTGCAGCGAAGGGTGGTAAGATTGAACTGATTGCTCTTATTTGTGAGCTGGGCGATGCGGGCGAGGTAGACATCCTTGAAGGGGCCTATCTCGGCGTTCATTTCAAGGCTCAGCAGATAATCGGTATAGCTGGCAAACTTAGCCTGCGCCTGAGCTCTCTGGATATTGGCCTTATACATCTCGTTGCGTTTCAGGTCATCCGCCGAGAGGGTCGTGACCTCGAAAAACTGCGAGCGGTCCAGTACCTTGATATAGTCGGTTACTTCGCCTATCTCCGGGACAGCGCAGGGAGTCTGCTGCCTTACTATCTCGCGCTCGGCGGGGTTATCGTCGACAAAAACGATGGCGTCGGGCATAATATTGAGCTCCTGAGCTGTGTTTTCAAGATTGATGCTCTTGGGCTCCCAGTTGGCTTTGATTATGGTAAAATCATCGGGATCGACAGCGCCCTCCGGGTGCTTCAGACCGGCTATGGCGTTCTCCTCTTCATTCTTGGAGCAGACAGTAAGGATAACGCCGATATCCTTATGCGCTTTGATATACTGCTGGAACTCATAGAAAGCCTGGGAAGTACCGGTCTCCTGGCCGATCTCCAGCTTCTCTACCCCGTCGTCTCCGACGATGCCGCCCCACATGGTATTATCCAGATCAACGGCGATACATTTCTTATTCTTTCCGAAGATAGAGCGGACTATGGCGGCGATCTGATAAGAAAGCTCCGGGATCACATCCAGCGACATAGCGTATTTATACATGAACCAATAGCTGGTATCCGCCCATTTTTCCAGCCCGACGCTGGCTGCCAGCCAGTTGATATCGTTTACGAAGAAGCCCTCGTGGGTTGAAGCGTAGTCATAGATCTTAGAATTGAGCCTGCCGATGACATTGGACAAGCCGTGGACATCATAGGCATCGCGGCTGCCGAGAAGCCTGTAATATGGCAGCTCAAAGTTGTTCTGTATTATCGGACAACGGAACCTGCCCAGCGCCTGCCACATCTGCTCAAGGCGGGCATAGCGCTCGTCGATGGCGGCAGAGATCTCTTCGGGAGACATTCTTACCGAGGGAGTAATATCGACATTGCGGGCGGTGGTATGGATATAGATAAGGTCGGGAGCGAACTGATCCAGCTCCGGGTTACCGAAAACCGCGTCCTGCCAATACTGCTTATACTCAGACTCATAGAACTCGGGCTCGATGCCGGAATCCAGCAGGAAGAGCTCCAGCGCAGCGATAACGTCCCCGGTAGTAGAGCCGCCGAGAACTGCGATCTTTTTCTTTATCCTCTGAGAGCCGTCAGCAAGAAGAGTACGCTTGAGCGACTTTTTCTTTTTCATTATGAACTCGCTGTCAAAGGGATACTGCAATTCTTTCATTTTTATCCTCCGATATCAAATGCACGATGCACAATAATTTAAAGCGCCGACAACGCTATAGGCAACACCGCACGACCCGTGGCTAACGCCTCTGCACATCATCTGCTTGCCAGCTTTCCGTCATATTACCCAAATTCTCCTTGACTTGCGTCAGCAAGCCTGCGTCGAATTTAGGCAATCTGACGAAAATCTGGACGGCACATCTGATGCACAGGGGTCGTGCGGTGTTGCCTATATTATATTTTAACAGATAACGGCGGATTTTTCAAGGGCTTGGGGGAATTTTTTTCAGCGCAGGGTCTGCAATGCACGATGAGCGGTATATCCTGCACCGATGCAGATCGAAAAAGCATTGACAATCCCCTCCTTTTGTGCTATAATCATCCTTGCCGGCAGGCTGTACGGTAGCGTGAACGCTTATGTTCATGAGGAAAGTCCGGGCACCACAGAGCAGGATAGCAGATAACATCTGCCGAGGGCGACCTCCGAGCCAGTGCAACAGAGATATACCGCCGCGCTTCGGTGCGGTAAGGGTGGAAAGGCGAGGTAAGAGCTCACCGGAGCGTCGGAGACGGCGCTGCCATGTAAACCTTATCCGGTGCAACACCAATGGCAGCTTTTTGAGCTAATGGCTGCTCGTCAGGCTCAGGGCTGTAGGTGGCTTGATCCGTCCGGCGACGGGCGGCCTAGATAGATTACCGTACACGACAGAACCCGGCTTACAGGCAGGCCGGCATCAAAAAAGCATATCCTGACTAAAAAGTCCGGGATATGCTTTTTGTTTTGCTGGAAAGCACTCTTTCCCTCCCCTCCGGAGGGCTTTGTCCGTTATGTTCCTCAGGCTGCCGCACAGTGCAGCTATAAGAAAAAGGAGCGACGCCGCGATACAATGCAGCGCCGCCCTGATATAGGGGGAAGCATGGGAACAGTGCGATCAAAAAGCAAAGGAGTGTGTTACATCAGCGCCGTCGGGGAAATTGAATTTCAGACTGAAGGACTTGAGGTTTGCAAGATCATCCAGCTCCGCCAGCTTGATCCTGGCGCCGATGGGCTTTTTAGCGGTTTTTTCAGATTTATTGATGCCTATCTCAACGGATATATCTATTGTCAGCTCTCCGTCGCCGCTTGGGAACACAGCATCGTCGGGGACGAGGAAGAATCCCTCGCTGCTCTTCTCGAAATGGTAGTTGATATACTCGCGATCCTTTTCATATTGTGCACTGAGCGCTCCCTTGGGAAGATCGGCTAGGTCGCTGGGGCGGTATGCATTTATCAGCACGCAGTTCTCCCCTACCCCTGCCGAGCGGAGCAGCTGCGACGGGCAGTATCTCAGGATTTGCTCTTCCGTGGGGTCCTTCATCCGGAAATAATAGACTATATAGCAGTTCCTCTGAGGGATAAATCTCCTGTAGGTCAGGAAGAGATCCCCCAGCCTTGTCTCGGCGGACCGGTATTCGTAGAGCAGCACCGTGTCGCCGTTGTTCTTGACGCTCAGGATCTCGCCGGAAAGGGTGTCATATCCCAGCCTGATATGCCCGTGGACCTCGCAGCCGCAAAGCTCCAGCCCGGAGGTGAACTCCTCCATGGTCAGGACCGTCGCCAGCATAATGCCCTGGGAGCTGTCGCCCCTGAATTCCTTGATATAGTTCTGCTTGGTGACTGTGCCGCCGGAGTTGAGCTGCTCCCGGATGGGATTGAGCTCAGCCCCGTCACCGTTGGGATCGAAGCTGTCGCCCCCGTTAAAGCTCTCGGATCTGTCATAGCTGAAAGAGGCGAACTCGGATCTCATATCCTTTTTGGCGGCGTCTGCGTACTCCCCTGCGAAGATCTCTGTGACCTCAGACAGAGAGTAGGTGGCTCCGAACCCGTCGGCATCGCTCCAAAGCACCGGCACTCCGATGAACTTGTTGAAGCCCTTTTTTTCGATTATGATGCCCAGCTTCCCGGAGGTATACCGAGGGTCAAGGGTAAAGCTGGCGGAGCTGACGCCGCAGAACTCGGCCCTGTGGGAGACAGTCATATCTTTGGTGAGCCTCAGGAGCAGGACTCTGGAGCTGCCGTTATAAAGGGGATCGTTGGTCTGTAAGGCCAGGTCGGTGACGCCGTCCTGATCGAAGTCGGTAAGGTAGACGGATTCAAGCGACGCGCTGTCCAGTACGCCGTTGCCGTAAAGCACCTCCCGGGTGGTGTAGGTCTCCCCCAGCTTACTGGCGACTGTGATGCTCTTTTCCTTGATGAACATGGTCAGGTCTGTTCCCGGGATCTCCAGGGAAACGGTCTTGCCATCCCGGAGCTCCAGGTCGAGGACAGCCTCGAAGGCTTGTGTTACGCTTTTTATATTATCTTTCTCCTGTTCCGGTGACTTCTGCACCTGTGAAGCCTCCGACCCGGCTGCGGATGAGGTGTCGGGTTTATTTCTGTTTGCCGACACTGCCGCGAACACTCCGACGGCCGCAGCAGCAAACACTGCCATCACAGCCGCCGCGATAAGTCCGTTATGTCCGGATCTGACCCGCGCACGGCGTGTTGCTGCTGCGACTGTTTCCATTGCTGTCAGCTTACAGGGATCGGACGCTTCCTTTTCTATCGCCTGTTTTATAAGTTCCTTTTCGGTCAAAGCATATCCCTCCTTTTATATGATCTCCTTATCATAGAAAGCGTCCTATACAGTCTCTGCTTGACTGACTGCTCTCCAAGCCCCAGTTCAGCAGCTATCTCTTTGACAGACAGCTCGGAAACATACCTCAAATAAAATATCTTTCCGACTATCTTCGGCTGCGAACTGATCTCTCTGAATATATCCTCTACAAGAGCTTTATCTACAGTAAGGTCCTCGATATCGACTTCATCGGGGATATCCTCTGTCAGCTCCTTATCGGTGAGCTTTGCAAGGCTGGTGCTCACTTTTGATCTCAATTTTGCGATAGCTGAATAATACTGGGAAACCACTCGTTTAGCGACAGCGATGACATAGGCTTCACTATTCTCGATCCGTTCTGTCAGATTCATTACTGAACGATACACGGCGAGGTATGTTTCCTGAAAGATATCCTCGATATCCCGTATGTCGAAACAATTAGCGGCTATATATCGTCTTGCCGCATATTTAGTCTCATCATAGATCCTTTCAAACAGATCATTTTCCACTTCTTGTCACCTTCTTTTTTTTAACGCCGAAATGCGGCGCTCCCGTTGGTCGCTTGCTGTCGGTGGTGGGGCGTCTGTACGGCCTGCGACGATGCCGATAGGTTAGGCTGTCGTCTTTACTTTAGAGGGGCGGGACGTTGTTTGCGGCGGGGTCACATAACAAGTACTGCACCGCACAAAGCGGGCAACATTGCGCCCATCCAAGGGCGCGCCAGCCCTTGGCAGGTTCTTAGGGCAGAGCCCTAAGCGGGGCATGGGGTAGAACCCCATACCGGAACGCAGTTCCGGCCAGGCGCGGCACACCGAATAAAAGTGCAACAAAGTCTTCCTTCCACACAAAGCAGCGAGAACAAACAAAAATGCCGCGCCGACAAAACCTATTAGCCCGCTGACACAGGAAAGAGCGAAGCGATTTTCCGTTTTTTAGTTCCGAAACGCGGCGCTCCCGTTGGTCGCTTGCTGTCGGTGGTGGGTCGTCTGTACGCCCTGCGACGCTGCCGATAGGTTAGGCTGTCGTCTTTCCTTTAGAGGGGCGGGACTTTGTTAGTGGCGGGGTCACAGAACAAGTGCTGCACCGCACAAAGCGGGCAAAATTGCGCCCATCCAAGGGCGCGCCAGCCCTTGGCAGGTTCTTAGGGCAGAGCCCTAAGCGGGGCATGGGGTAGAACCCCATACCGGAACGCAGTTCCGGCAAGGCGCGGCACACCGAATAAAAGGGCAACAAAGTCTTCCTTCCAAACAGAGCAGCGAGGACAAACAAAAATGCCGCGCCGTCAAACCATTTTATCCCGCTGACACAGGAAAGAGCGAAGCGATTTTCCGTTTTTTAACGCCGGGGCGCGGCGCTCCCGGTGGTCGCTTGCTGTCGGTGGTGAGGCGTCTGTACGCCCTGCGACGATGCCGATAGGTTCAGCGGCGTCTTTCCTTTAGAGGGGCGGGACGTTGTGTAAGGGGTGTCGCCCCGCCCAATCAAGTGCGGAGACTTCACATAAGCTCACGGCTGAATTCGGGGGCTTTCCGGTCGCCCCCGAGCCCTTTCGGGTGCTGGCTGTCGCTGGTGGGTCGTCGTTACGCCCTGCGACGATGCCGATATGTTAGGCTGTCGTCTCTCATTCAGAGGGGCGGGACGTTGTTATGTGGTGGGGGTACCGCACAAAGCGGGACTTCGGTTAAAAGGTCTGCTCTGTTATTATTTCAGGCTGGATCCGTAACTGTTCTCACACCTGGTTACGATCACTGCCGCACGGTCCGGGTTCCGGATTTTTACTTTATCGAAGCTTCTATACTTGTAGTGTGCAGAAACGCAGATAAAGTTATTAAGAAATTGTAAACATTATCAACCTTTGCCTCTCCCGCATAGGATGTATTGTTACGGATGTAACACTCAAAACGACCCAAAGGAGGAAAACAATGGAGATAACAGACAAGACCCTGCTGGGCGCACTGCTCTCGGATGACGGCGAACTGCCCTCCGAAGCTGCGGCCTGCCCTATGCCGAGGTCTCTCTTCCCTGACGAGATGCCATACGCTATGGCTTATGTCCCCTTTCAGAAATGGCAGAAGCCCTACGACTCTGAGGCAGCACTGGAGCGCGGGACGATATTTCCCTGCCTCGACAAGCCTTTTATCGGAGAGGGGGCGCTGAAAAATGGATAAAGAGCAGGCAAGGCTTCTGCGTAAAGTCCGGGCATACGGATTTGCGCTGGTAGAAGCAAACCTTTATCTTGACAGCCACCCGACCTGCACCGAGGGGCTGGGATATTTCCGTGACCACAAGGCGAAATACGAAACTGCGCTGAAGGAATATCAGGAAAAATACGGCCCGCTGACGGCCTGCGCCGCAGATGGCAGGCGCAAGTGGGAATGGGTAACTGAGCCCTTTCCCTGGGAACTCTCGGCAAACGAAGGAGGCGATGACTGATGTGGCAATATGAAAAGAAGCTGCAATATCCTGTAAAGATCGCAAAGCCAAATGCAGCGCTGGCTAAAGTCATTGTCAGCCAGCTCGGCGGCCCTGACGGAGAGCTGGGGGCTTCGATGAGATACCTCAATCAGAGATACTCTGCTCCCTGCCGTGAGATACAGGCGATACTGACAGATATAGGTACCGGGATACCGATTTGACGTTTTCCGGGCGGGCATCATCTGAGCTCATGAGCGCATCTCCATATAGATCCGAAATGAAAAAAAGAAGAAAGAATAAACGAGAAATGAAGGTGTTTCGTGCAGAGCGCGTTCCTTTATTGATCTTTATTCTTTCTTCTTTTTTGTTTCGTTTCAGGCTCCCGGTCATCTTGAGATGATGTCAATATACCCCTTGATGATCTCAACACAGGTATCGAAGCTAAGGCGGCTGGTGTCGAGGCAGATATTGTAATTCATAGCATCCTTCCAGCTTCTGCCGGTATAGTGGCTGTAATAATCGCTTCTGTCCCTGTCGGTCTTTTCGATGAACTTCTTAGCTTCCTTTTCGGAAAAGCCGTAGGCTTCTATGACATTCTTCACAGCGGTCTCCTCGTCGCAGAAGATGAAGAGCTTGATAACATCCTTTCTTTCTCTGAGGATAAAATCCGCACATCTTCCGACGATAACAGCGGGCTCCTTATCGGCCAGTTCCTTGATGATCTTCGCCTGGAAATTGAAGAGATTTTTGTCTGATGTGAATTCCCTGCTGGAAGGGTCGATGACTCCGCCCTTATAGACTCCGCCTCTTTTTATGAACGAAGTCTTGATCTTCTCATCGACTCTGTTGAAGAAAGCCTGATTTATGCCGCTGTCGTCGCTGGCGAGCCTGATGAGATCCTTATCGTAATACTTGCAGCCAAGCTGTTCAGAGAGCATCTTGCCGATGGTCCTGCCGCCGCTGCCCATTCCTCTTGCTATGGTGATGATCTGTGCCATTGTTATGCCTCCTTGGAGCTTTGGCTCCTTTATTCACCGAGATATGCCTTCTTGACCTGTTCGTCGTTGATAAGATCGGAGGCATTTCCCGAAAGAGTTATCCTGCCTGTTTCGAGAACATAAGCTCTGTCAGCGATGGCGAGAGCTTTCTTTGCGTTCTGCTCTACCAGGAGGACGGTCATGCCGTCGTTCCTTATTGATTCGATAATATCGAAGATCTCGCTTACGAGTATCGGAGAGAGGCCCATTGAGGGCTCATCCATAACTATCATTTTAGGTCTTGACATCAGCGCTCTGCCCATAGCCAGCATTTGCTGCTCGCCTCCGGAGAGGGTGCCTGCGATCTGGGTCTTTCTTTCCTGAAGGCGGGGAAAGCGCTTATAGATCTTTTCCAGATCCTCCGCGATGCCGTCCTTATCCTTTCTTATGAAAGCGCCCAGCTTCAGGTTATCGAGGACTGTGAGCTGCTGGAAGATCCTTCGTCCTTCCGGGACATGGGCTATCCCCAGCTTTACTATCTTATGGGCGGGAGTCTTTGTCAGCTCTGCGCCGCCGAATTTAACAGATCCTGCCTTTGCGGGAAGAATACCTGTCAGGGTATGCAGAGTAGTAGTTTTTCCGGCACCGTTGGCGCCTATGAGAGCGATGACCTCGCCCTCGTTGACCTCGAAGGAGATGCCCTTCAAGGCTTCGATCATACCGTAGCTTACATGAAGGTCCTTGACCTCTAACATTGCCATTGTACTCCCCTCCTTATTCACCGAGATATGCCTTGATAACTTCCGGATCCGAGAGGACCTGGCCTGTGGGGCCTTCGCAGAGCAACTGGCCGAAGTTGAGCACCGAGAGCTTTTCACAGATACCCGAGACCAACTGCATATCGTGCTCGATGAGCAGGACAGTCACTCCGAATTCATCTCTTACCGTCAGGATAGTATTCATCAGGCTGGCTGTTTCCTTCGGGTTCATTCCGGCGGCCGGCTCGTCGAGGAGGAGCAGCTTAGGCTCTGTCGCCAATGCGCGGGCGATCTCCAGCTTTCTCTGTTTGCCGTATGGCAGGTTGGAGGCTAAGGTCATAGCGTCTTCCTGAAGGTCGAAAGGCTCGAGCAATTCCATAGCGCGCTCGTTCATAGCTTTTTCGGTCTTGAAATACTTAGGGAGCCGAAGGACTCCGGTAAGTGCGGAATAGTTATAGTGCTGATGCAGAGCTACCTTGACATTTTCCAGAACAGAAAGCTTTGAGAAGAGCCTGATATTCTGGAATGTCCTGGCGATACCTGCTTTGTTGATGGTAGTGATGCTCTTGCCTGTAAGGTTCTGCCCGTCCAGGAAGATAGTGCCGTCCGTCGGCTTATAGACACCTGTCAGCAAGTTGAAAACGGTAGTCTTTCCGGCGCCGTTGGGACCGATAAGGCCGTAGAGGTCGCCTTTTTCGATGCTCATTGAGAAATCGTCAACGGCGCGGAGGCCTCCGAAGGAGATGCCCAGCTTTTTAACTTCCAGCAGAGCCATATCAATGCGCCTCCTTTTCCGCCGCAGGAGCCTTCCTGATTATCAGCCCCTTGAACTTCTGAAGATTGCCGACGATAAAGCCTCTGATCTTTGCATTGGAGGTGCAGATCATCATAACGATAAGGATGACCGAATAGATGAGCATACGGTAGTTTGCCAGATCGCTGTTGACCTTTCTCAGGGCCTCCGGGATATATGTCAGGACTATGGCGGCGATAACGCTGCCCCGGATATTCCCTATACCGCCAAGGACGACGAATACAAGGATAAGGATCGAGAGATTGTAATCGAACTTCGAGGCCTGAAGGATAGAGAGGTTATGAGAGAAGAGCGCTCCGGCAACTCCTGCAAGGAAAGCGGTCAGGCTGAAGGTCATGAGCTTATACTTTGTGATATTAAGGCCGATGGACTCAGCTGCGATGCGGTTATCGCGGATAGACATAACTGCTCTTCCGGTAGAGGAATTGATGAAGTTATATATAATTATCAGCGAGATGAAAAGGACGATGAAGGCGATCTCGAAGGTAGAATCGACAGGAGTCCCGGAGATACCCTGGGGGCCGTGGATGAGGGTCTTGCCGCCCTCTGCAAGAGCCAGGTCGCCCTCGCTCTTGAGGGAGAAATGCAGCCCTGCGCTGTCGTATCCGACATAGACCGATGCGAAGACGCCTTTGATTATCTCACCGAAGGCGAGGGTAACGATAGCGAGATAGTCTCCGCGGAGCCTTAGGACAGGTATCCCGATCAGGAAACCGAAGATCGCGGCAAAGATACCGCCGATAAGTATCGCCAGCGGGAATCTTACCCATACACTGGTTATGGAATCCTTGGTCGCTACCGAGAAGAGGGCGCTGGAATAGGCGCCGATGCACATAAACCCGGCCTGCCCGAGGCTGAGCTCACCCAGTATGCCGACTGTAAGGTTCAGCGATGCAGCGGCTATGGAATAGATGCAGAAGGTAACGAGAAGGCCCTTGAACATATTGCTGGGGCTTCCGAAATTGAGCAGCAGCTCGACCGCGACAAAGGCGGCTAAGACCAGGCCGTAGGTAATATAGCTTTTCCTCGCGGCAGGATTTATTTTTAGCTTCACTGAATATCTTTCCTTTCAAAACAGAATAATCAGACTTTTTCGTTTACCTTCTTGCCCATGATTCCTGTCGGCCTTACTATAAGGACGATTATGAGCACAAGGAACACGATGGCATCAGCAAGCTGCGGGGAGATATAGGCCTTGCCGAAGATCTCGATAATGCCTATGACAATGCCTCCGATCATAGCCCCGGGGATAGAACCTATCCCGCCGAAAACAGCGGCTACGAAGGCCTTGATGCCGGGCATCGCGCCGGTAGTGTTATTGAGGACAGGATAGCTGGAGCAGAGGAGGGCACCGGCAACGGCAGCCAGCCCGGATCCGATGGCGAAGGTCAGCGAGATCGTGCGGTTGACATTTATACCCATTAGCTGGGCGGCATCCTTATCCTCGGCGACTGCAAGCATCGCTCTGCCGCTTCTGGTCTTATTTATGAAAAGCGAGAGCCCGATAACAATCAGCACAGAGACGACTATTGAAGCGATAGCCTCGGACTTGATGACGATCTGTCCGTCAAAGAGGGATATCTTGGGGATATTCTTAACGACAGAAGTAGGAGTAACGGGATTTGCGCCGAAGATTACCAGCGCTATATTCTGGAGGAAGTAGCTGACACCTATGGCGGTTATAAGAACTGCGAGCCCTGTGGATTTTCTCAGAGGCTTATAGGCGATCTTCTCGATTGTGATACCGAGCACAGTACAGGCAGCCATAGCAATAACTACGGCGAGATAAGGATTTACCCCGACATTTGTTATCATAAGATAGATCACATAGCCGCCCACCATGATAACATCGCCGTGGGCGAAATTCAGCATTTTGGCTATACCGTATACCAGAGTATAGCCCAGCGCTATGACAGCATAGACACTTCCGAGGCTTATACCGTTGATAAGGTTCTCAAGAAAAGCCATTACAAACATCCTTCCATAAAAAGTATCAAAACATAAATACAACTTTTATTATATCACAAAGTGCCGGAAAATGCAATATATTTACCTTAATTTTTTTAACTCCGAAACGCGGCGCTCACTTCGGTCGCTTGCTGTCGTTTTTTAACGCCGAAACGCGGCGCTCCCGGTGGTCGCTTGCTGTCGTTGCGGGGTCGTCATTACGGCCTGCGACGATGCCGGAAGGTTCAGCGGCGTCTTTCCTTTAGAGGGGCGGGACGTTGTTGTGGCGGGGTCACAGAACAAGTACTGCATCGCACAAAGCGGGCAACATTGCGCCAATCCAAGGGCGCGCCAGCCCTTGGCAGGGGGTCAAGGGGGACAGCGTCCCCTTTGCAGAGCACGAGACAGGGTCTCGTCCGGAACGCAGTTCCGGCAAGGCGCGGCATAACGAAAACAAAGGGCAACAACGATATTCTCCCACACAAAGCATCGAAGACAAACAAAAATGCCGCGCCGACAAACCTCTTTAGCCGCTGGCACAGGAAACAGTGAGCGCAGCGAACGTCTTTCCGTTTTTTTAGCTCCGAAACGCGGCGCTCCCGGTGGTCGCTTGCTGTCGTTGCGGGGTCGTCTGTACGCCCTGCGACGATGCCGGGAGGTTCAGCGGCGTCTTTCCTTTAGAGGAGCTTTTTAGCTCCGAAATGCGGCGCTCCCGGTGGTCGCTTGCTGTCGTTGCGAGGTCGTCATTACGCCCTGCGACGATGCCGGAAGGTTCAGCGGCGTCTCTCATTTAGAGGGGCGGGACGTTGTTTGTGGCGGGGCCACAGAACAAGTACTGCACCGCACAAAGCGGGCAACATTGCGCCAATCCAAGGGCGCGCCAGCCCTTGGCAGGGTCAAGGGACAGCGTCCCCTTTGCAGAGCACGAGACAGGGTCTCGTCCGGAACGCAGTTCCGGCCAAAGCGCGGCAAAAAAAAGCCGACGGGGTTACCGTCGGTTTTTTTGCAGGTGTATATGTGATTTAGTCGAGTGCGGAGTAGGCGCCGTTAACGATCTTAACAGCCTTCGGGTTCTTGGATACTGCACCTTCTTTGGTCCAGGTCATGCCTGTACCGGTAAGGCCGTCAAACTTGAAGCCGTTAGTGATCGCGGCAGTGAGCTTGTTGCAGATATCCTCGTTGGACATATCGCCCTTGATTCCCTCCTGCTTGATGAGCTCAGCTACGATCTTTACGCAGTCATAAGCATCAGCAGCAAACTGGTTGGGGATCTCGTTGTTATAAGCAGCCTTGTATGCTTCAACAAACTTCTTGGTACCCTCATCCTGTGCGTCAGCAGCAAAAGGAGTCAGCAGCATAACGCCCTCGGCGAGAGACTTGTCAAAGTTCTCAACGGAAAGGATACCGTCAAGGCCGTCACAGCCGAAGAATACAGGCGAAAAATCAGCGCTCTTGGCCTGTGAGAGGATCAGGGATGCCTCCTGATAGTAGATGGGGAGGAATACCAGCTCAGCGCCCTTGTTCTTAGCGTCTGTGATCTGTGCGGAGAAGTCGGTCTTGGAATCCTTTGTGAATGCTCCCTCGGAAACGATCTCCAGACCCTTGGCAGAAGCCTCGGACTTGAAGGTGTCGAAGATACCGGAGGAATAGGGATCGGAAGAATCGTAGATAACGGCTATCTTCTTGGCAACATTCTTGTCTGCGATATAATCAGCGGAAGCCTTGCCCTGGTTAGGGTCGGTGAAGCATACCTGGAAGCAGTTGTCATTTCTGATTACATCCTTTGCAGAAGCAGAAGGTGTGATCTGGAAGATCTTGTCTTCTTTGGTCTTGTCAACAACAGCGAGGCAGGAGCCTGTGGTAACTGTACCGATCATGATGTTCATATTCTTGTCTTTCAGGCTGTTATAAGCGTTTACAGCCTTCTCAGCGGGATCGGCCTCGTCGTCTTCAAAGACCAGCTTGAGCTTAACGTCGCCCAGCATACCGCTGTCGTTGACATCCTTTACAGCCAGCTCTATAGCGTTCTTAACGCCGATACCGTACTGAGCTGCGCTGCCTGTCAGCGGGCCGCTGCCACCGATGATGATCTCGTTGGCGTCTCCGCTCTTGGAATCACTGTTGCCGCAGGATGCGAGGCAGGAGCCTGCCATTACAGCGGACAGCGAAAATGCGAGCAATTTCTTTACCATTTTCATACTTGTCACTCCTTAAAGTATTCTTCGGGATATACCCCAAGATATTATCAATATAACATTACACCGTTTTTTTGTCAACGTCAATTCCCTACAAAGATTTGAAGCCAGCAGATAGCATTATATGCATTTTTCACAGACCGGCCCACATTATTTTGTATATTTAGCCGGATAAGTACATAGATGATGTATGGTATACGGACAGGCATAGCTGTAATATCCTGTGAGCGGAGGTGGTTTGACATGAAAGGACCAGAATTTGACAATGAATCATCGGAGCTGCTGTCCTGCATAATAAGGGCTGTCTGCGAAGAGCTGATACTGCGGGGAGAGCTTACGGAAAAGGAGGCCGGGTATGTCTGCGGGAAGAGTGCTTAGAGTCTGTGCCTACTGCCGGGTATCCACAGATCTGCCGGGGCAGGCCGGCTCGCTTATCAATCAGGAGAGCTTTTTCCGCAGCTACATCTCCGGGCAGGAGGGCTGGAAACTGACGGAGATATACACCGACGAGGGCAGGAGCGGCACCTCTGCTGCGGGGCGGCCTGCCTTTATGCGTATGCTCCGGGATGCGGAGGCTGGAGCCTTCGACAGGATAATCACCAAGGAGATCAGCCGTTTCGCAAGGAACACTGTGGATACGCTGGTCTTTGTCCGGAGGCTGAAAACGCTTGGCATCGGAGTGACCTTTTTGAACGACGGCATAGACACTCTTGCCGCCGAGGGAGAGCTGCGTCTGACTCTGCTCTCTTCCATCGCACAGGAGGAGAGCCGCCGCACCTCGGAACGGGTCAGATGGGGTCAGAAGCGCCGTATGGAACAGGGCGTCGTGTTCGGCAGCAGCCCATTCGGATATGAGCTCAGAGAGGGCAAACTGGAAGTTATCGAAACCGAGGCGGAGACAGTAAGGCTGATATTCAGGCTCTATGCTCTGGCAGGGTTGGGAGCCGACGCAGTAGCAAAGCGTCTTAACGAAGAAGGGATCCCTCCCAGGCAGGCGGCAGAATGGAGCGCGGCGGCGGTCAGGCGGGTGATATCCAACGAGAAATACACCGGCGACCTTGTTCAGGGAAAGAGCGTAACAGAAGATCATCTTACACACCACCGTGTGAGATGTGACGACCCGGAAAAGCTGACCGTCCTTCACTGCCACCATCCGGCGATAGTCTCCCGGGAGCTGTTTGAAAAGGCTCAGCGGCAGAGAGAACTGCGGAGGCGGCCTGCTGAGAGTGGGAGATATTCCTCACGGTACTGGTGCAGCGGGAAGATCATCTGCGGGAACTGCGGCGGAAGATTCGTCAGCCGCAGCAAAAGGCTGGGAGACCGCATCCTCCGTTCCTGGAGATGTCAGAACGCCTGCGGTCAGCCGTCGATCCGGGACGGGACTCTGAGAGAGGCTGCTGCATCGGCTCTGGAGGAACGGGACGTATCCCCGGGGGAAACGGCTGAGATCGTATACGAAAGGCTGGCTGCTCTCCGGAGAAAACACCGGAGCCCGCTCCCCTCCTTTGAAACCGTCCTTTCGGCTGCGGAGTCGGACAAGGTGCTGGGGGCTGCACTGGAAAGGATAACCGTTTACAGCGGATACATTATTATAAAGCTATGGGGATACGTAGAGCTGCGGGTGTCAATTCAGGAACACAACAGGTACCGAAGAGCTGGCGCACATGGAGATGATCTCAGCGATACTCTACCAGCTCACCAGGGATCTCTCGGTAAAGGAGATAAAGGAGGCAGGCTTTGACGCCTATTTTGTCGATCACACGACAGGCATTTACCCGCAGGCTGCATCGGGCGTGCCTTTCACAGCGGCATATTTCCAGTCGAAGGGAGATGCCATAACCGATCTGCACGAAGACCTGGCCGCAGAGCAGAAGGCGCGCACCACCTATGACAACCTGCTGCGGCTGGTAGACGACCCGGATGTCCGGGACCCGCTGAAATTCCTTCGGGAACGGGAGATCGTACACTTCCAGCGGTTCGGAGAAGGCCTCCGCCTCGTTCAGGATATGCTGGACGCAAAGAATTTCTACGCTTTCAACCCTTCATTTGACAAATGATCTGTCAGGCCTGTGCCGCATGAGCTGCACAGGCCTTTCTGCTCTGATATCGGAATACGCGATTTGCTGTCCAACTATTTGGACATAAACATATATATTGTTATTTTATGATTGACAAAACCGCAGGTATTGTGGTATAATAGTATTTGTATGGATATCTGAAACGAAAGGACGTTTTGAATGCCTAAGAAAAAGGAATACAACAACGAATCGATGACGCTCCTCAAGGACGAGGAACGTGTAAGATTAAAGCCTTCGGTCATATTCGGCTCTGACGGGCTTGAGGGCTGCAAGCACGCTGTCTTTGAGATCCTGTCTAACTCTATCGACGAAGCAAGAGAAGGCCACGGAGACAAGATCATCATTACAAGGTATAACGATCTCTCCATCGAGGTCGAGGATTTCGGGCGCGGCTGCCCTGTGGATTACAACAAAGTCGAGAACAGATACAACTGGGAGATCGTGTTCTGCGAGCTTTACGGCGGAAGCAAATACGACAACAACTCCGGCGAGACCTACGAGTATTCTCTCGGCACCAACGGCCTCGGCGCTTGTGCGACCCAGTATGCCTCGGAATACATGGATGTCGAAGTCTGCCGCGACAAACAGATCTACAGACTCCATTTTGAAAAAGGCAAAAATGTAGGCGGGCTCCATTCCGAGCCGACTCCCCGCAAGCGTACCGGGACCAGGATCCGCTGGAAGCCGGATCTGGAGGTATTTACGGATATCGACATCGAGCCGGAATTTTATCACGATATGCTGAAAAAGCAGGCTGTTGTAAACCCCCATGTTCAGTTCGTTTTCCGCGAGCAGCAGCCCGGCGGCTCCTTTAAGGATACTGTATATCTCTACGAGAACGGCATAGTTGACTACTGCGCCGAGATCGTCGGGGAGGACAACCTGACATCCGTTCAGTTCGTGCAGGGTGAGAGGAAGGGCCGGGACCGGGATGACAAGGAAGATTACAAGGTCAAGCTCTCTGTCGCATTCACATTCTCCAACAAGGTCAAGCGGCAGGAATACTTCCACAATTCCTCATTCCTTGAACACGGCGGTTCCCCGCAGGATGCTGTAAAATCCGCTTTCCAATCGCAGATAAACGCATACCTCAAATCTGCGAACAAATATCTGAAATCCGAGAAGCCTATCTCCTTCGCTGATGTCGAGGAGAGCCTTGTGCTGATCTCCAGCTCCTTCTCGACTCAGACTTCTTACGCCAACCAGACCAAGAAGGCTATCACCAACAAGTTCATAAGAGAATGTATGACCGAGTTTCTGAAGCATCAGCTCGAGGTATACTTTATCGAGAACCCGGATGAGGCCAACAAGATCGCAGATCAGATACTCATCAACAAGCGGAGCCGCGAGCACGCCGAAAAGACAAGGCTCAACATCGCCAAGACCCTGACACAGAAGATCGACCTTGCCAACCAGGTGCAGAAATTCGTGGACTGCCGCTCGAAGGATCTCTCCAAGCGGGAGCTCTATATCGTTGAGGGCGATTCGGCGCTGGGATCTGTAAAGATGGCGAGAGATTCCGAATTCCAGGCTGTTATGCCTGTAAGAGGAAAGATACTCAATTGCCTCAAAGCCGATTACGACCGTATCTTCAAGAGCGAGATCATTACCGACCTTGTCAAGGTGCTGGGCTGCGGAGTCGAAGTCAAGAGCAAGGCCAACAAAGACCTCTCGCTCTTCAATATCGAGAACCTTAAATGGAACAAGATCGTGATCTGTACAGATGCGGATTACGACGGCTTCCAGATAAGGACACTTATCCTTACAATGATCTACCGCCTCTGCCCGACACTTATCGAGAAGGGCTATGTGTTTATCGCTGAATCTCCCCTTTACGAGATAACCGTAAAGGAAAAGAAGGGCGAAAAGAAGTATTTTGCCTACGACGAGAATGAAAAGGCGGATATACTGAAAAAGATCGGGGATCAGAAATATATCCTCCAGCGCTCAAAAGGTCTCGGCGAGAACGAAGCCGATATGATGGCGCTGACGACCATGAACCCCGGCACACGCAGGCTGATAAAGGTCGGGCCGGATGCCGCCGAGGATACTGCTTATATGTTCGATATGCTGCTGGGAGACGATCTCCAGGGCAGAAAGGATTTCATCAGCCAGTACGGCCACGATTATCTGGATATGGCGGATATATCGTAACGGCGCTCAGGCTTGCAGATACTGCGAATCAAATAAGAATGAGGTAGGATATTTTGGCTAGAAAGAAAAAAGACAATGAAAGGCCGAAGCTGACTCCTGAGCAGGCAAATGCCTATATCGCGGGAGCCGGGCAGATAGTCGAGGAGCCCATAACTCTGACGCTGGAGCGCAATTATATGCCCTACGCCATGAGCGTTATCGTTTCCCGAGCTTTCCCGGAGATCGACGGCTTCAAGCCCTCTCACAGAAAGCTGCTCTATACCATGTATAAAATGGGGCTGCTCACCGGCGGACTCACCAAGAGCGCAAATATAGTCGGACAGACCATGAGACTAAACCCTCACGGCGATGCAGCCATTTATGAGACTATGGTGCGTCTCGCCAGAGGCAACGAGACCCTGCTGCACCCCTATATCCAATCAAAGGGCAACTTCGGAAAGGCCTATTCCCGCGATATGGCCTACGCAGCCTCACGATACACCGAGGCCAAACTGGACCCGATATGCAGCGAGCTTTTCCGGGATATCGACAAGGATACCGTCGATTTTGTACCGAACTATGACAACACCATGCAGGAGCCGACCCTCTTCCCTGCTACCTTCCCGACGATTCTTGTAAATGCGAATGTCGGTATCGGTGTTTCTATGGCATCTTCTGTCTGCTCCTTCAATCTGGCGGAGGTCTGCGAGACAACCATCGCCCTTATGAAAGACCCGGAGCATAACGCTCTGAACACTCTCAAGGGCCCGGATTTCCCCGGGGGAGCTTCCCTGCTCTACGACGAGGCAGAGCTGGACGCCATCTACCGGACAGGCAAGGGCTCTGTCAAGCTCAGAGCGAAATATCAGTTCGACCAGGACACCCGCACTATCGAGATAGTTGAGATACCTGCGACTACCACTATCGAAGCCATAAAGGAAAAGATCGTCTCGCTGGTCAAGCTGGGAAAGATCAGAGAGATCTCCGATATCCGCGACGAGAGCGACCTGAACGGTCTGAAGATCGGCATCGACATCAAGAAGGGCGTAGATCCGGACAAGCTGATGCAGAAGCTCTACCGCCTGACCCCTCTCCAGGATTCCTATTCCTGCAATTTCAACATTCTCGTACACGGCTACCCGAAGGTAATGGGCGTTTACGATATCATCCGCGAATGGGTAGACTTCCGCATGGATTGCGTAAAGCGGAGGATCAGCTTCGACCTTGCCAGAAAAAAGGAAAAGCTGCATCTGCTGAAAGCCCTCGGAAAGATACTGCTGGATATCGACAAGGCGATCAAAATAATCCGCGAGACCGAAGAGGAAGCGGATGTCATCCCCAACCTTATGATCGGCTTCTCCATAGATGAGGTACAGGCGGAATATATCGCTGAGATCAAACTGCGGCATCTCAACCGTGAGTATATAGTCAAGCGGCTGGAAGAAACCAAGCAGCTCGAAGCCGAGATCGCCGAGCTGACCGAGACCCTCGGCAGCGACAGAAAGATCAAGAGCATCATCATCTCCGAGCTCAAGGATGTTATAAAAAAATACGGCCAGCCCAGAAAGACACAGTTCTTCTACAAGAACGATATCGAGGAAGCGGAGCCGGAGGACGATGCACCTGATTATCAGGTGACCCTCTTCCTTTCGGCCAGCGGCTATTTCAAGAAGATCACTCCGCTCTCGCTGAGGATGGCATCGGAGCAGAAGTTCAAGGAAGGAGACTGCCTCGCCAGAGAGATCGAAGCGACGAACAAGACAGAGCTCCTGTTCTTCTCCGACAAGGCACAGGTCTACAAGACCAGAGCCTCGGCCTTTGAGGACACCAAGGCTTCTTCGCTGGGAGATTTCATCCCTGCGAAGCTGGGCTTTGACGAGGGCGAGAATGTTCTCGATATGGTAGTCACCACAGATTACTCAGGCTATCTGCTCTTCGTGTTTGAAAACGGAAAGGTCGCCAAAGTACCGCTGAACGCTTACGAGACCAAGCAGAACCGCAAGAAACTGAACAACGCTTACAGCGCCAAGTCCCCGCTGGTTGCAGTATTCCATATCAGCACAAATGAAGAGATCATGCTGCGCTCCTCCAACGGAAGAGCGGTGATCTTCGATTCAGCTCTGCTGCTGCCTAAATCCACCCGTGACACTCAGGGCGTACAGGTAATGAGCCTGAAGACCAAGGGCTCAAAGCTGGAAAAGGCATTCATCCTCTCCCCGGAGCAGGCAGATCAGCTATCGAAATACCGCAGCAAGACGATACCTGTTGCCGGGAGCTTTGCAAAAGACATTCCCGACCCGGATCAGATGTCGATGCTGTAAAACGGGCAGCACCGAAGCCTGCTGCGAACAGTACACCGGTCTCATTATCGTCCCGCTGCTTTCCGGCGTGGCGATCAAATGTAAAAACGCAAAAACGGGTATTCCCTTTTTCAGGGAATACCCGTTCTGTATCAGGTCAGCCTGATATCATTTTTTAACAATGAGAGCTACTGCGGTGGCGCTCATACCCCGCATCTCTCCGGTAAAGCCGAGCCCCTCTTCAGTCGTGGCCTTCACAGAGACCTGCGAGATATCTATTCCGCAGGCAGCGGCGATATTCTCCCGCATAAGGTCGATATGCGGCGCCAGCTTTGGTTTCTGCGCGCAGACAGTCGAGTCGATATTGACTATCTCATATCCGTTCTTATCAAGCACAGACACGACCTCTTTCATAAGCAGGAGGCTGTCTGCACCCTTGAATGCAGGATCGTTATCCGGGAAAAGATGGCCTATATCTCCCAGCGCTGCCGCTCCGAGGAGAGCGTCCATTACGGCGTGCAACAGGACATCGGCATCGGAATGGCCGAGAAGCCCCAGCACGAAGGGTATCTTCACACCTCCGAGGATCAGCTCTCTTCCCTCGGCAAAGCGGTGGACATCATATCCGTGCCCGACACGGAAAGCACATTTCTCACCCATCACTTTGCCTCGATGCCGTTAGGATTAAGGCGGATGAAATTCCACCCGTCGCGGCACATATCGTCCAGACCGAGCTTAGCTTCCCAGCCCAGAAGAGCCCTGGCCTTTGAGGGGTCCGAATAGCACCAGGCGATATCTCCCGGGCGGCGGGGCATGATCTTATAGGGTATCTCCTTGCCGCAGGCCTTTTCAAAGGCATGGAGCACATCCAGCACGCTGGAGCCCTTGCCCGTACCCAGGTTCACAGCCTCAACGCCCTTATTTTCAAGGACATACTTGACAGCGCAGAGATGCCCTCTGGCGAGATCAACAACATGGATATAGTCGCGGACACCTGTACCGTCGGGGGTATCGTAATCATTGCCGAAAACGCCCAGGAATTCTCTCTTGCCGACAGCGACCTGCTGGATATAGGGGAAGAGATTATTGGGAATACCGTTAGGGTCTTCGCCGAGCAAGCCGCTGCTGTGGGCGCCGATAGGATTGAAATATCTGAGCAGAGCGACAGACCAATCCGGGTCTGCGGCAGCGACATCTTTAAGGATCTGCTCGATCATTACCTTGGTATAGCCGTAGGGGTTGGTAGAGGTATGTGTCGGCATAGTCTCTACATAGGGGACAGGGTTATCCATACCGTAAACGGTGGCGGAAGAGGAGAAGACTATCCTCTTGCAGCCGTGGGAGCGCATAGCTTTGATAAGCATAAGAGTCCCGGTGATATTATTGTGGTAATACTCCACAGGCTTCTGCACGCTCTCGCCGACAGCCTTGAGCCCGGCAAAATGGATAACAGCGTCGATGCTGTTCTCCTCGAAGATCTTATCCATAGCCCCGAGGTCAAGAATGTCAGCCTCGACAAAACTGAGGCTCTTTCCCGTGATCTTTTTTACACGCTCCAGAGCCTCGGGCTTGGAGTTGGAGAAATTATCAACGACTACGAGCTCATAGCCCGCTTCGAGGAGCTCCACACAGGTATGACTCCCGATAAATCCGGCACCGCCGGTAACAAGAATTTTTGACATTATCCTTACCACCTTTTTGCTCCGCGCAGCGTCCCCGGCGGCAGGGCTCGGATATGAGCCGTCTGTTCGCAGGGCGAGGCTGCCCTCTGCCCATTGCAGGAGCGGAGCGTTATTCTGCACTTTTCATTATACCATACATCCGGGAAAAATGCAAGTACCAAACCTCACGGCGTTGACATCCCGGGTGATATGGGGTATAATAAGTTCAACGCACCGTCCAAGGCGTCAGGACGAACGGAAGCTGCTGTTATGCGCTTAGGTCTGCCGCTTTGAGGAAAGACAGGAGAGATCGTTATGATACTGAGAATACTTGCCGTATCTGCTGCTTTATGTCTGCTGCTGACCGGGTGTTCATCAGATGACAGCAGCAAAGCCAAAAGAACAGATACCGGCACCGCCGTCTCCGAAACTGTTCCAAACGGGACTGCTCCCTCCGGCACAGAGGCCCCCGCCGAGGAAGATCCCGCTCTTAAATACAAAGCTGCAAAAGAGATGAACCAGCACATAATCGAGGCCTTCAGGAGCGGCGACAGCAGCGGGCTCTCCGAGCCGGAAGCGAAAACACTGGCAGCAGCTCAGGAGTTGATCGAAAGCTGCACCGGAGACGATATGAGCGCAGTCGATAAAGAGCTGGCTATCCATGACGAGCTGGCAAGGCAGATATACTACGATTATGAAAATCTTAACCCGATGCACGAGCACACAGAACATTCCGCCGACTCATACGGCGCACTGGTAGAGCATCAGGCTATATGCACAGGCTATGCCGAGAGCTTCTCTCTGCTGATGAACCTTATCGGTATTGACAGCATGGTGGTCAATGCGCACAGCTCCACCGGAGAGGAACACGCCTGGTCGCTTCTCAGGCTCGACGGCGAGTGGTACGCCTGCGATATGACCTGGGACGATAATCATCATACGGATCTGTCTGTCAGACACAGGTTTTTCAATGTAACCGACAGCGTCATGGAGAAGCATGACCACAAATGGGACAAGGGTGCCTACCCTGCCGCGGCCGGGACAAAATACAGCTACGCAGAGCTCTATTCCGTTGAAGTTCACAGTTCTGACGAGCTGCGCGATCTCATCAGCGAGAAGGTCAGCGAGCGCTGCTGCGATCTTTTCATAAGGCCCGGCGCTTATTTCGGGAACGATGTAACGGCAGAGAGCTTCAAGAAGGAGAAACTGAGCGAGGTCAGCGATATCCTCAGCGGAGCCGGGCTCGTTCTGAAACAATACGAGATCTTCAAAACGAGCTTAGGGAATGTCCTGCGGCTGGAATTCGATTATCCCAACAAAGATAAATAGGAGGAAACATGAGATTCAGACCTTGTATAGATATACACAACGGCTGCGTAAAGCAGATAGTCGGAGGCTCGCTGAGAGACAGCGGCAGCTTTGCCGAGGAGAATTTCGTCTCTGAGCAGGATGCTGGCTTTTACGGCAGACTTTACCGCTCCAAGGGGCTCACAGGCGGGCATATCATACTGCTGAACCCCGCCGGCTCTCCCGAGTACGAAGCCGACTGCCGTCAGGCAGCGCTTGCTCTCAAGGAGTTTCCTTCGGGCTTGCAGATCGGCGGCGGGATATGCCCGGAAAATGCCGAGAGATTTCTGGACATGGGGGCCTCTCAGGTCATTGTTACCAGCTATGTTTTCAAGGGCGGACGGTTCGACAGGGACGCTCTCAGGAGAATGGTAAAGGCTGTCGGCAGGGAGAAGCTCGTGCTTGACCTGAGCTGCCGCAGGCAGGGAGATAAGTATTATATCGTCACCGACCGCTGGCAGAAGTTCACAGAAGTCGAGCTGGACGAAAAAGCGCTGGACAGGCTCTCAAAGAGCTGCGCGGAATTTCTCATACACGCAGTAGATGTCGAGGGTAAGGCCTCCGGTATCGAAGCGGCGGTAGCAAAGCTGATGAAAGACAGCCCTGTCCCCGCGACCTACGCAGGAGGGATATCATCCTTCGATGACATAGAAGAGCTCCGGAGCCTTGGGGGCGGAAAGGTGGATTTCACCGTCGGCTCAGCGCTGGACATCTTCGGCGGCAGCCTGCCCTTTGATAAGATCGCCGGATACACGGAGGGATAATAATGACTGAAAAGAGGATCGGGCTCAGGACAGAATTCATAAGAGTCAACTGCGAAGACTGGCGATCCCGCACTATGCCGGACGGCTATTCCTTCGGCGGCAATCAGGGCTGGTTCCGGGAGGAGAGCGACGGAGCTATCTCGCCCTACGGCTGCGGACTGATCTCCTGTGCTGATATTTTCCTGTATATAAGCGGAAGAGTAAGGCTTATGCAGCCGGAATATATGTCTATCGTCCGGAGATTTGCGAAGGATCAGCTCCGTGTCCGGGGAAAGCTGGGGCTCAACGGCATCAGCATGGGTCTTGGCATGAGCAGGCTGCTGCGGGAAAAGAAGATCGCCATGCACGCCTCTTGGTGCTTCTCAAAAGAGAAGATACTGCCCCGGATAACAGATATGCTTAAAAAGGATATGCCTGTCTGCATATCTGTCGGGCCCTGCATCGGCTCGAAGGAAAAGATCAAGGAGTACGGAGTCGATCTGTTTATCCGCAATGGCAGGAAATTCATGCTTCCCGAATGGCGCAGCGGGCTCGTAAAGGATCATTATGTCACAGTTACCGGGATCATCCGCAGTGAGGGAAAAACCATGCTGGAAATATCCTCCTGGGGAGAGCGGTATTACATCGACTGGGCACAGTACACCGCATATCTCAATTCCGCAAGGACTTTCTTCTCCAATATCATGCTGATCGAACCCATAATATCCGGTTGATCGCTGACAGGCGCCGGATCTAAGTGCTCCGTCAGCGCGGAAGTATAATACCGCACGGGCAAGATCTGAGAAGCAGATCATAAATTCCTTATCAGAAATTATAATAATCTCTTGCAATCGGGAATAAAATATGTTATAATATAATGTCCGACATAGTCGGAGATATGACCGAAAGGCGATGTTGTATAAATGGCAAAGCTAAAAGTTGCCGTCCTCTTCGGCGGCAGATCTAACGAGCACGACATTTCTTGCATTTCTGCGGCACACGTAATAAGGAGCATCCCCAAGGATAAATACGACGTTATTACGATCGGGATCTCGAAAAAGGGGCACTGGTTCAAATATATCGGAGACACCGAGCTGATACCTACAGGCGAATGGGAGAAGCATCCCGATAATGTTCCCTGCATATTCAGCCCCGACCCGATACACAGCGGCTTCATAGCTTTTGAGCGCAGCGGCGAGACAGTTACCATCAAGGTTGACTGCGTATTCCCTGTTCTGCACGGCAGAAACGGCGAGGACGGCACTGTTCAGGGGCTCTTTGAGCTGGCAGGCGTTCCCTTTGTAGGCTGCGACCTTATCTCATCAGCTATGTGCATGGATAAGGATACGACCCATACCGTCCTGGAAGCCAACGGCATAAAGACTGCAAAATGGGTAAGGATACTTCGCAGCGAGCTGGACGAAAAGCTCTCGGAAAAGTGCGACGAGATGGAAAAGAAGCTCCGCTACCCGATGTTCGTGAAGCCCTGCAACTGCGGCTCGTCTGTCGGGATAACAAAGGCCAAGAACAGAGCTGAGCTGGAGGCCGGGATAAAGCTGGCTTTCGTTCACGATAAGAAGGTCATAGTCGAGGAAGGTATCGTCGGCAGAGAGATCGAATGTGCTGTTATGGGCGGCGAAAAGCCCTTCGTTTCAGATGTCGGAGAGATCAGGACAGTAGGCGAGTTCTATGACTACACCGCGAAATACGACGATGTAGGCTCTGAGGTCATCATCCCCGCAGAGATAACAGAGGCCGAGAGAGAGGCTGTAAGAGATGTTGTCCTCAGGAGCTTCAAGGCTATGGGCTGCGAGGGCCTCTCCAGATGCGACTGTTTCCTTACCGAAACGGGCGAGGTGATCCTCAACGAGATAAACACTATGCCCGGGCACACAAGCATAAGTATGTACCCGAAGCTCATGGAGCACGCAGGGATACCTTATTCCGAACAGGAAGACAGGCTGATCAAGCTCGCGCTTGAAAGAGCGGGGGTAGATTATGAATAATGCTGCCATTGGAGTGTTCGATTCGGGAGTCGGCGGGCTGAGCTGCGTTAAGGAGCTTACGGGGCTGATGCCCCATGAGAATATCATCTATCTCGGAGACACCGCAAGAGTCCCCTACGGAACAAAGAGCGTAGATACCATCGCCAGATATGCCAAGGAGGACATCGCCTTCCTTGAGAAATTCAATGTAAAGATGATACTCATCGCCTGCGGAACAGTATCGTCTGTGCTGATGTCCAGGCCGCTGTTTGAAGACAGCAGCGTTACGGAATACAGCGGAGTCATATACCCGACTGTCACAGCAGCCTGCGCCGCTACAAAGAACAACCGCATCGGAGTTATCGGGACACCTGCGACAATACGTTCCGGCTGCTATGGAAAGGCTATCCGTGAGCTCAGGGGGGATATCAGAGTGTTCTCCAAGGCCTGCCCTATGTTCGTCCCGCTGGTAGAGAACGGATATACAGATAAAAACGACCCTGTCGCCAAGCTCATCGCGGAGGAATATCTTGAAGGGATGAAGCGCGAGGGAGTCGATACACTTATACTCGGCTGCACCCATTACCCGCATCTTGAAGGAGTCATCAGCTCTGTTATGGGGGATAATGTCAGGCTCATATCCTCGGGAGCAGAGATCGCAAAATATGCTGAAAGGACTCTTGTATCTTCCGGCCAGGCTGCGGAGCGCGATGAGGCAGGTACTGTCGAGCTCTACTGCACTGACAGCGAGGAGCTCTTCTCAGAAAACGCAGGGATATTCCTAGGAAAAAAGGATACTGTCTCGGTATCGAGATGCAGCGTGAAGTAAAACAATGCAGAATGCTATCCAAAGCAGAATGCATAGCGGATGAAAATACGGCTCGCGGCGACCTGCCCCGGCCGGACTTCATGATCGTGCATTGAAAAATAAGGAGATAAAATTGAAAAAGAAAGTAAATATAAAGCTGCTCAGCAGACAGAACGACGGCGAGCAGTCCGAGCAGATGGAGCTGAGGACAGAAGGCCTGTTCTCCTTCGGGAAGGACAGCTACGAGATCTCGTATACCGAGACAGAGGCCACAGGCTTTGAGGGCTGCACCACCAAGCTCGTTGTGGACGGCAGTTCAAAAGTCGTTATGACCAGAACAGGCAACGCTTCTTCCGATCTGATAATCGAGAGCGGGATAAAGCACCATTGCCATTACGGGACACCCTTCGGGGAGTTCATGGTCGGAGTCACAGCAAAGAGAATAAACTCGCAGATGACCGCAGAGGGCGGGACACTGGGAGTAAGCTATGTAATAGATGTCAATTCGAGCTACATCGGGGATTTCGATATCGAGGTCTCTGTTACGCCGAGAAACTGAAATGGGAGGCTTGTTAATATGTCAGATCTTATAAGAGAAGCCAGCGAGCAGGTGCGCGAGCTGGTTATGAATGCACTGGGAGAGTGTGTCGCAGCCGGGATCTTCCCTGCCCAACCGATCCCCTCCTTCAATATCGAGATCCCTGCCGACCCAAAAAACGGCGATATGTCCACCAACGCAGCTATGGTCTGCGCCAGAGCCTTCCGTACAGCCCCCCGCAGGATCGCAGAGGAGATCGCCGGAAAGGTATTTCTGAAGGGTTCCTTCTTCGAGAAATGCGAGGTCGCAGGCGCAGGATTTATAAACTTCTTTTTCGCTAAGGATTGGTTCTCGGAGGTTATCGGGGCTGTCCTCGGAGAAAAAGAGGATTACGGCAAGACCTTCATGGGCGCCGGGAAGAAAGTGCTGCTGGAATATGTCTCGGCTAACCCTACAGGCCCCATGCATATCGGCAATGCCCGCGGCGGCGCCATAGGCGATTGCCTCGCTTCCGTTATGGAATACGCCGGGTATTCGGTATCGCGCGAGTTCTATGTCAACGATGCCGGAAATCAGATCGAAAAATTCAAGACCTCCCTCGAAACACGCTATCTCCAGCTTTATAAGGAAGGCATCGTGATGCCGGAGGACGCTTACCTGGGAGAAGATATCATCGACCACGCCAAAGCCTTTGCAGAGATCTACGGCGACAAGTACGTCGAAGCCGACAGCGAGGAGCGCAGACAGGCTCTCTGCGATTTTGCCCTCCCGAAGAATATCGAGGGGCTGGAGAGAGACCTGAAAAAATACCGCATCGTTTACGACAGATGGTTCCGCGAGAGCGAGCTGCATCAGAACGGCTCTGTCGCGGATATAATCGAGAAGCTCAGAGAGAGCGGCTATACCTATGAAAAGGACGGCGCCCTCTGGTTCCGCTCCTCTGCTATGGGCGACGAGAAGGACAGAGTTCTTGTCCGCGACAACGGAATACCCACCTATTTCGTTCCGGATATCGCCTACCACTACAACAAACTGGTCACAAGAGGCTATGATATCGCCATAGATATCCTCGGCGCCGATCACCACGGCTATATCCCGCGTATGAAAGCGGCTATGCAGGCGCTGGGCGTTGACCCGAAGAGGCTGGATATGGTCATCATGCAGATGGTAAACCTCGTCCGCAACGGCGAGAAATACAAGCTTTCCAAGCGTTCCGGCAAGGCCATTACTCTCTCCACCCTGCTGGATGAGATACCTATCGATGCTGCAAGATTCTTCTTCAACCTCCGCGAACCCAACTCCCAGTTCGATTTCGATCTGGAGCTGGCTGTTTCCCAGACCTCGGACAACCCGGTCTACTATGTCCAGTATGCACACGCAAGGATCTGCTCTGTCCTCAGAAAGCTCAGTGAAGAGGGCATCGAAGTCAGAGCCGCCAATGCTCAGACTCTTTCCGCTCTCGGCGAGCCCGACGAGACCGAGCTCATCAAATATCTGGCTACCCTGCCGACTGTCATCAACGATTCAGCCAGGAATTATGACCCGGCCCGCATAACCCGCTATGTCTGGGAGCTGGCGACAAAGTATCACCGCTTCTACACCAACTGCCGCATAATGGGCGAGGAAGAGAATGTCCTTCAGGCAAGAGCTTCACTCTCGCTGGCTGTAAAGCAGGTCATCTCCAACATCCTGACGATGCTCAAGATCGACTGCCCCGAAAGAATGTAATATCCCGCTCCCCTGCCTGGTCTATGGCAGGAGACTGACACAGAAAGGAACAGACTATGGACAACAAGATAGACAAAAAGAAGCTCCTGCTGGGCGCACTGTTGAAATGCTGGCTGGAGTCGGAATTTCTGGGGCTGTTCGTGTTCCTGTTCTTCTGGGCAGTCTCCAAGGCTTTCGGGCTTTTCGGGAACATACTCTTCGGTGTTGTCGGGATAGTAACGATGTTCGCAGTTACGGCTGATTTCGGCCTCAAAGAGGGTAACAAGGCTTTCAAGAAGGTCTCGCTCCACGGAGCGGAACCCTGCCGGGATTTCGGCCTTGCTATCGGTGCCGTTGCTTCAATTCCCTGCTGGCTTTCGATGCTGCTGCTGGGGCTATCAAAGCTTGGAGTCCTGCCAAACATTCTTCCTGCCTACAAGATCATGAACGCCTATTTCTTCCCGATAATCGACATTCCAGCACATACAGCAGATGTTGCGGAGATGCACCCTGCCTGCTTTGCACTGTTCCTGCTGATACCGGTGATCTTCATACTCAGCGGCTGGATATCCTTCCGCTGGGGTTACGATCAGGTCGATCTCAAATCAAAGCTGCTTTATAAAGAAAAATAACGCGGCTGAACGCACAAAACACAAGATACCCGCCGCACCTGCATCTCGATGATGACCGAGAAATATGTATCGCCTACGCTGATAATGAGTCATTCGGGTGCTATGTTGCTGACCGGGAAGGTTTATATGCACGCTAATGTGCAGGAGCTGTTGGAGGCTATCAATAGGATACAGGTATAAAATGACCGCTGAGGGAAGTGATCTCTCAGCGGTTTGACTTTAATCTGTAAAAACTGATAATTTTGCAATTACTGTATCTCCACATTTAGGACAGAGAACGGAGTTCGAGAATATGACACTGCATCAGTTCCGCCATTGCAACGCTACAATGCTCCTGAACAGCGGTATCGATCTTAATGTTGTGTCCGAGCATCTTGGTCACTGTGATGTGAACGTCACCGCCGACATCTACGCCGATGTTCTGCGAAAAACAAATGCCCGAACCGCCGGGCAGATCGAGCTGTGCCTTGCATAAAGGCAAACAAAAAAACCTCCCTGCGCGAACAGGGAGGTGACCAATTGACCAATAGTTTACCAAAGAGTTTTGGAACACTCGCAATGTGCGTAGATACGCAGATTTTGAGGTGTGTGATTATCTCTTCGAGAACTGCGGAGCACGTCTTGCAGCCTTCAAGCCGTACTTCTTTCTTTCCTTCATTCTCGGGTCACGGGTCAGGAAGCCTTCTTTCTTGAGAGCGGCTCTGAACTCGGGGTTGAACTGAAGGAGAGCTCTGGAAAGTCCGTGTCTGATAGCGCCGGCCTGGCCGGTAACACCGCCGCCTGCTACTGTGCAGACGATATCGAACTTATCGTTGGTCTCAGTAACGCCGAAAGGCTGACGAACGATCAGCTTGAGGGTCTCAAGGCCGAAATAATCGTCGATGTCTCTGCCGTTGATCGTGATCTTGCCTGTTCCTTCATATACACGCACGCGGGCAACAGAGTGCTTTCTTCTGCCGGTGCCGTAATAGTATGTGTTCTTGGATTCGTACATAATCTAGCTGCCCCTTTCCTTAAAACTCGCACTTCTCGGGCTTCTGAGCTGCGTTGCTGTGCTCTGCGCCCTTGTAAACTCTGAGCCTCTTGGCAGCCGCTCTGCCGAGAGTGTTGTTGGGGAGCATTCCCTCAACAGCGATCCTCATGGCTCTGTCGGACTCTTCAGCCATCAGCTTGGAGTATTTAATCTCCTTGAGGCCGCCGATCCAGCCTGTGTGCCACTTAAAGGACTTCTGATCCAGCTTCTTGCCGGTCAGTACAGCCTTGTCTGTGTTGATGATGATAACATGATCGCCGCAGTCAGCATGGGGCGCAAAGGTGGGCTTATGCTTGCCGCGGAGAATATGAGCAGCCTTAGCTGCTACACGGCCGAGGGACTGACCCTCAGCGTCAAGAATATACCACTTACGGGTGATATCGCTTGTCTTGGGCATATAAGTTGACATATCGTTTCCTCCTGATGTTTTTAGTATACAGCCTCGGTGCGCGTGAGAACGCAGTTTGGCTCGCAACATTTGCTATTATACACCGTCGGAGGAGCAAAGTCAAGAGACGATCGGGCAAATTTTTGATTTATATCCCTCTCACGCTCGATTTCTCTCCGTTTTTCTGCATTTCTCTCGATTTCTTGATTTTCATTTCATTTTTTAGCTTTACCCCTGAAACAGCCTTCCTGCCGATGATTATAGCCGTTTTTTATTATGTCTCTATTGAATTTCTGCAAATAATGTGTTATAATGATCTACAGAAATGATATTCGGAGGTTTTTGTAATATGTTCTGTAACCATTGCGGCGCAGAGCTTCCAGATAACGCAAAATTCTGTCGTTACTGCGGAAGCCAGATCGCTGCCGAAGCAGCCGCTCCGGCTAACACTAATGAACAGGCTCAGCCAGTTTTTCAGCAGTCTCCCCAGTCGCCGGAGCAGCAAAATACTCAGCAGGAGAAAGTGTCCCAGACTGAACAGACCTACAGGCAGCAATATGAGAACTCTGTCGAGCTGCGAAAGCCGCCGAGAACGCTCTCTGCAAAATCGGGAGTTTCCGGGAAAGCGCTGCTGTGGCTGTTGCTCGCTTCTTTCCTGCTGCTTATACTTTCATTCACCGTATTCAGCCGCAGGCTCAATTCAAAGACTTATCTTAAAGAAAGCTTTGACGGAATACATAAAGATGCCGATCTTGATGCACTTACCGAAGTAATAACCGATCGGGCAGACATTTCAGATAACCAGGCTAAACGTATCATCGAAAAAGCCAAGGTCACTGATCTGCTGACAAAATACGGCTATCAGATCACCGACTGTGTTTTCGGCGGCGGCAAGACTCCGCATATCGACTCTGACGATGTCATGGACACCATCGAGAAAAATCTCGATATGATCGAGGACACAATAAACGACCGTATCTTAAAGTCTGATATGTCCAAGATCGAACGTAATGTCATCGAGGTCACTGATAACTGCAACGAAGAGATAGCAAAGATCAAAAAAGATCACAGCGCTCTGCTGACACTGACATCAGTTATAGGCTCTCTTGCAGTGTTCATCGTTATCATTGTCGCGCTGGTCCTGATTTTTACAAGGCTCTTCTTCCTCTATCTGCGGGACGGTTCGGGATTCTACCGCGCTTTCAGAGGGTATGCGATAGTCTTCGGGGTCATCGGGCTTATCTGCCTCGCCATAGGCATCGCTGTCCCGATCATAATCGAAAAGACCGATCTTATGAACGCTGAGCTTCAACTCGCCGCAGCATTCATTTCTCCTCTTATAAAAGGCATGATCTTCGCTGCGATCATCTGGCTTGCAGCCTGTGTAGTTTTCATCGTCCTGACAGTGGTATTCCGCAGTATATTCAGGAAAAAGCTCGCTGCTTCTCAGCCCGCAGCAGCATAATACAGCGATACAGTAATGACCGGCCGCTAATATCGGAAACGGGTATCTCCATCTATGCAGAGATACCCGTTATCTTTTCCCGGATGTACCGGCGCAGATGCAATAATATAATTGACAAAAAGAGACAAATATAGTATAATAGATATAATAGTCTTAATGCCGTCAGAGGCTTTTGGGCTGTGTTATCAACTATCTCAGGATACTATGCTTTATCGATAAGGCAACACCGCACAACCCCTGTGCATCAGTATGCGCAGCCTCAATTAAAATTGAGGCAAAGATTTTCGTCAGATCGCCTAAATTCGACGCAGGCTTGCAAGCGAAGTTTACTTCGCTTTACGCAACGTCAAGGAGAATTTGGGTAATATGACGGAAAGCTGGCAAGCAGATGATGTGCAGAGGCGTTAGCCGCGGGTCGTGCGGTGTTGCCATAATACGGAGGATTGATCTAAATGCCGAACAAGACCGAAATGCTTATTGCCAATATCGAAAAACTCATTGTCGGGAAGAGACCGACCATCGAAAAGGTGCTCGCTGCGATGCTCTGCGGAGGGCACGTACTGATCGAGGATGTTCCCGGAGTCGGCAAAACAAAGCTGGTCTCTGCCCTGGCAAGATCGGTGGAGGGAAAATTCAACCGCATCCAGCTTACACCCGATATCATGCCCTCGGATATAGTCGGCTTCTCAATGATAAACCCCGAGACCCGGGAGCTGGAATACAAACAGGGCGCAGCTGTCTGCAATTTCCTTCTGGCAGACGAGATAAACCGCGCCTCGCCTAAATCACAGTCCAGCCTGCTGGAGGTAATGGAGGAGCATCAGATCTCACTGGACAGCAAGACCTATGATCTCCCGGCTCCCTTTATGGTGCTGGCGACACAGAACCCTGTTGAGACTTACGGCACCTATCACCTTCCGGAGGCTCAGATGGACAGATTTCTGATGAAGATCTCAATGGGATACCCCTCCCCGGCCGAGGAGCTGGAGATCATCGACCGAGCCGAAGACGGCAGAGAGGAGCTGGGCTCCATTGACTCTGTTATGACAGTCGAGGATGTAAGAGTCATGATCGAAGAGGCCGGGAAGGTCAGAGCTGTCCCCGCTATAAAGCAGTATATAATCGACCTTGTCAACGCGACAAGAGCCTCAGAGTATGTCAAGCTGGGCGCTTCTCCGCGAGGCAGCATAGCCCTGCTGAAGGCTTCAAAGGCTTATGCCTATGTCAAGGGCAGAGATTATGTAGTACCTGACGATGTAAAGGATATAATGATCAGCGTCCTTGCCCACAGGCTGATGCTCTCTCCCAAGGGTAAATCTGCTTTTGAGACCAACGAGGAAGCGCTTTCGCAGATAGCTCTTACAGTCGCTGCGCCGACAAACGGCGGTAACTGATATGAAAAGTCTTTTCGGATATATTTTCTGCATAGCCGTTGCTATCCTGATGGCAGTTATGATAGACGGCAGAGGCGGAGTTCTCATAGCGCTGACTCTCATCATCGGCCTGCTGGTCTCTGTGATCTATCAAAAATGGTTCACGAAAAAGGTGAGCCTGGAGATCTCGACAAAGCACAATCTCCTGGCTAAGGGAGATATTATCGAGGTAAAGCTGACCCTTACCAAGCTGAGCCGGCTTCCCTCCCCGATCTTTGAGACGGATCTTAAATGCTCCGGGCAGATCTCCGCCATCGACGGCACCGGACGGCGCTTCTCGCTTACTCCCGGCCAGCGCACAAGAACTGTCACCATAGAGCTCAAAGCCGACTATTCCGGCAAGGCATTCATAGAGCTGGAAAGATTCGAGATCGTGGATTTTCTCGGATTTACACATTTTATAGTCCCCTTTGACAGGGAAAAGCTCAGGCTGGATCTGAAAATCATGCCCAAGGTCCCGGACACGGGCACTCAACTCGAGGTGATAAGAACTGTCACCGATAACATCGGCTTCGACGATTCCGAGGACGAGACCTCAGAGACCGCAATGGGCTCCACCGGCACCCCGGGCTACGACCACCGAAATTACGTTCCCGGAGACCCGCTGAAAAAGATCAACTGGAAGCTCTCCTCAAAACGAGGTATTTATATGGTAAGGCTGGACGAGCGGCTCGCGGTAACCAGCCAGGTGTTCATACTCGATCTGCCGATGCTCTCTGATATGTCCCAATACAGCTATAAACGCGCCGATATCATCATCGAAGGCGCTCTGGCTATGCTCTCTATGCTCTCGCAGCAAGGCCTGGAGACAGATATGTATTTCTTCACAGAAGGAAGCTGGCACTGCTTCCCTGTCAAGGCTCTGGGAGATGTCTATTCTCTCGCGGAGCTGCTGGCGGATAACCAGCCCTATATCAGCGAGCACAGGATCCCTCCGGAGGCTCTGAAGCACGGCACAGCGCTTTGCTTTACGAGCATTCGCGCAGAGGATCAGGCTCTCTCAGCCGAGCTCTCCTCTTTCGGAGGATTAGTATTCATCGTCTCGCAGGACAGCGGGTTCAGAGCCGGCTCCGGAGATATCTGGACCTGCTCGGAGGAGTTTGAATTCAAACATTTGAACTGATCTCAGGTGTATATATGAAATTAAAGCTGAATGAAAAAATCATCGATTTCCTGATGCGGTCTACCCTGCCGATAATGCTGGGAGGGATGATCGCCAATCTGGTCATCAAATGCTATTACTATGAGCGCGCCGAGCTTTATACCGTGCTTTATATCGCGGCCTCGGTGGGCTTGTTCTTGCTGTTCGATCAGCTCAGGAAGCGAAGATTTATAGGCCCGCTGATCTATATCGCACTGCTTGCGGGCTTCGGATTTCTGGCATCCCGGCTGATGAGCATGGCCTGGCAGGATTCACACATCGTCTTTACAGACTGGTTCTATCTGAACAGAGACACTGCGGGCTTTAACCTTGAATACTTCCTTGTTGTCTATCTCTTCGGAGGCTTTTTCCTGACCAGCATCATATACTACTTTACACAGGTGCGTTTCCGCAGCCTGGGGCTGATGCTCTGCCTGCTTTTCCCATTCGTGATTTACGCTAAGAGAGCAGATATCATGTCCGGATTTGAGATAGCTCTGCTCATTACGGTGTTCCTTGCGATAGTCGTTTATAACCGCCAGCAGCAGATACCGAAAAGCGTCCGGCCCATCAAGGATCTTTCCCTCTTTGTATCGTTAGCGCTCTTCGTCTCATTTGCGGGAGCAGTGGCTATGCTTCTGCCGAAGCCTACCGTCCGTTCTGTCCTGGAGCGGGATTCCCACGCCTTTGATATCACCCCGATGAACAGCCCTGACGGGGATTATACACGCTATACCAGAGTATCCTCCGCCAGATACGGGACAAGCTATACCAACAAAGTCCTTTTCTACGCCGAGACCGATGCGGAGGACGATATATATTATCTCAAACGCCAGTCCTTCGACAACTTCTATGAGGAGATCTGGCATAACGACCGGGGCGCTGAAAAGTATACCAACTATGACTATTACAGCCGTGTCAACATCAACAGGCAGGATTATTACGACGCTCTTAAAGCCCTTGCCGAGACAGGCAATTATACCCAGTACGGTCTTGACCCGAAGATCTTTGACCTCCCCACTATGCAGCAGAAGAGCTTTCGGGTCTTTGATGAGAGCTTCAAGGGAGCTTATGTCCCCGCACCCTCCGGAGTCATAGCCAAGACCTTCAGCGAATCCATGAGCGCTCCCTACTATCTTTACGGCGACGGAGAGATCTCTGTAAAGAATGTCAACCGGGATTATGACTATACTGTCACCTTCTATCCCGAAACAAGCAGCTATATATACTATGCCAGACGTCTTGAAATGACCGGAGAGGATTATTACACTATGCTGAAAGCCGCCTACGAGAAAGGCGACCTCACAGACGATACACTTATCGAACAGTATGTCCTGGCTCACGACAACTACACCTCAGACGTTGAATACACCGACAGGATGCGAGAGCTGGCTTTCCAAATCACCGACCAATACAGATCTGACTACGCAAAAGCCAACGCTATCTGCAAGTATTTTGAAAACAACGGCTATGTTTACGACGATGCCTTTACCCCTGATAACACTTCTATCGATTATTTCATCTTCGAGGGGAAGACAGGTGTCTGCACCAGCTATGCGACGGCTATGACCATACTCGCCCGCATAGTCGGTCTGCCCGCAAGATATGTGGAAGGCTTTGCCGCCTATGAGCGCAACGAGAACAACGAGCTGGTCATCCGTGATTCCCATGCCCACGCTTATGTCGAAGTCTTCATCCCCGGCGCAGGATGGTGCGTGTTCGACCCGACAGTAGCCGGGTATGCCATTGACCGCTCCGGCAGCGACAGCTTCAGCTTCGCAAGCATCATGGATTACCTGAGCCGTGCGCTGGTATTCGTCGCAGTAGCGTTCTTTGCTTTTGTGATAATGATGATGGATCGTATCCTGGAGCTGGTGTTCAGGATCAGACAGCGGCATTTCAGCCCCGCAGATAAGATCGTAAGGCTCTATGCCAGGACAGTAAAGCTGCTGGAACACTCCGGCGGAGACAGGCTCGAAGCATACACTCCGAATATGCTCTGCGAATATTCGCTGGAAAAGAACACAGCCGATATAAGCCCTATAGCCAGACTATTTGAACGAAGCTGCTTCGGAGGCTTTGCTCCCGAGGAACAGGAATACGATACTGTATACGCTCATTACAAGAGTATATACAAGCAGCTCCGCAAACGTCCGCAGCCCCCGAAGGGCCGGAGATCTCAAAAGCCTGCGGCAGCCGGGAACTGACTGCCTGCCTCACATAAAAAATGGCCGCAGAGAAGCCGAAAAAAGCCTCTCTGCGGTCTTGCTTTTGATTCAGAATTCAAACGACTCCGGAGCCGCTGTAAAGGAAGCGAAAACTGCCTTGGCTCCCTTGAAATAGAGCACCTGCGTATTTCCGTCATCAGGGTCATACATACCTTTGAGGCTGGGGTATTTCTCCAGCATAGCGACCTTGACCTCCCTGCTGTCGTCATTGACGAGCTCGCCGGAGACTCTGAGCCAGGTGCCCTCGCAGAAAGCACAGATCTCGGCCCTGGGGTTTACAGCAAGCTGCTTTGAGACGGGCTTGACCTTTCCTGTCTGGATATAGAGCCTGCCGTCATAGAGAAGCACTGTACCGAAAGGCCTTACTCTCGGCTGGTCGCCTTCAACTGTTGCAAGATAATATGTCCCTGCCTTGTCAAGAAATTCAACTGCCTTGCTGATGTCTGCCATTGATCTTACCTCCTATAATCGTTTCGGCTGATCCGCCTGAGATCATTATAACACATTCTAAGGAAAAAGTAAAGACACACTGCTGAAAAAGCCGAAGGAGCACCAAAGCTCCGGGAAAAGTTTTTTAAGGCAACACCGCACGACCCGCGGCTAACGTCTCTGCACATCATCTGCTTGCCAGCTTTCCGTCATATTACCCAAATTCTCCTTGACGTTGCGTAAAGCGAAGTAAACTTCGCTTGCAAGCCTGCGTCAAATTTAGGCAATCTGACGAAAATCTTTGCCTCAATGTTAATTGAGGCTGCGCATACTGATGCACAGGGGTCGTGCGGTGTTGCCTTAATGCACAAATCCGCCCCGCTCATTCGTATATATATTGAAGGGAAAAGAAAGGAGGGACGCTTATGGACAGAGAAAGAGCCGCCGGGATATACGTTCAGTATGCCGACACCGTTACCCGGGCTGCCTGGCATTACACCGGCAGCCTGCATACGGCTCAGGACTGCACCGAAGAAGCGTTCCTCCGCCTTCTTGAGCAGGAAGATATGGAGGAAGGGCACATCCTCCCCTGGCTGATCCGGACAGCAGTAAATCTTGCAAAGGATACCCTTAAAGCTCACGAGCACAGCCGCACTGTCCCGCTGGAAGAGGCGGACGACCTTACTACCGACGATGAGCTGACACTGGAAGAGCGGGCGGCAATGAGAGCTATGCTCTCGCTTGACGGAAAATACCGTCTGCCGCTTTATCTGCATCTGGCACAGGGATACACTATCGCTGAAACGGCCGGGCTAATAGGCAAGGGCATAAACACCACTGCCTCGCTGATACGCCGCGGAAAGAAGCTATTGCAGAAAGCCTGCGAAAAGGAGGGGTAATATATGAGGAGCAACAATGTTTTTGAATGTTATAAAAGCGGGATAAACAAGCTGCACGCCCGCAGCGGGCTCTTTGAAGGAACAGAGCTTCCTGACAGGCTGCCGGCCCAAAGACTGCCGACGGTCGCTGTCAGGCCGAGATACGGCGCATATATCGCGGCAGCGGTCATACTTGCATTAGCAGCCGCCGGGACTGTTATCATCAGCCGGAATATCCGCACCGATAGCAGCAGAGCCGGAACTGCCCCGGGAGCCAATGATATTGAGACCGGGTCAGGCATAGGCTCTGTTGCGACAGACGAACCTCAATTTGTCGGTATCGTCAGCGCTTACCGGGTACACGACCTTAACCGACATCAGCTTATCGCTGAATACTTCAGGAGAGAACCCTCAAACAAGGCGGAATCGGATAAGCTCTCCTCCGAGATGAATTCTGAGCTGGAGAAGCTCCAGACAGCCGAAGCACAGGCTCTTGCCGTCGGAGACACCGAAGCAGCATCCAAAGCCTCAGAAGAAAAAAGATCGGCCGAGAGCCGGTACCGCCAGCTCATAGCTGATAAAAGGTCTGAGCTGCGCATCGAGATACAAAAAAAGATCGAAGCCGAAACGGAGCATTGTACTGCGGCGATCATAGAGCTGCAAAAAAGAGGCAGCGGGATCATCCCGCTCAGCGCTTTCAGATATGAGGGCGAGGACACCGTTTATCTGACCGTTTACAACGGGATGCCTCACGGCTCTGAGCTGTCCGGGCATATCAAGCTCTATAAAGACGATACGGGCGAGATCTATGACGAATGCAGCATAGGCCCTGATGAGCTCAACCCGAGGAAACTTTCCCTTACCCCCGGAAGGATAACAACGATCAGCATCGTTCCTCACAAAGAACTTGACGCTGTTCTCTGCGTTAAGCTGGGAGGAAGCGAAGCAGCACAGTTCAGATATGATTTTTCAGATATCATGAGCTCACCGGCCCGCAGGAAGATAAACGAGTTTTACAGCGACACGGCCTGGTCGAAGCCATACGCCGCAGCAGTACTGACAGGCGACACCGACCCTACGGCTCCGAAGCTGGATCTTGAAGCTGCTAGGGAGATCATCGCACGCTGCAAGGATTTTGATGCGATAGCCAATGAGTTTTCGGAGTATCAGCCATACCCGGACGAGGCAGGCGGCAGTGGCATTAGCCATATCATTTACGGAACAGCAGCAACAGGACGTATAAGCGTTATGCTGGAGCAGAAGACGGTCTTCTACTCTGTCTGCGACGAAGACGGCTCGGAATTATCCGGCGAGACACTATTTCAGGGATAAAAAAGCGGCGCTCACTCCTTCACGGAGCCGAGCGCCAAAAACAGAATTTATAAAAGGGAGAAACCAACCAGTGTTTTTAAGACAGCTCCGGGCTGCTGCCCTTGCTGTAACTACATCATACCATACCAATCTTTTCAAAATCTTTGCAGATCCGGCCGTTCTGTTGAATTATTTTACTATTCTGCGTTTTGCACAATCAGATATCGCTATTTCGCGATACAGCCTTCGATATTGACGTCATTCTTAGAAAACAAACGGTATATCCCCGCCCAAGGGCAGATGATATACCGTTTGTTTTCAGTTTTACTATCCCTGTCGGGGATGTCAGGCATCTGTCAGCTTCAGATCCTTGATCTTTCTCAGGCCGAAAGCATTTATCGCCGCAGTAAAGGACACTGTCAGGGCAACACCTATAAGCCAGCCCATCAGGAAAGGTGTTCTCAGGAACTGGAGGTGCGGCATCTCGATAAAGCGCATTACGATATAGCCCATCAGCGCTCCGACAGCGACACCGAGGATATTTCCGATGACAGTCGTTACGATAGTCTCCCGGTTAAGGTAGTTTTTGGCTTCCTTGACTGTGAAACCGTTGATACGCATTACCGTCAGCTCGCGCTGCTTGGAATTCACATACATCTTTGTGATATTCAGCAGGATGAAATATGCCATGAGCCCGGCGACAGCCAGCATCAGCAGAGCGACCTTGGTGAAGACTCCTGTCACAAAGCTGAGCCTTTCCTTTTCATCGGCGGTCGCTTCCAGCTTTTCAAAGCCCTCAACGCTCTCCAGCTTTTCCAGCAGGCCCGCTCTGTCAGCACTGTTCAGCAGGATGAAATAGGTATTCTTTTTGGGCGCCTCGTGGAAAAACTTTTCAAATGCGCTCTCGCTCATTACCATATTTCTTGCGCAGTAGTTATTGAACACACCTGCGACCTTAACATCGAAAGGATCCATTGTCTCATCGTAGATGATGATCTCATCGCCCTTGTTCTTGCCGGAGGATTCAGCGGTCCTGCACTGGATGAATACACCGTCTCCGACGGCGGGGATAGCATTATCGGTCTTCCATTCCATGAAGCTGTAGAATTCCTCCAGCTTGGAGATATCTCCGCAGATAAGGTCGGTATACTCCATATCGTTTCCCGCTCTGAAAGCGCGGTATCCGGACGAAACAGCGATATACTTTGCTCCGGATCCACTCAGGATCTTTTCTATATCCTGAGCTGCTGTATCGGAAGCATCCGGGTTGAAGGTCAGCTTCTCGTCATACTTTATGATCTCGCCATACTGCTTGTCGATGATACCCGGAGCATTGTTTCTCATAGTAAAGCCTGTTACCAGCAGAGCGCAGCATCCGGCGATGCTGACAGTCGTTACAATGACTCTTCCGAGATCGGAGCGCATATTCCTGAATATGAGCCTTGTATAAAGGCTGCCGGACTTCCCGCCCTCCTTTGAGCTTGCCTTCGGCTGTTTCTCTCTCATAAGATCCATAGCTGTTGATCTCATCAGGCTCATGCAGGATAGAGTTACAGCAGCGACAGCCAGCGCAACAGCCAGACCGATGCCGGCGAGAGATGTCCCTATCAGTATCTTTGCAGGCATCTGCCCGATGACGTACATATTCTTATACGATGTCAGGATAACGCCCTGGATAATGAAGAAGCCTACTATTATACCTATCAGAGCGCCGACGACAGTTGCACTGATACCGAAGACCAGATATTTGCCCAGGACTTCCCTGTTGAAAAAGCCCAGCGCTTTTGTTGCACCGACCAGCTTTCTCTGCTCGTTTACTATACGCCCGATAGTGGTATAGATGACCAGCGCAGCGATGACAACGAAGAAGAGGGAGAAAGTGATGCTAAGGCTTGAAATGCTGTCTGAGGAGAGGGAAAGGTGCGTATATCCGGCGTTGGATTCGATATTGAAGATGAACCATCTGCAATCCCTGATCCCGGAGAGCTCCTTTTTCGCATCTTCCAGTTTAGCGAGATTTGCTTCATACTCCGCAAGACCGTCGTTATATTTTTTCTCGCTTGCCTCATATTCTGCAAGGCCTTCGCTGTATTTCTTTTCGCCTGTTTCAAGATCTTCCTTTGCCTTTTTCAGCTTCTCGACTCCGGCGTTATACTGCGCCAGATTTTTTTCATATTCATTCTTACCCTCTGCGGCCTTTGCCTTGATCTCCTCTATCTGCTCCGGGGGCAGATCTTCCATAGCTTTGAGATTGCCTTTCTCGGCATCGTCCAGAAAGAGCTTTACAGCATCCAGCATGACCTTGGTATCGGAGAGCTTTTCTTCATTTTCCTCGATAGTTTTACGGCTCTCGTCCAGTATTATTCTGCTGATCCTGAGCTTAGCGCTGCCTTCGTCCAGCTTTTCCTTTGCTTCATCGATCTCTTTTTTTGCATCATCCAGCTTTTTCTGATTTTCGTCGATCCTAGCCTGACTTGTTTCCTTGAATTCCTTTGTCCGGGCAGCAGCTCTTTCCTCGGCGAGCTTTTCCAGCCTTTCTGTCGCTGAATCGACTTTCTTCAGATATTCCGGGCTGAAGCGGTTGAGTCCTTCGGTCTCCTTGAGCAGGATCTCGGCTCTCATATAGCAGCCATCCAGCTTTTCCAGGTCAAAAGCTTCGGGTGTTACTATGATATATCTGTTGCCGGGAGCAATTTCAGGCGTTGACAGGTGGTCGGGATGGAGGATGATACCTGTTATCTTATAATCCGTCCCCTTCATGAACTCAGGGATGCCGCCCTTATCGCTGCAAGCTTTAAGCGGATCCCCGACCTTATAGCCCATCTTTTCTGCTATCGACTGTTCAACGGCGCACTCGTCAGGCGCTTTCGGGAGGCTTCCCTCAACTATCTTCGCAGTATTGACTCTTTCGGTATCTGAAACGATATTTACCGTCTGGAACTGTCTTCCGTTACGGAGCCTGGCGTTTGTAAAGAATATCCCCTCGGCATCCCTGACACCGCTGTCGCTTTTCAGCGCTTCGATATCGGCATCGGTCATAAGGAGAGTTGAGGTTATCTCGAGATCCCGGAAACGGTTTTCCTCATAAAAATCATTTCCGGCCTTTCTCATGGAATAAGCCGCATAGCAGATACCGAGATACGCTGCTGCCGCCATACCAGCGATAAATATGATCGAGATCCAGGAAAGTATATTCTTTTTGACGTTACGCAACGAATCCTTGATCTGTGTTTTTTTCATCGTATTCTTTACCCCTTTCTCGCCTTACCAAACCAGGTCTTCGGCGTGAAGCGGGTGCATATTTTTCTTTATTGAAGCGATCTTTCCGTTGCGGACCTTAACGACACGGTCTGCCATTTTTGCGATCTCGACGTTATGGGTTACCATCATAACGGTCGTGCCCTGTGTCTTGACGATCTCCTCTATCGTATGGAGGACTTCGATACTGGTGGTATAATCCAGCGCTGCGGTCGGCTCGTCAGCAAGTATCAGCTTAGGCTTCTTTACTATTGCTCTGGCGATAGAAACTCGCTGCTGCTGGCCGCCGGACATCTGCCCGGGATAGTTGTTCTCACGCTGAGACATATTGACCTTTGCGAGAGCTTCTCTGGAATCCATATGGTCGGGGACAAGCTCTGCGATGAACTCTACATTTTCCAGCGCAGTAAGGTTAGGCATCAGATTATAAGCCTGGAAGATATAGCCGATATATTCCCGGCGGTATTTTGTCAGGTCGGCATCGGAGGGATGTGAAAAATCCTTGCCCTCGATGGTAAGCTCGCCGCTGGTCAGGAAATCCATACCGCCGACAATATTCATCATAGTTGATTTGCCGCAGCCGGACTCACCCAGCACAACGATAAACTCATTCTTATAGATATCGAGGTTGACGCCCTTGAGCACTTTAAGGGTCGTATCTCCCGTCTGATACTCTTTGGTGATATTGCGAAGAGTAGCCAGGACCTCTTTTTTCTCTTCAAGATCGACTATTAGCCCTTTCTCGTCGATCGTGATAGCGGCAAGGGATGCCATACGCTCGCAGAGCTGCATATCCTCGGCATCGAAAAAACCTCCGTCCAGCTTATTGACGATCTGCACACATCCGATGACATCGTGCATATTGTTCAGCGGAACACAAATCATAGTTCTGGTACTGAGACCGTTATCGTCAAACACTGTTCCGTCAAAGCGGTCATCGGCAGCAGCGTCCGAAACAAACACAGATTTTCCGGTCTTAGTCACGAGGCCCTCTATACCGAACCCGTTTTCGATGCTGATATTGGAGATGTCGGCAGGGCCGATATGGAATACGGGAGACAGCCTGTCTGTCTTCGGGTCGAGCATCCATATCGCACCGGCTTCGCTGTTGAGAGCTTTGACGATGATCTCCAGGCTTCCGGAGAGAGCCTCCTCAAGATTATCGACTTTCAGAAGCTGAGCCATGATATCCCAGGATGCTTTTGTATAGCGTTTGCTTTCTGCCATATTGATTTATCCTCCTTGCAGTCGCAGACTGCCGCATTGTTCTTATGAACGGGATCTTTATCCCGGCAGCCTGTCAGCCGATAACGACGGCCTTTTTCATTGTAAGGATATTCTGCCCGTCCTTACGGTCATAGCTGACTTCATCCATATAAGTCTTGGTGATAAATATCCCCATACCGCCTTTTTTTGCCTCTCTGAGAGGGCGGTTTCTGACCGGATCCGGTTTGGAAAGCGGGTCAAAGGGGACTCCCTTGTCAATAAACTGCAGCATAACGACAACAGGCCCGCCGCTGACATCAAGAATGATAGTAGCGGGACCTGTTTCGGGATAATAAGCATAGCTTGCAACATTGATAAAGATCTCTTCTGTGCAGAGCTTTATCTTGAACAGATCAGCCTGGCTGCATCCTGCTTCTTCCAGAGCTGAGACTACGAAAGAAAGCACATCGTTAAGGTTTTCTTTTACAGCTTCTATTTCAAGTTTTTTCATATCATATCACAGTCAGGATATCGACAAATCCTGTTATATTGAAAATATCCTTTACATCATCGCAGGCATTTATGACCGTCATCTTGCCCTGCTCTGCCATTATCTGAGCTGCGCCGAAAAGTGCGCGGAGGCCTGAGCTGGAAATATAATTCATCTTTTCGGCGTCTATCACGAGATCAGTGATCCCTTCAAGGCAGGTCTCGAATTCTTTTTCAAGCTCCGGGGCTGTATTTGTATTGAGCTCACCGTCGATAGCAACGGTCAGCTTTGCACCCTCCTGTGTTTTGGTAATAGTCACGATCGCATTCCTCCTAGAACTGAATAAATATGATTACTGATGCGAGATCCCGCATCCTTTAATAACATATTATACCACATCTCTGAAAAAAAATCAATAACCTAAACGGTGAAGCAGATACACCTGCTGCATCAGGATGAATATGAAGCTCATATATCTTCCTGACCGAAGCAGTTTTCTTCGTCCTGCCTGTAGAAATAAGGAAGCGGATGTCTGAACAGCAGGAGAGGTTTGACTATTTTCCCGATATGTGATATGATATCTTTGAACAATCACATTGATGAACAGGTGATCTTACGGAACTGATACAAGCGACCGACAGGGTATGGTACTCCCCTTTTGAAAAAGAACGCGACCGCCCTATCCTCGGATACATCAAAGGAGACAACTGGAGCCTTGCCGTTGATGCAGGGCACTCCAAGGCACATACAGAGCAATTCTATTCCGCCCTGGAAGCAGCCGGGCTTCCGCTGCCGAAGCTGACAGTGCTTACCCACTCTCATTGGGATCACAGCTTCGGGATGCACGCGACAAGCGGGCTGTGTATCGCAAATCAACTGACCGCCGCTTATCTCAGAGGGTATAAAGAAAGAACGGAGCGCGAAGGAACCGGCTGGTTCTTCGGGCTAGATGAATGTATCCGGAACGAATACGCTGACGGTCAGCCTGTTATCGTAACGCTCCCGGACATTGTCTTTTCAGGAGAAATGTCGCTGGACCCGGGGAGCTGCCCCATCAGGCTCTTGCAGACAGAAGCGCCTCACTCGGATGACTCCACTCTTGTTTATGCTGAAAATGAGAAGGTGTTGTTTCTCGGAGACTCATGCAGCGGTAGATTCCCGACATGGGTCAGGGACAGAGTTTTATGCAGCAGGCTGGCAGAGACCGTCTCCCGGCTGGATGCAAAGCTCTGCCTTGACAGCCACTGGACCCCGCAGACAAAGCAGGAGATACTCTACGATCTCAGATCATTTAAAGAGGGAACATGATGCAGAACGAAACTATTATTTCAGACAACAGGTCATACACCGTCCGCACTGACGATGCGCCTCAATATCTGCTGATACAGCCCGCAGATAAACGTGAGCTCGGACACATCGATGCAGAAGTCGGGCACATCAAACAGCTTACGGACAAGCCCTTCCTGTTCGCAGCCTTTGAAGTCACCGATTGGAACAGCGAGCTTTCCCCCTGGGAAGCTCCGCCGGTATTCGGGAATGACGCCTTCGGCAGCGGCGCCGGGGAAACTGCCGCATATATTGAGCAGAAGCTGCTCCCGGATATTATCAGGCGGTATACATTAAAGGAAGATATCCCCGTTGTTCTGGGCGGGTATTCTCTTGCCGGGCTGTTTGCACTGTGGGCGGGATACACTTCGGAAAGATTCGCTGCTGTCGCAGGGGTCTCGCCCTCGGTATGGTTTCCGGGTTGGCAGGATTTTATTTCCGGGCGCTCACCAAAAGCGAAAAGAATATACCTGAGCCTCGGCAGAAAAGAGGAAAAAGTCCGCAATCAGGTCATGGCAGCGGTCGGTGATAATATCCGCAGACAATATGAGATCCTGAGATCCCGCGGCTTCGATGTCACTCTCGAATGGAACGACGGCAATCACTTCACAGAGCCGGATCTAAGGACCGCAAAAGGCTTCGCGCGGTGTATAGAACAGAACTGATAAAGGAGGAAGACCATGACCGAACAAATCGGAAATATAACAAGGCCGGCGGGAAGAAAGCGCTTATTTTTCATCCCCGTCCTGATAATAATATGTCTCGGCTTTCTGCTTTCCGGGTGCAGCAATAATGACAGCAGTCCGTCTTCCGGCGAAGACAGCAATACTGCACCTGATCCCGGATATATTGAAAAGGCCGTCGAAGAGATCGCAGTGGACTACGGCAGCTACGGAGAAGAAGCAAAGGACAGGATCGACACGCTGCTTGAAAACATCTCCTCCGCCGATGTGAACACCGGGAAGCGCTGGAAACAGATCATGGGAATCTGGAGATCTTACGGCGAGCCTGGGCAGCCGCTCAACTATGACATCCTGCCTGACGGTCTGCCAGACACCGATGAGCTTTGCATAGTAGTTCTCGGCTTTCAGCTTGAACCAGACGGGAGCATGAAGGATGAGCTGATCCAGCGTCTTGCCGTCGCTCTAAACAGCGCAAAAAAGTACCCCAAGGCATATATCGTCTGCACAGGAGGCGGTACAGCATCGGATAACAGTTCTGCATCCGAAGCTGGGAAAATGGCAGAATGGCTTGCAGAGAAAGGCATTGATAAAAGCCGCATAATAGTCGAGGACAACTCCATAACCACAGCTCAGAACGCGATCTTCACTTATGACATCCTGACCTCTCTTTACCCTTCGGTCAAAAAGCTGGCCATTGTTTCAAGCGACTATCACATCGCAACGGGAGAGCTCCTCTTCAAGGCGGAAGCTATCCTGAGATCCAATGCACCAGGCAACGAGAAGCTGGAAGTCATCAGCAACGCGGCATGGAAAGCTCCCTCGGGAGCGCTTTCCTCAATGTTTCAGGCAGGAGCGCTGATCGAGCTGTTCGGTGACGTAAAAACAGCATTTGACATCTATTACGACAACTATGACATCCACAGCCTTCCGCCGCTGCACTGAAGCCTGATCACATTATCTATAACATACATATCAACGAAGAAAAGAGGGAGCCGAATGGATACTATCGAAGCAATAATGACCCGCCGCAGCACCCGCAGATTTATGCATAAGCCCGTTGAAAGGGATAAACTCGGTAAAATAATCGAAGCAGGGCGGTATGCTCCAAGCGGAGGCAACAGCCAAACCTGCCACTTCATTGTTGTCAGAAGCAAACAGGTCCTGGTAAAGCTGGCTGAGCTCGCTGAAAAAGGCTTTGCCCAAATGGAGATCACCGAGAAGACATACCGCTCCTTGGCAAATTCTATCCGGATGTCTAAAAAAGGAGGGTATGTATTTCACTACGATCCGGATTGCCTTATAATTGTTGCGAATCAGAAAGACTACGGAAACAATATAGCCGATACAGCCTGTGCACTTGAAAATATGATGATCGCGGCCAACGAGCTCGGCCTTGGAAGTGTCTGGATCAATCAGCTCAAATGGCTGAACGAGGATAAAGCGCTCCTTGAATATGAGCGAGGTCTCGGGCTCAAAGAAAACGAAAGGGTCTACGGTGCGCTTGCCCTGGGCTACCCCGATACGGAGGACGGACTTCCGTGCAGAGTGCCGCTGAGCCGTACCGGAAATGAAGTAACGTATATAGACCGATAGGAGCTGCCGTCCGGCAGCTTTTTTTCGTAAAGAGATGAATATACAGCGATTGAGACACAAAAGAATCCCGTAGATCATAAATCTACGGGATTTGTGGCGCCCCGAGCCCATCACCATCCGAACACCCTACCCTCAAAAGAGGGATATCTCCGGCACCGTCTCTGAAATTGAAGCTCACCGCGAGCTTGTTGTCGTACACTATTATGGAGTTGATGAACGTATCAACAAGGATGCGCTTGTTGTCGTCGTTCGTGAGGTCGAGAGTTTTCAGCGTCTTCAGCCAAAGCACCACCTGATCACGGGTAAGTATCTCATCGTGGAGCTGCTCCTTCATGATGTCAAGCTCCAGCTTTTCTTTCTGTGCTTCAAGCTCCTCCAAACGGGCTTTTGTCGATTTAGTCAGTATCCCCGCCTGCATTGCGTTGAGCATATTCACAATACCCTTATCTATCTCCGCAAGCTGCTTTTGAAGCAGCGGTATCGCGGAGTTTTCTTCTTTCTGAACCTCCATGACTTTGTCTGCGATCCTCTCTATCATATCTTCTGTGAACTTCTCGTCCATTAACTTTTGAAATACCAGCTTCTCTGCCAGGTCTTTCCTCAGCGACGGTCTGTGACACCCGAGCCGCTTTTTCACATTCGCACACTTGTAGTAATTATAGACTGTACCCTTGCGGCTCGTTCCGCTTTCGCCTACCATAAGCGCACCGCAGTCCGAGCATACCATTTTACTTGAAAGGAAGTATTCGTGCTTCGCCTTGAACCTTGAACGCGAGATCTGATTCTTGTTCAATCGCCTTTGTACCGCCTCAAAAAGCTCGTCGGATACTATTCTCGGCACACCGTTTTCTATCTTAATATCACGGTAGCAATATTGACCGCGATATTTCGTGTTCCTGAGAATTGCCGTTGTATTTGTCTTATTCATTGGTTTTCCGTAAGAGCTCTTTACGCCCTTGCTGTTCAGGTATTCGTAGATGTCTTTCACCATTTTACCCGAGGCATACATCTCAAATGCGTCCTTGACAAACGGAGCAGTTGTCGGATCAAGCTGATAATGCTTCGTCTCGTCGATAATATAACCGACAGGTATGGGGCTGCCGTTATACTGACATTTGAGAGCGTTTTCAGTCAGTCCGCGTATTACTTTCTCGGATAATTCTGCGCTGTAATACTCCGCATAGCCCTCAAGCACTGATTCAAGAATTATCCCCTCTGCGCCCTCGGAGATCACCTCCGTTGCAGAAACGACCTTCACTCCGTTACGTCGGAGTATTGATTTGTAATGCGCGGAATCGTATCTGTTCCTTGCAAAGCGGTCCAGTTTCCAGACTATGATAATGTCAAATCCGCCCTTTGCGCTGTCCTTTATCATCTGCTGAAACTGCGGTCTGTTGTCGGTCTTGGCTGACATAGCTCTGTCGATATAGCTGCCGACAATGAGGTATTCCTGCTTCTGTGCAAACTCCTTGCACTCTCGGAGCTGACCGTCGATGCTTTCCTCACGCTGGTGGTCACAGGAATAACGTGCGTAGATAACTGCCTTCATTTTGTTCCCTCCTCTTTTTTTAAATGCGGTATCGCCCGCCCTGTCCCGCGGAGAAATCAGCCTGACTTCTGACTTGCCTCGCACTCACATTATACCACATTTTCAAATCCTTGTCAACGATTTAAAGCGCTAAATCGTTTTGCTTTATACAGCTTTATCTTTTTTCTTTTCAGAGTCATTTTCAGACGCATCGAGGTAACCTGTTTTGGATTCGATCTGACGATCCGAATTCTCTTCAAGGAATTTTCTGTATGCTTCCCTGCCCTCATCGGTATCGAAATACGCTCTGATAACAGGCAGAAAGCTGACCGCTAAAGCCCTTATCTGTTGTCCACTTGGTTGTTTTTTCTGCATCCTTTTTGACCCTGCCGCGGCAAACGGCAGGTATGCACGGAGACGACGATGCAGTGTTTTTGATCGACAAAAAGCGTAATTGTTTGGATAAAATTGTTGATCTGCGCGGTTCACCCAAGAGGCGAAACGGATCCCCGTGCAGCGCTCTTTTCACATTGGACTCACCTCATTCCCCTGCTATGAATGATAAATCAAAGCTGCTTCAGGCAATTAGGCAGCTTGGCTTTTTTCATTAAAATCAGGAATGTTATCAGGTACTTTTTGCACTCTTACGCTGTTCCTGTAAATGTTTCAGATGCTCAACAAATCCCTTGTTTCTTTTTTATATCTGCTTGTCGGAACGCTGCCGCGATATTTTTACCTCGACAGCGGGTAATAAAACATAGAGATCACCCCTCATATTTTTTCAACAGTATCAGTTCTGAACTTTGGTACAGGTACGAACTTTCCCGATTTTGTTCCCTTGCTGTCTGAACTATTTTCTCTTATCGTTCCTGTTTGGCATTTTGCAGGCAGTTTCAGATATTTACATAACTGTTTTGATCGTTAGTTTCATCGGTAAGGGCAACGGGTCCCCTTACCGTCTGATCCGCAGCTATCGGGCTGTTGATTAGAAGGAAGTGGAAAAGTATGCACCACTTTCTATACTTGCTACTATATGACAAATATTTCCACATTGCTTAACCACATGAAACAATGCATTTATGCACAAATACGACGGCTGACAGATCATTACAGCACTTGAATTCTCCAGCTATCAGCATAGCCTGAATATCTTTGCATATTGAGTTCAGAAAAGTACGAGAACCTTTGTTCGCAAGGATCATTATATCATAAGAACATTTGTTTGTCAATAGATTTTGGAACATTTGTTTTGGCTTTTTTGCTTGAGGTTTGTATCCATATTGAAGGTGAACTTCGGTATTTTATCTGTCGGAATAAAGGAGTACGGAGTATCACTGATTAGCTAAGTCAATAATATGTCTTGCAAATATCTGCTGTTCATGATAGAATAGATTTGGCCTTAGTTTATCGACTATGAGGTAAATGACAGAAATGAACAGCATTGTAAAGAATAACGACCTAATCTTCTGTATGAAATAATACACGATCCTGAATTGCTCGAAGCAAAGTGTTTCGGGCAGTTTATTATTGTTGTAATTTGATGTAATATGTGAGGATAAAAGTTGCCTATATAAATGAGAGTATAATTAAAGGACTGGTTCTTATGGACGATAACAGAATTATAAAGCTTTATTTTATGCGAGATGAAAACGCACTGAAAGAAACCGAAAACAAATACGGGGCGTACTGTCGTTATATTGCAGATAACATCCTCTGCTCATACGAGGACAGCAGAGAATGTACCAATGATGCCTTGATCGAGGTATGGAACAGGATTCCTCCGGACAAGCCCCATAGCTTAAAGTCGTATATTGGGTGCATTACCAGGCATATCGCGCTGAACCGTATAAAAGCTATGAAAGCAATAAAACGAGGCGGAGGTTCAATAACAGAGACCCTTGACGAGCTTAAAGAATGCGTGTCCGACTGTTCTGTTGAACATGAGCTTGATACAAAGGAAATGAAGAAATGTATAGACGGTTTTTTAAAGGGGCTCGATGTTAAGTCAAGAAAAATATTTGTGAAACGCTACTGGTATCTCTGTTCGTCGGCACAGATCTCAAGGGAAATGGGAATGACAGAAAATGCTGTAAATGTAATGCTTCACAGACTGCGCAGCAGACTTAAAACTTATCTTGAAGGTGAGGGATTTGAGCTATGAATGAAGAAATGATATTTGAAATGATAGGCTGTATTGATGATAAATATGTGCTCGAGGCTGCTCCTAAGCTGTTGGTCAACAGTCATATAAGACGGCGCATCATTACCGCGCTCATAGCCGCAGTCATAGCGATATCACTGTTGACTGTCGGTGCGGCAGCTGCCTATTATTTTATGAGCCACAGAGAGGGAGTGAGGCAGTTTTTTACCGAGAGCGGTACGCAAGCTCTTGAAAGCGGAGGATATATGATCGGGGAATTATCCGGGAACGAGCATTTTCGGATCACGCTGGACAGCTTTATTTCGGATGATTACCGAGCCTTTCCGATAATAACTGTTGAAACGCTTGATGCCGAAGCTGTAAAATATTTACAGCAGAACCTGCTCCTCGAAGGTGTTCTGACGTATGCCGACACCGGAGAAACAGCGGCAGAATATATAAGCTTTCTCGGAACTAATGAATACAAGAACAATATTCCTCTAACCATAAGAGGCAGTATTCTCTTTCATTACGGCAGCAACAATATCGACAGAAACAGACAACTCATTATGAGCTTTAGAACAGCTGAGTACGATCTGAACGGAGAGAGAAACGATAATGATGATTTGCTGGAGGGCATATCCTTTGCTTTGCCGAGAGCAGTGAGCTTAAGAAATATAAGGCTGTTTTCCGAGGACGGTACGGAGGCTTATGTATCCGAGATAGGCCTTGCGGCGATGGTCCCTGCGGAGAACATAGAAAACTGGCAATACCAAATAAAATGGAAGGACGGAAGCATATCCGATCCTTGGCATAAGTATCTTGGCGGCGAGGGAACCGGATTGTATCTTGACGGTGAGGATAATGGAGTGCTTATCAATTTTATGAGTTTGATAGACCCTGATAAGATAGAAACGCTAACATTGGGCGGCGTCGAGTTTAAACGGAGGTAAAGGCTGTGAAAAGACTGTTTATCCTTATCATCGCTTTTATGCTTTCAGGCTGCGGTGACGCACAGCCGCTTGTTGACAGCGGCTTGAGCGAAAGCGTTTCAGCCGATCAATCTGACAGCAGCATACCGTCAGGAAACAATGACCGAGTGCTCCCCGACTGGTCTAACTGGATGAACGGCGGCTTCAGCTATCCGGGAATGGCGGTCAACCTGTTTGAGTCCTCCAATCCCACCCTGCCCGTTACCGACAAAACACATATGCCGGACGGAAAGATAAAAATATATATCGGATATAATATCGGATCGGGAGAAAAGTTTAACGACGATGCTATTATGACCACATTCGTTTCGGTGAACGGGGAGCTCTGTGATTTTACCCTTGACGGTGCGGCAAGCGGCAAAGGTGTTCTTGTAAAGAATACAGCCGTCAATAAGGGTATTGTCGAGGAGCTTACTGTTTCCGATCACTCTTTAACAGTGGGAGAGAATGAGATAGCCGTTATGCTGGCAGCATATTTTCCGCAGACAGGTCACAGCCAAGTAATACAGATAAACAGGCGCTTTATCTCTGATGCCGAAGCCGCGAAGTCAGACAAGCCCACCACGGCGGAGCGCTATCCCGAGCAGATCGAGTACACCGACAACAGCGATCCGTCTGTCCTTAGAGAGTCGAATAATTATATATTCAAGCAGCTGCGTTTCGAGGCCGAAAGACTCTGCTCTTATGTTAAGGCAGGCACAGAGATAGGCTTTCATTTTGTAAATTCAAACGTGGTCGGTAACAACGGCGTGAAACGCGATATACTGTATACCGTGCTTGAAAACGGCAGGCCTATCACGCTTTGGAATGGCCTTGAATACGCAGTCATAAGTGCAAAGCAGGAAGATTTTGCGTTGGATATACCTGTCACTGTGCTTGAAGCTGCGGGCGAATATACACACCTGACGGTATGCATATTTGATCTTAACGATGAAGCTGCTCCGTTTATGTCCGAAAGGCTGTTCTGCTCGGAGTGAGATATATGAAAAAAATAATACTCAGCGTTTCTGCTTTGTTGACATTACTATGCGCGCTTGCCCTGTTCGGAGTTTTTTCAGACAGCAAAAGAGAAGGCTCTCAGAATGTGCTTGGAGGGACAGGAAAGGTACATACATCTGCCCGTTCAAGGAGCGGCTTTTATCCAAAGCTCTACGATGATAAAAATGTGTATATCGATGTCCAAAAGGATATTAATACCGAGCTATGGTCTGTCGACATAGAAACAGGCGAGACAGCACCTGTTTGCAGTAGGCCGATGTGCGATCATACAGTAAGTGAATGTCCTCTTTCAAGGCTGTACAAAACCGGCTTCCTTTCGTATTTTGCCGTTGATGACAGCCTGTATTATTATGAGGATACAAGGGATGTGATCTCGCTCTATGAGTGGGATGTTATGTCTGATAAGGGCACAAAAGTATGTGAGTTCCCCAATGCGATAACTGTCATCGATGAGAAGGGCACGAGGGTCAAGATAAAGACAGGCATCAACTGCGTTGAACGCATAAATGCCGATATGCTATTTGTTTACAGCGGCATGACGGGCTATGTTTTTGACAACAGCTTTAAGCTGATAAGCCGATTTGACTGCGGAAGCGGCATTGAGTTTGCATTTACGGACGACAGTATCTATTATATGCAGGGTACTGATTTTTGCAGATATTCTCTTACGGAGAATAAGCTGTATGACAAGATACTTGAAGCTGCCGGAGTGACCTCTGCTCCAAGCTCGTACAGCTATTACGGCTATAACGGCAAGCCCTGGTTCTTTTCGGAAAATTACATATGCTCCTATTCTCCTGACGATAATATAATAACGGAAGAGATAAGCGCTCTTGTGCCTATGGGCTTTAAGATAATCGGTCAAAAGCTCTATTACGGTAATGAACAGGGCGGTGTATGTGCCTTTGACTTTCAAACCGGCAAGTCAGAGGTGATAGAAGGACTGAGCGTTATCCCAACAGATGAGATAAATGGCAGGCTGCTTATCTATGCCGATGACAGCTATGAGCTTTGGGACGATGAATGATATGAGATATGAACTTAAAAAGCTGCTTTGGCGCAGGGAGAGTCTTATACTGCTTGCTATCCTTGTGGGATATATTGCCTTTTTTACTGCGAGGATAGACAGGGGCGGAACATATACCGATGTTGACACAAGTATGCGATCCTTTGAATTGCATCAGACTGAAATGATAGATACAGTCACCTCGCTTCATGAAAGAGCCGAGGGCGCACCTACTGACTATATTAGGACAGATTATGAGAAAGCATTTAACAGCTACAACGTGAAATATGAGTTCGAGCCGATCGATACAGTTGCCGTACAAAGCGGACTGACGCTCTGTTCTCTCAGCGAGATAAATATAGCCTTCCTGCTTTTTGTTATCTCTCTTGTCAGCCCTGTTATAGCAAGAGAACACGAATGTGGAATGTATAAGCTTTTATATACGACCAAAGGCGGAAGGTCAAGGCTTTTTAGGCAAAAGCTTGCAGCGGCATTTGTATTTGTTTGCCTAATATCTTTAGTCTTTACGTTTAGCATTTTTATATGTATATGGCAAAGGCGGGGGCTGAACTTTAGTGCGCTGTCAGCTCCGCTGCAAAGCATGGAGATGTTTTACTACTGCTCGTTTAGGCTGAATATACTTGAATATCTATTGATGCTATGCGTTGTAAGGATTTTGAGTGCTATGATAGCTGTCGGACTTATTTTTCTGCTTTCAACAGTTTTTAAAAACAGCTTTGCAGTCATGGGTGTTTCTGCCTGCCTGGCAGGTGGCCTTTACTATATTCCTAAAATATTTAAAGGAACAGAGCACACGCTTTCAAAGCTTGGTTTGCTCTCTCTGCTTGATATGCAGAACTATCTTTCGGGGTATGATACCGTTAATGTATTTGGGGTGCCCCTGTTCTCTTTTCCACTTTCGCTTTTATTCACACTAATTCTGACTGTAAGCATATTTGCACTTGGCTATAACATTTTCTGCCGTGAAAGGAGGTCACATAATGCCGCTTGAATTTCACAATCTTTGCAAAAGCTATGGGAGCAATACTGCGCTTAATAATTTCAGTGCCACACTTGGTAATGGGATATATGCCCTTTTAGGCCCTAACGGGGCGGGCAAATCCACACTTATAAATATTCTTGCCGGCCTTATACCTGCCACCTCAGGAAACATCACATTTGATGGCGAGGATACGCTTAAAATGGGTGAGCGCTTTCGCTCTCTTCTCGGTTTTATGCCGCAGTACCCGGGCTTTTATCCCGACTTCACCGCAGAGCAGCTAATGCTCTACATAGCGCAGCTTAAGGGCTTAAAAAAGAGCAAAGCTAAGGCTGAGTGCGACAAGCTGCTTGATGAGGTAAATCTAACGGATAAGAAGGACAAAAGGATAAAGTCCTTTTCAGGCGGCATGAAGCAGAGATTGGGGCTTGCTCAGGCGCTTATCGGAGAGCCTGCCATACTGATACTTGATGAGCCCACCGCAGGACTTGACCCAAAGGAAAGAGTGCGCTTTCGCAACCTGATAAGCCGCCTGTCCTCGCAGATGACAGTGATCCTTTGCACACATATAGTGTCCGACATTGAGACCATAGCAAACGAGGTGCTGCTATTAAAAAGCGGCGAGCTGATCGGGAAAGGGGCTGTATCGGAGCTTACAGTCGCACTCGAGGGTAAGGTATGGGAAATAACACTTTCAGACACAGAAACAGAGGCTTTTATTGCACATCACCCAACCTCAAGCCTTGTAAACAGAAACGGCAGGCCGTGTATAAGGTGTGTAAGCGAGGCAAAGCCGCACGAAGCCGCCGTACTGTGTGAGCCTTATCTTGAAGACCTGTATATGCATACCTTCGGTGATGAAAATGATAAAATATGAATTAAAAAAGCTGTGTAGTGCAAAGACTCTTGTTATTCTTACAGTGGCTTTGATATGCCTGTATGCAATGCTGTGCGCTGTTATCAGACCTGACCTGAATAAATACACCTTTGACACCGATCTTTACAAAATGTATATATCAAAGTATGGCGGAGAATACTCGCAGCAGACCTATAATGATATGTGTGTAGAGCTTGAAGCACAGCGGAAGATAGCAGAGCAGGACTTAAGTGGCAGCTCCTATACAGCAGATGAGTATATGTTTATAAGCGAACAGATCACTGCGGCAGAGCACAAGGCTCAGGCGCTTGAGGCGGTCATTGACAGATATACAAGCCTTAAAAGCGGACAGCAGCTCGTGTATGATCTTGAATTTGAGGAATATATAAACGGGTATCTTAAAAAGCTCGGCACGCTGTTTTTTCTTATTTCGGTAACAGTAATTACATTAAGGCTCTCGCTTTACGACTATAAATGCGGTATGGAGAGCATATTGTTCACCACACGAAGCGGCAAGCACAGCATTTTAAGGGACAAGCTCTTGCTTGCATTAGCGATATCGGTAATAATTTCGGTATTGTTTAGCATGGCAGAACAGCTTATTTTTCTCAGCCATGACTTCGGAGACGAATCAGCACCCATTTGCAGCTATGCTGACTTTGAAGGATGCAAATATGATATATCACTAAAAAGCGCAATGTATTTGTCGGTTGTTATTAAAATGCTTGGCTGTATTATATTTTCCGCTTTGCTGTTTGTTGTTTCAAGAGTAGCAAGGAATGAGATCATTGCTGCTGTATTATCAATAGGTCTGTACGCGATTTGCGGGCAGTTTAACAGAATAACGATAATTATGGATCTTTATACGAGTATAAATGGGATAATATGGTTTAAATAAGGTGGTATTATTCTACTTAACTGACATTGCTAAATACGCCGGTGTTCACTATAACTGCAAGAAGGAAGATAACAGAATCATATCACTATTTATGGATCAATAGAAAAAATGCAATTGAAAAACGGCAGAAAAAACTCTAGACTCAAACAGGGTATCGGTGCTTTTTGTAAGGAATGGTTTGTTTATGTTCTTTTGGGTATTTAATGTGTTTTCATAGAGTTTATACGTCTGCTAACGATGTGAAAGCATCATGCTTATTTACTATTTAGGAGTGTTCTTATAAAGACAAAGATGATCACCAACGCAAAACGACAATAAAAGGATATAATATTGAAAATATAATAGACAAATTGTAATCTGGATAAGCAATGAGAATTTGATAATACTACTCATACCATTTGACTAATATGATCAAAAGCCGGAAGACACACCGCCCGCGTATCTTCCGGCTTTTCCCAAACTCAGTAATAAACAATAAATCCGAACACCCTGCTGTTGATGTAGGTGTTCGGATTATGCATGATTGGCGCCACGTGTTGGACTCGAATTGTCGCAAACATTTGTTCTCGTGTGGCTTATCATTACGCAAACTGCGCAGATACGTTATTTTGCGACAGCTTGTATTAAGCGTATTTGCTTAACTTGAAGCAAGTCTTTATATCAATAACGGTCAAATAACGGTCAGGAATGGACAAATCAGAGCATACTCTTGTACATATAGTTAATATGATTCTGACTTCCTATTGTTATTGCTTATAGAACCAATCAAGGTTTTGATTTCTGTTACCGTCTTATCAACTAATTCCTGTAATATATTATCCGCACTGATAAACTCAAGCATATAATTACTTTCGGCTCCAAAACCAAATAATTACTATTTTCATTTACTATTATTCTGTTTATCCAGTTTCACCTTAATGAACGTAACACTTTGCAATGCCCGTTGCATTCTGAGAGCAGTTCAGGCATAGCTATTATATATTTACCGGCAATAACTAAAATATCTATCCTCCGCCCATTTTCGAAAACATATTCAGGATGAACAGTTATATTATCTTTTGCGGATAGTAAATCAATAGGGTCAGTATTTTTACCATACTCCAAAAGAGCATTAAGCATACCGTACCATTTGTCAACACCAGCTAATCCTCATCAAGTCCCGGGAACCCCTCCGCCAGCTCTTTCCTCGGCAGGACATCTGTATAGTAAGGCAGCATCTCGGCAAAGAAATCTTTTAGCGGCAGTGTATAGCCCGAATGTCCGCCACCGGGGATCCGCCGGAAACGTGCGTTGCCGAGAAGTTCTTCTGTGAACTTGTGATCTCCGAGCAGCTCGTCATTATCTCCGACGATGCAGCTCACATTGCTGATATCTATCTGCGAGAGGCTGCCGAAAAGCCCGATCAGCGACTTGATGTCTTTGTGCGGGCGAACGTCGCTGTCAAAGGTGAGAAATGACATCAGAAACGGATTGACAAGCATCACGGGGTGATCGCACATAGCGCTAATCACCGCCGCATAGAACCCGCCGAGACTTGTCCCCACGATGATGTCGGGGCGCTTGTCGGCAAGGATATATTTCAGATCATTGATAATGCGGTCCGGCGATGTGTTGTCGTAATCGAGCGAGGGTGCGATGATCTCGCAGCCGAGGGCTTCAAGCGCCTGATATGCGCTGTTCCTGGGGCTGCCGTGATATCCGTGAATGTTCAGTATCTTCATTTTCTTGTCCTCCGTTTCATTGAGATAATCGCTCACATATTTCCTGCCGACGTTCTGTATCCTTAACTTCATAAGGCGCTCGGTCCTGCTGAAGATCTGCTGTATCCGCATTACGTTTGAATCCCTGATCGCAGAGATCTCGGTAAGGCTCCTGCCCTCGCAGATATGCAGCAGCAGTACGCTGCGTTCATGCTCGTAAAAATGATCGAGTATCTCCCAGTACTGCTCCCTTGTGAGGGACTTTTCCGGCTTGAAATATTCACTCAGCTTAGCGACGTACTGATCTGTTATCTGCATAAATGCTCCTTTCAGGCGGGGGTGACAGACAGCATGAACGGCCTGTCCCCGCGCATATACGAGGACGACTGATAGTAGTAATAGGTGCCGCTCGCGTTGTAACCGTAGGCGTCCTGCCCGCTGCAATCGAAGCTGATATAGTCCGCACCGCAAACAGCGGAATGAACGCAAAGCCTCATCGTTGCGACGGTCATAACTACGCCGTTGATGAATCGTGTGGGGTCATTGTTCGGACGCTCCGGCTTGGGATAGGCGACCTCAAGAATGTAGTAGCCGGGTGTCTTGATGCGCCCGCGCTCGGCGGTGATCTCGGATATGGTGCGGAGACTGCGGGTGGAGGCGTTAAGTATGGGGGCTGGCATGGGATCACTCCTTTCGTTATTAATCGTAGTTTTCAAGGAAACTATCTATAAGTTGTTTATTAGATGTATAATAATCTGTTTCTCTCTTCACATTTAACCAGTATTTTATTACAGTTCTATTTTTATCGCCTTCAATCCAAGCAAAGTAATCAAAAACAAGATTAGGAACTGGTTCTCCATTCTCAAATCTGTATTTGATGTTTCTGTCGCTATCAAGATAGTTTCTTATATCGTTCTGAAGCTTTAAGTATTCATCTTTATCCATCGCACTCCAGTTATTTGGTCTGCATTGTATTCCGGCTTTCACTCTGCATGTTTTAAGAACATTGTTATCTATTGGAGTATGGCAATATAAAAAGTATTCTTCTTTTGCTCCACGAAAAAGCAGCAGGTGTTTAAAATCAATATTCAAAAGCTTTTGTGCTTTCCCGTAAGCAAATTTCAACTCTGACCCTTTGAAGCATTCTATCATTTTTGTACAAGTCTCGATATGCCAGTTTTCATAACCATTTTTATCACGTGCTGGCTCTTCGAAATAAGCTGTGATTCTTTCATAAACATAGTTTAGCATTGAATCTTTGTATTTTAGGTTTTCTGATGATCCTAACCCTTTAATTGTTCTTGGCATCATATCTTTATATGCTTTATTATCAATTACATTTTTAATTTGGTCTTTGTTAGTTATTTTCCAATCAAATGGAACATACGGAAAAAGTATTCTTATTGTGGCTTCAAATTATAAAAAGTCTTCTATATTTGAAATATCCAGCCGTGAGGGGCGGCTTTTTTCCTTTAAAATATATAGTATAATTTCTTCTTTTTATCTTGACAAATCGTTCATAATTTGGTGTAATTAGTTATAAGTATATACATTTGAAAATATGCCCTTTCAGCTGTCTGTTTTGTCCCCGATCTTACTGCTTCATTTTCCGGACTGAGGTATGGTACAGCGGTCCAGGAGCCGACGGGGCGGACAGTTGGTTTTCACTTGTGAGGTCAATCACGCATTCCTTTTCATACGGGATGATAACGAGGAGGAAGATAAGGATGAGAAATAGATTTGTCAGCCTGATAAAGCATATTGTAAGCGGCTTGTCGGCTGCGGCGATGATGTTCTCGAATGCCGCACCTATGGTCACCTTTGCCGACGATACGATAGAATATGCTCATACTATAAACCTGTTTGAGATAAAGCTGACAGGCGGAGCCGATTATTCTGCGACTTTCAAGGACGATAATGCAAAAGACGATACCGCAGCGATAGACGGTTACGTTTGGTCTGCCCCCAACTCCAACTCAGGTCATAAGTTTATTTATACAGTTGACTTTTCGCTCTCGGGTCAGGGCATCAGTGATAATGATACAGATCTGATAAAAGAGGGCTTTGTCGAAATACATATCCCTGCTCACATCCTGCGCCTGAAAGGGCAGGATAAAGCCGGCGGAAGCGGTGACGAGAAAAAGTACGGCGACGCCATCGAGCTGTCCGTGCCTAAAGCCTCCGACGTTGCGAAAGTCCCTGTGTATGATGATTCCGGAGAGCCGGTAACGGATAATGAGGGCAATATCATCTATACATACGATACGGATTATGATTTCGTCTATAAAGAGGGCGCCGACGAGAACGGCGATCCCGAGATAATCATATACAACGGCAGGTCAGGTGTATGAGTTCCCAATGGCGTACAAGACATTGTACAACACCTGGGATTACGAAGACCTTGCCGCGTCTGACGGCGCAAAGGCGAAAGTCATCGTTGACAGCTGGAAAAAGAGCAGCACGCCAAATGCTTCGGATGATGAGGACGAGATCACCGCAAAGACCCGCGAGGTACCTGTTTATATCAATACGGGAGTAACGATAGACAAGGTCACGAAAAGCGTAAGGCAGCCGGGTCAGACCGAGCTCATGACCGCAAGCCAGCTCGAAAAAGCAGATTTCATCCAGGGGAAAGGCCTTGACCTCGAAGCTGGTGGCGTCAATAAAGACGATTATCTGTACATGGTATGGCAGGTCAACTCCAAGGTAACGACAGTTACTCAGAAATACAGCTACACACTTACCGATACACCGGGCGAGCTGAGCGGAATCGATGCTGACGACGTGCCTCATTCGGTGCCGGGCGAGTTCGTTGCCATGAATATTTCCAACGGGGATTTCCAGAAGCCCGATCCGGACGAAAACGGCAATTATTCCATTACTGCCGATGGCCTGACAGGCGACCCGCCGCAGGTACTGGTTATCACCAGATATTTAAAGAGCAAGACGGACGAGATAAACAACGCCCCGAGGAACGGTTATTATCGGGCCATAAACGACGCAGAGGGAAAGGTGACCCCTGCGGACGAAAAAGACAAGGAAACGAAAAAACCGTCGCAGGCCGAGTTCATCTATAACAGGAAGAAGCCGAGCATCTCTCCCATTATCGAGGACTATAAGTCCTCCAAGAAGGGCATCACCACAAGCTACGAGCTGAACAATATCATTGAGGATAACAAGCCCGTTACAAATCTGAAATACAATACCAGCTCAAAGATGTACTCTTACGGAAACACTATCGATGATCTCAACAAGAAGCTGACCAAAAGCATAATAGCGAAAGTTAGCGGAAATGATATAACGATCAGTTCTCCCCTCGGAGATTACACCGCACAGATCGGCGAGACCGGCTACAAGAAGGACGACGAGGAGATCTCTACAAATCAGGAAATGACCTCCGACGCTCTGCTGAGGATCGTTGCCTCGGAGCTGGCAGAGACCTTCTACGGAAAGGAAGACGTTACTTATTCATTTACGGACAGAAAGATCACTCTGATCCAGCCCGACAATTCTTCCAACACTATGTTGCTGACGCCCGACGATTACAGCTTCAGCAGCGTTGAGTTCTCGTTCACGGCGGACAAGGTAGAATTTGACCACGAAGCTCTGACATTCAACGGCAATACGATCGTTAACCCCGTCGAATACGACCCCGACGCGACTATTGATCTTTACACCTATATCGGCAGCAGCGATACGCCGGTGCTGGCCGCGAAGTATCACCCCGACACCAAGACCTACACCGATCTGGATACGAGCATCGTTTCATCGGCAACCTCAGTGATGGTCAGATTCAAAAACGATGCAAGAGTCTCGGGATACAAGCTGACAACGAGCAACAAGTATTTCTGCGTTCAGCTGAACACAAAGCCCTCTGTTACGATCAACCCCACCGCAAGAGTCAAGGAGTTTTTGAAAAGCTACGGCACTGAAGGCGATCTTAAACTGGTAAATGTGCAGAACAATGGCACCTATGATGTAAAGGCACACGATGATACTCCCCTGTACAACAGCAGCGTCTACGGCACTGACACTGTATCTCAGGACAAGAGGACCTCATCTATCACCAAGGAAGCGAGAAGCGAGAACGATGATCCTATCATCGGCAAGGACGGCGAGTCCTACAGGACGATCAACGACACCCTGCATCGTCAGTATATCGTAACGTGGAAAACTAAGATCCAGGAGCTTTATTCCGGTTCTATAAACGGCGTTGCGGTAAACAACGTGCCTGTTGAGCAGCAGTCGGGCGTGTTCTATGACCTTCTGCCGCTGCACAGCGATGTCATCGAAGGCAGCGTTAATGTTTTCATAGACGGCAATAATGAGCCGCTGCCTGCGTCCTCTTTCAAGGTCTATCCGAGAGAAGACGATTTTAATGGCTCCGGGCAGAAGATGATGAAGGTCGAGATATACGTTCCCTGTAACAGCAGCTACACCCTGTCCTATGCAACAGTCCATTCTCATGCAGATATACAGGACTACGGTTCGATGACGAACAATACGATCGCTTATCAGACAGGCAACGAGAACATCGGCGGCGGCTATCCCGATAACGGCGGTAACCATGCCGTTTCAAAATCAGCATACATGATTGGCCTTGACCCTGATAACGGAGATGCCAAGAGGTTCATCTACGCAGAAGCAACAGAGAATATAGTTGCGCTGATACAGACCTCATCGGGTATATTCAAATACGTTTCCTCAGAATCCGACCCCACGCAGAAGCAAACCACCGTTGTTCACCCGGGAGAGGACTACACATATCACTACCGCATGAAGAACTCCATGAGCACACAAGCACGCGATATTGCTATTCTTGATTCGGTAGAGAACTACAGGACCGTTGACGGTGTGCGCTACAACTTCGGTATAGCCAAGGACAGAGAGTGGAACGGCACTATCAAGAGCTTTAACCTTGCAAATGTCGAGAACCGTATGCGGCAGGACAAGTATTACGGTGATGTGCATCTGTTCGTATACACCGAAAGCGAGATCGTTAACTTTGACAGCACCAGTTATTCCGACGCCGTAGCGCGCCAGCACCTGCTGCAATCTATCCTTGGCGAGCTGAAGCCGAGCGACGCAGACTATGTTGAGCCGACAGGCTGGAAGGAAGTAAACTGGAGGAGCCCCGGCGACCTCAAAGATGTGTCGGCGTTCATCGTTTACACAGGCAAAGAATACACCCTGCCCAAGGGCGCGAGCATGAATTTCACCGTTACGATGACCGCACCGCCCACATTGCAGGACGACAGAGCCCCAGAAAACGGAGAATACCTCACCCCGTTCAAGACCTATAACAACGTGTACCGCTCCTTTACGAACATTCCTCTCGACCCCGAGACCGACGAGCCGAAGCAGTCGCAGTACTACTACACGCACTTCGACTACACTGAAACAGCCTTCAAGGTCACGGGCAATCTTGAATTCACAAAGAACGACAGCGAGACGAACCAGAAGATAAAGGGCGTTACTTTCAGCCTGACGGGTATCTCCGATTACGGCAGCACATATTACGAGACGCTGACCTCTGACAGGTTCGGCAAGGTGCTTTTCGAAGATCTTGAAAAGGGCACATACACCCTGACCGAGACTGTTTCGGACGATGACCATATCCTTGACACCGAGCAGAAAAAGGTCACCGTACTGCCCAACGGTGAGGTCACTATCGTCAAGATCGACGGCATCGCGCTTGATATGGAAAACGGCATTTACAAGATCACCAACAAGCCGAGGCCGCACACAGACATCGTGTTCTCAAAGCTCGACTCCGTTACCGACAGGAACGTAAACGGCACAAAGTTCACACTCAGAGGCACATCTGATCTGAGCACCGTCGTTGATATGACTGCATTCAGCACAAACGGCACGGTGACATTCAGCTCTGTCGAGCCCGGCACCTATACCCTTACCGAGGAGTACCCTGCCGACGGTTACGCGGCGCCTATAACGAACACCTATACCGTTACGGTGACCCAGACCGGCGATTATTCGGCTTCGTACAAGATCGAGGGCATGGAGGACAATATCGTCTATAACGATCCTCTCGCAAGCACTAAGCTCATCAAGGCAGACAGCATAAGCAAGAACCCCCTTGAGGGCGCCGAATTCACGGTGACTGCTCCCGCAGAGCTCAATAACAGCTACGCGGCGCTTCAGCAGGCCTATGAAAAAAAGGAGCAAAGCGCCGACTTCAAGTGGAGCTTTGACGGCACGAGCTGGAAGCAGACAGCCGAAAGCGGCAGCATCAAGGGCGAATACGCACTGGCGCAGCTGATACCCGGAAGCGGCTATACGCTTTCCGAGACGACCGCCCCGAGGGGCTATGCAGCTATCGGCGACATATCCTTCAGCGTGGAAGACGGCAGCGTCGTGTTCGGCGACAGCGATCCGATCGAATACCTTGTGCTGAACACCTCGACCCACGAGTATGACACCGCTTCTCCCGAACAGGCGAAGTATATCCGCGTAAACGACGAGCCGACCTTCGAGGACACCAAGCTCATCGACAAGTCATGGGTAGGCGAGATAACGGTTGACGAAAATGCCCCGAAGTTCCCGACGGTGCATCTGAAAAACGAGAAGCCCTCGGTGAACGTTGTGATCGTTACGATCAACGATAACCTGAAAAGACTTTTGGGCAGCAAAAACTGGGTCAGAGGATTTGAAAGATCCGAAACACCGCCGACAGGAACTTATACAGACTGCACTACCTATGACATAAGCGGAGAGGAAGGACATTTCTACGCTTGGGTCGATAACAATTATGTTAAATGGTGGAGCGATGCAAATATAATCTATCTGCCTGTCAGCTGTCAGGACTTGTTCAAAGGCTGCAGTAACAGCGAATTCAAATCGATCGATCTCAGCGCATTCAACGCAGAAAAAGTGACCTCGATGCAGAGTATGTTTGAGGGCTGCACAAATCTTACCTCGATCACGTTCCCCGATGATATCGACACCTCAAATGTCACCAATATGAGCTCGATGTTCAAGGGCTGTGAAATGGTCACATCGCTTGATCTCAGTGGCTTCACGACCTCAAACGTCATTACTTTTGCAAGTATGTTTGAAAATATGACAGCTGTCACCGAGATAAAGCTCGACTACACCAAGTTCACAGCAGCCGACAAGCTGACATCTGTGGATAGTATGTTCAGTGAGTGTAGAGCTCTCCAGAAGATCGACCTGAGAGGTTTTTCAGATTGTCCTAATCTGACAACTATAAATAAGTGGTTTTTTAATTGTTGGTGGATGGAATATATTGATTTAAGTAATTTTTCGACCGGAACAGCTTCTGATACCAAGCTTAGTGATATACAGTCTGCATTTAGGAATCTTGGAAATCATAGGTCTGACGGAACAGCAATAAATGACATTTGCTGTAAGATTTTTGCTAAGTGTAAATGGAACACTACATCGAATTGTTCTACGAACTCTGATATGGATAATTGTTTCAGAATCAATCTCTATGATTCCAGGTTTAAAAATGCTCAGAATAATAATATCCCGGTTAATGCCGGAGGCTATAAACAGGGTGATCCAAAACATCTCGATGTTGTTTATTACGAGGATTACTTAATAGGCATAGATAATGGCAGCTCAAATGGGACCTTTATCTATAGTCGGGAAACAAATACTAACAATAGTCGTCTGTATGGTCCTTATTTTAATTCAGCATATAAAATAGACGCAACAGAGTTTACAAGCGAGTACTACTCAGATTACTACAAGTCATTCTTTACAGGAAAAGAGGGGTACAGCTTCGATTCCACAAACGCACTGCATTCCGCTTCCCGCCTGCTGTTTGCAGGGGGCGCGCTGAGGGCTGCTGCACAGGACTATTCCGAAGCCCCCAACGGCTTTACAGCAATGTCGCCTGCAAGCGAGGTAAAGGAGGTAGATGCTAAGACAGACCGCAAGACCGAATTTGTCTATGAGTACATCACAGGCGAGGCGGGAACACTCGTCAGCGAAGGTGTATACACCGTACCCCAGACGATAAACCTTACCATTCGCGTGCCTCTCGACGAGACCCATGTGACAGAATACTACTTCACAAAGCAGGCGACCGCCACATGAAAAAAAGTCAGAAGCGGAGATTCTCCCGACTGGCACCTTGTAATGAATGTCAATAATTCCGACGAGGAATTCTACCTCTGGGAGGATAAGTTCGACACCTACAAGGCCGACACCTCCGAAAACAACCCGAAGGTAACAAAGGGCGATGACGGCAAGGCGCTGCTTGTGAATACTGCCACCGATCAGCAAACAGGCTCGCTCAAGCTGAAAAAGACAATGAAGGACGGCCTCGTCCTTGACCCCGAGCAGACGTTCACCTTCACTGTGGTAATGAAAAAGTCTGACAATTCGCCCTACACCAAGACGCCGTTTAACACCGAGGGCAAGGCGACCTTCAAGCTCAAGGCCGACGAGGAGATACTTCTGTCGGGTCTGCCCGTAGGAGCACAGTACACCGTCAGCGAAACGATAGAGGATACCGAGCTCTACGAGAAGGTAACTGCCGACGATCCTTCGGGAACGATCACAAAGGATAACACGTCCGAGGCCGTGATCGAAAACAGCATCAAGACCCGTGACCTTACGCTTAGCAAGACATCGCGGCTGTTTGAGAACGACGGCACGGCAACGCCAGTGCCTCTCGAGCTTGACGACGATACAGAATGGAGAGATACCGAGTTTACCTTTACAGCTGTATTCACGGGGCTTGTTCCGAATTATCATTACAGCTGGCTGCCGTCAGGCAAGACCACTGACAAGAACGGCGGTCTCACCTATGAGGTCAAGCTCGCACAGGGACAAAGCATCAATTTCACAGACCTCCCGGCAAGCGCAGCATACACGATCTCCGAGGAGACGCTGACAAACACGAGCCTTGCAGAGTTCACACAGCAAAACGATGCTGACTCGGAAAGCGGAGTTACGACCGGTCATCAGACTGTAAAGGGTAAGAACTCTGTGACCTTCACCAACACCAAGACGCTGCTGCACGACAAGTACGTCATCACAGTCAAGAAAACATGGCTTGACGAAAACGGAAATGAAATGCCGATCGCAGCAGACGGTACGATCATGAAGGCCGACAATTCAGCAGGAGAGTCCACTATCCCCTCCTTCCTTAACACCTATCTTGGCAGAGCGCTGCGGTACACTGTCGACGATAACACATATTATATGAATATTGAGCCGAAGTTTATGACGGTCAAGCTGAACAAGGCCAACAAATGGCAGCAGGAGATCCGCGATCTTGAAAAGACCAAGACCGTCAGCACCGGCAACACAAACACTGCGATCTATGAATATGTATATTTCCTTTGGGAGGACTGCCCGATAGCTTACGAGTCTCTCACGACCGGAACGGTCACGGAGAAGATCAATCTTGATGAATACAAATTCTACCGCGAGGAGACCGTTAGGGGAACGGCATATACCTATTCGCTCAGGAACCAGAAGATGCCGACTTATTCGCTTTTGGTAGACAAGACCGTTACAGGCAACTTAGGCAACAAAACAAAGGATTTCAGCTTTGTTATCAGGTTCAATTCCGCAGACGGTTCGCCGTTGACAGGAACAGGATTACGCGCCACCTTTAACGGCACGAGAAACCGAACCATAACACTGAATAATGACGGTACGTTCCCGTTCACGCTCTCTCATAACGAAAAGATCTTGTTTGAGGGACTGCCTAAGGACACGACCTACACCCTGGTCGAGAAACAGGCAGACGACTACGCAACAACGATCACAAGGACCGAGGGAGGTACCGCGCAGACGCCTGTTGATGGTAAAGAAATATCCGGCAAGCTCATATCCAACCAGGAGATCTCGTACAAAAACGATCGCTCCGGCACACTGCCAATGGGCATCGACCTTGGCAGTGCTGCAACAGCCGCAGCGGCTCTGGCAGCGGTGACAGGCATTGGATTCCTGAAGCTGCGCCGCAGAAAAGAGACCGAATAAGCTCCACTCCCGTATTTACTGCAAATACGGGAGTTCTTTTTTCCGCCTGTCTACAGGCATAAAAACAGCGGACAGCGCTTCTGTTATGAAACGCCGTCCGCTGTTTTTGCTGTGCGGTCCGCTTATGCAGACTGAGATGTATAGAGCTCGTAGTAGGCTCCTTTTTTCGCCATAAGCTCGTCATAGGAACCGCTTTCGCGGATACCCTTGTCGTCGATGTACATTATCCTGTCGCAGTTGCGGATAGTCGAGAGCCTGTGAGCGATGATGAAGGAGGTGCGCCCCTTTAAGAGCTCTGCGATGCCCTGCTGAAGCAGCGCCTCGGTCTTGGCGTCGATCGAGGACGTCGCCTCGTCCAGTACGAGTATCTTAGGGTCGGAAAGGAGCGTCCTCGCAAAGCTTATGAGCTGCTTTTCGCCGCCCGAGAGCTTTGAGCCTCGCTCGTTCACCTCTGTGTTATAGCCCTTGCGCATAAGGCTGATGAACTGATCCGCGCAGACCGTTTTTGCAGCGCGGACGACCTCCTCGTCGGCGGCGTCCAGCTTGCTGTAACGGATATTGTCAAGGATAGTGCCGCTGAAAATAAAGCTGTCCTGGAGCATTATGCCCATTTGTGTGCGGAGGGATCTGAGCGTGACATCTGAAATATTGACTCCATCAACGGTAATAGAGCCGCGATCAATGTTATAAAAGCGCGAGATAAGGGAGACGATAGTGGACTTGCCTGCTCCTGTAGGGCCGACAAGCGCAACGCTCTCGCCTGCCTTGACATCGAAGGAGATATGCTCGATAACGTCGTTGCCCTTCTCGTAGCCGAAGGAGACATCGTTGAAGGAGACCTGTCCGGTGATCTCGCCAAGCTCCGCCGCGCCCTCCTTGTCGGTAACGGTGACAGGCTCGTCAAGCGTTTCAAAAATACGCTCAAGATACGCGATGTTGTTGATGAAGTTATTCATTATATTCGAGAGATTCATTATAGGCTGCCAGAACCTTGAGGCATATCCCGTCATAGCGGCGAGGGTGCCAAGCGTTACTGTTGCAGGGTCAAAGACCATAAGGCCTGTCGCAAACATCGCGGCGCGGATAAGGGTCGAAATGTTATCCGACACCGGCCAGATAAGGTGTGCATACCTGACTGCACGCATCCAGCTGTGACGGTATCTGTCGTTAAGGCGGTCATAGATCCCGGCATTCTCCTCCTCGCGGGTAAATACCTGCTCTCACGGTGGCTCATTGCAATGCGCAGGCGGTGGAGGATATACCACGCGGTCTTGTACGTCACGCGGAGCTTTGTCATCAGCTGGACTGCCGAGCAGCCTCGTTTATCGACCGTGAACAGATACATCGCCAAAAGCCACAGATCGAGCTTGATATGTGTCCCGTAAAAAACGGTGCCGCTGGTCGCAGAGATCTGTTTGCGGCAGGATTGCAGCGGTAAAGGCCTCGGGTTCGTACCATGCCGAGCTGAGTCCCGCCGCAGTGCGGGAAGCGGAGCCGGAAGAACAGTTCACGACAGCTCTCCTCGGAACTGTACCGGGTTGAGAAATCGACGATGCTGAACTTGGCCTTTGGGAACACTGACATAACGGTCAACCACCTTTTTGCGTTTCGTTATGTCTATTATAGCACATTATTTTTCATTTGTGGGGAAATATTTCAGACAGTTAGAGGCTGACACAGTGCTATTTAAAGGCTTAAAGGTGTTGGGATTGTGATATAGGGGGCTTGGTGAGGGAAAGGGATAGTCAGATTCTAAAATTGTTATAATATCAACAAAAGGGAACAAAATGTGACATTAAAAAGCAAAAACGGTGCTTAATACTAATATAACAATAATAAACTAAGTATTCTTTTGAGAATTCTTCATTATATATTCGCGATAACTCCCTTGTCCATTTCGTGGACGGTCTCGCACAGCACCGAGATATCTTCCGCCGAGTGAGAGCAAATCAGAATGGTCTTTCCCTTCTCCTTGTAACCGAGCAGGTATTCACGCATCTCCACAACACCCTCTTTGTCAAGCCCGTTGAACGGCTCGTCAAGTATGAGTATCTTCGGGTTTTCCATTATCGCCTGTGCAAGACCTAAACGCTGACGCATACCGAGAGAGTATTTCCGAACGTGACGTCTGAGGTCAGGGTCGAGCCCGACCTGTTTCATAGAGTTCCTAACTTCCTCCCTACCGATCTTGTTGTTAAGCCCGGCAAGCAGTTTTAGATTTTTGTATCCCGAATAGTAAGGGATAAATCCGGGCGTTTCTATTATGATTCCCATGTCCTTCGGAAAGTCAACGTCCCTGCCGACACGCTTGCCGTCAACGGTTATCTCACCGTGAGTGGGCTTGATGAAACCGCAGATGCACTTCATCAGCATAGTCTTGCCGGAGCCATTGCGCCCGATCAGTCCGTGAATCTTTCCCTCCTCAAATGACACGTTTATACCCTTTAGTATCTGCGTTTTGCCGAGGGTGAGGTCAAGGTCTTTTACTTCGATTATATTCACTATTCCGTCCCTCCCGTGATATGGAACGAGCAGCGTTTTGTTATCCTCCACAGCAGCAGGAGCATAACGGCTATGACCGTTCCGAAATAGATGTAGGACGCCGAGATCGGCATATTAGTCTCGTTGAAGGTGCCGTCATAGTGCCAGCCGAAAACGGCGTTTGAAATCGGAAACAGCCACTTGACTTTGATATCCACGATCAGCAGGATAAGCCCCGCCGCCACTGCCGAGAGGTTCACGAACACGCTGATGATCTTCTTCTGCAAAAGTGCGAAAAGCAGCTGTACGCACCCCACCGCAACTATGAAAAGCAGTATCAGCAGGACACCGTGAAGCACTGCCTCAAAAGGTCTTACCTGCCGCAGAACAGAGTTTTCCATTCGGGCAAATGGATAAAGTCCGCAGAGGGTTCGGGCTTGCTCAGTTCCGAGATTCAGCGTCTTCTGCACAAGGCTCCACGCATTAAGAAAATAAGCATTGTTCATCACGAACAGCATTGACGAGCCGAGGATAAAGCCGATATAGGTCACACCCGCCATAAGCAGGAACATTGCCTGCCCCATTAGCCACGCCGTCCGCCCCGTGCGGAACAGGGAGAATGTTGCAAAATCATTGAGCCGCGGAAAGTCGGAGATCAGCACCATAAATCCGAGGACGATCAGCGGCAGAGCGTAGCGGTCATTTGCCATAGCAGAAAAAGGCTCAAAGATGTTTATGGGTGTGTTCAGACGTTGGGTGAGGTCATTCATCGGCTTGATGAAATAGGTGAACTCAAACATGAACACGAACCCGAATATCAGCAGGCGAGGGCTTATAAGCCAATCGGTGTAGGTGGTGCGGGCAGAGAAAAAAGCCCTGCGCATCATACGTTCACCCTCCTTTTCATCAGCCGATAAAACAGCACTCCGAGCAGAAGCAGTACGGCTATTGGATAGACATAGAACCACGCTGTCGGCAGGTGCATTATCTCCTCAAACTGTGTCTCGCCGTACATAAAACGCTCTCTGACCTCAAAGAACCACAGCTTCGGAAGATCACGCATCTCTTCGTAGGCGCTCTGCACCGCAGACACCGCAAGCTGTCTTACTGCAAAATAAAGCATTACAGGCACCGACAGCGACACGAACTTGTTGAGCGTAAGCGCACCCATAATCATAGACAGCATACAGGGCACAGCCGAATAGAGCGATAGAGTTATCAGCCGGGAGAGGACAACGAGTGCTCTGCTCCGTGAGCCGAACAGCGCGTTCAGCGGATACTCCGAAAAGGAGAAACTCTGCCGCAGCATCTCCTGCTCTTTGCCCTCTGCAAGCTCAACATAATCCTGCGGCGAGGGAAAGGCGACAAGGCAGAACAGCCCGAAGATAAGCGACACAGCTATTATCATCAGCACCGCAGTTATAAGCGAAGCGGTCAGCTTTGAGAGGATATATTTGCGCCGTCCCGAACGTGTCACACAGAGGCGGAAGTTGTTTGAGTTGACCTCATCGCAGAGCATCGGCACGCAGGCAAGCCCCGTAAGCATAGGCAGGAACACAGCCGTCCATTCACCGCCGAAGCCTCGGATAAACATATAGATGTCACTGTAAAGATAGGTACTCATCATCTCGTCACGATCGGCGTAGATAAGGAACTGTATGTAGTTGTAATTAAGCTGGTCGGCATTGCCGTTAAATACGGTGCAGCTCGTCATCAGCATAAGCAGGAACAGCGCCCCCGTGCCGAGCAGAAAGGGCGCTGAAAGGATATTCTTTTTCAGGTCGAAGCGAAGTGCAGCACCCATTTCATTACCTCAGAAAATGTATAATTCTCCGGTCAGCGCATCTACACTGAAAAGACCGCCCCAAACAGAGTATTCAGGGTTGCTCTTGGTGCTGTCACGGAACACCCAGAAGGGGCGGAGCACCATGTTGTTTTCTGTGTTCAAAAAATACTCCTCAGCACCGAATATGGTCTTTTCTCCATGATCGTCTTCTTCAACAAGGCCGTCGGCAGGCGGTATAACGGCAATATATGCAAGAGCCGCATCAAGCTCATAGGCTGCGGAGGCAGCAAGTCTTCCGCTGAGTATATCCATAGCGCCTTTAAGAGATATCAGCTTATCGCCGGGCTCCTTTATTTCCCCTTCGGATGGCGTGATATTCGTATACGCATAAGGGTGAAGCTGTGAATCTAAAAAGAATCCGTATGCTACTCTCTGAAACGGATAGAACGTTTCCTTTCTGTCAAAAGCTTTGACATCTATCACCGGGTTAAGATTGCCGATAAGAATGTTGCCGTCCTTATCATAAGTATCCATATAATATAAAAAGCCGTGCTTTCCATCTGGATATTTATAAACATCAAGCCTGTTTATCTTATATGAAATACCATCGTCTTCACCAAGAATGAAATATGCGTTGAATAGTCTTTCGGCTTCCTTGGCTGCATCTCCGACCGAAAGCTCTTTGTCATCGGTCATAATATAGGTATCGCCCAGTGCCTGCTCGTCCTCTGTGAACAGATATGTCTTTACAAGATTACTTTTTGTCCCGTAAGCAGATGGATTTCCGTACTGCTCAAAAAACTCATAGGTGATACCCATTGATCCTTTCCGAGATACTGAGACTCCGTTATCTATACTCTTTCCCTCAGGTGCATAGAATATCATTCCAAAATCTTCGTCTGTTGTTATACTGCCCTTCATTTCGGACGAAAGGTCATCTCCGAATATTTCGCTGACAGCCTTCCCGATCCTTTCTTTATAATCAGGGTAATCCCGAACCGTATCATAAACAGGCATCGTGTTACCATCGCCGATGCGCACTTTTTTAATAACGATATTCGTATTGCTGCTGCTGATATCGCCCTTTGCTCTCGAACGTATCTCGTCAAGAGTAAGATATTCGAGATCGGGGCGTTGCTCCGTTTGGGAAATCGTCTGAACATTATCGAGAATACTGTTCTCGCGCTTGATTTCTTCGGGTGCTTCGGCGCAGGCGGCGAGGATAAGAGCTGCTATTGTAATAATAACTGCAGATTTTTTGTTCATAGATTACTCCTTTATATTTGCCGGTTATGAGATTTCAGACAAAATCCATACAGCAGCTGCAAATATAACAACCGCTGTAGGACTTGTTGAAGATTATATAGCGTTGATTGTATTGCATCAAACTGATGACTATACTGAAAAAACTTATGATGCATTACCTTTGGCTGTATATGTTGTTGCAATGCAATTGAGCAGTTCACCATTGACCTGACACTTAGCATTATCGTTGATCTATAAATAGGAAATCGATCTATTCCGATTATGGATATCGCTGAAAAAACAGCACAACTGATTAAGCCTTTAGATTTTAATCCCAATCTTTTTTCAGCATGAATGGGTTTATTCTCATTTTCAATTGGACAGAATACTATTACAGTAAACATTATTACTGCAAAAATACTAATAATATAAATCACGTTTATCACCGCACAAATAAACCTGGCAAGAAAACAAACAATAATAAACGATGTACACATTAACAGATTGCAGCGAAAATAAGAATCGGCATGATATCCACCGGTAAAAACTCTTATATACATAAAAACAACTAAAAAGAGTATTGATTCCAGTATGGCGTTAGTTACTATTCCAATCAATATTACCAAAACGATATTCAGAATCGAGGAGATAGTGATCTCAACTCCATATGGATGGTGCCCTCGGTGTCCTGATAGCGTCCTGAAAGTCAGCTCACTATTCTCCCGTCGCTGATCTCGATCACCCGCCCGCACTGCTCCGCGACCTTCGGATCGTGGGTCACAATGATGACCGTCCTGCCGGTCTCGTTGAGGGTGCGGAACAGCTCCATTATCTCCGCGGAGGTCCTGCTGTCGAGGGCGCCTGTAGGCTCGTCGGCAAGTATCATCGAGGGCTCGTTGACGATAGCCCGGGCTATCGCGACACGCTGTTTTTGCCCGCCGGAGAGCTTGTTGCAGGGCTTTTTCGCAAGCTCCTCAATGCCTACGGAGCGCAAAGCTGCGAGGGCTTTGCCCTTTTTGTCGGATATCTTTTTCTTGGAGAAATTCAACGGTATCATCACGTTTTCAATCGCGGTGAAATCCTCCACGAGGGCAAAATCCTGCATGACCATTCCGATTTTTTCGTTGCGTATCTTTGCATACTCACGCTCGGTGAGGTCTTTGACAAGAGTGCCGTCTATGGTGTATTCGCCGCCCTGATAGCTGTCGATGCAGGCGAGGATGTGCAGGAGGGTGCTCTTGCCGGCACCAGATTTCCCGATGACCGCCACCATCTTGCCGTCCTCTATTGTCGCGGAGATTCCGTGCAGGGCTTCATATTCGTTGGACTTTTTCGGGTTGTAGATCTTGACGATGTTATCGAGCTTGATCATATTTATTCCTCCTTCAGCACCTCGCGGGGTTCCGTTTTACCGATGATCAGCAGCGGCATTATCATCGAAAGGGCGAGGTAAAGCAGCAACACTCCCGCGCAGACCGCAAGCGGTATCAGTCCGAATGAAATTACTGTGTCCTTCATAAATGTCAGCTTACCGATCCCGAGGACGGCAGCCGTCAGCAGTACGGATACCACGCAGGTGATAAGCCCCGCCCGCAGGCTCCGCAGAGCGCAGGACTTCCAGGTCGCGCCGCAGATATATAGTACGGCGTAGGTGTGCAGGTGCCGCTTGGTGTAGATCGCGCTGATAGATATACTTGAGATGACCGTAAGGATGAAGATGCAGAGTGCGATGGGAAACAGTGTTGTTAGCTGCTCAAAAATGTATTTGCGGGAGGCTTTGTCTGCATCCTCAAATGCGGTGTAAGAAACATTGTGGCTGCCCAGTGAGTCAAGTGATTTCCTGACCGTTTTCACTTCATCGTCAGCCATATTGCTGCAATCTATGAACTGTATGCCTCGTATTCCCGGGGGTATGTGGTATATCTCCAGAATATCGCTGCTTCGGATGAACATCGCATCGTTGTCGATGAATTCTGAATTATATACTCCGTAAATGTCCCGGTAATCGACCGGCCTGCCTGCCATATAAGGAAATGAGACTACAGAAGCCATGTTTTTCAGCTTGCCTACGACAACGAATTTCAGGTCTTCGGTTTTTGTTGGCTGATAGTTTTCATCCCATTCTGTCATAATGTCGGGAGCAGTTATGATGTCTCCGACACGGTAGCTGCTGCCGGGATCGACGACCGTCGGTATTAGCTTGTCCTTTGCGTAGGAATGCTCCGACCTGTCCGGCCATGACCCGTCCGATAGCAGCGGTGTGAAACGTTCAAGAATATCGGACGGATAAGCTATAAAATGCTGATCCGAGAGCTCGCCTCCGATATCTGTCTGATATGCAGCCCAGTTCGTCGTGATGATCTTTGTGCCCGGAAATTTTGCCTTGAATTCATCCTCTCTGAGATATCCGCCCTCATAGTTGACAAGATACCCCTTGCCTTGCAGGAGGTCAGAGAAATTACCATACAGCTCATATCTTGACATTATCGCCGAGCTTAGAATGACCCCCAGCGCAAGAACTGCCGTGAGCTGTACGGCCTCGAAGACCTTGAATATCCTCAGCCCCGAGCTTTTGCTCTGTGTCTTTGCCTCGATAAGGCTGTGCCGCCTTACCGTCAGCATTATCATAAGCAGCATAACGGCTCCCGAACTGACCGCATAGATCCCGAAGATGACTGCATAGAGCTTGAAGCTGTATGCGTTCTCAAAGTGCTCGAACAGAGACGCAAAACGCTTCATCAGCAGCCTGTGCCACAGGAATTCCGTCAGTGCGAACAGCGGAAGATTTATCAGCATACATTCGGCAAGATACATCATTATTGCACGCAGTTTACCGCAGCCGCAGATGCGGAATATGGCAAGCTCCCGGCTCCGGCGTTCCAAGATATATCTGTAAAGTATCGCCATATTTACCGCCGCAAGTATGGCTATCAGCACCGAGATCAGCAATACCGCCCGGTAGTAATAGATCTCCTCAGCCTCGGTGAATTGAAGCTCTTCAATATAAGCTTTATCTCCGAGAACTACTGCGGCTTTTTCTTTCAGCTCGTTATACAATGTGCTTGTAAGCTCCTGCTTGAAAGAAAGCGTGATGATCGATCTGTCAGGGCTGATCCAAAGCTCTGTATCATCCTTTATTGATGTGAACGGGATATAGATATATCCGTCAAGTTGTTTATCTGCTTTGATTATATCAAACCTTTCTCCCTCTATCGTTATGTATTTGTCATTACCGGAAAGAAGTCTAGCTGTCGCATTTCTGTCTACGACACCGACACTGCTGTGATGCTTTGGATCGTAAAGCTCGGTTCCGACCACGACACATTTTCTTCCCTTTGAATAATCTTCGTCACTTATATGATCGGCTATTCTGCCAAACGGAAGTATCTGACCGTTTTTTACTGTAAATGTCATCGACGCACCGTATAAGCCCTCGTCGTCATACTCGATCTCGGAATCATCCTCATAGTCTTTGTCTTCATATTTTTTATATCGGAAAAGATCATTCATAAATCCGTGTATCATCCCGACACATTCCAGATCATCGGTAAATTCGTCGGAAAGCGAAAGCAGTAATTCTGTCAGCCCGCCCTTTGTCACAGTCGATACCATTACTCCATGTTCGTTTTTGTGTGCTATGCCGAGCTGCGGATATATCCGAAGAGACATTATCTGCTGATTTTCTCCTTTTCGGATATACGCATTGTAATTCTGATAAAGCCCGTAAGAAAAGCAGATAACAAGACAGGAAACGATGATATTCAGCACCAGCAGCAAAGCGAGAAGTCTCTGCTTCGTAAACATTGAGCAAAGATTTTTCAGTGAATATCTCACCGCGATCACTCCTTCCGGCAGGCAGGGTTTGACCTGTCATATACAAATACGACAAACAGACGGATTTTCCTCACTTTTCACTCAATACTTTTTTCGATCTCGGGCAAGTTTGTAGGGATGCACAATTTGATGGTGCGGCTTTTGGCGGTATTGTCAAAAATCAGGGGCAAAAAAGCAAGCAGAGACAGGTGCCTCTGCTTGCTTTGCTTTTCCGTTTTCACTATGCCATTTCGATAATATGCTTTTCGTAATCGCTGTAATATACATCACCGTTTACGGCATCTACATATCCCATTATCCGCGGGCGGGGGTATTGCAGATAGCCCTTACGATCCTGCTCCTCTTTCAGCATAAATGTCCACATAGGGCGATAGGTGAATTCTGTATCTCCCTCTGTATAGTAACAGCAGTATTTCAGAGCAGCTTCATTAACCGTAAAATCCATATTTTCAGCAAGGGTGCTTGTAAGCCTTTGACACGCTTCTTCAAATGACAGGATATCTTTTATCTCCTGCTTTGTTTCAAATCGTGCATCTAAGAGATTCTCGACTGTCATAGGGTGCTCTGCTTCTCCCCAAAAGAATCTCAGGCAGCTGGAACGCATAGCACTTTCGGCTTCAATACCGTCTTCAGGCACTGCCGGGAACGCTATAAAGCCGCCGTCATCGAGGGGAAGACCGTAATGCACTCGGTCATAGGTGATGTTCATCATCGAGCCGTAACCTGTATCGGCGATATATACTGCCGAGAGAACAAGCTCCTCATTTTCGTCAAACATACCGAGCTCCTTTAGCTCCTTGATATACTCATCAGAGCGGCTGACAGCATCAGCCGGCGAAAGCTGTTTGCCGTCAAGCATAGTGAGCTTTTCGGGAGGGATACTGTCAGGAGTATATCTGACATAATCATAACTGCCAAAATCCTCTAATTGCTCAGGGACGTCAAAATCAACACAGCCGAGAAAAAAGCCCGCCCCGTTATTGTCATACAGTGCGGAGCAATTCTCCAAGGCTATCGTGGCTCCGGGCAACTCATGCTGCTGTATCGGATTGCCGGAGTCATCGAATTCTGTCCAGAAATCACGCACCGATCTGTCATCAGGATCCACCTCTATCCCAAACACTGTTTTAACAGCATTACAAAGCACCTTCATATTGCCCTCCGGCTCATCTTCACGCAGCGAGCTTTTCAGGATATAGAATTTATCAGTATTCACCTGTGTCGGCTGACAGGATATCTTTATCCCTGTTTCAATGTTGCTCTGTTTGCTGACATCATCCTCTGAAATTACAGCGCTTTCGGTACTGTTATCAGCATTTGATCTTACATTCTCGGGGACATACTCGGGCGCCATCTCACGGCCTTCCTTTTCTTTAACTATGTTTTCCGGGACCTCGGCGCAGGAGGTCAGTATCGTTATGGCGGCAAGTGCGGTCAGAATAGCTGTTTTCTTCATGTTTATTCACCTCTTTCAACTGATGATGCTGTTGCAGCAAGAGACAAAGATACCGCCATCATCAAAGCAGCACCCGCTGCCAGAGCTTTCTTGAACATTTTCATAAGATTTTCCTCCTTATTTTTGTTTTTGACCGTTTACTTCTACCTTTATATACGACAGATTTTCAAAAACCACTCACTGTATTTGAAGATTTGTATAATCGCACAAATATAGAGGAAGGCGTTTGTTGATTATTACGACTTTGTCCTCTTGGATCGATATAGGAACATCGGAATCAAACCTCCAATCTGCATTAAAGTATTTTCAGATTATACAGTTTTAGTATCACTGTAAACGTAAATGGTCTCATTTGCAGTTCCGCGATAAACCTTGAATACGGATGCTACTCTGTAAGTGTTGCCGGAGTACAGAGTACGAGTATTGTAAAAATCATAAGCATATCCGTAAACTGTTTTTGTCCAAGTCTGAGATGTTCGCCAGCGGTTCCCGTCTCTCACTTGCAGAGTTTGAGTTATCTCTATTTTGGTCGTTGTGCTTGGACAGGTGATACAGCTACCGCAGGTCCCGGTTGAGCCGGAGACAGACAAGGATGAAAAGCAGGTCGTTGTATAGAGATAATTCATCCCTCTCTCTTCTGCAAAAGCATTTATTGTCCCAAAAACGATTACAGAGACCAATACTGCAAACAGCGATATGATTCTTTTGAACATAAAAATCCCCCCTTTCTCCAGTAATGTCAAATCGAATACCGATTTCTATATCATTAAACAGAAGAAAAGGGGGAAAAGTGCAAAGTTATTTGATTATTCTACTTTTTGAACAGATTCTGCTATTTCGATTAGTTCATTTTTACCAAAGGTGGAGCTGATATCAAATATATATTCTCCATTGTTCCAAATAATATGTGTCAACATATTATTATCTGTCCATATCATAGCATCGCTGCTATGTATATCAACATGATCAACTATTGCGTTTTCTGTATTTACATTTGCATTACCAAAATCAAAAGTGTACTGAATGAAACTGATCGTTTGCCGGTCATATTTGTATTCTTTGTGAAGCATTTTCTCATTTTCAGAAGAATAGACGAGCTCATAGTCACTTATATCATATGTTATCTCATATATATCCGTTATTCGCTCAGGATAGTCAATATTATCTTCTGTCACCGACCTGACTTCCGAGTGATCAGAGAAAATGCTGACTATGAAATCAAAGAAAGGTTTTCTTAATGCGTCAACGCTCAAAACAGTTGTCATCGAAACAATCAGAAATGCTGCAATAATGCAGGCGACTCTTCTTGCCGATGTGCAGATCAGCGGGTAATATGATTTCTTCTGACGTTTTATAAGCTTTGAAATGTTCCTGGTATACTTTTCAGAAAAGATATGCTCCGTAGGGATAGCTTCGGAAAATTCCATTTGCTCGGGAACAATTACAGCCTGTTCAATAGCTTCAAGATCGTTGTTCATAGTATTTTTCCTTTCGGCAGAATAAAAGAAAACGGCATCTGGATTTTTATATTATAGCACAGTTTCAACAAAATATCAATAGTCATGATGATCATTTTTGATAATTAAGCATATAAATTGTACTTAAATTACTAAATCAGCCTTGCCATCACAACACAAATGACAAGGCTGAAATAATAATCATAAGATCTTAAACCAACATAAACTGCCTCACACCCCCGCCTTATCCAGTTCATCCAGAAACGCCGGGCGGTTGTTGTATTTGTATCTGAGCTCTTCTGCGAGCTTGTTGGCGGCCTTTGCTCCGAAGCAGCCCATGAAATTACTGAGCAGCTCTGCGGTTTCAGAGTAGCCGCGACGGTCGATAGCGGCGGCAGCCCGTGAACGAATGTATCCGATAAATAGCGCCTTGGTCTCATCACGGAATTCGCTCTTGGAGAGCGTCCTTGCCATATCTGCGATGCTTGGCTTATGCTTGCGGCAGTATTCTATCATCAGATCGGTGCGCTTCTCCTTAACGATGATGTGCTCATAGCAGAGGTTTTCCGGTGTCGAAAGCAGGCGGTCAACTGTAGCTTTCAGCTTGTCCTCCGGGGTCATCTGCCTTAGCTTCACATAACTTTCGATGCTGCCGCGCAAGGTCATTTCACAGAGGATATCGCACAGCTTGCTGTTGTCCCCGGTGATGACATATACATCCTGCAAGCGGCTGAGCCATTCGAGACTGCGCTTTGATTCGCGTTCGTGTCCGAGGAGAGCGTACCGTTCTGCGGCGGCGAGATCATTTCTGTTCATCGCCTGACGGTATGCGAAATGCAGCACCTCATCATTCCCGGTATTCGCTGTTATGAATTCTGCAAGCTCATCGTCAGAGTACCATTTCTCTGCAAGCATCAGTTTGATCTCGGTGCTTTCATATCTGGCAGAATCGGCAAGCACAAAAAGCTCATCGAGATATTTCCTGCTGCCGCCGAATGGCAGAAGAATTATGAACCAGCGCTTTTCGCTGTCATCAAACGGCAAAAGCCCCATTGCCGATGTGAGCGCTGCCCATTGTGCCGAGACCGCATTTTCATCACCCGCAGCAATCAGCGCTTCGTTTATCTCCGCCAATGTATCCGCTGTTTCGTCCATATAACTATAGAGCAGATATGGGTCATCGGCACTGTCTCCGGCACGGTCGTTCATAGCCCGCAGCATCCCGAGAAGCACCCGTGTCTGATCATTCACGTTGTCTGATGCTTTCACCGCTTCAATAGCTTCGGTAACAGCATCCTCCAGCTTTTCTTCGCTGTATTCATCATCTGTAAAAGCATCCTCAAAACCGATCATGAAGCTTTTCAGAATATCCTTTGAAGCATATCTCTCTATGTTCCGGCTCAGCTTGTTCAGCAGCGTCGGATCATCGTATGCGGTTGTGAAAACAACTTTGATTATCTGTTCCTTTTCTGCCTTTTCGAGAATGCTTTGCAGATCGGGGCGACTGTTGTATTCCTCAATATCTTCCTGCAAGGTTATCAGCACCGCTGCCTCATGCTTGCAGTAATTTTCTTTCGCATAGGGACAAGTGCAGGTGAGCGATCTTATATCGCCGTTGGGGAGAAGCCTTACTCCCACGGTGTAGGTCTCCGAGCCATCGACCCTGGCAGTGAAGAAGTCCCTGCCGGCCTTGCTGATCTCTGCAACATTGCCCTGCTCGACATAACCCTGACCGCGGCCGAGTATCCTGTCTTCAAAGATGCTTTCAAGGTCACAGATATTCATTGGATCACCTCCGGGGTTTATGATACTTTGGTGTTGAGATACTGAGATCATGCGATACATACTGTTACTTCTGATAGTTTCCGTTCCTTCTATGCTGACATTATATCAAACCAGTTATTCAAAATTTACCTATCTGGATAGTCAGAATACATTATTTTCCCGTTAATCCATATCTCCAGAGGATAAAACCCATTCCGCTGAATATTGGGTATTACCACAAGCCGCTGAAAGTCCTCTCTCAGTGCTTTCAATGCAGCGGCTTCATGCTTGCAGCGGCCGGTTTCGGCGTAGGGGCAGGTGCAGCTCAGAGTTTCGATCTCGCCGTTGGAATAAACGGTCATGTTCACGGTGTAGGGCTTTGAGCCATTGACCTGAACAGTGAAGCAGTCCGGTTCGGTGGGCTTGATCTCGCCCACCTGACCACACTCATACATATACTCGCCGCGCCAGAGGATGACCTCATTCGTGAAAATACTTTCAAGGTCAAAGATGTTCATAAGATCATCCTCCTGTAACGTTCTTGGTATGGCCGGTCAATTACTTTCCGAAGCATTCATCGTAAAGTGTGTAGATCATTTTGCGGTTTATACAGTCATAGTATGCTTCAAGGAGTGCAAAATCCTTGGAATAGAAAAGCATATGCGCGTGGCAGGTATCATAGTCTCCGACACCTTCCTTTTTGAAGAATCTGCCGTTCTGCTCTTCAAGCTTTCTGAACAGCTCCTCAACCGCTGAAAAGTGATCGACAACCGCTTCTGTCGAAACATCATTGAATGATTCAGTTTCATAAACATCGTATACAACGGTGCAATATTCTATTTCAGTATCTCTGAAGAATATATCATCATAGGCATTAAACTCATATCTGATCCTGTTGCTAAGTTCATCGAACCATTCCGGCTCTTCTTCAAACTCTGCGGCAAGTTCATCAGACACAGGGCGCTCAAAAGGCCGCGGATATGATTTCCTCTTTTCAAGATACTCTTCGTGAGTCATCTGATCCATTACTTCTTCATATCTTGGCATCTCACTGCTTGGATCAACATATTCATTTCCGGTAAGCCGCTCCATTCTAAAGACAGGACTCAACCCTGTCCAACAGGTGTCAGGAAGCTCTTCAAGTGATATTGTTCTGCCATTTTTCATAACGGCCGCGCCGTTAAAATAGTCAGATGAAGAAAACACGAAATTATCTGTTTTGCCGCTGTCCCAGCACTCCACACGGCTTCCATTATCCCCCTGGGCATCTATCCCCCTGACAATCCTTATGCTGCATACATCTTTAAGCGCCGCTTCATTATCCTTGTATGCCTTGAAGATTCGGCTGATATCAAACTCAGTGGGGTCCCCCTCAACAGCATCGGGAGCATTCGGATAGACTACCTCCATTTTACTGAAATCAATATCCTCGCTTGTCAGATCCTTTGTTTCTTTGTCTTCCGGAATACTGATAAAGTACTGAGCCATGCCATAATCTTCATAAAGCTCTTCCCAGTTCTCCTCAGTGGTGATCTTGATGTGCTTCTCATCGGATCCCGTCTTGACATCACTGTAAACCTTTCTCTCAGAGATCTCAGCGATGTTTCCGTCGTCATCCAGCTTGTGGCAGATGAGCTTGCTTGAAGTGATAGTTTTGATATACGGCAGCATGGTCTCATTGTAGAACTTAACTGCTTCGGGTGAGCTTCTGTCGATTACGATCTCCTGCTTCTGATACATTTTTATTCCTCCTTAAGTCTTACGTCCGGTTTTCTTCTTTATATATATTATACCGGATCAGTTGTTCTATAATTATATATCTGACGCTTTTCTTCAGCACACAAAAGAACTCCGCACAGCCGAATTCAAGCTGTGCGGAGCCTTAAGAAAGGAGTTGTTATATGACTAAGATCTATTTCTTTTTCCCGAAGAAGATCTCGAACAGTAAGTCCCAACCGAACCTGCAAAACAGGTAGATCACAATAAATATCGCAATAAGTTTGAGTATCGACAACATACTGCTCACCTCCGATCTTCTGTTATGATATCATTATAACAGGTCAGATATTCAGAAATCATATATCTGCATAAATTTCGGAGACTTTTTTCAGTTCATCAGCGAAGCCCTGCCTGATATCCTTCGGAGCCGTGATCTCGATGCCGTCGCCGTAGCGCATCACCCACAGATAAAACTGCTTGTTGATGCCGCAGGTCGCCCGGACAATTGCGTGATCGGCATCATCAAAATCGTCCCGGGAGCTGACTGTGTCACCAAGCTGTTCCAGCATTTCGTCCAGCAGATACCGTTTTATCTTGAAGGTCACGATCTCAAACCGCTCCACCGGAAACACGTCCACTACAAAGCCCGGAGCTTTCGGCTCCTGCGGCGGTTTAGTCTTGCTCACCTCGCCGCCTTTGATACTCTTGATGCGGTCTATACGATAGGTGCGGAACTGCGCCGTTTCCTCGTTGTAGCAGCGCAGATAAAATCTCTCGTTCATATAGATGACCTTTACCGGCAGCATATCCCGGTGCTTGTCATAATACACGATGTTCTTGTGAACATCGAGCTTGCCGTAGCTGAAATTGATCTTGCGGTGCTCTGCAATGAGCCTGTGAATAGTATCAAGGTTGCCAAGCAGGTCGCGCTGTATTTTGCTGATATTAGTGGCCTCAATACGGCTGATGAGGTTCCTGATCTCCGAGTCGGAGCACATACTTTCAAATTTTTTTATCAGATCCTGCTTTTGCCTGATCGTAAGGAATTTGTTGATCGTCACCGCATCCACAAGGAAGCGAATCTCGTTGAATGTGAAGCCCTTGCCTTTGAGGGTGTAGTATGCCGTATTGTGTGCGCCGCTGGTCTTTCGGATATCGTATCCCATAGTTTCAAGGCGCTCGATATCACGGCGGATGGTCAGCACGGAAACATTATCCATTCCGGAATTGTTGGCAAGGTGATCCTGAATATCGCGGATAGTCACCCCGCGTTTATCATCGGTTGCACGGGTGAGGTAGTTGAGTATGTGGATTATGCGTTCGTGATCCATGGGGTAGCCTCCTTACTTTTTGATTCTCTTATAATACTCCTCCAGCTTCTCATCACATATTCTCCCGATCTCGGCTTTTTCCTCATCGGTAAGATTCCTCCACACCGTCGGCTCGACCTCGATAATGCCAAGCGTTTTTGTGTGCCTGAGCATCTGCATATTCTGAAAGCGTTTCAGCAGGTCGCAGGCGCAAGGAGCATTGATCTCACCCTTTTTGAAACTTGGCAAGATGCTCCTTACGTTCAGGAACGAATATCACCAAGGCATCAATCGCTGATTCCCCATATCTGCTTCAATCTGTTCACAGTATCGATCCACTTGGAAGAGCTTGGCTTAGATGCACTGTTCTGATTGGCAAAAAATCCGGGCTCACGAACGGCATTATCCTCATCGACCGTATATATCCATTGTATTTTTACAACATATTCCGCATTTTCAGGTTCATCGCTTTTATACAGATAATCGGCTCCGTTTTCTAAATCCGAAAAAGCAATTTCACGGCCGTCAATGTTGAACTTAACATCTTTTGCCTGAGTAACTGTATCTGTAACTAAACCATATCCAACGTAGCCTTTCTTAGGGATATACGCAAACACCTTGTCGCCAACGTTTAATCTTTTTAATGTACCTGAATACCAGCTTCCACCGCCAGCTGAAATAAACCCGTTTTTTCTCGCGTCTTCCCATGTCCTTGAATGTTCGCCGCAGCCATAAGCGGCATAGGCAAATCCGTTCCATGGCCTTGTGCTGTCGGAGTCTAAAACTCTTTCTTCGATATCCTTGCCGAACCATGTTCTGCCAATTATCTGTTTGCCCTCACATTCATAGACGTTAAAAAACAGAATATTTATCAGAACATCATATTTGTCGCGAAGGTAGTTTATTATCCTTTCGGTACTGGCATCCATTTGCGAGGCAACAATGACCATTTTGACCTTTTGATTTATTGTATCAGCATCAAGAGTAAACTTGTTGTTAAACTTCTTCTGATATGCCTCTTCCAGTGATTTCGGAGCGCTCGGGTATTATTCAGTATATTTTATATATATATCCAGAATATCTTTGAATGTGTAATTTGATACGCTTGCTGCATAATCAATAGCCTGCGCAGTTACTTCTCTGGGTGTCATATCCCGTTTAAGCTCCACGACCACAAGATCTCCATCAGGCTCCATACAAAGAAGATCAATATATTTGTTTGCTTCAGTACGGACCTGCTCACCAATGATAAGCCAGCTTGGATCAAGAATGTCAGTGTTCTTTACGAACAGTTTTTCAAGTTCTTTCTCGTCTATTACAATGCTCTTGACCTCTTTGCCGTCTTCAATATACCATAGATTCTGATGTAACATTCAAATATCCCCCTTGTCAGCTTTTTCTATTATCTCCGGGATCTTGTCACGGACGAGTTTGTTGTAGGTGGGCATAATAGATCCTCCTATATTTTGCTTCTTATGTGCTAAGTATCCAGTGCCTCCTGCTCCAGTTTGCAATTATTGTCAAGCATATACTGAACAGTATCTCTGAACTCTGTATCCAACAGATCAGTCAGTCTTTTTCTGTCATTTTCAGTCAACGGCCTGGAATAGCTTTTGTAAAGCTCCAGCGTGCTTGTATCCATTCTGAACGGCTTGAAATCAATTCCTGTTCTGGCACGCAGATGTAAAAGAATATAAAATCCGCCCGCATCAATATCTCCGAAATGAAGATACTCCGCTTCCGGATTACATTTAAATATCTTTTTGATGAAATTCCGGCGGTGAGAATTGTGATAACCTCCCAGATATACAGCGAGAGTCTGCGGATCACTAAAACGGTTAAAGGTGGTAAGATTTTCAATGGTAATAAGTCTGTTTCCGCCTATCCGTATTTCATCTATGCTTTTCAGAAGATCGGAAGAGATCGCTATATCACCTTTCAGCGCCGACAGATCAAGCTTCTGCCCGGAAATAACAATGCTTCCGTTTCCTTTGATATATACGTGTCCCGGATTCTTTACTATATTCAGATCCTCGAGAACAGTCTCCTCATCGGGGAAATCGCCGTACCGGAACAAGATCCAGGCAGCTTTCTTTTTTATTCTTTCAAACACTTTTGAATCGCTGTACAGCCTGATCGAAAAGTCTCTCTCATATGTCTCCTCGGTAACATTGAAGATCTCTTTGATCGCTCTCAGTGTTTTTTCAAGTTCATCAACATCCCCGTCAAACCGTTCAACTGATCTGTTGCTGCGAATACGTTCTGTCTGTGCAGAACAATACCTGTTCAGCACCTCATTCTCGTTCAGATATTTCTCCATAAGCGCAAGGAGCGTATTATTAAGCTCCGCTTTTGGTTTTCTTTTCAGATATTTATAGATATCGCCAAGACTGTCAGTGTTCAGTATCACAGACCGTTCAAATGCGTTTTTGGTATATCTGACCGTTACAAACCCCAGCTTTTCAAGCTCGCTGACAGATTCATTTACACTTCTGAACACATCGTATTCAGCGGGGTCTTTATATTTTGGAAAAAGCTTTTTAAGCTGTTCGGTGAAGTTCTGATTTGTTTTGTTTTCTCCTGAAAAGCTCTTGCTTCTTTCATACTTATCAACAAGGTGATCAAGTATTTTTTCCTCATAATTCATCATACGAAAATGCCTCTGTATAACTGTAATGATCTGCATCACTGTAGACCATAACGATATTGTCGGTCTGCTCTCCTATCAGTTCCAATCTTGTTGAGGGAGCAGCAAGGATGATCTGAAAATCCTGAGATTTGAAGAAATCCATCATGCTTCTGATCCTTTCCTCATCCATTTTATCAAAGGCTTCGTCAAGCATTATGACCCTGACGGTTTCACCTGTATTGTAAATCTGAGCAAAGGAAGCCGCGATCGCAACATAGTATGGGGTCTGTGTTTCTCCGCCGCTTTTCTCACGGTATATCTTTGAGAACTTCTGTGACCTTCCATCTCTTGTGACTATGTCTATATCATAATCCATATAGCTGCGATAGTCAGTATATTCACGGATAACGTCTTCACCCTTTTCGTCCGAAGCAGTCAGCTTGGAAAACAGCTCTTCCATTTCATCGTGATATTCCTTGTCAAACTGCGTTGAGAACAGATTGAACTCTCCGAGGTTGAAGTTGGACATTATCATTTCATAGAGCTTGCGCTTGCTGCTGTCAGGCGGATAAGAAAACTGATAAGAGTCATTACCGTAGTAGATAGGTTTCAGCGTTTTGTTCAGATCCTTGAAAAGCTCCCGGGCCTTTTCGATGTTCTCACGCATTTTTACAAGGAAGCTCTCCCTGAATTCAATTTCGCAGTTGTTCCGAATAGCTGTCAGTTTTTCTTCATAAGCTATCAGATCATGTCTTGTCAGCGTGTTATATTCTTCTGAATAGATGCCCATAACGCTGAGCCCCGTGCCGAGGTCTCCGTCCTTGTACTTTGACTGCTTGACATTTAGAGCGTTCACCTTGTCATTTCTGCTGTTTTGCAGAGCTGCCTTTCTGGGTTGATAATTAGTATAGATCGTATCGGAGGACTTTGTTCTCTTGTGATCGTCATATTTCTTCCGCGCTTCTGAAAGGGCGGCATCATTTCCTTCGCTCATTTCTTTGATATCCTGCTCGTTGTGATTTGCTGCTGTTTCATGCTCAATCATCGTTGAAGTGTCTGTGTTAATGCTGGATGTGATCTCTGTAATTTCAATAATGATTCCATCTCTGCGGCTTTTAGCCTGGTCAACTTCCTTTTTCAGCAAAGCGGCCTTCTCCTGCAGCTGTAAATATGTAGGATCATTTTCGGCTTCTTTTAAATCGTTATTCAGCTTGGAAAGCTTTTCGTTTATCCGCTTGAGTTCAAGCGGGGATGTTATAACATCTGCAAGCGTCTCAAAATTGCAGTACCCTATCAAATCCAGTGCGCTGTTTGCAGTCTTTATCCTACTTTCAGCTTTTTCTTTTTCTGCCTTTTTTTCGGCATATTCCTTCTTTTTTATCTCCAGCTGTTTTTGCAGGGCATATTTGCCGATATACGGCATCCTGTATATATCGGGATTTATCTTTCTTAGTGCCTTGCCTTGATAAAGCATACACCCGGAAGTGACAGATGTTTCATACTGTTTCAGCTCATCTGCCGAGCTGCACATTCTTACCTTATTCAGCACATAGCAAACAAAAGCCTTTGCATATCTGTTTTCGGTAACAATAACGCTTGCAAGGCTGTTTTCTTCCGCAGAGGCATTTGTGGCAAGCCTGGCTGTGTTTACAACAGCCGCAGTATGAACGTGGGCTTTGTTCCTGTCATAGACTGATGCGGCAATATCATAATACTGAGGTTCGACTATCAGATAAAATCGCTGAGTATTAAGATAGCCCTCGACTGCATTCTGCCAATTCTTATTTTCTTCAGATATTTCCAGCAGATCAGCAAGAACATATACGGGCGCATTGATCCCTCTGTTTGCAAGCTCCTGCTCTATCAGTCCTTTCAGCTTAACAACATTCGGATTATATGAGATCTTATTCTGTTCAAGACCCTTTATTTCCTCGGATAGTCTGTTCAGCTCTGCTGTCAGTTTCTGCTGAACAGCAGTGCAGGTTATACGTTCGCTGTCTATATCCGTTTTAGCTTTTTCAAAACAGCTCTTTATGTCAACAACTATCCTGTTCCTGACTTCGGCATCGGCATCATGCCCTTCCAAAATGCCGAGCGACTGATCTGATATCTGTATCAGGGATGGAATGCCTTTTCGGGCAGCTTTTAACCTTCTGAGCTGCTCGTCCAGCTTATCGGCAGCCTGTTTTGCTGCATACCGGTCTTTTTCTGCGCTGCCGATATCAGACTTGATCCGGTTTATAAGTATCGCATTTTCGCCGGACTTCAAAACTGACAGCAGATCAGCGTATTTCTCATTAAGCGCGTTATACTCATTATCGAGTGATCCGCTTTCCGATCGCAGCTGAACAAGCCGCTGTGTGTCCGCAGCGATCTTGTTTTTCAGTTTCTCTGCATTGTCACGGTTGGTTCCATATTCGGCTATTTTTATCAGAAGATCGATCACAAGGATCTGCCGGTCGATATTCCGTATATCACTGTATGTATTCTGTATATCTTCAAGCTGGCTGACCTGACACTTTATCTGCTCAACTATGCCCTGCATTTCTTTGAGATTATTGATATTCTCTCTCAAAGCCTCGATATCAACTTCTTTTTCGGGCAATATGAACTGTGAAACAAAGGATTTAACATCCTTCATAGGTTTAAAAGCTATAGACTTAGGAAGCAGTTCAAAAAAACTGTCCTGCAAATGCCCGAGGCGGTGTCTGAAACGATTCTTTGCCTCTTTGTCGGTATGTATAAATGTTATTTTTCTTCCATTGTTTTTGAATTCATTATCCATTGCAGGCTTGTTGTTTACAATAAAAGAAAGCTGCTCAAAAGAACCTTCTTCACAAAACCATTTTCTTCTGACATCGCTTTCAAGATCGGGAGAATCTGTTTTGAGACCCAAAACAAAGAACCTGTCCTTGCTTTCTTCATACATCTCAATAGCCACATAGGATATGACTGCTCCTTTTCGCAGATATTCATTGCCTTCCTCGCCTGTCTTGCCTCTGACATAAGTTTTAAGCGAACGCTTGCTGTCGCTGTTGGCCGCCTGATTGAAGCGGTGAGTATTGGTCGTCAGGATCATCTGTATCGCATCAAGGACAGTCGATTTTCCTGCTCCGTTTTCTCCCGAAAACAGATTGCTGCCTTTGAATTCGATCGTTTCATTGCTCAGGTAATGCCAATTGATAAGGCGGAGCCTATTCATCCTCATCTTCGTCCGTTGACTCATCAACTCCACCTCCGTTCACATATTTGTTCAGCTTATCTCTGGACTGCTCATATACCTGATCAAGCTGTGCCGGATCAAAAGCCAAAGTTACCGATGCATAAATTTGTATCCTTGTTTCCGGGTCGCTCATATCACTGTCAAGATTGTTGATTATATGATACCGTTTCAGCAGTCCCAAAGATGTTTTCAATTCATGTTTTTTCAGCCTTATCCCTGTCAGGCTGCGGTATCTGTCATATATCTCATCAGACTGTGTAATGACTGAATCTGTCTGCGACAAACGCTTCTTTTCCTCAATATAGATGAGCCTGATTATCAGAAGGAGAATGCTGTCCAGCTTGCGAAGTCTGATCCTGCCTGTTCCGAACAGATTGTTCAGAGATATGATACCCGAATCCTCATTGAGCACGACCTCATATCCGAGAAGGTCGAAATAAGCCTTGAACAGATCCTTTTCCTTGAGGACGAAATAATAGCAGTTCTTTGTATCAGGGCACTCTTTAAGAATAAAGCACTCGTTCAGCAGCTTGTTAGCATTTATCCTGAATTTTTCTCTTGATACATTTTCGAGCAGCTGTTCAAGCAAAGTGTCTGCATTCATCTTATCTCACCCTCTTTTTGATCGTAAAGTCCTTGAATCTGAAACCGTTTTTGGTGACATATTTGTCATCGGGAACGGTCATATAGCTTGACTTTTTATCCTTGCCGTACAGGCTTATAAAGATCAGCCGGATAATATCACGGCGTGTGACCGCATCTATCTCGGATGCACGGATATCGGTTCTGTCCTTTAACAGTTCGCTGACGTACAGATTGATATTCTTTCTCGAAAAATGGTTTGCATTCCTTTCCTTCAGAGCGTTCTTTCGTTTTTCTGCAAGCTCTTCCGGTATGATCTGAGGATCAAATATATCATCGACCTCTGTGATCTTTTTAGTGACCGAAACAGGCTTCAAAGATTCACCGCTGATAAAGCCCTGCGGAAACATATTGAAGATCCTGCAATAGCATTCGGGGATATCATCGTATATGCTCCCGTCCTCCTCGGCGTTGAATGCAGAGGCAAGTTCCCGGAGAACAGTAGAGATCTTTCCCTCTATATTGTTGCTGTTCATAAACGCGAGCTTGGCTCTGGAAACAGCACTTTTGAGATACTTAGTGTGCTTCTTAACTATCTCTTTCTCTATTTCATCGTAGGAGTCAAAATACTCTAAAATATTGGTTACGATCTCACGGATCTTGTCATCGGCAGTTTCCCTGTCGTTCTCATTTTCTATGTTCTGATATCCGATAGCCGCACGTTCCATTATCTCTTTATCGTTGAGTATCCCGCGCAGCCGGCTTTCAATAACATTTCTGAAACGCGAGACATTGTCATTGGTCTTCATCCTGTGATAAGCCTTGGAGCCGATGTTTTCATTGTACGAGAAAAAATGCTCCATCAGCTCTTCAGGACTCTGTCCGTCCGTAAGTTCATCTATGTATTTTCGGATGCTTGTATTCAGCTTTTTGAGCTCAGTAAACAAAGCGAGCGTCCTGTCATAAACAGGCTTTATTATCTGCGGATACGGCCTGTCATAGAGCTTCTCGTTCACCAGCAGGGAATAAATCGCCGAAACCTCGCTTTGATATTCCATCTCATTGGTATCGGTAATTGAGATCAGCGCCTGCATTATAGTCACCGAATGATTCGGCATTATGATCTTCTGGCGGTTATCATTGCCGTACTCATATTCTATCCAGCCGTATGCTTTCAGCTTTCGGAGAAATTCTCCGGCTTTAGCTCGAGGATCAACAAGTATTTCGTTTTCCTCATCGAACCGTATCTCCGAGATGTCAGACTTGTTAAAATAGTCTGTTAGTTTCAAAAGCAGGATCTCTCTGTCAATGCCGTATGACAGCTCCGAACGGTAGGAGTTATATATGATCTCGAGGCAATCAACGAAAATGTTTTGATATTTGCTCGTAAGCACCTTGAAATAATCAGCGCCCAGTATGCTGAACAGATCCATTGATCTCACCTCTTGATTTGATCGGTATTGGTGTAATAAAGCTTGATCAGTTGTTAACGATCACAGAAAACCATTTCTCAAAAGAACATATTATATTTAATCAGTCATATTATATCATAGCTCAAACTTTTGTCAATACATTTTTTTGGACAGTTATCCTTTGTAGTTGATTGGTAACATCTATAAAGTACAACAAATCAAATGAATTCTGATTTTTTACCATAGCAAGTGATATACGCCCTCTTCTGAGCTCTTGTCAACGCTACATATACCAAACATCTTTCAGCTACATAGCTTTCTCTTTCAGCAATTGGGTCACTATGATCAATTGATGCCTCTAATGGTACAATACGATTATTAGCCGAAACAATAAAAACGTACTGGAATTCCAGTCCCTTTACACGGTGCATAGTAGCAATTCTTATACCGTCATGTGTGAGGTCATCCGCTTTAGAGCGCTTTATCTGATATACGCTGTGTAGTTTTTTTCCTTGGCCAAAGGTGATATACCGATGCAGTTCAAAGCCTGAGCGCCGATTTCATACGTATCTATTTCCTTTATCATCCATTCTTCGTCACGAATGATAAGTCTCATTCCGGGAGCATATTCTGTCATGTTTTTCACCCTCGTAAATTTTTTGTACATAAGTGTTACAACAATATGGGTATATTACTAAATATTATAGCACATTTCTACAAAAAATACAAGTATTATTGAAATATAATACTCTTTTTTTAAAGCTTTTGAAGTTGCTATCAAATGATTGCAGAGCTTGTTTTGAATTCAATCTCATATAATGCAATTCCTGCGCATATTTAGGCAATGACAGGTCCCTCAGATTTGATACCTAGCTCCTGTTTCTTCTGCTGAATAACCTGCCGCAGCTTCTTATCCACCTTCGGCTGCATCCTGTTCTGACTGCGCACATAGTCATCCTGTATTATACAGATCATTTTAGTTTTATTATAAAAAGCACGGCTCCATAAAACGCAAAAACACTTCTGCCGTGATACAGCAGAAGTGTCTGAAACATCTTTATTTTAGTGACAGCTCTTTAAGCAGTTGATTTTTCTTTTCCATCCAGCCGCCTTTGTAATAGGTGCAGGTCCACATATCCTTGGCAAGGTAATCGTTCGGGTCATCTCTTACAGCAAATGCACGGCAGCCGCCTGCACAGGCGTTTTTATACTCACACTGCGCACATTCCGGATTGTGAGCCATATAATCGCTTATACTGTAATTGATTATCTGCATATACAGCGTATCCTTGTCAAGTATCTCTTCAAGAGGAGTTTCGAGCATATTCGGGAATTTCTCCTCTATCGGAAGCCCTATCATCGACATACACGGAAGAACGTTACCCACAGGGCTGACATACATACTCTTACGAACATGACCGCACATTTTGACCCGCTTAAAAGCATCGTCGGGGACATTTTTTTCATTTGCGGCAAAGACAGGCTCGCTGCCGTCCTCCTTCTTCTCATAGTTGAAAAAGCCCTCAAGCCCGATACCCATAGGGCAGCCGTCCTCAAAGTATTTCGGGATATAGTCAAGAAAGGTCTCATAGGTCTCAGCCTGAGAGAGGAAATGGTCTGGCTGGTTTAGCCATTCGCCCTGTGCATAGGCCGTACCGATCTTAAGATATGAGCAGCCCATTTCTGCAAGAAAATTGACCGTATCTCTTATCGTAGGCGCATTATCCTTGCACAGTGACATTGAACAGCTGTATGAAAAGCCCCGCTCCCGACAGCGCTTAAAAGCAGCTATAACATCGTCCTGCGCACCCTTAACACCTCTCATCCAGTCATGTACACCAAGACCGTCAAAGCTGAATTGCAGGCTGGGACGCATATAACGCTTTTCAAGGTTATCGAAAAAGTCATCGGTCGCAAGGCGTCCGTTTGTGTAGATAGCCTGGATACCTATTCCACGTATCAATGCTTCATCTATTATCTGCCAGAAATCTCTGCGGATAAGCGGCTCGCCGCCTGTGATATGCAGATTCATGATACCGCAGCGTTCAAAGGCATCGAGCATTTTTATGCAGTCCTCAAAGCTGGGTTCACCCTGAAGAGCATGAGGCGCAGACATAAAACAATGCTTGCAGCGATAGTTGCACTTGCCTGTGATCGACCAGTGAACAGCTTCCTTGTAACGTGCCTTATAAAATCTGTATTCCTGTATGGGATCTAAGCGTTCGTCACTGCTGCACTCACGGATATATCCTGCCTCGGCCCAGCCTTTGAGCAGCTTCTGTGCTATCGGCGGAAGAGTGTCCATATCAAGCTCGACCTTGCCGTTGCAGTTCAGGGCAAGAGCATAGGCAGGCTCGTTCATAAAGAACGTAGTGCCTCTGGCAAAATCAAGGATACCGTAGGGCAAGCCTTTATATCCTCTGAATGCGTATCTGTCATTAAGTATATATCTTGCCATTTTGTTCCTCCCGGTCTGTTTTTGGTGTGCGGCAGAAATTATACACCGATGAGCTTCGGGTAGCGAATACGGACAGCACTTTTTTTCTGAAAGCCCCTGCCTGACGGTTGCTGTCGTACATAGCGTATGAAGCAGTACCCTTTCCTATCTCAAAAAACCTGTCCATCGAGCGGCAGAACGGAAGAAGTATCGCTCCGCTGCCTATCTCCGCTTTTGAAGCCGAGATGTGCTCAAATATCACAGCGCTTGCTCCTGCACCTACTGTCAGCACATAAGCCGCCAGCTTGTTTTCACGGAGCGCTGCAAAGCTCATATCCCAAAGCATATTCTTTGCTTTGACATCAAAAAAAGGCCTTGGGTCAAGAGTGTTGCCGTAGTCGGTCATGCACGAATAATACACCTGTTCAAGTACCTCTCTCGGACACTCAGAAAATGGGAACGCCCTGTAGCCGCGCCTTTCAAGTGTACCGCACAGTCCGTTGCCGTGCTGCTCCATAAAGCTTTCCCAACGCTCACGGGCGTCTCCTTTGTTTTCACAGCTGTAGGTCATTACGCTGTCCGTCTGCCTGAAGCCCAGCTTCCGACAGACCGCTTCAAAAGCAGCATAGTATTCATGATCGCTTTTTATACTGAGCCGCAGGGCTGTATCGGGAGTGCCTTTGCAAAGTGCTGCACAAAGCTCAGTGAGCACGCCCTGTCTTCGGTATTCGGGCAGAGTATATGCGTAGGTTATCAGAAGCGACTGTATATCATAAGAAGCACAGAGATACCCCGCAGGCTTTCCATCCAGCTCGGCGGTGAGCAGTACTCCTTTTTCGGCTGCCTCCCTTGCACACATATCAGCAAAGGCGGTTCTATGTCCTTGAAATGTCAGCAGGAAGCTGAGCAGGGATATTTGTTCTACAGCTATCATACACCGACTCCCGTAAGCCTGACGGCCATGTAATTGCCTGTCATATCAAATCCCGTAACAACGACAGAGCTACAAGCCCTGCCTCTGAATGAACCCTTCTTCAAGGCGGCTGCCGCAAGGCATACCGAAAGCATATAGGAAGAGCCAAGCGTTTCTCCAAAGACAGCTTTCGGTGCAAATGACGGAATATCAGCGAATACCTCTTTTATGCAGCCTGCTTCAACAGCATCGAACCACGTTCCGTTTGCAGCAGTAAATATCACATCTGCATTTCGGGGCAAATCCGACAGAACCTCTTTGATGACCGAAGCGATGTCCTCTCTCTCATCAAGCAAAGGACCAGCTCCAAGAGCTGCCGAGGAATGATCGCTGACCTTACAGTAGGTGCAGCCGTTTTTTTCAGTACCGAGAACTGCAAATGCAGAACCTTCTGAGATAACAGCACCGCTTGAAGCCTCTTTTGAGTTAAACGAAGCTATAAGCTCCTCTGACCACTCCTCGGTCTCGCCGCAAAGCATAATGTCGGCTCTGTCTGTTTCAAGAAGGAGCGAAGCATACTCCAGTGGGTCGCCGCCCCGAAGCATAGTGCTCTCGCCCTTTATACCCTCTATCATGCACAGCTGCCCGAGACAGGAGTTCGCAACGCTCTGAGAAAAAACTGAGGGGCTGCACAGCTGAGGATCTCCGCGCTGCACCTGATCGGAAAACTGTATGTTGTACTCAGCAGCACCGTATCCCGAGGCTATGACTGCTCCTGTGCGGTATGGGTCTGTGAACTCAGTCTCACTGTCTTTAAGTGCAAATGCAGCAGCTGATACAGTGAGCTTTGAATATCTGCTGGCACGTCTGAGCTTTGATGCAGGCACGGCAGATGCAAACTCAGTCATCTGCCCTTTAGCCAAATGATCCCTGCCCTCTGCCAGAGCTGAAAACTCCTCTGCGATACAGGCAGCCTCCGAAATAGCACCGATACCGTTAATATATACTCCCATTACTGTTCCTCCGTGTATCTCTTTACAATGAGAGAGGCGCTGCTCCCTCCGAAAGCAAAGCTGTTTGACATAGCAAAGCTTATATCAATACGCGCAGGTGCTCTGAACATCTCGCTGCCCCCGATGGGGTCCTTTAATACAGGCATTACGATCGGTCTGCCGCTTTGCATGGACATTATTACACTTGCAAGCTCTATTGCCCCCGAGGAGCCCATGCAGTGCCCTGTCAGGGCTTTTGTTGAGGACATATACGGTCTTTTGGGCAACTCTGCAAATACAAGATCGCAGGCTTTCTTTTCCATAAGATCGTTTAACTGCGTGCCTGTTCCGTGACCGTTTATGTAGTCGAGTTTATCGGCTGTAATACCTGCGCTTTCAAGTGCTCTGCGGATCGTCGCTTCGGCCTCTTTTCCCGAGGGCTCGGGGCTTGTGATGTGATATGCATCGTTTCCCGATGCAAAGCCTGCAAGCTCGCAATAGATATGTGCTCCTCTTGCCCTTGCGTGTTCAAGCTCCTCAACAAAGAAAAAAGCTCCGCACTCGCCTATGCTTATGCCGTCTCTGTTTTCATCAAATGGTGAACAGATACCGCTGCTCATCGCACGAAGAACATTAAAACCGTAAGCCGACAGCGGTGTAAGGGGATCTGCTCCTCCCACAACAGCAGCATCACATCTGCCCGAGCTTATATATCTCAGTGCCATACCTGCTGCTGAGGTGCCCGATGCACAGGCAACAGAGCACACATTAACAGAGCCTCTTACTCCGAAAACACCTGCCGCATAATATGCATATCCATTCATATCACAAAGACAATTCTCGGCTCTGCCCTCAGCCTTTGCCTTGCTGTACTTTGTGTAGCTGTCAGAATCCGCCATCAGTGTTCCGAAAAACAGTCTGCACCTTCTGCCGAGGGAGCTTATATATGAACTGCTGATACCGGCATCGTCAAGCATCTGACTGCCTGCTTTTTCGATAAGCTCATAGCATCGGTTATCAGAGCTCAGCTCGGCTTCTCCGAACATATCGGTAGATAGTCCTGCCGTATCAAATGCAGAGCATTTTTTTATACCGACTTTACCTTCGGCACAGATCTCTTCAAGTTCCTCTTTGTTTTGCGCACCTGCACAAACTGCTCCTATGCCTGTTATGACAACACGCCTCATTTATTATAGCCCTCGATATATTCTGCGATAGCGTTTACAGATACAAGCTTTTTCATGTCCTCGGAAGGAACATCTATCCTCCACTCGTTATATATAAGCGTTACAAGCTCAAGGGAATCCATTGAATCAAGACCGATACCCTCATCTCCGAAAAGCTGAGTATCATAGTCAAGCTCTTCTTTCGTTTCATCATCAAGCTCCAGCTTCGTGATGAGAGCCTGTTTTATCTTCTCTTTAAGTTCGTTATTTGCCATGATCGTTCTCCTGTGTATCAATCATCGAAATTGTTGCCGGACTTATCTATTGTTACTCCGCATTTGGAGCACGTATAGACTTCGGTCGTTGTAAACTCGGATCCTCCGCTTTTTTTGGAATGACTTCCCGCTGACCAGTCGTGCTTGCCGCCCTTTTTGCAGTTTGAGTAGCGTATATGGTGGTAATCATACTCATTGGAGGCAAAGCACTGATCGTTGGAGTAGCACCAGGCGTCCTTTGCAAAAAAGGTCGCTATACAGCCCTGCGAGGGTGAAAGATCTACTCTCTGTCTTTTTGCACCGCCCGCCGCATTGTCAAGCTCTTCGATATCAATTTCATTATCGACAGTACCCTTGATGCGAGCTATCTCCGCCATAACAAGATCGGTCTTGTCGGCAAGCTTTTCTGCTTCGGTGGTCTCGGCGATTATCGCCTTTACCTCTTCTTCGGTCTTCGCCTCTAAAAGGCGCTTGTCTGTTGCTTCGTCAAAATAGGTTTTCATTCTTCATTTCTCCTTCCTGATTCATCCCGTCAAAAGTTTTTATCGCTGGCCTTTACGGTCAGACTGCATTTTCTGCAGCAGTAGCCGTCGAATTTTTCAACACCCATAACGCCGCCTTCATCGTTGGTGAAGGTTTCTTCTTGGATACCGCGTTCCCAGTCATGCTTTCCGCCCTTTTTGCAATTTGAATAGCGTGTGTTGTGATATTCGTACTCGTTTGAAACATTGCAGAAATCATTGCTCCAGCAATACTTAAACCCGACAGTACCATTTTTAAGGTCATTAAGGTAAAACGTTGCCATGCAGCTCTGTGTTTCCGAAAGATATATATGCTGAAGCTTCGCACCGCCTGCAGCACTGTCAAGCTCGTCGATCTCAAGCTCGTTATCAACAGAGCCCTTGATGCGTGCCAGCTCAGCCATTACAAGGTCGGTCTTGTCAGCCAGCTTTTCGGCTTCGGGAGTCTCGGCGATTATCGCCTTTACTTCTTCTTCGGTCTTGGCTTCCAAAAGCCTCTTGTCTGTTGCTTCATCAAAATATGTTTTCATTTTTACCCCCTCCTGATTTTAAAAATCATTCGTATAAATATTAGCTTTCAGATCACATTTCAGACATTTACAGTTATAATCATCACTATAAGTGGGTACATAGCCCTGCCATTGGTGATTACCGCCCTTGGGACAGTTTGACCATCTGTAGTTGTGATACCTATATTCATTTGCAGTATAGCAGTAATCGTTGCTCCAGCAGCAGCCGACACCATTCATCATATCGTCCAGCGAGAATGTCGCTATACAGCCCTGCGTCTCCGAGAGATTGACGTCCTTTAATTTTGCGCCGCCTGCCGCACTGTCAAGCTCATCGATCTCAAGCTCGTTATCGACAGAGCCCTTGATACGGGCAAGCTCCGCCATAACGAGATCGGTCTTGTCGGCGAGCTTCTCTGCCTCAGGGGTCTCTGCAATTATCGCCTTGACTTCTTCCTCTGTCTTCGCTTCGAGCAGACGCTTATCTGTTGCTTCGTCAAAGTAAGTTTTCATAAATATCCTGCTTTCTGCAATTAACACTCAAATCTTTCTTCACCCAGCTCGTGGTCGGGGATAAAAATGCCGCACTTTTGGCACTTATATCCTTCATAATCTATTTTTGACCAACTTCCTTCTGCACCGCCGCTTTGATATTCGGTTACAGCTTCAGTACACCGCTTCCAATTATGCTTTCCGCCGTGCTTGCAGTTGGAATACTTTGTATGGTGATACTTGTATTCATTTGATGCTCCGCACTGATCGTTACTGTAACAATATCTGTGGCTGATCTGATCCTCGAGATAAAAGGTCGCCGTACAGCTTACGGCATCGGAAAGAATGATGTCCTGTCTTTTTGCACCGCCTGCCGCACTGTCAAGCTCTTCAAGGTCAAGCTCGCTGTCAACAGAGCCTTTTATCCTTGCAAGCTCCGCCATTACAAGATCGATCTTGTCGGCAAGCTTTTCGGCTTCGGGGGTCTCAGCGATTATTGCCTTTACTTCTTCCTCGGTCTGCGCTTCGAGCAGACGCTTGTCTGTCTCTTTGTCAAAATAAGTTTTCATGGAGCATATTCCTTTCATTTATTGTATTTTGAAGTGATACTGCCGAGAGTCAAATTGCACTTCCGGCAGGTATATTTTATGTCGAAGCTTCCGGAATAGAGCCTCTCCCGTGATTCCTCGTACCAGTCGTGCCTTCCGCCCTTTTTGCAATTTGAATACCGGAGATAATGATAATCGTATTCATTGGATAAAAGGCATTGATCGTTTGAGCCGCAGTAATTACTGGTCGCGATATCCTCTCCGAAGGCAGTGGCAATGCAGCTTTGCGTGGGGGAAAGGTCTACCTGTTGCATTTTTGCACCGCCTGCCGCACTGTCAAGCTCGTCGATATCAAGCTCGCTGTCAACAGAGCCTTTTATCCTTGCAAGCTCCGCCATTACGAGATCGGTCTTGTCCGCCAGCTTTTCTGCTTCGGGGGTCTCGGCGATTATCGCCTTTACTTCTTCCTCGGTCTGCGCTTCGAGCAGGCGCTTGTCGGTGGCTTTGTCAAAATAAACTTTCATTTTCATTTTCTCCTGTCAATAGTCGAATCTTTCTTCTCCGCTTTCTATAATAAGATTGCACTTTGAACACTTGTGACCGTTACGTTCAACAATGTGTCCTGAACCTCGTATATCCTGTGAATCAAACTCAAACATACCGTCATACCAATCGTGTCTTCCGCCGCACTTGCAATTAGAGTATTTTGTGTTGTGATACTTGTATTCATTCGATGCAGCGCACTGATCGTTCGAGTAGCAGTAGTGACGGTAACGCTGATCCTCTAAGTAGAATGTCGCCACACAGCCCACAGTCTCGGAAAGGTAGATGTCCTGTCTCTTCGCTCCTCCTGCCACACTGTCAAGCTCGTCTATATCAAGCTCGTTATCGACAGAGCCCTTGATACGGGCAAGCTCCGCCATAACGAGATCGGTCTTGTCCGCCAGCTTTTCAGCTTCGGGGGTCTCTGCGATTATTGCTTTTACTTCTTCTTCGGTCTGCGCTTCGAGCAGACGCTTGTCGGTCGCTTCGTCAAAATAGATCTTCATAGTTAACCTTCTTTCTGAAATCAACATTCAAATCTTTCTTCACCAAAATCTTCTTTGAGGATAAACAGTCCACACTTTTTACAACCATATCCAAAATGTTCTATTAATGCCTCCCCTTCTCTGCCCATAGAGTGAGATATTTTTTTCGTGCCCCACTGCCAGTCATGCTTTCCGCCGCTCTTGCAGTTGGAATACTTTGTAAGATGATACTTGTATTCATTTGATAATCCGCACTGATCGTTGCTGGAGCAATACTTTCCGTGGAACTGATCCTCGAGGAAAAATGTAGCCACACAGCTCGTAGTCTCCGACAGATATATATCCTGTCTCTTTGCACCGCCTGCCGCACTGTCAAGCTCGTCAAGGTCAAGCTCGTTATCGACAGAACCCTTTATGCGCTTGATCTCTGCCATAACAAGGTCGATCTTGTCAGCAAGTTTCTCTGCCTCGGGTGTCTCGGCGATTATCGCCTTTACTTCTTCTTCGGTCTGCGCTTCAAGCAGGCGCTTGTCGGTTGCTTCGTCAAAATATACTTTCATTGATGATTCCTCCTTTTGAAAACATACTCAATTATTTATCCTGCTCCGTTTTCCTCGGTCAGGATCACTTCACTGTTTCCTTTTATCCTCTGACGCTCAACAAGCTCGGAGAAATATCCGCCTGCTGCCATAAGCTCGTCAAAGGTGCCGTCCTCTATGATGTGTCCCTTATCAAGAACTATTATACGGTCACAGTTCTTGATCGTTGAAAGTCTGTGAGCTATCACTATCCTTGTGCAGCCCATATTGTCAAGGGCATCGGATATTTTTTTCTGTGTCTTGTTGTCAAGAGCGCTGGTCGCTTCATCAAATATGAGTATCTTCGGGTCGCTCACTATTGCCCTTGCGATAAGGATACGCTGCCTCTGTCCTCCCGAGATACCTCCGCTGCCCTCGGAAATGATAGTTCTCATACCCATCGGCATAGCACGGATATCATCTGCAATCCCGGCTGTTTCAGCAGCCGCCCACGCCTGCTCCGAGGTAATGTCCGGCGAGGACACAGCGATATTTGAAAAGATCGTTCCCTGAAACAGACCGCTCGACTGCATAACGGTACCCATTCTTCGCCGCAGAGTACCCTTGTCAAGCTTTTCTATATCTCTGCCGTCATAGTAAACGCCGCCCTTATCGGGCTTCTCAAAGCCTAAGAGTATCCTGACCAAAGTAGATTTTCCGCAGCCTGTTTTTCCGACGATAGCCACATATTCCCTCGGCCTTATCTTCAAAGAAAAATTGTCCAGGATATACGGTGTGTCCTCGGAATATCTGAAATAAACGTTATTAAGCTCTATCCTGCCCGAAACACTTGTTACTATCTCCTTGCCTGCGGCAGATTCAGGCTCCGTTTCAAGAAACGGCTTTGCCATATCCAACACAGGACGAATGCTCGCAACATCAAGAACGACCCTTGAAAGCTGAGAAAAAGCTCCGCTGACTCCACCGTATGCTGCGGTAAATGCCAGATAGTTTGGCAGGCTCAGTCCGCTTTTTACAGCGAGATAATAAAAGATGATGTTTGAAACAAGATTTATCGCAACACTCACCACACTGTTGATTTTTAATATCATCGGCGGATCGTACTGATATCCGGCTCCCTGGGCGTTGAGCTGTGCCCAGCGCGAAAACATTCTCTTTTCAGAACCTGAGAGCTTTATCTTCTGTATGCCTGTTATCATCGAATAGCTCATGCCGCTTTCCTTGACACGGAATTCCATTTGCTTTCGGCTCACCCTTATTTGTATATATGATGATACCAGTCCGATGACTGCTCCTGCCACGATCAGCAGCACAGCCGGAATGACCAGCGTTGGCGCAAAGGCAAATATCTGTGTAATATACAGCAGAGAGGTCAGCGATGAAAGGCCAACACCCATGACCATTCCAAGCAGCATACTGCAAAGCTGCCCCACAGAAGCTGAACGGCTCGTAAGCTCACCGGGGCTGTATTTTGTAAAGAACGAAGCAGGCAGAGCGATTATCCTCATCATCACCGCCGACTCAACAGCAGCCGAGGTCTTGATCTGAAGCCGTCCCATAAGTATCTCGCTGATCTTTGAAAGTATCTGCGATGCCATTGATATGCATACCATGCAAACAGCTATCGCCACAAGCATTCGCAGCGTTCCGTTCAACAGTACGGGACCCGCCAGCACCCTTGTAAACCTAGGCATAAGCAGACCCATAAGCGAAACCAGAAGCGTTCCCAGCGCTATAGCGATAACATCACCCTTGGTAATACAGTTCTTCATATACAAAAGAAGGTCTATGATGCCCAGCTTTTTCAGAGGCAAAGGCTTGTAGAAGCAGAATGCATCCTCGGCTATGAGCTGCTCGGCCTTTTTGTTCAGCTTGATCTTTTCGCCTGTTGCGGGGTCTGTATAATAATAGCCCCTGAAGCCTCCCGGTATCAGTGCTATAGGCGTATCACTATCCTTTAATTTCCCGAGGATAGGACCGTAGGCATTTTTATACCAGCCCGAAGTGAGCTTTATGCTTCTGTCCATTATGCCGTATGGCCTCAGGCTGTACTCCACCTGATCCTCAAGCTTTTTCAGAGAGGAGGGAATCTCTACGGGCTTCAAATGGTAATATTTTAGTATACGGTCAATGGCAGCCTTGGCGATTATCCTTTCGTCGCTCATACGGGTGACAGCTGTTTTTCCCATAACTGCGCCTGCCGAATCAAAAAACGCTTTTTCAAACGCCTCCTGATCGAGTCTTCGGCGTTCATCGATCTGTCTGTTCCCCATTACTACTCCTCACTGATAAGCTCTGCATACACGCCGTTTATTTCCATAAGCTCTTCATGTGTTCCTCTCTCCATGACTCTGCCGTGATCGAACACTACTATCTCATCACAGTCACGGATAGTTGAAAGCCTGTGTGCTATGATTATACAGGTTATGCCTCTTTTTTTGATCGCATTTATAAGGTCATATTCTGTTTTGGCATCAAGGGCACTTGTTGCCTCATCAAGAATGATTATTGAAGGGTCCTGAGCCAGCACACGAGCGATCTCCAACCTTTGGCGCTGACCGCCCGAAAGATCACGCCCACCCGATCTTATTATGCTTTCATAGCCCTTGTCACGAAAGAGTATCTCCTCGTGTATCTGTGCATCTCTGGCGGCAAGAGTCATATCAAACTCCTTTATTGAGCCGTCCCACATTTTTATATTGTTGGCTATAGTGTCCTCAAAAAGTGTTATATCCTGATCGACGACTGCAAGCGAGCCCGTCATGACATCACGGCTTATCTCGCTGCGATTTTTTCCGTCGAAAAGTATCTCGCCTTCCCAAGGGTCATAAAGTCCCGAAATGAGCTTTGAAAGCGTTGATTTTCCGCAGCCTGAAGCCCCAACAAAGGCGACTCTGTGGCCGGGCTTCACTGACATAGAAAAGTCCTTTATCAACGGCTCAGAAAGGCGTGAATAGCCAAAGGTGATTCCCTTTAGCTCAAGGCCGCCTCTCAGCTTTGACGGACCGGTCTTATAAAGCTCGGGGTCGTCCTTTACGTTCGGGTCGTCGGGATACTTCATAACATCGTCCACACGCTCGACCTGAGTACGCATTTGCTGAATGGTCTGCCCTGCTGAAACAAGCGTCATCGCAGGTGACATAAAGGAGCCGAGAAAGCCCTGGAATGCGGTTATCATACCAAGAGTGAAGCTGCCGTTCATCGCAAACCATATTCCCAGAAAATACACTATATAATTTGTCAGCATACCGACAAAGCCTGTCACGATGCTGAAAAGGTTTTCGGTTTTTGCAAACCTGACTGTCTGAGCGTTCATCGTTGCCTGCATACCTGCCCAGTTACGGAAAAAGCCGATCTCCGCACCGCTGGCTTTCAGCGTTTCTATCTGTTCAACTCCTGCAACAGCAGCAGATGAGCTTCTCGCACTGTCACGCATCTGAGCACGCATCAGATTCATTCGCTTCTTGGAAAGCATATTTGTAAGTATAAGGTTTATCAATACCGAGGCTATTCCCACAAGGGTCATTACAATACTGTACCTTATCATTATGAAGAAGTAGAAAAACATCATAATAGTATTGAGCACAAGCGGTGCAAGAGTGGAAACTATCGTCTGAGCTATAGTGGCGTTCATTCCCATTCGGGACTGTATGTCGCCTGCCATTCTCTGCGAGAAGAACTCCATCGGCAGATGAAGCACCTTCCACATATATGAGGTGGAGCCGACAACTGCCATTTTGCCGCCTATTTTAAGAGAGTATATGCTTTGCGCCCAGGAAACGATAATCTGCAAAACACCGATAGTCCCAAGAATGAACAGGTACGGCATCAGCCAATCTGCATTTTTGCCTGTTATGATGCGGTCGGTAAAGACCTGTGACATAACGGGATTTATCAAGCCGAAGGCATAAGTAAACAGCGTTGTCACTACTACAAGTATTATCGACTGGCGCTGACCCTTCAAGCTGTTTTTGACAAAGTCGAAGGTCTTTAGTCTGTCTCCGCCTGTCTCGAAGCTCTCTCCGGGAGTCGGTACTAAAACAATGCCCGTAAAGCCATCCTCGAATTCATCAATACTCATCTTGATAAAGCCCCTTGCCGGGTCGTTGACATAAGCAAATTTTCCCTTGAAGCCGTCAAGCACGATAAAGTGATTATAGTTCCAGTAAACAATACACGGAAAGGTGCCTTTATCACGGAGCACATCCGTTGAACGCTGGTATGCCTTCACATCAAAACCGTAGCTCTTTGCTGCCTTTGCGATATTCTTTGCTGTTGAGCCATCTCGTGAAACTCCGCAGCTTACTCTGACCTGCTCCAGAGGTACCCATTTATCATAGTAAGCCATAAGCATCGCAAGCGAAGCAGCTCCGCACTCAAGGTTTTCAAGCTGCATTATTACCGGCACCTTTGCAATGCCCTTATTCAGCGGCTTTTTTATCTTCTCTCCCATATATAAAGCCGCTCCTAATTCTGTAACAGAAAGCTTATAGGCGTTATGCTTTCCGTTACGATCTTTGCATCATAGCTGCCATCGGGAAGATCGACCGCAGTATAGGCTACCGTTCTTCCGTATTCGTCCTCACGCACATCAAGAATACTGTATTCTTTCTTATCAACACGGACAGTCATACCCTTCTGCACCGTTCCACCTTCGGAACCCAGGATTATCAGCTCAGCGCTGCCGTCGGAAACTACTGCCTTGGCGTCAGTCAGAGTTTCTATCGTTCCTGCAAGAGACCATGCAAAAAAAGCGGCAATGATAAGAAACACTACCGCAAACACAGCCCACACTCCCGGGTTGGTCACCCGAAGATAGTCATTCAGCTGATCGGGTGAGCGTATCTCTTCTTTTTTGAGATCAATACTCTTTTTTTCTGCTTCTGCCATTTATCTCAGCTCCATTCAAATGCTAAGTCCGCCGTCTGCGGTGAAGGTCTGCCCCGTGATATATGCCGCTGCATCGCTTATCAGGAAAAGGCAGAGTGCTGCCACCTCATCAGCCGTGCCGAAGCGCTTCATAGGTATCTCGGAAAGAGCCTTTTGTCTGAACCGTTCATCGAGCACATCTGTCATATTTGTTTCGATAAAGCCCGGTGCAACAGCATTGACACGGATATTCTTACCCGCAAGCTCCAATGCGGCTGCCCTTGTAAGCCCCTCAATACCTGCCTTTGCCGCACAATATGAGCTCTGTCCTATACCGCCCCGTGAGCCATAGACTGAGCTTATATTTACGACAGCACCGCCCCGTCTTGAAACAAGAGGCACGATCACGCTCTGCATTATCCTGAAAGCACTGAAAAGGTCTGTCTTCACGGTCTTTTCCCATTCATCAGGGTCTGCCGAAAACAGCGGAGCAGGAGAGGTAACACCGATGCAGTTTATCACAGCATCTATGCCGCCAAAGCTTCTGACGGCCTTTCTCACCGTATCGCCTGTTTTGTCACGATCGGATATATCCAGCTCAAAGGTCGTCAGCCTGTCGGGATAGCTTTCACACAGAGATGAAAGCTTCTCGTTCATGGCTCTGTAGGAGCCGAGAACAAAAGCCTCCTCCTTCAGCGCCATTTCTGCACAAGCAAGTCCTATACCTCCCGATGCTCCTGCTATCAGGATCCGTTTATCTTTTATTGATGCTATTGCCATACCATTACCCTTATTCAACCGTCAGATCATCAACAAAGCCTGTAAACTCGAGCACTTCCATAACATCAGCATTGCAGCTTCTGACTGTTACACTGCCGGGCTCATCAAGTATATGCATAGCAGTCATCAGAACTCTGAGCCCAGCACTGGAAATATATTCGAGCTTCTCAAAATCAAAGGTCAGCCTTTCAACACCCTGAAGCAGATCGTCAAGCTGATCCTCAAGGTCGGGGGCACTCAAAGTATCGAGCCTGCCCTCAACAGCTATCGTCAATTCATTTCCGTTTCTGTTCATTATTGTTTTCATATATGTCTCCTTACTTTAGCTTTATGCAAAGCATTGTCAAATCATCAAATTGCTCGGCATCACCCACAAATCCGTTAACCGCCTCGTGAACGCTTGTCAGAAGCTGCTGAGGGTCGGCATCGGGTGTTCGGTTCAGAACCTCGGTTATCCTTTCGAGACCGAACATATTATTGTCTGCATTTGTGGCTTCGGGGACACCGTCGGTGTAAATGAAAAGTGTTCCGCCCTTTCCAAGCGTCATTTCAGACTCCTTGTATTTTTTCCTTTCAAAGCCGCCAAGAACCATATCGTGTTTTTCTCTCCGCATTTCAAACTGTCCGTCAGGCAGCCTGATCATCGGGCACTCGTGTCCTGCATTAGAGTATATTATCCTGCCCGTTGATATTTCAAGAATACCCAGCCACACTGTCACGAACATGTGCTGCTCGTTATTGCGGCAAAGAGCTTTGTTTGCCTTCTCCATTACTTCCTTTGGGGACAGACCCGACATAGCGAAGTTGTTTATCAGCATCATTGCCTTCATCATAAACAGTGCCGCAGGGACACCCTTACCCGATACATCGGCTATAACAAGTGCCAGATGATCCTCGTCAACAAGGAAGAAATCGTAAAAATCTCCTCCGACCTCCTTTGCAGGAGTCATTGATGCGAACAATTCAAAATGCTCCGATTCGGGAAAAACTGTGGGGAGCTGACCTGCCTGTATCTTTGTTGCCAGTTCCAGCTCTGCTGCTACTCTTTCTTTTTCTCCCGTAAGTCTGATATTCTCTCTGTTGTACCGCTCCATTTCTTTGGCAAGCTTAGCTATGTCATCGGAAAGGATACCGATCTCATTTTTTTCATTTATTTCCGCTGTTTTTGCTGCTGCCGCCTCACTATCTTTGCTTTCGGAATAGTCACGCACTATTTTCTGGAGCTCCGTGACAGGCTTTATGGATCTGCGATAAATAACAATATGCACTACAGCCAGCACAAGCAGCATCGCAGCTATGCTTATCAGGATAGTTCGTGTTACCGATGTCATTATCGTTTGCCGAAGACTGTTCCAGTTATACACAACGGCAACAACTGCCATAGTCCTTCCGTTGCAGATTATTGGCTGAAAGCCTACATAATAGTTGTCCTTACGGGGAAAGTTACTTGTTTTTTCACACACTAGCTCTCCCGACCCCGAACGTATAGCATTTTTTAACTGAGGGTGATCTTCAAGGTGAAGATCATAGTATTCTCCTGCACTTTTTCCGTTATTATCACGGCTGTAATCGTATATGATCATACCCTCTTTATCTTCGGATACGCCCATCATGATAAGGCTTTCGTAAGTATTATTATCAAAGGCATAATTAAGATATGAATCAAAATTATCGTACTGCGTTTTTGCCACATAAGCCTTTAATTCCTCGGGGATCTTATTAAGCCAGTCCGACGAATAGGAAGACTCATCGGAATAATAGTCCGAATACGCATCTTCAAATTCATCCGGATATTCTTTTTTAAGCTCCTCAGGGTGCTCCTGCCACCGTGTCAGATACCATTCAAGCTCGTCCTGAGCGATATAATGCTGTATATCCAGTTCATTATTTATAAGGTATTCCATGTGCGACTTCTGTGCATCAAGAAAGCCGTTCAGGGCACTGTAATACATCGCAAATGCAATAGCTGTTATCATAGCTATGAAAATGGGTATTATTACCCGATCGACCTGTACTGTAAGTTTTTTGTATTTCTTATATTCCATAATAACCTGTTCTCTATATTTATATAATATTATTCCTGTTTTGAAAATATCATGATGCCCTCGTCCGGGGGCTGAACATCTTGTTTACTGCTTCAAAAAATGCAGAGTAAAACGCTTCGTTTTTGTTATATTGTAACATGTTTTACATAGCTTGTCAACAAAATTTGCAAGCTTTCAAGAGGTTTTATAATCTTTATGTCAAAGGGCTTCCACTTTCCCTAACTATATGATAACACACAACCTCTTACAAAGCACTTACAGATCTGAAAGAAAACAAAAAAGCACCCGCATTTTTCACAATGCGAATGCAAAAAACTTGTTCAATACAGATCCTCGTCAAACAGAAAATCTGCCCAGTAGTACTGGCTCATATATTCATTCTGATAGGAGTTCACAGCGCCGGCATCAAGCTCCGCCTTGACCTCCTCGGCAGTCACGGGCTTCATTATATATCCGCTTGCCTTCATATCCATAGCATCGCCCTTGTACTCCGAAAAGCCAGTCACAAAGATGATATTCATTTTCGGGTTTATCTCCTTGAGCTTCTTTGCGACCTCAACGCCTGTCATGCCTCTCATGTGTATGTCGAGGAAAGCCCCACGTCGCAGCCGTTGCGCTCAGCCTCGGCTATCAGCTCCGCCTGCTTTCTGAATGCCGTGATCTCAGCATCGGGCTTGGCGGTCTTTACGGCCTGCTCCAGCATTTTCAAAGCCAGAGGCTCGTCATCAAGACACAGTATTCTCATTTTCGTTTCTCCGCTTCTTTGGTATTATTACCCTTGCGGTCGTGCCTTCACCGACCTTGCTGGTGATTATCATATCCGCATCGCACAACTCTTTAAGACGCCTTCTTGTGTTCTCCATTCCGATGTGCGAACGCCCATCGTCCTTCTTAGGTGCGTTCACATCAAAGCCAACTCCGTCGTCGGAAACAATGACCTCATAGGCATCGTCTGTTTCTCTTGTTGAGATAGTTACCGTTCCGCCGTCCTCTGCCATTCCCACACCGTGCTTGACGGCATTCTCGACTATCGGCTGTATGGACAGCTGCGGCACTTCAAAATCCGTCGCCTGTATATCATACTCGATATTAAGCAGATCATCAAATCTCAGCTTTTCGATATATAGATAGTTTTTCAGGTGGCTCAGCTCCTGCTCAAACGGAACAGCTTTAGTCTGCTTCAGAGAGTCCATATTGCCACGCAGATATTTTGAAAAAGCGATAGTTGCTTCCTTGGCGGTCTTGGGGTCAAGCTCACACATCATAGCGATAGATGTCAGCGCATTGTACAGGAAGTGCGGTCTTATCTGCGACACCATTATTTTGACCTCGGCCTCGTAAAGCTCCTTCTGCGCACGTTCCTTTTCGGCTGCGATGCGGGCGGTCTCCTTGGTATAGTGGTCTATCTCAAGAGCTAAGTCAGAGATGACGTCTGCAAGATAACCTATCTCATTTTTCGCCTTTATCTCATACATCTTCTTGACTATCTGATTTGCGTCCTTGTCGCCTGTGTAGTCGATGAGTGCTTCTTGTATCTTGGCGGTAGGTCTTATTGCTTTTCGGTTAAGGAAGAACAGCAGCACCAGCAATACGACCGCAATACCCAAAATAAGAATGATAATTGCTTTTTTGACGCTGCTGTCTATGCTGTCTTTAAAATCGTCCCACTTGTAGGTTATGCCCACGACTGCCCTTGTCTCTCCGCCGATGATGACAGGCTTGTAGCCTATGTAGTAGTTGCCTTTATTGGGAAAGTCAGTCGCCCTTTCAAAAACGATCTTATCCGAGCCTGGATCCAGTGCCTTTTTCAGAGCCGGGTGATCGGAAAGGTCAAACTCAAGATAGCTTCCTGTTTTATCATCCTGCTCGTTTTTATTGAAGTCGATCAGTATTAGTCCACGATACTGCGGCAGCATATCCATAATGAACATACCGTCAAAACTGCTGTTATTTATGTTATTGTAAAGTATATTCTTTGTTCCGCTGAGGTACTGCTTTATATAGATGTATCGTAGATCCTCCGGCATATTTTTAAACCAGTTATATTCGTATTTGTTATCGGCATTCAGGTATTCCTTCTGTTTTTCCGATAATTCATCTGTCTCATCGCTCTTCAGGTCGATACGATATTCTTCCATATGCTGAAACATCCAATCCTTAGATTCCTGATCAAGGACTTCCCCCGAAACAAAAGGTATATAGCTCAGCGTATTAGTCATCGAATCTTCGATATGGTCATTTTGCGCTTCAAGATAGCCCTTGAGTGTGCTGCTGTATACAGCCCAGATCACCGCTGCCGTCATAAGTGCAAACAGCGGCAGAACTATCGCTATTATCTGTAAAAGCAGCTTGTGTCTTTTATTTTTGCCTGCCACATACTCACCTCCGTCGGGGTAATGTGTTTTCTATATTTTAACACATCTTTGATAAAAATACAAGGGGCACATGGTTTTTACATCAAGTGCCCTTTTTCATATAAGAAGAAAATGTTATTTCTTTTTCTCTGAAACGATAACTATCCCTGCTGTTACTATTAAAGCGATCGTCGGAGGAACAGCATTGCCTGTCGCAGGGTTAGCATCTGTTTGGGTTGGATCTGCCGACTGCGAACTGCCCTTCGATAGATCGTCAGGCTCGGGCACACCCTCGGTGTAGTAGCTGTCCAAAGACTTTACAAGCTCCCAGTTGTACTGCGGCTGATGTTCGCTCCACAGCTCATCAAAGATCAGTGCAAACGTTGCCGCATGATACAGCGGTCTTTCCTTGAACTTGATATCATAACCTTTTTTATAGCCGTCCTTGTATCCCTGAATGTACTCCTCGGAATAAGGGTCGCTGTCCTCATATACCTCCGGCTCATCGTTGTAGCTTGTGCCGTACTCATTTTCGTTTTCCATATCCTGAGCAGCCGCCTGCTCACCCCGGTACTCGCCGTCATCTATGCCCTTCTGATAATCGGTCTTATGATCCTTCAAGCCATCAGCGTACTGTATTTCATATTCTTCCTTGTACGCCTGCTTGTAGGCTTCGAGATATTCCGGGGTATGTTCCTCGCCGTCATCGGGTACATCGTTGTAGCTGGCGTACTTTTCGCCGTTAAATCCGTCACTGTAGCCTACCCAAGCGGCTGATTTTCCGTCAGCTGCTCCTTTTTCGGCTTCGGTCACAGGCTCAGGCTCTTCCTCTTCTTCCTCATAATATCCCGGCTCGTAATCCGGGTCATTAAAATCCTTCGGAAGAAAATCATCAGTGTTCATACCTATATGGTAGTGCATATCCTTGACTACCGCAGGACCCAACTGTCTGAACAAATGATAAAGCGAATCCAGCACTGCATTGAAATCTTCCTCCGACAGACCATCATTTCCCTTTGTCTTTTCGGCATTGTACATATCCGTGAGGATAACTTTCAGATCATTGGTCAACTTCTCATACATTTTATCTGAGTTATGATCGAATATCCCGAAAAAGACATCATCTGTCAGAAAACCCATGAGGGCTTCATTCTGCTTTATTGCCTCGGCATCCGAAAACTGCTCCTTTAAGCTGTTAAAATAATCTGCAAGAGCCTGCCTTTCATCGGGAGTCTTGCTAAAATACAGCTCTAAAAGACCGCTGACAGCTCCGTCGAAATCGCCCGAAAAAATTTCTCTTGTAAGCTCACCCGACAGCCAGTCCATGAACTGCCTTATAAATTCTTCCTTTGTAACAGTTTCGGCATCTTTTACAGTTACGCCCTGTGTTCCTACTTCTGCGGTCTTTGAAACGATCCTCTTGTCCTTGCCTATCCACTCAGCCCTTCCGTTGGAATATATACCCCAGCTTTCGGGATAAACGTAATTTATAATATCGTTCTTGTTGCGGGTCTCATGGATATTGTCATATACCTTATCACTTGCCGAAGCGGCAGGCGCTTCAAAGGTATAGACATACACATCATCGGCAGAGGTCTCAAATTCGGCTGTATGCTCGTTTATGTAGACTGCCGTCAGGTCAGCTACCGCACCTGCCCTTGAATATCCTGTTATCCACAGCTTTACGTCTGTAAGCTCATTGTCGGCAAGATAATCCCTTAACCTGTCATTCACCTTCTCCGAGGCATCGGAGAAGCCTTGTATGTCGCCCTGCGCACCAGCGGTGAGATTTGAAGCCCACTCACTGTCATATTTTGAGCCACGGATCGCAACAGCCACTAATTCCTGACCGTCAATATTTTTATGGGCGATAGCAGTTCCTATAGTATTTTTTGTGGGCTTATCGTTCAAGTCTCCTATTGAAATATCCTCAAAGCCAAGGTCATTCAGGAGGTCAGTAACATAGGACGAACCGCCGACCTCCATAGTTGAGAGAGCCAGCGCCATAGACATCGTCCGCAGGTGTGTATTATCGCTATCGGACGGCTCTGTGAAATAATTATCGCTGTAAAAAAACTTTTCCGTTACCGCTTCCGCCGCAAAGGCAGGTATATAGTTAAAGCTGCCCTCGGTGACATCATTTGTATCGGCTGCAAATATGTTGAATGGAAGTGAATAAATCAGCATAACGACACTTGCGGCAATACTGACTGTTTTGATGATAGCTTTCATGGTATTCCTCCATTCTCGCAATTTCGTTAAGGCAAAACCGCACGACTATGATCTAACTATTCATACAATGTCATTCTACCATAACTGCCTTACTGAGATATTTTTAATAATTATACCATATCAGAGGTATACTTTCAAGTATTACCAAAATCAGAAAGAATTCCAAGTAATAAGGACTCAAACGCAACACAAAAATATTCTACTAACATTTTTCGGTTAACAGCTAAACAAATAGAGCCCAAATGATTGTAAGTATTGAATAATTACAACCCGGAAAATTGTGCAAAACAGCAATGATGTGTGTTAAGCCACAGTCCGCTTTAAGGTCATAAAAGAAGCCCGTAGATATCATATCTACGGGCTTTTCAACATGGCGCCACGTGTTGGACTCGAACCAACGACCCTGCGGTTAACAGCCGCATGCTCTACCGACTGAGCTAACGAGGCTCATATAGCAGTTCATATAATTTTATGAAACTGCATTTGTGTTCATTTTACCTCTTGCTCAACTACTTTGAGTTACGGTGTAAATTCCTTACCCATGCTCTACCGACTGAGCTAACGAGGCAAAATGCAGATAGAGAAAGACGGTAGTCTTTCTCTGTCTGATTTGTTTTAAGCCGGCGAAACCTATTTTACCGGGCCGTTACCACCCAATTAT